>Ga0209595_100001_pt1 | contig 1288216 bp, 1082 predicted proteins | sample Porto_4metaG_FD_187427 | JGI IMG/M metagenome (GOLD analysis project Ga0209595, IMG submission 187427) | Marine algal microbial communities from Porto, Portugal - Porto_4 metaG (SPAdes) (version 2) | ecosystem: Host-associated > Algae > Red algae > Unclassified | place: Portugal: Porto... | reverse complement strand
CGCCTGACGACCATAGCGAGCGTGAACCACCCGATCCCATGCCGAACTCGGAAGTGAAACCGCTTAGCGCCGATGGTAGTGTGGAGTTTCTCCATGTGAGAGTAGGTCATCGTCAGGCACTTATCCCTAACCGCCCCTGTAGCCTTGCTGCAGGGGCGGTTCTCTTTGTGGTGAGAAAAGTTGCGCACAGCAAAGCAAGAGGCGTACGCGCTTCGTGAGGCGCCTGCTGCGCCCATGACGACAGCCTGAGCGTTGTCACAGCCCCCATCACGTACATGCACGCTTGTAGAAGGCAGCGGCGAGAGGCTAGACTCCCCAGCCTTCTGTATTGGAGATGATGATGCAACCTCAAGAACTGTTGCTGTATTGCCGCCCTGGCTTCGAGGCCGACCTGGCCGCAGAAGTCAGCGAGAAAGCGGCGTATATCGGCACGCCGGGTTATCCGATTGCGGCACGCGACAGTGGCTTCGTGCGTTATGTGGTGACGGGTGATGAGCCCGCCAACGCCCTGCATCGTGACATGCCGCTACAGGCGTTGGTCTTCGCTCGTCAGACCCTGGTGGCGCTGGAGCCGCTGGTCGGCATGTCGCGGGAGAATCGCGTCTCGCCGATTCTGCAGCAGGTGGTCGATGCCGGCTGGAGCTTCGAGGAGATCCGCCACGAGATGCCGGATACCAATGATGGCAAGGCGCTGTCGGGGCTGGGCAAGGCCGTTGGTCGCCCGCTGGAATCTGCGCTCAAGAAGCGGGGTGCCCTGCGCCGCAAGGCCGGTGGTCGGGCGCTGCATGTCTTCTGGACGGATGGCGATGAAGTCCAGCTGGGCATGAGCTTCCCGGGCAACCGCAGCGAGTATGCCAATGGCATTCGTCACCTGCGTTCGCCGAGCCGTGCACCCAGCCGCTCCACACTCAAGCTGGAGGAAGCGTGGCACGAATTCGTACCGCGCGATCAGTGGGAGCGTCGCATTGCCACCGGCATGCAGGCAGCGGACCTCGGTGCCGCTCCGGGTGGCTGGACCTTCCAGCTGGTCGAGAAGGGTATGTTCGTGTTCGCGATCGACAATGGTCCGATGAACAAGGACCTGATGGCGACAGGGCAGGTTGAGCATCTCAAGGAAGACGGTTTCACCTGGGAGCCACCGCTGCGCCTGGATTGGCTGGTCTGCGATATCGTCGACAAGCCTATTCGTGTGACCGAGATGGTCGAGCGCTGGCTGAAGAAGCGCTGGTGCAATGAAGCCGTCTTCAACCTCAAGCTTCCGATGAAGCAGCGCTGGAAGGAAGTCTCTCGTTGCCTCGATTACCTGGCGGCAAGTCTTGATCGCTCCAATGTCGGTGCCGAGATTCGCTGTCGTCATCTGTATCATGATCGCGAAGAAGTGACCGTGCACGTACGCATCACTCATTGAGTATCGTGCGTGCCCGATGACGATGATGCCTTGAGCGACGCATGAAAAAGAATCCCACAACCTGATCAGGTCGTGGGATTCTTGTATGTGGTGCTCGCTGAACATGAGTCCATGCTTGAGAGTGGGCGAGCAAGTCCTGGATGGAGTCGTCAGGTATGTTCCAGCATGATGATGCGCTCAGGCTGGGACAGCATGGGTGCCAGGCGTGACATCATTCGATCACGCGCCTGACTGACGGACCACTCCTGCCAGGCGCGTGCATCGCGCCATGAAGTGATCAGGATGCGGTGGCCCGCGCGGCCGGTTTCCATCAGATTCTCGCCCGAGATGAAGCCCGGGACATGCGTGGCCTCGCGGACGACTTCACGCGAGGCCTGTTCGTAATCCTGTTCCAGTCCCGGCATGATATGCCGTTCGATCAGAACCTTGATCATGCCTGTCTCCCCTTTTTTGTACGTGCCGCCAGCCAGGGCGGCAGGATTGTCAGGAGTCTTCGATGACCGATATCACATTGCCCGAGGCCGATGCCGAACTGGAAACCAGTGGCCTGTATTGCCCGGAACCCATCATGATGCTGCACAACAAGGTGCGTGAGCTTGCCTCGGGTGACCTGTTGCGGGTAGTGGCGACCGACCCTGCCACCACCCGTGATGTGCCCAAGTTCTGCGCCTTTCTCGGTCACACCCTGGAACTGAGCCACGAGACGCCGGAACAGTTCCTGTATTACATCCGCATCAGTTGAGTCCCATCCGCCGAGTCGCTGGCCATGGCTTGCTCTCAGGCTTCGCGGTCATGGACTTCGACGCAGACCTGGTCGCTCTCGCCGGTCATCATCAGCGCGAGAGCTTCCAGCGTCGCCGGGTCCTGCTCGCGAATCTGATTGGCGATGGCGCGCTGGAAGAAATAGACCACGTCATGCCGGCTGCGCCCCGGGTATAGGCAGTCGTCGCCTGCCAGCACCGGTGTCTGGGTGACGCGAGCCTCATCGACCAGCAAGGCCTCGATGTTGCCATCGCTGTAGAGGCGCCAGCCGAAGACCTGCTTGAGCTGCCATTGTGTCTCGCCGTTGGTCATGCACAGCGCATGGGTACCCAGCGTGTCCGGCAGTTGCTGCAACAGCGTCGTCTTGTCCGAGACTTCATAGTCGTAATAGGCCGCGGCATGTTCGAGCTCGAACACCTTGTGGTCAGGCGCCAGCATGAAGACTTCGTCGGTTTCCGGGTCACGATAGCCGACGAAATGTCCTTGCTGGGGGTCTTCCAGCTCGTGGCAGGGCATCAGCCCCTCCATCCACGGCACCATGCCGACGACTTCACCATCCTCGCGCAGCCCCCAGGCCAGTACCGGAATGCTGTAATAGCTGTCCGGATCGCTGTCGAGCTGATAGAGCATTTCCAACCCATCGTGTTCCGGCGCCAGCCGGAGAATACGACGTCGTGCACGCATCCTGTCACGCATGACACTCAGGTCGATGACCTTGGCGGAGCGGGGGGAAGATACTGGTACGCCCATGACGAACCCTCCTCAGCAGCTTGTCGATCGTCCTCGGCGTGTGCTGGTGCGTTCTCTCGCTTCTGCCATGTGTGTCGTCAGCGTGAGAGCACTGCCTTGAATAACCATTAGCACAGCCAGAGCCCTGACGGTAACCCCTCCTTGGACGAAATGACCGTCCATCGGCTTTTTCGTGTTTAAACGCAAAAGCCCCGCGTCACCTTGTCGGGCGTCGCGGGGCTTGCTCATCCAGGCGTTTCAGGCAGCTGTCAGTCCAGCATTCCGGCCGAGACTCATGCTGAGGTGCAGGCTGAGATGCAGGCGCTATCCGCCAGGCATCACTGGCTCGCCAATGCCTCGTCACGCACGCCACGGCGCGCGATGATCCAGAGGCGCCAGCCGAGCAGCAGCGCCGCCACGGTCAGGCCGGCCACCATGCCGATCCAGTAACCATAGACACCCATCTGCTCGATGGGCCAGGGCGAGATCGGGAAGGCTTCACTGCCGACGCCCAGCAGGTGTCCGCCTCCCAGCCCGACCACCCAGTAGGCGAACATGGTGATCAGCATGATGATGCGCGTGTCCTTGAAGCCGCGCAGTGCGCCTGCCATCGCGACCTGCAGGGAGTCCGAGACCTGATAGAGCATCGCCAGGGTGATCAGCGACATGGCCAGGGCCTGGACCTTGAGGTTGCTGGTGTAGAGCGCTACAGCCGGCTCGGCCAGCACCCAGATCACGATGTCATTCACCAGCGCCACCACCAGCGAGAAGGCCACACCATTCCAGGCCACGAAACGTGCTTCGCGCATGTCGCCACGGCCGATGGTGTGACCGACGCGTACGGTCAGGGCCATCGCCATCGACAGCGGCAGCATGAACAGCAGCGAGGTGAAGTTGAGCGCGACCTGGTGGGCCGCGACCTTGATCTCGCCGAAGCTGGCCACGAACAGGGCAATGACCGTGAACAGCGTGACTTCGAAGAAGATCGCGATCCCGATCGGCAGGCCGACCTTGAGCAGTTCGCCCATCTGCTTGAAATGGGGGGCGCTGGGCTGGCACCACAGCGCCACGGCGCGATACGCGCTGCTGTAACGTGTATAGGCGAACATGCTCAGGCACATGATCCACATCGCAAGGCCAGTGGCGATACCACAGCCGGCGGCGCCCATGGCCGGAATGTCGCCCAACAGCCCCGGCAGGGTGATCCCCAGCAGGTCATCCACGCCCGCAGAACCGTAGATCAGTACGTAATTGAGCGGAATGTTCGATATCAGGCCGATCAGGCTGATGATCAGTGCCGGGCGAGTGTGGTTCATGCCGTCCGAGTAGGCGCGCAGGACCTGATAGAAGGCGGCGCCCGGCATGCCCCAGGCGATGGCCATCAGGTAGAGGGTCGCCTGCTCGGCCACAGCCTCAGGCACCTCCATCAGCGTGAAGATCGGCGCGGCCAGATACCAGAGCGCAAGCCCGGACAGGCTGCCGAGCACCAGCGAGATCCATAACGATTGATGCACGTTGCCACGCACCTCATCGCTGCGTTTGCCCCCCATCAGTTGCGCGACCACAGGCGTCAGACCCATCAGGGTGCCCGCCATCAGCAGCAGCAGGGGCACCCACAGGCTGGAGCCCACTGACACGGCTGCCAGGTCCGTGGCCGAGGAGCGCCCCGTCATCAACACGTCCACGGCACTCATGCCTGCCTGAGCCAACTGCGCGCCACAGATCGGCAGCGCCAGGGTCAGCAGGCGTGAGGTTTCCGCTCTGACGCGGGGAATCAGTGGCGGAGGCGGAGAACCGGGGGGCGTCTGAGGCATGGAGGGAGTGGGTGAATCGGCGGGGGGCACGGCAGGCTCCTGCTAGTAATCGAGAATCATTCTTGCTTGGCGCGCCATCCTAGCAGATAAGCAGGTTTCATGAACGCAAGCTGATGAATTATCACGGCTGTGAGTGACACTGTCAGCTGAAATGACGCGCTATACGCTTGCCACGTACAATGAGCCATCCGGCAGAGCAGGTTTTCCTGCCGCCATCGAATACCCCCCACACTGCCAGCGCTTGCCGAGAATTGCCGTGTCGTCCCATGAGTCCCTTCCTGCCGTCCATTCCTCTGATCCCGCCTGCGGGAGCCCCCGTCGTGCGCATGATCTCGCCACCTTGATGGCATTGTTCGACGGCCTGTTCGGCAACACCTTCAACACCGTGCTGCGCTGTGATCCTGAAGAGCCGCTGTATCTTCCGGCCGGCATGCAGGGGGAAGGCAGGCATGTCCATGAATCAGAGCTTGGCTATCACCGTATCTATCTGGCACGTGGCTTCTTTTCCAGCGCGCTGCATGAGATCAGCCATTGGTGCATCGCAGGAGCCAGACGGCGGCTCGAGGAAGATTACGGCTACTGGTATGCACCGGATGGCCGCGACGCCGAGCAGCAGCGCGCCTTCGAGAGTGTCGAGATCGCGCCGCAAGCTCTGGAGCTGCTGTTTCACCGGGCGGTGGGCAAGCCGTTTCATGTCAGCGTCGACAATCTTGAGCTGGAGGTGGATCGAGACGCCTTCGCGCAACGTGTGATGCAGCGTGCCGCCGATGTCGAGCAGCGCGGCCTGCCCGCACGTGCCGCTGCCTTCCGCCATGCACTCGCCGGTGTCTGGCAGCAAGGGATGTCGCTTGAGCAGGCCATCGCCCATGCCCGGTCCCTGTTGCCTGCGGTGGGAGAAGACGGCCGACTGGCGTGATGCCTTTCTGCCCATGCCAGGTGGTAGTGTCGTGGTTCGCCGGGCTTGCCTCTCGGAACTCGACTCCCTAAGCGGGATTGCATTATCTGCAAATCAGCGTTGCACTCACGTTGCAGGTGTCAGGGCTTTGTGATTAGAATGATTCGCATTGACACAATGGTTCCGCTTTTACTGGCCTGCAGGTCTGCTCATGGCAGCTCTCGTCAGGACAGAACATCTTGAACAGGGGTATTCGATGACTGCTGTATCCATGATTTCTGCATCCTCCGCTCGCAAGCTGTTGTTGAGTGCGCTGGTCGGCGTGACGGCTGTCACGGCCATGCCGGCGCAAGCCCAGGAAGAGGTGAACGTCTATTCCTATCGTCAGGCCTATCTGATCGAGCCGTTCCTCAAGGAGTTCACCGAGGAGACCGGCGTCAAGGTCAACGTGGTATTTGCCAAGCAGGGTCTGGCCGAGCGCCTCAAGCGTGAAGGTCGCAACACGCCGGCTGACGTCCTGCTGACGGTGGATATCGGTCGCCTGCAGGAGCTGGTCGACGAAGGGCTGGTCAAGAGCGTCAACGACGACGTCATCGAAGCCAACCTGCCTGAGCAGTATCACGGCCCTGACAACCAGTGGTTCGGTATCACCACTCGTGCCCGCGTGCTCTACACCAGTGTCGAGCGTCTCGAGGCCGGCCAGGTCGCAAGCTATGACGACCTGGCGGATCCGAGCCTCAAGGGCCGTGTCTGTTCGCGTGCCGGTGATCACCCCTACAACGTGGCATTGATCGCCTCGCGTATCGCCCACAACGGCGAGGAAGCGACCCGCGAATGGCTGGAAGGCTTCAAGGACAACCTGGCGCGCAAGCCGCAGGGCGGAGACCGCGATCAGATCAAGGCGATTCGTGACAACGTCTGTGACGTGGCCATCGGCAACAGCTACTACTACGGCAAGATGCTCGACAACGACGAGCAGCGTCCGTGGGCCGAGAAGGCACGTATCGAATTCCCGGACCAGAACGGTGTCGGCACGCACATGAACATCTCCGGCATGGCGATGACCAAGTACGCGCCGCACGAAGAGAATGCGCTCAAGCTGATGCGCTTCTTGACCGAGAAGACCGCTCAGCACATGTATGCCGAGGTCAATTTCGAGTATCCGGCCAACCCGGCTGCCGAAAGCTCGGAGCTGCTGACGTCCTGGGGCGAGTTCAAGCAGGATGACCTCTCACTGACCGAGGTCGCCAAATACCGCAAGCGTGCTGCTCAGATGGTCAATGAAGTCGGTTTCAACCAGTAACGGCACTCACCGCTGGCGTAAGTCATCGGATGGGATGTCATGAACGAGAGGGGCTGTCGCGATGCGACAGCCCCTCTTCGTATGAGTGAACAATGTAAAATAGACGCAATTGCAGTTGGCAGGTCAGTGAGGAAGAGCAGATGACGCAAGGCAAGCGGCTGTTGGCAAAGCGAGGTGCGAGCCTTGAAGAGAAAGCCTGCGTGGCAACCAGCGCGACGGAGCTCGCTCTGGAGCGCGCAGCTGGCAGCACGTCAGCTGCCGAAGATGCGGCCATAAGACGCCGTCAGCGGCGCCTGGGCACGCACATGGGGTGGTTCGCGACGGCCTGGGGGGTCGCCGCACTGGTGGTAATGCCAGTGCTGGCCGTCATCTGGCTGGCGTTGTTCGGCGATGATGGCAGTGATCAGGCCGGCGACGGCATCTGGCCGCACCTCGTCTCCACCGTGCTGCCTGACTACGTCATGACGAGCCTGGCGCTGGTGGCCGGCGTGGCGGTGCTCAGCGGCAGCATGGGCGTGGTCTCGGCATGGCTGACCACCATGTATCAGTTCCCGCTGCGGCGCACCTTCGAGTGGTCGTTGCTGCTGCCGTTCGCGATTCCTGCCAACGTCATCGCCTACATCTACACCGATGTCTTCGAGTATGCCGGGCCTTTCCAGGGCGCACTGCGTGCGCTGTTCGGCTGGGACTCGCCGCAGGATTACTACTTCCCCGAGATACGCAGTCTGGGCGGCGCCATCCTGATGCTGTCGCTGGTGCTGTTTCCCTATGTCTTCATGCTGGCGCGCTCGGCGTTTCTCGATCAATCACCGTCACTGCGTGATGCCAGCCGCACTCTGGGCTGCAATGGCTGGCAGAGCTTCTGGCGCGTGGCGTTGCCGAGTGCACGTCCGGCGATCGCCGTCGGTCTGGCGCTGGCGATGATGGAGGCGCTCAATGACTTCGGTACCGTCGATTACTTCGCGGTGCGCTCGCTGACGGCCGGTATCTTCAATGTGTGGCTCAACATGGGCAGCCTGCGCGGGGCGGCGCAGATAGCGCTGTGTCTGATGATCTTCGTGGTCACGCTGATCTGGCTGGAACGACATGCCCGGCGCCGGCAGCGCCAGTTCGGCAAGGGCGATCGCTATCGTCGCTATCGTCGTCCGACCCTGCATGGCTGGCGCGCCGGACTGGCGACGCTGGCCTGCCTGCTGCCGCTGCTGTTCGGCTTCCTGTTGCCGGTGGGGCTGCTGACGCGGCATGCCATTCGCTACTTCGAGGAGTCGTGGACACCGGACTTCGCCGGTTATGCGCTCAACAGCCTGATGCTGTCGGTGAGTGCTGCCGTGCTGACACTGATCATCGGGGTGCTGCTGGCCTACGCCAAGCGGTTGGATCGCACCGCCAGCGTACAGCAGGCGCTCAAGCTCTCGAGCCTGGGTTATGCCATGCCGGGAGCCGTGCTGGGGCTGGGCGTGCTGGTACCGCTGTCGGGTTTCGACAATGCGCTGGACAGCTTCCTGCGTGCCAACTTCGGATTTTCAAGCGGTCTGCTGCTGACGGGGACGATGGGCGCGATCATCATCGCCTATGTGGCGCGTTTCCTCGCCATCGCCGCGGGCTCCATCGAATCAAGTCTCGACAAGGTCACGCCCTCGATGGACATGGCGGCGCGCTCGCTGGGGGAGAACACATTCTCCACACTGCGCCGGGTGCACCTGCCCTTGATCCGTCCCGGCTTGCTGACCGCGGCGCTGGTGGTCTTCGTCGATGCCATGAAGGAGTTGCCGGCCACCTTGCTGCTGCGACCCTTCAACTTCGACACGCTCGCCACCCACGTCTATCAGTACGCCTCGGATGAAATGCTCGAGCAGGCGGCGCTGCCGGCATTGGTGATCGTGGTGGTCGGCATCCTGCCGGTGATCGTGATCTCGCGCACCATCGTGGCCTCGCGCAGCGAGTCATGACGGCGACAGCATCGGTATCAGCTTATTGCCATATGGCAGTTGTTCCTCGTGTGGAGATCGCCTAGGGTGCAGCGCTCGACACTGACAGGACAATGCCGGAGATGGTTCGCACGATGCTCAAGCCTTACGTAGCCAAGATGCGTGGTGGCCCCCTGAAGCGGGGCAGGCCGCATGTTGCCGATGCCCTGTGGTCATGGCTCGGGGCCTTTCTGGGCATGGCGCTGATCGGCTGGCTGTCCTCGCACTACCTGGCGGTCAGCTCGCTGTTGCTGGTGGGGTCCTTCGGCGCGACCTCGGTGCTGCTCTACGGCGCGCCGCACAGTCCGCTGGCCCAGCCGCGCAATGTGCTGGGCGGCAACATGCTGTCGGCGCTGGTCGGTGTCGGCTGCTATCACTGGCTGGGCGATGGCTGGTTGGCAGCCGCGATGGCGGTGTCAGTGGCACTGCTGATCATGCAGCTGACCCATACCCTGCACCCGCCGGGCGGCGCCACGGCCTTGATTGCCGTGATCGGTGGCCAGACCCTGCACGAGCTGGGCTACTGGTACGCTCTGTTGCCGGTGGGGCTTGGCTGTGCGGCGATGCTGGTGCTGGCGGTATTGATCAACAATCTGGCACGTCATCGCCGCTATCCGCTGCACTGGCATTGAGCTCATCAAATGCGCGCTTCTGCAGGCGACGGCGGAAGATGGTAGACTGGGCCATCGCCTGACGCGAGCGACTGGCTGCAGCCGGATGAGGTTCCTCTGACCGACTCTTTCATTTCTGCGCCTGATACGCCTCGCTCCCTCTCCCGGCACGTGCCCGGCCAGGCGCCATTCCTTAATGATCGACCAGCACGTGGCCGGTCAGCCGAAGAGATATTGATGACTGAGACTACTGCCAATTCCGTCCCGGCGTTTGCCTCCCTGGGGCTGTCCGCTCCTGTCCTGAAAGCGATCGCCGAGATGGGCTATTCCACGCCGTCTCCCGTCCAGGCAGGTGCAATTCCTGCCGTGCTGGAAGGCCGTGATGTGATGGCTGCCGCGCGCACCGGTACCGGCAAGACCGCCGGTTTTGCCCTGCCGCTGGTCGAGCGCCTCTCACAGAGCGCTCCCGCAGGTGCCCGAAAGATCAAGGCCCTGATCGTCACGCCTACGCGTGAGCTGGCCGCGCAGATCGATGAGAACGTTACCGCCTATTCCCGTCACCTGAAGCTGCGCAATGCCGTGGTATTCGGTGGCGTGAAGATCAACCCGCAGATCAGCCGCCTGTCCTCTGGCGTCGAGATCCTGACCGCCACACCGGGGCGCCTGCTGGACCTGCACTCCCAGAAGGCCATCGACTTCTCCGAGCTCGAGACGCTGGTGCTGGATGAAGCGGACCGCATGCTGGACATGGGCTTCATCCACGACATCCGCCGTCTGCTCAAGCTGCTGCCGACCAAGCGTCAGACGCTGCTGTTCTCCGCGACCTTCTCTGACGAGATTCGTGGCATGGCCAACAAGCTGCTGAATGACCCGGTGGCGGTGGAAGCCAGCCCGCGCAACACCACGGCCGAGAAGGTCGAGCAGCATATCCACACCGTGGAGAAGAGCCACAAGCCTTCGCTGCTCAAGCACCTGATCATCAAGGAAAACTGGCACCAGGTGCTGGTCTTCACCCGTACCAAGCACGGTGCCAACCGTCTGGCGACCAAGCTCGAGAAGTCCGGCATCAGTGCCGCGGCGATTCACGGCAACAAGAGCCAGAATGCGCGTACCAAGGCATTGGCCGGCTTCAAGAACGGCGAAGTGCGAGTGCTGGTCGCGACGGACATCGCGGCGCGTGGCCTGGATATCGAGCAGCTGCCGCAGGTCGTGAACTACGAACTGCCCAACGTGCCGGAAGACTACGTGCACCGTATCGGGCGTACCGGCCGTGCCGGCGCCAGCGGGCGTGCCATCTCGCTGGTCTCCAGCGATGAGCGCAAGGAGCTCGGCGGCATCGAGCGTCTGCTCAAGGGCAAGCTCAAGCGCGTCGAAGTGGAAGGTTTCGTGCCGGAAGTCGATGTCGAGCCGGAACGTGAACCGCGTCAGCCGCGTGGCGGCCAGCGTTCTGGCGGCCAGCGCTCTGGCGGCAAGCCTGCCGCTGAAGGCCGTGGCAATGGTGGCCAGCGCACTGGCAGCAAGCCTGCCGGTGAAGGCCGTGGCAATGGCGGCCAGCGCACTGGCGGCAAGCCTGCCGGTGAAGGTCGTGGCAATGGCGGCCCGCGATCGGGCGGTCAGCGCTCTGACGGCCAGCGTTCTGGCGGCCAGCGTTCTGGCGGCCAGCGCTCTGGCAGCAAGCCTGCTGGCGAAGGTCGTGGCAATGGCGGACCGCGCTCGGGCGGCCAGCGTACTGGTGGCCAGCCTCAGCAGACCGCGCGTGTCGATGATGACAACCGCGGCAATCGTGCACCGGTGCAGCGTGAAGTCGATGGCAATCGCGTCGCGCCGCAGCCGGAGGTGAACGGCAACCGTGCGCCGAATGCGCCGACCAATGATGAGCGTCCGCGTCGCCGCTCACGTGGTGGTCGCAACCGCTCCAGCGGTGGCAACGGTGGTGGCCGCTCCAACGGCTGAGCCGCGCCGTAGAGGCCAAGGCTTGAACACAAACGCCCCGACAACCTTGCGGTTGTCGGGGCGTTTGTGTGTCAGGAGCGGAAACGTCTGATCAGACGTCTTCTTCCCAGTCGATCTCGTAATCCGGGCCAGTGCCCTGGATGTCTTGCTCGCCACGCACGCCATCACCGCGCAGTCGCGTGTGGATGGCCAGCATCACCAGCACCTCATTGTCCGGGCGGAACGGCTGCAGCCCCTGTTCGAACAGCATGTTGTTGCGCTCGCGTGCCCAGTCGCCCGGGTCAAGCTCGGGGTAGAGGCCTTCCGCCGGTGCGAATTCGATGAAGGGGTCCATGTTGTAGGCGTCGAACAGACGGGCCAGTGCCTGCTCGTCATCCATGACGCCGGTGGTATAGAGCGTGGTCTGGTAGTAGTCCTGCTCCAGCTCCTTGAGCACATCCAGGGGGCTGACGCCGAAGCTGCGCAGGTCATCCAGGCTGTAGTCGCCCAGCTCCAGCATCTCGCCGTCCAGCCATTCGTCATCCGGCTGGATCAGCACATGCTTCATCTGGCCATCGGGCAGTGCCCAGGCGATGGCCAGCGGCAGACTGGAGTCCTCGCCGGTCTCGACGGCGATGAAAGCGGGGAAGTCCCCTGTTTCGGGTTCATATTCGTGCATGGTGATGTCCAGAGCAGGGATGCGTGCAGGGAAAGTCGTTGATGCCGATTACAGGCGGAAGAAGCGTTGTGCGGTGGCGGTGGTGGTCTCTGCGAGCTCTTCCATGTCGATACCACGCAGTGCCGCGACCTCGGCCATGATCCACACCAGCAGTGAGGGTTCATGACGCCGCCCCTTGAGCTTGGCGGGCAGATTGCGCGGTACCAGATAGGGGCAATCGGTTTCCAGCATCAGACGCTCGAGGGGAATCTCGCGGCACAGGCTGCGCAGGTGTTCGCCTCGGCGCTCATCACACAACCAGCCGGTCAGACCGATATGCAGGTCGAGATCCAGATAGCCGTAGAGCGTCTCGCGCTCACCGGTGAAACAGTGCACGACGGCGTGACTGATATCGTCGCGCCAGTGCTTGAGCATCTCGAGCATCTGGCGGCCGGCGTCACGTTCATGCAGAAACAGCGGCAAGCCCGTCTCGGCGGCCAGTGTCAGCTGGGCTTCGAACGCTCGAGCCTGTTCGGCGGGTGTCGAGAAGTTGCGATTGAAGTCGAGGCCACATTCTCCCACCGCGACCACCTCTGGCTGCGTCAATAATTCCCGGATGCCGCGTTCGACGCCGTCGTTCCACTGGCTGGCATCATGGGGATGCACGCCGGCGGTGGCAGAAAGGCCACGATAGCGTGCCGCCAGTGCCTGGGCCTCACGCGAGCCATCCAGGCTGGTGCCGGTCAGGATCTGCTGGCTGACGCCCGCCACACGTGCCCGCAGCAAGGTGCCCTCGATGTCGCGCGCGTAGCTCTCATGCGTCAGGTTGACGCCGATATCGACCAGCGCAGAGGGACTGGCGAAACGCAGCTCCGGTGCCAGCAGTGTCAGCGCGGCCGCGATATCGGCCTCGCCGAGTTCAAGGTCGTCACACAAGACGGCAAGCGTCTCGTCGGACAGTCGCTCGCTATCATAGTAGGGCAGGGAGGCAGGATCGGCATGCGGGGGAAGCGCGGACATCGGACACCCTTGGGATCGCGGGGAGGGAGAAGACACGTGACGTGATTTCAAGCGGTCGGCCATTCTACCCAAGGCGCCGGCGTCTTTCAGCCCTTGCGGCGTCTTCCATCGCCTGCACGTCGCGCCTCGGGTAGAATGGCGGCATTCTCCGGCGCGTGTCGCTGGTGGCGGCGTCGTCCGCCTGACTCCCACTTCCTCCGTGGCCTTCCCGGCCGTGGACCCGTCACGAGTTGCTGCACCACATGGCATTGTTACGACTGGAAAATCTTCAGCTGGCCTATGGCCATCACGTCTTGCTCAACGGGGCGGACCTTGTCGTCGAGCGCGGCGAGCGTCTGGCGCTCGTCGGCCGCAACGGCACCGGCAAGTCGACCCTGCTCAAGCTGATCACCGGCGAATTCCAGGCCGATGCCGGTGAGCTGTGGAAGGCGCCGGGCCTCAAGATCGGCGTGCTCTCGCAGGACCTGCCGGCCGCCGAAGGACGCACCATCTTCGATATCGTCGCTGAAGGCCTGCCAAAGGCGGGCGCGCTGCTGGCGGAATATCATCATCTGATCAGCGATCCCGAGCCGGACCTCAAACGTCTCGAGCACGTGCAGGTCGCGCTGGAAAGCGTCGATGGCTGGCAGTTCCAGCAGCGTATCGATACCGTGCTGACCCGCCTGGGCCTGCCGGAAGACACCATGATGGAAGACCTGTCCGGCGGCTGGCGTCGTCGTGTCGCACTGGCGCGTGCGCTGGTGTCCGACCCGGACCTGCTGCTGCTCGATGAGCCGACCAACCATCTGGATCTCGATACCATCGCCTGGCTGGAAGAGCAGGTCGCGGCCTTCTCCGGTGCCGTGCTGTTCATCACCCACGACAGGGCCTTCCTGAAGCGCCTCGCGACCCAGATTCTGGAGCTGGACCGTGGCCGCCTCGGGCGTTACCCAGGCGACTACGCCGCCTACCAGGCCCAGAAGCAGCATGAGATGGATGTCGAGGCCAAGGAGAACTCCGAGTTCGACAAGAAACTGGCCCAGGAAGAGACCTGGATCCGTCAGGGGGTCAAGGCGCGTCGTACCCGTAACGAAGGCCGTGTACGTGCGCTGGAGAAGATGCGTGCCGAGCGTGGTCAGCGGCGTGAAGTGCAGGGCCGTGCGCGTATCGCCGTCGACTCCGCCGAGCGCAGCGGCAAGCGGGTCGTGGAGCTGGAGAATGTCAGCTATCGCTACGACGAGGCGCAGGAGCAGTGGGTCATCCGTGACTTGAGTGTCGAGATCCAGCGCGGCGACAAGGTCGGCCTGCTGGGGCGCAACGGTGCGGGCAAGACCACGCTGCTGCACATTCTGCTCGGTCAGCTGGAAGCCAGCGAAGGCAAGCGCATCGAAGGCACCAAGCTGCAGATCGCCTACTTCGATCAGCTGCGCAAGGGCCTGGACATGGAAGCCACCGTCTACGACAACGTGGCGCGCGGCAGTGACCGTGTCACGGTCGGCGGGCGTGACATGCACGTGATGAGCTACCTGCAGAACTTCCTGTTCACGCCGGACCGCGCGCGTCAGCCGGTACGTTCGCTGTCAGGGGGCGAGTCCAACCGCCTGCTGCTGGCGCGTCTGTTCACCATGCCGGCCAACGTGCTGGTGCTCGATGAGCCGACCAACGACCTGGATGTCGAGACGCTGGAGCTGCTCGAGGAGCTGTTGCTCGACTTCGACGGCACCGTGCTGCTGGTTTCCCACGACCGTGCCTTCATGGACAACGTGGTCACCAACATCCTTGCCTTCGAGGGCGACGGGGTCGTCAAGCCGTATGTCGGGGGCTACAGCGACTGGATACGTCAGGGCGGGCATCTGCCGCCGGCGCCGTGGGAAGTCGAGCGTGAGCGCGAGGAGAAGCACCGTCGTGACGCCCAGGCAGAAGACGAGCGCCGCAAGCGGGAGGCCGCCCAGACGCAGCAGGCCAACAAGAAGGTCAAGCTGCCCTACAAGTTCCAGCGCGAGCTGGACCTGATTCCGACGACCATCGAGAAGCTGGAAGCGGAGATCGCGACGCTGGAAGCCGAGATCGCGGCGCCGGAGTTCTACACCGGGGATGCCAAGGCGGTGAAGAATACGCTGGAGAAGCTCAGCCACAAGCAGCAGGTGCTGGAAGAGACCATGGAGCGCTGGATGGAGCTTGAGGCCATGCAGGAAGGCTGAAGCCGCAAGTGATGGTCATGCACACGAACGGTCACGAGTGACGATGCCTGATGGCTGTGCCGTGCAGAAAGACCGTCAGGCAAACGCACAAGAGGGCTGCCCATGGGCAGCCCTCTTGTCGTCCCTCACCTGTCATCGACGTGAGGTGTCGTCTGGCATGAGGTGTCGTCTAGCCGGCCGCCATCATTCCTCGCTGTCATCCGCGCCGACGCGCACCGCCAGCACGTCGCACTGAGCGCCGTGCAGGACACCCGTGGAGGTGGAGCCCAGCAGCAGCGCAAAGCCATGGCGACCATGCGAGCCGACCACGATCAGGTCCACGTCGTGTTCGGCCGCGAAGCGATGAATCTCGCTGTCCGGCATGCCAACCACCACGTACTGGTCTTCTGCGGCGATATCATGAGGGGAGGCGATCTCGCCAAGCCGTTCACGGGCGTGGGAATCCAGCTGGTCCTGGATGCTGGTCAGGTCCATCGGGATATCACCGCCATAGGCAAAGCCCAGCGGTTCCAGCGTATGGATGATGGAAATCTTGGCGCCGTTGCGCTTGGCGATCGGCAGTGCCCGCTCCAGCACCAGATGGGAATCCTTGGTCAGGTCGACAGCGACCAGTACATGCTTGTATTCGTTGCTCATCCTGAGGTCCTCCCGCAGAGGTTGGCCATTCGAGTGGCGTCGTGCACCTGCTTCCATGCTAGGCTTGCCGCCCCCTTGAACACAATGACTTACATCAACGTAATGGCAGTGCGTGATACGCAACACTGCAGGGCCGCATAGCCTATCTTGCGCTTTCACGCCACGTCCTGCTTGATGAAACCCTTGAATAGACAACCGTTGGATAGACGATGACGACTGCGCTGATCATCATTTTTGTCGTGCTGGCGATGCTGTCGCCGCTGACCTGGCTTCGCCCCAGCAAACGCGAGACGCGCACTTCACTGGTCCGCAAGGCGGTGATCGCCGATGGCATGCGGGTAGATCTCAAGGCGCCGGCACTTTCTGACGCGCCCAAGGGCATCGTCGGTTACCGCCGCCCCTGGCCGACTGAGCGCGATGTCACGCCCTTCATTCTGGTGCAGGATGAATGGGCCAGTGATGCGCTGCGTGAAGCGGTGCCGGGCTATCGCTGGCGCGAAGAGAGTCGCCTGGCGGATGACCCTGATGTCGCCGCGGCGCTGCTGCGCTTCACGCGCACGCTGCCGGAGGATGCCCTGATGCTGGAGTCATCGCTCTCCGGCCTGACGCTGTGGTGGGGCGAGAGTCTGGATGTGGAAAGTTGTCACGACTGGCGGCGCGAATTCGAGGCCTTGCATGCGCTGTTGATCGACAAGGCGCCTATCTCGCACAAGCGTCGTCCGCTGGTGGGCACCGAGCCGAAGATGCCGGACGCCTGACACGCGCCGCTCTCCCGCCTGCAGAAAAAAGCCCCCATCGAGTCACTCGATGGGGGCTTTTTCATGTCTCGCTTGCGCTCATGTCCTGCTGGCGCGCCTGGCTATTTCCGGTCGGCATGTCGGGTCAGGCGCTCTCCGGCACCTTCTCGGAGATTTCCAGGCCATTGCGTTCCATGACACGTAGGCATTCACAGAATTGATCGACCTGCGCTTCGCTCAGGCCCTCGAGCATCTCGATGCGAGTCTGCTCGGCGATGGCATCGATCTTCTCGATCAGTGGCAGCGCCTTGCGGGTCAGGAAGATGCGCTTGGTGCGGCGGTCTTCCTCACAGGCACGGCGCTCGACCAGGCCCTGTTCGGTCAGTTGGTCCAGAGTGCGAACCAGCGACGGGGCTTCGATACCGATGGAGCGAGCCAGATCACATTGGGGCTGACCATCGCCCATGCGCCACAGGTGTACCAGCGTCATCCAGCGAGTCTGGGTCAGCCCTAGTGGGGACAGTCGCTGGTCCAGAATGGCGCGCCACAGGCGCGGCAGGCGGGAAAGCTTGAGTCCGATATCTTCATGCATGGATAGGTCGTCCGCTGAGTGCAAATGTGAAGGGGCTTTTGTCATTGGCACGCGTTCAGCATCACTCAAACCTGAATGAGACCGATTCCTTATGCGCGCCGCCTTTCACATCAGCATGCTAGGCAGTCTGGATAATTACAAGCCTGCGAACGAATTTTACGTCCAACGTCGAGTAACTTGGCGTTCCTGCTTGTGGAGTGACTCATGATGGCGACTGTCACAAACCCGGAATCAGGTTGGTGATACGCCAGCCGGGGATGCCGGGAGGCTGGCTGATGGTGCTGTCCGCCAGGGTTGCCAGCTGCGGATCATCGCTGACCACGAAGCGCAGACTGCCGATGCGCTGTCCGTTCATCGTCTCGACATCGATGCGCCACTCGCCCTCGCTACCCTGCGGGAAGGCCGTCTTGTGCGTCCAGGCGCGGTAGCCTTCACTGCGTCCGCCGTTGATGTTCAGGGCGATGCGATCGACGACTTCACCGTCATGACGCCAGACATGGTAGACCTTCTCTGACAGGCCGCGCGGCGCGCGGATGGCCGTGAAGGCATAGAGGCCGCGGGCGGAGAGTTGCGCAGGCGTCAGCTGCATCTCGCCACGCGGTGCGCGCGCCGCGGTATCGAAGTCCGGCGACAGACTGCTGGCATTGATCCACAGCGTGGCGGGCGGAATCCAGGCGCGTGCCCCCCATGCGCCTACCCCGAGCATCACGCTGATGCCGATCATCGCCAGACCGCCGACCACCCCACGCGCGATGCGCAGGTTGGCGACGCTGGGCAGTGCGAACAGGCTCATGGCGGCACAGGCGGCCAGCAGGCTCTCACTCGTGGTCAGTTCCAGCAGCAGGGGCAGGGTGACCAGTACCACCACGAACACGCACAGGGCGTGGAAGCCGAAATACAGCCAGCGATGACACTCGGCCAGCCGGTAGTAGAAGGGATCGAGAATCGACAGCAGGGTCGCTCCGCACAGCAGTAGCGTGAAGCCTGCCTGGCCGCTGGCCCAGTCGGTGGTCGCCAGGAAGAACGGCAGCGTGAAACACAGTGTCTCCTGCTGGATCAGCTGGGCCACGAAGGTCGCCAGCTTGCGGGGTAGGGCGTTCTGGCCGCGATGGCGGCGCAGACGGCTCCACAGGCCCTCGGCGATCAGGATCAACCAGGCCAGCATCATGCCCAGCGCAAGCATGCCGCCCAGCCATTGCTGACGATTGACGAGGAAGAAACTGCAGATGCCGGCGGCGAAGCCGATGGGCGGCCATAACCAGTGCCAGCGCTTGGTGCGTTCGACAAGGCCGGTCAGGCGCAGATACAGGGCGGTGAGAGTGCTGCTCATGAAAGCATGATATCGATGAGGCCTTTGAAAGCCTGCTGGCGCGCGAGGGAGTGTCGCGGCCAGCCTGCGGGTTGGGAAAGCGTTCAGGGTAACGCGGCTGACTTGCGCGGTGTAGCGTCGATCTTTGCCTACATCGGCTGTCGATGGCCTGCGCCAGTCAGCCCAGGCCAGTATACAGACGCCCCGTGACCCCCGACCTTTCGCTAATGTCCGCAGGCTTGATCTTTGTCCGTCACTGGCCCAAGCTGGCTGTATTCAAACGCTTGTATGAAGCGCTGTGATGAGAGATGACTCTTGCGCGGTGCCTCTGGAAGCGGCGAGTCCGGCGAGGCCGGTGACCAACGCCCTCATGGCCAACGCCCAAATGGCAGTGACCATCGAGCGTCGGGCAGCCCCTTCACCTCTTTCTCTTGTGGAGATCCGTGGATGATCTATTCAGGCAAAACGCTAACCGTCGAGGCCAATCAGGACGCCATTGCCCTGTTGACCCTCGATCTTGAAGGCGAATCGGTCAACAAGCTGGCCAGCTACGTGCTCAAGGAGCTGGGAGAGGCAGTCGAGGCCATCCAGGCGACGGCCGATCTCAAGGGGCTGGTCATCCGCTCCGCCAAGGAGGCGTTCGTGGTCGGTGCCGACATCACCGAGTTCCATCAGATGTTCGAGAAGGATGAAGCCTTCCTCATCGACATGAACATGAACATCCATGGCATCTTCAATGCCATCGAGGACCTGCCGTTCCCCACCGTCACTGCCATCAATGGGCTGGCGCTGGGCGGCGGATGCGAGATCACCCTGACCACCGATTTCCGGGTCATGGCCGACAGCGCCAAGATCGGCCTGCCGGAAACCAAGCTCGGCATCATCCCTGGCTGGGCGGGCTGTGTGCGTCTGCCGCGTCTGATCGGGGCAGACAACGCCATCGAGTGGATCTGTGGCGGTACCGAGAACCGTGCCGACAAGGCGCTGGCTGTGGGCGCCGTCGATGCCGTGCTGCCGGTGGCCGAGCTGGACGCTGCGGCACTCGACATTCTGGCGCGTGCCAATGCCGGCGAGCTGGACTATCAGGCGCGTCGCCTCGAGAAGACCTCGCCGCTCAAGCTCAATGCCATCGAGCAGATGATGGCCTTCGAGACCGCCAAGGGCTTCGTGGCCGGCAAGGCCGGCCCGCATTATCCGGCACCGGTGGAGGCCATCAAGGTCATCCAGAAGGGCGCGGGAGAATCGCGTGAGCGTGCCCAGGCCATCGAGGCCAAGACCTTCGCCAGGATGGCGCTGACCGACGTGGCCTTCAATCTGGTCGGCCTGTTCATGAACGATCAGGTGGTCAAGAAGAAAGCCAAGGGCTACGAGAAGCAAGCCGCCGAGATCAAGCAGGCCGCCGTGCTGGGGGCCGGCATCATGGGCGGCGGTATCGCCTATCAGAGCGCCAGCAAGGGCACGCCGATCCTGATGAAGGACATCAACGGCGAGGCCATCGAACTGGGCCTGAAGGAAGCGCGCAAGCTGTTCGGCAAGGGCGTCGAGCGCGGCAAGCTGACCACCGAGAAGATGGCGCAGGGCCTGTCCAACATTCGCCCGACGCTGTCCTACGGTGACTTCGGCAATGTGGACCTGGTCGTCGAGGCGGTGGTCGAGAATCCCAAGGTCAAGGCCTCGGTGCTGGCCGAACTCGAGGACAACGTCGCCGAGGACGCCATCCTGACCTCCAACACCTCGACCATCTCCATCACGCGTCTGGCCGAATCGCTCAAGCGCCCCGAGAACTTCTGTGGCATGCACTTCTTCAACCCGGTGCACCGCATGCCGCTGGTCGAGGTCATCCGTGGCGAGAAGTCCAGCGATGCGGCCATCGCCGCGACCGTCGCCTATGCCCGCCAGATGGGCAAGACGCCGATCGTCGTCAACGACTGCCCGGGCTTTTTGGTCAACCGCGTGCTGTTCCCCTATTTCGGTGGCTTCAGCCTGCTGGTCGAGAAGGGCGCCGACTATCAGCGCGTCGACAAGGTGATGGAGAAGTTCGGCTGGCCGATGGGCCCGGCTTATCTGCTGGACGTGGTCGGCATGGATACCGCGGTGCACGCCAATGCCGTGATGGCGGAAGGTTTCCCGGACCGCATGGCGCGTGAAGGCAAGACTGCCATCCAGGTGATGTACGACAACAAGCGTCTCGGCCAGAAGAATGATCTGGGCTTCTACCGCTACGAGGAAGACCGCAAGGGCAAGCCGAAGAAGCTGGCGGACGATGAGGCTCAGGCGCTGGTGGCCCAGGTCGTCAGCGAGACGCGCGAGTTCTCCGATGAAGACATCATCGCGCGCATGATGGTGCCGCTGTGCATGGAAACCATCCGCTGCCTGGAAGACGACATCGTCGGTACGCCGGCCGAGGCCGACATGGCCTTGATCTACGGCATCGGTTTCCCGCCGTTCCGTGGTGGCGCGCTTCGCTACGTCGATGCCATGGGCGTGGCCGAGTTCGTCGCGCTGGCCGACAGCCTGGCCGATGAGCTGGGGCCGCTGTATCGCCCGACCGAGGCGCTGCGCGAGCGCGCCAAGCGTGGCGACGCCTTCTACTCCTGAGCCTTTGATGGCTGAGCGCCCGAGTGGCCGCCAGCACTATCCGACCAGAATTTTCGGCCCTCGCGACAGCGAGGGCCATGAGGGAGCCAGACAATGAATCTGAATCCGAGAGATGTGGTAATCGTCGATGGCGTGCGTACCGCCATGGCCAAGGCCAAGAATGGCGCCTTCCGACACGTGCGCGCCGAGAATCTGTCCGCTGCGGTGATGCAGGCACTGTTTGATCGCAACCCCGGTCTGGTGCCGGCAGAGGTCGATGACGTCATCTGGGGCTGCGTCAACCAGACCCTGGAACAGGCCATGAACATCGCGCGCAACGCCGCCATCATGACTGGCATACCGCGCACCGTGCCGGCGCAGACGGTCAACCGCCTGTGCGGTTCCTCGATGAGTGCCCTGCATATCGCCACCGCCAACATCAAGGCCGGCATGGGTGACTTCTACATCATCGGTGGGGTCGAGCACATGGAGCACGTGCCGATGGCACACGGCGTCGACGTCAACCCGGCGGCCAGCAAGCATGCGGCCAAGGCGGCAATGATGATGGGCCTGACTGCCGAGCTGCTCGGCAAGATGCATGGCGTGAGTCGTGACAAGCAGGATGAATTCGGTGTGCGCTCCCACCAGCGAGCCCAGGCCGCCGCCGATGAAGGTCGCTTCGACAATGAGATCATCGGTGTCGAGGGGCATGATGCCGAGGGTCGGCGTGTCCTGGTGACCCGCGATGAGGTCATCCGTGGCGATGCCAGCATGGAGTCCATGGGCAATCTCAAGCCGGTCTTCGACCCCAAGGGCGGTACCGTGACGGCGGGCACCTCTTCCGCGCTGTCCGTGGGCGCCTCGGGCATGGCAGTGATGAGCGCCGAGCGCGCCGAAGCGCTGGGACTCAAGCCCATCGCTCGTGTGCTGTCCACTGGCGTGGCAGGCTGTGATGCTTCCATCATGGGCTACGGGCCGGTACCGGCCTCCAAGCAGGCGCTCAAGGCGGCAGGCCTGACCATCGACGATATCCAGACCGTCGAACTCAACGAGGCCTTCGCGGCGCAGTCGATTCCGGTACTCAAGGACCTCGGCCTCCTGGAGCGCGTCGATACGGCGGTCAATCTCAACGGCGGCGCCATCGCGCTGGGGCACCCGCTAGGTTGCTCCGGTTCGCGTATCTGCACCACGTTGCTCAACGTCATGAAGCAGCAGAACACGCGCCTCGGTCTGGCGACCATGTGCATCGGCATGGGCCAGGGCGTCGCGACCGTGTTCGAGCGACTCGACTGAACGTCAGCGACTTCGGTCAGCGTTTTCGATAAGCGATCAGACCTCGCTGATACCTCAAGCGGCATGTCTTCGGACATGCCGCTTTTTCGTTGGCAGGCTTTTGTCTGGAAACGAGAAGGGCAGCGCAGTATCGTGGCAGTGGGCGATCAAGCGTGACGTCGCCCCGGGCTTGATGATTGAGGTTACGCGAGGGAGTCGCATCGATGGACTGGAATCATGTCGAGCAGGATCTGCCGTGCGCCACGCCGCCCAGACCCTTGCCACACCCCCTGACCTTCCGGTTGCCGGCAGGCAGTATTGATTGTCACCTGCACCTGTTTGGTGACCCGGTGCGTTACCCATTGGCGGCGGACAGAACCTATGATCCGGCCCCCGTGGGGCTCAATGAAGCACTCGAGATGCATCATGCACTGGGCGCCAGCCACGGCGTGCTGATACAGCCCAGTGTCTATGGCTATGACAATCGCCTGCTATGCGACAGCCTGCAGAGCTGTCGTGAGCGTGGGCTGGATTACCGTGGCGTGGCGGTTGTCACGCCCGACATCAGTGATGCCGAGCTTGAGCGACTCTCCGAGCTGGGTGTCTGTGGCGTTCGCCTCAACCTGATCTTCGCTGGCGGGTTGCGCTGGCGTGATGTGGTGCTGCTGGCGGATCGCCTGGCACGCTTCAAGTGGCATCTGGAATGCCTGATCGATGTCTCGACCTTCCGTGACATGGAAGCGCGCCTCGGCAGCTTGCCGGTGCCGGTGGTGATCGACCATATGGGCCACCTGGCGGCCACGCGTGGCCCTGAATGTCCCGGCTTTGCCGCGCTGTGTCGATTGCTCAAGCAGGGGCGCACCTGGGTCAAGCTGTCGGCGCCTTACCGGTTGACCACGCGTGGTCGCTTGCCTTACTCCGATGTCACGGCGCTGGTGCGGGCGCTGGTGGCGGCCAATCCGGAGCGCGTCGTGTGGGGCAGTGACTGGCCACATCCCTATATCGGCGTCGAGATGCCGGAAGAGGACACCCTGGCCGAGCTGATGCAGCGCTGGTTGCCGGAGCGCGAGATGCGCGAGAGGATCTTCCGCGACAATCCGCGCAAGCTTTATGGCTACAAGGCCTTCGTGAAATCCAAGGCGGATGCGGCGCACTGAGCGAAGAGTTGCCCGCTTGCAGGGCGCAATTGAGGGCGCGGCGTCACTCGTATCAGCCGCATAAGGCACATGAGCCGGATGACAAGACGCCCCCATCAGCCTGCTGGTGGGGGCGTCTTGATGATCGGCGAGGGAAGCCGAGGAGAAAGACAGGCGAGGAGGCGCGCAGCGTCTAGCGGGTCTGGAAGGCCACGCGCGTGCCATGGGCCAGCAGGCTGGCATTGTCGGTCGGCGTCGTGGGCAGGCCGATCATCTCATCCTGCACTTCCGCCCAGGTCTGCACGCCGTGGGTCAGCCCCAGCGGCAACAGCAGGCGGCTGATCCACTGGGTGCCGGTGAAACGCAGGGACTGGCCGCTGTCATCGACCAGACGACTGATGCCAGCGGCATGATGCAGGCGGACCACATGAAGCCCCTGATCCAGCGTCTGCACTTCCACTGTCAGGGTATTGCCTGCGGCGAGCCACAGCCGCAGGGTCTCGACGTCGACGGCTTCGTCAAGCGTGCTGGAGGAAGTCTGCATGCGTTCTCCCGGGTGTCTGAATCACACCACCTTGTAGGCATGAGGCAGTTCGGCCAGTGGGCCGCGTCCGCCGGCGAGCGTCAGGGCGAGATCGACCATCCCGTCCCAGATGGGTAGCGTCATCCCGCCCTTGATCGCCATGTCGAGTCGCTGCGAGAACAGCAGCAGCTTGTGCAGACGTTTGTGGGGCAGGCGATTGAGTGCCTGTTGATAGAAGGGGCGACGCTTGTCGAAGATCATCGGCTTCTGCGCCTTGCAGGCATGCTCGAAGCTCTGGCCTTGATCGAGGTGCTGGCGCAGCGAGAGCAGGGTGCGCAGCTCGCGGGTCAGCGCCCACAGGATCACTGGCGGTTCGACGCCTTCTCCCCTGAGCCCGAGCACGATGCGGCCACTGCGCTCGACTTCCCCCTTCAGACACGCATCGGCCAGCGTGAAGACATCATAGCGGGCATTGTCCTCGACGCCCTGGACGATGGCATTGCCATCCAGGCGTGCGCCCGGCGGGTGCAGCAGCGCCAGCTTCTGCAGTTCCTGATCCGCGGCCAGCAGATTGCCCTCGATGCGCTCGGCCAGCAGGCGGGCGGCGTCCTGATTCAGCTCGAGGCCGTGACGACGGGCGCGGTCGCGAATCCAGAAGCCGAGGCGGGAATGGTCCACCGGCCACACCGCGATGAAGACGCCGACCTTCTCCAATGCCTTGAACCACGCCGTCTGCTGCACCTTGCGATCGAGGCGCGCCGCGGTGATCAGCAGGATGTCGCCATCCTTCTCGATACGCTCGGCGTAGGCCTTGAGGACCTTGCTGCCCTCCTGGCCGGCACTCTGGGTGCCCATGCGCAGCTCGATCAGCTTGCGCGAGGCAAACAGTGACATGCTGGCGGCAGACTCGGTCAGGCGGCCCCACTGAAAGCCGTTCTCGACATGCAGAACCTCGCGCTCCTCGACACCGGCAGCGCGTGCTGCACGGCGGATGGCGTCGCAGCTTTCCTGGTGAATCAGCGGCTCATCACCGGCCACGATATAGACGGGAGACAGGCGCTTGTTGAGCTGCTCGTCGAGCTTGTCGGGATAGACCTTCATGAATGTCCTTCGATACTGCGCGGGTCTGGTGGGCAAGTGCGCCCAAGGCTCGGGCGATCATTCACCAGCGTGGCGATAGCCTCGGCGTGATGGTGGCCCTGAACAGGCACGGCCCCATGATGATCGGTTGCCCGATATCGTGGAGCCGTGCCTGGCGAACGTTGCGACTTCCAATCTCTACCAACTGCTCCCTGCTTGCTTCGACTTCTCCCGGCTACGTCTGTCGTCAATCGTCTGGCCTTGCAACACTCATGGACCACGACTCATGACTCACGAACGGGACGCCTCAGTGCGAGAGCGTGGCACTCAGGGCTTGATCGCGCGCAGGCGCTCCAGCAACTGACGGCTCAGGTCACGATTGACTTCCCTGGCCGCACGCTCACGCAGGTCATCGGTGTTGAGCAGGTCGTCATCGTTGGTGTAGTAGAGGCTGCTGGCCTGCAGCTCCTGCTGATTGGCCAGATAGGCCCCATCGGACTTGCGCTGCAGCGAGTAGGTCAGGCGGTAAGTCAGTTCACGCTTGATGCTGCCGGCATCGCCGTAGGTGATCTGCTGCACGTTCTCACGGACCTTGCCCAGGTTGAGGGTCAGCGGGGCGCTGTCGCTCAACTGGATGTCGGCACGCTCGAGAGCGTCGCGCAGGGCGTCATGGGTCTTGGTGATCGGTGCCTGGACGTCCAGCTCGGTGATGGCCATCGGCGCATCATCCACGCCGCGCAGCTGGAAGCCGCAGCCGCTCAGTGTCAGCGCCAGACCGACGCCAAGGGCGGCTAGCACACGACGGCGGCCGAGGCCGCGGGATGCACGCTCTGATGTGTCTGCTGAAACACTGTAAGACTTCGCTTGCGTCACCGTGACCTCCTGTCATGAACGAGTGTCATGATTATCTTGCGAGAGCGCTGCGTGGTGCCTGGGGTATCAGCATCACGCAGCGCACGGAATATGGCCGTCAGAGACCGACATCCTCTACTTGCCTGTCGGTCTCTGACGGGACCGGCGACTCGGGTCGCCGGTACTTGCACTGCCTGGTCGGGTCGCTATCAGTTGGCGACGATATTGACCAGCTTGCCCGGCACCACGATCACCTTGCGCACCGTCTTGCCATCGGTGTGCTTGGTGACATTGGCATCTGCCAGCGCCGCGGCCTCGATGGCATCGCGATCGGCATCGGCGGCGAAGGACAGACGCGCCCGCAGCTTGCCGTTGACCTGTACGACCAGTTCGATGCTGTCCTTCTTCATCGCGTCGGCATCAGCGACCGGCCAGCTGGCGTCGATCACGGCTTCGTCGTGGCCCAGTGTCGCCCACAGCGAGTGGCTGGCATGCGGGATGATCGGCGACAGCAGCAGCACGCAGGCCTCGACGGCTTCACGGCTGACGGCCAGGCCCTGCTCGGAGGTGTCCTCGAAGCGGCTGATGGCGTTGACCAGCTCCATCACGGCCGCGATGGCGGTGTTGAAGGTGGTGCGGCGGCCGATGTCATCGCTGCACTTGGCGATGGTCTCGTGTGTCTTGCGACGCAGTGCCTTCTGATCATCGTTCAGGGCCGTCACGTCCAACGCGGCCGGGGTGCCGGCAGCGACGTGCTCGTGAACCAGACGCCAGACGCGCTTGACGAAGCGATGCGCGCCCTCGACACCGGAATCGGACCATTCCAGCGACTGCTCGGGCGGCGCGGCGAACATCATGAACAGGCGCACTGTGTCGGCACCAAAGCGGTCGATCATCGATTGCGGGTCGACGCCGTTGTTCTTGGACTTGGACATCTTCTCGGTGCCACCGATTTCCACCGGCAGACCATCGGACTTCAGCACGGCCTTGATGGCGCGGCCCTTGTCATCGGTCTCGACGTCCACGTCCAGCGGGTTGAACCAGTCACGGCCGCCTTTCTCGTTGATGCGGTAGTAGGTATCCGCGACCACCATGCCCTGGGTCAGCAGCTGCTTGAACGGCTCATCGCTGTCGACCAGGCCGAAGTCCCGCATCAGCTTGTGGAAGAAGCGCGAATAGAGCAGGTGCAGGATGGCGTGCTCGATGCCGCCGATGTAGTAATCGACCGGCAGCCAGTAGTTGGCGCGCTCGTCCAGCATGGCATCGGCGTTGTCCGCACAGCAGAAGCGTGCGTAGTACCAGGAGGACTCCATGAAGGTGTCGAAGGTGTCGGTCTCGCGCTGCCAGCCATCGCCCAGGTCACTGAAGGACGGCATCTTCTTGATCGGCGAACCGCCGGAAGCGTCGAATTCGACTTCCAGTGGCAGCTCGACCGGCAGCTCGTCGTCGGTCAGCGGGATGGATTCACCGTTCGGGCCATTCTTGACCGGAATCGGCGCACCCCAGTAGCGCTGACGCGAGACGCCCCAGTCACGCAGGCGGAAGTTGGTCTTGACCTCACCACGGCCCTGCTCGACCAGGCGCGCGGCGATGGCATCGAAGGCGCTCTCGAAGTCGAGGCCATTGAAGTCACCGGAGTTGATCAGCACGCCGTGCTCGGTGAAGGCGGCGTCGCTGACATCGGGCGCATTGCCGTCGGCATCGGCGATCACGGCTTCGATCGGCAGGTCGTACTTGGTGGCGAATTCATGGTCACGCTCGTCGTGGGCCGGTACGGCCATCACGGCACCGGTGCCGTATTCCATCAGCACGAAGTTGGCGACGAAGACCGGCACTTCACGGCCGGTCAGCGGGTGGATGGCCTTGAAGCCGGTGTCCATGCCGCGTTTTTCCATGGTCGCCATGTCGGCTTCGCTGGTACCGCCACGCGCGCATTCGGCGTTGAACTCGGCAAGCTCGGCATTGTGCTCCGCCGCGGCCTTGGCCAGCGGGTGAGCAGCGGCGACACCGACGTAGGTCACACCCATCAGGGTGTCCGGACGGGTGGTGAAGACGGTCAGGGATTCCTGCACCTGGCTTGCCTTGGCATCGAGACCGAAGCTCAGCTCGACACCGCGCGACTTGCCGATCCAGTTGCGCTGCATGGTCTTGACCTGCTCCGGCCACTCGACCTTGTCGAGGTCGGCCAGCAGCTCTTCGGCATAATCGGTGATGCGCAGGAACCACTGCGGGATTTCCTTGCGCTCGATCAGCGCGCCGGAACGCCAGCCACGGCCGTCGATGACCTGCTCATTGGCGAGCACGGTCTGGTCCGCCGGGTCCCAGTTGACGATGGAACTCTTCTTGTAGACGACACCCTTCTCGACCAGCTTGGCGAAGAACCACTGCTCCCAGCGATAGTATTCCAGGTCGCAGGTGGCGAACTCACGGCTCCAGTCGTAGGCGAAGCCCAGCGCCTTGAGCTGATCGCGCATGTAGGCGATGTTCTCATGGGTCCACTTGCCCGGTGCGACGTTGTTCTTCATCGCGGCATTTTCCGCCGGCAGGCCGAAGGCATCCCAGCCCATCGGCTGCATCACGTTCTTGCCCTGCATGCGCTGGAAGCGCGAGATCACGTCACCGATGGTGTAGTTGCGCACGTGACCCATGTGCAGCTTGCCGCTGGGGTAGGGGAACATCGACAGGCAGTAGAACTTCTCGCGGTTGGCGTCTTCCACCGCCTTGAAACACTGATTTTTCTCCCAGTACTGCTGGGCAGCTTGTTCGATCTGATCGGGAGCGTACTGTTGAGAAGTGTCCTGTGAATCCATCGGGTCCGTCACTACCTTGGCATTGGCCGCTACCCGTCACCAGGGACAGGCAGGGCGTGAAGAGGTGGGCGGTCACATCGGGATGGGCCGCCACTGTCTGCGATGGGGTCAAGTCTACCCCAGACGCCAGGACTCAGGTAGGGGAGGCGAGCGCCGTGGCGCCAGGCGCATGCGCTTCATGTTGCCAGTGCCAGGCGCTTGATGCGCGTCAGGGAGTGGAAGAGTGTGGCTTGTGTCGCAACGCCAACGCCACCATGCTGAAGGTAGAGCGCCATGCCCTCCCGCAGTACGGGAGAAGGTGAAGACACAAGGAGAGTCCATGAGCCAACCACGTGAACCCCGCGCCCCCCATCAGCCGATCAGCGCCACGGATCGTGATACGGCTGCCACGTCCTCGCACGACAGTGGCTTTGAAGATACGCCGATGCCCTCGCGCTCAGCCTCCAGCCAGCCGCAGGGCGAAGGTGAAGGACGTCTCGGCGATGCCTATGGGCGAATCCTGACGCGGCTGGAAGACAGCAGCGGTGAGCTGTCGTGGGATGGCCTCAAGGCCGAGCTGGATGAAGCGGTCAAGTTCGAGGCCGAGGTCGAGGAATTCACGCTCGACGAGCTTGCGCTGCTGCGTGCCTGGGTCGAGCGTGACATGCGCGAATTCCGCCGCCATCTGGCGACCGGCGGAGAAGGGATCGCCAGCTGGCTGGGGATCGATCTCTCGGTGCTGTCGCGCAGTGTCAGTTCCGCGCTGATGTCGATCGCGGACCGCACCGTGGTGGACCGCGCCCACTTCGAGGAAGACCTCGAGGCCGCGCGCGCCGACTACACCAGCGGCGAGGTCATCGCGCCGGGGCTATTGCATTGCGTGCACTGTGAGTCGACCACCACGCTCACGCGGCCCAGCGTGCTGGAACCCTGCCATGCCTGTGGACATCGTTTCTTCTCGCGTGGCGCGCCGCCCGTCACTCGTCAGCCTCCCGCGGCCGATGAGAGTGATCAGGGCTGATGGCGACACCGTCAGACTGGTTCGCCCCGGCGCATGCCACCTGGAGCGCCGGGCAGCGCCACAAGGCGTTGCAACAGCTGATCGAGCACTTCAACCAGCGCCCGCGTCCACGTGATGCGGGCCTCTTCAAGCAGATCTCCTATTACCTGTTTCTGCTCGCGGATTATCGCTCGGCCAGCCAGATTCTGGCTCAGGGGCATGTGGAGTGTCCGGCCGATGAAGAGATCGCGCTCAATCAGGTGGTGTGTCTGTCGCGCGCCAATGATGCCGCCGGCTCGCTGGCGGCCGGCGAGGCGTTGGCCGCACGGGGCTGTCTCAATCCGGTGCTGTTCGACTCGCTGGCCAGCAGTGCGGCCAGGCTCAAGCGTCATGACGAGGCACGCGAGCATGGCAGCCGCGCCCTGACCCTCAAGGATGAGCAGCATGGGGGCCTGCCGTTGGCGAAGGGCTGGCGACTGCCGGCTGAATCCCCTTCGGCAGTTGTCGCCGGCAAGGCGCGCGTGCTGTCCTTCGGCCTCTGGGGCAAGGGGCCGCGTTATTTGAACGGCATGCTGCATAACCTGCTGTTGGCGCCGGTGCTGTATCCGGGGTGGCGCGTTCGGCTCTATCACGATGACAGCGTGCCCGATGACTTCCTGGCCCTGGCGCGGCAACTGGATGCCGAGCTGATCGAGCGCCCCTCCAGTGACACCCTGAGGCAACGGCTGTGCTGGCGCTTCGCGGTCGCCGATGACCCGACGGTGGGTTACTTCGTGGTTCGCGACTGCGACAGCGTCATCAGCCTGCGCGAAGTGCGCGCGGTGCAGATGTGGCTGACGTCCGGGCGCTTCTTCCACGTCATGCGCGACTGGTGGAGTCATACCGATCTGGTGCTGGCGGGACTATGGGGCGGGGTGGCCGGCGTACTGCCTCCGGTGGGCGGCTTGCTGGCGGACTGGAGTCCTCGACAGGTGGAAACCCCGAACATTGATCAGTGGTTCATGAAGGAATGCGTGTGGCGCTACCTGCGGGAAAGTCTGATCAGCCATGACCGATGTTACTCGCTGCAGATCAAGGGTCGCGACAGCCTGAAGTTCCCGGACGACGTGCTGGGAGAAGCGCCAAGCGGCACGGCGCATGTCGGCAGTGACGAGTGGACGCGCGATCGCGCCTTCCAGCTCCGCCAGCTGGGGCCATGGCTCAAGGAGGCCAGCTGGATGCGTGACAGCGAATGAGCACAATCCCCAGATAGGTTCCCGATGAGCGGGTTACGTAGACACACGAAGGGCTGCCCAGGGGCAGCCCTTCGTGTGTCTTGCCAGCAGTCCTTCGCTTGTCTTGCCAACAGCGCTGTCGGGCCTAGCGACCCACCAGCCAGCCGATCCATTCATGCAGTGCCCAGCGTGACTGGGTCAGCGCGGAGCTGTTGGGGATCCAGGCATCGATGCCCAGCCCGGACACCGTGGTGTAGCCCACCGGCGCCGGGATGATGGTGCGGAAGCCCTGATTCTGGAAATTGCGCATCGCGCGCGGCATGTGCCAGGCGCTGGTCACCAGCACGATCTTGTTGATGTCGTCCTGCTCGAGCATCTCGCGCGTGAAGAGTGCATTCTGCTGGGTGTTCTCGCTGCGATTCTCCAGCCAGCGGGCCGGGTAGTCGAATTCATCGATCAGCGAGCGTTGCATCAGCTCGGCGAGGGTGCCGTCATCGGAGGACGATACCTTGCCACCGGTGAGCAGAATCGGCAGCTCCGCGTTGCGGGCCACGCGGACGCCTTCGTCCAGACGGCTGAGCGTCTCGCCGTTGATGCGATCGCGGCCTTGCAGCTCCGGGGCGTCGTAGTAGCGTCCGCCGGAAAGCACCACCACGGCCTGCGCCTGGATCCACTCTGCCGGCTCACTGGGCTGAATGCGCTCCAGCCCTGACATAAGACGCGTGGAGACGACCGGCGAGGACAGCAGCCACATGCCCAGGATGGCCACGACCATCATGGCGCGCGCCAGCCCCGGCCAGCGCTTGAGAACGAGCATGGCCAGAAACAGCAGCAGGAGAGGCCCGCCGGGCGGCAATACCAGGTCCTTGATGATGCCGAGTAACTCGGTGATGCCCATTGTGGTCTCGCTTGTGCAGAGGCAGTGCCGGGCATCGGCCCGGCAACGGGTTAGGTTGAGCGTTCAAGCGTCTGAGGCCCTGGGGACTCGTACGTTCTGGCCCTCAGGCGTCCTGCGGGCGTTGACGGCGCGCCTTGAGACATTCGTTGATGCCCAGCACAAGGCCCGGCGCCAGCAGCAGCGCGATCAGTATCCACACCGGCAGCAGGCCGTAGTGCATCCAGGGCGTCATGCCCAGTTGCAGACGGATATCGCCAGTGACGGTGGCCTCCTCGAACTGGGGTGCCTGGGCGATGATCTCACCCTGCGGCGAGATGATCGCCGTGACGCCATTGCTGGTGGCTCGCAGCAGATAGCGGCCGTTTTCCAGCGCGCGCAGCTGGGCCATCTGCAGGTGCTGCAGCGGGCCGATGGAGTGACCGAACCAGGTGTCGTTGGAGACGGTCAGCAGCACGGTAGAGCTCAAGGCGCGCTGGCGGACCAGCTCCGGATAGACGATCTCGTAGCAGATCGCCACGCCGATGCGCAGACCGCTGACCATCAGCGGCGGCTGCTGGCTGTCGCCCGACTGCATGCTCGACATCGGCAGGTCCAGGAAACCGATGATGCCACGCAACCAGCTTTCCAGTGGCACATACTCGCCGAAGGGCACCAGGTGTTCCTTGCGGTACTGGGCTGACGGGTCATCGATGGGAATCACGCTGTTGTAGAAGCGATTGTCGGCATCACGCTCGACGATCCCGGTAATCAGACCGGTCTTGGGCGGCAGAGTTGCCTGGATGCGCTCGAGGAAGGGCTCGGCCTGGTCGCGCAGCATCGGCAGTGCCGTCTCCGGCCACACGATCAGGTCGGCATCGTCCTGCACGGCGCGCGTCATCGCGGCGTAGGTATTGGCCGCACGACGCTGACCTTCGGCGCTCCACTTGATCAACTGCGGCAGGTTGCCTTGCAGCAGGGCGACGCGTGCCGGCTGGCCGCCGGACTGTGTCCAGCTGGTCGGCAGCAGCAGACCCGTGCTCCACAGCACGATCAGCGGCGCGACCGCCCACCAGCGGCGACGCAGCGCCAGATTCCACATCAGTGCCCCGGACAGCGCGATGATCAGCGAGATACCGTAGACACCCAGCACCGGCACCCAGCTGGCCAGCGGTGAGCCCACGGCACTGTTGCCCAGCAGCAGCCACGGGAAGCCGGTGAAGGCCCAGGTGCGGAACAGCTCGCTGAGCACGAACACCGCGGCAAATGACAGCACATCGAGCTTGCGTGAGCACAAGCGCTGCCACAGGCCCATCCACAGCATCGGGAACAGCGCCATGCAGGCCACGAACAGCATCGTCAGCAGCACCGCCAGCGGCATGCCGGTATAGCCATAATCATGGATCGAGACGTAGACCCAGCTGGCTCCGCTGCCGAACAGGCCGACCCCGAACCACCAGGCACGCAGGAAGCCACCGCCTTCCATGCGCAGCGCCCCGTAGAGCAGGCCTGCGCCGATCGGGCCCAGCCACCACTGCTCGAAGGGGGCAAAGCTCAGGGTGACCAGTACCCCGGCAATGATCGCCAGTACATTGGCCAGCAACGAGGCGCCCGGGAAGCTCCTCGCGCGGGGGGAATCTGACATGCCGCTCTCCTTGTAAAATGCCAGACACATCGGCGGATGTGTCTGGCATTGTCCTCTATCGGGTCAGCCTGTGATCAGGCCATGGATCATTCGCCGCTGATATGCGCACGATGCTCGGCCGAGGGCGGCGCGTCACCGGTGGCATCTTCCAGACGGCATACCTGTACCTGACGAATGCGACGATTGTCCGCATTGAGCACCGTGAAGCGCCAACCGGCGAAATCGGTGGATTCCTGACGGCGCGGCATGTGACCGAAGCGCTGGATCATCAGACCGCCGATGGTGTCGAACTCCTCATCGGAGAAGTCGGTATCGAAGTGCTCATTGAAGTCATCGATGGTGGTCAGCGCGCTGACGGCGAATTGGCCATCGCCCAGCTCGCGGATGTCCTCATCCTCATCGGTGTCGTGCTCATCCTCGATATCCCCGACGATCTGCTCGAGGATATCCTCGATGGTGACAAGGCCTGCCGTGCCGCCGTACTCGTCGATGACCACCGCCATGTGATTGCGGGTCTCGCGGAATTCCTTGAGCAGGCTGTTGAGGCGCTTGGATTCGGGGATGAACATCGCCGGACGGATCGCTTCGCGCAGGTCGAAGCGCTTGCGCTCGCTGTCATTTTGCAGGATCAGCGGCAGCAGGTCCTTGGCCAGCAGGATGCCGAGCACCTCGTCGAGGTTCTCGTCGATGACGGGATAGCGGGAGTGAGCCGATTCGAGAATCAGCGGCAGGTACTCCTCCGGGCGCTGATCGACCTGAATGGCCTGCACCTGGGAGCGGGGGATCATCACCTCGCGCACCTGCTGGTCGCTGATTTCCAGCGCGCCTTCGATGATGGCGATGGCGTCCTGATCGAGGTTGAGGCGTGGGCCCACCTCAGCCAGAAACTGGAGCAGCTCGCTACGGGAGCTGGGTTCGTCGGTGTCGCTTGAGAAGGCGCCGAACAGCTTATCGAGCCAGGTTTTCGATTGGCTTCCCGATCGGTCTTCGCTCATGCGTTAGTTTCTCTTTTCCTCGGTGGCGATACCCCATCGTCGTGGTGGTATCGGGGCAGCCGAGCGACCCGGGGACAAGCCCCGAGCCACCCGACGGCGGGTGCTGCCGATGCGCAAGGGCACCGGCATCAGTGATTCTCTTCCCAGTAGGGGTCGGCGATGCCGAGCCCTGCCAGCACATGACGCTCGAGCGCTTCCATGCGTTCGGCTTCATCGTCCTCGATATGGTCATAGCCGAGCAAGTGCAAGGTGCCATGAACCAGCATGTGGGCGAAATGATGTTCCAGCGACTTGCCCTGTTCCCGCGCTTCACGGGCGACGACATGCACGCTGATGATCAGGTCGCCCAGAAAGCGCTGCTCATCATTCGGTGTCTGCTCATCGGCTGCGTCGTTGTCGCCCAAGGCGTCGGCGGTGATGCCGGAGACGCCAGTGTCTTCAGCTTCGCCCACGACGTCTGACGCCAGCATGACATCGTCACTGCCTTGGCCATCAAGTCCCTCTTCTTCACCGGCGTCCAGGCCGCTACCCGGCATGCCCGCAAGCGGCAGGCTGTCGTCGTCTTCCTCGGCGAAGCGCGCGGCCAGTTCCGGTGGCAGGGCGAAGTCGTCAAGATCCAGCGGCTCATGCGGGAAGGACAGCACGTTGGTCGGGGAGTCCTTGCCGCGATAATCGCGATTCAGCCCCTGACTCTCGGCTTCTTCCACCAGACGCACGGTCAGCTCGTACGGCGCCGCGGCGTCGCTGACAGCGCGCTCCAGCGCGCCATCTTCCGCGGCGGCCAGCAGCGCAGCCGCCACCCAGGCTTCCAGCTGGTGGCTGGCCGGCAGCGGCTGGCCATCGAATTCACTGTCGGCGATGGCCAGTTGCAGGTCCACGACGATGGCAGGGGCTTCGCTCACTGAGTGCCTCCAGACGGGGTGCTGGCAGGCGGTACGTTGCTCTGGGCATTCAGCGCCGCCATGCGGGCTTCGCGCTCGGCCTGACGCTGCTCGCGACGCTCGCCTTCCTGCTGCTCTTCCGCGGCTTCGAAGGTGTCGTAGGCCTCGACGATGCGCTGCACCAGCGGGTGACGCACGACGTCCTTGGCCAGGAAACGCGTGATGCTGATCCCCGGGGTGTCCTTGAGGACCTCCATCACGTGCGCGAGACCTGATTGGGTGCCACGCGGCAGATCGACCTGCGAGACGTCACCGGTGATGACAGCGGTGGAGCCGAAACCGATGCGCGTCAGGAACATCTTCATCTGCTCACGCGTGGTGTTCTGGGACTCATCGAGAATGATGTAGGCGTTGTTGAGCGTCCGGCCGCGCATGTAGGCCAGCGGCGCGATCTCGATGATCTGGCGCTCGATCATCTTGTTGACGTGCTCGAAGCCGAGCATCTCGTACAGGGCGTCGTAGAGCGGGCGCAGGTAGGGGTCGATCTTCTGGGCCAGGTCCCCCGGCAGGAAGCCGAGCTTCTCGCCGGCCTCGACCGCCGGACGCACCAGCAGGATGCGTCGCACTTCGTTGTTGTTGAGCGCTTCCACGGCGGCCGCGACGGCAAGATAGGTCTTGCCGGTACCGGCCGGGCCGATGCCGAAGTTGATGTCGTGGTTGCGCATCTCGGTGACATAGCCCTGCTGGTTGAAGCCGCGCGGGCGCACCAGCACCTTGGGCGTGCGGATCACCACATCACCGTAGGTAGCGCCCTGGTCCTCGGCGGCTTCGACCAGCGCCTCGACGCCGGATTCCTGCAGGAACAGATGGACGGTCTCGGCATCGACTTCGCCGGCGCCGGTCTCGCGATACAGATGTTCCAGCACGTTGGCGGTCGCCTTCACGGCGGCCGCCGGGCCTGCGATCTGGAAGTCGTTGCCGCGATTGCGCAGGGTGACACCGAGCCGGGATTCGATCAGCTTGAGATGCTCGTCGCGCTGACCGGTCAGGCTGGCCAGACGCTGCGGGTCTGCCGGCTCAAGCGTCATGTTGAGAATGCGATTGGCTTGCTGTGACTGGTGGCTCAAGGCGTCGAATATCCTGATAGTGATGAGTGACGATGATGGTTGGCGATGAGGGGCAGTCGCGATGGCGTGATGCATGAGGCGCTCTGCCCGCCACGGCGCATGACGACGCCATTTCAGTGTCAATGGTGACGCGTTGCCGAAGTCTCAAGAGAGCTTAATGCGCGATGGCCGTACAGGGCAATTGTCCTGTACGGCCAGCGTGGCTATCTGCTTGATAGTGGGGGCTGATGGCGACTCGTCAATACAGGCAGCGAGGAGCGATCAATAGCGGTAGGGCGAGCTGAGCTCACCGCGCAGCGAGTTGGGGTAGGCCTCGGTGATCTCGACATCCACCAGGTAGCCGATCAGCTCGGTCGGATTGGCGGCGCGGAAGTTGACCACACGGTTGTTCTCGGTGCGCCCTGACAGCAGGCCCGGGTCACGTGGCGAGAAGCCGGAGACCAGGATGCGCTGGGTGGTGCCGACCATCTTGCGACCGATCTGCATCGCCTGCTGGTTGATGCGTTCCTGCAAGATGAGCAGACGCTCCTTCTTCACCTCTTCCGGGGTGTCATCTTCCAGATTCGCCGCCGGGGTGCCCGGACGCGCGGAGTAGATGAAGCTGAAGGAGTGATCGAAGCCGATCTGGCCGATCAGGTCCATGGTGTCCATGAAGTCCTGATCGGTCTCGCCCGGGAAGCCGACGATGAAGTCGGAGGAGAAGCTGATGTCCGGGCGCAGCGCGCGGATGCGCTCGAGCTTGTCGATGTAGAGGTCACGCTCGTGGCCGCGCTTCATCGCTGCCAGAATGCGGTTGGAGCCCGACTGCACCGGCAGGTGCAGGTGGCTGACCAGCTCCGGGATCTCACCGAAGGCCTCGATCAGCGAGTCCTTGAACTCCAGCGGATGCGAAGTGGTGAAGCGGATGCGGTCGATGCCCTCGACCTGCGCCACGCAGCTGATCAGCTCGGCGAGGTCGATCTCCTCACCCAGCTGGTTGAGACCGGCGTAGGCGTTGACGTTCTGGCCCAGCAGGTTGATCTCGCGCACGCCCTGGTCGGCCAGGTGGATGACTTCATCCATCACCTTCTCGAAGGGACGCGAGACTTCCTCGCCGCGGGTGTAGGGCACCACGCAGAAGGTGCAGTACTTGGAGCAGCCTTCCATCACCGAGACGAAGGCGCTGGCACCGTCGCTCTTGGGCGCGGGCAGGTTGTCGAACTTCTCGATCTCGGGGAAGGTCACGTCGACCACGGAAATCTGCTTGAGGCTGTCGCGGCGGGTGTCGAGCATCTTCGGCACGCGGTGCAGGGTCTGCGGGCCGAACACCATGTCCACATGCGGGGCACGCTTGCGCAGGTTGTCGCCTTCCTGACTGGCCACGCAGCCGCCGACGCCGATCACCAGCTCCGGGTTCTTTTCCTTGAGCTTCTTCCAGCGTCCCAGCTGGTGGAACACCTTCTCCTGCGCCTTCTCGCGGATGGAGCAGGTATTGAGCAGGATGACGTCTGCTTCGGATTCGTCGCTGGTGACTTCCATCTGATGCGATTCGCCGAGCAGATCCGCCATGCGCGCGGAGTCGTACTCGTTCATCTGGCAGCCGTGAGTCTTGATGAAGAGTTTCTTCGCCATTGCCTTGTGTGAACGCTCTGAGCTGCGCGCCCGGGCTTCGTGCGCCTCGCGCCCGGGCACAGGATGGCGGCGGGCAGCGTCAGCGGTCAGGAGAAGCGGGCACGACTTGTAATGAATGAGCCCCGGCGCCGATGGCTGGCCGGGAATCGAGGGCGCGACGATACTGTGCCAAGCGGCACGTTGATCGGGTCGAGGCCAAAATCGGGACGGCACAGTATAGGAGTCTGCCGGCCATGCGGCCAGCCCTGTCGCATTGCTGTCAGCAATGAGGGGGATGCCTGCCAACCACCGGTTCAGCCTGATGGTGGCTGTGGTATCCTCACGAGAAAGCCCGCGCATGCCCTGACGCTACAACAGGGGCTTGGCATGTTTCATAGTTATCAGGCAGGTGTTGCGCAACGCACATCAGGCTGTCAATGGCTTGATTTGTTGAGGTTTTCATGCCGATAGCCCGGCTGCCTGAGCTGGTTAAAATTTGATCGATTTGTTGGCGGGGCAGGCATTTCGCCGTGCGCAGACCTGCCCCTTTGAGGTTGTCCCAAGACTTATCCACAGAAAGTGTGGATGTCTGAAGACACTGAAATGACAGTCTCGGATTTTTCTCGCGGCAATTTCGTTACCGTACGTCCAAGCGTGACAGCGATGCCAGGCAGGACGCCTTGCATTGCGCAACCTGGCAGACACCGCATGGGCAGACAGGGCGAGCCTTCCTTCGCCCAAAAGCGGTCGATCATGTTCGGCTTGTGGGGACGCAGGATTCAGCGTGCTTGCTCCTCGTGCCACACGCCTGACACGGTCGGCTTACGCCCTTAGACAGCCATGAAGAACACGATATGACGCGATTCTCCATTACCAGCACCCCTTCATCTTTCGGTCTCCTGTCACCCCGATCGCCGTGTTCGACGCTTGCGCGCTCACTGCGCCGTGTGGTGCTGGGGGCTGGCGTCGCCGGCAGCCTGCTGCTGGGCGCACCGCTGGCCAATGCGGCCACCGATCGCTGGGTCGCCGATGACCTCACCACCTTCGTGCGCAGTGGCCCGACGGATGGCTACCGCATCGTGGGCACGGTGGAAGCCGGCCAGCCGGTCGAGCTGATCGAGGTCCAGAATGACTACAGCAAGATCCGCACCGCCAGCGGCGACGTGGTGTGGATTCCCTCCGCTGACCTGCAGGACACCCAGAGCGTCAATGCCCGGGTGCCCGAGCTCAGCGCCAGGGTCAAGGAGTTGACTGCCAGGCTCGATGGCATCAATGAAGAGTGGGAAACCCGTGTCGAGGACATGAAGACCGGCCTCGAGACGCGTCAGGCGCGCATCGAGGAGCTTGAGCAGGCCAGCAACAGCCAGTCAGCCGAGCTTGCCCAGGCGCGCAGCAAGATGCAGGACATGGAAACCAAGCTCGATACCAAGAAGCAGGACCTGCTGATGCGCTACTTCATGTACGGCGGTGGCGTGGCGGGTGTCGGCCTGCTGGTCGGCCTGATCGTGCCGCACCTGCCGCGTCGCAAGAAGAAGCGTCACGGCTTCCTGTAAGGCATTCCGGTAACCGATAGCAGAGGGAGTGCGCCAGCTCATGTCGGGACAAGACACGACGATGGACGCGACGCCGGCCAGTGACCCCTGGCTGGCGCGTTGGCAGGAAGGGCGGATCGGCTTTCATCTTCCCGCCACGCATTCGGCGCTGGAGCGCTGGTGGCCGCGGCTTGAGATCGCGGCGGGCGCCAAGGTGCTGGTGCCGTTGTGTGGCAAGAGTCTCGACATGCGCTGGCTGGCGGCGCAGGGCTATCCGGTGCTGGGCATCGAGCTTGCGCGCCAGGCCTGCGAACAGTTCGTCGCCGAAGGTGTCGGTGATGTCTCGCGTTATCGGCTGGAGCACTTCGAATGCTTCCGTCAGGGCATGGTCGAGCTGTGGTGCGGAGACTTCTTCCACTTCCATATCGACCATGTCGATCATCTGGACGCCTTCTATGATCGCGCCGCGCTGATCGCCTTGCCGCCGGCCACCCGGCAGCGCTACGCCTTCCATCTGGCGCAGCTGCTGCCACCGGGTGCGCGTGGCCTGTTGATCAGTCTCGAGCGGCAGACGGAGCAGCATCAGGGCCCGCCATTCCATGTCGCCGAAGACGAGATTCGTCAGCTTCTGAGTGCCAACTTCACGCTAGAGGTGCTGGAGCGTCGCGCCCCGGATGAGCGCGGTTTGCGTGAGACGGTATGGAGTCTGGTGCGCAAGGGGCCGCGTCGCTGACGCCTCGGGGATGACCTTGTCAGTCAGGTACCGTCCTCATGAAGGTCCAGTCCTCATGAAAAACGCCACCGCCGCCCAATGGGCGGCGGTGGCGTTTTCGTTGGTGGCGAGCTTGCTGATTGAGCTTGCTGTTCGAACTTATTGGTCGAGCTGGCGGATCAGCGTGGTGTCCTGGAAGGCGCGAGTCAGCGCATCGCCGATCACCTCAGAGACCATCTCGGTGTTCTTCTCCTGGCTCGGCTTGAGGGCATAGCCCTGGTCACGCGTCGCGGTATAGCTGCCGGTATAGCGCTGCTTGCCGGACACGGCGACGGCCTTGATCACGCCATTGAGTGTCGCGGTATCGGTGATCAGGCCGCCGCGCTTCACGCCATAGGCCAGCTCGGTCAACGAGATGGTCAGCTCTGCTGCGCCCTGATTGGCCTGTTCGGCGGACACCGGCACGAAGCCCATGCGACGCAGGGCGCTGACGGTCTGGGCCTCAAGCTTGGGTGTCAGGTCGCCGGTCGGCACGACCAGATAACTCGAGGCGTTGGTGGCGCCATCGCGAGAACCGATGCGCTCTGACGGACGCTCATCGAGCACATCCACCACCACCTGCTGGCCGTGGCCGACCACGCCCATCTCGCCGACCTGCGGATTGACGTACAGGCGCTGCGGGCTGGTGCCGCAAGCGCTGAGAAGTGCCGCCGTGGCGATCAATGCCACGCTCATGCAGGTGGTGCGCAACTTGTGCATCATCATCGGGGTTCCTGGGCCTGAGGCCGGTTGTCATGGGAGTCATCTCGGCTATCCGTTGCCAATATCTCGCCTGCAGCGCGGGATGGCCGGAGCACAATGGCGCGAGTATAGGGCCAGAATGGCGCCTGAGCGTAGTGGAAATTCAGGCTCATGCCTGTCCTCTGCAAGCGACAGTTGTCGAGACTCATGGCCCGTAGCTCATGGCTCGTAGCTCATGGCTCGTAGCTCGTAGCTCATGGTCCATCGCTCATGCGTCGTCGACGCGTCTGCTCAAGGCCAGCAGGCCCAGCAGCGGGCCGGGCAGCAAGGCCAGCAACAGCAGGCTGCCGTGCCCGGCGATCAGCGGCGTGAGCAAGGCGATCGAGACCAGCGACAGGCTGAAGCCGAAGGCATTCATCATCGCCAGGGCGCTGGCCTGCAACTCCACTGGGGTACCGCCTGCGGCGAGCGCCGAGAACTGCGGCGAGTCGATCACGGCCAGAAGGCTCCACAGCGCCAGCAGTGCCAGCAGCGCGCCGTAACCGGCCTCAAGCTGCGTGGCGGCGACGAAGATCAATGTCAGCGTCACCGAGCCGGCGAGTCCGAGGCGCGCGACCCACAGACTGCCTCGGCTGCGCGAGAGCCAGCCTCCGACGACGCAGCCGGGCGCGCCGATGGCGATGGCGAGGAAGCTATGCCAGGCCAGTGTGGCAGGAGAAAGCGTCACGCCTGTCGCGCTGGCCATCTGGGTCAGCAGCAGAGGTGTCAGCGCCCATAGGGTGTATAGCTCCCACATGTGGCCGAAGTAACCCAATGCACCACGAACGAAGCCGGGATATTGCCAGGCCGCCAGTCCGCGTGTGGCACGCGCGAGAAAGGTGTTGCGGCTGTCTTTCGCTGCTGTTGCTTGGCGGGGCGCCGAGGTGGCTTTCGCCGCCGGTGGGGCCAGCAAGGCGACCAGGCCGGCACCGACGATGGCCAGGATTGAGGCAGTACTGATGGCGGCGCCCCACGGCAGCTGCATGCCTTCACCTTGCTGCAGTGCGGCCAGCGCATGTGGCAACCCGGTGCCAAGGACCAGCATACCGACCAGCCAGGCGAGAGCAGCCCCGGCGCGGTCCGGCGCGGTCTGGACCATCAACTTCAATCCGATGGGGTAGATGCCGGACAGTGCCAGGCCTGTCAGCACGCGCAGCGCCGAAGCACTGAGCAATCCCGGCGCGATCAGCAGAGCCAGGTTGGTCAGCGCGCCCAGCACACAGGAGGCCATGAACAGATGGCGCGCCGCGAAGCGATCGGCCAACCCGGCCAGCCCGAGGACAAGCGTGCCGACGATGAAGCCGCCCTGCACCGAGGAGGTCAGCTGGCCAAGTGCCGCGGCGCTATCGCCGGCGAAGCCCCAGCTCGCCAGCATCGGCGTGAGTACGGCATTGGGGGTAAACCACAGGCTGGTGCCGAACAGCTGTGCCAGTGCGATCAAGGCGACCGGATAGCGGTTGGCCCATTGTCGCCAGCCAGAGATGGGCGGCGTGAGTGACTTGGTTGAGGACACGAGGGCACCTTGTAGGGCAGATGGCGTGATGGCGCAGCAAGACGCGAACGGGCGACACCGAAGTGTCGCCCGTCACAGATAGCCCGCCCCATCAATGGGGTCAAGACTCATATGGCATATAATTAGTCTGTTAACAATTGCCGCAGGCAATCGCGTGAGACAGCCAGAGCAACCTGTCGATCAAAGCCCCATCGCCGAGGAAGTGGAACGGCGCGGGTCAGCACCGCCATAGAAGGTGCCGTCCTGAATCATCACGGACTGGATGGCGCCCATGGCATCCTTGGTCACCACCTTGTGGCCCATCGCTTCCAGCAGGCGGATGGTGTCCTTGCTGATGCCCGCCTCGATGCGAATCTCGTCCGGTAGCCACTGGTGGTGGATGCGCGGCGCGCTGACCGCCGACTGGATGTTCATGCCGTGGTCGATCACGTTCATGATCACCTGCAGGGTGGTGGTGATGATGCGCGAGCCGCCGGGGCTACCGGTGACGAGGAAGTTCTTGCCATCCTTCATCACGATGGTCGGGCTCATGGAGGACAGCATGCGCTTGTTCGGCTCGATCTTGTTGGCGACGCCACCGATCAGGCCATAGGCATTCGGCACGCCCGGCTTGGCCGAGAAGTCATCCATCTCGTTGTTGAGCAGGAAGCCTGCGCCATCGACCACGATGCCGGAACCGTAGCTGAAGTTGATGGTGTAGGTATTGGAGACGGCCAGACCATTGCCATCGGCGATCGAGAAGTGGGTGGTCTGATTGGACTCGTAGGGCTGCGGCTTGCCGGGCTTGACCTCACTGGAGGGCGTTGCCTTGTTCATGTCGAACTGGGCACGCAGCTCCTTGGCGTAATCCTTGGAGATGATGCCGGCCAGCGGCACGTCAACGAAGTCGGTGTCGCCCAGATACTCGGAGCGGTCGGCGTAGGCACGGCGCATCGCCTCGGCCATCACGTGGAGGGTGGCGGCGGAGTTGAAGCCCATTGCCTGGATGTCGTCACCCTCGAGCATGTTGAGAATCTGGACGATGTGCGCGCCGCCGGAGGAGGGCGGGCTCATCGAGAAGATGTCATAGCCACGATAGGTGCCGTGGACCGGCTCGCGAATTTCCGGCTGATAGTTCTTGAGATCATCCAGCGTCATGATGCCGTCGTGACGGTCCATCTCGGCGACGATCAGCTTTGCGGTCTCGCCTTCATAGAATTCCCGCGGGCCATCGGCGGCGATGCGCTTGAGTGTCGCGGCCAGCTCCGGTTGCTTGAACAGCTCACCCGCCTCGTAATTGCTGCCGTCAGGCTTGTAGAACACCTTGGCGGTGCTGTCCCACTTGGCCAGGCGGTCCTTGGCATCGCTCAGTCCCTTGGCGAAACGGGTCGGGATCACGAAGCCGTCCTCGGCCAGCTTGATGGCCGGGGCGAGCGCCTGCTCGAGCGACAGGGTGCCGTAGTCTTCCAGCGCCTTGGCCAGGCCGGCGACGGTGCCGGGCACGCCTGCCGCACGGTGGGTGAAGCGCGACCACTCGGAGACCGCCTCGCCATTCTCGTCCTGGAACATTGTCTCGCTGGCCGCAGCCGGGGCTTTCTCACGGTAATCGATGGCGACGACCTTGCCGGTCTTTTCATCGGACACCAGCATGAAGCCGCCGCCCCCGATATTGCCGGAGCGCGGCTGGGTCACGGCCAGTGCGAAGCCCGCCACCACGGCGGCGTCGACGGCGTTGCCGCCCTCGGCCAGGACGTCACGGGCGACCTGGGAGGCCAGGTAATGGCTGGTGGCGACCATGCCGTGCTTGCCTTCCACCGGGTGGAAGCGCTCGCCTTCCAGAATCGCGGAGGTATCAGCGAAGGCGGCGGGTATCGCGGTGGGCAGCAGACCTGCCAGAGGCAGCAGCGCCGCCGCGGCGAAGGTCTTCAGACGCTTGCGTGCTGCACAAGGGGTGTCGAACATGAGTGGTTGTCCCTTTATCGTTATTGGAGTCGCTGCATGGCGTCGTTGACGCGTGCCATGTGCTGTCGTGAGTCGCATCGGGAATGGCTACCCAGACGAACCGTTTTACTATCAGATGCTAATGCACCAATTTCAACCACGATGACGACGGCGTCCGTCGCGCAGAGGGGAACGCAAGCGCCGGGGCCGGGGCAGCCTGGCGCTTCACACAGCGCCTGTCTTTTGTGAGAGGGTGGCGTAAAATGCCCTTTCCACTTCTCGCTGGCGCCTGATGACATGTCTGAACTACTGCCGAATGACTTCAAGATTGCCCCGTCGATCCTGTCTGCTGACTTCGCCCGCCTGGGGCAGGAGGTCGAGGATGTGCTGGCCTCCGGGGCTGATATCGTCCACTTCGACGTGATGGACAATCATTACGTGCCCAACCTGACCATCGGGCCGATGGTGTGCAAGGCGCTGCGGGATTACGGCATCAGCGCCGAGATCGACGCCCACCTGATGGTCACGCCGGTCGACCGCATGATCGGTGATTTCGCCGAGGCCGGTGCCAGCTATATCACCTTCCATCCGGAAGCCTCCGACCACGTCGATCGCTCGCTGCAGCTGATTCGTGATGCTGGCTGCAAATCCGGTCTGGTATTCAACCCGGCCACGCCGCTGTCCTATCTCGACTACGTGATGGACAAGGTCGACATGATCTTGTTGATGAGCGTCAACCCGGGCTTCGGTGGCCAGTCGTTCATTCCGGGCACCCTCGACAAGCTGCGTGAAGCGCGCCGTCGCATCGATGCCTCCGGCTACAACATCCGCCTCGAGATCGATGGGGGCGTCAAGGTCGACAACATCGCCGAGATCGCGCGTGCCGGCGCCGATACCTTCGTGGCCGGTTCCGCCATCTTCAATGCGCGCAGTGACAGCGATGCCAACCGCTACGACAGCGTATTGGCGAAGCTGCGTGCCGAGCTTGCCAGCGTGCGCGGCTGATCGCGTGACGGATGACAGCGAGTGGTCGCTGTATGTGCTCGAGACGGCCCAGGGGCGCCTCTATACCGGTATCAGTACCGATGTGGCGCGCCGCCTGAGCGAGCATGAGGGCGGCAAGCGCGGTGCGCGAGCGTTGCGCGGCAAGGGGCCGCTGACGCTGTGTTATCAACAGGTGGTCGGCGATCGTTCGCGGGCACTCAAGCTCGAGTATCGCGTCAAGCAGCTGAGTGTGGCGGCCAAGCGCCGGTTGATTGCCGGTGCGATGACACTGGACAGTCTGCTCGGCGAGACCTGACGATCTGCTTGATTGAATGCGTGAAACGAAAACGCCCCCGACGGAATCCGTCGGGGGCGTCTTGCGTCTTGCATGCTACGTCTTGCGCTCTACGTTCTGCGGGCGATCAGTGCAGCTTCATCTTCGGGCGCAGGTAGCGGTTCAGGCCATCGACCACCACCGTCATGCCGGTCTTGACCACGCCGTGGATCGCCATCTGGTGCATGCGATACAGCGAGGCGTAGAAGAACTTGGCCAGACGGCCTTCGATGAACAGCGAACGCGCCGAGGCACCGCGCATCAGCGAGCCGACGGCATCGAAGTGTGCCAGCGAGATCAGCGAGCCGTGATCCTTGAACACGAAGTCCTTGAGCGGCTTGTCGTCCATCGCGGCGCGCAGGTTCTTGACCATCAGGCTGGCCTGCTGGTGAGCGGCCTGGGCACGCGGCGGGACGCGCTTGTCATCCGGCTGCGGGCAGCTGGCGCAGTCACCGAGGGCAAAGATGAACTCATCATCGATGCTCTGCATGGTCTGGTGCACCTTGACCTGATTGTTGCGCTCGGTGGACAGACCCAGCTCGGACAGGAAGGCGGGGGCACGGATACCGGCGGCCCAGACGCTCAGGTCGGCTTCGATCAGGGTGCCATCGGCAGTGGTGATGCCGCGTGAGTCGGCGCAGGTCACACGGGTATCGACGTGGATATCGACGCCCAGCCTGGTCAGCTCCTTGGCGACCGGCTTGCCGATGCGCTCCGGCAGGGCGGGCAGGATGCGCGGTGCGGCCTCGATCAGGTGAACCTTGACCTGACGGTCTTCCAGCGAGGAGAAACCGTAGCTGTGCAGCATCTTGGAGGCATCGAACAGCTCGGCGGAGAGCTCGACCCCGGTGGCGCCTGCGCCGATGATGGCGACGTTGAGCTGCTGGCGTTCACATTCCTCACCGTTGGCGCTGAAGCGCAGGAAGGTGTCGAGCATATCGCGGCGGAATTTCTCGGCCTGCTGCGGGCTGTCCAGGAAGTGGCAATGCTCGGCGACGCCTTCGGTGCCGAAATCATTGGACACGCTGCCCAGTGACAGTACCAGGTAGTCATAGCTGAGCTGGCGGGCGGGCAGCAGCACATTGCCCTTGGCATCGTGGATGGCGGCCAGAGTCAGCTGCTTCTCTTCGCGTTCCAGGCTTTCGAGAGTCCCGCGCTGGAACTTGTAGCCGTGGGTCTTGGAGTGGCCCTGGTAGGAGACCTCATCAAGTCCGGAATCCAGCACGCCGGTGGCCACTTCGTGCAGCAGCGGCTTCCAGATGTGCGTGGAATTGCGGTCGATCAGTATGATCTCGGCCTTCTTCTTGCGGCCCAGCTTGTGGCCCAGCTTGGTGACGAGTTCCAGACCGCCGGCGCCTCCGCCAACGACTACGATGCGGGGAATGGCCATTGAGTGCTCCTGAGAGTGACAAGGTCGAAAAGGACAAGCAGAAACTGGCTGTCGCCGGAGCGTCGGGTTGCGCATTTTTCGTTGTCACTGGCGCCACACCCGGAGGGACGGTCGACTGAATGGCGCTATGGTAACGTGGCCACTGGCGTGCTAATAGTGGCAAGGTGAAGGAATGTAATTTTTTTACGGATTTTTCCAACAAAACAGATGAAACCATGCGTTGCGTGGATGAATGGCGGATGATTCTCGTCCCGTGACAGCCGAATTCAACGAGTGATCCAGGGAGGCCAGGTGAGCGACAAGACGGTGATGCAGACTTCCGAAGAGGCGCCTGTCCAGACCGCGCCTCATTCCACTTCCACGCCTTGCGATACCGCGCGTGGCGGGGACGCTCTCGAGGCCCGAGCCGAGCAGGTACAGAGCCTCGATCACGGACTGGCGCATCCGGCATTGCGGGGCATCCAGATGGTGGCCTTCGATCTGGATGGTACCTTGATCGACTCGGTGCCGGACCTCGCTCACGCGATCGACAGGATGCTGGTCGATGAAGGTTTGACGGCACTCGGGGAAGACCGCGTGCGCGACTTTGTCGGCAATGGATCGCGGGTACTGGTGGAGCGCGCCCTGGCAGCACATGACCTGGCAACCGATGACCTGGCAACCGATGACCTGTCGCGGGTCGAGCAGGCGCATCAGAGCTTTCTGGCACATTACGCCGCCGACCCCAGCTCACGGACACGGCTCTACCCCGGTGCGCGTGAGTGTCTGGAAGGCCTGCGCCAGGCCGGGATCCCGCTGGTGCTGATCACCAACAAGCCGGAAGCCTTCATCGAACCGCTGCTTTCACATTTCGCGCTGAGCGAGCATTTCGCGCTTGCGCTGGGCGGCGATAGCCTGCCGACGCGCAAGCCGGACCCTGCGCCCCTGCTGTTCGCCGCCGAGCGGCTGGGAGTGCCGCCGCGCCAGGCCTTGATGGTGGGTGACTCGCGCCATGATATCGCGGCAGGCCGCGCCGCCGGATTCCGCACTCTGGCGGTGCCTTACGGCTACAACCACGGTGAGCCGATCTCGCGCAGTCATCCGGATCACGTCGTCGACTCGCTTGCCGAGCTGGTCGTGGCTGACTGAGCCTGGCAGACAGCGCTGCCGCCAGCGACACGCAATGATAGACTGAGTCCCAGACAAGCTGGCCCCGTGTCGGCAACGCACCCTCCGTGGAAGGAACTGCTGGTCATGATGACCCCACAACACTTCGCTGAACTGGCTGAAGCCGGTTACAACCGCATTCCCGTCACCCGTGACGTGCTGGCGGATCTCGACACGCCACTGTCTACCTATCTCAAGCTGGCCGACATGCCGTGGACCTTCCTGCTGGAGTCCGTGCAGGGTGGAGAGAAATGGGGGCGTTATTCCATCATCGGCCTGCCGTGTCGTGAGCGCATCGAGGTGCGTGGCCAGGTGATCTCGCATCTGATCAATGGCGAGCAGACCGGCATGACCGAGGTCGAGGACCCCCTCGACTGGATCGAGCAGTTCCAGACCCGCTTCCGCGTACCGGTCATCGAAGGTGCGCCGCGCTTCAATGGTGGCCTGGTCGGCTACTTCGGCTATGACACCGTGCGCTACATCGAACCGCGCCTGCGCGGCGTCGAGAAGCCGGACCCGCTGGGTGTGCCGGATATTTTGCTGATGGTCGCCGACGAGCTGGTGATCTTCGACAACCTGTCCGGGCGTCTGACGCTGTTGACCCACGCCGACCCGGCAACGCCGAACGCCTACGAGGCTGCCTGCGAGCGTCTCGAGCGCCTCGAGATCCAGCTGCGCAGCGCGACGCTGAACACTGTCAGTCCGGGCACCGGCGGCGAGCCGGTCAAGGAGACCGACTTCACCTCCGGCTTCACCGAGGAAGGCTTCAAGGGGGCAGTGGAGAAGATCAAGGAATACGTGCTGGCCGGTGATGTCATGCAGTGCGTGCCGTCGCAGCGCATGTCGATTCCCTACCGCGCCGCGCCGCTGGATCTCTACCGTGCACTGCGTAGCCTGAATCCTTCGCCGTACATGTTCTTCTTCAATCTGGATGACCATCACGTCATCGGCTCATCGCCGGAGATTCTCTCGCGTCTCGAGGATGGTGAAGTCGCGGTGCGCCCGATTGCCGGAACCCGCGTGCGCGGCGCCACCGAAGAGGAAGATCTGGCACTCGAGAAGGACCTGCTGTCAGACCCGAAGGAGGTCGCCGAACACCTGATGCTGATCGACCTGGGCCGCAACGACGCCGGTCGCATCAGCCAGACCGGTAGCGTCAAGGTAACGGACCAGATGGTGGTGGAGCGCTATTCCCACGTCATGCACATCGTCTCCAACGTCACCGGCAAGCTGAAGGAAGGCCTGGGGCCGATGGACGTGCTGCGGGCCACCTTCCCGGCCGGCACCCTGTCCGGCGCGCCGAAGATTCGCGCCATGGAGATCATCGACGAGGTGGAGCCGGTCAAGCGCGGCATCTATTCCGGCGCGGTGGGCTATCTCTCCTGGCACGGCAACATGGATACCGCCATCGCGATCCGCACCGCGGTACTCAAGGACAAGGTGCTGCACGTCCAGGCCGGTGCCGGCATCGTGGCCGATTCCGTGCCGCAGTCCGAGTGGGACGAGACCCTCAACAAGGGGCGCGCACTGTTCCGTGCCGTGGCGATGGCGGAGCGCGGTCTGGACAATCTGGACTGATCGGCGAGCCGCACATTTCAGGAGTGACTCGCCAGTGTTCGCGGGTCACTCCCTGCAACGGCGCATGTGATTGACACTCCTGACAGCTCAACGCACTATTGACCCATGATGATACGTAACCCGCACGACCTCAACCAGCAGTGGTGGCGCTCCTGACAAGGGGCGGCTTTCGCATGTCTGAAGTTCGAGGACGTACGACCAGAAAAATGCCGCCGACCAGGGCGGCATTTTTGTTGCTGGACGGCGGGAACGACACCACAGAAGAGCGGGCAGGCCGGTCAATCACGGCGCATGATCCGCTCCCGAGAATGGACACTGACCATGCAGACATTCACTTCGCAAGACGCCAGCACGCCACGCGTGCTGATGATCGACAACTTTGACAGCTTCACCTACAACATCGTCCAGTACCTGAGTGAGCTGGGCGCGGAAGTGCTGACCGTGCGCAATGACGCCATCACGCTCGAGCAGATCGAGGCGCTCGGTGCTTCACACCTGGTGCTGGGCCCGGGGCCGTGTACGCCCAACGAGGCCGGCATCACGCTGGAAACCATTCGCCACTTCTCCGGCAAGCTGCCGATTCTGGGCGTGTGTCTCGGTCACCAGGCCATCGGTCAGGTCTACGGTGGCAAGGTGGTACGTGCTCCCCAGGTGATGCATGGCAAGACTTCCGCCGTGCGTCACGACAACAGCGGTGTCTTTGCCGCGCTGGCCGAGCCACTGGAAGTCACGCGTTATCATTCGCTGGTGGTCGATCGCGCAAGTCTGCCCGAGTGTCTGATCGTCACCAGCTGGACGGATGACGACGATGTCACGCCGCAGTTGATCATGGGGCTGCGCCATCGCGAGCTGGATGTCGAAGGTGTCCAGTTCCACCCTGAGTCGATCCTGACATTGCAGGGTCATGAGCTTCTGGCTAACTTCCTGCGTCGCGGTGAGGCTGCGAAAGCCGCCTGATCGGGCGTTGATCGCAAGAGCCACATCCTATTTTTTCATGCGTCAGCCGCCGAGGCTGGCGCCTGCGGAGACACAACATGCAGATGCGTGAGGCGATTGGCGCCGTGATGCGCCGCCAGCACCTGAGCTATGACGACACTCATGCGGTCATGACGGCCATCATGACCGGCGAGGCGACCCAGGCGCAGATCGGGGCCCTGCTGATGGCCCTGTCGATGAAGGGCGAGACCGTCGATGAGCTGGCCGCCGCTGCCCAGGTGATGCGTGAGCTGATGACGCGCGTCACGGTGCTCGCCACCGATGCGGTGGATATCGTCGGTACCGGCGGTGATGGTGCCAACCTGTTCAATGTCTCCACGGCGGCAAGTTTCGTGGTGGCGGCCGCCGGTGGCCATGTGGCCAAGCATGGCAACCGCAGTGTCTCGTCATCCTCCGGCAGTGCGGATCTTCTCGAGTCGGCCGGCATCAATCTGGCGCTGGACGCCGAGCAGGTCGCACGCTGCATCGATGATATCGGGGTCGGCTTCATGTTCGCACCCAATCATCACGCCGCCATGAAGCACGTGATCGGCCCGCGCCGCGAGATGGGCGTGCGTACCATGTTCAACATCCTCGGTCCGCTGACCAATCCGGCCGGCGCCACCCGTCAGGTGCTGGGTGTGTATGATCCGGCGCTGGTGCCGCTGATGGCTGAAGCGCTCAAGCGTCTCGGGGCCGAACATGTGCTGGTGGTGCACAGCGATGATGGTCTGGACGAGATCTCGCTGGCGGCTCCGACGCTGGTCAATGAGCTCAAGGATGGCGAGATCCGCGAATATCGCATCGCGCCGGAAGACTTCGGCATCGCGCGCCAGTCGCTGGATTCTCTGGCCGTCGAGACGTCTGCCGACAGTCTCAAGCTGGTGCAGCAGGCGCTGCGCGGTGATGAAGGCCCGGCCAGCGACATCGTGGCGCTCAATGCCGGTGCGGCCCTCTATGTGGCGGGCATCGCGGACAGCCTCAAGGAGGGGGTCAGCATTGCCGAGGACGTGCAGGCCAGCAAGCTGCCGTTCGAGAAGATGAAGGAATTGGCGGATTTCACCCGTGTCTACGCCCAGGTCAATGATGAAGGAGCGAACCGCTGATGAGCACCGAGCAGATGACTGACAAGGCATTGCCGACCATCCTGGCCACGATTCTGGCGCGCAAGGAAGAAGAGATCGCCGAGCGCAGTGCCGCGGTGAGCGAGGCGGATCTGCAGGCCCTGATCGAGAAGCAGAGCGCGCCGCGCGGCTTCATCGCGGCGTTGACGTCGCGCATTGATCGCGGTGAGCCGGCCATCATCGCCGAGGTCAAGAAGGCGTCACCCTCCAAGGGCGTGATTCGTGAAGACTTCGAACCCGCCGAGATTGCCGTGGCCTACGAGAAGGCCGGCGCCGCCTGTCTGTCGGTGCTCACCGATGCCGACTTCTTCCAGGGGCACGAGGACTTCATGATCGAGGCGCGCGACGCCGTCTCGATTCCGGTGATTCGCAAGGACTTCATCATTCATCCATATCAGGTGCTGGAAGCGCGTGCCATCGGCGCCGACTGCATCCTGTTGATCGTTGCGGCGCTGGACGATGCACGTCTGAGCGCGCTGTATCGTCAGGCGCGTGAGCTGGGCATGGATGTGCTGGTCGAGGTGCATGACGGCGAAGAGCTCAAGCGTGCACTGGCGCTGGGCATCGAGCTGGTCGGCATCAACAACCGTGACCTGCGCACCTTCGAGACGTCGCTGGAGACGACGCTGGACCTGCTGACCGACATGCCACAAGGCGTGCGCGTGGTCACCGAATCCGGCATTCATACCCGTGACGATGTGGCGAAGATGCGCGACAGCGGCGTTCACGGCTTCCTGGTGGGAGAAGCCTTCATGCGCTTTGATGACCCGGGTGAGGGGTTGCGGGGATTGTTCTTCGAGGATTGATGGCCGGAAGTTTCTGTAATTGGTTGTCTTTTGGATAACAAAAGCCCGCATGGCGATGCCATGCGGGCTTTTTCATATCTGCCTTCTGTCGAAAGGCCTGTGGCCGCCATCCGTTACAGGGTCAGGCGTCTGTCTTGACGCTCTCGACTCCCTTGCGTGCCGTGAGCAGAGCCTCGGCGATTTCCTCGACCCCGGCGCCATGACTGTGGCGTGTTACCCAGCTGGGTTCCCAGCCGAGTGCCGCGCGGTGCTGAATGATGTTGGCCACGCCCACGGTATGGCGGAAGGTGGCAAACATCGGCGCATCATTGGGGGCATCACCGACGTACATCACCTCCTGCTCCAGCTGCATGCGGTCCAGCCCGAAGGTCTCGGTGAGGACTCGCACCGCCATGCGCGCCTTGTCGAACTCGCCTTGCCACGCATTGATGTGGATGGAGCTGGCGCGCGCCTGAATACCGGCAGCCGTGAAGCCTGCGATGATGGCACGAATCTCGCTCTGCGCCAGCGGGCCGACCGCCTGACAGTGGTCGACCGCGACATCGGCGAAGCGGAAGGGCTGGTCCTGGGCCAGTGCTGCGCGTGGATGGTTGAGCAGCAACTGACGGGCGACGGTCATGACGTGGCGCTGGCGAGCGCGCAGGCGCTGCTCGTCTTCCCACCAGGTGGTGAGGATTCGCTGCCCCTGGCGGCGGAAGGCAAAGGCGCCGTTCTCACCGATCACGCTGGCGACCGGCCAGGCGCGTGCGATGTGATCGCACCAGCCCGCACAGCCGCCCGTGACGGGGATGACCTTGATGCCGGCGGCATCCAGACGCTCCAGCGCCGCCAGCGTCGATGCCGCGAGACGCCCTTCATGGGTGAGGGTGTCATCGATATCGGTCAACAGATACCGGATACCCGACAGGGTGCTGGCAGGGCAGTGGGCGAAGGCTTGCATGGTGATTCCAGAAATCCTCAGAAGGTAAATGGGGGCGCGGCTGTCATCAGCCGTGTATCCCTTCAGTATCGACGATGCGTGTCGGCTTGCATGACGCGCCTATGTTCAGGCAGTGAAGCGCACCGACAGACTCTGCTGGCTGGCAGCCTCCAGCGCGCTGCGATAATCGGGCTGGTGGGGCAGCTCATCGGTGACCAGCAGATCGATCTCCTCGAGCGGGGCGATACGGCACATGGCGGCGCGTCCCCACTTGCTGGCGTCGGCGACCAGAATTCGGCGCTGGGCGTGGCCGACCAGTGCACGACTGACCGCGGCTTCTTCCGGGTCGAAGTCCAGCAGCCCACCGGCATCGAGGCCGCCACAGCCGAGGACCGCGATATCGACCTGATGACGCGCGAAGAAGGCCACGGTGGCACTGCCGACCACGTCGAGATCCTGCGGGCGCAGTTGTCCTTCCGCCAACTGGACGGCGACATCCGGATGGGTCGAGAGCGCCTGCGCCACCTGCAGATTGTTGGTGATCACGCGCAGGCCGCGCCGGGCAAGCAAGGCTTCGGCGACCGCCACCACGCTGGTGCCGATGCCCAGTGCCAGGGTGGCGCCATCGGGAATCTCGGCGACCACGCTGGCGGCCATGGCCTGCTTGGCGGTTCGCGCCAGCATGATGCGCTGGGAATGTCCCAGGTTGTAGCCGCCCGGTGGGCGCTCGATGCCGCCGTGGCGACGACGCGCCAGCCCGCGCTCACACAGCACGCCCAGGTCACGCCGGATGGTCTGGGGCGTGACGTCGAAGGCGTGGGCCAGCGGATCGACCGCCAGCTGGCCCTCGCGGGCCAGCCGCTCGAGAATCTGTTGCTGGCGCGGCGTCAGTGCATCATCGATTGCGTGCTCGATGCTGCGACTGTCGCGCTCGATGCCCGGGGTCATGTCTGGGGTAGCCCTTGCGTGGTGGTGGCTTTCGGCAGAGTGGGCTGGCGGTCTTCCTCGCTGAAGATGGCCGGGTCATCGCTGATGACGGCATCCACACCCCAGGCCCAGCGCGGCGCGAAGGCGGCCGCATCATTGGGTGTGTAGCAGAGCAGCTTGTGGCCACGGCTGGTGACGGCACTGGCCGCGACCCGCGTCAGGGCGCGCCAGTCGGCATGCACGGAGCTTGCGTTCAGCTCATCGGCCAGGCTCTGCCAGTCGTCGGGGATGTCATCGTAGAGCAGGCCGATATGCACCTGCGGGTCGCGTTGTCGTGTCAGGCGCAGCGCCTGGGGGTCAAACGACGAGATGATCAGGCGTGAGGCGGGCAGGTGGGCGGTGGCCATCGGGATGGCGGCATCGACCAGTTCCTGGGCATCGTGGCCAGGACTGAGCTTGAGCTCCAGATTCAGGCGCATGTCCAGGCGTGCGATCAGCTCCAGCGCCTGCTTGAGTGAGGCCATGCGCTCACCGGCAAAGGACGCATTGAACCAGCTGCCGACATCGAAGGTCTGCACGCTGTCCCAATCGAGATTCTTGAGCTTGCCACGCCCATCCGAGCAGCGATTCACGCCGGCATCGTGCCAGATGACCGGCGTGCCGTCGCCCAGCAACTGCACGTCCAGCTCCACCCATTGAAAGCCTGCCTCATGCGCCGCCTGAATGGCGGCCAGGGTATTTTCCGGCGCATAGGCCGACAGACCGCGATGTGCGATCGCCAGGGGCAGAGACAGGGTGCTGTCAGTTGAATGTGACGATGAAATCATGGTGAATCCTCACAGAAGAATGGCATGGCTGCTCGCCACGAAGCCGCGGCGCTGATCAGCAGAAGCGAATCACTGATGCTCAGGCACGAGACTGATCAGGGCAGGTCTCAAGCATTACCATCCAATGATGACGTTATCAGGGCAAGAGATTCAGTCGTCCCGCGATGGAATGAAAGCGGTCATTCGATGACCGTTGTCGCCTGCTCACGGGTTGCCAGACGCTTGCCGTCGGTACCGAACAGGTGCGCGCGGGCCGGGAGCACGGCCAGGCGCAGTGTCTGTTCTTCCTCGACCGCGTGTTCGCCATCCAGCCTGACCACCAGCGGCTCGCTCTGGCCTTGCAGTCGGCAGTACGCCAGGGTGTCCGCGCCCAGCGGTTCGACCAGCTCGATGCGCGCCTCCAGCTCCGCGGCTCCTGTCGGCAGATCCTCATCCTTGCCCATCACCTGCAGGTGTTCGGGGCGAATGCCAAGCGTTGCATCGTCGCCGGTCGCCAGTCCTTCGCCATTCAATGCAAGCCTTGCGCCACAGGGTAGCGACAGGCCAGCCTGTGCCTGGGTGGCACTCAAGAAGTTCATCGCCGGTGAGCCGATGAAACCGGCGACGAACTGGCTGGCGGGCTGATCATAAAGCGCCATCGGCGTGCCGAACTGCTCGACGTGGCCGCCATTCATCACCACCAGACGGTCGGCCAGAGTCATGGCCTCGGTCTGATCATGGGTCACGTAGACGGAGGTGACCTTGAGGCGCTTCTGCAGGCGGCGTATCTCCAGGCGCATCTGGACACGCAGCTTGGCGTCCAGATTGGAGAGCGGCTCATCGAACAGGAAGACCTGCGGCTTGCGCACGATGGCACGGCCCATGGCGACACGCTGGCGCTGGCCACCGGAGAGCTGCTTGGGGCGGCGGTCGAGCAGCTCGGTCAGGCCCAGCAGTTCGGCGGCCTCGCTGACGCGGCGATGGATCTCGTCCTTGGGAGTGCGCCGGTTCCTGAGGCCGTAGGCCATGTTGTCGAACACGCTCATGTGCGGGTAGAGCGCGTAGTTCTGGAACACCATCGCGATGTCGCGCTCGGCGGGCTCCAGGTCATTGACGCGCTTGCCGTTGATCTCCAGATCGCCCTCTGAGATGTCTTCAAGCCCCGCCAGGGTGCGCAGCAGGGTCGACTTGCCACAGCCGGAAGGGCCGACGATGACGATCAGCTCGCCTTCGCCGAAAGCCAGATCGATGCCATGCAGGGCCTTGTAGCCATTGGGGTACTGCTTCTTGAGCTGCTTGAGCGCCAGTGTTGCCATGAGATGTGTATCCAGAGCGGTGCCGTGAGGGAAAAGTCAGTCCATCACGGCGTAACGGAATTCAGGGGGCTGCGTTTGAGATGTCGGAAGCTGACGTGCGAGGCATCACTTCTCGCTGTCGACCAGTCCCTTGATGAAGTAGCGCTGCATGAACAGGATGACGAGGACCGGCGGACCCATGGCCAGCAGCGTGGTGGCGGTGACATCCTGCCACGGCACCAGGCCATCACCGGTGGTCAGCATGCGCTTGAGGCTGACGACGATGGTCAGGTAATCGGCATCGGTGGTGATCAGCAGCGGCCACAGGTACTGATTCCAGCCGTAGATGAACATGATCACGAACAGCGCCGCGATGTTGGTCTTCGACAGCGGCAGCAGGATGTCCTTGAGAAAGCGCCACGGCCCGGCGCCATCGATGCGCGCGGCCTCGACCAGTTCCGCCGGGATGGTCAGGTAGAACTGGCGCAGCAGGAAGGTCGCGGTGGCGCTGGCGATCAGCGGCAGGATCAGGCCAGCGTAGCTGTCCAGCATGTTGAGATCTGCCACCACCTTGAAGGTCGGCAGGATGCGTACCTCCACCGGCAGCATCAGGGTGATGAAGATCAGCCAGAAGCACAGCTTGCGGAAGCGGAACTCGAAGAACACGATCGCGTAGGCCGCCATCACCGAGATGATGATCTTGCCGATGGCGATACCCAGTGCCATCAGCAACGAGTTGAACAGCAGGGTCATCACGTCGGCGCCGAGACTGCTGACCGGGTCCTCCAGCAGGTGGCGATAGTTGTCCAGGCCTGCCTCGCCGATCCAGACCGGGGCGACGTTGGAGTAGAGGTCTCCCATCTCGTGGGTACTGGCGCTGAAGGCGATCCAGACCGGCAGGAAGAACAGCGCGCAGCCGACGATCAGCAGAGCATGGCTTGCGATATCAAGCCCGGGGCGGTTGTAGCGCATCAGTACTGCACCTTCTTCTCGACATACTTGAACTGGATCAGCGTCAGCACGCCGACGATGACCATCAACAGCACCGACTGGGCAGCACTCGAGCCCAGGTCCTGCCCGACGAAGCCATCTTCATAGACCTTGTAGACCAGGGTGCGAGTCGAGCCGGCCGGGCCGCCCTGGGTGGTGGCATCGATGGTGCCGAAGGTCTCGAAGAAGGCGTAGACCACGTTCATCACCAGCAGGAAGAAGCTGGTCGGCGAGAGCAGCGGGAAGGTGATGGTCCAGAAACGCCGCCAGGGGCCGGCGCGATCCATCGCGGCCGCTTCCAGCAGGCTCTTGGGAATCGCCTGGAGACCTGCGAGGAAGAACACGAAGTTGTAGCTCATCTGCTTCCAGATCGAGGCCAGCACCACCAGCAGCATGGCCTGGTCGCCATTGAGCTTGTGGTTCCAGTCGATGCCGATGGCGGACAGCAGCGCCGGCAGAATGCCCAGCGTCGGGTCGAACAGGAACAGCCACAGCACCCCGGCGACGGCAGGGGCGACGGCGTAGGGCCAGATGAGGAAGGTCTTGTAGGTATTGGCCCCGCGCAGCACGCGGTCCGCCAGTACGGCCAATCCCAGCGCCAGTGCCATGGCACCGAAGGCCACGGCAAAGGAGAAATAGGTGGTCGTCCACAGTGTCTCGAGATACTCCGGCTCGCTCAGCACGTTGACGAAGTTGCTCAGGCCGGTGAATTCACGCGAGAGCCCGAAGGCATCCTCGATATAGAAGGCCTGCTCGATGGCCTGGTAGGCCGGCCAGAAGAAGAACACGCCAACGATGATCAGCTGGGGCGCCAGCAGGATCCATGGCGTGAAGGGGTGTCGATTGAAATGAGCCATGCAGCAGAGGTCTCGCAAGGGATGAAAGATGGATCACGTCGGCCGTGGTCGTGAGTGGCGCCTGGCGCGATCGAAATGATGGTCTCGGGCCGTGAGAGAAGGGAAAGGGCACTCGTGAGGGTGCGCTTTCCGCTCTCTGGCGATGGAGGATGGTGGTAGGGCGAGCCCTGCATGGGCCCGCCCCCGGTATGGCGATGATCAGCCGTTGGCGCGTTCGAACTTCTCGAGCAATGAGTCGCCACGCTTGACGGCGTTGTCGAGGCCGTCCTGCACGCTTTCCTTGCCGGAGAAAATCTTCTCCAGCTCTTCATTGATCACGTCGCGGATCTGCACCATGTTGCCCAGGCGCAGCCCCTTGGAGTTCTCGGTTGGCGTCGCGGAGGTCATCTGGGTGATGGCGACGTCGGTACCCGGGTTCTCGGCGTAGAAGCCTTGCTCGCGCGTCAGCTCTGCCGCGGCAGTGGTGATCGGCAGATAGCCGGTGAACTGGTGCCAGTCGGCCTGCACTTCGGGCTTGGAGAGGTACTGGAAGAACTTGGCGACGCCCTGGTATTCCTCATCGCTGTGACCGGACAGTACCCATAGCGACGCGCCGCCGATGATGGAATTCTGCGGCGTCTCGATCACGTCGCTGTCATAGGGCAGTGGTGCCACGCCGAACTCGAAGCCCTTGGCGCTTTCCTTGACGCCGGCATAGCTGGCGGAAGAGCCCATCATCATCGCGCACTCGCCGGAGTAGAACTTGGGCGCCGCGTCATCGAAGCGACCGCCGAACACGAAGCGCTTGTCGGCCTGCCAGTCATCGAGACGCTGGATGTGGTCGACCACGGCAGTCTTGTTGAATTCAAGACGGGTATCGGTACCGGCGAAGCCGTTGGCCTGGCTGGCGAAGGGCACGTCATTGCGTGCCGAGAAGTTCTCCAGCATCACCCAGGACGGCCAGGTGGTGGTCAGACCACAGCTTGCGGCACCGGAATCGACCACCTTCTTGAGCGCAGCGCCCATTTCCTGCCAGGTCTGCGGGAGGGACTCGACGCCCGCCTTGGCCAGCACGTCCTTGTTGTAATAGGTCACCGGCGTGGAGGAGTTGAACGGCATCGACAGCATCTTGCCGTCGGTATCGGTGTAGTAGCCGGTGACGGCAGACAGGTAGGCGTTCGGGTCGAAGGCGGTGCCTTCCTGCGGCGCGAAGTCTGCCATCAGTTGATGCACCGGGACGATCGCGCCCTTGGCGCTCATCATGGTGGCGGTGCCGACCTCGAAGATCTGCACGATGTCAGGGCCCTTGCCAGCGCGGAAGGCGGCGATGGCGGAGGTCATGGTCTCGGAGTAGTTGCCCTTGAAGACCGGCTTGACGATGTAGTCGTCCTGACTTGCGTTGAAGTCGGCCGCGATCTCGTCGACCTTCTTGCCGAGCCCGCCCCCCATGGCATGCCACCACTCGACTTCGGTGGCGGCGAGGGCGCTGGCGGAGGCGGAGGCGAAACCGATGGCCAGCGCGAGGCTGGCAAGGCGACGAGTCGCGGTGGCGGTCGTGCGGGTACTTGCATGATGAGTCGGGCGGCGCATGGTCAAACTCCTGAGAGGTTCCCCTGGCCAGCTTCCGCAACAAAGAAGAAGGACGCTGGCCGCTGACGATCGATGGCGACGATCAAGTGAACATTTTCTTGTTCTTTTGATGATCGTCCGAAAAGCGTAGACGACTCTATAGCGCCCGCCTTACAACTTTGTGACAGTCAGATGTTCATTCGAGCCAGGCTGACGTCAGGACTGAACCTGGGTCGATCTTGTGACTGAGCAGCGGGTGTGGGCTGCTGTCAGGTCATCTCCGGCTGGCAGGTGAGGCGCCGGGGGCAACTCAAGGCCGGAATAAGCGGCCGGCGAGCGAGTGTGCTAGTCTTGCGCGCTGAAAATGCCTGTGGCGGAGAACGCGATGAAAGTGGTTGAAGTGAGTGCCGGTGCCCGACGTGATGCCTGTCTGGCGATGCTGTGCGCCGAAGTCCATGGCCGTGAAGGGGGTCTGGATGCGCTGGTAAGTTATGCCGGCGTGCGTGGGGTGTGGTTCGAGAATGAGATGGCGCGTCTGTTCGCGCTGGTCGACGATGCCGAGCGCATCCACTCCGCTGCGCTGCTGGTACTCGACGAGAACGCGCGTGGCCTGAATCTGGCGCTGTGGGCGACGCCGACGGTGCATCGCGGTCACGACCACGGCATCGCGCTGGTTTCCCAGCTGTCAGATCATGGCCGCCTGCAGGTGCGCATCACCGACAGCTCACTGGTCAGCGTGCTGCGTCGCGCCGGCATCAACGACTGGCTTGAGGCCGAGGCCGAAGGCGATCAGCCGCGCGAGCTGGTCGGCATGAATCCGGCGGCGCGTGTCGGCAACCTGGCGGCCCTGGACGCGCCGCTGCGTCTGGACCGCGAGCGCATCAAGCGCTCCTTCAAGGCGCGCCCGAAGGACTTCGAGACCTACAAGAACGCCTTCGTGCGTGACCTGGAGCACTTCGCGCGTCATATCTGAGGATGAGATGACGCAAGCGAATGACATGCTTCACCAAGACAAAGGCCCCGCTCAATGAGCGGGGCCTTTGTGGTTCTGCGATCAGCGATCAGTTCGTGCGTCGATCACGTGGGCGTCGCCAGTGATCAGGCGGCGTCCTGCTGCGGGTTGGAGGCGGTGCCGTCACTCGCCATCGGCTTGCGCACGAAGGCATCGAAATCGAAGTGGTCGACGGTCAGCATGTCGAGTACCTCGGCTTCGAATACGCGCATGAAGTCGCCATCCTCGGCGGACAGAATGCCTGCCTCGACCGCCGCTTCGATACGCGCTTCCGGAGACAGTGCGTCGGCCGGAATCTCGCCCTTGTGGTAGGCCTTGGCCAGCGCCTTGTAGATCGGCTCGGCGCGCGGGTAGTCCTTGAGCAGCGCGTTGTAGCGGGCGAGGGCATTGTCCTGCTGGCCTTCGTCCTGCGCGTCCCAGGTATTGTCGGTCAGCTTGGCACGCAGTGCAGTGTCGGTAGAGACGGCACGGGCGATCTCGCGCGTCAGGCTGTCCCTGGGCATGGCGAACTGACGACCACGCGGCAGGGCGATCACGCGCAGGGCAGTGCCGAGTGCACGGTTGGGCAGGTTGGCGAACAGCTCATCCAGTGCCTTCTCCGCGCGGTGCAGCAGCCACTGCATGCTGTAGTGGAACAGCGCCTCTTCGTGTTCGCAGGCCTCGGATTCGTGCCACTGCTTGAGCGTCAGTGACGCCAGATAGAGGTTGGAGAGCACGTCGCCCAGGCGTGCCGACAGCATCTCGCGCGCCTTGAGGCTGGAGCCGAGACTTGCCATGGCCGCATCGGCGGACAGTGAGAAGGCGGCGCTGAAACGGTTGATGTGGCTGGCGTAGGGCGTGGCGACGGCATCGAAGCCAGTGGCCTTGCCGCCGATGCCGAAGCTCTGGGTGAAGGCGCGTGCCGCGTTGCCGAAGATCAGGCCTGCATGGCGGAAGAAGGCCTTGTCGAAGGCGTTCAGGTCATCGGCGTCCTTGGCGGCCAGCTCTTCCAGCACGTAAGGATGGCAGCGGATCGCGCCCTGACCGAAGATCATCAGGTTGCGGGTCATGATGTTGGCGCCTTCCACCGTGATCGAGACCGGGGTGCCAGCATAGGCCACGCCGATGTAGTTGCGCGGGCCAAGCGTCACGCCGCGTCCGCCGTGGATGTCCATGCCATCGGCCAGCAGCGAGCGGGCCATTTCGGTCAGCTGGCTCTTGAGGATGGCGGAGGGCACCGCCGGCTTGTGGCCATTGTCGATCATGTTGGCGGTGTGCAGCACCGACGCCTGGCTGATGTAGTTCATCGCGGCCATGCGTGCCAGCGGCTCCTGCACGCCTTCCATCTCGGCCACCGGCAGATTGAACTGACGACGGATGCGCGCAAAGCCGGCGCTCCAGCCCAGTGCGTAGCGCGAGATACCCGCGGAGCCGGACGGCAGCGTGATGCAGCGCCCCACCGACAGACACTCGACCAGCATCTTCCAGCCCTGGCCGGCCATCTGCTCGCCACCGATCAGGTAGCTGAGCGGAATGAAGACGTCCTTGCCGAAGATCGGGCCATTCATGAACGGCGCGCCGATCGGGTGGTGACGACGGCCGATGTCCATGCCGTCGGTATCACGCGGAATCAGGGCGCAGGTGATGCCGATGTCTTCCACGTCGCCCAGCAGATGCTCGGGGTCGAACATGCGGAAGGCCAGGCCGACCACGGTGGCGACCGGCGCCAGGGTGATCCAGCGCTTCTCGAAGTTCAGGCGGATACCGACGACTTCCTCGCCCTCATGCATGCCGCGACACACGATGCCGGTGTCCGGAATGGAAGTCGCGTCACTGCCGGCACGCGGGCCGGTCAGGCCGAAACACGGAATCTCGCGGCCATCAGCCAGACGCGGCAGGTAATAGTTCTTCTGTTCTTCGCTGCCGTACTTGAGCAGCAGCTCGCCCGGGCCGAGGGAGTTGGGCACGCCGACGGTGACCATCAGTGTCTCGTTGACCGAGAGTTTCTGCAGCACCAGTGACTGGGCCTTGGCCGAGAAGCCGAGACCGCCATATTCCTTGGGAATGATCATGCCGAAGAACTTCTCGCGCTTGAGAAATTCCCACAGTTCCTCGGGCAGATCGGCACGCTCGCGGGCGATCTCCCAGCTGTTGGTCATGCCGCAGGCCGTTGAGCACTGCTGGTCGATGAAGGCCTGCTCTTCGCTGGTGATACCGTCATTGCGCTGAGCGGTCAGGGTGTCCCACTGCGGCTTGCCGGAAAAGAGCTCGGCATCCCAGAACACGGTGCCGGCTTCCAGCGCCACCTTCTCGGTGTCCGAGACCTTGGGGGAGACCTTCTTGAACATCGCGAACAGGCGCGGGCTGAGCCACTTGCTGCGCAGGGCTGGCAGGCCACACACCGCGACCAGTGCCGCGCCGATCAGCAGCAGGCAGCCCAGCACCGGCGCGTCGACCCCCAGGCCGACGATACCGATGATGGCGAGTACACCGATGGCCGCGAGGGCCCCGGCTTCGCGTGCCATGACGGCCAACAGACCGGCAACGGCGACAAGGATGAGGATGAGCTGCGTCATGGCAGGATCTCCGGGTGGCGAGGGATGGTGTCTTTGCATGGCGTTTCTACAGCGTAGCAGCCATGCGTTTAGAACGGTTGTTTGAATTCTCTTCAGCGTATCCCATGTTGCTCGACCCTGCAGTACGTCCAAGGTCTAAGGTGTGCGGATTCATTCTCGAAAAAGGCCGTCGCCCGGAGGGCAGTCGGCGAGCGGAAGATCGGGGTGAATGGCAGCTGTCTGACAGGCATGAAAAAGGCCCCGCAATGCGGGGCCTTGGACGATCGTTAGCGCTTGCGTGCGTGAGGTCAGCCTACCTGTTTCAGGCGTTGACTTGCACGGGCTCTGGCGTTGATCAGTGCTCAGTCATTGATCGGTGCTCAGCCATTGATCGGCACGGAATCGATCTTGCGCTTGGCGGGCTGCTTGGCCGGTGTGCCCGGCTCGACCACGAAGTAGTCGGCGTCGGACGGCGGCAACGGCGCGCGGCCGCGAATCTTGTCGGCCATCTTCTCCGCCAGCATGATCGTCGGCGCGTTCAGGTTGCCGGTGGGGATGACCGGGAACAGCGAGGCATCGACGACGCGCAGGCTGTCGAGACCATGCACGCGACCGGCACCATCGACCACGGAGGTCTCGTCACTGCCCATGCGGCAGCTACCGCATGGGTGGTAGGCCGTCTCGGCGTGATTGCGCACGTATTCATCAAGCTGCTCATCCGTCTGGACGTCAGCGCCCGGTGCCAGTTCGCGGCCACGGTAATCGTCCAGTGCCGGCTGAGCGATGATCTCGCGAGTCAGGCGAATGGCGGCGCGGAACTCTTCCCAGTCACGCTCCTCGGCCATGTAGTTGAAGAAGATCGAGGGCGCGGCCTTGGGGTCCAGTGAGGTCAGTCGGACACGGCCCTTGCTCTGGGAGCGCATGGAGCCGACGTGTGCCTGGAAGCCGTGGCCCTGCACCGCACTCTTGCCGTTGTAGCTGATCGCGATCGGCAGGAAGTGATACTGCAGGTTCGGCCAGGCCTCGCTGGCATCGCTGCGAATGAAACCGGCAGCCTCGAACTGGTTGCTGGCACCCACTCCAGTCCCCTTGAGCATCCACTCCAGGCCGATGGGCGGTTGGTTGTACCACTTGAGGGACGGGTAGAGCGAGATCGGCTTGGTGCACTCGTATTGGATGTAGAGCTCGAGGTGATCCTGCAGGTTCTCGCCCACGCCCGGCAGGTGGTGGACCATCTTCACGCCCAGCGGCTCGAGGTGCTCACGATTGCCGACGCCGGAGCGCTGCAGGATCTGCGGCGAGGCGATGGCGCCAGCGCACAGCAGCACTTCCTTGCGCGCACGCACGCGGTGGTCCTGGCCCTTGCGCTCATACTTCACGCCGACCGCCGTCTTGCCCTCGAACAGGATGACGTCGGTGGTGGCACGTGTCTCGATGGTCACGTTGGAGCGCTTCTTGGCGGTATCCAGATAGCCGCGCGCGGTGGAGGCGCGACGGCCTTCCTTGGTCACGAAGCGGTCCATCGGGCCAAAGCCTTCCTGCTGGTAGCCGTTGACGTCTTCGGTGGCCGGATAGCCCGCCTCGATGCCTGCCGCGATGAAGGCGTGATAGAGCTCGTTGTTGCCCTGCTTGGGCGTGGTGACTGACACCGGGCCGTCGCCGCCATGGTAGTCATTCGGGCCGATATCGCGCGTCTCGCACTTGCGGAAGTAGGGCAGGCACTCACGATAGTTCCAGTCGGCCAGGATGGGGTCCTTGGCCCAGTTGTCGTAATCCAGCGCGTTGCCGCGGATGTAGCACATGCCGTTGATCAACGAGGAGCCACCCAGACCCTTGCCGCGGCCACATTCCATGCGACGGTTGTTCATGTGTGGCTCGGGATCGGTCTTGAAGTCCCAGTTGTAGCGCTGTCCCTGCAGCGGGTAGGCCAGGGCGGCGGGCATCTGGGTACGGAAGTCGAAGCGGTGGTCGCGGCCACCGGCTTCCAGCAACAGCACGCTGACGTCGGAATCTTCGCTCAGGCGGGTGGCCAGCACGTTGCCGGCACTGCCGGCACCGATGATGACGTAGTCGTATTCACGCTCGAATTGGCTCATGAAATCTCCTTTCGTATCAGATGCCACATGCGGGCGCAGGACGCCCCGTCGACGACGAGGGGTGGCCACTGCCGGGCGGATGGATACGGTGATGTGTCTGTGAAGAGTCGTCGGGGCACCGCATGACAGCAAGCTGCCATCAAAGGCTCAACGACTCATCGGAATTCGGGCACTGCGCGCGGCTCTGGCGAGCGACGCGGCGTGCAGCCGGCATGGCGAGTGTTCGACATGCCGGCAGGTGGGGCATCTGGCGCGTTGTCGTACTTGAGGTCCGGTGCTTGGGGTTTGGTCTTGAAACCCGGCCTTGAAACCCGGCCTTGAAACCCGGTCTTGAAGCCCGGTCTTGAGTTCCGGTACTTCAGCCTCTGGCGCCAGAGGGTGCTGCTGTCATCAGGCCTTGCGGCCAGTGATGGCTCAGAAGGCGGACTCGAACGGGCCCATCTCGATCAGCACGGACTTGGTCTGGGTGTAGTGAGACAGCGTCTCGACACCGTTCTCGCGACCGATACCGGACTGCTTGTAGCCGCCGACCGGCATTTCGGACGGTGACTCGCCCCAGGTGTTGACCCAGCAGATACCGGCTTCGAGCTGGTGAATCACGCGATGCGCGCGGTTCAGGCTCTCGGTGAACAGGCCAGCCGCCAGGCCATAGGTGGTGTCGTTGGCGCGACGGATGACTTCCTCTTCGCTGTCGAAGGACAGGATGGACATCACCGGACCGAAGATCTCTTCCTGCACGATGCGCATGTCATCGTTGCAGTCGGTGTAGACGGTCGGCGCGACCCAGGCGCCCTTGGCGAAGTCGCCTTCGTTCATGCGTTCGCCGCCGACCAGCAGACGTGCGCCGTCCTGCTTGGCGATCTCCAGATAGGAGACGACCTTGTCCAGGTGCTCGAAGCTGACCAGCGGACCGAAGGTGGTGGCGCGGTCCTGCGGGTCGCCGGCCTTGATGCGCGCGACGCGCTCGACGATCTTCGCCTCGAATTCAGCCTTGACGCTGGCTTCGACGAACACGCGGGTACCGTTGGTGCACACCTGACCGGAGCTGTAGAAGTTGGCCATCATGGCGCCGTCGGCGGCACGGTCGAGGTCGGAATCCGCGAACACCAGCAGCGGGGACTTGCCACCCAGCTCCATGGTGACTTCCTTGAGGCTGGAAGAGGCGGACGCGGACATGACCTTCTTGCCGGTACCGGCTTCCCCGGTGAAGGAGATCTTGGCGATATCCGGGTGCTCGGTGAGCATCACGCCGACGCGGGCATCGCCCTGCACGACGTTGAACACGCCGTCCGGCAGGCCGGCTTCGGTGAAGATCTCGGCCAGCTTCAGTGCGCTCAGCGGCGTGACTTCGCTGGGCTTGAAGACCATGGCGTTGCCGGCGGCGAGGGCCGGGGCAGACTTCCAGCAGGCGATCTGGATCGGGTAGTTCCAGGCACCGATGGCACCGATGACGCCCAGCGGCTCCTTGCGGGTATAGACGAAGGCTTCCTGACGCAGCGGCATCTGGCTGCCTTCGATGGCCGGCGCGAGGCCCGCGTAGTACTCGAGTGCATCGGCACCGGTGACGATGTCAACCGCTTCGGTCTCGGACAGCGGCTTGCCGGTGTCGAGAGTCTCGAGCAGCGCCAGTTCGTCGTTGCGCTCGCGCAGCAGGTCCACGGCGCGACGCAGGATGCGTGAACGCTCCATGCCGGTCATCGCGGCCCACACCTTCTGCCCCTGCAGGGCGCTTTCGACGGCGCTATCGACGTCGGCACCGCTGGCCTGCTGGATCTCGGCGATGACTTCGCCGGTGGCGGGGTTGACGGTCTCGAAGGTCTCGCCGGAGGTAGCCTCGACCCGACGGCCACCGATGTAGAGGGTCTGGGTCGGGAAGCTTGCGTTGCCGTTAGCCATGCGTGCGCTCCTTACTGGGTTCAGGGGAAGTGGGGGAGTCTGTCGCGTTCAGGGATACTGCCATGTGACGTGTCAGCTGGTAGTCAGCGTATTCATAGGCGAGGCGGCGTGCGCGCTCGACATCGAGGCCGGTCGGGTCCAGCGTACCGCGCAACCACAGGCCGTCGATCAAGGCGGCCAGTCCTGCCGCGGCATCACGTGCCTCGTTCAGCGGCATGCAGCGGCGGAAGAGGGCACACAGATTGGAGATCAGGCGCCTGTCGTTGACCCGCTGCAGGCGTTCCAGCGGAATGCGGTGCATGCTGGAGGCCCAGAAGGCCAGCCAGGTCTTGGACACGCTCTGACTGACCTGGCTGCGGTCAAAGTTGCCGTCGATCACCGCGCGCAGATGGCTGCGGACGTCGTCGTCGGCCAGTGCGGCGCGACGCTCACTGACGGCGCTGCGCAGGTCAGTGAGAATCTGGCGCATGGTGGCTTCCATCAAGCCATCCTTGCCGCCGAAATAGTGGCTGATGATACCGGTGGACACACCTGCGTGACGGGCAATGCGGGCCACGGTCGCGTCGGCGAGTCCTGCCTCATCGATGGCTTGCATGGTGGCCTGGATCAACTGGCGGCGGCGGATAGGTTCCATTCCCACTTTGGGCATCAACGGAGTCCTTTTCGTATATCGGGTCGGTGTGACACTTGGTGTGGCCATGGTACTGGATCATCACCGGTTTGCCGCGAGCGCTGCACCATGCTGTCGTGTGCAAAGTTTTTATTGAACGTTCAATTAACAAAAAGTGTAGAGGCTGGTTCCCGATGCGTCAAGTTGAGGCAAGGCGGGGCAGTCAGGAGGCAGTCCGGAGTCAATCAAAGGGGAGGCGCACGAGGAATCGAGAGCAGGTGGCGGCCAACGACAGGTGGGCGTTCAAGATTGTGGGTTGGCGAGGCCGGTTGGTAAAAGCGCTACAGTGCGGTAGAACATGGAGGGGCAGCATGTCGATCTCAACGTAGGTTGAACGTTGCGCCGATGGTCGAGAGTTGAATGACAACGAACAATAAAACAAGGGGTTAGCATGAAACGATCACCTGGTAAGGTGCTGTTGGCACTGGGCGTCATCGCCGTGCCGGTCATGGTGAATCAGGCCCAGGCCGCCGTGACGGAAGAATGTCGCACGGTGCGTTTCGCCGAAGTCGGCTGGACGGATATCACGGCAACCACCGCCCTGACGCGTGCCGTGCTGGAGGGGCTGGGCTATGAAACGACGTCTGACACCATCTCGGTGCCGATTGCCTACGCCGGCATGAAGAATGATGACTTCGATGTCTTCCTGGGTAACTGGATGCCGTCGATGGCCTCCATCAGTGACCCTTACATCGACAAGGGGCAGGTCGATCGCCCGCGCGCCAATCTGCAGGGCGCGAAATACACCCTGGCGGTGCCGCAGTATGTACTGGATGCCGGCGTGACCTCGGTGGCGGACCTTGCCGACAATCTCGAGAAGTTCGATGGCCGCATCTATGGAATAGAGGCGGGCAACGACGGCAACATGATCATTGCCGAAATGATCGATGACGACGCCTTCGGCATGGGCGAGTTCGAGATGATCGACTCCTCGGAAGCCGGCATGCTGGCGGAAGTGAAGTCGAAGATTGCCGCCGAGGAGTGGGTCGTGTTCCTCGGCTGGGAACCGCACCCGATGAATACCCGCTTCGAGATGGGCTATCTGGAAGGGGCCGATGATTACTTCGGGCCGAATCTGGGTGGTGCGACGGTGTATACCAATACTCGCGCGGGCTACAGCGAGGCATGCACCAACGTCGGGGCCCTGCTTTCCAATCTCGAGTTCACCCTGGAGATGGAAAACCAGCTGATGGGCGACATCATGGATGGCGGCGAAGATCCGGATGACGCGGCGGCCAGTTGGCTCAAGCAGAACCCGCAGGTGCTGGAGGCCTGGCTCAAGGGGGTCGAGACCGTGGAGGGCGAGCCTGGCCTTGCCGCCGTGAAGACCTCGCTGGGGATCTGATTGGCCCGTCAGGCTCGTTCGTTGGGCTTTTGATAAAAAGTGCTTGCAATTCAGCAGCCTGACCTGCAATATATGCCTCGTCGTGTGGCTACATAGCTCAGCTGGTTAGAGCACATCACTCATAATGATGGGGTCCCCTGTTCAAATCAGGGTGTAGCCACCAGTGATTCCAAGGCCTGCATCCGTGCGGGCCTTGTCACATCTGAATGTCGCTTCGTGCGCTTTCGGAGGTGGATCCGGCAGGAGGAATCCAGCGAGTTCTGCGGTGGTCTGAATGGCCGAAGGTGGTTGACGCCATTGAGTATTTCCGTATAATTCGTCGCGTGTTCAAGGTTGTTCCTCGATAGCTCAGTTGGTAGAGCAAATGACTGTTAATCATTGGGTCACAGGTTCGAGTCCTGTTCGAGGAGCCAATAGCACATGCAGCATGCTTGAAATGTCAGCCTGATAGCATCCATGATGATGTCACTGACAGATGGATTTCCGGTCGTTCCTCGATAGCTCAGTTGGTAGAGCAAATGACTGTTAATCATTGGGTCACAGGTTCGAGTCCTGTTCGAGGAGCCAATCCAAGGCTTCCTGCCAATGCCGGAAATGACGCTGATAGATGAGTTCCTCGTCGTCAGTTTCGATATCGCCTTGATATCGATCGATATTTTTGTTGTTCCTCGATAGCTCAGTTGGTAGAGCAAATGACTGTTAATCATTGGGTCACAGGTTCGAGTCCTGTTCGAGGAGCCAATATCACTTCCCTGCTTCCCCTCGTGTTCTCTGTTGGTCGTGCCATCGCTGTCTGAGCCTTGCCTGTTGGCTCCGTTCGCCAGCCCTGTTCGCCAGTCCGCTCCTGCTCCACATCCTGCTTCGGCATTTCGTGCGTTCTGTCTCGAGAGCGTGTTTCCGCGTCGCCAGCATTCTGCTGTCATCCTCTGCGCGGCAGCTGCCTGGCGTTGCGATGCATGCCATTTCGTTTCTGCTGCTACTTTTTCTGTCTTGTCGTTGCTGCGTATGCGTTGCTGCCTCGAGCGGCCGTGATGCTGCGTGCTACAGGCTTTCTTGGTGGCATGAAAAAGCCCCTGCGCTCGGTGTTGCGTGAGAGCAGGGGCCTTGGCGGTCGACCGTGTCCGTCAGACGGCGGTTGTGCTGTGAGTCACGAGAGTCTAGCGATCCCCGGTGAGGTGGGCGTAGTCGAGCAGGATCTCGGCGCTTTCCTGAAGCTGGGCCTGATCGATCGGGTCCTTGGCTTCCTTGTCGCTGCTGCCTTCTTCGAGATCGGCTTCCTGCTCCAGGTCGCTCTCTGGAGAAGAGATATGGTCGCTGGCTGCATCGAGTTCGGCAAAGCTTGCCAGTGGCTCGAGGTTGAGTGCACGACGGCGCTTGTTCTCCAGTGCCAGCTGCTCGGCTTCCTGGGCATCCATCTCGCGTTTGCGCTGCTCACGATTGAGGCTGATGCTGGTCTGCTGCGCGCGCAGTGCCTTTGACAGTGCGACTTCGCTCTTCAGGTAGCTGAAGTTGGGCTCTTGCTCGACGCGGCTCTGATGGCGGGCACGCAATGCAGCCAGATAGCGTGCCGGATCACCGTAGCGGCGATACTTCACCGGGCGTACCTGATCCCAGGGCAGTGCGTAGTCGAGGCTGGATTCGCCGATCTCCTGCGGGTCGATGACGCTTGGGAAGGCGATGTCCGGCTTGACGCCCTTGTTCTGGGTCGAGTCGCCAGAGATGCGATAGAACTTGGCGCGGGTCAGCTTGATCTCGCCTTCGCTCAGCGAGGAGATGGTCTGCACCGTCCCCTTGCCGAAGGTCTGGCTGCCGAGAATCGGACCGCGGCCGTAGTCCTGGATCGCGCCGGCGAAGATTTCGGATGCCGAGGCCGAGAGGCGGTTGACCAGCACGGTGAGCGGGCCGTCATAGTGGGTGCCGGCATCGGTATCGCCGTAGAGGCTGATACGGCCGCGTGCATCACGCACCTGCACGGTGGGGCCGCGATCGATGAACAGGCCGATCATCGAGTTGGCTTCCTGCAGGGCGCCGCCACCGTTGTTGCGCAGATCGAGAATGATGCCTTCCACCTGCTTGGCCTTCAGTTCGTCGATCAGGCGCGCCACGTCGCGGGTGGTGCTGCGATAGTCGTCTTCACCGGCCTGCCAGGCATCGAAGTCGACATAGAAGGCGGGCACGTGAATGACACCGATCCTGTGGACGCCGTCATCGCGCTTGACGTCGATGACCTTGGCATTGGCGGCCTGGTCCTCGAGCTTGACAGTGTCGCGGGTGATATCCAGTTCACGCGTCTTGGTGACATCCAGCGACTGGGCCGGAATCACTTCCAGGCGCACGACGGAACCCTTCGGGCCGCGGATCAAATCCACGACGTCATCCAGGCGCATGCCGACCACGTTGGTCCACTCGCTGTCGCCCTGACCCTGGCCGACGGCCACGATGCGATCGGCCGGCTTGAGCTCGCCATCCTTCTCGGCAGGGCCGCCGGGCACGAGGCTCGAGACCTTGACGTATTCGCCTTCGGATTGCAGCAGGGCGCCGATGCCGTCCAGTGACAGCTTCATCTGGATATCGAAGGATTCGCCCTGGCGCGGCGAGAAGTATTCGCTGTGCGGGTCGATGCTGCCGGTCACGGCATGCATCACCAGCGTCAGGATATCTTCATCGTTGGTCTGCTTGATGCGCTTGAGCTGGTTGGAATAGCGCTCGCTGAGCGTCTTGGCGATCTCGTCATCGCTCTTGTCGGACAGCGACATCGACAGCCAGGCGTTCTTGAGGCGCTTGCGCCACAGCTCGTCGAGCTCCTGCTCGCTGTCGGCCCAGGGGCTGTCCTTGCGGTCCAGCGCCAGGCGATCATCCTTGTCGAAATCGAAGCTCGGCTTGGCGTCCAGCGTCTTCACCAGCCAGGTGAGGCGTGCGGTGAGGCGCTGCTGATAGCGCTCGTAGAGGCCATAGATGCGCTCGAGATCACCATCGACCATGGCGTCGTCGAAATCGTGACGCAGGTCGCTGAACTCGCTGATGTCCGCATCCAGCAGATAGGCTTTCTGGGGGTCGAGAGTCTTGAGGTATTGCGTAAAGGCGCGGTTGGCCCAGTGGTCATCCAGGGTCACATCTTCGTAATGCCCATAGCGCAAAGACTCGGCAACTTCGCGAGCAGCCTGTGCATCGGCGTCAGTAGGGGTGACCGCGGCACTGGCAGGGCCGGCCATGGCAAGACACAGGGCAACGAATGCCGTGCGCCGGACGTTTGCGAACAGGCTCATCAATGAAGCACTCCCGATTCATGTACACTCTGCTCCCTGAGCGACCTCCCCGCAGGGGGTCGAGCGGGCATTGTAGCAGTCTCACGCACCATACACAGTTGTCTGGCGTTGATGCGTTGGGGTTGTGAAAACTCTGTCAGCGCAGGGCTTTGGCTGGCATGTCGCGCTTTTGGACGCCCCGCTGAGCGGTGACTGGATGGCAATCGTGCCGTCGGAGGGGCGTCACAGGTTTTCCCCATCATGTTTCTTCTTATACAGTGCCTTGCATATATCTTCGAGGACCAGACGCCATCATGACTCATGCGATTGCGGATTCCCGCGTTCCTGCACTGCTCGACTTCCTGTCTTCTTCTCCCACGCCGTGGCATGCGACGGCTTCCATGGCGCAGCGTCTTGAACAGGCGGGCTATCGCCGCCTCAGCGAGACGTCTTCCTGGCAGCTGGCGCCCGGTGAGCGCGCCTATGTCACGCGCAATGATTCCTCATTGATCGCCTTTCAGCTCCCGAAAGGTGATACGTCGCTGAGCTCGCTTCGGATGATCGGGGCGCACACCGATTCGCCCTGTCTGCGCCTGAAGCCCAATCCGGCACAGGCCAGTCAGGGCTGGTTGACGCTGGGCGTCGAGACCTATGGCGGCGTGCTGCTGAGCACCTGGTTCGATCGCGATCTGGGGCTTGCGGGCCGTGTCCAGGTGCGGCATGCGGACGGTCGTCGCGAGGCACTGCTGCTGACGGTCATGCGCCCATTTGCCTGTGTGCCGAGCCTGGCGATACATCTGGACCGTGACGTCAACAACGGGCGTGCCATCAATGCCCAGACACAGATGTCTGCCGTGGTCATGCAGCTGGGGGACGAGGCCGGTACGCCCGCAAAGGCCTTCAATGCGCTGTTGATCGATCTGATCGAGGAGCAGCACGGCGTGCGGGTCGCGGATATCGTCGACTTCGAGCTGGGGTTGCATGATCTGCAGCCGGCGGCGCAGTCGGGGCTGAAAGGTGAGTTGATCACCAGTGCGCGCCTCGACAATCTGCTGTCCTGCTTCGTCGGTCTCGAGGCGCTGCTGGAGGCCGATGGCAGCCAGGGCTCGCTGTTCGTTGCCACTGATCACGAGGAAGTCGGCAGTGCCAGTGCCTGCGGTGCCCAGGGCCCCTTCCTGGCCGATGTGCTCAAGCGCATCAATCACTACGTCGGCTTGGACAGCGAAGAAGGCTATCAGTGCCTCGTACAGCGCTCCTTGATGATTTCTTGCGATAATGCCCACGCCGTGCACCCCAATTTTGCGGACAAGCATGATGCGGGGCATGGGCCGAAGTTGAATGCCGGCCCGGTCATCAAGGTCAATGCCAATCAGCGTTACGCCACCAACAGCACCACGGCCGGACTGTTCCGTGAGCTGTGTCGTGAGCAGGATGTGCCGGTGCAGACCTTCGTCAGTCGTGCCGACATGGGCTGTGGCAGCACCATCGGGCCGATCACCGCCAGCGAGGTGGGGGTGCCGACTCTGGATGTCGGGCTGCCGCAATGGGGCATGCACTCGATTCGTGAGACATCCGGCAGTGCCGATGTCGCCATGCTGATCAAGGTGCTAGTAGCCTTCTGCGATCGTGAGCAGCTGGACTGAGTCGAGCCGGATTGTGCTGAGATAGCGGGCGCGTATCGTAATATCGTATAAAGACGAGCATCAAAAAGGGCGGCCTGTGGGCCGCCCTTTTTGATGCTCGGGTTCTGGTTCGAGGGCTGCGGAGCAGGGTGTCGGATACGCGAGGTGTGAGTGGAGTTCGATCAAGGTCTCGGCGCAGAACGCGCGCAACGAAAAAGGCCTGACTGCAAGCAGTCAGGCCTTTCGAATCTCGGTTGGTGGCTACACCCTGATTTGAACAGGGGACCCCATCATTATGAGTGATGTGCTCTAACCAGCTGAGCTATGTAGCCGTCCAACGGAGGCGAATATTACGGATTGTCCGTGATGTTGTCAATGTATCAGTGCGAAAAAGTGGCAGGGAATTCATCAGGCTAGCGCTCAGGCCACGCAGCGAGGGCATAAGGGAGGTTTTTGCAGAGACCATCGCGGAGAGCGTCTCAGAGAGCATCGCCGAGGGTCTCGGTGAGTTCGCCAGTGAGAGTGCCAGGCAGAGCCTCTCGCGAGATGGCGCGTGCGATGAGGTCGCCACTGGCACAGGCCAGCGTGAAGCCAAGACTGCCATGGCCGACGTTGAGCCACAGATTGTCCGGGCTGCCCGCTTGCCGAGGGCGGCCAAGGATCGGCGGCCCCTTGGGCGTGCTGGGGCGCAGCCCGGCCCAGGGGGTAGCCTGCGCGAAATCGCCGGCTTCGGGGAAGGTGTCGCTGGCCAGCTTGCGCAGGGCGGCAATGCGTTGCGCATCCAGTTCGGGGTGGAAGCTGTCGCGTTCCCGCTGACCGATATCCACCATCGCCGCGACGCGCAGCCGGCGCGATGCCGACGACTCCAGATCGGCATAGACCACCTTGCGTGCCGAGTCGGTGACGCTGATACGCGGGGAGGCTGCTTGTGGAATGTCCGCTGCCAGCGCCAAGGTGAGGCTATAGCCCTTGAGGGGTTGCAGGGGGAGGCGGATGCCCAATGGCTTCACCAGCTCACTTGAGTGATTGCCGGCCGCGATGACGACCTCTTCGACGGCAAGGCATTCTCGGCGGCCATCAAGGTGTCTGAGCTCGAGCTGCGCGATGCGTCCATTGTGTGCGCTCAGCGGGGCAACGCGCGTGTTGGCGAGGCGCGTGTAGCGCCCGGAGGCCTGCAGCTTGCGCTCCAGCGCCTGGCAGAAGGCATGGCAATCCGCCGTCTCATCCGAGGCGCTGAAGATGCCACCGGACAGATGGGCTTGCTGGTGGGCCAGTGAGGGCTCCAGCGCGATGCATTGACGTGCATCAAGTACCTGTTGGTCCTGTGGGGCAACGCGCGCCGCGGCTGCCTTGTCGAGCGTCACCTGTTCACGATGGATCACCAGCTTGCCGCGCTGCTGCCAGGCGAAGTCATCGAGGACATCCCGTGTGCGCCACTCTGCCATCACCTGCTGGCTGTGCAGCGCCAGTGAGAGCATCTGCGCTGCGCTGGCCTGATGGGTACGGTGATTGCAGGCGGCCAGAAAGCGGGCCATCCAGCGCCATTGTGCGGAGGAAAGCCGCGGGCGCAGTTTCAGTGGTGCTTCATTGCCTGCCAGCAACCACTTGATGGCCTGACGGGGCACGCCGTCATCGGCCAGTGGCGCCACATAGCGATAGCTCAGCTGGCCGCCATTGGCGTGGCTGGTCTCGCTGGCGACCTCGGCATGGGCATCGATCAGAGTCACGCAGTGGCCGGCGCGCACCAGGGCATGGGCACTGGCGAGGCCGATCACGCCGCCTCCGATGACGGTCACGTGGTGTTGCATGCTGGGCTCCCGGGTCGCGAAGGTCGTGTTTCGTTGTGCTCGAGCTTGCCGGTCGCTGGCGTGAGTGGCGAATGAAAAGGATGTGCCGCCCCATAACCCGAGGTTATGGGGTAACCTGATGCGCGGGCGCTGAAGTGCGCCCTCAAGTGAACCCTCAAGCAAGCTCTCAAGTTAGCCCACTAGACAATCGGACAAGGAGATAGCGCATGCGGCTCAGGGATCTGGAGATCTTTCACGCCGTCCTGCAGGCCGGCAGCGTGACCGGTGCGGCGCGGTTGCTGCATATCTCCCAGCCGGCGGCGAGCAAGGCGTTGCAGCAGGTCGAGCGGCAGTGGGGCATTACACTGTTCACGCGCAGTGCAGGGCAGCTTCATCCTACCGAGGAGGCGCGCAAGCTGGAGGCGGCCAGCCAGGGAATGCTGGGGCAGCTGGACGATGTGAGGCGGCTGGTCGATGGCTTGCGTGAGGGCGAGGCACGCACGCTCAAGGTGGTGGCAACGCCTGCCATCGCCCAGCAATTGCTGCCGCAGGCGCTGGGGCAGTGGCGCCGGCGTCAGCCGCGAGTCAGCTGTGAGCTGGCGACCCAGCATACCCGCGAGATAGTCGATGCTCTGCTGCTGCATGAGGTCGATATCGCCTTCACGCTGAGTGCGCCGACGCATCCTGCGCTGATGACGCGCCCGCTGGTGCGCATGCCGCTCCTGGTGCTCGCGCCTGAGGGGTATTGGGCACAGGACTGTCAGCAAGCGCCGATGACGGTGGCGGAACTCGCCGGTCAGCGCCTGATCGCGCTGGGGGCGCACGACCCGCTGGCGCGGCGACTCGATGGTTTGCTGGCGCGCGTGGCGCAGGAAGCTTCAAGCGCTTTGCCATCTTCACCGCGCATCGTGACACGAGTGCAGACCTATCCACTGGCGGCGGCGCTGGTTCAGGCGGGGGAGGGGCTGGCGGTGGTCGATGCGCTCACGGCGCATGCCGCCATCAGGGAGCGTGGCTTGAGCGCGCGTCAGTTGCCCCAGGCGGGTGAGCTGGAGTTGAGCGCCGTGTGGCGACGCGAGGCGGGTCGCTCGCGGCTGGCGCAGTCGCTGGCAGACCAGCTCGCCAGACAGGCCGCGCAATGGCTGGAAGTGCCAGTGTTCGAAGCATGAATAAGGCTGGTGAATGGTGTTCGCATGATGAGAACGCAGAACGCCCCTGACCTCGTGGGAGATCAGGGGCGTTTTATGCAGCATCAGACGCTTTCAGGCTGGCTCACCAGGCACTGACTGCGCCCGAGGCCTCAGACATTGAAGCGATAGTGCACCACGTCGCCATCCTTGAGGATGTAGTCCTTGCCTTCCAGGCGCCACTTCCCGGCATCCTTGGCACCTTGCTCGCCCTTGTAGGCGATGAAGTCGTCATAGGAGATGACTTCGGCGCGAATGAAGCCTTTCTGGAAGTCGGTGTGGATGACGCCGGCGCCTTCCGGTGCGGTAGCGCCGATCTTGACGGTCCAGGCACGCACTTCCTTCACGCCAGCGGTGAAGTAGGTCTGCAGGCCCAGCAGCTCGTAACCGGCGCGGATGACGCGATCCAGGCCCGGTTCTTCCATGCCCAGTTCGTCGAGGAACATCTCGCGCTCTTCCTCGTCCAGCTCGGCGATCTCGGCTTCGATCTTGTTGCACACCGGCACGACGCTGGCACCTTCATTGGCAGCGATGCCACGCACGATATCGAGGTAGGGATTGTTCTCGAAGCCCTCCTCGCTGACGTTGGCGATGTACATGGTCGGCTTGAGGGTCAGGAAGCCGAAACCACGCACGATCTTGAGGTCGTCATCGCTGAGGCCGAAGCTGCGCAGCGGCTGGCCTTCGGCCAGGTGCGGCTGGATACGCTCCAGTACGGCCTTGGTGGCGATGGCTTCCTTGTCGCCACCCTTGGCGACACGTGCCAGGCGCTGGATGCTGCGCTCGACGCTGTCGAGGTCGGCCAGGGCCAGCTCGATGTTGATGGTCTCGATGTCGGCCGCCGGATCGACGTGGTTGGCGACGTGGATGACGTTGTCATCCTCGAAGCAGCGCACCACGTGTGCGATGGCATCGGTCTCGCGGATGTTGGCCAGGAACTTGTTGCCCAGACCTTCGCCCTTGGAAGCGCCCGCGACCAGACCCGCGATGTCGACGAATTCCATGGTGGTCGGGATCACCTTCTCCGGCTTGACGATCTCGGCCAGCGCGTTCAGGCGAGGGTCAGGCATCGGCACGATGCCGGTGTTCGGCTCGATGGTGCAGAAGGGGAAGTTCTCGGCGTCAATGCCAGACTTGGTCAGTGCATTGAAGAGAGTGGACTTGCCGACGTTCGGCAGGCCGACGATGCCGCAATTGAAACCCATGGCGCTAGATCCTGGTGTGACGTATCGAATGGGGCGTGGCACTGGCAGTCGTCTCGACCAGCAGGCTCTGAGTGCACGGGCACTGGGCATGCGGGGAAACGAGTGGGCAGGCACGGAATGAAGACAGGCGGGAAGTGTAAGGCCTCATGCCGCCGAGGTCATCCATTGGGCGCATGTCGCGCGACAAATGATGCCTTTTGCTGCTGATCGCGTGGCGAGACGCGCGCACGCAAGCGAGGTGATGCGCTGAGCGAATCACCGAAATTCGGAGAGGGGTGATGCCGGGTGTTGCAGAGGTTCAGCTCTTGAAGGAATGCAGGCGATTCATGGCCCGCGCCCATTCGCCACTGATGGCGTCGGGGAGGGTCATCACCACTTCGTCGATGGCGTCGTCGATGGACTGGCGTTCAGCCTTGCCGGGGCGTCCGAGCACGAAGTTGGTCACCAGCTTGGCATTGCCGGGGTGGCCGATGCCGATGCGGGCACGATGGAACGACTTGTCGTTGCCCAGTGCGCTGATGATGTCGCGCAATCCGTTGTGACCACCATGGCCGCCACCCTGCTTGTAGCGGGCGGTGCCGGGGTCGATGTCCAGCTCATCGTGGGCGACGAGCAGTTCATCCGGGGCGAGCTTGTAGAAGTTGCACAATGCGGCCACGGCCTGACCGCTGCGATTCATGAACGTCGATGGGAACAGCAAATGCAGATCCTGACCGGCGAAGTGGACCTTCGCGTATTGGCCATGGAACTTGCGTTCCGGACGCAACGTGGTGTGACCGTGGCGCGCAAGAGCGTCAAGGAGCCAGACGCCGGCATTGTGACGGGTGTCTTCGTATTCGCTCCCCGGGTTACCGAGGCCGATGATCGCTTTCACTCGTGACATGCGCTGTCTGGCTCCTTGATCAGGCTGCGTTATTCTGCAGCAGGTGCTTCTTCGCCTTCAGCAGCATCTTCTGCGTCAGCAGAGATGTTCGGACGAGTGACGTTGACCACAGCGGTGTCGTGGTCGGCACCGTGGGACAGGGCAACGGACTCGGCGCCTTCCGGCAGAGCGATGTCGGACAGGTGCAGGGTGTGGCCAACTTCCAGCTTGGACACGTCCAGCTCCAGGTATTCCGGCAGGGCGGCCGGCAGGCAGCTGATTTCGACGTCAGTCGCCAGGACGTGCAGGACGCCGTCCTGGTCCTTGACACCGACACAGGCTTCCTGACCAGTGATGTGCAGCGGCACGTTCATGGTCAGTTTGTGGGTCGGATCGATGCGCAGGAAGTCGACGTGAGTCAGCAGCGGCTTGAACGGGTGACGCTGCAGGTCACGGATGACGACTTTCTCGGTCTTGCCCGCAACATTCAGGGTGATGATGGAGGAGTAGAACGCCTCATCGTCAACCGCCTTGTACAGGCTCGGCTTGTCGATCATGACCGGAGTCGGGGCCTGGTCGGCACCGTAGATGATGGCCGGCACGAAGTCGTTCGTACGACGCAGGCGGCGGCTCGCACCTTTCCCCAGGTCTTCACGAACTTCAGCATTCAGTTTGAACAGTTTCATTTTGCAGATACCTCAAGGGTCTAATGAGAATCCGGCAGCCCCCGCGACCAGAGCGCTACCGGATCCATGAGGCCGGCCCGGAGATTTCCGGGCCGGCCGCTTGTCGGCAGATAACGGATCATCTGCCGTTGTCAATGCCTGTTCCACGAGCAGCGGCGAGCAGGGCCCGCCGACAGGACTCAGTGGAACATGGCGCTGACGGATTCTTCATTGCTGACGCGACGGATCGCCTCGGCGATCAGGCCAGCGACTGTCAGCTGGCGGATCTTGCCGGAACGACGCGCGGCGTCGGACAGCGGGATGGTGTCGGCAACCACCACTTCGTCGAGGACGGAGTTGGTGATGTTGTCGACCGCCGGGCCGGACAGGATCGCGTGGGACGCATAGGCCACGACGCGGTTGGCGCCATGATCCTTGAGTGCCTCGCCCGCCTTGCACAGGGTGCCGGCGGTATCGATCATGTCATCGACCAGCACACAGGTGCGGTCCTTGATATCACCGATGATGTTCATCACCTGGGCCTGGTTGGCCTGGGGACGACGCTTGTCGATGATGGCCAGCTCGCAGTTGAGCTGCTTGGCGATGGCACGGGCACGTACCACGCCGCCCACATCCGGGGAGACGACGATCAGGTTGTCATAGTTCTGACGTTCGATGTCGTCGAGCAGGATCGGTGAGCCGTAGACGTTGTCCACCGGCACATCGAAGAAGCCCTGGATCTGATCGGCATGCAGGTCCATGGTCATGACGCGATTGACGCCAGCCTTGACCATCATGTCCGCGACCACCTTCGCCGAGATCGGCACGCGAGCAGAGCGCACGCGGCGGTCCTGACGGGCGTAACCGAAGTAGGGAACGACCGCAGTGATACGCGCCGCAGACGCACGACGCAACGCGTCCACCATCAGGATCAGCTCCATCAGGTTGTCGTTGGTCGGTGCGCAGGTGGACTGCATGATGAAGACGTCCTTGCCGCGGACGTTTTCGTTGATTTCTACCGCAATCTCGCCATCGCTGAACTGACCGACGGTTGCATGGCCCAGGCGGGTATCGAGGGCTTCAGCTACCTTGCGGGCGAGAGCGGGATTGGCATTCCCCGCGAATACCATCAGTTTTGACACGCGCAGCCACCTTTGGAGTCTTGTGGGATCTCGGGAGTGGAGAATTCCGGGTTGACCGGGAACGGCCAGGATTGGCTGGGGTACCAGGATTCGAACCTGGGAATGTCGGTACCAGAAACCGGTGCCTTACCACTTGGCGATACCCCAGCAACGTTCACTTCAACCAGTTGCTGTGCTCAGGCCGAAGCCAGAGCGGCATGTAGAGGGGAGATATTGCAACCACGTGCCGAGAAGGCGTGCCACATCGGGCGCTCGAGTTCGAGTCGACCCAGCACCTCGCTGGCCTGTCGTGCGTCGTCAAACGCACAGAACACACAGGCGCCGGTGCCCGTCAGTCTGGCGGTGCCGAACTGGTCCAGCCAGTCCAGGGCGTCGGCGACTGCCGGGTACAAAGTGCGCACCACGACTTCACAGTCGTTGCGGCCCCCCTGCAGTGCGCGCGCCATACTAATCGCGAGGCTGGAACGTGTCAATTGCGGGTGGCCGAACACGGCGGGTGTCGCGACCTCGATTCCGGGGTGGATCACCACGAACCATGGGGTGTCCAGCGGGGCCGGCACCAGGCGTTCACCGATGCCTTCGGCCCAGGCGGCGAAGCCGCGCACGAAGACCGGCACATCCGCGCCAAGCGACAGGCCGAGCTCGGCAAGGGCATCTTCGCCGAGCTCGAGCCCCCAGAGTCTGTCCAGTGCCAGCAGGGTCGTGGCGGCGTCGCTGCTGCCGCCCCCCAGGCCGCCGCCCATCGGCAGCACCTTCTCGAGTCGGATATCGACCCCCGGCAGGGCGCCTGTACTCGCCACCTTGCCACGGGCGGCTGCCGCTTCTCTCACCAGGCGCGCGGCGCGCACGATCAGGTTGGCCTCTTCGGGTACGCCGTCAATGGCCGGCGAGAGGCGGATGGCCTCATCGTCGCGCAGCGTGAAGCTGAGGCTGTCGCCGTGCTCGAGAAACTGGAACAGCGTCTGCAGCTCGTGATAGCCATCGGCGCGCTGGCCCGTGATATGCAACATGCGGTTGAGCTTGGCCGGTGCCGGCAGGTTGAGAGTCATGGTCGATGTGGATGCGGATGCAGCTGTCGTCATGGAAGAAGGAGAAGGTGTCACGATCACAGCGCCTGCCACTGGTTGACGATCAGAGTGGCGGTGAGGTCGCCGTAGTAGAGCTTCATCTTGCGCGGCAGCCACAGGCCTTCGGCGCGGGTCCAGTCCTGATAGTCCACTTCCCAGCCGTTCTGGTAGAGGGTGGTCGGGAAGCCCAGTTCATCTGTCTCGATGTCATGCTCGCCAGCGGCCGGTACGCCGCGTACCCAGTTGTCGAGGGCGCCCAGCGGCAATGACCAGCCCAGTTGCGCCAGCATCAGGCTCTCGGCATCCGGGGCCTCGAAGTCCCCCTCGGAGGAGGAGAGGCGCACGCCATCGGTGTCGCGGATCAGGGTCGTGCGCCCCGCGCCCAGCGGGCCGGTGATCAGCATGTGGTAGTCATCGCCGTCCTGCTGCCAGTCGAGGTTGGCGCTGTGGCCTTCCTCGGGGGTGCGAATGCCGACCTTGCCCGCCAGCTGCCAGTGGGTCAGGGCGGCAAGTTGTGCGTCCTGTTGCTGCCAGTCGCCATCGCTGCGCGTCAGGTCCCCGGCATTGTCGCTGGCCATCTGGCTGGCGCAGCCGCTGAGTACCAGGGTCATGGCCAGCAGGGCTGGCCCGAGCAGGCGGCGTGCCTGGCTCAGCAGGGGGAGTGGCAGGGGAGAAGTGATCATGACGCGAAAGCCTTCCGGATGGCGAGAAGATGAGTGGCGGTGAGTGAGACTCCACTCACTGACGGGTCAGGATAATGGACTCGTCAGTGGGCAGAAAGTGCCGGATGTCGTGGCAGTGCCCTTCAGGGGGCGTCGACGACCGGGCGCAGTTCGGGGATGTGCTGGAACAGGGCTTCGAGCTCGCTGGCTTCTTCGAAGCGCTCGCTCAGCTCTATCGCCAGGCCGCGGGCTTCATCCTCACGGCCCAGCGCCCACAGCACCTCGATGAGATGAGCGCCGATCTCGGCATCCTGCTGCTGGGCCCAGGCGGCTTCCAGCGGTGCCAGCGCATTGTCGAGGTCGTCGGTCAGATAGCGCCCCCAGCCGAGGCTGTCCAGAATGGCCGCGTCGTCGGGCGACAGCGCATGGGCGCGCTCGATCAAGGCCAGCGCTTCCTCGAGGCGGTCCGTCTCCACCAGCAGGGTGTAGCCGAGCGCGTTGTAGGCGCTGGCGTTGTCGGGTTCCAGTGCGATGACTTCCCGCAGGTCCTCTTCCATGCCGCCCAGCTGATCATCTTCCAGTCGGCGGATGCCGCGCAGGAACAGCAGGCTGCCCAGTTCGCTCTCCAGGGTGTTGCGCGTGTCGGCCTGCTGGGCGGCGCTGGCCTGCGCAAGCGCCTTGCGACGCGTGGTGATGCTGCTGCTCAGCAGTGCATCGGCCTCGGCATGCGCCTCCTGGGAGTCGAGCAGGTCGATCTCGAAGCTGAGCAGCGTCATGGCATGACGCGGATGACGCAGGCGTTCCACGGCCAGGAACTGGCGGGCCTCGTCCGTGCGCTCATGTTCGACCAGCAGCTGGGCGGCGCGGGCGCGGCTGGAGATGTAGCGTTCGCCGTCCGGCACCTGACGGTAGTAAAGGATGGCGTTGTCGACATCGCCGCTGGACTCGGCGGCCAGCCCCAGCAGGGCGTAGGCGGCGTCCGGTACCGGGTCTTCATCGAGCAGCGGCAGCAGCAGGCGATGGGCGTCCTCGGGCGAATCGGCATCAAGATAGAGGCTGGCCAGCGCCAGGCGCAGACGCGGCGCGTTGGGATGGCGGGAGATGAGACTGTCGATGCGCTCGCGTGCCGCGTCCAGATCGCCGCTGGCCAGTTCGGTCTGCGCGGCGCTCAGGATCAGACGGCTGTCATCGGGAGCGATCTCCAGGCCCTGGGCCACCGCGCGCCGCGCCGCCTCGAGACGCCCCGCGCTGCGTTCGATCTCGCTGCGCGCCAGCCAGAGCTCTGCCAACGTGGCGTGAGCACTCTCCAGACGCACCAGGCGTGCACGCGCCTGGGTCTCATTGCCCAGCGCTGCCTCGAACAGTGCCGCGGCAATCTCGGGCATCGGCTGCTCGGGATGCTGGGCGATATGCGTCTCCAGCATCGCCAGCAGGGGTTCGAGTTCGGCGCCGGCATCGATCGCCTGCTCGGCCAGGGTCGCCAGATTGCCATTGCCGCCACTGGTGGTGAGCATCAGGCGCTGCTCGAGCGCGGCCTGCCAGTCGCCTCGCTCGACCGCCAGGCGGGCGCGGATGATGCCGGGCTCGCTGGCAGACTCATCGAGTTGCTGCCAGCGTTCGGCGGCGCGCTCCAGCAGGGCCGGGTTATCGGCGAAACGGGCCGCGAGCACGGCGCGTCGCGCCAGTTCCGGGTCATCGAAGTGACGGCTGGCGGCCAGATAGCCATTGGCAGCGCGGGGATAGTCACCGCGCTGTCCGGCGAGTTCGGCGCCCAGCAGCTGGTTGAGGCTGTCGGCATCCAGGCCCTGCTGGATGGGCGGCGCCGTGGCCAGAGGGTCGGGCTGTGCCGACAGGGGCGCGGAGTCGCTCATCGACTGACAGCCGGTCATGCCCAGCAGTAGCCCGCCTACGACGCAGGACTTCCACCCGCCGCGCGGGCGACGGGGGGCATCAAGAGAGGCGAGAGCGTGCGGGGGGCTATGTTCTGCGGCAGTCGAAGCGTGCATGCAACCTCGCGTTTGTCAGTGGGAGCAGGATGAGAGAACGGGGGCGGTCGAGCCGTAGACCAGGTCATGCGCGCAGCATGGCGCTGACGAAGGCGTCGTGTCTCGCAGCATAACGGCTGGCGGCGAGCGGGGATAGCGTTGCCGACGTGAGGAAGTGGCATGCCCCACCAGATGCCTCGTATGCCGAAAGATCCGTCGCGCGGGCTGATAGCGATAGCCTGCCAGCATCATGGAAAATCCTCATCGGCTGCGACATGCTGCGGGGTCGCGCGGTGCAGACGCTGTGGTAGAATGAGCGCGCTAATATTACGATCTCAGCCGCTTCGGCAGCCTCGTGTGCCTTTATGACAGCCGCCTTTGTCCCCATTGAGTCGACATGTGCAAAGGTGCCGAGCCTGCGCGGATTGCCTGCTGTCCTGGCCCTTGCCGCGCGGCAGGCCAGCACCGAGAGCCGCCTGACATTGACGCCGATTCCTGCCGGCCAGACCCTGACGACTGACTCCATGACCCTTCTTGCCCTTGGCATCAATCACCGCACCGCCGCCGTTGACGTGCGCGAGCGCGTTGCTTTCACGCCTGCGCAGCTCGATGCCGCGCTGGGCGAATTGAAGCGCCTGCCGGCGGTCTCCGAAGCGGCGGTGCTGTCGACCTGCAATCGTACCGAGCTCTACTGCGTGACCAGCGATGGCGCCAAGTCGGTGCTCGAGTGGCTGGGGCGCTTTCACCGCCTGCCGGTGGAGGAGCTGACGCGTTGCAGCTATCAGCACCTGGGAGAAGAGGCGGTACGCCACCTGATCCGCGTCGCGGTGGGGCTGGACTCGATGGTGCTGGGCGAGCCGCAGATTCTGGGCCAGCTCAAGGACGCCTATCAGTTCGCGCGCAACTCGGTGGGTCTGGGCGGTGAGCTCGAGCAGCTCTTCCAGCATATCTTCCAGGTCGCCAAGCAGGTACGCACCGAGACCGGTATCGGCGAGAACCCCGTCTCGGTAGCCTACGCCGCCGTCAGCATGGCCAGCCACATCTTCGATGACTTCTCGCGGGCCAATGCCTTGTTGATCGGTGCCGGCGAGACCATCGAACTCGTCGCGCGTCATCTCAAGGAAGCGGGCATCGCCAACCTGTGCATCGCCAACCGCACCGTGTCGCGCGCCGAGCGTCTGGCTGATGAGCTGGGCGGGAGCGCCATCGGCCTGGAAGGCATCCCGCATGCCCTCGAGAATGCCGATATCGTGATAGCCTCCACCGCTTCCCAGCTGCCGATTCTCGGCAAGGGCATGGTGGAGCGCGCGCTCAAGAAGCGCCGCTACAAGCCGGTGTTCATGGTCGACATCGCCGTGCCGCGCGATATCGAGCCGCAGGTCGGTGACCTCGACGACGTCTTTCTCTATACCGTCGATGACCTGCAGGAAGTGATCGACGAGAATCGTCGCCACCGCGAGCTGGCTGCTGCCCAGGCAGAAGAGCTGATTCGCCAGGGTGTCAACGCCTGGCAGCACCTCAAGCGGGTGCGCAGTGGTGGCGAAGTCATCAAGCGCTACCGCAGCCATGGCGAGCAACTGCGCGCCGAATGCGAGGCGCAGGCGCTGGCGGAGCTCGATCAGGGACGCGACCCCCAGGAAGTGGTCGCGCAGCTGGCTCGCCAGCTGGCCAATCGCTTCATGCATCACCCGACGCTGGCACTGCGCCAGGCCTCGGGAGACGATCGCCAGGATATTCTTCAGACGGCCCAGACGCTTCTGCTCGCGCCGGCTGATTCATCACAGGACCCTTCATGAAAGACAGCCTCATCACCAAGCTCGACACCTTCCATGACCGCTTCGAGGAGATCTCCGCACTGTTGTCGGAGCCCGAAGTGATCGGGAACCAGGCCAGGTTCCGCGACCTGTCGCGGGAGTATGCCGAGCTTGAGCCATTGATCGAGGCATGGCGCCGCCATCGCGGCCTGAACGAAGACCGTGACGCCGCGCTGGCGATGGCGGAGGACAGTGACCCCGAGATGCGCGACATGGCGCGTGAGGAAGTCCGCGATACCGATGCCGCGCTTGAGGTGCTGGAAGCCGAGATCACCCAGCTGCTGATTCCGCGTGACCCGGATGATGGCGCCAACGTCTTCCTCGAGGTGCGCGCCGGCACGGGCGGTGACGAGGCGGCGCTGTTCGCCGGTGACCTGTTCAAGATGTACTCGCGCTACGCCGAGCTCAAGGGCTGGAAGGTCGAGACCGTCAGCGCCAGTCACGGCGAGCACGGCGGCTTCAAGGAAGTCATCGCCCGCGTCAAGGGCGAAGGCGTCTACTCGCGCCTCAAGTTCGAGTCCGGCGCGCACCGTGTGCAGCGCGTGCCTGCTACCGAATCCCAGGGGCGTATCCATACCTCGGCCTGCACCGTGGCGGTGATGCCCGAGGCCGATGAAGTCGGTGACGTCGACATCAATCCGGCCGACCTGCGCGTGGATACCTATCGCAGCTCCGGCGCCGGTGGTCAGCACGTCAACACCACGGATTCCGCGATTCGCATCACCCACCTGCCCACCGGCGTGGTGGTGGAGTGTCAGGACGAGCGCAGTCAGCACAAGAACCGCGCGCGCGCCATGTCACTGCTGGCGGCGCGTCTCAAGCAGGCCGCGGTGGACAGCCAGGCACAGGCCACCTCCGATGCGCGTCGCAAGCTGGTCGGCTCGGGCGATCGCTCCGAGCGCATCCGGACCTACAACTTCCCGCAGGGGCGTCTGACCGATCACCGCATCAACCTGACGCTCTACAAGCTCAATGAAGTGATCGCCGGCCAGCTGGACGAGGTGATCGAGCCGCTGGTGGTGGAATACCAGGCCGATCAGCTGACCGCATTGCAGGAGCAATAAGGTGAGAATCGATGTCACCCTGGCAGCCGCGACTGCCCGCCTGAGCGAGGCGGGCAGTGATTCCCCGCGTCTGGATGCCGAGTTGCTGCTGGGCGAGGTAATGGGGCGTGAGCGCACCTGGTTCTACACCTGGGGCGATCGTGATCTCGAGAGCGAGGCCGGCGCCGAGGGCGTGGCACGTTTCGAGGCGCTGCTGGCGCGTCGGGCCGAGGGCCATCCCGTGGCGCACCTGCTCGGGCGGCGTGAGTTCTATGGCCTGACGCTGGCCTGTTCACCGGCCACGTTGATTCCGCGCCCGGATACCGAGGTCATGGTGGAGTGCGCGCTGGAACTGGCCGAGGCCACCAGCGGCAAGTTGCTGGATCTCGGCACCGGCACCGGTGCCATCGCGCTGGCCTTTGCACGTCATCGCCCGCAGTGGCAGGTGCTGGGGGTCGATCTCATCGAGGAAGCCGTGCAGCTTGCGCGTGGCAATGCCGAGCGCCTGGCGATCGCCAATGCCGAATTCCGCCAAAGTGACTGGTTCAGTGCCGTCACCGAGACCGACTTCGCGCTGATCACTTCCAATCCTCCCTATCTGGCCGATGATGACCCGCATCTCGCGCTTGGCGATGTGCGCTTCGAACCACGCTCGGCGCTGGTCGCGGACAAGTCTGGACTGGCAGATTTCCTGCACCTGATCGCGACGGCACCGCAGCATCTGGCCGCAGGCGGTCATCTGATGCTTGAACATGGTCTTACCCAGGGCAGTGAAGTCCGCGAGGCACTGCGTGCCGGCGGCTTCGTCGACGTCGAGACCCTGGAAGACCTGGGCGGGCGCGAACGCATCACGCTGGGCAAGCTGGCCTGATGCTCGCCGGGCACCGTGTAGCGCTGCTCATCTAGCGGTGCCCGTGCATGATCCACGCTGATAACCTGCGCTTGGCACTCCCGTAGTGCATTCCACCGTTTTCAGTGAAGTCTGCGTGGAATCCTCGTCACAGTACCGCCAGTGAAGGCGTATCCCCTGTTGGCCGGGTATGATAGTAATGAACCTGCATGATTGGCATGGTCATCTGATAACCCCCTTGTTATCCGACGGCCTGACTGCACGGAAGCCAGGAGCACGGATGATCCTGCTGCAAGTCACCCTGCTGGGAAAACTATTACAATGAAAGCAAAATCACGCTCTCTGGACCGCATCGACCTCAAGATTCTGCGTTGCCTGCAAGAGAATGCCCGCATCTCCTATGTCGACCTCGCCTCGGAAGTCGGCCTTTCCACCACGCCGTGCCTGGAGCGCGTCAAACGCCTCGAGCGTGCCGGCGTCATCCGCGGTTACAAGGCGGTGCTCGACCCCAAGGCGCTCAAGGCCAATCTGCTGGTCTTCGTCGAGATCAGTCTCGAGACGCAGTCGCCGTCGGTGTTCGATGAATTCCGCCGCGCCGTCTCCAAGCTGCCGCAGATCCAGGAATGTCATCTGGTCTCCGGTCAGTTCGACTACATCCTCAAGTGCCGAATTCCGGAAATGTCCGCCTATCGTCAGCTGCTTGGCGATGTGGTGCTGACGCTTCCCGGTGTCAAGGAATCCAAGAGTTATGTGGTGATGGAAGAGGTCAAGGAGCAGTTCTCGCTGCATGTGCCCGATATCGAGGAGCTGGATGCCAAGTAGTGGCAAGCCCTGTTGTTGCCAGACAGGGCTCGTGGCTTCTCACTTCATTTACCGATAGGCGGCTTCTCTCCCATGCAAGATTCGCAATTGCTGCGCTACTCGCGCCAGATCCTGCTCCCTCAGGTCGACATCGCCGGGCAGCAGCGCCTGTTGGCGGCGCGGGTTCTGGTGATCGGGGCAGGTGGTCTGGGCTGCCCGGCAGCGCTCTATCTGGCAGCCGCGGGCATCGGCACCCTGGTGGTGGCCGATGATGACCACGTCGAGCTGTCCAATCTGCAGCGCCAGATCGCCCATGGTGACGCCGACATCGATCAGCCCAAGGCGAAATCACTTGCTTCCTCGCTGTTGGCGATCAACCCCGATACCGAGGTGATCGCGTTGTCGGAGCGTCTCGAGGGTGAGGCACTTGCTGAGCAGGTCGCGGCAGCAGATGTGGTGCTTGATTGCACCGATCGCTTCAGCTCGCGCTTCCCGATCAACGCCGCCTGTGTGGCAGCGGGCACCCCGCTGGTGTCCGGTGCTGCCATTCGTTTTTCCGGCCAGCTGGCGGTGTTTGATCGCCGTGAGCCAAAGGCGCCGTGTTATGGCTGTCTGTATCCGCCGGATGAGCTGGGCGATGAAGAGCTGACCTGCGCCGAGAGCGGTGTCATCGCGCCGCTGGTCGGCATCATCGGCGCCTTCCAGGCATTAGAGGCCCTCAAGCTGATCAGCGGGGCCGGCAGCGTGCATCGCGGACTGGCGACCTTCGATGGTCTGAGCGGTGAATGGCGACGCATGGGCCTCAAGCGTGATCCCGGCTGTCAGGTGTGTAGTCAGACGCCATGAGGTAGCCGGGCAAATCGTCGGTATCTCTCCAGGTCAGTCTGTCCCCGAGTCTGTATGTCTCCAGGACAGCATGTCTCTAAAAAGCCCCGCAGCCTTTCTGGCTTGCGGGGCTTTTTTGTCGCATGTCGTGGTGGGACGGTCGGCGCTGCGCATGCCGCGCGTGCGCACCACCTGGGTGCGCCATTACCATGGGGTGTTGAAGATTTCTCCCATTCAGCGCAATCAATATGCAGCATTCCGGCGAAACGTGTGGTAAATATCGCAAATATTCCAGTGGATGGTGAATAAACTCAACAATAGCGGATGAGGGGGTGCATGGGCGGCTTCAGATCAGGCACGCAGAGCGAGAGTACTGGCTCGTATTCCTACTACCAGGCCAGCCAGCGTGTGACGCTTGCCCCATGCCCGCCTCTTGCAGGTGAGCAGCGTGCCGATGTCTGCGTGATCGGCGGCGGTGTCACGGGCTGCTCCGCTGCGCTGCATCTGGCCGAGCGTGGCTACTCGGTCATTCTGCTGGAAGCGCAGTCCATCGGTTTCGGAGCCTCCGGGCGCAGTGGCGGGCAGATCCTGCCGGGGCTCGGCACCGATATCGCGACCGTCGAGAAGGCGCTGGGACGCGAGCAGGCACGCGCCATCTGGGAGATGAGCCGCGAGTCCGTGCGTCTGACCGCCGAGCTGGTCGCCAGGCATCGGATTCCCTGCGATTTCACCCAGGGCTACCTGCATGCCGCAGTCAAGCCGCGTCATGTACGCGAACTGCAGGAATTCCAGGCGCGCATGGCACGCGATTACGACTATCACGCGCTGCAGTGGCTGCAGGGCGATGCGCTGCGCGAGCGGGTCGTCACCGATGCCTACCCGGGCGCGTTGCATGATGGCGAGGGCGGTCACCTACATCCGCTCAACTACACCCTCGGACTGGCACGAGCTGCCCAGCAGGCCGGCGTCACGCTCTGCGAGCAGAGTCGGGTGCGTCAGCTCGACCACGGCCAGAGCGGCGATACAGTCGGTGACACGTCACGGCGTGCCCGTATCCATACCGAGCATGGCTGCGTGAGCGCCGAATTCGTGGTCGTGGCCACCAATGCCTACCTCAATGGCCTCGTCGCCTCGCTGGAAGAGCGCATCATGCGCGTCGCCAATTACATCGTCGCCACCGAACCGCTCAGCGAGGCTCAGGTTGCGCAGGTCCTGCCCCGGGATGACGCGCTTTCCGATGCCAACTTCGTGCTCGACTACTACAGTCTCTCTGCCGACAGACGCCTGTTGTATGGCGGTGAGGTGAGCTATACCGGTCAGGAGCCGCATGGCCTCAAGGCGCGCATGGACAGCAAGATTCGTCGCCTGTTTCCGGTGCTCGATGGCGTGGCGATCGATTACCGCTGGGGCGGTGACGTGGCCATCACCATGAATCGCGCACCCGACTTCGGGCGTCTCGCGCCGAATGTCTATTACGCCCAGGGCTACTCGGGACATGGCATGTCGCTTGCAGGACTGGCGGGCAAGCTGGTCGCCGAGACGATCGCCGGCCAGGCGGAACGTTTCGATATCTTTGCCGCCATGCCGCATCGCCCCTTCGTGGGTGGGCGCTGGCTGCGAACCCCTCTGCTGGTCCTGGCGACCAGCTTCTACACGTTGCGTGATCGGCTCTAGGCCGAGGCCATGATGAAGGTGCTGCACATTTGACACTGTTGAACCCCCCGACAGCCCAAGTGCTGGAAACGACTGGTGAGTAATCGCAAGGGAGGCGCGATGAGCGCGGTGGATGGCAAGGACGCTGGTACACCTGAGCAGCTTGCGACGGCAAAGCCTGTCGCTGTGCGGGCGCCTGGCGGTACGCACGCCAGCGAGAACGTCAGTGAGCATGGCGGTGAGAGCCACGGCGCGAATGCGGATCATCCCGCGCTGACGCGACGCGCGGCGTCCTCCATTCAGCTCAAGGGGCTGCACAAACGCTTCGGCAATGAGGTGGCGGCTCTGGACGGCGTGGATCTGAGCATCCAACCCGGCGAGTTCTTTACGCTGCTGGGCCCTTCGGGCTGTGGCAAGACGACACTGTTGCGGATTCTGGCCGGTCTCGAGGCGCTGGATGAAGGTCAGGTGGTGATCGGCGGACGGGACGTCACCGAGGTACCGCCGCATCAGCGTAGCGTCAACACTGTCTTCCAGTCCTATGCGCTGTTCCCGCATCTCTCGGTGCGCGACAACCTGGCGTTCGGCCTGAAGATGCGTGGCGTCGCTGCCGGGGAGCGCGAGGCCAGGGTTGCCGAGATGGCGGAGTTCATCAAGCTGGGCAGCCTGATCGATCGTCGTGTCGACCAGCTCTCCGGTGGTCAGCGTCAGCGTATCGCGCTGGCGCGGGCGCTGGTCTGCGAGCCGGATGTGCTGCTGCTGGATGAGCCGCTGTCGGCACTGGATGCCGGCCTGCGCAGCCAGATCCAGATCGAGCTGCTGCGTCTGCAGAAGCGCCTCGGCATGACCTTCGTCTTCGTCACCCATGATCAGCAGGAAGCGATGGTGATGTCGGATCGCATTGCGGTGCTCGACAGCGGCAGCCTCCAGCAGGTGGGCTCGCCGCGTGAGATCTACGAGCGTCCGGTCAATGCCTTCGTGGCGCGTTTCATGGGGCATGCCAATCTGTTCGACGTCACGGCTCGCGATGACAGCCGCAGTGATGCCATCCGACTGACCACGCCGCTGGGCGTACTGACCGCACAGGCACCGGGCACTGGCAGCCTGCTGCTGTTGCGTCCCGAGACGCTGGACCTGCGCCGGCGACCCGCCAGCGAGTTCGAGCGTCACGACGTACTGGAGAATCACTTGCCGGGCCGAGTGCAGGAGCGACTCTACCGCGGCAGCCACGCCGAATATCGCGTCGAGGTGGCGGGTGTCAGCGTGCAGGTGGTGGTCAACAACCGGGGTGGCCAGCTGCCGGACGTCGGCGACCAGGTCGATGTGGTGGTCGCCGCGCAAGATCTGATCACGCTGGGGGAATGACGATGGCCTATCACGCAACCCTGGCCACTGCGCGCAGCCGCGCGGTGGTCGCCGAGTCACGCCACCTGTTGCTGACGGTCGCGCCCGGTGCACTGTGGATCATCGTCTTTCTGGTGCTGCCCAGTCTCTATCTGATGAGCGTGGCCTTCATGACCAACGGCCCCTATGGGCTGCCGGAAATGCCGTTGTCATTGACCTCGTTCACGCAGCTGGCCGGACAGGGCTTTCTCGGCTGGAGTCCGGGCAACCTGATGACGTTGGGGCGCTCGCTGTGGCAGACCGTGCTTTCCACCGTGCTGGTGGTGCTGGTGGCCTATCCGATCGCCTATTACATCTCGCAGTCAGACCAGCGCTGGCGGCCGATCATGCTGCTCGCGGTAGTCGTACCGTCCTGGACCAATCAGGTCATTCGCACCTTTGGCTGGATGAATCTGCTGGCACCGGGCACGCCACTGGCGGAGCTGGCGGAAGCCATGGGCATGATCGCGCCCAACATGGGGCTCTATCCGTCCAATTTCGCGGTCACCCTGGGGCTGGTCTACAACTTCCTGCCGTTCATGGTGCTGCCGCTGTACGCCGCCTTCGAGAAGTTGAACCTCTCGCTGGTGGAGGCGGCGCAGGACCTCTACGCCTCACCGCTCAAGGCCTTCTGGCACGCCGTCTTTCCCCAGACGCTGCCGGGACTGTTGGCGGGTGTCGTGCTGGTGGCGATTCCAGCCTTCGGCATGTACGTGATTCCGGAGCTGCTAGGCGGCGGCAAGGGCATGATGCTGGGCAATCTGGTCGCCAATCAGTTCGCTGGCAGCGCCAATTGGCCACTGGGAGCGGCGGGCGCGATCCTGATGCTGATCGCGACCTTCATCGGTCTCTACGCCATGCGCCGTATCGGCAAGCGGCTGGGCGGCGGTGAAGAGGTGGTGATATGAAGCGCGGGCGTTTTCACAAGGGATTGCGGGGCTTCTGGTGGCTGACACTTGGTTTTCTGTATCTGCCATTGATAGTGGTGATGCTGTTCTCCTTCAATGCCTCCAACAGTGCTGCCAGCTTCACCGGCGTGTCGCTGCGCTGGTATCGGCGTCTGCTGGGCAATGACGCGATTCTGTCGGCGCTGGGCAATTCGCTGCTGCTGGCAGTGGTGTCGTCATTGCTGGCACTGATGATCGGCACGCTGATCGGGTATGGCATGTATCGCCACCGTCACCGCAAGCTGGGCTGGCTGATCGTGCTGATCTATCTGCCTATCGTGCTGCCGGATATCGTGTTCGGGATCTCGGAAATGACCTTCTTCGTCAAGATCAATGAGTTGACCGGCCTGCTCTCGCCGGGGCTGGCCACCATGACCATCGCACACGTCACCTTCCAGGTGCCGTTCGTGGCGTTGATCGTCTACTCGCGCTTCGTCGGGCTGGACCCGACGCTGTTCGAGGCGGCCAAGGACCTCTACGCGACACCGCGCCAGCGCGTGCAGTTCTTCATGTTGCCGACACTCAAGCCAGCATTGATCTCGGGCTTCCTGCTGTCCTTCACGCTGTCGCTGGACGATTTCGTGATCAGTTTCTTTACCGCCGGACCGGAGAGCGCCACCTTGCCCATCTACATCTGGAGCGCGATACGCAAGGGCGTGACACCGGAAATCAATGCCATCGCCACACTGATGATGGCGGCGGTCGCCTTGGCGGCGCTCATGAGTCTGGTACTGACGCGACGGCGCGCGGCGTCGTGAGCATACGCAATATCCACAGGCGGTCTGACACTGCTGTCCTTGCCGGCGTCGGGTCGGCGCACCCATCACCCATCACTTCTCAAGCACGTTGAGCGGAGCATCAAAATGACAAACAACACGCTGCGTTTCGCTGTTGCCATCGGCAGTCTGCTGTTGGCAGGTGCCGTCCAGGCCGAAGACAAGAAGCTGTATCTCTTCAACTGGACCCAGTACATGGACCCGGACATCATCACCGCCTTCGAGGAGAAGTACGGGGTGGAGGTGGTCGAGAATTACTACAACTCGCTGCCGGAAATGCTGGCCAAGCTCAACGCGGGCGGCGTCTCCCAGTACGACATCATCGTGCCGTCAAATTACTATGTGCCACGTCTCATCGAGACTGGCCTGGTGCAGAAGATCGACAAGGCCAAGGTGCCGAATCTGGCCAATGTCGCCGAACAGTTCAGTGATCCGAGCTTTGATCCCGGAGCCGAATATACCGCTCCCTACCAGTGGGGCGTGACAGGGCTGGTCTACAACGCCAGTACCTTCAAGGATGCGCCCAAGAGCTGGTCGGTACTGTTCGATCCTGAGGTCAATGGTGCCTGGCCGTTCAGCTTGATGGGAGATGGTCAGGTCAGCATGGGCACCGCCTGTGCCTATCTGGGGCACGGCTATGACTGTACGGATCTCGACGACTGGCGCGAGGCGGCCAAGCTGCTGATCGAGACCAAGCACCGCGACAACTTCAGCGGCTTCTCCGATGGCACGCCGGCACTTCAGCAGCTGGCGCGCAAGGTCACGCACGGCGCGCTGTCCTACAACGGCGATTACCTCTTCTATCTGGATGAGAACCCGGAATCCTTCGCTGACATCAAGTTCGTCATCCCCGAGGAAGGGGCCGAGAAGTGGGTCGATTCAATGATGATCCCGGCCAAGGCACCGCATCCTGAGCTGGCGAATGCCTTCATCAACTTCATTCTCGATGCCAAGGTCGGTGCACAGCTTTCCAACTACAACTATTACGCCAGCCCCAACGCCGCGGCGTCCCCGTATCTGGATGAGGTGCTGACCCAGCCGCCGATCCAGCCCTCCGAAGAGGACATGAAGCGACTGCGCTTCTCGCCGAGTCTCTCCGGTCAGCAGTTGCAGGTCTTCCAGCAGCTGTGGTCGGAAGTGCAGTCCCGCTGAGGCGACGCGTCACGCCTGTCAGTGACATGACAGGCGTGATCTCGAGATCTGTGCGAAGCGCTGCAGAGGGCTTGCCGGACCGGGTACCTGACGTGATTTCGCCAGATGTGCATCCACGCATGGAGCATCGTGATGACAGACAACAAGCTGCGCTTCGCCATGGCCATCAGTGGTCTGCTGATGGCTGGCGTCGTTCAGGCCGAAGACAGGAAGCTGTATCTCTTCAACTGGACCCAGTACATGGACCCGGACATCATCACCGCCTTCGAGAAGAAGTTCGGCGTTGAGGTGGTCGAGAACTACTACAACTCGCAGCCGGAAATGGTCGCCAAGCTGAATGCCGGGGGCGTCTCCCAGTACGACATCATCGTGCCCTCCAGTTACTACGTACCGCGGCTGATCGAGATGGGCCTGGTGCAGAAGATCGACAAGGACAAGGTACCGAATCTGGCCAATCTCGCCGAGCAGTTCCGTGATCCGGTACTGGGCGAAGGACTGGATTATGCCGCGCCCTATCAATGGGGTGTCACGGGGCTGGTCTACAACGCCAGTACCTTCAAGGAGGCCCCGAAGAGCTGGTCCATATTGTTTGATCCTGCCGTCAATGATGCTTACCCCTTCGGCATGATGACCGGCGGACAAGTCAGCATGGGCATCGCCTGTGCCTATCTCGGCCACGGCTATGACTGTACCGATCTCGATGACTGGCGCGAGGCGGCCAGGCTGCTGATCGAGACCAAGCATCGTGGCAACTTCAGTGGCTTCTCCGATGGCACGCCCGCACTGCAGCAGCTGGCGCGCAAGGTCACGCATGCCGGGCTCTCCTTCAATGGCGATTATCTGTTCTATCGTGAGGAAAACCCGGAGTCCTTCGCTGACATCAAGTTCGTCATCCCCGAGGAGGGCACCGAGAAGTGGGTGGATTCGATGATGATTCCGGCCAGGGCGCCACACCCCGAGCTGGCGAATGCCTTCATCAATTTCATTCTCGATGCCAGGGTCGGCGCACAGCTCTCCAACTACAACTACTACGCCAGCCCCAATGCCGCCGCGGTACCGTATCTGGATGAGGTACTGACTCGGCCGCCGATTCAGCCCTCTGAAGAGGACATGGCGCGACTGCGTTTCTCTCCGAGTCTCTCCGGCGAGCAGCTGCAGATCTTCCAGCAGTTGTGGTCCGAGGTGCAGGCACGCTGAGCGCTGGCATTAGGGTCTATCGAAGCAGGCTGTCGAGTGCATGGCCTGCCCTGTAGCGTTCAAGGAAGGTGTCATGAAGTACGAATCCACTGGTCGCGAAGGCGACGAAGCCGTGCTGCAGGAATGGTTTACGGCACATGGCATCACCGAGGTGGAATGTCTGGTCACCGACCTGACCGGCATTCTCAAGGGCAAGATCATGCCGGCGCGCAAGTACCTCAATGGCGGTCGGCCGCGTCTGCCGGACTCCATCTTCATCCAGACCGTCACCGGTGGGTATCCGGATGATGAAGACAGTCGCTTCTGGAATCCGGCCGAGCAGGACATGCAGCTGATCCCGGATACCAGTGCCGTCTATCTGGTGCCCTGGGCGGAAGACCCCACCGCGCAGATCATCCATGACTGCTATTACCTCAATGGCGATCCGGTGGAGCTGTCGCCGCGCTATGTGCTCAAGCGAGTGCTGGCCCTGTATGCCGCACGTGGCTGGAAGCCGGTGGTGGCTCCTGAAGCCGAGTTCTATCTGGTCAAGACCAACAAGGATTCCGACTACCCGCTGGAGCCGCCCATCGGGCGCAGCGGTCGTCAGGAGAGCAGTCGTCAGTCCTATTCCATCGATGCGGTCAATGAATTCGATCCGCTCTTCGAGGAAATGTATGACTACTGCGAGGCCATGGGGCTGGATCTCGATACCCTGATCCATGAAGAGGGGGCCGGGCAGATGGAGGTCAATTTCGAGCATGGCGACCCGCTGGCGCTGGCCGACCAGGTCGTGATGTTCAAGCGCACGCTGCGCGAGACGGCATTGCGCCATGGCATGTACGGCACCTTCATGGCCAAGCCGATGGCCTATCAGCCGGGCAGCTCGATGCATATCCATCAGAGCCTGGTGGATGTCGCGACCGGCAGGAACCTGTTCGCGGATGATGAGGGGCGTGCCAGCACCCTGTTTCGCAACTTCATCGGCGGCTTGCAGACCTACATGCCGTCCGCGATGCCGTTCTTCGCGCCCAACGTCAATTCCTATCGCCGCCTGATGCGCAGCGAGACCAGTGGCTCCGCGCCGATCAACGTCGAGTGGGGGTTTGACAACCGCACCGTCGGCTTGCGAGTGCCGGTGTCAGATGCCGAGGGGACGCGAGTCGAGAACCGCCTGGCCGGTGCCGATGCCAATCCCTACCTGGTGATGGCTGCCTCGCTGGCCTGCGGCTATCTGGGCATGATGTCGCAGATCGAACCGCGTCCGCCGGCCGTGGGGTCTGCCTGGGAGGGCGGCAACAGCCTGCCGGACGATATCGGGCCTGCCCTGAATGCGCTGCACTCCTGCAAGCCATTGGCGGACATTCTCGGCGAGCGCTTCGTGAAGAGCTACCTGGCCGTCAAGCGTGCCGAGCATCGCGAGTACTTCCAGGTCATCAGCTCTTGGGAGCGCGAACACCTGCTGTTGCGTGTCTGACGCGATGTCACTGGTAGCGGCAATCTGACCCTTCAGAGGGACGAGGCGTGATGCCGAGAGGCCGTGACCCCTGTCACGGCCTCTCGGCGTTCCGGGAGTTGCAGTGGGCTGCAATCTGCCCTGGAGTGGTTGTTTTTTTGGCGATTATTGCATGTCAATGGTGGTGTTTTTCCGGCTTTTATCCGTGATATCGTGCATTGATGTTGATTAAAATAACCACAAGGAAAGGGTCATGAGTGCCACTTCGCCTCTGGAGCATGCTGCCTCCTGGTATGCAGCCTCCGCCAATGCCGTGCCCGAACGTCCTCCGCTTGCGGGGGATGTCAGCTGTGATGTCTGCGTCGTCGGTGCCGGCTTCACCGGCATCTCGGCAGCGCTGCATCTGGCCGAACAGGGCCTCAAGGTGATGGTGCTGGAGGCCGCCCGCGTGGGTTACGGCGCATCCGGTCGCAATGGCGGGCAGATCGTCAACAGCTACAGTCGCGACATGGATGTGATCGAGGCGCGTTTCGGTGCCCGGACGGCACGCGCGCTGGGCGACATGGCCTTCGAGGGCAACCGCATCATTCGAGAGCGTATCGCCGGTCATGGCATCGATTGTGATCTGCGGGACGGCAATCTGTTCGCGGCCTGCAATGCCCGTCAGCTCAAGGGGCTCAAGGAGCACAAGGCGCTGTGGGAGCGCTATGGCAACACCAGCCTAGAGTTGCTCGAGGGGGATGCCTGCAAGCGCGAAGTGAGTGCCGAAGGCTATACGGGTGCGCTGGTCGATCACTCCGGTGGCCATATCCATCCGCTCAATCTGGTGTTGGGCGAAGCCGCAGCCTTCGAATCACTGGGCGGTGTGATCTTCGAGCACAGCCCGCTGGTGAGTCTCGAGCATGGCAGCCCCGTCGTGCTCAAGACGGCTGGCGGCACCCTGCGGGCCGACCGTGTGGTGATGGCGGGCAACGCCTACCTCAATGGCGTGCTGCCGGAGCTCGAGAGCAAGTCGATGCCCTGCGGCACCCAGATCATCACTACCGAGCCGCTGGCGGATGACGTGGCGCGAGGTCTGCTGCCCAACGACATGGCGGTGGAAGACTGCAATTACCTGCTCGATTACTACCGCCTGACGCGTGACAACCGACTCATCTTCGGGGGTGGCGTCAATTATGGCGGAGAAGACCCCCGCAACATCGAAGCCCTGATTCGTCCCAAGATGCTCAAGGTCTTCCCGCAACTGGCCAGCGTCAGGATCGACTACGCCTGGAGCGGCACCTTCCTGATGACGCTCAACCGTCTGCCGCAGTTCGGCGTGCTCAATGACAACGTCTATTACGCCCAGGGCTATTCCGGCCACGGCGTGACCTGCAGCCATCTGGCAGGGCGCTTGATCAGTGAGGTGATGACCGGCCGTGATGGGCGCTTCGATGCCTTCGCCGGCCTGCCGCATCTGCCATTCCCCGGAGGGCGCATGCTGCGGGTGCCGCTGTCTGCCGTGGGTGCCTGGTACTACCAGACGCGCGACAAGCTCGGTATCTGATCAGTCTGTTCTCCAGAACGCCCGAAGTCGCCTTCCTTGTTGGACGGCGGCTTTTACATGAGGCAGAGCCGTGATGCTGACCCGGTACGCAACGCACTGCGCCCCGACCAGAAGGCGGGGCGCAGGCGAGTGTCGCTGGGCAGGGGCGATCTGATTTCTGTCCGCACCTCACCGAGGTGGCCGTGCAGGTGCTGATCACGGATGGCGCGGACAGCGACGGTTTTCATGATTGTCATGTCCTGAGCCCTGGTCTCGTGGCAATGGAGATGACTAGATGTTGCGCAGATACCAGTCGTATTCCAGACGGCTGATGATCTGCATGGCCGCTTCACGCTCCGCGCGACGCCCGGCGATGAAGACGTTCAGGAAGCGTTCGCTGAAGGCTTCCGTCAGGGGCGCGCTTTCCTCGAGCAGAGTCAGGGCTTCGGGCCAGCTGTTGGTCAGGCTGGGCTCGAACTGGTCATAGGCATTGCCGATGACGGGCTCGCCCGGCGAGATCCGGTGCTGGATGCCATGAATGACGGACGCCAGCAGGGTAGCGACCAGCAGGTAGGGATTGACGTCAGCACCGGCGACACGATGCTCGATCCGGCGGGCGTCATTGGGGCCGGAGGGGATGCGGATGGCCACCGAGCGGTTGTCGAAGCCCCAGGTCGGCGCCATCGGCACGTACAGGCCCTGCTGGAAGCGACGATAGGAATTCAGGTTGGGTGCGAACAGCGCCATGGAAGCGGGCATCAGTTCCAGCAGTCCACCGATGGCGTGACGCAGCGTCTCGGTGCCCAGCGGGTCCTCGTCCGGGGCCGCGAAGACATTGTGGCCATGCGGGTCCACCAGGCTCATATGGACATGCATGCCATTGCCGGCCTCGTCGCCATACGGCTTGGCCATGAAGGTGGCATCGAAGCCGTGGCGCAGGGCGACCCCCTTGATGAGGCGCTTGAGCAGCACGGCACTGTCACAGGCCTTCATGGCGTCATCGAGATGGATCAGGTTGATCTCGAACTGACCCGGCGCACACTCCTTGAGCGCGGTATCCAGCGGCAACTGCTGCACGCGAGCCGCGTCCTGGATCTCCTCGAGGAAATCGGCGTATTCGTCCAGCTCACCGATGGAGTAGAGCTGGCTCTCCGTGGCGCGTTCACCGGTCGTCGGAGAGCACGGCGGCTGGACCATGCCCAGATCATCGCGTTCACGATCCACGAGATAGAATTCAAGTTCCAGTGCCACGACCGCCTTGAGTCCCATGTCGGCCAGCAGGTCGACCTGTTTCTGCAGCTGGTTGCGCGGGTCGGCGAAGAAGGGGCCGTCCTTGTCATCGCGCATGTTCATCAACAGCTGGCCCTGCTTGCCGTTGCGCAGCCAGGGAGCCGGCATCAAGGTGCCGGGGATGGGGCGGCAGACCTGATCCCCATCGCCCGACTCCAGTCCCAGCCCCGTCTCTTCAATGGTATTGCCGGCGATATCGATGGCGAACACGGAGCCCGGCAGGTTGATGCCATGCTCGTAGGCCTTTTCCAGATTCTCGCGCGGGATGCGCTTGCCGCGCTGGATGCCACTGATATCGCTGATCAGCAGGTCGATGTTCTCGATTTCCGGATGGCGATCCAGAAACTCTCTGGCCTCATCGACGGGGTGGGTGTACATGGAGGTCACCTGTGAAACTGGGTTGTTGTCCTTCATATATCGTCACGGCTACACGTGTTGTCAAATAATTTACAATATTGTCCAGATGGCGTGAGCAGGCTTCTCGTGAAATGTGTTTTTAATACCATGAAAAACAGTAGGTTGATTGAATGGTGGGTGTTGTCGCTTTTTGTCCGGTTGGCAAGAAATGACGTTCAGTCTATGTTGAGAAAACCTTGCCACTTCTTTTGCTCATGCCACCTGTCGGAAAGGAGACTCCATGACACCCCGCCCTCTGGTTGGCGTCATCGCCTGTCGTCGCACGATTGAAGGTCATCCGGCGCACATGGTGACGGACAAGTACGTCAGTGCCCTGCGTGAATTCGGTCTCGAACCGGTGATCATCCCGGTGTGGGAGGATATCGAGGAGGCGTCGGCCCGAGCCTTGCTGGCACGGATGGATGGACTGCTGCTGACCGGCAGCTACTCCAACATGCATCCCTCTCGCTACGGTGAGGCCGTCGCGCCGGAGAATACCTACGAGGATCTGGCGCGTGATGCGGCGGTGATGTCCTGGGTGCCATTGGCTCTCGAGTTGCAGCTGCCGTTGCTGGGGATCTGTCGCGGTTTCCAGGAGTTGAACGTGGTCTTCGGCGGCAGTCTGCATCAGGCCGTCCAGACGGTGCCGGGCCTGATGGACCATCGCGAGCCCAGTGGCGACCAGGACACACAGTATGCTCCTTGCCATCCGATCAGCATTGCACCGGATGGCGTGCTGGCAGCGCTGTATCCCGACTCCGGGGCGCAGGTCAATTCGCTGCATCAGCAGGGTATCGCACGTCTCGGAGATGGCCTGCGGGTCGAAGCCGTTGCACCGGATGGCCTGGTCGAGGCGATCTCGATCAGCGAAGCTCGGGCCTTCACGCTGGCCGTACAGTGGCACCCCGAGTGGAAGCCCCGTGAGCATCCGCTCTATGAGGCGCTGCTGGAGGGCTTTGCCTCGGCCTGTCGCGAGAAGGCTGAAAGCAGCGTGTCGAGGGTTCGCCCCACCTGTCGTGAGGAGGCGTGAAGATGTCGGCCAATGAGAATGGCGCACCCCTCCAGGCGCTGGATACGCGACACCATCTGCATCCCTTCACCGATTTCAAGCAGCTGGGTGAACAGGGCAGTCGTATCATCACCGGTGGCAGCGGTGTCTATATCGAGGACGCCGATGGTCAGCGGATTCTGGATGGCATGGCAGGACTGTGGTGCGTGAACCTCGGTTATGATCAACCAGAGCTGGTCGCAGCGGCCAGCCAGCAGATGACGCAACTGCCGTACTACAACACCTTCTTCAAGACCGCTCATCCGCCGGCGATCGAATTGGCGGCCGAGCTGTGTCGTCTCGCGCCGAAACACATCAACCACGTCTTCTTCACCGGTTCCGGCTCTGAGGCCAATGACAGCATGCTGCGCATGGTCAGGCGGTTCTGGGCGCTCAAGGGTCAGCCGGAAAAGCAGTGGATCATCGCGCGCGAGAATGGCTATCACGGCTCGACCGTCGCGGGGATGAGCCTGGGTGGCATGGCGCCGATGCATGCCCAGGGTGGCCCCTGCGTGCCCGGCATCACGCATATCCGCCAGCCTTACTGGTTCGCGGAAGGCCGTGAAACCCCGGAACTTGAAACACGCAGCCGAGACGATTTCGGGCGACTGTGTGCCGAAGCACTGGATACACGTATTCAGGAATTGGGCCCAGACAACGTGGCCGCCTTCCTGGCGGAGCCCGTGCAGGGCGCCGGCGGTGCGATCATGCCGCCGGACAGCTACTGGCCAGCCATCAAGGCGGTACTGGCGAAATATGACATCCTGCTGGTGGTGGATGAGGTCATCTGTGGCTTCGGCCGCCTCGGGGAATGGTTCGGCAGTCAGCATTACGACCTGAAGCCTGATCTGATGCCCATCGCCAAGGGCCTGTCGTCCGGCTACCTGCCGATCGGTGGCGTACTGGTGGGGGACCGCGTCGCCGAGACATTGATCGAGGAGGGCGGCGAATTCTTCCACGGCTTCACCTACTCCGGTCATCCCGTGTGCGCCGCCGTGGCGCTCAAGACCCTCGAGATCATGCAGCGCGAGGATATCGTCACCCGCGTGCGTGATGACCTGGGGCCGTATCTGGCCAGACGCTGGGCAACGCTCGAGGACCACCCGCTGGTCGGCGAGGCGCGTTCGCTTGGCCTGATGGGGGCGCTGGAGCTGGTGGCCGACAAGGCCAGTGGCGAGCGTTTCGAGGCATCCCTGGCGGTCGGCAACCTGTGTCGCGATATCTGCTTCGAGACCGGCCTGGTGATGCGTTCGGTAGGCGACACCATGATCATCTCGCCGCCGCTGGTGATCACGCATGAACAGATTGATGCACTGGTCAGTCTGGCACTCGCGGCACTGGATGAAACGGCGCGTCAGCTGGCGACTGGCGGTCATGGTGCTGCTCCTTCAGCAACCTCCTCCTCTCTTCTGTCGCAGCACTCTTCTTCCCTGACTTCGGAATCCTGATCATGAGCCGTCCCCAGACATTGTCCGATTGGCAGGCATTGGCCGCCCGTGTGACCCCGCAGCTGGAAGGCAATGCCTTCATCAATGACGAATTCGTGCCGGCGGTCAGTGGCGAGACCTTCGAGAGCCTCAATCCGGCCACGGGTGAGCGGCTGGCGATGGTCGCCAGCTGTGACAGCGCCGATGCCGAGATCGCCATTCGCCATGCGCGTGCCGCCTTCAAGCGTGGAGTCTGGTCGCGCATGGCACCTGTCGAGCGCAAGGGCGTGATGCTCAGGCTGGCCGCGCTGATGGAAGCCCATCAGGATGAGCTGGCATTGCTGGATAGCCTCGACATGGGCAAGCCGGTCACCAGCGCGCTGAATGACATGGCCGGGGCGATCGGCTCGATCCGCCATCAGGCCGAGTCCATCGACAAGCTGTACGGTGAGGTGGCCCCGACAGGCGAGCAGGCGCTGGGCATGGTGCTGCGCGAACCGCTGGGCGTGGTGGCCTCCATCGTGCCCTGGAACTTTCCGCTGATGATGACGGCGTGGAAGATCGCCCCGGCGCTGGCAGCGGGCAACAGCGTCATCCTCAAGCCGTCGGAGAAATCACCGCTGTCGGCGCTGCGTCTGGCGGCGCTGGCTCGCGAGGCCGGCATTCCGAAGGGAGTCTTCCAGGTGCTGCCGGGCTTCGGGCATACCGTCGGACGTGCGCTGGCGCTGTCGATGGACGTCGAATGCCTGGCCTTCACCGGCTCTACCGCCGTCGGCAAGCAGCTGATGCAGTATGCCGGGCAGTCGAATCTGAAGCGGGTCTTCCTGGAGTGTGGCGGCAAGAGTCCCAACATCGTCTTCGCCGATTGCGCCAATCTGGATCGCGTCGCCGAGAGCGCCGCGGCCGCCATCTTCTACAACCAGGGCGAGGTCTGCATCGCGGGTTCCCGTCTGCTGGTGGAGAACTCGATCCGCGATGCCTTCGTGGCCAGGGTGGTGGCCGCCGCCGAACGCATGCAGCCCGGTGACCCGCTGGACCCGGCAAGCTTCATGGGCGCAATGGTCGACAGAATCCAGTACGAGCGCGTGATGGGCTATATCCGTCAGGGCGTCGAGGAGGGCGCGGCATTGCGCGTCGGCGGTGAGGAAGTCGACGGCCCCGGGCTCTTCATCCGTCCGGTGGTCTTCGATGGCGTCACGCCCGAGATGGCGATCGGCTGTGAGGAAATCTTCGGGCCGGTGCTGTCCGTGTTCGGCTTCGAGACCGAAGACGAGGCGCTTGAGTTGGCCAATGACAGTGATTTCGGACTGGCGGCAGGGGTGTGGAGTCAGGACATCGACCGCATCATGCGCGTGACGCGTCGACTCGAATCCGGTCAGGTCTTCGTCAACAACTGGGCGGGGGGCGACCAGACCATGCCCTTCGGCGGAGTGAAGCAGTCCGGCAACGGGCGCGACAAGTCGCATCACTCGCTGGCGGAATATACCCAGCTCAAGAGTGTCTGGATCGAGCTGAGCTGATTCATCACTCGTGATGAAGCTCCTGAAAGATAAAGAGGCCACGCGATCGCGTGGCCTCTTTGTTTCTGTCTGTCGCATGAACTAGAACATGCGGGCAGGCGTCGCGCAGCTGACCAGACGACACTCGACATCACCGATGTTGCGGAAGCGATGCGGCACGTTGGTATCGAAGTAGTAGGCTTCACCTGCCTTCAATACTCGCGTGTCGCCGCCGATGGTGATCTCGATCTCGCCCTCGATGATCACTCCGGCCTCTTCACCCTGGTGAGTGATCATCTCGCGGCCGGTATCACTGATCGGCGGGTAGGTCTCGATCATGAAGGACAGGGCGCGGTCACGACGCTTGGCGCCCACCAGCTTGAAGATCACCTCACCACTTCCGACATTGGTGAGTTCATCCGCGTCGTAGAAGACCTTGCCGGTGTTCTCGAGCTCCATGGTGAAGAAGTCGCCGACGCTCATGGGAATGGCGGCGAGTATCTTCGACAGTGAGCTTACCGACGGGCTGACCTTGCCCTGTTCGATCAGAGACAGGCTGGAGTGGGTCACGCCGCAGCGCTTGGCCAGCTCGCGTTGCGAGATACCACGTAGAGTTCGCAGCGCCCGCAGGCGTGCACCGACATCATCTGCCATCAGAACTTCCTTTGCGAAGCGACGATTGACTGGAGTTGGCTGCCGTCGTGGACCGACAACGGCCAGCCTCGGAGTATCCGCGACTGGCCGTTGCATGCAGCGACAGGGTGGCTCGGGAGCGACTGGCTCAGCTGAGGTTGTCGAGCTTGTCCTTGAGCACCTTGTTGACCTGTTGCGGGTTGGCGGTGCCGCGTGAGGCCTTCATCACCTGACCGACGAAGAAGCCGATCATCTTGCCGCGCTTGTCCGGCTCGGCTTCCTGATACTGGGTCACCTGAGCCGGGTTGTCGGCGATCACCTGATCGACCACGGCTTCGATGGCGCCGCTGTCAGTGACCTGCTTGAGGCCGCGTGATTCGATGATCTCGTCGGCGCTCTCGCCTTCGCCATCCCACAGTGCGGCGAACACCTGCTTGGCGGCCTTGCCGTTGATGGTCTCATCGACGATGCGCTTGATCAGGCCACCCAGCTGGGCCGCGGAGACCGGGCTGACGGTGATGTCGAGATTTTCCTTGTTGAGACGACCGGTCAGCTCGCCCTGCACCCAGTTGGCAGCCTGCTTGGCATCGCCGCAGACATCCTTCACTTCCTCGAAGAAGTCGGCCATCTCGCGGCTGGCGGACAGCACGCTGGCGTCATAGGCGGACAGGCCCAGTTCGCTCTCGAAACGTGCGCGCTTCTCGGCGGGCAGTTCCGGCAGGGTCTGGCGCAGGTGTTCGATGTAAGCCTCGTCGACTTCCACCGGCAGCAGGTCCGGGCACGGGAAGTAGCGGTAGTCGTTGGCTTCTTCCTTGGTGCGCATGCTGCGCGTCTCGTCGGCGTCCGGGTCGTACAGGCGGGTTTCCTGCACGACCTTGCCGCCGTCCTCGATCAGCTCGATCTGACGCTCCACCTCGAAGTGGATGGCGCGCTCGATGAAGCGGAAGGAGTTGACGTTCTTGATCTCGGCGCGGGTGCCGAAGGCTTCCTGGCCCTTGGGACGCACCGAGACGTTGACGTCGCAACGCAGCGAGCCTTCGGCCATGTTGCCGTCGGAGATGCCGAGATACGTCACGATCGCGTGGATCGCCTTGACGTAGGCCACCGCTTCCTTGGCGGAGCGCATGTCCGGCTCGGAGACGATTTCCAGCAGCGGCGTGCCGGCGCGGTTGAGGTCGATACCGGTCATGCCCTGGAAGTCTTCGTGCAGCGACTTGCCGGCGTCTTCCTCGAGGTGGGCATGGTGGATGCGGATCGACTTGCGCGTGCCATCCTCGAGCAGGATCTCGAGTTCCCCCGGGCCGACGATGGGCTGGTCCATCTGGCTGGTCTGGTAGCCCTTGGGCAGGTCCGGATAGAAGTAGTTCTTGCGCTCGAACACCGAACGGCCGGCCACGGCGGCATTGACGGCGAGACCGAAGCGCACGGCCATGGCCACGGCCTGCTCGTTGAGCACCGGCAGGGTGCCCGGCAGGCCGAGATCGACCGCGCTGGCCTGGGTGTTGGGCTCGGCACCGTAGGTGGTGGACGAGCCGGAGAAGATCTTTGACTGGGTGGCGAGCTGAGCGTGAACCTCAAGCCCGATTACGACTTCCCATTGCATCAGGCTTGCTCCTGTCCGAATTCCGGGCGCTGGCGGTGCCAGTCGGTGAGTTGCTGGAACTGGTGCGCGACGCCCAGCAGGGTCTGCTCACCGAAGTGCGGGCCGAGGATCTGCAGACCCACCGGGCGCTTGCCTGCCAGGCCGGCCGGCACGCTGATGCCCGGAATGCCCGCCAGGTTGATGGCGATGGTGTAGAGATCCTGCAGGTACATGGACAGCGGGTCCTTGTGCGCGCCGAGATCGAACGCCGGAGTCGGTGCCGCCGGGCCCATCAACACATCGACCTGGTCGAAGGCATCGAGGAAGTCCTGGCGGATCAGGCGACGCACCTTCTGGGCCTTGATGTAGTAGGCATCGAAGAAGCCTTCGGACAGGGTGTGCGTGCCGATGATGATGCGACGCTTCACCTCATCGCCGAAGCCTTCTTCCCGCGTGCGCTTGTAGAGGTCTTCCAGGTCCTGCGGGTCCTTGCAGCGATGGCCGAAGCGCACGCCGTCGTAACGTGACAGGTTGGAGGAGGCCTCGGCCGGCGCGATCACGTAGTAGGTCGGGATGGCCAGGTGGGTATGCGGCAGCGAGATTTCCTGCACGCTGGCACCGGCATCCTCGAAGACCTTGATCGCGGCACGTACGGAAGCTTCGACTTCCTCGGACAGGCCTTCGCCGAAGTATTCCTTCGGCAGGCCGATCTTCAGGCCCTTGAGGTTGTAGTCCAGTCCTTCGACGTAATCCGGCACGCCGCGCACCACGCTGGTGGAGTCGCGCGGATCGGCGCCGGCGATCACGTTCATCAGGCGCGCGCAGTCCTCGGCGGAGCGAGCCATCGGGCCGCCCTGATCGAGACTGGAGGCATAGGCGATCATGCCGTAGCGCGAGACGCGACCATAGGTCGGCTTGAGGCCGGTGATGCCACAGAAGGCGGCCGGCTGGCGGATGGAGCCGCCGGTGTCGGTGCCGAGTGCGGCCGGCGCAAGGCCTGCGGCGACGGCGGCGGCACTGCCGCCGGAGCTGCCACCCGGGACGGCGGACAGGTCCCACGGGTTCTTGACGGCGCCGTAGTAGCTGTTCTCGTTCGAGGAGCCCATCGCGAACTCATCGAGGTTGGTCTTGCCGAGAATCACCACGCCTTCGGCCTTGAGCTTCTCGATCACGGTGGCGTCGTAGGGCGAGACGAAGTTGTCGAGCATCTTCGAGCCGCAGCTGGTGCGCACACCTTCGGTGCAGAAGATGTCCTTGATGGCCATCGGCACGCCGGTCAGCGCGGCGGCATTGCCAGCGGCACGGCGTGCATCGGCGGCATCCGCATCACGCAGCGCATCTTCGCGACACAGGGTGATGTAGCTGTTGAGCTCGCCGTCGAGGCGTTCGATACGGGCCAGGAAGGCTTCCGTCAGCTCGCGACTGGTGTATTCGCCGGCCTCCAGGCCTTGCGCCAGCTCACTGAGCGTCTTGTCATGTAGTGCAATGGACGATGACATGTTCGATTCCATCAGTGCAGACGATGCGCCGGGCATCGTCCGCAGAAATTCCGGGGCGGACGGGGCGTGCCGCGTGACGTGGTATCCGATGGCAGCCGATCACGATGCGTGAGCGACCTGCCAGGCGAGATCACTCGACGACGCGCGGAACCAGATACAGACCCTGCTCTGTGGCCGGGGCCACCTGCTGAAAACGCTCGCGCTGATTCGATTCGGTGACTTCGTCCGCGCGCAGGCGTTGCGTGGCTTCCAGCGGGTGCGCCAGCGGTGCGACGCCGTCGGTATCGACCTGTTGCAGCTGGTCGACCATGGCGAGAATCCGGTTGAGATCCTCGACGTAGGCTTCGGCATCCTGCGAGGCAAGACCCAGGCGTGCGAGGTGAGCGGCACGCAGCACATCTGAATGTTCAAGGGCCATTGAAGTTTCCCTGTCTTGGCTTCGAGAGGCTTGAGGTGACGGCAGGAGTCGGAGACGGCCACGCGGAACTGGGCTGGCGCGATGTGCGCGAAAAGCCGAATTCGAAAATTGTGGTGTCCCGGCAAACCCGATGCCCGTTACCCTGTAAAACAGCGCGCTTTGCAGCGATGGAGCAATCTGTCGCCGAATGCGCCGTTACAGTGTGATTCGGCGTGAAATGTACCACATCTGCGTCGCTCTGGCAGGCGTGTCAGCTTGCCGCCATGGGGTGGCAATGGTACCGTTCGCGTCTGCACAGGGTTCCGGTCTGGACTAGGTGATCAACTTCCATGTTTAAACGTTTACGTGGGCTGTTCTCGAGCGATCTGTCGATCGATCTGGGTACTGCCAACACGCTTATTTATGTGCGCGGTCGCGGTATCGTGCTCGACGAGCCCTCAGTCGTGGCCATTCGCCAGTCCGGGAATGCCCGCAGTGTGGCGGCCGTCGGTGCCGATGCCAAGCGCATGCTGGGGCGTACCCCCGGCAATATCACGGCCATCCGTCCGATGAAGGACGGCGTCATCGCCGACTTCACCGTTACCGAACAGATGCTCCAGCATTTCATCCGCAAGGTGCATCAGAGCACCTTCCTGACACCCAGCCCCCGTGTGCTGGTGTGTGTGCCGTGCATGTCGACCCAGGTCGAGCGTCGCGCCATCAAGGAATCGGCCGAAGGGGCCGGCGCGCGTGAGGTCTACCTGATCGAGGAGCCGATGGCTGCCGCGATCGGTGCGGGCCTGCCGGTGGAAGAAGCGATGGGCTCCATGGTGGTCGATATCGGTGGTGGTACCACTGAAATCGCCATCATCTCGCTCAATGGCGTGGTCTATTCCGAATCCGTGCGTATCGGCGGTGACCGCTTCGACGAAGCCATCACCTCCTATGTGCGTCGCCACTACGGCAGCCTGATCGGTGAGGCGACGGCCGAGCGCATCAAGGAAGAGATTGGTTGTGCCTATCCGGGCGGCGAGCTGCGCGAGATCGACGTGCGCGGCCGCAACCTGGCAGAAGGCATTCCGCGTTCCTTCACGCTCAACTCCCACGAGATCCTCGATGCGCTGCAGGAGCCGCTGGCAGCCATCGTCTCGGTGGTCAAGAGCGCGCTCGAGCAGTCTCCGCCGGAGCTGGCTTCCGACATCGCCGAGCGCGGCCTGGTGCTGACCGGTGGTGGTGCGCTGCTGCGTGACATCGACAAGTTGATCGCGGAAGAGACGGGCCTGCCGGTGATCATCGCCGAAGACCCGCTGACCTGCGTGGCGCGTGGCGGTGGCAAGGCGCTGGAAATGATCGATCAGCACACCTTCGAGCTGCTGTCGAGCGATTGACCTCGTCCGGGGCCGGGCATGCTGTGTGCTGTACGGCTGGTCCCGGCCTGTCGGAGGAAGTGCTATCAAACCCCTGTTCACGCGTGGCCCCGTGCCCGGTTACCGCATGCTGTTGTGCGCGGTGCTGTCACTCGCGCTGATGTTTGCCGAAGATCGCTTCAGCTGGATGGTCGATGTGCGCGCCAGCATGGCGACGCTGGTATCGCCCGTGCAGTGGGTCGTCAGCTTGCCGACGGAAGGCATCAGCTGGGGGGCACTGGTGTTTGCCGACCAGCAGGAGCTGGCCGACGAGAATCGCGCGCTGCGCGAACAGCTGCTCAATCTGTCCAGCCGTGTGCAACGCATGGCGAGCCTGACTTCCGAGAACACGCGCCTGCGCGAATTGCTCAATGCCGGGCAGCGTAGCGACATCCCCTATATCACCTCCCAGTTGCTGACCCTCGATGCTGACCCGTTCTCCCACCGCATGGTGGTGGACCGCGGCGAGCAGGATGGCGTGCGCATCGGCTTGCCGGTGCTCGATGCCTATGGCCTCGTCGGGCAGGTCATCTCCACCTCGGCCTACAACAGTCGCGTGCTGATGATCAGTGATGCCAGCCACGCCGTGCCGGTGGAGATCAATCGCAATGGCCTGCGCTTCATCGCCCAGGGCAGTGGCAAAATCGATCAGGTCGATGTGCTGCATGTGCCGGACACTGCCGACATTCGCGTGGGGGATCTGCTGGTGACTTCCGGACTGGCGCTGCGCTTTCCGCGCGGCCTGCCGGTGGCACGTGTCACCGAGGTCTATCATGATCCCGGCAAGCCGTTTGCCCGTGTCAGTGCCGAGCCCATCGCGCAGCTGGAGCGCTCGCGCAACTTCCTGATCCAGATGCCGCCGCCGGTGGACACCGACAACCTGTATGTCGATGACAGTCTCGATGAGTTGCCGCGTGACAACCTGGCAGCGCCCAGGTCCGAGGGTGACGACGCCGCACAAGGCTCCGCCGAGGGTGAGTCTGATGCCCAGGCACCCACCGATGCTGCCGGGGAGAACAACTGATGGCCTTTCGTCCCCAGACCACCTTGCTGTGCTGGTTCTCGCTGCTGCTGGCGCTATGCCTGCAGGTCATGCCATTGCCGGATGTGTGGCTGATCTGGCGGCCCCAGTGGCTGGGCCTGATGCTGGTCTACTGGTGCATCGTCTCGCCGCAGAGTGTCGGTGTCTTCCACGGCTTCCTGTTCGGGCTGGCGCTGGATGTCCTGCAGGGCGCACCGCTGGGGCACAACGCCCTGGTGCTGTCGTTGACGGCCTTCATGGGCGTGCTGCTCTATCAGCGCATTCGTGCCTATTCACTGCTGCAGCAGGCGTTGCTGGTGATCGTGGTGCTGGGCATCGCACAGTTGCTGGATCAATGGCTGCGCAGTCTGTTCGGTGCCGGCCCTGTCAGCCTGTCGTTCCTGCTCTCGGCGGTCATCGGCGGTGCATTGTGGCCGTGGCTCTATACCCTGCTGCAGATGCTGCGTCGGCGGGTCGCGGCCTGAGTGCCACTGGCACGTCGCTAGCGCTTCTTGTCAGCTTCCAAAAGCCGCCTACGGGCGGCTTTCTGGTACTTGTCAGCCATGTTTCTCTTCACGAGGTCTTCCATGTCATCCAGTTCAAGGTCATCCACTTCCAGGCCATCCACACCTGACACCGAAAGCCCCACTTCCTCACTCTTTGCGAACTCTGACGCCGCGGAGCAGCGCAAAGTGATGTCTCAGGGCGTTGCTCAACAGGGCGCTGCTCAAGCGGGATTGATTCTGGCCTCGGGGTCGCCGCGTCGTCGTGACCTGCTGGCCAGTATCGGCATCCAATGTGAGGTGGCACCGGTGGATATCGATGAGACACCGCAGGCCAATGAGTCGCCGGAGCATTACGTGCTGCGTCTGGCGCGGGAGAAGGCGCAGGCCGGTTTCGCGGCCCTGGCGCAGCGGACGGCAGGCCAGACGGCGGGGCGGCGAGTGCTCGGCGCGGATACCGCACTGGCACTGGATGGACGCATTCTCGGCAAGCCGCGTGACGAGTTGGACGCGCGCGAGATGCTGCTCAGCCTGTCGGGGCGCAGCCATCAGGTGCTCAGTGGCGTGGCGCTGTGTCATGGCGATGCCGGGCGCGACATGCGCTGCGCGAGCGAGCTGGTTGAGAGCCGCGTGACTTTCCGCACCATCACCCCAGAGGAGGCCGCGCGCTACTGGGCGACCGGTGAGCCTGCCGACAAGGCGGGTGGCTACGCCATCCAGGGGCTCGGCGCCGTCTTCGTCAGCCATCTCGAAGGCAGTTACAGCGCCGTCGTCGGGCTGCCGCTGCATGAGACCGCACAGCTTTTGAGCAAGGCGGGCGTTCAGCCGTGGTAACCGCTCTGACGGGCGATGTTCTGCACTGCGTCAGTTGGGTGTCGAATCAGCGCTCCAGCGTCCTCGCGAAAGACGATCGCTTATGTGCGTGGCACAAAATACCCGTTGCAGGAAATCCTTAGTCGATAGATCACAGCCGGGGGCTCCCTTGCTATGTCATAATCGCAAGCAACGACTTTACAAGGACTTGCGCTATGAGCGGCGAGGTATTGATCAACCTGACACCGATGGAGACCCGCGTGGCGGTGGTCGAGAACGGTGTCCTGCAGGAAGCCTTCATCGAACGCAGCGGGCGACGCGGCATCGTCGGCAACATCTACCGTGGCAAGGTGGTGAGAGTGTTGCCCGGCATGCAGGCGGCCTTCATCGATATCGGTCTCGAACGGGCGGCCTTCATCCATGCCCAGGAAGTCATGCCGGCGCACACGCCGCATGATGAGCAGCTCTCTATCCGCGAGCTGCTCAGCGAAGGCCAGCCACTGGTGGTGCAGGTCACCAAGGACCCCATCGGCACCAAGGGCGCTCGGCTGACCACGCATCTGTCGGTGCCGTCACGCTATCTGGTCTACATGCCGGACTCGCCGCATACCGGCGTGTCGCAGCGCATCGAGAGCGATGCCGAGCGTGACCGCCTCAAGGAGCTCACCGAGCAGTGCCTGACGGCGCTGGACCCGGAAGCCCCCGGCGGCTTCATTCTGCGCACGGCGGCCGAAGGCATCAGCGAGGCTGAGCTCAAGCAGGACATGCACTTCCTGCTGCGGCTGTGGCGCAAGGTCAGCGAGCGTCGCCTGACCGCCGCCGTGCCCAGCGTGATCTATGATGATCTGCCGCTGTTCATGCGCACGCTGCGCGACGTGATGCGTGACGAGATCGAGCGCGTGCGCATCGACTCGCGCGAGAACTTCATCCGGCTCAAGGAATTCGCCAGCGAGTTCATGCCCGACATGGAAGGGCGCATCGAGTATTACCCCGGCGAGCGGCCGATCTTCGATCTGTTCAGTGTCGAGGATGAGCTGCACAAGGCGATGGGCCGCAAGGTGCAGCTCAAGAGTGGCGGCTATCTGGTGATCGACCAGACCGAGGCGATGACCACCATCGACGTCAACACCGGGGGGTTCGTCGGTCATCGCAACCTCGAAGAGACCATCTTCAAGACCAATCTCGAGGCGGCGACCGCCATCGCGCGCCAGCTGCGGCTGCGCAATCTCGGCGGCATCATCATCATCGACTTCATCGACATGGAAGAGACCGAGCATCAGCGCCAGGTGCTGCGCGTGCTCGAGAAGTCGCTGGAGCGTGATCACGCCAAGAACAAGATGACCGGCGTGACCGAGCTGGGCCTGGTGCAGCTGACGCGCAAGCGCACGCGCGAGAGCCTGGAGCAGGTGCTGTGCGAGGCCTGCCCGACCTGTCAGGGGCGCGGCACCCTCAAGACGCCGGAGACGGTCTGCTACGAGATCTTCCGCGAGATCATGCGCGAAGAGCGCGCCTACAGCCCGGATACCTACATGGTGCTGGCCTCACAGAACGTGGTCGATCGCCTGCTGGACGAGGAATCCGCGGCCGTGGCGGACCTCGAGAGCTTCATCGGCAAGACCATCCGCTTCCAGGTCGAGGCGCATTACACCCAGGAGCAATACGATATTGTGCTCATGTGATCTGTCAGCTGCCGCGCCTGCGATGATGCCGGGAGTCGCGATATCCACATCGTGAGACTGTCCTGTTCGGAGAACCATCAGTGACCCGTTCTACCTCACAAGAGGCGGCACGTTCTACCTCGCAAGAGGTGGTGCAGGAGGGCGTCGATGACGCCCCGTCTTCGTCAGCTTCGTCCCCACCGCCACCCTCGCGTGGACGGCGGTGGGGGCGCGGGCTGCTGATGGTGCTCGCGGTGCTGCTGGCGTTGCTGGCCATCCTGATCGGGGGCCTGCGCTGGTGGTTGACCACGCTGGAGTCGCGCAGTGAGTCCATCAGTGACTTCATTGCCACCCAGACCCATTCCAACGTGGGAATGACATCGCTTGAGGGCCGCATGGATCACCTTGATCCGGCCATCAAGCTGTCCGGTCTGAACCTCTTTCGTCCCAACGAGATGCAGGCGGCGCCGCTATTGAGCGTGTCCCATCTGGAAACCCGTCTCGATGTGCTTTCCTCCCTGCGCCATCTGGCGCCTGTCTTCGATCGCGCCACCGCCACCGGCGTCATCGTGCACCTGTACCAGCGCGAGGATGGCAGCTGGGGCTGGCCGGGGCCGCCGCGTCCTCCCGAAGCGCTCGAGCCCGAAGGGCAGATGAGTCTTGCGCAGATGGAGCAAGGGCTGGCGCTGCTGGCGCGCCAGCGTGTGCGACTCGAGGACGTGCGTCTGGTGCTGCATGGTCGCAACGATACCCTCAACCTGAATGCCGCCGAGCTGTTGCTGTCGGGGGAAGGAGACCGCGCGCATCTGGAGGGCCAGTTGCGAGTCGGGGAATCGCCTCAGGCCGGTGTCAGCGCCGTGCTGGAGGTACTACCGGGAGATGATGGCCTCGCCGACTACTCGGCCCAGCTGCAGGTGGAGCTGGACGCCGGTGCGTTGGCGAGTGTCGGGCGTCTGATGGGCGAGCGCGACAGCCTGATGCTGCGCGACGCCGATGGCAACGCGACCTTGTGGGCGCGTTGGCGTGAAGCGCGACTGGAAGATGCTCGTCTGCGTCTCGACCTCAATCGCCTGACGCTGGATCACCATGGCGCCCAGCTGGCGCTCAAGGACATTCATGCGCGTGGCCAGTGGCTGCGCGACCTGGCGGGCAGTGATCGCTGGCAGGCCTGGCTCAATCAGATATCGGTTGGCGCCTCGCAACTCGATGACGCCCCGGTGGCCGGCGTCCCGGCGACCGACGCTGCTGTGGCAGACAGTGATGAGCAGACACCACAAGCGGCGCCATCGTCAGAAGTCTCCGCGGCGCTCGCCAGCCTGCCCGAGCGTATTTCGCTGTCGGGAGATCTCGCCGATGGCAGCGTGTCGCTGGTCACCAGCAGTTTCGATCTGGAGAAGGTGGCGCGCTGGCGCAACGTGCTGGCGCTCGGCGAGCTCGGGGATGTGCTCGAGTCTCTCGATCCGCGTGGCACGGCCACCGGACTCTCCCTGTCGCTGGCCGGTATCGGACTCGAGGCCCCGCTGACCATGAAACTGGCGCTCGGTCTGACCGGCGCCGAGGTGGAACCCTGGCAGGGCGCTCCGGGTCTCGGCCCCCTGGCCGCCTGGGTCACCGCGCAGAGTCTTGATGAGGGCGGTATCACAAGCCGGATCGCGTTTCGTGGTGACCCGGGCATGCGCTTTCACTTCCCCGACGTCTTCGGCGACGGCTGGCAGCTCGAGGCCGCCGACGGAGTGGTCGAGGTCAAGGTCGATGACAGTGGCAGCAGTGTCTCGGGGCATGACCTGCATATCCAGCGCGCTGGTGCCGATGTGACGGGCGGCTTCGGCCTGCAGATTCCCGCTCAGGATCATGATCGCTTCCAGCTGGATCTCGAGATGCGCGACGTGAACGCCCGCAGCATTCCGCTGGCCTCCTGGTTGCCGATGAAGGTGCTGGACCCGGCGCTGAGCGAGTGGTTGACGCGCGATGTCGCGGGGCAGGTCCCCGAGGGCAGCCTGCATCTCACTCAGGTGTGGGATGACGACAATGGTGAAAATGGCTATGGCCCCGGCGATTCGATGGACCTTGAGCTGGCCATTGAGGATGGGCGACTCGGTTATGCCGAGGGCTGGCCTGCGCTGGAGGGCGTGAAGGGCAACCTCGCGCTGCATGACAATACGCTGAGTGCCACGGTCGCGGCGGCGCACTCTCAGCCGGCCACGGCGCTGGGCAGTGCAGCGCCCCTGGCGGTGCGTCAGGCCGACGTCGACATGCAGGACAACACCTTGAAGATTCAGGGTGATGTGACCGGCAGCGTTGAGGCGCTGTTCGATCTGCTCTCGCATGCGCCGCTGGAAGATACCGCTGCGCTGATCGCCGAATGGCAGGGCAAGGGCTCGGTGGATGCGACGATGGACATCCGCGTGCCGCTGGAGGACGCCGAGCAGACGCGCATCACGGCGGCGGGCAAGGTCGGCGAGCGCCAGGCGGCGACGCTGGCCTTCCCGGGGCCGGGCATCGAGGTTGACGGCATTCGCGGGCCGCTCGAGTTCGTGCATGACCCATCCCGCCCCGAGGGGCGCCGTGAGCAGTTGACCGGCAATCTCTCCGGCAAGCTGTTCGGTGGTGCGGTCAAGGCGGCGCTCAACATCGGACAGGCAGACTCAAACAGCAAGGGCGCGATCACCTTCGACGGCAAGGCGCCATTGGCGCCGGTGCTGGGCTGGCTGGGTGCGCCCGAACACCTGATCGGCGATGCCGCCGAGAACACCCGCGCCGCCTTGCAGGACGGCGAGACCCCGCGCGCGCTGGGCGGCGAGTTCAACTACCAGGCGCGCCTGATGCTGCCGGATGACGGCGCCAGCCTGGCGCTCTCGAGTGACCTCAAGGGCGTCGCCATCAATCTGCCGGCGCCCTTTGGCAAGACGCGCGATCAGGCGGCTCCACTGGCGGTGGATATCGGGCTCGCGCAGGGGGGTGGTGATGTTCGCTTAGACAATCGCGCCCGCGCCCGCTGGAAAGGCGGCAATACGCGCGACGATGGCAGCACGGTGCCGATGACGGGGCAGTTGTGGCTGGAGCGTTGGCCGAGCGACCCGCAGTGGCCCACCCGGACGGGCTGGGACATCGCCTGGCGCACGCCGACCCTCGCTCCCGAACTCTGGAAGCCGTGGGCGGGAGCGCTCTCCGGTGATGGCAGCGCGAGTGATGAGGGCGGCGATGCTGAGCAGAGCGATCCCCTGCGTGCCTTGTCACGCCTGCGCGTTGCCACCGATTGCCTGATGATCCAGTCCCGGTGTACGGGGCCGATGACGCTCGAGGCCGCGCCGCGGCAGAGCTCGCAGCAGCAAGGGCTGGGGCTGGCCGCGACGCTGGACGGCGAACTCGCCAGTGGCGAGCTGGTGTGGCAGTCAGGTGCCGCGCGGCCGCTGATTCTGGACCTGGATACCCTGAATCTCGATGCCCTGTGGCCCGCGGATGCCGAGCAGGAGACGCAGACCGCCAGTGCGCCAGGCAACTTTACCGAGGCTATCGATGTCGGTATCGAGCCGACGCCGTATCCCGCCGAGCTGGCCGACTTGCCCGCGGGCAGTCTGCGTCTGGCACACCTCATCTGGCGCGATCAGCAGCTGGGGCCGATCAGTGCGGACTGGACCGCCGACAGTCAGCAGCTGGTGGTATTGCCGCTCTCCATCACGCTGGGCAAGATCACCGCGGTGGGCAGCATCACCTGGGAGGACGCCGGCGCCAACAGTCTGACGCGCGCTCGTCTGTCCGCCGATGGCAGTGACCTGGGCGGGCTGCTCGAGCGTCTCTCCCAGCCGCGCGGCATCGAGGCGGACCGCGCCCGCGCCGAGGTCAAGCTGGCCTGGCCCGGCGCGCCGCAGGACTTTGCCCTGTCGCGCTCCAATGGTCGTGTCGAGGTCAAGCTGGACGACGGACGCTTCCTGAATCTGGGCTCGACCTCTGCCCGTCTGCTGGGGCTGGTCAATGTGGATAACCTGCTGCGCCGCCTGTCGCTGGACTTCTCTGACGTCACCGACAAGGGGACGGCCTTCGACAAGGTGCGCGGTGCAGCGACCCTCTTCGATGGGCGGCTGGAAAGCGATGGCCCCTTGCGTATCGAGGCGCCGTCCACCACCGTGACACTCAACGGGCAGGTCGATCTGCTTCGCGGTACCCTTGATCAACGCATGGCCATCACGGTGCCGGTCAGCCAGAACCTTCCGCTGGCCGCCGTGCTGGCAGGCGCACCCGCCGTGGGCGGGGCGCTGTTCGTGGCCGACAAGATCTTCGGCCGCTTCATCGACAAGGTGACGCAAATTCACTATCGGGTATCAGGCCCTTGGGGCGACCCGAACATTACTCTGGAAAGTGCCGAATGACGCAAAATGCGAGTTCCGGTCGCGTGCTCGACGATGCCGCGGCCCTGTTGCTGACCCCGGGCGGGCTCAGCCTGGATGATCTGGATGCTGGCCTGGCACATGCCATGGGCCCGGGCACCGACTATGCCGACCTCTACTTCCAGCGTATCTGGCAGGAGAGCTGGGTGCTGGAAGACGGCGTCGTCAAGGACGCCAGCTACAACATCGACGGTGGCGTGGGCGTACGCTCACTGGCGGGCGAGAAGACCGGCTTCGCGTACTCCAATCAGATCGATGCCGCCGCGCTTGCCGACACCGGTCGTACTGCAGCGGGTATCTCGCGCAGCGGCAGCAGCGGTAAGGTCGCGCGCTCGATCATCACCGAAGCCCCTTCCTTTTATGCGGGCATCGACCCGCTGAATGGCCTGAGCGCCGAGGACAAGGTCGCGATGCTCAAGGAAGCGGACCGCATCGCGCGCAGCCTTGACCCGTCCATCAGTCAGGTATCGGCCTCGCTGTCGGCGCTCTACGAGGTGGTGATGGTGCGCGCCAGTGACGGCACCCTCGCTGCAGACCTGCGTCCGCTGGTGCGTTTCAACATCAGCGTCATCGCGGTGCGCAATGGCCGACGCGAGCGTGGCAGTGCCGGTGGCGGTGGTCGTTTCCCGCTGACCCGTCTGCGCGATGAGAATGTCGCCGAGCGTTACGCGCGTGAAGCCGTGCGTCAGGCGCTGGTCAATCTCGAGGCCATCGATGCACCGGCCGGTCAGATGCCGGTGGTGCTGGGCAATGGCTGGCCGGGTGTGCTGCTGCACGAGGCGGTCGGTCATGGTCTGGAAGGTGACTTCAACCGCAAGGGCAGCTCTGCCTTCTCGGGCCGCATGGGCGAGCAGGTCGCGGCGCGCGGCGTCACCGTGGTCGATGATGCGACCCTGGCCGATCGCCGTGGCTCGCTTTCCGTCGATGACGAAGGCACCCCGGGGCAGTACACGCCACTGATCGAGGACGGCATCCTTACCGGCTACATGCAGGACAAGCTCAATGCCCGCCTGATGGGCATGGCGCCGACGGGCAATGCGCGTCGTGAGTCCTTCGCACACCTGCCGATGCCGCGCATGACCAATACCTACATGCTGGGTGGCGATCGCGATCCGCAGGAGATCATCAAGAGCGTCAAGCGTGGCCTCTACGCGGTCAGCTTCGGCGGTGGCCAGGTCGACATCACCTCCGGGCGCTTCGTGTTCTCCGCAAGCGAGGCCTATCTGATCGAAGACGGCAAGGTGACCACGCCAGTCAAGGGCGCGACCCTGATCGGCAACGGGCCGGAAGCCATGGGCCGCGTCTCGATGATCGGCAACGACCTGGAGCTCGACACAGGTGTCGGCGTGTGTGGCAAGGACGGCCAGTCCGTGCCCGTCGGTGTCGGTCAGCCGACGTTGAAGCTCGATGAGCTGACGGTCGGCGGCACCCAGTCGTGAGCCGGTGGGACTGATCAGCAGAGAACAGACATGACGACGCCGCCGTGGCTGGGCCGCGGCGGCGTCGGTGAAGCGGGAAGTACCAGGATTACAGATCGAGCTCGGCACGCAGCAGCTTGAAGAGCTTCTTGGCGCTGTTGGGCTGTTTGCCGGCGTCACGTTCGGCACGCGCATTGCGGATCAGCTGACGCAGGGCCTGACGGTCCACGTGAGGATAATCCTCGACGAAGATCACGAAGGCTTCATCGTCGTCCAGCAGGCGATCGCGCCAGCGTTCGAGACGCTGGAAAGACGCATCGCGACGCACGTTCTGCTGCTCCATGGCTTCGAAGACGGCACGCACGGCGTCCAGGTCTTCCTTGCGCATCAGCTTGCCGACGTACTGCATGTGGCGACGCAGGCCTTCGTGACTACGAATGCGATGGGTCTCCTCGATGGCGGCCAGCATGTCGTCAGAGAGCGGGAACTTGGCGCGCTGGCCTTCCGGCAGATCGATGATCTTCTTGCCCAGCGCCTGCAGCTCGATCATCTCGCGCTTCAACTGGGACTTGCTGGGGCGCTCGACGAGCTCCTCGGGTCTTTCTTTACGCATGCCAATTCCAATGAGTCGGGGAAATTTGCGGCAGTATAGCACTGCCGGGCCCCCGTCTCCTCAGAAGGAGAACAACATGAGCCAGGCCTTTGATGCCGTTGCTCAGCAACAACTGCTCGAGCGTCGCGTCAGCGAAGCTCTCGAGCTTGCCCGCAGCCTGGGGGCCGACGCCTGTGAGGTCGGTGCCAGCGTCGATCAGGGCGTCAGCATCTCGGTACGTGACGGCGAAGTCGAGACGGTCGAGCTGTCGCGTGATCAGGGTATCGGCGTGACTGTCTACCTCGGCAACCGCAAGGGCAGCGCGACCTCTTCCGATGCCGGCAGCGATTCGATTCGTGCCGCGGTCGAGAAGGCGGTCTCCATTGCGCACTACACCGGCGAAGACAGCTTTGCCGGTCTGGCGCCTGCCGAGCTGATGGCCACTGACTTCCCTGACCTCAAGGCGCACCACCCCTGGGCGATCAGCGTCGATGAAGCGACTGATCTGGCGCTGGCCTGTGAGCGTGCCGGGCTGGAAGTGGAAGGTATCGCGCAGTCCGAAGGTGCCAGCTTCTCCAGTGGTGAAGGCGTACAGGTCTATGGCAACAGCCATGGTTTCCTGGCCAGCCAGTGCGGCAGCCGCCACTCGATGTCGTGCATGCTGATCGCCAAGGATGCACAGGGCATGCAGCGTGACTATGACTACACCAGTGTGCGCAATCCGGCAGACCTGCGCTCCCCCGAGTCGGTGGGGCGTGAAGCCGCGCGCCGCACGTTGGCGCGTTTGAATGCGCGCAAGGTGGCGACGGGGCGCATGCCGGTGCTGTTCGATCCGCAGATGTCGGCGGGGCTGGTCGGCCATTATCTGTCTGCCATCGCCGGTGGCTCGCTCTACCGGGAGTCCAGCTTCCTGTGCGATAGCCTGGGTCAGCCGCTGTTCCCTGACTGGTTCACGCTGGGCGAGAAGCCGCGGGAAGTCGGTGGCATGTCCAGCGCCGCCTTCGACAATGATGGTGTCGCGACGCGTGACAATGTCTACTTTGCCGACGGCAAGGTGCAGAGCTATATGCTGAGCGCCTACAGTGCCCGGCGCCTGAACATGCAGACTACCGGCAACGCCGGCGGCGCGCGCAACGTGCGGATCACCGCGCCGCTGACTGCACTGGACGAGATGCTCAAGCAGATGGGCACCGGCGTACTGGTGACCGAGCTGATGGGCCAGGGCGTCAACGGCGTCACCGGTGACTACTCACGCGGCGCCTCCGGTTTCTGGGTCGAGAACGGCGAGATCCAGCATGCGGTCGAGGAGTTCACCATTGCCGGCAATCTGCGCGACATGGCGGCCAATCTGCTGGCGGTCGGTGATGATGTCGATACGCGTGGCAGCATCCACAGTGGTAGCTGGCTGATCGATGGCATGACCGTCGCCGGCATGTCCGAAGGCGAAGACGACGAGCTGGAAGGCTGATCGCTGACGCTTCTCTGATCGCGCGACAGGTGAGCCACAACACGGCCGCTCCCAAAGGAGCGGCCGTGTTGTGTCTGGAGCAGTCATTGGAACCCGTCGGAGGTATTACAAGTAGAGCCAGGTTGCCAGCCCCAGAAAGGCCATGAAGCCGATCACGTCGGTCACGGTGGTCAATATCACACTGCCGGAGAGGGCAGGGTCGATATTGAGTTTCTTGAGCAGTACCGGCAGCAGCGTGCCTGTCACGGCGGCGATCAACAGGTTGATCATGATCGCGGCGCCGATGATGGCCCCCAGCTGGATATCCCCGAACCACACGATGGCGATGCCTGCCACCACCACGGCCCATAACAGCCCGTTGAGTCCCGCGACGATGACTTCGCGCTTGAGTAGCCAGCGCACGTTGCCGCTCTTGACGTGCCCCAGCGCGATACCACGAATCAGGACGGTGAGTGCCTGAGAGCCTGCGATGCCGCCCATGCTGGCGACGATGGGCATCAGCACGGCCAGTGCGGTGATCTTCTGAATGGTGCCTTCGAACATGCCGATCACGGCGGAGGCCATGAAGGCGGTCAGCAGGTTGATGCCGAGCCAGACGGCGCGGCGCCATGAGGTTCGCATCACGGGAGAGAAGGTGTCTTCGTCCTCATCCATCCCCGCCATCGACATCACCTGGTGCTCGGCGTCGCCACGGATGACGTCAACCACGTCATCGATGGTGATACGGCCCAGCAGGTTGCCATCGCCGCCGACCACGGGCGCCGAGATCAGATCGTGCTTCTCGAACAGCGAGGCGACTTCGGTTTCCGGCATCAGCGCCGGAATCACCACGCTGTCAGTGTCCATCACTTCGCGCACCGTGACGCCGGGGTCCGAGACCAGCAGGCGATTGATGGGCAGGGCACCGATGAATTCGTCGCGACGTGAGACGACCAGCAGGGTATCGGTGGAGTCGGGCAGGCGCTCGTGACGGCGAATGTAGCGCAGCACCACATCCAGGGTGATGTCCGGACGAATGGTGATGGTGTCCGTGTTCATCAGGCCGCCGGCGGTGTCCTCCGGGAAGGACAGTACCGTTTCGACGCGCAGGCGTTCCTGCGTCTCCATGGAGTCGAGGACTTCGAGGATCACTGCATTCGGCAGGCGCTGCAGAATGTCGGCGACATCATCCGGTTCCAGATTCTCGGTGGCGGCGAGAACGTCAACGGCGTCCATGTCCTTGAGGAAGTCGGTCTGGATGTCCTCGCCAAGGTATTGAAGGACATCGCCCTGCAGCTCGGCATCGACCAGCTCCCAGAGCAGATTACGCTCCTTGGGGGGCGAGGATTCCAGCAAGTGCGCCACGTCCACTGGCGCGAGGCCGCGATTGAGCATGCGTCTTGCCTGTTCCAGCTCGCCGCTTTCCAGCGCCTGTGACAGGCGATCAAGTCTTGGCTTGAGTTTACGAGACGTCTTGCTCATCTGTCGGCTTCCCCTGTCGACATGAAGGTCAGCATTGATTCTACCATTGGCCCAGGGGGGCGCGTCGACAAAAGAAAACAGTGTTTCTTATCAAAAGGACACTCCACGTCCCCTCACTGGCGCAAAAGCAGCGTTGCCTGGCTGTCAGGCGCAAGGATAGGTGCAGGGATAGGTGTGAGGACGGATACAAGAATAGTCGCGAGAAGTCTCGCGCAAGCAGTGATGGCTGTCGCCCAGGGGGGGATTGCCATAGGGGGCTGGCCATGGAGGGCTTGCCAAAGGGGAGCTGACCGAAAGGAAGGTGGAGTGCAAAGGGCGAAAGAGGCGAGAGCCCGACGAGCTGATCGCAATGCACAGCGCTGACACACAGCCCTGATGTACAGCACTGACGTACAGCCCTATCAGTGGCGGTTACTCGTCTTCCTCGAAGCGCGCCTCGAACAGCGCTTCGATGGCCAGCATCGCCTCATCGGCCTGTTCGCCCTCGACATCGATCAGCAGCGTGGTGCCGCAGGGTGCGGCCAGCATCAGCAATGCCATCACATTGGCCGCATTGGCGCGTCGCTCGCCATGGCTGACCATCACCGTTGCGGAATAGGGCGCACAGCAATTGACCAGCTTGGTGGCTGCGCGGGCATGCAGACCGCGACGGTTGGTCAATGTCAGCTCACGAGAGGCCATCGCGGTGCTCCTGCTGACGCTTTTGTTGATCGCTCTTCTGACTGTCCTGTGCGCTGGCAGATACATGGCTTGGCTCGGCCGTCTCGCCGTCACTTGCCTCACCCGCGTTGCTCAGCGCGGTATGAATGCCCAGCTCGCGGTGACGCAGACGCACCTCAGGCAGGCGCTCGGCGAAGTAGCTCGCCAGCTGCTCGCACAGGTAGACGCTGCGATGCTGGCCGCCGGTGCAGCCCACGGACACCGTCAGGTAGCTGCGATTGCTGTCCTGATAGGCGGGCAACCAGCGTTCCAGCCAGCCGGCGATATCGTCATGCATCGCCTGGACGGTGGGGTAGCGCTGCAGGAATTCCGCCACGCTGTCATCGCGACCGGTATCGCCGCGCAGGTTGATGTCCCAGTACGGGTTGGGCAGGCAGCGGGCATCGAACACCATGTCGGCGTCGGTCGGTACGCCATGCTTGAAGCCGAAGGATTCAAAGGTCAGCGTCAGGTGGCGGGAGCTGTGCTGGGCGACCTGTTCGGTGATACGCGAGCGCAGGTCGTGCACGCTCAGGTTGGTCGAGTCGATGACTAGATCGGCCTTCTGGCGAATGGGGGCGAGCGTCTTCTGCTCGATCTCGATGGCCTCGGCCAGGGTGTGGTCGTTGTCGCGCGTCAGAGGGTGACGACGACGGGTCGCCGAGTAGCGTTCCAGCAGCACTCGTGAATCGGTGGTCAGGTAGACGACCTGGACGTCCATGCCGCTCTGGCGGACGCTGTCGAGCAATTCGGGGAAGCGGGTCAAGGCTTCCGGCAGGTTGCGGGCATCGATGGAGACCGCGATGCGCCGGCGCGCCGGGCTGTCCTTTTCGAGCTGATCGACCAGTGGCGCCAGCAGCATGCCGGGCAGATTGTCGATGGCATAGTAGCCAATATCTTCCAGCGCCTGGAGCGCGATGGACTTCCCGGAGCCGGAGCGGCCGCTGATGATCACGATCTTCATGAAGTGCTCTCCAAGGGCGAGGTCAACGTCGAAAGAATGCAGGGGTGGGGCAGAAGGCTGCCCGCTATCAGTGCGCTGTACGTCGGCCGATGGGAGGCCAGCAAGACGAAAGCCCGGACGATGTCCGGGCCTGTCATTCAGCGCGCCGGTAATTCGGCGATGGCTTGGGTCAATGCCTCAAAGAGTGCACGCTGGCTGTCTGCCTGGCGCAGAGCCGAGCGATTGGTCGGGGAATTGAGCAATTCCGCGACCTGCCCGAGCAGCGTCAGATGGGTCTCATCCGCTTCCTCAGGTACCAGCAGCACGAACAGCAGATCGATGGGTTCTCCGTCGATGGCATCGAAGTCGATGGGTTCACCGAGCTTCAGAAACGCAGCGATTGGCGTCTTGCAATGCGGGCTGCGTGCATGGGGCACGGCCACACCGTGGCCAATGCCGGTCGACCCCAGTCTCTCGCGCCCGATCAGGCGCGAGAAGACTTCCTGACTATCCAGGCTGGGAATGTTCTGTGCGATGAAGGTGCTGAAGAATTCAAGCACCCGCTTCTTGCTCCCCCCGGGGACGCCGTAAAGCGTGCGCTCGGGGGGAAGGATCTGATCAAGTGTCATGGCTGAAGGTCAACGGGTCCCGGTGCCCTGAGAGCGAGCCTGGGACTTTTCCTTGTGTTTGACCAGCTGGCGATCCAGCTTGTCGGCGAGCGCGTCGATGGCAGCGTACATGTTGGGGTCTTCTGCCAGGGCGTGGAGGTCAGCGCCTGCCGCGTGCAAGGTGCAGGCAGCCTGCTGGCGCTCCTTCTCGATCGACAGTGTCACCTGAACATTGGTGATGTTGTCGTAATGCCGTTCGAGGCGAGCGAGCTTCTCGTTGACGTAATCGCGGAGAGGATCGGTAAGTTCCACATGATGCCCGGTGATATTCACTTGCATGGACACGCTCCTTTATCCAGCGGGTTGCCATTCAATTGTAACCCTTTTTGACTACGAGCAAACCCTGATCGGACGCTCTGCAACAGGCTTGACGGCCACCGTCTGGTGATGTTTTCGCACCCTTGCCAGTGGCGTCAGATGTCGTGAGCGTCTGTACCGACAATGCCCAAGCTTTGCGCAAAGATCAACGCTGCGCTGCATCGTGGCTCAGTGCTTGTCTTCAACTCAGTGAGGGGTAACGGAGTGGACTTCAAGGGAGCGTCTGATGGGTGGTGCGTGAAAGACGCGCAAGAAGGCGGGTTTTCGTCGCCAATCCCTGCATGTACGTCGCCTTTCAGGCGCTTCGATTGCGTGGAGCAAGCAGCCTGTCGGAGAGGTCACCAAGTGTCATCCACGTGCAATAGGCGCAAAAGTGACTTTAAAAACATGCGATTGACGGAGAATGGCGCTACCGGAGCGGCAGATTTTTGCCATCATCCTGCGCGCCGTCATTGGCCATGATGGGTAATTGACGAGCGGTTGGCGGGGTGACAGGGCGCGCGACAGGCGCCCGATACCCGCGAAGTCAGAAGCTGGCGAGCGGAAGATCCAGCACTTGAAGTTGGCGGCGGCTGCCATTGTAGAGGAGAGGGCATGGCAGCCGCAGGTGACGCGTCAGGCCAGACGCTTGCGCTCGCTGGAGGACGGGATGCCCATCGCTTCGCGATACTTGGCCACGGTACGGCGTGCGACCTCGATGCCATCGCTGGCGAGCAGATCGACCAGTCGAGAGTCGGAGAGAGGCTTGCGGGCCGGCTCTTCCGCGATCAGCTTGCGGATACGGGCACGAATGGCGGTGCTTGAGTGGGCGTCGCCACTGCCACTGCCACCGACCTGGCTCGAGAAGAAGAACTTGAGCTCGAAGACGCCGCGCGGGGTGTGGATATACTTCTGGGTCGTGACCCGCGAGATGGTCGATTCGTGCATCTCGACCACTTCAGCGATGTTGGCCAGAATCAGCGGCTTCATGCCTTCCTCGCCTTGCTCGAGGAAGTCGATCTGGCGCGCCATGATCTCGCGGCCGACCTTGAGCAGGGTGTCATTGCGCGATGACAGGCTCTTCATCAGCCAGCGCGCTTCCTGCAGGTTGTCCTTGAGGAAGGTGTTGTCGGCGGACTTGTCGGCACGCTTGATCAGCGCAGCGTATTCCGGCTGGATGCGCAGCTTGGGCAGCGCTTCCGGGTTGAGCTCGACCTGCCAGCCGTGGCGGGTATGACGTACCAGCAGATCAGGGATCACGTAATCGCTGGCGGGCTCGCCCCAGGCGGATGCCGGACGCGGGTCGAGCGCGCGCACCAGGCGGATGACGTGATCCAGTTCGTCATCATCAAGGCTCAGGCGGCGCTTGAGCAGCTTGCGGTCATCGTTGCCCAGTGCCTCGAGGAATTGACGTACCAGGCGTCGCGCCTGCGCCAGCAGCGGCAGGTCATCCGGCAACAGTGCCAGTTGCAGCAGCAGGCACTCGCGCAGATCACGGGCGAAGACGCCGGTCGGGTCGAACTGCTGCAGACGCAACAATACCTGCTCGAGCTCGGAGGCCTTGAGGCCGGGCAGGCCCTGGCCACGCAGGCCATCGACCAGCTCGTCGAGTGACAGGCTCAGATAGCCGGCTCCGTCGACGGCATCGATCAGGCTCTCCGCCATCTGGCGTTCACGACCATCGAGGTCGGTCATCGCCAGCTGCCAGCGCAGGTGGTCCTGCAGGCTCTCGACACTGGTATTGCGATCGAAGTCCGGCCCTTCTTCGCTCCCGCTGCCACTGCCGGAGCTGGTCAGGCTACCGGCGTGGTCCTGGTAGAGGTCCGACCAGTCACTGTCGAGGGGGTATTCCTCGGGAATCTCGCTCGAGGAGTCGGCAGTGGAGATCTCGCTCGAATCCTGTGTCTCGACGACATCCAGCGACTCGTAGTCCTCGTCGAGCTCCAACATGGGGTTGGACTCGAGGGCTTGCTGAATCTCCTGACGCAGGTCGAGCGTCGACAGCTGCAGCAGCTGGATCGCTTGCTGAAGCTGCGGCGTCATGGTCAGCGAGGTGCCGAGGCGGAGTTGCAGGGTGGGTTTCATGGAGTCAGTCAATTCACGGCAAAGGAACGTGCTTACTACGCTATACCGTGACTCGGGGCACTGACAAGTGGTTGCCGTGAATATTCAAGCAACTTGCATGCCATGTTTCCACCAAGGTGGTATGGACGTCATGCATGCGTCTGATGTCAGACATGAAAAAGCCGCTACGCGATAAAATCACGCAGCGGCTTTTGAAGCTTTCGCCTCCGGTGGAGCTCAGCGTATCTGCTGACCCTAGAGCTTGAACTCGTGGCCCAGGTAGACGTCGCGCACCTGCTGGTTGGCCAGGATGGAGTCCGCGTCACCGTGGGCGATGATCTGGCCATCGCCGACGATATAGGCGGTATCGCAGATATCGAGTGTCTCGCGCACGTTGTGGTCGGTGATCAGCACGCCGATGCCACGATCGCGGAGTTGGCGCACGATGCTCTTGATCTCGCCCACCGAGATGGGGTCGACGCCGGCAAAGGGCTCATCGAGCAGCACGAAGTCCGGCTCGGTGGCCAGTGCCCGGGCGATCTCGACCCGACGACGCTCACCACCGGACAGACTCATGCCGGCGCTGGCACGGATGTGCGTAATGCTGAATTCCTCGAGCAACTCTTCAAGGCGTGCCTTGCGGCCATTGCGATCCAGGTCCTTGCGAGTCTCCAGAATCGCCATGATGTTGTCGGCCACCGACAGCTTGCGGAAGATCGATGCCTCCTGCGGCAGATAGCCGATGCCGGCGCGTGCACGTTGATGCATGGCGGCAGCGGAGAGGTCCTTGTCATCGATGGAGACGTTGCCGGCATCGGCGCGCACCAGCCCGACGATCATGTAGAACGAGGTCGTCTTGCCGGCGCCATTGGGGCCCAGCAGGCCGACGATGTCGCCCTGGCGGATCTCCAGCGAGATGTCCTTGACCACCTTGCGGCCCTTGTAGGCCTTGGCCAGATGGCGAGCGCTCAGCGTACGCGGAGTAGCAGCAGTCATGACTCAGTTTTCCTTGCTGGCATTGGCGCCACGCGGCGTCAGAGTCATGTGCACGCGACCGCCTTCGGTCTGCTGTGCCGTCTTGCTGTTGTTGGCGTTCACCTGGCGCTTGTCGAGGAAGTACTCCACGTAGCCGCCTTCGAAGGTATCATCGCCTTTTTCGAGACGCGCGTTGCCGACCAGCTCCACGCGGCGCTCCAGTGCATGGTAGCGGATGGTGTCGGCCCAGCCCTTGACCAGCTTCTCGTCGGGCGCGGGTTGCTGTTCCAGGTAGGCACGCTTGCCGGTGGCCTTGACCAGCGAGATCTCGCCGCTACCGGCGCGGCTGATATCGACGCGGCTGGCATCGAGTTTCATGCTGCCCTGGCGCATCTCCACCTGACCGGTGTAGGTGGCGGTACCGGCCTTGTCATCGAGAGACAGGGCATCCGCGGCGATGTTGATCGGCTGGCTGGCATCGCTGTCCAGCGCCATGGCGGCCGGGGCGAAGGTGGACATGCCCAGTGCCAGGCAGAGCGCCATGACACCGCTGTTGAGGGTCTGGCGACAGGCCGTCAAGGGCTTGCGAGTCGTGGAAGTCATGGTGGCTCCTTGGCATGACGGGGTCGCCGCCCGAGCAATGATGCCATCGAGCGGCAGAGAATAAGGTATTGCGGCGCGGGTCATGGCGCGAAGGCCGCCAGCCCGGCAGGTTCATTCATCGCTGGCAGGCGCTGCCTCGAAGGTGCTGTTGACGCGCCCATCCTCGGTGGTGGTGCTGTCGGCGCCCGAGTCGATGCGCTCGGCTCCCTTGCTGGCTTCGCTCTGGCCCTTGCCGGGTTGCAGAACGCTGCGAACGCGGCCCTGCAGCACGGCGGCATCCTGGGAGAGGTCGGCGCTGAAGCTGTCGCTTTCGACATGCTGGCCATTCTGGGTGATCACGACCGGCACGTCACTCCAGGCGCGGTTCTGATCACGGCTGTAGTGCAGGACATCGGTATCGAGGGTCCAGCGGTCATCGGGCTGGCGCAGCCTGGCATTGCCCTCGAGGGTGAAGGTGTCGCCGCCGGCGCTCAACACGCCACTGTCACCCGTGGCATACCAGCGGCGGTCTTCACTGTCGTTGGTGCGAATCTTCGGGGTCTGCGCTCGGGTCACGTCATCGCCTGGCGTGTGCTCGATATGCGGTGATGACATGGATTGGATCGCCACACCGCGCGCATCGAAGCGTGTCATGTCTGCCCCGTCGAGATAGTAATCCGGCTCACTGCTGTCGACCTCGACATTGACGGTCGATTCCAGGCTGTTGCGCTGCTCGATCAGCGCCAGCACGCCACCGACGAGCAGCAACAGCAGCATCAGCCAGAGACGCGGAGAAGGGCGGGGCAGACGTAACATCAGGGACGCGACTCCTGCAGGTAGGTATCCAGCACCGAGGCCCAGTGGCCCTGTGCCTTGAGCAGCAGATCACAGAGCTCGCGCACGGCGCCATCGCCGCCCTGGCGTGAGGTGACCCAGTTGGCTTCGCTCATCACGTAAGCCATGGCGTTGGGCACGCTGACGCCGAGACCGACACGACGAATGGCCTCGCGGTCCGGCAGGTCATCGCCACAATAGGCGACGTCTTCCAGCTCGATCCCGTGCTCGCGGCACAGGTCGGTCAGCGCGACCAGCTTGTCTTCGCGGCCCTGGATGACATCCTGAATGCCCAGCTCCTTGGCGCGACGCTCGACCATAGGCGAGCTGCGGCCGGTAATCAGCGCGACGCGAACGCCACTGCGCAGCACCAGCTTGAGGCCATGGCCATCCTGGACGTGAAAGGACTTGGTCTCCACGCCGTTGGCATCGTAGTGCAGGCGGTTGTCGGTGAGCACGCCATCCACATCCAGCGCCAGCAGACGCACGCGGCGTGCGCGGTCGATGATGTCCTGCGGATATTCGTCGCTCAGGGAATTCGTGTCGCTCATGGTCTTTCTCCTCGCACTCCGTGCATGCTTGACGCTGTCCTGTGAACGGCGCTGATGGGCGTTGAGCGGTAGCGTCTGCTGCCGGGACGATCTGCCGTCGAACAGAGACAGCGAACGCCCGCGGGAGTTCAGATCACGCCGCTGGCCAGCAGGCCGTGCATATGGATGGCTCCGATGGGGTGCTCATCCTCGTCACAGACTACCAGAACGCTGATGCGGTTTTCTTCCATGATGCGCACCGCTTCGGCGGCCAGCATGCTGGCGCGCACGGTCTTGCCGCCGCGGGTCATGACATCATCGACCTTCAGCGCCCGCAGATCGCCGTGCTGGTCGAGGGTGCGGCGCAGGTCACCATCGGTATAGACACCGACAAGATGGTCATCATCATCGATCACGCAGGTGAAGCCCATTCCCTGACGCGTGATCTCGAGCAGCGCATCGCGCAGCGGGCTACCGAGCGCCACGCGCGGCAGGGCATCGCCCTGATGCATGACATCCTGCACGCGCAGCAGCAGGCGTCGGCCCAGGCTGCCGCCCGGATGGGAAAGCGCGAATTCCTCGGCAGTGAAGCCACGGGCCTCCAGCAGTGCCACCGCCAGGGCATCGCCCATCACCAGCGCGGCGGTGGTCGAGGCAGTGGGTGCCAGATTCAGCGGGCAGGCTTCCTGGGCGACGCTGGTGTCCAGGTGGGCCTCGGCGTCACGCGCCAGGGTCGAGCCGGGTTTGCCGGTCATCGAGACCAGCGGGGTGCCCATGCGCTTCAAGAGCGGCAGCAGCGCAGTGACTTCGGCGGTCTCTCCGGAGTTGGACAGCGCCAGCACCACATCGGCCGGCGTGATCATGCCCAGGTCGCCATGGCTGGCTTCCCCGGGATGGACGAAGAAGGCCGGGGTGCCGGTGCTGGCCAGGGTGGCGGCGATCTTGCTGGCGACATGGCCGGACTTGCCCATGCCGGTCACGATGACGCGGCCCCTGGTGGCCAGCATCAGCTGACAGGCACGGTCGAAGTCGTCATCGAGATGGCTTTCGAGCGCGGCGATGGCCGCTTCTTCAATGGCGAAGGTGCGGCGGGCGCTGGCGCGGAAATCCGCCTGGCTGGCAGGAGTCTGATCGGCGGCGGACTGACTTGAAGCAGAGGCGCCAGGCGCGGTGGCATGCGGAGTGCTGGAAGGCTCGGTCATGATCGAATTGTTGCCTGTGGTTGGCCAGGGCTCATGCCGCACGGAAAGGGCGTGTCATCCCGCGCGGCGGCGTGGCAAACGATGATGAAGATGCTGCCGTCAGCGAGTCAGGCTGATGGCAAGCCAGGCCGTGTAGGCCAGATAGCAGGCGAGCAGGATAACACCTGGGCCGCGGCCGATGCGTCCACGGCGCTGCCAGATGAGCAGCGCGGCCAGCAGCAGCGTCAGCCCCAGCATCACCGGATAGTCGCGGCTGATGGCGCTGCCATCCACCGGGCCTGGCGCCAGCAGGCCCGGCACGGGCAGGACGGCGAGGATGTTGAAGAGGTTGGAACCGATGACGTTGCCGATGGCGATGTCGTGGTGGCGCTTGAGGGCGCTGGCCACGCTGGCGGCCAACTCCGGCAGGCTGGTGCCGATGGCGATCACGGTCAGGCCGATGATCAGTTCCGGCACGCCGAGTGCCTGGGCGATGTCGGTGGCCCCCCATACCAGCGCGCGCGAGCTGGCGATCAGCACCGCCAGCCCGATCAGCAGCCAGAAGATGGCGCGTCCGGTGCTCATCTCGGGCACGTCATCCTGGCTTTCCGCCTCGCTCGGCGAGTCGACCTTGAACAGCCACACCAGCGTGAAGACCAGCAGGGCCAGCAACAGGATGCCATCGAGACGCTCGAGTCCGCTGTTGGACAGCGCATAACCGCCCAGTGCCGTGGCCGCCAGCAGCAGCGGCAGCTCGCGGCGTACCAGCCCGAAATGCACCGGAATCGGGGCGATCAGCGCCGTGACACCGAGCACCAGGCCGATATTGGCGATGTTGGAGCCCAGCGCATTGCCGGTCGCGATATCCGGAGTGCCATCAAGAGAGGCCATGATGGAGACGACGATCTCGGGGGCAGAGGTGCCGACGGAGACGATCGTCATCCCGATCAGCAGTTTGCTCATCCCGGCGCGCCACGCAGTGGCCGCGGCTCCTTCGACGAAGCGATCAGCACTCCAGACAAGACCAATCAGGCCGATGACGACTGCAAGGATGGGAAATAGCATCAGAACTCTCGGGGCAGGGGGCAGGGCGGTGGCTTATCGCCGGGAACCGCGCCATTAAACGCATCCCCCCAATCCATTGCAAGACGGCGGCCTTGTTCGCATTGCAGAGCGTGTTGTCGGGCGCATTGCTGACTGCGTCACCATCCGCGGCACGGCTCTGTTGCCTGATGAGACTGGCGGCATGGGGGTGGGTTCGGATACGATGTTCGCTAACTAACTTGATCCTTGGATCCCATGACTCGGACATTCGACCTGTCCGCGAGCCGACTGCGTGTGGCTCGTCACGGCGAAGGTCCCTCACAGCGGATGCTTCTATGACTGATTTGCCCGGTCAGACCGCAACCCGGACGGGTGCGGACGGCCAGGATGCGCAGGCTTCTTCACGCGGCGCGGCAGGCGAGATCAATCTCGATGACGCCCTGATTCGTGTCGAAGGCCTGCGGTTCACCCGTGGAGAACGCGAGATATTCTCCGGCATCGACCTCAAGATCCCGCGTGGCAAGATAACCGCCATCATGGGGCCTTCCGGTACCGGCAAGACGACACTGCTCAAGTTGATCGGCGGCCAGCTGACACCTTCGGCAGGGCGCGTCGAGATCGCCGGGTTGCATGTGCATGGCCTGTCGCGGCGCGAGCTGTTTCGCATGCGCCGTCGCATGGGCATGCTGTTTCAGAGCGGTGCCCTGTTCTCCGATCTGAGCGTGTTCGAGAACGTTGCCTTCCCGCTGCGCGTCCACACTGATCTCCCCGATGCGATGATTCGTGACATCGTGCTGATTAAGCTCGAGTCCGTCGGGCTGCGCGGCGCGCGTGAATTGATGCCGGCCGAACTTTCCGGCGGCATGACGCGGCGTGTGGCACTGGCGCGAGCCATCGCGCTGGACCCGGACCTCATCATGTACGACGAGCCCTTTGCCGGCCAGGACCCCATCTCGATGGGCGTGCTGGTCAATCTGATCCGGCGCCTCAACGATGCGCTGGGAATGACGGCGCTGGTGGTCTCGCACGATATCAAGGAAACGCTGACCATCGCCGATTACGTCTACGTGATCGCCGATGGCAAGGTGATGGCGCAGGGCACCCCCGAGGCGCTGAACGCCGAGTCGGACCCGCGCGTGGCCCAGTTCATCCATGGCAAGCCGGATGGCCCGGTGCCCTTCCATTATCCCGCCCCGGACTTCGCCGGCGACATTCTGGATGGTCGCGAATCGGCAACCCGCAGGAGAGAGTCATGAGAGGTCTGAATCGTGGCCCGCTCGGGGCCATCACGTCACTGGGCCGCAGCAGCATCGACGTGATCGCGGCCATCGGGCGTGCCGGCATGCTGCTGGTACAGGCCGGTATCGGCATTCCTTCCCGTGAGGGCATCGGCCTGTGGGTGCGGCAGATGCATTTCGTCGGTGTGCTGTCGCTGGCCATCGTGCTGGTCTCGGGGCTGTTCATCGGCATGGTGCTGGCATTGCAGGGCTACACCATTCTGGTCGGTTTCGGTGCCGAGGAGGCGCTGGGGCAGATGGTGTCGCTGTCACTGCTGCGCGAGCTGGCGCCTGTGGTCGCGGCCTTGCTGTTTGCCGGGCGCGCGGGGTCGGCGCTGACGGCGGAGATCGGCCTGATGAAGGCCACCGAGCAGTTGACCAGCATGGAGATGATCGGCGTCGATCCGCTCAAGCGCATCGTCGCGCCACGCCTGTGGGCCGGGTTCGTCTCGCTGCCACTGCTGACCATCGGCTTCAGTGTCGTCGGCATCTGGGGCGGCAAGCTGGTGGGGGTCGACTGGCTGGGCATCTACGAGGGCGCCTACTGGAGCAGCATGCAGTCGAACGTCGATTTCATCGGTGATGTCATGAACGGCGTCATCAAGTCACTGGTCTTCGGGCTGGTGGTCAGCTGGATCGCCGTCTTCCAGGGCTATGACCTGATCCCGACCTCGGAAGGCATTTCGCGCGCCACCACGCGTACCGTGGTTTATTCATCTTTGGCGGTGCTGGGACTCGACTTTGTCCTCACGGCCGTCATGTTCGGAGAGATTTGATGAAACGTACCCGCATGCTCGAGTTCGGCGTGGGCCTGTTCATACTCGCTGGTTTCCTGGGAATGGTCTTCCTGGGGCTGCGTGTCAGCGGCGTCACGTTCCAGCAGGCCGATGACACCTTCGTGCTCAATGCCAACTTCTCAGGGATCGGAAGCCTCAAGGCGCGGTCAAAGGTCACGATGGCAGGTGTTGCCGTCGGCAGCGTCGAGAAGATCGAGCTGGACCCGAAGTGGTTTGACGCCCGTGTCACGATGAAGCTGGACAGCAGCCTGCGTGGCAAGCTGAGCAAGGACACCACCGCCGCCATCCTGACGTCCGGCCTGCTGGGCGAGCAGTACATCGGCCTGAGCACCGGGGGAGACCCGGACGTGCTGGAGGACGGCGATACCATTCGCGATACCCAGTCTGCACTGGTGCTGGAAGAGTTGATCCAGCAGTTCGTGTCCAATTTTTCGAAGAGCTGATTCTCGAAGCGTTGATATTCGATGCGCTGTTCATCGAAGCGCAGGCACTCGGCGCACGCGTGTGATGCACCGAAAGACCTGACTCGGTGCCTGCGGATTCACGTTCGAGCACGATGCACATTTTCAAGGAGCAACCCTGATGACCTCTAGCCTCAAGAAGCTGATTCGTCCGTTGAGCGTGCTGAGCCTGTCCGCCCTGATGGCGCTGAGCCCGCTGGCCATGGCCGCCCCGCAGGAGCCGGACGTGCTGCTGCGCGACACGGTCGAGGGCCTGACCACCAAGATCGATAGCCGCGAGAGCTACTACAAGGACAACGTCGACGAGCTGGAAACCCTGGTGGATTCCGCGCTGAAGCCGGTGGTGGATTATCGCTACATCGCCGCCAGCGTGATGGGCAAGTACTTCAAGGGCGCCTCTCCTGAGCAGCGCACCGAATTCTCCAAGGTCTTCCATGACACCCTGATCGGCACCTACGCCAAGGGTCTGGTGAGCTTCGATTATGCCAGGCTGGACGTGAAGGACAGCGAAGGCGAGCGTCGCTATGAAGACCAGGACACCGTCTACATGGACGTGGTCGATACCAAGGGCAAGGTCTACCCGGTGGCCTATTCCATGCGTCTGCGCAACGACGAATGGAAAGTGGTCAACGTGATCGTCAATGGCGTCAACCTGGGCCTGACCTTCCGCAACCAGTTCGATCAGGCCATGCGTGACAACGGCCGCGATATCGACGCCGTCATCAAGGGCTGGCAGCCGGATGTCGACCTCGAGAAGGGTGAGGGGGATCAGGGCAACAGCTGAGCCCTGTCGTCGCCATGACCATGAAAACTCTCTTCGATCGCGAGGGCGTCACGCTGGAAGCCGGTGACGCACGACTGAGCCTGAGTGGCCAGCCGGATTTCGACAATGCCGCAGAGCTGGCGGATTCCGGCAGGAAATGGCTGGGGCGCCGCGAGGATGGGGTTTCCATCGATCTGTGCGGCGTGGATAGCGCCAGTACCGCCACCCTGAGCGTACTGCTCGAGTGGCAGCGCCATCTGGCGGAGCATGGTGGGCATGTCGCTCACCTCGCGCTGTCTCCCGCATTGAGCCGACTGGCGGCAGTCTCCGGACTGGAAAACCTGCTGCCGGGGCTGAATGTCGCTGAGATCAGCGCCGAGCCCCCGCTGTCACTCGAGACGTCCTGAGTCAGCGGCGGCCTGACCCCCTGTCAGGCCGCACCGCTCTGCTGGTCGCTCAAGGCTTGTCCGTATCGCCATTCATGCGCGCGGCAACGTGAAGGCAGCGATTGACTGCCAATCGCGTTCCCGCGCGCTTTTGATTACCATGTGCGGTCATATCGCATCGATCGTCGCGCAAGGATCCCCTGCCACGATCCCGACATGTACCGCGAAGGAGTCATCGCCCGTCATGCAACCGAATGATGTCAAGGCCCTGCTCGAGGCTCGTATCGAGAACGTCGATTTTCATATCCAGGGTGAGGGCTGCAATTTCCAGGTCGTCGCCGTGGGGGATGTCTTTGCTGAGCTGAGCCGCGTCAAGGCCCAGCAGCTGGTCTACTCCGCACTCAATGACGAGATCCGCTCTGGCGCGCTGCATGCCATCAGCATTCGTACCTATACCCCGGCGCAGTTCGAAGCTGCCGCCGGCAACGCTCAGGGTTGACCGGAACATTTCATGGATAAGCTGATCATCACTGGCAACGGGCCGGTCAACGGGGAAGTCTGGGCCAGCGGCGCCAAGAATTCGGCACTGCCCATTCTGGCAGCCACGCTGCTGTCGGAAGGTCCCGTGACCATCAGCAACCTGCCGCATCTGCAGGACATCACGACCAGCCTCGAGCTGCTCGGGCGCATGGGCGTCGAGCCGGTGATGGGCGACAACATGACCGTGCAGCTGGACGGCTCCAAGGTCGAGCATTGTCACGCGCCCTATGATCTGGTCAAGAAGATGCGTGCCTCGATTCTGGTGCTTGGCCCGCTGCTGGCGCACTTCGGCAGCGCCGAAGTCTCGCTGCCGGGTGGCTGCGCCATCGGCTCGCGTCCGGTGGATCTGCACATCCGTGGCCTGGAGGCGATGGGTGCCGAGATCACGGTCGAGAATGGCTACATCCGCGCCAAGGCGCCGGGTAGCCGCTTGAAGGGCGCGCGCATCGTCTTTGATGTCGTGACCGTCACCGGTACCGAGAACCTGCTGATGGCCGCGACCCTGGCCGATGGCCGCACCGTGCTGGAGAACGCCGCGCGTGAGCCGGAAGTCGTCGATCTGGCCGAGTGCCTGATCGCGATGGGCGCGAAGATCACAGGCCAGGGCTCCGACACCATCGTCATCGACGGTGTCGAGAAGCTGCACGGCTGTGAATACTCCGTCATGCCGGACCGCATCGAGACCGGCACCTTCCTGGTCGCGGCGGCCGCCTCGCGCGGCAAGGTGCGTGTCACGCGCACGCGTGCCGACACCCTGGACGCCGTACTGGCCAAGCTGGAAGAAGCCGGTGCCACCATCACCACCGGTGATGACTGGATCGAGCTTGACATGCACGGCAAGCGCCCGAAGGCAGTCAATATCCGCACGGCGCCGTACCCGGCATTCCCCACCGACATGCAGGCCCAGTTCGTGGCGATGAATGCGGTCGCGGAAGGCACCAGCACCGTGATCGAGACCATCTTCGAGAACCGCTTCATGCACGTGCAGGAGCTCAACCGCATGGGCGCCCATATCGCGCTCGAGGGTAACACCGCAGTCGTGACCGGCACCGAGCGCCTGTCCGGCGCGCCGGTGATGGCGACGGACCTGCGCGCCTCCGCCTCGCTGGTGATCGCGGCGATCGTCGCCGACGGCGAGACCATGGTCGACCGCATCTATCACATCGACCGCGGTTACGAGTGCATCGAAGAGAAGCTCTCCGGGCTGAACGTGATCATCCGTCGCTCCGCCGGCTGATCAGTGCCCCACCTCGCGCTGCCGGTCTTGATTGACCGGCAGCGCGTGCCGAATTCCTACGTACAAGCACGGGCGAATACCCCATGAGCAAGCAACTGGTCGTCGCCCTCTCCAAGGGGCGTATCCTCAAGGAAACCCTGCCGCTGCTGGCTGACGCTGGCATCGAGCCGCTGGAAGATCTCGACAAGAGCCGCAAGCTGCTCTTCGATACCAATCTATCGGACGTCAAACTGGTCATCATCCGTGCCACCGACGTGCCGACCTACGTGCAGCTGGGCGCCGCCGATCTCGGTATCGCCGGCAAGGACGTGCTGCTCGAGCATGGTGCCGAAGGCCTGTACGAGCCGCTGGACCTGGAAATCGCCAAGTGCCGCCTGATGACCGCCGGTGTCGTCGGTCAGCAGCAGCAGGGCGCCCGCCGCCGTGTCGCGACCAAGTTCGTCGATGTCGCGCGTCGCTATTACGCCGAGCAGGGCATCCAGGCGGAAGTCATCAAGCTTTACGGCGCGATGGAGCTGGCCCCGTTGATGAATCTGGCCGACGAGATCGTCGATATCGTCGACACCGGCAACACCCTGCGCGCCAACGGCATGGAGCCGCGCGAGCTGATCACCGACATCAGCACGCGTCTGGTGGTCAACAAGGCCGCCATGACCATGAAGCACGATCGCCTCAAGCCGCTGATAGATCGCCTGCGCCAGGCCGTGGAAGCCCGCCGCGAGGCGTGATGGCGGCGGGCTGTTGGCATCGACCCGATGGATAACCAAGGTCGCATAGATGACCGTGGCAGAAGATGACTCTCGAAACGCCAGCTGCCGCCCCTGCTCGTCACGATGCTTATCAAGATGATGCGGGCAGGCGCTGGACAGTGCCCGTCCGGTTCAGCCTTCTCTGCCAAGCAATGAGAAAAGAGGTTCGCATGGATACCTTGATCAACCGGCTTGATAGCCGTGATACCGATTTTACTGCCCGCCTGGACCGCTTGCTGTCATGGGAGGGCGTGTCCGATGCCGAGGTTCAGCATCGTGTCACCGACATCCTCGCGCGCGTCAAGCAGGAAGGCGATGCGGCGCTGGTGGAGTTTTCCAACCGCTTCGACCGCCTGAATGTCTCGAGCATGGCCGAGCTGGTCATCGGTGCCGAGCGTCTGGCCCGGGCCTATGCCGACCTGCCGGCGGATCAGCGCGAGGCGCTGGCCGTGGCTGCCGAGCGTGTGCGTGTCTATCACGAGCATCAGAAGCCGGAAAGCTGGTCCTTCAAGGACGAGCACGGCAGCCTGCTGGGCCAGAAGGTCACGCCGCTGGACCGCGCCGGGATCTACGTGCCGGGCGGCAAGGCGGCCTATCCGTCTTCCGTGCTGATGAACGCGATTCCGGCGCATGTCGCGGGCGTGCGCGAGATCATCATGGTCGTGCCGACGCCGGACGGCGTGGTCAATGAGCTGGTGCTGGCCGCGGCGCACCTGGCGGGTATCGATCGTGTCTTCACCATCGGCGGCGCCCAGGCCGTGGCGGCACTGGCCTATGGCACCGAGACCGTGCCGCGCGTCGACAAGATCGTCGGCCCCGGCAACATCTACGTGGCGACTGCCAAACGTGCGGTGTTCGGTCAGGTCGGTATCGACATGATCGCCGGGCCGTCGGAGATTCTGGTGGTCAGCGATGGCGTGACCGATCCGGACTGGCTGGCGATGGACCTGTTCTCCCAGGCCGAGCATGACGAGGATGCCCAGGCGATCCTCATTGGCTGGGATGATGATCACCTCGCTGCCGTCGAGGCCTCCATCGAGCGCCTGGCACCGACCATGGAGCGTGCCGAGATCATTCTGACCTCGTTGCGTGAGCGCGGTGCCCTGATCCGCGTCAGCGGGCCGGAACAGGCGTTGGAGTTGACCAATCGCATCGCGCCGGAGCACCTGGAGCTCTCGGTGGCGAATCCTGAGGAGTGGGTCGAGGGCGTGCGTCACGCCGGCGCCATCTTCATGGGCTCGCACACCTCCGAGGCGCTGGGCGATTACTGCGCCGGCCCGAACCACGTGCTGCCGACCTCCGGCACCGCGCGCTTCTCCTCGCCGCTGGGCGTCTATGACTTCCAGAAGCGCTCCTCGCTGATCCAGTGCTCGCCGGAAGGCGCGTCAGTGCTTGGGCGTACTGCCTCGGTACTGGCACGTGGCGAGTCGCTGACGGCGCATGCGCGCAGTGCCGAGAATCGCATTCTCGACTGAGCCTGAAACTGAGTCTGAGTCTGAGACTTGTCTGGTCAGCAAGAAAAGCCCCGCGACGGATACCGTCGCGGGGCTTTTTTGTCATCATGAAGCGGGTGCTCTGCTCAAGGCGCCGCACCGAGGCTTCGCCTCAGCCCTTGTCCTGCAGGGATGGCTCGACGGCCGCCGGCGTGTTCTCGGGAATCGGGCGCTCGCCGACCTTGACGTCGATGTCCAGCGTCTTGCCGTCACGCAGCAGGCGCAATTCCAGCGCATTGCCGGGTTTGACGGCGGCGATGTCGGCCATGGCCAGGCGAGCATCCAGCAGGCGCTTGCCGCCGATGGCGGTCAGGATATCGCCCGGGCGCAGGCCGGCACGCGCGGCAGGGCCGTCACGCAGCACGGCGGCCACCACCACACCTTGCGGAGCGCTCAGGCCGAAGGAGTGCGCCAGCGACGGCGTCAGTTCCTGGACTTCCAGACCCAGCCAGCCACGAATCACGCGACCGTGGTCGACCAGCGCTTCGAGGATGTCACGTGCCAGGTTGGCGGGGATGGCGAAGCCGATGCCCTGCGAGCCGCCGGAGCGCGAATAGATGGCGGTATTGATGCCGACCAGTGAGCCGTCGGTATTGATCAGCGCGCCGCCGGAATTGCCAGGGTTGATCGCGGCATCGGTCTGGATGAAGTCTTCATAGGCGTTCAGACCAAGGTGATTGCGTCCGGTGGCCGAGATGATGCCCATGGTGACCGTCTGGCCGACTCCGAAGGGGTTGCCGATCGCCAGCGAGACATCGCCGACGTGGACCTGGGTGGAATCGGCAATCGCCACGGTGGGCAGGTTGTCGAGGTCGATCTTGAGCGCCGCGAGGTCGGATTCCGGGTCAACGCCCACGACCTTGGCGAACGTCTCGCGGCCATCGCGCAGGGCGACCTGAATCTGGTCGGCGCCCTGGATGACGTGGTTGTTGGTCAGGATATAGCCGTCACTGGAGAGAATGACGCCGGAGCCCAGGCTCGACAGCATGCGCTGGCTGCGCAGGGCGTCTTCCCCGTAGAACTGGTTGAAGAAGGGATCGGACATCAGCGGATGCTTGCTGTCGTCCTTGATCTCGCGCGAGGAGTAGATGTTGACCACCGCCGGTGCGGCGGCGTCCACCGCAGCCTGATAGCTGGCCGGGCCGCTGTTGCGCTGCAGCGGCGGTGCTTCGCGCAGTACCGGGTCTGCCGACTCTTCGCGCTGCGCCGCTGACAGCGTCAGGCTCGGAGGCGGCAGCACCTGCTGATTGGCGGCAGAGTTCTGTGACGGGCTCGGGTAGGGGGCATTGCCTGTCTGCTCGTTCTGCTGTGGGGCGGGCTCGCCCAGGCCCAGCGTCGGAAAGCGATCCAGCACGACGACGGCCAGCAGGACGCCGGTGACGACGGGCCACAGTAGCGGGAGCAGTGTGCTGCGAAGAGAACGGGGCATCGGATTACCTGATAAAAAGTCCGCGCACCGACGCGATGCTGCGGACATGAAGATGAATAGCCTGAAACTCCACGTGCCAACGCGCAGGGATGGCCCCGGTCTAGGCGCGACACGCTTACATGGCGCCGATGCGCCGTTACAATGCTCGCCAGTGTAACACTCGATGACCCTGACTGCTGGAGGCCCAATGGCTGATCGTGACACGCTGATGAAGGCGCTGGATGGCTGTCTGGAGGCGCAGGCCTTCAAGGACTATACCGTCAATGGCTTGCAGGTGGAGGGGCGCAGTGAGGTGCGCCGCGTGATGACCGGCGTGACGGCCAGTCAGGCGCTGCTCGATGAGGCGCTCGCTTGGCAGGCCGATCTGGTGCTGGTGCATCACGGCTACTTCTGGAAGAACGAACCGGCCCAGATCACCGGCATGAAGCGTCGGCGCCTCAAAACCTTGCTGGCCAATGACATCAATCTGGCGGCCTATCACCTGCCGTTGGATGCGCACCCGACCCTGGGCAACAATGCCCAGCTGGCCGAGCGGCTGGGGCTGGTCAGTGAAGGCTGTCTGGATGGCGTGCCCGGGCGTGGCCTGGTGCATGTCGGGCGTCTGGCCGCTGAGGTGGAAGGGCTGGACAGCACCGCGCTGGGGGCCGAGTTCAGTCGGCGTCTCGGGCGTGAGGTGCTGGTCGTGGCCGGCCATGATCGCCCCATCAAGCGCATTGCCTGGTGCACCGGCGGCGCTCAGGACTATATCGGTCTGGCCATCGAGGCCGGTGTCGATGCCTTCCTCTCGGGCGAGATCTCCGAGCGCACCACCCATAGCGCCCGCGAAGAGGGAGTGACCTACTTCGCGGCGGGCCATCATGCGACCGAGCGTGACGGTGTGCGGGCCTTGGGCGAGTGGCTGGCCACCGAACATGGTGTGGAGCACCGCTTCGTGGATATCGACAATCCGGCGTGACATCTGATGCCGGAAACGACAACGGCCACCTCGCAAGGTGGCCGTTGTCGTTGTCGCTGTCGTTTTCAGATGCCGTGAGAGCTCCACGACAGCAGGGCGATCAGATACGCGGCGGGTTGGTGGCCGGAGTCTCGCCTTCACTCGGTTGCGGCTTGAGGCCGAAGTCCTCTGACAGGGTGCCACGGTTATCGGCGTAATCACGCGGCAGGTCGACCTTCTCGGTCTCGCTGTCGTCCGGCGTGGTGTCGGTTTCCAGCAGGCGGCGCTTGAGCTGGCTGTCATCGCACAGCGCGGTGGCGCCAGTGGCCAGATGCTGGCGCAGCTCATTGCCGGCGCGCTGGATCTGGTCGGTCAGGTCGCTGGCCTTGGAGAAGTGGTCGTTGAGGGCATCGCGGAACTGGGTCAGCTCCAGCTCGCGCTCAGCCAGCTTCTGGCGGGTCTTCTGGTTGCGGGCCACGTTGGCATTCAGCAGGTGGTAGCACAAGGCGCCGATACCGATGCCAGCCAGAAAACAGGCAATGGCCAGGATCCAGTCAATGTTGCTCTCGTTCACGTCGCTCTCCTTGTGTCACGACTGCGGTGATCGTCACCGCTTGGGCATGGTAGCGCTGAGATACGATGCCGGTATTCAATGATGTTCCATCACGCCGATCTCGGGATCGGTCTGGTGTCCAGCAGGTCAGCGCCGCTTGCCGCTGTCCTTCTTGCGTCAGTCTTGCGTGTCTATTTCTTTGCTCTGTCTTTCGTGACTCGGTCTTTCGTGCCCCGGTCTTTCGTGACCCGGTCTTTCGTGCCGCTTGCGTTTCAAAAGCGTCCACGCGCCATTATATCGGTGTGGTGCAGCGATGCGTCAATTCGCGCGGCGCGCGACCTTGGTCGCCTGTCGACGCAGTCGGCGACGTGTGGGCGGATGCAAGCTCACACCTTGCGCGTGATGCGCGCGGCGGAAGTCACGTCGCGCAGCCGATTGCTGGCCGGTGAGTGGGTAAAGTGGCCATCAAGGCGTATAATGCCGCGCAATTTCGTCCTTGCCTGCCCGCCGTGTCGGGTCAGGCGTGATCTTTTTCCTTTCATGTCAGGCGTGTGCCAGTGCGTAGCGCCTGACCTGCAGCGGGTTTCTCAATGCCAGCACCGACGCCTCTCGAGAAGTACCAGGCAGACCTCAAGCGTGATGACTTTGCCTACGATGCCGCCCAGGAAGATGCGGTTCGCCATCTGCAGCGTCTCTACGACGACCTCGTGCGCACGCCGCGTCAGACGCCCAACAAGGTGTCCGACGCGACGGGTGGCGGCGGGCTGGGCTCCAAGGTGCGTCGTCTGTTCGGCAAGCCGTCACGCACGGCGCCTGTCGATGAAGCGCCCGAGATCATGGGCCTCTACTTCTGGGGTGGCGTGGGGCGCGGCAAGACCTACCTCGTCGATACCTTCTACGAGAGCCTGCCGTTTGCCGACAAGATGCGCACGCACTTCCACCGCTTCATGCAGCGTGTCCACAATGAACTTGGCCACTACAAGGGCGAGAAGAACCCGCTGACGCTGGTAGCAGCCAAGTTCGCCGTCGAGGCGCGCGTGATCTGCTTTGACGAATTCTTCGTCAAGGACATCACCGATGCGATGATTCTCGCCACCCTGTTCGAAGAGCTGTTCAAGCAGGGCGTGGTGCTGGTCGCGACCTCCAATATCGTGCCGGATGATCTCTACAAGGACGGCCTGCAGCGGGCGCGCTTCCTGCCGGCGATCGACCTGGTCAAGCGTCACTGCACGGTGGTCAACGTCGATTCCGGCATCGACTATCGCCTGCGCGCGCTGGAGCACGCCGAGCTCTTCCATAGCCCGCTGGGCGACGACAGTGCCGCGCGACTGGCGCGGGAGTTCCGCTCCATCGCCGGTGCCGAAGGCCATGCCGATGAAGGCTTGAGCATCAATCATCGCGTGCTGCATGCCCTGCGTCGCCATGAAGACGTGGTGTGGTTCCACTTCGATGAGCTGTGTGATGGCCCGCGTAGCCAGAATGACTACATTGAGCTTGCGCGTGAATTCCATACCGTGCTGGTGTCCGAGGTGCCGCAGATGGGGCGCGACAGTGACGACCAGGTGCGTCGTTTCATCAACATGGTCGATGAGTTCTATGACCGTGGCGTCAAGCTGCTGATGAGCGCCGCGACGCCCGTCGAGGACCTCTATACCGGCGGCAATCTGGATTTCGAATTCCAGCGCACGCTGTCACGTCTGCAGGAAATGCAATCGCGTGAGTATCTCGCGCTGCCGCACAAGCCGTGAGACCCGCGGCAAGGACAAAATAGCCTTTGTGGTAGGCGGGCATGGCATGTACAATGCGCGCTCGCTCGAACTGTTGACCGGTTCTCGAGCCATCCTGAGTCATTCACTCCTGATGGGCGAGGGCAGTCTGGAGATGAGAGGACAGTGACTGCGCAAGCAGCACGCCGCTCGCTGCCAGACGTCGGACAACCAAGAAAAATAGGGATTGGTCGCGCACACAAGTGCAAGACCCGACTATAGGTGATTCATCCATGAAGACGTTTACTGCTAAGCCGCAGTCCGTCCAGCGTGACTGGTTCGTCGTCGACGCAGCCGGCAAGACGCTGGGCCGTATGGCTACCGAAATTGCTCGTCGCCTGCGCGGCAAGCATAAAGCCGAGTACACTCCGCACGTTGATACTGGCGATTACATCGTCGTCATCAATGCCGAGAAAGTCGCTGTGACAGGTCGCAAGGCAGAAGCCAAGACCTACTACCGTCACACCGGTTACCCGGGCGGCCTGCGCTCCATGAACTTCAACCAGATGATCGAGCACAAGCCTGAGCGCGTGATCGAACTGGCTGTCAAGGGCATGCTGCCGAAGGGCCCGCTGGGTCGTGCCATGCAGTCCAAGCTGAAAGTCTATGCTGGCTCCGAGCATCCGCACGCTGCGCAGCAGCCGCAAGAACTGAACATCTGAGGGAAGCATCGCCATGACACAGCAGCACTACGGTACCGGGCGCCGCAAGACTTCTACCGCGCGCGTCTTCCTGAAGCCGGGCACCGGCAAAATCACCGTCAACCAGCGTGACCTGAACGACTACTTCGGTCGTGTGACAGGCCGCATGGTTGTCCGTCAGCCGCTCGAGCTGACCGAAACTACCGAACAGTTCGACGTCTACGTCACTGTTGCTGGTGGTGGTGGTTCTGCCCAGGCCGGCGCTATCCGTCACGGCATCACTCGTGCCCTGATGGCTTACAACGAAGACTTCCGTCCGGCCCTCCGCGCCGCCGGTTACGTCACTCGTGACGCCCGTGAAGTCGAGCGTAAGAAAGTCGGCCTGCGCAAGGCCCGTCGTCGTCCGCAGTTCTCCAAGCGTTAAGAGAACTCGCGTCGACCACAAGAACGTCCAGTGCCCGCAAGGGTGCTGGACGTTTTTTTTGCGGTCTCGCTGCACGATTGACGAAAGCGGCTTTGGTCAAGGTGGCTTTCTTGAGTTGTGAGTGCCCTGTTCTTGCCCTTTAATACAAGCAAGCATCAAGTGCTCGGCAAGTGGATGGCCCAGCATCAGGCGGTAGTGTTTGGGAGATAACAATAAAATGTCAGATCAAGCTGTGAATCGAGGACGACGCCGCTTCCTCGTCAGCGCAACCACCGTGGTCGGGGCGGTAGGGGTGGTCGGTATCGCAACGCCCTTCCTGGCGTCCTGGCAGCCAAGTGCGCGTGCCCGTGCGGCAGGCGCGCCTGTCACGGCGGATATCTCGCGGCTGGCGCCCGGCCAGCAGATGACCATCGAATGGCGCGGCAAGCCGGTGTGGGTGGTGCGTCGCACCCCCGAGATGATCGCCGATATCCGCGCCATTCCCCCCGCAGAGCTGCAGGACCCCGAGTCACTGCGTCCCCAGCAGCCCCCCTATGTCGATGCCGTGCTGCGTTCCATCAAGCCGGAATATGTGGTGTTGGTGGGTATCTGCACGCACCTGGGCTGCTCGCCTGGCTATCGTCCCGAGATCGGCGCGGCGGATCTCGGCGCGGACTGGCCGGGCGGCTATCTATGTGCCTGCCATGGGTCCAAGTTCGATCTCGCCGGGCGAGTCTTCACCGGAGTGCCGGCGCCTTCGAATCTGGAGGTGCCGCCGCATCGTTACGAGAGTGAGCAGGTGCTGGTGGTGGGTGTCGACGAGGAGGCAGCCTGATGGGGAATCCAAACCGTGCCAAGGCGCCGCGCGGCATCATGCGCTGGATCGATGATCGTCTTCCGGCCACCCAGTTTCTGCAGGACCACCTGACCGGCTACTACGCGCCGAAGAACTTCAACTTCTTCTACTTCTTCGGCTCGCTGGCCTTGCTGGTGCTGGTCAATCAGATATTGACCGGCATCTGGCTGACGATGAGCTATACGCCGAGTGCCGAGGAGGCCTTTGCCTCCATCGAGTACATCATGCGCGATGTGGAGTATGGCTGGCTGATCCGCTACATGCATTCCACCGGTGCCTCGGCCTTCTTTGTTGTCATCTATCTGCACATGTTCCGTGGCCTGCTGTATGGCTCTTACCGCGCGCCTCGCGAGCTGGTATGGATCTTCGGCATGTGCATCTATCTGGCGCTGATGGCCGAGGCCTTCATGGGCTATCTGCTGCCCTGGGGGCAGATGTCCTACTGGGGCGCGCAGGTAATCATTTCGTTGTTCACGGCGATTCCGGTCATCGGGGCAGATCTGGCGCAGATGATTCGTGGCGACTACCTGATCTCGGGAATCACCCTGAACCGCTTCTTTGCGCTGCATGTCATTGCCTTGCCGCTGGTGATCGTCGGGCTGGTGGTGCTGCACCTGGTGGCGCTGCACGAGGTGGGCTCGAACAATCCCGATGGCATCGAGATCAAGGACCGAAAGGATGAATCGGGGCAGCCGCTGGATGGCATTCCGTTCCATCCCTATTACACGGTGAAGGACCTCGTCGGTGTCGGCGTCTTCCTGTTCGTGTTCTGTGCGGTGATCTTCTACTTCCCCGAAGGTGGCGGCTACTTCCTGGAGACGCCGAACTTCGAGCCGGCCAATTCGCTCAAGACGCCCGAGCACATCGCGCCGGTGTGGTACTTCACGCCGTTCTACGCCATGTTGCGGGCCGTGAACTATCCATTGTTCGGGGTCGATGCCAAGTTCTGGGGCGTGGTGGTGATGGGGTTGGCGATCGCCATCCTGTTCGTGTTGCCGTGGCTGGATCGCTCGGCGGTGCGCTCGATCCGCTACAAGGGCTGGCTGTCGCGTATCGCCATCGTCATCTTCGTGGTCAGTTTCGTGACGCTGGGCGTGCTGGGGGTGATGCCGCCCACGCAGGAGCGCACGATCATCGCGCAGCTGGCGACCGTGGCATATTTCGCCTTCTTCATACTGATGCCGCTGTATACGCGCTTCGAGACGACGCGAGCGGTGCCTGACAGGGTGACGGGCCGATGAGCGCGCTGATGGGTGGGTCAAGGGAGTGGCTCAAACGCGGGCTGGCAGCAGGGTTGCTGACCGCAGTGAGCCTGATGGGATCGGGCATGGTGAGCGCGGCGAGCAGTGCGGTGCCACTGGAGACGATGCAGCCGGATCTACACGATCAGCCCTCGTTGCAGCGAGGCATGCAGCTTTACACCAATTACTGTCTCGGCTGTCATAGCCTGCAGTACCAGCGTTACTCGCGTGCCGCAGAGGACCTGGGAATGCCCGAGGACCTGGTCGAGCAATATCTGATTCTCTCGCCAGCGCTCAAGATCAATGACACCATGCGCACGGGCATGCAGAAAGAAGACGCGGCCGGCTGGTTCGGCACGCCGCCACCGGATCTGTCGCTCGAGGCGCGTCTGCGCGGCACTGACTGGATCTACACCTATCTGAAGAGCTTCTATCGTGACGCGTCACGTCCATGGGGCGTGAACAGTGCGGTCTTCCCTCAGGTCGGCATGCCGCATGTGCTGGAATCGCTGCAGGGCGTGCAGGAAAAGGTCTGTGGGCAGACTGATATGGCGGTAGCGGGGGCGGAGATCGATCCCGACACGGGGCGTTATGCGTCCTGTGATATTCTAGAGATCACTCAGCCTGGCAGCATGACGGCAGGGGAGTTTGATCAGGCGATGTGGGATCTGACCAATTTTCTGGCCTATGTCGGCGAGCCTTCGCGACTCAAGGCTGAGAGCATGGCCCCCAAGGTGTTAATATTCATTCTGATCTTTACCTTGCTGGCGTATCTTCTCAAGAAGGAATACTGGCGCGACATTCATTGATGGCCCCCAGGGCGGGGTCTCAGTGATAATGGCGAGCCGGCAGTGACGGGCGCGCGGCTGATCAGTCGCGCGCCCGCTTGCGTCGCCTTGAGGTGGCGCAGGCTGACCCTCTGGCAGGGCCCGTTGTGACAAGGGCAGGCCAGAGGAAACTTATCCCCGTTTGTCAGGCCAAAAGCTGACACGGGCATGTCTCGAACAGATGCGAGGACAGTTTCATGGGTGTTGTGGCCAAGCGTTCATCGATGACCTTCTACTCCGGTGGTGACGACCACTTCAGCCACCGTGTACGGATCGTGCTGGCCGAGAAGGGTGTGGCAGTCGATATCATTGATGTGGATGATGACAGCCGTCCGGCCGAACTGGCCGACCTGAACCCGTACAACAGTGTGCCGACGCTGCTGGATCGTGACCTGGTACTCTACGAGTCCAAGGTCATGATGGAATATCTGGACGAGCGTTTCCCGCATCCGCCGCTGTTGCCGGTGTATCCGGTGGCGCGCGCCCAGAGCCGTCTGTGGATGCATCGCATCGAGCGCGAATGGGTGCCGATGATGGAAACCATCCAGACCGGCACCAAGAAGGAAGCCGACAAGGCACGCAAGGAATTGCGTGAAAGCCTGATCGGCATTTCCCCGATCTTCGACGACATGCCGTTCTTCATGAGCGACGAGTTCTCGCTGGTGGATACCTGCATTGCCCCGATCCTGTGGCGCTTGCCGACACTGGGAATCGAGCTGCCGGAGAAGCAGGTCAAGCCGCTGCTGACCTACATGGAGCGGTTGTTCGGGCGTGATGCCTTCAAGGCGTCGCTGTCCGAGGCCGAGCGCGAGATGCGCATCTGATCCGTGCGTGATCCTTCGGTCATTGATCGATCGGTCACGCATTCGGGCTTTCGCCCTCGCTCATCAGTCTGAGGTCGATGGATGTGAGCGATGTGCGGGGCGTTGGCCCGTTGGCGGAATGGACTTCGGTCGTCGCTGACACTCATTGCAGTTCAAGAGGTTCTCCCATGCTTTCCAGTCGCCCTTATCTGGCACGCGCACTCTACGAGTGGCTGCTGGATAACGACAATACGCCGTACATCGTGGTGGACGCCGAGCAGGAAGGTGTCCAGGTGCCGCGTCAACACGTCCAGAACGGTCAGATCGTGCTCAATATCGCACCCGGTGCGGTGCGTGATCTGTTGATCGCCAATGAAGGGGTCAGCTTCAATGCCCGCTTCGGTGGTCAGCCGATGCACGTCAGCGTGCCGACGGCGGCCCTGGTCGCGCTGTATTCGCGTGAAAACGGTGTCGGTATGGTCTTCGGTCACGAGCCGGTGATGCCGGGTGCCGATGAGATGACATTCGGTGAAGCCGCGCCAGATGCCGAGCCGGCCGCCACAGCGCGCCCGACGCTGGCCAGTGTCGGCAGTGCGCCCGCCGAGGAAGAGGCGCCTGCCTCGGAATCGGTGGATGCGTCCGTCGAGCCAGGCGCAGGCGCTGATGCCGAAGTGGCCGGTGAAGAGTCGGAGTCGGACTCGGCCAGCGACGAGCAGGGTGCTGATGACAATGATCAGCCCAAGCCGCCGCGCAAGGGGCGTCCTTCGCTGCGCGTGATCAAGTAATCACGTCGGCAGGTGGGGGCGATGGATGAGGGTTGGCCATTGTCCACCTGGTGTCGCTCCTGTCATGAAAAATGCCCCGCAGGCTTCGGCCTGCGGGGCATTTTTCATTCTGGGCGCTGTTCATTCAGGGCGCCTTGCATGTCAGGCATGCAAGGCGCGCCACCTCGATCAGTCGAGGTACTCGAAGACCTTGGCGATACGCTGGATGCCGCCGACTTCAGAGACCTTGCTGACGATCTGGTCGGCTTCGGCGCGGGTCACGATACCCATCAGGTAGACGCTGGCATTCTCGGTGAGTACCAGGATGCGACCGGAGTCGATGTTGGCATCCGCCGCCAGCGTGGCCTTGACGCGCGTGGTCAGCCAGGTGTCCTGCACGCGCTGGCTGGCCGGGGCATTGGCGCTGATTTCCAGCGCATTGTGCACCTGACGCACGCGACGCACATCCTTGGCGATGTCCGTGGCCTTCTGCTTCAGCTCGTCGCTGGCGACCTGGCCGGTCAGCAGCACCATGCCGTTGTAGGAGTTCACGTTGACGTGGGCATCATTGAAGCGGGCATCGGTCTTGCCGAGATTGACCTCGATCTTGGTCTCGATGCTCTCGTCTTCCACCTGGGCGCCCAGGGTGCGATCGCCATAGTCTTCGTCGATCGGGCCGCTGTTGGTCAGGTCGGCGACGGTGGTGCAGCCGGCTAGCGTCAGGAAGCCGGCGGTGGCCATGAGGGAAAGCAGATTCTTGGGCGTCATGCCGTTTTCTCCTGGTGAATGCCGTGGGGCGCGCGGATTACTCGTTGCTGCCGAACAGCTGATGATCAATCAGGTCGCACAGGCAGTGGATGGCCAGCAGATGGACTTCCTGGATACGTGCCGTAGAGGTAGCGGGAACACGAATCTCGCAGTCTTCGCTGCCCAGCAGTGACGCCATGTCGCCACCGTCACGGCCGGTCAAGGCGACGACGCGCATGTCGCGGTCATGAGCCGCCTGAATGGCCTGCACCACGTTGGCGGAGTTGCCGCTGGTGGAGATGGCCAGCAGGATGTCGCCGGGCTGACCCAGGGCGCGGATCTGCTTGGAGAACACCTCGTTGTAGCTGTAGTCGTTGGCGATGGACGTCAGCGTGGAGGTGTCGGTGGTCAGCGCGATGGCCGGCAGGCTCGGGCGCTCACGCTCGAAGCGGTTGAGCAGTTCGGAGGAGAAATGCTGGCTGTCGCCGGCGCTGCCGCCGTTGCCGCAGGCCAGGATCTTGCCGTCATTGACCAGGCTCTGGACCATCATCTGGCTGGCCGCTTCGATGAAGGGCGGCAGCACTTCGCTGGCGTAGGTCTTGGTGTCAATGCTGGCGTTGAAGTGGCCGAGAATACGCGATTGGAAATCCATGATGGCTCTTGGTCGTTGGCTTCAGAACGCTTCGAAGGCGTGGCGAATCCAGTGAATGGATCGAGGGGAGGTCCCCTCCACGCCTACCACGTCGAAGCGGCAGGAACATGATAGCCCGTGCTGGGCCAGATAAAAACGCGCGGCAGTGATCAGCCGGCGTTGCTTGGTATGGGTCACGCTTTCCAGCGCGCTGCCGAACCGGGAATTGGCTCGGTAGCGCACCTCGATGAAGACAAGGGTCTCGGCGTCACGCATGATCAGGTCGATCTCGCCGCCCTTGGCATGCTGGTTGCGCGTGACGGGTGTCAGGCCACGCGCTGCCAGCCATTGTTCTACCTCAGCCTCGATGACGGCGCCGCGCGCTCGGGCGCGACGCTGGGGAGGCGGGTGCGCCTTGCCAGAGGGCGAGTCGGCGCGTGTCATGTCAGGGCGTGTAGGCTTCGACGGTGCGGCTGTTGGCACCTTTCAGTGGCGGGCGCGGTACGCCACCTCTGAATTCAGCCCAGGGCAGCGTGCGCTCGATGCGGCCATCGTGGCGCGGGAAGAGGCTGCCGGTGGCGCCGAAGAGTTCGCCGCCCGCTCCGGCCAGCATCAGCGGTACGCGCTGGGCCAGACGATAGGCATCGACCCCCATGGCGTTGAGCTTGAGCATGCGCGGTGAAGCATCGGACAGGGCGCGATAGGTGTCGGCTTCCGGCAGGGATGCCTTGCCACCGGAGGAGGCCTCCGGCACTTCCCAGGGAATGTCCACGAAGTCGACGCCATTGAGGTCGCCGTCCTGATCGGGCTGCGGTGCGCCGTCATAGAGATGGGAAGTGCCGTAGATCGGCAGGTCGCCCGCGTAGTAGAAGTCCAGCATCGGCGGCACCTGACGAGCATAGCTCGGTAGCGCCAAGAGGAAGATCATGTCGATGTTGCCGGAATGGGCGCGGCCGTATCTGCTGCCGGATTTCTTGGCGGACTTCATGCGCGCCTGATCCTGGTTCGAGACCGACAGCAGGTCCTTGACGGCTGAACTGACGGCACCCTTGGGGTTGTAGCGCTCGACGGAGACGATGTCGCCACCTTCCTGCTCGAAGCGGTCGCGGAAGGCACTGTAGACGCGTTGGCCCCAGGCATTGTTGGGCACCAGCGCGGCGGCGCCACGATGGCCATCGAGAGCTGCTCGCAGAGCGACCTGGCGGGCTTCGTCCTCGGCGGAAAGGCCGTACTGGAACAGGTTGTCGGCACGGTTGCTGTCATGGGTGCCGTAGTTGAGGGCCAGTGTCGGCAGCGGCAGGCTGTTCTGAGTCTCGAGCTGACTGACCAGCTTCTTGTCCAGCGGGCCGAGCACGACCTGAGCGCCATCCATGGTGGCACGGGCATACAGGGTCTTGAGGTCCGCGCTCGAGGTGTCATAGAAACTCAGCTGCGGCGTGGCCTCGGCATTGTCGATGGCGCTGCGATGGCGTGCCTCGATGCCTTCGCGGATGGCCTGGGCGATCCGCTTGAGCGAACCGGACTCGGGCAGGAAGACGGCAATCTTGCGCACTTCCTGGCCGGAGAGCTCGCGCAGATCGAGAATGCCCTGCGGCATCTGACGCGCCGCGGGGTGCTGCGGGTTGGCGTCCGACCAGTCGTTGATGGCGGAGAACATCTGATCGATGTTGCCGCCGAAGCGACGCTGCAGGCGCAGCAGGTCCGTCCAGCCGCTGGCGGTCGGGCTGGCGCTGGCCAGCTCATTGAGCTGACTGGGAGACAGGCGAGTGAGCTGTTCCCACAGGGTGTCGTTGATGCTCAGGTCATCGCTGTCAGCCTGCAGGGCGATCAGGGTCTGAGCGCTGGCCAGAGGCTCACCGACCATGCCGAGTGCCAGCCCGCGACGCTTGCGCAGCGTGCGTTGGTCATCGCTGGATATCTGGATGCCGTCCTCGAGCACGGAGGTCGCCAGGATCGTGTTCCAGCCATCCTGCTGTTCAAGGGCGATGCGCGACAGCAGCAGGGCCCATTGCACGCGTTCCTGCGGCTCGAGGCTTGCCGGGTCGATGTCGGATGCGATGGTGATCGCCTGCGCGTTGTCGCCGCTGCGTGCTAGGATGTCCGCAGCTTGCAGGCGCGTACTGGCCGCTTGCTGACCCTGTTGCTGCTCGGCCTGAGCGAGCAGGGCATCGGCACCGGGGCCGCTGGAAAGCGGAGACTGTCCGGCACACCCTGCCAGCAGCAGGGCGGAGGCGGCGAGGCCTGCCAGCGTGCGCAGGCCGGAACGTGAACGGCGCGCGGCCTCCTGCCGGATGGCTGACGAAGTGCCCAGCGTGTTGGCTGATGCACGATTCCATGTCTGGCGCATGTACGACGGTCCCTTGGCTGATGGGCGATGTGGTCAGGACTGCATCGCCGCCTACTGTGATGAAGGGTGAAAGGCATCATGGCACTCGGTCGATCAGGGCCACGCATGCAGCGTCCTTCGGATGAAATGTCCCAAGGCAATCTGCCTGTGTCTGACGACCATTTCTACCATTGAGTTCAACGAGTCGAAGCATTGAATGTCCGAGTCTTCTGAAGGCGTATTGTACGTGGTCGCCACGCCGATTGGTAACCTCGATGATCTCAGTCCTCGCGCCGCGCGGGTGCTGGGAGAAGTGGACCTGATCGCAGCCGAGGATACCCGCCACAGCGCGCGGTTGCTGCGTCACCTGGGCCTGGAAGTGCCCATGATGTCCCTGCACGATCACAACGAACGTGGCCGTGTCGATCAGCTGTGTCAGGCGCTGGAGGCAGGTCGACGCGTCGCGCTGGTCTCCGATGCCGGCACGCCGCTGATCTCCGATCCCGGTTTCATTGTCGTGCGCGCCCTGCGCGAGCGTGGCTTCAAGGTAGTACCGTTGCCGGGGCCGTGTGCGTTGATCACCGCCCTCAGCGCGGCGGGTCTGCCGACAGATCGCTTCACCTTCGAAGGCTTTCTGGCCCACAAGGGTGGCCCGCGTCAGGCGCGCCTTGCTGCGCTGCGCGACGATAGCGCCACCCACGTGCTGTACGAGTCTCCGCATCGTATCCAGGCGTTGCTTGGCGATATTCGCGAGGTGCTGGGCGAGCGCCGGGTCGTGCTGGCCCGTGAGCTGACCAAGACCTTCGAGACCTTCCTCGATGGCACGGCGGCCGAGCTGCTGGCGCAGATGGACGCCGACAGTGATCAGACCCGCGGTGAGTTCGTGGTCATGATCGAAGGAGCGCCGGCACGTGATGGCGACGAGGCGGCCAGTGTCGAAGGCGACGCCCTGTTGCAGGTGCTGTTCGAGGAGGGCGTCGGCGTCAAGCAGATGGCCGCCATCGCCACGCGTCTGGTGGGCGGGCGCAAGAAAGCCTGGTATGGCAAGGCGCAAGCCATGAAGGACGCAGCAGAGGAATAAGCAAACCTCTGTCACGCCAGACTTTTTTGCCGCTGCCATTGTTCGGCCTGCGCGGGCTTCGTCTTGTGAAAGGCCCATGACACTGGTAGTCTTGCGCGCTTGGGAGACGGCCAGACAGTCGCCGCCAGCGCAAGCTGGGGGAGGAAAGTCCGGGCTCCATAGGGCAAGGTGCCAGATAACGTCTGGGCGGCGCGAGCCGACGGCAAGTGCAGCAGAGAGAAGACCGCCTACGTCAGCTTCGGCTGGCCGGTAAGGGTGAAAGGGTGCGGTAAGAGCGCACCGCGCGGCTGGTAACAGTTCGCGGCGAGGTAAACCCCACCTGGAGCAAGACCAAATAGGCCCCCTATGCTGCTGCCCGCAGTGGGGGCGGGTTGGTTGCTTGAGCCCTGAAGTGATTCAGGGCCTAGATGAATGACTGTCCACGACAAGACCCGGCTTATCGGCCATCTCCCGCCTTATAACGTCAGTGTGCTGCCAACCTTCGCGACGCGAGCGATGACAGCACACCTTGAATTCGCATGACCGGCGCCGTCCGCTGCGTGTTTCGTGAATGACCATTGCAGTTGGATGGCAACGAACACGCTGCCGTGACAGGCGCCGGTTGTCGGTTATGGCACTTGAATTCGTGTTTCAGCCGCTTGCCTGCTGCACGCAGGCGCCGTTTACGCTCTTATGCTGTCGGTGTCCTTTGCCACCGGCTCTCACTGCCCGCATCGCGTGCCAAGGTCCAGAGTTTCGTCATGTCCAAGCCCAGCGCCCCTTCCGTTACCGAGTCTGTCGATACCGAGTCCGTCGAAGTGGCTGATCGCTTCGCGCATGTCAGTGTCATGCTCGATGGCGCGGTCGATGGCCTGATTCAGGACACGGCCGGCGTCTACTTCGACGGCACCTTCGGTCGCGGTGGCCATTCGCGTCTGATCCTGTCGCGTCTGGCGCCCGAGGGGCGTCTGATCGCCTGTGATCGTGACCCCCAGGCGCTGGCGGAAGCCGCGACCATCGATGACGAGCGCTTCAGTATCCATGCCGGTGAATTCGCGCGTCTTGGCGAGTATGCCGAGCGTGAGGGCGTGCATGGCCAGCTGGATGGCATCCTGCTCGACATCGGCGTGTCATCCCCGCAGCTGGATGATGCCGAGCGTGGTTTCAGCTTCATGAATGATGGCCCGCTGGACATGCGCATGGACCCCACCAGCGGCGAGAGCGCCGCCGAGTGGTTGTCACGTGCCAGCGCCGAGGACATGGCCTGGGTCTTCAAGACCTATGGTGAGGAGCGTTATGCCAAGCGTCTGGCACGCGCCGTGGTGGAGCGTCGCGCCGAGCGACCCATCACGCGCACCGGCGACTTCGCCAGCCTGATCAAGGATGCCCATCCCAACTGGGAGAAGCACAAGCACCCGGCGACGCGTGTCTTCCAGGCGATCCGCATTCACATCAATGGTGAACTGGATGAGCTGACCCGCGCGTTGGATGCCGGTCTCGAGGCGCTCAAGCCCGGCGGTCGTCTGGTCGTGATCAGCTTCCACTCGCTGGAAGACCGCATCGTCAAGCGCTTCATGCGTGACAAGGCGCGGGGGGATCAGGCGCCGCGTGGCATGCCGATCCGTGAAGACCAGCTCAACAAGCGTCTCAAGCTGGTGGGCAAGGCGCAGAAGGCATCGCAAAGCGAAGTCGATGCCAATGTCCGTTCGCGCAGTGCCGTGATGCGCATTGCCGAAAAGCTCAAATAGCGTCAGTGCTCCCTCTGGGGACTCGTGCCTCTTTCTGCGCCTGCCTACCGGCAGGCGCGCGCGTGAGTGGGCTGTGGGGAAAGGGCGACACAAGTGTTGCCGTGCTGCAACTCTTAGCGGCTAACGCCACTTGCTGACATAATGCGCCGGGCGCTTGAAACAAGTGAGCGAACATCGCGCCTGCACGTTGGCAGTCTGCAAGGATATTCGTGGTGCGGGGCATCACGTTCAGAGTGATTAGGGAGTCGGCATGGCGGGACGGAGACAGGATGGCTGGACGGGTAACTGGCCGATCAAGGTGCAGATGCGTTGGCGTCACCTGTGTTTCGCGGTGCTGATGCTCAGTCTGCTTGGTTCTGCCGCTGCTGTCGTGATCAGCTCCCATCTCTCGCGCGGCCAATATGCCCAGCTGCAGAAGCTGGAAGCGGCGCGCGATGATGCGCGTGCACGCTGGGGGCGCCTGCTGCTGGAAGAGAGCGCCTGGTCGGCACCGGCGCGTATCGAAAGCATCAGCATCGAACGACTCGAGATGCGTGTGCCGGATGTCCACGATGTCGAGGTCATTCGCTGATGGCCACGCGTCGCCCGCCTTCGTCTCGTCCGCGCAAAGCCGCCGGCGCTGAGGCGCCCACCCGCACCAAGGCCGCAAGCGGTGCCCGCAAGAGCGCGCGCGCCGCCATGGGGCCTGCCCGCTATCGCATCATGCTCTTCATCGTGCTGGCCGGGCTTGTCGCTCTGGTCGGCCGCATCGGCTATCTCCAGCTCTTCGATCAGCAGTTCCTGCAGGATCAGGGGGACGCACGCACCCTGCGTGTCGACAGCATCAATGCTCACCGCGGCATGATCACCGATCGCACCGGTGAGCCTCTGGCGATCTCCACGCCGGTCATCACCCTGTGGGCCGACCCGCGCAAGGTGCCCGACGACCCCGTGCGGCTGTCATTGCTGGCGCGTGCGCTGGGTCAGCAGCCGGATGATCTGATCGCACGCGTCCGCCGCTATCGTGATGCCGGCAAGGGCTTCATGTACATCAAGCGCCAGATGACCCCACCGCAGGCCCAGCCTGCCATCGACCTCGATATTCCGGGCGTCAGCCACAAGCAGGAATACAAGCGCTATTACCCCTCCGGAGAAGTCTCCGCCCAGTTGATCGGCGTGACCAACGTCGATGACAAGGGACAGGAAGGGCTTGAGCTTGCCTACAATTCCTACCTTTCCGGGACGCCGGGCAAGCGACGCGTGCTCAAGGACCGCAAGGGGCGCCTGGTGCGCGACCTGCATCTGATCAGCGAAGCCAAGCCCGGCGGCGACCTGACACTTTCCATCGACCTGCGTCTGCAATACATGGCCTACCGCGAACTCAAGGCGGCCGTGGCGGAGCACCGTGCCGATGGCGGCACCCTGGTGATGATGGATGCCCGCACCGGCGAAGTGCTGGCGATGGTCAATCAGAAGTCCTATAACCCGAACAATCGCGCCGGGCTTGATCCCGCCGGGCTGCGTAACCGCGCGATCACCGATGCCTTCGAGCCCGGCTCGGTGATGAAGCCGCTGTCGATGAGCGCCGGCCTGGCCTCCAACAAGTATCAGCCTGACTCGGTGATCGATACCACGCCGGGTTACATGCGGGTCGATCAGTTCACCATTCGTGACTTCCGCAACTACGGCAAGCTCGACATGGCGGGAATTCTCTACCACTCCTCGAATATCGGCATGAGCCGCATGGCGCTGAGTCTCGAGGATGATGCGGTCTGGAATCGCTACTATGAGCTGGGCCTCGGCCAGGCGCCGGGTACCGGCTTCCCGGGCGAGACGACCGGCGTGCTGCCGCCGCCGACCAACTGGTCGCGCAGCAAGCGGGCCTCCATCTCCTACGGTTACGGTATCAGCGTCTCGGCGCTGCAGCTGGCCAGCGCCTATACCGCGCTCGCCAATGATGGCCGACGTGTGCCGCCGTCGCTGCTCAAGGTCAAGACGCCGCCGGTCGGAGACCAGGTGATCTCCCCGGACAACGCGCACGCCCTGCTCGGCATGATGGAGAAGATCGTGCAGCCCAATGGGCCTGCCAAGCGGGCGGTGGTCGAAGGCTATCGTATCGCCGGCAAGACGGGCACCGTGCGCAAGGTGACGGCCGGTGGTTATCAGAAGACCGCGTATCGTTCGTTGTTCGCGGGTGTGGCACCGGTGTCTGATCCGCGTATCGTGACCGTGGTGATGATCGAGAACCCCAAGGGGGAAGAATATTACGGCGGTCTGGTGGCGGCGCCCGTGTTCGGGCGCGTGGTGGGCAAGGCATTGCGCCTGCTGGATGTGCCGCCGGACAGCAAGGTCGGTGAGTAACGCTTTTCATGTGGCACGGTCGTCGGCCTCGGGCGGGCGACTGCGTCTTTTTTCTCATGTAGTGAATACGTTCCGGGACATCGGGAACAAGGAAGGTCTTCCGACATGACTTCACCGCACGATTCCAGGCGCCTGGGCGAGTTTCTGGCGCGCCCGTTGGCCACGGCGACAGACATGCTGGCAGCATTGCTGGCGCTGTGGCCAGGCGCCCTCAATGACGATTGGCGTGCACGGCTTGCCGCGCGCGATGACTGGCACCTGACGATCGACAGTCGCAATGCCGCGCAGGGCTCCCTCTTCATTGCCATTCCCGGCATCGCCAGCGATGGCCGCGACTATATCGCCGCGGCGCTCGAGGGCGGGGCCGAACTGGTGCTGGCCGAAAGACCCGCAGACGGGGATGCACGTCTGGCACTGCATTCAGGCGATGCCAGAGTCGTCTGGCTCGAGAATCTGGGCGAGCAGCTCGGTGAGCTGGGGCGCCAGGCCTTCCGCGTGCCCGAGTCGCTGATGCTGGTCGGGGTGACGGGCACCAATGGCAAGTCTTCCGTCACCCATTACATCGCCGAGCTGGCCGAAGCGATGGGCACGCCCGCCGGCATGATCGGCACGCTCGGCATCGGGCGCCCCGGCGCCCTGGTGGCAGGCGAGCGCACCACGCCCGACGCCCTGGCCGTGCAGGCGGCGCTCAAGGGCCTGAGCCTTGTTGGTGCCGAGCTGATCGCGATGGAAGTCTCTTCCCATGCGCTGGACCAAGGGCGCGTCAATGGCTGTCGTTTCACCGTCGCGGGCTATACCAACCTTTCGCGAGACCACCTCGATTATCACGGCAGCATGGCGGCCTATGCGGCGGCCAAGGCGAAGCTGTTCAAGCGTCCCGAACTCAAGCTTGCGGTGCTCAATGCCGATGATGCGCTGGCGCGTCTGATGCTGGCCGGCATGCAGCGCGGCGTGCGCGTGCTGGCGATGGGGCGTGATGAGGTCGCGACCCTGCGCGTGCTGGATGTCTTCCCCGAGCCGCTGGGTCAGGTCGCCGTGATCGCGACGCCGGATGGCGAGCGTGAGCTGGGCCTCAATCTGATGGGGCGCTTCAATCTCGACAATGCCTTGCTGGCAATGCTGATCCTGCATGGCCTCAACTATTCGTTCGAGGGGCTGTTTGCCGCCGCGCCGCGTCTGACGCCGGTGCCGGGTCGCATGCAGCGTCTGAGCCGTGATGGCGCGCCGGTGGTGGTGGTGGACTATGCCCACACGCCGGAGGCCGTCGAGACGGCGCTGACCGCGCTGCGTGCCCACCTGCCGGCGCGGGATGATGCGCGCCTGTGGTGTGTGCTCGGCTGTGGTGGCGATCGCGACAGCGGCAAGCGCCCGCTGATGGCCACGGCCGCCGAACAGGGTGCCGACCGTGTCGTGATCACCGATGACAATCCGCGTACCGAGGATGCGGCTGCCATCCGTCAGCAGATGATGACCGGCATCCATGCCCGCGAGCGTGTGCTGGATATCGCCGAGCGTGGTGAGGCCATTGCCCAGGTCATCCGCGATGCCGGCGAGCATGATGTCATCCTGATCGCCGGCAAGGGGCACGAGGATTATCAGGAAATCGACGGTCAGCGACTGCCGTTTTCCGATGTGGCCCATGCGATCGCGGCACTGGAGCGTCGCGAGCTCTCGATGCTGGAAGGTCAGGAGCGTGACGCATGAGTGCGCCTGAACAGCCCGTCGGTCTGAGCACCTTCGAGGAATTGGCCGTGGTGCTCGGCGCGCAGTTGCCACAGGCATTGCGCGGTCAGACGCTGGGTGCCATCGAGACGGATACCCGCAAGCTTGGCGAGCAGGCTGCACCCCTGTTCGTGGCGCTGAAGGGGGAACGCTTCGATGCCCATGACTTCCTCGCCCAGGCTCGCGCCAATGGCGCCGTCGCGGCGCTGGTCGAGCGGGCAGTGGATGATCCGCTGCCGCAGATCGTCGTCGCGGATACCCGTCTGGCCTTCGGGCTGCTGGCGGCGGCGCGTCGGCGTGCCTGGGGGAGGCCGCTGATCGCGGTGACCGGCAACAGTGGCAAGACCAGCGTCAAGGGCCTGGTGCATGCCATCCTTGTGCGGGATGCCGCGCGCTTCGAGGCTGAAAGCCTCGCCAATCACGGCAACCTCAACAACGATTTCGGTCTGCCGATGACGTTGCTGCGCTTGAGCAATGCCCACCAGCACGGCGTGGTCGAGCTGGGTGCCAATCATCTCGGTGAGATCGCCTGGACGACGGCCCTGGCGCGCCCACAAGTGGCGGTGATCACCAATGTCACCGGCGCCCATGTCGGCGAGTTCGGCGGCATGGGGCAGATCGCCCAGGCCAAGGGTGAGATTCTGGCGGGCCTCAGTCCGTTGGGGGGGCGACGTCCGGTCGCGGTACTCAACCGTGATGACGCCTACTTCTCGCTATGGCAGGCACTGGCCGCGACTGGTCAGGCGGTCGATGTCATCGACTTCAGCGTTGCGGATGGCGCCGCGGATGATGGTGACCGCCCGGCACGCCTGCAGGCGCGTGAGCTAGGCGCGGATGAACTCGGGCGTTATGCTTTCGAACTGACGTTTGATGGCCGCTCGCTCGGCCGTGTCCAGCTGGCGTTGCTGGGGCGTCACAACGTGGCCAATGCGCTGGCGGCTGCCGCGGCGTGCCTGGCACTGGGCATCGACAGTGATCTGGTGATCGCCGGGCTCGAGAGTGCCGAGAGCGTACCTGGCAGGCTGGGCGTCGTGGCGGGCATCAATGGCTCGCGTCTGCTGGATGACAGCTACAACGCCAACCCCGGTGCCATGCTGGCAGCGCTGGATCTGCTGGCGACACTGCCTGCGCCGCGCTGGTGCCTGATGGGCGCCATGGGGGAACTCGGAGCAGACGCCGAACGTCTGCATGCCGAGGTGGGCGATCACGCCCGCAAGCTGGGCATAGATTTCATTGCCACCTGCGGCGAAGGCGCTCAGGCGACTGCCGAGGCCTTCGGGGCCGGTGGCAAGCACTTTATCGAGCGGGCGGAGCTTGAAGCTTACGCCCGTAACCATCTACCCACCGGGGCCAGTGTTCTGGTCAAGGGGTCTCGCAGCGCTGGCATGGAGAATGTCGTTGCCGCGCTCAAGGTCGACGCATCAAGGTGAATGTGAGTCATGCTGCTGCTGCTTGCTGAGTTTCTGGCCCAATTCAATGGCGCCTTCACGGTTTTCAATTATCTGACCCTGCGCGTGGTATTGGCCACGTTGACGGCACTGTTGCTGTGTCTGTGGCTGGGTCCCTGGGTCATACGCAAGCTCGTCGATGGCCAGATCGGCCAGGCCGTTCGCGACGATGGTCCCAAGTCTCACCTTTCCAAGGCCGGTACGCCGACCATGGGCGGCGTGATGATCCTGCTGTCGATGGCCGTCTCCACCCTGCTGTGGGGTGATCTGACCAACCTGTATGTCTGGGTGGTCCTGGCCGTCACGCTGGGCTTCGGTGCCGTCGGCTGGGTCGATGATTACCGCAAGGTGGTGGAAAAGAATCCGCGCGGCCTGCCGGCGCGCTGGAAGTACTTCTGGCAGTCGGTGGTGGGCATCGGCGCCGCCGTGGTGCTGTACCTGACGGCGAGCACGCCGGCCGAGACGGGCCTGTTGGTGCCGTTCTTCAAGGACGTCGTCATCCCGCTGGGCGTGTTCTACATGGTGCTGACTTACTTCGTGATCGTCGGCAGCTCCAATGCGGTCAACCTGACCGACGGCCTCGATGGTCTGGCGATCATGCCGACCGTGCTGGTCGCCATGGGCCTGGCCATCTTCGCCTACGCTTCGGGCAACCTGAAGTTCGCCGAGTATCTGCACATTCCATTCATCGCCGGCTCCGGTGAGCTGGCGGTGTTCTGCGCCACCATCGCGGGTGCCGGCCTCGGTTTCCTGTGGTTCAACACCTATCCCGCCCAGGTCTTCATGGGCGATGTAGGCGCGCTGGCACTCGGCGCGGCACTGGGGGTCGTGGCGGTCATCGTGCGTCAGGAAATCGTGCTGTTCATCATGGGCGGCGTCTTCGTGATGGAAACCGTCTCGGTGATTCTGCAGGTCGGTTCCTACAAGCTGACCGGGCGACGCATCTTCCGCATGGCGCCACTGCATCACCACTTCGAGCTGAAAGGCTGGCCGGAGCCGCGCGTCATCGTGCGCTTCTGGATCATCACCGTCGTGCTGGTGCTGCTTGGCCTGGCCACACTCAAGGTTCGCTGAGGACGCATTCGCGATGACCCTCTCTGTCACCTCCCGAGCACCGGTCTCGCCGGTGCCTGCCAAAGGACCGACCCTGGTGGTCGGTCTTGGCGTCTCCGGACAGGCGATCGCTCGCCATCTGAGTGATCGCGGCATCGACTTTGCCGTCGCCGATACTCGTAGCGCACCGCCGGGCCTCGAGAGCCTGCGCGAGCATGCGCCGCAGGCCGAGGTGCATCTCGGCCCACTGGAAGCGCTGGATCTGTCACGCTTCGGCGAGGTGGTGCTCAGTCCGGGCATCGACCCGCGTCAGGCGGTATTCGATGGGGTCCGCGAGCGGCTGGTCGGCGAGATCGCACTCTTCGTGCGCGCGCTGGACGAGCGTCAGGCCCGCGACGCGCAGGGCAAGCGGCCCACGCTGGTCGCGATCACCGGCTCGAACGCCAAATCCACCGTGACCACACTGATCGCGCAGATGGCCGCGCGTGCCGGCCGTGACGTAGCGGTCGGTGGCAATCTGGGCACTGCCGCGCTGACATTGTTGCGTGAGCAGCCTGATGCCGAACTCTACGTGCTGGAGCTGTCCTCCTTCCAGCTCGAGACCACGCCTGAGCTCAAGGCCGATGTGGCCTGCTTCCTGAATCTCTCCGAAGATCATCTCGATCGCCACGATGGCATGCGCGGCTATCAGGCCGCCAAGCGCGGCATCTTCCGCGGCGCAGGCCTTGCGGTCATCAATGCCGATGACGCCTGGAGCTGGCCGGCCGAGGATGATGCGGTGGCGCGAGTCAGCTTCAGCGTGCAGCTCGATGAGTCAGCTGATGAGTCGACCGATGAGGCTGCCGGGCAGGCGCAATGGCGCCTGGCGGAGCAGGGCGGCACGCTGTCGCTGTGTCATGTCGAGTCTGGCCAGCTGCGCGGCGTGATGCCTGCTGCGGAGGTGCGACTGGCCGGTCGCCATAACCAGGCCAATGCGCTGGCGGCACTCGCGATGGGTGCCGCGATCGGCCTCGACGAGACGGCGATGGTCGATGAACTAGCCAGTTTCGCGGGGCTGCCGCATCGCGGCGAGCTGATCGCCGAGGTGGCAGGCGTGCGCTGGATCAATGATTCCAAGGGCACCAATGTCGGGGCGACGCTGGCGGCGATTGCCGGTCTCGGCCCGACGCTCGAGGGCAGGCTGATATTGCTGGCCGGTGGCCAGGGCAAGAGTGCGGACTTCACGCCGCTGGCGGCGCCACTGGCCCGTTACGCCCGTGAGGCGGTGGTGTTCGGACAGGATGCGCCGTCATTGACGCAAGCCCTGGCCGATGATGTCACCGTGACGCCAGTCATGACGCTGTTGGAGGCCATGCATCATGCACGACAGATCGCACAGGCGGGGGACTGCGTGCTGCTGTCACCGGCCTGCGCCAGTCTCGATCAGTTCCCCAATTACATGGCGCGCGGCGACGCGTTCCGTGACTGGGTCACGCAGCACATCATGACCGGTGCTGACGGCAATTCTGGCTCTGGCAGCAGCGACAAGGAAGCCTGTGATGCGTAACAAGGCCCGGCGAGTCCATGACACCTTGACGGCAGAGCGTCAGCCCGTCGACGGCTGGCTGCTGTTCTGCGCGCTGGCGATCCTGTGTATCGGCTGGGTGATGGTGACGTCTGCCTCCAGCGAGATATCGAGCGAGCGCTTCGATGGCAATGCCTTCTACTACAGCATGCGCCACGGCATCTTCATCGTGATCGGCCTGGTGGCCGCCTTCTGTACGCTGCGCGTGCCGATGTCCGCCTGGCAGCAGCGCAGCTTCGCGATGTTGATGCTGGGCTTCGTGCTGCTGGTGGTCGTGTTGGTGGTCGGACGCGAGATCAACGGCGCCAAGCGCTGGATACCGCTGCCATTGGTCGGCGGGGTGCAGGCCTCCGAGATCGCCAAGCTGTGCCTGATGATCTGGCTGGCCGGCTATCTGGACCGCCGCCTCGACAAGGTGCGCGCCAGCGTCGTCAACGGCCTCATTCTGCCCTGTGTCCCCTTGTTGCTGATGATCGTGCTGCTGGCACTGGAGCCTGACTTTGGCTCCATCGTGGTGATGGGTGGTGCCGTGATGGGCATGCTGCTGATGGCGGGTGTCGCCTGGTGGGGCTTCATCGTCTTGCTGGGCCTGGCCGGCGGCGGTGGTTGGCTGTTGGCGATCGCCGAGCCCTATCGCTGGGAGCGTCTGACCACCTATACCGACCCGTGGGCCAACATGTATGACAGTGGCTACCAGCTGACCCAGGCGTTGATCGCCTTCGGCCGTGGCCACCTGAGTGGCATGGGGCTGGGCAACAGCGTGCAGAAGCTGTTCTATCTGCCGGAAGCGCATACCGATTTCGTGTTTGCCGTGCTGGCCGAGGAGCTGGGCTTGATCGGGGCGACGGCCGTGGTGGCACTGTTTGGACTGCTGATCTACCGCGCCTTCAAGATCGGTCGCCGCGCGGAGCTTGCCGGCTTGCCGTTCAGCGCCTACCTCGGCTACGGTATCGCCCTCGTGCTGGGGGCGCAGGCCTTCATCAATATCGGTGTGGCCAGCGGACTGCTACCCACCAAGGGGCTGACCCTGCCCTTGATGAGTTATGGCGGCTCCAGCCTGATCGTCAGCTGCGTGCAGATCGCGATACTGCTGCGTATCGATGCCGAGACCCGCAAGCTGACCCGTACCCCGACAGGAAATGCCGCCGCGCCCCGGCGCAAGGCCAAGAAGCCGACCGAGACACCGCAAGGAGCACAGGCATGACGTCATCTTCTTCTACCATCGCTCCCGAGGGAGCGGTTGACTCGGTAGACCCTGTCTCCAGGGGCGTCGTGCTGATGATGGCCGGCGGGACGGGAGGGCATGTGATTCCGGCGCTGTCGCTTGCACGTGCCCTCGCGGCGGCCGGTCACGAGATCCATTGGTTGGGCAGCCCGCGCGGCATCGAGAATCGCCTGGTGCCTGACGCCGGCTACCCGCTGCATCGGGTCGAGGTTGCGGGCCTGCGTGGCAAGGGGCTGGCGGGCTATGCGGCAATTCCGTTTCGTCTGACCCGCGCTGTTCTGCAGGCGCGACGCATCATCCGTGAACTCAAGCCGGTGCTGGTGGTAGGCCTCGGTGGCTTCGCCAGTGGTCCGGGCGGGCTCGCGGCGCGCCTTGAAGGCATCCCGCTGGTCATCCATGAGCAGAATGCCATCGCGGGCCTGACCAACAAGGTGCTGGCGCGAATGGCGACGCGTGTCTACGCCGCCTTCCCGGGTGCCTTCCCGTCGGCCCTCGGAGCTCAGGTGGTGGGCAATCCGGTGCGCGATGAGATCGCCGATGTCGGTGCCGCGGGGCATGCGTCCGAGTCTGCTGTCGAGGCGGCAGGCGAGTCGCGTGCCTTGCATCTGCTGGTGATGGGCGGCTCGCTGGGCGCTCAGGCGCTCAACGAGACACTCGCGCCGGCGTTGGCCCTGCTGCCGGAAGCCTCGCGCCCTGTGGTGCGCCATCAGGCCGGACGTGACAAGCAGGAGGCGACCCTCGCCGCCTATCAGGCCGCCGGTGTCATGGCTGAGGTCAGCGAGTTCATCGGTGACATGGCCGAGGCCTATGCCTGGGCAGACCTCGTGGTCTGTCGCGCCGGTGCCCTGACCGTGGCCGAGCTGGCCGCGGCAGGTCGTCCTGCGGTGCTGGTACCGTTCCCCCACGCCGTGGATGATCACCAGACCGTCAATGCCGCGGTATTGGTCAAGGCGGATGCCGCGCGCCTGATTCCCCAGAATACGTTGACTGCCGAGCGCCTCGCCGAGACGCTGGCAGAATTGCTCGACCCCAAGATACTCACTGGCATGGCCGCTCGCGCCCGCAATAGTGCGGAACTCGATGCGGTAGCGACCATGCTGGCAGGCTGCATGGAGACTCGCCTTGAACGCTAGCAATTCTGATCGCGGTGCAGGTATGCGCCGCATCCGTCGTATCCACTTCGTCGGCATCGGCGGTGTGGGCATGTGTGGTATCGCCGAAGTACTGGGCAACATGGGCTATGAGGTCAGCGGCAGTGATCTCAGGGAATCCGCCGTCACGGCGCATCTGCGTGAGTGCGGCGTGCGTGTCGCCATCGGCCATGCGGCCATCAATGCTGAAGGCTCGGATGTGGTCGTGGTCTCGACTGCGGTGGACACCACCAACCCCGAAGTGGCCTGGGCGCGGGAGCATCGCATTCCCGTCGTGCGGCGTGCGGAGATGCTCGCCGAGCTGATGCGCTTCCGTCAGGGCATCGCGATTGCCGGTACCCACGGCAAGACCACCACCACCAGCCTGACCGCGACCCTGCTCGCGGAAGGTGGCATGGACCCGACCTTCGTCATCGGCGGCAAGCTGACCAGCGCGGGCACCAACGCCCGTCTGGGCGAGGGCGAGTATCTGGTCGCCGAGGCGGACGAGTCCGATGCCTCCTTCCTGCACCTGCAGCCGTTGATCTCGGTGGTGACCAACGTCGATGCCGATCACATGGCCACCTATGAGGGAGACTTCAATCGCCTCAAGGACACCTTCATCGAATTCCTGCACAACCTGCCGTTCTACGGTCTGGCGGTGCTGTGTATCGATGATGCCAACGTGCGTGAGCTGCTACCGCGTGTTCAGCGTCAGTTCGTGACCTACGGCTTCAGCGACGATGCCGATTACCGCATCAGCGATTTCCGCCAGGGGGGCGGTCAGCTCAGCTTCACGGCGCTGCGTCCGGAAGGCCATGCACCGCTCGAGATCACCCTGGCGATGCCCGGTGAGCACAACGCGCTCAATGCCCTGGCGGCGATTGCCATCGCCACCGATGTCGGTGTCAGCGATGAGGCCATCGCTCGCGCGCTGGCAAGCTTTGCCGGTGTCGGTCGTCGCTTCCAGGTGCACGGAGAATTCGCGGCACCCAATGGCGAGCAGAGCGTGATGCTGGTGGACGATTATGGCCACCACCCGCGCGAAGTGGAGATGGTGATTCGCGCCGTACGCGCCGGCTGGCCGCAGCGCCGTCTGGTGATGGCCTACCAGCCGCACCGTTATTCGCGCACCCATGATCTCTATGAAGACTTCGTGCGTGTGCTGTCCGAAGTCGACACCCTGTTGCTGCTGGATGTCTACAGTGCCGGGGAAGCGATGATTCCGGGGGCCGATGGCCGCTCGCTGGCGGGCTCGATCCGTCAGCGCGGTCAGGTGGACCCGCTATTCGTCGAGCACAAGCGTGCCTTGCCGGACTTGCTCAAGAACGTGCTGCGTCCGGGCGATATCCTGATTACCCAGGGGGCGGGCGATGTCGGTGGCATTGCGCTGGCACTGGCGGGGGCCGACCTCAAGCTTGACGAGGTGACGCTATGACCGTCTCTTCCTCCCCCTCCGGATCGACAGGCGTGAATCCTGAACTGGCCACGCGCTATGGACGTGTCGTGGTGCTGTTCGGTGGTCTGAGCGCCGAGCGCGAGGTATCGCTCAAGAGTGGTGCGGCGGTGCTGGCGGCCCTGCAGGGCGCAGGCGTCGATGTGCAGGGCTATGACATGGCGCATGGGCTGGCCGGTCTCGAGGCTTTGCGCCCCGACCGTGTCTTCATCGCCATGCATGGTCGCGGCGGCGAAGATGGCACCTTGCAGGGGGCGCTGGAATTGCTGGGCATCCCTTATACCGGCAGCGGCGTTCTGGCCTCTGCACTGGGCATGGACAAGCTGCGTACCAAGAAACTCTGGGATGTCGAGGGCTTGCCGACGCCGCGCTCCTGTCGCCTGGCGGCGGACACGGACTGGCAGTCAGTGCTCGAGACGCTCGGTACCCCGGTGGTGGTCAAGCCGGTGCATGAGGGGTCGACACTCGGCATTCATATCGTCGAGGACGCCCGGGCACTCCAGGACGCCTGGACGGATGCCAGCCGTTTCGATGCGGTGGTGATGGCCGAACGTTTCATCAAGGGCCCGGAATACACGGTGTCGGTGTTGGACGGCGAGGTCCTGCCGGCCATTCGTATCGAAGCCGATAGCGGATTCTATGATTACGACGCCAAATACATCGCCAATACCACGCGCTACCTGCTGCCTTGTGGTCTGAGCGCTGCGCGCGAGGCGGAACTGGCCGAGATCTCGCTCAAGGCCTTCAACGTGCTGGGGTGCGAGGGCTGGGGCCGTGTCGATGTGATGGAAGATGCGGAGGGCGCCTTCTGGCTGCTTGAGGTCAATACCTCGCCGGGCATGACGGATCACAGCCTGGTGCCGCAATCCGCGGCGCATGTCGGGCTCGATTTCGCCACCCTGGTGCTGCGTATTCTTGACACGACTCTCGCCGAGCGGGACGCAAACGATGCGTCAGTCGCTCAGCAGAGTGGTCATTGATCGATGGCGGCGCGTAGCACTACCGGCGCAATCTTCGGCCTCGTTCTCGGTCTTGCGTTGCTGGTCGCGGGCGGACAGGCATTGTGGACCTGGCTTGACCGTCCCATTGAGCGAGTCACCATCAAGGGTGACTTCGATCACGTCAGTGCTGCCTACCTTCAGCGCCATATCGCGCCGTTGATTCGTGGTCAGAGCTGGCTCTCCGTCCCATTGGGTGAGGTTCGGCGTCGCGCGTTGGCGATCGATTGGCTGAGTGAAGTCAGCATCTCGCGTCGCTGGCCGGATACACTCGAATTCGAGCTGTTTGAACAGCAGCCGGTGGCCTACTGGAATGATGGCGAATTGCTCAATGTGCGCGGTGATGCCTTCCAGGCGGGGCCGGTCACGCAGCTGGGAAATCTGCCCAATCTGGCGGGGCCCGAGGGTAGTGGATCCGAGGTGCTGGCCGAGCTTGACGCGTTGCAGAGCCAGTTGGGCGGGCTGGGGCTCAATGTCTCCCAGTTGAGATTGGAGCCGCGCGGCGCCTGGCGCTTTCAGGTCAATGATTCGGTGTGGGTGATGCTGGGGCGCAATGATCGAGAGGCGCGTCTGGCGCGTTTCATGGCGGCCTGGCAGCGGCGTCTGGGCGATGAGGCGTCGCAGATCCGCTACATTGATCTGCGTTACCCCAACGGAGTGGCAGTGGCGTGGCATGGGGAGACGACGGCACTCGAAGAAGGCAAGGACAGTTGAAGCAAATGGCGACACTCACTACATGCTTCATTTGCGTGTGAGTATTAGCAAAATGGCGATATCGCCAGTTTCATTTGTCGTCAATCCCGCCTATTCTAGCGGGGATTTGCGCCCCTCGGTATTTTAGGCTGGTATGCCCCAAGTGGCTGCTCCTATACTGGGAAGTCAAATCCCTCTGTGCGGGTTAAACGGAACGTAAACCCGTTCTGGGTGGTGCGGCAGACATGTTGTCTGTCAAAGCGCGCAATTATTTTCATGATGAACCAGAATCAAGGAGCTGGCCCGACCTATGGCAGGACATTCCAAATCACAGGATATGGTGGTCGGGCTGGACATCGGAACCTCCAAGGTAGTCGCGATCGTGGGTCAGCCGACCGATGATGGCGGTATCGAAATTGCGGGAATTGGCTCCCACCCTTCACGTGGCATGAAGAAGGGTGTGGTGATCAACATCGAATCGACCGTACAGTCGATTCAGCGTGCAGTGGAGGAGGCTGAGCTGATGGCCGGCTGCGATATCCACTCGGTATATGTGGGCATCGCCGGCAGTCATATCAGTTCGATGAATTCCGATGGTGTCGTGGCGATCAAGGATCGCGAAGTGACGCCGTCTGATATCGAACGCGTGATCGACTCGGCACGCGCTCGAGCGATTTCTGAAGGTCAGCGCATTCTTCACGTGCTGCCGCAGGAATATGCCATTGACCGTCAGGAAGGTATTCGCGAGCCGTTGGGCATGTCCGGGGTGCGTCTTGAGGCGCGCGTTCACCTGGTCACTGCCGCACTGAATGCCGTGCAGAATATCGAGAAGTGCGTGCGTCGCTGCGGGCTCGAAGTCGACGACATCATTCTCGAGCAGCTCGCCTCGAGTCATGCGGTTCTGACCGAGGATGAGCGTGAATTGGGTGTGTGCATGGTGGATATCGGCGGTGGTACCACGGATATCGCCGTCTTCACCGAAGGTGCCATTCGTCATACGGCTGTGATTCCCATCGCGGGTGATCAGGTCACGAATGACATCGCCATGGCGCTGCGCACACCGACGCAATATGCAGAGGAAATCAAGGTCAAGTATGCCTGTGCCCTGACCCAGCTGGCCTCCAGCGACGAGACGATCAAGGTGCCGAGTGTCGGTGACCGACCGGCACGTGATCTGTCCCGTCAAGCGTTGGCTGAAGTGGTCGAGCCCAGGTATGAGGAACTGTTCACCCTGGTCCGCGATGAGTTGCGTCGCAGTGGCTATGAAGATCTCGTGGCTGCGGGCGTGGTTCTGACGGGTGGAACGTCACGCATGGAAGGTGTCGTTGAGCTGGCGGAGGAAATCTTCCACATGCCGGTTCGCATCGCTTGCCCGCAAAATGTGCGTGGACTGGCGGATGTGGTCCGCAATCCGATTTATTCCACGGGTGTGGGTTTGCTACATTATGGGATGAAACAGGAGCGGCACACGCCATCGTCGACGACCGTCGCGGTGCGCAGAGAGGAATCTGCCGCGCGACGCGTTCACGGCCAAGAGCACGACACCTCCACGCTGGAGCGGATCAAGGGCTGGTTCAAGGGAAATTTCTGACAGGGATTACAGAAAGACTGTGATCCAGGAGACAGGGCATATGTTCGAACTGGTAGATAACGCACCCTCCAGCAGCGCGGTCATCAAGGTGATCGGTGTTGGCGGCGGCGGTGGTAACGCCGTCAATCACATGGTCGAGAGCAATATCGAAGGCGTCGAGTTCATCTGCGCCAACACCGATGCTCAGGCGCTCAAGCGCGTGGCCGCCAAGACTGTCCTGCAGCTGGGCAGTGAAATCACCAAGGGGCTTGGCGCTGGCGCCAACCCGGAAGTGGGCCGCCAGGCCGCGATGGAAGACCGTGAGCGTATCGTCGAGCTGCTGCAAGGCGCCGACATGGTCTTCATCACGGCTGGCATGGGGGGTGGTACCGGTACCGGCGGTGCTCCTGTCGTGGCGCAGGTCGCCAAGGAACTGGGCATCCTGACCGTGGCCGTCGTCACGCGTCCGTTCCCGTTCGAAGGACCACGTCGTCAGAAGGCGGCAGAGCAGGGCATGAAGGAGCTCTCCGAGCACGTCGACTCCCTGATCACCATCCCCAACGAGAAGCTGCTGTCTGTGCTTGGCAAGAGCGCCAGCCTGCTGAGCGCCTTCAGCGCCGCCAACGACGTGTTGCTGGGTGCCGTGCAGGGGATCGCGGAGCTGATCACCAGCCCGGGCATCATCAACGTCGATTTCGCCGACGTGCGCACCGTCATGTCCGAGATGGGCATGGCGATGATGGGGACCGGTGACGCCATCGGTGAGAACCGTGCTCGTGAAGCCGCCGAGAAGGCCATTCGCAGCCCGCTGCTCGAAGACATCGATCTGCACGGCGCGCGCGGTATCCTGGTCAACATCACGGCGGGCCCGGACCTCTCCATCGGTGAATTCAACGATGTGGGTGCCACCGTGCAGGAGTTCGCTTCTCCGGACGCCACCATCGTGGTCGGGACGTCCATCGACATGGACATGACCGACGAGCTGCGAGTCACTGTCGTGGCGGCAGGTCTCGACGGTCGCGTCGAGAAGCCGGCGGCACGTGAAACGGCACCGGCCAAGCGTACCGTCGAGAAGCCGGCGGACTACCGCAGCCTGCAGACGCCGACGGTCACCCGTCAGGCCAAGGAAGAGCAGGAAGCGGCAGCTAAGAAGTCGGAGCCGCGCAAGTCGCGTGATATGGATGACTATCTCGATATCCCGGCCTTCCTGCGTCGCCAGGCTGACTGATGCGCACTGACTGACATGTTATTGACGCTCATGTGCCAGTCGGCATGAGGCTGAGATGACACGGCTCGTAGTGAGTCTGACTTCACCCACCCGGGGCTTCCCGGGTGGGTGAAGTCGTTTCCGGGGCAGACAAAAAGGGCCTTTCGCTGCTGGTGCGGGGCGCTGCCTGTGCGTCGCGGGTGCATCCGCCAGTGCCGTGGGTGCGTAAGGAGAAGAGGCCTTCAAGCTGTCTTGCACATTGATTATCGTTTTATGGCAGTGCGAGTGAGAACTGTTTGGTGATTGCGTGTTCATACTCAGCATGAGGCCAGCAGGCGCGCGGATCAGCCTCAATGGTGCTCGAAAGGCAATGTTGAATTTCCCTAACAGCGGCAGGTGACAATTTGTTGAATTCCTGCATTGCTGTTATCATGAACACTGTTTCCAAATTCAGGCTGACTGGCTATCTCCCTATGATTCGACAAAAAACACTCCAGAATACGATCCGCGCCACAGGCGTTGGTCTGCACTCAGGTGACAAGGTTTACCTGACGCTGCGTCCTGCTCCGGTCAACACCGGCATCGTCTTCATCCGCACCGATCTCGAGCCACAGGCTCATATCCGTGCCGATGCGATGAGCGTCCGTGACACCACCATGTGCACCGCCGTTTCCAACGGTGAAGCCAAGGTGACGACCGTCGAGCACCTGATGTCCGCCTTCGCTGGTCTGGGCATCGACAACTGCTTCGTCGAGCTGTCCGCGCCGGAAGTGCCGATCATGGATGGCAGCGCGGGTCCGTTCGTCTTCTTGATCCAGTCCGCTGGTATTCAGGAGCAGTCGTCGCTCAAGAAGTTCATCCGCATCAAGCGCGAGATCGAAGTGCGTGATGGTGACAAGGTCGCGACCTTCCTGCCGCACAACGGCTTCAAGGTGTCCTTCGCCATCGACTTCGATCACCCGGTGTTCGAGCAGCAGAAGCAGACTACTACGGTCGACTTTTCTACTACCTCCTTCGTCAAGGAAGTATCGCGCGCTCGTACCTTCGGTTTCATGCGTGATCTCGAGTTCCTGCGCTCCCAGAACCTCGCGCTGGGCGGAAGCCTCGACAACGCCATCGTCGTCGATGACTATCGCATCCTCAACGATGAAGGCCTGCGTTACGACGATGAGTTCGTCAAGCACAAGGTGCTGGACGCCATCGGTGATCTCTATCAGTTGGGTCACAGCATCATTGGTGAGTTCCGTGGCTACAAGTCCGGTCATGGCCTCAACAACATGCTGTGCCGCGCACTGCTGGAAAATGCCGACAGCTATGAGATCGTCACCTTCGAGAACTCCGATGCGATGCCGATTTCCTATGCTTCTCCGGCGCTTGCCGTCTGAGTCGAGGCCAATGACATCTTCGAAAGCTGCAAGACGAGGTATTTCAGAAGAAAAGCACTCAGAGAGACAGTACGAGCAGAACACTGTGACCTAGCCCGTCCAGCCTGACAGCCCTGCTCCGGCCTTAGCCAGCCGGAGATGGAAACGACAACAGCCGCGCCGCCCTTCCGGGCGGCGCGGCTGTTTGCATGCAAGACAAGCAATGTGTGAGTTGGCTCAGGGCCTCTCGGTCTCGTCGCTCGAATCCGATGCGTGAGCTGCCAGTCGCTCCAGGGCGAGGCGCAGACGCTCGTCCCGGGTATGTGAGGCGCAATCCAGCAGATGTTCCGCGGCAGCTTCTGGGAGGTGGCGTGGTTGGCGTGCGGGCACGAAGGCCGGTCGGATCGGTCGGACCTTGAAGGCCAGGCGCGCGAGGGTGGCGAGTTCTGGAAGCTCGCGCAGCACACTGATCAGGCGGCGCTGCTCATAGCGCAGCCAGGTCAGCCAGGAGGCGCGGCTGGTGATCAACGTCAAGGTGTCGTCGTGATAGCCGCCGACGAAGACCTGTTCCTGCATGTCTTTGGGCAGTGCAGCACGCAGGTGCAACTGGGCCAGCTCAAGCATGCGCGCCTGGCGCATGACGCTGCCAAGTTGCCCCTTGCCGTTCAACAGGCGCGCCGCGGGCTGGGCGCGGAAACGCTTAGCCTTTATACTCATGGGCTTGCATGCCGGTTAAGTGATTTCCGGCAATCTATCATGAGCGGGAGTCCGGCAACAGCATGAGCCCTGTCGATGCCACAGCACGCCCTCGTGCGTTACCGGATTCCGGTAGCGGCGCTTCGCGTCGCTGGACGGTACGCACGGCGCCGCGCTGGCTGCTGGCAGGCCTGCTGCTCAGCTGCCTGTTCCCCGCTGGACTGAGCGCGGCTCAGGTTGAGCGTGTCAATCTGACGCTGGCCAGCATCCAGTTGCTGGCACCCGCGGTGATTCGTGCCGAGAGTCGTCGCCAGGGGCTGCGCTGCCTGCGCAAGCGGGTGCGTCGTGTGCCCCAGGCCAGTCCCAACCTCCCACGCCAGCGCTCCTTCGTCTCCTGCACGCGCGTTCTGCTGCGTGGTCTCGTCAATGCCATCGCGCCGCGTGCGCCGCCCATTCTGTCCTGACACCCCCGTTCATCGTTCGCGCCGCGGATGATGAGGTTCGTTTTCTCTTTCGAGCGTAATGCCTGATGGGCCTCGGGCCACATCGAGCTGCCTGTCATCGCATTTGGCGGCAGCGCTTGAGTGTCATGACATGTGAAGGCGTGATCCGTCCCCGGGTCACGTACAAGGACAGAATATGCTGGGTAAATTCCTGACCAAGGTAGTGGGTTCCAAGAACGATCGCGAAGTGAAGCGCCTGCGCAAGCGGGTCAACGCGATCAATGCGCTCGAGAGCGAGCTTGAACCGCTCTCCGATGAGGCGCTGACAGCCAAGACCGCGGAATTCCGCGAGCGTCTCGCGCAAGGGGAAAATCTCGACAAGCTGCTGCCGGAAGCCTTTGCAACCGTGCGTGAGGCCAGCAAGCGCATCATGGGCATGCGTCACTTCGATACCCAGATGGTCGGCGGCATGGCGCTGCACGAAGGCCGCATCGCCGAGATGAAGACCGGTGAGGGCAAGACGCTGGTGGGAACACTGGCGGTCTATCTGAACGCACTGACAGGCGAAGGCGTCCACGTGGTGACGGTCAACGACTATCTGGCCACCCGTGACGCCAACTGGATGCGTCCACTGTATGAATTCCTCGGCCTGAGTGTCGGTGTCATCTACTCCGGCCAGCCCAACGAAGACAAGCGCGCCGCCTATCAGGCCGATATCACCTACGGCACCAACAACGAATACGGTTTCGATTACCTGCGCGACAACATGGCCTTCTCGCTGGAAGACAAGGTCCAGCGCAAGCTGCACTTCGCCATCATCGATGAGGTCGACTCCATCCTGATCGATGAAGCGCGCACGCCGCTGATCATCTCCGGTCCGGTGGAAGAGAATACCGACCTCTACAAGATCATCGATCGCATGGCACGCGAGCTCGAGCAGTGCAGCGATGAGGAAGATCCGGAAAGCGGCGACTTCACCCTCGATGAGAAGCAGAAGCAGGTCGAGCTGACCGAGTTCGGCCACCAGAAGGTCGAGGCGCTGTTGCGTGCCCAGGAGCTGCTCGGGGAAGAGGATTCCCTGTATGCGGCCCAGAACCTGAGCCTGCTGCACCATGTGCACTCTGCGCTGCGTGCCCAGAACCTGTTCGTGCGTGACGTGGATTACATCGTCAACAACGGCGAAGTGGTCATCGTCGATGAGCACACCGGGCGTACCATGGTTGGTCGTCGCTGGTCCGAAGGTCTGCACCAGGCGGTCGAGGCCAAGGAAGGCGTTGCCATCCAGAAGGAAAGCCAGACGCTGGCATCCACGACCTTCCAGAATTACTTCCGTCTCTACGACAAGCTGTCCGGCATGACCGGTACGGCCGATACCGAGGCCTTCGAATTCCGTCAGATCTACAACCTCGACGTGATGGTCATCCCGACCAACAAGCCCATCGCGCGCAAGGACATGAATGATCTGGTCTACCTGACCGCGGAAGAGAAGTTCAACGCCATCATCGAGGATGCCCGCGAGAAGGTCGCGGAAGGGCGTCCGGTGCTGGTGGGTACCGCCTCGGTCGAGACTTCCGAGCTGCTGTCGCAGATGATGCACAAGGCGGGCGTCAAGCATCACGTCCTGAACGCCAAGCAGCACGTCAGTGAGGCTGCCATCATCGCCCAGGCGGGTCGTCCGGGTGCCGTGACCATCGCGACCAACATGGCCGGTCGTGGTACCGACATCATGCTGGGTGGCAACTGGGAAGCCGAGCTGGCCGCGCTGGAAGCGCCGACCGAAGAGCAGATCAACGAGATCAAGCATGGCTGGCAGGAGCGTCACGAAGCGGTGCTGGCGGCGGGCGGCCTGCACGTGATCGGCTCCGAGCGTCACGAGTCACGCCGTATCGACAACCAGCTGCGCGGACGTGCCGGTCGCCAGGGTGACCCGGGCTCCACGCGCTTCTTCCTGTCGCTGGAAGACAGTCTGATGCGCCTGTTCGGCTCTGATCGCGTGCAGCGTCTGATGGGGGCACTGGGGCTCGAGAAGGGCGAAGCCATCGAGCACAAGATGGTCTCCAATGCCGTCGAGCGCGCGCAGAAGAAGGTCGAGGGTCGCAACTTCGACGTGCGCAAGCAGCTGCTTGAGTACGATGATGTGGCCAATGACCAGCGCAGCGTGATCTACGAGCAGCGCAACGACATCCTCGAAGCCGACGAGATCGCCGAGAACATCGCCGGCATCCGTCGTGAAGTGCTCGATGACGCCATCTCCCTGCGTGTGCCGCCGCAGAGCCTGCCGGAACAGTGGGATCTGCCGAGCCTCGAGAACGACCTCAAGACCGATTTCAATCTCGACCTGCCGCTGGTGCAGTGGGCGGAAGAGGACGAGCACTTCCATGAGGAAACCCTGCGTGAACGCCTGCAGGACGCCCATGAAGCGCTTTATGCCGAGAAGGTCGAGGCCGTTGGCCCTGAGCTGATGCGCCGCTTCGAGAAGCAGGTCATGCTTCAGGTGCTGGACACGCGCTGGAAGGAGCATCTGCAGGCGATGGACAACCTGCGTCGCGGTATCCACCTGCGCGGTTATGCCCAGAAGAATCCGAAGCAGGAATACAAGCGCGAAGCGTTCGAGCAGTTCCAGACACTGCTGGTCAACATCAAGTCCGACGTGGTGCGCATTCTCAGCCACGTGCAGGTGCGTCGCCAGGAAGAGGTCGACACGCTGGAAGAAGAGCGTCGTGCCAATCTCGAGCGCGAGCAGGCCAGTGCCGAAACGCGCCGTGTCGATGAAGATGCGGTCAGTGAAGACGGTGTCCATGCGGCCGAAGAGGTTGTCGAGGCACAGTACGGTTCGCAGCCTCAAGGTCAGGCCGATGGCGAGCCGATGCGCCGCGATGTGCCCAAGGTCGGCCGCAACGACCCGTGCCCGTGCGGTTCCGGCAAGAAATACAAGCAGTGCCACGGCAAGCTGAGCTGACACTGCGCCAAACAGCCTCCCTGCGCGTCACGTCGATTCGGCTCGCAGGGGGCAGTTGTCACAGAACACCATGATTGGAGACGTGAGCGATGGCGGTAGGGCCTTCCACTTTTCCCGCTGACATGCCGGCGATTGCCGGCTTTCAGATCGGGGTTGCTGAAGCCGGTATCAAGAAGCCGGGTCGTCGTGATCTGGTGATCATGGCCCTCGAGGCAGGGTCGCGTCTTGCAGGCACTTTTACCCGCAACGCCTTCTGCGCGGCGCCGGTTCATGTCGCACGTGAGCACCTCACGGCAGGCGTCGAAGGACCGCGTTATCTGGTGATAAACACCGGCAATGCCAATGCGGGAACCGGCGAGCAGGGCATGACCGATGCTCGCGCGACCTGCCAGGCCCTGGCGGAGATCGCCGGCTGTGATGCAAAGGCAGTGCTGCCGTTCTCGACCGGCGTGATCGGTGAACCGCTGCCGATGGGTCGCCTGACGGCGGCGTTGCCGACAGCCTTTGCCAACCTGGGTGAGGGCGACTGGTCTGCCGCGGCGCATGGCATCATGACCACCGATACGCGGCCCAAGGGCAGCTGGCGGACGCTTGCGCTGAGCAATGGCGAGAGCGTGACGCTGGCGGGTGTCTCCAAGGGCTCCGGCATGATCTGCCCGAACATGGCGACCATGCTGGGCTTCGTGGCCACCGATGCTGATCTCGCCATCGATCAGGCGGCGCTCGACGCCATGCTGCGCCGGGTGGTGGTCAAGAGCTTCAACAGCATCACCGTCGATTCCGATACCTCCACCAATGACGCCTGCATGCTGGCTGTCACGGGGCAGGCCGGGCGTGTCGAGGGTGAAGACCTGATCGCGTTCGAGGCCGCTCTGGCGGAGGTCATGCTGGAGCTGGCTCAGGCCATCATTCGTGATGGCGAGGGGGCGACCAAGTTCGTCACCATCGAGGTCAGCGAGGCGCGTTCACAGGAAGAGGCACGTGCCGTCGGCTTTACCGTCGCGCACTCGCCGCTGGTCAAGACAGCCCTCTATGCCAGCGACGCCAACTGGGGGCGCATTCTGGCGGCTGTCGGACGTGCGCCGCTGGAAGAGCTGGACGTCACGGGTGTCGCGATCACGCTCAATGACGTCACCATCGTCGAACAGGGCGGCCGTGCCGACAGCTATACCGAAGCCGCCGGCAGTGCCGCCATGGCCGAGGAAGAGCTGGTGATTGGCATCCGCCTGGGACGTGGACAGCAGGAAGCTCGCATCTGGACATCGGATCTGTCCCACGATTACGTCTCGATCAACGCTGATTATCGTAGCTGACGCCCGAGGGCGAAGGCTTACGCTGAAACGGTAATGCAATATCTCCCGCAGGCTTCGCCTCTCGAGGCGGAGTCGGATGTACAACGCGAGTCAAAGGTACAGGCATCATGCCGAAGCGAAGGGTTCACGTGGCGGCTGCCGCCATCTTAAACGAACAGGGCCAGGTCCTGATTGCACGTCGTCCCTCGACGGTGGATCAGGGTGGCTTGTGGGAGTTTCCGGGTGGCAAGCTGGCGCCTTACGAAACCGGTCTGGAAGCGCTCAAGCGTGAGCTGTGCGAAGAGCTGGGCATCGAGATCATTCGTGCTCAGCCGCTGATCCGTATTCATCACGAATACCCGGACAAGCACATCCTGCTGGATGTGTGGGAAACGCGTCAGTTCACTGGCGAGCCCTTTGGTCGTGAAGGGCAGGCAGTGCGCTGGGTCGAGATCGAGGATCTCTACAAGTACGCCTTCCCCGCGGCGAATCTGCCGATTCTGCGGGCGGTCTCGCTGCCGCGCGAGTATCTGATCACGCCAGAAGAAGCTGATGAAAACGTCTTCGAGACACGTCTGACGCGTGCACTGGATGAAGACGGCGTGCGGCTGGTCCAGCTGCGCGCCAAGGAGCTGGATGAGGCGGCCTATATCGCGCGTGCCGAGAAGGCACTGGCGATCTGTCATGCGCGTGGTGCTCGTCTGCTGCTCAACGCCGAACCGTCCATGCTCGACAAGGTCGATGCGGATGGTATCCACCTGACCAGCGTGCGTCTGGCAGAGTTGGCGGAAAAGGGCGAGCGCCCGATTGCCGCCAACAAGTGGCTGTCTGCCTCCACCCACGATCAGCAGCAGCTGGATCAGGCGGGCCGTGTGGGATGTGACTTCGTGTCACTGTCGCCGCTGCGTGTGACGCCGTCGCATCCGGAGCGTCCACCGCTTGGCTGGCATGACTTCCAGGGGCTGGTCGAGCAGGCGTGCATGCCGGTCTATGCGCTGGGTGGCATGTCTCGCTATGACAGCGATCACGCACGCGCCGTTGGTGCCCAGGGGATTGCGTCGATCCGTGATTTCTGGAAGTGATGATCGCGCGTTGATGGCAGTTGCCTGAACGAAAAAAGACCCTCGAGGCTAGCCTCGTGGGTCTTTTTTGTTGCCGAGCACTTTTGTTGCCGAGCATCTTGGTTGCCGAGCATCTTGGTTGTCGAGCGTCTTGAGAGCCGAGCTTTGCATCAGCCTGAATCAGCAGGACTCTCTCGAGCGCTACTGCTGATGCATGTCGCGCTCCATGCGCGCCACCATCTCGTCGATGCTGGTCTCATCCATGGCAGGCTCACCGGCGATGCTGTGGGATTCGTCAGCCCAGGCACCGAGGTCCAGCAGTTGGCAGCGTTTGCTGCAGAAGGGGCGAAACTCGCTGGCGGCACTCCATACCACGTCGGTACGGCATTGCGGGCAAGCGACGGTCAATGGTGTCTTGCCATTGTGGGAAGCGGTGGCATCAGACATGAGGGGTGTCCTGAAACGGTGTATGGGGAGCGCTCAGTGATCGATAATAGGCATCCATGGCCGCTACCTGTTCACGAAGATGCGCCTGACTTCCGTCATTGTCGATGACATCGTCGGCCTTGGCCAGTCGTGTCTCGCGTGGCAGCTGGGCGGCGAGGATGGCGCGTACCTGCGCTTCGCTGACACCATCTCGACTCAGCGTGCGCGCCAGCTGAACATCCTGGCTGACATCCACCACCAGGGTGCGTGAGACGAGGCTGTCCTGCCCGGACTCGAACAACAGGGGAGAGACCAGCAGGCGATAGGGGCTGGTCATGGCCGCGAGATGCTCGACGATCCGCTCCCGGATACGCGGATGGGTGCAGCGCTCCAGCCATTGGCGCTCCTCGGGGGCAGCAAAGATCCGCTCGCGCAGTGCGGCGCGATCAAGCTCGCCCTGCGCCGTGACGATTGACTCGCCGAAGTGGGCGATGATCTCGGCCAGTGCGGTCTCGCCGGGGCGCACGATCTCGCGCGAGACATCATCGGCATCCACCCACTGGATGCCCAGCTCGCCGAAGAGTCGCGCGACGCTCGACTTGCCGCTGCCGATGCCGCCGGTGACCCCGATGATAGGGCCTTGGGTTGGAGAGGACGTCGTCATGCGCCGATCACGCTCAGGTAGAGGCTCATCAAGGGCGTGCCAAACAGCAGAGCAATCCAGCCGGCAACCGCCAGGTAAGGGCCGAAGGGCATGGGTGCGCCGCGCAGACGCGGTACCAGCAGTTGCAGCAGGATGCCCAGAACGGCCCCGAGACCGGCGGACAGAATCAGCAACAGCGGCAACCACTGCCAGCCGAGCCAGGCACCGAGAGCGGCGAGCAGTTTGAAGTCACCGTAGCCCATGCCTTCCTTGCCGGTGATCAGCTTGAATAGCCAGTAGAAGCTCCACAGCACCAGATAGCCCGCCATCGCGCCGATGACAGCACTGGGCAGCATCAGAGGCTGGAACAGCAACTGATAGGCGAGGCCTGCCCACAGTAGTGGCAGGGTGATGGCATCTGGCAGCAACTGGGTGCGGAAGTCGATGACAGACAGCACCAGCAGGGTCAGACAGGCACCGAAGATCCACAGGCTTTGTGCCTCCAGGCCGTAGATCAACGCGATGGACGCGCCGAGTGCGCCTCCGGCCAGTTCCACCAGCGGATACTGCGCGCTGATACGCGTATTGCAGCTGGCGCAGCGTCCACGGCGTTTCAGCCAACCGAGGATGGGGAGGTTGTCGTGCCACTTGATCGGCGTGTCACAACCCGGGCAGCGTGATGCGGGCACCAGCAGATTGAAGCGCGGTGTGTCTTCGGCTTCCAGCTCCAATGCCTCGCGGGCCTCGGCGCGCCATTGGCGCATCATCATCACAGGCAGGCGGGTGATGACGACATTCAGAAAGCTGCCGATCAGCAAACCGAATATACCGGCCAGGCAGGCCTGCAGTGTAGGGGAGAGTTGGGCGAGTGATTCCAACTCAATACCCTCTGGTAAACATTGCTGCAAACATAATTTTTTCCTAAGTTTTTTGCTGGGTTAGTTGGGAATTAAACTACATTGCCAAGTTCAAAGATGGGCAAGTACATTGATACGACTAGTCCGCCAACTAAGGTGCCAAGAACTACGATGATGAATGGTTCCAATAGTGATGTTAAGGCATCAACTTTATTATCAACATCTTCTTCGTAGAAATCGGCTACTTTATTAAGCATCGCGTCAAGCGCTCCAGATTCCTCTCCGATAGCTACCATCTGGACAGCTAAGGTTGGAAATAATTGAGTGTTACGCATCGCAAAATTTAGCTGTTGTCCTGTAGAAACATCCTCTTTAATTTGAGCAATCGCACGTTCATAAACCTTGCTTCCAGAAGCACCAGCTGCGGTATCCAGCGACTCGATCAACGGAACACCTGCTTGGAAGGTGGTCGCTAAAGTGCGGGAGTAGCGCGCTACAGAGGATTTATCCAAGATGTCGCCCAAAACTGGTGCTTTAAGCATTAATTTATGCATCGAGTAAGCAAATTTTTCTGAGCGCTTCATTCCTTGGGCCATCAGAATACATGTAATAATTAAAGCCGCTAAAGCTACGTACCAGTAATTCTGGGCAAACTCTGAAAGAGTGATCGTCATTTGTGTAAAGGCAGGTAGTTCAGCACCAAAACCTTGAAACAAGCTCTCAAACTGTGGAACTACCTTTATCAGAAGTATTGCGGTGACACCAAAGCCGACACAAATAACAGCAGCCGGATAGTATAGTGCTTTTTTAACTCGAGCCTTCAGAGAATCGATCTTTTCCTTATAAGTGGCCACGCGATCAAGCATTTTATCAAGTGCCCCAGCTTGTTCGCCGGCAGCTACCAAATTTATAAATAAGCTATCGAAATGTTGGGGGTGTTGGCTTAGTGCTTCTGAGAAACTGGCGCCAGCTCCCACTTGGTTCATCATATCTTCGACCAGATGACGCATGCCCGGACTTTTCATGCTCTCAGCGACGATGCCAAATGCCTGTAGTACGGGTACGCCAGCACGGATCATGGTCGCCATCTGACGAGCGAACATGGTGACATCCTTGCCGCTGACCTTCTTGCTACCACCAAACAGGGAGGACTTCTTGCGCAGGCGCTTGACCACGATCCCCTGGCTGGTTAGCGTGCTCTTGACCTGATCGATGTTGGCCGACATCAACTCGCCTTTGACGTTTTCGCCGCGCGAGTTCTTGCCCGACCATTGCCAGATTTCTATGCCAGCTTTTTTCTGGTCTTTTTTGGCAGTTCTGGGAGTTGCCATGTCAGTTATCGTTCCCTGATAAATGGGGAGCAGGCATTGTAGGTCGAGCCATGAACAATGCCTGGGTCATATTGTCTTCAATGTGCCTGATGACTGAGCAAAAGTCAGCTATCTGGCGTATTGATCGTTACCGACACCATATGCGATCACTCTATGCTCGACCTGTCAGCAGTGGCTCAGTCCTTGGTGATGCGATTGACTTCTTCCAGCGAGGTCATGCCCGACATTACCTTGCGCAAGCCGCTACGCCTCAGATCTGAAAGCCCTTCCTTGCGTGCCTGGTCTGCCAGCTCGATGGCGGTACCCTCACGCATGATCAAGCGGCTCATCTCATCCGAGATCGGCATGACTTCATAGATGCCGACTCGCCCCTTGTAACCCAGCGTGCACTGACTGCAACCGACGGGGCGGAATATGGTTGCGGCCTCGAGTTCTGCTGCACTGAAGCCATTGTCTTCACTGAAGCCCATCGAAGCCATCGCCTCGGGCGGAATCTCCGCTGGCTGGCGGCAGTGGGTGCATAGGCGGCGAGCAAGGCGCTGAGCGATGATCAACGAGACGGAACTCGCGATGTTGAAAGGGGCAATCCCCATGTTGCTCAGGCGTGTCAGTGTTTCGGGCGCTGAATTGGTGTGCAAGGTAGAAAGTACCAGGTGACCGGTCTGTGCCGCCTTGACGGCAATTTCGGCGGTTTCCTTGTCACGAATCTCCCCGACCATCACCACATCGGGATCCTGGCGCAGGAAGGCGCGCAGGGCCGAGGCGAAGTCCAGGCCGATCTTGGGTAGCACGTTGACCTGGTTGACGCCTTCTACCTTGAGTTCGACCGGATCTTCCGCCGTCGAGATATTGCGCTCCGGTGTATTGAGGATATTCAAGCCGGTGTAGAGCGTCACGGTCTTGCCGCTACCGGTAGGCCCAGTGACCAGAATCATGCCCTGGGGCTGATCCAGCGTCTTCTCGAACATGGCGCGCTGTTCGGGTTCGAAGCCCAGCGCCTCGATGCCCATCTTGGCCGAGCTGGGATCAAGAATACGTAGCACCAGCTTCTCGCCATACACGGTGGGCAGTGTGTTGACACGGAAGTCGATGGAACGGGACTTGGACAGTCGCAGCTTGATCGCACCATCCTGCGGCAAGCGGCGCTCGGAAATATCCATGCGCGACATGACCTTCAGGCGCGCCGAGATACGGTTACGCATATTGAAGGGCGGGCGGGTATTCTCGATCAACATGCCATCGATACGAAAACGAATGCGATAGGTGGATTCGTAGGGCTCGAAGTGGATATCTGAGGCGCCACGCTTGATGGCATCCAGCAGTACCTTGTGAACGAAGCGTACGACTGGCGCATCGTCACTGTTGGCAGTGATAGCAAGATCGTTGTTGTTATCCTCCTCGCCCTCGAATTCCAAGCCATCGAGGGCTTCACCTTCACCGCCAAGCATATCCATGGCGCTTTCTTCGCCGGCTTCCAGGTACTGCTCCAATGCCGGCGTCAGCTGGTCGGCAGCGACCAGGACACTCTCGATCGACAAGCCAGTGGCAAATTGCAGCTCATCTAGATGTGTAAGTGTTGATGGGGAGGGCACGCCGACGGTCAAGCGATGTTCACGACGATAGAGAGGCAATACCCCTAGCTTGCGCAGGACCTTCTCGGGCAGCTCATCGATGGATGGCAGTGAGTCGATGCGAATAGCATCGAGATCCACATACGGCAGACCGTATTCCCAGGCGGCCGCCAATGTCGCGTCACGAGCTGTCACCAAGCCGTGCGCGATGATATGCAGTAACAGGCTCTCCCCGGCCTCATTGGCTTCCTGTTCCGCCAGCTGTGCTGCCTGTGGTTCGAGCAGGCCAGAGTTGACCAGTCGTGCAGCAAATCCTTTTAGCGTGTGTTCTGACTGGGGCATGACACTCTTCCTGTTGCAGTTGCCTATGGGCCTACTCTCGCTGCTTCAAACGTGAAACAGGTGCTGATCCGCTGTGCGTGAACTTTTGCGCGGCAAGCCATCGTATTACAAACATCGGCTTGCAGAAGAGTGTAGCTGGATTGCCCAGTGCTAGGAATGGTGCATTCGTGACTTGAGGGGGAGATAGGGGGCGCGGAGGGGGAGCGGAATACTGTTGGGTCAGGAGTAACGTTGAAGTGCATCTGAAGCTCGATCTCAAAGTTTTTGTGTTCGTTGCTTGCAATGTCACCGAGTGTAATCTATTGTAACAACCAAGCAGCCGTCAGCGCCGCCAGGCAAGCGTCTTGCGACATGGCAATGGCACCTGAACTGTGGCTGTGGTATCACTCGTCCCGTCCGGTCGACACCCCGTGATATCAAGATGTTATGCTGGTGAAGATGTTATTGGGAATATTAGAATCAAGCGCCCACATTGACATTCTTCTGTAACATCCTGCTGGTCAGGGAAGGTAACCGGGGTTTCAGGACGTACGACTTGATCTCACTACGCAAATGCAAGGGAGTCACACCATGACACGCAAGCAACAAGCTGGTTTTACATTGATCGAGCTGATGATCGTTGTGGCGATTATTGGTATCTTGGCGGCCATCGCCATTCCGCAATATCAGAACTACGTTGCTCGTTCACAGGTTGCGCGAGTAATGAGCGAGACTGGCACGCTGCGTACTAGTGTAGAAGAGTGTATTCTTAATGGCAGATTAACTGTTGGTGAAGCATCAGGCCAATGTGACATTGGCGCTACTGACTCAAATCTGATGACTAATAGTCGCCCGGCTATTACTAGTCCTCTTACAGAGACTTCTACTATCGTAGCCACATTTGGTGGTAATGCAGCCGCAGCATTGAGTGCTGATACGCTCACTTGGACACGTGACGATGATGGTGGTTGGTCTTGCTCTACTACTGTCGATGCCAATTACGTTCCTAATGGTTGTGGGGCTGGTTCTTGAATATCCTTGCATTTTGATGAAAGCCGCGCCTTGAGCGCGGCTTTTTATTAGTCATATTGTTATGGTGTAATATGTTTAAGATATTCTTCCTTTTATTTCTTTTTGTCTATCCATTATCGTCTCTTATATTAAATAGTTTTGGTGGGCGATTTATAAATCGTTTTCCTGAGATTGATGTTAATTTATCCAGTTTTTCTTTAGAGGATTATTTTTCTGTTATTTCCTACTTTATGATTATAGTGCTGTATTCGCTATGGCTTTCTTGCATTGCCAGTTTTTTTATGAATGTTAAAGAAAAATATCTTAGTAAGACCAACAATGCCTTGGCTTTTATGCTCATTTATCTTTCTATAATATATCTGCTCGAAACGATAAACGGCATAGAGTTTCCTGGTTCAAATTATAAGCATTTTTATTTAGATGAAATTATAGATTATTCTTTTGTAAATTTAGGTACGGTATTCATGATGTTTGTAGGAGGTGGAGTTTTCCTTTTTAACCGCCTTAGTTATAGAGAAAAGGTCTACGGCGTTATGCTATGTGCAATACCGCTAGGTTTATTGCTATTCAATTATTCGATAAATTTCGTTTCAAGGGTCATCGCTCCTAATAAAGTGAATGAAATTGCTTATTTAATAGGAATTGATGCTGTTAGAGCGGATGCTTATGAAGATTTAAGAGAAAATTCTAAATTTATCAATGATAATCAAGAGGTTTACTTGAATGCCTATACACCGGTAGGTAGAACCTATGCTTCATGGAATGTACTAACTACAGGTGAAGCTCCATTAAATAATGGTATAAGGTTTAATCTGTCAGCTAAAGCTCCTAAATGTACACTTTTTAAGGAATTCGAAAAGAATGGATGGAATATCGTATATGGCTCAGATGAAAAAAGGTTTAATCACATAGGTGAGAACTGTGAGTTAAAAAACAATATTGGAGCTTCGGCGCAAGCTTTAGATTTTATAGGAGCATCACCATTTTTTGATTACCCTATGCTTAATTTATTATCCGGATATGATTATTTGTTCAAGAAGTTCCTCCCGTTTCATGTCCATAACCGAGCAAACTATATCACTTACGATCCTAAAAGAGCAGCAGAGTTTTATGCCAATAAAATAAGTGCAATGTTGACATCTGGCGATAACTTAGTTGTATTTCATTTAACGCTTCCTCATCTTCCTTGGGAGCATAAGTGGTCCTATGATAAAAAAAAGACTAATCATGAAAAATATGAGCAAATGGTGATGGATGTTGGTTCTGCAGTTGATAAGTTTATGGGGTTTACTGCTGTGCCAAGTAATAGACTGAGTGGTGTGATCTGGTCCGATCATGGAGAAAGTTTTTCAGGTGTGCATTCGCATGGAAAGTATTGTTGTAATGATGTATCTGGCCATGGTACTTCCGAAAAGATTGTTGAGCAATACAATAACTTTATTTCATTTTCTAAAAATATTGATAGAGAAATAGCTTATAGACATGATAGCTTTATAACTACGATGGATGTATTTCCCACGCTAGCAAAGTGGTATATAGGTATAGATATTTCTAGCGATGGTTGTAATTTGTTGGATAGTTCCTCTTGTAAAAAAAGAAGGGGGCTAACTATTGAGACTGGTTATACTCTAGATGCTATGCTTAAAGCTAAAGTTAATATTGACGAGATTGTTCACAAAAGCGTAGGAGGATACCAGATACAAAACGGACGTTTATCCCTAAAGCCAGAGTTTGAGAAATCTTTAATGCTTGAGAAAAAATATAGTGTAGTGAGTGGGGATACTATCCTAAGAAATTAAATAATGCTGCCCAAAAGGGCAGCATTAAAAATCAATAAAGCGCCTCTTCCTCTTCCACCACATCCTTCAGTAGCTCCAGGAACAGCTTGTCTGCATCGGAGTGTTCTGCGGGATCTTCCGGTATATGAATGCTGGTAGTGTCAGAAATCTCGTTGGCGATGATGGCCAGCACTGCTTGCTCATTCTTTCCTTGTTCTGCCCCTTCCTTGAGGCGCGCTCGCGCCACGACCAGTGACTGCTCGAGAATCTTCGGGTCTTGCAGCAGCTTACGGATGAAGCCTTTCAGTTCACTGATGATGCGTGTCTTGTGCATTTCGCCGGATGCGTTGCTCATGGCGTGCTCCTTGTCTGGTGGATGTCTGTCTTTGAGTTCTAACGTGAATTATGGTCTTGATGACGATGCCTGGAACGCCGTTGAGCGCTTTTGAACGTTGAGGGCCAATCCAGGCCTGCCCAAGCCTGCCTCTAAAATGCATGACGTCATGTCTGCCTTTGCCTGCAGTGTAACCCACACGTCAGCGCTGGTGGATATGTGACATCACGCCGATCTCCAGCTTGCCAAACCACTCAAGCCCCTCTGCCAGGCGTTCCATCTCGGCGATTGATGCGTTGCGTGAGTCTGCGTCGCGGTAACATTGCAGAGCAGTTTCCGTGGCAGCTTCCGTAGTACAACTTGGGAGCTCCAACAGGATATCCACATGCGGGGCAGTCGAGTGGTGAGAGGTCATTGGAGTGACATGGTTGACGTAGTGCAGGGTGAGGCCGCTGCGCGCCTGCCAGAGAGGCGACTGCTGCCAGCATTCCTCCAGCGCTACGATGATGTCACTGCGCAGTGGCAGTGGCTGCGGTAGCGGTAGCGTGGGCTGCACCAGGCTGGCCTGGCCGAGATGCGAGTCATCTTCAGGGTCGATGTGATAGAGCACATCACTTAACTGGGGGAATTCGGCCTTGAGGCGAGCCACGGCATGATGACCGATGGCATGGCCTTCCGAGACGCTGATGCGTGGCGCGACCAGCAGGTGGACTTCCAGCACGATACGGCCGGCCAGCGTGCGACTACGCAGGTCATGCGCGCCACGCACCTCCGGCAGTGACAGCAAGCAATCACGCATGGCATGTTGCTGTTCGCGCGGCAAGGCGGTGTCGATCAATTCGCGTGAGGCCTCCCAGGCCAAGGAGGCGCCGATCTTGCCCACCATCACACCAACGACGACCGCCGCGATGCCATCCAGCCAGCTGGCCCCCAGCTGGGTACCGATCAGACCTATCAGCACCGCCACGGTGGAGAGCGCATCGCTGCGCGAGTGCCAGGCATTGGCCTCCAGCAGCTTGGATCTCTGCTTGCGCGCGATCTTGAGCGTAGCGCGAAAGATACCTTCCTTGCCCAGCAATGAGATGATCGCGATGCCGATGCCCAGCGCGCCGGGCAGCGGGATGGTCAGTGAGCCGAACATCAACTCCCAGCTGCGCAGGATGCCTTCCCAGCCAATGGCGCCCGCCACGGCCAGCAGCAGGCTGCCGAGCACCAGAGTGCCGAGCGTCTCGATGCGCTCATGCCCCCACGGATGTGAGCGATCCGGTGCCTGGCGGCCGTAGTGAGTCGCCACCAACACGAAGGCATCCGTCACCAGGTCTGACAGGGAATGGATGCCATCGGCGATCAGTGCCTGCGAGCCGACAATTTTGCCGATGATGAGCTTCGCGACACCCAGCACGCCATCCAGCGCCGCGCCGATCAAGGTGATGCGCTGTGCCTCACGCTTGGCGCTTGCTGAGCTGGCAGACTCCGTGGATGACGATGGTGGCATGGAGGGGGGCATGGGAAGGCTCGCTCAAAGGGGAGTCGGGTGCGTCATCAAGTCAGCGCCTACTCCTGCGCAGGCAGGGCAGGAGTCAGCGCACGCAGCTGTCTTCAGAGATCTCGCCGCTGGGGCGCAGGCGCCGTGCGAGGCTGTCAACGCCGATATTGAGTATGGCGGTGAGCACCAGCAAGGCAAATGCCTGATCAAACATCAGGTATTCGAAGCTCGAGTCGATGTGGAAGCCCAGCGTTACCACCCCCAGCATGCCGAGAATGGCCGTCTCGCGGATGATGGTTTCGGCGCGGTAGAGCAGCAGCGCGAACATGCCGGGAGCGACACGCGGGTTGAGCTCATAGAGCCAGCATTCGAACTTGCCCTGCGGGCGACTGGGCGGCAGCTGAATCTGGTTGGCATGGCGAGCACACAGAAAGGCGATGATCGCGCCGTTGTGCAGCGCCAGCGCCAGCCAGGCGGGCAGCAGGGAAGGCCCCAGCAGCAACAGCAGGATGAAGGCCAGAATCAGCTCTGGCGTGGTGCGCAGGAAGATCAGCAGGCCGTTGGTCGAGTGTTGTGAGAGGCGATTGCCCACATGGCGGCTGGCCAGCGGCCATAGCAGCATGGCGATCAGCAGACTGCCTGCGGTGCCCAGCAGACCGAGCAGCAAGGTATTGCCGATGGCAGGCAGCAGATCGGGCAGGTGGCTTGCCCACTGCAGCAGGTCTGTCGCGAGCTCACCCGAGATCAGTGACTCGAATGATGCATTGACCAGCGGCGCTGGCCAGATGTCATGACTGATGAAGCGCCACAGCAGGGTCGGGCTGACATCGGGCCATGGCCCCAGCCACCAGAGACTGGCGATGGCCAGTACCGGCAATACCCGACGGTGTCCCCACCACGGGAGCGTGGCGATCAGCAGATAGAAGATCCATAGCAGGGCGCCCGCCTCCGCGTAACGGCCCTCGCGAAAGGCGCTCTCCAGATAGAAGCCCAGCGTGGGCAAGCCGACGAAACCGAGCAGGACGCTGGCGCGCAGTCCGCATTCGAAGCGATAGCGGGTGTAGCTGGCCATGCGCCGCCACGCCATCGGCAGTTCTGCATACAGAAAGCGCATCACGCGCGAGCTGGCACAGGGTAGCGCCTTGAGCGGCGCCTGCGGCAGTTGTTCGAGAATCTCGGCATAGACCTTGGCGAAGGTCGCCGCATAGGGAATCGTGATCGCGGCCAGCGCCGTGGCGGCCGACAGCCCGAATACCTGCAGCAACAGCAGTGCCCAGAACAGCTCATGCACCGCACGCAGCCCGGCACAGATGCCCCGCAGCAGGCGCGAACGAGAGTAGACCAATGCCAGTGGCAGCCCGATCAGCGCGCCCAGCAGGGTGCCCCACAGCGCGAAGGCGATGGTCAGGACCAGAGCGTGCAGCGGGGATTCCAGCGCGCCGGGAGCCGGTGACGCCAGACCCGCCAGCATGCGGCCCAGCTCCTGCCACGGGTCGCGCGAGGTGACGGAGAGATCGGCGAAAGGCGCTAGCGCCAGCATCGCGATGACCAGACCGCCACCGAGGCGCAACAGGCGCGCACCGTCACTGCGTGCCTGCCACCAGCGAGGAGGATGGCGCAGCTCTGCCGTCATGGTGGAGGGGTCAGCTGACATCGGATGACTCGCGGGTCGCCGCAGCGGGGTACAGGAAGTCCAGGTCGCCGGGCGTCAGCCCGTCGGTCGCGACATCCAGCAGCACCTGACCCTGACGATGGCCCATGCCATCAGTCTGCTTGCCAAGACCGATCACGCGCGTGAAGTGAGTGAGTGCCAACTCGCGCTGATGGAGCGCCACCACACTGGTGGCGTGACGGGCATGAATCAACTGGATCAACTGGCTGGCCTGATGCGGGTCCACGCTTGCGACGGGTTCGTCACCGAGGAACAGATCATGGCCTTGATAGAGCGCGCGTGCGATGGCGACACGCTGGCGCTGACCGCCGGAAAGCGCCTCGACGGAGCGCTCCATCAGGCCGGCGATACCCAGCGGTTCGCACAGAGCGGCGACCGCCTGCCAGTGAGCCGGTTTCGGGCGCAGCAGATTGAACAGGTTGGTCAGCCGTGAGTGCTGGTCCAACCGGCCCATGAAGATGTTGTGGTAGACCGACAATTGCGGCACAAGCCCCTGGCGTTGAGGGCACCAGGCGGCCGCTACGCCGCGCTGTTGCAGCGCGGCGCGCAGGGATTCCAGCAGCGTGGACTTGCCTGCGCCACTAGCACCGAGCAGGGCGATGCGTTCGCCCGGCAGGAGGCGAATATCCAGATCACGCAAGACCACCTCGGCGCCATGGCCGAGGTGGTCTTGCGAAAGGTGCAGCAGTGGAGAGGGTGTTTCCTGGGTCATGAGCTCAGCGCAGCAGACCGAGCTGTTCGCCGACGGTCTTGATCGGCGCGTAGTCATCGTTGCTGGCCGGAATGAAGCCGGAGCGCGGGAAGCTCTCGAGCAGGTCCGGGTCCTTCATGTCCAGCAGGGCCGTGGTGACATGGGCGGTGAAGTCCGCGCCGAAGTGGCTGTCGGCATCGCCACGAATGGTCCACTGATAATCCGGGTAGGCCGGCGTCTGCCACAGCACCTGCACCTTGCTCGGGTCGACCTTGCCGTCCTTGACTGCCGCTTCCCACACCGCGAAGTTGACCGCGCCCACGTCATAGGTGCCGGCGGCGACCAGTGCGATGGTGCGGGAGTGGTCGCCGGAGAAACCGACGCGGCTGAACAGGGCGTCCGGGGCCTGCTGGAACTGCTCACGCAGATAGTATTCCGGCATCAGGCGACCCGAAGTGGAGGTCTTGGCGCCGAAGGTGAAGGAGTGGCCTTCGACGGAGTCGGGCAGTGCGTCCAGCGGCTCGGCGGCATCGCCGGCCAGCTTGAGGTCGCGACGCGCGATGAAGTAGCTGCGGAAGGCGGCGTCTTCCACGCCCTGTGCGATGGCCACGGAGCCCGGCACCATCTGACGCGCTTGAACGCCTGTCAGGCCGCCGAACCAGGCCATCTGGATCTGGTCATTGCGAAAGGCGCTGACGGCGGCGCTGTAGGATTTGACCGGCACATACTCGACATCGACGCCCAGCTTCTCTTCCAGGTAGTCGGCAACCTTGTCGAAACGCTCGACCAGACGAGATTCGTCTTCATCCGGAATCGCCGTGAACTTGAAGGTGTCGGCCTGAGCCAGACTCATGGTCACGGGAAGGGCGGAAATCAGGGTCAGAGCAGCAGTGGCCAGCCAGCGCATGGGAAGCATCCTCAGCATTCACGACATGAGACATCATGCGGCAGGCACCGCATGTCAGGGGGTATGGCGCGTATTGTTGTGTCTTGACCACGCGGGTGCAAGCCCTACGCCATGCCTGAAAGGTCGCTCAAGTGACCCTGGGGCCGTTAACGCGTTGAACGGTCGCGCGGGAAGTGCTCATTTGCTGTGGCCGGGCCTGATATTGCCGGGCCGGATGCTCATGATCTTCAGACAAGTGCTCAAGACTCTGGCGGGAAGCGGGTGTCCTTCAAACTGTCCTTGATCTTCTTGAGATGCTGCTGGAAATCTTCTCCACGGCGGAGCGTCACACCGGTGGCCAGCACGTCGATCAAGGCCAGGTGGATCATGCGTGAGGTCATCGGCATATAGATATCGGTGTCTTCCGGCGCCATGACTTCCAGTACTTCGGTGCACTCGCGCGCTAGCGGAGAGTCCGGTGCGGTGATGCCCAGTACCGCGGCACCATTGCTGCGTGCGAGCTTGGCGATATCGACCAGCTCGCGGGTGCGTCCGGTGTAGGAGATGATCACGATTACGTCGCCGGTATGGCAGGCGGCGGCCACCATGCGCTGCATGAGCACGTCTTCATAGGCCATGACCGGCAGGTTGAAGCGGAAGAACTTGTGCTGGGCATCCGCCGCGACCGGGCCTGAGGCGCCAAGGCCGAAGAAGCAGATCTGCTTGGCCTGGCTCAGGTAGTCGACGGCGCGTTCGATGCGTCTGGGGTCCAGTGCGCGACGGGCGTCGTCGAGCGCGGCCACGGTGGCACCGAGAATCTTGTCGCCATAGGCCGCGGCATCATCGCTCTGATCGACACTGCGTGACACATAGGGCGTGCCGCCGGCTAGGCTCTGGGCCAGCTTGATCTTGAAGTCGGGGAAGCCCTTGGCATCGAAGTTGCGACAGAAGCGGTTGACGGTCGGCTCACTGACCAGCGAGGCCTGAGCGAGCGCCGCGATGCTCATGCCGGTGGCCGCAGCCGGGTCCGCCAGAATGACGTCGGCGACCTTGCGCTCGGAGCGATTGAGCTCGTCGAGACGTTCACGGATGCGATTGATGAGGTCGTGTACTGCCATTCGCCTGTTACCCTGCCATTGTGTAGTGAAATAACTACGTAATCTGGGCATCCTAGCCTCACTCGTCTGGTAGGCCAAGCATCTCTTTGGGTCACTTGCTGATCCAGGGGCGCGAAGGACGAGGTGAAGGCGAAAGCGCCGCTGACTACCACTTTTAGGTAAGTTTACCTATTTGTGGGGCGAATTGTCTTGAGTGACAGCGGCGTTATCGCTACATTTGTTGTTAATATAACCAGCCATGTATCGCCAACGCCTTCCCGGTGCCGTGTGTCATTCGAGCCTCTCCTCGCCGCGCCAACCTGCGCAGCCTTCATGGAGCGGGTTCGAAGTCGCCCACCTTGTCGGTCATTTCGGCATACAGGGCAGTTTCGACGGGAGAAATCGGCGGCATGAGTTCCGACATCATTCCGGGCGTGGATATTGCCCTGTTCGGCGCCTTGGGCGACCTCGCCAAGCGCAAGCTATATCCAGCCCTCTATCACCTCGACCGTGACGGCCTGCTCGAGAAGGCAACTCGCCTGATCGGTCTGGCGCGTCAGGATGTCAGCCTCGAATCCTTCAAGGACACCGTGCAGGCGGCGCTCAAGGAGCGCGTCAAGCCGGAACACCTCGAGAAGGAATGCATCGAGCGCTTCCTCTCTCGCATCAGCTACGCGGCGCTGGACTTCAGCACCGTGGAAGGCTATTCCGCGATCGCCGATTGGCGTGTGGATGCCAAGGGCAAGCCGTCACCGCGTCCGCTGATGATCTATCTTTCCGTACCGTCGCGTATCTACGGCGACATCAGCAGCAATCTGCAGGCGGCGGGCTGTCTCGACGAGCACTCGCGTGTCGTGGTCGAGAAGCCGATCGGCTCTGATCTGGAAAGCTCGCGTGTCGTCAACGACGCGATCGGCGCCGTCTTCCACGAATCCCAGATCTATCGCATCGATCACTATCTGGGCAAGGAAACCGTCCAGAACCTGATCGCGCTGCGCTTCGCCAACCCGATGTTCGGCAATCAGTGGAATCAGAACCAGATTTCCCACGTCGAGATCACCGTGGCGGAGAAGGTCGGCATCGAAGGGCGCTGGGGGTACTTCGATCAAGCCGGTCAGCTGCGTGACATGGTGCAGAATCACCTGCTGCAGCTGCTGTGTCTGATCGCGATGGACCCGCCGTCCAACCTGGATGCGGACGCCATTCGTGACGAGAAGGTCAAGGTGCTCAAGGCGTTGCGCCCGATCACCGGCGAGCGTCTCAACACGGATCTGGTACGTGGCCAGTACATCGCGGGTGCCGTCGACGGCCAGCACGTGCCGGGCTATCTCGAGGAAGAAGGCGCCAACACCGAATCCCAGACCGAGACCTTCGTGGCCTTCAAGACCGAAGTCTCCAACTGGCGCTGGGCCGGTGTGCCGTTCTATCTGCGGACCGGCAAGCGCATGCCGGAAAAGCTGTCACAGATCGTGATCCACTTCCGTCAGCAGCCGCACTACATCTTCGATCCGGACCAGCGTTCGCTGGCGGCCAACAAGCTGATCATTCGTCTTCAGCCGTCCGAAGGCATCTCCCTGCAGGTGCTGACCAAGGACTCCGGTCTCGACAAGGGCATGCGTCTGCGTCCGGGCCCGCTGGACCTCGACTTCAACAGCGCCTTCCCCAAGCGCCGTATTCCGGAAGCTTACGAACGTCTGCTGCTTGAGGTCATCAAGGGTCAGCAGTATCTGTTCGTGCGTCGTGACGAGATCGAACACGCCTGGCGTTGGGTCGATACCCTCATCGATGGCTGGGAATCCCGCGCTGCCACGCCGCGCCGTTATCCGGCCGGCTCCTGGGGGCCCGTCTCCTCGATCGCGATGATCACGCGCGATGGCCGCAGCTGGTATGAGGAGTATTGAGATGAGCGCCACCGTGACTGAGCAGGACCCGCGCGTACAGACCGCACACTCTCTCGCCGAGTATCTGGCCGCCGCCTTGCGCGCAGACCTCGACGTTGATCCGTCAGCGCGTGCGCTGCTGGTGGTTTCCGGCGGCTCCACGCCCAAGCCGCTGTTTGCTGCGCTGCGCGACAAGCCGCTGGACTGGTCGCGTGTCGATATCACTCTCGCCGATGAGCGTTGGGTGAGCGAAGACGCCGATGACAGCAATGCACGCTTCGTGCGTGAGCACCTGCTGAGCGGTGCGGCCAGTGCCGCCACCTTCCACCCGCTGACCAACGCCGAGGCAGAGCCGGAGAGCGGTTGCGCAGAAGTGAGCGCTCGCATCGCGGCACTCCCCTGGCCGGCCTCCGCGCTGATTCTCGGCATGGGTGGCGATGGTCATACGGCCTCGCTGTTCCCCGATGGTGACCGCCTGCAGGAAGCGCTGACCAGCGCGGATTGCTGTGTCCCGATGCGTGCACCCAGCGTGCCGCAGGCGCGTATCACGTTGTCTCTCGAGCGTCTGCGCCAGGCGCGTCGTACCGTGCTTCATCTCACGGGGACCGACAAGCAGGCCGTGCTGTCGCGCGCGCTGAGCGACGTCGAAGCGGTCAGTGAACTGCCGATTCGTGCCTTCCTGTCCGCGCCGCTGGCGCTTTACTGGGCCCCCTGATCACATCGGCCGCGGCCAGCCACAAGGGAGGTTGGCCGCGGCACAAGGAGAACGCCATGAGCTTTGAAAAACAGCTTCCGTCGACTCGCACCACCGAGATCGACAGCATCTGCCAGAAAGCCTCCGTGCTGCCGGTGATCGCCGTCAAGCGCATCGAGGACGCCGTACCGCTGGGCAAGGCCCTCTACGAAGGTGGCCTGACCGTGCTGGAAGTCACGCTGCGTACCGACTGCGCGCTGGAAGCCATCCGCCTGATGCGTGAAGCGCTGCCCAACGCCAGCATCGGTGCCGGCACCGTGCTGACGCCGGAACAGTATCGCCAGGTGGAAGAGCTGGGTGTCGACTTCATCGTCACGCCGGGCACCACCGAAGCGCTGTACCAGTACGGCGTGACCAGCAGCGTGCCGATGCTGCCGGGTGTCGCGACCGTCTCGGAGCTGATGACGGGCTGGCAGTACGGTTACCGTCGCTTCAAGTTCTTCCCGGCGGAAGCCGCGGGCGGCGTCAATGCGATCAAGTCTTTCGGTGGCCCGATCAGCGAAGCTCGCTTCTGCCCGACTGGCGGCATTTCCCTGAGCAACGCCGCTGACTACCTCGCGCTCAAGAACGTGATGTGTGTCGGTGGTAGCTGGGTCGCGCCGCAGAAGCTGATCGATGCGGGTGACTGGGATGGTATCCGCGAGCTGGCGCGTGAAGCCTCTGAGCGTTTCCACCGCTGAAGCCTGATGTCTGGATGAGTGCTGGCCACTGATCCAGCGGCTGCCTGTCAACGTCCTGCACGCCGTCGTGCTTGAGGCTGACAGGCTGCCAGTACTGCTCTCTCTCGACAGCTTGGCTGTTGCTTGTGACCCGTCTCTCGCGAGGCGGGTCTTTTTTGTGCGCGTCATCTGGCGGGCTGGCGGAATGATTGGCTGATAGGTGGGCCCGGCTGGAGCCGCTTGGCTAGCTGTGACACCTGTCTCCATGCTGCGGCGTGCTCAGCTGTCGGTAGAGGTCATCCAGCAGGGGCAGGGCCAGCCCATCTCGGGTGGCGGCAAGGCGCAACGGGCCAAGGATCGCCTCGACCTCGGTAGGGCGACCGGCGAGCACATCCTGAAGCATCGAAGCGCGATTGTTGGCGGTCGCGCGGATGACCTGTTCGACCAGCGCCTGCCAGCCTTCCCCCGGGGCAGAGATACCTTCGCTATCCAGCACCGTAGCGATCTCCTCGACCGCCTGGCGGACCATCGGGGCAAATGGCCGGTCACGCAGCTGGCCATTGCGAATGCGATAGCGTGCCACCAGAGGATTGATCGCCGCATTGATCGCCAGCTTGTGCCACAGGCGAGTCTGGATGTCCGGCGTCTGTTCGCACGCAAACCCTGCAGCCTTCAGCCACTCACATTGCATGAGGGCGGCCTGGTGGGACTGGCTGTCGGGGTCGCCGTCGCCGTCACCGTCACTTTGCCATGCGCCCAGCCAGGTGTGACCGCGTCCGGCGTGTTGCACGCCCAGATGCTGGAGTTCATCTGCTGTTGAGCCTGCGTCAGGCGTCGTGCTTGCGCCAGTCTCGGATGGCAGCCAGGCGCCTTCGGTGGTGCTGGCGCATAGCAGGTTGGCGTGGCGTTCGGCCAGCCACGGCTGAGCGCTCAGGCCATTCTGCCAGCAGGTCACGGGAGTCTCGGGCGTGATATGTGGTGTCAGTTGCTGCCAGACGGCGGGTACGCCGTAGGCCTTGGTCGTCAGCCAGATGGCAGAGGGTTTTCTAGATGACGAGCCTTGCAGTGTGTCAATTGTCGAATATTTTATCTTTGTGCTAACAGTGTGTGATTCTGGTGTGGTCATATCGAGAATAATCGCTTGCCCCACCATTGCCTGACGCCCCAGCAACAAGACACGCGGTAACGTGGATGCTCCCTGCTCACGCAGCTCTCGCTGACGTGCTGCCATCAGCGAAGCTGCCAACAGGCGCCCGATGGCGCCCGGGCCGATGATCCACAGCCAGTTGTCTTCCGGGTCAGTCATTGTGTGCATATTTGTCATCTTGTTCTGGAGGGCAGAGCAGTGCGTGAGCGCGGGAAAGACCGGTGGTACTTCACCTGACCCGCAGTCAGCTATCGGTCTTGCGTCGTGACGCAGTCGCTCGCTTGCGGGGGCTCCTGGTGGAAGCACTTTTACGAGAAGCGCCGTCCTTAGTGCTGCCAGCAGTGTTGCCAGAAGAGCCGCCAGACGCGCGCTTCTTGTAGGACGTTGTCCTGCGACGCGCGCCGCCCTTGCCACCCCCCTTGCGCGGCGCGGGTGTCGCACCGCCGACGCTGGCCAGTGCCGTGCTCAGACGGCTGGCGGAGCTATCGGCGAGCAGCGCACGCAGATCCACTATCAGATCGCTCAAGAAGGGCGCTGCCGGGTCGCCTTGCTCGTGGATCATGCTCAGGCGTTGCTCCCACTGTGCGGTGCGCTCCGGACGCGATACGGCAGGCGGCAGCGCATGAATCAGCGCGCGGCCGATACGTGTCGAGCGCATAGCCTGACCCTCGCGCACCAGATAGCCACGGTTGATCAGTGTCTCGAGCATGCCGGCGCGTGTCGCCTCGGTGCCCAGGCCATCCACATCGCGCAGCGTGCGCCGCACCGCTTCATCCTCGACGTAGCGTGCGATGTTCATCATCGCCTGAATCAGGCTGGCGTCGTTGAAGGGCTCCGGCGGGCGGGTCTCTTTCTCCTCGAGCCCGCAGTCGAGCACGCAGGCCGGTTCGCCTTCCGTCAGGGCGGGCAGTGGCGGCGGGGTCTTGTCATCGGCGGCTGCGTTCTTGTCGGAGGTCTTCTTGTCTGAGGCCTTCTTGTCAGCGTCCTCGCTGGCCTCCGCAGTGCGCTGAAACAGCACCTTCCAGCCCTCGTCGATGACGCTGCGGCCACTGGCGCGGAAGGGCTCCTTGGCGAAGCGCAGCTCGACCTTGACCTCGCGATAGCGGTAGGCCGGGTAGAACTGGGCCAGCACGTTGCGCGTGATCATGCGGTAGAGGTTGGCTTCATCGCGCGAGAGACGCGCATAGTCCGGCTCGCGCCCGGTCGGCGCCAAGGCGTGGTGCGCGCTGACCTTGCTGTCATTGAAGGCGCGTGAGCGCAGGCTGAAATCGGCGCCGCCACTGAAGCGTTCAAGCTCGCGGTCGCCCACGCAGGCGCTGATCATCAGATTGGCCATGCCGGCGTGATGTTCGCGCGGCAGGTAGCGGCAGTCTGAGCGCGGATAGGTGATCAGCTGATGACGCTCGTAAAGCGCCTGACAGGTGTCGAGTACCTTCTGGGCGGGCAGGCGAAAGCGGCGCGCAGCATCGACCTGCAGCGCCGAGAGCGAATAGGGCAGCGGCGCGGGCTGTGACTTGTCGCTGGCCTCGACAATTTCGACATGGCCATCGCCGAGGGTGGTCAAGGTCGCGAGATGGCGGGCGAGGCGCTCGGCGGGACGGCTATCCAGCAGGCGACCCTTGTCATCGAGTGGCAGCGGGGTGCCCTTGTCCGCCAGGCGTTGCAGCCAGGGTGAGCTGGGCGCATGCCACCAGGCCTTGAAGCTGCCCGCCGCCACGCCAGCCTCTATCCACAGCGGGAAGAAGGCGCGAGGCTCGAAGGCCTCGATTTCCTCATCACGGCGCACGACCAGCCCCAGCAGCGGCGTCTGCACGCGCCCCACCGACAATACGCCGTCGTGGCCGGCCTGACGCCCGGTCAATGTCCAGGCGCGGGTCAGGTTCATGCCATACAGCCAGTCTGCGCGCTGGCGCGCCAGCGCGGCTTCATAGAGCGGCTGCCAGCGCTGATTGTCGTCCAGCTTGTTGAGGGCACGGCTGACGGCGGGGCGGTTCATGTCGCTGATCAGCAGGCGTTTGACCGGCCCGCGCCAGCGCATGTGCTCCAGCACTTCCTGTACCAACAGCTGGCCTTCGCGATCGGGGTCGCCGGCATGCACGACCTCATCGGCCAGCTTGAGCTGCTCGCGGATGGTCTTGAGCTGACCGCGCGCCTGGCTGCGTGGCTTGAGCTTCCATTGCTCGGGGATGATCGGCAGGTGATCCAGCGACCAGCGCTTGAAGCGCTCGTCGTAGTCATCCGGCGGGGCCTGCTCCAGCAGGTGGCCGATGCACCAGGTGACACGGGTGTCACCGGCATCGATATAGCCGTCGCGCTTGCTTGAGCGTCCGGGCAGCGCCTCGGCAATGGCGCGGGCGAGGCTGGGCTTTTCGGCGATGATCAGGCGCATCGGGCATCCTGCGGTCAAAGGCTGTCGATATGATGATCCATACAGTATGCCGTTGGCCCGAGGCGGGGATCAATCGTCGTCGAGCGCGCGACGTGCCTGGACGAGGGCGCGATACCAGTCGCGGTTGGCGGTCTGGATCAGCGGAGGGCGATTGGAGAGATAGCTGACCGGGTGGTGATCGGCGGGCTGATAGTTGCTGAGCATGTTGAGCGTCGCTTCACGGGCGCCGAAGGTATCGCGCAGGAACTCGATGGCCAGCGGCTCCAGCTCGACGCGGTAGTGGCGCACCAGCGCGATGGCCAGTGATTCGGCGGTGCGTGACAGGTCATCGTCGATCTCGCGCACCATGGCGCTGCCCAGGGCCGCCTTGGCCGCCGCGGACTGATTGGGCTCCAGCTGGCCGAAATAGGCGGCGTTGGAGCCATTGATGGCGCGCTGCACGGCCGGGCGTGACAGGTGTATGTGGGGCTCCAGCGCGAGGGCGATCTCGACCGCCATCGCCTTGGCCTTGTCGACACCGACCCGCAGCACCGTCTCGCGCGCCTGGTAGGCGATCTCGCTGTCGACGCGCTTGATGCGGCTCTCGTTCAAGTGATCGGCCAGATGCTTGCAGACCTCCGCCTTGGCTTCATCGTCCAGCGCGATGGTCTTTTCCTGGATGCGCAGACCACGACGGCCCGGACCGACTCGCAGGCGGGTGGCGTCATCGGACATCTGCGAGGCGATGTTTTCCCAGCGCTTGGACATCTTGAGGAAGACGGCGTGGCTGCGCCCGACCTGCTCGTAGGCATTGGTCACCGTCTTGTAGAGGCGGATGGCGTTGGTGAGGATGTCGGCGCGCGAGCGCAGCGCGGCGCGGTGTTCACGATCGCCCTCATTGACCGCGATCGCCAGATGCGTCACCTGCTCGGCAAGGGCGTCCATCGCCTGGGTGGAGCGCTCCAGCAGTACCTCGGCGCGCAGGCCGGAGGCGGCATCCTCCACCAGGGTGCCGGATTGCTCGGCCAGATAGACCGTCAGCGCCTTGAGGCGTGACAGGCCGGTGGCCTGACGAATGCGATAACGCGAGCGGGCATGCTCGAGGTTGTCCAGCGCGCGCGCCAGCTTCCAGCGGCCACGGTACTCGAAGGTCAGCAGCGGAATCTTGCGCCCGCTGATCAGCTCGAAGGCCAGAATCAGCATCTCCTCCACGTCCTGCAGGGTCATCAGCAGGTCGTTGTCCTGCTCGATGGCGGCCAGCACACGCTCGATGAAGTTCTCGTCACGCGGCACGCCGCTGTGCAGATCCGGCGCGCGTCCTTCGAAGCGCTCACGCAACAGGCCGATGGCCTCGGGGGCCAGCTCGGCCAGCTCATTGAACTGGGGCTCGAGCCATTCGCGGTTGAGGCTGTTCATGTCGCGGATACGCGCATGCAGGCCCACGCGACGGTAGACGTCGATCTGGCTGATGATGCGCGCGGCATCACGGTCATCGAGCAGCTCCAGCGCCGCCAGCTCGACCCCCTCCGGCGCGAGATCCTGCTTGCGCAGCAGCATGGCCGCCGCTTCACGCCGGCGGGCATCGCCTTCGAGGCTCTCGACGATCAGGTTGCGCGTGGCGAGAATCAGCTCCGGCACGGTGTCGATGACGCGTTCGATCTTGGCTTCGGTGCGATCATAGCGCCGTGAGCTGGTCAGGTTGTGGGCGATATTGGCCACGATGCCCGCGACACCGGTGATGACGGTGTAGGAGATGAAGAAGATGTAGTTCTCGAAGGTCGGTTCCTTGCCGTAACCGAGCAGATAGCCGCCCCAGGCGCCGATCAGCGTCACCGGGCCTGCGGTCCACAGGATCTGCATCAGGCTCACCGACCAGGGCACACGCTCCACGGCCTGGGTAATGCGGCGAATCTCGTCGCGGCCCTCACGCTCCAGACGCACCTGGGGCGCGTCATTGGCAGTGTTGGCTCGGGGACGAAAGGGGCTCGGCAACAGCAAGGCAGGCTTCCTTGATTGAACGGGGTGGGGCTTCTGGCTCGACATGGGCTGCCGAGAGGTTCGTGAGCACGAGCCTCGAGCGCAGCGCGGGGCAAAGGGTGTCGTCAACAGTAGCATTGGGCAGCCTTTTGGCTCCAGTGAGCAAGGGCCGCAAGCGGGTCGGGCGTGGTAGAATTTCGCCCGCCATTGACTGGCCAGCGGGTCTCGCCAGGTCGTCAGGCTCACGCTAGGACATCAAAAAGCTCTGGAGGTTGTGTGGAACGAGACTTGGAAGCAGGAAAGGGTGCAGGTGACGGGGCTGAAGTCGTGTTGCTGGACGGCGGCATGGGCCAGGAACTGGTGCGTCGTAGCGGTCGTGAGCCGACGCCGCTGTGGTCGTCTCAGGTGATGCTGGACCAGCCTGAGCTGGTGCGTGACCTGCACCTGGATTTCATTCGTGCTGGCGCGCGCGTCATCACGCTCAATACCTACACGGCCACGCCGCAGCGTCTGGGCCTGGCGGGTGTCGGCGAGTCGATCGCGGCCATTCATGCCGCCGCCGGCAAGGCCGCGCAGGATGCCATCGCCCTGAGTGGCGAGGCGGATGTACGCGTGGCAGGCTGCCTGCCGCCGCTGGTCGCCACCTATCGCCCCGATGTCGCGCCGGATGCTGACGAATCCCTGGCCAGCTATCGCCGGCTGGTGGAATTGCAGGCACCGCTGGTCGATGTCCTGCTGTGTGAGGCGCTGTCTTCCTGCGTCGAGGCTCGCGCCGCTGCCACCGCCGCACTCGAGAGCGGCTTGCCGGTGTGGGTCTCGCTGACGGTGAAGGATGACCTGACCGCGACCCTGCGCAGCGGTGAGCCGCTGGCAGACGCGATCAGCATGCTGCAAGCGATGGGCGTGGACGCGATCCTGATCAATTGCAGCGCGCCGGAAGCCATTCAGGGTAGTCTGGAAAATCTGCTGGCCAGCCCGCTGCCGACCGGTGCCTATGCCAATGGCTTCACCTCCATCGCGGAACTCAACCCCGGCGGCACCGTCAAGGACCTCAAGGCGCGCGAAGACCTGGGGCCTGAGCAGTACGCGGCGCATGCGCTGGGGTGGGTCAATGCCGGCATTCGTATCGTCGGCGGTTGCTGCGAAGTGGGCCCGGCGCATATCGCCTGCCTGGCCGAACAGCTCAGGTCAGCAGGTTATCGCTGCGTCAGCCGCTTGAGTGAGTGAACGATGAGGGGCGAGGCTTCCTCGTGATAGACTTCGCCCCTTGATTCGCAGGTTCTGACGGGCATCGCGCCTGAGGAAACGCCGAGGCGACGATCGGGGTGCGGTGTCTGCAGGACTGTGAAACGCTTTTTTAGGGAGATGCCATGCTTGCCGAGTGGGTCGAACGGCTCTTGAGTTACGCCAGTGGGGCACTTGATGCCATCCGCGCCGATGAATCCTTTCCTGCCTTCATGCAGTGGGCGCATTCGGAGGGCGTGAACTACAGCGGTGGCGACGAAGCGCTGGCGGTAGCGCTGGCGCCGGTGCTGTGGAGCCAGACTCCGCTGGTGCGACTCGACTTCGCGCGCGAGTCGTTGGCACCGCCCGGACGCAACGAGCCTTGCTGGTGTGACTCGGGTCGCAAGTACAAGCAGTGCTGCGACAAGGTGCAGCTGCCGGCGATTCCGGATCACCTGATGTGGATGCTGTCGCTGCGCGAGTTCAAGGGGGAACAGCTCAAGGCGGCGCTGGCCTCTGGTCTCGCGCCGGCGCAGGCGCTGCTCGAGGCGGGGCTGATCAGCGCCGAGAGCGGCAATCGCGGTCGGGCTCAGCAGATCATGGAGGCGCTGTTCGATACCAGCGACTGGTCGCGTCTGCCCGAGCAGGCCGAGCCTGGCTTCGAGCTGCTGCTGGATCTCTATCAGGAGCGCGGCTTCACCCGCAAGAAGGCGCTGCTGCTCGATGAGGTGCTGGAGCGTGGCCCTGCCTTCCTGCGCGGCGTCGCCCTGGAGCATCAATGTCTGCTGCATCTGGACAGCGATGACCTGGGCTCGGCGCGCGCCGCCTTCATTCGTGCCCAGCAGACGCTGCCCGATTCGCCGACGCTGGCGTATATCGAAGCCATGCTGCTGCTGCACGAAGGCCAGCCCGAAGAGGCGCAGGATCGTGCGCGCTTCTGGTGGCGTCGTCTGTCCAAGCAGAAGGACATCGAGCCCGGTCAGCTGGAATTCCTGGCGGATCTGGCCGAAAACCCGCGTGCCACGCTCGCCGAGCAGATGGTCAATTCCGATGAGTCGCTGTCGGATTCACTGGCCGCCCTGCAGGCGCTGTTCGAGGTGATCGAGCATCCGCCGCGTCTGGCGCTGGAAACGCAGGAAGATGGCAGTCTGCTGTTCCGTCAGAATGCGGAGCAGGCCGTGACACTCGGGCTCTGGGAGGCGGTCTTCCCGGCGCGTATCGAGGAAGAGGCGGCACTGGCACTGGATATCGATCCCTGGGATGTCCAGGACCCCAACGAGTGGCTGCAGCAGCTGTGCGCCAGCCCCGAATGGCTGGACGTTCCGGCGGTGTGTCAGGGGCTGATCCTGGCACTGGCCAGTCGCTTCGGTAGCCTGCCGTGGATGTCGGACACCTTCTTCGTGCCGCTGGCACAGCGCTTCGATCGTTGGCTCGATCAGATCGAACAGGCCGGCGGCCTGTTGCGCTGGGAAGATGGCGACAACGCCCAGTTGCTGCGTTGTGGGCTGGGGCTGGTGATCGGCATGGAGCGCGGTGAGCGCGAGCGTTCGCGCCAGCTGGCGGAGCGCCTGCTCAAGCTCGACGAGGAAGACAGCCTCGGCCTGCGTGAGCTGGTGCTGGATCAGCTGCTGCGCGAAGGCCGCAACGACGAGGCCGTGACCCTCGCCGAACATGATATCGAGCGGCGTGCCGTCGATGAGGAAATGCCGCTGTTGGGCATCCTGATGGGCCAGGTTCTGGCGCTCTATCGACTGGGTCGCGACAAGGACGCCGAGCAGGCACTCGAGATCGTGCGGGAAGCCAATTCGCACCTGATCAGCCTGCTGGTGGCGGAGCATCCGCGACCGGTGAGTCTGGCGGTGGAAGCGCCGGAACCCGGCACGCGTGGCGAGGCCTGGCAGTACCGCACCCTGATGCGCGACCAGTGGAAGCGCAGTGAAGGCGCGCTTGCCTGGCTGGCCAAGCATCGCTGAGCCTGTGTCAAAGGCCGCTCATGCTGCCTGACGAGTGATCGCAAGCGCTCGCATGACAACACTTCGTGTGACAAGGCCGCGTATGACGAGGCCCGTATGAAAAACCCCGCAGTGCCTTGGCACTGCGGGGTTTTTTGTATCTCGACCTGTATCAGGAGGAAGCGTGAACGAGTGTGATCACTGCTGCTTGCCTTGCTGGCGCAGTCGCCAGGCTTCTCGAAGGGCGCCGCGTAGCCCCGGCGTCTGGCCGACCTGGATGGCCTCCAGCGTCGCGGCGAAGGCATCCGGTGTGGCGCGCCAATCCGGGGGCTGAATGGCGCCTGCACTGCTGATGCCGACCCTGTCCAGTGGTGGTGGCGAGCGTTCGGGCAGTGCCCCGAAAAGCCGCATGCGGCTGTCCTGTACCTGACGCAGGCGATGGCGAAGCTCCTTGTAGCGCGAGCCGAAGGGGCGTGTGGCCAGGGTGATCAGGGCCGCCAAAATCCGCTCTTGCCATTCTGGGCGTGCCGGGTTGCGGTAGGCGACCCCGCGTTGCGAGGCGGCGCCTGCCTGGCGGCGGTCCTTGAGCCAGTGCGGGGCCGTCCTGTCGAGTGCCTCGCCCTCGAACAGGATACCGGCGTTGACCTGCTGGCCACCGTGCACGCGGGTGAAGGGCAGGATGACGCAGTCCTCGAGCATGGCGCCTTCTTCCACGTAGCTGCCCTGTTCCAGGCAGCATTGCCCCTTGAGCAGCACGCCGGGCTCCACATGGGTGGTGATGCCGGCGAAGCCGCCAGTGAGGCGCGATTCATCCAGGCGCGTGGCGCCGGCGGCGTAGTAGACGTGGTGCAGGTCCTGCTCGCCGGGCAACACCCCACGTTCGCCATGCGGTGTCAGGCCTGAGTCAGCGGCATCGAGCGCCTGCATCACTAGGGTGTGATAGTGCGACAGCGAGGCCAGCAGGGCAGGCCCCAGCCCGAGATTGTCGCGCAGTTCAGGCCAGTGCAGACGAGCGAGCGACGGGTCTGCCACGCTGGCTGGATGGCAGATCGGCGCGCCCGACGCCATGGCCTGCTCGCTGATCGCGAGACTGTCATCCTTGAACCACTCCGGCATCAGCAGCACATCGGCGCGCAGCACCGGCGCGGGCAGGGCGGCCATGGCGCCGAGCCGTTTGATCTGCTCGGCCGGGTCTCGCTCGCCGGGCATCGGCAGAATGTCGAGATCGATGCCCCAGCGTGAGCCATCGGCGATGCGCGCCCGGAACCACTCAGGGTCACGGGCGATGATCAGGCTGATGTGCGTCACGCCTCGCCCGACCAGCAGGTCGAGGTTGCGCTCCAGCACGCTGCGTCCGGCAATCGGCAGCAGGGCCGGCGAGTAGCGGCGGTCAATCGGCGCGACTTCCTGGCCGAGGCGGTCCGCCAACAGGATCACATGCATTGCACACCTCCTTGGCATGAGTCATGACACTGGTGCAGCGCAGCATGAATGAGAGAGGGAGTCTCGCGCATCAGTAGGCTCCACGGCTGGTCAGAACGGCAGGAATGGTGCGCAACAGCAGCTTGATGTCTTCCTTGATGCCCTGACGATGCAGATAGAAGAGGTCCAGATGGATCTGTTGCTCGAAGGACAGATCCGAGCGTCCCGAGACCTGCCACAGTCCGGTCAGCCCCGGGGTGGCATCCAGACGCATGCGCGCGCGCGCCTCATAGAGCGCCACCTCGCGGGCCAGTGCCGGGCGTGGCCCGACCAGCGCCATCTCGCCGCGCAGAACGTTCCATAGCTGCGGCAGTTCATCGATGGACAGCTTGCGGATCACACGACCCACCCGCGTGATGCGCGGGTCCTGCTTCATCTTGAACAGCACGCCACCTTCGCTCTCATTGGCGGCCTGCAGTTCGCGCAGACGCTCTTCGGCGTCGATATACATCGAGCGGAACTTCCACAGCTTGAACGGCTTGCCGTGGCGCCCGATACGCTCCTGACCGAACAGCACCGGGCCTGGCGATTCCAGGCGGATGGCCAGCACCGTGCCCAGCAGCAGTGGTGACAGCACCAGCAGCACGCCGCTGGCACCGACGATATCCATGGCGCGGCGCGCGCGCGGAGTCAGCCAGTTGCTCACTCGCCATCGAAAGTGGCGCCAGTTGGAGCGTGATTTCATCCACAGGCCGCGGCCGGGAATCGCCTCTTCCCCATACTTGCGCACGCTCATCAGAAAGCTCGGGTTGCCAAGCACGTAGCGCTTGAACATGCGGCGTGGCTCCATCAGCAATCGCCAGGCCCATTCCATGCCCAGTCTGCGCACGACGCCCGGCGCACGCGGGATGCGCTGGGAATAGAAGTCGAACAGACCGCCGACCCCCATGACCACTGGCACCTCGAGTCGCTCACGGTAGGTCGAGATCCACTTCTCCTGCGCCGGCACGCCCATCGCCACCAGCAACAGGTCGGTGCCCTGATTGATCTGCGCCAGTACGTCGTCGATGATTTCCGGGCCGATGAAGCCGTGATGTACACCACTGATCTCGAGCGTCGGCCATTGCTCGCGGAGCTTGTCGGCCATTTTGTCGGCCACGCCCGGGGCGGCGCCGAGCAGGAACAGGCGCTTGTTCTCCGCCACCAGCATGTCGCACAGATGGGGCAGCAGGTCGGTGCCATTGAGGTTGGCTTCAAGCTCCTGGCCGAGCATGCGACAGGCCATCTTGATGCCGCTGCCATCGGGCAGCAGCAGGTCGCTGTCATGCAGCACCTGCAGGTAATAGCGATCGACCTGGGCCACGTTCAGGCAGTGCGCATTGACGAAATTGACGGTGCGCGGCTGCGGATCGCTGATCCAGCTCTTGAGCAGGCTCAGGCAGGTGTCGAGACTGGTGTTGACGAAGGGCACCCCCAGCACCTTGGCGTGAGGCAGCGTCTTGACGTGCTCAGTGGTGAAGAGGGCTTGATCCAATGGCTGGCTCATCATGGCGACTCCACTTCATGAGCGTCCTGCTGTTGATTCGGTCTGGCCGCCTGCGGGCGCGGCGCATTGTCGATCTTCTTCTTCTGCGCCTTGCCGATGATCCCCTGGGCGAGCCCTTCACAGCGCAGATAGAGACTCTTGGGCATCACGCGCAACATCAGGGCGGCCCCTGCCGTGGCAGCGGTGCGCCCGAATTCCGCCTTCCAGATACCCGGCCATGCCTTGATGGCGCGGCGGCAATACTCCCAGGCAGCATCCCCGTCACGCAGGCGAATCGCCTGACGCGACAGATAGCGCAGCTGGTAGGCCTGGGCGCGGGGATACCACTGTTCGATGAAGTCAGGTGCGTAGGCGCGCGTCAGCTCGACGATCGCAAGCCAGCTCTGGTATTGGCGCTCCAGTTGTGCCGAAAGCCCGCCTTCATTGAGCCGGTAGCGGGTCAGCGGCTCGGGAATGCCTTCCACCGTGGTGCCGGTCTTGAGGGCGATGCGTGTCCAGCACTCGATGTCTTCGCTCTGGCGCAGGCTCTCATCGAAATAACAGGGCAGCACGCCACCCCCCTTGACCTCACAGTCGAAGGCGATGGCCTCGAGAATCTCGCGGCGGATGACCGGTGCCGAACCATTGCCCACCGGGTTGCGACAGAACAGCAGCCCCGGCGTGATGTCGGTCAGGCTTGGCATCTGGTAGTAGTCCAGCGGCTCGCCAGCGGCATCGATGAAGGCCGAGCGCGAGAAGGACAGGCCTACCTCGGGGCGTGCCTCGAGGTGCTCGCGGTGGCGCGCAAGTTTCGCGGGCTCCCAGATGTCGTCGGAGTCCAGGAAGGCCAGGTAGCGACCCTGTGCGGCACGTACGCCGGTGTTGCGCGCCCCGGCCAGACCGCGATTGACCGGATGAGAGATCAGCGTGATGCGCGGGTCGTCATAGGCTTCGCAGATCGTCCGGCTGCCATCGGGGGAGCAGTCATCGATGATGAGCAGTTCAAGATCGCCATCCTCCTGCGCCAGCACGCTGTCGATGGCGGCCGCGACGAAACGTTCGACGTTGTAGATCGGCATGATGACCGAAAAGGTCGGGGTCATGGTCTGGCCTCCTGGACGTCCCTGTCTTGGGAAAGCGATGCGGTGGATGCTGCGTGAGGTGTGTCTGGTGTGTCTGGTGTGTCTGGTGTGTCTGGTGTGTCTGGTGGCGGCGCATCTGTCACCGGGCTGTCCTGAGCGAGGATCAGCCGGCGTGTCCACAGGTAGCCGGGCAGGGCGGCCAGGCTGATTCCGACCAGAATGCCGGCTGCGACGCCATTGATGCCGAAGGGCACGCCAGCGAACATGCCGGCGCCGAGCATCAGTGTCATGAAGATCTGCAGCTTGAGATCTGCCCCGGGCATGCCCTGGGCACGCAGTAACTGGCCGCAACTGTCGAGCAGGATTCGCGGCAGGGCGGAGAGACAGATCAGGATCAGGATCGGCAGGGCGCCACGCTCGACCCAGGCTTCCCCGAACAGGATCGGCACATACCAGGGCGCCAGCAGGCTCTGGGCGATGATGGCGGGCACGGCGACCAGCGCGAACAGGCGCATGCCGTGGTGCATGCGTGCCAGTCGCTCGCGCGAGGTCATGTCGCCGCATAGCTGCGGGAAGATGGCGGTGGAGTAGGCGCGCAGGAGGCCAAGGCTGATGCCGAGTCCGGCATTGAAGGCAAAGAAGTAGACGCCGAGCACGTCCATGGCAAACAGGGCACCGACCAGCAGGTAATCCATCTGCTGACGTAGCACCGAGACCACCTCGACGCCCATCATCGGGCGCGCGAAGCTCATCAGCGGCCGCGACCACAGCGTGGTGGGGCGCTCATCGATGCGCCATGATTCGCACCAGCGGTAGGTCAGGGTCCAGATGGGCGTCACGATCAGTTTGGGCAGGATCAAGGCCCAGAATCCGGCACCCATGGCGGCCAGCAGCATCACGCCGACGGCCTCGCCGATGCTCTGGCCCATCTCGATGCGCGCCGTGATGTGCAGGCGGTTGCTGCGCAGAATTCGCGCCGCATTGATGGCGGCGGGGGGCAACATCGGGAAGATCAGCGCCAGCGCCATCAGCGGCAGCGTCAGATCGGGAGCGTCATAGAGGTAGGCCAGCAGCGGGGCCAGTGCCATCTGCAGCACCATCAGGCCAAGACACACCACCCAATTGAACCAGTAGGCATCGCGGCACAGGCGTTCATATCCCTCGCGACCGGCCTGCACCAGGGCGGGTACCACGGCGGCATTGGAGATGGCGTGCATGATCTCGTGTGCGGTGAGCACGATGGCGGCGATACCGAAGGACTCCGGCGCGATCATGCGCGCCGCCACCAGGGTCGCGCCCAATCGCGCGATGCGGTGCACCCCTTGCGACATGCCCATCCATGCCAGATTGCGGATCAGGCGGCCGTTGCCACCGTCTCCGCCACCTGACAGGCGTGTCTTGAGTCGCGTGATCACACCCATCGCCTGGCTCCCTGGCTTGTGGTGCCCTTTTAAGGCATCTGGTCTTGTCAGTCATGCTTTTGAACGGCTGGTGTAGCCACTCTAGCGCAATGTACTGATGAATTGGCGTGATCTGGCGCAGCCTTGTTCCACTATCCCGTGATCGGGCTAGGTTGTCGTGTCGTTGCTGGCGGAGGCGGGCGCTGCCCTTGAAAGCGGCTTCTCCACATCCACCGGCCCCATGTTGTGGATATGCCCTTCGCTGGCGGGCAGGCCTGCCAGCTGGTGCGCCTTGCCGATCAGGATCAGTCCCGGCCAGATCAGGTAGGCAAGGATTTCCAGATTCTCACCGAAGGAGTAGACGAACAGCAGGCCGACCATGATCAAGCCCAGCTGCACGACAGGGCGGCCGACCACGAAGCGCAGCAGATGCAGCAGGCTGACCAGCATCGGGATCAACAGCGCGAACAGGCCGAAGATGCCCTTGACGAACAGGAGCCCATACCAGCTGTGGTGTGAGCCGATCGGCATGTACTCCACCAGGTGTGGGCCGCGCTCGACGATGCCGTGGCCGAACCAGGGTGCCTCGTTGCGCCAGCGATCCACCGCGATGCGCCCCAGCGCGGCCCGCACGCGGGTCGAGTCCGCTCGCGAGCCCTTGAAGGCGGCGATGAAGTTGTCGATGGCTTCCAGAATCGGTGCGCCGAGAAAGCCGGCGATCAAGCTCGCGCCGGAGAAGCTGAACCACAGCCACGGCTTGTGCAGGCGCTTGAGCAGGAACATCCCGGCGCTGATCAATACCAGCGACACCAGCGCCATTCGCGAGCCGGACATCAGGATCATCAGCACGCTGCCACCGATGCCGATCGCCTTCCACAAGGGATGCTTCTCGAGCAGGGCGCAGGCGAAATAGATGCTGGCGACAAAGCCCACCGCCGGCGCCCAGGGCGTGAACAGTCGCCAGCGCGGCATGCCGCTGCCGGGGTCGATTTCATAGAGCGAGACGGCGAAGAATTCCGGCCCCGGCCCGCCGATGGCCTGCAGCGGCGAGACGAAGGGCACCTGGGGCAGCCCCGCCAGCCAGGCGCCGACGAACACCGGCAGCAACAGCATGGTGTGCAGGCAGACATGCATGGCCGCGCGAATGATCACCGCCGGGCGGATCGCCAGGCAGCCGATGATCGGGAAGACCGCCAGCAGCGCCCAACCCTTGGCCCAGCCGATGGAGGACTTGATCAGCTTGCCGGTGCCGAGGTTCTCGATCAGGTGGCCGGCCAGCAGCGAGAACTCCATCACGATCATGCCGATGATCCACACCCACAGTGGCCAGGGCAGGCGGGGGAAACGCTGGCGGCCCTTGAGGTGCAGCCAGGCGGCACGCATCACCAGTGACCATGCCAGCACGGGGGCCAGCACGTAGAGGCCACCGATCAGGTAGAACAGATAGGTCGCGGTGATCGAGAACCAGATGATGCGCTCTTCCGGGGTCTCGGGACGGACATCCGCCTCCGGCCCCGCCTTCAGGGAAAACATCGGCGGCTCACACGCTTTGCTGCAGGCGCAGCAGATAGGGTTTCCTGATCCACAGCAGGATCAGGCCGATGATGCTGAAGACGCTCGCCGCCAGCGCGCCGACGATGGCCAGCTTGATGCCCAGCGAATCCGCCTTCTCGGGTAGTGGCGGCGGATCGAGAATCTGCAGCATCGGGTAGCTGGCGAAGGGGTCGATCTGGCCGATGTCGATCTTGGCCAGCGCCGTGGTGTAGACCGCCGTGGCGACCTGTTGCTCGCGCAGCAGGTCCTGCAGTTGGGCGGCCTTGGCGACACTGTTGTCCAGTCGCTGCTGGCGAGCCGCCAGATTGGCACGCCCGGTGGCAAGCTCGCTGATCACGCCGCGCCGCTGGGTATCCAGGGTGATCAGCTCGCCGACCAGGGTGTCCTGATTGGCATGGCCCGATGCGGCACGCAGGGCATTCTGGTTGCGCGAGGTCTGGCGGGGCAGCAACTGGCGCATGCGTGAGGCCAGCGAACGCTCGAGAGCATCAAGCCCCGCGGCCAGATTGATGACTTCCGGATTGCGCTCGCCCCATTTGCCGCGCGCTTCATCGAGACTGGCCGCCTGCTCCGCTGCCTGCGTCAGCAGTGCCTGATAGCGGGCATCGCGCTGCAGGGCGATCACGCCACCGGCCTGGCCGGCATCCAGTCCCAGGCGACTGGTTAGGGTAGCGAGCCGGGCATTCAAAGCCGACAGCTCGCCATCACGCGTCTCGAGCGTGTCCTTGAGTGCCTCGACACTCAGCGTCAATTCCTTGAACTGCTCCATCGAGACCAGCCCGGAGGTGGACTGGAACTCGAGCAGCTTGCGCTGGGTTTCCTTGAGCGTGCGGTCGTAGGTCTCCAGCGAGCGGCGGATGACGGCTTCGCGGCGCGCCTGTTCATCATTGCGCAGCTGTTCGATCACCTCATTGAAGGCATCGATGTGCGCATTGGCACGTGCAAGCGCGGCCTTGGCGCTCGGCGCGCTGGTCTGGAAGGCGATCAGGGCGGTCTGGTCGGTCAACTTTATCTTCGGCTTGCCGTAATCGTCAGGATGCATGTCGACCGTGCTGGCGGCACGTTCCAGCACGGCAGGGCTCTCGGCGATGGCGCGGTAGTTGACCTTGGGGTCCAGCGAGGAACTCGAATAGGACGAATTGGCACTGGTGCTGGCCTGGCCGATGCTCTCGAAGTTCACCGACAGGCCGGAGCCGGTGCCCGGCAGAATCATCGTCCAGCTGGTGGTGTAGGTGACAGGTGCCACGGCGATGAAGGCGATGGTCAACCCCCAGATGACACTCAGGATGGCGGTCGCCAGCAACAGGTAGGCCGCGCGGCGGGTGCGCGGGCGCATGCTGGAGCCGCGCGCCGCCCAGCCCAGCAGGACGCCGAGTATCCGGCGCCCCAGTGAGGGCTTCGCTGTAGCTTTCGGCGTATCCGAGGAGCGGGACTCTGTCATGCACATCCTTGTCACGTGGGAGTGAATCGCCGCATCGCGGCAACGGGCGGGCGAAACGTTACAGCAGAGTGGCCGGCGTCAGCAGGTCAGTCAGCGTGCGGGCGATATCCCGGATATTGGTGACGCCGGAGTCATAGCAGCCGACCACATCTTCGGGCATCAGATAGGGATTGACGCCCACATCCGCCGGATTGGCCAACAGGGCATCGATACCGCGATCGACCACGACCGGCTGATGCGTCATCGGGTTGGTACTGATCAGCACCGCGCGGCGTGACCCGGAGGTCGCCTGGATGCCACCGACGCAGTTGGCATTGATCACGCCCTGCAGCATGCGTACGCCGTAGGGCACCTGCGAGCGCAACACCGTGTAATTGCTGACGTTGTTGTTGTTGGCAGGGGTGGTCAGGTTGGAGGCATAGATGACGATGCCCGGCGCGGTGAGCGGCGAGGGGCGCATCAGCGCGGCCTGGAAGGCACCGCTGGAGGGTACGTGGATCCGGTCCCCCACACGCAGCCAGGGATTGGCGGCATACTCGCCGTCGATCAGGCCGCGCATGTCGAGAATCTGTGTCTGGCCGTCGCGAATCAGCTCGATATGGCTCAGGTCCGCGTCGGGGCGGATACCGCCGGCCGTGGTCAAGGCCGCCGACAGGCGGCGCTGCTGACTGGCATCGCCGCCGGCGAAGTCGCGACGCACCATGCGCTCTTCTGGCAGACGGGTATTGATGACCGCCTCGCCCGGGAAGAACACCGCGCCGGACACTGCAACGGCCAACGGCGCCCATTCCTCGAGCCGGATGCTGACATGCGCCAGCCCCGGGCGAATCAGCTCTTCCTGCACCAGACGCCGGGTGATCTCATCCGCCAGGGCGTCGATGGTCTTGTTGGAGGCCTCGACCGGTGAGAGCCACGGCAGGCGCAGGCGTCCGTCATGATCTACCTCATAGCTGCCATCGAAGAGTTCGCTGCCGGCAACCCTGACGCTCAGTCGATCGCCCGCTGCCAGCCGCTGGTCATCGCCTGCGGGCAGCTGCATGAAGCGATCATCGGCATGAGGAGCAGGCAGCTCCAGCGGCCAGTGGGTCGCCTGTTGCCAGTGATCTTCGGCGGGAGTGTCGTCCAGCATGATCGGCGTACAGCCGCTCATCAGGGCGGCCGTGATCGCGACGCCCAGCAGGCGTCGAAGAGAGCAGACAAGGGAGGTGGGCCGAGCCAGGTCGCGTTTCATCAGGCTACCTCACGAGAAGGCCCTGTCCGTGTGTCACCGCTCGACTCCAGCAGCGGGTCGCGCTGATAGTAGATATCGAAGAGCTCGAACAGGCGCACGCGCTCCAGTTCTGCCTGCATGACCGGCGAGGGTTCGACCACCACCAGCGCTACCGGGGACAGTGCATCGTGCAGGCTGACCAGCACCGAGAGCCCATCGGCATCGATGGCCTCGACATGACTGAGGTCCACCGCCAGCGTGCCGGTGTGCTCGGGAATCATCGCGAGCATTTCCTGACGGAAATAGCGCGCGAGCTCGCCTGTCAGCTGCGCCGGCGGCGTGACCATGATGCCTTCGTGGATTCGGGTGGTGATGGGCATGACGGGCTCCCTGTGCTTGATGTCACCGCCTGGCCCCAGCTGGGCCTGCGGTGCAGCTTGTTATCTTTATGCACTATGCCGCATAAGCATCGTTTACCTGCTGTTACAGTGTCAACGACGCCGACTGACTTGCCTCATTCTTTCTTGCTGGGTTTCGTAGTTCTGCCTGCTGTTTTCGGGCTTTCCTGCTGTTTTCGGGCTTTCCTGCTGTTTTCAGGTTTCGAGGTTGCCTGCGCGATGTTGTCACTCGCCCGACATGGCGGGTGACTTGTGTGGCGTGGCCAGCATCGCGCCCCAATGGCGGAAGCGCAGCAACAGCAACAGGCCCGGTATGGCGGCCAGCGTACAGATCCAGAAGAAGCTGTCCCAGCCGGCGGCATCGGCCAGATAGCCGGAAGGCGCGGCAATCACCACGCGCGGCAGACCCATGATCGAGGAAAGCATCGCGTACTGGCCGGCGGTGAAGCGCTTGTCGGTCAGCGCGCCCATGAAGGCGATGAAGGCGGCGCTGCCCATACCGGCTGCCAGATTCTCGAAGGCGACCACAGCCGCGAGCCACGCCAGCGAATCACCGACGTGATGCAGCCAGACGAAGCCGGCAGTCGACACCATCTGCAGGATGCCGAACCACCAGAGCGCCCGATAGATGCCGATGCGCATGATCATCAGGCCGCCGAAGAAGGTGCCGGCCAGCAACGGCCACAGGCCGAACAGCTTCACGGTCGCGCCGATCTGGGAGTTGCTGAATCCGATGTCCTTGTAGAAGGGCGTGGTCAGATTGCCGGCCACGGAATCGCCCAGCTTGTAGAGCAGGATGAACAGCAGCAGCCAGATGGCACCATCGCGCTTCATGAAGTGGCGGATGGGGTCCCACAGGATCTCATGCAGATGATGGGCGCGCGGCGCGGCCTGAGCCTCGGGCTCCGGTGCCAGCAGGGTCACCAGCATGCAGGCGCCCAGGGTCGCGGCCATGATCAGGTAGGTCACGCGGAAGCCGATCATGTCGGCCAGCACCAGACCACCGGCTGAGGCCATCAACATGCCGATGCGGTAGCCATAGACATAGAAGCTGGAGCCCAGCCCCAGCTCGTTGTCCGGCAGATGCTCGCGCCGATAGGCATCGATCACGATGTCCTGGGTGGCGCTGAAGAAGCTGACCGCCAGCGCGATGGCCCCCATGGTCAGCGGCGACATGTGCGGGTCCTGCAGGGCAAGCAGCGCGATGAGAGCGGTCAGGGCCAGCTGGGCTATCATCAACCAGCCACGGCGCCGGCCGAGCACCGGCGGCATGATGCGGTCCAGCAATGGCGCCCACAGAAACTTGAGGGTATAGGGCAGGCCGACCAGCGCGAGCAGGCCCACGGCGTCAAGCGAGACACCGGCATCCGTCATCCAGGCCTGCAGCACGCTACCGGTCAGCAGCAGTGGCAGCCCGGAGGCGAAGCCCATCAGGAACGTGATACCATGACGGCCAACGAGTAAGCGTAAATCCTTTGAAGTCAAAGCCTTGCCTGTCCATGCAGAGGGTGTGGCCGCGCGTGTCACACGCACGGTGAGCGGCTATCTGCCGCTTGCGTCATTCATGGCCGGATTGTCGCACTGCCTGAGGGCAAGAGCCATGCATTGTCCTGCCGGTCAGCCGACAGGCATGATGCAGGTCGAGACACGCATGAGTGGGGCAGGCAGGCAATGAGAGGTCATCATGAGTGAAGCCCGAGAAGCTGCCAAGGCGCATTGGTATTTGATCCAGTGCAAGGGCGGGGAATCCTTCCGTGCGGCGGAGAACCTCACCAATCAGGGATTTCACGTCTTCCACCCTCTGCTGGAGGTGGAAAAGAAGCGCGGCGGCAAGCTGCGTTGGGTCGAAGAGCCGCTCTTCCCCTATTACCTGTTCATACGCCTTGATCAGATGGATGACAACTGGCGTCCGATTCGCTCGACCCGTGGCGTGCTCAAGCTGGTCAGCTTCGGCAACACGCCGACGGCGGTGCCGACGCCCCTGGTGGAAGCCCTGATCGCCAGCGGCGAGCAACGCCAGGAACAACCGCCGGAGAATGTCTATTTCCGGGCCGGCGAGCAGGTCGAGATCATCGATGGTCCCTTGAGTTCGCTCAGTGGCGTCTTCGAGAGCGCGAAGGGCGATGAGCGCGTCATCGTGCTGCTCAATCTGATCAATCAGCAACAGCGTGTCGAGCTTTCCAGTCGTCAGCTGCGGCGCAGCGAAAGCTGAGCTGTCGTCCTGTCTCATCCGGCTTGATCCGCGAAACCGCATTGCACCTTTCTTCTGGAGTGGTTCCCATGGCGATTACTTCCCAGCAGGTCGTCAGCCTGCATTACACCCTGCGCACCGCTGATGGCACTGTACTGGATAGCTCCCTTGAGCGTGAGCCGATGGATTACCTGCATGGCCATGACAATATTCTGGCAGCGCTCGAGAGCGCGCTTGAGGGCTGTGATGTCGGCGACCGCAAGGTCGTCAATCTGACGCCAGCCGAAGGCTTCGGTGAGCGGGATGAAGGCCTGGTGCAATACTTCGGGCGTGATGCCTTCGGTCCGGGCGAGATCAACGCCGGCATGCGCTTTCAGGCCCGCACGCCGGAAGGCCAGCGGTCGGTCACGGTGCTGGAAGTCGGCGAGCAGCAGGTCAAGGTCGATGCCAATCATCCGCTGGCAGGCCAGGCGCTGAGCTGGGAAGTCGAGGTGCTGGAGGTGCGTGATGCCACGCGTGCCGAGCTCTCGGCCGGTCATCCGCTCGGTCTCGATGTCAGCCATACCGAGATCGAAGACAAGAAGGTGCGCCGCTGAAGTCGGCATTGCAAAGGAGTGCGACGCTGAAGCGCCTCGTTGCAGCCCCTCTTCAACACAAGACAGCCCCGCTACCGGAATCCTCGGCAGTGGGGCTGTCTTGTGTTGGGGCCTATGGCGATGGAGAGAATTGATATGGATCAGTCGTCTGCGCGCCAGCCGCAAGGAACGAGCCGTGAAGCCTTCAGGACTTGATGCAGATCAGATTCGCGCGGGACATGGCGGGGTAGAGTGTCCCTGTCGAGGCCGCAGCAGGCCGACACAGGCGGAAGAGCTATTGATGTCAGAGCTATTGATATCAGAGCTATCGATGTCAGAGCTATTGATGTCAGAAGCAGAGGTGTCAGCTGCCGACAGAGGCTGGCATTCAGGGAGCCCCTTGGGGAAGGGGCAGGCCAGGATGGCCGCTGTCAGAATCGGGCTTTTTTGCAGGTGCCGATTCGCCGTCAGGGGAGGGGGAAACCCCGCTAGCCGACCTTCGGGTCGGCTTTTTTGGTTGTGGGGGTCAGATAGAGAATGGCTAGTGTCGTGTTTGCATGACGATCGCTTGCCTCTGGGCTGCTTCAAGGCTCTTGCCAGTTCCTGGCAGTTCTCCGGGAGGAAGAGAATCTCTGGGCAGGCAGCCCCGCCACTGACACGAGGTTGCCTGCCCAAGGTGACGGCTCAACTATCGTTGCTGGCAGTCTTGAGGCTCTCGACTTCCTTGTGGGAGTCGATGGCCTTCCCGGCGGTGGGCTTGTCGATGCCTTGATCTTTCTTGACAGCCTTGCTTTGCTTGGCCGATGGGCTCTTCGTGTTGATGGCCGAGGTCGTCTTGCCCGGTTCGCCCAGCGTCAACGTCGTGTTCATCCGCTTGAGCGTATTGGGGCCGATTCCCTTGATTTCCGTCAACTGTGCCACGTCGGTGAAGGGGCCGTTCGCCTTGCGCCACTCGATGATGGCCTGGGCCTTCTTGCCGCCGATGCCCTTGAGCTCGGTCAATTGTGCGGCAGTGGCGGTATTGATGTTCATGTCTGCGGCCTGACTGGTCGGTGACAGTACCAGCAGGCTGGTCACGAGAAGTGTTCCTAGCAGGGTTTTCATGGTCGCTTCCTATGCTCACATCAGGGCGGTCGATTGGGAGTGCGCGGGGCGACCACCCGAGGCCCTGCGCGAGAAATACTCTGGACCAGGGATTAGATTTGTAGTCATTTAGATTTAAACGATTTCTCATCCTTGCGTGGCTTTCTGCGCTCAACGCAAGAAAGCACTACGAGCATTAGCTTGCTGATTCGATTCGTCTTTCTCTGGGCATACAACCACAGAGCCGAGCGCTATAATGTCGCCCCGAGCCCATGACCTCCTGTCATTGCGCCTGCCACATCGCCTGGAGCCCGGATGCCTGCCACGACTTCCCCCCTGATCATCGCCCTCGACTACCCGGACATGAGTGCTGCGCTTGCCATGGCAGACCAGCTGGATCCTGCGCGCTGTCGCGTCAAGGTAGGCAAGGAGCTGTTCACGCGTGTAGGTCCCGAGATTCTCAAGGCATTGCATCAACGCGGCTTCGAGGTCTTTCTCGATCTCAAATTTCATGACATCCCCAACACCACCGCCCAGGCCGTGCTGGCGGCAGCGGAGCACGGCGTGTGGATGACCAATGTCCACGCCTCTGGTGGTGCGCGCATGATGCAGGCCGCTGCCGAGGCGCTCTCGACCCGTGGCCTCGACACCCAGCTGATCGCCGTGACGGTGCTGACCAGCATGGAACAGTCCGATCTGGCCGGTATCGGGCTGGATGTCACGCCGCTTGCGCAGGTCGAGCGGCTGGCGGCTCTCGCTCAGCAGAGTGGCATGCACGGTGTGGTGTGCTCCGCTCGTGAGACTCCGAGCCTGAAGGCGCTGTGTGGTCCGGAGTTCCTGAAGGTGACGCCGGGTATTCGCCCGAGCTTCGCGCAGGCCGGTGATCAGCGGCGCACCATGACGCCCGGTGAAGCCATGGCAGCCGGCAGCACCCATCTGGTGATCGGGCGTCCTGTCACCCAGGCGGAGGATCCGCTGGCGGCGCTGGCGATGATCGAGCAGGAGCTGGGCGCCTGATCGGCTGATTGGCTGAGTGGTTGATTGCCAAAAAAGACGCCAGCCGCAGACTCTGCGGCTGGCGTCTTTTGCTTGGCAATGATCACTGCTGATCACTCGCTCACATCTTGCACGACTGCCTCAATCGGCAGACTTGATATGCCAGCTGACCTGAACGCTGCTCTCGAGGCTCAGCTCGCCGGGGCGGTATTCGCTGCCGCTGCTCTTGGCCTCTGCCATGTCGGCACGCATTGCCATCATCTGCGGGCGCGGGCTGTGTGAAGACTCATTGATCGATTGCACGTTGCCCAGGGTCGCGCCGAGGGTCTCGGCCATCAGCTGTGCCTTGTGGCGTGCCTTGGTCAATGCCTCCTTCAATACCTTGTCTTCCAGGGCATCCCGTTCACTGATCTGATACTGCACACCGGCCAGTTGATTGACGCCAGCCCCCAGCAGCAGGTCGATGACTTCCGGTACCTTGTCCAGGTCATCGAGAGAGAGGCTGATCGGACGCTCGAGGTGCGTACGACGCCATTGCTGGGGCTGCTGCTGACCATTGTTGCGCTCGTAATACTGCTCAGGGCGCAGGTTGAGGCTGCCGGCGCTGATCTGACGGCTGTCGATGCCCGCTTTCTCCAGTGCCTGAATCAGGGTCGTCATGCGCGATTCCAGTGACTCGCGCGCCTTGCGGGCCGCCTGACCCTCTGCCTTGCTGTCGGGAGCCTTGTCATCCACCTTGCGCGCGGGCGTCTTCTCCCACAGGCGCGCCTCGATGGTCGCCTTGTCGGGCGCCGCCTCCAGGCTGGCACTGGCGCTGACATGCACCAGTGCCGGTGAGGGCGTCTGGTCGGCGCGGGCCATGTGCGTGGCGCTGACGGTGCAGAGCGTCAGGCCGCATAATATGGCGGTACGACGCAGGCGCTGGGCGAGGGAGGCCGAGCCTCTGGTGGCATGGTTCATCAGCATGGGTATTCCCTTGAGTAAAGTGGCAACATTGTCGCCTGGCGCTTGGTGAGGGGCATGAATACGAGCGCGACAGGCTTGAAAGTATCAGCAATGGGGGCGATGCGTGAAGGTACACGAGAGGCTGCGCTGGATACGTGGCGCTGCACTGGCAGTGTCGGCGGTGGTCATGACATCACCGATGGTGTCGCCTGTCCTGGCCGCAGGGCGTGAGGTGATCGATGATGCAGGCGACGTCGTGGCACTGTCACAGCCGGCGCAGCGAGTGGTCACGCTGGCCCCGCACGCAGCCGAGCTGGTGGCGGCGGCGGGAGGCTTGCCGGTCTTGATCGGCGTGAGCCAGGGCAGTGATTTCCCCCCTGCGGTCAGTGAGCTGCCGCGCCTGGCCAGTTATCACGGCCCCAACCTGGAGGCACTGCTGAAAGCACGGCCTGATCTGATCGTGGCATGGGGCAGTGGGCTTTCCGATGAGATGCATGAGCGTCTGACGGCGTTGGGGATGCCCGTCTTCGTCAGCGAGCCCGCCACACTCGATGACGTGCTGTCCAATATCGCCCGGCTTGGCACCTTGCTGGGTACCCGCGACATTGCAGATAAGCATGTTGCGATGCTCGCAGCGCGAATCGAGCAGCTGGAGAGCCCCCGCGACAGCGCCCCCTTGCCGGTCTTCTTCCAGCTGGGGGAGAGCCCGATGACGACGCTGGGCGGCAATCATCTGGTCAATGAGCTGATTCGGCGCTGCGGTGGTGAGCCGCTGCTTACGGACTCACCTGCCGTGGTGCCACAGATCAATCGGGAAGCCTTGTGGCTGGCCGAGCCGCACCTGATTCTGCATCCGGTCGCGAAGGGGCCGGCGCGAAGGGAGTGGATTGCCGCCTGGCGCGGGAAGGCAGGACCGCTTTCCAAGGTGGCACTGACGGGTCTGAATCCTGACTTGATCAGCCGTCCCGGCCCGCGCAGTGTCGAGGCGATGGCAGAGGTCTGCGCTGCCATCGCGAAGGTACAGGCGTCGGAATAAGCGCGTCAGAGCAAGGGCGGCTACGGGCTGCGCGCTCAGAAATCGATGCCGCGTCGCGCCTTGAGACCATGATTGAAGCCGTGGCGAATCTCGGTCATCTCGGTGACGGTATCGGCACAGGCGACGATTTCACGATTGGCATTGCGCCCGGTGATGATGACGGTCTGTTCCGCCGGGCGATTCTCGAGTGCCGTCATCACTTCCTCCAGCGGCAGATAACCGAACTTGACCATGTAGGTCAGCTCGTCGAGCACCACCAGATAGACGCTGTCATCGCGCATCAGGCGCTGCGCTTGCTGCCACACGGCCTGACAGGCAGCGGTATCGGCCTCACGATTCTGGGTATCCCAGGTGAAGCCGGTAGTCATGGCATGCACTTCGAGATTGGCATCTTCGGCGAGACGTTCGCGCTCGCCACATTCCCACAGCCCCTTGATGAACTGGATGACACCGACCTTGTAGCCATAGCCCAGCGCGCGGGTGATGGTGCCCCAGGCGGCAGTCGTCTTGCCCTTGCCATTGCCGGTGAAGACCAACAGCTGGCCGCGCTCCTCATTGGCCTGTGCCACCTTGTCATCGACATGTGACTTGAGCTTTTCCATCGCGGCCTTGTGGCGAGTGTTGCGGTCCGTCATGTGTATGCTCCGTGAGTCAAAGGCACAGCACCGACCCTGGGGCCGGTGCTGTGGTAGGTATGGCTGGCTGTCACGAAGGGCTCTTCGAAGAGGTGCCCTCGGGAAAGCTGATCAGAAGAAGAAGGTGACGCCGCCTTCCACATAACGGCCCTGGGTGTTGTAGCCATTGACCAGCTGATATTCGCGGTCGAAGACGTTATCCAGCTTGGCGCTCAGCTTGACGTTCGGCATCACCTGCCAACTGGTGCGCAGGTCGACCACGCCATAGCCAGTGGTACGAGTGTCGGTGTAGGTGTCTGCGTCAGTATCGCTGCGGCTGGCGCTGCTGCGAAGCGTAGCGCCGAAGCTCCAGTCGTCGAGGGCATAATCGGCGTCCAGACGCGCAAAGCGTTGGGCGCGGCGCTTCAATTGCTCACCGGTATCGCGGTCCTCCGGGTCCTGCCAGGTCATGGCAAGGTTCACGCTGAGCGCATCACCTTGCCAGCCACTGCTCAGTTCGATGCCACGGATGCGTGAACGATCGATATTGATCGGCGTGAAATTGGCACCTTCGTAGCTGATCAGATTGTCGATATCCGTCTGGAAAGCATTGACGCCTACGTGCCACCGCTGCTCCTGCAGACGCCAGAAGAGTTCGGCCGTCGTGGAGGTCTCGGCATCGAGATCCGGGTTGCCGGAGCCGTAGGGGCTGTAGAGGTCGATCAGGTTCGGTGCCTTGAATGCGCTGGAATAGCTGGCACCGAGCTGTTGCGCGGCCGTCAGATCATAGGCGTAGCTGGAGCCGCCCGTCATCTGATGGCCATATCGATTGTCGTCGTCATAACGCAGGCTGGTCGTGACATGATGACGCTGTTGCTGAAGATGCCAGCTGCCATAGACGCCGGTGGCATAGCGGCTGTCGACGCTGTAGCCCTCGGCGGTGAAGTAGGGGCCATCGGCATCCAGGCTTTCCTCGCGATGGTCCACCCCCAGACTGAGCGTGCCGAGATCGGTGTAGAAGTCGTGGCGCAGGCCGATCTCGTTGCGGGTACTGGCGACACGCCCGGCATCGCTGCCGGCTTCGGTGTTCTCGTACTCGTCCCTTGTGCGCGCCACGCTGACCGTCATGTCCCAGTTCGGGTTCAAGTGCGTCAGCAGGCTGGCATCCAATACCATCTGGCTGCCTTCGCCGTGGCAGTCTTCCGAGGCGCTGAAGCTGCTGTCGTAGCAGTCGTCATAGTCGTAATCGGTCTCGGTGTTGGCGACGCCGAGGCTGAGCGTGGCCTGCTGACCGAAGTCGTGGCCAAGGCGCAGTTCGGCGCCCGTGGCCTCGTAGCCATCATCTTCACTGCCGGTATCGCGGGCCGAGAAGCCATCGCTCTCATCATGATGGAGATTGGCCGAGAGGCGTGTGTCGTCTTCCACCGAGCTGAACTGGGCGTTCTGGCGGAAGGTGCCGTCGCTGCCGGCGCGTAGCGTGACTTCTGCATGCTGACCGACTTCGCTGCCGCCACGCGTGATCAGGTTGATCACACCACCAATGGCATCTGCGCCGTAGACGCTGGCGCGCGGGCCACGCACGATCTCGACCCGCTCGATGCCGGCGAGTGGCAGGAATTCAAAATGCGCCAGGCCATCGGCACTGTTGGCGACGCGCTGACCATTGACCAGAATCAAGGTGTGGTCAGACTCGGTGCCACGCATGAACAGGCTGGTCTGGCTGCCCATCGGGCCGCTGCGCGCGACCTCGATGCCATTGCGTGATTGCAGCAGATCGACCAGCGAACTGGCCTGCAGGCGATCGATCTCGTCGCGCGTGATGACCTCGGTGCTGGCCAGCACATCATTCTGCAGCTGGGGGATGCGATTGGCGGTGACCTGAACGGTGTCCAGATCATCGGATACCTCCGTGGTCAACGCATCAGCGGCGACGGCGGGCGGGGTCAGCAGCAGCAGGCTACCGACGAGGGTGAAGCTGGCCTGCGCGGATGCGCGACCACGAGTGTTGTTGTGTTTCATGAATGATCCTCAAGCGTCAGACGCAATGAGGAGGACTGCGTGACAGGGTGCGTGAGCACACGTCCCCCGCGCGTCCTGATCATGCAGGCCCGTCGCGGGAAACTTGCCACTGGTGAGGCCCTCCGCATCAACCAGTGTGGAAGCGAGGGCCGGTCTCCGGACTGACGCCTGATGGACTCCAATGGCAGGAGTCTCATCCCCTCATGCGCCTTCCCACCTCCTTCCCTTGGGGGAGGCCTGAATGACAGGTCCTCCCGGAGGCAGTGGCTGGTCGTATCCATCTCGTCGATCATGGTCGACCTGCATGAGCGTTGCGATCACCGTTGCGGGGGCAGTACGGGGTTTTCACCCGTTTCCCGAGCACCCTGGCTTCAACGTGAACCATTGTCTGGGGCGGGGGGGAGGGAGTCAATCGGCAAACCCGCGTTGCGCATGCTGCCACACAGGGCCGTTCAGGCGGGGTCATTCAGGTGGGCAGACAGCGGGTAAGCAGAGGGTAAGTCAGCGACTACGTCATAGGCCGTGTCATAGGTTGTGTCATAGGTTCTGCCAGATACAACAACGCCCGCACGGGGCGGGCGTTGTCGAGAGGTGAGTCTGGCCAGATGGCTGTGTCTGCTCTATAAAAGCCCGCTTGCAAAAGCTTGCTCTACAGCAGCGTATTCTCTGGAGCCTGGCTCACAAGCGATCATCTCTAGAGAGACAGGAACAGACCGGCGAGACTTGCTGACATCAGGTTGGAGAGGGTGCCGGCGAGAATCGCCTTCATGCCCATCTGCGCGATATCACCGCGACGGTTCGGTGCCATCAGCCCCAGCCCACCCATCAGGATGGCGACGGAGGACAGGTTGGCGAAGCCGCACAGCGCGAAGATGATGATGGCTTCTGAGTGCTCGGACAGCTTGATCTGGTGGCTGGCGAGGTCGGCGAAGGCGACGAACTCATTGAGCACCAGCTTCTGACCGATGAAGCTACCCGCCTGGATGGCTTCGTGCCACGGCACGCCGATGACCCAGGCCACCGGAGCGAAGGCATAGCCCAGCAGCAGCTGCAGCGTGATGTCTTCATAGCCGAACAGGCCGCTGATCCAGCCCACAATGATGTTGCCCAGCGCGATCAACGCGATGAAGGCCAGCAGCATGCCGCCGACATTGATCGCCAGCTGCACGCCAGAGGCCGCGCCGGAGGCGGCGGCATCGATGACGTTGGTCGGACGATCGATGTCCTTGCCCAGCGCTTCTTCGACGCTCTGGGTCTTGGTCTCGGTCTCCGGGATCAGCATCTTGGCCATCAGCAGGCCACCCGGTGCCGCCATGAAGGAGGCTGCCAGCAGGTACTTGAGATCGATGCCCAGCGAGGCATAGCCCACCAGTACGGAGCCGGCCACCGAGGCCAGGCCGCCGGTCATCACGGCGAACAGTTCCGAGCGGGTCATGCCGGCGATGAACGGGCGCACGACCAGCGGAGCTTCGGTCTGGCCGACGAAGATGTTGGCGGCCGCGGACAGGGACTCCGGACGACTGGTGCCGAGCACCTTCGACAGGCCGCCGCCGAGCACGCTGATCACGACGTTCATCACGCGCAGGTGATAGAGCACCGCGATCAATGAGGAGAAGAACACGATGATCGGCAGTACGCGCAGCGCGAACACGAAGCCGCCGCCGCCGAAGACTTCGAACATCTTGTCGCTGACCAGGCCGCCGAACAGGAAGTCCATGCCGACGTTGGCACTGGACATTACGGCCTGTACACCTTCGCTGAGCCCAAGCAGCATGCTCTTGCCGGCTGGCACGTAGAGCACGAAGATCCCCAGCATCGCCTGGATGGCGAAGGCACCCAGTACGGTGCGCAGGCTGATGGCGCGTCGGTTTTCAGAGAGAAGGAAGGCAATCCCCAGCAGGGCGAAGACGCCCACCAGGCCCATGACGATCTGCATCAAGCAGCTCCTGAATGCGTAGGTGTTACGTTGAGGACAAGGCAATAGCGCTGGCCACAGGACGGTATGGCCAAAACTGGCGCGTACTCTACCAGTATTTTTGCCCTCTGTCGGAGTCTGCCGCTAACGTTTGACGCATTTTTTGTGAATCGCGCGAGGCGTGCCTGCGTCAACACGCACGAGGCCCGCCATGAGCGAGCCTCGTGCCTTCTGTCCTGATGTAGCGCCGTGATGCCCCGACGTGATGCTGGGTCTGACCGCTGACCGCTGACCGCTGACCGCTGACCGCTGTCAGGTGCTGGCACCCGGCAGTCGACTGGCCGGCAGGGGGCCTGACCCCGAGTCCGGCGGCGTCTGGGATGACTTGCTGCCCGTGCCCTTGTCGGCCTGGGAAGCTTCAGCCTTGTCGGTCCTGGGTTGGGACGACTTGTTCAGCTCCGGCGAGTCGGCATGGATCAGGCTGATCAGCGTCTCGCCGGCCTTGGGCTCCAGCGCCACGGCCGTGTTGGCGATCCGGATGCGGCCCTGACTGCTGATGCAGAACAGCGGCAGCAGGCGCTCTTCATGAATCCTGCGGTAATCCTCGAGGCTGAAGCTCTCGGTGATGCGGGCGCGGCGGAACTGCGCGCCCTGAGACAGCAGGCTCGCCAGCTTGGCATAGGTGATCTTGCCATCGAACAGCAGCGGCAGGTGCCCCAGCGCCTGGTCCTGCTGGCGCTTGGCGTTCTTGCCATTGTCCTCGGCGAGCCGGAAGACACGCCCGTGGCCCAGGATGTGCTCAAAATGCAGCGCAGCCAGGCTATTGAGTTCGCGATAGGGGGACAGCGGCATCAGGTGGCCGATACCGGTCAGCTCGAGATGCTGGGCGGCATGTTCGGACAGTGGATTGCCGTAGTAGACCGGCAGGCCTGCCATGCGTGCTTCCTGCACCGCGTCCCAGTTGGTATCGGTCAAGCGCACCGAGAATCCGGCATCCACCAGTTCACGGGCGACCTGGCGCGACACCGAGTTGGCGCCCAGGATCAGGAAGCCGGAGGGCGGCGGCTCGCCGACGCCCAGCACCTTGACGATGGGACGCGACAGCAGGCTCTGGACCACCACCGTGCCGATGATGACCAGGAAGGTCATCGGCACCAGCATCTCGGCGCCTTCGATGCCCTGGGATTCGAGCTTGAGGGCGAACAGCGAGGCGACCGCTGCCGCGACGATGCCGCGCGGCGACAGCCAGGCCAGCAGTGCCTTCTCGCGCAGTGTCAATTCGCTGCCCAACGTACACAGCCAGACGGTCAGCGGGCGCGCGACCCACATCAACACCGCCAGGAAGACCCATGCCGGCCATGACAGCAGGGACAGCTGCTCGACGGTCAGACGCCCCGCCAGCAGCAGGAACAGTCCCGAGATCAACAGGACCGTCAGGGTCTCCTTGAACTCGATGATCTGCTGGGTCGGCACGCCGCGCATGTTGGCCAGCCACACGCCCATCACGGTGACGGTCAGCAGGCCGGATTCATGGAACAGGGTATTGGAAATGGCGAACAGCCCCAGCATCACCATCAGGGTGCCGAAGTTGTGCAGCTTCTGGGGTAGCCAGAAATGTCGCAGCACCAGCCCCCAGCACCAGCCACCCAGTGCCCCCATGCCGAGCCCGAGGCCCACCGTCTGGGCGAACAGCAACAGGGTATGCGAGGCCGCATTGCCGGTCATGCCGAGCGCGACGTACTCATAGACCAGTACCGCCAGCAGCGCGCCGACCGGGTCGATCATGATGCCTTCCCAGCGCAGGATCTGGGTCAGGTTGCCGCGCGCACGCAGCGTCTGCAGCAATGGCATCACCACCGTCGGGCCTGTCACCACCAGCAGGGCGCCGAGCACGGCGGCCATCTCCCAACGCATGTCGAGCAGATAGTGAGCGGCCACGGTGCCGATCACGCCGGTGATCACCACGCCGGTGGTGACCAGCCGCCTGACGATATGGCCATGGCCGCGCAGGTCCTTGAAGTCCAGCGTCAGGCTGCCCTCGAACAGGATGACCGCCACCGCCAGCGAGACCAGCGGGAACAAGAGATCGCCGAGCAGCTCATCCGGCTTCAGCCAGCCCGTGACGGGGCCGGCGAGGATGCCGACGATCAGCAGCGGCAGGATGGCGGGCAGACGCATGCGCCAGGCCAGCCACTGGCAGCCGAGGGCCATCAGACCGATCAGGGTCAGGGCCAGAGCAGGTTCGGTCATCGGGTGTCTTCCTTGGAGTCAGCGAAAATGAGCGGTGCCACTGTTGCGGTCACCGCTCATCGTTTCGTTGTGTCTCAGCCGTTTGTCCGTGGTCCCTGCCCCTGCCTGTCCGAACAGGCTCGAAGCAGGGGGCAGGCGCCACTCAGGTGCCGCGCGGCAGGCCGAAAGGGCGCAGCCTAGCGATTGATTCCGTGGTATGCAACGTCGCGTTGCCTTATCGCGCTCTCCTCATTTCCTTTCTCTGTCGTACCCGCATGATGACGTCGGGCAGACGCGATCCCTCATTGGGCGCGACGCAGCAGTGGCAGCAATGCCTGCAGCGGATGCGGCAATTGGCTGCCGGAGAAACGCTTGCTCTGACTGCGGCACGAATAGCCACTGGCGACCAGCTTGCCCTGGTTGGCGTCGTCTTCGACCACGGACTTCCATGACATTTCATAGATGGCGCGTGATGTCTCGAGATTGCGCGCTTCGTGGCCATAGGTACCGGACATGCCGCAGCAGCCGGTGGCGATGGTCTCGAGCTTGAGGCCGAAGGCTGAGTAGACCTGCTGCCATGCCTTGGCGGAACCCGGCGCATTGGTGCTTTCGGTACAGTGACTCAACAGCTTCATGCCCGGGTCCATCTTGCCCAGCACCGTCTTGGTGACGCCGACCGGCAGCAGCTTGCGCAGGCTGATCAGCCACTCCTGCAGCAGCAGGACATCGGGGACCGCGTCCGGGCCAAGTGTCTTCACGTACTCCTGACGATAGGTCAGGGTCATCGCCGGGTCGATGCCGACCAGCGGCACGCCGAAGTCGGCGATCGCCTTGAGACGCTCGGCCTGGGCACGCGCGGTGCGCTGGAAGGCACCGGTGAAGCCTTGCACCTGCAGCGGCTTGCCGTTGGGGGCAAAGGGCGCGACGAAGACATGGATGTCGAGTCGCGACAGCAGCTCGATGATGTCGATCACCAGCTGGGCCTCGAAGTGGCTGGTGAAGGCGTCCTGCACCAGGATTACGCTTCTGGCCTTCTGGGATTCGGTCAGACGGCCCAGCTGGGTCGGCGTCGCCTCGGACACGCCCCAGCTCTTGAGCTGCTTGCGCAGACTGGCGCGCGACAGGCGCGGCGCATCGACCATGCCGATCGGACCTTCCAGCAGACGACTGACCAGCTTGTTGGTCAGCAGGCCGTTATAGATCGGCGTGACGCGCTCGGCCCACGGCAGCACGAATTCGAGGCTGCCGATCAGATAATCGCGCAGCGGGCGCTGATAACGATGGTGATAGACCTCAAGGAAGCGGCTGCGGAAATCGGGCACGTTGACCTTGATCGGGCACTGGCCTGCGCAGGACTTGCACGCCAGGCAGCCGGACATGGCGTCGTAGACCTGCTGGTCGAAGTTGGCGTCAGACTGACCCTCAGCCTGCGAGGTGCTACCACGCCGCGCCTTCAGCGAGGCGCTGAGGCGCGCCGGCAGGCGCGCCAGCCACATGCCGGTGCCCTTGAGGCCCGGTGTGCGTGCGGCCTGGGCCTCGGCGATCACGTCGCGTCCGGCGTTGCCTTCCAGGCGCAGCCACTCACGCATCAGGCTGGCACGCCCCTTGGGCGAGTGGATGCGCTGGCGGGTCGCCTTCCATGACGGGCACATGGCGTCGTTGGGATCGTAGTTGTAGCAGGCGCCATTGCCGTTGCAGTAGACGGCGCTGGCGTATTCCTGCCACACGCGCTCATCGATCTGACGGTCGAGATCGCCGCGCATGGTCACGTCATCGATACGCATCAAGCGGGGGTCGAAGGCCTCGACGGCGCTGTCAGCGTGATCACGCTTGTCGCTCTCACAGCTCTCTTCGTTGCCCTCTTCGCCAGCGCCAGCGTCGTCGACCAGCGCCACTGACAGGCGCGGCGAGGCGATCTTGCCCGGATTGAGCTGATTGTGCGGGTCAAAGGCCGCCTTCACGTCCTGCAGCGCGCCGTAGAGGCTGCCGAAGAAGCGTGGTGAATATTCGGAGCGCACGCCCTTGCCGTGCTCGCCCCACAGCAGGCCACCGTACTTGTGGGTGAGGGCGGCGACCTCATCGGAGATCTCGCGAATCATCGCCTGCTGGGCGGGGTCCTTCATGTCCAGCGCCGGGCGCACGTGCAGCACGCCGGCATCGACATGACCGAACATCCCATAACGCAGGCCACGGGCATCCAGCGCGGCACGGAATTCGGCGATGTAATCGGCCAGATGCTCCGGCGGGACAGCAGTGTCCTCGACGAAGGGCAACGGACGGGCCTCGCCATCGACATTGCCCAGCAGGCCTACCGAGCGCTTGCGCATGCCATAGACGCGGCTGATCTGCGCGCGGCCACGGGCTTCGGTGAAGCCGAGGCGCTCGACACTGGTATCGCTGGCCAGGTGCTCGCTGAAGGCGGCCACCTTGGCATCCAGCACCTCTTCGCTGTCGGCATTGAATTCGATCAGGTTGATGCCGCCGATGGCCGGGGTGCCTTCTTCACTGGCCGGGAAGAATTCCTCGACGCTGTCCCACACGAAGTCCTGCATGGCCAGATTGAGCACGGTGTCATCCACCGTCTCGATGGAGGTCGGGCGATTGCCCTCGACCGCCATCAACGCCTTGGCGTCACGCAGTGCGTCCATGAAGCTTGCGTAGCGCAGGTTGATCAGCGTCGAGCAGGGCGCGATGGGCAATGCATTCAGTTCGGCCTCGACCACGAAGCCCAGCGTGCCCTCGGCGCCGCACAGCAGGCTGTTGAGGTTGAAACGTCCGTCGGCCTCGCGCAGGTGGGCGAGGTCGTAGCCGGTCAGGCAGCGGTTGAGTGGCGGAAAGATGTCGGCGATTTCCTCGGCGCGCTCATCGGCGATGGCACGTGCGGTGCGGTAGACCTCACCGACGCGATCCTCACGCGCACACAGTGCCTCGAGCTCGGCATCATCGATGGCATGGCTCGACAGCCGGGTCCCGTCGAGCAGAACGCTGTCGAGCGCCAGCACGTGGTCACGGGTCTTGCCGTATTCGCAGCTGCCCTGACCGGAGGCATCGGTATTGATCATGCCGCCGAGGGTGGCGCGGTTGGAGGTCGATAGCTCCGGGGCGAAGAACAGGCCATGCGGCTTGAGCGCGGCATTGAGCTGGTCCTTCACTACGCCGGCCTCGACGCGCACGCGGCGGTTCTCGACATCGATCTCGAGAATGCGGTTCATGTGCCGCGAGACATCCACCAGCACGCCGTCATTGAGCGACTGGCCATTGGTGCCGGTACCGCCGCCGCGTGGCGCCAGGGTGACGCCCGAAAAGCGTGGCTCGTGGGAGAGGCGCGCGATGCGCTGGACATCCTCGGCATGGCGCGGGTAGACCACGGCCTGAGGCAGCACCTGATAGAGCGAGTTGTCGGTCGACAACACGGTGCGGTTGGCATAGTCCGGACTGATGTCACCGGCAAAGCCTGCATCTCGCAGAGCGGCCAGGAAGTCCAGATAGAGGGAATCGACGGGGGCGGGCATATCCAGCAGGCGTTCGGTCATGATCTCGCTCGGGCAGTGAGTCGCGTCAGGCAGGCATCCAGGGCCAATGGGCCTAAGCTTACCTGAGCTGGGCGTGTGGCCCCAGCCCAGCGCGGCATTGCGTCACTCGCGAGACGGGAATTCAGGTGAAAGGAGTGAGGAATGACTACGCTGTGAAGAGTCATCAAATCGAGGTGTGTGCGTCAGAATGCAAGCCACAAGGGGGTGATGTGCACATGCTGCGGGTGATCATCAGGCATCAGTCGCCGCTTCAGTGGTACCGTTGGCATCGCAAGGCAGACTGTCATGCCACATCCCCTCTGCTTCTTTCCTTGAAGCTGTCTTCCCCCTCAGCTGAGTCATCAGGAGTTAGCTCATGGCATCGTCCACCTATTCCTCGACCTCCACCTGTCATCGCGAGTCTCGTCAGCCGCCCACGCGATTGGGAGTGCTGGGGGTAGGGGAGTTGGCGGAGTCATTGCTGGTCGCGTTGGCGCGCGGTTGTCAGCGCGAAGGCCGTTCGAGGCATGATCTGGAATTTCATCTCTCGCCGCGCAACGACGTGCGCAGTCATCGTCTAGGCTGGCGTTTCGGTGCCATTCGCCACGTAAGCAATGTCGCGGTGTGTGAGTCCAGCCTGTGCATGCTGGTCGGCGTGCGGCCAGAGCAGCTGGAAGCGCTGGCCATGGAGCTGCGTGAAAGCCGCGCGCTGAGCAAGGATCATCACCTGATGGTGCTGGCGGCCGGCGTGCCACTGCAGCAGCTTCAGCGCTGGTTCGCGCCGGCGCGAGTGGTGCGGGTGATGACGGGGCTAGCGGTCTGTGAGGGGCAGAGCGCTCTCACGCTCCATCCTGAAGACCCGCTGACGCGCGATCTGCTCGGTCCGGCGGTCCGGCAGATCATCGCCTTCGATGATGAAGCGGCCTTCGAGGCCAGCATGCTGACGGTCTGCGTGAATGCCTGGCAGATGGCGCAGCAGCAGGCGTTGCTCGACTGGTTCCAGACGGTGCCCGGCATGAGCGGCCCCCAGGCGCGTATGTTATTGATGGCGCAGTTGCGTGATGCGCTGGCCTTGATGGAAGCCCACCCCGATACCCCGCCGGGCGAGCTTGCCTCGCGGATCGGCACCCCCGGTACCTGGACGGCACGGGGTCTGGAGCAGCTGGGGGGCAAGGAGGGCGCACACCGCCAATGGCAGCAGGTGCTGGAGCAACTGCGCGCGGAGATCGAGCAGAGCAGTGCGTCACCCGGAAGTGAATGAGGCGCTCTGCCGCCTGCTGATATCAGGCTGCTGCCAACTGGGATCTTGCTTCACTACCTCCTACCCTCAGCCACCCGCGATGCCCATTGGTCAGGAGGCGCATCGCGGGTGTCGTACTTTGTTCAACCCGCCTTTCGTGAGTCGCGGATTCCCCGTGACTGGCGATTTTCCTACAATGGAGCGCTAGGCGGCACCCTCGGGTGCCAGAGTGGCGGGCGGCCGATCCATGGCGTTGCCCAGCACTCACTCGCATTGAATCGAGCACGGGGCATACAAGGCACATGGGAACCTGGTTGGCAGTAGCAGCGGGCGGCGCCATCGGGGCGCTGGGACGATATCTCGTCAGTGGCTGGATCGTCGGGGCTGCCGGGCGCGGTTTCCCGTGGGGGACCCTTGGCGTCAATCTGATCGGCAGCTGCCTGATGGGATTCCTGTTCATCTGGGTGACCCAGGAGCTCAAGCTGGCTCCCGTCTGGCAGGCGATCATGGTGGCAGGCTTCACCGGCGCCTTCACCACCTTCTCCACCTTTGCCCTCGAGGCGCTCAATCTGATGATGAGCGGGCGCATGCTGGCAGGGCTGGTCTATGTCGCCGTCAGTGTGGTGGCGTGTCTGGGCATGGTCGCGCTGGGCATGAAGATCGCACGTCTTCTGCTGTGATTCCCGTGCTCGGGCGCGCCCTCCTGTCGCCTGGGCGGCTGCGAAGCAGGGCATGGCTGAGGTAGACTAGTGCGTATAACCTTTCCGCGCCGCGATGCGGCCTGAGTGATCCGACGAGAGAGCCTTCCCACATGCTGGACCCGAAACTTCTGCGCGCTGATCTTGAAGCGACTGCCGAGCGCCTCGCACGTCGTGGCTATCAGCTGGATACCGAAGCCTTTGCCGCGCTGGAAGCGCGTCGCCGTGACCTGCAGGTCGAGACGGAATCCCTGCAGAACGAGCGCAACACCCGCTCCAAGTCCATCGGTAATGCCAAGGCACGCGGCGAAGACATCGCGCCGCTGCTGGCAGAAGTCAGTGATCTGGGCGAGCGTCTCGACGCCGCCAAGTCCGAGCTCAACGAGCTTCAGGCCAAGGCCGATGCCATGGCGGCCAGCCTGCCGAACCTGCCGGACGCCGAAGTGCCGGAAGGCGCTGACGAGAGCGACAACGTCGAGCTGCATCGCTGGGGCACGCCGCGTGAATTCGATTTCGACGTGCGTGACCACGTCGACCTGGGTGAGCTCAAGGGCCAGCTGGACTTCGAGCTGGCGGTCAAGATCACCGGTTCACGCTTCGCCGTGATGCATGGCTCCATCGCGCGCCTGCACCGTGCGCTGGTGCAGTTCATGCTCGACAAGCAGACGCTTGAGCATGGCTACGAAGAATATTACGTGCCGTACATCGTCAACCGCGATTCCCTGATGGGCACCAGCCAGCTGCCCAAGTTCGAGGAAGACCTGTTCAAGCTCAACGACGATCGTGATTTCTTCCTGATCCCGACCGCCGAAGTGCCGCTGACCAACATGGTGCGCGACGAGATCATTGACGCCGGCAGTCTGCCGCTCAAGTTCACCGCCCATACCCCGTGCTTCCGCAGTGAAGCTGGTGCCTATGGCCGTGATACCCGCGGCATGATCCGCCAGCACCAGTTCGACAAGGTCGAGATGGTGCAGGTCGTCGCGGCGGAGAAGAGCGACGAAGCCCTCGAAGAGATGCGCGGCCACGCCGAAGCCATCCTGCAGGCGCTGGAACTGCCGTACCGTGCCGTGACCCTGTGCACCGGCGACATGGGCTTTGCCGCCGCCAAGACCTACGATCTGGAAGTCTGGCTGCCGAGCCAGGCGACCTACCGCGAGATTTCCTCCATCTCCAATTGCCGTGACTTCCAGGCGCGCCGCATGCAGGCGCGTGTGCGTGTCGAAGGTCAGAAGAAGCCGCAGCTGGTGCATACCCTGAATGGGTCCGGTCTGGCCGTGGGCCGCTGCCTGGTCGCCGTGCTGGAAAACCATCAGAACGCCGATGGCTCCATCACTGTGCCGCAGGCGCTGCGTGGCTACATGGGCGGGGTGGAAACCATCAACGTCTGAGGTGCGTGAATTGCCGTAGTGGATTCGCGTAGTCAAGGCCCCCGCTTTCCCATGGAAGCGGGGGCCTTCGTTTATCGCGGAGACAGAGGCCTCGCCCGATCTCACCACTCGTTATTCCCTCACTCGGTATTCCCTCACTCGGTATTTCCTCTGCGCGACTACAACGTAGCATCAGGGTTGTTATTCTTATTGGTTATTTTAGAGAGTGGTTCTTATGCTCTAAAATGCGACCCATCGAAGGCTGCTCCCCAGCCTCGCCGCGTTTGTGGATGTGCCCCATGGAATTTCTCAATCTCTCCTGTGATCCCTCACGACTCCAGCTGTGCCTGATCGGTGGCGGCCAGGAGGCTGTCGCGCTGGCGGAGCGTTTTGCCGGACTCGGCGCTGATCTGTGTGTCTACGGCGATGCCCGCATGCCGATGCTGGAGACCCTGTGTGGTCGTGAAGGTTGGGAGGTTGCCGATACCCTGTTGCCCGTGCCGGCACCGGGCCAGCTATGGCTGGTCGCGACCGGCAGCGAAGGGCGCGATCGCGGCATCCTGCGTCATGCGCGCGAGCAGCACGTGATGGTGTTCGCGCCTAGCCACCCCCGGGACTCCAGCGTGCGTCTGCCGCCACGCCTGGTGGCAGGCGAGGCGGTATTGCCCGTGAAGGAGGAAGACCGCTTCACGGGCACGCATGGCCAGGTGGCGTTGGTCAGTGCGGGGCCGGGCGATCCGGAGCTGCTGACACTAAAGGCGCTGCGTCATCTGCAGCAGGCCGATGTCATCATTCACGACCGTCTGGTCAGTCACGAGATTCTGGCGCTGGCCAAGCCCGAGGCGCGTCGCCTGTACGTCGGCAAGGCGCGCAGTGATCATAGCGTGCCCCAGGAAGGCATCAATCAGGCGCTGGTGGATTACGCTCGCGCAGGGCATCGCGTGGTGCGCTTGAAGGGCGGTGACGCCTTCATCTTCGGGCGCGGTGGGGAAGAGCTCGAGACCCTGGCCGGTGCCGGTATCAGTTTCGAGGTGGTTCCGGGCATCACGGCGGCTTCCGGTTGCGCGGCTTACGCGGGGATCCCGCTGACCCATCGCGACCACGCCCAGTCGGTGCGCTTCGTCACCGGGCATCTCAAGGATGGCAGCTGTGATCTGGATTGGGAAGCGCTGGCGCGTCCGGCCCAGACGCTGGTCTTCTACATGGGGCTTGGCAGCCTGGGTCTGATCTGCGAGCAGTTGATCGCCAATGGTCTGGCGGCGTCCACGCCGATCGCGCTGGTCGAGCAGGGCACCACCGCGCGTCAGCGTGTGCATGTGGCAACGCTGGCGGACATGCCGGCGCAGATCGCCGGGCAGGGGCTCAAGCCGCCGACGCTGATCATCGTCGGGGATGTGGTCAAGCTGCACGACACACTTCAATGGTTCTCGCCGAATGCCAACAGCAGCCTGGGGTGGGAAGATGGCAAGCATCCGACGCCGCTGGCCAATGTGGTATCGGTATAGCGCGACCGTCGTGGAAACGAAGGCGTAGAAGCGAAAAAGCAGCGACATGAGCAGTGACAATACGCCGCCTCGGTAACTCCGGGGCGGCGTCTTGCGTTAGGTCGCGGGCCATGGAGGGGCTGTGGTCGTTGGCCTGACCATCGTAGGCCTGACCATCGCGTTGACACATGGCTGGATGGCTCTTGGGCCAAGGTCGAGATGACGTGGCTTCTGATTGCGCCTATTGTTTCAAGCAATCGTTTGAATTCTGCTGAGCGAAGCCCGTCGTTCATCACGGGCGAGAGGCAAGTCTTTCGCGCAAGCCCTTAGCACATGAGTCAGTGAGGACAGTGATATGGCCAAGTATCAGGCGCCACTCAAGGATGCACGCTTCATTCTCGATGAGGTGTTTGCCGCCGAGCAGGAATGGGCGGACATGGCAGCCACCGAAGAGGTGAATGTCGAGCTGGCCGAGGCGATTCTCGAGGAAGGTGCGCGCGTGACCCAGGCCGAGCTGCTGCCGCTGAACCTGAGCGGTGACGCCGAGGGTGCGCGTTTCGAGAACGGCCACGTCACGACACCCAAGGGCTTCAAGGAAGCCTATCGGGTGCTCGCCGAAGGCGGCTGGATGGGGTTGGGCGGCAATCCTGAATACGGTGGTCAGGGCATGCCCAAGATGCTCACCGTGGCCTTTGAAGAGATGCTCTACGCCACCAATGCCAGTTTCGCGCTCTATCCGGCGCTGAATGCCGGTGCCTGTCTGGCGGTGGACAGCCACGCATCGGAGTCCATCAAGCAGGTATTTCTGCCGCGCATGTATGCCGGCGACTGGCTGGGCACCATGTGTCTGACCGAGCCGCATTGCGGCACGGATCTCGGCCTGATTCGCACCCGTGCCGAACCCCTCGAGGGCGATGACCCGCTGCTGGGGCTGCCGCGCTATCGCCTCACCGGTACCAAGATCTGGATCACCGGCGGCGAGCACGACATGGTCGACAACATCGTGCATCTGGTGCTCGCCAAACTGCCGGATGCGCCGCCGGGGACGCGTGGCATCTCGCTGTTTCTGGTCTCCAAGCACCTGCTTGATGCTGATGGGCAGCCGACGGCACCGAATGCGGTCAGCTGTGGCTCCATCGAACACAAGATGGGTATCAAGGGCAGCGCGACCTGTGTGATGAACTTCGACGGTGCCGAAGGCGTGCTGATTGGCGAGCCACATCAGGGGCTGGCGGCGATGTTCACCATGATGAACTACGAGCGTCTCTCCATCGGTCTGCAGGGGCTGGGGTTGGGCGAGGTGGCCTATCAGAGCGCGATGGACTTCGCCGCCGAGCGTCTGCAGAGCCGGGCACCGACTGGGGCCAAGGCGCCTGACAAGCCGGCCGACCCGATTCTGGTGCATCCTGACGTGCGACGCATGGCGCTTGAGGTGCGCGTCTGGAACGAGACCGGGCGCGCCTTTGCCGTCTTCGTGGGCCAGCAGCTGGACCGCGTCAAATATCACGCCGATGACGCGGTGAAGGCTGGCGCGGATGCGCTGGTGCAATTCATGACGCCGATCGCCAAGGCGCTGCTGACCGACCGTGGCTTCGATGCCACCGTCATGGCGCAGCAACTCTATGGTGGCAATGGCTACTGCGTGGAGTGGGGCGCTGAGCAGTACGTGCGCGATGCACGCATCGCGATGATCTACGAAGGCACCAACGGCATTCAGGCGATGGATCTGGTGGGGCGCAAGCTCTACCGCAATCGTGGCGCCCATGTGAGGAGCTTTGCCGCCTTGGTGCGAGCCGAGCTTGAGTGTCAGGCCGACGATGCTCGGACCCACCCGTTCGCCGAGGCGTGCAAGACGGAGCTTGCGCGTCTGGAGCGAGTGTCCGAGCAGTTGCTGGCCCGTGCCGATGACAACCCGGAAGAGCTGGGCGCGGCGGCCTGTGACTACCTCAATCTGGCAGGGCTGTGTGTCTACAGCTATCTGTGGCTGCGCATGGCGCGAACTGCGGCGCATGGACTGGCGCAAGCAGGTGCCAGCGGTGAGGCCTTCTATCGCCGCAAGCTGGCGCTCGGGGAGTACTTCGTGGCACGCGTGCTGCCGCGCGCCGTCGCCCTGGAAGCCCAGATCAGTGCTGGTGCAGCGCCATTGATGGCCTTCAGCCTCGAGGATTTCGCGCCGGAGCAATGACGCAAGACGCAATGACGTAAGGCACCGTGACCGTCCCTAGCGTCCGATGAAAAGCCCAGCGAGCGTGTCAGGTCGCTGGGCTTTTTTGTGTGGCCTGAGCCCCTGTCCATCGGGCCGTGTCGACAAGCTTGCATGCTTGCAGGTCGGCTCATGACCGCTCGGTCGGCTCATCCTGCTTCAGCAGCCAGTCACGCATGGCGGGGAACAGCTCGACCAGCACGAACAGCGGGCCGATCAGCAGCTGACGCAGGTCATCGAGGAAGGCCGGTTTGCGGCCCTCGATACGATGGCCGACGACCTGACCGATCCAGGCAACCACGAAGGCTGCCAGCATCATCGGAGTCACCGGCCAGTTGAGCCCGAGCATCACGAACATCAGCGCCAGACTGGCCAGGGTCCAGGCGACCATCACGCCAAGCACCCTGAGAGAGAAGCGCGCATAGACGGCCAGGAGCGCCAGGGTGACCACGCCACCGGGCAGCATCCACAGACCCAGCCCCGGTTCACTCGATAGCCCCTGCCCCCCGAGTAGTCTCCACAGCAGGATCAAGCTGGCAGTGAAGATGACCGGCACGCAGACCAGATGCATGCGGATGTTTTCACGATGCTGATGACTGGCCGCGTAGTGCTCGAGTGCTTCATGCAGACGCTGGTGAGCGCCTGCCTTGACATGAGGGTGCGATAATATACCCATGAGGCATTCTCCAGACAGACATTGAAAATGCCCGCATGCGCAGGTGCGCAGCGGGATCGATGGCGTGTTATGTCAAGGAGCAATGGCGTGAGCCAGCAGGGTCCGGCAACCCTGCTGGCTCCTGTCAGCGTAGCGTATTGCCGTGCTGCCAGCCTGTGTCAGCGCAGGCAGACTGTCGAACCCGGCGCTTTTTTCTGGTGTGAATCAAGCGGCACTGGCCCTTCAGAGGTGGAAATGACCGCAGGCTTCCGGCTGATGCAGGATGGCTTCCAGGCGGATGATGTCGCTCTGGCCATCTTCCCGGGGCAGCGTGATCTGCTCGCCAACCGCCATTCCCAGCAGCGCGATGCCCAGTGGCGACATGATGCACAGGGCCAGTGAGGTCTCTTGCTCTTCGGGCTGCGGCAGATGGTTGCGCAGTGAAATGCACTCACCATCCTCCGGGGTGGGATAGTGCAGTGTCAGCTCGCTATCGCCGGAGCGCGACCCCTTGAGACGCAGGCGGCTACGCATGCTGACGCGGTCTTCGGGGAAGTCATCGGGGGGCACGATCTCTGCCTGGATCAGGCGGCTTTCGAGGCGAAGGGACAGCTCCTCATCGTGCTGCTGAGCGTCGATTAGGCGCTGGAGGCGGTCAGCATCCAGGCGGTTGATGATCAGTCGTTGCCGAGTCATCGTGGGGTTCCTTGTTATCGAGTCACTGCGCGATATCATGCGCAGCAAGACGGCGCCAATCCTGGCTTGGTCAATACGGAGAGACGGACAGGGAATCCATCGGCCGTGATTGTCCATGGATTGTCCGCTAATTAATCCTAGCGGCTTTTGATGGGGTGCGGGAGTCGTCTGATGCCGACAACTTTCATGGCGCTGTCACCCAGGGCTGCCAATCTCACACGAGACTCATCGATGTCGATTCTCTGGATATATCCGCTGGCGGCGCTCGCCGAGATCGCCGGCTGCTTCAGTTTCTGGGCCTGGTGGAAGCTGGAGCGCAGCCTCGGCTGGCTGATACCCGGCATACTCAGCCTGGCGCTGTTCGCCTGGCTGCTTTCACTGGTCGACGTCAGTCACGCCGGGCGCGCCTTTGCCGTCTATGGCGGTGTCTATATCGCCGCGTCAGTGGCCTGGCTGTGGCTGGTCGAGCAGCAGTTGCCCAGTCGCTGGGACCTGCTGGGGACACTGGTCTGCCTGGCAGGCAGCGCCATCATCGTGCTGGGTGCCCGTGCGCAATGAGCGCAAATGTCTTGTTTATTAGTATTTTATTAAATATATCGGGCGTTGAGCATGAGAGCGCTCATTGTTGGGTATACTGCGCCAAGATGAGGCAATGACCCTCGGAATTCGATCTGACGCAATGAGGCACCAGCATGCAGTGGGAATGGTTATGGGGGCTGGGCGGCCTTGGCATCGGCGGTTTCATCGGCTTCTGGCTCGGTCGCTGGCGGCCGCGCAGAGAGGAATGGAATCAGGCCGTGCAACCACTGCTATCGGCATTGGTGGAGGCGGAGCCAGACGTTGCGCGTGGTGAGCGGCTGGCGCTTGACCCCTCCCTGCTCGACGCCTTTCGCCAGGTGGCCTCGCGTCGCGAGTTCTATCGCTTCACCAGCGGGATCGAATACGTGAACCTGCAGCTCGCCGCGGCGCATGCCGCTCATCATGATCGTGAAGAGCGCCAGCTATTGCTGGATCAGGCGCGTGTCAGCCTGGCCAACCTGCAAGACAGCATAAGACGACGCTGAGGTTCGTCCAGACGCGCGAATGCCGCACCACAGATCGACCGGGGGTCGCAAAGTAGAGGAACGCTAAGCAGGAGAATGCAGAGCAGGTAGTTTGCAAAGCAGATAGTTTGCAAAGCAGAGTAACGCAGAAAGCGGGAAAGACGCGGGACCAGCAACCGGCTGGAAGGCACTGACAATGATGATGGGTGCAGAAGGCCTCAGATGTCACGATGCATGCATGACAGATCAAAAGCGAGAGGACTTGCTGACTGCGCCAGGCAGTTGGGGAGCATCAGCAGAGTCTGCTGATGGTGCGGAAGGGGGGACTCGAACCCCCACACCTTGCGGCACCAGAACCTAAATCTGGCGTGTCTACCAATTCCACCACTTCCGCGAGAAGCAGGGCTGCATTTTACCTGTGATGCCTTTCAAGTCAATCGCTTGTGTCGATTATCCCCTGAATATCCCCGCCTTGTGCTGCAACTACACTGACTCACTCCGGCACGACATGCACGCTACGTGATTCCAGCCCGCAGGGCAGTTGCAGATAGCTGGCGGCGCGCTCGGCGGCGTGGCGTGTATTGGAGAGATCTTCATCGCACATCCACGGCACGACGCCCAGGCAGGGGGCTCGCAGCGTGCGTGACAAGGTTGCCATGTTGTCTTCGCTGACCTCGATATCCGCTTCCAGATGGTTGATGACATAGCCGGCGATCTCCAGCCCGTCGCGTTCGATGGCCTCTAGTGTCAGGCGCGCATGATTGATGCAGCCCAGGCGCAGCCCGACGACCAGAATCACCGGCAAGCCCAGCTCGATGGCCAGGTCCGAGAAATCCTCATCGTCATTCAGCGGTACCCGCCAGCCGCCAGCGCCTTCCACCAACAGCAGGTCGCGCGGTGCGCTTGTTTGCTGGCCCCGCACTTGCGCCGCGATCTTTGCCACCTCGAGATTGACGCCCACCTGACGTGCGGCAATGTGCGGGGCGATGGCCGGCGCGAAGCGCCAGGGGTTGATGCTTTCATAATCGGCTTCCGGTTCGCACTGCGCCTGCAATGACAGGGCGTCGGCGTTGACCAGACCATCGTGATTCTCGAAGCAGTCAGAGGCCACGGGCTTGAGGCCCAGCGTGGTCAGGCCGCGCAGGCGAGCACGTGCCAGCAGGGCGCTGGCGATGAAGGTCTTGCCGATTTCGGTATCGGTGCCGGTCACGAAGGCGGCGATGCCATGTTCGGCTCGCGCAGGCGGAGTCGTGTTCCGTGACGAGCTGTCCGCGGTTTTCATATCAGTTTTCATTGTATCCGAGCGAGGCAGGTAATTGCCTTCAAGCAAAGTATCAGTGTTATTCGTACGCAATTCTGACCGGTTTTTCGAGCACAAGTTCAATGACTTGATAGCTTACAGGTAATCCCTTCGCGGTACGCAAGGTTTCATGCCGCGCCTTGGCCTGCTGCACCTCGGCACGTGTCAGGCGCCGGCCAGTGGCGGTCTGTGCCCCGATGCCCTTGATCGAGGCCATGACGGCGGCGACATCGGGATAGTGAAATATCCGCGGGCGTAACTGCCAGTGGCAGCGCAACCCGGCGGCTTGGGCATGGCGTGCAAGATGGGAGGCGCTGGGGAAGTGACGCACGGAATCATCCGCGCGCTGCCAGGCATGGCGTACTTCCTTGAGGGTGCCGGGCCCCAGGGTGTTGATGTGCGCTCGAGCGCCGGGTTTCAAGGTGCGTGACAGTTCCGCGAGCCATAGCCGAGGGCTGTCGCACCATTGCACGGCCAGGCTCGAGAAGGCCAGGTCCAGACTCGCATCGGCCAGTGGCAGGCGCTCGGCATCGGCGCGCAGCCAGTGCAGGCGTCCAGAGTCGCCACTCGCAAGTTCGCTCGTCTGGCGTGCGGCTTCACGCAGCATCTCAAGCGAGAGATCCAACCCCATGCAGCGAGCCCCAGAGTAGCGCTGCGCCAGTTCGAGCGTCCAATGTCCGGGTCCACACCCGAGATCGAGCACTCGCGCGGCGGCCGGCAGCCGCTCAGGAAGCGAGGCGAACAGGGTGGCCGCCATGGCGTGCTGCGCCTGCGCCAGCGTGAGGTAGTCGGTAGCGCCGCGATCAAAGGCGCGGGCAATCTGCTGGCGGCTCGGGGTAGGCGTAAGTGGAGGCGTGAGCGGGGGTGTTGCAGGTTCAGTAGGCGGCACGCTGACGGCAATCGGCATCTCAGGCCTCCTCGCTGATACGAGTGACGTGGGTGGCGAGGCCCATGCGTGTGAGCAGGGCATCGGCAAGCGCCTCGGTCGCGCTCAATGGCAGGCAGTGGCCACCCTCGAATTCCGCGACCACCTGGCCCTGGGCGCGCAGCGCCGCACTCAGGTTCGGTGCCAGTAGCGGGTCCTGCTTGCCGAGCCAGAACTCGAGCGGTAGCTCTGATTGAGGCGCCAGTGACATCTGGCGGCTGGCCAGTTCCGCCAGCCCTGCCGCCAGCACCGCTTCGCGACTGACGGGGTGGCGACCGATCAGTGCGCGCAATTGCCTGAGGCAGTCACGTGCAGAGGCCTCACCACTGGCCTGCCAGCGCAGAAAGTGTTGCCAGCTGGCGGCAGGGTTGCGCGCGAAGGCTGCGCGGAAGTCCTCCAGCACTTCTGGTGCCAGGGCGGGAATCGTCTGTTCAGATGGGGCCTGGTCGATGAAGCTTGGCCCCATGGCCAGCGAGACAAGAGCGGCCGGCGCTTGCTCTCTCGCCAGCGCCTCGGCCCGCAGGGCGCCTAGCGACCAGCCCAGCCACAGGGTATCGGCCCCGCCCAGTGAGGCTTGCGAGGCAGTCGGCTCTGAGCCTGCTCGTGAATCGGCTTGCGGGCCTTCTTCTGGCCAATCCGGCGCAATGATCACCAGCGGGCGACGCTTTGTCTGATCATCTGTCCCGTCACCTGCCTGATCATCCGTCTCAGTGACGTGAGCGAGGTGTGCGTGCAGGCAGGCGATCAAGGGCTGCCAGATACGCGCATCGATGCCCCAGCCGCTGAACAGCACCAGACGAGTCAGCGTCATGGCGTGACTCCTTCTGAGTTGATGGTTGGGGAAGAAGAGCGGGTCTGGGTCTTTTCCGCTGCCAGTACCGCTTCGAGAGCCTCAAGCAGTGCTGCGATATCCTCGGCCGTGTGCTCGGCGGAGAAGGTGAAGCGCAGGCGCGAGCTACCGGCGGGCACCGTGGGTGGGCGGATGGCCGAGACCAGCACGCCGCGTTCGCGCAGTGCCGCGCTCCAGGCCAAGGCCCGCGCTTCGCTGCCCAGAATCAGCGGCTGAATCGGGGTCAGCGGAATGGAGGGTGAATCATTGGTGTCGGCTGGCGACAGCTCGAGCGCGAGCCCACTGCCCGCCAGCAGATGGGCACATCCATCACGGAACTGCTGCACGCGGGCCTGTAGCTGCTCGCGGCGTTGCGGCTCGCGCGCGATGATCTCGAGCGCCGCCAGGGTCGCGGCGGCGACATGCGGCGGTTGCGCGGTGGTGTAGATGTAGGGGCGGGCCAGCTGGATCAGACTCTCGATCAGCACATCGCTACCGGCGACGAAGGCGCCGCTGCTGCCGAGGGCCTTGCCCAAAGTGCCGACCAATACCGGCACATCAGCCAGCGGGGTATCGCGCCCGACCAGGCCTTCGCCATGCTCGCCCAGCACGCCCAGTCCGTGGGCATCGTCGATCATCAGCCAGGCGCCATGCCGAGCGCAGATTTGGCTCAGGCCTGCGATATCGGCGCAGTCGCCATCCATGCTGAACACGCCATCGCTGATTACCAGCTTGTCATCGGCCCGGGAGCGCGCCAGCTGGCGGTCGAGGTCCTCGATATCGCGATGGTGGAAGCGACGCGAGCGCACGGCAGTGGTGCCGGAGGATGCCAGGCGCGCGCCATCGAGCAGGCTGGCGTGATTGAGACGATCATGGAAGATCTCGAGGCTGCGACCAGCCTCGCGCGAAGCACTCGCCAGCGCATCGATCACGCCCAGATTGGCCATGAAGCCGGTGGAGAACAGCAGCGCGCGGGGGCGTCCCGTCAGCTCGGCCAGCCTTTCTTCCAGCTGGTGGTGAGCGCGCTGGTGGCCATTGACCAGATGCGCGCTACCGCTGCCGACACCGAAGTCACGCGCCGCGCGACAGCCGGCCTCGACCAATGCCGGGTGGTTGGCCAGCCCCAGATAGTCGTTGGCGGTGAAGTTTAGCAGTGGGCGCATTTCTGCATCGGCTGCCTGCCCGGCGAGGATGACGAGGGGGCCCTGGGGGGAATCCAGCGTCAGGCGCCGGCGATAGCGCCCGGCCTGCTCACGCTGAGTGAGCAGGGCCTCCAGATGCGTGAAGCTGCCGCTGGCACTTGAGTTGGCGCTGGTCTGGGGGAGGGAGTGAGCGTGGGCGGGCGTGTCGGTGGTCACGAGCGATCAGACCACCAGACCGCAGGGCTTGCGTTCGCGCACCTGGCCTTCGCTGCTGGCGGGCGTCGCTTCGCGCGTGGCGTCATAGAACAGGCTGCCCTCGACATTGGCGCGTGCCTTTTCTTCCATGGCGGCCTTCAGGGCGGCTTCGCGCACTTCGTCGCTGGCGACTTCCTGGCGGGTCTCCGGGTGCAGACCGAGACGCTCGAACAGCTCGCGATCACGGTTGGCCTGCGGGTTGCCGGTGGTCAGCAGACGCTCGCCATAGAAGATGGAGTTGGCGCCGGCGAGGAAGGCCAATGCCTGGGTGGAATCGTCCATCTGCTCGCGGCCGGCGGACAGGCGCACGTGACTCTTCGGCATCATGATGCGCGCCACGGCGATGGCGCGGATGAACTCGATGGGATCGAGATCATCGACATTCTCCAGCGGCGTGCCCGCCACCTTGACCAGCATGTTGATCGGCACCGATTCCGGCTGCGGCTCCAGATTGGCCAGCTGACGCAGCAGGCCGGCACGGTCGGTGGTGGTCTCGCCCATGCCGAGGATGCCGCCGGAGCACACCTTCATGCCGGCTTCGCGCACGCTGGCCAGGGTGTCCAGGCGCTCGCTGTAGCTGCGCGTGGTGATGATCTCGCCGTAGTACTCCGGTGAGGTGTCCAGATTGTGGTTGTAGTAGTCGAGGCCGGCATCCGCGAGCTTTCTGGCCTGATCGGTATCGACCATGCCCAGTGTCATGCAGGTCTCGAGTCCCAGCGACTTCACCTGACGCACCATCTCGGTGACCACTTCGAGGTCGCGCTCACGCGGGCTCTTCCAGGCCGCGCCCATGCAGAAGCGGCTGGCGCCGGCGTCCTTGGCGGCACGTGCCTGCTCGACCACCTTCTCGATCTCCATCAGCTTTTCCTTGCCAAGTCCGGTGTTGTAGTGGCCGGACTGCGGGCAGTACTTGCAGTCTTCCGGGCAGGCGCCGGTCTTGATCGACAGCAGGGTGGAGACCTGTACCGCATTCGGATCGAAGTGCTGGCGGTGCACCTGCTGGGCACGGAACAGCAGGTCATTGAAGGGCAGGGCGAACAGCGCCTCGATTTCCGCGACGCTCCAGTCATGGCGTACCACGCTGTCATCGGCAGGCGCAGGGATATTCGTGGCTTGTGTGGTCACGCGGGAGGCTTCTACGGTCATGAGCTTGAGGTCCTTCATCAGGCGGGCAGAGCGAGAGCGCGCTGAGCCGTTCATCCGTGGGTGAGTCCGGCAGCCGAGCTGGCGAGTAGTCAGTCAACGCATCGAGTAAGACAAGGTTAACTGAGATGATAGAGTTTCCGCGGGCGCTGTCAACGATGAGGAATCTGCTGGTTGACCACTGGCAGCTGTCGCGACCCTGCGCCTTCTGTCAGCGTCAGCTGACGACAGCCATGTCCGGCGCGGCCGAACGGCAGAGCGCTTCAGTTTCACCTCCCCATTCATTTTCCTCTCTAGCGACACGCTCGCGTCATGAGCGAGCGCTGTCATCGCGCCGCGAGTGGTGCGACGCCTGCGAGGCGAGAATCGCGCGCAATCAGCATGCCTGTCCGCGCTGTGCTGAGCCTGTCGCCTCACTGGCCTTGAGTCAGCAGGCCTGCGCGCGGTGCCTGTCGTCACCGCCCGCCTTTGCGCGCTGCTATGCGCCACTGCGTTATGAAGGACTGCTGGCGGGGCTGTTCCAGCGCTACAAGGACCAGCATCAGCGCCGCGCCGGACGACTGCTTCGCCAACTCATGCAGCGGGAGCTGACGCACTTCTGCCACGCGTGGCGCCAGTCGCATCCTCACGGCGCAGTGCTGCTGGTGCCGGCAGATGCCTATCGTCGTCGCCAGCGCGGCCATGATGCGCTGGCAGAGCTGTGTCGCGGGCTGAGCCCCGCCATTGCTGGCCATCCGCGGGATATGGCGCGGGTACGCGACAGGCGCATGCCGCACGAGGCGTCAGTCGCGGTGGCCAGGGCAGCGCCGGATCAGCGTCTGCGGGATAGGCGCGGGCGTCTGAAGGCCCAGCGTGGGCGTTATGACATCGAGGGCCTACTGCCCGAGCACGTGCTGCTGATCGATGACGTCATGACCAGTGGTGCGACGCTCGACAGTCTTGCTCAGGCCTGCCTGCGAGCCGGTGCCCGTGAGGTCGATGCCTGCGTGCTGGCGCGGACTCCCCTGGCCTCGCGCGGGGCGCTGTGACCTGCAAACGCGACATGAAGGTGAGCCGCACGGCATGTGCCGCCAGGGTTCAACCTCCCAGCGGGCGTTGAACTCAGCGGGCAGGCGGGGTCAATCAGGGAGAAGACTGGCGTGCAGAGGGTCTAATCTCATAGCATGCAAGGTCCGGCAGCCGTTTGCTGGTCCATGCCCGAGGAATTGCCATGCCTATTGATCCTGTTTCCCCCGAAGACACGCAATCTTCCGGCACCTCGCGCGAGTTGGATGCGCGCTCCAATGGCAACACCTGGTCGACGACATCCGCGCCAGAGGGCCATGGAGACACGCGTTTTCATCCCTTCGATGCTCTCGCGCCGGACCGTGTCGTGGCCGCTGTCGAATCGCTGGGCTTCTGGTTGCCCGGCGAGCCGTTCGCGCTGAACAGTTACGAGAATCGTGTCTACCATCTCGCCGATGATGACCGACGCCGCTGGGTGGCCAAGTTCTATCGCCCTGAGCGCTGGAGCCGTGCCCAGATTCTCGAGGAGCACGCCTTCCTGGCCGAGCTGGATGAGGCCGGTGTCCCGGGCGCCCCCGCGTGGGCGAACGAGGCCGGCGAGACGCTGCATCGATTCGAAGGCTTCGACTTCGCTCTCTTCCCGCATGTGGTGGGGCGCGCGCCGGAGCTTGAATCTGCCGAGCATCTCTACCAGCTGGGTGAGCTGATCGGTCGCGTGCACGCGGTGGGGCGCAAGAGCGCGTTTCGCGAGCGGGAGACACTCTCGCCGCTGCGGATTCTGGAAGAGAGCTGCGCCAGCGTGCTGGCCTCCGACTGGTTGAGTGAGCGCCAGCGCGACAGCTACCAGCGCGTCATCGAGGCACTGCGTCCGTTGGTCGCGGAGCAGAGCTGGCCGGAAAGCGCCTTGATCCGCACCCACGGCGACTGCCACATCGGCAACATGCTGGGACGTGATGACAGCTTCGCGCTGGTCGACTTCGATGACTGCCTGAGCGCCCCGGCGGTGCAGGACCTGTGGATGCTGTTGACCGGTCAGAGCGACCCGGAGCTGCACATGCAGCTGTCCGAGGTGCTGGAGGGCTACGAGCAGCATTGTGAGTTCAATCGCAGCGAGCTCAAGTGGATCGAGACCCTGCGCACACTGCGCATGGTGCGTCACAGCGCCTGGGTGGTGCGGCGCTGGTCGGACCCCGCCTTCCCGCAGGCCTTCTCGCACGTGGCGAGTCTGGGCTACTGGGACGACCACATTCGCAGCCTGGAACAGCAACGCGTCGCGCTGTCTGCGCCGCGTTGGCTGGCCTAGCGGTCGCGGCATGACCTGAAAGCTGCAGCGAGGCCTGAGCCCCCTTTGGCCAAGTGATTGACGTCGCCCCTTCATGCGCCCCCAACGGTTACCGTTGGGGGCGCATGTGTTGCATGGATACGACAATCGCGTGAACAGACCTGCGTTGACGGCATGCCTGAGGTAGAATCTGGCCCTGACATTGAACACGAAGTTATACGATTTCTTGCCATCTGATCGCTTGTGTATGACTTTTGTGCTTTACCCCTGCTATGCGTGCGCTAGTGCGCGCCCCTGACCGATACCATAGGCAGACGGATGACCGAAGAGATTGCCAACCACTACCGCCAGATCATCACCGCATTGGGTGAGGATCCAGAGCGTGAGGGCCTGCTGGATACGCCCAAGCGCGCGGCCAAGGCCATGCAGTACCTGACTCATGGCTATCATCAGTCGTTGGAGGAGATCGTCAACGGCGCTGTCTTCACCTCCGATACGGACGAGATGGTACTGGTCAAGGACATCGAGCTTTACTCGATGTGCGAGCATCACCTGCTGCCGTTCATCGGCAAGTGCCACATCGCCTATCTGCCGTCTGGCAAGGTGCTCGGTCTGTCCAAGTTCGCGCGTATCGTCGACATGTATTCGCGTCGCATGCAGATCCAGGAAAACCTCACCAAGCAGATCGCCGAGGCCGTTCAGCAGGTCACCGGTGCACGTGGTGTGGCCGTCGTGGTCGAAGCGCGTCACATGTGCATGATGATGCGTGGGGTGGAAAAGCAGAATTCCAGCATGAAGACGTCCGTGATGCTGGGCGCCTTCCGCGACAATCAGCCGACCCGTCAGGAATTCCTGACGTTGATCAGCTGACAGCTGAGTGAAGACGCCGCCTTTCGAGGCGGCGTTCTTGTCTGGGAGTCATCTCGCGCGTTTCCCTTGATCAGGAGTCCCTGCCGATGCCGATGCATGCCTTGCACGATGAACATCTCGATCACGATCTCGCCACCATTCGCATCAAGAATCTCCGTCTGCGCACCTATATCGGAATCAACGAAGACGAGATCCAGAACCGCCAGGATGTCGTGATCAACGTGGTGATCCGCTATCGCGCGGCACGCGCCGTGCAGTTCAATCACATCAGTGAAGCGCTCAATTACCGCACCATCACCAAGCAGTTGATCGCGCATGTCGAGAAAGGGCGTTTCGCGCTGCTCGAACGCATGACCCGTGAGGTGCTGGATATCGTGATGGCGCACGAACAGGTGCTGACGGCGCAGGTCGAGATCGACAAGCCACATGCCTTGCGCTTCTCGGACTCGGTGTCCGTCACCCTGTCGGACAGTCGCGAAGCGCATGACTAGTTGGCCAGGGCAGGCGTTGAGAAGCTCAGATGTCGAGAAGTTCATATGTCGCGAAGTCAGATGTCGAGAAGCTCACATATCGAGAAAGTCAGGCGCAGAAGTCTGAAGAGTCGGGAGACATGATGTGATCGGGGAAATCATCCATTTCGATGATGCAGAACAGCAGGGCACCATTCGGGACGAGAAGGGCGGTGAGCACGCCTTCGATCTGGTCGGCTGGCGCGGGCGTGGCTTGCCGGGGCCGGGAGTGGCGGTGGACTTCGAACTTCGCGACGGGCGTGCAGTGCAGGTCTTCAATGCGCGAATCAAGCAGCAGAAGGCGCGACGAGTCGTCTCGATGTCGCCCGAGAGCGAGGCCCCCGGAACCACGGCCGACACCGTCAGGCCGGCGATGCGCAAGCGCTGGTGGCTCGCCGGGCTGGCCATCGTGGTACTAGTGCTGGCAGGGTTGTGGATCTAGCGCCACGCCCGCATCTAGGCTATATCAGGTTAGTCTTGAGTAGTCTCGGTTAGCCGGGAATCACTGCCTTGACCCACAAGCACGCCTCGGGAGTCTTCATGGAACATCTCAACGATACCAGTCTGTTTCGTCCATTTGCCTATATCGACGGTGGCTGGGTAGCCGCGGATTCCGGCGAGCAGATCGAGGTCGACAATCCTGCCACCGGCGAGATCATCGGCCGCGTGCCTCGACTGGGTTACGCCGAGACCGAACGCGCCATCGAGGCAGCGCAGCGCTCCTTTGCTGACTGGAAGGAGACGCCGGCGCTGGAACGCGCTGACATCCTGATGAAGTGGTACGCCTTGATGCTGGAGAACAAGGATGATCTGGCGCAGATCATGACACTGGAGCAGGGCAAGCCCCTCGCCGAAGCCGCCGGTGAAATCCAGTATGCGGCCAGCTTCCTGCGCTGGTTCGCCGAAGAAGGTCAGCGCGTGTATGGCGACACCATTCCGGCCGCCAAGCGTGACCAGCGTATCCTGGTGCTCAAGCAGCCGGTCGGGGTGGTGGGGGCGATCACGCCGTGGAACTTCCCGGCCTCGATGATCACCCGCAAGGCGGGCGCCGCGCTGGCCGCGGGTTGCCCGATCGTGGTCAAGCCGGCCAGCCAGACCCCGTTCTCGGCGCTGGCGCTGGCGGTGCTGGCGGAACGCGCTGGCGTGCCGCGCGGCGTCTTCAATGTCGTGCCGGGCTCGGCCAAGGACATCGCCAGAGCGATGACCGATTCCAGCATCGTGCGCAAGGTGACCTTTACCGGTTCCACGGAAGTCGGACGTGGCCTGATGGCAAATGCCGCGCAGCATATTCAGAAGATCTCGCTGGAGCTTGGCGGCAACGCGCCCTTCCTGGTGTTCGAAGATGCTGATCTCGATGCGGCGGTGGAAGGCGCGATGGCAGCCAAGTTTCGCAATGCCGGCCAGACCTGCGTCTGCACCAATCGCTTCCTGGTGCAGTCCAGCGTGGTCAATGCCTTCAGCGAGAAGCTGGCTGCCGCGATGAACGCCGAGCTGACCGTTGGCAATGGTCTGGAGGAGGGCGTCAAGGTCGGCCCGTTGATCGATGGCGATGCCGTCGAGAAGGTCACCGAGCACGTGCAGGATGCTCTCGACAAGGGCGCCGAGCTGCTGCTGGGTGGTCATCCGCATCCGCTGGGGGGCAGCTTCTTCACGCCGACCCTGATCTCGCAGGTGACGCCAGAGATGAAGGTCGCCCGTGAGGAAACCTTCGGTCCGCTGGCGGCGATCTTCCCCTTCGAGAGCGAAGAAGAGGCGATCGAGATGGCCAACGACACCGAATTCGGACTGGCCAGTTATTTCTACAGCAGCGATCTCAAGCGCGTCTGGCGTGTCTCGGAAGGTCTGGACTACGGCATGGTCGGCATCAACACCGGCCTGATTTCCAACGCCGCGGCACCTTTCGGCGGCACCAAGGCATCGGGGCTGGGCCGTGAAGGTTCCAAGTATGGGCTCGAGGAATACATGGAAACCAAGTATCTGTGTCTCTCACTTGGCTGATCCATCGTCATCGGGTCCGCACTAAGGCAATGATCGGACGCGACATCAGATGGCAAAAAGCCCGCCCGGGAAACCGGGCGGGCTTTTTCATGCCATATCTTCATTCCACCTGTCTGCGCCGAGCGTGCCTGCAACTTGGCCATGGAATATTCGCCGCCGCGTTCGATGGCTTCCTGCAGGCTGATGGGAAAGTGGCATGCGCGACAGGCGGCCAATCTCGCGTCAAGAGGTGCATGAGTCATTGGTCGTAGAGACGGAGTGTCTCGAGTATCGATGGCGCTGCACATGTCAGACCAAAGCGGTACATCGCGGTCTTTTAGCGTAGATCAGGGCCAAAGACAGGTGTGCTTTGTCGGCATTCTCTTACTTGTGGATATGCTTATTTACGCTACAGTCAAAGAGCGGGACCTGTGGTGATAGTCTTCAAGGATTGAAGACAGGGCGAGTGGCGTGGCGGACGCGACTTGCCCTTTTTTATTGCCGCCTTCGGCTCTCATGCCTCAACTCTCATATCTCGATCCGCCCATCTCAGCCCTCACTTCTCGGCTCGCATATCTCACCCCAGTGGCGAAAGCCCCATGCCCGCCACCAGGCCTTCCAGTGCATGCCGTCCGGCAATCGAGTTGCCGTAGCCGTCCAGACGTGGCGACCAGACGCAGATGCTCATCTGTCCCGGCAGGATGGCGATGATGCCACCGCCGACCCCACTCTTGCCCGGCAGACCCACCCGCCAGGCGAAGTCGCCTGCCGCGTCGTAAAGGCCGCAAGTCAGCAACAACGCATTGAGCTGGCGTGTCTCCAGCGGCGAGACCACTTCCTTGCCATCCAGCGGATTGACGCCGCGATTGGCCAGAAAGGCAAAGCTGCGTGCCAGTTCCACGCAGTTCATCGACACCGAGCAGCTGTGGAAGTAGGTATCCAGCAGGTCATCCACATCGGAATGCACATTGCCGTAGGCCTGCATCAGATAGGCGAGCGAGGCATTGCGTGCCTTGTGATCCATTTCCGAGCGCGCGACCTTCTCATCGAAGCCGATATCGTCGCTGCCGGACAGACGCCTGAGCTGCTCGCGCAGGGTGTTCTGGATCGAGACGATGCGCGACACCAGCAGATCGGTGATCAGCAAGGCACCGGCATTGATGAAGGGATTGCGTGGAATGCCGTTCTCGACCTCCAGCTGCATGATTGAGTTGAACGCCTGGCCGGAAGGCTCACGACCGACACGCGACCAGATCTCGTCGCTTTCAAGACGCTGCATCGCCAGTACCAGTGCATGCACCTTGGAGATCGACTGGATCGAGAAGCGGGTATGCGCGCTGCCGGCGTACTGGACGCGGCCATCCACATGGCAGACGGCGATGCCGAACTGGTCAGGGTCAACCTGCGCGAGTGCCGGGATATAGTCCGCGACCTTGCCCTCGTTGAAGCAGCGGCTGGCATCATTGGACAGGCGTTCAAGCAGCGTCTGGAGGGCATCAGAGTCGAGTGGCGGCGTCATGGCGACCTTGAGGAGACAGAGTGGATGGGAATGCAATCGCATGGTACGGCTGCGCATTCTACCCAATCCTGTGGGCTGTGGCGCGTGGTGATCCGAGCGCTTGATAGCCAGCCCTTATCAGCGGGGTAGGGCAAAGTGATTTCAAGTTGCAGATGAGACTCACTATCATTCATTACATCGAGGCAACAACAGGTTGCCCACCAAGAGACACGCGACGCGCTGGGGTTCAGCGTCTCGCTGAGCACAGACCGCCCGGAGGGCAGCCAACATGATCAAGACATTGACCTTTGCCAGCATGCACTTCTCCATCGCCTTCGGTGTCACCTACCTGCTGACCGGTGACATCGTGGTCGGCGGCCTGGTCGCCATCGTGGAGCCGGCAGTCAACACCGTTGCCTTCTTCTTCCACGAAAAGGTCTGGAACCGTGTCACCGCGCGCCGCCAGCAGGCTGCTGAGCGCGAGGCAAACTCGCGAAACGCCATGAGCGGGGCGGCGCTGGTGGGCTGAGGCCGCTTGCGCGTGGCAAGGATGCGCCGCAGAATCGAGCGACCTTTTCCCCGGAGCTCCCCATGCTGACGCTTGCCCAATGCACCGCCCGTTCCTTTCTTCCTGCCAGGGGCTCTTGTTCTGCCCAGCCCTCTCATCCTGCCTGCTCCCGCCAACGTCCTCTCGTCCAGGGGGCGTTGGCGTTGCTGCTGGGACTTGGCGGCAGTCTGGCTGGCCTCGAATCCGTGGCCGCCGACGAGACACGCGATTATCACTACAGCGACGCCCATCTGCACTTCGTGGACTTCTTCCAGCAGGGCGATGGTCTGGGGGCCTTGCTGGATGCCATGGACAAGGCGCAGGTCGATCACGCCCTGGTCACGGGGATCGGCGTCGCCAAGAAATGGCAGCAGGACGCGCCCAAGAAGCCACGTTACTACATGGGCGATGATGCGCCGGTCTACTGGTATTCCGGTACCGATTACATCCTGGCCGAGGCGCTGACCCGCGCACCGGGGCCGGTACAGGCGCGTTTCTCGCCGTTCATCACCGGCTTCAACCCCACCGATCTGAACGCCGCCGACGAGATCCGCCAGTTGATGGCGATCTATCCCGGCTTCTGGAAGGGCATCGGTGAAGTCTTCACGCGCCATGATGACCTGACGCGTCTGACCGAGGGCGAGACGCCGCGTGCCAATCATCCTGCCTTGATGAAGGTCTATGCGCTGGCGGCGGAGAAGGGCCTGCCGGTGATGATTCATTCCAATATCACCAGCAAGCGGGAAGGGCATGAGGGCCTGTATCTCGAGGAATTCGAGAGTGCGGTGCGCGACAACCCCGAGACGACGTTCATCTGGGCACACGCCGGGACCAGTGCCGAGCTCAATCGCCGTCTGGGGCGCATGACCTGGCTACATGGCGAGATCGAGCGCATGCTCGAAACCTATCCCAACCTGAATATCGACCTGTCCTGGTCGGTGCTGGAGCCGTACCTGCTGGATGAATCAGGTCAGCCGCGCTCGCGCTGGGTCAAGCTGGTTGAGCGCTTCCCGCAGCGCTTCGTGCTCGGCAGTGATGTGGTCGGGCGCTTCGGCTCGGTGGGCGATATCCTGGCAAGTTACACGCCTTTCCTCGATGCGCTGTCGCCACAGGCGGCGCGCAATGTCGCGCGCGACAACTTTCTGCGCTGGGTCAACCTGCCGGTTGAATGACCGCTGTTATTGTCTCATGCGCATGAAAAAGCCCCCGTCAGCGTATCGCTGGCGGGGGCTTTTGCGTGAGCGCTAGACTATAAGCTCGTGCAGATCACAGCGCTCCTGCATGTCACCGAAGCACTGACATCCGATCAGTGACGGAAGTGACGCATGCCGGTGAAGACCATGGCGATGCCGGCTTCGTTGGCCGCATCGATGACTTCCTGATCGCGCATGGAGCCACCCGGCTGGATGACGGCGGTGATGCCGGCCGCCGCAGCGGCGTCGATGCCGTCGCGGAACGGGAAGAAGGCATCGGAGGCCATCACGGAACCCGGCACCTTGAGCCCTTCATCGGCGGCCTTGATGCCGGCGATCTTGGCAGAGTACACACGGCTCATCTGGCCGGCGCCCACACCGATGGTCTGGCCATCCTTGATGTAGACGATGGCGTTGGACTTGACGAACTTGGCCACTTTCCAGGCGAAGGTCAGGTCGTTGAGTTCCTGCTCGCTCGGCGCACGTTCGGTGACGACCTTGAGCTCGTCACGACCGACCATGCCCTGATCACGGTCCTGAACCAGCAGGCCGCCGGTGACACGCTTGAAGTCGTGACCGCCGGTACGTTCGGCCGCCCAGGCGTCCGCGACGTCGAGCAGACGCACGTTGGCCTTGGTGGCGACGATGGCAGCGGCTTCGTCGCTGATTCCCGGGGCGATGATCACCTCGACGAACTGACGTGAGACGATGGCCTGCGCGGTCTCGGCGTCCAGCGGCACGTTGAAGGCGATGATGCCGCCGAAGGCGCTGGTCGGGTCGGTCTGATAGGCACGCTCGTAGGCGGCCAGGGCAGACTCGCCGATGGCGACGCCACACGGGTTGGCGTGCTTGACGATGACACAGGCGGTCTCGTCGAAGGCCTTGACGCACTCGAAGGCGGCATCGGTGTCGGCGACGTTGTTGTAGGACAGCGCCTTGCCCTGGACCTGCACGGCCGTGGCGACGCTGGCCTCGGTGGCACCGTCCTCGACGTAGAAGGCCGCTTGCTGATGCGGGTTCTCGCCGTAACGCATGTCCTGCTTCTTGCTCAGGCTGACGTTGTACTGGCGCGGCAGGCCTTCGCTGCCACCCTCGACACGCTGGCCCAGCCAGTTGGCGATGGCGCCATCATAGGCGGCGGTGTGCTCGAAGGCGGCCACGGCCAGGTCGAAACGCGCCTCGTCGCTGACGGCGTTGTCATTGGCATCCATCTCGGCGATCACGCGGTCGTAGTCGGCCGCGTTGACGACGATGGTGGTGTGGGCGTGGTTCTTGGCGCAGGAACGCACCATGGTCGGGCCGCCGATATCGATGTTCTCGATGGCGTCTTCCAGCGAGCAATCCGGGTTGGCCACGGTGGCGGCGAACGGATACAGATTGACGATGACCATGTCGATGGGGTCGATGCCGTGCTCGGCCATCACCGCATCATCCTGGCCGCGACGGCCGAGAATGCCACCGTGGATCTTCGGGTGCAGGGTCTTGACCCGGCCATCCATCATTTCCGGGAAACCGGTGTGCTCGGACACTTCCGTGACGGCAAGGCCGTTGTCCTTGAGCAGGCGGAAGGTACCGCCAGTGGACAGCAGGGCGACGCCGCGGGCGTCCAGGGCACGAGCGAATTCGACGATTCCGGTCTTGTCGGAAACACTCAGGAGGGCGCGACGGATGGCTTGGGGCTTGGCTTGCATGATGCTCCACTCGTGGATCAACAAAAAGACGCCGGGGCACCTGTAAAGGTGCCCCGGCGGGGTCAGATCAGATCAAACTGCTTGAGCTTCTTGCGCAGTGTGCCTCGGTTGAGGCCCAGCATGTCGGCGGCGCGGGTCTGGTTGCCCTGCGCGTGGGCCATCACCGCCTCCAGCAGCGGCGCCTCGACCTCGGCCATCACCATGGCATGCAGGTCGGTGACCTGCTCGCCATCCAGGTGGGCGAAGTAGCGCGCCATGGAATGCTCGACGGCCTCGCGCAGGGTCTGATGGTGCCGCACGGGCGTCATCAGGGTGGCCTGGCTTGCGTCGTCGGGTGAAAGAGGGTGCCTGCTGGTCATGCTGCGTGACTTCCTTGCGTCTCGGTGCGGGCGATGCCTTCCGGCTCGCCGAACAGGCGGGTCAGGAACTGGCGCTGTTCTTCCGGCTCCTCGAGGGGATTGAAGTGGCGCTTGAGCTCACTGCCATCCTCGCGTGTCGCCAGATACCAGCCCACATGCTTGCGCGCGATGCGCGCTCCCATGTAGTCACCGTAGAATTCATACAGGGCCTCGAGGTGGTTGCGCATCACGAGGGCGCGCTCCGCATCGCTCGGGCCACAGGCTACCTGGCCGGTGGCCAGGTAGTGATTGATCTCGCGGAAGATCCAGGGGTTGCCCTGGGCCGCACGGCCGATCATCACGGCGTCGGCGCCCGTATAGTCAAGCACATGTCGCGCCTTCTCGCCGCTGTCGATATCACCATTGGCAAAGACCGGAATCGACACCGCGGCCTTCACGGCGGCGATGGTGTCGTATTCGGCCTCACCGGTATATTTCTGCTGACGAGTACGACCATGCACGGACAGCGCCTGGATGCCGGCACTCTCGGCCATGCGCGCGATGGCGATGGCGTTGCGCGTCTCTTCGCACCAGCCGGTGCGCATCTTGAGCGTGACCGGCACGTCCACGGCGCCCACCACGGCATCGAGAATCTCGCCGACGAGCTTCTCGTCGCGCATCAGGGCAGAGCCGGCGGCCTTGTTGCAGACCTTCTTGGCCGGGCAGCCCATGTTGATGTCGATGATCTCGGCACCCATCTCGGCGTTGAGCGCCGCGGCCTCGGCCAGCATGGCGGCATCACCGCCGGCGATCTGCACGGCACGCGGGCCGGGTTCGCCGGCATGGTTCATGCGCGTGCGGGACTTGACGGTATTCCACAGCCGCTTGTCACTGGTCACCATCTCCGATACCACCAGTCCGGCGCCCAGCTCACGACATTGCTGCCGGAACGGGCGATCGGTGACACCGGCCATTGGGGCCAGAATCACGCGATTGGGAAGCTGATGTACGCCGATGCGAGGCAGGTCGGCGGGAAGCGGGGTATCGGTCATGGGTCTCGTGTCATGCGAGTGGTGTCAGGCGCGCGAGCCGCTGTCGTGTCAGGGATTCGCGGGGGCGTCATGATACCTAGAGCGCCGCAGGGTTTGAAGTGCTATTTCATCCACAATGCGTCCTGGATGCGTTCCCCCTGCGCGGCTGCGGCGCTCATGGCGTGGCTCATGACGTGTCTTGTGGCGAGGTTCAGCCCATCAGTGGACGCTGACCATTGAGGCGCACCCAGCCATCGCGTTCGGTGGGTTCTTCCATGATCAGGCCGGCTTCACGATAGGCGTCGAGCACTTCTCCCGCCTGGGGCGCGAGAATGCCGGAGAGCGCCAGCAGGCCACCCGGGGCGACGCTGCCCGCGATCTGCGGAGCCAGTTCGACCAGCGGGCCGGCCAGGATGTTGGCGACCACGATCTGATAGCCCGCGTCCGGCAGGCGGTCCGGGTAGCACAGGGTCAGCTGGTCACTGACTTCATTGCGCTGGGCGTTCTCACGCGAGGCCTGCAGGGCCTGTGGGTCGATATCGGTCCCCAGCGCATCCACCGCGCCGAGCTTGAGGGCGGCGATGGCGAGAATGCCGGAGCCGCAACCGAAGTCGAGCACGCTGTGCTGGGCGAGCTTGCCATCGACGGCCAGCCCATCGAGCCATTCCAGGCACAGGGCGGTGGTCGGATGGGTGCCGGTGCCGAAGGCCAGGCCCGGGTCGAGCATCAGGTTGACGGCGTCCTGCTCCGGCGCATCGTGCCAGCTGGGTACGATCCACAGGCGCTGGCCCATCTTGAGCGGCTCGAAGCCATCCATCCATTCACGGGCCCAGTCACGGTCCTCGAGGATCTCGACCTCGATCTCCGGGCAGGGCTCATCGGGAATCAGCGCCGCCCAGCCGGCCTTGACCCGCTCGCGCATGGCCTCGATGCCTTCAGTGCCATCCCACAGGCCAGTGAGGACTGTCTCGCTCCACAGCGGCGTGCTGCCGAGGTCCGGTTCGAACAGCGGTTGGTCTTCAGCATCCTGCAGCGTGATGGCGCAGGCGCCTTCTTCCATCAGCAGATGCTCGAGAATCTCGGCGTGGTCGGGGGCGATACGCGCCTTGAGTTGCAGCCAGGACATGGTGACTCCTGTCGATGGGCGATAAGAAAGGGGAGGAGGGCACAGACGACAGAAGGGCAGCCGTGGCCACCCTTCTGTCTTGCGTCCATCGGCAACGGCGTTACCGAACTCAAGCAGGGCGTCTTACAGGCCCAGCTTCTTCTCCAGATAGTGGATGTTGACGCCACCTTCCTGGAAGCCGGCATCACGCACCAGATCCTTCTGCAGGTCAGTGTTGGTCTTGATGCCTTCCACCAGCAGCTCGTCGAGGGCATTGCGCATGCGCGTCAGTGCGATCTCGCGGCTCTCGCCCCAGGTGATCAGCTTGCCGATCAGGGAGTCGTAGTGCGGCGGAACGGTGTAGCCGGAGTACAGGTGCGAGTCCATGCGCACGCCCAGACCGCCCGGCGCGTGATAGAGCTCGACCTTGCCCGGAGACGGCATGAAGGTGCGCGAATCCTCGGCATTGATGCGGCACTCGAAGGCGTGACCGCGCAGCTCGATATCTTCCTGCTTCACGGACAGCGGCAGGCCAGAGGCGATGCGCAACTGTTCCTTGACGATATCGATGCCAGTGACCATCTCGGTCACCGGGTGCTCGACCTGAACACGAGTGTTCATCTCGATGAAGTAGAAGCCGCCGTTCTCGTACAGGAACTCGAAGGTGCCGGCGCCACGGTAGCCGATCTCGATGCAGGCATCGGTGCACGACTTGAGTACCTTGGCACGCGCTTCTTCGTCCAGCTGCGGTGCCGGTGCTTCTTCCAGTACCTTCTGGTGACGACGCTGCAGGGAGCAGTCGCGGTCATACAGATGGATGGCGTTGCCCTGCCCATCGGCCAGTACCTGGACTTCGACGTGACGCGGGTTCTGGAGGAATTTCTCCATGTACACCGTGCCGTCGCCGAAGGCCGCGGCCGCTTCACCCTGGGTGATGCTCACCGAGGACAGCAGGCTGGCCTTGGAGTGCACCACGCGCATGCCGCGACCACCACCGCCAGCGGCGGCCTTGATGATCACTGGATAACCGATGCGCTCGGCGATGGCGTACATCTCGTCTTCGTCTTCCGGCACCGGGCCGTCGGAACCCGGCACGGTCGGAACGCCGGCCAGCTTCATCGCCTCGATGGCCGCGACCTTGTCACCCATCATGCGGATGGTGTCAGCGCGCGGGCCGATGAAGGCGAAGCCGGAACGTTCGACCTGTTCGGCGAAGTTGGCATTTTCCGACAGGAAGCCGTAGCCCGGGTGGATGGCGTCGGCGTCCGTCACCTCGGCGGCTGCGATCAGCGCCGGGATGTGGAGATAGGATTTGGCAGAGGAGGCCGGGCCGATGCACACAGCTTCATCCGCCAGGCGGACGTGCATCAGGTCGCGGTCGGCCTTGGAGTGCACCGCTACCGTCTTGATGCCCAGTTCCTTGCAGGCGCGAAGGATGCGAAGGGCGATCTCGCCGCGGTTGGCAATCAGTACCTTGTCGAGCATGGTGACGTGTCCGTTGGGATCAGGAAATGACGATCATGGGCTGGTCGAATTCAACCGGCTCGCCGTCTTCGATCAGAATGGCTTCGACGACGCCATCCTTGTCGGCTTCGATCTGGTTCATCATCTTCATGGCTTCGACGATGCAGACGGTATCACCTTTCTTGACGCTCTGGCCGACTTCGATGAAGGCCTTGGAGCCCGGCGCCGGAGAACGATAGAAGGAACCGACCATCGGGGAATTGATGGTGTGACCCTGCGGAGCAGCCGGTGCTGCCGGAGCGGCCGGTGCTTCAGCGGCGCCAGCGGCTGCCGGAGCGGCCTGCTGCATCGGCTGCTGCTGCATCATCATCGGGGCCTGCATCATCGGCTGCTGGGCGAAGCCCTGCGGATGGCGGCTGATGCGAACGGACTCTTCGCCTTCCTGGATCTCGATTTCGCTGATGTTGGACTCTTCGAGCAGCTCGATCAGCTTCTTGACCTTGCGGATATCCATGAAATTAATCCCGATGTAAATGTGGCTGGAAATGGGGGGTGTGCAGCCGTGATAGTGGCGGCTGCGGGCGACAGCCCTGACGGCTGTCCCGACCATGGCGTTGGTCGGTGAATCCTGGTATCAGGCAGTGATGAGGCCTGATGGCGGTGCGTGAACACCGCTCTGGACGTACCCTTACTGCGCGAGATCGTCCAGGGCGGCGTCAAGCGCCATGTCATAACTTCGAGCGCCAAAGCCCATGATCACGCCGCGTGCCACATCGGAAAGATACGAATGGTGGCGGAACGGCTCGCGGGCATGGGTGTTGGACAGGTGCAACTCGATGAACGGGAGTGCGACGCCGAGTAGCGCATCGCGCAGCGCAACGCTGGTATGGGTAAAGGCCGCCGGATTGATCAGGATGATGGCGGTGCCATCTTCACGGGCAAGGTGGATACGTTCGATCAGCACATGCTCGGCATTGGACTGCAGCCAGTCCAGCTGATGGCCGGCCGCGCTGGCGCGCTGGACCAGACGCTGGTGGATATCCTCCAGCGTGGTGGTGCCATACACCTCGGGTTCACGGGTCCCCAGAAGATTGAGATTGGGGCCGTTGAGTACCAGGATGCGCGCCATGAATGTCCCTTGTGTCAGCCGTGCTCGAGCACCAGGCTCATTGAGCTGTTAACCCATGAAGAAAATGCAAAGATACCGTCACTATCCACGACGTTTACCTATTGAGCGTAGGCTGTTGCCGTAGTGACGCGGATTCTGCCGAAATTCTCGAACGCTGTCCAGTTTGGCACTGAACCGAAGATTTTGCTGCATTCTTCGTCCTTGCGTGCGTCTCGTCAGCAACGGCCCCACACCGGGCATGGGGCAGACACGCCGCTCAGTTCGCGCGTTGTGACGTGGCGCGCTGCTGATCCAGCACCGCTGTCAGGTGCTGGTCGAGCTGACTGGCGTCGACTTCCCCCTGGATGCGCGCCTCCACAAGCTCGCGTTCATCGGCGAAGAACAGCAGACTTGGGGGGCCGAACAGGCCGAATTGCTTGAGCAGCGACTGGGTAGCGGTCCCGGTACTGGTGACGTCGGCGCGAATCAGGTGGAACTGGCGCAACTGGCTGGCGACCCTGGGAAATACCTCGCGCTCCATCACCTTGCACGAGATGCACCAGTCGGCGTAGTAGTCGACGAAGACCGGCTGGCCACGGCTGGCGGCAACTGCCAGCTCATGTTCGAGCTCGCTCATGTCGCTGACGGTGGTGAAGTCCAGTGACGTCTCGGTAGCCTGCCCGGATGATGTTCCGCCGGTGAAGGGGGCCAGTGGGCGCAGCGGGTCGCTTGCGCCGCCTGCCACGCCCAGCAGGCTGATCATGCCCCAGCCCAGCGCCACCAGTCCCAGTGCCTGACGGGCACGCCCCCAGCCTCGGGTCTGTGTGCTGAGCGCCCCCAGCGCCACGCCGGTGCCAATGGCCAGAATGGCCCAGCCCAGCACTGCCAGCGAGGCCGGCAGCAAGCGCTCCACCAGCCACAGCGCCACCCCCAGCAGCAGGATGCCGAAGGCCTGCTTGATGCCCTCCATCCAGCCGCCGGCCCTGGGCAGCAGGCTGGCGCCGAAGGTGCCGACCAGAATCAACGGCACGCCCATGCCCAGCCCCAGCGCGAAGAGTGCCAGACCGCCTGTCATGGCATCGCCACTGGCTGAGAGATAGACCAGCGCACCGGCCAGCGGTGCCGAGACACAGGGCGATACCACGAGTACCGATAACGCGCCTGCCAGCGCCAGGCCACCGGGACCGGCGTTCATCAGGCGCCCTTGCAGCGTGTCGAGCCGCGAATGCATGCCGCTGGGCAGACGTAGATTGAAGGCGCCGAACATGGCCAGCGCGAACAGCACGAACAAGGCCGCGAAAGGAATCAGTACCGCCGGCGCCTGCAGATGCGCCTGCAGGTTGAGTCCCGCGCCGAACAGGCCCATCAAGGTGCCGGCCGCGGCGTAGGTCAGGGCCATGCCCAGGGCGTAGCTCGTGGACAGCAGCAAGGCGCGCGGGCGGCTGGGGCGCTGGCCGACGATGATCGAGCTCAGGATCGGAATCATCGGCAGCACGCAGGGCGTGAAGGTCAGGCCGAGCCCGGCGAGGAAGAACAGCCCCAGAGCCGTCAGCAGGCTGGCATCCGCGAACAGTGCGCTGAAGCCGGCATCGGTGCCGCTGATCGGGGCTTTAGTGGTGCGGCTGGCCGTCGACGCCGTCGTATCGCTCGACGGGCTGGTGGTCGGCATCAGCTGCGCGAAGGGGGCAGGGGCACTCTGCTCACCGGCCTGCAGAGTGACGGTCTCCGGCGGATAGCAGAGCCCGGCATCGGCGCAGCCCTGGAAGGTGATGGAGAGCGGGATCGGGCCGCTGGCCGGTGTGTCGTCACGCACTGCCTTGCCAGAGGAGGCGCTGGTCAGCGGGATGCGAATGACCAGCGCATCATGGAAGACATGCACCTCGCCCATGTAGGGGTCGTTCTTCAGCTCTCCCGGCGGCAGGTCGGCGTCGCCCAGAACGACCTGGTCGCTGGTGGTCGAGAAGCTGAACTGATGACGATAGAGGTAATAGCCTTCGGCGCTGGTGAAGCCGACATACAGGGTGTCGCCCTCGCGCCAGCTGCGCGGCGTGAAGGCTTCACTGACCGGCAGGAAATCGCCCTGATTGCCGCCGCCGAACAGGCTGGACGCCGCACTGCTTGAGCCGCTGCCGGCGTTTGAACTTGAGCCTGAGCCTGAGCTGAACAGGCCGGCATTGGCGGGCAGCGCCGTCATCGCCTGGGCGACAACCAGAGCGACCGCGAGCAGGGTTGCCAGCAACGCAGGGCCCAGCAGGCGTGAGAACGCGGAGGGGCGTGCGCGGCCCGTTGGCAGCGCCATGCTGACTTTCAAGAACGAACGAAGCACGAAAGCATCCTTATACAGTGCCGAAAGAACATCCTGCAGGCCTCAAGGCACCGCAGTGTTGCGCCGCCATCATCCTGCTCGGGGGCGAGCGCTGGATCGAGGGCAAGCCCATCATCATCGCGCACGACTTGCACGTGGATGAATGTGCCACCATGTAGCAGACATCCCCGCTCGTGTGAGGACGTGTGAAAGCGTGTTGGGCCGTCCGTGCGGGCGACAGCCTGGCCCGTGACCCGGTCCGCGATCCGGAGTACATCGCACCTTGCGGCAGAACCGGCACTTCACCGAGTGCGACTGGCACGTGCAGGGGCGCATGATAGGATAGGACGTACGTCATGAGTACCGGCGCTGGATGCATCGGCGCGGCTCACCTGTGTTCAGGCAGGTCTGACTCGTCTCTCACACGGCTTTTTCTACAAGGCTTCATACAAGGAAGAACGCATGGCCCTATTCGGTAAAGGCAGCAAGCGCGGCGCCAATCGCGATGTGCTGGAAACGCCTCAGTATGGCTGGATCTGGAAACCACTGATCGGGCTGTTCGTCATTTACCTGCTGGTCTGCGTTGGCCTTGGGATCTACTGGAGCAGTGAACCGGACGAGTTCAACATCGATCAGGCCACGCGCACCGAGCTGGCTCGCGTGCATGGTCTGTCCGCGCCGGTGGCCAAGGTCGAGGGCGAAGAGCCGGCACCGGCTTTCGAGACCTTGCCGACAGGCACCGCGACCGTCGCCACCCTGATGACACTCAACGATACCCTGCTGCACAAGCCGGGCGGTTATCTCAAGAATGATGTGGCGCCGCCGGGGCTGATGCTCGACAACATGCCCAACTGGGAATATGGCGTGCTGGTGCAGGTGCGTGACATGACGCGTGAGCTGCGCAAGGAATTCAGCCGTTCGCAGTCCCAGTCCAGCGATGACAAGGCACTGGGCAAGGCCGAATCCCTGCTGTTCATCGATGCCAATGCCTGGATGCTGCCGGAAGCCGAGCACGAATATGCCGACGCCAACCGTGAGCTGGGCGACTACCTCAAGCGTCTGAGCGATGACACCCAGAACAATGGCCAGTTCTATGCGCGCGCCGACAATCTGGTGGCCTGGCTGTCCGATGTCGAGAATCGTCTCGGCTCCCTGTCCCAGCGCCTGTCGGCCAGTGTCGGCAAGTCGCAGCTCAACCTGAGTCTGGCTGGCGACAAGAGCGCCACCTCGGCCAAGAGCACCCAGACGGAAGAAGAGATCAAGACACCGTGGCTCGAGATCGATGATGTCTTCTATCAGGCGCGCGGTACTTCCTGGGCGTTGATCCATCTGCTCAAGGCGGTTCGCCATGACTTCCAGGGGGTGCTGGAAGACAAGAACGCACTGACCTCCATCGATCAGATCATCCGTGAGCTGGAATCCACCCAGACCGATATCGGCAGTCCGGTGATTCTCAATGGCTCCGGTTTCGGCTTCTTCGCCAACCATTCGCTGGTGATGGCCAACTACATCGCGCGTGCCAACTCCGCGATCAGTGACCTGCGCAGCCTGCTCGAGAAGGGCTGATCCGTGACGTCCGATACCGCCTGAGGGGTCTCCTCATCGGTGTCGGGCGTGAGCCGGAAACGAAAAAGCCCCCGTCATTGACGGGGGCTTTTTGCATCGTGATGCAGGAATCGCGCATCACTTCAGAAGGACTCAGTCCTTCTGGTAGGCAGCGGCTGCCTTCTCGATCGCGGCACGGGCTGCATCAGCACCGTCCCAGGAATCGATCTTGACCCACTTGCCTTTCTCGAGATCCTTGTAGTTCTCGAAGAAGTGCGCGATCTGCTGACGCAGCAGTTCCGGCAGATCAGTGACTTCCTGGACGTCGTCGTACAGGGAGGTCAGCTTCTGATGCGGGACGCAGACCAGCTTGGCGTCTTCACCGGCTTCGTCGCTCATGTTGAGCACACCGACCGGGCGCGCACGGATGACGCTGCCCGGTGCGACCGGATACGGGGTCACGACCAGCGCGTCGAGGGCATCGCCATCGTCGGCCAGGGTGTTCGGGATGTAGCCGTAGTTGGCCGGGTAGAACATCGGGGTGGCCATGAAACGATCCACCATGAGCGCATCGATGTCCTTGTCGATCTCGTACTTGATCGGCGCGTGATTGGCCGGAATCTCGATCGCTACGTAGACGTCGTTCGGCAATTCCTTGCCAGCGGGGATCTTGTCGAAACTCATTGTCGAGTCCTTGGGTTTGCGGGTTGAAGGCCTGCGGGTCAAAATTCCGCTGAATTATACGAACTGGCAGACCGTTTTGCCATTATGCCACGCTCGATCGCCTTGCGTTGCACCAACGAGTGGTGGCACTGCAGGCTGACTCGGGTAACACTTGGGGCCGCCCAGCGTGGCGCAACGGCGATTGCGCGTTTCAGCGTCGGGCTGGGGCTGCGTCACCACCGCATGCATGAAACGTAACGGCAGGATCGAGACGCAAGGAGACCGCCTTGGCGGATGCAGAGCTTTCACTCAGTTACGGTCAGGCCTTCGTGGCTCCCGACCGCAAGCGTCATCGCAGCTCGATGTCGCTGGAGATACCGCTGGAGCGCGGCCCGCTGGCGGCCAAGGGCGGCTGTGCGCTGATCGCCGACACCACCAGCAAGAACGCGATTGCCAAGCAGGCCGGTGACCTTGCCGTGCGTGGCTTTCTGGCCGATTACTTCGCCACGCCCGACAACTGGAGCGTCAAGTATTCCGCGACCCGCGTCCTGCGGGCGCTGAACAGCTGGTGTTACAGCCAGAGCCGCTTCGTGCGGGGCGGCAGTTACGTGACCTCGATTTCCGCCGTCGTCTTCCGGGGCCAGTCGGCGCATCTGTTCCATGCCGGCGACACGGTGGTCTTCCGGCTGCGTGGCGGCGAGTTCGAGCAGATCTCGCGCGATCATGTCACCGATCTCGGTGGCTATCGTTATCCGTCGCGGGCGCTGGGCATGGATGTCAGTCTCGACATCGACTACATCGAGCTGCCGCTCAAGCAGGGCGATATCTTCCTGTTCACGACCCAGGCGGTGCGCGGCACCTTGCTGCCTTCCGATTTCGTGTCACTGATTCGCGATGACGTCTCGGATCTCGACGCCGCCAGTGAGCGCCTGGCGCATGCCGCGGCGGACCGCGCCGATGAGCGCGGCTACACGGCCGACCAGTTCTGCTTCCAGCTGGTGCGCATCGATCGCCTGGCGACTGCCTCTGACGATACGCCGGGGCGAGTCTATGGCGACCTGCCGGTGCCGCGTGAGCTGGAACCGGGCGACCGCATCGATGGCCTGGAAGTGATGGAGGTCATGTCACGCAGCGCGCGGGTACGCGTCTACAAGGTACGTGACCTCAAGAGCCGGCGCGTGATGGTGATGAAGGCGCCCAGCCCGGAGCTGTCGCTCAAGAATGCCTATCTCGAGCACTTCCTGCTCCAGCAGTGGGTGGTGGACCGCGTCAGCTCGCCCTTCGTGGTCAAGGTGGTGGAGCCGTCACGCCCGCGTGATCATCTCTACTATCTGCTCGAGCATCTGGAGGCGCAGACACTGACCGAATGGGCACGCATGCACCCGCAGGCCAATCTCGAGCAGCGTCTCGATATTGCGCGCCAGCTTGGCAAGGCCGTGCATGCCCTCAATCGTCGTGAGGTGCTGCACCAGCTGATTCACCCTGACAACGTGATGATCGACCGTCATGGCAAGGTGGTACTGGTCGATTTCGGCGCCTGCCATCTGCGTGAAGGGGATGGCCACGAGAGCGCCGGTCCGCTGGCGCGTCAGGTGGGCCTGACCGAACACAGCGCGCCGGAATATGCCCTTGGTGCCGATGTCAGTCGACGCAGCGATCAATACGGCCTGGCCTCGGTGATCTACTGGCTGCTGACCGGCATGCAGCCCTACGCCCAGTCGATGGAGCAGCTGCGCACCCATACCGATCTCGAGTTGCTGGAATATCAGCCAGCCCGGATGCGCAATCCCCAGGTGCCACAGATACTGGACGACGCTCTCAGGCGCGCCCTGGACCCGCAACGCACCCTGCGCTATCGCCGCCTGTCTGAGCTGCTTTACGCGCTGCGTCTGCCGCAGCAGGACCCCGGCAAGGCGCTGACGCCCTCGGAGGCGATCCGTGAACCGGCCAATTTCTGGCAGGGCGTCGCCGGCATCCTGCTGCTGTTGCTGGTGCTGTCCTGGCTGCTGAAATGAGCGCAGAGACTGATGGGGCTCAAGGCCATGATGGAGGGAAGAGGGGGATGGGGCAGACCGCGATCGTGATCGGGGCGACCGGCGTGGTGGGGCGCGAGGTGGTGGCTGAGCTCAGCGCCTGTGAGGCCATCGCCCGAGTCGTCACGCTGACGCGCCGGCCGGCGCCGAGCGATTGCGGCAAGGTCGAGAACCATGTGGTCGACTTCGCGCGATTGGAAGACTGGGCCCACTGTTTCCAGGCGGACCTGCTGTTCTCGTGCCTGGGCACCACACTCAAGCAGGCGGGGTCGCTCGAGGCCCAGCGGCGTGTCGACATCGATCATCAACTGAGTGCCGCCCGGCTGGCGGCTGCCCAGGGAGTGACGCACTACCTGCTGGTCTCCTCCAGCGGCGCCAATCATGCGAGCCGCAATGGCTACCTCAGGATGAAGGGCGAGCTGGAAGTGGCCATCAAGGCGCTGCCCTTTGCGCGTATCAGTGTCTTCCAGCCGTCATTGCTGGTGGGGGAGCGCCGCGAGTTCCGCCTGGGTGAGACGCTGGCGCGCTATCTGTTGCCAGCGCTCACTCGCTTGCCTGGCCTGCAGCGCTATCGACCGATCCGTGGCGCTCAGGTGGCGGCGCGTATGGTCGAGGTCAGTCAGCATCAGCAGCAGGCGCATGTGGTTTACCGGCTGGAGGAGGTATTCCCCTCTACATCTGCATGACAACTGACAGCCATCAAAAAGCCCCGCACAGTTGCCTGTGCGGGGCTTTTTTACACTCGCTTCACTGTCATGACCGGCTCTGTCAATGACCGGGACAGTCAGCTATCGGTACTGTCAGCAACTGGCCGTATCAGCGACGAACCGCTCAGGCACATCAACGCCAGGCGATCAGATCGTGAACGGTGTCAGCTTCTTCTCGACCTTGGCCAGCGTGAGCCTGGCGACCGCCGGCAGACCATTGACGAACGGCGGGAAGTCCTCACCCTGGATCAGCGGCGACAGATATTCGCGGCAGGCATCGGTGATGTAGAAGCCATCTTCGGTGATGAACTCCAGCGGCATGAACTTCTCGTGGTTGGCGATCTGCTCCAGCGGCGCCTCGATGATGTCCCAGGCGTAGTCAGCGCCATCACCGAGGCGACGGATCGCCGGCATCACGGCATTCTTGCCGGCCAGGGCCATCTCGACGGCGGCACGGCCAGTGGCGTAGGCCTGCTCGACGTCGGTCTTCGAGGCGATGTGGCGTGCCGCGCGCTGCAGGTAATCGGCCACCGCCCAGTGATACTTGTAGCCCAGGTCCTGCTTGACCATGCCGGCCAGTGTCGGCGCGACGCCGCCCAGCTGACGGTGGCCGAAGGCATCGGTATTGCCGGCATCGGCCAGGAAGGTGCCATCTTCGTAACGCGCACCTTCGGAGACCACCACCACGCAGTAGCCGTGTTCCTTGACGCAGGCATCGACGCGCGCCATGAATTCCTTGCGGTGGAAGGCGACTTCCGGGAAGACGACGATGTGCGGCGGCTGGGTGGCATCTTCACCGGCCAGGGCGCCGGCGGCGGCGATCCAGCCCGCGTGACGTCCCATGACTTCCAGGATGAACACCTTGGTGGAGGTGGCGCACATGGAGGCGATGTCGAGACCGGCTTCACGGGTGGAGGTGGCGATGTACTTGGCCACGCTGCCGAAGCCCGGCGAGTTGTCGGTGATCGGCAGGTCGTTGTCCACGGTCTTCGGCACGTGGATGGCCTGGATCGGGTAGCCCATGGTCTCGGCCAGCTGAGAGACCTTCAGGCAGGTATCGGCGCTGTCGCCGCCACCGTTGTAGAAGAAGTAGCGGATGTCGTGGGCCTTGAACACCTCGATCAGACGCTCGTACTGGGTACGGTGGTCCTCGATGCTCTTGAGCTTGTAGCGGCAGGAGCCGAAGGCACCGCCCGGCGTGTGGCGCAGCGCGGCGATGTTCTCGTCGCTTTCCTGGCTGACGTCGATCAGGTCTTCGGTCAGGGCACCGATGATGCCGTTGTGACCGGCATACAGCTTGCCGATCTGGTCGCCGTTTTCACGAGCGGCTTCGATGACGCCACAGGCACTGGCGTTGATGACGGCGGTAACGCCACCGGACTGGGCGTAGAAGGCATTGTGCTGGGGCATGGGCTTCTCGTCTCTGCTTCCTTGTCATGGTCTTGAACGGGCTGGCGCTTACCCGCCGCATCATATCCGAAAGACATGACCCCTGCACGACGCCCGAATGCCACTGGGGGTGTCGTCCATCCCTGACAGGTCGCGCGCTACTCGCCGCCTGGCGGGCATGCTAGGCTGCTCGGGCTTCCGGATTGGAGAAACAGATGCACCTTCACGTCATCGGTATTTGCGGTACCTTCATGGGCTCTCTGGCGCTGCTGGCGCGCGCGCGCGGTCATCGCGTCACGGGGAGCGATGCCAACGTCTATCCGCCCATGAGCACACAGTTGGCCGAGGCCGGTATCACCCTGATGGAAGGCTATGCGGCCGACAACCTCGTCCCCGCGCCTGACCTCACGGTGGTCGGCAATGCCGTCTCGCGCGGCAACCCCGAAGTCGAGGCGCTGCTCGAGCGCGGCCTGGCCTATACCTCCGGCCCGCAATGGCTGTGTGACGAGGTGTTGACCGGTCGTCCGGTGATCGCCATCGCCGGCACCCACGGCAAGACCACCACCGCGACCATGACCGCCTGGATTCTCGAATGTGCGGGTCGCACGCCGGGCTATCTGATCGGTGGCGTGCCGCCGCAGCTGGGGGATTCCGCGCGTATCGGCGACCCCCGGGCGCCCTTCGTGGTTGAGGCCGATGAATACGACACGGCCTTCTTCGACAAGCGCTCCAAGTTCGTGCATTACCGGCCGCGCATCGCCGTGCTCAACAATCTCGAGTTCGACCACGCCGACATCTTTCCGGATCTCTCCGCCATCGAGCGTCAGTTCCACCATCTGGTGCGTACTGTGCCGGCTGGTGGCAAGCTGGTGGTCGCGGCGGACGCCGTCGCCGGTGCCGAGGCGCTGGAACGCGTGCTGGATCAAGGCTGCTGGACGCCGGTGGCGCGCTTCGGCGATGAGAGTGGTATCGAGAACGCCGGTGGCGACTGGCGCTATCGTCTGATCAGTGCCGATGGCAGCCACTTCGCGCTGGCGGCGCCGGCCGCCGTGTCCGGCGAGGCGGACCGCTTCGTCGAGTGCCAGTGGGCGATGCGCGGACGCCACAACGTGGCCAATGCCTGTGCCGCGGTGGCCGCTGCCGTCGAGTGCGGCGTGAGTGTCGAGGCGGCGCTGGAGGCGCTCGCGCGCTTCGCGCCGCCCAGACGCCGTCAGGAGCTGCGCGGTGAGGTAGCGGGCGTCAAGGTCATCGATGACTTCGCGCACCACCCGACCGCCATCGCCACCACGCTCGAGGGCCTGGCGCCGGGCGTGGCGGCCGAAGGGCAGGGCGGTCGTCTGTGGGCGGTGATCGAACCGCGCTCCAACACCATGAAGCTTGGCACCATGAAGGCGCGTCTGCCGGCTTCGGTGACCGCGGCCGACCGCGTCAGCTGGTTCGCGGGCCCGAGCCTCGGCTGGTCATTGGACGAGACGGTCAGCGAGTGCCGCGCGCTCGGCGTGGAAGCTGAGGTGGAGCAGGACCTCGACGCCCTGATCGCGAAGATCGCCAATCAATCCCGCGCCGGCGACTGGGTGGTGGTGATGTCCAATGGCGGCTTCGGCGGTATCCACGAGCGCCTTCTTGCGGCGCTGGCAGCACGCGAAGGTGAAGCATGAACACGCAAGCGACAGCCCCTGAGGGCGAGTTCAAGTCGGCGGTTACCGTCGCGCTGACCGGGGCCTCCGGCGCCCAGTACGGCCTGCGCCTGATCGAGTGTCTGGTCGCGGCCGGTCATGAAGTGATGGTGATGGTCTCCAAGGCGGCTCACATGGTGATCGCCACCGAGACCGACGAGGAGCTGCCGGCACGTCCGGCGCGCCTCACCGAGGTGCTCACCCAGCGCTACGCCGCCAGACCCGGCCAGATTCGCTGCTTCGGGCGCGAGGACTGGATGGCCCCGGTGGCCTCCGGCTCCGGCGCGCCGAGTGCCATGGTGGTGTGCCCGTGTTCCACCGGCTCGCTGTCCGCGATCGCGACCGGGGCCAGCAACAACCTGATCGAGCGCGCCGCCGATGTGGCCCTCAAGGAGCGCCGCACGCTGATTCTGGTGCCGCGCGAGACGCCGTTCTCGGCCATTCATCTCGAACATATGCTCACGCTGACGCGCATGGGCGCCGTCATCCTGCCCGCTGCGCCCGGTTTCTATCATCGCCCGCAGTCCCTCGATGACATGATCGACTTCATCGTCGCACGCATTCTCAACCAGCTGGGGATCGCGCATGCGCTGATGCCGCGCTGGGGCGAGGGGCATGTCTGCGGCGATTGAAGGGCGATCGGTCGATCCGCTCAGGAGAGGGTTCGTCGGTGAGAGCTTGTCAGAAACATCCCTCTGGCACTGCATCAGATTGCGCAAGGAGAGCAGGGAATGCTGAATTGGTCGTTGTTGTCGGTGTTCGTGCCGACGTTCTTTCTGGTCTCGCTGACGCCGGGCATGTGCATGACGCTGGCGATGACCCTGGGCATGACCCAGGGCGTCAAGCGCACGCTGTGGATGATGGTGGGCGAACTGCTGGGCGTCGGGCTGGTGGCGGTGTCGGCGGTGATCGGCGTCGCGACCATCATGCTGCGCTATCCGATGGTGTTCTCGGCCTTCAAGCTGGCGGGGGGCGCCTACCTGGCCTGGCTGGGAATCCAGATGTGGCGTTCACGTGGCCGCCTGGCCCTGGGGGTAGCAGGGGAGGATGCGGCGGCACCGCGCGCCTCGCGGCGTGCTCTGGCGGCACAGGGCTTCGTCACCGCGATCGCCAATCCCAAGGGTTGGGCGTTCTTCATCGCATTGCTGCCGCCATTTCTGGATGCCAGCCTGCCGCTGGCGCCGCAGCTGATCGCGCTGGTCGGCATCATTCTGACGCTGGAATTCACCTGTCTGCTGCTTTATGCCGGTGGTGGCAGCAGCCTGGCGCGCTGGCTGGGGCGGGGCTCGCGAGTGCGGCTGATGAACCGCGTGGCCGGCACGCTGATGATCGGCGTGGGAATCTGGCTCGCGACCGGTTGATGTCGGCATGACCGAGCGAAGATTTCAGCTTGTAAACGCACCAAGGCCCGCCAATGGCGGGCCTTGGTGCGTTCAGGGGCGCGGCTTTGATTCAGCTGCGGCGCTGATTCAGCTGCGACTTCGGTTCAGTTGTGACTTGGATTCAGCTACGACGCTGATTCAGCTGCGGCGCAGGGTCTCAAGTGCTGCCGCCGCCACGATGAAGCTGCCGCCGACCAGCGTCAGCCAGGTGGGTACCTCACCGAGAATCAACCACGCCAGCAGCACGCCGTAGACGGGTTGCAGGCAGCCGATCATGCCGACGGTCTTGGCCTTGAGGCCGCCGAGGGCGAAGGTCATCAGGGCATGCGGTGCTGCCGTGAAGACGATGGCCAGCACCAGCATGGCGATCCCCGTCGAGGGGCTGGCATCCATGATCTCGCCGGAGACGAATGGCAGCGTCAGCACCACGACGCCCAGCGCCTGCAGGCTCATCGACAGTACCGGGTTGAGGTGGCTGAGGCGGTAGCGCACCAGCAGATTGCGCGCCGCGAACAACAGGCCCGAGAACACGCCCCATAACACCCCCGCCAGGCTGTCGCCCTGCGCGCTGCTGTCGCCGCCTGGGACAAGCAGCCAGACGCCGATGCAGACCAGCCCCGCTGCCGCCAGGTCCTTCGCTTTCAGGCGCGTGCCTTCCACCCAGGGCTCCAGCAGCACGATGAAGATGGGATAGGTGAACAGCGCCAGCATGCCGGTGGCCACGGAAGACACCTGCATCGAGTGAAAGTAGCTCACCCAGTGTGCGGCCATCAGCGCGGCGGCGATGCCCAGCAAGAGCCAGTCGCGCCCGCTCAGGCGCAGCGAGACATGCCACTTCAGGCGCGCCAGCCATAGCAGGAACAGTCCCGCCAGCAGGCTACGCCAGGTGGTGATGTCGAGCGCCGAGAGAGGCACGCCTTTCGAGAACAGCGCCGTACCGCCAAGCAGCGCGATGCCGAGATGAATCGACATCAGCGCCTGGGGCTGGTTGGAGGGAGGGGCAGCAGGGCCGGGCATGAGGTTCCTCGTCATCAGGGGGTAGTGACAAAGCCGCCATCTCAGGCGGCTTATCGGTTTACAGCGTTATCACGGCAACGTTATCGCGACGGCCTGAGCGGCAGCAGTCTGATCGCGACAGCCTAGAGCGGCAGCCAGGCGAAGCGTGCCGCCAACAGCAACAGACTCGCCATGCTCAACCACAGCAGCGGGGCCGGCGAGTCGAGAGGGCGCGAGGGCTGACGCACGAAGGCGGGATAGCTGATGCGCACCAGTGCACAGACCAGCAGCCCCAGGCAGGCACCGCCCAGCACATCGCTGAGGTAGTGGACGCCAAGCGTGATGCGTGACAGGCCGACAAGCGTACAGGCGGCGATGGCTGCCCAGTAGATCCAGCGGCGTCGTGAGGATGGCTGGCGCTCGGCAATGAAGGCGGCGGCCAGTCCGAACACTGCCACGCTGCCGGCGGCATGGGCGCTGGGAAACGACATCGAGCCTTCCAGGAAGGCGGGGGTATCCGGGCGCGGGCGCTGGATCAGATGCTTGAGCACGGTATTGGCACTGGCGATCCCCAGCCAGGCGGCCGTCAGATGCAGCCACACCGCGTGGCGGCCCTTGAGCAGCAGCCACACCAGCCACGGAGCCACGAGCGCCGCCAGGCCGGTGCCATCGGCGAGGCGAGACAGCACCAGGCTTGCCTCGCGCAGCCATTCCTGGGGCATCAGTGAGGCGAGGCTTGCGGCCAGCGAGGCGGCCACGCGGTCGATCCACCACGGCTCGGGATGGGCCAGCACCGCCAGGCTCATGGCGGGCACGCTGATCACCGCGAAGATCAGCAGTGCCATCGAGGCGAGCGGGAATTCGCCCTCGGGGTCGGGATGACGCAGCTGCCACCACAGACGCCGCCCGGAGGGGCTGCGACGCATGCGGCGAGCCAGCCAATGATAGAGGCGGCCCTCGCGGCCCAGCTGGCGGCGCAGGAAGGAGAAGGCGAAGGCACAGGCGATCAGTCCGCTGGCCAGGCCGACCAGTAGGCCATCGGCCCCTTCCGGCAGGGTGAACAGTGACTGCCAGGTCTGGCCCAGCAGATAGCCCGGCAGTAGGTAGGCCGGTGCCCAGGCCAGTGCCGAGAGACCATTGACCAGGAAGAAGCGTGCCGGCGGCATGTCGAGCATGCCGGCGACCAGCGGGATGATCGGGCGCACCGGACCGACGAAGCGTCCGAAGGCGATCGACCAGCTGCCGTGGCGATGAAAGAACTGCTGACCGTGCTCGATCCACTCGGGATGGCGCGAGAAAGGCCAGCGGCCGGGCAGTTGATCGCGATAGCGGATGCCCAGCCAGAAACTCACGCCATCGCCGATGATGGCGCCCAGCGCCCCGGCGGCCAGCAGTATCGGCAGCGAGAGTTCGAGATGGCCGGCCAGTGAGGCACCGGCGGTGAGAATGACCACGCCCGGCACCAATAGGCCGATGATGGCGAGAGATTCAAGCAGTGAGACCAGGCCGATGACGGCGACAAGGGCTGCCGGGTGATCGCTCAGCGTGGTCATCAGGGTGTCGATCATCACGCTGGGGTTCAGCCAATGCAGCAGTGACGCAAGGGTGTCGCTCATTCATTGAGATCCATCAGGGCAAGCTGGCTGGCCAGCAGGCGTTGCTCGAGTTTCTGAGTGGTGTCATCGGCCTTGTACGTCACCAGGCGTGCGCGGGCAATGATGGAGCCGGTTTCCGGCTGTGTGGCCGCTGCCAGCGCCGCGGTCAGGCGCTCACGCATTATCAGTGCTCCTGCCTCGCCGGTATTGGGCAGCATCAGCCAGAAGGACGACTTGTCGCTGCGACACAGCAGGTCGCCCTGGCGCGAGACCTCCTGCATCACGTCGCAGGCCATCGCCAGGCACTCGACGCGCCGGTCTTCGCCGAACTGCTCGCCGAGCATGTCCAGTTGCGGCAGATAGACGACCAGAATGCTGAATGGTTGATCCAGTGCCCGCGCACGCGCTGCCTCACTGATCAGTCGTTGCTGACCGGTGCGCGCATTGAAGGCATTGCATTCGGTTTCCTCGCTGGCGGTCAGGCTCATGACACCTGCCTGCAGGCTGTTGATGACGAACGGCTGGCTGGCCACCAGCAGCAGACACAGGTAACGCAGTATCTCGCCGAAGTTGTCTTCCTGCTGACCCAATAGCCATAGCCAAAGTGGCGCCAGCACCAGATTGAGCAGCATCGCCGGTGCCAGGGGCAACAGAAGCAGTGTCAGCACGCTGGGCAACCCCAGCCACAGCGACATGCCCGGATAGGTGCCCGGCGCCTCGAGTGCCAGCATCAGATAGCTGGCGATCAGCGTCAGGTAGGAAGGCAGCGGCTGCTCATCATCGAGGTGATTGAGGCCGGCGGCAATCGCCATCAGCAGGGTAGCCAGCACGGGGGTCAGGATATGATCGAAATCGCCGACTAGGTAGCGCCACAGGGCATAGGTGGCGATCACCGCGGCGGCCAGCAGCATGATCAGTGTCTTGCGATTGGCGAGTTCCCGGCGTTCGCGATGGGCCAGACTGTGCAGAGGAGACATCAGTGATCATTCCCCCGCGACGGTGCCACGGCGACCTTGTCTGCCTCGCTGGCCTGTTTGAGGGTGTCTCGCCCGGCATCTGACGGGACGTTGTCTGTCGAGGTTTCGTCTGATGAGGCATCGGCAGGCTTGCGAGGCAGTGGCGCCAGCAGGGTGATCGGCTGCGGTTCATCACTCAAGTGGACGCTGAGGCGCTTGAGGTCCAGCGCGCTGGGATCACTGTCGTTGAGGGGTTGCACGCGGGCACGGACCGGCATCGCGAGATGCTCGATCAACTGGCGACGGCGCAGACTGGCCATGCGCTCGCCGCGGGTGACCAGCAAGACGGCCAGTGCCCCGTCATCGAGCTGGTAGCGGGTCTCATGCGGCAGCGCGGCACTGTCGAGGGTGTTCATCAGGCGACGGTTGGCCAGACGACCGGTCTTGACCGGTGCCAGCAGGATCAATTCGATATGGATCTCCTCGCGATCGGCACGGGCAATTTCCCGCGGCAGGTCGCGCATCAGCTGGTATTGTGACCAGATCGCGCGGCTGGAATCACGTCGGCCACGACGTTCCAGCTGCATCCAGACCTGCTGCTGGCGTCGCCCACCGATGGCACCGAGCGCCATCAGGGTCGCGGTGATGCCGATGCCCAGACTCAGCCAGTCGCTGCCCAGCTGGCTGAGCGCCAGCCAGGTGGTGACCAGTCCGATCAATGCGCAGGCCGGGGCCAGCCAGCGCGGGCGCGGATAGAGCAGCAGGACGGCGAAGCCCCACAGCCACATCAGGTGCTGTTGCGGGGCCAGCAATACCAGTGCACTCATGATCAGCGCGACGCTGAGCATCACCAGCGTGCGGAACCAGCGTAGGGTAAACAGCTCGTGGGCGAGAGAGACCACCAGCAACATCGTGCCGCCCACCGCCAGCAACAGGGCAGTGAGCGTCAGACCGATACTGATCTGTCGTGCCGCTTCCAGCAGCAGCAATACAGAGCCGAGCAGACAGACGAACTGACTGAGACGGACTTTGAACTTGATCTCCATGGTGACTTATATTGGCACCTTTGCCGTGGATGGCGCGAAATCGGCCGAATTCCCTGGCCGAACGGTCTGTGACGTGGGCATTGCCGACACGTTTGCAAGATGCGACGGTGCTCCGATCATGCAACGTCGCCTGCAATAATGGCAGCATACCCCAAACGGCGAGTGACACTAGTGTCTACGCCTCCAAGGTCTAGACGGCTGGCCGTGACATCAGGCCTTCACGTCAGGGCTTCATGGCGAAATGTCCCCTGCGGCGCCCGGCGGATGATGTAATGAGCACGTGGACACTGACAACCAGCGAGATTAGGCACATGAGTGAGCAGGGCAAGCACGACACCACGGACGTCGTGGCGTACATGAATCGTCTGGGGCATGCAGCGCGCGCGGCAAGCGTCGTGATGCGTCGCGTCGACAGCGGCATCAAGAATCGTGCTCTGCAGACCATGGCGCGTCTGATCGATGAGCGCCGCGAGGCACTGGCGGAAGCCAATGCCGAGGACCTGACGCGTGCACGCGCCAATGGGCTCTCGGAGGCGATGGTCGATCGTCTCGCGCTGACGCCGGCGCGTATCGACGGCATGATCGAGGGGCTCGAGCAGGTCGCGGCGCTGCCGGATCCGGTCGGCGAGGTCGATGGTCTGCGCTCGCGTCCGAGCGGCATTCAGGTCGGCCACATGCGCGTGCCGCTGGGCGTGATCGGCATCATCTTCGAGTCACGTCCCAACGTGACCATCGAGGCGGCCAGCCTGTGTCTGAAGTCCGGCAATGCCTGCATCCTGCGCGGTGGCTCCGAGGCCGCGTCCAGCAACCGTGCGCTGAGCGAGATCATCAGCGAGGCATTGGTGCTCTCCGGGCTGCCAGCCACGGCAGTGCAGGTCGTCGCCACCACGGACCGCGCCGCGGTCGGTGAGCTGATCGCGATGCCCGAGTTCGTCGACGTCATCATCCCGCGCGGTGGCAAGAGCCTCATCTCGCGTATCTCGCGTGATGCGCGCGTGCCGGTCATCAAGCACCTCGATGGCATCTGTCACGTCTATATCGATGCCACGGCTGACCTGGCGATGGCGGTCCGGATCGCCGAGAATGCCAAGACCCACCGCTACGGCACCTGCAACACCATGGAGACTTTACTGGTCGATGCGCCGGTTGCCGCCGAGGTCCTGCCGCGTATCGCCGAGCGTCTGGCGGCACATGAGGTCGAGATTCGCGGTTGCGAGCGTACCTGCGCAGTGCTGCCGCAGGCCGTGGCCGCCAGTGCGGAAGACTGGGATACCGAATACCTGGCACCGATTCTGGCGATTCGTGTCGTGGATGGCGTGGATGAGGCGATGGCGCATATCGAGCGTCACAGCTCCGGGCATACCGAGGCCATCATCACCGAGAACTATGCGCTGGCGCGCCGTTTCATGGCGGAAGTCGATTCCAGCTCGGTGATGGTCAACGCCTCCACCCGCTTCGCCGATGGCTTCGAATATGGCCTGGGCGCCGAGATCGGCATCTCCACCGACAAGCTGCATGCGCGTGGTCCGGTCGGGCTTGAGGGCCTGACGACCCGCAAGTACATCGTGTTCGGTGATGGGCAGATTCGCCAGTGAAGGACCATGTCTCACCCGCCAAGGGGCAGGTCGCGCCCGAGCAGACCTTGACGAACGAGCAGGCCCTGTCGCCCGAGGCGCTGGAGGACACCCAGCGCCCCTTGAATGCCGATAGTCTCGCGCAGGAGCGTGAGGCCGTGCATCACGACACCGAGTCGGCACATGACTCGCGTTCAAGGACTGACACGGCAGCGGAGCCGAGCTTCGAGGGCTGTCTCGGCCCGGTGCCGCGTGTCGCCATGCTCGGCGGTACCTTCGATCCCATTCATCACGGCCATCTGCGCAGTGCCATCGAGCTGCGCGAAGCGCTGGGGCTGGACCATGTACTGCTGGTGCCTTCGCATCAGCCGCCGCATCGCGCCGCGCCCGGCGTCAGCAGTGATCAGCGTCTGGCGATGCTGGAAGCCGCGATAGAGGGAGAGCCGGGCCTCAAGGCCGATGGGCGTGAGCTGCTGCGCGATGGCCCCTCCTACAGTGCCGACACCCTGGCCAGTCTACGTGCCGAATATGGCCCGCAGGCGCGGCTGGTGATGGCCATCGGCCATGACGCCTTCCTCAAGCTCGGGGACTGGCATGCCGCCGATCGTCTGTTCGATGAAGCCCACGTGGTGGTGATCGAGCGGCCGGACCATGATGCACCGCTGCCCCGGGCGCTCGAAGCTCTGATCCAGGGGCGCGAGGTCGACTCGGTGGCGGCCTTGATGGCGCGCCCGGGCGGCCATCTGTTGCGCCTGTCATTGCCGACGCGCATGGCCATCAGTGCCACCTTCGTGCGTGAGCGTCTCGCGCTGGGTGACAGCGTGCGCTACCTGTTGCCGGAAGCGGTGATCCGTCATATCGAGGCGCATGGCCTCTATTGTCCGTCCTCGTCCTGAAGTGTCCGTCATCGACCTGAGCCCGTAATCGAACTGAACCCAACACTGAGCTGAGCCCAACATCAAGCTGAGCGTTGTGGCTCTGAACGTCATGTCGCGTGCGAGCGTGGCATCATGAGAGGGTGCGCCGGCGCAGTAATCCCGCATCGCCGTGCGTGGCGCCACTTTGGCGAGTAAATGACGATGCCCATAGGCGCGCGCATCGCCAACGGGTAGAATGCGCCCCCTGCCGAACAAACTCCCGAGGAATCATGCAGACCGAAGCTCTTAAAAACCTGGTTGTCGACGCCCTTGAAGAACTCAAGGCCCAGGAAATCAGCGAGATCAATGTCTCCAAGCTGACCAGCGTCACCGATGTGATGGTGATCGCGACCGGTACATCCAGCCGCCATATCTCCGCGTTGGCCAACAACGTGCAGGTCACCGTGAAAGAAGCCGGCGTCAAGCCGCTGGGCTGTGAAGGCGACAACGGTTCCGACTGGGTGCTGCTGGATCTGGGCGATGTCGTCGTCCACGTCATGCTGGCCGAAACCCGTGCCCTGTACGACCTCGAGCGCCTGTGGAGCGATCTGCCCCGCGAAACGCGTGAAGAGTACGAGCAGAGCCACTGATCCTGCCAGCCTGACCCGACGGGTTGCTCGTCGGGGCATGCCAACCGCGCGTTGTGTCCTTGCTGGTCGCGATGTCGCGGGCAGGGGGTATCCGATGGAAGGACCGCGGGCTTGCCCGTCGTTCTGACACAGCACGGGATAGGACATGAAGATCCGAGTTTTGGCGGTCGGGCAGAAGATGCCGGACTGGGTGGAGAAGGGTAGCCGGGAATATCTCAAGCGCATGCCGCGGGATTTTTCGCTTGAGTTCATCGAGCTGGCGCCCGGCAATCGCGGCAAGAATGCGGACATCGCCCGTGCCATGGCCAGTGAAGGCGATCGGATGCTTGAAAAACTCAAGGGAAATGAACATGTTGTCGCCCTTGATGTCCTAGGTAAGGCCTGGAGTACCGAGCAGCTTGCCCAGCATGCCGATGATTGGCGGCTGGGAGGGCGAGACGTGGCCATCCTCATCGGTGGCCCGGATGGGCTCGACCCACGCCTGCTGGCACGTGCCGATCAGCGCTGGTCGCTCTCGGCACTGACGCTGCCGCACCCCCTGGTGCGCATCGTGCTGGCGGAACAGCTTTACCGCGCCTGGACATTGCTGGTCGGGCACCCCTATCACCGGTAAGCGCCTGCCGCTTGCGACACGACACTGGTTGCGAGACCCGCCATGCGCCAACGCCGGGCGACGATAAAGAATCCTCAACAGGAAGTGCGGATCTTTCGCCTTCGCAGCATCGTGGCTGCCGGCCTTGTGCTGGTGCTGGCCGGGTGTCTGCTGGCGCGGCTGCTCTTCCTGCAGGTCGTGGAACACGACATCTATACGACGCGCTCGGACAAGAACCGTGTGCGTGTCGAGCCCTTGCCGCCTACGCGCGGCTTGATCTATGACCGCAATGGTCAGCTGCTCGCCGAAAACCGCCCCAACTACAATCTCACCATCGTGCGCGAACGCGCCGGTGATCTCGAGACGACGCTTGAGCGCCTGGTCGAGATTCTCGATCTGCCGCCCGATGAAGTCGAAGACTTCAAGGAACGCTCGCGTCAGCGTCAACGTCCCTATCAGCCCGCCCTGTTGATGAGTGAGTTGAGTCAGGAGCAGATCGCGCGTCTGGCCGTCAATCGCTATCGTCTGCCTGGCGTCGAGGTCGAGGCGCAGCTGCTGCGCTACTACCCGGATGCCAAACCGTTGTCGCATACCCTGGGGTATGTGGGGCGCATCAATCAGGCTGAGCTCAAGACCCTCGACAAGGGCAACTATTCGGGCACCCACTTCATCGGCAAGACCGGTATCGAGCGCTTCTATGAAGAGGCGCTGCACGGTCAGGCGGGCCTGCGCAAGGTGGAAACCAATGCGCGGGGTCGCGTGCTGCGTGAGCTGTCGCGGATCGATCCGGTACCGGGCAAGGACCTGACGCTGACCATCGACCGCGGTCTGCAGGATCTCGCCTATCGGCTGCTCAAGGGGCGACGTGGTGCCATCGTGGCCATCGAGCCCGAGACGGGCGACATTCTGGCGATGGCCTCCGTGCCGGGCTTCAACTCCAACGAGTTCGTCACCGGCATCAGCGTCAAGAGCTATCGCGCGCTGCAGAATGATATCGACCTGCCGCTGTTCAACCGTGCCATTCGCGGCCAGTACCCGCCGGCTTCGACCGTGAAGCCCTTCATGTCGCTGGCGGGGCTGGAGAACGGTGCCATCACCACCAGCACCACCTTCTACGATCCCGGCTATTTCCAGCTGCCCAATGACAGCCACAAGTATCGCAACTGGCTGCGCTGGGGGCATGGGCGCGTCAACATGCGGCGTGGCATTGCGGTGTCCAATGACACCTTCTTCTACAACGTTGCCTACCGTCTGGGGATCGATCGCATCAGCGAGTACATGCACAAGTTCGGCTTCGGTGAGCAGACGGCGCTGGACGTGCAGGGCGCGCTGCCCGGCCTGATGCCGTCCAAGGAATGGAAGCGCAATCGCTACGACAAGCCCTGGTACCCCGGCGAGACCATCTCCATCGGTATCGGTCAGGGCTACTGGCTTGCCACGCCGTTGCAGCTCGCCTCGGCGGAGGCCGTGCTGGCCAATCGCGGCAGGCACGTGACACCTCACCTGGCCAAGCGCATCGGTGACGAGACGGTGTTGCTGCCCCGAAGCGAGGAAAAGCCGGATGTAGTGCTGGACAACCCGGCGTGGTGGGACGATGTCATCGCCGCGCTCGAGGACGTGGTCAGCGGGCGAGAAGGTACGGCGCGCAAGTATGTCGGCCCCGGGCTCAAGTACCGCATGGCCGGCAAGTCCGGTACCGCGCAGGTCTTCACCCTCGGTCAGGACCAGAAATACAACGGCAAGGAGCTCGCGGAGCGTCTGCGTGACCATGCCCTGTTCGCCGCCTTTGCGCCGGTCGAGCACCCGGAGATAGCCGTTTCCGTGGTGATCGAGAATGGTCAGGGTGGCAGCTCCGTGGCAGGTCCGATGGCGCGCGCCGTCACCGATTACTGGCTGTTGCCGCGCATTGATCCCGAGGCGCGTGAGGCGGCGCTCACGCTGGCTGCCGCTCTGGCACCCCCGGAGGTACCGGCGGGCGAGGGTGAGCAAGGAGAGAATGATGCCGACTGATTATCAGCGCTCGATGCGTGGTGTAGGGGGAGATCTCAGTCATCGCCGCCGCACCAGTCTGTGGGAGCGTATCCACCTCGACCCCTGGCTGTTGCTGTTGCTGCTGGCCGTGCTCGGCTGCGGGCTGATCGTGCTCTACAGTGCCAGCGGCCAGGATATCGACTTCACGCTGCGCCAGGCCTCACGCCAGGCGCTGGCACTGGTGATCATGATCGGGCTTGCCCAGCTGTCACCCGCGACGCTTTATCGCTGGGCGCCGGTCGTCTATGGAGCCGGCTTCCTGATGCTGGTGGCGGTGGAGGTGCTGGGGGACGTAGGCATGGGCGCCCAGCGCTGGCTGGTCATTCCCGGGGTAGTGCGCTTTCAGCCCTCTGAGCTGATGAAACTGGCGATGCCGATGATGGTGGCCTGCTGGCTCGGGCAGCGCCCGTTGCCCCCTCGCTGGCGCGACCTGGCCATCTGCGCCGTGATCATCGTCGCGCCGGTGCTGCTGATCGCGCGCCAGCCGGACCTCGGCACCTCGTTGCTGGTCGCGGCGGCGGGCGTGTTCGTGATCCTGCTGGCAGGGCTTTCCTGGAAGCTGATCGCCTTCTTCGGCGCCTTGATCGCCTCGGCATTGCCGCTTCTGTGGATGGTGATGCACGACTATCAACGCCGCCGTGTGCTGACATTCCTCAATCCGGAGTCTGACCCGCTCGGCGCGGGTTGGAACATCATCCAGTCCAAGACGGCCATCGGCTCGGGCGGCATCTTCGGCAAGGGCTATACCCTGGGGACCCAGTCCCAGCTCGAGTTCCTGCCGGAGCGCCATACCGACTTCATCGTCGCGGTCATCGGGGAGGAATTCGGCCTGATCGGCATGAGCTTCTTCCTGGGGCTCTACGTGCTGATCGTGCTGCGCGGGCTGGTGATGTCCAACAATGGCCAGGACAGTTTTGCACGGCTGACGGGGGGCGCGATCATCCTGACGTTCTTCGTCTACGTCTTCGTCAACATCGGCATGGTATCGGGTATCTTGCCGGTCGTTGGCGTCCCGTTGCCGCTGGTCAGTTATGGTGGGACCTCCAGCGTGACCTTGCTGGCAGGCTTCGGTATTCTCATGAGCATTCATACCCACCGGCGCCTATTGTCGCGATGACGTGGCGGCCAGTTGCCGAGTGGCAAGGACATTCGCGAGCCAAGCTCGCAGACAGGCAAGGAGAGAGTCGATGACGGTGATCAATGCGCGTGGGCGACGTCTGAAGCACTGGGGCGCAGCCCTGGTGATGGTGGCACCGCTGCTGGGAATGTCAGGCATGGCCAAGGCGGCGCCTGATGGCTTCGCCCCGGCGACTCACCCGGAAACGGCCAAGCTGGTCGACGAACTGGTGGCCAAGGGGCTGGATCGCGATCGCGTGACCGAGCTGATGAACCAGGCCGATTACAGCCAGAAAGTGCTGGATGCCATGTCGCGCCCGGCGGAAGGTCATCTGCGCTGGGACCAGTACCGCGCCATCTTCATGAAGGAATCCCGCATCGAGGCCGGGGTGAAGTTCATCGCCGAGCATCGCGAGACCTTCGACCGTGCCCAGGCCGAGTATGGCGTGCCACCGGAAGTCATCGCCGCGATCATCGGCGTCGAGACCTTCTTCGGCAAGCACACCGGCACCCATCGGGTGATCGATTCGCTCTCGACGCTGGCCTTCGATCATCCGCGACGTGGCACCTTCTTCCGGGGTGAACTGGCCGCCTTCCTGCAGCTGACCCTGGAGCAGGGCATCGACCCGCTCTCGATCAAGGGCTCCTATGCCGGCGCGATGGGCTATCCGCAGTTCATCCCCACCAGTTATCAGGCCTATGCGGTCGATTTCGATGGTGATGGCGTGCGGGATCTGTGGCATAACCCGGTCGATGCCATCGGCAGTGTCGGCAACTACTTCGCGCGTCATGGCTGGAAGGCCGGTGCGCCGGTGGTCAGCGCCGCGGATGGCCCCGGCACTCCGCCGTCCTCCGTCACCTTCAACAAGACCAAAAAGCCGTACATGAGCGTTTCCGCGCTCGAGGCGGCCGGTGTCCAGGTGGCAGGCGACGTGGCCGGCAATACCCAGGTGATTCCGTTGGCGCTGGACCTGAAGCAGGGCTATCGCTACGCCGTCGGCTACGACAACTTCTACGTCATCACGCGCTACAACCATAGCCACATGTATGCGATGGCCGTGGATGAGCTGTCCCGGGCGATCAAGCGTCGTCTCGAGGACGGAGGTGCGGGATGAGCTGGTCACGCGCGCTACCGCTGACCCTTGCGCTTGCCCTGCTGGCCGGGTGTGCCAGCAGTGGGGGTGGCACCCAGGTCAGTGATGGTGCCTCGGCGAGCACGGGCAAGAAGGCCGGCAAGAATGGGCGTTACGAGATGGACAGCGATGCCTATCCCGATGATGCGCCGGATGTCTCGGCAGTGCCCGATGAAGTGCCCCGTGTCGAACCCTATACCCGCAGCGGCAACCGCAGCGAGTATGAGGTATGGGGCAAGACGTATCACGTGATGGATGATCCGCGCGGTTACGTGGCCGAGGGCACTGCTTCCTGGTACGGCAAGAAGTTTCATGGCTACGCTACCGCCAGTGGCGAGATCTATGACATGTACACCATGACGGCGGCTCACAAGTCGCTGCCATTGCCGACCTATGCGCGTGTCACCAATCTGGACAACGGCAAGCAGGTCATCGTCAAGGTCAACGATCGCGGCCCCTTCCATGAAGACCGTCTGATCGACCTGTCCTACAGCGCGGCGTGGCGACTGGACATGCTGGGCCATGGCACCGGGCATGTGCGTGTCGAGACCCTCGATGCCACGACCTGGAAGCCGGGCCCGAGCCCGACCCAGGGCACGGCTGAATCCGAGCGCCTGCTGGCGCGCAGCCAGGCGGTACGCCGCGAGCAGGGCATTGCCGGACTTGACGAGATGGAGGCAACTGCCGGTTCCGTGGCCTCGAGCGCTTCTGGCGCGAGCGTTGCCGCCAAGCCCGTGGTAGCCTCTGCTGCGCCGAGCAGCACGTCCTCCGTGGCGAACGGGGAAGCTACCTTCCTGCAGGTTGCGGCGGTCAGTGATCTGAGCAAGGCCGACAGCATTCGCGCCAGCGTCAGCTCCCGTCTGGGACGACCGACCCGCGTGCTGGGTAGCGGCGACCTCTACAAGGTTCAGGTCGGCCCGCTGGAAGACAATGTCCGTATTGAATCGCTCAAGTCGGCGCTGGCCGATGCTGGCTATGCCGGGGCCTTCAGCGTAACGGCAGAGCGATAAGGGCCGCAGGCCCGTTTTCATCCATCATGCGCTTCGTGAAGAGGCGCAACATGGCCGAGGCGCAAGCCTCGGCTTATGCATGAGTGTCAAAGAGATTCCAACATGTCCCTGAAAGCCCGACTTCTTCCTCTTCGGCGTCGATTCTCCGCGCTGATGGCGGCCAGCGGCATTGCGCTGTTCGCAGGCGTTGCCGCCACCCCGGCCCATGCCATCGAGACGGATACCCTGATTCCGGCGGCACCGCAGCTGGCGGCATCTTCCTGGATCCTGATGGACGCCAATTCCGGGCGCATCCTGGTCGAGCACAACGCCGACAAGCGCCTGCCGCCGGCCAGTCTGACCAAGATGATGACGGCCTACCTGGTCGAGAGCGAGATCGACGACGGCAAGCTGAGCCCGGACGAAGACGTGCGCATCAGCGTCAATGCCTGGAAGACGGGTGGCTCGCGCATGTTCATCCGCGAAGGCACCAGTGTCACCGTCGATGACCTGCTGCACGGTGTCATCATCCAGTCCGGCAACGACGCCAGCGTCGCGCTGGCCGAGCGCATCGGCGGCAGCGAAGGCTCCTTTGCCGATCTGATGAATCAGCACGCCAAGCGTCTGGGCATGAAGAACACCCACTACATGAACGCCACTGGCCTTCCGCACGCGGAGCATTACTCCACGGCGCACGACCTGGCGATTCTGGCGCGTCGCATCATCAAGGACTATCCGGATCACTACGAGATCTATTCCCAGAAGTACTTCACCTGGAATGGCATCAAGCAACCGAACCGCAACAAGCTGCTGTGGCGTGACAAGGACGTCGATGGCCTGAAGACCGGCCACACCGAAGAAGCCGGCTACTGCCTGGTGGCATCCGCCAAGAAGGAAGATACCCGCCTGATCAGTGTCGTGATGGGGACCAAGTCCGAAGAGGCGCGTGCGCAGGAATCCCAGAAGCTTCTGACCTACGGCTTCCGCTACTTCGAGAGCAAGAAGCTCTATGACAAGGGCGCGGTACTCAATCAGGCGCGTGTCTGGGGTGGCGAGAAGGACCAGGTGCGTCTGGGCATGGCTCAGGACGTCTTCCTGACCGTGCCGAGTGGCCAGGCTGACAAGCTGACCGCGCGTCTTGATCTCAAGGACACCATCAAGGCCCCGGTTCAGGCCGGCGAGCAGTACGGTACCCTGCAGATCAAGCTGGACGACAAGGTGCTGGCCGAAGAGCCGCTGGTCGCCCTGGAGCCGGTGGAGCAGGGCGGCCTGTTCAAGCGTCTGTGGGATGCCCTGATGCTGTTCTTCCACGGCCTGTTCAACTGAGTCAGTCGTCTGGTTGCGTGAAGTGACGCGGCCGATGACATGATTCAGTGATGGAAGTAGGGCGCGCGCTGGCGGTGCCAGGCGCGCGCCCCTGAATATCGCGGTCGTGTACTCAACAAAGGGCGATCCGGCTGACGGATCGCCCTTTGTTGAGTAGAATGGTCGGAAATAGAGTTACCTGAAGGGCTATCCCCATGGCCAAGACGCCAGCAGCTGGTGGGCAGACGCCCCCGAAGATTGAATTCCCGTGTGATTTCTCCCTCAAGATCGTCGGCACCGCCGCAGAAGATCTCGTCGAAGTGGTCTGCAATATTCTGGAAGTGCATGCGCCGGGCTTCGATGCGACGGCCATCACCTGGCAGGACAGCAAGAACGGCAACTATCGCAGCATCCGTGTGGTGATCCGTGCCACCGGTACCGATCAGCTGGATGCGCTGCACCGTGACCTCAAGGCCACCGGTCGCATCCATATGGTGCTGTGATCCAGGCATGAAACGCTGGATTTCCTTGTCTTGCGCCTTGATGACAGGAGCGCATGCATGAACACGATTCACGTCTACCACCTCGGCCTCAAGGCCTATGATGAGGTGTGGTCGGCCATGCGCCACTTCACTGATACGCGTGCGGCCGATGCGCCTGACGAGCTGTGGGTGGTGGAGCACCCGCCCGTCTTTACCCAGGGCCAGGCGGGCAAGCCTGAGCATCTTTTGATGCCGGGCGACATTCCGGTGGTGCAGACCGACCGTGGCGGGCAGGTGACCTATCATGGGCCCGGCCAGCTGGTGCTCTACCCGCTGCTCAACGTCAAGCGAGGTGGCATCGGCGTTCGCCAGCTGGTGACGGCGCTGGAAGAGACGGTAGTGGCGGCGATGGCCGAGCATGGCATCGAGGCCTATCCACGTCCGGACGCGCCCGGTGTCTATGTGAAGAAGTCGGCGCAGCGTGGCGATGACCCGCGTCGTTCGATGGAAGAGGCCAAGATCGCCTCGCTGGGACTGCGCATCCGGCGTGGTTGCAGCTTCCATGGCGTGGCGATCAATCTGGACATGGACCTCGCGCCCTTCGGGCGCATCAATCCCTGCGGCTATGCCGGCATGGCGATGACCCAGCTGCGCGATCTCGTTCGCGCACCGGTGGATCTCGCCAGCGAGCGTGACCGCCTGGTGCGTTGTCTGGGCGCAAGCCTGGGCGATGTGACCCTGACTCCGGTGAGCGGCCTGCCCGCGGCACTGGCTGACATTTCTCGAACAGCAGGACAGAACTGATGACCGAGACCATCGCTACCACGAAGCCCGCTCCCTCCGCTGCTCCTGCCCGCAAGGAGCGTGGCGTGAAGCTGCGCGGCGCCGAGAAGGTTGCCCGCATTCCGGTCAAGGTGATTCCCACCGAGACCTTGCCCAAGAAGCCGGACTGGCTGCGTGTGCGCATGCCGGCCTCGCCGGAAGTCACGCGCATCAAGCAGACGCTGCGCAAGCACGGCCTGCATACGGTCTGTGAAGAAGCCTCCTGCCCGAACCTGGGGGAGTGCTTCAGCGGCGGCACCGCAACCTTCATGATCATGGGTGACATCTGCACCCGTCGTTGCCCGTTCTGCGACGTGGCGCACGGTCGTCCCAACGCGCTGAACGCCGACGAGCCGCGCGAGCTGGCCGAGGCCATCGCCGAGATGCGCCTGAATTACGTCGTCGTGACCTCCGTCGACCGTGATGACCTGCGCGACGGTGGCTCCAACCACATCGCCGAGTGCATTCGCGAGATTCGCGAGAAGTGCGATGGCACCGAGATCGAAGTGTTGGTACCGGACTTCCGTGGCCGCATGCAGGTCGCGCTGGACGTGCTCGAGCAGACGCCGCCGGACGTCTTCAACCACAACCTGGAAACCGTGCCGAGCCTTTACCGTCGCGTGCGTCCGGGGGCCGACTACCAGTGGTCACTTGATCTGCTCAAGGGCTACAAGGAGCGTCGTCCGGAAGTGAAGACCAAGTCCGGTCTGATGCTGGGTGTCGGCGAGACTGACGAGCAGGTGCTCGAGGTCATGCAGGACCTGCGCAACCACGGCGTCGACATGCTGACCCTGGGTCAGTACATGCAGCCGTCGCGCAACCACCTGCCCATCGACCGCTGGGTGCACCCGGACACCTTCGATTGGCTTGGTCAGAAAGCGCGCGAGATGGGCTTCTCGCACGTCGCGTCCGGCCCGCTGGTGCGTTCTTCCTATCACGCTGACAAGCAGGCGCACGGTGTGGAAGTGAAGTAAGCAGAACTGCTGACATGATGTCAGTGGCTTGAACGAAAAACCGCCATGGAGCTCGTCTCCATGGCGGTTTTTTCATGTAGCTTGCGTCATCAGGACGCCGTGTTCATTGCTCGGTCGCCAGCGGCAGGCAGGCCACGCTGTGTCCGGGGATGGGCTCCATCGGCGCGCTGAAGTGCGCATTGAGCTCCGGCAGCAGCTCGCGCACGAAGCGCAGGAACAGCTCGGTGACCGGCGTGGGGTAGCGGTCCTTGGGGTAGACGGTGCACCAGCTGCGCCTGAGCGGGAAGCCCGGCAGCGAGGGCGAGGCCAGCAGGCCTGAGGCCAGCTCGAGCTGCACCGACAGTCGCGGCAGGATCGCCACGCCCAGGTGCGCCATCACGCCTTGCTTGATGGCCTCATTGGAGCCCAACTCCAGCGTATGGCGCAGCGAGACACGCTCGCGTGCGGCGAACTCCTCGAAGGCGGTACGCGTGCCGGAGCCGGGTTCACGCATCAGCATGTAGTACTGCGCGAGGTCTTCCAGGGTGATGCCCTTGACCTCCAGCAGCGGATGACCGGGCCAGACGACGGGGATCAGCTCGTTGTCGAGAATCGGCATGAAGGCCAGGTTGGCGTCATCCGGCACCATGCCCATGATCACCAGATCATCGCGCCGCTCGGCGAGACGCTCGAGCGCCTGACCGCGATTGCAGACGCGCAGGCGCACCGACACTTCCGGATACCGCGCCCGAAAGCGCGCCAGAATATGCGGCACCACGTACTGTGCGGTTGAGACGGCGGCCAGATTGAGCTCGCCGCGGATGGTGCCGGCGATCTCCGACAGCTCCATCTGCAAGCTCGAGACCTCGCCGAAGATCGACTGCACCGAGTTCGCCAGGGCGTCAGCCGCCGGCAGGATATGCAGCGTCTTGCCGGCATATTTGAACAGCGATTGCTCGAGTGCCTGCTCCAATTGACGAATCTGGGCACTGACGGCGGGTTGCGTCAGGCCAAGTTGCTCGGCCGCACGGGAGTAGGACTGCTGGCGATGAACCGCTTGGAACACCTGTAACTGTCTGAAAGTTAAGCGATTCAACAAGTTTGGACGCGACATGACACACCCAGTCATAAGGTTTTACTTATAGATTGGCAAAAAAATATCAACTTTTCTATTGGTCTCTCGCTGGGTAGCGTGGAACGCATGCTACCTAGTGTCTGTCAGCGCCGTTGTCGCGTCTGGCGGTCAATGACAAGCGCACGACCAGAGCACCACAACAAGATCACGCGTCACGTCCGGGAGAGTCACCATGTTTCGCAAGTTGCTGATTGCCAACCGAGGGGAAATCGCAGTGCGCATTGTACGCGCCTGTGCCGAGATGGACATCCGCTCAGTCGCTGTCTACACCGAACCTGACCGTTTCTCCTTGCACGTCAAACGCGCCGATGAAGCGCATTTCATCGGCGAAGACCCACTGGCCGGCTATCTGGATGCCCGCCGCCTGGTCGATCTCGCGCGCGAGACCGGCTGTGACGCCATCCATCCGGGCTACGGATTCCTGTCGGAGAACGCCGAATTCGCGGCCATCTGTGAGGCGGCGGGTATCGCCTTCGTGGGGCCGGCCAGCAGTGTCATCGCCCGCATGGGTGACAAGACCCAGGCCCGCGATGCCATGAAGGCGGCCGGCGTGCCGGTGACGCCGGGCTCGGCCGGCAATCTGGCCGATGTCGAGGAAGCGCTGAGTGTCGCCGAGCAGGTCGGCTACCCCGTCATGCTCAAGGCTACCTCAGGCGGTGGGGGGCGCGGTATCCGGCGTTGTGATGATGCTCATCAGCTCGAGCAGGCCTGGGGGCGCGTGATCTCGGAAGCCACCAAGGCTTTCGGCAGTGCCGATGTGTTCCTCGAGCGTTGCGTGGTCGACCCGCTGCATATCGAGGTGCAGATCCTGGCCGACAATCACGACAACGTGATTCATCTGTTCGAGCGTGACTGCTCCATCCAGCGTCGCAACCAGAAGCTGATCGAGATCGCCCCCAGTCCACAGCTGACACCGGAGCAGCGCTCCTACGTCGGTGAGATGGCGGTACGTGCCGCGCGCGCCGTCGGCTATCGCAACGCCGGTACCGTGGAGTTTCTGGTCAAGGGCAACGAGATCTACTTCATGGAGATGAACACTCGCGTGCAGGTGGAGCACACCATCAGCGAGGCCATCACCGGCGTGGACATCGTGCGCGAGCAGATCCGCATCGCCTGGGGCCACAAGCTGGCCTTCCGTCAGGAAGACATTCGCCATCACGGCTATGCCATCCAGTTCCGCATCAATGCCGAGGACCCCAAGAACGACTTCCTGCCCAGCTTCGGACGCATTACGCGCTACTACGCGCCGGGTGGGCCTGGCGTGCGTACCGATACCGCGATCTATACCGGCTACACCATCCCGCCGTATTTCGATTCCATGTGTCTGAAGCTCATCGTGTGGGGGCTGACCTGGGAAGAGGTCATCAATCGTGGTTCACGTGCCCTCAATGACATGCGCCTGCAGGGCGTCAAGACCACGGCGCCTTACTATCAGGAAATCCTCAAGCACCCTGATTTCCGCAACGCACACTTCGATACCGGTTTCGTGGCTGCCCACCCGGAATTGACCCAGTACTCGGTCAAGCGCCTGCCGGAGCAGACAGCGCTGGCGATCGCGGCGGCCATCGCGGCCCATGCCGGTCTCTGATGCGTACCTGATGCCCCTGATGTCGTGAATCTTCCCTGATCTTCCCCCGGTTCACGTAGCCAACAATTAGAAGGACCCCAGACATGACAGCTGCAACCCCCAACACCAACGCCGTCGATCATGCCGATCGCGTCAAGGTCACCGAAGTCGTGCTGCGCGATGGCCACCAGTCATTGATCGCGACCCGTATGCGCACCGAGGATATGCTGCCGATTGCCGCGCGCCTCGATCAGGCCGGTTTCTACAGCCTCGAAGTGTGGGGCGGCGCGACCTTCGATGCCTGCGTGCGTTTCTTGAAGGAAGACCCCTGGGCGCGCCTGAAGGCGCTCAAGGAAGCCATGCCCAACACCCCGCTGCAGATGCTGCTGCGCGGCCAGAACCTGCTCGGCTATCGTCACTACGCCGATGATGTGGTGGAGGCCTTCGTCGAGCGCGCCGCGGCAGGTGGTATCGATATCTTCCGTGTCTTCGATGCCCTGAATGACCTGCGTAACATGGAAACCGCCATGCGCGCGGTCAAGAAGGCCGGCAAGCACGCCCAGGGCACCATCTGCTACACCGTAAGCCCGGTGCATACGCTGGAGATGTATGTCGAGCAGGCGCGCAAGCTGGTCGAGATGGGTGCCGATTCCATCGCCATCAAGGACATGGCCGGCCTGCTGACGCCGTACGCCACCTATGATCTGGTCAGCGCGCTGGTCGAGGCGGTCGAGGTGCCGATCCACCTGCACAGCCACGCCACGGCAGGCCTGGCGCCGCAGTGCCAGATCAAGGCCGTCGAGGCGGGCTGTCGCCACATCGATACCTGCATCTCGGCCTTCGCCGGTGGCACCAGCCATCCGGCCACCGAATCCTTCGTGGCCTCGCTGCGCGGCACCCAGTGGGATACCGGCCTTGAGCTGGAGTCGCTGCGCGAGATCGGCGATTACTTCCACGAGGTGCGCCGCAAGTATTCGGCCTTCGAGAGCGAATTCACCCGTGAGGATGTCTCGGTCCAGATCAGTCAGATCCCCGGCGGCATGATGTCGAACCTGGCCAGCCAGTTGAAGGAGCAGAACGCCCTGGAGCGCATCCGCGAGGTCTTCGATGAGATTCCGCGTGTGCGTGCCGATCTCGGCTATCCGCCGCTGGTCACTCCGACCTCGCAGATCGTCGGCACCCAGGCGGTACTCAACGTGCTGACCGGCGAGCGCTACAAGAGCATCACCAATGAAGTGAAGCGCTACCTGCAGGGCGGCTATGGCCAGGCGCCGGCACCCGTCAATGAAGAGGTCCGCTCGCGTGCCATCGGCAACGCGCCGGTGGAAGTCGGGCGCCCGGCCGACCTGCTCGCGCCGGAGATGACGCGTCTCACCGAGGAGCTGGGCGAGCTTGCCGAGTCCCCCGAGGACGTGCTGACCTTCGCCATGTTCCCGGAGCTGGGACGTGACTTCCTCAGTGAGCGTCGCGCCGGTACCCTCACGCCGGAAGTCATCCCCCAGGGCGAGGCGGAGCGTCCGGTGACCTCTGGCGTGCCGACCGAATTCGTCATCGACGTGCACGGCGAGTCCTACGCGGTGCAGATCACCGGTGTCGGCGGTGCCAAGGGCAGCAAGCGTCACGTCTACCTGACTCTGGACGGCATGCCGGAAGAGGTGGTGTTCGAGGCCAAGGACGATTACGTGGCAGGCGGCCAGAGCGGCGGACGTGCCAGCGCCTCGGCGCCGGGCCATGTCACCACCGCGATGCCGGGCAACATCGTCGAGGTGCTGGTCGCGGTCGGTGACAGCGTCACCGCGGGTCAGTCGGTGCTGATCAGTGAGGCGATGAAGATGGAGACCGAGATCGCCGCGCGGGTCGACGGTACCGTCAAGGCCATTCATGTCGCGCGTGGCGATCGTGTCACGCCGGGAGAAGTGCTGATCGAGATCGCGTGATGCCAGCGGCGGCGAGGTTGCAAAATCTGGCCGCCGTCACCATCTGACAGCTATACGATCACCAGGGGCGGCCGGGCACCTTCGAGGCCCTGCCGTCCTTTTTTGCGGAAGGACCGACATGGCAACACATTTCGAGCAGGTTCCCGGCCTGAGTGAGCAGATCGACCCGGCCACCCGTGGTTACGTCTTCAACCAGACCATGCTGCGCATCAAGGACCCCGAGCGCAGCCTGGATTTCTACACCCGCGTGCTGGGCATGCGTCTGGTACGCAAGCTCGACTTCCCGGAGATGCAGTTCAGTCTTTATTTCCTTGCCTATCTGGATGACGTTCAGGCCAGCGAAGTGCCCGGTGATGACCTCAAGCGCACCACCTACACCTTCGGGCGTGAGGCGATGCTGGAGCTGACTCATAACTGGGGTACCGAGAACGACCCGGACTTCGCCTACCATGACGGCAATGCCCAACCGCAGGGCTTCGGGCATATCGGGGTCAGCGTGCCGGATGTCTACGCGGCTGCCGAGCGTTTCGAGTCGCTGGGCGTCAAGTTCGTCAAGCGCCCCGACGATGGCAAGATGAAGGGCCTTGCCTTCGTGAAGGACCCCGATGGCTACTGGATCGAGATCCTGCGCGCCGATACCTTCGAGCGTCAGGCCAACGGCGAAGCCTGAAGCAGGCTGCTGCCGTAAGAGAACCGCCACCATCGGCATGCCCGGGGTGGCGGTTTTCGTCTATACGAAACCATACGTTACAGGGGGTCAGCGGCATCCGCTTGCTGCAATGATGATGTCTGACTGACACTCGCAAGGCGTTCATCATTGATGGCCTTCGAGATCGATCGCCCATGACGAAAGAGGAGACAGCTATGACGGAGAATGCACAGCGGTTGAGCGGCAAGGTGGCGATAGTCAGTGGGGCTTCACGCGGGATCGGTGCCGGGATCGCGCAGCGTCTGGCGGCGGACGGCGCTCTCGTCATCGTCAACTATCGCAGCGACAGTGATGGCGCCTTGCAGGTCGTGAAGGATATCGAGTCACGGGGTGGCAAGGCGACCGCCGTACAGGCCGATGTCGGTGTCAGCAGTGACGCGGCACAATTGTTCACGCAAGCCCTGCACCTGTATGGCGGGGTGGATATCCTGGTCAACAATGCCGGCATGAGCATCTACAAGCCCATCGCCGAATTCACGGATGACGACTTCGCCAACCTGATGCAGGCCAATCTGACCGGTTCCTTCAATCTGATGCGTGAGGCGGCGCAGCACCTGCGTGATGGCGGACGCGTGATCAACATGTCCACCTCGGTGACGCGGCAGATGTTCGCGACCTACGGGCCCTATGCAGCTTCCAAGGCCGCGGTGGACCAGCTGACGCGGGTGCTGGCCAAGGAAGTCGGCGAGCGAGGCATCACGGTCAACGCCGTGGCGCCGGGCCCGACCGACACTGGCCTGTTTCGTCATGGCAAGAGTGAAGAGACCATTGAGCGCCTCAAGGGCATGGCGGCGCTGGGGCGCATTGCGGACCCGCAGGATGTTGCAGCCGTCGTGGCCTGGCTTGCCAGCGAAGATGCCGGCTGGGTGAGTGGCCAGGTCATCGGTGCCAATGGCGGCTTTGCCTGAGGTCACCTGGGAGGGTTTTGCCTAACACCGTCCATGTTTGCGGCTATGCTGTTGTCAGGATGAGGTTTGTTCAGACATTGGCATGAGGGGCTGGTATGAAGGTGACAGCTAGCGAAGTCCACGGCGATATCTCGCCGCAGGGCGTGATCCCGGCTCCCGATGGGTTGCGTGTGGGTTACCCCGGGCACCTTGGGGGGTACTCGCGCGAGTGTGCGCTCAAGCTCTATGCCAACGACGCCCAGCTCAAGGCCTACGCAGGCATCGACGAGGTCATCAGGGCGCTGGCGGAAGGTGAGGTCGATACTGCCGTGGTGCCCTGGTCACGTGGGCATCAGCGTCCGGTACGCGCCACGCATCAGGCCCTGGCCTTCTGGACGGGTATCTGCGTCGAGCGGCGTGTCTTCCGTGCCATCAGCCTCAGTCTGCTCGGGCCGCCCGGGGCTTCGCCGTCGGCGGTGAGGCGTATCGTGGCGCGGGAGGCTCTGTTCGAAGAGTGTGATGCCTGGCTGCAGCAGAACCTGCCGGAGGTCGAGCGGGTGGAGTGTCTGCACATGGCGGATGCACTGGACATGGCAGAGAGTCGCAGCGATACGCTGGCCATCGCGCCGCCATCACTGGCACGCCGCCCGGGCCTTGTGTGCCTCGCGCAGCGCATCGAGGATGATCCCGGTCGTGTGGCGCAATTTGCGGTATTGAGGCGTGATCACGCGCGGGTGCGCGGCCAGTGCTTTTCCTGTGATACCACGGTAGATGAAGGGCAGGGCAACGCCGTGCTGTCCGGGGCCAGCGAGCCCACCGGGTGAAGGTCGCCGCTCGGCCCTGAGTTCCGTTATGCTGAAGGCCATTCGTCATCAGAGGCCTTTTGCATGGTGTCTTCCGACCAGCGCTTCTCCGCATCCTCCGCACCCTTTACATCAGAGACGCAGGACGCCGCGACTTCACCCGATGTCGCGGCGTCTTGCGTGGTGCAACGCATTCCTGCCACTCCCGCCGAATGGGTTCCCCCCGGCGAGCTTGACGCCCGCCTGCCGGTGCGGCCTGACGTGGTGCCGGTGTCGCTACCGACGGCCGGACTGATCATCGTCGATGAGATCAACGGCTTCTGTCAGGTCGCAGGCGGTGCGTTGGCGCCTCAGGCGCCCAATGCCCAGGTCAGCAGGATGATCGCCCTCAGCGATACGCTGGCGCGGACCTTCAGTGAGCGTAGACGCCCGCTGCTGATCTTCATTGATTCCCATGCGCCGGGCAAGCCGGAGCCGCCCTATCCCGCCCATTGTGAGCAGGGCAGCGGCGAGGATGAGCTGGTGGCGGAACTTGCCTGGCTGGAAGAGGATCCGCAGGCCACGCTGGTACGCAAGGACTGCATCAATGGCTATGTCGGCGCGATTGATCTCGATACCCAGGTCAATGCGCTACAGGAGTGGGTGAGCGACGAAGGGCTGGAAACCCTGGTCGTGGTAGGCATCTGTACCGATATCTGCGTGATGGATCTGGTATTGACGTTGCTGTCGGCGCGCAATCACGGCCTGCTGGGCAAGGTGCGTGACATCGTGGTGCTGGAGCCCGCCTGTGCCACCTACGACCTGCCGGCCGAGGTGGTCGCGCAGCTGGGGCTCCCCGATACGGCGACGCATCCCCAGGCAGACAGTCATCACATCGGGCTTTACTGCATGGCGGCGCGTGGTGCGGTGATCGCCAGTCAGCTTGAGCTGACCTCTTGAGCTGATCTCTTGAGTTGACCTATTGAGTTGACCTATTGAGTAGATGTCCTGATCTGCTGTCATGGACTGAGCTGCGTCTCTCGAATAGCGTCGCCGGATAGCGGGGGAGGCGAATAGAGGGATAGGCGCATAGTGAGTTATTGAAGTGAGAGGCGGGGGATGGCAGGAAGGCAGAAATTTCGCCAGATGCCGCACAGACAATACTGCCTGTCTGCGCAAAAGGTAGTTTGATTACAACATCTGGCCATGAAAACGCCGCCTCTCTTGCGAGCAGGCGGCGTTTTCATGGGGCGACATCCAGCGTCATTCAGGCGCGGGTGCTGACCCAGTCGTTGGCGTCTGGCACGGCCACTTCGACTTCCTCGGAGATCAACTTCGAGTGGAAGAGGAAGTCCGCACTGGCCGCATTGCTGGCGACCGGCACGTTCCACAATGCCGCCAGGCGCAGCAGCGCCTTGACGTCAGGGTCGTGCGGCATCGGCGCGAACGGGTCCCACAGGAAGACCAGCAGGTCCAGATTGCCTTCGGCGATGCGCGCGCCGATCTGCTGATCACCGCCCAGCGGGCCGCTCAGCAGGCCCTCGACCTCGAGGCCCAGCTCCTTGCTGATACGGCGGGCAGTCGTGCCCGTGCCCAGCAGCTGGTGGCGGGACAGCTCATCGCGCCAGCGATTGGCCCACGCCAGCATTTCATCCTTCTTGCCATCGTGTGCCACCAGCGCAATGCGCTTGCGTGCTGGCAAGGTGCGCCGTGCCTGGCGCTTGGGTCGTTGTTCGCTCATTCCCTGACCTCCTGAGGATGGGGCAATGTCGCTGGCCTCCCGCCCTGAAAGGCCCGGGGCGGGAGGTCAGCGAGGCCGATCAGTCGATGGTGCTGCCGACAGTGACGATCTTCATGGTGTTGGTGCCGCCATGTGCGTTCATCTGGTCACCACGAGTCAGGATCACCAGGTCACCGCGAGTCGCGATGCCGCGGGCTTCCAGCTCCGCGATGGCGCGACGATTGATTTCCGCCGCCGGCAATTCGCTGGAATCGAAGGGCAGTGACACCACGCCGCGGTAGAGCGCCATGCGGCGCTGGGTCTTCTGGTCCTGCGCGAGGCCGACGATGGGCAGGCCGGAGCGGATGCGCGAGGCGATCAGCGGGGTGTAGCCGGATTCCGTCATGCAGACGATCGCCACGACACCGGTCAGGTGGTTGGCGGCATACATCGCGGACAGCGCGATGGTCTCGTCGGTCTTGCTGAAGCCTTCGTGGATGCGGTGCTGGGATTCCTGCGCGGCACGTTCACGTTCGGCGCCCAGGCAGACGCGATCCATGGTCTCGATGGTCTCGACCGGGAAGTCGCCGGCGGCGGTCTCGGCCGACAGCATCACGGCGTCGGTGCCGTCGAGCACGGCATTGGCGACGTCGAAGACTTCGGCGCGGGTCGGCAGCGGCGCGCTGATCATGGATTCCATCATCTGGGTGGCCGTGATGACCACGCGGTTGAGGCTGCGCGCACGGCGGATCATGCGCTTCTGCACGCCGATCAGCTGGGCATCGCCAATCTCGACACCCAGGTCACCACGCGCCACCATCACGCCTTCACTGGCGAGAATGATGCCGTCCAGCACGGCGTCGTCGGCCACGGCTTCGGCTCGCTCGACCTTGGCGATCAGGCCGATGTCACGACCTTCCTCGCCCAGCAGCTCACGTGCCAGCTGCATGTCGGCGCCGCTGCGCGGGAAGGACACGGCCAGATAGTCGACACCGATATCGATGGCGGTCTTCAGGTCTGCCTTGTCCTTGTCGGTCAGGGCTTCGGCAGACAGACCGCCGCCTTGCTTGTTGATGCCCTTGTTGTTGGACAGCTTGCCGCCGACCTTGACGGTGGTGTGGATCTCGTTGCCCTTGAGCTCATTGACTTCAAGCACCACGCGGCCATCGTCGAGCAGCAGCACGTCGCCCGCGACCACGTCATCGGCCAGTTCCTGGTAGTCACAGCCGACGCGCTCGACGGTGCCTTCATCACGGCCCAGGCCGATATCGAGGATGAACGGCTGGCCTTCGCTCAGCTTGACGGCGGTATCCTTGAAGCGCGCGATGCGGATCTTCGGGCCCTGCAGGTCACCCAGCACCGCGACGCTGCGGCCCTGGGCGGCAGCGGCCTGTCGTACGGCCTCGGCGCGCATGCGGTGATCTTCGGGGCTACCGTGGGAGAAGTTGAGGCGTACCACATCGACTCCGGCACGAATCATCGCGTCGAGCACACCCGGCTTGTCACTGGCAGGGCCGAGAGTGGCGACAATCTTGGTGCGGCGGATCGGGCCGTTGAACGCGTGCGGCATGAAAGCATACTCCTTGAACACTGGCGTGATGGACTGGCTGAAAACGCAAACCAGGTTGTTGTCATTTTACTACATTGAAGGCTGAAAGGGAGCCTGTCGAGTATCGTCGGCTGTCGTTGTCCATTCTCGTGATCACGATCGGGACTGCAAGGGGGGACGTGAAGTCTGCCGCGCGATTGTTGCGAATACGTTGTCGCGGGTACGCGGACGTGGACTCTCGCTTGAGGGTTTGCCGCGCTACGCCATGCGGGGGCGGCCGGCCATTTCGACGCCTGACAGCCAGGCGTCGCATGCCCTCTGTGTCGGCGTCGGGGTGATCGCCCCATCACGCCAATGTTCGCTGGCTGGCTTTCACAGGCAGCCATTTCACTGCTACCTATATAGTGGCAATAGCCTGCTGAGCGACATTTCCGCTCATCGAGCCGGCGCAGACCGTGTACCGGCCCCGTTGACCGCTGCCATGCGCTGATGACCTATGCTCAAGTCCGGCTCGAAGGCCGGATTGCCACGACCCCATGCCTGACGGCTGTCGATGTCATCTGACGTAAGCCGCACGCTGGCATGGCATGTCTCGAGGCTGTCGCAGAGGCGTCATCTTGAGCCGCCTTGACGAGATGCCAGTCTCAACATTGCTGGTCAGCGCTGAAATGCTGGGGTAGGGTAGGCGCATTTTTCGGCTGGGACAAAACCCAGCGCGACGAGTCATTCGCCGGCGCAATCAGTGCCGGCCAGGAGATGCGAGCAACCATGGGCAAGTCACTGGTGATCGTCGAGTCGCCCGCCAAGGCCAAGACCATCAACAAGTATCTCGGCAACGACTTCGTGGTGAAGTCGAGTGTCGGGCACATCCGCGACCTGCCGACCAGCGGTAGCGGCAAGCAGGCCACCGACCCCAAGGAACGTGCCCGTCAGGCGGCGGAGACCCGCAAGATGTCGCCCGAGGTCAAGGCGGCTCACAAGGCGCAGAAGGCCAAGACCCAGTTGATCCGCCGCATGGGGGTCGACCCGGAGAATGGCTGGGAGGCGCATTACGAGATCCTGCCCGGCAAGGAAAAGGTCGTTTCCGAGCTGACGCGCCTGGCCGAGAAAGCCGACACAATCTATCTCGCGACGGATCTGGACCGCGAAGGTGAGGCGATTGCCTGGCACCTGCGCGAGACCATCGGTGGCGACGATTCGCGTTACAAGCGCGTGGTCTTCAACGAGATCACCAAGAAGGCGATCACGGCGGCCTTCGATGAGCCGGGCGAGCTGAAGATGGATCGCGTGCATGCTCAGCAGGCACGCCGCTATCTGGATCGCGTCGTCGGCTTCATGGTCTCGCCGCTGCTGTGGGCCAAGGTCGCTCGTGGCCTGTCCGCCGGTCGTGTGCAGTCGGTTGCCGTGCGGCTGATCGTCGAACGTGAGCGCGAGATCCGCGCCTTCATCCCCGAAGAGTTCTGGGATGTCCACGCTGAGCTGGCCGCCGCCAGTGGTGAAGCGATCCGTTTCGAGCTGGCGCGTCAGGATGGCAAGGCCTTCCGTCCGACCAGCGAGAAGGAGACGATGGATCGCATCGCGGCGCTGCGCACGGCCAAGCTCGCGATCACCAATCGTGAAGACAAGCCGACGCGCTCCAAGCCGAACGCGCCGTTCATCACCTCGACCCTGCAGCAGGCGGCCAGTGGTCGTCTCGGCTTCTCGGTCAAGAAGACCATGATGATGGCCCAGCGTCTCTACGAGGCGGGTTACATCACCTACATGCGTACCGACTCGACCAATCTGTCGGCGGACGCGGTGGCCACGGCGCGTGACTTCATCAGCGAAGAATACGGCAGCAACTACCTGCCGGAAGCGGCCAACGTCTACTCCAGCAAGGAGGGCGCCCAGGAAGCGCACGAAGCGATTCGTCCTTCCGAAGTGTCGCGCCGCGCCACCGATCTCGCCGGTATGGAGCGTGACGCCGAGCGTCTGTATGAGCTGATCTGGCGTCAGTTCGTGGCCTGTCAGATGCTGCCGGCCGAATACCTGTCCTCCACGCTGACCATCGAAGTGGATGGCTACGAGCTGCGTGCCAAGGGCCGTGTGCTCAAGTTCGACGGCTACACGCGTGTCATGAAGCCGATGGGCAAGAAGGAAGAGGACCAGTCGCTGCCGGATCTTGCCATCGGCGAGAAGCTGGACCTTGTCGAGCTGCAGCCGCTGCAGCACTTCACCAAGCCCACGGCGCGATACACCGAGGCCAGCCTGGTCAAGGAGCTGGAGAAGCGCGGTATCGGCCGTCCGTCCACCTATGCCGCCATCATCTCCACCATCCAGGATCGTGGCTACGTGGCGCTGGAAAACCGTCGCTTCTATGCCGAGAAGCTGGGCGACATCGTCACCGATCGCCTCAGCGAGTCCTTCAAGGACCTGATGGACTTCGGCTTCACGGCGCGCATGGAAGACTATCTCGATGAAGTGGCCAATGGCGGGCGCAACTGGCGCGAGCTGCTGGACACCTTCTACGCCGAGTTCAAGGCCGAGCTGGATCATGCCCAGTCCGAAGAGGGCATGCGTCCGAATCAGCCGGTGCCGACCGATATCGCCTGCCCGACCTGTGGGCGTGAGATGCAGATCCGTACCGCCTCCACCGGGGTCTTCCTGGGTTGTTCCGGCTACAACCTGCCGCCCAAGGAGCGCTGCAAGACCACCATCGATCTGCTGCCGGGTGATGAGGCCGTGGCGGCCGATGCCGGTGAAGATGCCGAGACGGATGCGCTGCGCGCCAAGCGCCGCTGCCCGATCTGCGCCACCGCGATGGACAGCTACCTGATCGATGAGCAGCGCAAGCTGCACGTCTGCGGCAATAGCCCGGACTGTGTCGGTCACGAGGTCGAGGAAGGACAGTTCCGCATCAAGGGTTACGACGGCCCGGTGATCGAGTGCGACAAGTGCGGCTCCGACATGCAGCTCAAGACCGGGCGTTTCGGCAAGTACTTCGGCTGCACCAACGAGAATTGTAAGAACACCCGCAAGCTGCTCAAGTCCGGTGAGGTAGCGCCGCCGAAGATGGACCCGATTCCGATGCCGGAACTTGCCTGCGTCAAGGTCGAGGACCACTACGTGCTGCGCGATGGCGCCAGTGGCCTGTTCCTGGCGGCCAGTCAGTTCCCGAAGAATCGCGAGACGCGTCCGCCGCTGGTCAAGGAACTCAAGGCGCATGCCGACGAGCTGCCGGAGAAGTATCACTTCATTCTTGATGCCCCGGATCAGGACCCGGACGGACGTCCGGCGCAGATTCGCTTCTCGCGCAAGGTCAAGGCTCAATACGTCATGACCGATGAGGAAGGCAAGGCGACCGGTTGGAAGGCGACCTATGACAACGGCCGCTGGGTCGTCGAGGACAAGCGCAAGGGAGCCAAGAGCTGATGAGCCAGCGTGCCCGTACCAATCAGCTGCTGTATCAGGCCGAGTTGCTGCTGGCCCAGTCAGCAGCCTCTGGCGACGATGAGCATGCCGTGGCACGACGCATGGCCGGTGAGGAGGGCGCGCTCGCCCTGCTGGAGCTTGCGCTGGCGTCATTGCTGGAAGAGTGTGCCGTGACGGCGCGCTGGCCGCAGGGTGGCTGGCGTGAGCGCCTGACCACCCCGCCGACGCCCATTGCCGAGGTCGAACAGCTGCGCAGCCTGCTGGAGCGTCCCGACAGCTGGTTGTCTGAGCTGGTCGCGGATGTGACCCGCCTGCATGAAGAGGGCGGTGCCGCTCGCCGCGAGGAATCGCGCTCGCGTGGTGATGGCCTGATCATCGCGGCAGCCTCGAACGCCTCGCTGGCCGAGCGTCTCAGTGCCGCCATCACGGCATTCAAGGCGCTGCTGCCGCAGCTGCGCGAGTCGAGTGTCGAGTGGTAGGTTCAGGCGTTGATCTGGTGCTGTACGCTGGTGATGACTGGCGGATGGCTATCGGGTGACGTTTCGCCTTCACGGGTGCTAGACTGATCGCATTGTGGCAAGCCCTGCATTCTCCGGTACGACCATGGCTCTGGCTGTGGTCGTACTTTTTTCTGCGTCGCTGATGGCAGCGCGGTGCCGGGCTTGCCAGCCGTCGCGCTGACGATTACAACGACGCCGGTATCTCGCGAGATGCCGTGCAGGAGGAATGACGTGTCCGATCCCGCCGTACTTGAAATTGTGCAAATGGAAGATGGTGAAGTGATTCTGCGCGCCGCGGAAAGCGAAGGTGAGCCGCTGCTCAGCATTCGCATTTCGGACGAGGCCGCTGATCTGCTGCGTGACAATCGTTTCGAGGTCGCGCGTGAGATGATCGACCACGCCATCACCCGGACTCGCCTCTGGGATGGCGAAGAAGACGAGGACGAGCAGTCAGAAGGTATCGTGCACTGATTCATCGCTCGTGCTTCGCGCACAAAAAAACCCGCCTCGAGGCGGGTTTTTTGTGCAATGCGTGCGGCTTTTCTGCTGGGCAAAGCGCTGCTGGTCAAGGTCTCAGTGCAGGCCACCATCGCGGATGACGCCCACCCCGAGACCCTCGATCTCCAGACTGTCCGTGCGCAGGTCGACCTTGATCGGCGAGAAGTCCTCGTTTTCGGCTTCCAGCCATACGTAGTGCCCGTCACGGCGGAAGCGCTTGACGGTGACTTCATCCCCCAGGCGGGCCACCACGATCTGGCCGTCACGCACGCTGGTGGTGCGGTGTACGGCCAGCAGGTCGCCTTCCAGAATCCCCACATCCTTCATCGACACGCCGCGCACACGCAGCAGGTAGTCAGCAGTCGGCGAGAAGTAGTCACTCGGCAGCGGACAGTGGCGGTCGATATGTTCGCTGGCAAGAATCGGGCTGCCGGCGGCCACTTCCCCGATCACCGGCAGGCCGTCGTTGGCGCTGTCGTCGACGTCAGCCAGCGACGGCACGCGAATGCCGCGTGAGGTGCCCGGCACCATCTCGATGGCGCCCTTGCGCTTGAGGGCGCGCAGATGCTCTTCGGCGGCATTCGGCGAGCGAAAGCCCAGCGCCTGGGCGATTTCGGCCCGCGTCGGCGGGTAGCCAGAGGACTTGATGGTCTTGATGATGAAGTCGAAGACATCCTGCTGGCGCGGAGTAAGCGGCTGGGTCATGGCATTGCCTTTGGCCTGGGCGGCATCTTGAGCTGACGGCACGGGGTGTGCATCCATACAACTGTCATTGTATCCAGTCATGGCGGTCATGCAAGGCATCGTGGCTTGCGTGGTGGCCTCAAAGGGCAGGTAGTCGTCGAGAGATCGCTGTCTGGTGACCTTGCTTGCCCGATGTCAAAGGCTCTGCTGATGAGGTCAGGCGGGCTGTCTGGGAGGGGAGGACATGGCGAGTCCTTGGATCGCCACGGTTAGCGTTCAGCGAATATCAGTCTTGGCTAAACCTCTGGCGTTTGAAACGCGAGAGAATTGTCAGTCATGGCATGGCGCGCTAGAATCAAAGTGTTTCAAACGAATGTTCGTCGATGGCGGTGGCCGGTCGAGCCATGATCAAACATGCCTGCTCGAGCGGGCCGTGTTCGAACATGCCTTGATCGTACGCGGCCTTGCCGTGAACCAGCACCACCTCATGAGAGAGTCGCCGTGCGGGGCTTGCGCCGTGACCTACGACTCCAGTCCTTTTCTACCTGACAAGGGTTCCGCCCATGGCCCAGACCGATACCGTTACCCGCATCCTCGATACTGCCGAGGTGCTGTTCGCCGAGCGCGGCTTCGCCGAGACCTCACTGCGCAACATCACCAGCAAGGCCAAGGTCAATCTGGCGGCGGTGAACTACCACTTCGGCTCCAAGAAATCGCTGATCCAGGCGGTCTTCGCGCGCTATCTCGATCCGTTCAGTGAGCGTTTCCACGCGGCACTCGACAGCGTCGAGCAGCAATACGCCGGGCGTCAGGTGCCGCTGGAGGTCCTGCTGGAGGTGATGGCGCGCACCGTGCTGGAGGTGCCGGCCGAGCGCAACAGCCTGCGTACCTTCATGCGCCTGCTTGGGCTGGCCTATACCCAGGGGCAGGGCCACATGCGGCGCTATATCCGCGAGCATTACGGCACGGTCTTCAGCCGCTTCGCCGAGCTTCTGAAGCTGGCGACGCCTGATCTGCCGGACAACGAGCGCTTCTGGCGCCTGCACTTCATGCTCGGCAGCGTGATCTTCACCTTCTCGGGCCTGGATGCACTGCGCGATATCGAGGAGGCCGAATACGGCCATCACACCACGGTGCGTGAGCTGATTCAGCACATGCGGCCGGTGGTGGTCGCGGCGATGGCAGCGCCGTTGCCGGCCTCGCTCGGGGATGGTGAGGCGGTCACCCAGGCGGCCAGCTGATGGCCTGCTGGGTCGCGGTGGATCTCTCACGCCAGAGCCTCGAGATACGCAATGACGCGCCGAGTGGCAGTCGTGATGCGCCGCCCCCCGCGGCCGGCCCTGACGCGCTGGTGCATGCCTGCGCGATCTCCAGCGGCCTCAACGGTATCGGCGAGCTCGACGGCAGCGGTTGCACGCCAACCGGCTGGCATGTGATTCGTGCCGCCATCGGGGCGGGCAATCCGCGTGGCGCCGTCTATCGCGGACGGCGCTTCACGGGCGAGGTGTTCACGCCTGAGCTTGCCTTAGAGCATCCTGAGCGTGACTGGATACTGACGCGCATTCTGTGGCTCAGCGGCCGCGAGCCCGGCCTCAATCGCGGTCGCAATGCCCGCGGTGAGCGGGTCGATAGTCTGCGCCGCTACATCTATTTTCATGGCACGCCCAGCACGGAACCCATGGGCGTCGCGGCGTCCCACGGCTGCATTCGCTTGCGTGATGACGACCTGCTGCGACTCTTTGCCGAGGCCGTGCCCGGCACACCGGTGCTGCTGCATGTCTGAAGGCGTTGGTGTCCGAGTCTGATACCCTCCATGAGCCGTCACCGAATTCCGTGTGGCAGTCCCTTGCCGGGGTGCAGCTGGTCGCGACTGTTCGATAGGGGTTCAGTCGGCTAGAATTGCGCCTTTCCTCGCGCTGGCAGCCTGATTCATCACGTTTCTTCCAGGCTGTCGAGCCCCGTAAAAGACATGAAGTCCTGGCGGTCGTGATTCCTCTCTACACGGGACATCACTGCCGCAGGCCATGGACAGGAAGGATGACATGACACAGCCACTGGGCTCCGTAATGGTCGATGTTGCGGGGCTGACCCTCGCCCGCGACGAACGTGAACTGCTGGCACGCCCTGCCGTCGGGGGCGTCATCCTGTTTGCGCGCAACTGCGCTTCTCCCGAGCAGGTGCTGGAGCTGAGCCGCGAGATTCGTAGCGTGAATCCCCACCTGCTGATCGCCATCGATCAGGAAGGCGGGCGCGTCCAGCGTCTGCGCGAGGGCGTGACACGCCTGCCGTCGATGCGCAGCCTGGCACAGTGCTGTCTCGGCCGTGACTGTGATGGCTGCGGCGAAGACGCCCAGGCCGCAGGCCTGGGTCTGGCACGCGATGCCGGCTGGCTGCTGGGCATGGAAATGGCAGCCATCGGCTGTGATATCACCTTTGCGCCGGTACTGGATATCGATGTGGCGGGCTCGACCATCATTGGTGATCGCAGCTTCGGCGCCACGCCGGAAGACGTCATCGCGGTGGGCGGCGCCTTCATCGACGGGCTGCAGGAGGCGGGCATGTCCGCCGTCGGCAAGCATTACCCGGGGCATGGTGGCATCTCGGCCGATACCCATCTGGAGCGCGTGGTCGACCCGCGTCCGTTCCGCGAGCTGCGCGAACATGATCTCAAGCCCTTCGCGGCCCTCGCCGAGCGTCTGGGCGGCGTGATGCCGGCGCATGTGATCTATCCGGATTTCGATGCACGTCCCGCGGGCTTCTCGCCCAGCTGGTTGGGCCTGCTGCGCGAAGAGTTCGGCTTCAAGGGCGCCATCTTCTCCGATGATCTGGGCATGGCGGCGGCAGTCGCGGAAGGCGGCCCGGCAGAGCGTGCGCGCCTGGCGCTGGACGCCGGCTGTGACATGGCGCTGGTCTGCAATGACCCGGCCGCCGCGCGCGAAGTGCTCGACAGCCTCGATGATGATGAGCAGCGCCACCGAGGCAAGCGCCAGGCGCGTCTGCGCTATGCGCGGGCTCGCCCGACGTTGGATGGCCTGGTGGGGCTGGCACGCTGGCGGCGCACCCACGCGCGGCTCGAATCGATGGCGGCCAGCCAGGCATCACAGCAGGTTGCCATGCCCTCGGGCACGCTTGGCAGCGTCGAGGCGTCTGACACGTCTGACGCACGGTCGGCCTCTGAGTCCGGTAGCGCGCAATAATTAGGCACGCGGTGTCTTTTTCGAGTCGAAGACTGGCAAGGAATTCCCATGGCTGAGCAATCCGCCACCGAGGCTGCTGCCGACAAGCTGGCAGCGCCTGCCGAAGAGATGATCAATCAATGGGTCGAGCCGCTGCGCCAATGGGTCGAGCAGACCTTTGGTCTGCCGCTGTGGGGCATCAATCTGGCTCTGCTGCTGCTGGCGGTGCTGTTGCTGCACCTCATCGAACGAGTGGTGCTCACTCGCCTGGCGGCGCATGCCGAGAAGAGCCGCAACCTGTGGGATGACGCCCTGGTGCATGGCCTGCGCCATCCCTTGTCATTCTGGCTCTACAGCATGGGGGTGTTGCTGGCGCTCGGCATCATCGCCGGCCAGTTCAGCCTCGGCGGGGCCGAGAAGTACCTGGGCACGGCGCGCCAGATCGTGACCCTGCTGGCGCTGGCCTGGGCGTTGATTCGCATGGTCAAGCGCTTCGAGGCGCTGCGCACCATGCCGCCGCCCGGCACCAACGTCAATGCGATGGATGCCACCACGGCCTCGGCGATCAGCAAGTTGCTGCGTGCGGTCGTGGTCGTGCTGGTGGGGCTGGCCATCCTGCAGAATCTCGGCGTCTCGCTGTCCGGGGTGCTGGCCTTCGGGGGTGTCGGCGGTATCGCGGTCGGCTTTGCGGCGCGGGATCTGCTGGCCAACTTCTTCGGTGCCCTGATGATCCATCTCGACCGGCCCTTCAAGGTCGGCGACTGGATCCGCTCACCGGACCGCGAGATCGAAGGCACCGTCGAGGATATCGGTTGGCGCCTGACGCGTATCCGTACCTTTGACATGCGCCCCCTCTACGTGCCGAACGCCATCTTTACCAGCATCTCGGTGGAGAATCCGTCGCGCATGTACAATCGCCGCATCTTCGAGACCGTGGGGCTGCGCTATGAGGATGCCGCCCAGGTCGGTCCCATCGTTGCCGCGGTACGCGAGATGCTGGAAGGCCATGACGAGATCGACCAGACGCGCACCCAGATCGTGAACTTCACCACCTACGGTGAGCATTCGCTGAACTTCTTCGTCTATGTCTTCACGCGCACCACCGACTGGGTGAAGTACCACGCGATCAAGCAGGATGTCCTGCTCAAGGTGCACGACATCATCCGTGAGCATGATGCCCAGGTGGCGCTGCCTGGCCAGCGTCTGCACTTTGCCGATGTGCTGTCCTTTGAAGGGCGCAACCACGAACACGACGCCGAGGCAGAGAACGCCGCGGCGTCATCAGACACGCAGACGCGCGGGTCCCGCCGCCGTTCTGATTCAACCGCCGCTGCTACATCCTCTTCTGCGCCTGCCCGGCGTGGAGATGAGGCCAGTGACACCCAGGAAACTCCCGATGCTGACTCCGACGCCTGAGACTCTCACCGCCCTGCATGACGAAATGCGTGAGGTGATGGACAACGCCGACTGCCTGATCCCGCAAGCTGACCTTGAAGTGGCACTCGACCGCATGGCCGTTGAGCTGACGGAACACCTCGGCGATCGCATGCCGATCTTCTATTGCGTGATGAACGGCGGCCTGATCACCGCCGGCCAGCTGTTGACCCGTCTCGACTTCCCGCTGGAAGTCGATTATCTGCATGCCACTCGCTACCGTGGCGCGATGCGCGGCGGCGAGCTGTTCTGGCGCGTCAACCCGGAACTGCCGATGGCCGGCCGCGACGTGGTGATCGTCGATGACATCCTCGATGAAGGAGGCACTCTGGCCGCGATCCTCGAGTATTGCCGTGAAGCCGGCGCGCGCAGCGTGTCCAGCTGCGTGTTGGTCGACAAGAAGCATGACCGCAAGGCCTTCCCGGGCTTCAAGGCCGACTTCTGTGGATTGGACGTCGAAGATCGCTTCCTGTTCGGCTTCGGCATGGACTACAAGGGTTACTGGCGTAACGCGCCGGGCATCTACGCGCCCAAGGGTCTGTAACCCAAGTGTCTGTGGCATGAGCCGCAGGATGTCAGTCGCCATCGCCGGCTGACATCGCCATCGCGTGCGATAGCCATCGTCAACGCTGGCATTCGTTCACCACCCGCCCGGGCAACCGCGGCGGGTGGTGTCGTTTTCGGGGCCTTTTCTGTTCTCTTGACGCAAGACATGACGATTGTGCTTGTCGTTGTCGGTTGGCTCGGAGTAGCGTTCGCTGAGGGGGCGGAGGGTCCGGTCCCGAGAGATTCCTGCACATGGGTGGCAAGGAGGCGGGCGATGCTGGCGGTGATCGGTGGGACGGGGTTTGGCAGTTGGGTGGGGATGGAAGTGCTCAAGCGCGGCGGTCAGGAAACGCCCCTGGGGGCGGCCTCCTGTGGTGTCGTGGAGGGGCGTCTGAATGGGCAGCCGCTGCTGTTCCTGGCTCGTCATGGTCAGCCGCACAAGGTGCCACCGCATCGTATCAACTATCGCGCCAATCTATGGGCGCTCAAACAAGCGGGCGCAACCCATGTGGTGGGAGTCAACTGCGTGTCCGGTATCGACCCGACGCTGACCCCGGGCACACTGGTGGTGCCGGACCAGCTGATCGATTACACCACCGGTCGTGAGGGCTCGTTCTTCGATGGGCGTTTCAAGCCGTTTCAGCATGTGTCGTTCGCCTGGCCGTATCATCGGGTCTGGCGCGAGGAACTGCATGCGGCGGCGGCCGAGGCGGGGCTGCCCATCACGGCCGGCGGGGTGCTGGGCGTGGTGCAGGGGCCGCGCCTGGAAACGGCCGCCGAGATCCGCCTGATGGCGCGTGATGGCAATACGCTGGTCGGCATGACAGGCATGCCCGAGGCCGTGCTGGCCCGTGAGCTCGAGATGGAATATGCCAGCCTGTGTCTGGTGATCAGCCATGCCGCAGGCGTCGGCGAAGAGGAGCCTACGCGCGCGGGCACGGAATCCGTTATCGAGGCTGGCATGCCCAGGGTGCAGCGCTTGCTGGCAGCGCTTCTGGCGCGCCATGCCTGAGGCGCTTGTCTCCTGGGAGGTGAGGCGGTCTGACTACCAGAAAAAACGGCCTGCATCCGCGATGCAGGCCGTTTTCATGTTCTGCGTATTTTCACGTGCACAGAGGTGAGTGGGTGCGTCAGGCGGCCTTGGTCTTGGCGTTGAGCAGGTCCAGCAAGGTCTCACAGAAACTGAAGCGTTTCTCGGCGTCATCCATGTCGGTAGCGAAGCGCAGGGTGTCGGCGCCTTCCAGCTTGTAGACATCCGACTGGCGCTGGATCAGGTTGACCAGCGTCAGTGGATCGACCGGCGTCTGGGCGCCGAAGATGATGCGACCCCGCCCGGCGCCGGCCTCCAGCTTGATGATGCCCAGCGCCTGGGCGCGCTGGCGCAGCTGGGTCTGGCGGAACAGGGTCTTGACCGGTTCCGGCAGCAGGCCGAAACGGTCGATCATCTCGACCTGCAGTTCGCGCAGGTCGCTTGCGTTCTCGGCGTTGCTGATGCGCTTGTACATCATCAGACGCTGCTGGACGTCGTGCAGATAATCGGCCGGAATCAGTGCCGGCAGATTGAGGCTGACCTCGACGCCTTCATCCAGCGGCGACTCGATATTGGGCGTCTTGCCTGCCTTGATGGCCTTCACGGCGCGATCCAGCATCTCCATGTACAGCGAGTAGCCGATGGTTTCCATTTGCCCGGACTGTTCGTCACCCAGCAGCTCACCCGCGCCGCGGATCTCCATGTCATGGGAGGCCAGCGTGAAGCCGGCACCGAGGTCCTGGGATTCGCTGATCGCCTCCAGGCGCTTGACCGCATCGCGGGTCATCGCCTTGGGGTGCGGGGTCAGCAGGTAGGCGTAGGCCTGGTGGTGCGAGCGCCCGACGCGGCCACGCAGCTGATGCAGCTGGGCCAGGCCGAATTTGTCGGCACGCTCGATGATGATGGTGTTGGCGCTCGGGATGTCGATACCGGTCTCGATGATGGTCGAGCACACCAGTACGTTGAAGCGCTTGTGATAGAAGTCCGACATGCGCCGCTCCAGGCTGCGCTCCGGCAGCTGGCCGTGGGCGACGCCGACATTGGCCTCCGGCACCAGCTCCGCGATGCGCGCGGCGCTCTCCTCGATGGTCTTGACCTCATTGTGCAGCACGTAGACCTGCCCGCCGCGCAGCAGCTCGCGCAGGATGGCTTCCTTGACCACGCCGTCGTTGCGCTGCTGCACGAAAGTCTTCACCGATAGTCGGCGCGCCGGCGGCGTGGCGATGATGGACAGGTCGCGGATGCCGCTCATCGCCATGTTCAGCGTGCGCGGAATCGGCGTGGCGGTCAGGGTCAGGATGTCGACCTCGGCGCGCAGACTCTTGAGGCGCTCCTTCTGGGAGACACCGAAGCGGTGCTCCTCATCGATGATCAGAAGCCCCATGTTGGGCAGCTCCAGCGACTTGGAGAGCAGCTTGTGGGTACCGATCACGATATCGGCCTGGCCGTTCCTGATGCGCTCGAGCGAAGCTTCCTGACCCTTGCCGCTGGTGAAGCGCGACAGCAGGGCGATCTCCACCGCGGTGTCGGCGAAGCGGTCGCGGAAGTTGTCGTAGTGCTGCTGGGCGAGCAGGGTGGTGGGCACCAGCACCACCACCTGTCGGCCGGCGTTGACGGCGAGGAAGGCAGCACGCATCGCGACTTCTGTCTTGCCGAAGCCGACGTCGCCACATACCACGCGATCCATCGGCTGGGGGGCGCACATGTCCTGGATCACCGCGCCGATGGTCTGCGCCTGGTCCGGAGTTTCCTCGAAGGGGAAGCTGGCCGCGAAGCGTGCATAGTCCTCGGCGGGGAAGTCGCAGGCATGGCCGACACGCGCCTCGCGGCGTGCATAGACATCCAGCAGCTCGGCGGCGGTATCGCGGATCTTCTCGGCTGCCTTGCGCTTGGCCTTCTCCCACTGCTCGGAGCCCAGCTTGTGCAGCGGCGCCAGCTCGTCGCTGGCCCCGGAATAGCGTGAGATCAGGTGCAGGCTGTCCACCGGCACGTAGAGCTTGGCGCCATCGGCGTATTCGAGGGCGAGGAACTCGGCCTCCTGGCCACCGGCGTTGATGGTCTCAAGCCCCAGATAGCGGCCGACGCCATGGGTATGGTGCACCACCGGCGCGCCTTCACGCAGCTCCGAGAGGTGACGCACGGCCAGCTCGTTGTCATCGGTGGCGCGTGCCTGGCGGCGGCTCTGGCGAACGACCTCGCCATAGAGCTCGGTCTCGGTGATGACCACCAGTCCCTTGTGACTGTCGGTGTCATCACTGGACAGCGCATCTTCTCCCTGCGCGCTGGCCACCCAGGTGCCATGCGTCAGGCCACCGACGGTCAGGCCAACGGCGGCTGGGCTATCCACGAAGTGCTCGAAGCTTGCGAAGTCATCCAGGCTGCGCAGCCCGAAGCCGCGCAGCAGCGGGGTGAGCTGCTCCTCGACGACTTCGCGGCGGCCCTGGGTCTCGGCGACGAACAGCACGCGCTGGGCATGTTCGCCGTTCAGGCGCTGCTTGAGAAAGCTGGCCAGCGCCTGGGTCGGGTCGGCGCTGCGCGCATCGATGGCCAGGCTCGGCAGTGTCTGGTGGCCGAATTCGATGGCGTGGGCATTGGGCTCGCGCAGCAGCTCGATGCGCTCGTGCTGCTTGATCAGGCCCAGCAGCTCATTGACCGGCACGAAGGCGCGGTGCGGTGGCAGCAGCGGGCGGGTCGGGTCGACGCCCAGATTGGCGTAGCGTGTGGTGATGGCGTCCCAGTGGCTCTCGGCTGCCTCGCGCACGCCGGGCAGCATGGCGATGCGCAGTTCGTCGCCCATGTGATCAAAGAGCGTCGCGGTCTCGTAGAAGAACAGCGGCAGATACTGCTCGAGCCCTGGCGAGGGAATGCCCTTGATGGCGTCGTTGTAGAGAATGCACTGGCGCGGGTCGACATCGAACAGCGTCTCGAAGCCTTCGCGGAAGCAGGCGATGGCGCCACGGGTCAGTGGATATTCATGTGCAGGCAGAATCTCGATCGCCTCGACCTTGTCGCCACTGCGCTGGGTATCAGGGTCGAAGGCGCGCAGGGTGTCGATCTCGTCATCGAACAGATCGATGCGCAGCGGCTGCACGCTGCCCATGGGGAACAGGTCGATCAGCGCGCCGCGCAGGGCGTATTCGCCCGGTTCATAGACCGTCTCCACCGCGCGGTAACCGGCCCGCGACAGGCGTGAGCGGAAATCCTCGCGATCGAGGATGTCACCCCTGGCGAGACTGAAGACCTGGCCTGCGATGTAATCCACCGGCGCGAGGCGCTGCATCAGGGTGTTGACCGGTACCGGCACGATGGCGCGGCGGCTGGTCTGCAGGGTACGCAGGGTGCGCAGACGCTCCGAGACGATGTCCTGGTGCGGTGAGAAGCTGTCGTAGGGCAGCGTTTCCCAGTCGGGGAAGGGCAACAGGCGCTCGGGATGGCGCGTATAGAAGCGCAGGTCGGCCTCCAGGCGCTGGGCGCTGGCGGTATCCGGCGTGATGACCATCAGCGGCGCTTCATCGGCATCGGCCAGGCGCGCCAGCGCCAGCGCCGCGGCGCTGGGGTCATTGAGCATCCAGAAGGTGGTTTCGCGGCGCGAGCGCGGCAACGGGGGCGTCAGCGGAGTCTCGAACATGGGCTCTGGTGTCTTGTGTCCTGGGCTTGGGCGCAACGCCTTGCGGCGTTCACGGCACGGGATGACGTCACGGGCAGGGCCCGAGTGAAATAAGGTGCTGGGTCAGTCGCTCATGGTGAGCGGCCCACGCATGCAGATGACGCTGAGCGACTCATGGGTGCAAGGCAGTCTCACGGGTGCACGGCACATTGGTGAGGGCACGGCACACTCAGGAGAGCAACAAGGCAGGCGCTTCAACGCAAGCTATCGCAGCGCAATGGGCTGCAGCGTCAGTCGCCGCCATGAAAGGAGTCGCGCTTGATCATAGCAAGTCAGTTGCTACATGGGGGCAAGTGATCCTCTTTTCAGCACCGTGGACACCGATGGCCGAGCGCGGGATGGAGGAAGCGCTTTTGTAGTCAAATCGTTGATTCTGTAGCACTACTACCCTGCGTGCGACCATCCTTTCATTGTGGTGCATAGCCGCGTTACGCATACTCAGCTGGCCTTGTCCGGCGTCGCCCAAGCGATCGGTGACGACCATCATTATTTGCCCGCACGTGAGAGGATGCACCCGTGAGCCAAGAGAATCTCGAAGCCTGTTTCAAGCAGTGGCAGGACAATGAAGCCCTCGCGGAGCAGATGATCCCGCTGTTGGGAGATCTCTACCGCCGCTTCAACGTCGTGCCCTCCATCTACGGGCGTTCGCTGATCAACCGCTCGATGGTGCGCATCCTCAAGAACCACCGCTGGGTGCGCAAGGCCGAAGGCGTCGAGTTGTCAGTGGAAGACACCTTCCCGCTGGTGCGCGCGATGATCGAGCTCAACCTGGGCCCGGCCCACGTCGATATCGGCAAGCTGGCCGTCGCCTTCAAGCGCTCCGACGAGACGGACATCACCGCCTTCCTCAAGCGTGAACTGGCCGATATCGTCGGTGGCTACGTCGAAGGCGGCATGGGTGGCGACCCGAAGGACGTCGTCCTGTATGGCTTCGGGCGTATCGGTCGCCTGTTGGCGCGCATCATGATCGAGAAGGCCGGCGGCGGTAACCTGCTGCGTCTGCGCGCCATCGTGGTGCGTGGCAGCAAGGATGATCTGGAAAAGCGGGCCAGCCTGCTGCGTCGCGACTCGGTGCACGGTCCCTTCGAGGGCAGCATCACGGTCGATGAGGAAAACTCGGCGCTGATCGTCAATGGCAACTACATCAAGATCATCTACGCCAACTCGCCCACCGAGATCGACTACACCGCGCACGGTATCGACAACGCCATCGTGGTCGACAACACCGGCAAGTGGCGTGACGAGGCCGGGTTGGGGCAGCACCTGGAGTGCAAGGGCGTGGCCAAGGTGCTGCTGACGGCGCCGGGCAAGGGCGATCTGAAGAACATCGTCTACGGCGTCAACCACACCGACATCAGCGATGATGACCGCATCATCTCCGCGGCCTCCTGTACTACCAATGCCATCGTGCCGGTGCTGAAGGTGCTGCACGATGAGTACGGTGTCAGCCAGGGCCACGTCGAGACGGTGCACTCCTATACCAACGACCAGAACCTGATCGACAACTTCCACAGTGGTGACCGTCGTGGGCGTGCCGCGGCGCTCAACATGGTGTTGACCGAGACTGGTGCCGCCAAGGCCGTCGCCAAGGCGCTGCCGGAGCTTTCCGGCAAGCTGACCGGCAATGCGATCCGCGTGCCGACGCCAAATGTCTCGATGGCGATCCTCAATCTGACGCTGAACACCGCAAGCGACGCCGAGCGCATGAACGACTTCCTGCGCACCGCCTCCCTGCATTCCTCGCTGCAGAAGCAGATCGACTACGTCGATTCCTGTGAAGTGGTGTCCTCGGACTTCGTCGGCAACCGCCATTCCGGCATCGTCGATGGCCAGGCGACCATCGTCACCGACAAGCAGGCCGTCGTGTACGTGTGGTACGACAACGAGTTCGGTTACAGCTGTCAGGTGGTACGTATTCTGCAGCACATGTCCAACGTGCGTTTCAGCTACTTCCCGACGCGCTGAGTCAATGCGCCGCGCCTGTGGCGTGACTCGCGAAAAATTGAAATAAATACCTGCTGTTACAACGCCCCCGCCCTCAATGATGGCGGGGGCGTTGGCGTTTTCGGCGTGTGCACCACTTTAGTGTCGTATGGTCTTTCCGGCCTCGCATCTTTATAATGAGCCGGATTTTTTTGGGCCGGTCCAATCTCTGGGCTACACCTCCAACCGTCTGATAAGAAAAGCATTCACATTGCCTGATACGCGAAAATCGCGAGGCTGCCTGGTCAATTATCGGCCTCGAGGCGTATCTACGATGGGTGATCTTTCCTGAACAACATCAGATCCGACAATTGGGCGAGTCTATGATCGAAGTCAAACGTGGCCTGGATCTCCCCATCGCCGGGGCGCCGGAGCAGCGTATCGAGGATGCGCAGCCCGTTCGTCGCGTAGCGATCCTGGGTGTTGACTACGTCGGCATGAAGCCGACGATGGAAGTCCGTGAAGGGGACAAGGTGAAGCAGGGGCAACTCCTGTTCACTGACAAGAAGACCCCGGGCGTCCGTTACACCGCGCCTGCTGCCGGTACTGTGGTCGAGATCAATCGTGGCGAGAAGCGCAAGCTTCTGTCCGTGGTCATCGAGATCGACGCGCAGGGCGAAGCTGTGGAATTCACTGCACATGGCGACGCCGCCATTGCAGGTCTCGAACGTCAGGTCGTGGTCGACCAGCTGGTCGAGTCCGGTCTGTGGACGGCGCTGCGTACCCGCCCGTTCTCGCGCGTGCCGGCGCTGGATGCCAAGCCGGCAGCCATCTTCGTCACCGCCATCGATACTCACCCGCTGTCAGCGGACCCGGCCGTGGTCCTCAAGGGCCAGGAAGCCGCTTTCCGTCAGGGTCTCGTCGCACTGACGCGCCTGACCGAAGGCAAGGTCTTCCTGTGCCAGGCACCGGGGGCTGATATCCCGGGTGGCGACGTCTCCGGTGTGGTCAGCGAGTCCTTCAAGGGCCCGCACCCGGCGGGTCTGCCGGGCACGCACATCCATCACCTCGCGCCGGTCAGCCTGCAGCGTCAGGTCTGGCATGTCGGTTATCAGGATGTGGTCGCCATCGGTACGCTGCTGGCGGAAGGTCGCCTGGACACCACGCGCATCATCGCCGTCGGTGGCCCGCGTGCCACCAAGCCGCGCCTGCTGCGCACCCGTCTGGGCGCCAGCACCGAAGAGCTGCTCAAGGGCGAAGTCGAGCAGCCGGAAGACACGCGTGTCATCTCCGGTTCGGTGTTCTCCGGCCTGACCTGTGAAGGGGCGCTGCGTTTCGTCAGCCGCTACCACAATCAGGTGAGCCTGCTCGAGGAAGGCAACAAGCGTGCCTTCATGGGCTGGCTGTCGATGGGCGCCAAGCGTCACTCGGTGCTGGGTATCTACCTGTCGAAGCTGACCGGTCTGACCGACTACCGTCCGAATACCTCCACCAATGGCTCCGAGCGTGCCATGGTGCCGGTGGGCGCGTACGAGAAGGTCATGCCGCTGGACATTCTGCCGACGCAGCTGCTGCGTTCGCTGATCGTGGGTGATATCGAGACCGGCATGCAGCTTGGCTGCCTGGAGCTTGATGAAGAGGACCTCGCGCTGTGCACCTACGTGTGCCCGGGCAAGTACGAATACGGTCCCATCCTGCGTGACAACCTCACCACGATCGAGAAAGAGGTCTGATGATGGGCATTCGACAGACTCTGGATAACCTGGAGCCGCACTTCCACAAAGGTGGCAAGTACGAGAAGTTCTACGCGCTCTACGAAGCCGTGGACACCATTTTCTATGCGCCGGCGAGCGTCACGCGCAGCACCACCCACGTGCGTGATGGCATCGACCTGAAACGCATCATGATCACGGTCTGGATGTGTACCTTCCCGGCCATGTTCTTCGGCATGTACAACGCCGGTCTGCAGGCCAATGAGGCCATCGCGGGCGGTTACAGCGCGCTGGGCGGCTGGCGTGAAGCCATCGTCATGTTGCTGGCGGGCAGCCATGATGCCGGCAGCGTGTGGGCCAACTTCATCCTGGGCGCCACCTACTTCCTGCCCATCTATCTGGTGACCTTCGCGGTCGGCGGGTTCTGGGAAGTGCTGTTCGCGATGCGTCGCGGTCATGAGGTCAACGAAGGCTTCTTCGTCACCTCCGTGCTGTTCGCGCTGACACTGCCGGCGACCATTCCGCTGTGGCAGGTCGCGCTCGGCATCACCTTCGGTGTGGTGATCGGCAAGGAAGTCTTCGGCGGTACCGGCAAGAACTTCCTCAACCCGGCACTGTCCGGCCGTGCCTTCCTGTACTTCGCCTACCCGGCCAGCATTTCCGGCGACGCGGTCTGGGTGCCGGCGGATGGCTTCACCGGTGCGACCGCACTCTCCACTGCAGCCCAGGATGGCATGGGTGCCCTGATGCAGCAGATGAGCTGGACCGACGCCTTCCTCGGCTTCATTCCGGGCTCGGTGGGTGAGGTCTCCACACTGGCGATCTTCCTGGGTGCCGCAGTGCTGCTGTGGACGCGTATCGCCTCGTGGCGAATCATGCTGGGCGTCCTGCTGGGCATGATCGCGACCTCGGCGCTGTTCAATGCCATCGGCAGCGACACCAATGCCATGTTCGAGATGCCGTGGTACTGGCACATGGTCATCGGCGGCTTCGCCTTCGGTATGGTCTTCATGGCCACCGATCCGGTCTCCGCCTCCATGACCAACAAGGGCAAGCTGGTATTCGGTGCACTGATCGGCGTGATGACCGTGCTGATCCGTGTCGCCAACCCGGCCTTCCCCGAGGGCATCATGCTGGCGATCCTGTTCGCCAACCTGTTCGCTCCGCTGATCGACCACTTCGTCGTGCAGGCCAACATCAAGCGCCGCGTCAAGCGCGAGACTGCCGGCATCGCGAACGAGGAGACCGTCTGACATGGCCAGCAACAACTCCATCAAGAAAACCCTTGGCGTCGCGCTCGGGCTGTGCATCGTCTGCTCGGTGGTGGTTTCCACCGCAGCGGTCGTGCTGCGTCCGATGCAGATGACCAATGCCGAGCTGGATCGCAAGAGCAACATCCTCGCGGTCGCCGAGCTGCTGCAACCGGGTGAGGACATCGGTCAGCAGTTCCGTGACAAGGTCACCGCCAAGGTGGTGGACCTGGATACCGGTGAATACGTCGATGACATCGACCCGGAGAAGTACGACCAGGCCAAGATGTCCAAGGACCCGGCTACCTCACGCACCCTGTCTGGCGACGAAGACCTGCCGGGCATCAAGCGTCGTGAGCAGTACTCCGTGGTCTATCTGGTCGGCGATGTCGAACAGCCGGACGAGATCATCGTCCCGGTGCGCGGTAACGGCCTGTGGTCAATGATGTACGGCTATCTGGCACTGAAGGGTGACGGCAACACCGTGGTCGGTCTTTCCTTCTACCAGCAGGGCGAAACTCCGGGGCTTGGCGGCGAAGTCGACAACCCGAAGTGGAAGGCCCAGTGGGATGGCAAGAAGATCTATCCCGAAGGCAGCATGGACCCGGAAGTGCACCTGAAGAAGGGCGGCGTGAATCCGTCTTCTCCGGATGCCAAGTACCAGGTCGATGCGCTGTCAGGGGCTACCCTGACCAGCAACGGCGTGACCAACCTGTTGCAGTTCTGGATGGGTGAGAATGGCTTCGCCAAGTACCTGACCCAGTTCCGTGACGTCAAAGGAGCGTAATGATGGCAGCCGAAACTCCTAAAGGTGTCCTGACGACGCCGATCTTCAAGAACAACCCCATCGCGCTGCAGATCCTCGGTATCTGCTCCGCGCTGGCGGTGACCAACTCGATGAACACCGCCCTGATCATGGGGATCGCGGTGTGCCTGGTGACAGCGTTCTCCAGCATGTTCATCTCGTTGATCCGCAATCACATCCCGTCGTCCATCCGCATCATCGTGCAGATGACGATCATCGCCTCGCTGGTCATCGTGGTCGACCAGTCGCTGAAGGCCTTCGCCTTCGAGACGTCCAAGCAGCTGTCGGTCTTCGTCGGTCTGATCATCACCAACTGCATCGTGATGGGTCGCGCTGAAGCCTATGCCATGCAGAATGGCCCGACGATGAGCTTCATCGACGGTATCGGCAACGGTCTCGGTTACACCGTGATCCTGCTGGTGGTCGGCTTCGTGCGTGAGCTGTTCGGTTCCGGCTCCCTGTTCGGCGTGACCATCCTGCAGACCGTCAACGACGGTGGCTGGTACATCCCGAACGGCCTGATGCTGCTGCCGCCGTCGGCGTTCTTCGTCATCGGTCTGTTCATCTGGGTGCTGCGCAGCATCTACCCGGAGCAGGTCGAGAAGGCGGAGTACAAGATTACCGCCAACACCAAGATCAAGGAGGCTGTGTAACATGTTCGAACACTATCTGAGCCTGTTCATCAAGGCCGTGTTCGTCGAGAACATGGCACTGGCCTTCTTCCTGGGCATGTGTACCTTCCTGGCGGTGTCCAAGAAGATCCAGTCCGCGATCGGTCTGGGCGTGGCCGTCATCGTCGTGCTGGCGGTGACCGTTCCGGTCAACAACCTGATCCTGAACTACCTGCTGCGTGAAGGCGCGCTGACCTGGACGGGGCTGGAAGGGGCGGAAAGCATCGATCTGTCCTTCCTGGGCTATCTGTCCTACATCGGCGTCATCGCGGCGATCGTCCAGATTCTCGAGATGTTCCTCGACAAGTTCGTGCCGGCGCTCTACAACGCGCTGGGCGTGTTCCTGCCGCTGATCACGGTCAACTGCGCCATCCTCGGTGCGGCCCTGTTCATGGTGCAGCGTGACTACACCTTCGGTGAGTCCGTCATCTATGGCGTGGGTGCCGGCTTCGGTTGGGCACTGGCCATCGCTGCACTGGCCGGTATCCGCGAGAAGCTCAAGTACTCTGATGTGCCGGCTGGCCTGCAGGGTCTGGGCATCACCTTCATCACCGTTGGCCTGATGTCGCTGGGCTTCATGTCCTTCTCCGGCGTCCAGCTGTAACGCAACCGAGCATAAGGAAATCGAAATGGTAGATACCTCCATCATCGTGCTCGGCGTCGTCATGTTCACCGTGGTCGTTATCGGCCTGGTGCTCGTGATTCTCGCGGCACGCAGCAAGCTGGTCTCGAGTGGTGACGTCCAGATCGAGATCAACAACGACCCCGCCAACACCCTGACGACCCAGGCCGGTGGCAAGTTGCTGCAGACTCTGGCCGCCAACGGCATCTTCCTGTCCTCCGCCTGTGGTGGCGGTGGCTCCTGTGCCCAGTGCAAGTGCCGGATCTCGGAAGGCGGTGGTTCCATCCTGCCGACCGAAGAATCCCACTTCACCATGGGTGAGAAGAAGGAAGGCTGGCGCCTGTCGTGCCAGGTTCCGGTCAAGCAGGACATGAAGATCGAAGTGCCGGAAGAGATCTTCGGCGTGAAGAAGTGGGAAACCACCGTCACCGCCAACCCGAACGTCGCGACCTTCATCAAGGAGCTGAACCTGCAGCTGCCGGAAGGCGAGGAAGTCAACTTCCGCGCCGGTGGTTACGTCCAGCTGGAAGCGCCGGCCTACGACATCAAGTTCTCCGACTTCGACATCGAAGAAGAGTATCGTGGTGACTGGGAGAAGTTCGGTCTGTTCAACGTTCAGCACAAGAACGAAGAGCCGGTCATCCGCGCTTACTCCATGGCGAACTATCCGGAAGAGTACGGCATCCTGAAGTTCAACATCCGTATCGCCACTCCGCCGCCGAATTCCCAGCATCCGCCGGGTCTGATGTCCACCTACGTCTTCTCGCTGAAGCCGGGTGACAAGGTGACCGTGATGGGGCCGTTCGGTGAGTTCTTCGCCAAGGACACCGATGCCGAGATGGTCTTCATCGGTGGTGGTGCTGGCATGGCGCCAATGCGCAGCCATATCTTCGATCAGCTCAAGCGTCTGAATTCCAAGCGCAAGATGTCGTTCTGGTACGGTGCGCGCTCCATGCGCGAGTCGTTCTACAACGAGGAATACGACAAGCTGGCCGAAGAGAACGAGAACTTCGAATGGCACCTGGCGCTGTCCGATCCGCAGCCTGAGGACAACTGGGAAGGCCCGACGGGCTTCATCCACAACGTCCTGTACGAAAACTACCTCAAGGACCATCCGGCGCCTGAGGATTGTGAGTACTACATGTGCGGGCCGCCCATGATGAACGCCGCCGTCGTCAAGATGCTCACCGACATGGGTGTAGAGCCGGAGAACATCCTGCTCGATGACTTCGGTGGTTGATCGATGATGTCACGCGTCGCAAGACGACTGGCAGGGCCGGCCCTCATGGGGCTGGCCCTGCTGGTTGCAGGCTGTGAAAATTCCAGCAACCCTGAGTTGCATCGCTTCGCCGGCCCCATCTTCGGCACCGGGTTCCATGTCACGGTGGCTGCGGACCTGGACGCCGATGAGGTGGCGTCGCTCAAGCAGGCGAGCCTCGAGGCGCTCGACAAGGTCGACTGGCAGATGTCGACCTACAAGGACGCCTCGGAGCTCTCGAAGCTCAATCAGGCGCCGCTGGATACGCCTGTCGAGCTCTCGGATGGCCTGGCGCAGGTGCTGGCCGAGTCGCAGGATATCGGCAAGCGCTCGGGTGGGGCCTTCGATATCACCGTCGGCCCGGCCGTCAATCTGTGGGGCTTCGGCCCAGATGAGCGTCTCGACAAGGCGCCGAGCGATGAACTGATCGCGCAGGCGCTCGAGAAGGTCGATCATCTGGCGCTGGAGCTCGATGGCAATACGGTGATCAAGCGCAAGCCGGTGTATGCCGACCTGTCGGGGATCGCCAAGGGCTATGGAGTGGACCGGGTCGCCGATGTGCTCGAGGCCAATGGCATCGAGAATTATCTGGTCGAAGTCGGTGGCGAGATCCGCGTCAAGGGTGAGAAGCCCGGCCACAAGCCGTGGCGCATCGCCATCGAAGCGCCGAAGTCCTTCGAGCGCTCCGTGCAGCGCATCATCGATCCCGGCAATGCCGCGGTTGCCACCTCCGGTGATTACCGCAACTATTTCGAGCAGGACGGCGTACGTTACTCGCACACGATCGATCCACGTACCGGTCGACCGATCCAGCACAGTCTGGCCTCGGTCACCGTGATCACGCCGGATTGCGCGAGTGCGGACGCCTGGGCCACGGCACTCAACGTGCTGGGCGCCGAGAAGGCAATGACGATCGCAGATCGCGAGAACATTGCCGCCTATTTCATTGTCAAAACGGATGATGGCTTCAAGCAGTCCTGGAGTCCGGCATTCGCGCCCTACCTGAAGGACGCGCCGGCGACAGGCGACACGAAGCGCGCAGGGGAAGCCGGTGCCTGACTCTGGTCTACCGAGAGTCGGTCTACCGAGAGCCGGCCTGCCGAAAGGCAGCCGGCCGGGCTTTCTTGTCTGCCATCTGTCGAGACACGCCTCCGACAGGGTCGGGTGCTCAGATTGCATGGCATCTTCTGGATGCCGTCCTGGATGATCCACTGGATCGACAGGGTGCAAGCTGCGCTGAAGCCGATCCGCTCGAGAGGTTTACAATGGGGCCATGCCCCGGGAGGAATGACATGACGATCTGGTTACTGGTGTTCGCCGCGATGTTGCTGCTGATTGGCGTGATGGCCGTCGGTGTCCTGATGGGCCGCAAGCCGATCGCCGGCTCCTGCGGTGGTCTTAACAACCTCGGGCTCAAGGATGGCTGTGACATCTGTGGCGGCAAGGACGAGGAGTGCGAGAAGGAGCAGGATCGCCAGCGTCTGATGGCAGAGAGTGGCGGCAAGCCGGCCAGCGATCTGGCCTACGATGCCGCACGTCGCTGATTTCTGCTCTGATGGCTCAGAGCCCGCCGGCCGCAAGGCCTGCTACCGGCCCTGACATGGCAGTGTCACCGCGAGGTGAGACCGTACGTGTCAGGGCCGGTCTACGAACAATCAAGGAGCAAAGCGAGTCTCATGGCAGTCTATAACTACGATGTCGTCGTGATCGGTACCGGTCCGGCAGGGGAAAGCGCGGCAGTCAACGCGGCCAAGCATGGCAAGCGTGTCGCCGTGATCGAGGCTCAGTCTTCCGTGGGCGGCAACTGCACCCACAAGGGCACCATCCCTTCCAAGGCGCTGCGCCACGCGGTCAAGCAGATCATCGAGTTCAACACCAATCGCATGTTCCGCGACATCGGTGAGCCGCGCTGGTTCTCCTTCCCGAAGGTACTGGAGCGTTCACGCCGCACCATCGAGCAGCAGGTCGAGATGCGTACGCGCTTCTACGCCCGCAATCGCATCGATGTGTTCTTCGGTACCGCGCGCTTCAAGGACGAGCACACCGTCGTGGTGCGTGATGCCCATGAAGGGGTCGAGGAGCTGCACGCGGAGAAGGTCGTGATCGCCACCGGCTCGCGTCCTTACCGCCCGGCGGACGTCAACTTCCGCCACCCGCGCATCTACTGCTCCGACACCATCCTGGGCCTGTCGCACACGCCGCGCACACTGATCATCTACGGCGCCGGTGTCATCGGCTCCGAGTACGCCTCGATCTTCTCCGGCCTTGGCGTCAAGGTCGACCTGATCGATACGCGTGATCGTCTGCTGTCCTTCCTGGATAACGAGATTTCCGACGCGCTGTCCTATCACCTGCGCAACAACGGCGTGCTGGTGCGTCACAACGAGGAATACGATCGCATCGAGGGCGACGAGTCCGGCGTGGTCGTGCACCTCAAGTCCGGCAAGAAGCTGCGTGCTGACGCCTTCCTGTGGGCCAACGGCCGCACCGGCAACACCGACAGCCTTGGCCTGGAGAATGTCGGCCTGCAGGCCAACGGCCGCGGTCAGCTGACCGTCGATGATCAGTACCGCACCGAGCTGGATCACGTCTATGCGGTGGGCGATGTCATCGGCTGGCCGAGCCTGGCATCCGCCGCCTACGATCAGGGCCGCTTCGCGTCGGCCAACCTGCTGGGGGAAGAGTTCAAGTTCGTCAATGAGGTGCCGACCGGCATCTACACCATCCCCGAGATCAGCTCGGTGGGTCGTGGCGAGTCCGAGCTGACCGAGGCGCGCATCCCCTACGAAGTGGGACAGGCGTTCTTCAAGGACACCGCCCGTGCCCAGATCACCGGCGATACTGTCGGCATGCTCAAGATCCTGTTCCATCGCGATACCCTGGAAATCCTCGGCATCCACTGCTTCGGTGACCAGGCATCCGAGATCGTGCACATCGGTCAGGCCATCATGCAGCAGAAGGGTGAAGCGAATACGCTCAAGTACTTCGTCAACACCACCTTCAACTACCCGACCATGGCGGAAGCCTATCGGGTCGCGGCCATGAACGGACTCAACCGTCTGTTCTGAGCGGCGCGGGCCTCGCGCCCGCTGACTTGAAGGCACACCACAAGGCCCCGACATCAATGATGTCGGGGCCTTGTGGTTGTCGGGCTCCCAGTCGGGAAACCTTGTCGATGAGCCTTGAGGAAATCACGCATGCAGGATGATTCACAGCAACACGACACTCGCCAGTCGGGCACGCAGTCACGCGAGACACTGCAGGATGATCCGACCACGGACCTCACGCTGCGGCTTGGCCATGAGGAGCTGATCATCCATCGCCGTTATGAGCTGGCCAGCATCATCAATGAGCTGGTGCTGGGCCTGCTGTTCACGATCGGCAGCGTGTGCTTCTTCTGGGAAGAGTGGATGACGCTGGGAATCTGGCTGTTCGTGATCGGCTCGCTGCAGCTGACGCTCAAGCCGGTGATTCGCCTGGCGCGCCGCATGCACCTCAAGCGGATGCCCGAATCGGCGCTGGACCTCTAGCAGGCGTCTTCACGGCCTGACTGTCTCGCCGGCTCTCCGGATCTCTGGCCCTCTTGCTCTAGGGATCAACGATAGCGATGCACGCGCAGACTCTTGAGGAAGGGCGTGTCCTCGATGCGCACGTCGCCGCGGCGGGCGCGGGTGCGCTCGGTGGGCGGCGTCGGGCTTGGCTGGTTGAGAGCGGGCAGACGCAGGTCATCATGCGGCAGGAACAGCGGCAGAGAGACATTCAGCGCGCGGCGCGTACGTAGCTCGCCGTCTTCGCGCATCACCGGCTCACGGTAGAACAGGTTGGCGCGCATCAGCGGCGCCTGGGGCTGGATGCGGGCCAGAATCTCATCCGATGGCAAGCCAGCGAGCAGCTTGAGCTGCAGGCGTACGTGCTCGGCCTCGGTATCCAGTTTCATCAGCAAGGCTTCACACTCCGCCACGCTGACGCGCTGGATCGAGCGCCCGGAGCTGTACCAGGCGAAGCGCACCCGCGCGACCGGCGCTTCTGCCACCGGCACCCGCCGCCAGCACTGCTTGAGGTGCAGCCGCGCCAGTCCATCGCCCCTCAGGTGCTGATTCAGCCCCGGATGGCGGAAGGGCAGAATCGCCTTCAGTTCGGCCAGTTGGTCGGGATACTTATCGCGCAGCTCGGCGAATAGCTCCGCCAGTTGCTCCTTGGCCACGTTGAGCGCCGCGACGCGCTCGATCACCGTCGGGCCTGCGGCGACCACGCCCAGATAGGGGCGGGTGACTCGGCCGTCCTGGCCATCCTGATACCACACGTCCTGCAACGCCTGGCTGAGCCATTCGCTATCGGCACTGACGCCATCCAGCCGCCAGAGTGGCGAATTCTCTTCTCTGACCGCGGTGATGACCTGGTCGGCGGCACTGATCTGCGTATCGAAGGCCGCTTCTATTCTGGCCATCAACTGGTATTCGGGCATGCTCTGCGTCCTGATTGCAGCAAGGGAGACGTGATCTTTTATCGCGTTATCTTGTTTAGCCTAGCGTGACCGGGATGGCAAGTCAGACCATGGCGGCATGCGCGGGATGGAAGAGGGGCTTCGAGGGACTGAATCACTCGGGATGGAGTGACGTGAGAGGCCGGCTGCGCCGGCGTCGACAGACCGAAACAGAAGAGGGCACCACGCTGGGCGCCCTCCTGTTTCTGCGGGGGCTGTGTGATCTCGACAGGGCGCCGTTGTCAGGCCGGCCCCTGCAAAGCCTGATGCGCTCAGCGGTCGCGATAGCGCTCGGTGAGATCGCCATAGGCATCGATGCGACGATCGCGCAGATAAGGCCAGATGCGGCGTACGTCTTCGCCGCGCGCCAGGTCCACCTCGACCAGCAGCTCCTCGGGCTCGGTGCCGCCAAGCGCCAGCAGTTCGCCCTGTGGGCCGCAGATGAAGCTGCCGCCCCAGAACTGGATGCCTTCGCTGGCAGGCGTCGGGTCCGCTTCATGACCGACCCGGTTGGCGACGATCACCGGCACGCCATTGGCGACGCCGTGGCTGCGCTGGATCAGGGTCCAGGCATCCTTCTGGCGTGTCTGCTCGGCTTCATCGTCGCGCGGGTCCCAGCCGATGGCGGTGGGGTAGAGCAGCATCTCGGCACCGGCCAGCGCCATCAGGCGCGCGCCTTCGGGATACCACTGATCCCAGCAGACCTGCACACCCAGACGCCCGACCGAGGTATCGATGGGTTCGAAGCCGCGGCGCGGGGACTGTGCGCTCGGCGCATCGCCCGGCGTGAAGTAGAACTTCTCGTAGAAGCCGGGGTCATCCGGGATGTGCATCTTGCGGAAGGTACCGACCAGGCCAGCGGCCTTGTCGAGCACCACGGCGGTGTTGTGATACACGCCCGCCGCGCGGCGCTCGAAGATGGAGCCGACGATGACCAGGCCGAGTTCGGCGGCCAGCCCGGCCAGACGCTGGGTGGTCGGGCCTTCGAGGGGTTCGGCGAGATCGAAGATCTCGGTGTCTTCGGTCTGGCAGAAGTAGTGGCTGGCATGCAGCTCCTGCAGCATCACCAGTTCAGCGCCACCGGCTGCCAGGCGACGAATGGCGGCTTCGCTGGCCGCCAGGCTTGTGTCCTTGTCGGGCCAGCCCTGTTGCTGGACGACACCGACCTTGAGTGTACGGCGGGAAGCAGTCATCACAGTGCTCCTTGAGAGGTGTTCGAGGTGGCCAGCGTACCCTTGGGCAATTGCATGGTCATGCAGTGCAGGCTGCCGTGCTGGCGAATCACGGCGCGGCAATCGACCGGAATGATGTCACGCTTGGGGAAGGCGCTGGCAAGGGCCTTGAGGGCGATCATGTCGTGACGATCGGCGTAGGTCGGCACCAGCACGGCCCCATTGATGATCAAAAAGTTGGCGTAGGTCGCCGGCAGACGATGGCTGTCGTCCGGATCGAAGCAGGCATCCGGCCACGGCAGCGGTACCAGGAAGTACGGGTCGCCATTGGCGTCGCGCAGTGCTTCAAGCTCGGCTTCCATCGCCTTGAGCGCTGGGTAATGCGGGTCGTCGCGATCATCGCAGCGGACGTAGGCGATGGTGCGCGGGTCACAGAAGCGCGCCAGGGTGTCGATATGGCTGTCGGTGTCGTCGCCTTCCAGATGACCATTGGCGAGCCACAGCACGCGTTTGACTCCGAAATCGGCCTTGAGTTGCGCCTCGACCTGGGCGCGGCTCAGGCCGGCATTGCGGTTGTCGTTGAGCAGGCAGGCCTCGGTGGTCAGCAGGGTGCCCTGGCCGTCGCTCTCGATGCCGCCGCCTTCCAGAATGAAGTCGCGGCTTTCCACCGGGCTTGCGTAAGCCCCCTGCGCGGCGAGGGCGCGGGTCAGGGCGTTGTCGCGGGCGGCCTCGAACTTGCCACCCCAGCCGGTGAAGGTGTAGTCGAGCAGTACCGGCTGGCCATCACGTTCGACAGTGATGGGGCCGTGGTCGCGCGTCCAGGTGTCATCCAGCGGCGCCACGAAAAGATGCAGGCGCTCGGCGGGCACGCCGAAACCGGCGAAGCGCGCGGCAAGGCGCTCGCGGGTGGTGTCATCGCTGACGCTGATCAGCACGTGCTGATAGCGGCTGATGGCGATCACCATGGCCTCGCAGGTGGCTTCGATGCTCTCGAGCATCTCGCTCCAGTCACTGTGCGGGCTGGGCCAGCTGAGCTGGATGGCGTCCTGCGGGTGCCATTCGGCGAGCAGACGGGTGGCCATGGGCATCTCCCTGATGAAGAGGTAACGATAAAGGCGCAAGCCGCAATGCCGCGGACTCGGCGCGCGATGATAGCAGAGCCATGCGCCGACGCTAGCCCTGTGCTGTCTGACGTGCACATGTCTTGCCATGATGGCGGTTCATGTTGGCCACAGACGAAGGCTGGCAAACTGCGTTCGAATATGGCTCCATGCGCCGAGCCTGCGGAATGCGTATCATGGCCCGCGACCCTGACCCAAGGAATCGACATCGATGCTGCTGGATCGCCTCCCCTTTCTGATCGGCCTGCGCTATACCCGCGCCAAGCGCCGTAACCATTTCATTTCCTTCATTTCCTTGACCTCGATGCTGGGGTTGTCGCTGGGCGTCGCCGTGCTGATTCTGGTGCTGTCGGTGATGAACGGCTTCGACCACGAGCTGCGCACCCGCGTACTGGGCATGGTGCCGCATGTGCGCGTCGAGGCGCGTGACAGCGTCACCGACTGGGAGACGCTGGCCGGCAAGCTGCGCGAGAAGCCGCATGTCGTCGGCGCGGCGCCCTATATCGAGCAGCAGGGCATGTTCACCACCAACGGCCGCAACAAGGGCGCGTTGGTCACCGGCATCGATCCGTCCGCGGAGGATCAGGTCTCGATCATCAGCGAGCACATGGTGCAGGGCAGCCTGGCGGATCTCACGCCCGGCAGCTGGGGCATCGTGATGGGTGAGCTGCTGGCGCGCAACCTGGGCGTCGGCGTGGGGGATCGCGTCACGCTATTGGTGCCCGAGGCCTCCATCACGCCCGGAGGCATCTTCCCGCGCCTCAAGCGCTTCACGGTGACCGGTATCTTCAAGGTCGGCGCGGACGTCGATGCCAGCCTTGCCTACACCGATATCTCGGACATGGCCAAGCTGGCGCGCTTCAAGGAGGGCGACGTCCAGGGGGTGCGCCTCAAGCTCGATGACCTGTTCAGTGCCGATCAGGTCACACGTGACATCGTCAGCCAGCTGGGGCCGCAGTATCGTGGCATGGACTGGAAGCGCACCCACGGCAACCTGTTCGCCGCCATCCAGATGGAGAAGAACATGATCGGCCTGCTGCTGATGGTGATCGTCGCCGTCGCGGCCTTCAACATCGTCTCGACGCTGGTGATGATGGTGACGGACAAGCACGCCGACATCGCCATCCTGCGTACCCTCGGGGCCAGGCCCGGTTCCATCATGGGCATCTTCATCGTGCAGGGGCTGACCATCGGTGTGATGGGCATCATCATCGGTGCCATCGCCGGTGTGGCACTGGCGCTGAGCGTCTCCGACATCATCGCCTGGGTGCAGTCGACCTTCGGTATCCAGTTCCTGGATCCCAACGTCTACTTCATCAGCTATCTGCCATCGCGCCTCGAGATGAGCGACATGGGCATCATCATCGGCTCCGCGCTGGTGCTGAGCTTCCTGTCGACGCTGTATCCGGCCTGGCGCGCCTCGCGCATCCAGCCGGCGGAGGTGCTGCGCTATGAGTAATCCGTCGACATCGTCTGATGCATCCATCCGTTCCGCTGCTGGAGACACCGCCATGCCGACGCCGGCTTCTGACACTCACGCGCCTGGCCAGACCCACGGCAAGCCGATGCTGATCTGTGAGCGCCTGAGTCGCAGCTACGACGAAGGCCCCCAGAAGGTGCAGGTGCTCGACGAGCTGGAGCTGCGCGTACATGCCGGTGAGCGGGTCGCCGTGGTCGGCAGCTCCGGCTCCGGCAAGACTACGCTGCTCAATCTGCTGGGTGGGCTGGACCACCCCACCCACGGCATCGTGAAGGTGGCTGGCCAGCGCCTGTCCGAACTCAGCGAGTCGGCGCTGGGCAGCTTCCGCAATCAGCACATCGGCTTCGTGTATCAGTTCCACCACCTGCTGGCGGAATTCAGTGCCGAAGAGAACGTGGCGATGCCGTTGATCATCCGTGGCCACAAACGCGCCGAGGCCGCCGTCAAGGCGCGCAAGCTGCTGGAGCGGGTCGGCATGGCGCCACGCGCCGACCACAAGCCGGGCGAGCTGTCCGGAGGTGAGCGCCAGCGCGTCGCCATTGCGCGTGCGCTGGTGACGGACCCGAGCCTGGTACTGATGGATGAGCCGACCGGCAACCTGGACCAGACCACGGCGGCGCGCATTCTCGAGCTGATGGATGACATCGCGCGCGAAGCGCAGGCGGCTTTCATCATCGTGACCCACGACAACGGTCTGGCCGCGCACCAGCACCGTGTGCTGCGTCTGGACGGTGGCAAGCTGCACGAGGATTGAGTCGAGCCGCTGTTACGCCATGCCAGAAAGCCAAACGCCCCGCCATCGAGAGATGGCGGGGCGTTTTTCATGCGCGTCTGTCGGCAGCGTTCAGGGCGTGTCCGTGTCCTGCTCAGCGTTCTGGCGTGACGATTGCTCCTTGCTGCAACGTCTGGCGGCCAGGCGTGCCTTGCGGCGGCTGCGCCAGTTGCGTACCACCTGATAGCGCCACAAGAGGCGGACCAGCATGTTGGCCAGCAGCGCGAGGACGACGGCGCTGACCAGCGAACCCAGCGCCAGGGCGGGCAGGATGTCTTCCAGCTGGTTGGCGAACCAGGCCGCGGAGACCTGGTCCGGCATCACCCGTGCAGGCGTGTCCAGCATCCAGGCCCCCACGCGGTAGGTCGCGTAGTAGACCACCGGCATGGTCAGCGGGTTGGTCACCCACACCAGACCCACCGACAGCGCGAGGTTGCAGCGCAGTGCCCAGGCACCGAAAGCGGCCACCACCATCTGGAAGGGAATCGGCAGCAGCGCACAGAACAGCCCCACCATGAAGGCATTGGCCACAGTGCGTCGCGACAACGCCCACAGTGCGGGATCGGCGATCAGGTGATGCATGAAGCGCAGCGACTTCTTGCGCTTGAGTGCATCCGGTTCCGGCATGAGCCGCTTGAGTAGACGACGAGGCATGACTTGGCCATTTGGCATTCAACGCCGGCCATTATCCATACATGGCTGCAGGACTGCCATGCTGACTGCGCAGTTATCCGGTTCGTGATCTGCAACCCGCGTGTCTCGATTCGACACCGAGCGCAGCAAAGCCCGCGCCATGCCTGACGGGCTGCGCCACGGGTGTCCTTGCAAGAGGCCAGCAACATGTCAGGCGCCACCGTGAATAAATCGTCCCATCCCGCTCGATTCTGGCTGTCACCGGCCTCGCTGGCCCAGCTGCTGGCGGGACTGGTGGTGGGGATCTGGCTGTCACGCCAGGGCGAGTGGGGCGCGGATTGGCAGTCACGCTCATCGGCAGGGCTCGGCGCGCAGGAGGGTGGGGCGCATGGCTGGGCCGCCTTCATGACGCTGAGCGACAACCTGCTGTTGCCCGCCTTGCTGCTCTGCTGGCTCATGGTAGCGGGGGCCTTTGCAGCCACTTCCGCCCGTGCTAGCCGGCACTCTGCTACCGACGCCGGGTCACGCCGCTCTCGGCTTGGAGCCTTGAGCCTGCGGCTGTCGGCAGCGCTGGGGTTCGGGCTGGTGATCGGCCTTCTGCAGCAGCCGATCGTGATGGCGGAGGCGCTGACGCGCCAGGAGCTGTGGCTGGAAGGCCGGATCGAACAGGTCAATCGTGCATTGCCGACGCCCGATGACTCGGTGCGCCTGGTGCTGCGTATCTCGCGCTGTGATCTCTTCCAACCGACGGAGTCACCGGGCGCGGATGCCGGGCGTCAGGCCGCCTGTCAGCGGCTGCTGGATCAGCGGGTGCAGCTTCGGCGCTACTGGCCACGCAAGCCACCCCGCGATGTTGCGACACGCGAGGCGCTGGCGACTCCCTGGCATGCCGGTGAGCGCTGGCGCATGGTCGTGCGTCTGGTGCCGCCTCATGGCGCCAGCAACCCGGCATTCGGGCGCTCAGCGAGCCCGGCGGAGTTTGACCGTGTCGCCTGGCTATGGCGCGAAGGTATCGTCGCCACGGGTTATGTGCGCCAACTGTCCCTTGCGCAGCGCTTGGCGCCGCCAGGCGGACTGGCAGCACTGCGCCTGCATGCCGAACAGGCGCTGTGGCAGCGCTGTGGCAAAGGCGAGGGCGAGGGCAAAGGCGAGGGCGAGGGCAAAGGCGAGGGCGAGGGCGAGGGCGAGGGCAAAGGCGGGGCACTGGTCGACTGGCCGGGTTCGCCCTGTCGCTGGCTGGCGGCACTGACGTTGGGCAAGGTCTCGGCACTGACCCATGCCGACTGGGACACGCTGAACGCCACGGGGCTGACGCATCTGGCGGTGGTGTCGGGGCTGCATGTCGGCCTGATGGCCAGCCTGGTGCTGGGGCTGAGTTTCGGCGTGCTGCGCCTCTGGCGGCCGGGCGGGTGGCGATTCCGCGTGGCGCCCTGGTGGCTTGCCTGTCTGGCGGCCTGGAGTTTCGCCTTGCTGGCAGGCCTGGCGCCGCCGGCACTGCGCGCCGCCTTGATGGTGACGGTCGGGCTTTGGATGGCGAGTGGCCGCAGCGGCTTGGGTGTCTGGCAGGTCTGGATGCTGGCGCTGATTCTGGTATTGGGGCTGGACCCGCTGGCGTTATGGCGCCCGGGCACCTGGTTGTCATTCATCGCCGTGGCGGTGTTGCTGCTGGCCTGGCAGGGGCGTTCGCGTCCACGGGGAGTGCGCGGCTGGTGTCTGGCCACGTTGCGCAGCCAGTGGTTGCTGACGCTGGTCATGGGAGCGGTCCTGCTGCTTTCGCGCGGTCAGCTTTCCTGGCTGTCACTGCCGATGAATCTGGTGATGGCGCCCTTGGTGACGCTATTGATCGTGCCACTTGGCATGCTGGGCTGGGGGCTTGCGGGTCTCGAGCAGCTGTTGCTGTTCACGGGGCTCGTCCCGTCACGGCTCGCGGTGATGCTCGCCGACGGTGTGTTCAGTGGTGGTCTATGGCAGCTGCTGGCACAGGGCATGGCGCAGACGATGGAGATATTGTCCTCGCTTGCATCGACACAGGGGCGCTGGCCGCAGGTGCCAATGGCGGCGGGCCTGTCGGACGTCACTCCCTCGGCCTTGATCCTGACGCTCGCGGTCATGGCCCTGCTGTGTGCCTGGCTGGCGGAGGGTGTGCCGGGCCTCGATGGCCGTCTGAAGCGCCTGTGTGGCAGCGTGGCACTCTGCTGGGGGCTGTCACTGGCGGCGCTGACCTTGCCGTGGTCACCGACTGCGCTTGCCACCGTCGGGCGGGACGCCGGCACGCGCGCGACAGAAGCCGCCTCGTTCTCGCCCAGGGCGCCCGCGCTCAGTCTGACGGTGCATGATGTCGGGCAGGGGCTGGCGCTGTCGCTGCGCAGCCATCTGGCGTCGAGCACGAGCGGCTCGACTGACGCGTCACGGCAGGTACCGAGGCTCTGGCGTTATGACCTGGGGGCGGCGTCGCGCAATGCCAGCGCTCGCTTGCCGGGAGCCCCCCATGTGGCGGAAGAGCCTATCGGCGTGATCATGAGTCATGGGGATGGTGATCATGCCGGCGGCCTGCAGGCGCTGTCTGCCGAGGAGATCGCTGTCTTGTGGGTGCCGGCCGGGCAGCGGTCGCGACTGGGGCGTCAGGTTGACTGGCTCGATGAGGTGGCAGTGCGTGAGTGTGTCGCCGGGCGCAGCATTATCCTCGGTCAACTGCAGGGCCATCCCGTGCGTCTTGAGATGCTGTGGCCGCCAGCAGGGTTGAAGACCCTGCGTGACAATGCGCACTCCTGTGTGGTCTTGATAGCGCATGGCATGCGTCCGCTGGCGTTGCTGACCGGCGATATCGGTCAGCAGCAGGAGCGCGAGTTGCAGGCGACGCTGCACCAGCGCCTGGCCGGGCGTGGCTTGCCATTGCTGGTGGTCGCACATCACGGCAGCCGCACCAGCAGTGGTGATGCCTGGCTCGAGAGCCTGGCGGCACGTCACGCGATTGTCAGCGCCGGTCGCTACAATCCGCATGGTCATCCGCATCCGGACGTGGTGGAGCGTCTGGCGCGTCATGTCGAGTGTCTCTGGCATGTCGGGCTGGATGGCGCCTTGCACTGGGAGTGGTCGCCGCAGGGGGAGCGGCTGCAACCAGCGCGCAGGGCTGGCGGTATCGGAGTGAGGTGCCTTGGGGTAAAATCCGCTGAATGATCAGATGCATGGCGGATTCATCGGCCTGCGCGACAGGGATGGCGCGTGACATCTGACACGACAACAATGGTGCCCGCAGAGGCATCGAGACCAAGGGAGAGGTCACATGCTGGAAGCCTTGTACGCAGGGGGAGTCTTGATGCTCCCCATCCTCGGATGCTCCGTCGTTGCACTGGCCATCATCCTCGAGCGCCTGTGGACGCTGCGTCGTCGACGCATTGCGCCGAAGGGCTTGGGACAGCAGGTGTGTGAACTGATCAGCCAGGGACAGGTCAATGTCTACTGGCTGGAGAGTCATTCGCCGCTGGGCAACGTGCTGGCGGCGGGACTGCGCAATGCGCGCCTGGGCAATGAGCAGGTACGCGCGCGCATGCAGGAATCGGCCGTGGCCGTGATCCATGATATGGAGCGCTTCCTGAGTCCGCTGGGCACCATCGCCGCCATCACGCCGCTTCTGGGGCTGCTGGGTACGGTGGTCGGCATGATTGACGTCTTTGCCGTGATCGTCGATGCGGGCAGCGCCGAGCGAGCCCAGGAGCTGGCCGGCGGGATCTCCCAGGCGCTGGTGACGACGGCGTCCGGTTTGACGGTGGCGATTCCGGCACTGATGTTCCATCGCTATTTCCAGCGCTGTGTCGAGGACATCACCGTCAACATGGAGGAGCAGGCAGGGCAGGTGGTGGAGTATATCTCGCACCATCAGGGCGAGCTCGGGCTGGCCGAGAGCCATGACGGCATCGACCGTCGCCCGGGGCAGCGCCCCGGCCAGGTGCCGGAGCCCCATGAGCGCCTGCCGGAAGACTTGCCGGCCTACATGCGTCGTGATGCCGATGACCCCTATGGTGGCGATGATGGCAAGGGGGCAGGTGCCGGGAGGCCGTCATGAGGTTTCCGCGTCGCCAGCGTGAGTCGGTGGAGGTCAATCTCACCCCGCTGATCGACGTGGTGTTTCTGCTGCTGATCTTCTTCATGGTCTCGACCACCTTCGATAGCCGTCGAGCGCTGGATCTCATCCTGCCGCAGTCCAGTCAGGCCAGCGCGGTAGAGCAGGCGCCCTTGATTCTGAGCATCGGGGCAGCAGGTGATTTTACGCTCGGCGAGGCAAGCCTCGGCGAGGATGAACTGGGAGCGCAACTTGCGCAGTACAAGGACCAGGCAGATCGTTTCGGGTTGATCCTCGAAGCCGATGGCCGCACGCCCCACGCCAAGGTGGTCACGGCGCTGGACGCCGCCGCTGAAGTGGGTATCACCCGTGTGCGCATCAGTACGCGTATCGGGACGGAATCATCATCACCGGATGCCCCATGAGGGCGCCGCCCAAGTCTATGGAGACCCCGTGAGTCGCGACTCCACCTGGATTCATTACCGCCGCTTGCTCGGCTATGTTCGCCCGTACTGGAAGATGTTTCTGGCCGCCATCGTCGGCTACATCATCTACGGTGCCTCGAGTACGGCGCTGGCCGAGATGATGAAGCGCCTGATCGACGGCATTCAGAATCCTGACGCCCAGTTCAGACTGTTCCTGCCGCTGTTCGTGATCGGCATGTTCGCCGTGCGTGGCGTCGGCACCTTCCTGGGCACCTACTGCATGAGTGATGTGGCACGCAACGTGGTGCACACCCTGCGCACCACGGTGTTCAACCACATGCTGCACCTGCCGGGGCGCTATTTCGACGAGAACTCCACCGGCCATCTCATCACTCGCGTCACCTACCATGTCGAGCAGATCACCGGCGCGGCCACCAAGGCGCTGACCATCATCATGCGCGAAGGCTTCTTCGTGCTCGGCCTGCTGGGCTATCTGTTCTGGACCAACTGGAAGCTGACACTGGTATTCATCGCGGTCACGCCGCTGATCGGTTGGGTGGTCAGCTATGCCAGCAAGCGTTTCCGCAAGCTCTCCAAGCGTATCCAGGGTTCGATGGGTGAGGTGACCCACGTGGCCTCCGAAGCGCTGTCCGGCCATCGTGTCGTGCGTACCCACGGTGCCGAGGATTTCGAGAAGGCGCGCTTCGCCGCGGTCAGTGAATACAACCGCGAGCAGAAGATGAAGGAAGCGTTGACCAAGGCCACCGCCACGCCGGTCATCCAGCTGTTGATCGCCGTGGCGCTGGCCACGCTGGTGTGGCTGGCCATGGCGCCGGAACTGATGGCAGGCATGAGCGCCGGTGAGTTCGTCGGCTTCATCACCGCCGCTTCGATGATGGCCAAGCCGGTGCGTCAGCTGACCGAAGTCAACGGCGAGATCCAGAAGGGCATGGCAGCCTCTGAAGAACTGTTCGGTCTGCTGGATACGCCGGCAGAGCCGGACAACGGCACCCTGGTGCCCGAGGGTCGCCTCGAGGGGCGTGTGCGCTTCGACAATGTCCACTTCCGCTATGCAGACCATCAGCCGGAGGTGCTCAAGGGCATCGATCTGGAGGTGAAGCCGGGGCAGATGGTGGCTATCGTCGGGCGTTCGGGGTCGGGCAAGTCGACATTGATGAGCCTGCTGCCGCGCTTCTACGCACCGACCACCGGCCGTATCCTGATCGATGATGTTGCCATCGAGGACTACAAGCTGCGCCCGATGCGTCAGCAGATCGCGCTGGTTTCACAGAATGTCACCCTGTTCAATGCCGACCTGACCGCCAACATCGCCTACGGCACCGGCGAGGTCGACAAGGCGCGGGTGGAAGAGGCGGCGCGTGCGGCCTATGCCCACGAATTCATCGAGCGCATGAGTGAAGGCTACGACACCATCGTCGGCGACAATGGCGTGATGCTCTCCGGTGGTCAGCGCCAGCGGATCGCCATCGCTCGCGCCATCTACAAGGACTCGCCGATTCTGGTGCTGGACGAGGCCACCTCGGCGCTGGATACCGAATCCGAACGCTATATCCAGCGCGCGCTGGAAGAAGTGTGTCAGGGCCGGACGACCTTCGTGATCGCCCACCGTCTGTCCACCATCGAGAAGGCGGACCGCATCCTGGTGATGGATGATGGCGAGATCATCGAAGACGGCACCCACGAATCATTGATTGCTCAGGAAGGTGCTTATGCCGCGCTGCATCGCATCCAGTTCCGGGAGACGGCAGACGCATGAGTGAACGACTGGTAGACGCCTGGTATCGCGGCGCCGGCTGGCTCCATCTGTTGCGCCCGCTGGAACATGTCTACAGGAACGTGGTGGCGCGCAAGCGCAATGCCTATCTCACCGGCAAGCGTGAGGTCTGGAAGGCGCCGGTGCCGGTGATCGTGATCGGCAACATCACCGTCGGCGGCACCGGCAAGTCGCCGCTGGTCGCCTGGCTGGGGCGCTGGTTGAGCGAGCAGGGCTGGCGCCCGGGCATCATCTCGCGCGGCTACGGCGGGCATTCGCCGCGCTATCCCCTCTACGTGCAGGCCGATACCGACCCTCAGCATGCCGGCGACGAGCCGGTGATGCTGGCCCAGCAGACCGGCCTGCCGGTGGCGGTCGACCCGGATCGCCCGAGCGCGGCGCGGCGCCTGATTGCCGCCGGCTGCGACATTCTGCTCTCCGATGATGGTCTGCAACATCATGCGCTGGGGCGCGACATCGAGCTGGTGGTCGTGGATGGTGAGCGTGCCTTCGGCAATCAGCGTTGCCTGCCCGCCGGGCCGCTGCGCGAGCCGTTGTCGCGCCTCGCCAGTGTCGATGCGGTGATCTCCAACGGTGTCATCGACTGCTCGCGCCTGCCGGTGGAATCGCATTGCATGACGCTGACGCCAGTCCACTGGCGCCACCTGATCGACGACGTGCGCTATCCTGCCCACCAGTTGCCGTTCAGCGGTCAGGTGCATGCGTTGGCCGGTATCGGCAATCCGCAGCGCTTCTTCCGCACCTTGACCAACCTCGGGGTCGAGCATCTGCCGCGTCCGCTGGCGGACCACCATCGTTTCACGCCGACGGATCTGCGCTTTTCCGACAATCTGCCCGTGGTGATGACCGCCAAGGACGCCGTCAAGTGTCGCAGCTTCGCCAATGAGCGCTGCTGGGCGCTGGATGTCGAGGCGCGTCCGGATCAGGCGCTGGTGGACTGGCTCGCCAAACGCCTTGAGGCGCTCTGAGGGCTTGATCGCTGAATTTTCTTTCTTTTCTGCTGTTATTCCGGAGATGTCTCGATGGACAAGGAACTGCTCGCGCTACTGGTCTGCCCGCTGTGTCAGGCCAAGCTGACCTATGATGCGGCGAATGCCGAGCTCAAGTGCTTCTACGATGGCCTCGCCTATCCGGTACGCGACGGCATTCCCGTCATGCTGGAAGAAGAAGCGCGCCAGATGGATGCCGACGAGAAGCTCAAGGGGAGCCGCGGCTGATGAGTGACCTTCTGCAGCAGGGGCCGGCAGACGACAGCCGTTCAGAGGGCGAGTCTGGCTTCGTGGTCGTGATTCCGGCGCGCTTCAACTCCTCACGCCTGCCGGGCAAGCCCCTGGCGGACATTCATGGCCAGCCGATGATCGAGCATGTCTGGCGCAATGCCTGCGCCAGTCAGGCCAGCCGGGTCGTGATCGCCACCGATGACGAGCGTATCCGTGAGGTCTGCGACGGCTTCGGGGCCGAGGTGGTGATGACACGTGCCGATCATCCCAGCGGGACGGACCGCCTTGCCGAGGTGGTCACGCTGCTGGCGCTGGCCCCCGAGACCCTGGTGGTCAACGTCCAGGGCGATGAGCCGCTGCTGCCGGCGGCGCTGATCGATCAGGTGGCGGTGCGTCTCGGGGAAGACGAGGGGGCCTCGATCGCCACGCTGGCGGAGTCGATCGCCAGCGTCGACAGCCTGTTCAACCCCAATGTGGTCAAGGTGGTGCGTGACCTGCGCGGGCGTGCCCTGTACTTCTCGCGCGCGCCCATTCCTTGGGATCGCGAGCACTTCACCACGCCGCCGGACATGCTGGCTACCGATTCCTGGCTGCGTCATATCGGCCTCTACGCCTATCGCGCCAGCTTCCTGACCGATTACGTTGACTGGCTGCCGGCCCCGCTGGAGCAGCTCGAACAGCTCGAACAGCTGCGCGCGCTGCATCATGGTCATGCCATCCAGGTAGCCATTGCCTGCACGGCGCATCCGGCCGGTGTCGATACGCCGGAGGATCTCGAGCGCGTGCGTGACTGGCTGGCGCAAGCAGCGGCAGGCAGCGAGAGCGGAGAGGGCTGATGAGCGAGCTTCTTGAGCAGCTGGCCCAGCGTCAGGCGCCATTGGAGCGCATCCTGATGGTGTGCCTGGGCAATATCTGCCGCTCACCGAGTGCCGAAGGCGTGTTGCGCGCGGCGCTGACGCGCCATGGCCTGGAGCAGGTCGTCACGGTGGACAGCTGCGGCACCAGTGACTGGCATGTCGGCGGTCAGCCTGATTCGCGAGCCATCGCCCATGCGGCCAAGCGCGGCCATGACATCAGCGCGTTGCGTGCCCGTCAGTTGTGCGAGCAGGACTTTCACGACTTCGATCTGATTCTGGTGATGGACGACGCCAATCTTGCCGATACCCGTGCCTTGGCTGCGCGCAGCAACAGTGGTGATCGGGCGCTGATCGGACGTCTGCTGGACCTGCTGCCGACCCCGCTGCCCGCGCTGGCGGCGGGCAGTCGTGAGGTGCCGGACCCCTACACCGGGGGCCCCGATGCCTTCGAGCGTGTGCTGGATCTGATCGATGTGGCCTGTGAGGCACTTATTGCGGCACTGCCTGCGGCGACCACGGCGCGGGCGCGCTCATGACTCAGGTATCCAGTGATCAGAACGCTGGCGACACCTCGCAACGCGAGGGTGTGGCGCTGGATGGCTGCAATACGCTGGGCTTCTCGGCGCGCGCCCGCGCCCTGAGCGAGCCACACACCGTCGAGGCGGCCAGGGCACAGGTGCTGGCCTCCCGGCAGGCTGGAGAGCGTCTGGTGGTGATCGGCGGCGGCAGCAATCTGGTATTGCTGCCGTGGCTGGATGCCCATGTCATGCGTCCGGCCTTTAATGAGGTCACCATCACGCCGGCAGAAGACGGCCTGACAGCCACGGTCTGCGTCGAGGCCGGCAAGCGCTGGCATGCCCTGGTGATGGAGCTGGCCAGCGCCGGCTGGTGGGGCTATGAAAATCTGGCGCTGATTCCCGGTTGCTGCGGTGCGGCGCCTATCCAGAATATCGGCGCCTATGGCGTCGAGCTGGCAGATCACCTGCTGCGCCTGGAAGTCATGTCGCTGGAAGATGGCAGCTGCCGCTGGATGAATCGCGAGGAATGCGGCTTCGGTTATCGCGACAGCATCTTCAAGGGCGCGCTTGAACATCGCGTGCTGATCACGCGTCTGGAGTTGCAGGTATCGCGCCAGGCGTCGCCCCGGCTCGGTTATGGTGATCTCGCCCAGCGCGTCAGTGCGGCGCTGCCACAAGGGGAGGAGGTGACGCCGTTGCAGGTCGCCCGGGCGGTGATTGCCACGCGCAGTGAGAAGCTGCCCGACCCCGCGCAACTCGGCAATGCCGGCAGTTTCTTCAAGAATCCACAGCTTCCCCGGGCCGAGGCCCAGGCGCTGCTGACTCGCTTCCCGAGCTTGCCGCATTACCCGCAGGCCGATGGCAGCATCAAGCTGGCAGCAGGCTGGCTGATCGATCAATGCGGTCTCAAGGGCGCGCGCAGAGGCCATGTCGGCGTGCATGCTCAGCAGGCGCTGGTGCTGGTGCACTTCGGCGGGGGTGCCGTCACGGAGCTGCTGGCACTGGCGCAGGAGGTGCGTGAGGCCGTCCATTCACGCTTCGGTGTCTGGCTCGAGCAGGAGCCGCGTGAGCTGGGGATGATGCCGGCAGGGTGATGCCCGAGGGCTGAGGCCCAGAGTCGTGCGTACGAGACCTGCGCTGAAGTGAAGGCACGCACACAAGGCGCTGAAAATAGCATGCACTGAAAACAAGAACGCCCCGCAGGCTTGCCTGCGGGGCGTTCTTGTTTTCATCTGACTTGCTGCTCAACGAGAGCGGCTGGCAGACCTTGGCATAGACCCTGGCTAGGCCCTGTCTTGCTGCCTTTCTGGCGCCCCCTTCAGCGCTGGTGGCTGAAAGGGGCGCCAGAGTGACGGCAGGAGCAGGGCGCCTGCCTCAGGACTCAGTGTGACGTGTTGCTGTCATCCTGAGCGGTCGTGTCCTGAGTCTCTGCGCTGGCCTGTTGTGCGGCAGCACGTTCGGCAGCTTCACGCTCACGACGACGCACTTCGCGCGGATCGTTGTAGGCGCGTTCGCCACGGCGACGGCGGGTCTCGGCGGCTGGCTGCGTGCTTTCCTGCTGCGCGCCTTCTGCCACTGTCGTCTCGCCTTGCTCGCTCGGTGCCTGCTTCTGCTCGCTGTCAGCGACTTCCACTGTGTGGGAGTCGTCGCTCACGGCTTGTGCCACGGCGACATTGTCGTGACGCTCGGCAGTCGCGAACGCTGCCTCGGCCGGCGCATTCTCGACGCTGGTGCTGACGTTGACGGCGCTTTCGGCACCTTCAGCAGTAGCATCAGCGCCTTCAGCGTTTGCAGAGCCTTCAGCAGCATCAGAGCCTTCAGCCGATTGAGAGCCTTCAGCTGATTGAGAGCCTTCCTCAGCTTCAGCGACAGTATCTGCGGTGCGCTCAGTGCTGACGGCAGGCTCAATCTCAGTGCTGGCCACGTCAGCGCTTTGCGTCACCTTTGCCTCGCTGGTCTCAGTCTGCTGAGGAGCCTTTTCGTGCGCGGTCTCCTGTACAGGCTGTTCAGCGGCAGCGTCTTCCACGCCAGGTTCTTGTGCCACAGGCTGCGCAGGCTGGCTGGCAGTGTCTGCCTCAGCGGCGACCGCTTCCTCTGCTTCAGCGACAGGTGTCTGAGCTTCGCTCTGCTCGGCAGCTTGCGCTTCGGCGGCCGGTGCCTGGACGCTTTGCTCGGCGGCGGCTGGCGCTTCAGGCGCAGCGGCTTCGCTGGTCACGCTTTCCTTCAGCGACTGCTCATCGGCTGCGGCTTCCGGTGCGACTTCTGCCGCGGTGACGGCCGGCGTGTCGACGGTGACTTCAGCTTCGCTGGCCTGCGGCTGGTGCACGCTTGGCTGCTGGACGGCGTGCTGCTCAGTACGCTGGGCAGCGTGTTGCTCAGTCTTCTGTGCCTGGTGAGCGCCAGTGGCAGAAGCTTCGACAGGCGCTTCGGCGACCGGCTCGGCCACTTCCGCTGGCTCAGACTCGGACGCCTGCACGTCGGATGGCGCTGACTCAGGGGCGACCGTCTCTTTGAGCGTCTCGTTGCTCGGCTCGCTGATTTCCGGTGCGGCGGCTGCCGTGAGGTCTGCGCTGGCAGATTGCTCGACGGTGGTCGGTGCGTGCTGTGCAACGGTGCTGTTGTCACCCTGCGGGGCGCTGTCGTTGCCTTGCGGGGCATTGGCTTCGCCCTGCGGGGCAGCGGTGGTGGCGTTGACGGCTTCGGCACCTTCCTCGGCAATGGCCGGCACCGCAGCGGCTGCCGAAGCAGCGGCTGCCGAAGTGGCGGCTACCGAAGTAGCGGCTGCCGAAGTAGCGGCTGCCTGCGGGCCTGCCAGCGTCATGGCCTTGAGCGACTTCTGCTCTTCGACCGCCTGCGGGTTCAGAGCGTGCTGACGGCTGCGCACACGCGGGTTGTTGCGGGTCTGCTGGTCTTCGCTGCTGACCTGCTGCTCCACCTGCTCGGCCTGTTCGGCTGCCTTGATGGACTCGCGTGCCTGCTTGCTGTCGACCTGCTCGGCCTTGTCTGTCTTGGTCGGCTTCTCACCACGTGCCGGCTTGTCGCTGCGCTTGCCGGAATCGCGCTTGTTGGCGTTGTTGGCCTTGGCGTTCTGGCTGTCGCTGCTCCTGGCTTCGGCTTTCGGGCTGTTGTCAGCCTGCGGCGTCTGCTCCGATTCGGCCTGCGGCTTGCTGTCGTTGGTGACGATTTCCTGCTGGCTGTCCTGACGCGACTCGTTGGACTTGCGACGGTTGCCACGGTCGTTGCGCTGACGACGCTTGTTGTTGCTGCGGCCATCGTTCTGGCTGTTGCTGTCAGCGTCGTTGCCGCGGGCATCGTTGCCGCTGTTGCGTGACTCGCCGTCGTTGTTGCGTGACGCGTTGTCATTGCGACGACGGGAATCCTTGCGGTTGTCATCACGCTCGTTGCCACGGCCGTCATTGCTGCGGTCGTTGTTACGATCGTTGCTACGTTCAGCGTTGCGGCCATTGCGGGAGTCGTTGCGAGCCGCTGCCGGAGCGCTGGCTTCACTGACGGTCTCGCGACGCTCACGGGCCTTTTCCAGTGCCTTGCGGGCTTCGCTGGACTTGGCCGGCACGGCGGTATCGCTGTCATTGCCCAGCAGGCGGCTGAAGCCTCGGGCCAGGCGCGACAGCAGGCCGCCACCGGTGGCCGGAGCGGCAGTCCTGGCGGGAGTCTGGGCTGAAGACTGCGCCACGACTTCCTGCTTGCTGGCCTGAGCGCGGGTGTCATTGCCCTGGCTCGAACGGTTGCCCTGACGGTTGTCATTGCGCGAGCTCTGACGGCTGTCGTTGCGGCCTTCGCTGCGAGTGTCATTACGAGACTCGTTGCGCTGCTCCTGACGGTTACGGCCATTGCTGCTGCCGTTGCCGTTGCGACGACGGTTGCCGTTGTTCTTGCCGTTGCCGTTGCGGCTATCGCTGTCACTGCTGCTGTCAGCGGTCTCGGCCACTGCTGCAGGCGCTTCCGGTGCGGCAACTGGGGCAGGCGTGGTGTGGGACACGCTCTTGACGGCGGCTTCAGTGCGCGCCGGCGGCTTGTCGAAGTTCGGATCCGGTTCCTTGCCGACCTCGGTCTCGACGGACAGCTCGAAGCTGGACTTGTCGGCACCGTCTTCATCGACGTGGTCATCACGCAGACGCACGACTTCGTAGTGCGGCGTGTCGAGCTCCGGGTTCGGCAGCAGCACGACATTCACGCCCTGACGGCGCTCGATGTCGAACAGCGTGGCGCGCTTCTCGTTGAGCAGGTAGGTCGCGACCGGCACCGGCAGGATGGCGCGGATCTGCGAGCTGCGCTCCTTCATGGCCTCTTCTTCGATCAGGCGCATGATGGAGAGTGCCATGGAGCGCACATCACGAATGGTGCCCTGGCCGTCACAGCGCGGGCAGACCACGCCGCTGGTCTCGCCCAGTGACGGACGCAGACGCTGGCGCGACATTTCCATCAGGCCGAAGCGTGAGATGCGACCGATCTGGACGCGGGCGCGGTCGATCTTGAGCGCGTCGCGCACACGATTCTCGACTTCACGCTGGTTGCGTGCCGGCGTCATGTCGATGAAATCGATCACCACCAGGCCGCCGATGTCGCGCAGACGCAGCTGGCGGGCGATCTCGTCGGAGGCCTCCAGGTTGGTCTGCAACGCGGTTTCCTCGATATCACTGCCGCGGGTGGCGCGAGCGGAGTTGATATCGATGGAGACAAGGGCTTCGGTGTGGTCGATGACGATGGCGCCACCGGAGGGCAGCTTCACTTCACGCTGGTAGGCGGTCTCGATCTGGGATTCGATCTGGAAGCGCGAGAACAGCGGCACGTCGTCTTCGTAGAGTTTGATCTTCTGCTGGTAGCTCGGCATCACCTGACGCACGAAGGACAGCGCTTCTTCCTGGACTTCCGGAGAGTCGATCAGCACTTCGCCGATGTCATTGCGCAGGTAGTCGCGCATGGCACGGATGATGACGTTGGATTCACGGTAGATCAGGAAGGGGGCAGGGCGGCTGGAAGCGGCCTTGGTCACCGCGTCCCACACCTGGGCCAGATAGTCGAGGTCCCACTGCAGCTCTTCGGCGCTCTTGCCGATGCCGGCGGTGCGCACGATGACGCCCATCTTGTCCGGCAGCGTCAGGCTGTTCATCGCTTCCTTCAGCTGAGCGCGCTCTTCGCCCTCGATGCGGCGGGAGATACCACCGGCACGTGGGTTGTTGGGCATCAGCACGAGGAAGCGGCCAGCCAGACTGATGAAGGTGGTCAGGGCGGCACCCTTGTTGCCACGCTCTTCCTTGTCGACCTGGACGATGACTTCCTGGCCTTCCTTGAGCACTTCACGAATGTTGGGACGGCCCTGGCCGGGGTCCTTGGAGAAGTACTCGCGGGAGATTTCCTTGAGTGGCAGGAAACCGTGGCGTTCGGCGCCGAAGTCGACGAAGCAGGCTTCGAGGCTGGGCTCGATGCGGGTGATCTTGCCGCGGTAGATATTGGCTTTCTTCTGTTCGCGGGCGCCGGACTCGATGTCGAGATCGTAGAGGCGTTGTCCGTCGACCAGTGCGACGCGCAGCTCTTCCGGCTGGGTCGCGTTGATGAGCATCCGTTTCATGTCGTCTCGCTAGACTGGGCGTGCCGAAGGGCAGCCGCATTGTGCGTCGGCGACGAGGAACCGTTTTCCGCTTCGTGTTGTGCTCAGCGCATGTCGTGGAATGCGTTTTTCGCATGCAGGCAAGTCCGTGGACGGGCCACATGCGGCATGATCATGTTGAGTACTTGGAAGAGGCAGGACGTGTTGCGGGGATTGGTACTCCTCCGGCCCTGCGGTCTCTTCCCTAACACCTGGCATTTGCCGATTCATCGACGCCGGCCTTCGGCACGGATATCGAATGATTGCCCGGGCTTCATGCCCGGGCGGTCTTGTGTCGTTGGCCCATGAATGACTGGGCATCTTGCTGTCTTGCCTGCGCAGGCGGCTTTCGGGCTCCCGCGACAGCATCTCGTGGAGTCTGCAACGAAGGCTCGAAGGGCGATTGCGCTGCGGCGCGCGGCGTCATGCGTTCCGCGCCCGCTGATATCGTCACCAAGTCCTGTGAGACCTGAGCGACATCGATGTTTTGCGTCAGCTTCTGGTCTGGCCACTGGCCGCGAATGACTGTCCTTGGGGCGGCCTTCGCTGCCTGTGATTGACAGGTGCGATGCGCGGGACAGCACGCTACCGACAGGGTAGATGACAACAGGGTGCTTGCGTGACCTGCACGGTGCTGATGTCGGTGCGCGTTGCTTCATTGCGGGCCATCTGACCCTCTCCGCCGGCGTGAAGCACCTTGTTGAAGTGCCGGGTGCGCCGTTTTTCCGGCCGCTGTGACAGGGCTGCGGAGACGATGATCGGGCATATAGAGAAGGCCCATCTCACTGCGCTCGAATATACCAGTAAAGGTATGTACCAGCAATTCAGCTGCCAGATCAAACGCTTCGCTACATCGCCCGAGATACGAGGCCCGGTGAGCCGCTCATGAGAGCGGCATGTGGCACGATGATTCCCCATTGGTCGCATGACACCGTAGAATGGCCGGTCTGAGTGCGCCCAGGTGCACGGCAACAAGATGAGCAGGCCGCGCGAAGGCGGGGCCGGAAAGGAGTACGACATGGCCGAAGGCCAATCAGTCCAGTGGATCGAGGTTGCCCCGGAATTGGCCGGGCAGCGCATCGACAACTTTCTGCGTACCCGCCTCAAGGGCGCACCCAAGGCGTTGATCTATCGCATCGTGCGCAAGGGGGAAGTGCGCGTGAACAAGAAGCGCATCAAGGTCGATTATCGCCTGCAGGCGGGCGATCTGGTGCGGGTGCCGCCGCTGCGCCTCTCGCCGGAAGCCGCCGTGCAGGAAGTCAGTGACAACCTGCGCGAGGTGCTGGCGGGCTGCATCGTGCGTGAGACAGACGACTTCATGGTCATCAACAAGCCCTCGGGGCTTGCCGTGCACGGTGGCAGTGGCGTCAAGATCGGCCTGATCGAGGCCATGCGCCAGATTCGCGCCGACCTGCCGTTCCTGGAGCTGGTGCACCGTCTGGACCGTGATACCTCCGGCTGCATTCTGCTGGCCAAGACGCGGGCTGCGCTGTTGCAGCTCAATGCCGACCTCAAGGCTCACAAGATGACCAAGCTGTATCTGGCCCTGGTCGAGGGGCGCTGGGATTCACGTCGCGATTACGTCAATGCGCCGCTGGAGCGTTATGACGGTGGCAATGGTGAGCGTCGGGTGCGCGTCGATGAGGCCGGCAAGACGGCCAGTACGCGTTACGCGGTGCGTGAGGCCTATCCGAGCATGACGCTGGTCGAGGCCGAGCCGATTACCGGGCGTACTCACCAGATCCGCGTGCACTCGGTGCATGCCGGGCATCCGCTGCTCGGCGATACCAAGTACGGCACCGAGCGCGGCAATGCCCTGGCGAAGAAGGTCGGACTGGAGCGTCTGTTCCTGCATGCCGCCCAGCTCAGCTTCCCTGATCCGATCGACGGGCGGACCGTCACCGTGCGCGCGCCGCTGGACAAGCGAATGAAGCGCGTTCTCGCCACTGCCAGAGAGCTGGGAGCTCGTCATGACTGATCTCGTTGCAGGACTGCCGCAACCGCGCTATCGCCTGGTCATCTTCGACTGGGATGGCACCCTGATGGATTCCGAGGCGCGTATCGTCGACTGCCTGCAGGCGGCCTCGCTGGCGACGGGCATGGGCGAGCTGCCTGCCCATGCGGCGCGCGACATCATCGGGCTCGGGCTGCCCGAAGCCATGGAGCGCCTGTTCCCGGGGGCGACGGCCGAGCAATGCGAGGCGCTGGTCGCGGCCTACAAGGCGCATTTCGTCGCGGTCGATACCACGCCGCTGGACTTCTTCCCCGGTGTCGAGGCCGGTATCCAGCGTCTGCGTCGCCATCCCGAGCAGCTGCTGGCCGTCGCGACGGGCAAGAGCCGCCGCGGGCTGGACCGCATGTTCAGGGCCCATGATTGCGGTGACTGGTTCCATGCTTCGCGCACTGCGGACCTGACGCTGTCCAAGCCGCACCCCCGCATGCTCGAGGAGCTGTTGGCCGAGCTGAACGTTGAGGCGCATGAGGCGCTGATGGTCGGCGATACCGAATATGATCTGGAAATGGCGCGTGCCCTTGGCATGCACAGTGTCGGTGTCGACTACGGCGTACACAGTGTGCCGCGTCTTGAGGCCTGTGCGCCGCAGCGCATCGTCTCGCATTTCGATGAATTGATGGAGTGGCTGTACGTGGCCAGATAACGGCCGCGATCGCCCAGCACAGGAGCAGCAATCGATGAGTGACAGGCCGCAGGATCCCTGGCGTGAAGGCGCGGGTGGCAAGGACGAGAGCGTAGCGGGCTTGAGCGGGCAGGGCATGAGTGGGCAGGGGATGAGTGGACAGTGCGCGGCTACCGCCTCCGACCGTGAGGTGGACTGGCAGGCGCGCGAGCGTACCGCGCAGCTCGAGATGATGGACCGCTGGGTGCAAGGCGTGGTCACCGAGCAGCGTCGTTCGCGGCGCTGGAAGCTGTTCTTCCGCTTCCTGTTCGCCTTGCTGTTCATTGCCTCGATCGCGACCTCGGTGACCCTGTTCACGCTCGGCAGCCAGCCAGCGGCGCTGCCCGGCGAGCAGCATCTGGGCGTGGTGCGCGTGAAGGGCGTGATCGAAGCGGATGGCGAAGCCAACGCCGAGCGCATCATCAAGGGGCTGCGCGCGGCCTGGGAGTCACCGGCCTCCGTGGCGGTGGTGCTCGACATCAACTCGCCCGGTGGCAGCCCGGTGCAGTCCCAGCGCGTCTATGACGAGCTGATGCGGCTGCGCGAGCGGGGCGACAAGCCGGTGATCGCGGTGATTGAAGACCTGGGCGCCAGTGGTGCCTATTACATGGCGGCCGGCGCCGGCGAGATCATCGCGGCACCCTCGAGCCTGGTGGGCTCCATCGGCGTGATCTCCTCAAGCTTCGGGCTCAAGGGGCCGATGGAGAAGCTGGATATCGAGCGTCGCGTGTTCACGGCGGGAGACAACAAGGCGTTTCTTGATCCGTTCTCGGAAATCTCGCCGGACCAGCGTGCCTTCTGGCAGAGCGTGCTGGCCACGACGCACCAGCAGTTCATCGCGGCGGTCAAGGCCGGGCGCGGTGAACGCCTCAAGGACGATCCCGAGCTGTTCTCGGGGCTGATCTGGACCGGCGAGCAGGCCCGGGGGCTGGGGCTGGTCGATCGTACCGGCACGCTGGAAGAGCTGGCGGCTGAGCTGACGCCAGAAGCGGAGCTGCACGATTACACGCCGCGTCAGGACCCCTTCGAGCGCTTCACGCGGCGCTTCGCCGGTGTAATGGCCAGTGCGATGGGGCTCGAGACGACGGTATCGCCTGTCAGCTACCGCCTGCCCTGGTAGGCGAGTCAGGGCCGCAGCTCTCGTCGCTCAGGGCTGCGGTGCTTCTCAGGAGCGCGGTGCCACTCAGGAGCGCGGCGCATCCAGTAGAGGGTCGACGCCTGCCTCGCGCAGCAGTTCGCACAGGCGAATCAGCGGCAGGCCGATCAGGCTGTTGGGGTCACGCCCCTCGAGGCGCTCGAAGAGCGTGATGCCCAGCCCTTCCATGCGGAAGCTGCCGGCGCTGTCGAGGGGGCGCTCGCGCTCGACGTAGCGCGCGATCTCGGCGCTGCTCAGAGGGCGGAAGACGACCTCGTAGTCTTCATGACAGACCCAGTGACGCGCAGACTGGGTGTCGATCAGCGCCAGGCCGGTCACGAAGCGCACGCGACGTCCGGAAAAGCGCGCCAGCTGGCCGCATGCGGCTGACAGATCCGCCGGCTTGCCCAGTATCTCGCCCTCGAAGACGGCGACCTGATCGCTGCCGATGATCAGGTGGTGGGAATAGGCATCCGCCACGGCATTGGCCTTGCCGAGTGCCAGACGATGGACCAGTGTCTCGGGGCTTTCTTCGCGGCGCGGCGTTTCATCGATGCTGGGGGCTGTCCAGGTGAAGGGCAGCCCGAGGCGTTCAAGCAGTTCACGACGCCAGCGTGAGCTGGACGCCAGGACCAGTGGAGTCATCATGGCTCTCCGTCGGGGCGCGTTGCGGGCATTGGCTGGGCGGCGCGCGGCAAGTATCTGAAAAACAAGGGCTGCAGGATGCCGTAAATCCTCTCGGCATTGAAGCGTCAGGCGCGTACAATCGCGCGCTGGACGTGTAGCCCAGTGTCAGTTGCCGCATATCGACGTGAAAGCGTGATGGTGAGGGGGCTGGCAAAAGCAACAAGTTGCTCATGCATTTTGACACCGGGAGGGGGAATCCCTATTATGGCGCGCCTATGTTGACCACAAGACTGCCGACCAAGGTCGAGCCCTACCGGCTGGCGTCAGCGGGTAAACGCCTTGAAGGCGTGATTCCACTGGCGAACATGCCCCGTGTTGTTGAGGCCATCGGTGCTCAGGAAGGGGACGTCAGCGTCTCCATGACCTTTGACATCGACACTCAACGTCGCAGCTTCATCGAAGGCTCCATCGCCTTCGAGGCAAGTCTGTTATGTCAGCGTTGCCTGGGACCCACCGAGCCGGAGCCGCTTTCCAGCGAGTTCCTGTTGGGGCTGGTGACCAGCGATGCACTGGCGGCGCAGCTGCCCGGTGAGTACGAGCCAGTAGTGGTGGAAAACGAACAGCTGGATCTCCTGACAGTGATCGAGGATGAAGTGCTCCTGGTCCTGCCGCAGGTGGTCTACCACGAGGAGGCCGATTGTGCCGTCTCTCGCGACCAGCTGGCCAGCGGTGTGGAACCCGAGGCCTCGGACGCACCCGCTGTGAATCCATTCAGTGTGCTTCGCACCCTGAAGGACAAGCACTGAACTCAATTTGTCGACAAGATTGGAGTAATCCCCATGGCAGTTCAGCAGAACCGCAAAACTCGTTCCAAGCGTGGCATGCGTCGTAGCCACGATGCCCTGACTGCACCGACCCTGTCCCAGGACAAGGAAACCGGTACAGTTCACCTGCGTCACCACGTCTCTGCCGACGGTTTCTACCGTGGCCGCAAAGTCGTTGATGCATAAGGCATTGATGCAGCGCGCGGCGTAACGCCGTGCGTATCGCCATCGATACGATGGGCGGGGACTTCGGTCCCCGCGCTACGTTACGGGGCACGGCCAGTGCGCTGTTGCGAGACTCGCAACTCAGCGCCATCCTGGTTGGCCCGCAGCATCTACTGGATGCCGAGTTAGACTCCCTCCCTGCTTCACTCTCCCGTGTTCGTGATCGCCTTCAGACACTCGCTGTCGACGGCATTGTCGCGTCTGATGCTCGCCCGTCCCGCGTCTTGCGCAGTCGCGAGCCCAGCAGCATGTCTCAGGCCCTGGGCCTGGTGGCGAAGGGCCAGGCGGATGCCTGTGTCAGTGCCGGCAATACCGGCGCCTTGATGGCGCTGGGCATGCGCGAAGTGGGAAGAGTGAAAGGGGTGGAGCGACCTGCCATCTGTGCCGCGGTGCCCACGCGTGGCGTGCGTGCCTGCAGCTTGCTGGATCTCGGCGCCAACGTCGATGTCGCACCGCATCACCTGCTGGCGTTCGCCCGCATGGGCGCGATGCGCAGTCGCCTCATCGACGCGGTCGAGCGTCCGCGAGTGGGGCTGCTCAACGTGGGGGTCGAGTCGGTCAAGGGGACTGCGCAGGTGCAGGAAGCGCACGCCCTGCTGGCTGGCAGCGAGTCGGACTTCGACTACCTTGGCTTTGTGGAGGGCGGTGACCTCTTCTCCGGCAAGGTAGATGTGGTGGTCTGTGACGGCTTCGTCGGCAATGTCGTGCTCAAGAGCAGTGAAGGGCTTGCGCAGATGCTGTCGGCGCAGCTGGGGGCGACCCTGGCGGCCAGCTGGCGCACGCGCCTGATGGCCTGGTTGGCGCGCCCGGCGCTGACGCGACTCTCGCGTGAGCTGGACCCGGTGCGCTACAACGGTGCCAGCCTGCTGGGCCTGGCGAACGTGGTGGTGAAGAGCCACGGCGGCGCGGCGGCGGAAGGCTTTGCCTTTGCCGTCACGCGGGCGGCCAGCGAGGCTCGCGAGCAATTGCCTTTGCGCCTGGCGCAGGCCCTGGAAGGCACATACTCACGCTGAATGAGTAAATTGGTCTGATTTGTTCCTGTTGGGGTCGAGCTTCGGCGCACACGGTGCGACAATGCCAGCGCTTCGCGGCCGGGCGGTGAAGGTGGACGGGAATCAGGGGCAGGCAGCCCCCGCAAGAAGCCCCGCAGGGCAGCAGCATGACGTAAATGACAGGAAGCAGGCTTTCCCCTGGCAGAAGCGTGAGACACGACAGTGGTCGTCTCGCTTGCGAGCCAGCGGAAATCGGGTTTCTTGACCCGTGTCAGTCCCACCTGAACAGATGGAAATGGTGACAGCAATGACAGATTCCCTGGCCCTCATCTTCCCGGGACAGGGCTCCCAGCAGGTCGGTATGCTGCGGGAGCTGGCGGAGCGCTATAGCGTGGTCCGCACTACCTTCGAGGAAGCCTCTGACGCGCTGGGGCGCGATCTCTGGCACCTGACACAGGAAGGTCCGGCGGAGGAGCTCAATCGTACCGAGCTGACCCAGCCAGCGCTTCTGACCGCCAGTGTCGCCATCTGGCGCGTCTGGCAGGAGCTGGAAGGCCCGCGTCCGGCGCGTATGGCCGGTCACTCCCTGGGTGAATACAGCGCCATGGTCTGCGCTGGCGTGATCGGCTTCGCCGAGGGCGTCAAGCTGGTCAATCTGCGCGGCGAAGCCATGCAGACTGCCGTGCCGCAGGGGCAGGGCGCGATGGCGGCCATTCTCGGTCTCGAGAATGCCCAGGTCGAAGCCGCCTGTGCCAGTGCGGCACAGGGTGAAGTGGTCGCGGCAGTCAACTACAATGCGCCGGGACAGGTCGTCATCGCCGGTGGCACCGCTGCCGTCGAGCGTGCCATCGCGGCATGTCAGGAAGCGGGTGCCAAGCGCGCCATGCCGCTGCCGGTGTCGGTGCCGTCGCATTGTGATCTGATGCGTCCGGCGGCCGACAAGCTGGCCGAGGCGATGAATGCCATCGATTTCCGTGCGCCGCGCTATACCGTCATCCAGAATGTCGATGCCAAGGCGCATGACGATGTCGAGACACTGCGTCAGCGTCTGATCGAGCAGCTTTATCAGCCGGTCCGCTGGACCGATTGCGTCAATGCCATGTTCGACAGTGGCGCGCGCAGCTTCATCGAATGCGGCCCGGGCAAGGTGTTGACCGGCCTTGGCAAGCGCATTCAGCGTCAGGCACGTGGTCTGGCCGTGAATGATCCGGATAGCCTGGAAGCGGCGCTGGAACTTGCCCGCGAGACCGCTGCCGAACAGAATCAGTAAGCTCGTGGCTGGCCCATCCGGCCGGCCATGTGACTTGGATCAGCCAACTCAGGACTCAAGATGACGAGCGAACGCAGAATCGCACTGGTGACCGGTGCCAGTCGTGGCATCGGCCAAGCCATCTCCCGTGAACTCGGCCGCCAGGGCCGTATCGTGATCGGTACTGCCACCAGCGAGAAAGGCGCAGCGGCCATCGGCGCTGACCTCGAGGCGCACGGTATCGAAGGCGCGGGCATGCTGCTCAACGTCACCGATCAGGCCAGCGTCGACGCCGTGCTCAAGGAAATCGGCGAGCGCTTCGGCGCCCCGACCATTCTGGTCAACAATGCCGGCATCACGCGTGACAACCTGTTGATGCGCTTGAAGGAAGACGATTGGGACGCGGTGCTCGACACCAATCTCAAGTCGGTCTTCCGTGTCAGCAAGAGCTGCCTGCGCGGCATGACCAAGGCGCGCTTCGGCCGCATCGTCAACATCTCGTCCGTGGTCGCGACCATGGGCAACCTCGGTCAGGTCAACTATGCTGCCGCCAAGGCAGGCATGGAAGGCTTTGCCCGCTCGCTGGCGCGCGAAGTCGCGTCACGCAATATTACCGTCAACTCAGTGGCGCCGGGCTTCATTGCCACTGACATGACTGAAGCATTGCCGGAAGCGCAGCACGAAGCGTTGCTCGGCAACATCCCGCTGGCGCGCCTTGGCCAGCCGGAAGAGATTGCTGCGGCAGTCGGCTTCCTGACCAGTGATGCAGCAGGCTACATTACCGGTGAGACGTTGCAGGTGAACGGTGGCATGAACATGCGCTGAACCCCACACAGGGACGTGGTTGCGTCCTTTTGGGGTGGCCTATAAACTACGCCCAGCTTTTTCGAGCTGCGGATTCCGTACCACTAGGAGTGATTGTTAAATGAGCACCATTGAAGAACGCGTCAAGAAGGTTGTGGCTGAGCGCCTGAACGCCAAAGAAGAAGAAATCCAGAACTCTTCCTCTTTCACTGAAGACCTGGGCGCCGATTCCCTGGACACCGTCGAGCTGGTGATGGCTCTTGAAGAGGAATTCGATACTGAAATTCCTGACGAAGAAGCAGAGAAGATCACCACCGTGCAGGAAGCTATCGATTACATCGTCAACCACCAGTAAGGTGTGTTGAAGCGATCACGGAGCAACCTGTTGCTCATGGTCGTGATGCAATTGTCTGTACGTTCAAGAGCCGCACTGTTCCTCAGTGCGGCTCTTGTCGTTCAGGGATGTGCTGCGCAATGCCGCGCCGACAGGGCGCGAATTGCCTGGTGGTAGACGGCGGGCTTCGTGACAAATGCCCCCTTGTGGCAAGTGTCGGAATTCCTTCGTGAAAGTGGCCAGAAAAGCGCTTGAAAACCGACTGCCCACGCATGGCCTGGTTTCTGTATAATGCGCTCAATTACCGTCCGGGCGTCCATGGCCCTGGCGTGCCAATTCGATAGTTTTGGAGGAGACACGATGCCTCGCAGAAGGGTAGTGGTAACAGGTCTTGGCCTGGTAACCCCGGTCGGGAATACCGTCGAGGAAAGCTGGAGCAACATCAAGGCGGGCAAGAGTGGTATCGCGGCCATCGAGCATTTCGATGTCAGCGGTTTCAATACCCGTTTCGGTGGCTCCATCAAGGACTTCGATGTGAGTCAGTACCTGAACCCGAAAGAGGCCCGCAAGATGGACCTCTTCATCCAATACGGTATCGCGGCGGCCCACCAGGCCATCACCGACTCCGGCATTGAATGCACCGAAGACAACGCCGAGCGCATCGGTGTCGCCATCGGTTCCGGTATCGGCGGCCTGCCGATGATCGAGCACAACCACAAGGCGCTGGAGAAGGGCGGTGCACGTCGCATCTCGCCGTTCTTCGTGCCGGGCTCCATCATCAACATGATCTCCGGCAATCTGGCGATCCAGTTCGGTTATCGTGGTCCGAACATCGCGATCACCACTGCCTGTACCACCGGGACGCACAACATCGGTTACAGCGCACGTACCATCGCCTATGGCGATGCCGACGTGATGGTGGCTGGTGGTGCCGAGATGGCGACCACGCCGCTGGGCCTGGGTGGCTTCTCCGCGGCGCGTGCGCTGTCGACCCGCAACGATGATCCGCAGGCGGCCAGCCGCCCGTGGGACCGCGACCGCGATGGCTTCGTGCTGTCCGACGGCGCCGGTGTCGTCGTGCTGGAAGAGTACGAGCACGCCAAGGCGCGTGGCGCGACCATCTACGCCGAGGTGCTCGGGTTCGGCATGTCCGACGACGCTCACCACATGACAGCGCCGCCCGAAGACGGCCGTGGTGCGGCCGCCGCGATGCGCAACGCCATCCGTGACGCCAAGCTCGAGCCGGGCCAGATCGACTACATCAATGCCCACGGCACCTCCACCAATGCCGGCGACAAGGCGGAAAGTCTCGCTGTCGAATCGGTGCTGGGTGATGCGGCGCGTGATGTGGCGGTCAGCTCCACCAAGTCGATGATCGGTCACCTGCTGGGCGCTGCCGGTGCGGTCGAGGCCGTGTTCTGCGTGCTGGCGATGCGTGACCAGATCGCGCCGCCGACCATCAACCTGGACAACCCGGCCGAGGGCTGCAATCTCGACTACGTGCCGAACGTCGCACGTGACATGAAGATCGAGTACACCCTGTCCAACTCGTTCGGCTTCGGTGGCACCAACGGCTCGCTGGTGTTCGGCAAGCTCAAGGACTGATCACACGTTTTCGTGTTCTCTCTCCTCAGACGCGCTCCCATCCGGGGGCGCGTTTGTCTGTGGGGCGTCACCTGCTTCGCGTGTCGTGTCCGCAACCGTTCTCTGGAGGGCTGTATCGATGACGACTGATGCCTCTGGCAGCAAGAGCCCAGATGACCGGGCCTCTGATGAGAGGAGCGCTGACGACACGCGTTCTTCTGCGGCGCTCGCCGCCGATCTGCCCAGTGATGACCGTGGCCTTGCCTATGGCGAGGGTGTGTTCGAGACGATTCTGGTGCGTGAGGGGCAGCCGCAGCTGTGGTCCTGGCACGAGGCGCGCCTGAGGCGCGGTTGTCAGCGTCTGGGGATTGCAGCGCCTTCGGCAGCTGAACTGGCGGCCTGTCTGGCGGTCTGTCAGGGCGAGGGGCTTGAAGTGCTCAAGCTTATCGTCACCGGTGGCTCTGGCGGGCGGGGCTACAGGGCACCGGAGTCACCGCAGGCGCGCTTGCGGGCACGCGCAACGCCTTTTGCGGTCAATCAGCAGGCGCGGCGTGGCATCACGGCACGGGTCTGCGAGCTGCGTGTGGCCGAGCAGCCGGCACTGGCGGGGCTCAAGCACCTCAATCGGCTCGAGAACGTGCTGGCGCGCCGTGAGTGGAGCGACACGACCATCAGCGAGGGGTTGTTGCTCAATGCGCAGGGCGAGCTGATCGAGGCCACCAGCATGAATCTGGCCTGGTATCGTGACGGGCGCTGGTTCACGCCGTGTCTTGATCGTGCCGGTGTCGAGGGCACGCTGCTGGCGGCGCTTGAGGCCGAGATGACGTTCGAACGAGTGCGTGAGGGGCTTGAGTCACTCGCGCGGGCCGAGCAGGTGGTCGTCATGAATTCCGTGCAGGGCGTCTGGCCGTTGCGCACTCTGCTCAAGTCCGATGGCGCGATTCTGTGCGAGTGGAAGGATGAGGCGCATCCGGCGCTGGGCGAGTTGAATCACACTGTCGCGCGCTTGCTGGGCGAGCCCGCGAACTGACGGAAGGCGACGAGCGTCAGCAGGCATGCCTGTGCGGTCGTCGCCTTCGCCATGAAGACTGGAAACCTGATTATGCGAGTGTTCAAGATCCTCCTGATGCTGGTAGTGCTGGCCGTGGCTGCGGGTGTGGTGGGCTTTCGTTATTGGCAGGCGCAGTTGCTGTCACCGTTGGCGATCGAGAAGGAACAGCTGTTCGAGGTGCCCAAGGGCGCCAGTCTGACCAGGGTCGTGGGCGAGCTCGAGTCACAGGGCATCATCGAGGCGAGCTGGCCGTACAAGGTCTGGGCGCGCCTCGAGCCTGAGGCCGTCAATGGCCTGCGCGCCGGTGAATTCCGTCTCACGCCGGGCTTGAACGGCCGTGAGCTGGTGGCGCTGCTGTCCAGTGACGAGGTGGTCAGCTATACCTTGACCGTGCCGGAGGGCTGGACCTTCGCCCAGATGCGCACCGCCATGGACGCCTCACCCAAGCTTGAGCACACGACTCGCGACATGAGTGACGAGGAGCTGATGGCGGCCGTCGGTGCAGAGGGCGAGAAGCCGGAAGGGCGCTTCTTCCCGGACACCTACCGCTATCACAAGGGCGTCAGCGACCTCTCGCTCTACAGGCAGGCCTATACCCGCATGAGCAAGACGCTGGAGGAAGTCTGGGCCGGGCGTGACGACGACCTGCCGATCACCAGCGCCTACGAGGCGCTGATCATGGCGTCACTGATCGAGCGCGAGACCGGCGCGCCGGAAGAGCGCGACGAGATCGCCGGCGTCTTCAAGCGTCGCATGGAGCGTGGCATGCGCCTGCAGACCGACCCGACCGTCATCTATGGCCTGGGCAAGGACTATGATGGCTCGCTGTCGCGTGCCGACCTGCGCAAGCCGACGCCCTGGAATACCTATGTGATCACCGGTCTGCCGCCGACGCCGATCGCGATGCCCGGGCGCGCCGCGCTGGAAGCGGCGGTGCACCCGAAGGAAGGCGATACCTACTACTTCGTCGCCAAGGGTGAGGGCAAGCATCACTTCTCGCGCACGCTGCGCGAGCACAACAATGCCGTGCGCCGTTATATTCTCAATCGGTAATGCGTGGCGAATGAGCTGAAACCCGTGTGGCGAACAGGGTCTGCCATGCTGCACGGGGCTTTCGTCGCGAGTCATCTGCTGTCTGAATCAGGAAACATCATGTCTTCACGTCCGAGCGCATCAAGCACGACGTCTTCTCGCCACGCCACCAGCGCGGCGGCCACCCAGGCCTCGGCTGGTGGTCGCTTCATCACGCTGGAAGGCGGTGAAGGCGTCGGCAAGAGCACCAATGTCGCCTTCGTGGTCGCCGAGCTCGAGGCGCATGGCCTCGAGGTCGTGCGCACGCGTGAGCCGGGTGGCAGCGAGCGAGCGGAAGCCATTCGCCAGTTGCTGCTGGACCCGGCGCCGGCCGAGTCGCTGAGTGATGATGCCGAACTGCTGTTGATGTTCGCCGCGCGTGCCCAGCATCTGGCCGCGACCATTCGCCCGGCGCTGGCGCGCGGTGCCTGGGTGGTGTGCGATCGCTTCACCGACGCGACCTTTGCCTACCAGGGCGGTGGCCGCAACCTGCCGCTGGTTGATATCTCGGCGTTGGAATCCCTGGTGCAGAAAGGCTTGCAGCCGGACCTGACCCTGCTGCTGGACATGCCGGTCGAGGCGGCGCGTGGCCGTCTGGCCGCTCGCCGCGCCGAGACCGGTGAAGGCGCCGACCGCATCGAACAGGAAGCCGAGCAGTTCTTCGAGGCGGTGCGAGTCGGCTATCACATGCGTCGTGACGCCGACCCCGAGCGCTTTGCCACCATCGATGCCGGTCAGTCGCTCGAGGCCGTGCAGGCCGATATCGCGGCGGTACTGGCAGCTCGCGTGGCGGCCTGGCAGGCGAACACTCCCACGGATGAACAGCCATGAGTGCTTCAGACGTCAGCAGTGGTGTCACGCTTTCGAGCTTCTCGCCGCTGCCGTGGCAGCATTCGCTGTGGCAACACTTCACCGCGGTACACGACAACGGTCGCCTGCCGCATGCGGTGATGCTCAGCGGGCCGTCGGGGCTTGGCAAGCATGAGCTGGCCGATGCGATGATCGCTCGCGTGCTGTGTCGCACCGCCCAGGGCAAGCCCGGCGCGGCGGCCTGTGGTGAATGTCATGGCTGTCATATGCTGGCGGCGGGGCACCACCCTGATCTGATGGCGGTCGCGCCGCAGGATGTGGGCAAGATGATCCGCATCGACCCGATCCGTGAGGTCAACCGCTTCGTCTCCCAGACGGCCCAGCAGGGTGGTTACCGCGTCATCCGTCTGCAACCGGCGGAGTCGATGAACATCGCCTCGGCCAACGCCTTGCTCAAGAGCCTCGAGGAGCCCGGCGCCAATACGCTGTTCATTCTGCTCAGCGACATGCCGTCACGGGTGCTGCCGACCATCCGCTCGCGCTGTCAGCAATGGCCGCTGGTGATTCCGCCGGCCGAAGAGAGCCTGCCGTGGCTCACGCAGCAGCTGGGCGAGGATGCTCAGGCACTGCTGCGCATGGCGGGTGGACTGCCACAGCTGGCGGTGCGTCTCGGCGAGGCGGAGCAGCGTCAGCTACGTCAGGCCTTGCGCGAGCTGTTCGATGCGCTGGTGCGCGGTGGCGAGCCGGTGGCCGAGGCGTGGCGACTGGAGCGCCAACCGCTGGCGCAGGTGCTGTGGTACGGTATTGCCTGGCTGGAAGACCTGATCCGCATGGGCCTGTCCGGCAATGCCGGCGACCTGCGTGACCCCAGTCTCGAGCCGCTGTTGAGGCAGGCGGTCAAGAATGGTCGCACCCAGGACTGGTTCAAGCTGCTGGACTTCGCACGCGAGCAGCGCCGCCTGCTGGCCGCGGGCGGCAACCCCAACCCTCAGCTGGTGCTGGAGGCCTGGCTGGTGCGTTGGGCCGCCTTGCTGCGCTCCTGAATGCGCAGCTGGCTTTTTCTGAGGTGATGGTCCGAGTGAAGGTCCGAGCTTCTGGCGTGAAGGGGCCGAGTGAAGGGCTGAGGAAGGACCTGAGCAAAGATCCGCGTGGAAAGCCGCGAGGCTGCGCGAGGCAAGGCGGGCAGGCTAGACTGAAGTCAGCCAGGCCGTTTGCTCGCCTTGGGTCAGATATCAGCAGGCAATGGCCGAAGAATACGCATTGATACGCAGCGTCAGTCCTCATGTGAGCGCTGACGCTCGTCACGGGACTGCATGTGCCGGGAGACCGGCCGGAGGTGAAGGATGGATACCGCTCCACAGCAAGGCCAGAAGGCGCTTTCGCTGACCATTCGTGATCAGAAGACCCTGTTGGCCGCCTACATGTCGACCCTCGTGCGCGGCGGCATCTTCGTGCCGACCACCGAGCGCTACACCATGGGCCAGGAGGTCTATCTGCTGCTGACCCTGCCTGAGGAATCCGAGCGTATTCCGGTCACCGGGCGCGTGGTATGGATTTCTCCGCAGGGCGTCAGTGGCCGGCGCACTGCCGGCATCGGCATCCACTTCAGTGAAGAGGACCGCCAGGTGCGTGACCATATCGAGAACCACCTGGCCGGCATGCTCGGCAAGGGTCACGCGACCTATACGCTGTAGCGCGAGCGCAGCGTCGCTTCATCATCTCGACCGGCAGTGCCATGGGCGCCCGCCGGTCGAGCACGTTTTTCGCCGCGCAGCGCGTGGCCATCAGTAGTGAGAGTTTCCGGATGTTTGTCGATTCGCATTGCCACCTTGATCGTCTGAAACTGGAAGAGCACGGCGGCAGCCTCGAGGCCGTGCTGGACGCTGCGCGCGCCCGTCACGTGCACCAGTTCCTCGCCATTGCCGTCACGCTCGACGATGTGCCCGAGATCTCGGCCATCGCCCGGCAGCATGAGGATGTGGTGATTTCCGCCGGTGTGCATCCGCTGCATCAGGTCGACCCGGAACCCACGGTCGAGGACATCAAGAAGTGCGCCGAGCGCTTCGGCGCGGTGGCCATCGGCGAGACCGGCCTCGACTATCACTACGAGAGCGTCAGCCGCGAGCTGCAGTACGAGCGCTTCACGCGCCATCTGATCGCCGCGCGTGAGCTCGAGCTGCCGGTGATCATCCACACCCGTGAGGCGCGCGAAGACACCCTGGCGCTGATCAAGCAGCACACGGACCCCGCTGTCGGTGGCGTGCTTCACTGCTTCACTGAAGATCTGGATATGGCGCGCGTCGCGGTGGGCCACGGCTTCATGGTCTCCATCTCCGGTATCGTCACCTTCCGCAACGCCGAACACGTCCGCGAGCTGGCGCGTGCCATCCCGCTGGACCGCCTGTTGATCGAGACTGACAGCCCCTATCTGGCGCCGGTGCCATACCGCGGTACTTCCAACGTGCCGGGCAATGTGGTCGAGGTGGCCGAGTGTATCGCCGCCGAGCGCGGCATCACCGTCGATGAGCTGGCGATGCAGACCACCGCCAACTTCTATCGCCTGTTCCGCGCTGCCGCGCCGGAAGCTCCGGACAACGTTCGCGAAGCACTGGCCAGCAGTGGCATGCTCATCGATTGATCACACCGCCAAGCAGCATGATCTGACGACCAGGGAGGGAGTGTCATGAATCCAGCCGCCATCCTCACCCAGCTGGGCGACAAGGCCACCAGAGGCAAGGCCTTGCCGCCGGTGGATCAATGGCATCCCGAGCATTGTGGCGAGATGGATCTCGTCATCTGTTCTGATGGGCGCTGGATGCACGAGGGCACGCCGATCGGTCGCGCGCGCCTGGTGCACATGCTGTCGCGGGTCATGCGTCGTGAGTCTGATGGCAGCTACTGCCTGGTCACGCCGGCGGAGAAGGTCACCATTCAGGTCGAGGACCGCCCCTTCCTGGCGGTGGACTGCACGCTGGTCGAGCCTGAGACGCCTTCTGATGCTGCCTCTCGATCTGAGCGCACTCAGGACAAGGTCTGGCAACTGATCACCGATCAAGGCGATCTCGTGCGTCTGGAAGGGGATAGCTGCCTGACGCTGAGCGAGACGCCGGATGGCCTGTGGTTGCCGGAAGCGCCAGTCCGCTTCGGGCTTGCCGCACGCCTGCATCGCAATCTCTACTATCGGCTGCTCGAAAGCGCCGAGACGCATGAGCAGGAAGATGGCAGCCTGACGCTCGGCTTCATGAGCGGTGGGCGCTTCCAGATTCTGGGACAGCTGTCGGCCGATGAGCTCGAGGTCTGAACTTGTCAGAGCCTGTCTGAACCTGTTTGAGCCTGCCGCCTTCTGCTCTCTTTTCCTTGTGTCCCTCGCGTTCTGCCTCGCTCCCTTTCACTCGCCGTCAGCCATTGCAGGTCTTCATGTCGTCACCACTTCCTCCCATCGAGCCCGACAGCGCCGCGCCCCCCGGGGCAGATTCCGCAGCATCGCCACTGGCGCTGGCCGTCGATCAGCTGACGCAGCGACTGACGGATCAGCAGCGCGCCGTGGTGGCACATCGCGGACGACACGCACGGGTGGCGGCGGTGGCGGGGTCGGGCAAGACCACCACGCTGGTGGCGCGGGTGCTGAGCCTGCTGGCGGAAGGCATACCGGCGCAGCGGATTCTGGTGCTGATGTTCAACCGCTCGGCGCGTGAGGACTTCGTCGCCAAGCTGGCACAGTCGGCCCCGCCGGGCACACGGCTGCCCGACATCCGCACCTTCCACTCCATCGGCCATCGCCTGACCACCACTCTGGTGCGCTGGGGCAGCCTCGAGCCGCGTGAACTCATCCAGCAGGACTGGGCGTTGGAGCGTCTGCTCAAGCAGGCCGCCCAGCGTGCGCTGGGCGACGCCGATCGCGCCGATCGTGAGGCAGCGCTGGAAGGCGAGCGCCTCGAAGCGCTCGCCCAGTTCTGTGATCTGGTCAAGGCCGAGATGTGCGAGCCGACGCTGCTGTACGAGCGCATGAACCTCGGCGAGCACACCGGCCACTTCGTCGAGTCCTTCGCCCAGCTTGAGCAGCTGCTCGAGCAGTACGGCCAGATGACCTATGCCGATCTGCTCTACCGGCCGCTGCGCCAGCTGGAGAGGGAGCCCGAGACCCGCGCGCGCATCCAGGGGCATCTGCAGCATGTCATCATCGATGAGTATCAGGACATCAATGAGGCGCAGCAGCGCATGTTGGCGCTGCTGGCGGGTGCGCCGTCTGGCGAGGCGCCGTCTGGCGAGGCGTCGCCCGGCGAGTCGTCGCCCGGCGATGCGTCCCTCGGCAAAGCCTCCTCGCCCGGCGAAGCGTCGCCCGCAGCCTCCGGCGCCTTGGCAGAAGTCATGGCGGTGGGGGATGCCAACCAGTGCATCTACGAGTGGCGTGGCGCGCGGCCTGACTACATGCTGACGCGCTTCGCCGAGAGCTTCGCCGCGCCACTGGATTTCCCGCTCAGCTATACCTTCCGCCACGGTCACCGTCTGGCGCTGGCGGCCAATCACGCCATCGCCGCCAATGCGCGCCGTCCGGACCAGCTGTGTCTGGCCGCGCCCGGCACGCCGCCGACGCGCTTGTTCGAAGGCCAGGGCGCCGCCAGTCTGGTCGCGGCGCTCACGGCCTGGCGAGAGTCGGGGCGCAGTGGCGCCGAGGCCGCCGTGCTGGTGCGCAGCTGGGCGCTGTCGGTACCGGTGCAGTTGCAGCTTCTCAAGGCCGGGATTCCCTTCCGACTGGGGCAGGGGGATCGCTTCGTGTTCCGTCTGCCGCTGGTGCAGGCGCTGGCGGGCTATCTGGAGCTGGCGCGTGATGCCACGCGTCTGCGCGACCCGGCGCACCTGCTGCTGCTGTTCACCCAGCCCACCGCCTTCGTCGCGCGCGAGCGCCTCGAGCGTCTGTGTCAGCAGCTGGCCGACAGCCAGCGCTGGCCACGCAAGGAAGACCCTATCCTCGAGGGGCTCAAGCCGCTGCAACGCCGCAACCTGCACAAGCGCTGGAAGCTGTTGTGCGATCTGCCTGCGCTGGGCGATTGGGCGCCTGCGCGGCTGCTGCGCCATGTGGTCGATGAGCTGGAAGCTGACAAGGTGCTGCGCCGTGCCGCGGCCCGGCGTGACAAGGGCGAGGAAGATGTACGCCTGCTGGATGTGCTGATCGAGCAAGCGGGGGAGCTTGCCAATGACCCCGACGCCTTCATCAATCTGCTGCGCAATCCGGTCGAGGACGCCGCCGATGGCGTGCTGATCACCACGGTGCACGGGGCCAAGGGGCTGGAGTGGCCGCTGGTGGGGCTGTGGGGCATGAACGAGGAAGACTTCCCGGCCTACTCGCGTGACAACCCGCTGTCGCCGGAGCGCCTCGAGGAGGAGCGACGCCTGTGCTACGTCGGCGTGACGCGTGCTCGCGAGCAGCTGCACCTGTGGCGTGACGGCGGCACGCATACGCCAAGCCGCTTCTTGGCCGAGCTGTGCGTGGAGGACTGCACCCGCCTCGGCGACTGGATTCACGGTGCCGGCAAGCGTGCCAGACTCGCCCGTCTGCAGGCCGAGGACGGTGATGAGGCCGCCCGCGAGTCAGCGGACGGCAGCGATGAGCGCCTGCGTGTGGCGGCGCCGGCACTTGGCGAGGCCTATCTGGCGCGACTGCCTCTGGCACGCCACGGCATCACGCCACCGACGCTGGAAGCGCTGCCGAAGAAGGCCGCAAAGTCCCCGGGCAAGCCGGCCAGCAAGTCGACTGCACAAGGCCAGTCAAGCTCTGGCGGCACCTATGCTCGCGGCGCTCGACAGGGCAATCGCTCTCCACGTGGCGAGCCGGCCGTGCTGCGACGCGTCGGTGAGTGGGAGGTCGGTCAGCGCTTGCGCCACGAGAGTTTCGGGGAGGGGGTGATCGAAGAGGTCTCCGGCAATGAGGCCAATCCGCTGATCGAGGTGCGCTTCGCCGATGGCAACAAGCGCCGCCTGATCGCCACGCGCGCCCCGCTGACAGTCTTGTGACCCTCGTGATCATGGATTTGAGACTCCGGGCTTGAGACTCTGGGCTTGAGATTCCAACGCAAGCGCCGAGCACAAACAGAGCAAGAACAGAAAGAACAGAGAGAACAGGGAAGGAAGAACAGAGCTGGAGAGTCGGCGGCAAGGCGGCGCGATTGCCAAGCCTTGCGCCGAGCGCCATCATGCCTGCAGCGCATCTTCGTCTGCCCGAAAAGGAGTTTCCATGGCTCAGTATCCCGATCCTGCCGCATTGGCGGCAGCCTCCGTCTCCGCCTCATCGCTGCTGGTGCCGGACCAGCGCCAGGCACCCCTGATCGATGCCAGTCAGCTGGTGACTCAGCTGGCGATGGCGGGCCTCAAGTCGCCCGTGGTGCTGGATTGCCGTGCGCGTCTCGATGATGGGGAAGCCGGCGAGCGTCTGTGGCGTGAAGGCCATCTGCCCGGCGCCATCCATGTCGATATGGACCGCGATCTGTCGGCCGCCGTGCGCGAGGACGGTGTGGGCGGGCGGCATCCGCTGCCATCACATCAGGCGACGGCCGCGCTGTTCCGCCGCCTCGGCATCACGCCCGAGCAGCAGGTGGTGGTCTATGACGACATGGACGGCCAGATGGCGGCGGCGCGGCTTTGGTGGATGCTGACCTGGGCCGGGCACCCGGATGTGCGGGTGCTGGATGGCGGCATCCAGGCCTGGAATCAGGCCATGGGCGAGCTCAAGCGTGCACCTGCCCAACCGGTGACCCTCACGCCCAGCGACTGGCAGCCAAGCTTTGATGACAGCCTGCTGGTCAGCGCCGAGCAGGTGGTCGACACGGATGACAGCTTGCTGGATGCCCGCGGCGAGGCGCGTTTTCGCGGTGAGCAGGAGCCGGTCGATCCGGTGGCAGGCCATATCCCCGGCGCATTCTGCCGACCGACCCCCAGCAATCTGGAAGCCAATGGTCGCTTCAAGGACCGCATGAGCCTGATGCGTGAGCTGCATAGCCTACTGCCGGCAGAAGGTGAAGTGATCGCCTATTGCGGTTCCGGCATCAGCGCCTGCCAGAACATCCTGGCCTTCGCGATCGCGGGGCTGCCGCTGCCGCGCCTGTATGCCGGCTCCTGGAGCGACTGGATCAGTGATCCCGCGCGCCCGGTCGCCACCGGTGAGGCCAGCGAGAAGTCGCCGCACGCGCCAGCGCGATGACGGCCTTTCAGACACGACAACGCCCGCCAGAGGCTTCTCTGGCGGGCGTTGTCATTTGTGGGGCGCTTTGCCTGATTCTTTGCGTGCGTGCGTGCTTACGCTTGCCTCCTGGGCTGCGCGGCGGGCTTGCGCGAATCGAAGCGCTCCAGCAGGGCGGCGTTGGCGCAGTTGCCCATCACGTTGAGGGCGGTGCGCAGGCCATCGGTGAAGCGGTCCACCCCGGCGACCACGGCCACACCTTCCAGCGGCAGACCTGCCGCGCCCAGCACGGTGGTCATCGCGACCAGCCCCGCACCCGGTACGCCAGCCGTCGAGAAGCTGACCAGCAGGCCGGTGGTGAACACGGTGAGCACCAGCGAGGTGGTGACATCGATGCCGAACAGCTGCGCCACGAACAGCGCATTGAAGCCCTGCATCACGGCGGCACCATCCCGCTTGAGTGCCGTGCCGAAGGGCAGCGCGAAGCTGGCCAGGGAGTCATTCATGCCGTAGTCGCGGGCATTGCCCAGCGCCAGCGGCAGGGTCGCGCCGGAGCTTGCGGTACCGAAGGCGAAGCCCAGGCTCTGGCCGAAGTGGCGCACGAAGGCCAGCGGGCGGGCACCGGTGAAGGCCAGCAGCACCAGGTAGAGCAGTGCCATCAGCGCCAGCGCGATGATCAGGCCGATCACGTACATGCCCAGGCGCATCAGCAGGTCCAGCCCCTGGGTGGCGATCACCGAGGTGATCAGCGCGAAGACCCCCACCGGCGCCAGCTTGAGCACGAAGGACAGCACCTTGAGGCTGACGGTGTAACCGCTCTCGATCACGCGATGCAGCGGTGCGCTTTCCTGTGGCAGGGCGCGCATCGCCAGCCCGATCAGGGCAGCCGCGAAGATGACCTGCAGCAGGCCGCCGCCACCCAGCGCGGTGAAGGGGTTGTTGGGTACCAGACCCACCAGCCACTGGGCGATGCTGTCGGCGTTGCGACCTTCAGGTGCGGAATCCACCAGGCTCTCGGCGCCGCTGCCCGGCATCAGCCAATGTGCGACCAGCATGCCCAGCGTCAGCGCCACGGCGCTGGTGACCACGTAACTGCCCAGCAGGCGTCCGGCATGGCGACCGACATCGGCGCCGCCTTCGCGGTTGGTCAGGCTCATGATCAGGGCGCCGAACACCATCGGTACCACCACGAATTGCAGCAGACGCAGGAAGATCTGGCCCACCGGTGTCAGCAGGTGGCTGTCGAGCCAGGCGACGCTGCCTTCGGGCAGAGCGCCTGCCCCGGCGTTCAGGGCAAGGCCACTGAGAATGCCCAGCCCCAGGGCGAGCAATATCTGGCGTGTGACGGACATGATGGCTCCGAAGCGATGGCGTGAGTCTGAATTCGAGGGAAGCCAATGTGCTACCGAGAGGCTGTTATATCAACAATCCCTTTGAGATTGTTTTGGAATAACACAAGAAGCGCCCACGGGGCGCAAGGCGTCTGCACGCGCTGCGCTGAGGGATGAGAGAGAAGGCAGACACGACAACGCCGCCACGGCAGGGCTGTGGCGGCGTTGTCAGCTGGTGGGGAGCAGGGGCTTACATGTTGGGGTAGTTGGGGCCACCGCCGCCTTCCGGTGCGACCCAGGTGATGTTCTGCGCCGGGTCCTTGATGTCACAGGTCTTGCAGTGCACGCAGTTCTGGAAATTGATCTGGAACTGCGGCTCACCGGCTTCCTCGACGATCTCGTAGACGCCGGCCGGACAGTAGCGCTGGGCAGGCTCGGCATAGCGCGGCAGGTTGTCACGCACCGGCAGATCCGGGTCGGACAGGCGCAGGTGACACGGCTGGTCTTCCTCGTGATTGGTGTTGGAGAGGAACACCGAGGACAGCTTGTCGAAGGACAGCTTGCCGTCCGGCTTGGGGTACTCGATCTTCGTGCACTCAGCCGCCGGGCGCATGCGCGCGTAATCCGGCGTGGTGTCATGCAGGGTCGGCAGGCGGCCGCCCGTCAGCTGGTCGAGGAAGTTGTAGGCGCCTCCCAGGAAGGTGCCGTACTTGTGCATGGCCGGGCCGAAGCTGCGCGAGGCGTCCAGCTCCTCATAGACCCAGCTGTCCTTGAAGCGCTTGCCGAAGTCGACCAGGTCTTCACCGCCTTCGTCTCCGTTCTTGATGGCGTCGAACACGCTTTCCGCCGCCAGCATGCCGGACTTCATCGCGGTGTGCAGACCCTTGATCTTGGCGAAGTTGAGGGTGCCGGCGTCACAGCCGATCAGCAGGCCGCCCGGGAAGCTCATCTTGGGCAGGCAGTTGAGGCCGCCCTTGGCGATGGCGCGCGCCCCGTAGGAGACCCGCTTGCCGCCCTCGAGATGGCGGGCCAGGGTCGGGTGCTGCTTCATGCGCTGGAATTCATCGAAGGGCGACAGGTACGGATTGTCGTAGGCGAGATCGACGATCAGTCCCACTACCACCTGCTGGTCATCGGTGTGGTAGAGGAAGAAACCGCCTTCGGCGTTGCCCTTGAGCGGCCAGCCGCTGCCGTGTACCACCAGCCCCGGCTGGTGCTGTTCGGAGGGCACATCCCACAGCTCCTTCAAGCCGATGCCGTAGTGCTGGGCATCCGCTTCGCTGTCGAGGGAGAAGCGCGAGATCAGCTGCTTGCCCAGGTGGCCACGGCAACCCTCGGCGAACAGGGTGTACTTGCCGCGCAGCTCCATGCCCGGCATATGACCATCCTTCTCGCTGCCATCGGCGGCCACGCCCATGTCACCGACCACGATGCCGCGCACCGTGCCATCCTCGCCATGCAGCACTTCCTGGGCGGCGAAGCCCGGGAAGATCTCGACGCCCAGCTCCTCGGCCTGTTCGCCCAGCCAGCGCGTCAGGTTGCCGGCGCTGATGATGTAGTTGCCATCGTTGTGCATGGTTCTTGGGACCAGCGCATTGGGAATGACCTGCGCTTTCTGGTCATCCTTGAGCAGCACGACTTCGTCACGGGTGACGGCCGTCTTGAGCGGTGCACCGCGCTCGGCCCAGTCGGGGAACAGCTCGGTCAGTGCACGCGGTTCGAGCACGGCGCCGGACAGGATGTGCGCGCCGACTTCAGAACCTTTCTCGACCACGCAGACCGTCAGCTCCTGCTCGGCCGCATTGGCCTGCTGCATCAGCCGGCAGGCCGCCGCCAGGCCGGAAGGGCCGGCACCGACGATGACCACGTCGAAATCCATGAATTCGCGTTCCATGACCCGTCTCCTCAATCTTTGCGCCGTCAGGGCCCCGCGGATCCGGCGGGGCGGGCGTGTCACGAACGGCCATGGCCGTTCGCTGGGCAGTGAACCTCCGGCGCGGCGTGCGTCAGGGCACGACTCGCCGGAGTGAAAATAGGGGTGCGACTCACGCTGGCTCGCCATGTCCTGCACGGACGATCGGCCGCTCGACACAAGGCGCTGGCGCGAAGCAGCCGCATAGCATGCCGCAACAGTAGCATTTAAAACGACCGTTTGTTTATTATGCTTGGGTCTGACGTAATAGCCACCGGAGGCGTTGCAGGAAATCGCCCGGTGGGTTTCACGCTCGGGCGTGTTGAGAGTGATTGTCAGGTTTGACCCCGGCAGCCAATTCTGCGCAAGATGCCCGCATGAGAATGGCGGCTCCCGGACAGTGAAAACCACGCCGGTCTGGCTGACTTCATCCGTCGGGTGCCAGCGGATATCGTGGCGAGACACTTGTCATCACGGTCATCTGTGGAAGATATTCACCTATCAAACGCTTGCATGAATCGAGCGCTGGCGGCCTCACGGTCACTGGTACTCCATGAGAAATCAGCGAGGACACCATGAAAGTACTCGTCGCGGTGAAACGCGTCATCGATTACAACGTCAAGATTCGCGTCAAGGCTGACCAGTCTGACGTCGATCTGACCAACGTCAAGATGGCCATGAACCCCTTCTGCGAGATCGCCGTCGAAGAAGCGGTGCGTCTGAAGGAAAAAGGCGTGGCGACCGAAGTCGTGGCCGTCACCATCGGCCCGAAGGCCGCCCAGGAACAGCTGCGTACCGCGCTGGCGCTGGGTGCCGATCGCGCCGTGCAGGTGATGACCGATGATGCCGTCGACTCGCTGGGCGTGGCCAAACTGCTGGCCAAGGTGGTCGAGGAAGAACAGCCCGGCCTGGTGATTCTCGGCAAGCAGTCCATCGATGCCGACAACAACCAGACCGGTCAGATGCTGGCGGCACTCACCGGCATGGGGCAGGGGACCTTCGCCTCCGAGGTGGTCGTCGATGGCGAGAGCGTCAACGTCACTCGCGAGATCGATGGCGGTCTGCAGACCGTCAAGCTGAACCTGCCGGCGGTGGTCACCACTGACCTGCGCCTGAATGAGCCGCGCTACGCCAAGCTGCCGGACATCATGAAGGCCAAGAAGAAGCCGCTGGACGTCAAGACGCCGGAAGAGCTGGGTGTCTCCACGGCTTCCAAGGTGTCACTGGTCAAGGTCACGCCGCCGGCCGAGCGTCAGGGCGGCATCAAGGTCGGCTCCGTCGATGAGCTGGTGGACAAACTCAAGAACGAAGCAAAGGTGATCTCATGAGCATTCTCGTCATTGCCGATCATCATGATGGCCAGCTGACCGGCAGCACCGCGAGTGTCGTGGCAGCCGCAACCGCCATCGGAGGCGATATCGACGTGCTGGTCGCCGGTGAGGGCGTAGGCGCCGTCGCCGAGCAGGCCGCCAGGCTTGCCGGTATCGCGCGTGTGCGTGTCGCCGACAATGCCGTCTACGCCCATCAGCTGGCCGAGAACCTGTCGGCACTGGTCGTGGCGCTGGCCGATGACTACAGCCACGTGCTGTCCAGTGCCTCCACTACTGCCAAGAACTTCATGCCGCGTGTCGCGGCACTGAAGGACGTGGCGCAGATCTCCGAGATCATCGCCGTCGAGAGCGCCGATACCTTCCAGCGCCCGATCTACGCCGGCAACGCCATCGCCACCGTCAAGAGTGACGATGTGCTCAAGGTCATCACCGTGCGTGCCACCGGCTTCGATCCGGTCGCGCTCGACGGCCAGGCGGCCATCGAGGCCGTGGACGTGGTCGAGGATGCAGGCGTCTCGAGCTTCGTCGAGGAAACCCTGGCCGAAAGCGAGCGCCCTGAGCTTGGCTCCGCCAAGGTGGTGATCTCCGGTGGCCGCGGCATGGGCAACGGTGAGAACTTCGCGCTGCTCAACGGTATCGCCGACAAGCTGGGCGCCGCCATCGGTGCTTCACGCGCTGCCGTCGATGCCGGCTTCGTGCCCAACGACATGCAGGTCGGCCAGACAGGCAAGATCGTCGCGCCGGATCTTTACATCGCCGTCGGCATCTCCGGCGCGATCCAGCACCTGGCGGGCATGAAGGACTCCAAGGTCATCGTCGCGATCAACAAGGACGACGAAGCGCCGATCTTCCAGGTCGCGGATTACGGCCTGGTCGGGGATCTGTTCGAGGTACTGCCGGAGCTGGAAGGCAAGCTCTGAGCAACGTCCCGCAAGGCTGAGGCCGAGACACCGCTAGGTGGCCTGGCCAATCAACGCGACCCGCTTCGGCGGGTCGCGTTTTTTTGTGTCTGCGGACAATGGCTGGGGAGGTCAGGGGTGAGTGCTTCAAGAGAAAGTGCAACGCTGCATTGCAGGTTTCAGAGCCTGATGAGGGGGCAGGGCGAGGCAAGATCAATTGATAATTGTTCTTGTTTGTAATACCGTCCATGCCAGTGATTTGCATTTCCACTCGGAAGCCACTAGCGGCCTGGCAGGCGACCGAGGATGCAACCAAGCCTAGTTCTTCAGGAGATGTCCGTGCGGCGTTCGACTTCTTTCCCCTTCCCGTGCGTGCGAGCCCTCGGTGGCCTGCTCCCGGCGCTGGTGCTGCTTGCACCGCTGACAGCCACCGCATTGCCGGCGCATGCCGAGACACTGCGTGACAGTGCCGCCACTCATCAGGAAACCCAGCGTGAGCTGCAGGCGCGCATCGACGCCGCCGATGACGAGACGCGTGCGCTGCTGGTGCGCCTGCGCGAAGCGCGTCAGGAAGCCGCGCGTCTGGAAAGCTATACCGCGGAACTGACGCCGCTGAATGCTGACCGCGCGGCGCGTATCGAGCGCCAGCGCACGGCGCTGGAGAATCTCGAGGCCACGCGTGAGTCGCTGCCGGGCCTACTGCGTCAGCAGGTCGAGGAGCTTGAGGACTTCATCGAGCAGGATCTGCCGTTTCTCAAGGACGAGCGCCTCGCGCGCGTCCAGCGTCTGCGTGACAACCTTTCCAATGCCAGCCTGAGCAATGACGAGCGCCTCGATCAACTGCTCAACGCCTGGCAGCAGGAGTTGAGCTACGGTCAGGGCTTCGATACCTGGCGCGCAGGGCTTGTCGGCGGAGAAGACACCGAGGTGCAGTATCTGCGTGTCGGCCGCGTCGGTCTCTATTACCTGACGCTGGATGGTCAGCATGGCGGCGCCTGGCAGGCCAGAAATGGCAGCTGGCAGGTGCTGGATGACAGCGGCCTGGAGGCGCTGCGCAAGGGCATCAGCATGGCGCGTGACCAGCAGGCACCGTCACTGGTGACCCTGCCGCTGTCGGTGCCGGTCGAGGACGTCGAGCTGGCGCCGAAGGGGCGTCTGTCGCAGTCCGCGCTCGAGAGCGCCGATCAGGCTGCCGCGGCAGTCACCAGCCCACGTACCACCACTACCCGTACCGCGCAGGAGTCCAGCTGATGGCGACGAATTCACAAGCGCCACGTGCGTCTCTGTCACGCCTGTTGCTGACGGCCGGCACCCTGGGGCTGCTGACGTTGTCATCTCCCGCCCTGCTGGCGGCGACCGGCAGTGCCGAGCAGTCATTGAGTGTCGAGCAGTTCGAACAGGCGGCCAGTCAGGCCGAAGGCCGCGATCAGGCGCGTCTCGACACCCTCTTGTCGGATCGCGAGGCACTGCAAGCGGCGGTCAGCGAGGCCGAGGCGCGGCGTGACAGCCTGCGCGAGACGCGCGCGACCCTCGAGGCCGAAGCGCAGGAGCAACAGGCGACTCTCAGCGGTCTGGACGAAGAGCGTCAGGCCCAGCAGGGCGATCTCGGTCAGGTCTTCGAGGTGGCGCGCAAGCATGCCCGCGAGACGCGTGAGGCGCTGGCGGGCAACTGGCTGCTGGTCGGCGGTCAGGCGCGTCTGCCGGACCTGGGACCCCGCGATGAGGTGCCGGGCCGCGAGCGTCTCGCCGCCCTGACCGCGGACATCCGCAGCATCGCCACCGAAAGCGGTCGCGCACTGCGCTTCCAGGCACCGCTGGCCGGGCCGGATGGCAGCATCAAGCCACGTGAGATCGTGCGCGTCGGCGAGCAGATGGCCTTCAGTGGTCACCACCTGCTGGCACCGCTGTCGGAAGACAAGGCCGTGGATGGCCCCTCGGCGCTGGAAACTCTCGGTCTTGCAGGCACCACGCCGCTGCGCATTCGCAAGCAGCTGGCGGCCTTCGATGCCGGTGACAGTGATCGCCTGAGCTTCGACCCCACCGGTGGCGATGTCACCCAGGCGCTGGCGCGGGCGCCACGTCTCGGTGAACGCCTCAAGCAGGGCGGTGCCGTCGGTTACGTCATCGTCGGCCTGGGCGTGCTGGGCCTGATCATCGCGCTGATCCAGCTGGTGCGCCTGTCGCTGACCCGTCGTGCGGTCAAGCGTCAGGAGGCCGACTTGAGCCAGCTCCGCGATGACAACCCGTTGGGTCGTGTACTGCATCGTTTTGAAGGCATGCGCCACGACCACGAGCCGGAAGCGCTTGAAGCCCGTCTCGACGAGGCGTTGCTGGCAGAGCAGCCCAAACTCGAACGCGGCCAGGCACTGGTCAAGCTGCTGGCTGCCATCGCGCCGTTGCTGGGGCTGCTGGGTACCGTGACCGGCATGATCGGCACCTTCCAGTCGATCACCGTCTTCGGTACCGGCGACCCGAAATTGATGGCCGGCGGTATCTCCCAGGCGCTGGTGACCACCGTGCTGGGTCTGGTGACCGCCGTGCCGCTGCTGTTCGCCCAGACCGGACTTTCCAGTCTGTCCAAGGGCCTGATGGGCCGTCTCGAGGGCCGTGCCAGTGCACGTCTGGCCGACCACCTCGAGAAGCGCGCTCCGAGCAAGGCTGCCAGCGCGGCGGCGCGTCAGCGGGATACCGAGCATGCCTGATTCGTTGGCCGCCTCTTCCTTGCTGAGCGGTGGCTTCGCGCCAGTGATGCGGCTGGTGGAAAGCGGTGGCCCGCTGATCGTGGTGGTCTGCCTGATCGCCATGGTGCTGTTCGGGCTGGCGCTGGAGCGCGGCCTCTACTGGCGGCTTGTGCACCGTCCGGCGCGTCAGCAGTTGATCCATGACTGGGTGGCGCGCAGCGAGCACCACAGCTGGTCGGCGCTCACCCATCGTGAAGTACTGACCCGTGAGCTGCTGTCACGTCTGCGCGCGCCGCTGCCGTGGCTCAAGCTGCTGGTGCTGATCTGCCCGCTGGCCGGCCTGTTGGGCACCGTGACCGGCATGATCCATGTCTTCGATTCGCTGGCGATCGCCGGCACCGGCCAGGCGCGTGCCATGGCCGACGGTGTGGCTCGCGCCACGCTGCCGACGCTGACCGGCATGGCGGTCGCGGTGGTGGGCCTGATGTTCGTCACGCGTTTCGAGCGCGTGGTGCGTCGTGAAGATCAGCGCCTGCACGACCGTCTGGCGCGCGCCGTCGACGATGCACGTTCCGGCATGTCCGCTGCGAACGGCTTTGATTCCTCCTCTGATACAAGCGAGACACCACATGCGTAGACGTCGCATGGAGGCCGCGGAAGACAGCGGCGAGATCAATCTGACGCCGATGCTGGATGTCGTCTTCATCATGCTGATCTTCTTCATCGTCACCACCAGCTTCGTCAAGGAGTCCGGGGTCGAGATCCAGCGTCCGGAAGCCTCCAATGCCACGGCGCGCCCCGATGCGGCGGTCATGGTCGCCATCACCGCCGAGGGCGCGGTGTGGGTCGACGGCAAGCCGGTGGATGCCCATCGCGTCGGCAACGCCGTGGCCGATCTTGCCGATGGTCAGCCGGTGGTGATCCAGGCCGACAGCCGCTCACAGACCGGCCTGCTGGTCGAGACGATGGATGCGCTGCGCAACGCGGGTGTGCAGGACATCGCGGTCGCCGCCTCGAAGGGCGAATGACATGACGCGACGCCTGTATGCCAATCGACTCGTCGGGCTTGTCGGCGGTGCCTTGCTGGCGCTGGTGCTGTTCTATGCGCTGGCCTTGCTGGTCGCGCCGCCGGTGAACGACACGCCGCCACCGGAGCCGCTGTCGGTCTCCACCGTGCAGGCACCTGAAGAGGCACCGCAGCCCGCACCGGCGGCGAGTGAAAGTCTGCCGACACCGCCTGCCGAGCCACCGCCGCCACCCAAGGCAGCCCCGATGCCGGCGCCCCAGGCGACAAGCCCGGTGGCGATTCCCGAGGTCAAGACGCCATTGCCGCCGACGCCAGAGCTGACCATGGATGACAGCCTGCCGCCGCTGGAAGTCGAGCGTCCGCCCAAACCGACCCCCAAGCCGAAACCGACGCCCAAGGCCAAGCCGGAACCCAAGGCGGTCGCCAGGCAGGCCGAGGCCGCTTCATCGTCGCAGTCGGCGTCTGACACGTCATCACAGGTCGCGGCGAAGCCGTCAAAGCCCAAGGCAGCCCCGGCAGCGCAGGGTGGTTCACCGCGGCCCACCGTACGCACCGCTCCTGAATATCCGAGTCGCGCGCGTCGCCGTGGTATCGAGGGCTTCGTCGAGGTGGCCTTCGTGATTCGTCCGGATGGCAATGTCGATAGCGGCTCGCTGCGAGTGGTGCGTGCCGAGCCGTCGGGCGTGTTCGATCGGGCGGCGATGAAGGCGATCGCGCGCTGGGAATTCCCGGCCGCGGGCAATGCGCGTCAGGCGCGCCAGCGGCTCGAGTTCCAGTTGCGTTGAGGCAACCCGTGACCCCATGGCGCGGACTTTCATCGGGTGTCTGATGTGTGTCATATGTCGTCATCTCCGAGGCCGTGGACTTATCGGCAATGCGCCGGGTCATGGCAGCGGATGAACGCAAGAGGAAAGACTCATGGTAGCGAAATCCACACCGCCGCAGGATGCCGACAGCGCTGAGCGATCGCGAGGCCTGATGGCGCGGGCGCGCCAGCTGCTGACACGCGGCGGGCGCCGACTCACCCGCGTGACGCTGGTCTCGACCTGTCTGATGCTGATGATGGAAGTCGGTGGCATCAGTGCGGCCCATGCGGCGACGCGCGTCTCCGCCGAAGTGGCGGGGCAGTTGCGCACGCTGCAGTCACGGCTGGATGAAGGCGATTATGACGAGGTCGGTGAGCGCGCCGAGCGTGAGGCCAAGCGCCAGCGCGGCGAGGTGCGCGCGCTGTATCTGTCATTGGCGGCCAGTGCCCGTGCACGCCAGGGCGATCAGGCCCAGGCGGCACGCTTGTATGCCGAGGCGCGTCGCTTGCCGGGCGTCAATGCCTCCCAGGCTCGCGAATGGCTGCGACGTGAAGCGATGCTGCGCCTGCGCGCCGGTGAGCGCGACAGCGGTATCGCTCGTCTGGCGGAGTATCTGCACGGTGGCTCGGCGAGTGCCGATGACCTGTGGCTGGCGGTCAGTCTGGAGGCCAATCGGGGTGACTGGGCGCGCGCCGAGGATTGGCTGGAGCGTGCCAGCAAGGCGAGTGCGCCAAGCGGCGATCGCTTGAAGCTGGCCGTCAGCGTCTATCAGCAGACCGGTCGCCATGGCGCGGCGGTGGCGCTGGTCGAGCAGGGGCTGGGCGAGTCACGTGACCCGCAGGACTGGCAGCGTGCCGTGGCGCTCTATCAGCGCCTCAACCAGAACACCCGCGCCGCCAGTACCTGGGAAGCGGCGTGGGCGGCGGGGATCGTCGGCGGCAGTGACGCCTACCAGCAGCGGGTCGACCTGCAGTTGGCGGCCGGTGCGCCGGCGCGGGCGGCGGAGCTGATCGAGGCGGGGCTTTCGAAATCCGCGACGCCTGAGGGGCAGCCGCTGCTTAAAGACACCCCGGCGCTGCGTCGCCAGCTGGCGCAGGCCTGGACGGCGGCGCGCGATGTCGAGCACGCGCTGAAGGCATGGGCAGCCGTCTCGCAGCAGAGCCAGTCGCTCGAGGATGCCCGGCAGTATGCCGAGCTTGCCTATGACTGGGGCCGCTGGGAAGCAGCGCAGCAGGCGCTGGCTGCGGCCGGTGAGCGTGGCGATGACTCGGCGCGTCATTGGCTGCTCTCCGGCGTGGTCGCCAGTCAGCTGGAGCAGTTCGACCCTGCGCGTGAAGCCTTCAAGAAGGCTCAGGCGCGTGGCGCTGAAGGGGCCGATGCCTGGCTGAAGTCCGTCGCCCAGCGCTGATGACGTGAGACGCTGGCGATCCAGCGCTGTCTGAGCATCACTGCAACGCAAACGCCGCCTTTCCTGATCGTCCTGAGACGGGAAAGGCGGCGTTTGCGTGTCTGGCGATCGTGTTCGCGCTGGCGTTGCTCAGCGTATCAGCCGATATCGGTCCACACCGGGGCGTGATCCGACGGCTTTTCCATGCCGCGCAGTGCGTAGTCGACACCGGAATCCTTGATCAGCGGAGTCAGGCCGGGGCTGGTCATGATCAGATCGATGCGCAGGCCGCGCTTGGGCTCACGCTCGAAGCCGCGTGAGCGGTAGTCGAACCAGCTGAACTGGTCATCGACCTCCGGGTGCACGTGGCGGAAGCTGTCGGTCAGGCCCCAGGCATGGAGGCGCTCCATCCACTCGCGCTCGATGGGCTGGAAGCTGGTCTTGCCTTCGCGCAGCCAGCGCTTGCGGTTGGGCTCGCCGATGCCGATGTCGCGGTCGGTGGCCGAGATGTTGTAGTCGCCCATCACCACCACATGCTGCTCGGGCTGGTGGTCTTCTTCCAGCAGGCGGAACAGCTGCTGATAGAAGCGCGTCTTGTAGGGGAACTTCACCGGGTGCTCGATATTCTCGCCCTGGGGGAAGTAGCCGTTGTAGACGATCAGCGGCTCGCCGTTCGGGCCGTCGATCTCGACGCCGATCATGCGCTTCTGGGCATCCTCGTCGTCATCCGGCATGCCGTAGTGCACCTTCTTTGGCACCTGACGGGTCAGCATCGCGACGCCGTAGTGGCCCTTCTGGCCGTGCCACACCACGTGATAGCCCAGCGCCTCGATGTGCGCGTGGGGGAATTCACTGTCCTGCACCTTGGTTTCCTGCAGGCCAATGACTTCCGGCTGATGCGTCTCGATCAACGCTTCCAGCTGATGCGGACGCGCACGGATGCCGTTGATGTTGAAGGAAATCAGGCGCATCACGCTTCGCCTCCACCATCATCCTTGGAGGAGCTGTCTTCCTTTGCCGGCGCATCAGGGTGCAGCGGCAACAGCGGCGCCGCGTTCATGCGCTCCAGCTTGGCGGCCGCCTGGGACTTGCGCTGGTCCTTCTTCTTGGCCACGTAACGCGGCCCGGAATGCACCTGGTCCGGGTTCTCGGCACGCCACTTCTTGAAGTCCTTGCGGCGGCCGGTACGAATCTGCACCTTGTCGGCGATGGAGCGGCTCTTCTTTCTACGTGTCATCTTCGGGCTTTCCTGTTCGGTGTCGGCAGTCGCCAGCCTTGAGTCGCACGGCAAGGCCGCGGCACGCGGGCAACCGCATCAGTTGTCGGGCATTCTACCAGCCTGCATGGGGCGGGTGCCATGAGGGGCGTCGTGGTGAGACGCATCGCGTGTCGTGCGCGCGAGGATGTCTTGCGCCAGGTGCGTCATGATGCAGGGGCGCGAAGACGCCGGCGGGCTGGTACAATATGTCGGCGTTATCGTCGCTGCCCGCAGGTGAGGTGCGTGACTGGCCGCTTGAACCGGCGCCTTGCGTCTCATGCACGATGGCGAGTCGCCTGCCTTTCGGGGCACGCTTCCCCTCACGCATGTCAGCGACAACGGCTTGCCGGACGCGCCAGTCTTGCTGCCATTGCCCGTGCCAGCGACAAGCAATATGTGAGTGTTACCTGAATGACCCTGGCAGGTACGCCGCCCCGGTCCACGCAGTAAGACAGATAGACAGATGGGCGGCGGCGAACTGTCCCGTGGCGTGGCCAAGGTTGCCCGGCAGTCTGATGCCCGCCCGATGAAGAAGCCCTTTCGACCGACACGCAGTATCGGCCGTCCTTGTGGCGACCCATGAGCCCGTCCGTTGCGTGAGCCCGGCGATGACATGACCGGTGCCACGTGAGCAGACCCTCATGGCAGACGTCCGCTCCAGTCCCTTGCCGAACATTCGGGCAGGGGAGCGCTGGATGCGTGAATCCGTCAAGAACAGGTGAGAGCATTCGTGTCCTTCTGCACCTGAGGCCTGCGTGGCCTCGGAGACGCACACCCAGGGGGTGTCGCCGCAGAAGTGCAGGGAATGGCTCCCAATCCGGTAAAGGCGCATGCAGCCCGAGACTACCGCGCATCAGGCGCGAGTCAGGCGAACCAGGTGAGACGACTGGGCATGACGAACCAACCGGGTGTGGCCTGTCACGGCGAGATTCCGAGAACGACCCGCGCCTGTCGCATATGAACCCTTGAAAAGAACGGATTACATGAGCGAGACGGATCAGACCCAGCCAGCCGCTGAGCAGACTCAGCAAGAGCCGCAGGACCCGAACCAGAAGCCGAGAAAGCCCAAGCGTCGTCGTCGCAAGCCGCGTCGCTCCCAGTCCAAGTGGAACCTCGATCAATTCCCGGTCGCGCCGGTCGCCGGTCAGTGGCGCTTCCATGATTTCGATCTGCCGCTGCCGCTGATGCGTGCCATCCAGAAGGCCGGCTTTGAATACTGCACCCCGATCCAGGCCCAGACCTTCGAGAAGGCGCTGCTGGGTGGTGACGTGGTCGGTCGTGCCCAGACCGGCAGCGGCAAGACCGCCGCCTTCCTGATCGCCACCCTGGCCTACTTCCTGGAAGAGAAGGCGCCGGAAGGCCAGAAGCCGGGCGCACCGCGTGCCGTCATCATCGCGCCGACCCGTGAGCTTGCGCTGCAGATCGAGAAAGACGCCAAGGCGTTCTCCGAATTCGCGCGCATCTCGGTGGCCTGCGTGGTGGGTGGCATGGACTACCAGAAGCAGCGTGAACGCCTCGAGCGCAAGGTCGACCTGCTGGTCGCAACGCCAGGCCGCCTGCTTGATTTCCATACCAAGCGCGATGTCGACCTCTCCGAGACCGAGGTGCTGGTGGTCGACGAAGCGGACCGCATGCTGTCGATGGGCTTCATCCCCGACGTCAAGCGCATCATCCGCGCCACGCCGCGTCCCGAAGAGCGCCAGACGCTGCTGTTCTCCGCCGAGCTGTCTTCCGACGTGCTGGGGCTGGCCGAGCAGTGGACGCATGAGGCGACTCAGGTCGCGGTCGAGCACGAAGCGACGGCTGCCATCGCGGCGGACAACGACGCCGTGCAGACCTACACCGTCAGCGATGATGACAAGCTGCGTCTGTTGATCAATCTGGTGAAGCAGGGCGAGATGGAGCGCTCCGTGGTCTTCGGCAACAGCCGTGGGCTGGTGCGCAAGATCAACGCCGCGCTCAAGGAAGCCGGTATCGAGTCGGCGGTGATGTCCGGCGCCGAGACCCAGACCGAGCGCCTGGAAGCCCATGAGGCCTTCCGCAACGGCAAGCTCAAGGTGCTGGTGGTCAGTGATGTCGCCGGACGTGGCTTCGCACTCGAAGACGCGACCCATGCGATCAACTTCACGCTGCCGGAAGTGCCGGAAGACTACGTTCACCGTGCAAGCTTCAGCGATGTGGCCTTGATCAGCTTCGTCGGTGAGGAGGATGTCTTCTCGCTGCCGGAAATCGAAGACTACCTGCAGGAAACGCTGCCGCGTCAGCAGCCGCCCCAGGGCCTGCTGTAACGCCTGCTTGCCTCCGGCCGGTCACAGAAAGGTGGCCGGTCGAGCTGGGCAGTCGAGGTAGATGGCAGTAGCACGCAAAGACGGCGGACAGCTCAGGCTGTTCGCCGTCTTGCGCTCCATGACCAGCAGGTTCGACGACATGTGAGCTGATGTCACGCGAGCTGACGGCAGGTGATCTGGTGACAAGCAGCCAGCCGCCAGTTGTTGTCGACCGGATGTCGTGGGTCAGGGGTGGTTGGCCAGTTGAGGAGAGAGACACGCAATGCTGGAAGATAGCCTCAAGGGCGAGATTCAGGGCGCCTATCGCAAGTTGCTCGAGGGTCTTGAGCTGACGCCGCGCTACGGGCAGCGGCTGATGATCGCCGAGATCGCGCGCACCCTGGGCAACATCGAGCAGAATCCGGAAGGCTATCGCCTCGGCAACGAGCATGTCTGCGTGCTGGAGGCCGGTACCGGTACCGGCAAGACGCTGGCCTATCTGCTCTCTGCGCTGCCGGTGGCCAAGGCGCGTGGCAAGCGGCTGGTGGTCTCGACCGCGACCATCGCGCTGCAGGAGCAGGTCATGCATCAGGACCTGCCGGCGCTCAAGAAGCATTCGGGTCTGAGCTTCGACTATGCGTTGGCCAAGGGCCGTCGCCGTTACCTGTGCGTGCAGAAGCTCGATCAGGCGCTGGAAGGTGTCGAGGACAACCCGACCATGGCGCTGTTCGAGCGCGACATGATCGCCAGCGACGGCGGCGGCTTCGTGGAGCTGGCCGGCAAGATGGCCGAGGACTATGCCAGCGGCGAGTGGGCAGGGGACCGCGACAGCTGGCCACTGCAGATCGAGGACCGCGACTGGGCGCGTCTGACCACCGACCATCGTCAATGCACCAATCGCCGCTGCAGCCACTTCTCGGCCTGCGCCTTCTTCCGGGCCCGTCGTCAGCTGGAGCAGGCCGACATCATCGTCGCCAACCATGACCTGGTGCTGGCGGATCTCTCGCTGGGTGGCGGGCTGGTGCTGCCATCGCCCAGTGACTGCATCTACGTCTTCGACGAGGCGCACCATCTGCCCGACAAGGCGCTGGATCACTTCCATCACCGTACGCCGATCAATCAGACGCTGCGCTGGCTGGGCAACCTCAAGAAGTCGCTCACCGAGCTGAATGCGGCGCTGGGCAGTCAGCCGACCATCGGCCGTCTGCTGGCGCGCATGCCCGAGTTGCTGGCGGATATCGAGCCGCGTCTGGGCGAGGTGTTCGGGCTGGGGCATCAGCTGGCGGATCTGCCCAATGGGGCTGGCGAGGACGTCACCAATCATCGCTTCGAGCGCGGTCAGGCACCGGAGGCGCTCAAGGAGCTGGGCCACAACCTGCTCAAGGGCTTCGCGGAGCTGTCGCGGGCGCTGGAGCAGATCGCCGACATCCTGCGTGAGAGCCTGGACCCGGAGAAGGCCACCGGACTGCCCAAGGAGAATGCCGAGGACTGGCTGCCGCTGGTGGCCCTGCTGCACGGGCGTGCGCTGGAAGCCCATGCGCTGTGGGAGGCCATCGGCCTGAGCGACCCTGCCGATGGGCCGCCGCATGCGCGCTGGCTGACCTTCGAGCGCTTCAATGGCGAGCCGGAGATGACTGTCTCGGCAAGCCCGGTGTCGGCCGCGGAAACGCTGGCGCGTCACCTGTGGGGCGCCTGTTTCGGCGCAGTGCTGACGTCCGCGACCCTGACGGCGCTCAATCGCTTCGAGCGCCTGCAGGAGCGCGCGGGCCTGGCCAATCGCTATCGCTATCAGCGTCTACCCAGTCCGTTCGATTATGGCAAGGCGGTGCTGGCCATTCCTCGCGAGGCGGTGGAGCCGTCGCCGCCTGGCCCGCATGAGCAGGCGATCGTCGACTTCGTCAATGCGCTGGATGTGCGCGAGGCGGTGCTGGTGCTGTTCAGTTCACGCAAGCAGCTGGCGGCGGTCAACAAGGCATTGGATGGCGAGACGCGCAAGCGGGTGCTGGCGCAGAGTCGTCTGCCCAAGCATGAGCTGCTGAGTCAGCATCGCAAGGCGGTGGATGGTGGGCGCGGCAGCATCATCTTCGGGCTGGCGAGCTTCGCCGAGGGCATCGATCTGCCTGGCAAGTACCTGACCCACGTGGTGATCACGCGGCTGCCGTTCGCGGTGCCGGATGACCCGGTCGGGGCGACGCTGGCGGAGTGGATCGAGTCGCGGGGCGGCAACCCGTTCATGCGTATCGCGGTGCCGGATGTCTCCATCAAGCTGGTGCAGGCCTGCGGGCGCCTGATCCGCAAGGAGGCCGATGAAGGGCGTATCACGATTCTGGATCGACGCATCCTGACCAAGCGTTATGGTCAGCAGTTGATCGAGGCACTGCCGCCCTTCGTGCGCGAGATCGATGGCGTGCGTCAGAACTGATGGTTCAGAACTGATGGAGCAGGGCTGAACGGTCAGAGCTGGCCCGTCAGCTGTCGACCCAGCGGCCACAAAAAAGCCCCGCCAATCGGCGGGGCTTTTTCATTCATTCAATGCTGCCGGTCTGAAACCAATGCTCTTAGACTTCTGGCTCAGGCTTCGGCAGGCTGCTCGAGGCGGGCGCGCAGGGCGTCCTTGAGCTTGGCGTCCATGGTCTTGAAGGTGTCTTCGGTGGTCGCCCAGTCGATGCAGGCGTCGGTGATGGAGACGCCGTATTCCATCTTGCTGCGGTCGGCATTGATCTTCTGCGCGCCCCAGTTGATGTGCGACTCGACCATCAGACCCATGATGGAGCGATTGCCCTCGAGGATCTGCTGGGTGACGTTTTCCAGCACCAGCGGCTGCAGGCCCGGGTCCTTGTTGGAGTTGGCGTGGGAGCAGTCGACCATCAGGTTGGCGGTGACGCCGGCCTTGGACAGTTCCTGCTCGGCCAGCGCGACGCTGACGCTGTCGTAGTTCGGCTTGCCGTTGCCGCCACGCAGCACGACGTGACCGTAGGCGTTGCCGCGGGTGCGGATGATCGCGACCTGACCGGCCTGGTTGATGCCGAGGAAGTTGTGGCCGTGGGACACGGACTGCAGGGCGTTGACGGCGACATCCAGCGAGCCGTCGGTGCCGTTCTTGAAGCCGACCGGGCACGACAGACCAGAGGCCATCTCGCGGTGGGTCTGGGATTCGGTGGTACGTGCACCGATGGCAGACCAGCTGATGCAGTCCTGCAGGTACTGCGGGGAGATCGGGTCGAGAGCTTCGGTGGCCAGCGGCAGGCCCATCTCGGCCAGTTCGACCAGCAGACCGCGCGCGATGTGCAGACCTTCCTCGATCTCGAAGGTGTCATTGAGATGCGGGTCGTTGATCAGGCCTTTCCAGCCGACGGTGGTGCGCGGCTTCTCGAAGTAGACGCGCATCACGATGTAGAGGCTGTCCTTCACTTCCTCGGCCAGCACCTTCAGGCGGCGCGCGTAGTCACGGGCGGCGTCCAGGTCATGGATGGAGCAGGGGCCGACCACGACCAGCAGGCGCGGGTCTTCGCCGTCCAGAATGCGCTGGATGGTGCGACGGCCTTCGATGACGGTCTCTTCGGCCTTGGCGGTCAGCGGGATGTCCTGCTTGAGCGCTTCGGGGGTGATCAGCACGTCCTGTGACAGGACGTTGAGGTTGTTGACGTGTTGTTCTGACATGACAGTGTCCTGAGCGGTGTGCGGTCTGCATGGCTGCTAGCAGAGTCAGACGAGCGTCTTCGCGCCCGCCATCCGTGTTGTGCGTACTGAATGACGTCCATGGTATCTGCTGCATGCCGGCTTGTCAGCGTCCTTGGGTCAAATTTAATCAACTGTCAAGCTGAGTGGCGCTGACTTGAAGCCCGTGGGTGTCAATGCGAGCGTAAATCGTAAAGAAATCGTTACGCTTTGACGTGTCAGCGTCGCCAAACGCTGTCATGACAGGAGTGAACACGCAAAACCTGAGGCTTTGACGGCATGGCGTCTTGCCGTACAAATGATAAACAGGAACACTGTGCGTTGATTTTGGTCGCGTCAGCGGGCCGCCGGGCGGTTTTTCGCCCCGCGCCAGGCATCGCATCCATCACAACGAATATCAAAGGGGCCGGATAACGCATGCGCGAGTCGCAATTCCTGTCAGGTGCTGATGCCCCGGGGATTCCTGATGTGGAGTCCGCAAGCGGTGCCTCCACTCCCGCGGAGGGAGCGAGTGAATGAGTGTCAATGAAACGGACCAGCAGTTGGTCGAGCGCGCCCAGAAAGGGGATAACCGCGCCTTCGATCTGCTGGTCAGGAAATATCAGCACAAGATTCTCGGCCTGATCAGCCGTTACGTACACGATCATTCAGAAGTGCAGGATGTCGCCCAGGAAGCCTTCATCAAGGCCTATCGTGCGTTGCCCAACTTCCGGGCCGAGAGCGCCTTCTATACCTGGATGTACCGGATCGCCATCAATACGGCCAAGAATCATCTGGTCTCGCGGGGCCGTCGTCCGCCGGGTACCGACATGGATATCGGCGATGCCGAGGTGGTCGATCAATCCGGTCGCCTGTCGGACATCGAGACGCCGGAAGCCGCCATGGCGCGCGATGAGCTGGAGAAGGTCGTCTTCGAGGCCATCGAGAAGCTGCCTGAAGATCTGCGCACCGCCATCACGCTGCGCGAGTTCGATGGCCTGTCCTATGAGGATATCGCCGAGGTGATGCAGTGCCCGGTGGGCACGGTGCGTTCGCGTATCTTCCGGGCACGTGAAGCGGTCGACAAGGCGATCCAGGGGTTGGTCAGTCCCGCCGCGGCGGTGTCTGCCGTCGAGTGACGTCGCTGTTCTGCGTCGCCCCTGTGAGAGAAGAGCCACAAAAATTTTGTTGGTTAAATTCAATCAACTCAGTGGCTTGGCGAAATCTTGCAGCTAAAGTGAATGTTTTCTGAACGAATGGCGGAACAATCCGTGCGGCGCGTGTTCTTACTGTTCAGTAGTCATGTAGCTCAGCGACTGCGTGCATGAGCGCTGGAAAGTCGAGTGGTGAGGGGCAGGGCACGAAGGCCCCTCTTCCACGGCGCAGTAACGCTGTTTGCCGTTGGCCCGCCCGGGCCATCAGCCGCCATGGTGAATGACGCCATTTGTTGCCAGGAGTGCAGATTGAAGCCGTCGTTCAATCTGACGAGTGTGAGGGTATTTACGCATGAATCTGAAGACCACCGAATCCGTGAAGGAGTCGCTGTCCGCGCTGATGGATGCGGAGGGTGACGAGCTGGATCTGCGTCGTGTCCTCAAGGGACTCGATGAGTCTCCTGAGGCTGCAGACACCTGGCGCCGCTATCACCTGGCGCGCAGTGCCATGCATCGTGAGCGTGAAAGCACCTTCACTCTGGATATCGCGTCGGCGGTCAGCGCTGAGGTCGAGCTGATCTCCCGTGAGGCTCCCGCGAGCGCACCGCCCGTAGCCGAGCGCCGCAGCCTGTTCTCCTTTGCCGGTTCCGCCGCCATCGCGGCAGGCGTCGCGGTGATGGTGATCACCGGCGTGCAGGTCTTCAATGGCGGTGACAATGGGGTGCCCGGCGGCGTGAACAGCGGTGCAGAGCTTGCCAGTGGCTCTTCCGTCAACCAGGGTGGTTCCGCCATCCAGGGCGGCACCGTGCGTCAGGTCAGCCAGCCGTCGGTGAACGCCGAGGCGTCTCAGTGGGTACAGCCCGGCGCCAACAACGGCTTGATGCAGGTCGGCGTGACGCCCTCCAGCTCGCGTCCGATGTTCATGGCGCCGCAGAGTGGCAGCTACGATTCCGGCATGTCGTCCAGCAATGTTGCCGCGGCGGATCTCGCGCAGCGTCGTCTGCTCGAGGCCTACCTGAGCCAGCATTCCTCGCGCGGCCCGGTGCCGGAGCGCAGCGAGTGGATCAGCCTGCAGGATGTTGCCCAGTAACATTCGCGGGATGACTGACTTGCGTGACCCCGCTGCCTAGGCAGATGAAAGCGGCATGGATGAACGTAAAAAAGAGGGGCGGCCATTGGCCGCCCCTCTTTTTTAGGTTCATTTTCACGTTCAATTTTTTCGTTCGATTCTTTAGGTACGGTTTTTCAGGTGCGGTTTTCAGGTTCAGGCTTTGCGCCCGCCTATCCTGCTCGCCTCCGGCCAACGCCGTCACTTGGCGGTGTGGCCACGCTCAGCCTCAGTCATGCAGATAGCGATCTGCCGTCTGGATGTAGAGTGCCTCGACCTTGGCGCGCGCCCAGGGCGTGCGGCGCAGAAACTTGAGGCTCGAGTTGATGCTCGGGTCGCTGAGGAAGCAGTTGATGGGAATCAGCTCGCCCAGGGTCTCGAAGCCGTAGTGGTCCACCAGCCAGGTCAGCAGTGCCTTGAGGGTGACGCCGTGCAGCGGGTCCAGGCGGGAAGTGGATGGGGGTGCGTCGCTCATGCGGGCTCCTGTTGATGGTATCGTGGGCGCTTGTCGGGCCTGAGGCGCGTGAAGTGCCGCCGTGAATGACGCTATTCTACGCGTATGTGTCGCCAGTGCGCGGCGAGTTTTTGCAGGAGTCAGCAAGATGATGCAGGAAGAGGGGCAGGTCACGGGGCATGGCAAGGAAGGCGTCTGGGTCGAGACTCAGCGTCGCTCCACCTGTGGTGCCTGCAATGCGCGCAGTAGCTGTGGCAGCGGCCTGTTGAGCCAGTTTTCGCGTCGCAAGCCGCATCGCGTGCTGATCCATGTGCCGGCAGGCGAAGACTTGCCGATGGTGGGCGAGCGGGTGGTGATCGGCATCGATGAGTCGGCGTTTCTGCGCAGTGCGGGTCTGCTGTATGGCCTGCCGCTGGTCAGCGGCATGCTGGGGGGGATCGTGGCCGAGCAGCTGGCGGGCGCTGGCACCCTGGCGGTGCCGTTGGGCTTCGCGCTCTCGTTGGCGGCGGGCCTGATGGTCGTGCGCTGGCATGCCGCGCGCCCTGAGCGCCAGGCACTCTACCGGCCACGCTTGATGCGTCGTCTCGGCACGGACGCGATGGCAATCAAGGCGCTGTAGTTGATGTGCTCAAGTGATGACGTGCTCAAGTGATAGCGGTAGTCGACTCTCTCGGCAGATAGGGGGAGTGACTTGCGTAGTCGGCAGGTGGCGTCGTCAGTCTGCATCGGGCTGGCATCGGCACCTGTCGGATGTTGGCGACGCATGGTTGCGTCCAGCGCGGCACCAATCGCTGAACTTCAACGACGCTTCGACGTCAATGAGAATGACGCCGCCAGCGATGTGACGCTGCCATCGTCAGTAGTTGCGTGATTGCACGCCTGATAACAAGTGATGACAGGACGTACCAGGAGCCGCACTGATGAAATCCCTTTCCCGCCTGATGGTACCTGCCTTGGCCATGGCTGCCCTGATGGGCTCCCAGCTGGTTCAGGCTCGTGAATTGCCCGACTTCACCCAGCTGGTCAAGGACTCGGCACCCGCGGTGGTCAATATCGCGACCACCACCGAGATCCAGCGCAGCTCGGGGCCGGTGTTCCGAGGGCCCAATGGCGAAGAGATGCCCGAATTCTTCAAGCGCTTCTTCGGTGATCAGCTGCCTGGTCCGGGCCGCGGGGGCGTCGAGAAGCGCTCCAGCCTCGGGTCTGGCTTCATCATCTCCGATGATGGCTACATCATGACCAATGCCCATGTCATCGACGGTGCCGATGAGGTGATGGTGCGTCTCAACGACCGTCGCGAACTCAAGGCGCAGGTGGTCGGCGAGGACAAGAAGACCGATATCGCGCTGCTCAAGGTCAAGGCGGAAGATCTGCCGACCTTGCCGATGGGCGACAGTGATGCGCTGGAAGTCGGTGAATGGGTGGCCGCGATCGGCTCACCGTTCGGCTTCGATCATTCCGTCACCGCCGGTATCGTCAGCGCCATCGATCGCACCTTGCCGTCGGACGCCTATGTGCCGTTCATCCAGACCGATGTGGCGATCAATCCGGGCAACTCCGGTGGGCCGCTGTTTGACCTCGATGGTGATGTGGTCGGCATCAACTCCCAGATCTATACCCGCTCCGGCGGTTTCATGGGCGTGAGCTTCGCGATTCCGATCAATGTCGCGATGGATGTCGCCGACAAGCTCAAGACCGATGGACGCGTGGACCGCGGCTGGCTGGGCGTCGTCATCCAGCCGGTATCCACGGACCTGGCCGAATCCTTCGGGCTGGACCGCGCGCGTGGTGCGCTGATCGCCGATCTTGATCCGGATGGCCCGGCCGCCGCCGCTGGTCTCAAGAGTGGTGACATCATCACTGCCGTGGATGGCAAGGCGGTCGAGAGCTCGACTTACCTGCCGCGCATGGTCGGTGCCAGCTCGCCGGGCGATTCGCTCAAGCTTTCCATCCTGCGCGATGGCAAGAGCCAGACGTTGACTGCCAAGGTCGGCCATTGGCCGGGCAGCGAGCAGGCGCATGCCGCCAAGGCCACTGATGACAAGCAAGGGCTGGGCGTTGCGGTGGCAGAGCTCGACAAGGCCAGCTTGAACGAGCTCAATCTGGACCATGGGGTGCGCGTGATGGAAGTCGACCCGCAGGGCGTGGCCGCCGAGGCGGGCATCAGCACTGGCGACGTGCTGGTCGAGCTCAATCAGCAGCCGTTGACCAGCGTGCAGGCGCTGCGCGATGTGGTCGCCGAGCTGCCGACCAATCGTCCGGTCTCGCTGCGCCTGGTGCGCAATGGTCGCCCGCTGTATATCGCACTGCGCATGCGTGCCGACAGCGACGAGTGATCCAGTCAGCGCCTGAGGCTAGTGACGAAAACGTGGGCGACAAGAGTGCAGGCAACAGAAGGTGACCGCCACCGGCACGATGGCGGTCACTCCGGCAGCAGACGGGGCGCACGGGCGACTGTGCGCCCCGTCTGCTGCCGGGCGGCCCTGCGGCTCACCCGAGTTCAGGTGGGCTGTGACAGGGCCCGGACGGGCGCAAAAGGCAACGCCTTCTATCATCGCTTGTGGTCGGACTGTACAATGCGTGCAATTCGATTTCCGTCGTCTCCCGTGTTGGCCGTGTGATTTCACGGAGACGGGCACAAATACAGAGCAGTGATCCATGACCGAACGCGTAACGCCGCCGTCCTTGAAGCATATCCGCAACTTCTCAATCATCGCCCACATCGACCACGGCAAGTCCACGCTGGCTGACCGCATCATCCAGCTGTGCGAAGGCTTGAGCGATCGTGAGCTTAAGGAGCAGGTGCTTGACTCGATGGACATCGAGCGCGAGCGCGGCATCACCATCAAGGCCCAGTCGGTGACCCTCGACTACCACGCCGATGATGGCAATACCTATCAGCTGAACTTCATCGATACCCCGGGGCACGTCGACTTCTCCTATGAAGTCTCGCGCTCGCTGTATGCCTGTGAAGGGGCGCTGCTGGTGGTGGATGCCGGCCAGGGTGTCGAAGCCCAGTCAGTGGCCAACTGCTATACCGCCATCGAGCAGGGCCTCGAGGTGCTGCCGGTCCTCAACAAGATGGATCTGCCGCAGGCGGACCCTGAGAAGGTCTCCCAGGAGATCGAGGAGATCATCGGTCTGGACGCGACGGATGCCTGTCAGGTGTCGGCCAAGTCCGGCATGGGCATGGAAGCGCTGCTCGAGCGTCTGGTGCGTGACATTCCGCCGCCCAAGGGCGATCCGGAGGCACCGCTGCAGGCGTTGATCATCGATTCCTGGTTCGACAACTACCTCGGCGTCGTCTCGCTGGTGCGTATCTTCGACGGCACCCTGAAGAAGGGCGAGAAGATCCGCCTGAAGTCCACCGGCCGCGACTGGGAGACCGGCGCCATCGGTATCTTCACGCCCAAGCGCAAGGAAACCGGCGTGCTGCGCGCCGGTGAGGTGGGCTTCATCGTCGCCGGCATCAAGGACATCATGGGCGCGCCGGTGGGTGACACCATCGTGCACACCAAGACGGCCGACAAGGTCGAGCGTCTGCCGGGCTTCCAGAAGGTCAAGCCGCAGGTCTACGCCGGCATGTTCCCGATCAGCTCCGATGACTACGAGGACTTCCGTGACGCCCTGCAGAAACTGGCGCTCAACGATGCCTCGCTGGATTACGAGCCGGAGAACTCCGATGCACTGGGCTTCGGCTTCCGCGTCGGCTTCCTCGGCACTCTGCACATGGAGATCATCCAGGAGCGTCTGGAGCGCGAGTACAATCTCGACCTGCTGACGACCGCGCCGACGGTGATCTATGAGGTGCTGATGGACAACGGCGATGTGCTGCCGGTGTCCAACCCGTCCAAGCTTCCGGACATGGCCAACGTCGATGAGCTGCGCGAGCCGATCTGCCGCGCTACCATCCTCGTGCCGCAGGAATATGTCGGCAACGTCATCACCGAATGCGTCAACCGTCGTGGCGTTCAGCTCGACATGCAGTTCCTGGGCAGCCAGATCCAGCTGATCTATGAACTGCCGATGGCGGAAGTGGTGATGGACTTCTTCGATCGCCTCAAGTCCATCTCCAAGGGCTATGCCTCGCTGGATTACAGCTTCGAGCGCTTCGAGGCCGCCAAGCTGGTACGTCTGGACGTGCTGATCAACGGCGATCGCGTCGATGCACTGGCGGCGATCATCCACCGTGATCACGCACATGGCCGCGGCCGTCTGCTGGTCGAGAAGATGAAAGAGCTGATCCCGCGTCAGATGTTCGATGTGGCGATCCAGGCGGCCGTCGGTGGCCAGGTCGTGGCACGCTCCACCGTCAAGGCGCTGCGCAAGAACGTGACCGCCAAATGTTACGGCGGCGACGTCAGCCGCAAGAAGAAGCTGCTCGAGAAGCAGAAAGCGGGCAAGAAGCGCATGAAGCAGGTCGGCCGGGTGGAAATTCCCCAGGACGCCTTCCTTGCCGTGCTCAAGATGAACGACTGAGGCAGGCCGCCGACTGGCGGCTTGCCACCAAGACCCAGGGCAGACAGGGACAACGATGGATTTCTCGCTAGTATTGGTGATTGCCGTAGCGGTAGCCGGCGTGGTGTGGTTGATAGACCTGGTTGCCCTGCGCAGTGCGCGCAAGGCGCGTGTGGCCAAGGCCGAGGCCTCCGTCGAAGGAGAACTGGACGCTGGCACGCGTGAGAAGCTGGCGCGTGACCCGTGGCCGGTGGACTATGCCAAGTCCTTCTTCCCGGTACTGCTGCTGGTACTGGTGGTGCGCTCCTTCGCGTTCGAGCCGTTCCAGATTCCGTCCGGCTCGATGCTGCCGACGCTCAAGATCGGCGACTTCATCCTGGTCAACAAGTATGACTATGGCCTGCGCCTGCCGGTGGTCGACACCAAGGTGCTGGAAGTCGGCGAGCCGGAGCGTGGTGATGTGATGGTGTTCCGCTTCCCGGAAGATCCGTCCACCAACTTCATCAAGCGCGTCGTTGGCCTGCCGGGCGATACCATTCGCTACGAAGGCAAGCAGCTCTACGTAAATGGTGAGGCCATCGACAAGACATTGAATGCGCGCAACTCCAGTGAACAGTCCGGTGAAGACCTGCTGGATGAGACACTGGGGAAACACGCGCATCAAATCTACAATAATCCTCAGGACCCCGGCCCGCAGATGCGCGAGATCCGGGTGCCGGAAGGCATGTACTTCGTGATGGGTGACAATCGTGATCACTCCAACGACAGCCGCTACTGGGGCTTCGTGCCGGAAGAGAACATCGTCGGCAAGGCGGTGGCGGTATGGATGCACTGGAAAGAAGGGTTCCCGGACTTTTCCTCGGTACGCCTGATTCATTGATCAGTGCATTGACCGGGCCGCCGAGAGGCGGCCCGGTCGTGTCTGGCAGGGCCACATTGGCCCGCCGGCCTTATCAGTGCGGATCTTCGACATGGGACGATGCGTCGTGCCTGCCATGTCAACCTGCTGTTCATCATGTCGGACCCGTGGCCACAAGCTTGCGGGCAGCGCGGCTGACGAATATCGGATTGGGATGGTGGCAATCGGCAACTCCTCAAGCCGCGTAGGCTTCGGGCATCGCGAGACATGTCGAAGACGACAGGCATCAGTCAGCAAGACTGATGCACCATTCGACAGGACGCCCGCGGGCGTCGGCGACAAAAAGAGAGTAGGGAGACCTGTGAGTAGCCCGCTGAATGCCTTTGTAAAGCGTATCGGCCACACCTTCGAGGATGCGAGCCTGCTGGAACTGGCTCTGACCCATCGAAGCTATGGTGGCCAGAACAATGAGCGTCTCGAATTCCTTGGCGACTCCATCGTCAATTTCGTGATCGCCGAAGCGCTGTTCCTGCGCTTCCCCCAGGCCCGTGAAGGCCAGCTGTCACGCCTGCGTGCGCGCCTGGTCAAGGGCCAGACCCTCGCGGAGCTGGCGCGTGAATTCAATCTCGGCGAGAACCTGCGTCTGGGCTCCGGCGAGATGAAAAGCGGCGGTCACCGTCGCGAGTCCATTCTGGCCGATGCCGTGGAAGCCGTGATCGGCGCCATCTATCTGGACGCCGGTATGCAGGTGGCACGTGAACACGTGCTGCGCTGGTACGCCACCCGTCTTGAAGCGCTGAATCTTCAGGACACCCAGAAAGACCCCAAGACGCGTCTGCAGGAGTTTCTGCAATCGCGTCAGGCGGCACTGCCGCGTTATGAGGTGACCAGCGTCGAAGGCGAAGCCCATTCGCAGACCTTCAGCGTCGATTGCCACGTCGAGATGATCGACACCAAGACCACAGGCGTCGGCTCCAGCCGTCGTCATGCTGAACAGCAGGCGGCCGAGTTCGCGCTGCAACTGCTCGAACCTGCCCGCGGAGGCCGCTCATGAGCCATACCCCAGAAGACAACGTCACCCCGAGCGGCGACGCCCCTGATCACTCCACTGATAACGGCGCCGACACCCCGGATGCCCTCGAGGGCATGCTGGCCGCCGCCGGTGTCAGCGATCAGCCGCTGCCGGACACCCGCTGTGGCTTCGTCGCCATCGTCGGTCGCCCGAATGTCGGCAAGTCGACGCTGATGAACCACATCCTGGGCCAGAAGGTCTCTATCACCTCGCGTCGTCCGCAGACCACGCGTCACCAGGTGATGGGTATCCATACCGAAGAGGGCACCCAGTGCGTCTTCGTCGATACCCCGGGGATCCACATCATGCAGCGCGATCGCAACAAGGCGATCAACCGCTTCATGAACCAGGCCGCCACCCAGGCGCTGCGTGATGTCGATGCCGTCGTCTTCATCGTCGACCGCACCCGCTGGATGGAAGAAGACCAGATCGTGCTCGAGAAGCTGGCCCACGTGAAGGCGCCGGTGATTTTGGTGGTCAACAAGATCGATTGGCTCAAGGACAAGACCACTCTCGCGCCCTGGCTGCAGAGCCTGCAGGAGCGTCGTGACTTCGCAGCCATCATTCCGATGTCGGCCAAGAACGGCACCAACATCGATCTGCTGCTCGAGAACGTGATGAAGCGTCTGCCGCAGGGCGAGCACATGTTCGCGGACGACCAGATCACCAACAAGAGCTCTCGCTTCCTGGCCTCCGAGCTGGTGCGCGAGAAGGTGATGCGTCAGCTGGGCGACGAACTGCCCTACCAGATGACCGTCGAGATCGAGGAATTCAAGACCGATCAGCGCGGCACCCTGCACATCAGCGCGCTGATGATGGTCGAGCGTCAGGGTCAGAAGAAGATCCTGATCGGCGAGAACGGTGAGCGCATCAAGAACATCGGCCGCGAAGCGCGTCTCGAGATGGAGCGTGCCTTCGATGCCAAGGTCATGCTGAACCTGTGGGTCAAGGTCAAGCGTGGCTGGTCGGATGACGAGCGTGCCCTGAAGAGTCTGGGTTACACCCACGACAAGGACTGACGACGTCGCGCGAGCGGCGCGGGGCGGTGGTGATCCGAGAGGGTCGCGCCTGCCATGTGCCGCCCGTCGCTGATCCGATGTTCTCGCGGCCTCTGCCGCGCACCGCCTGGCCCTGTCCAGGCGGTCTCGTTTCTTGCCAGCCCCTCTGCCAGTCCTTCTGCCAGCTTTTTTTGCCAAGCCACCGTCTGACGTGAGCCTGCCTGATGACGCCGCAACCGGCCTTCCTGCTGCATCGCAAGCCCTACCGTGAAACCAGTGCCATCATCGAATTGCTGACCCTCGAACACGGACGGGTGCGCGCGGTGGCGCGTGGCGTTCAGCGCCCGGGCAGCAAGGCGCGTGCCCGACTGCAGCCGTTCACGCCCTTGCATGTCACCTGGCGAGGCGAGAACGATCTCAAGACGCTCAACCTGATGGAGACCGGCGGCAGTGCCAGTCTGCTGGCGGGCGAGGGGCTGCTGTGCGGGTTCTACGCCAATGAGCTTTTGACCCGCACGCTGCCGGTGGAAATGCCGGTGCCGGAGCTGTTCGCGCTCTACTCGCTGACATTGGATGAGGTGGCACTGCCCGCCAGACGTGCCGCCGCGCTCAGGCGACTCGAATACAGTCTGCTGGAAGCGCTGGAGCAACTGCCGCAGTTTCGCGCCCTGGATGACAGCCCGCTGATGCCGGATGTGCGCTATGACTATGTGGTCAGTGAGCGACGCTTTCAGGCGCAGCCGCCAGGCGCGGCGGGCATCGAAGGGCGGGCCCTGAAGTTGCTGGCCAGCGAAGACTGGGGCCATGCTGGGCTTGCCCGCGAGAGCCTGTGGCTGGCGCGGCGTGCGCTGGCGCCGCTGCTGGGGGAGCGCCCGCTGCGCTCGCGCGAGTTGATGATGCAGCTGACGGCCAGGCGGCGTCAGAGTCGTCAGTCCGACTGACGTCATCAGGCGTGGCGACACTGTCCGGCTGCGGCGTGACGCATGATAGTATTGCGCGACCTGTCTTCGGCATGGCCCTCGTCGCCATGCCTGTTCTCTTGTTCATCGTTAGGAGCTGACCATGCATCCGCTGCGCATCCTGCTCGGGGTCAACATCGACCACATCGCCACACTGCGTCAGGCGCGTGGTACCCGCTATCCGGACCCGGTCCAGGCCGCGCTGGTCGCGGAAGAGGCGGGTGCCGACGGTATCACCGTGCACCTGCGTGAAGACCGTCGCCACATCCAGGAGCGCGACGTGCGCATTCTGGCCGAGGTGCTCAACACGCGCATGAACCTCGAGATGGCCGTCAGTGAAGAGATGCTGGCGCTGGCCGAGGAAGTCCAGCCGGCCAACGTGTGTCTGGTGCCGGAAAAGCGCGAAGAGCTGACCACCGAAGGCGGGCTGGATGTCGCCGGTGATCTGGCGCGTATCACCGCCGCCTGCGAGCGTCTGGCAGCGGCGGGCTGTGAAGTCTCGCTGTTCATCGACCCGGAGCCTGAGCAGATCCGTGCCGCCTTCGAGGCCGGTGCGCCGGTCATCGAGCTGCATACCGGCGCCTATGCCGATGCCACGGGCGAGACGGCGCGTGTCGAGTTCGAGCGCATCGCGGCCGCCGCGGAACTGGCCAACGAGCTGGGGCTGGTGGTCAATGCCGGTCACGGCCTCAACTATCACAACGTCGAGGCGATCGCGGGTATCTCAGGGCTCAACGAGCTGAACATCGGTCACGCGATCATCGCGCGCGCCATGTTCGTCGGCCTGAAGGAGGCCGTCATCGAGATGAAGCGTCTGTGCATCGCAGGCCAGGAAGCGGGCCTGATGGCCGCGCTGGATGCGCACGATCATGACCATGACCACGAACACGGTGATGACCATGAGCATGTGCAGGGCTCAGGCTGCTGCGGATGATCGTCGGCATAGGCACGGACATCGCGCGTATCGAGCGCTTCGAGGCAGGCATGGCGCGCCACGGCGAGCGCTTTGCGCGCCGATTGCTGGGGGAAGAGGAGCTGGCGCGCTTTGCCGATCACCCTCAGCCGGCGGCCTTTCTGGCCAAGCGTTTCGCGGCCAAGGAAGCCTTCGTCAAGGCGTTGGGCACCGGCCTGCGTCAGGGCATGCGCTTCACCCAGATTCAGGTGGTCAACGACGCCCTGGGCAAGCCCTCGCTCAAGCTGTCTGACGAGGCGGAAGCCCTGACCGCGCGGGCGGGTATCCGCCATCTGCACCTGTCGATCAGTGATGAGCGTGATCAGGCCATCGCCTTCGTGGTGCTGGAGCGTTAGCCTATTCGGTCTGGCGCTGGATCGCGCCTGTGAACACGGCGCTCGAAACGACAACGCCACCCCTGCCTTGCGGCAGCGGGTGGCGTTGTCGTTTGTGCAGGGCTGGTCTTTCAGGACTGGTTTTTCAGGGCTGGTTTTTGGACTGGGGCTCGCTCGTCTGTGGCTTGCTTACCGATGACGAGCCTGTGTCGGATGGCTCAGCGGGTGCATTCGAGGGTGCGGTGGCGGACGATGAAGAGGTCTCGACAGGGGACGCTGTCGGCGTCTCAGGCGTCTCACCCGCGGGACTGGCCGGTTCAAGTGGCGCGGCGAGCAAGGCCTTGGCCTCATCGCTGTGCGACCACTGGATCAGGCTGTCGATGGCCGCGAACAGGGCATCGACATCCTCTTCCAGCTGCGACAGGCCGCTGACGCGGATGCGGGTCTCCAGCGCTTCCACCAGCAGTGCCAGGCGCGGCACGCCACAGTAGCGGCAGGCGCCGTTGAGATAATGCACGCCATCGAGCATCGCCTCGTTGTCACGCGCCTGCCAGGCGCGGCGGATCCTGGCCTCGCTCTCCGGCAGGCTCTCGATCAACAGCCCCAGCATCTCCAGAGCCAGCGCCTCGCGGCCACCGGCCATCTCCACGCCCAGCGCCATGTCGACTACCGGCAGGTCGGCGTCCTGCTCCAGGCTGAGCTGACTCTTCGCGGCAGAGCGGGGCAGCGGCGCTGCCGACGATGAGGACTCAGCCTGGCTGGCAGCGTCTTTCACTCCCGGCGGCAAGGCAGTCGTCGCCTGACTGCGAGCAGGGCTGCGCGCTTGGTTGCGTTCTGGACTGCGCGATTGGCTGCGAGCAGGGCTGCGCGCTTGGTTGCGTTCTGGACTGCGCGATTGGCTGCGAGCAGGGCTGCGCGTTTGGCTAGATGACCGCGCGGCCTGCGGTGGCGGGTTCAGCGAAATGCCTAGATGACGGCTGAGCAGGTTGGCCAGCAGGCCCTCGTCGATGGGCTTGATCAGGTAATCATCCATGCCTTCCGCCAACAGCTCTCGCCGTTCATGCGCCAGTGCATGGGCGGTGAGGGCGATCACCGGCAGGTGGCGGTTGCCCTCGCGATGCTGATGACGCAGCGCCTTGGTAGCTTCCAGCCCGTTCATGCCCGGCATCTGGATATCCATCAGGACGGCATCCACGACCTGCTCCTGAGCCAACGCCAGCGCCTCTTCGCCACTCTGGGCGGCCAGGGTGTCCAGCCCCATGTCGGTCAACAGCTCCTCGGCCAACAGGCGGTTGGAGGGGTTGTCGTCGACCACCATCACGCACTTGCGAGGCTGCGCAGGCGTTTCCTGGCTCGCAGGCTGGGCGGTGAGCTCAGGCCGCGGGCCAGCCGGTGGAGTCTTGACAGGCGTGGCGTTCGCGGCAGGCGTGCTGGCTGGCTTGGCACTCTCATCAGTCTTGTCGATCGGCTTGGCGGCTGGTGCCGTGCTTGCGTCCTGCTCACGTGTGGCCGGCTCGAACGAGGTGAAGGAGGCGCTGCGTGGCGCCTGAGTCGGGTCGCGGTGAGGTGAGTGCAGCAGATTGGCCAGCTTGTGACGCATCTGCAGGCGTGTGACCGGCTTGCTGACCACTTCGTCGATACCGTACTGCTGCAGGTTCTCGGCGTCGGCGGGCAGGGGCGCGTTCAGCAGGCCCAGCACGCGACACGGCAGATGCTTGAGGCGCGCGCCCCATTCATCCAGCCGCTTGAGGTCGCGGCTCTCCAGCGCGACCACCACCAGGTCCGGCTGCTCTTCGATGCCGACCAGCGTCAGTGACCAGCGGGTCAGCAGGTAACTCAGGGCGCGACGGGTGGCCGAGTGCGGCTCGATCAGGCAGATGCGTTGATGATCGAACACGACTTCGCGCGGGCGCTCCTCGATGCTGCTGACCGCCACCGGCACGCTGAACAGGAAGGTGGAGCCGTGGCCGGGCAGGCTGTCGACCTGGATCTCGCCGCCCATCTGCTCGACCAGTCGCTTGGAGATCATCAGCCCAAGGCCGGTGCCGCCGAACTGGCGTGCCCGTGACGGGTCTCCCTGCGAGAAGGCCTGGAACAGACGATTGCGCTGGGCGCTGTCCATGCCGATGCCGGTGTCTGCCACCGCGATCTTGAGGCGGGTGTTGCTGCCGGAGAGGTCATCCACCATCACGCGCACGATGACTTCGCCGCGCTCGGTGAACTTGACGGCATTGGCGACCAGATTCGTCACCACCTGCTTGATGCGCAGCGGGTCGCCCTCGAAGCGCTGCGGCACGTCGTCATAGACAAGCCCGAGCAGATGCAGATGCTTGCGATGGGCCTCCGGGGCATGCATGGCGAGCACTTCCTCGATCAGCGGCTCGATGTCCATCTGCACCTTCTCGAGCTCGAGCTTGCCGGCTTCGATCTTGGAGAAGTCGAGAATGTCATTGATCAATGACATCAGGCTCGAGGAGGCATTCTGCATGTGACCCAGCCAGTCGCGCTGGCGGTTGTCCAGATCGCTGCGCCCCAGCAGGTTGCTGAAGCCGATGATGCCGTTGAGCGGCGTGCGGATCTCATGGCTCATGTTGGCCAGGAATTCCGACTTGATGCGGTTGGCTTCCAGCGCCTTGCGGCGCGCCATGTCGAGCTCGATGTTCTTGATCTCGACGGTTTCCATCGACTCGTGCAGGTCCTGGGTGGTCTGTTCGATCTGGTCCTGCATGTCCTCGCGGGCGCGCTTGAGCTGCTCGACGCTGCGGTTGTAGTTCTCGGCCAGCTCGCTGAGGTCGTCATTGCCTGCCACCGGCAGCTGGCGGTGTGTCTCGCCGCGCGCCAGACAGGTCAGGGCCTCGCCCAGCTCATGCAGCGGCTGCAGCATGCGGCGCGAGCCATGGAAGGCCAGCAGCAGCAGCGCCAGACCGAAGACCAGATTGGCCAGCCCGTAGCCGACCAGCAGCTGGTAGCGATGCAGCACCAGGCGGGTGTCGGAGGCCTCCAGCACCAGCCACGACATCTGCTCGCCGCGTTGCGTCTCGCGCCACGGGTCGATGACCGGCATCACCATCACCAGCGAGTTCGGGTCCGAGGGGTAGGCCTGACTCTCGACCAGCGTGCTGGTTTCCGGGCGCTGGCTGGGGCCGAGATGCAACAGGGCGCCGCCGTTGGCGGTGCGCAGCGTCAGGGCGCGCACGTCGCGCTGGTCGATCAGCATCTGGGCCTGCTCGTGCAGGCGCTGGTCGTCAGCGGCGAGGGCGGCGTTGGCCATGCCCGGCATGATGGCCTGCATGCTGGCCTGCAGGCGCTCCATCATGGCCAGGCGCTCACCGCTGATCTCGCGGTCCACCGCATACAGGCTGAACATCAGGCTGGTGGCGAGGGGCAGCAGCAAGAGGGCAAGCTGGAATCGGGTACGAAGCAGCATGGCAATCCATCGTCAAAGGGCGAACGAGCATCAGCGGCAAGCATACCTCGCGCTCTTGAGCGAAGCGATGGCGAGCGCCCTGACAGGGCTGGGCGGGAGCGATATACTGCGCGCATCATCTACACCCCGACGCGGCCCCCCGTTCGTCCTTGGTCCCGATGCCAGCGCCTGACCGCTGTCATTCGGCTGTCCGGGCGCGGCGTCTCTGGAGTCTGCCTCTCATGTCTCATCTCAGCGAAACCCCCGGTGACGCCATCCCTGGCGCGTCCGATTATCCCAGCCTTGCAGATGTCGTCGGCAACACGCCGCTGGTGCGCCTGACGCGTATCACCGCGGGCCGCAACAATGTGCTGCTGGCCAAGCTGGAGGGTCACAACCCCGCCGGTTCGGTCAAGGATCGTCCGGCGCTTTCCATGTTCCAGGAGGCGGAAGCGCGCGGCGAGATCTCTCCCGGCGATACCCTGATCGAAGCGACTTCCGGCAATACCGGCATCGCGCTGGCCATGACGGCGGCCATCAAGGGCTACCGCATGGTGCTGGTGATGCCGGCCAGTGCCTCCAGCGAGCGCAAGCAGGCGATGGGGGCCTACGGGGCCACGCTGATCGAAGCCGATGGCATGGAGCACGCGCGGGACCTGGCCGAGGGGATGATCGCGCGTGGCGAGGGCAAGGCGCTGGATCAGTTCGCCAACCAGGACAATCCGCTGTCGCATTACCGCACCACCGGGCCGGAACTCTGGCAGCAGACCCATGGGCGCATCACGCACTTCGTGTCCTCGATGGGCACCACCGGCACCATCATGGGCACCTCGCGCTATCTGAAGGAGCAGAATCCGGCCATCGAGATCGTCGGCCTGCAACCTGCCGAAGGCGCCAGCATCGCGGGTATCCGCCGCTGGCCTGCCGAGTATCTGCCGCGGATCTTCGATGCCTCACGCATCGACCGCACGCTGGATATCGGCCAGCACGAAGCCGAAGTCTGCATGCGCCGTCTGGCGCGCGAAGAAGGCATTCTGGCCGGTGTCTCCTCCGGCGGTGCGCTGGCGGGCGCGCTCAAGCTCGCCGAGCAGGTCGAGAATGCGGTCATCGTGTTCATCGTCTGTGATCGGGGAGACCGCTATCTCTCGACAGGCCTCTATACCCAGGACGACGACATGACTCAGCAGGACACGCCCCACAATGAAGCCGTCGCAGGGGAGCGTTCCTGATGGCGCTGCTTGGACAGAAGCGACCGGCACGCAAGCCGACCCGTCGCGAGAAGGAAGTGTCCAGTCGTGGCACCCGCAATGCCAGCGACGCCGACAGCCAGTGGCTGACGGTCGACCGCCTGGCCCATGATGGGCGCGGCATCGCCCATGACGAGAGCGGCAAGACCCAGTTCATCGATCAGGCCCTGCCCGGCGAGCGCGTGACGCTGGCCATCCACCGTACCCACAAGCGCTTCAATGAGGCGCATGTGCGTGCACGTGACAATGCGGCTGACAGTCGCGTGACGCCGCCCTGTGCCTATTTCGGCAGCTGTGGCGGCTGTGACCTGCAGCATATGGCGCTGGATGCCCAACGCACCCATAAGGTGCAGGTGCTGGGCGAACATGCGACACGCAATGGCGTGACGCTGCCCGAGATTCAGCCGCTGGGCGATGATGAAAGCCGTTATCGCCGCCGCGCACGCATCGGCGTACGCGTGACCGATGCCGGTGAATTGCAGTTCGGCTTCCGGGGACGCGGCAGCAACCAGCTGGTCGATATCACCACCTGCAGCGTGCTGGTACCGGAGCTGGACCGCCTGCTCGCGCCGCTGCGTGAGCTGATCGAAAGCCTCGAGGCGCCCAAGCGTCTGGGCCATCTGGAGCTGACCGCTGCCGAAGGGCAGGTCATCGTGGTGGTACGCCAGCTCAAGGCGGTGCCGCGTGATGCGCAGCGCTGGCAGGCCTTCGCCGAGCAGCACGGCCTGGTGGTCGGCTGGCGGGTCGGACGTGATCCGGTGGAGCTGGAGTGGCTGTCGGGTACGCCGAACGCCGCGTATTCGCTGAATATCGGCGCAACGACGTTGCGTCTTGCCTTCTCGCCGGGCGACTTCGTGCAGGTCAATGCGGCACTCAATCAGCGTCTGATCGACACCGCTTTCGAATGGCTGGGCGACGTCAGTGGCCTCAAGGTGATAGACCTCTACGCCGGTGTCGGCAACCTGACCCTGGCGGCTGCCGCGGCCGGCGCCAGTGAGGTGACGGGCATCGAGGGCAGTCAGGGCATGGTCGATCAGCTGATGGTCAATGCCGAAGCCAACGGACTGGCGCAGGTGAGTGCACGTCGAGCGGACCTGAGCAAGGCCCTGCCGTCACTTGAGGGTATCGACCTTCTGGTACTAGACCCACCGCGTGATGGCGCTCAGCCTCTCTGCGAGGAGCTGGCACGTGATCTGCATGCTGGGAGGGTCAGCCGAGTGCCGCAGCGTGTGCTGTACATCGCCTGTGACCCGACCACGTTGATGCGTGATGCACGGCTGTTGCAGAACGCCGGTTATCGCGTCACGCGTGCCCTGATGGCGGACATGTTCGTTCACACGGCACATCTGGAATCGATGTTGCTGCTGGAGCGGGCGGAAGACTGAGGCGGTGCCCTCGGGCACTGTCATCAAGATGGCAAGATATTCAAGGACATAGGGTCATGGTCAAGGTGCGCGAAGATCAGCCGCTGACCGATAGCGGTGGTGTGGACATCCCGGTGTGGGTCGCGCGACTGCGCGAGGAAGTCCCGTCGGTGAATGCCGAGGTCATGGTGCAGGCCTGTGAAGTGGCGCTCAAGGTGGCGCGCGAGGCGGACGCCCGCGGTGACAAGCCGTGGCGCGAGCCGCTGCGCAGTTTCCGTTTCAGTCTCGAGATGGCCGACATCCTGTCGGAACTCAAGCTCGACCAACCGGCGCTGGTCGCGGCCGTGCTCTATCGCGCGGTACGTGAAGGGCATCTGGGGCTTGAGGCCATCGAGAAGCATTTCGGCAAGGAAGTGGCCCGCCTGATCGATGGCGTGCTCAACATGGCCGCCATCAGTCAGCTGCAGGCGCCGAGTCATGGCATGGCGCAGCATGACCAGCAGGACAACCTGCGCAAGATGCTGGTGTCGATGATCGATGACGTGCGCATCGCGCTGATCAAGATCGCCGAACGTACCGTCGCCCTGCGTCACGTCAAGGATGCCCCGCGCGAGAAGCGCATGCGCGTGGCCAGCGAAGTCTTCGATATCTACGGGCCGCTGGCGCACCGCCTGGGCATCGGTCAGCTCAAGTGGGAGCTGGAGGACCTGTCCTTCCGCTACCGCGAGGAGGATGAATACAAGACCATCGCCAAGCAGCTGTCCGAGAAGCGTCTGGAGCGTGAGCACTACATCGCCGACCTGCTGGTCGAGATGCGCACTCTGATGAGCGAGCAGGGCATCAAGCACTTCGATGTCGCGGGCCGCGCCAAGCACATCTACTCCATCTGGCGGAAGATGAAGATCAAGCGCATCGCCTTCTCCCAGGTGTATGACGTGCGCGCGGTACGGATTCTGGTCGGCACCGTCAGCGATTGCTACACGGCGCTGGGGATCGTCCACTCGCGCTGGCACCACGTGCCGCATGAGTTTGATGACTACATCGCCAACCCCAAGAAGAATGGCTACCAGTCGCTGCACACTGCGGTGGTGGGGCCGAGCAACAAGGTCATCGAGATCCAGATCCGCACCTTCGACATGCACGAGGAGGCGGAGCTGGGCGTGTGTGCCCACTGGCGTTACAAGGGTCACGATGTCGGTCACAAGAGTCGCAGCTACGAGGACAAGATCGCCTGGTTGCGTCAGGTGCTCGAATGGCAGGATGAAGTCGGCGAGAACGGCGGCCAGGAAGCGATCCGTCAGGGGCTGAGCTCCGACGTCGCGCCAGACCGCATCTACGTCTTCACGCCGGAGGGGCATGTCATCGACCTGCCCAAGATCGCCACGCCGATCGACTTCGCCTACCGCGTGCACACCGAGGTCGGCCATCGCTGCCGGGGTGCCAAGGTCGACGGGCGCATCGTGCCGCTGACCTACAAGCTCAAGACCGGCCAGCAGGTCGAGATCCTGACCGCCACCAAGGGCGGCCCGAGCCGCGACTGGCTCAACCCGAATCTGGGCTATGTACGCACCTCGCGGGCCCGCGCCAAGATCCAGACCTGGTTCAAGCTGCAGGCACGCGATCAGAACGTCGATGAGGGCAAGGCGCTGCTCGAGAAGGAATTCTCGCGGCTGGCGCTGGAGAATCTCGACCGCGACAAGCTGGCCAACGCCGTCAATTACCCGACGCGTGATGACATGTACGCCGCCATCGGCGCGGGCGATCTGCGCGTCGGCCAGGTGCTGCATCAGGCCCAGCAGCTGTTCGGCGATACCGATGATCAGGAGCAGCTCGAGCGTCTGCTGCGCCAGCGCAAGCCGCAGGGCAAGGAAAAGCCTGACGCCGTCATGGTGCTGGGGGTCGGCAATCTGAAGACCACCATGGCCAACTGCTGCCACCCGGTGCCGGGCGATCAGATCGCCGGTTTCATCACCCAGGGGCGCGGCGTGACCGTGCACCGTCAGGACTGCCCGAACCTGATCCAGCTGCGCTCGGACGAGCCGCGTCGCATCGTCGATGTCGACTGGGGTCAGCGTTCGCGCAATCAGTATCCGGTCGATATCGAGATCCAGGCCTGGGACCGCTCCGGTCTGCTGCGTGATGTCACCAACGTGCTGAGCGGCGACAAGGTCAATGTGCTGTCGGTGAATACGCGCACCGATCAGCTCGACAACATCGCCACGCTCAAGATCACGCTGGAAGTCGAGAATCTCGACGTGCTGGGGCGCGTGTTCGCCCGCATCCAGCAGCTGCCCAACATCATCGACGTCAAGCGCCTGCGGGTCGGGGGCGACAAGGCATGAGGCTGGAGTCTGGTGAAAGTCGGGAACCTGGCGAAGAGACGGCCACGCCAGTCGATACGCGCTACACCCTCGATGACCTGCTGACCCTGATGGCCGTGCTGCGTGACCCGCAGTACGGCTGCCCCTGGGACAGCCGCCAGGATTATGCGAGCCTGGTGCCGCACACCCTGGAGGAGGCCTATGAGGTCGCCGATGTCATCGAGCGCGCCGCGGCCGATGCCAGTGTGCTCGAGGAGCTGCCGGCGGAGCTGGGTGACTTGCTGTTTCAGGGTGTCTTCTACGCCCAGATCGCCAGTGAGCAGCAACGCTTCGATTTCCACGACGTGATCCATGTGCTGACCGAGAAGATGCTGCACCGCCATCCGCATGTCTTCCCGGATGGCACCCTCGCGTCGCGCCGGGAGGGCATCGCCACTCATGAGGTCGATGAAGGCTCGCTCAACGCCCAGTGGGAGTCGCTCAAGCAGCAGGAGTCCGCTGACGCGCCTGCCAGCCAGACTGCCGGCGACAGCGTGCTGGATGGCGTGCCACTTGGCCTGCCGGCGCTGACGCGGGCGGCCAAGCTCTCGAAGAAGGCCGCGCGTTCGGGCTTTGACTGGCCGGACACGAGTGGCGTGCTGGCCAAGATTCGTGAGGAGCTCGGCGAAGTCGAGGAAGCTCTGGCCGAGGATGATACGGCCCATGCGCGCGAGGAGGTCGGTGACCTGCTGTTCGCGGTGGTCAATCTCGCGCGTACCCTCAAGGCGGACCCGGAGCAGATGCTGCGCGCCACCAATGCGCGCTTCGAATCACGCTTCCGCCATGTGGAAGCCGCGATCGCAGGGCAAGGGCGCACGCTGGATGAGGCCTCGCTTGCCGAGATGGATGCGCACTGGGACGAGGCCAAGCGCCGGGAGCGTGCGGCTGAGCAGGCGCGACAGGGCGAGGGTGCGACGTCAGCAGCACGTCCGGTGACGCCGCTGGTTCGGTGAGGGAGCGTCGTCGCAGCGTATCTGGAAAAGGGCATTTGGAAAAATGTAGTAAGTTTACGCGATAGTCGGATTGTGGAGCCGAGGCCCGCGGTCGTATGCTGAGGGGAAGCGATCAGGACGCGAGTCTTGTCCTGCTTTCCGGTCTGCTGCGCCGCGGGTCTTTCCGTTTCGCGCCAGTGTCTTCACCAGCGCCAGACCGGTGTCTTCCCTCAGTCGGTTGTCATCAGGTGTCTTTGCGCAATGAGGGAATCTGTTGTCAGCTATCTGACTGTGTGCCCCTGGTGACAGGGGAAGATGACCGCGGCAGCACCGTCACTCCCAAGGAGGGTTTCATGAGTCACGACTTGCATGAATCGTTGCGCGATAACGTGCGTATTCTCGGTGACAACCTCGGCCAGACCATCGCGGCCGACCTCGGCGATGACTTCGTCGCACGCATCGAGCGCATCCGCGCCCTGGCCAAACAGGGCCAGCAGGGCGATCAGGCCGCCCGTCATGAGCTGATCGACTATCTTCGTGATCTGCCGGATGGTGATCTGCTGCCGGTCACCCGGGCGTTCAACCAGTTTCTGAATCTTTCCAACATCGCCGAGCAGCACTACCGTGGCCGCTTCAAGCGCGTCGAGGATTATCGTCCCGGCAGCCAGCCGGACCTCGGCGAGCTGATCACGCGCATTCGCGAGCGTGGCTTCAGCGCGCAGAAGATCGTCGAGGAGCTCTCGGCGATGCGTGTCGAGCTGGTGCTGACGGCGCACCCGACGGAAGTCATCCGCCGCACCCTGATCCAGAAATACGATGCCATCGAGGGCTGTCTGACCCAGATGGAAGGCGCCTGTGATCGCCCGGAACAGGCGACCCTCGCGCGTGCACGCCTGACCGAGCTGATCAGTCAGGCCTGGCACACCGACGAGATCCGCCACGAGCGTCCGACGCCGGTGGATGAGGCCAAGTGGGGCTTTGCCACCATCGAGAACTCGCTGTGGCAAGCGGTGCCGGACTTCCACCGTCAGCTTGACGAGATGACGCTGGACGCCGCGGGTGAGCGCCTGCCGCTGGACGCCGCGCCGATCTGCTTCGCCTCCTGGATGGGCGGTGACCGCGACGGCAACCCCAATGTCACCGCCAGCGTGACACGGACCGTGTTGCTGCTGGGACGCTGGATGGCGGCGGACCTTTACCTTCGCGACCTCGAACAGCTCAAGTCGGAGCTGTCGATGTGGAAGTGCACGGCCGCCCTGCGTGCCGAGGCCGGCGATGTGGCTGAACCCTATCGCGAGATCCTGCGCCGCCTGATCCTGCGCATGGAAAGCACGCGTGACTGGGCCAAGGCGGGTCTGGACGGCAAGCGCCATGAAGGTGTCGATATCATCGAGACCCGCGAGCAGCTGTATACGCCGCTGCTGGCCTGCTATCGCTCGCTGTGCGATGTGGGGCTGGACACCATCGCCAACGGCGCACTGCTCGACACCTTGCGCCGCGTGGCCTGCTTCGGTGTCACCCTGACCAAGCTCGATATCCGTCAGGAAAGCACGCGCCACGCGCAGGTCTTCGACGAACTGAGCCAGACGCTGGGGCTGGGCAGCTATTTCGAGTGGGACGAGCAGCAGCGCTGTGACTTCCTCACCAAGGAGTTGGCTGGCCGTCGCCCGCTGATCCCGCGCCATTGGGAATGCTCCACCGACACGCGCGAGGTGCTGGATACCTTCAAGGTCATCGCACGCGAGCATCGCGAGGCATTGGGCACCTACATCATCTCGATGGCCGGTCAGGCCTCCGATGTGCTGGCGGTGGCACTGTTGATGAAGGAGATCGGCGGTGATGTGCGCCTGCCGATCGCGCCGTTGTTCGAGACGCTGGATGATCTGGACCGCTCAGGCCCCGTCATCGACACGCTGCTGGGCATGCCGATCTATCGCGAGCAGGCCGGTGATCGTCAGGAAGTGATGATCGGTTACTCCGACTCCGCCAAGGACGCCGGCCAGCTGGCGGCCGCCTGGGCACAGTACCGCGCTCAGGAAACGCTGGTGGAAGTCACCAAGCGCCACGGCGTCGAACTGACCCTGTTCCACGGCCGTGGTGGTACGGTCGGTCGTGGCGGCGGCCCGGCGCATGCGGCGATTCTGTCCCAGCCGCCGGGCTCGGTGACCGGCTCGCTGCGCGTCACCGAGCAGGGCGAGATGATTCGCTTCAAGTTCGGTCTGCCGGACATCGCCAGCCGCTCGATGGAGATCTATGTCTGCGCGGTGCTGGAAGCCAGCATGCTGCCGCCGCCGGCGCCCAAGCAGCAATGGCGTGACGAGATGGATCGCCTGGCCGGTATCGCGCACAAGGCCTATGTCGGCGTGGTGCGTGAAGACCCGAACTTCGTGCCGTACTTCCGCTCGGTAACACCGGAAACCGCACTGGCACGCCTGCCGCTGGGCTCACGCCCCGCCAAGCGTCGTCAGGATGGTGGCGTCGAGACGCTGCGTGCGATCCCGTGGATCTTCGCCTGGACCCAGATTCGTCTGATGCTGCCCGCCTGGCTGGGCAGTGGCGAGGCCTTCGCCACGCGCATGCAGGAAGAGGGCGGCCTGGAAGTGCTGCGCGAGATGATGAACGACTGGCCGTTCTTCTCCACCTACGTCGACATGCTGGAGATGCTGCTCTCCAAGGCCGATCTTTCGACGGCTGCCTACTACGAGCAGCGTCTGGTCGATGAGCCGGCCCTGAAGGCGCTGGGGCAATCGCTGCGTGATCGTCTCGAGCGCCTGGAGAAGGTGGTGCTGGAGATCCGCGATCAACAGGCACTGCTTGAGCATATGCCGCTGATCCGTCAGGCCATCGATGTGCGCAACCCCTACATCGACCCGCTGCATGGTCTGCAGGCCGAGTTGCTGCAGCGTAACCGCGACGCCGATGGTGCCATCTCCGCCGAGCTGTCACGCGCGCTGATGGTGACCATGGCCGGTATCTCGGCCGGTCTGCGCAACACCGGCTGATTCGGTTGATCCGGTGAGCCAGCTAGCCCTGTTGATTTGCGCCTTGGCGTGAAGGATTAGCCAAGGCCTATCAGCGAAACCAGAAAGCCCCCGTCAGGTACGCCTGGCGGGGGCTTTCTGTTATCTATCGGTCAACCCTGGGGACTGTTTGCGCGCTGATCAGCGACCAGAGTTCAGCGGTCAGCGACAAGAGTTCAGCGACGCGCGGGGTCGACAAGACTCACAGCAGGCCGCTGGCGCGCTCACCCACCAAGGGCATCAGGAAGCGTTCCCGCTGCCAGTCCTCATCCTGATCGAGCGCCACCAGATGCAGCAGTTTGGTGAAGGCCGCTTCCAGCGTCATGTCATCGCCTGACAGCACGCCGACGGTGGCCAGGCCCGCGCCGGCCGCATAGTGGCCGATGGTGACCAGCCCGTGCGGACATTGGCTGATACCGGCCAGCAACTTGCCTTCGCCACGCGCATCGGCCAACACCCCCAAAAGCTCGCTGTCTTCCGGCAGATTGCCGCTGCCCCACAGCTCCAGCACGGCGCCCTTGACCTCGGAGCGCATCAACTGCACGCGCACGCTCTCGGCGCTGATGCCGGGGTAAAGCGGCAGGCGAATGATGCTGTCCTTGCCGAGGCGAGCATAGTCGGGCAGCTCGAAGGCGGGGCCTTGGTCATCCATCAGGCGGCCGGGGTAGAGCACGACGCGGTCATCGACCCATTCGCCCAGCAGCGGCGCATTGGGCGTGGTGAAGCCGCGGTGGTCCTGGGTGTACCACTTGCGGGTGCACACGCCACGCAGCAACTGTCCGCCGAAGGCGACCACGACTTCATTGAGGGTCGACTGGGCGGCGGCGGTGAGTGCCAGCTCGACATTGCCCAGCGCGTCACTGTGCTCGGCTTCCAGCGGCAACTGTGCGCCACTGACGATCACCGGGCGTGCGGTGCCCTTGAGCTGGAAGGCGAGGCTGGAGGCCGTCCAGGCCAGGGTGTCGGTGCCCTGCAGCACGACGAAACCATCGAAGCTGTCGTAGGCGTCCGCGATCTGGCTGGCGATGGTGTGCCAGTCCGCCGGTGTCGCGGAGGAGGAGTCGATCAGCTGCGGAAACTCGCGCAGGGTGAAGGCGGGCAGACGGCCACGACGGCTGGGGGGAAGTTGCTCCAATGCTGCGCGCAGACGTGCATCGAAGTCACCGGCAGGTACCAGTCCTTGTTCACTTTCCACCATGCCCAGCGTGCCGCCGGTATACAGCACCAGGATGTGCGTCTCGGGAGTCATCGTGTCCACCTGCCAGAAATGGGAAAGCCGGCATTGTAACGCATGCCGGCTTGCAGGGGAGCTGTCGGAGTCGGGCGTTCAGCCGCGACGCGCGGGAGGTGCTCAGCTGATATTGCCACCGCCGATGCGCGCATCCTCGTGATGGGACATGGCGCTGATGCACATCACCCGTACGCCTTCGAGCATGCTTTCAAGACTCATGGTCGGCAGGCGGCCATCGACACTCTGCTCGGGCAGCGCCGGGATATGCACGAAGCCTGAGCGGATGGGGCTATCCGCCAGATGACGCTGCACCCCATAGAACAGGTGGTTGCAGACGAAGGTGCCTGCCGTGTAGGAGACGCTGGCGGGAAGGCCCGCCGCCTGGAGGTCGTTGACCATCGCCTTGATCGGCAGGGTGGTGAAGCAGCCATCCGGGCCATCGGCCTCGATGGGCTCATCCACCGGCTGGTGGCCGCCGTTGTCCTTGATGCGATAGTCATCCAGGTTGATGGCGACACGCTCCGGCGTGATGGCGCTGCGACCGCTGGCCTGACCAAGCATGATCACGGTGTCAGGGGCGTGCTCGCCGATGGCCTCGATGACGCTGTCAATCGCGGCGTAGCGTGTCACCGGCACCCGGCAGGTGATGATCTCGAAGCGCTCATCGGGCTGGTCGTGCATGGCCAGTGTCTGGCCGTCCAGTTGTTCGATGATCTTGAGGGCGGGATTGACGCTATCCGTGCCGAAGGGCTCGAAGCCGCAGAGTAGCAGACGACGCATGATGAAATTCCTTGGCTGGCATCGATCACCGCGGGTCACGGCTGGCGGTGATCGATGCGCAGGTAAGAGTGGGAGATCAGAAGGCCAGCAGCAGCATCAGGCTGATGTTGGCGGCCAGCATGACCAGCGCAGGCAGTATCTGTGCGCGAATGATGTGGTAGCGGTCATCCAGTTCCAGCAGGGCGGCCGGCACGATGTTGAAGTTGGCGGCCATCGGCGTCATCAGCGTGCCGCAGTAGCCGGACAGCATGCCCAGCACGCCGACGATGGCCGGGTTGCCGCCATGCAGCGCGATGACCAGCGGGTAGCCGATGCCGGAGGTGATGACCGCAAAGGCCGCGAAGCCGTTGCCCATCAGCATGGTGAACACGGCCATGCCGACGCAGTAGGCAATCACGCAGGCAACCAGGCTGGTATCCGGCACCACGCTCGAGACCAGCCCGGCGATGGTCTGGCCGACGCCGGCCTGATCGAACAGCAGGCCAAGGGCGGCCAGGAATTGCGGCAGGATGGCGGCCCAGCCGATGGCATCGGCCAGGCGGCGACCTTCCTGCATGCCGGTCGCCGGGCTCTCGCGCAGCAGCAGCAGCGCCACGGCAAAGGCCAGTACCGTCGCGACCCCAAGGCCGACCAGCGCACTCTGACCTGTCGTGAGGGTGTAAAGGAAGGTGCCGACCGGAATCACCAGCGCGGGGATGAACAGGCGCGACCCCAGACGTTTGCGGCGCGCCTGACGCGCCTCATCGCTCAACTGGCCGTAGTTGCCGAACCCGAGCTGACCGGTGGCGGCCAGCAGCGCCAGCGCCAGCATGGCAAGACCGACCACGACATCGGGTAGCCATTGTCCAAATGCCAGGCTGATGCCGAAGATCATCCAGAAGGCGCTGGTGCCGAGTCTGCGCGGGTGATCACGATCGGTGAGCGTCAAGACGGCAAAGGCCATGATGGCGAAGCCGGTAATCAGGTAGAGAGCGTCGATACCATTCATGAGTGGCTCTCCGTCGCAGAAGTGGTGAAGGTGTCCTTGCCCGGTGTCGCGTTGGCCTGGCCGGAGGGCTGGGGGTATTCCTCGCGCAGCAGCTGTTGTTCACGGCGAATGCGCGCGTCCAGCCGGCGGCAGAGCACGAAGACCACCACCAGTGACACCAGCGCGGTGGGAATGGCATACAGCGCCATGTCGGCCAGGCTGACGCTGGCGCCACTCTTGTCGAGCACGCTCTTGATCAGCAACAACCCGCCGGAAGCCACGAAGATCAGCTGGCTGAAGAAGTTGCCGAAGTTCTCGCTGACGGCATTCAGAACGCGGATGCGTTGGCTCAGGGCCTTGAAGCGTGGCGAGCTCAGCGCCTCTTCGGGGAGATCACGTTCGGCGGCGCCGACTGACATCGGGGCGACCAGCGGTCGGATCATCGCCGGGTGGCCACCGAGCTGCAGGCCGAAGGCATTGGTCGCCTTGCGCAGCACCAGGTAGCTGAAGGAGATACGCCCGGCGCTGGCGGCCCGCAGTTTCTGGACCAGATGTTCGGCCTGATCGCGCAGTCCATTGCGTTCGAGCAGTCCGATCACCGGCAGGGTGATGATGAACAGCGAGACGGCGCGGTTGTCAGTAAAGGCCTGACCGAGCGCGGCGAGAATTTCAGTGGGTGACATGCCGGCCACCAGGCCGGAGGAGAAACCTGCCACCAGCACCACCAGCAGCGCATTGAGGCGCAGTGCCAGGCCGATGACGATGATGGCTACGCCGATCAATGACAGCATGAGGTGTCTCCCGAGCCGGGGGAGGACAATCGAATCCTTTCGAAGGACATGAGCATGTGCCTCTGGGTGTGAGATTGTTGTTATGAGGGTCTCGTTGCGAAGCAGGTCGAACATTGCCTGGCTGTTTGAAACATTGCCGAGCAGTTCGAACACTGCCGAGGCGTTCGAACATGGCAGGGCGTAATGTTCGTTGCTTTACAACGAGAACTCAGAGGGTAGAGCGACACCAGAGGAATCCAAATGAGACATTCGGAATATATAAATTTCAACGACAAGTAGTATCGGCAAAATCTATCATTCAGGCATGAATGACAGATAATGTTGATGCCTTGGTGGGACCTTGCCTCACCTAATGGGGGGAGAAGATGTCAGCCGTCGACCACTTCGGTGCTGCCATCCTCGCGCAGGCAGATACGGCGACGCCTGCCGACCTGGAAGCCAAGCATGGCGGCGCTCAGCAGGATCAGCGCGAACAGCGACGCGATCACGCGCAGGTCGGCCGTGATTTCCAGCAGAATGCCGACGGCGAGTGGCCCGAGGGCGGCCAGCATGTAGCCGGTGCCTTGTGCCATGCCGGAGAGGGCGCCCGCCAGACGTGCATCGGAGGTGCGCAGCACCAGCAGCGTCAATGCCATCGAGAAGCTGCCCCCCTGGCCGAAACCGAGCAGCACGGCGAACAGCCAGCGCAGTGACAGCGGCCCGATCATCAGTCCCAGCAGGCCGATGGCGGTACAGGACAGCAGCAGCAGGATGGCGGGGCGCTGGTCGCGCCCCATGCGGCCGATCACGGGGGCCAGCAGGGCGGTGAGCACCTGTGCCATTACCGAGGCGGCCATCAGCCAGCCGGATTCGATATCGCTCAGACCGCGTTGCTGGAGCAGGAAAGGCAGCCAGCCAAAGACGATATAGGCCAAGGAAGACTGGCAGCCCATGAAGAAGGTGACCTGGCGGGCCAGCGGCAGGTGCCACAGGCGGGGGGTGGCCTGCTGTTGGCTGGTCATCTTCTCTGGCCACGGGTGGGGCATGCTCAGGCGCCAGGCGGGAAGCGCGATCACCACAAGCAGCGCCCAGCAGGCCAATGAGGCTTGCCAGCTGTCGAGAAGATTGGCCAGTGGCACGCTGAGTCCCGCGGCCAGCGCCGCACCAAGACATAGCGCCATGGTGTAAACGCCGGTGAACAGGTCGGCTCGCTCAGGATGCTCACGCTTGACGATGGCGGGCAGCAGGGTGCCGGCGACGCCGATGCTGCCGCCACATAACAGGGTGCCGAGATAGAGCAGCAGTGCCATGTCACTGGCTCGCAACCACAGGGCGATGCCGAGAGTGACCAGGGCAAGGCTGAGGGTGCGCTCTACCCCCAGGCGGCGGGCCAGGCGCGGCGCCAGTGGGGCGAATAGTCCCAGGCAGACGACGGGCAGTGTGGTGAGAAGGCCCGCTGCCAGCGTGCTCAGGCCCAGGTCCTGGGTGATGCGATCCAGCAGGGGCGCCAGGGATGACAGCGCCGGACGCAGGTTCAGGGCGACCAGAATCAGGATGAGCAGGAAAAGAGATGCTGGCATTCGGCGCATGAGGAAACCTGAACGAGAGGACAGGTCTGTGAGAATACCGGCATATGCTCAAGCTGTCTTGCCGCGAGCCGCTCTTCCTCTAACCGGGCCCTGGACAGCAGAACGCTCGGCAATTGCCGAGCGTTCTGTCTCAATGCGCTTTTCTCGATGGGCCTTTCTCAATGAGCCTTTCTCGATGGGCCTTTCTCGATGGGCCTTTCTCAATGCATCTGTCTTGGCTCAATGTCCCCGTCGCGATGCGCCGCTCCTGTGCCTCAGTACTTGGGCTCAAGCTCCAGCTCGCGTGTAGGGCTGTCGATCCTGCGTGCTGCCGCGCGTTGACGCGTCGTGGCGCCGTCGGCATGCACGTCATGACCGCGTGGAGCGACATTGCGCCATGCGGGCGTCTTCTGCAGGCGCTCGGCATTGGCGCGTGCCGTATTGGAGACTGGCTGGCGACTCGCCTTGGCGCGAATCAGGGTCATGTCCTCAGTGCTCAGCAGCATGCCCTGGGGCGTGCGCTCCAGCACGAGGTGGCCGCGGAAGTGCCAGCAGCGCATGGGGGTATGCGCGACTCGATAGCGATGGCCAGCCACCTCCAGCGAGATGGCTTCCTTCGGCTGGCAGCCAAGGGGATGCAGAGTCACTTCCTCCAGCAGCACCAGACGATTGAAGTCGTCCGGCTGAAGTACCTGATTGCCATCATGCATGCGCACCGGGAAGGCATGGTTGTCACGCTGCAGCTCACGCCGCTTGTGACTGACGCTGCCGTTGCCTTCCACGATGCCGGCACCACACACATGCACGAGCTCGCCATCAATCTGTTTGATGACGAGCACCTCGACGTGGCGCTGCTTGAAAAGATGATCACGCAGTGAGCGTAATGGCATGGCTGAAATCCTCATCTACACCATCCGTTGGCTGAGTATATCCGTCAGAGCCCGAGTCATCTCTCTGACCGACAGGCGCTTCCATGCTGCCTGCCAAGTGATATCTCGCGCTGATAGCCACATCATACGCCGTTTGTGAGCATTTTTCCCGAATCAAGCACCAGTCTGGGGATAAACCATCTTGTCAGGACGCGGCTTCATGACGCCTCTGTCAGCCAGATGACTGAGGATACTGCCTACCCTTGCCGGGTCACTCGTACTTGCCCAGCACGGCCCGGCAGATATCAGCGAAATTGCGTGCTTCCGGCGGGTGCTCCAGGTCGAGCCCCAAGGCCTTGCCGACGCGGGAGGCGGCGACCAGACCGCGCACGCTGGGTTTGCCATCATCGCCCTGCTCGGTCACCAGCAGGTGGGATTCGCCACTCTGACGCAGCGTCTCGACCAGATCCCCGACGCGGGCGCGCTTGAGCACGGCGAGAGGAATGCCCTGCAGCTCCGCGCGGGGTATCTGCACCATGTCGGTAGTGACTTCATCACGCTGAACATTGAAGCGGGTCATGGCACGCATCACGACTCGGCCACCCTGCAGCTCACGCGAAGTCACCACGCCGGTGAAGGTGCCATCATGATCGTGGACCAGCAGCAAGCGCACCCCCGCCTGTTTCATGGTCGCCAGTGCCTGACCGATGGAGGCGCTGCCCTGAATGCTGCGACCGGCGGTAACGGCAAAATCCGTCACCAGCTCACTGGCCGGGCTATCCATGGTGATGTCGCCGATCGGCTGCAAAGGCAGACGAGCGGAAGTGACATGAGAGAGCGTTTCGACGTCGAGGGTATGGTAAGCCGACGGTGCAATGGCATTCATGGACTGACTCCTGTAATCAAATGACGAGCATGTTCTGCGTACTATGAGTCAGGAGAGGGCCAGGAGTTTCCTGCGCGATGGGTAACCTCAGGTTGCTACTGTCGCAACAGTGACAGGAATTCCGGTCTATCAGGTCAATATTCGTCGCTATCTGTGCGAGATGGGAAATGGATAGATTCCATTTGGGAAACAAAGCCCCGGCAGGCCGGTACTGGCATGAGCCAGCAGCCTCCTTGCCCCTGACAGCAATGATGCCCACTGCACGAGGCGAGTGGGCATCATTGAGCCGATTCAGGGAGTTATCCCTTCATCAGGGGCTGGTGTACACGCCCGGGCGCGTCACACCCACTGCTTGAGGTCGCCGCGTACGGCATCCAGGAAGGTGATGAAGTCCGTCTGGTCATCGGCGTCGCAACGGTCCACCTTGCAGGCCAGCTTCATCTTGGTGCCGGCGACGATTTCGTCATACACCTCGAGCGTGAGTTTCTCGACGCTGGCATCGGCGGGTTCCTGCTCGCCATCCAGCAGGCTGAACGTTGTCATCAGCGTGCCGCGAAGACGCGTGGTGCCGCCTTCCGCGACCACTCGACGCACCTTGAGCCAGCCTTCGCGCACCATTATCTCACCCTGCGCATCGCGTTGCTTGTAGATGGTGCGATAGCATGCATTCTCGGAGGCGCCCTTGGCGGCCATGCTTTCATAGGCCTTGATCATGCGCGTCGCCATGGTGCCAGCTTCGGCGATCTTGCGGCGGGCAGCACGATGTTCACGTTCCAGGCGGTCTTGCTTGGAGAAACGCTGCCACAGGTGGAAGTCGCGTGTCAGAGTGGTCGCGTCCATTACAGTCTCTCTTCTCTAAAAACGGCGGGGAAAAGTGGGTGACGGCTACTGCCATGTCCAGGCGCTGATGGTGTCACGACGGCGGGCGATTGTCTGCCCGGTTCTTGCCTCAGACGTCGAGGAGGGCCCGAGTGTCAGGTGGTCCGGGTCATGCAGGCTGGCGATGAGATGTCAGCATTGCCATGCTCAAGAGTACCATTGACTGGTCACGGACTTTTTCCAGCCCGGTCATCTTCACGACTGAATCTAGGGCTTAAATCTTCTCTGAACTACTCTGCAAGTCACCCACAAGGCCCACTTTGTGAGAATCTTCGACTGCTGATCCTCGAGATTGCTGATGCTTCACGCTCAGGCTCCTGCTACGTGAGCCACGCCGCTGTGATGGGATTGCCAGTCTCGCAGGGGAGGGCGCCTGGTACACGTGAGTCACATGCCTGACTGCGCTGCATGCCTTGAAGGATGCGCACTGGTAAGGGTTGTCACGTTTCATACAGCAGCGTGAGATAGAATAGGCAGGTAAAATCATCAGGTAGCGCGCAGCGGAGGCACACGGGAAGTGCCGTAAATGAGGAAGGAATCATGGCGAAAGCAGATCGCCGTCGCAAACCGGGAAGTCGGCAGGGTGTCTTGCGCACGGTAAACATGAAGTGGCGGTGGCCAGCTCCAGCGGGGCTGGCTGAGCGGCACCTCGCGCTTTATCAGTTGTTCATGTGGATCTATATCAGTGCGCTCGGCTGCCAGCTGGGCTACTTCGCTCTGCTGAGCCTGCAGCCTTATCCGCAGCCGGTGGTGATCAATGTCATCGGCGTCCTGCTCAACGTCTTGGCCATCATGTTCCACCGCAAGGGGTACATGAATTCCGCGTTGCTGTTGCTGGTGGTGCCGATGTCGGCCAAGGCGGCATGGTGGGAATATCAGTTCGGCGCCGAGGGTGGCTTCGAGTATTTCCATATCGTCGCCATCTTCTTCATCTGTATCGCGTCCTTGTCACGCATTCAACGGCTATTGTTCAGTGGTGTCCTGCTGCTGTTCTATATCGGCGCCCAATATCTCACCAGCCCGGTCTATATCGTCTCCTACGAGTTCATGTCGTTGGCCAGTGTCGTCAACCTGGTGATTTCCGTCACCTTCATCGCGGTGGTGGCCGTGCAGATCGGGTGGGAGGCTGAGCAGCGCGAGAAGCGCTACCGTCGTGACTTGCGCCATGACCAGCTGACGGGGGCACTGTCCCGTTTTGCCTTGCTGGAAGAGGGGCCGCGTCTGCTGAGTCGTGGTGGCCTAGGGGTGCTGATGATCGATGTCGATCACTTCAAGGCCATCAACGATACGCAAGGGCATGCGATTGGTGATGAGGTGCTGATAGAGCTGACACAACGACTGCGTCACCACCTGCGTGGCAGTGATCAGTTGTGCCGCCAGGGGGGAGAGGAGTTCGTGGCCCTGTGTCCGACGGAGGACCGAGAGGGGCTCCAGCATGCAGCCGAACGCTTGTTGCTCTCGATCAACAGTCGTGCTTTCACGCTGAGCAACGGCCAGCTGCTGCGGGTCACCATCAGTATCGGTGTAGCCCAGGGCGGGCCAGCCGCCTGCGCGGAATCACTGCTGCCGGACCTTCTGCAGCGTGCCGATCAGGCCATGTACCGTGCCAAGCGCGAAGGACGCAATCGAGTGGTGACCGTCTGGGATACTCCCGATTACGGCGCAGCCAGTCTCGATCAGATCGAGCCGTCTGATCACGATCACGGCCACAACCCTGACAGACTGGCCATGCCTGGCACGCAGCACCTGGATACTCCAGGCAATGGATCAGGCGAAGCGGCCTCGGCCCCCAGTCGCTCTGATGTCAGTCACCATGACGATGTGCAGACCGCCGATGAGGTCTATCAGTGGAAGCGCTGACGCAAGGATGATGGCTTTGCCATTTCACCTCATTGGGCGTGATATCCGTGCGTGATCCACGCTCTCATCAAGTGGAGAGACAAGTTGATGATGGATTCCTGTGGCAGCATTTCACGCCAGATGTCGCGCCGGCACTGGCGAGGACTGCTGGTGGCGGCGCTGGTCAGTGGTATGCCGCTTGCGGCGGTTCAGGCGGAGGAGTCGCCGAATGCTGCGGCGTCTTCGAGTGACGGGCAGGTGCCCCGGGCGCAAGTGATTGCCGACCCGGCGACACCCTCTCTGCCGCCTGCCGCCAAGGCCAACAACAGCATCTTTCGTTGTATGCAGTCGGGTGTGCCCACCTGGCAGCAGCAACCTTGCCAGCAGGGCGATACCCCCGTCACGCTGAATGACTCGCTGACGGTGGTGCCCGCCGCTGACGTGATAGCAGAGACTTCAGGCGAAGACCCGACCGCGCAGCGCCTGGCGCGTGAGAAGGAGCGTGCCCTGGCCGCACGTGAGGAGAGTCAGCGCCAGTACCGCATTCGTTCAGCACTGGATGATGGCTATCTGGTGCAGGGCATGAGCGAGGCTCAGGCCATCTCGTTGCTGGGCAAGCCCAGTGATATCAGCGAGACGATTGCCGATGACACGTCCTGCCGTCTGCTGAATTGGTGGGAAGATGTCCGCGTGCAGTTCTGCAACGATGAAGCCGTGTCCATCACTGCCAATCAGCTGGACTGAGTGACTTGTGTCAGAGTCATCGAGGCAAGGGCCGGTGCGAGCTGAGGCGCTCGCACCGGCTCTGTTCGTCCTGTCCGGCTCGTACAGCCCGCGTCAGCGCCAGGACGATGAGCGGGGTTTTCTGGTCGCAAGTCTGCTTGCCAAGAAATTGCTAATATAAGGCATGATCTAGCGTAGAATCCGGCTTTTCGCGTCCCATGTTGCGAAATGGCGACGACCGGGTGGTGAAGTTGCCACATTACCGAGTTTATCGAACAGTGTTAGATTACTCTCCGAACGCAGCGGCCAGCCCCTCAAGTGTTATCCAGAGGCATGGCTGACTGGCCGACGAGCCAGGCTGCAACATTATTCGGTGAGGAGAACACGCATGAACAAGTCCATCCTGATTGGCGCGATCGTTGCTGCACTGGGCATTGGTGGTGGAGTGGCGATCGGCAGCTATACAGCCAGCAACTCAGGCCCTGAATACGCCGATATCGTGGCGGTAGATGCCGTGACGGAAACCGTGACCACCCCGCGCGAGGTCTGTCACAACGAGACCGTGACGCACCAGGCACCCAGCAAGGATACTCACAACGTCGTCGGCACGGCCGTCGGCGCGATCGTCGGCGGTGTGGTGGGCAATCAGTTTGGCGGTGGCAATGGCAAGAAGGTGCTGACAGCCGCGGGTGCCGTGGGTGGCGGCTATGCCGGCAACCAGATCCAGGGCCAGATGAAGAAGGGCGACACCTACACCACGACCGAACAGCGCTGTGAAACGGTGCAGGATGCGTCAGACAAGGTGGTTGGCTACGACGTCAAGGTCGACATGGGTGACGAGACCCGCACCGTGCGTCTCGAGGACAAGCCGGACGTGAAGCGTTTCGAGATCCGTGATGGTGAGTTGGTGCTGCCCCAGCAAGGCTGAGGCCAGCTAGCCGCCAGACCAGAAGACCCCCGACGGAATCCGTCGGGGGTCTTCTGGTTTCTGGACATCCATCTCTCTGGGCATCCAGCCGTACCCTGTTTTGTCAGTCTGTCAGACCGTCAGGTTCTCAGGTCGTCAGCTGGCATCCCCCGTGGTGGGCAGTGCCTTGGCGATCTCACGTGCCAACTGCTCGCCGGTCACACGCCAGCCTTCGCCCAGGCTATTGACCAGCGCCGGATAGCCGTCATCCGTCAGGGGAGTCAGCGTCTGGATGTCGCCTTCCTCCAGCACGCTGCCATCCACGCCGCGCAGGCGCCAGCGACCGGTGATGACGGACTGACCATCGTGGCGACCGATGAAGCGATCCAGGCTGACGCTCAGGCGTGCGCCCTTGAGGCCGCTCAGGCTGGTGTCCGCGATGCGGTACTGGCTCAGCGGCTGGGCGGGGCTGGCCTTGAGCTGCGTCAGCAGCTGGCGGGTCAGCATGTCTTGCAGGTCATCGGCCCACAGGTTCTGGCTGGCCTGTACCAACGTGATGTCATCCGTCTGATACACCAGGCTACCGCCTTCCAGATAGCTGGCCAGTTGCACCGGCATCACTTCCAGCAGAGGGGCATCGGCGGCAACGCTGCGCTGGGCGGCGGCCTGTGTCGTCTGTGGCAGCAGGTAAGCGCCACCAGTGGCGGCGGTCGTGCAACCCGCCAGTGTGCCAAGCATCAGCAAGCCTGCCATCAGGCCGCCGAAGCGGCCCTTGTGCGACGTAGAAGTGCGCGGTGAGGCAGGCACGCTGAACGCTTGTGACATGGCTGCCGTGCGGGTCGAGAGACTCATGGCTGTCGTCATCATTGGGCCCTTGGAATTGGATCGCGAGTGGTCGGCTTGTCGAAGATCAGGCTGGAGGGATTCTTCTCCAGCGTATCGAGCAGCGGTTCCGCCTTCTTGAGCACACGGTCCAGACGTTCGAGATCGCCTTCCAGCTTACGGTAGGCGGAAGAATCCGGCGTCAGGCCATCCAGGGTGCGATTGAGGTTGTCGATACTGGTGCTGATATGGCCCGGCAGCTTCTGCACCTCGTCGGAACCCAACAGGGCGTCGACATGGCCGGCGGTCTTGTCGAGACGCTTTACGAGGCTCTCGGAGGCCGACAGGGTCTTGTTGAGATTGCCCAGCACCGGCTCGATGTCCAGGCCATTGAGCTTGTCGAGCAGCGCATTGAGCTTGGCTTCCATCTGCGCGAGGCCGCCTGACACGCTGGGCATGACCTCGATGTCATCGAAGGTATCGGTCTTGTACGGCGGAGGATTGTCATAGAAGTCCAGATCGACGAACAAGGCACCGGTCAGTAGGTTGCCGGACTTGAGCGTTGCGCGCAGACCACGCTTGAACAGTCGCTCCAGTCGCTTCTCCCACTGCTTGACGCCTTCATCATCGACCTGCCCCTCGAGGCGTTCCGGTTCGATGCGAATCAGCACGGGAATCTCGAAGCTGGAGAGCGTGCGTACCCGCTGATGGGTCAGGCGGTAGGGCACGCTGACCACCGTGCCCAGTCGCACGCCGCGGAATTCGACCGGTGCACCACGCGACAGGCCGCGCACGGTATCGTCGACCATGATCACGTAGTCGATGGCCTGATGGAAACTGCCTTCACGGGCCTCTTCCTGATCGGAATACAGGGTGAAGGAGGTGTTCTCCACCACCGGACGGCCACGCGGCAGGTCTTCGGGAATGCCGAAGGCGACGCCACCGCTCAGTACGCTTTCCAGTGAGCCGACATCGACCTGCAAGCCCTGGGAATCCAGACGCAGGCTGACCCCGCTGGTGGACCAGAAGCGCGTGGTGGAGGTCACCAGCTCGTTGTAGGGCGAGTCGATGTACAAGGTGTAATGCATTTCCTTCTCGCTGGGGCGGAACTCGCTGGATTCCACGCGCCCCACGACGAAGCCCTCGTAGGTGACGGGGTCGCCATCGGAGAGCACGCTGCCATCGTTGCTGGTCAGGTCGATACGCAGTCCCTTGGCATCCTGCGTTGTCACCGGCGGTTGCTCCAGCGCCACGAAGTGGTCCTCCTCATCACGACTGTCACCGGGCTGAAGCTGAATATAGGCCCCCGACAGCACGGTATTGAGGCCACTGATGCCCTCGCGACCGATGCGCGGTTTCACGACCCAGAGTCGCGAGTTGGCATTGAGCATGCGCTCGCTGTCCTTGGACATGCGCGCGGTGACGATGGTCTTGTCGAGGTTGTCCGAGAGGCGTACGGATTCGACCTTGCCGACCTCGACATTACGGGTCTTGATCAATGTCTTGCCCGCTTCGATGCCTTCCGCCGTCTCCATTTCGATCGTGATCAGCGGGCCACGGCTGGCGTAGTTATGCCACACCATCCAGGCGCCGATCAGCAGGGCCACGATCGGGACTATCCAGATCGGGGAAAGGCGGCGTCGACTTTCACGACGTGCGCGAGAATCATCACTCATAAGTCATCCTGTGAGGCGGCGGAAGGGGGATTGCGGGAGCGGGTCGGAGTCGTGAACGGAGGCGTGGCCTGCGAGGACGAGGCAAGAGACGCGGAGCCCGTCAGTGGTGTCAGCGGCAGATCACCGAACAGCGTGTTCGCCATCATCGTCTTCTCCGCCTCGGTGTCCCAGACAAGGCGTGGGTCAAAGCTCAGCGCCGACAACATCGTCAGCACCACCACGCAGGCAAATGACAGCGCAGCGGGTCCCGGGTGGACCGACATCAGCGCACCCAGCTGGATCAACGCGGCCAGCAGCGCCACCACGAAGACATCGACCATCGACCAGCGACCGACATATTCGGTGATGCGGTACAGGGTCACTCGCGCCCGCGCATGCTGCACCTGCGGACGCTGGGCGCTGATGCACAACCAGGCGATGGCGATCATCTTCGAGGCCGGCACCAGGATGCTGGCGATGAAGATGACCATCGCGATGGGCCAGTCACCATGTGACCAGAGCACCACGATGCCACCGGCAATCGTCTGCGGGTCGTTCTCCCCGAGACTGACCGTGGTCATGATCGGGAAGACATTGGCGGGGATGTACAGAATCGCCGCCGCGATCAACCACGCCCAGGTGCGCTGCAGGCTCTGCGTCTTGCGCTGATGGACAGGGTCGCCACAGCGGCGGCAGTGAGTGTGAGCCTTTCGTTCGCCGCAGGCATTGATCAGGCCGCAGCTATGGCAGCTGGCCAGCCCCTGCAAGGCGGCACCGATGCCCGGCAGCGTACCGCTGGGGGCTGCTGGCTCACCCGCCAGGGCGAACCACATGCGATCCCCATCGATGCTGGCCAGTGTCTTGGTCATCAGCAGGGCGAAGGCGCAGAACGCCCAGAAGGATGGGCCGAAACTGATATCGGCCATGCCGGCGATCTTGACCAGACTCACCATCACGCCGACCAGGAAGACATCTGCCATCATCCATGGGCGCAGATGGCTCAGGGTGCGCGCAATGCCGCGAATGCCCGGCAAGGGCAGTTTCAGCCCGATGGCCGCATGGGTATAAATGACACCCAGCAAGTAGAGCGCCGGCAGCATCACGATGGTCAGAATCAGCAGTACGGCCAGTGAAGGGTAGGACTCGGCCGTCAGGGCGGCTGGCGTATCGATCAGGCTGAGGCTTGCCGAGATGCCACTGGTGGCAAAGGCGATGAACTCGAAGGGCAGTGTCAGCACCAGCATCACCAGGCACGCCATCGCCAGTGCCAGTGTGCGTTGCACGGCGTGGGCATGGCGCTGGGCGAACAGGTGATCGCAACGCGGGCAGCGGGCGCGCTCGCCGGCCTTGAGCGCCGGCAGTGCCACCACGAGGTCGCAGCACTCGCAGGCACGCATCCGCCGCCGTGACACGCCTGACGTGACAGGCGCGAACACCTGAGGCGGGTCACGGGTTTCAAGGGTGCGCCGGGTGTAGCGGCGCAGGGCAGCAAGGGGACGAGGCATGTCGCTCCAGCGGGATCGGGTGGTGTATAAGCCGTGCCATACATATTCGGGCCATGCACGGAGGCTTGGTCAGGCGTGGCTTGAACATGCCTGCGGCTGCGCTCTCGGGGATGCGCTTCCGGGTTGTGCTTTCTGGGATGTGCCGTCAGCGCTCTGGTTCCATGTGCACGCTGACCTGCGAAGGTGTGTGAGCTGCGCAGGCAAACAGTGTTCGATAGTAGCATGATGCCGCAAAAGGCTGATGGCACTCAATGCTTGCCGCGTGAGCGCGCCTTTTTTGCCAGCCTGCAAACAGGCACGCCGCCCGGAGAGGGCGGCGTGCAGGGCCGTCACGCAATGTGACGGCAATGAGGCTTCTGTCGTGATCAGCGATCAGACAAGGTCATCCTCCTGGCTGGCCGCTTCGTGGGCTCGCTTGAGCTCTTTCGGCTCCCCGAACACGCGGCGAACCACCACATAGCAGACCGGCACCAGGAAGATCGCCAGCACTGTGGCCGAGATCATCCCGCCGATCACGCCATTGCCGATGGCGTGACGGCTGGCGGCACCCGCACCCGTCGAGATGGCCAGTGGCACGGCACCCAGGGTGAAGGCCAGCGAGGTCATCAGGATCGGGCGCAGACGCATGCGTACCGCTTCCATGGTGGCGTCGATCAGTGAGCGGCCCTGGACCTCAAGGTCCTTGGCGAATTCGACGATCAGGATCGCATTCTTCGCCGAGAGCCCGATGGTGGTCACCAGGCCGACCTGGAAATAGACGTCATTGTCCAGGCCACGCAGCCAGGTGGCGAGCAGGGCGCCGAGCACCCCCAGCGGGACGACCAGCATGACGGAGAACGGAATGCTCCAGCTCTCGTAGAGCGCGGCCAGACACAGGAAGACGAAGACCAGCGAGATGGCATACAGGTAAGGTGCCATGCCACTGCTCTGGGATTCCTGCAGCGAGATGCCGGTCCACTCCAGCGCCACGCCACCGCCCAGCTCATCGACCATGCTCTGCATCGCCGCCATGGCTTCACCGGTGGAGTAACCTTCCGCTGCGGTGCCCAGCAGTTCCATCGCGGAGACCCCGTTGTAACGTTGCAGCTGGGGTGAGCCGAAGGTCCAGCTACCGGTGGCGATGCTCGACAGCGGGATCATCTCGCCCGCGCTGTTGTTGACGTACCATTTGTTCAGGTCATCGGGTTGCATGCGGGCCTCTGCCTGCCCCTGCACGTAGACCTTCTTGGTGCGACCGTTGTCCAGGTAGTCATTGACGTAGCTGGAGCCCCAGGCCGTGGAGAGCGTGGTGTAGACATCGGAAAGGTCAATGCCCATGGCGGTGGCCTTGAGTTCATTGATCTTGACGTTGTACTGGGGTCTGTCTTCCAGTCCATTGGGGCGCAGGCCGGTGACGGCCGGGTTCTGGGCGGCCATGCCCATCAACTTGTTGCGCGCCTGTGTCAGTGCCTCATGTCCGATGCCGCCTCGGTCCACCAGCATCATGTCAAAGCCCGTGGCATTGCCCAGCTCGCGAATGGAGGGCGGGTTGACGGCGAAGGCGAGAGCGCCTTTCAAGGTATTGAAATAGGCCTGAGCCTTGCCCACGACATCGAATGCCGAGCGCTCGCGCTCATCCCACGGCTTCATGTTGACGAAGGCCAGCCCCATGTTCTGGCCGCTGCCGGCGAAACTGAAGCCTGCCACGCTGAAGACCTGGATGACGGCATCGGACTGGTCGACCAGGAAGTGATGCTCAAGCTTCTTCATCACCTCGACGGTTTCCTGCTGGGTCGAACCGGCCGGCAGCACCACCTGGTTGAAAATGTTGCCCTGGTCTTCATCCGGCAGGAAGCCGGAGGAAATCTGGGTAAAGAGTGCGCCGCAGCCGAAGACAACCAGCACATAGACGATCATCGAGCGCCCGGTGCGCTTGAGCATCCCCTGGACACCTTTCTGATAGCGCGCGTTGGAGCGGTCAAAGGCACGGTTGAACAAGCCGAAGAAACCGGTGGTCTTCTCCTTGGTCGGCCTGAGCAGCGTGGCGCACAGGGCCGGTGTCAGGATCAACGCGACCAGCACGGACAGCACCATCGCGGCCACGATGGTCACCGAGAACTGTCGATAGATCGCACCCGTGGTACCGGGGAAGAAGGCCATCGGGATGAATACGGAAGACAGCACGAGCCCGATACCGACCAGGGCGCCGGTGATCTGCCCCATGGACTTGCGTGTCGCCTCGAGCGGCGAGAGCTTTTCCTCATGCATCACGCGCTCGACGTTCTCTACCACCACGATGGCGTCATCTACCAGCAGCCCGATCGCCAACACCATGGCGAACATCGTCAGGGTGTTGATGGAATAGCCGAACAGCTCAAGGATGCCGAAGGTGCCAAGCAGCACGACGGGTACGGCGATGGTGGGGATGAGGGTGGCCCGGAAGTTCTGCAGGAACAGCAGCATCACCAGGAAGACGAGGCCGATGGCCTCCAGCAGCGTCATCACCACTTCTTCGATGGACAGCTTGATGAAGGGGGAGGTGTCATAGGGCACCTTGTAGGAGACCCCTTCCGGGAAATAGGGCGCCAGTTCGTCAAGACGCTGCTTCACTGCTTCCACGGTATCCAGCGCATTGGCCCCTGAAGACAGCATGACCCCCATGCCGGCGGCAGGCTTGCCGTTGTAACGTGTGATGACACTGTAGCTTTCCGCGCCCTTTTCCACGCGTGCGACGTCTTTCAGGTAAACCTGTGAGCCGTCTGCCTGTGTCTTGAGCAGAATGTTGCCGAACTCCTCCGGTGTCTGCAGCAGAGTTCGTGCCACGATGGTGGCGTTGAGCTGTTGTCCTGCCTCTGCCGGCAGGTTGCCGAGCTGACCGGATGTGGTCTGGCTGTTCTGTGTGTCGATGGCTGCCGTGATGTCACTGGGCGTCAGGGAATAGTTGTTGAGCTTGGCCGGGTCCAGCCAGATGCGCATGGCACCGGGGGCTCCCAGCAGGCGGGTCTCACCGACCCCATTGACACGCGCAATCTCGTCCTGGACGTTGGATGATACGTAATCGGCAAGTTCCTGGTTGGTCATGCTGTCGTCGTCCGAGACGAAGGCCATGGCCATCAGGAAGCTCGAGGAGGATTTGGTGACTTCGATACCTGCCGTCTGCACGCTGGTGGGCAGTCTCGCCTCAGCCAGTGACAGCTTGTTCTGCACCTGCACCTGGGCGATGTCGGAGTCCGTCCCGCTGGCGAAGGTCAGCGTGATGGCGGCACTGCCCGTGGAGTCCGAGGTCGAGGACATGTAAAGCAGGTTGTCGATCCCGGTCATCTGCTGCTCGATGACCTGGGTGACGGTGTTCTGAACCGTCTCGGCAGAGGCACCGGTGTAGGTGGCCTGAATCTTGATGCTGGGCGGGGCCAGTGACGGATACTGCTCGATAGGCAGCTTCAGAATGCTCAGCGTACCGCCTAGCATCACGATGATGGCGAGCACCCAGGCAAAGATGGGGCGATCGATGAAGAATCTGACCATGACGTTTGGGGCTCCTGAAACGTCGTTCGGGACATGCGACAGGTCCTGACCTTGCGGTCAGCATCATCAAGATGACCTGTCGCCCTGGTGTGCGACGAGGATCAGGCGGCCGGACTTTCGTTGCCGCCGTTCGAGCCCGTTGTCTCATCTTCCGCCACCGTGACGGTGGCACCTTCCTGGATCTTCTGCAGGCCACTGGTGATGACCCTGTCTCCCGTCTTCAGGCCCTGGAGGACGATCCACTGGTGATCGATGGCCTGGCCGGTCACCAGTTCACGGCTTTCCACCTTGTTCTCATCGTTGATCACCAGCGCTGTGGCCTTGCCGTCACTGTCGCGGCTGACCGCCTTCTGCGGTACCAGGATGGCATTTCTGGCCACTGACTCGACCAGACGTGCCTTCACGAACATACCGGGCAGCAGGAGTTCATCCGGATTCGGGAACAGTGCCCGCAATGTCACCATGCCGGTGCTTTGATCGACGCTGACATCGGTGAACTGGAGCTTGCCCTGATGCTCGTAGCGGCTGCCATCGTCGAAGATCAGTTCCACCATGGCCATGTCGGGAGCGGACGCGGCCTTGCCGTTGCTGGCCAGCTCACGCTTGATTCTGAGGATGTCATTGGCCGATTGGGTCACGTCGACATAGATCGGGTCCAGTTGCTGAATCGTCGCCAGAGCGGTGTCCTGGCTGGCAGTGACCAAGGCCCCCTTGGTGACGCTGGATTTGCCGATTCGCCCACTGATGGCGGCTTTCACGGTGGTGTAGTCGAGGTTGATCTGGGCACTCTTGAGAGCTGCCTTGGCGGAGGTGACATCCGCCGTGTCTTCACCGACGGTGGCGATGGCGTCATCGTAATCCTGCTGACTGACCATCTTGCGTGCCACCAGCGTCTTGTAGCGTTTCGCCTGCAGCTGCGAGGTATGCAGCGTAGCCTGGGCACGCTCAAGACTGGCCTTGGCACTATCCACGTCCGCCTGATAGGTGCGCGGATCGATGTGATAGAGCACCTGACCTTCCTCGACCACGCTGCCTTCAGTGAAATCACGCGACTGGATGACACCACCGACCTGTGGGCGAACCTCGGAGGACTGGTAGGCGCTGGTGCGGCCTGCCAGTTCATTGGTGATCGGGATGTCCTGAGCAGTGACCGTGAGAGCTTCGACTTCCGTGGCACGTGGGGCGCTCTGGGCCTGAGCGGAGGACGGGTCAGCATCCCCGCTCTCATTGCAGCCCGTCAGCAAGGCGCCCATCAACAGCAGGCCTGCAGACCACAAGGCCGGGCGGCGCTGAATGCGGAGTTTCGGCAAGCGCCTCGATGGGCGGAGGTGACTCGGAGAAGTCGAGACCATGGAGAATCCTCAATGATGTTCTGCTGCACGAATACGTGACCACCGCCCTGAAGGCCAGTTGCCGACAGTGGGAGGCGAAGCGAATAAAGTGTTTAGCCAGCTATTCTATCGGAAGGGCATGACATATGTATGCACTTATTGTGCAACCCTCGGGGCGTGTCCTGTCAGGCAGGCTGAAAACGGCTTGCGGAGCTGACACCGGCAGGTTCTCTGGTCAGCTGCGGGCCGTGATGGGGACGGTCCAGCCCTGAGGGTGAGCAGAGGCGGAGATGATTCACCTCTGGTGCTGCGGGCGATGTGCCGAAGTGCACGTCGTGGGATGGGGAGACCTGGCTTGACAGCATGAGCTGGCGTGGCGCCACGGGCGGAACGTCGAGAGTGCCGTGATCAGGGGGGCGAGGCTCTCCCTGTCTTCCGGCAGGCGTGACTGACGTGACAGGCGCAGGCAGGGGCGATCAGCGAAGGCCTCCTCCAGTCTGGCGGCCCAGTGTTGCTGCTGTTCTCTCCAGCTCGCGACCCAGTCAGCCTGTGCTTCCCCGGAGGAGGGCGAGCTTGCGCCCGACACCTCTGACGAGGCGTCCGGCAGGCACTGATTGATGATCAGACCGCCGACGGCCAGACCATGTGCTTCCAGCGCGTCTCGTGTTCGAGTTGTCTCCAGGCACGGCAGCTTCTCTGGCGTACTGACCAGAATGACGCGCGCCCGGCTGGCATCCGTCAGGCACCGACGCAGCGCTTTGTAGCGGGTACGACGTTGCTCCAGCGCCTCGCTGATCGGGTCTTCGGGGGCAGAAGATCCGGGCTTGCTGGCGGTGGCTGTCTGCTGACTGTCCAGCCACAGGCTGCGCTCCGCGACGGCTCGCCGGCGCTGGCCCAGCATGCCTTCCAGCCAGCCGCCCAGCACCTCCGGCAAGCTCAGCAGTCGGATGGTATGCCCGCTGGGAGCCGTATCGAACAGGATGTGTCGATACGATGAGCTGTCCGGTGTCAGTGGGGCAGGCGGGGTAAGGATGATCTCGACCAGCGCATCGAAGAGCGCCGCTTCACTGGTGCCCGGCGCATGGCGCGCGAGTGCCAGCTGGCGCATCACCGTGGCGCTGCGCTCGCCACTTACCAGGGGGGCGATCCGCTGGCGTACCTGCTCGAGATAGCGCTCGCACTCCTGTTCGGGGTCCAGCTCCATCACATCCAGACAGGCCGCGATGGCGCGCGGCCTGCCTCCCAGGTCCCCGAACAGATCGCCCAGATTGTGCGCCGGGTCCGTCGACACCAGCAGGGTCGGCTCGCCTTTCTCTGCCAGCGCCAATGCCTGCGCCGCCGCGCAGCTGGTCTTGCCGACACCGCCCTTGCCACCGAAGAACCAGATCTCGGGGCGGGGGATGGCGCCTTCCTCTTGCGTAACATGCGCCCTGCCGGGGTCGGAGCGGCCTTCGGCTGCATGCGTGCGGCGGGCACCATCCTGTCGGCGACGCCGCCTGAGCCAGTTCAGCAGCATTTGATCCCTTCCAACGGTGAATGCTCGAGCCCCTGACGCAGGTGCCAGTCATGCATGCGTTCCAGCATCAACGGCAGCATCTCCAGCGAGACGGCAGGCGCCGGATTGGGGATGCCCATCAGCTCCGCGAAGCTCATCATCATGAAGATGTCCTCCTCCTCACGGGCAAGCTGCGCCAGGTCGCGCTGCTGGTTTACGCGCAGCATGGCCTCCCAGCCATCCCGCAGCTGAAGGGCGCCTGCGAGCAGGCGCCTTGTCAGTCCCGGTTGGCGTGGCGATGACGTCCCCGGGGAGTGGTCATCAGCTTTCATGAGCGCTCACCCGGGCGGGAGACGTCAGACTGCGGCTGGCCTCGAGCAGGATCCACAGCGCGAACACCATGATCAGGCTGCCGAAGGTGAACAGCAGCCATTGCGGGTCGTTGCTGCCCATGCCCGACCAATCCAGCACCACCTGCTGCACCATCGCCCACAGTGTCATGATCATCAGGAAGACCATCGGGGCCAGGGTATAGATGACAGGGCGTCCCTGACGCTTGAGCCACACCGACACCAGCATCAGCGAGATGCCCGCCAGCAGCTGGTTGCTGGTACCGAACAGCGGCCACAGCAGGTAGCCACCGGAACCGAAGCCCTTGGGCCCCTGCGGCAGGATGACCAGTGCGGCACTGGCGATGACGGCGATGCTGGTGGCGACGTGCTTGTGGCTGAGTGCCGGCATGCCGTATTCGCTGCCCAGCTCCGCGATGATGTAGCGCATCAGGCGTACGGCGGAGTCCAGTGTGGTCGCCGCGAAGCTGACCACGATGACCGCGACCAGGGTGCTGCCGATGTTGGCAGGCAGACCGAGATGCGAGATCAACTGACCGGAGCCCTGAACGAAGCTCGAAAGCCCATTGGCGCCGGCGGCGGCAAAGCTTGAATAGGTTGCGCTGAAGTCGGCCTGGCTACCGAACAGGGTGGCCACCGCGATGATGGAGATCAGAGCCAGCATGCCTTCGCCCAGTGCACCGGAGTAACCGATCAGGCGCGCATCCGGTTCATGCGACAGCTGCTTGGAGGTGGTGCCGGAGGCGACCAGACCATGGAAGCCGGAAATCGCACCACAGGCGATGGTGATGAACAGCAGCGGGTAGAAGGACATCTCGGCATCGGCATTGAATGCCGGCGCCGTGAGGTGCGGACCGCCCACGGCCAGCCCCAGGTACAGCAGCACCAGTCCGACCACCAGCTGGTGAGAGTTGATGGTGTCGCGTGGCTGCAGCAGCTTCCAGACCGGCAGCACCGAGGCGACATAGACATAGGCCATCAGTGCGATGATCCACACCAGGAAGGCGCTGGCGATGGGCGAAAGGCCGAACAGCAGCGTGCCATCCTCACCACCGGCCATGGCGGTGAAGGTACCTGCCAGGTCGATCTGCAGGAACTCGAACTGGCCCGCCAGCAGCGCGGCGGCGTACATCACGATCAAGGCCAGTATCGAAGGAATCAGCATCTTGCCGCCGCGACGATAGACGCGATGGCCGATCCATACCGCCAGCGGGATCTGGATCAGCACCGACAGCACGCTGGCCGGGAAGTTGATGAACAGGTTGGCGATCACCCAGGCGAACACCGCGTTCAGCATCAAGACCAGAATCAGGATGATGAACAGGAACAGCAATTTGGCGCGCTTGCCGATCAGCTTGTCCGCCAGGGTGCCGACGGACTGGCCGCGATGGCGCGCCGACAGCGTCAAGGTGCCGAAATCATGCACGCCGGCCGCGAACAGACTGCCCAGCACGACCCACAGCACCGCCGGAAGCCAGCCCCAGTAGACCGCGATGGCCGGCCCGACGATGGGCGCCGCACCAGCGACCGAGGTGAAGTGGTGCCCCCACAGTACCCAGCGATTGGTCGGCAGGTAGTCGGTGTCATCGCGCAGCGCATGGGCTGGCGTCACGAAATTCGGGTCGAGGCGGAAGATGCGTTCGGCCAGAAAGCGGGAGTAGAAGCGATAGCCGATGGCGAAGGCAACGCAACCGAACAGGGCAAGCCAGATGGCGTTCATGGCAGATTCCGAGTGGCGTGGTGATGGATTGAGTAGGGCGTGCTGGCGTATGTCAGGTGTCTGGTCACATGCCGGAGGGCTTTCAACACGCTGGTGCAGATCGGCGTGACGCTAACATCGATAAATGCGCATATAACTTCGCCATTGGTCGCCCCGACGCGCGCCGTCATGTCGCCAGCAAACCTGCAGGATATTCCTGAATCGCCGCCTTCCTGCGTGGACTGAACGCAGAAGCGCGCCACTGCCTCGTGTTCCGGCGGTATCACGCGCGGGGTAGCCGTTTTTGGCTCGCTCTGCCTTGCGACCAAGGAGTATCAGTGGGTTGATCCGCGCGACCTTGTGTTCCGTCAGGCTCTTCTATACTCGAAGCAAGTCGGAGCACGGGGAGCCGTTCAGCGCCGTCATCTGGGTGAGGCTCTCGATAACAATGACAAGGAGGCGCCGATGTCATGGATCGCGGAATGCCTTTCTCGTGTCACCAGGCCAATGCGTCTGCGCTTGCGGCGTACAGTGACGCCCCTGTCACTGATGACCCTGTCACTGACGACCTTGTCACTGACAGCCCTTTCCCCTTCGGTGCTGGCAGTCGAATACAACATGCCGGTCGGGGTCACGGCCGTCAGCCGCGAGATCCACTCGCTGCACATGATCATCTTCTGGATCTGTGTGGTCATCGGCATCGTGGTGTTCGGTGTGATGGGCTACGCGATGATCAAGCATCGCAAGTCACGCGGTGCGGTATCGGCAAGCTTCCATGAAAATACCCGTATCGAGATTCTGTGGACCGCCATCCCGCTGCTGATCCTGGTGGTGATGGCGGTGCCTGCCACCGCCACGCTCAAGGACATGTACGACGCCTCCGAGTCGGCGCTGGACGTGAAGATCACCGGCCATCAATGGCGCTGGCAGTACGAATATCTGGGCGAGGATGTCGCCTTCACCTCAAGCCTCGCGACCCCGCGCGAGCAGATCAACAACACCGCCGCCAAGGGCGAGCATTACCTGCTGGAAGTCGACAACCCGCTGGTGTTGCCCATCAATCGCAAGGTGCGCTTCCTGACCACCTCCGCCGACGTCATCCACTCCTGGTGGGTGCCGGACTTTGGCGTCAAGAAGGACGCCATCCCCGGCTTCATCAATGAGGCCTGGACGCGCATCGAGACCCCCGGCACCTATCGTGGCCAGTGCACCGAGCTGTGCGGCAAGGACCACGGCTTCATGCCGGTGGTGGTCGAGGCGCTGCCGGAGGCCGAGTTCGACGAGTGGCTGATCGCGCGCAAGGCCGAAGCCGAGGCCGCGCTCAATGATGCCGGTCGTGACTGGAATCTCGCGGAATTGATGGAGAAGGGCGAGAAGACCTACGCCACCATCTGCGCCTCCTGCCATCAGCCGGACGGCCAGGGCATGCCGCCGGCGTTCCCCTCGCTGGTAGGTAGCGCCATCGTCACCCAGGACATGCAGGCGCACATCGATATCGTGGTCAACGGCAAGGCGGGCACGCCCATGGCGGCCTTCGCCGATGTGCTGAGTCCGGTCGAGCTGGCGGCTGTCATCACCTATGAGCGCAACGCCTGGGGCAACGATACCGGCGAGCTGGTACAGCCAGCCGTCATCAAGGAACAGCTGTCTCAATAGCGTGCAAGCGACGCATTCAGGAGGCGTGTCATGGCCAGTGAACAGCCACGCAAGGCGGTACTTCAGGCCAGCGAGAGCGAGGGGGCCACCGCAGGCGGCGCTCATGTGGGCGAGGGCCACGGCAGCGCGCCGCGCGGCATGCTGCGCTGGCTGCTGACCACCAATCACAAGGATATCGGCACCCTCTATCTGATCTTCTCGCTGAGCATGCTGTTCATCGGCGGCATCATGGCGCTGGTGATCCGCACCGAGCTGTTCCAGCCCGGCCTGCAGATGGTGCAACCGGAGTTCTTCAACCAGATGACCACCATGCATGGGCTGATCATGGTGTTCGGGGCCATCATGCCGGCCTTCACGGGGTTGGCCAACTGGATGATTCCGCTGCAGATCGGCGCGCCCGACATGGCGCTGCCGCGCCTCAACAACTTCAGCTTCTGGCTGTTGCCGGTCGCCTTCCTGTTGCTCCTTTCCACCCTGCTGATGGAGGGCGGCGGCCCCAACTTCGGCTGGACCTTCTACGCGCCGCTTTCCACCACCTATGCGCCGCCCTCGACCAGCTTCTTCATCTTCTCGCTGCATATTGCCGGCATCAGCTCGATTCTCGGCGCCATCAACATCATCGCCACCATTCTCAACCTGCGTGCCCCGGGCATGCGTCTGATGGACATGCCGCTGTTCGTCTGGACCTGGTTGATCACCGCCTTCCTGCTGATCGCGGTGATGCCGGTGCTGGCAGGCGCCATCACCATGATGCTGTTCGACATCAATTTCGGCACCAGCTACTTCAATGCCGCCGGTGGCGGCGACCCGGTGCTGTTCCAGCATCTGTTCTGGTTCTTCGGGCATCCCGAGGTCTACATCATGATCCTGCCGGCCTTCGGCATCGTGTCCGCCATCGTGCCGACCTTCTCGCGCAAGCGACTGTTCGGCTACGCCTCGATGGTCTACGCCACCGGTTCCATCGCGATCATGTCCTTCCTGGTCTGGGCCCATCACATGTTTGCCGTCGGCCTGCCATTGGTGGCGGAACTGTTCTTCATGTACACGACGATGCTGATCGCGGTGCCGACCGGGGTGAAGGTCTTCAACTGGATCGCCACCATGTTCCGCGGCTCCTTGAGCTTCGAGCCCCCGATGCTGTTCGCGATCGCCTTCATCGTCCAGTTCACCATCGGCGGCTTCTCGGGGTTGATGCTGGCCATCGCCCCGGCGGATTTCCAGTACCACGACACCTACTTCGTGGTGGCGCATTTCCACTATGTGCTGGTGCCCGGCGCACTGTTCGCGATTCTCGCCGGAGCCTACTACTGGCTGCCCAAGTGGACAGGCTTCTATCCCCACGAGGGGCTCTCCAAGTGGCATTTCTGGCTGTCGGTCATCGGCGTCAACCTGACTTTCTTCCCGATGCACTTCTCGGGGCTGGCCGGCATGCCACGGCGCATTCCGGATTACGCGCTGCAATTCGCTGACTTCAACATGCTGTCCAGCATCGGCGCCTTCCTGTTCGGTATCTCGCAGCTGCTGTTCCTGGTCGTGATCGTCAAGTGCGCGCGCGGCGGTGTCAGGGCGCCAGCCAAGGCCTGGGAAGGGGCGGTGGATCTTGAGTGGAGCGTGCCGAGCCCGGCGCCGCTGCATACCTTCGAGATTCCGCCGCAGACCCGCGATGGCCAGATCATCCGCTGACGATGGACAGCGACCAGGAGAGTGACATGCCCTCACGCGATCACGCAGCACAGCAGCAGGCGGTGGCACGCACCGTGCGGCGCACGCTGCTGGCGCTGGTCGCGATGCTGGGCTTCGCCTTCGCGCTGGTGCCGCTCTACGACGTCTTCTGCAACCTCACCGGCCTCAATGGCAAGGCCGCCAGCCAGGCCAGGGCCGCGGTGGCCATGGAGATCGACGAGAGCCGCTGGGTCTCGGTGCGCTTCATCACCCAGCAGGGGCAAGGTCTGCCGTGGACACTCGAGGCGCTGGATGAACAGTTCCGCATTCATCCCGGTGGCCAGTACAGCGCGCGCTTCGTGTTCACCAATCACGCTGATCATCCGGTGCGTGGCCGCGCGGTCCCCAGTGTCAGTCCTGCCGAGGGCTCACTGCATCTGCGCAAGATCATGTGCTTCTGCTTCCAGGAGCAGACGCTGGCAGCAGGCGAGCGGCGCGAGCTGCCGCTGGTCTTTCAGGTCGACCCTGACCTTCCGGAGGGCATTCGTGATCTGACCCTGGCGTACACGCTCTATCCAGTCACGACGCCGTCATCCGCGGGGGACGATGGTGCAGAGCAATCTGCAGGAGGTGAAACATGAGCAGTGGCAGCTATTACGTCCCGGCCCACAGTGCCTGGCCCATCTTCGGCGTGCTGGCGGTGGGCGGCATGATGATCGGGACCGGAATCTGGATGGTGCACGGCAGCGCCGCCTGGCTGTCAGGCATCGGCCTGCTGGCCGTGGTGCTGGTGATGGCGGGCTGGTTTCGGGATGTGGTGCGCGAGTCGATGGGCGGCCTCTACGATGACCAGATGGACCGCTCGTTCCGCTGGGGCATGGCCTGGTTCATCTTCTCGGAATTGATGTTCTTCGCGGCCTTCTTCGGGGCGCTGTTCTATCTGCGAACCTTCGCGCTGCCCTGGCTCGATGGCGAGGGCGCCAAGGGGGTGACGGCGCTGCTATGGCCTGACTTCACCGCCAGCTGGCCCCTGATGACGCCGCCGGATGCCAGCATCGCCGGGCCTAGAGAGCTGCTGTCGCCCTGGCAGCTGCCGCTGGCCAACACGCTGCTACTGGTCAGTTCCAGCGTCACCCTGACGGTGGCGCATGAAGCGCTGAAGATGGAGTTTCGACGCACGGCGCGCAACTGGCTGGCGGGCACCGTGGTGCTGGGGCTGTGCTTTCTGACCCTGCAGGGCATCGAATACTACGAGGCCTGGCACCACCTGGGGCTGACGCTGCAGGCGGGGGTCTATGGCGGCACCTTCTTCCTGCTGACCGGTTTTCATGGTCTGCACGTCACCATCGGCACCGTGATTCTGATCGTGATGCTGGTGCGCGTGGTACGTGGCCACTTCTCGAGTGAACGTCACTTCGCCTTCGAAGCGGCTGCCTGGTACTGGCACTTCGTCGATGCGGTATGGATCGGTCTGTTCCTATTCGTCTATGTGTTCTGACAGCACACGGCGTGATGTCAGTCCAGCATTCCGGTGGAGAAGCCAATGACCAGCAGAATCACCAGACACACTGCCAGGCCAACCCGCCATTTGAGAGAGGTCAGCAGGCGTCGACTGCGGCTGCCATCGCGCAGCAGAAAACCGGCGCCGGCGACCAGGCTTGCCAGCATGCCGATAAAGACCAGTGCGATCAGCGATTTGAGCAGCATGTCACCTCCCGGGGTGCAGACAGTGGCGGGCGAGCAGAGCGCGGCACTCGCTTGTGACAGTCGAGCTCATCTGTCTGACAAGCGCAAGTCAGAGCCCGCGGCGCAGTCGTCTTCAACGGCGACGACGCAGGAGCGCCAGGTCGGGCGCGGCTGGTGGCTGTTCTGGGGATGCCTGATCGTGCTCGGCCTGTGTCTGTGCAGCTGGCAGGTGATGCGTGGCCAAGCGCGTGCCCAGCATCTGGAGGATACCGCCAGCGCGCCGGAGCTGGTGATGCCGACGGCGCCACCCGCCAGTGCCAGCCTGATCGAGCTGCGCGGCGAGTGGCTCGCGGAGCACAGTCTGTTGCTGGACAACCGCACGCTGGACAAGCGCCATGGCGTGGCGGTGCTTACACCCTTCCGAACGCTGGATGGCCGCTGGTGGCTGGTGGAGCGCGGCTTCGTGGCATCGCCGGCCCCACGCAGCGACCCGGAGTTCACGACCCCGGCAGGCCCTGGGGTGATCAGTGGTCGCTGGCAGTGGCTGAACGGTCAGGGCAACAGCGGTGGCCCATTGTTCGGCCCCAATCGCGAGGGGCAGCGCCTGCAGCAGGTCGATCTGAGCGCCTGGCAGGCGCTGGGCACACCGGCCTTTGCGGGTGTCCTGCACCAGACCGGCGGGGAGGGGCGATTCCTGCCCTGGTGGCAGCCAAGCAACATGACGCCCGAGCGCCATTACGCCTATGCGCTGCAGTGGCTGGGACTCAGCCTGGGGGCAGCGGTGGTCATGATTCTGGGCGCGCGTCGTCAACGTCAGTCCGCGCTGCGTCAGCGCCAAGCCTAGCGTCTGGTGTTCGTGTATTGGGTCTGTTGTCCGCACGACCGGGCATGCAGGGAAGCCGTCGTAAGGAGGAGAGCGATGACACACGTGATGCGACAGCGTCTGAAACTCGTGGCCTTGCTGGGGCTGTTGTCCGCACCGCTGCCTCTGGCCTGGGCCATGTTGAGTGCCCAGGTCGGGATTCCCGAGGGGCGGGTGGCAAATGGTGCCCTGTTGCCAAAGGTCAAGCCGCTCACGGACTGGTCGCTCGACTACCTCGTGACAGAAAACGCCACTGACAATGTCACCCAAAACGCCACAGGCAGCGCGACTGAAAGCGCTGTCAATGCTTTTAGCGTGAAGGAGACTCCCGGCATGCCGCCGCTGGCCGCCAGAGGTGCGGATGAGCAGCGTTTCTGGCTCAGCTGGCCGGAGCCGAACCAGCCGCAGCTGGCTGCGGCGCAGGCCGAGCGCTGGTGGCGCCTGCATCGCGCGCTTGGCAAGGAGGCGCCACGCCTGGGCCGCCTGGTGGTGGCTGAAAAGGCCTTTGTGCATCCCCAGGTGCCGGGCGAACAACGGGCTCTCGGACGCTGGCCGGCGCCAAACGATGCCACTTCCGCGCCGCACCAGTTGCGCCTGATCGACCCTCACGGGCAGGTCGTGGTCGCCTACGGCTCTGAGATCACGCCGCAGGCCGTGATGAAGGATGTGCGCCGGCTGCTCAAGCGTAATCCGGTCGCGCCTCGTCAGGTCGCGTCTCGTCAGGTCGCGCCTCGCTAAGCCGCACCTCGCCAGGCCGGGCCTCGCCAAGCCGCACCTCGCCAGGCCGCGCGTGCTCTTCTTTCGCTTCACCAGGGAGATATGCCATGTCTCGCCTCGCCATGCAGAAGCGCTATCCACCGCAGGCCTGCGCCGTCTCGCGGGCCCGCCAACGCGGGGCGGCGTTGCTGCCCCGCCCGCCATTTCTGCGCCACGCCACCACGGATGAAGCCTCAGCTGCACCGGCCTTCTCGATGGCGACGCCTGAGCTGACATCTGATCTGGTGCATGGCCCTGCCGCCCGGCAGGCGGCGAACCGATGGGTAACGGCACGCCTGTGGCGCAGCAGTCAGCGTCTGGTCGCCAGCATGCTGGGCCTGGTCATTCTAGTGATCGGGCTGGGAGCCTGGACGCGGCTGGTGGATGCCGGTCTGGGGTGCCCCGACTGGCCGGGCTGTTATGGCGCTCTGGTCGTGCCTGATGCCCGGACCGCGAGTCTGCACAGCCCGCATCATCCGCTTGAAGGCTACAAGGCGTGGGCGGAGATGATCCATCGTTATGCGGCGAGCCTGCTCGGGCTTGCGGCAATCGCATTGCTCGCACTGGGCTGGCGGATACGCCGTCGGGAGACTCGTCAGTGGCAAGCCTTGAGAAATGGTAGCGTCGCGTTAGCGACGGCGAACCGCTGGGGAGCACAGGCGCGCACTCGTTTTCCCTTGGCCGGCTGCTGGCTGTTGTTGGGCATGCTGTTGGTTCAGGGCGCGTTCGGGGCCTTTACCGTGACGCTGAAGCTGTGGCCGCAGGTGGTGACGCTGCATCTGCTGGGCGGTCTGAGCGTATTGAGCCTGCTGCTGTTGCTGTGGCTATCACTCAGACGGCGGGCGGCGCACCTCACGGTGACGGCTGAGCGACGCAAGGCGGGAGCTGATGCACCTGGCATCCGGCGTCAGCCTTGGCTGGCCGCTCTGGCTGCGGCTCTGCTGCTGGGGCAGCTGGCCCTGGGGGGCTGGACCTCGAGCAATTATGCCGGACTTGCCTGTGAAGGTTTCCCGACCTGCAATGGTGCCGCATGGCCGGCGATGGACTGGGGAGAAGGCTTCCACCTGACCCAGGATGTCGGCCCCAGCTATCTGCACGGGCAGCTGCATGGTGAGGCGCGCACGGCCATCCACATGGCGCACCGTGGCGGGGCCGTGCTGCTGGGGGCGGTGCTGTTGGCGCTGTATTGGCGCCAGCGCCGCCACTTGTCGGTACGGACGGCAGCGCCTGACAACCCCTGGCGCTGGGCGCTGGGGTGTTGGCTGGTGCAGGCAGGCCTGGGGATCGCCAATGTGCTGTGGTGGTTGCCGCTGGATCTGGCGCTGGCGCATACCCTGGGGGCCGTCGCGCTGACGCTGGCGATGGTGTGGGCGATGGATCAGATGCGCCAGGCGGCTCGCCGCAAGTGGGCATCCGTCTCGCAGACGCTGGCCTGATGAGAGGCAAAAGGTGGGCAAGACGGTAAGCAGAAGAGAGACACCCAAGCGCGCGTGATCGCGCTCACCAGACCGCAAGAGGCCGCTCCCATGAGCGGCCTCTTGCGGTCTGAATCGTACTAGCCGTTATCTTGTCAGGCGGCGCTACCGAAGCGCTCCTGCAGGTAGGCATTGATGGTGTCGGATTCGTACATCCACTCTTCGCGACCATCGTCATGGGTGATCAGCAGGCACGGTACCTTGACGCGACCGCCGCCCTGCTCGAGGGCCTGGCGGTGAGTAGCGTTGTGCTGGGTGTCGCGCTGCTCGACGTTCAGGTTCAGCTGATGCATGCGTTTGCGCACCTTGATGCAGAACGGGCAGGTCGAGAACTGATACAGCGCCAGCTTGGCCGTCTCGGCGTCCACCTCGGCCTGCTGGGCGGGGCTACGCTCGAGCGCGCTGCCGCGGGTCAGCTTCTCGCTGAGCAGCATGAAGGGAGCCAGCACCAGACGCAGGGTGCGGAAGAACAGGCGGATGATGGAGCGCATGGCAGAACCTCATGGGACGTGCGGGTATCGACGCCAGTGCCGCAGCGCGGGTGGCGAATTCACAATGGGGCCATTCTAGAGCTCAGCGGCCTCGGCGTCTTCCCCATGCGCGTTGCGGATGTGCGTCAGCAGAGACTGTCGCAACCAGCGGTGCCCGGGGTCCTGCTCGTGGCTGGCATGCCAGATCAAGCGGTAGCTGAGTGCGGGCAGGCGCATCGGTAGCTCTAGGATCGCCAGCCCGTGCAGCTCGCTGCTGGCCTGGGCAAAGCTTCTGGGGGCGCAGAATACCAGCTCGCTGTGCGCGACGATGCTCAGGGCATCGCGGAAATCCGGAACCAGCACGCTGATGCGGCGTGGTGCGCCGTGCTGCTCCAGCCGCTCATCCAGCGACCAGCGAGAGCGCCCCTCGCAGGTGGCCTGCACATGACTCAAGGCCGCGAATTCGCTCAGCGTCATCGGTGTCTGGCGCCGCGTCAGCGGATGATCACGCCGTACCAGAATCACATGGTCGTCGCGCCACAGCAGGCGCGATTGGAAGCCAGCAGGGAGGGCAGGCGGCTCGCCCGGGGTCTCGGCGCTGTGATCGTGTCCGGCAAGCCCGATATCCAGCTGACCCTTTTCCATCAGGCTCAGGCAATCGGCCTGCCAGCGACTGATCTCGAGGCTGCCATGCGGCAGTGCATCGGTCAGTGCGCGCGTGCAGGATGGCATCAGGGTCGCCCAGGCGCTTTCCAGTACCGCCAGCTGAAAGCGCCGCTGGCTGGTGGCGGGAGTGAAGGTGGCAGGGGCGCTCAGGTTCTCGAGACGCGAGAGCAGCTCGGCCAGCTCACCGCGCAATGACAGGGCACGCGCCGTGGGGCGAAGGCCGTGGCGTTCGCGAATGAAAAGGGCGTCATCAAACATGACGCGCAGGCGTGCCAGACTCTTGCTGACGGCAGACTGCGAGAGGTGGAGACGGCCCGCCGCACGCGTCACGCTGCACTCTTCCAGCAATACCTGCAGCACCTGCAGCAGATTGAGATCGATGCGCGTGTTGAAGGGCGTGTTGAAGGGCGTGGCCGCTGGCGCCGAGCCCGAAGACGCAGCCAGTGAAGACCCGGCTGGAGACTGGGCGGCAACCGGCCTTGCGGATGTCTGCGGGGCTGTCGCGCTCATGAGTTTCTCCAGTGGAATATCAGGCCTGAAATAATATCATTTTGCTTCATAAGTCGCAGGCGCTAGGCTCTGCGGATTCTTGATGGCCCCTCTGTCGGGCCGCCCCTGGCTTCTGACTCTCGAGATTATTCATGTCCGTGTCTTCCTCTGCTGCCGCAAGGCCCATGCCCAACGCACGACTATTGCTGTTGCTGCTGGTCGGCTGCGTGATGTTCTCGCCGCTGGCGATCGATATCTATCTGCCCTCATTGCCGGCGATGGCGCGTGAATTCGCCCAGCCCACCGATGTGATGCAGATGACGGTGACGCTGTTTCTGGGGGCTGTGGGTGTCGGGCAGATTCTGGTCGGCCCGCTGACGGACCTCTACGGGCGGCGTCCGGCGCTGCTGGGTGGCGCGACGGTCTATCTCGTCGGCGCGATGGTCGCCGTGCTGGCTCAGGACATCAGCATGCTGTATCTCGGGCGTATCCTGCAGGGACTGGGGGCATGCGCCACGGTGACGGTGGCCTTCGCGGCCGTGCGTGACTGCTACACGCCGGAGCAGGGCGCCAGAATGTACAGCTATCTGAATGGTGCGCTGTGCATCATTCCGGCGCTGGCGCCGGTGCTGGGCGGCCTGCTGGCGGTGCAGTTCGGCTGGCGCTCCAACTTCCTGTTCATGGCCGCCTTCGCGCTGTGCGTCGGCCTGATGGCGTGGAAGAGCTTTGGCGAGACGCGCCCTGCCACGACGGTCGTGGAGCGTCCGCTGTACAACTGGGCGCGCTATCGCCCCGTACTGACCAGCTGGCGCTTCCTGTATCAGGCGCTGGTCGCGATGGCCGCGATGAGCGCCATCCTGCTGTATGTGTCGTCGTCCTCCGAGCTGCTGGTCGAGCGCCTCGGCCACTCCGAGCTGGTCTTCAGTGCCCTGTTCGGCGGCAATGCCGTGATCAATATCATCACCTTCTTTTTCGCTCCGCGCGTGATCACTCGTCTCGGCCGTCAGCCCACCGTGCGTCTGGGACTGGCGATCATCCTGCTCTCCGGCCTGATGCAGGGTGCCGCCTTCGCCTGGCTGCCACTGTCGGCTGCTGCCTTCATGGTACCGGTGGCAGTGCTGTCGGTCGGCTTCTCGCTGGCGCTCGGGGCGGCATCAAGCCTGGCGCTGGAGGCCTTCGCCGAGCGTGCCGGCACCGCGGCGGCGCTGCTCGGCAGTATCCAGCTTGGCGGTTCGGCAGTGGTGGCAACGGCACTGCTCAATACGCCGCTCGCCCCTCAGCAGGGCCTGCTGCTGATCAGTGTGGTGATGGTGCTGCCGTTGCTGTTGTTGGGCGCGCGACGTCAGCCGGGCGTCTAGTCGGTATGATCGGCCGGTATGACTGCCCAGGGCGACTGGCCGTTGCCACTGACCGGTGGGACTGGACAGGCATGAAGGGTTCGCTGGTTGGCGACAGCGGCTGGCCGCAGGGCAGAGATGGTTCATTGAAGGCCCCTGACCAGAGTATGCTTGTCGCTCGATCCGCATGTCGCCAAGGAGGCACCATGGAATCAGCGGCGCGTGTGCGCGTGATACTCAACGGGGACAAGGCTCAGCAGCCGGAGCTGCGTGAGGCCATCTTCGCTCAGCGTGAGCGTATGGCAGGGCTTGAAGTGCGGTTGACCTTCGAGGGAGATGACGTCGCGAGACTGGTGAGCGAGGCAGTCGCTGAAGGCGTCACGCGGCTGGTCGTTGGCGGCGGTGATGGCACTCTCAACCTGATCGCCAATGCATTGATGCAGCATCCACTCGCGAAGCGCCCGGAAGTCGCGATTCTGCCGTTGGGCACCGCCAATGATCTGGCGACCTCGCTCGGCATCCCCGAGCCGGTGACGGAATCGCTGGCGCTGGCCTGTGAAGGGGAAGCGCGAGCCGTCGATGTGGTGCAGCTGGATGATGCCTACTTCCTCAACATGGCCTCGGCGGGCTTCGGTGCCGAGGTGACGCGCTCGACGCCCGGTGGCCTCAAGAAGCTGTTCGGTGGCGGGGCCTATTCGCTGATGGGCGTGCTCAAGGCGTGGGACTTCCGCCCTTACCGTGGCAGCGTGACCCTCAACGGGGTGGAAGAGGAGCTGGCGTTGTTCGTGCTGGCGATCGGCAATGGTCGTCAGGCGGGCGGCGGGCAGGAGCTGGCGCCTCGGGCGTTGCTCGATGATGGCTGCTTCGATGTGCTGGTGATCCGCGACTTCCCCATCGCGCGGGTGGGTGAGGTGATCGAGGAGCTGGAGTCGCTTCCCGACAACGGCCATTTCGTGCGGTATGTGCGCACTGACTCGCTGCACTATCGTGGTGAGTCGCTGCCAGTGAATCTCGATGGCGAGAGCTACCTGATCGAGAACAGCGAATTCCAGCTGATTCCCGGCGCCCTGCGTCTGGTCGCCCCGCAGGGCGCCGCCCTGCTGACACACTCATGAGCCCGCAGATGGGCCATTGAGCGCCGGCTGAGCCATGAGGGCTGGCTGGTACACGAGCGCAGTCTGAGGTTTACTCAGGCTGCGCTCGTTGCGTTGGTGGCAGCGTATTCTTCCAATCTCAGCCGAGCAGGGCGGGAGCCAGGACTTCAGGGAGTGATTGCATGGTCGGTTTGGCGGCGTGGCATATCTGGGTCATCCTCGCGTTGATTCTGGCGGGGCTTGAGCTGCTGGGTGCGCAGTTCGTGCTGCTGGCGCTGGGTGTCAGTGCCCTTGGGGGGGCTCTGGCGGCAGGGCTGGGGGCGGGGCTAAACATCCAGTTGATCAGCGTCGCGATCACGGCCCTGGTGCTGGTGCCGCTGTTCGTGCGCAAGATCCATCCCTATCTGTTGCCCAAGACGCCCTACGGTACCCTGGGCAGTGGCGCGGAGACCGGGCAGCTGGCCAAGGTGATCATCGGCAACGGCGGCAAGCCTGCCGTACGCGTGTCGGGCAATGAGTATCCGCTACGCTGGGAGGGGGAGACGCCGCCGGCAGCGGGGGACACGGTCAGGATCGTCAGCGTCGAAGGCATCACCGTCTGTGTCGAGCCCGTCTCGAAGGAGACTGTTTCAAAGTAGTCTGCCTCGAAGGAGTCTGTGGAGTAGCGCCTGTCTCGAAAGAAACTGGCACAAGGACGCCATGAGGTCGCGGCTCGATGACGCGGTCGTGGTAGTAGCGGGTCAAGCATGATCGGATATCTCACAAGGGCTTGCGGATACGGTCCAGTTCAAGGGAGTTGAGCAATATGATTATCAGTCCGGGACTCATCATCATTCTTTTCATATTGGCGCTGGTGGTAATTCTGCTGGCCAAGGGGTTGATGATCGTCCAGCAGTCAGAAGCCGTCGTCATCGAACGCCTCGGCAGCTATAGCCGCACACTGGAATCCGGCGTGAATCTGGTGATCCCCTTCATCGACAAGCCGCGCTCCATCACCATTCGCCGTTATCGTGAGGTCAAGGGCGACAATCTGCCGTTGGTGGTGGAAGAGACGCGCATCGATCGCCGCGAGACGGTGATGGACTTCCCCGGCCAGAGCGTGGTGACCACGGACAACGTCACCGTGACCGTCAATGGGGCGCTCTACTTCCAGATCGTCGATCCCAAGCGCGCCGTCTATGAAGTCGAGAACTTCACCCAGGCCGTCGAGGTACTAGCCAAGACCAGTCTGCGCTCCGAGATCGGTCGCATGGAGCTCGACAAGCTCTTCGAGAGTCGCAAGGAGGTCAACGACGCCTTGCAGATCACCATGGATGAAGTCGGTGACAAGTGGGGCGTCAAGGTGACGCGCGTCGAGATCCAGGACATCAGCATGCCCGAGGAAGTCGAGGATGCCATGCGGCTGCAGATGGCGGCCGAGCGCAAGCGTCGCGCCACGGTGACCGAGGCCAATGGCCAGCGCGAAGCCGCCATCGCGACCGCCGAGGGCGAGAAGCAGTCTTCGGTGCTGCGTGCCGAGGGTGACAAGCAGGCCGCGATTCTGCGCGCCGAAGGTGAGCGTCAGGCCATCTATCAGCTGCGCGATGCCATCGGTGCGGAAGACCCGCAGCTGGTGGTCGGCTATATGCTGGGCCAGAAATATCTGCAGGTGCTGCCGGACATGGCGCGTGAGGGTGATCGTGTCTTCATTCCCTACGAGGCCTCTGCCTTGCTGGGTGCCATGGGCAGTTTCCGCGAGCTTGCCACTGAAGTCGGCGAGCCCACCAATGCCAGCAATGAAGGGCTGAGACGCGCCCGTCAGATGATGACAGGCGAAGCGGGCCTGGGCTGAGTGTATTGTGCCAAGCAGTGAGTGGCAGTAGGCTGCCGCTCCACTGAATATTCACCGCATCTGGAGCAAGACGATGACAGCACTTACTACCGATCATGAGCGCTTCCTGCAGGCTGCCATTGAAGAGGCGGAAAAGGGCTACGCGGCTGGCGGCGTGCCGATCGGCTCGGTACTCGTCCATGATGGCAAGATCATCGGTCGTGGCCACAATCAGCGCCAGCAGAAGGGCAGCACGGTGTTGCATGGTGAAATGGATGCACTGGAAAACGCCGGTCGCCTGCCGGCCAGCGTCTATCGTGAATCCGTGCTCTATACCACGCTGTCACCGTGCCCGATGTGCAGTGGTGCCATCCAGCTCTACGGTATCCCGCATGTCGTGGTCGGTGAGAACCACACCTTCATGGGCGCGGAAGACCACCTGCGTGGCCTGGGCGTCAAGGTCGATGTGGTCGACAACGCGCGCTGCCGTGAACTGATGGCGACCTTCATTCGCGAGCAGCCGGACGTCTGGAACGAAGATATCGGTGAGTGATCGCGGTGCGGTTGTTGGTGGTAGCTGATGGAAAATGGTGTTCGTTAACACTATTCTGCTGTGAAAAGGGCAAAATGCTTGAAAAGCTGTCGGTCTGGCACAATGTCTTGGGTATCAGGCGCCAAGCCACGCTTTCGCTTGCATGACTACACGACCTTTGTTGCAATGCCACTTGCAGGAAACAGGGGCTGGCAACTCCCCACCTATCATGGAGAAGACGATGAAACTCAAGCAATGGATGATTCCCGCACTGGCCGCTGGCCTGTCTCTGGCCATCGCTGGTTGCGATAACGGCGATACTGACAAAGCTGCCCAGAACGCCGAGACCTCTGCCGAGCAGAGCGCCGAGCAGGCTGAACAGAGCGCCGATCAAGCGACTGACGCCGCTGCCGAGAAGATGGACCAGGCAGCTGACGAAGCGGCTGCAGAGATGGATGACGCTGCTGACAAGGCCGACAACATGGCTGACGACGCTGCCGAATCTGCCGATGCCATGGGCGACGAAGCTGCTGCCGAGAGCGAAAGTGCCCTTGAAGCAACCAAGAACGCTGCTTCCGAGACCTATGAGTCCGCCAAGGAAGGTGTCAACGACGCCGCTGACGCCACTGCCGATGCTGCCAAGAACGCCTATGACTCCACCAAGGAGCAGGCTGCCGAGCTGACCGACTCCGCTGAGCAGTCTGGCGACAACGCTGCTGCCGAAGCGAACGAGAAGATCAACGCTGCGCAGCAGGATGCCAACGAGTCCATCGACGAAGCGCAGCAGTAATCACTGGCCAGCGAATGCTGGCGTGATGCCTGTCGCAAGCCGTGTCACTGGCTGAGTGCGAGTGACATGGCCGCCGATACAAGAACGCCGTGCCCCCCTGGGTCGCGGCGTTCTTGTATCGGCGATGATTCGTGAGGCGTGAGTCAGGCCAAGGCCTGGCCACAAAAAAGCCCGCCAGAAGGCGGGCTTTTCCATGACTGTCTTGCTGCCATCATCAGGGCGCCGGTGAGGGCGGCCTGACCAGGCTGATCGAGAAGATCAGACCGGCTTGATGTTTGCGGCCTGAAGGCCTTTCTTGCCCTGGGTGACGTCGAAGGAAACCTTCTGACCGTCTTGCAGGGACTTGAAGCCTTCTGCCTGAATTTCAGAGAAGTGCGCGAACAGGTCATCGCCGCCGTCGTCCGGAGAAATGAAGCCGAAACCTTTGGTGTCGTTAAACCACTTGACTGTGCCAGTTGCCATGATTCTTTCCTTGCTTACGAGATGATGTTGGTGGTCTGCCCATCAGACCAGAGTGCGTTGGTGCGGCTAGGGGGAATTCCACCAGAGAGACGCGTTGCGTCCAGCGACGACATCCTTTCCTGCTTGACCTACGCATGCAGCCTGGGCTGCACGTGTTCGCTTCCATCCGAACAGAAAGTTGTCGTATTGGCGACTCCTTCCGGCTCAAGTAGGATGCTCACACAGAGCCAACATAGATGGAAATGCCATGAAGGTCCAGAACGTAGATTACCGCTCGGCCGATGCAGCCGAAAAATTTGTTGAATCCCTGCGCACGACGGGCTTCGGTGTCATCCGCAATCATCCGATCTCTCATGAATTGGTCGAGAAGATCTACGCCGAATGGGCCGAATTCTTCTCCAGCGCCGACAAGCTTGACTGGCGCTTCGACCCCAAGACCCAGGATGGCCTGTTCCCGGCAGATGTCTCCGAGACCGCCAAGGGCCATACGGCGCGCGACCTCAAGGAGTATTACCACATCTACCCGTGGGGCAAGATTCCGGACAGCCTGCGCGAGAATGCCATGGAGTATTACCGCCAGGCCGAAGCCTTCGCGGCAGAGCTTCTGAGTTGGGTCGAGGCCCATTCACCTGCCGAAGTGGCTGAGCTCTACCGTGAACCGCTCTCCAACATGATCAAGGACAGCGGTCAGACACTGCTTCGCGTGCTTCATTACCCGCCGATGACCGGCAGTGAAGAGCCGGGCGCCGTCCGTGCCGCGGCGCATGAAGACATCAATCTGTTGACCGTGCTGCCGGCAGCCAACGAGCCGGGCCTGCAGGTGATGGACGTCAATGGCGAATGGATGGACGTGCCCTGTGATCCGGGCCAGCTGGTCATCAATGTCGGCGACATGCTCCAGGAGACCAGCGGCGGCTACTTCCCGTCGACCACGCACCGCGTGATCAACCCGACCGGCGAGGGCTCCAGCCAGTCACGCCTGTCGCTGCCATTGTTCCTGCATCCGCGTCCCGAAGTGGTACTGTCTGACAAGCACACGGCAGATTCCTACCTCAAGGAACGTCTGCGCGAGCTGGGCGTCATCTAGCGCCGGCTCTGGTCCCGGCCTGGCTTTTGCTCTCGGGACCGCTGAGGAGACTTCAGCTGATCCGACGCCATCCGCGCCTGTGCACGGGTGGCGTTGTCGTTTACGAGCGTGGCCTCTGGCGGCAGAAGGCTTGATTCATCGGCGCCAAGACCGCATTGACTGTATTCGCAATCATGATCTGCCGCATCGCGGCTAAGGCTTTACTGATGACCACATCGCCTGTTGTACAGGACACGCATTCCAAGACCATGGGCTACCTGCTGTGGATCTTCGGTTTCCTCGGCGCGCACCGTTTCTACTATGGCAAGCCGGTCACCGGCACCCTTTGGCTGTTCACCTTCGGGTTGCTGGGCATCGGCTGGTTGATCGACCTGTTTCTGATTCCGGCGATGGACCGCGAGGCGGACTTCCGTTTTCGCGAAGGCCCGATCAATTACTCGCTGAGCTGGATTCTGCTCACCTTCCTGGGCGTGTTCGGCATTCACCGCATGTACATGGGCAAGTGGCTGACCGGCTTGCTCTACCTGTGCACCGGTGGGCTGTTCTTCATCGGCGTGCTGTATGACTTCTGGACACTCAATGACCAGATATCGCTGCGCCATGCCGAACAGGCGCCGGCCACCCAGCGCTAGAGATCACACCTGCGTTGCATCCAGCGGGGCGGAAGTGACGTAGCAGGAAAGGCAGTGTCGATCTTTCGCATGTTCTAATGTGCTGAAGCTCGGATGTTTTCATCAACATGACGACAAGGAAGTGAACATGATCTGGTTGAAAGCCTTCATCGCCGCCTTTCTGGCGACTCTGATCTTCCATCAGGGCCTCTTCGGGCTCTTCTATCTGGCCGATATCCTGCCCAAGGCGCCCTACAACATGACGCCTACCGGGCCGCTGGGCATCCCGTCAGTGCTCTCGCTGGCCTTCTGGGGCGGGCTGTGGGGACTGCCGCTGTGGGCATTGGTGCGCCGCAGAACGGGCGTCAGCCATTGGCTGATCAGCCTCGTCTTCGGTGCAGTTGGCCCGACGGCCGTGGCCATGCTGGTCGTCTTCCCGCTCAAGGGAATCGAGGTAGCGCCGTTGATGGTGGTCGGTGGCCTGATCCTGAATGGCGCCTGGGGCATCGGCACCAGCCTGTTGATGCGTGTCCTGGGCGCGCGACCGAGTCCTGCGGCCCCGACCACAGCATGATGGCATCGATTCCGTGGACCATGGTGGCGCTGGCTTGGGCTGCCGGGCTGTGCATGCCGCTGGGTGGCGTGATCGCCCAGCTGGAGCGCAGCCACGAGAGTCACGTCAAGCGCAGTTGGCTGGCGGGGATCACCGCGCTCGGCGGCGGTATTCTGTTGGCCGCCGTGTCACTGGTGCTGGTACCGCATGCCATGCAGGCGCTGTCCATCGCGGCGCTGTTGGGGCTCTTCCTGCTGGGCGCGCTGATCTTCATGCAACTGGACCGCTGGCTGGCGCGCGGTGGTGGTGCCAAGGGCCAGTTGCTGGCGATGCTGATGGACTTCATCCCCGAGGCGATCGCACTGGGCGCACTGGCCTCTGCCTCGCCCGCCGCGGCGATGCTGCTGGCACTGTTCATCGCGGTCCAGAACCTGCCGGAAGGCTTCAATGCCTACCGTGAGCTGGAAGGGGCCGGGCTGACGGCGCGTCAGGGGCTGGGGGCCTTCGTGCTGCTGTCGCTGCTGGGTCCGCTGGCGGCATTGGCCGGCCATCTGTGGCTTGCGGATGCGCCGAGCGTGTTGGGCGGGCTGATGGCCTTCGCCGCCGGTGGCATTCTCTATCTCGTCTTCCAGGATATCGCGCCCCAGTCGCGGGTGGCGCATCACTGGTCACCGCCGTTGGGCGCCTCGTTGGGGTTCATGATCGGCATGCTGGGCGATCGCCTGGTCGGCTGATGATCAGCTGACGATTCACCGTGACGGGGCGGCACCAGCTGACTCGCCACGGCTCGAGACTTTCACACCCTCCGTCATCTTCCCGATAGGGAGCTCGCATGAGCAAGCACGCCAATGAAGGCAACCTCACGGGGTTGCTGGAAGAGCTGGACCGCGAGATCGAAGGGGATATCTCGCTGGGCGACATTCTGGAGCATTTCAATTCCCGGGGCTTCGGCCCCTTGCTGGTATTGCCTGCCTTGCTGGTACTGCTGCCGACCGGGGCGATCCCCGGCGTACCGACGACCTGTGCGCTGTTCATCGTGCTGATCGCGGGTCAACTGTTGCTGGGGCGCAAGATGCCGTGGTTGCCACGCCGGTTGGCGCGCTTCAGTTTCGAGCATCAACGCCTGACCCATGGCGTCGAGCGGGCAAGGCCCTGGACGCGACGCCTCGATCGTCTGCTCAAGCCACGCCTGAGCTTCATGACCCGCGGCATTGCCTATCGCGGTATCGCGGCGCTGACCATCCTGCTGGCCACGGCCATGGTGCCACTGGAGCTGGTGCCCTTCGCCGCGGCCTTGCCGGCGGCAACCTTGCTGCTGCTGGGGCTGGGGCTGATCGGGGAGGATGGCCTGGTCATCCTGCTGGCCTTGCTGGTGCTGCTGCTGGATATCGCCACGGGGTTCTGGCTGGTAGGTTGAAGGCTGCGTTGGTCGCTCAACAGCGACGCAGCGTATTTTAGGGGCGAGGCTCGAATTCTTGATGACGCAAGTTGGCTCTCGCATGCCATCAGCTGCGTGTTTGATGAGCGCGCCTGAGCTGGCGTGTAGCAACGCAGTAAGACAAAAGACTGAAGTGCACCATTCAGAGGCAAACCAGGCTGTCATCTTGAGGTGGATGGCTTTGCAGGCTGGCCGTGCTCGCCTAGACTGGTCGCCTGTTCAGTGCCATGGGGGCACGAATTCGGCTACTGAAGCGGGTCTGTCGCAAGGACGTTCGTCATGTTTGATTTCATCCAGTTCGATGCTGCCTTCTGGTCCTTCGTGGTGGCCATCACCTTGCTGACGGTCACGCCCGGGGTCGACACCCTGCTGGTGATTCGCAATACCTCGCGCGGCGGCCTGAGGGACGGCGTGCTGACCAGTCTTGCGATCTGTGCCGGTCTCTTCGTGCACGCGCTGGTGTCGTCGGCGGGCATCTCGCTGATCCTGTTGCAATCGGCATGGGCGTTCTCGGCCCTCAAGCTGGTCGGGGCGGGCTATCTGATCTGGTTGGGCATCAAGAGTCTCAAGAGTGCGCGGCGCGCGCGCGGGCTGAATGTCGACGTCAGCGTGACACGTCAGCAGGTATCGTGCTGGCAGCCGCTGCGCGAGGGCTTCCTGTCCAATGTGCTCAATCCCAAGACGGTGGTGTTCTACATGGCCTTTCTACCGCAGTTCATCGCGCCGACCGACCCGGCCGTGCTCAAGTCATTGTGGCTGGCGGGTGTCCACTTCGTGATCGCCAATCTCTGGCAGATCAGCGTGGCGCTGATGGTCGGTGGTGCAGGGCGCTGGCTGGCAAGGCCGCGGGTCGCCTGCTGGATGGAAGGCATCACCGGATCCGTCATGGTGCTGCTGGGGGCACGGCTGGCGCTAGGTCGCTAGGGATGAGCGGCCACTGCCAACATTGCAACGGAGCGCGTGGGATGACGGTTCGTATCCTTGATGACACATGGATCCTGTGACATTGACTCTGGCGGCCTTTCTCAAGGTCGTCACGCACCTTGAGGCTCGGGATATCAGTGATGTCTACGATTCCCGCGTGCAGCAGGTACGGGTGCTTTACTACGGTTACACCATCGACTTCCGCCACCAGCTGTGGCGCATCGATGATGAGTCGGTCTGTGCACATCTGGAAAAGACCGGTACCGCCGTCGAGCAGCGCGAGTGCTCGCGCATGGCCAGCCGACTGTTCGTCGAGACCTGCCATGCCTTGCAGCGCCGGGGGCGGGCGGCGCATATCGACACCCGCACCATGTATTGCAAGGCCGCAGCGACCTTCAAGCCCCGGCGCGACCCCTATGCGGGCATGACGCCTGCAGAGCGAAAGGCGCGCAAGGCGCTGGAAGCGGCGCATCGAGAAGCCGAGCAGGCCTGCAACCGCTACGTGCTGGATGCCCTGTCCTCGAATTCTCTGGAGATCCTGCGCCTGCGGCAACGCTACTGCGACAAGAGCAATCGATTGGCAGCACGGCTCGAACAACAATGATGCCCGGGCCGGTGCTGACGCCTGCCCGAGCCAACGACAGCAGCGGTACAGTGCTGCATTCATGACATGAAGACCGGCCCATCAAGGCTGGCATTGGCAGGGAACGCAATCGGATGAGTCTTTCACATACCCTTCGTCGCCGTCTGGGCGGGTTGAGTGCCGTGGTGCTGGTGGTCGCCGGGATAGCGGCTTGGCTGTTCGCCGTCGATGAGGGGCGCTGGGTCGGCCGCGTGACCACGCGCCCCGAAACGCTGAATCTCGAGTCGGTGGAGCAGGGCAATCTACCGGTCAATCAGTTCGTTTCGCTGCGCAATCACTGGGCGGTCTATCGCGAGCACACCGAGACCTTCCGCCTCGATGCCAGCGCAGACGGTGGACGACGGATCGAGACGCTTTACTATCCTGTCATCTCTGACATGAATCCCTATCTGCTGGAATTGGCCGGGCTGTCACGCGCCTTCGGGGGCATCGATGGCATCCCCTCGGAAGAATGGCCACGCATCGAGCGCATGGGCGTGCTGGTGCGAACCGACTCCGTGCAGAGCCTGGAAAACGTGCCGCCGCTGATCGAGTTCCCCGATGGCCTGTTCGGCACCGTCTTGCACGCCGAGACGGACCTGCCAGGCGATGAGCGTTCTCTTTTGGCCGAGCGCTGGCCCGACATCGATCTGTCGCGTGTGATCATCATCAATGCCGGCCACCGCCCCGGCAATGTCTGGGCGATGATCGTCTATGGCGTGCTGGGCACGCTTTGCTGGGCACTGGCCGCCTGGTTGATGGTGCGACTGATGCGTACACCGCGCGTCACGCGCTCCCAGCCTCTGGCCCATGCCGGCCGCGCGGCATCGGAGCCGGTGGTGACGCAGGCAACCCCGGGCAGCGAGGCTGTGGGCGAGGGGGTATTTCAGTCCCATGACGACGCACCGCAGCCCCAGGGCGCGCCCGGCAAGCGTCAGGGCTGGCGTGGCAAGGGCGGCGACGAAGGACGACCCCTGAGCTATGCCGAGGCGCTGGGACGGTATACCCCTCAGCAGAAGCCGCCGTTCGGCAATGGTGTGGCTGCCTCGCGACCGAAAGAAGCCAAGGGCGAGAGCCAGTCCGGATCTTCGCCCGCCATCCGTCCACGTCGCGATGATTGAATGACCGACTGAAAGAATGGCCGAAAGGTGCAATGAGTTCTGACGCCATGGGCCCTGATGCCATGGAAACGAAAACGCCAGCCCAATGGGGCTGGCGTTTTCGTTGCTGGATGCTACTGCTCGGCTCAGCGGCGATCCACCAGAGCGGTGGTATAGCGCTGGCTGACTTCGCGGTCGCTGACCACCTTGACGCCCTCGCTGGTGCCCTTGGCCAGGCTTTCGAAGATCACGCGGTAGGCCAGCACGGCCTTGACGTATTCACGGGTCTCCTTGAAGGGGATACGCTCGACGAAGCGGTCGTATTCGCCCGGGGTGTCGGCGAGCCATCGATCGACGCGCCCCGGCCCGGCGTTGTAGGCCGCGGCGGCAGCCAGGCGGTTGCCGGAGTATCGGTCGAGCATCTCGCGGATGTAGGTGCTGCCAAGACGGATATTGGTGACCGGATCCCCCAGCGCCGCGTTGCTGGGCGTAGGCAATCCCAGGCCGCGACTGACTTGAGCGGCGGTGCCCGGCATCAGCTGCATCAGGCCGCGTGCGCCCACCGGCGAGGTGGCGGTGGGGTTGAAGGCGCTCTCGCGGCGCGCGAGTGCCATCAGCATCCACGGGTCGACGCCGGCATCGGCACCGAAGCGCTGGAAGTCCTGCTGCCAGGCCGGCGGGAAGCGCCAGGAAAGGCCATCCCACAGCTGACCACGGATGGTGGCGAAGACGGTCAGGTCATACCACTGCTGCTGAAGCGCGTAGGCTGCCAGGCGGCGAGCCCCGGCGTCATCCGCCTGGGTGACGGCATTGAACCACTCGGAGCGAGCCAGACCGATCTCGTCGATGTTCATCAGCGCTCTGACGCGCTTGACGGCCGGCGTCGCGGCGACCTCGGCCAGTTCCGCGTCGGAGAAGTCCTGGTCATCGCGATTGAGCGAATAGGCCTGGCCGATACGGTCGGCGGCCAGGAAGCCGTAGAAATTGCGCTCGGTCGCGGCGCGTGTCCAGGCGGCGCGTGCTTCCTGCGGGCGACCAAGGCTGTCATCGGCACGCCCCAGCCAATACTGGTAGCGGGCGTCGTTGCGGAAGCGGTCCGGCATCTTCAACACCCATTCACGCACCTGCGGCCAGTCGCCATCGCGCACCGCGTTGCGCATGCGCAGATCGAACAGCTCCTCGTCATCGAGGATGGTCAGGCGCTGATCGACCCAGCCGCGGTTGTTGGGGATGTCGCGTACCAGTGAATACCAGGCCAGGTCGCGCTCGACGGTGTGGCGCTGCTCATCACTCATCGGCATGTGCGGGTTCACCTTGCGCCAGGCTTCCAGCGCGGCCTCGGTGTCGGCACGCACGAAACCATGCATGGCGGCGACGCTCAAGGCGGCGAAGGCATGGCCGCCGTGGCCGAGGTTGGTCGGCAGGCGCGTGATGGCGGCAAAGTTGCCTTCAAGTTGCTCGCGCGCCGCGATGGCCCGCTGCCAGCTGCTGGGCAGCTGGCGCTCGAGATAGCTGACCATGCCACCCTGGCCGGCAGCCCAGGCGAGCATGGCGCGCTCCCAGATGGCTTGATCATCAATCACGCCACGCTCGCGCAACGCCGAGAACAGCGGGTCACAGGCCGAGTCCTGCGAGCCGGACACATGCCAGAGCTTCAGGCCGCCTTGCGATGCGCTCGCGACATCATTGCCCAGCTGCGCCGTGTAGTAATAGCACTGGCGCTGCGCGCCGGCCGGCACGCCATCGCTGACTTCCAGCAGGGCATCATGACGGCCGGTACGCCCGTAGGCGGAGATCGCCTGGCCTCGCATCCACTCGGCCAATGGCGAGTCTGCATGACGCTCGATGAAGGACAGTACTTCCGCGGCGGTAGCGTACGGCAGGCGGGCCTTGAGCTGGTGGTACTCGATATAGCCTTCCAGCACGTGGCCATTGACGGCGACCTGCTGAATCTCGTCGAAACGCTTGGCGCGTGCATCATCGAAGGCGGCGCGGAAGCTTTGGTCACTGGGAGTGGCGGCCTGCAGGGGCAGGCTCAGTCCCAACAACAGGCCTAGGCCGGTGAGGTGCCGCAGCGCCGCGAAGCGGCGGCTGCCACGGGGTCGGAGAGTTTGCTTGCCTGATGTCACCTGGGACTCCTGCGACTGTCGGTAAAGGGGGCGTGGACTGGTTGCGACCTTGTGGTGGCGGTTCAGTGCCCCGATGTTGAACAAGTGCCCCGATATTGGCTATCAGGGGTTGCCGATTCAGTAACGATAGTGGCTATCGTGGCAGTGGTCGGCGCTGAATAACAGCACCATCTGATACTGATAGTGAATTATCCGAGAGTGATATCGCGGCTGTGCTGCCGCGAAGATGGAAAGCTCAGTAAACGAAATTTGTGCTACCCGTGAGGAGTCCACTATGGGCAAGGCATTATGGTTGACGCGATTGTTTGGCCGCCGACATGTGCTGGGCAAGGCAGGCGCCGCCTTGCGCACCATGGGGCCCTTGCTGCGCGACGTGGTGAGCGGTCGTTATCGCCCGGTACCGTGGAAGGCGCTGGGGTTGGCGGCCGGCGCCTTCATCTATCTGGTTTCGCCGCTGGATCTGATTCCGGATCTGCTGGTGGGGCTGGGGATTCTCGATGATCTGGTGATCGTGACCTGGTTGCTCGGCAAGCTCGATGATGCGCTGGCCGACTATCGCCTGTGGCGTGGCGAGATCCCCGATCCCTCCGACCCGCCGACCCCGTGAAGGCGTGCAGCGTGGAAATGCCATGCCTCTACCAGCCCTGACGCAGGCACTGGCCATTGGCCGCATGGCAGGGGCGCCGCGACCCTGCCATGCTCGTGACACGCTATCAAACACCAGTTTGAATTGACGTGCCGTCAGTGTTTGATCTGTTATCTATTACAGGGCAGTGCGCCGTTTCATCACAGGGCGATGCACCGTTTCATCAAAGCAAGACGCGCCGTTGTGGCAACGCCCTGAAAACGCCATTCAAGGAAATCCTGCATGCTGATCTATGCCTGCCTGTTGTTTGCGGCACTGATGCTGGTGCTGACCAAGGTGCCGGTCGCCTGGGCACAACAGCAAACCGGACGCTACGACAACCACGACCCGCGCGCGCAGCAGCGTGAACTGACGGGCTTCGGGGCCCGCGCGCTCGCCGCGCACCAGAACACCATCGAAGCCTTCCCGCTGTTTGCCGCCGGGGTGCTGGTCAGCGTGATCACCGCGCCGGGCGCGCCCATCGCGACCACGCTGGCGGTGATCTTCGTCCTGGTACGTCTGGGCTATTGGGGCTGCTATCTGGCCAATATTGCCCTGTTGCGCTCCCTGCTGTGGGGCGTCGGGTATCTGATCTCCCTCGCGTTGATGGCGATGCCGCTGTGGATGTGAAGCATGCAGTGCCTCAGAGCCTGCTGGGGCTGGCCGTCAATCCCGCTGACGTGCCGGCTGCGGGTGGCGTGTTGGATGACGCCAGCTGGGCGCGGGCGCTGACCGGATTCCTGAGCTTCATTCCGCATACGGCGCGCTTGAACGTCAGGGTCGAGGAGGTCGCCGCGCCGGCCATTCGCATGCAGCTGCCATGGCAGCCGGCCTTGATCGGCGATCCGCACCGCAGGCTGGTACATGGCGGTGTGCTGACCATGTTCGCCGATACGCTGTGCGGCAGTGCCGTACTCACGGGGTTGTCGGCATCGGAAGTCTGCCCGACGCTGGATCTGCGCCTCGATCACTACCGACCCGGTGTCGAGGGCCTGGCGTTGGTGGGCGAGGCGCGCGTGCTGAGGGTCACGGAGTCGATGGTGTTTACCGAGGCGCAGATCTGGCAGCAGCCGGGCAAGATCCTGTGTCGTGCGATCGGCAACTTCGTCAGGCTCGGTGAGCGCAATACGCCCAGTGGTTTTGCCGAGGCGTTGCTGGCGGCGGCCAACGCTCAGCCCCCCTCGAGTCCCTCCATGGATGAGTCGGAACCGCAAGGGCAGGCAGCACAGTCAGCGGGCGAGAGGGCGGAGCCGCAGGCGCCACGCGATGCTCAGGACCCGCGCGGCCTGCTCAGTGCGCGGCGTTTCGTCGAAGGACAGCGCACTCACGCCGATCTGGCGGCGCTGCTGGCGAGTCTGCCCTACGCGCAGGCGATCGGGCTTGGGTTGTGTGCCATTGACGGGCAGCAGGCGGGCGCGGCCAGTGATGTCGAGCTGCGTCCTGAGCAGGCGCTGAGCTATTCCATGGCGGCGATGCCCGACAATGTCGGCAACCCGATGCTGCCTGCAGTGCATGGCGGTGTGCTGGCTGCGGCGATGGAAACCGCCGCCACGCTTGAGGTGCTCAGGCGGCACGGGCGCGGCGGCCGTGAAGCGCGCCTGCCCAAGCTGATCGACTTTTCCATCGACTATCTGGCCACAGCGCGCGGCGATCAGGTGACGCGCATCGACTGTGAAGTGATGCGTGAAGGTCGGCGCATGACCAATGTGCGCGTCAGCGCCTGGCAGAAATCCCGCGAGCAACCGGTCGCCAGCGCGCGCATGCACTTCGTGCTGGAGTCACTCGCCTCGCCGTGACGGGCAGTTGATGTCTGCTCCGCAGGCGTCACACTCGAAAGCGCCTCTCTGATGGCTACCCCTCCGTTGGCTTCCTTCGTTGTTACCCATCGTTGGCTCCCCTCGTTGCTGACCGGGAAGCCGCTAGGGTGTTTTGTGCCATGCGTCAGGTGGGCCGGGCGCAATCATCTGTCGCTAGTGCCTTGAAATCCCTCACCCTTGCCCCATATCTGATCCACGAGTGCTCCCTTCGATCTGCCGCCCAAGAAAGGCAGGCGTCGGCGAGCCGGTTCCACTGTTGCGGGGGCGCTCTGGCCACCGCGAATCTTCTTTTCAGGCATCCACGACATAGAGGTCCTTTTCGATGACGACCGCCACTCACACCGAAACGCATGGCTTCCAGACAGAAGTGAAGCAGCTGCTTCACCTCATGATTCACTCGCTGTATTCCAACCGCGAGATCTTCCTGCGCGAGCTGGTCTCCAACGCGGCGGATGCCTGCGACAAGCTGCGTTACCAGGCGCTGGACAACGACGCTCTCTACGGCAACGACAGCGAGCTGCGCATCGAGATCGAGCACGATGCCGAGGCGAAGACCATCACTCTGCGTGACAACGGCATCGGCATGAGCCGTGACGATGTGGTCGCCAACCTGGGCACCATCGCACGCTCCGGTACCGCCGAGTTCATGAAGAACCTGTCGGGTGACCAGCAGAAGGATTCGCGTCTTATCGGTCAGTTCGGGGTCGGCTTCTACTCCGGCTTCATCGTCGCCGACGAGATCACCGTGCGCACCCGTCGCGCCGACCTGGGCGCCGATCAGGGCGTAGAATGGAAGTCCCGTGGCGAAGGCGAGTTCAGCGTGGCGGACATCGAGCGCGCCGAGCGCGGTACCGAGATCGTGCTGCACCTCAAGGACGATGCCATCGAGTTCGCCGACGATTATCGCCTGCGCAACCTGGTCACCAAGTACTCCGACCATATCGAGCTGCCGGTGCGCATGAAGCGCGTCGAGAAGGACGAGGAAGGCAACGAGCAGGTCCATTGGGAAACCGCCAACTCCGCCACCGCGCTGTGGGTGCGTTCCAAGTCCGAGGTCAGCGACGAGGAGTACAAGAACTTCTACAAGCACGTCTCGCATGACTTCTCCGATCCGCTCAGTTGGAGCCACAACAAGGTCGAGGGCAAGCTCGAGTACACCAGCCTGCTGTTCGTGCCGGGCCGTGCGCCGTTCGATCTCTACCAGCGTGATGCCGCGCGTGGCCTGAAGCTCTACGTGCAGCGCGTCTTCATCATGGACGACGCCGAGCAGTTCCTGCCGCTGTACCTGCGCTTCATCAAGGGCGTGCTGGACACCAACGATCTGTCGCTGAACGTCTCGCGTGAACTGCTGCAGCAGGACCCGCAGGTCGACAAGCTCAAGTCCGCGCTGACCAAGCGTGGCCTGGACATGCTCAAGAAGCTGGCCAAGGATCCCGAGCAGTACCAGACCTTCTGGAACCAGTTCGGCTCCGTGCTCAAGGAAGGTCCGGCGGAGGACTTCGCCAACCGCGAGAAGATCGCCGAGCTGCTGCGCTTCTCCACCACCGAGACCGACAGCGCGACTCAGGACCAGTCACTGGCCCAGTACGTCGAGCGCATGAAGGAAGGCCAGAGCAAGATCTACTATCTGGTCGCCGATAGCTTCAATGCCGCCAAGTCCAGCCCGCACCTCGAGATCTTCCGCAAGAAGGGCATCGAAGTCCTGCTGCTGACCGACCGCATCGACGAGTGGCTGATGAGCCACCTCACCGAGTTCGACGGCAAGTCCTTCGCGGATGTCGCCAAGGGCGATCTCGATCTCGGCGATGTCGAGAACGAAGAAGAGAAGAAGGCCCAGGAAGAGACCGCCAAGGCCAAGGAAGATCTGGTCAAGCGCGTCAAGGAAGCGCTGGCCGAGAACGTTCAGGAAGTGCGCATCACGCACCGCCTGACCGATTCCCCGGCCTGCGTGGTGCTGCCGGAGCACGAGATGGGCTACCAGATGCGCAAGATGATGGAAGCCGCTGGCCAGCCGCTGCCGGAAGTGAAGCCGATTCTCGAGCTGAACCCGGAGCACGCCCTCGTCACGCGTCTGGAAGGCGGTGAAGGCGATTACTTCACCGACCTGGCACACGTACTGCTCGATCAGGCCATCATCGCCGAAGGCGGTGCGCTGGAAGACCCGGCCGCTTACGTGCGCCGCCTGAACAGCATGCTCAGCGCCTGAGACAGCGAAACGATCGAGTCACTGGCTTGATCAAGCATGTCCGCAACGACGCCCTCGCAGCCTATGCTGCGGGGGCGTTTTGCTTCAGGGGACAACGATGGCGTCCAGTGTAAGGTGCAGGGCAGGAAGGTCAGAAAGGTCAGGAATGCGGCAAGGTAGGAAGGGGGAAGCGCAGAAAGCGCAGGGAGCACAGAGAGCGCAGGGGGCGCAGGGGGCGCAGGGGGCGCGTTGCGTCAGAAGCGCGAAAAGGCAGGTATCGTCTGGCGGCCTGTCGGTGACGGACGACAAGGCTTACCGTGTCTTTCCTCGCTTGGTCAGTCGCGCCATCTTCTCGCCCACGCGTTTTTAGGGTTTCATGCAGCCTCATGAGATACGCTGATGGTATCTCGCGTCTTGCTACTGCATCCCTCTCGATGAGCGCAGCACATGACTTACCTATCTTTCTCTGCGGATTGGCTGACTGGCGGAGTGCGTGGCCTGCCGCGCCTGTCTTCGGGGGCCTTTGCGCGGCGCTCAAGGCGGCTATTGTGGCGCCTGAGCCTTGTTCATCTGAGCCCTGCTTGCCTGATTATCGCTGCCTTGCTGCTGGTGATGGGGCTGGGCTCCATGGCGCAGGCGGCACGGCTGGATGATGAGCTGCTGGCCCGTGACAGGACCCATCAGATGCCGGACCTGCGGCCCTATCCCGCGGGCAACAAGCGCAAGGTCGCATTCTTCGAGCTGATGATTCCGCTGGTGGTGGCCGAGAACCAGCGCATCGCCGAGCAGCGTGACTGGTTGCTGGCGATGCGCAGGCGCGCCGGTGATGGAGGGCGTGACTACAGCGAGCGCGAGCAGGAGCGCCTCAACGGCCTGTGTGACCAGGCCAATCTGCCCTGTGATGTCACGCGCGAGGACATCGGCGTCAGCTGGACGCGCCTGCTGCTGCGCATCGATACCCTGCCGCTGGACATGGTGCTGGTGCAGGCCATCGAGGAGTCGGGCTGGGGGACATCGGGTCATGCCCGTGAGGCCAACAATCTGTTCGGCATGCGCTGTTTCTCACGCGGCTGCGGTATCGGGCCGCCGGGGCGCGAATATCGGCGCTTCGAGAGCCTGGAGGCCGGCATCGCCGCCTATTTCGACAACCTCAACTCCCAGCGCAGCTACGCCGAGCTACGTGAGCTGCGCGGGCGTCTGCGCAACGCGGGCCAGCCGGTGCGCGCCGAAGACCTCATCCCGACGCTGAGTGCCTACTCGACGCGGGGCAACGCCTACTTCACCACGCTCTATGATCTGTTGCGCTGGAATCGTGGCCTGATGCGTACCGTGCGTGAGCGCCTCGCGGCCAATGGCGCGCTGTCCTAGGCATGATCGCGCAGCGAAGGTCTTGCCCCCCGCGCTGACAGGGGGGATCATGCCGCCATGCATCTGAGCAACGATCAACGGCGAATTCTCGCCCATCCCTTTCCCTCGCGCCTGCGCGATCGCACGCCGGCCAACAGCGCCGAGCACAGCGATTGCGTGGTGGTGCGTGCCTGTGCCGGCAGCGGCAAGACCGTGCTGATGGTCGAGCTGGCACGTACCTACGCCGACGAGACCCTCATCTATACCTCGCTCAACCCGGCGGTGGCGGGGCGGACTGCCAGTCAGCTGCCCGCCAATGTCCAGTCGCTGTCGCTGCATCAACTGGCGCGCCAGGCCTTGATGGAGGAGTACGGCGACAAGCTCAAGCGCCAGCCCGACATCACACGCCGCCTGGCGCCGCAGAGTCTCAGCTGGCTGGGCAGTCTTTCCAGTCAGTCACGCAGCCTGATCGCCCAGGGCCTGAACACCTTCTTCGCCGAGAGTGACGCGGTGCCGATGCCTGAGCACCTGCCCGAAGGCGTGGCACAACGGCTGAGCGCCAATGAGCTGCGCCAGCTGGTCGAGAGCATGCGACTGGTGTGGGAGTGTCTGCTGGACCCCGCTGATCATCAGCAGAGCCTGTCGTTCAACGCCTTGCTCAAGCTGTGGTCGCAGCATGGCCAGTCGCTGGAGGCCGACCTGGTGATGCTGGATGAGGCGCAGGACGCCACGCCAGCGCTGCTGGCCATGTTGCGTCGCCAGCGCTGCGACCTGCTGCTGATCGGCGACCCGCATCAGAGCTTGTCGCGTCAGGTGGAAGGCTTGAGCTCGCTGGATTCGCCGCTGCTGGCCGATGCCACCGTCTATTCGCTGCCCGGTGCCTGGCGCTTCGGACCCGCATTGGCGGCGCTGGGCACGCGGCTGGCTGCCTGTTCGCCTACCGCCCGCGAGCAGGCCATGAGCGGCCTCGGCCCGGCGACCCGTCTGGCGCTGCCCGCGGTGCGTGAGGCATTGCTGCACTCCGGCAAGCGCCATGCGGTGATCAGTGCCGGCCCGGTGGCGGCGCTGGGAGAGGCGCTGTCACTGCACCAGCGCGGCATCGCGGTGGCCTGGCTGGACGGCATCGAAGGCTATCCGCTGGCGGGACTGCTGGATCACTGGCGGCTCTGGCGCGCACATCAGATGGCCGAGCAGGGCGACAGCGCGAGTCAGCGTGAGTGGTGGCGACTGCTGCCTCCCTCCCTGACGCGGCTCGGTCAGACCCCGGCGCAGGTGCTGGGGGCTCTGACGCGTCTCGATGATCATCAGGCGCGCAGCCTGCATGAGCTGGCCTCCTGGTATGCCCAGGCGCCACTCGATCAATGGATCGGGGAGCTGCGCAAGCACGATGGCGACCTGCAGGCCGCCATTGTCAGTGCTCACTCGCGGGGCCAGTCGCTCGAGCTGCCGACGGTCATGCTGGGGACGGTGTTCCGTGCCAAGGGTCTCGAATTTGATTGCGTGGTGCTGGCCGATGATCTGGCATTGCCAAGTGAGCGCCAGCAATTGCCCAATCAGGTGCTGGTCACCAATCTCAGCTACACCGCCGCCACGCGGGCACGCCAGCTGCTGGTGCTCAATGAACGCCTGAGCCACTGGTGGCAGGCGCAGGGCGAGAGTGAGCGCTTCCCTCTGCTCGAGGCACTGCCGCAGGCCTGGCTGAGCGAGTCCACGCATGGCGTCCAGGCGCCGCACCCGTGGTGGGGCAAGGCACGTCTGTCGGAGTTGGCGCTGACACCGCGCAAGCGCCTGCTGCTGCGTCGTCATGAGACGTCGCTCGAGGCCACGTCTGCCGCCGTGCCGCCCGAGGCTGGCACGCGCGATCACGCGCCAGCCTCGGGCGACCCTGCCAGTCATGCTCAGCACCTGGCTCATGATCAGCACCTGGGCCATGCCCGGGGCTCCGACGATGCCCTGCAGGCGCTCAAGCGTCAGGCACGCACCGACACGACGGCGCGCAAGCTGTATGAAATGGCCAGCAAGCTGCCGCCCGGGCGTCCGTCCGGCGGCCTGCGCAGCCTGTTGACCCCGAGTGACGCCGCCGCGTCCACTTCTTCCCCCAGCGAGTCGCCGACCCCCGGCGGCCCGACGGAGCCTCTTGATGAGTGAGTTTGCCCCTACGCCCGCCGCGCACGTGCACGACCTGGCGGCGCTGCGCTTCAACAATCGTTATGCCCGCCTGCCGGAGCACTTCTTCACGCGTGTCGCCCCAGAGCCGCGACACGGTACGCGCCTTGCCGATGTGAGTCCTGACTGCGCCCGTCTGCTGGGGCTGGAGGTGGCCTTGACTGCTGATGCCTCCAGCGCAGAGGCGCTCGAGCAGCTGCGCCTCTTGATGGCCGGTGAGCAGTTGCTGCCGGGCATGGACGCACTGGCCCAGAAATACACTGGCCATCAGTTCGGTCACTACAATCCGCAGCTCGGCGACGGGCGAGGCATTCTGCTCGGCGAGATTGAGACCGGCCACGGCAAGACCTTCGATCTGCATCTCAAGGGTGCCGGGCGTACGCCTTACTCGCGCTTCGGCGATGGTCAGGCGGTGGTGCGCTCCAGCGTGCGCGAGTATCTGGCCAGCGAGTACATGGCGGCGCTGGGCATTCCCACCAGCCGCGCGCTGGCACTGGCGGTGAATGCCGAGCGGGTTCAGCGCGAGACCGTCGAGCCTGGTGCTACCGTGTTGCGCGTCTGTGAGAGCCACCTGCGCTTCGGGCACTTCGAGTGGTTGGCCCACTCCGGTCGGCATGAAGACCTCAAGACACTGATCGATCACGCCCTGCGGGAGCACTTCCCCGAGTGCCTGCCCGAGACGTCGGATGAGGCTTCCGGCATGGGCGCCATCGGCCGCGAGCCGCTGGACGAAGAGACACGCATCACCGCCGCGCTGGCCATGTTCGAGACAGTGATCACTCGCACCGCGAGACTTATCGCGGCCTGGCAGGCCTACGGCTTCGTGCATGCGGTGATGAATACCGACAACATGTCGCTGCTGGGGCTGACCTTCGATTACGGGCCCTACGCCTTCCTCGACGGCTATGAAGAGAATCTGGTACCGAATCATACCGATCAGGCCGGGCGCTATGGTTTCGCCCAGCAGCCGGGCATCGGGCTATGGAATCTGGAGCGTCTGGGGATCGCGCTGTCGCCGCTGATCGATGTCGACGCGCTCTCCGCTGCGCTGGGCGCCTATGAGGGCGAGTTGCAGCGTGAATATGCGCGCCTGATGCGTGCGCGTCTCGGGTTGCCGGATGCGCGCGATGAGGACATGACGCTGGTGCAGCAGTGGCGAGAGCTGCTGGCGGCCGGCAAGGTCGACCACACCCATGCCTACCGTCTGCTCAGTCATTGGGATGTCACGCAGCCCGCGCCGGAAACGCTGGTCGTGCGTCTGGCGGGTGAGCGTGGGCCGCATGGCAACTCGGCCCGGGCGCGCGATGAAGCCTCGGCGTGGCTCAAGCGCTATCAGGCGCGCGTCATGGCCATCGGGCTTTCCGCCGAGGATGAGCGCCAGCGACGTCTGACCATGCTCGGTTGCAATCCGCTCTATGCGCCGCGCACGCATCTGCTGCTGGAGGTGATCGCACGGGTCGAGCAGGGTGATGACACGACACTCAAGGCCTTGCGTCAGCGTCTGACGGCGCCTTTCTTCCGCCCCGAGGAGGGCAGTCTTGAGGCGGCGCTGGCGCTGGGGCAGGCGCAGGGCGTCGCGGCCGAACTCGTCGATGACTTGACACGGCCACCGGCGGCGAATGCCGCGCCGATCTGCATGAGTTGCTCTTCCTGAGCCGCTCTAGCTGATCAACTCCTCCAGAGCGGCTTACATGGAGGGGCCTGAACTGCTGTGCTGACAGCGCAAGCCATGGACTAACATCCGCTTTGTGCAATGCGGGAATCACGCGCTGACACTCAAGTCATCGTCATGAAAATGGGATACTGCTGCGGCGGTATCCCATTTTTCATGGCAGGCACTGTCACAGCCATAAGCTCGAGATTATGCGATGCATAACACAAAGCTGAGCTATTCTTGGTGAGGTGCCTTTTGTAAACTCATTGAAAATCAGTGACTTGGTAGTGTCGCAAGGCGCCTGCCAGCATAAGGCAGCTGTTATGGCTGTCATAATGATAGCTTTATGCTTGATTTTATTGCTTTTTTTGCAATGCAGCGCTTGACCCTGATGCACCGTCAAGAAAAGACTGATGCTGGACACTCATCGTGTCGCGGGTGATGTCAGGCCTTCTGGCCATGCGTGAGTCACGGCTTGCGATTCAGGCAAGTCTCACCTGTGACAGGCAATAACGTCGCTGAAAGCGCCTCCGGCAGGCAGGATGGCGCGAATCAGCGCTCAACAGGAACGACGCCATGAACCTTTCAAGGCTGGCAGCCTCAGGCATGAACACGGACGTGAAACGAGGTGCGCGATGCTGAATATTCTAGTCGTGCGCGAGATGCGTGCACCGGACCTGGTGACACCCGACGAGGGCGTGAGCAGCACACTGGCGCGCGGGGAATGCCGCGTCGCGCTGGATCCGGTGACGGCCGGCAAGCTCGCGCGTCATCTGGACAGCAGCGTCAGTGACACCAGCGATGCCATCGTGCACGTGGAGAGTGGTGCCGGACGCCACGCGCACTTCGACGATGCGGCCTACGCCGCCCAGGCCGGGGTGGCGGTCGTCGCCGAGGCCGATATCGCGGCGGCGCGTGCCGCGGCGGATCTCGTGCTGTGCGTGCGCACGCCCAGCGAGTCACAGATCAGCGAGTTCCGTGAGGGCGCGGTGGTGGTGGCATTGATGACGCCATACCAGAACCCGCAGCTCATCACCAAGCTTGCCAGTCAGGGGCTGACCAGCCTGTGCATGGAATTCGTGCCGCGTATCTCGCGCGCCCAGAGCATGGATGCCCTGTCCTCGCAGGCGGGTGTCGCGGGCTATCACGCCGCGCTGCTCGCGGCCAATGAGTCCTCGGTATTCTTCCCGATGCTGACGACTGCCGCCGGTACCGTGCGTCCGGCGCGTGTCGTGGTGGTCGGGGCTGGTGTCGCGGGGCTGCAGGCCATCGCCACCGCCAAGCGTCTCGGCGCGCAGGTGTGGGCCTATGACATCCGCGCCGCCGCGCGTGAGCAGGTCGAATCGCTGGGCGCCAAGATGATCGATACCGGCGTCGATGCCTCCGGCGAGGGCGGCTACGCTCGCGAGCTGACCGATGACGAGCGCGCCCAGCAGGCCGAGGCACTGGCACGTCACATGGGCGATGCGCATGTGGTGATCTCCACCGCTGCGATTCCGGGGCGTCCGTCACCGCGCATCATCAGCCGCGAGATGGTCGAGGGCATGAAGCCTGGCGCCGTGCTGGTCGATCTCGCCGCCGAAGGCGGTGGCAACTGTGAACTGACCGAGCCCGGCAAGCGTGTCGAGCACGCCGGTGTCACGGTACTCGGTCCGTTGGACATGGCCTCGAGCCTGGCGGTCAATGCCAGTGAGATGTACGCCAAGAACCTCTTCAACCTGCTGACCCCCTTCATGAAGGACGGCGAACTGACGCTGGACTTCGAGGATGCGGTGCTCGGCCCGATGCGTCTGACCGATGGCGGCCGCATCACCCACGATGACGTACGCGCTCGCGCGGAGGACGCCGCATGATCGAAGGACTTTCTGCCGTATACATCCTGATGCTGGCGGCCTTCGTCGGCTACGAGGTCATCTCGCGCGTGCCGGTGATTCTGCACACGCCCCTGATGTCCGGTTCCAACTTCATCCACGGCATCGTGCTGGTGGGCGCGATGATCGCCCTCGGTCAGGCCGAGACCGGCATGCAGCAGTTCATCGGCTTCATCGCCGTGCTGCTGGGGGCGGGCAACGCCGTCGGCGGCTATGTGGTCACCGAACGCATGTTGGAAATGTTCAAGACCAGTGATCGCAGCAAGGGCGCTGCCAATGGCATCAACGACAAGGAGGCTCGCTGATGAACTGGCTGGTCGAAACAGGGTATTTCGCGGCGGCGGTGGTCTTCATCCTCGGCCTCAAGCGCATGTCACATCCTTCCACGGCACGCAGCGGCATCCATTGGGCCGGTATCGCGATGGTCGTGGCCACGCTGCTGACCTTCCTGCATCCGCAGATTGATGGCCGTTATGGCCTGATGCTGCTGGCCATCGTGATCGGTGGCGGCATCGCCTGGTACTCCGGCAACAAGGTCGAGATGACCGACATGCCGCAGATGATCGCCATCTACAACGGCATGGGCGGCGGTGCGGCAGCGGCGATCGCCGCGGTCGAGCTGATGCGCATGAGTGACAACCCGGCACTGATCGAGCAGCACGGCTCGCTGGCGCTGTGGCTGGGTGTGCTCGGGGCGATGATCGGTGCGGTGGCCTTCTCCGGTTCCATCGTGGCCTGGGCCAAGCTGGATGGGCGCCTCAAGAAGACGTTCAACTTCCCGAGTCAGCAGCTGATCAACATGATCGTGCTGGGCCTGACGGTCTATCTGGGCATCGTGATCGCGGCGGTGGAGCCGTCAAGCTCGCTGGTGCTGGTGTTCTTCGCACTCGCGTTGCTGTTCGGTGCGATGCTGGCACTGCCCATCGGTGGCGCCGACATGCCGGTGATCATCTCGCTGTTCAATGCGCTGACCGGCCTTGCGGTGGCGATGGAAGGCTTCGTGCTCGGCAATGCCGCGATGATCATCGCCGGTACTGTCGTCGGAGCGGCCGGTACGCTGCTGACCCAGCTGATGGCCAAGGCCATGAATCGCCCGATCCGCAACGTGCTGTTCAAGCAGTTCGGTGGCGCCTCCGGTGTCGATCAGGGCGAGATCGAGGGCAGCATGAAGGCTTCCGATCCGATGGACGCCGCCGTGCAGCTGGCCTTCGCCGAGCGCGTCATCATCGTGCCGGGCTACGGCATGGCGGTGGCACAGGCGCAGCACAAGGTCTGGGAGATGGTCGAGCTGCTGGGTGAGCGTGGCGTCGAAGTGCGCTTCGCGATCCACCCGGTCGCCGGTCGCATGCCGGGTCACATGAACGTGCTGCTGGCGGAAGCCGGCGTGCCCTACGACATGATCGCGGACCTGGACGAGATCAACAACGACTTCGAGACTACCGACGTGACGCTGGTCATCGGTGCCAATGACGTGGTCAATCCGGTCGCCAAGAATGACGCCTCAAGCCCGCTGTACGGCATGCCGATCCTCAATGCCGACCAGTCACGCAATGTACTGGTGATCAAGCGCGGTCAGGGCTCCGGCTTCTCCGGGGTCGAGAATCACCTCTTCTATCTTGACCACGCGCGCATGGTGTATGGCGATGGTCAGAAGGTGGTCGGCGACATGATCACGGCCCTCAAGACGCTGTGATCTGACGCCTCGGCGTGATGGGGCAAGTCTGCCGCCATCACGCCAGTGCTGAACAGACCGGCAATTTCTGCGCCTCAGGGGCAGGAATTGCCGGTTTTTTTTGTATACATCGAGAGTTCATGCAGGTCGCTTGTTGATGCAGATCAATTGTAAAGACCGGTCGATGACTCATGTCGGTCGATTGCGCGCGAGGCGCGCATGGCAGTCGCGTCACGCGGGCGCAGCCCCTGCGTTGGCCACGAAGCCTGCGCGGACATCTCTTGTTCAGCATTCTCTGACAAACTATGAGTACAATGCCTGCCATTCACTGAGCACATCGTCATCCAAGGAGTCAGCATGTCTGCCACTACCCCTTCACCTCGTCGGGCCATTCGTGATCGCGAGATAAGCGAAACGACCCCTCAGGCGGTGGGACTCAATGTCTGCGTGCTGGGTGGCGGCAGCTTCGGGACCGCGATCGCCTCGATTGCCGCCGACAATGGCGCCAGCGTCACCCAGTGGATGCGTGATGCCAGCCAGGCCGAGGAGGTCAACACCCGGCACCGCAATTCCGGCTATCTGCCGGGCTTCGAGATCAATGCTTCGGTGCGTGCTACCACCGACATGGCCGATGCACTGGCCGAGGCCGAGCTGGTCTGCGTGGCGATTCCCTCCAAGGCCTTCCGCACGGTGGTCCGTCAGGCGCGCGTCCACCTGCGTGAAGGGCAGATTCTGGTGGCCACCACCAAGGGCATCGAGAGCGAAGGCTTCACCCTGATGAGCGAGGTGCTGGAGCAGGAAACCGGCTTCACGCATATCGGCGTACTGTCTGGCCCCAATCTGGCGGCCGAGATCGCCCAGCGGCAGCTGACGGCCACGGTGATCGCCTCCGACGACGCCTACACCCGCGCTCGCGTGCAGACGGCCTTCGGCTGCGACTATTTCCGTGTCTACGCCAGCAATGACCGCTATGGTGTCGAGCTGGGCGGGGCGCTGAAGAACATCTACGCCATCGCGGCCGGCATGGCCGCGGCCCTTGGCATGGGCGAGAACACCCGCGCCATGCTGATGACCCGTGCGCTGGCCGAAATGAGCCGCTTCGCGGTGGCCAAGGGCGCCAATCCGATGACCTTCCTCGGCCTTGCCGGCGTGGGCGATCTCATCGTGACCTGCTCCTCGCCGTTGTCACGCAACTATCGGGTCGGCTACGCGCTGGGAGAAGGGCGCACGCTCGAGCAGGCGGTCGAGGTGCTGGGGCAGGTCGCCGAAGGTGTCAACACCGTGCGATTGGTGCAGGATGAATCCGAACGGCTGGGCATCTACATGCCGCTGGTCAGTGGCATGGCCAAGGTGCTGTTCGAGAATGTCGATCCGCATCACATGGCCCGCGCGCTGATGGGCGGTGAGCAATCCAGCGATGTGGAATTCGTGCTGTCGCGTGAATCGGTGCAGCAGGCGCGGCAGTTGGAACCCGACGGCTCCTGAGGACTCATAGCAGGTAGCGGGTGATGGAGCCTGTCTCGCCACCCCCTTGTCTGGCTCGTGCAACGCTCCGGTTGGCGAGTCCCTGGTCATCGGCCGCAGCGACAGAGCGAGTCATGAAGCGCTTGCGCTGCGGCAGTCATCCTTTCAGGAGAATGTCATGAGTGTACTGATCATGCGTCACGGTGAGGCCCAGGCCGGCACGCCGGACCCCAGCCGCGAATTGAGCGAACATGGCCGCGAAGAGGCGCGCCGCATCGGTTGCTGGTTGGCCCATCAGCTGCCCGCCGAGCGTCGTGCGCGTCTGACGCTGGTCGTCAGTCCGTTCACCCGCGCCCAGCAGACCGCCCAGGAGATCTCCTCGGCGCTGGAGCTGAGTGGTGAGCAGCAGACCACGCTCGAGATCATCACCCCGGACGACCCGCTGACGCCGGTGCTCGACTGGCTGCAGACCCATGTGCCGCCTACCTCTGAAGGGCGCGAGCCGCGCGACTGGCTGATCATCAGCCACAATCCGCTGGTCTCGAACCTGGCCAGCGCCCTGGTCGATGGCCCCGGCAGCACCCAGCTTTCCTTTGCCACCGCAAGCCTCGCCTGGTTGGACGCCGATGTCTGGGCTGCTGGCCTGGCGGATCTGCACCAGTTCGTGAGCCCGGCGGAACTGACGTAAGTCACGCACCGCTGTCATGCACCGCAACGAAACGCCCCCGCCAGTCTGCACTGGCGGGGGCGTTTCGTTGGGGCGTGTTTGCGTGGCGTGTCGTCTTCTGGATCAGAGCGCTGCTGCTTGATCAGACCGCTGTTGCTAGACCAGGCCGCTCAGCTTGAGCACGAAGATGCCTGCCGTGATCGTGATGCCCGCCATCAGGGTGCTGATGGCGATGATATTGGCGGCCAGACGGTCATTGCCGCCCATCGCCCGCACCATCACGAAGCTTGCCGCCGCCGTCGGTGAGGCGAAGAACAGGAACAGCACCCCGAGTTCGGTGCCGCGAAAGCCCAGCAGCACGGCGACGGTGGTCGCCAGCAGCGGCACGCTGATCATCTTCATCAGGCTGGCACTGATGGCCAGCTTGCGGCCTTCACGCAGTGAGCGCATCGACAGGGTGCCGCCGATGCAGATCAACGCCAGCGGCAGCGTCATGCGCGCGAAGTAGTCGCCGGAGGTCTCCAGCCACTCGGGCAACTGCCAGCTGAAGGCCGCGAAGGGCAGGGCGGCCAGCACGCCGAGAATCAACGGGTTGGTGATGATGCCGCGCGCGATGCCACTCCAGCTGGTGCGGCCATCGCCGAGATAGCTCGACAGCACCACCACCGACAGCATGTTGTAGGACAGGATGACGACGCCCATCAGGATGCCGCCCATCGAGAGGCCGAGGTCGCCATAGAGATTGGCGGCCAGTGCCAGCCCGACGATGGCGCAGTTGCCACGAAACGAGCCCTGTACCACCTCGCCGCGCTCCGTTCTCGGTACGCGCAGGATCGCCCAGCCCCACAGCAGCAGGAAGGTGCCCAGTGTCGCCAGCGCGAAGTAGGTCAGCATGCCCGGACGCAGGGCGTGATCCAGGTCCGCACGCACGATGGAGAGGAAGACCAGCGCCGGCATGGTGCCCTTGAACACCAGCGATGAGGCGGTGCCGATGAAGGTATCATCGATCCAGCCGAGGCGCTTGAGGCCCAGGCCCAGAAATACCATCGCGAAGACCGGAACGGTGACGTTCAGGGTCGCGACGAACAGCGCCAGCATGTCGTTCATGAAGTAGTCTCGCTCATTTCCGCCCTTGTCCTGTGAGTATTGCGGTCTGTCTGGTGAGGCTTCTGGTCAGCGCCTGATGTACGTCGCGCGACCGCGGCGGCCCGTTTCGAACTGCCGCGTCGCCCTGGCTCAGGCCAGCCAGAAGCCCGTGATCAAGGCCGCTGCCAGCAAGGCCCAGAACAGGCCGTTGCGCAGGCGGGTATCGCGGCGCGGCCTGGAAGGCGGCGAGGAGGTAGCGGGCTGCTTGTCATGCTTGGGCATCGAGGGATCCTGTCCAGCAAGGTGAAATGTTGGCTCAGCGAATGAGCGAATGGAGGCTCAACGTGTGAAGGCTCTGGCAGGCAGACCGCCGGCCAGCAAGGCGCTCTGACAACAGCGCGTACCTGTCATCCGCCCAGCATATCAGGCTTTCCTTAGACTTAGGGATAGTCGTGCAGCTCGGGCATCAGCCTCGGTGCTAGTTCCGCTATCAGCTCGGCTATCAGGTCGCGCTGATCGCATGCCGCCAACCAGGGGCGAGGGCGGGCGTGATGGTAGAGAAGACCGGCGCCGAGACCCGCCTGAGGGCCGGCAAAGGGCGGAATAGACGCCATAACCGCGCGAGTGGCGACTGCGCGCGCACTCCTGCTTGGCGAGCGCAGGCTGTCCGCTTACCCTGTGCGCTGCATTGTCATCTGTCACGGTTATCTGCCGGAGCCCCGATCATCTTCCGGCCTCATGATTACCTGCCGGAATCATTAGCCCCGGCAACGCATTGCCCCTATCAAGAAAAGTACAAGGAGCGGGTATCTTGCAGGACCCATACACGACCTCGGCGTCATCCTCTACCGCGACTCTCTCTGGCGCGATGCCCTCTGCTGCAACCAACTCTGCTGCCACTCCTGCGCGCACGTCTGCCGAGCCGTCCGCTTCATCAGCGTTGTTGGTCAGTCGTGGGCTCGGGCGTCAATTCGGTGAGCAACAGGCAGTCACAGGACTGACCTTTACGGCCTCGCGTGGTGAGGTCATCGGTCTGCTGGGTCCCAATGGCGCCGGCAAGACCACCAGTCTGCGCATGCTGGCGGGCACGCTCGCTGCGACCCAGGGCCAGCTTGAGCTGGAGGGCGAAGCCTTCGACGGTCGCGCCAGTCAGCGCCAACTCAATCGTCTCAAGCGTCGCATCGGCTATCTGCCGGAGGGCGCGCCCCTGTGGCCGCAGCTGACGGTGCGCGAGAGCCTCGAGTGCGTGGCAGGTCTGCATGGGTTATCGCGCAAGGTACGCAGTGATCGCCTTTCGGCCTTGATGGACCGCCTGGATATAACGCCCTTCGCCAACCAATTGTGCGGCGTGTTATCCAAAGGCTATCGACGTCGCGTGGCGCTGGCGATGGCGTTGACCCATGATCCGGACATCCTGCTGCTCGATGAGCCCACCGATGGGCTGGACCCGCTGCAGAAGGACAGCGTGCGCGCCTTCATACGCGAGCTGGGGCGCGAGCGACTGATCATCGTTTCCACCCATCTGCTGGAGGAAGTGCCTCGCATCTGTGATCGCGTGCTGGTCATGGCCAATGGTCAGCTGGGCTTCGATGACACGCCGGAGGCGCTGGCCGCGACCTCCGTCAGCGAAGGCATTCTGGGCGGCAGCCGTTCGCGCTATGGCGCGGGGTATGGGGCGAGTTCCAGCCTGCCGGTTTGGCGAGTGACGCTGAGCCGGGCCCTGAGCGAGCGCGAGCTGGCCAGTGTCTCGCGCCTGCCGGGCGTGGCAGCCATCACGCCCGTCAAGCCCGGTGATGCCATGGCGCGCGACAAGTCGCCGCTGGTGGTCTCGACCGGCGCCGTGCTGCGCCTGGCGGGGCGTCTCCACCAGGACCCGCGCCCGGCGTTGGCACGCTGGTGCAGTTATATGGAGATCCGCCTCGATGAATGCGTCCACGAACGGGGCGATATCGAGGTCGCGTTCCGCCAGCTGGTGACGCGCATGGCACAGCAGCCCTCGCCGCTGCCGATGCGCAAGCAGGCACCGCGCGCAGATCAGGAGGTGTCGTCATGAGGGCCGTTCTCGCGCTGGTCCGCCGTGACCTGCATCAGGCACTGACACAGGGCGCCAGCTGGTCGCTGCTGGTGGTGATGGCGGTGCTGGCCCCACTGGGGGCCTTCGAGGTGGGTGATCTGCTGGCACGTGATCGCGCCGACCTGGGCTCGCTGTGGCAGGTGTTGCCCTGGCTGCTGGTGCTGTGGACACCGCTGCTGGCGCTGCGCGGCTGGCCGGAAGAGCGCGCCAACGGCCTGCTCGAATGGCTGTCCGGCCTCGGGCTGGGGTCGTGGCGACTGGCCAGCGCACGCCTGATCAGTGCCAGCGTGCTGGGCTGGCTGGGGCTTGCGATGACGGCGCCGCTGGTGGTGCTGATCCATTGGCTGGGCACGCCGGATCTCGGCCTGATGCTCAGCGGCTATCTGGGCATGGCGCTGCTGGTGATGGCGCTGGCCAGTCTCGGTCAGGCGCTGGCGGTGCGCGCGCCTTCTGCGCTGTCGGCATGGCTCGGGGCGCTGGTACTGGGCCTGGCGCTGATGCTGCCGGGCACACCCGCGGTGACGAGCCAGCTGGCTCAGCATCTGGCGCCGCACTGGGTGCAGCTGCTCGATCTGATCAGCTTGCCGGCGCATCTGACGCCTTTCAGTGAAGGCCGACCGACCTGGCTTGATGCCAGCTACTTCCTGCTGCTGACCCTGGCCGGGCTGGTGCTGCAGGCGCGCGGCCTCAGTCAGGAGCGCCATGCGCGCAAGCAGGCGCCACAGTGGCTGGTCACGACGGCGCTGGCGGCTGTGGTCACCGCGCTATTGCTGGCCGGCGTGCGCCTGCCGCCGCTGCTGACGGCCGACGGCCACAACCCGCTTACTCGCGCACATGATCTGACCGCCTCGCGTCAGCATAGCCTGAGCACCGCCAGTCGTGCGGTGCTCGGTGGCCTCGAGGCACCGGTGACGCTGACCTTCGCCTACAGCGAACGCTTCGCCGCCGATCTGCCGCAGCTGCGTGAACTGGCGACACGGATCGAGACGCGTCTGGCCGCCTTCGCGCGTGAGCCGCAGATACGTCTCAAGCGTGTCGACCCTGCGCCGGACAGTACCGACTTCGCGGATCTCGAAGCGCAGGGCCTGACCGCGCTGTCATTGCCGGGCGGCGAAGAGATGCTGTTCGGGTTGGTGGTGGATGGCCCCTACGCCGAACGCCGCGCCATCCCGCTGCTCAAGGCGGCGGATATCGGCGGGCTGGAAGCGCAGGTGACACGCCAGATCCAGGAAGTCTCGCGCACCGAGCCACCGCGCCTGGGCGTCATCTCGAGTTTGCCGGTAATGGGCCAGCCCAGTCTGGAGCAGGGCAGAGCGCTGGGTAGCTGGGGCCTGATGGAGCATCTCAATGCACGCCTGCGCATCGACTGGCTGTCGGCCGGTGATGATGCCGCGCGTCCGATCGCCGATCAGGATGCGTTGCTGGTGATCGCGCCGCGGCTGTTGCCGGTCAAGACGCTGGAGGCCATCACGGCCTATCTCGAGCGTGGCGGCCGGGTGTTGATGCTGGTGGACCCGCTGCCCGAAATGCTCGATCAGCCGGCGCCGGCTTCCGAGGCGCTCACGAGGTTGCTGGCGCGCGCCGGGCTTGAATCACGCGCGGGTGAGGTAGTGGCGGATGCGCAGCTGGCCTTGCCGATCGGCTTGCTGGATGGCACGCGTGCGCTGAGTCCGACGCTGCTAGGGCTAAGTGCCGCGCAGCTGTCGGACGCCGCGCTCAACCTCAATGTCGAGCAACTGGTGATGTCCAGCGCTGGCTGGTTGGCGCCGCTGCCTGATGCAGCAGACGCATCATCGAAAGGCCCGGGAGCGCAAGACGCGCCGTTGCAGTGGCTGATTCGTGCCAGTGATGAGGCGCGGCTGATTCCGGCGGCGCGTGTCCACGCCAGCCGCATGGACCCGCGTCCGCTGTCGGGACTGGCAGGGGAAACAACGCCGGCGGGCGGGCTGGCCGTGCTGGCGCAATGGCCGGCGGCCGGCGCCAAGGGCGGCCAGTTGCTGGTGGTCAGCGATGTCGACATGGCCAGTGACCGTCTGTGGCGGCGCACGGCAGCGGATGGCAGCGAGCAGGCCCTCAATGCCAATGCGCGCTGGCTGGAAAATGCCGTGGACCTGCTGGCAGGCAGCCCCGAGCTGGTCGCCCTGCGCGCGCGTGCTCATCAGGTGCGCGAGCTGACGCGGCTGCACCAACTGGTCGATCGTCAGGCCGCCGAGGAGACCCGGCTGCGCAATGACTGGCAGACGCGTCTGAGTGCGCTCGGTGCGACGCCGGTGTCTGGCAAGGCCGAAGCCGCCCAGCAAAGCGACGCCTTGGCGGCGATGCAGCATGACTTCGAGGAAGCGCTGTCACGTCAACAGCGTGAAGCGAATGCAGAGCGTGATGCCCTGCGCCGCGAGCTGCGCCTATGGACGCTGCTGGCCTTGCCGGTGGCGTTGAGCCTGCTCGGCGAGCTGATCTGCTGGCGTCGCTATCGTGCCAGCCGTCGCGCGGGCTATCAGTCGACAGGGCGCCTGTCGGGCCACGGTCAGCCCAGCGGAAAGCGCAGCGCAGAACGTAATGGACAGCGTAATGGACAGCACAGCGCTCGCTCTACCGGTGCCAAGCCTGCGCGGGCGACGCCGAGCGATACTACCCAGTCGGGAGGTGATTGATGGGGCGCTTCAATCGGACGGGATGGGCACTGACGGCGCTGGTCTCCGTGGCCGCGGTGACGGCGCTTGCCGCTGGGCCGTCACTGCTGGAATCGCTGCGCTCAGGCCCCGTCACGGACGGGGCAGACCCTGCGCAGTGGCCCAGGGAGGTGCTGATGAGCGAGTCGCTGATGAGTCAGGCACTGACGAGCGAGGCCGCGGGTCAGTCAGGCGTCTTGCAGCCCTTGCCGCTGCTGTCGCAGGTGGCCGCCTCGGCGCAGCATATCGGCATTCGACGTGGCGTAGAGGCCAGCCAGGACTGGTTGAGTCTGGCGCGTGGGCCGGCAGGCGACTGGCAGATCACCTCATTGGCCGGCTGGCCTGCCCGCCAGGGCAAGGTGGAGGCGCTGGTGAGTCAGCTGGGCGAGGCACGATTGCGCACGCGCAAGCCGGCCACGGACAAGGCACTTGAAGCGCTGGGTTTCAGCGCGCAGTCACCGCTGCTGAACGTGAAGGGCAATGGCGCTCAGGTGAGTCTGCAACTGGGCGCCAGGCCCGCGGCGGCAACACAGCTGAGCGGTGTGGGCAGTGCTGAATTGGTAGGGCGTTACGTGCGGTGGGTGCCGTCGCCCTCGGACGTGAAAGGTTCCCCCGCCATGACTGGTGTGAATGGCGTAAGTGGCGCGGATGGCGCACCGGTATGGGAGCTGACGCGCGATATCGGGTTGCCGGATTGGCGCGGCGGCATGGCGCCCAGCGAGGTGCTGGATGTCACCGAGCTACGCAGTGACGCCGCGGTGTACAAGCCGCTGAGTCGCATGGACATCTCGCTGGCGGCGTCTGCTCTTTCGGCTTCTGCCCGAGACGCGTCAGTACTGCAAGCGCCGCTGGTGAGGGGCCTGGCACCTGACAGCGACGCTGCCCATGAGATTCTCGCTGCGCTGTCGCCTCTGACCCAGAATGACCTGCGCCCCCGTGACTCCACGCCTGAAAGCGGCGATGAGGACGGCGTCGAGAGCGGCGCAGCCCCGCAGGGTGGCTGGCAGCCCGCCGTGACGCTGACCCTCAACTGGTCGCGCCCCTCGCTCTATTATCGTCAGCATGAGCAGCTCAAGGATCGCACCCAGCTGGTGTTGGCCATCGCGGCGGGCAGCAAGCCCTGGGCGCGGCTGACGCTCTCCGGCAAGGGATGGCCACCTGAACTGGTCGCACGCTTGAATGCCGTCGAGATTCAGGTCAATGGTGCGCTGCGCGATCATCTGCTGGCGCTGGGCGCGAGGGCGTTGCAAGACGAACCCGTTGAGCTCACCGCTGTCGCGATTCAGGCGGCGCTGGCGGTCAGTCGTGCATTGGCGTTGCCTGAAGCGGGAGCGGAAGTCGCCGAGCCGAGTACGGAAACAGGCGATGCGCTGCTGCCGGTGGGCATGGAAGGGGAGTGAGATGCAGCATGGGCCAAAGGGAGGAGTGGCGCCCATGGGGGGGGGGCTGGCATGCTGTTGTCTATATTTAAACAACCGTTTGTCTGGGCGCGTCAGGGACGGCGGCCCGTGGTAAGGAGACCTTGCGATGACTGCCACCTCACGGCAACCCCGGCCCGGGCAGGCCTTGTCCGACCAGGCCTTGACCAAGCAGGGCGACGCTGCCCCGGCGGGCCTTGATGCCGACACCGAGCGCCCGGTACTGGCCTTCGCGCATGCCAATGGCTTCACCGGTGCCTGCTACAAGAGCCTGCTGGCGCCGCTGGCCGAGCATTTCAATCTGCTGCCGGTGGACCGACTGGCGCACGACCCTGCCTACCCGGTCGGCAACAATCTGATCTCGCTGCGTGATGAGTGGCTGGCGTGTCTGGATACCGCGCTGGGGCCATTGCCCGCGGCGGGCGGCACCGGGCGCAAGGTGATCGGGGTCGGCCATTCGCTGGGAGGCATCGTCAATTACATGGCGGCGCTCAAGCAGCCGGAACGCTTTCATTGCCTCGTGCTGCTCGACCCGCCGTTGATGCTGGGCCGCGATGCGCTGGGCATGAAGGTCGCCAAGCGCTTCGGCTTCATTGATCGTGTCACGCCGGCAGGCCGCACCCGTGGGCGTCGCGCGCGCTGGGACTCCCGTCAGGCCATGCAGGATTACCTGCGCCGTCGCTCGCTGTTCGCCAACTTCACGCCAGAGGCGCTGGACGACTACGTCGACAACGCCACCCATCGTCACGCGGATGGCAGCCTGTCGTTGAGCTTCGATACCCGTCACGAGGTCGAGATCTTCCGCCACCTCAGCGATCACCTGTCAGGTTCGCCGGCGAAGCTGGCGGTGCCGGTCAGGATTCTGGCCGGCGCCCAGTCTGATCTGCTCACGCCGGCGCGTCAGGCACGCCTGCGCCGCGCCGGGCTGACGGTGGAGCATGTCCGGGGAGGGCATATGTACCCCTTTGAATACCCACAGGAGACGCGTGCCGCGCTGCTGGCGGCCATCGCGGACCTCGCGCAGCCGGATGTACTGCCGCCAGGCCTGCTGGCCGGGAGGCAATCATGAGCACTGATCAAACCGTGCAGGACATTGCCGAGACACCCGTGAGCGCCAACGTTACGCTGCGTGAGCGTCGCTTCCCACGGCGCACGGGCGGAGAGCTGGCGGCTCTGGAGTGGGCGCCTGCCGAGCGCGCGGAGCAGGCACCGACGTGGCTGGCGCTGCATGGCTGGCTCGACAATGCCGCCAGTTTCAGTCGTTTGGCACCGCTGTTGTGTGAACGGCTGGGCATTCGTCTCATCGCCATCGACATGGTCGGTCACGGACGCTCGAGTCCGCTGGGTGAGCATGGGGATTATGCGGTGTGGGATTACTGTCACGATGTGATCGAGGCGCTGGAAGGCCTGTATGACGCGGGGCTGCCGCGCGCGCCGGTCACGGTGATGGCGCACTCGCTGGGGGCGGCGGTGGCGGGGCAGGTAGCTGCGGCGCTGCCGGAATATATCGCGCGACTGGTGCTGATCGATGGCATCGGCGCACTTGCTACGCCAGCCTCGGAGGTGGTCGACCAGCTGCGCCGCGGTTTGCTGGCACGCCACGCGCAACCGGTCAGACGCGCCACTACGCGACGTGCCCATTATCGTCATGTCGAGGACGCCGTGGCGGCGCGGGTTGCGGGAGGCGTCACGCCGATCGATGCCGACACGGCGCGGCCGATCGTCGAGCGAAACCTCGAGGTGCTGGAAGACGGTGGCCTGCGGCTGAGAAGTGACCGCCGCCTGCTGCGGCCTTCATTGATGCGCTACACCCCGGAGCAGGTGCTGGCGTTATTGTCGGCGTTGACCCAACCGGTACTGCTGATCGAGGGCGAGCAGGGTATCCTGACCATAAGGCACGAGGCACAGCAGGCGCGCGATGCCGTGAAGAGGCTCGAGCGTCGCGTCTTGCCGGGTGGCCACCACCTGCATCTGGAGCCGTCCCATGTGGCGGCGGTTGCCGATGCCATCGTCGAGTGGATCAGCTCGCACTGAGCGATGCCTCGCGTGCCGCGTCCGTTCATCTTTCATCATCTGCAGCGGGAGACATGCCATGGCCAAGCGCAAGACCATCGCCCTGGCACTGGGGAGTGGCGGGGCCCGAGGTTATGCCCATATCGGCGTCATCGAGGAAGTGCTGGCGCGCGGTTATGACATTCGCGCCATTTCGGGCTGCTCGATGGGGGCACTGGTCGGGGGCATTCATGCCGCCGGCAAGCTGGATGCCTATCGTGACTGGGTCTGTGAGCTGGATTACTTCGATGTGCTGCGGCTGGTGGATGTCACCTGGAGCCCGATGGGCGCCATCCGCGCGCGCCGCATCATGGATGAGCTGGAAGCCCTGATCGGCGACACGCGCATCGAGGATCTGCCGATTCCGGTCACCACCGTCGCCACCGACCTGATCGCCCAGAAGGAGGTCTGGTTCCAGAGCGGTAACCTGCTCGAGGCGATTCGGGCCTCCATCGCGGTGCCCGGGGTGATCACGCCGGTGCAACGCGACCGCAAGGTGCTGGTGGATGGCGGCCTGATGAATCCCTTGCCGATCACGCCACTGGTCGCCGCCCACGTCGATCTGGTGCTGGCGGTCAATGCCACGGCGCATTCGCCGCGTAATCAGACGCTGGAGCAGATGCTGCCGCCGGCCGATGCCGCCGAGGAAGAGGCGCGCGAAGCCGCCCTGGAAGCGCGCGGCGGTGGTTTCAGTGACTGGCTGCGGGGAGTGCGTCGCGGTGCCGAGCGCATTTTCTCTGCCGAGAAGGAGCAGGCGCTGGAAGACCAGCAGGGCATGGCGTTTGCCAGTCCGGTCGGCGGTGTTCCGCTGCCACCAGGCGATGCCTCACGCCTGAAGTTCGAGGCACTGAAAAGCAGCGATGCCGAGCCGGCGCCGGGGGCAGAGGCGTTGGCAGAGCCGCAGGCAGGTGCCGGCGCTGTTACCCAAGGCAAGCAACAGTGGCCGGCGAACGAAGCCGAGCCTGAACAGATCGATGAGAACGCGCCGGAGCTTGCCTGGGGCAAGCTGGACATGATGATGCGCTCCTTCGATATCACCCAGGCAACGCTGGCCAAGTACAAGATCGCCGGCTATCCGCCGGATATCCTGGTCGAGATACCCAAGACGGTGTGTGGTGCCTATGAATTCCACCGCGCCGCGGGCCTGATCAAGCTGGGGCGGCACCTGGCCGCCGAAGCGCTGGATCGCTACGAGAAGGGCAGCGACGGCTAGTCTTTTTTGAATTGCCCTTCAATGAAAAAGCCCCCGCCAATTGGCGGGGGCTTTTCGTTGCAGAGCTCTTCGTTGCAGAGCTCTTCGTTGCAGAGCGTGTGGCCGAAGCCTGAGCGAAACGTCGCCTCAGCCGTTGATCCACTTGTCGAAGATGGCGGCCTGCTCACCGGTGCCCTGCATCTGGGTCAGCCACTGGTCAACGTAGGCCTTCCAGATGTTGTCTCCCAGCGGCAGCAGATAGCCCTTCTGGGAGAAGGTGAAGGGCGCATCAGGATGCACGCTGCACAACTCAGGGTGACGGCTGGCCTGCAGCTGGGTCTCGATGGCGTCGGTGACCATCACATCGGCACGGTCTTCGATGATGTTGTTGAAGATGGTGCGGTTGTCGTTGTGCGCGACGCGCGTGGCATCGCTCAGGAATTCATTGGCGAAGCGCTCGTTGGTGCCGCCCGGATTGACGGTGATGCGCACGCTCGGCTGATTGATCTGTGCGACGGTCTGGTACTTGTCGATGTCCTCGCAGCGCACGATGGGCGTCTTGCCGCCGGTCTGGTAGGGCTGACTGAAATAGGCCTGAGCCTGACGGTCCAGCTTGACCGAGATGCCGGACATGGCGATGTCGCACTTGCCGGAGGTGAAGTCTTCCATCAGCGTCGGCCAGCTGGTCGGCACGGTCTGTACCGTGGCACCCAGGCTCCTGGCCAGTGAAGCGGCCATGTCGATGTCGATGCCTTCGAAGTCGCCATTGTCTTCACGGTGGCTGAAGGGCGCGTAGTCACCGGTGGTGCAGACCTTCAGCACCTGGCCTTGTTGCACGCGCGAAAGGGTGCTGTCGGACAGTGCATCGCTGGCGGCGGCCGGCATGGCGAAGGCCAGTGACAGGCCGGCGGCGGTCGCGCTGCCGAGAATGGCAGCACAAAGGGTGCGGCGTGAAGCTGTGCGCATTGGCTGTTCAGCGTTGGGTGTCATCAGGGTGTTCCCTTGTCGTTATGGTGGCAGGCTCGGCGTGAGGCCTGCCTCTGCTACTCATGAGCTCAGCTATTCAAGTGCTCTGCTATTCAAGCACTCAGTTATTCAAGTATTCGGCTATTCAGATGCTTGGCTGGTCAATGTCTCGACCGTAGGATTCACTCAGTCGAGCAGCGGGTCACGGCCCTTGCTGCGCAACAGGACATAGACCGCGCCGCTGCCGCCATCCAGCTCCAGTGATGAGGTGAAGGCCAGCACGTCAGGCCATTGGCGCAGCCAGGCATTGACGTGGCTCTTGATGATGGGGTGATCGGCCATGCCGGTCCATGCCTTGCCATGCACCACCAGCACGCAGCGTGAGCGACGGGCAATGGCATCATCGATGAAGGACTCAAGCTCGATGCGGGCCTGCTCCAGCGTATAGCCGTGCAGGTCGAGACCTGCCTCCCAGGGAATCTCGCCGCGCTTGAGGCGCTGACGCTGGCGGTAGGGGAGATCGGGTACCGCGAAGTCGAGCAGCTGGCTGGGCGTGACCGGCTCGACCTGACCATCGGTGGTGCGTGATGGCGTGCCGAGCGAGTCGGTGGAGGCTTCACTGGCGGCCGCGCGCCGCGCCGCCATACGCGCCTGCTCTTCCTTGTCGACGGGCTTGCGGCCAGGGTCGGCGCGATTGGTGGTGATCTTGCGTACGCCGGCCTGCTTGAGGGCGGCACGGAAGGCGTTGAAATCGTCGCCGGTATCCGAGCTGTCGTCGTGGTTGGGTGGCATGGCCGGGCTCCGCAGGCAATAAAATGGCAAGTCGCGCAGTATAGCGCGGCTGTCGGTGCTGTGAAGCACCACATCCTGCGCGGCGCCCATGGCGCGAGCAAGGGTCGCCGCCACGCCTCGTGAACGCTACAATGCCTGCGCGAGACGCCGCCGACCGCACACGATTGGTGGCGCTCGTTGTCCATCTGTCCGCTTACAGGAATCACCGTGTCCACTACTTCCGCGTCCGACCTGCGCCACCCTTCCAGCCTCAGTGAGCCGGATACCCGTCTCGTCGAGGAGCTGGTGACCCTGCGCGACCTGATCCGCTGGGCAACCAGCGAATTCCACGCGCATCGCCTGCACTTCGCCCATGGCACCGATTCTGCCTGGGACGAAGCGGTGGCGCTGGTACTGGGTGCGCTGCATCTGCCGTGGGACACGGACCCCGCCGTGATCGACGCGCGTCTGCTGACCATGGAACGTGCGCGCATCGTGGCGCTGGTACGTGAGCGCATCACCACCCGCAAGCCGCTGCCGTACCTGCTCGGCGAGGCCTTCTTCACTGGCGTGCCCTTCGATGTCGATGAGCGCGTGCTGATTCCGCGCTCGCCGATCGCCGAGCTGATAGAGAGCGGCTTCTCGGCCTGGTTCCCGGAACTGCCGCCGACTCGCGTGCTGGACATGTGCACCGGTTCCGGCTGCATCGGGATCGCCACCGCGCTGGTGATGCCGACTGCCGAGGTCGATCTGGTCGATATCAGCAGCGAGGCGCTGGAAGTCGCGCGTCGCAACATCGAACGTCACGACGTGGCAGGGCGTGTCATCGCCGTGCAGTCGGACCTGTTCGCGGGCGTGGCCGGCAAGCGCTATGACCTGATCGTCTCCAATCCGCCCTACGTGGATACCTTCGATCTCTCCAACATGCCGCAGGAATTCGGCCACGAGCCGGCGCTGGCGCTGGGCGCCGGTGATGACGGCCTGGATATCGTGCGTCGTATCCTGCGCGAGGCGCGTGACTACCTGACAGACGACGGCGTCTTGATCGTCGAGGTCGGCAACTCCGAACGCCACCTGATGGAAGCCTTCCCGGAAGTGCCCTTCATGTGGCTGGAGTTCGAGCGCGGCGGCAATGGTGTCTTCGCCATCGATGCCCAGACGCTGGAAGTCTGCGCACCCGAATTCGCCTGAAGTCAGGCTCGTCTGGTGCCTTCGCTTCAGCTCCAGACCTGAAAAGCTCATGACAACCATTATCAGAACGCCGTCGGCCATGACCGGCGGCATCGCCTGAGGACCCCCTGAATGTCCGGAAATACCTTCGGCAAGCTGTTCACCGTCACCACCTTCGGCGAAAGCCATGGCCCGGCACTGGGCGCCATCATCGATGGTTGCCCGCCGGGTATCGAGATCAGCGAAGCGGATCTGCAGATCGATCTGGACCGCCGCCGTCCCGGCACCTCGCGCCACACTACCCAGCGGCGCGAGCCGGACCAGGTGCGCATTCTCTCGGGCGTGTTCGAGGGTCGTACTACCGGCACGGCCATCGGCCTGATGATCGAGAACACCGATCAGCGCTCCAAGGATTACGGCAAGATCAAGGACCAGTTCCGTCCGGCCCACGCCGACTACACCTATCACCACAAGTACGGTGAGCGTGATTACCGTGGCGGCGGCCGCAGCTCCGCCCGCGAGACCGCGATGCGAGTCGCCGCCGGTGCCATCGCCAAGAAGTATCTGGCGGGCCTCGGCGTGCAGGTGCGTGGCTATCTGTCCCAGCTCGGCCCCATCGAGCTTGAGGTCAAGGACTGGTCGCTGGTCGATACCAATCCGTTCTTCTGTGGCGATGCCGATCGCCTCGAGGAGCTGGAGCAGTACATGGACGCCCTGCGCAAGGAAGGCGATTCCGTGGGTGCCAAGGTCACCGTTGAGGCAACTGGCGTGCCGGTGGGGCTCGGTGAGCCGATCTTCGATCGCATCGATGCCGAACTCGCGCATGGCCTGATGAGCATCAATGCCGTCAAGGGCGTCGAGATCGGTGACGGTTTCGCCGTGGTCAGTCAGAAGGGCACCGAGCACCGTGACGAGATGACGCCGGAAGGTTTCCTCTCCAATCATGCCGGCGGCATCCTGGGCGGTATCACCAGCGGCCAGACTCTGCGTGCCAGCATCGCGCTCAAGCCGACCTCCAGCCTGCGGCTGCCGGGTCGCAGCATCGACGTCAATGGCGAAGCGGTCGAAGTGATCACCACCGGCCGCCATGACCCGTGTGTCGGCATCCGTGCCACGCCGATCGCCGAGGCGATGGTCGCGCTGACGCTGATGGACCACCTGCTGCGCCATCGCGGCCAGAACGCCGACGTCAAGGTCGAGACCCCGGTGCTGCGCGAGGTGTAAGCCGCTTGTGGCGCGGCTGAACTTGTAACGCTGCCAAGCCGCTGAATATAGAAAAGACACGCCTCAGCCGTGGAGCGATGCCCTGCATCCTTCGTGGCTGGGGCGTCTTGCGTTGTGGACTGGCTTGCACAAAGTAGATAAGGAAAGGCGTAAGTAGCAGGCTGCCCCGTGTCTTTCTCGCTGCTAGACTCGAATGGCATGCATGCCAGCAGACTCGCGTACCACGCTGTGCGCGGGGAGACAACACAAGGACACTGCCATGAAGATCAATGTCGAATTCGACCTCACGCCGCAGGAATTTCGTCAGGCGATGGGCCTGCCGGATGTGGAAGCCTTCCAACAGGAATTGATGGAACGCTTTCGTCGCCAGATGGAGGCGGGTGTTGAGGGCTACGACCCCATGAGTCTGCTCAAGCCACTGATGGCCCCGGGCGCAGGTACGCCGTTTGCCAAGTTCATGCCGCCGGGCATGGCCGAGGGGATGATGGGTGGCGCGTCTGGTGGTGCCAATGCAGGCCAGGGTGCGCCGGGTGGCATGTCAGGCGACATGGGCGAGAGCATGGCCCAGGGGATGGCCGCCTTCAATCAGTATCAGAAGATGATGCTGAATACCTTGCAGCAGTTCGGTCAGGGCGGTGCGGAAGGCAAGGAGTCTGACAAGACGGAGTCTGCCGCGCGCAGGAGTTCAGGGCGTAGTAGTGATCACGGCGCGGATCAGAAGGCAGAGCAGAGCGCCAACAGGACGGAAGATGCGAAACCGGCCTCTGCGGCCAGTGCGCGCTCACGCGCCAAGCGCAGTTGATGACAGGCGCGATGAACGTTCTTGGCTGATATCGGTGTGAGGCATGCTCGGGCAATCCCGTGACAGAAAATGGCGTCTGACAGTTTTCTGTCATGGGATTGCAACCACCTGAGGAGCAGACTAGTCTTTGTGCAGTGCAGCATATTGCTGTGCTCCACAGGTGGCGCAGAGACTTCTGCGCGCTGTCCCGGTACGGAATCCATGGGAGGAACCGTCATGCAGCAGGATCAGATGTTCAACGCCTTTGCCGAGCAAGCCCGCAGCTTCTACCAGCCTATGCGCAAGCTCAACACTCTGATGCTCGACCATATGGGCAAGATTGCCGATTATCAGATGGACGCTGCCAAGCGTTACGCCGATACCGGTTTCGAGCGTGCGCGTGCCGCCACTGAAATCAAGGGTATGGAAGAGTTCAGCAAGTTCAGCAACCGCCAGCTGGAAGTGGCGACCGAACTGTCTCAGCAGATGATGGATGATTCCCTGAAACTGGCCGAGATGGGTAACGAAATGCGTGCCCAGCTCGAACAGGCCTATTCTGACGCTGGCAAGGAAGCCACCGACAAGGCGTCCGCTGCCACTGAGAAAGCCGCTTCAGCAGCAGAGGACAAGGCATCCTCCGCTGCCAGCAACAAGCCGGCTGCCGCGACAAGCCGAGCCAAGCAGAACTAAGGTATACCCCGAAAAGGCTGGCGCTTGCGCCAGCCTTTTTTTTGCCGTTTTCAGGCATTGCCCCTGCCGTGCTGAAAGGCGCATGCTGGAGATGGGTACGCTGACGCACAGGCTGTTTTGCTCTCGCATTTGCCGCGCGCGAATCCGATGGAAAGCAGACCTGCAGGTGACAGGGTGTTGCAACTGACAGCGCACTGCAGCTGACAGGGCACTTCGCTTGCCTTGCCATGCTTGCCTGCAGCGTCCTGAAATCAGTCATGAACGGCCTTGCAAACAGCCGTGAACGGTCTTCAATCCATCTTCTGAAACGGTCTTCAAAACAGTCTTCAAAACGGTCTTCAAAACAAACAGTCTGGAAAGCAGTGCCCGTCGCCAGTGAAGGCGCCCGTCAACGAGAGACGGCATGGTACTGCTCAGTGGTCAGGAAGGATTCGATTCGATGAAATCGTGCCGCCGGCAGACGTTCGGCAGCCAAGCTTCGATAGCCAATGACGTGATGGTCAATGACAAGGAGGAAGGGCGATATGGACTCAGCCCAGCAGCAGGCGTTCTCGCAGACATTCTCTCAGGCCTTTACCAGTCTGTTTCCTGACGGTGCTGAAGGCACGGAGTGGGCCAGCGTGATGCAGCAGGCCAGTGCCCAGTATCAAGCCTTGATGAGTGACATGCTGGAGCGCCTATGGCCCAGCGCTGCCGCTTCCACCATCTATGACGAGATGGGGCGTTGCTTCCAGGCGGGGGCCGAGGCCCTGGCACGTGACCCGCAACTGTTGATGTCGACCCAGACTCGCCTATTCCAGGACCAGATGGCCCTGCTGCAGGGCACGTTGCGCGAGCTGAATGGCGAGAGTGTCGAGCCGGTGATCACGCCTGCGCGCTCGGATCGTCGCTTCCGCGACGAGGCCTGGCAGAGTGAACCCTATTACCACTTCCTCGTGCAGCAATACCTGCTGTTCTCGCGCGCCGTGGACGACATGCTGGCCGGCATTCAAGGCCTGCCGGAGAGTCAGAAGCGCAATCTCGAGTTCTACGCGCGCCAGTACGTCAGCGCCTTCTCACCCTCCAACTTCGCGTCCACCAACCCGGAAGTGCAGCGCGTGACCCGCGAGACCGGCGGCCAGAACCTGCTCGACGGCCTGAAGCGTCTGCGTGATGACCTGGCCAACTCTGCCGAAGGCATCAATGTCGCGATGACCGACACCGAAGCCTTCCGTCTCGGCGACAACATCGCCGTGACGCCGGGTGACGTGGTCTTCGAGAACGAGCTGATCCAGTTGATCCAGTATCGTCCGGCGACCGAGAAGGCCTTCAGCACGCCGTTGCTGGTCGTGCCGCCGTGGATCAACAAGTACTACATTCTCGATCTGCGTCAGAACAATTCGATGATGCGCTGGCTGGTGGAGCAGGGGCATACCGTATTCCTGATTTCCTGGCGCAACCCGGGGCCCGAGCAGCGTGATCTCACCTGGGCCGATTACATGCAGATGGGGCCGCTTGCCGCGATGGATGCCATCGAGCAGGCCACCGGCGAGAAGCAGGTCAACATTCTGTCCTACTGCATCGGCGGCACGCTGACGGCCAGCACCATGGCCTATCTGGCGGCCGAGAAGCAGTCTGACCGCGTGCGCTCGGTCAGCTACATGGCGACGCTGCAGGACTTCTCCGATCCCGGTGAGATCGGTGTCTTCCTCAACGAGCCGGTGCTGCAGGGCCTGGAGAAGCAGATGGCACAGGATGGCTATCTGGATGGCCGCGTGATGGCGTTCTCCTTCAATCTGCTGCGCGAGAATGATCTGTTCTGGTCGTTCTACGTTTCCAACTATCTCAAGGGCGAAGCGCCGACCGCCTTCGACCTGCTGTACTGGAACACCGACGGCACCAACCTGCCGGCCGGTACCCATGCCTGGTATCTGCGCCACATGTATCTGGAGAACCGCCTGGTGCAGCCCGGCGGCATCGAGCTGGATGGCGTGCCGATCGATCTCTCGCAGATCGAGACGCCCAGCTACTGGGTCTCCGCGCGTGAGGATCACATCGCCAAGTGGCAGACCACCTATAACGGCACCCAGCTGCCCAAGGCCTCCATCAAGCGCTTCGTGCTCGGTGGCTCTGGTCATATCGCGGGTATCGTCAATCCGCCACACAAGAACAAGTATGGCTACGCCACCAATGACAGCCTGCCGGCGACACCGGATGAGTGGCTCGAGGGCACCGAGCAGCACGAAGGTTCCTGGTGGAATGACTGGCAGGCGTGGATGACCGGCAATGGCTTCGTGGAGCCGGAACCGGAGGTCTCTGCACGTACGCCGGGTGAGGGCAAGCTCGACGTGATCGAAGCGGCGCCGGGGCGTTATGCTCGCCAGACCATCCCCGAAGTGCTGGGGCAGGCCGTCCCGGAAGAGATCACCAGCGTAGCGGATGCGCAGCTCAAGGCCGTGCGTGATGTGCAGCAGACGGTCGAGAAGAGCGTGAATGAAGCGCTCAAGCAGGTGACGCTGCCGCTGGAAGAGGCCATGACCGCGATGACCGAAGCCGTCACCGGCAAGGCCGCCAATGATGCCGGCGACACGGCGGACAATAGCTCATCCAGTGCCTCCAGGGCGCAAGGGGCGCGTACCAGGCCAGCCGCTTCCAAGGCGGCATCAGCCGCTGGATCGCCAGCCGCTGGGTCGGCGACGCCGGCAAGCAAGCCCGCCGCGCGCAAGCGTGCTGCACCCAAGAGCACAGCCTCCAGGAGCACTGCTGCCAAGAGCACTGCTGCCAAGAGCACTGCTGCCAAGAGCGCAACGACCACCAGCAGCACGGCCAGCGACAGCACTACAAAACCGAGCACGGCAAAACCGAGCACTGCGAGCACGGCTGCCAGCAGCACCGGTAGCTCAGCGACCAAGACCACCACGGCGAGAAAGACCTCCACGCCACGCAAGACGGCAGCCAGCAAGACGACCACTGCCAACAAGTCAACGGCGGCCAAGACGACTGCAAGCACGTCAGCCTCTGACAGCAAGCCGTCTGCATCCGGCACCTCGAGCAGCAGCACTTCTTCCACGGCTTCGGGTTCCAGCGCGGCAGGCTCCAGCGCTACGAAGCCCGCGACGACGCGCAAGAGCACTGCCAGCAAGAGCGCTGCCAGCAAGACTACGGCGAGCAAAAGCACTGCCAGCTCGACGGGAGGCGCGAGCACTGCCAAGACGGGCAGCAGCGCTGGGACTTCCAGTCAGAGCGCTTCAAGCTCCGGTGCTTCCACTACCACCGCCAAGAGCGACACCACCAGCGAAGCTCCCAAGCCGCGCCGTGGCCGTCCCTCCAACGCTAGCAAGGCCGCCGCCAAAGCTGCGGAAGAGGTAAAAAAAGTGAATAAAAAAGACGAAGAATAGTTGGGTATAAATTAGTAGCTTGATCTAAGCTTACAGTTAAGTTTCATTGCTTAGAAGTGGTAACAGCCTGACTAATATTAAAGTCGGGCTGTTTTTGTTGTCGAGTTAATATTTAAATGGTGGGCAAGGATGCTTATATACGTTAATCAGATTGAAATATCAGGTAAAGACCCTCTTGATAGAGTACTTGGCACTATAGCTGGTTGGCTGAAAGGTGTGACAAAAACACACTTTTCAATTGATGATCTAAAAGAAGCAAGAACATTTGATCTTGGTCGTCAAAAAGTTAGGACGTATAACTCTATTAAGTCAACCCCACACCTATACTCAATTTTATTCTCTAATCCTGATGATGAAGTTTATGGCAGGCAATGGATTACCGAGATGGGGGTGAGAGTAGATGGTAGTACTGTTACATTTACTATACTGCTAGAAACTAGTGATGTCAGTACTCTAGTTGTGGCTAATACGATACCTTCTAGACCAAATGTTATTAAATATCTCCAAGAAAACGGCTTGGTTAGTTATTCTACGTGTGGTTATGTGGTTAAAGAAGTTGGAGGTGATAGAAATTCGCTTATAGCTTTGCTTTCTGAAATAGAGCGTAAGGAAAGAGGCTATCCTCTTGTGCTCGTGAGTGGTGACAATGATGGAAATTATCTAGTTAAGCCAGAAAGGCTTCAAGAATATCTTCTCGGCCTTGCGCAAGTAGTTATTTGTGGCCACGATATAGACAGCTGGGAGATGGAAGAAGTTCTTGGTAGAAAATACTCAGCTTGGAGTGGAGCTGTAAATATTATATTCCCATCTAAAGGAGGTAGGCCTTGTCGGCGTAAGTTATTTTTATCTGATGAACTTAATTCAATTGAGTCTGATGGTAAGTTTTTGCCGGGAGAAATTCTCTCTCATGTTACACATTCATCTAATGGTTACAGAAAGAAACTTCATTTTAGTCCTTCTGACGTACGTGCAAAAAGGCAAAAAGACCATAGTGAAAACCTGAGAATTAAATATAATGAGATGGGTGAAGATGAAGGTTATAAGGAATTGCTAGTTGAAGCATTGGATCAGCTGAGTGATTACGAGAAAGAGAGGGAGGTTATTAATGATAGGCATGCCGAAGAGTTAGAGGCAAAAGAGTATATGTGTTTGGAGCTTCAGGATGAGTTTAGTCAGCTAGAAGCCGATAATAGATTAAAAGATCATAAGATCACTTCTTTAGTTGCGGCTGGGTATGGAAAGGAAGATATTTCTCCCGGTGTCGATATATCCGGTATTAAAAGTTTGTTGCTTTCTACAGGTTATAATCCCAGCCCAGAAGATTGCCTTAGGCTAGTTAAAATTTTAGCTCCATCATCGATCTCTATTTTAGATAGTGCTTTTCAATCATCTAAGCAATCTGCTGAATTTAGGTATGGCGCAAGATTGTTAAGTATGTTATTTAGATTGTCTGATGATTTTATTCCGGCGCTTAGTAATGGAGGGGATTCAAAGGCGAAAGATGTATTTGGTAGTAATTATTCGGCTAGCGAATCGCAGTCAGTAAGCAATAGTAATGAGTTTAAGATGGCGAGAACTTTTAATTACTTAGGGGAAGATGTTTTCATGCAAAGACATTTAAAAATAGGAAATAATAATAGTGTAGTGGATTCTATAAGAGTTTACTTCCATTGGGATGATGCTAACTCTAGAGTTATAATAGGTTACTGTGGGCCGCATATGGCTACTCCATCAAGGTCTCATTAATTAATAGGTTGAGGCTTTATTACCGCGACGCCGCATCCCTTGCTCCTTCCAGCAGTTCGATCATCGCGCTGGCGGCGTTCGAGAGGGTGCGGTTGTTGTGATAGAGGTAGCCGAGCTGGCGTTCGATGGGGCGGTGGTCGATGGGCAGGATCTCGATCTCGTCGTCGATCATGCTTTCCGGCAGTACGCTCCAGCCCAGGCCGATGGCAACCATCATCTTGAGGGTCTCGAGGTAGTTGGTAGACATCGAGACTTCCACCGAGAGGCCATCACGGGCGAAGGTGTCGATGACGATGCCGCGCGTGAAGGTCAGGTGGCCCGGCAGCACGGCGTCGTGCTGCGAGAGGGCGGCCAGCGGCAACGTTTTATGGCCTGCCAGCGGGTGATCACGCCCGCACACGAAGCGCATCTCGTCCAGCCACACCGGCACCACCGTCAGATTGGGATCGCGATGCGGTGCCAGAGTGACGACGGCCAGTTCCAGTTCCCCATCCAATACGCCCTGATAGGCCTGTTCCGAATCCAGGAAGCGCATGTCCATGCGTACCTCGGGATGGGCCATGGTAAAGGCCTTGAGCAGTGGCGGCAGACGGTGCAGGCCCACGTGATGGCTGGTCGCCATCGTCAGACTGCCTTTTACCTCGCCGGAAAGATTGCGCAGTGCACGCCGCGTGTCATCGTGCATCACCAGAATGGCACGGGCCCGCGGCAGCAGGATATTGCCGGCCTCCGTCAGGGTGACGCGCCGCCCGATGCGATCAAACAGCCGCGCGCCGTGGAGCTGTTCCAGCTGCGCGATGCGCTTGGAAACCGCGGGCTGCGTGAGGTGCAGCTGCTCAGCGGCAAGCGAGAAGGAAGCGGTTTCGGCGACGGCAACGAAGGCCTGCAGAGAGGGTGTGTCCATGTAGGGCAGCTATCCTGTCATGAGGGCGTTCAGAAGAATGATCTTCCGTGCGATCAGGGGGAATGTCGGCTGAGGCAATGGTATTCCTTTTTGGAATCCAAAGCATGAAAAACATGAATTGCTTTTATTCATCGTCGCCGAGTACTCTTGATGGCACAGGACGCGGCGGCGATGTTGGAGCCTGAAAGCAAGTGGTCACTATCCACGGGCTCGCACGACCGCCCCGCCATCAACACTGGACGACACACCCTCATCAAGGGGCCGATACGAGCCCCGAGGCAGCAAGCGCGCTCTTACCGTAAGGCGCCACGAGGAGACACGACATGGCCAGCCAGACCCTTTATGACAAGTTGTGGGACCAGCACCTGGTCAAGCAACGCGAAGACGGTACTGCACTCATCTACATCGACCGTCACCTGCTGCACGAAGTCACGTCGCCGCAGGCCTTCGAAGGGCTGCGTCTGGCCGGTCGCAAGCCGTGGCGTCTGGATGCCAACCTGGCAACGCCGGACCACAACGTGCCGACCTCTCTCAAGGAGCGCGCTGCCGGCATCGCGGGGATCGAGGACGAGACTTCACGCATCCAGGTGCAGACCCTCGACGACAACTGCAACAGCTTCAACATCGAGCAGTTCACCATCAATGATGCGCGTCAGGGCATCGTGCACGTGGTCGGGCCGGAGCAGGGCGCGACCCTGCCGGGCATGACCGTGGTGTGTGGCGATTCCCACACCGCGACCCACGGTGCCTTCGCGGCACTGGCGCACGGTATCGGCACCTCCGAGGTCGAGCACGTGCTCGCCACCCAGTGTCTGATCCAGCGCAAGATGAAGAACATGCTGGTGCGCGTCGATGGTCGTCTCGGCACTGGCGTGACCGCCAAGGATGTCGTGCTCGCCATCATCGGTGAGATCGGCACTGCCGGTGGTACCGGCTATGCCATCGAATTCGGCGGCTCCGCCATCCAGGACATCTCCATGGAAGGCCGCATGACCATCTGCAACATGGCCATCGAAGCCGGTGCGCGGGTCGGTCTGGTCGGTGTCGATGACATCACCATCGACTACCTCTACGAGCGTCCGTACGCACCGAACGCTCAGCAATGGGAAGCTGCCGTCGCTGACTGGCGCAACCTCGTCTCCGATGCCGATGCCGAATTCGACAAGGTCGTGGTGCTCAAGGCGGAAGACATCGCCCCGCAGGTCACCTGGGGCACCAGCCCGGAGCAGGTCACCAGCGTCAATGGCGTAGTGCCGGACCCGGCAGCCGCCAACGATGACACCGAGGCGCGTGGCATCACCCGTGCGCTCGAGTACATGGGCCTCAGCGCTCAGCAGAAGATCACCGACATCAAGCTGGACCGCGTGTTCATCGGCTCCTGCACCAACTCACGTATCGAAGATTTGCGTGAAGCGGCGCGCGTGGCCGAAGGCCGCACGGTCGCCAAGAGCCTCAAGCAGGCGATGGTCGTGCCGGGCTCTGGCCTGGTGAAGGCGCAGGCGGAAGCCGAAGGGCTGCACGAGATCTTCCTCGCGGCGGGCTTTGAATGGCGCGAGCCGGGCTGCTCCATGTGTCTGGCGATGAATGCCGACAAGTTGGGCGCCGGCGAGCATTGCGCCTCGACTTCCAACCGCAACTTCGAAGGCCGTCAGGGCTTCGGTGGGCGTACGCACCTCGTCAGCCCGGCCATGGCCGCCGCTGCCGCGATTGCGGGTCACTTCGTTGATGTTCGTGACTTTGCCCCCATTCCTACTTCCGATACTCACGCAGCCTGAGGAGGCCCGACATGGAAAAGTTCATTCGCCAGCAGGGCCTCGTGGCACCGCTCGATCGCGCCAACGTCGATACTGACCTGATCATCCCGAAGCAGTTTCTTAAGTCAATCAAGCGTACCGGCTTCGGGCCGAACCTCTTCGATGAGCTGCGTTATCTCGATGAGGGCTATATCGGCCAGGACATCAGCAAGCGTCCGCTGAATCCGGATTTCGTGCTCAATCAGCCGCGTTACGCTGGCGCAAGCGTACTGCTCGCGCGTCGCAACTTCGGCTGTGGCTCCTCGCGGGAACACGCGCCCTGGGCCCTGACCGACTTCGGTTTCCGCGTCGTCATCGCGCCGAGCTTCGCCGATATCTTCTACAACAACTCGTTCAAGAACGGCCTGTTGTTGATCACTCTCGATGAAGAGACAGTCGACCGTCTGTTCAAGGAAGCCGAGGCGGTGGAAGGGTATCGTCTGGATATCGATCTCGAGGCACAGGCCGTCATCACGCCGTCCGGCGAGTCGATCGCCTTCGAGGTGGACAGCTTCCGCAAGCATTGCCTGATGGAAGGCCTGGATGACATCGGTCTGACCCTCAAGGATCAGGACGCCATCGACAGCTTCGAGAAACGCCACCGCACCGAGCGGCCGTGGCTGTTCCGTGATGGCAAGACGGCCTGATCTGTCCAGCATCGCGTCAGTCAGCACCGAAGTCGCAACACATTCGTCATGGCTCGCCGTCCAGAGTGGCAGCGAGCCCAGTCTCAGCATCGGCGGTGAACCGTCGGTCTTGCCGGAAGCTCTCCGGCCCAAGGAGTTCCAGATGAGCCGCAATATCCTGATTCTGCCCGGTGATGGCATTGGCCCGGAAATCACTGCCGAAGCCGTGAAGATCCTCGAAGCCGCCCGCAGCGAAGGTCTGGACATCACGCTGAGCGAAGGCAAGGTCGGTGGTGCAGGGTATGACGCGGCCGGTCACCCGCTGCCGGCGGAAACGCTGGAGGCGGCCAAGGCGGCGGACGCCATTCTGCTCGGCGCAGTCGGTGGCCCGCAGTGGGACAAGCTCGAGGACATCTCGCTGCGTCCGGAGCGTGGCCTGCTGGGCCTGCGCAAGGAGCTCGAGCTGTTCGCCAACCTGCGTCCGGCGATCCTCTACCCGCAGCTGGCCGAGGCCTCCAGCCTCAAGCCGGAAGTGGTATCCGGTCTGGACATCATGATCGTGCGTGAGCTGACCGGTGGCATCTACTTCGGCCAGCCGCGTGGCATCGAGACGCGCGACGGCCAGCAGGTCGGCTACAACACCTACGTCTACTCCGAGTCCGAGATAGAGCGTATCGGCCGCACCGCCTTCGAGATGGCGCAGAAGCGCAACAAGAAGCTGTGCAGCGTCGACAAGGCCAACGTGCTGGAAGTCACCATGCTGTGGCGTGACGTGATGGAGCGTATCTCCGCCGACTACCCGGATGTCGAGCTGTCGCACATGTACGTCGACAACGCGGCCATGCAGCTGGTGCGCGCACCGAAGCAGTTCGATGTGGTCGTCACCGGCAACATGTTCGGCGACATCCTGTCGGATGAGGCCGCGATGTTGACCGGTTCCATTGGCATGCTGCCGTCCGCCTCGCTGAATGCCAGCGGCCAGGGCATGTATGAGCCGTGCCACGGCAGCGCGCCGGACATCGCGGGCCAGGGCATCGCCAACCCGCTGGCGACCATCCTGTCGGTGGCCATGATGCTGCGCTACTCCCTGAATGAAGCGGCGTGGGCCGAGCGTATCGAGAAAGCAGTCGGTGTGGTGCTGGATGAAGGTCTGCGTACCGCGGACATCGCCTACGCAGGCACTCGCAAGGTCTCGACCTCCGAGATGGGCGATGCCGTGCTGGCCGCCTTCAAGGCGCAGGCGTAAGGCAATACCCGCGTGAACGCCGAAAGTGAGCGGCGTTCACGCGATGATCATGGGGGAGCCCGGCGTGCGTCGCCGGGTTCTCATGTCAGGACCTGCGGCTGGAGCGTTGGGCAAGGCTCGCCTCGTGTGAGTTGCCTGTGCTCGCTGCGGGTCATTCCTGTGTCGGGAGCGGTGGTGTCTTCCATGCTCCCGGCCGTGCATGAACAAGGAGAACAAGCATGTTGAAAGTCGGATTTGTCGGTTGGCGTGGCATGGTCGGTTCCGTGCTGATGCAACGCATGCGTGATGACAACGATTTCGCCGATATCGAGCCGGTATTCTTCTCCACCTCCCAGGTCGGCCAGGCCGGCCCGGACGTGGGCACGCCGGTGCCGGCGCTCAAGGATGCCAACGACATCAATGAGCTGAAGGCGTTGGACGTCATCGTCACCTGTCAGGGCGGCGACTACACCAAGCAGGTGTTCGGTCCGCTGCGTGAAGCCGGCTGGAAGGGCGACTGGATCGATGCGGCCTCCACCCTGCGCATGGAAAAGGATGCCGTGCTGGTGCTGGACCCGGTCAACCGTCACGTGATCGATGAGAAGATCGGCGCCGGTGCCAACACCTTCGTCGGCGGCAACTGCACCGTCAGCCTGATGCTGATGGGGCTGGGCGGCCTGTTCGAGGCCGGCATGGTCGAGTGGATGACCTCCATGAGCTACCAGGCGGCGTCCGGCAGCGGTGCGCGTCATATGCGTGAGCTGCTGACCCAGATGGGCCAGCTCAATGGCAGCGTGGCCTCCGAGCTTGCCGATCCGGCCAGCGCGATCCTCGATATCGACCGCAAGGTGACCGCCACCATGCGCGGCGATGACTTCGCGACCCGGCAGTTCGGTGCGCCGCTGGCCGGCTCGCTGCTGCCGTGGATCGATTCCGCGATGGAGTCCGGTCAGACCCGCGAGGAGTGGAAGGCCGGTGTCGAGGCCAACAAGATTCTTGACAGCCAGGGCAACCCGATCATGATCGATGGTCTGTGCGTGCGTATCGGTGCGATGCGTTCCCACTCTCAGGCCTTCACCGTCAAGCTCAAGCAGGATGTGCCGCTGGACGAGATCGAAGACCGCCTGGCCAAGCACAACGACTGGGTCAAGGTCGTCGCCAACACCAAGGAAGACAGCCTTAAGCACCTGACGCCGGCCGCCGCTACCGGCACGCTGACCGTGCCGGTCGGCCGTCTGCGCAAGCTGGCGATGGGCGGCGAATACCTGTCCGCCTTCAGTGTCGGTGACCAGCTGCTGTGGGGGGCCGCGGAGCCGCTCAAACGCATGCTGACCATCCTGCGTGAACATCGCGCGGCCTGATCGTAGTGTGTAGCGGGAGGATGTCGGGTTCGTAGCGAGCCTGACTCGAAAGCGCCCTCGGCTCTCTGGAGTCGAGGGCGCTTCTCTTTTGCACGTTACGAATTGGAAGGTCGGTGATTTCAGGTAAGAGGTAAGTCACGAACGTCACGCCGAGTACCAGATATCTCAGTCTTTCCTGCGCATTTTTTGCGATTTTGACTGGCGCTTTTGATGCATGATGGCAGAGAGGTGTTTTTTACGGGTATCGTAAAGGGGTTATCGCCGAGCTGGTCACTCGCGATATGACACCTCTGCGGCCTTTATCGATCGTGGGCCGTCACTCTATCGTTGAAACTTTTTCCACTTTGCCAATGGCTTCCCGCACTCTTGGGACGGACTCTCTGGTATCTTGTGTAAGTATACGTAACATAATGCGCAGGCCGGGCAATGATTCGGCCGCATACGAAGGGACACTCAATGGGACGCAAGCTTCCTCTCGCACTGGCGGTGTCGTTCGCCGTCTACAGTGCTCAGGCCTTGGCAGTCGGCATGGAATCGCCGCGGTTGCGCTCGAATCTGAATCAGCCACTGGATGCGCGCATCGGCCTCACGGATACCTCGGGCCTCGATGCCAGCCTCATCAAGGCCGGCGTTGCCGATTCTGCCGCCTTTACGCGAGCGGGCGTCGATCGCAGCTATGTGAGCGATGACATCAAGGTTGCCGTCAAGCAGCAGGGTGGGCGCTACTACCTTCAGCTGTCCACCAATGGCGCGGTACGTGAGCCCTATGTGGACCTGCTGCTGGATGTCGAATGGCCCAATGGCAAGCTGCAGCGTCAGGTGACCCTGTTGTTCGATCCGGCGGGGTATTCGAGTCAGCCGTCGTTGGTGACACCTGCCGGAGCGCGCTCGCGCCCGCTGGCCACCAGCGATTCCTCACCGACGCGTTCCGTGGTGTTCCGCGACAATACCCAGCCCAGTCAGACTTCCTCACGCAGTGCGTCATCCAGCACGCCGCCGTCCAGCATCAAGGTGCGCAACGGTGACTCGCTGTGGACGATCGCGCGTCGCGTGCGTCCGGATGCCAGTGTCAGCATCCGTCAGGCGATGCTGGCGATCCAGGAAGCCAACCCCAGCGCCTTCCCGGGCGGCAACATCAACAAGCTGCGTGCGGGAGTGGTGCTGAGCGTGCCGGACCGCAGCACCATGCTGGGACGTTCGCGTACCGAGGCCGACAAGGAAGTGCGTCAGCAGTATCAGCAATGGGTCGCGGGCGCGCAGGGCAAGACCGTGCCGGCCCCGGCCAGCAAGAAAACCGCCGCGACCAGCACGTCAAGCGAGCCTTCTTCCAGTGCTGCGCCTGCGGCCACGCCCGCGCCGAGCGGGCCCGCCAGCGCGGGCGCCGATGGCAAGCCGCGTCTGACGCTGCTGGATGAAGACGGCAGCAAGCCCAAGGCGGCAGCCAGTGGTCAGATCTCGGCGGGTAGCCAGCAGGCGATCGATGAACTGTCCGATCGCCTCGAGTCGCTGGAAGATCAGCTGCTGACCAATCAGCAGCGCCTCGATCAGCTGGAGCAGGAGCGTGATGACCTGCGCAGCGAAGTGGCCTCTCTGCGCAATGAAGTCGGCGAGCTGCGAGCGTCTCTTGCAGAGCGTACCGAGCAGCTCGAGACGGCCAAGGTGCTGCTCGCCAAACAGAATCGCCTGCTCGTCAACAGCGGCATCTCGCCGTTGGCGTTGCCGGAAAGCCTGATCGCCGCCGGGGTGGACCTCGGTCAGCCGCGCGACGGCGAGGGCAACCTGGTGTTGCCCAAGCAGCCGTGGCCCCAGGCGACCTGGCAGTGGGTGCAGGACAACCTGGCCATCGTCGGCGGGGCTGCCGGGGCATTGCTGCTTCTGTTGCTGCTGTTGCTGCGTCGCCGCTCCGGTTCCGGTGGCGATGAGAACATGAGCTTTGCCGATGCGGTCCGCGGCAATGAAGCGCCCGACCGGGACACGCCACGCGTCTTCCCGGATACCTTTGCAGCCTCGACTGCCGCAGCTGCCGCGGGTCACAAGTCATCTGCGTCTGAAGATGCCAATGTGGCGGCGCGCCGGGGGTCCGGCAGTCTCGAGCCGCTCTCCCAGCCGGAAGCGGCTGCGATCAGTGAGGCGGACATCTTCATCGCCTACGGCCGCTTTGATCAGGCCCAGGCCCTGCTGGAGGCCGGTCTGGTGGAGGACCCCGCACGCCAGGATCTGCGTCTCAAGCTGATGGGAGTCCATGGCGAGCTTGGCAATGCCGAAGCCCTGCATCATGAAGGCGAGCAGGTGCTGGCAGCCGGCAATGAGGAAGAGCGTTTCGAGGCTCAGGCGCTGCTGGATCGTTACAGCGTCTCAAGCAGTGCCCTGCGTGCTGTCGCCGGCGGTGGCGCGAGTCAGGTAGGGCGCAAGGTTTCCTATCTGTCGGGAGTGGCAAGCCAGCAGACGGCAGCGCCTCGCGCTCCGCTTGAAGGCCGCGACAGGACAGATGATGCGGCTCACGGCATGGCTGATGCGTCTGCCAGGGGTTCTGATGCCTCCCTTGATGCCCCGGAAGATTCCGGCGCGCTGTCTGACAGCGAACCGCTGGTCGAGCACGCTCCCGATCAAGGCGTTGCGTTCGAATCGGGTCTCAAGGGCGAGGACCTCGAGAAGACACCCGTGCGTGAGAGTCACTTCAACAGCGACAACGTGATCGATTACCAGGCGCCGGAATTGACGCTGGGCGATGCTGGTCACGCTGATGGCGAGAAGAGCACTGATAGCGTGACATCCAAGGCCGCGGATAGCGCGCTCAAGGGCGAGTCCGTCGAGTTCACCTCACTGCGTGAAGAGCTGGATGACAGCCCCGCGACCGAGAGCGGTGTCGCGAGTGAGAAGAGCGGTGCCGCAAGTGAGAGCAACGCAACGAGCCAGAAGCCCTATGAGGCGTCCAGCAAGCCGTCAGCCGCAGTCGATGGCATGGACGAGTTGCCATCACTGGATAGCATGACGCTGGAAGAGGTGGATGTACCGCGGCGTGATATCTCGGAATTCGAGGTCGAGGAAGTGGCGTTCGAGTCTGGGGATCAGGATAATGCCTATCCCTCTGTCGAGTCGGCAGGGTTTGGGGCTGGCGCCCAGGATACCAAGGCCTTCCAACAGCTCGAGGAAGCCCGTCAGTTGTTGGTGGATGGCGATGATGATCAGGCAGCAGCGCTGCTTGAGCCGCTCGCTACCGCCAGTGATGACATGGTCCGTGAAGAGGCGCTGGCGTTGATGGAGCGCTTTGGTCTGACCTGATGCCCTTTTTTACACCGCTGGATGATAACGAGAAACGCCCGGGGCGCATTGCTCTGGGCGTTGAATATGATGGCACCCGCTATTGTGGCTGGCAGCGTCTGAGCCACGCCCCCTCCGTGCAGGAAGCGCTCGAGAAGGCCTTGTCCAAGGTCGCCTCCACGCCGATTACCGTGCATTGCAGTGGCCGCACCGATTCCGGTGTGCATGCCGTGCGTCAGGTCGTGCATTTCGATACCCCCGTGGGCCGCAGTCGCAAGGCCTGGCGCATGGGCGGTAACGTCAACCTCCCCCCCGATATCGGGATTCATTGGGCCGTGCCGGTGCCCGATGATTTCCATGCGCGTTTCAGCGCCATCGCCCGTCGCTATCGCTACATGATCATCAACCAGCCGTTTCGGCCGGTGATGGAGCGCAACAATGTCACCTGGTGTCGCGAGCCGCTCAACGTCGCCGACATGCAGGCCGCGGCGGCGCACCTGGTGGGAGAGCTGGATTTCTCGGCGTTCCGCGCGGCAGGCTGTCAGTCGCGTTCGCCGCGCCGCCACGTGCACTTCATCGAAGTCAGTCGCCATGGCCATATGGTCATGATCGATATCCAGGCCAACGCCTTCCTGCATCATATGGTGCGCAATATCGCGGGCACCCTGATGGCCATCGGGCGTGGTGAGAAGCCTGTCGAGTGGGTCGTCGAGCTGATGCGCGGGGGAGACCGCACACGCTCGAGCGCGACGGCGGCGGCGACAGGGCTTCACTTCGTCGATGTCATCTATCCGCCGCGCTATGCGCTGCCCAAGGAACCCCTGGGGCCTGGTCTGGTCGCACATCTTGGCGAGTGGACGGGCGAGCGTCCGTTGCCGGACTGCCCGATGGTGCGCTCACGCATGGCGCGCGCCGAGGCCGAGGGTGCCGAAGAGGCGCGCGCGGCAGGCAAGCTCAGTGAGCAGGAAGCCATCCGACTGGGCAACGTGGCCCGTGAAGCCGAGCGCCTCAGTCGCGAGCATGAACAAGCGATTCCTGCCGCAGGCGCCGAGGATGACACGCTGACGGCTGCCACCCAGAATGAATCCTCACGTTGAACGGAGTGATCCCATGACCGAGATGAGCGCTCGTGCGAGCCAGCGTACCCGGATCAAGATCTGTGGCTTGACGCGTGAGCAGGACATCCGCGACGCCGTGGCGGCAGGTGCCGATGCGCTGGGCTTCGTGCTGTGGCCGGGCAGCAAGCGTGCGATCGATGTGGCGCGATTGGCCGAGCTTGCCGCGTGCGTGCCGGCCTTCGTGACACGGGTCGGCCTGTTCGTGGATGCCAGCGCCGAAGAGATTGCCGCAGCGGCGCCACATCTCGATCTGCTCCAGTTGCATGGCAATGAGACGCCGGAACAGTGCCGGGCGGCAGGGCGGCCCTATATCAAGGCGTTGCGAATGCGTGACGGGATCGATGTCGCCGCAGAGGCGGCGCGCTACCACGACGCGCGCGGCTTGCTGCTGGATGCCTATCGCCCTGGCGTGCCCGGTGGCACCGGCGAGACCTTCGATTGGTCGCGCATCCCGGCTGATCTGCCGCTGCCGGTCATCCTCGCCGGTGGTCTCGAGTCAGGCAATGTCGCCGCGGCGGTGACCCAGGTCGCCCCTTACGCGGTGGATGTCTCCGGCGGTGTGGAAGCCGCACCTGGCGAGAAGAGCGCCGAGCGCATGCAGGCATTCTGTCAGGCAGTCCGCCATCGGCGCTGATTTGCCGGCAAGCGTTGCGACCCTTGCGCTGCTTTCGTCATCAGCCGCGAGGGCCGCAACGCTCAATTGGCATCTCGCACTACCCGCAAGGGGGGCGAAGCCGCTACAATGACCCCCAGAATTCGGAAAAGTGGCCGTACGACCAATGGGTTGCACGGTCTTTTCCATTGGCACTGCCCTGTGATGGTAGCTGCCCGCCATATTGTCGGGGCGCAGCGCCCTGGAATATGTGCCAACTCGCATGGCCGCCGACAGTCGTCGAGCGGTGCCCAGAACAGCAGCAAAACGGAAGCCTCCCCACCATGAGCTGGCTTGACAAGATTGTGCCGTCAATGAGCCGTATCCAACGCAAGGATCGGCGTACCTCCATTCCTGACGGCCTGTGGCGTAAATGCCCCAAGTGCGAAGCAGTCCTGTACCTTCCGGAGCTGACCAAGCACGACAACGTCTGCCCGAAGTGTGACCACCACCTGCGTCTCACTGCGCGTGCACGTCTGTCCTGGTTCCTCGACAGTGAAGGCCGCGAGGAAATCGCGGCGGATCTCGAGCCGGTCGATCGCCTCAAGTTCCGCGACTCCAAGAAGTACAAGGATCGCCTGAGCGCTGCCCAGAAGCAGACCTCAGAGAAGGATGCGCTGGTCGCCATGCGCGGTGCTCTCTCCGGTCAGCCGGTCGTGGCCGTGGCCTTCGAGTTCAGCTTCATGGGCGGCTCCATGGGCGCCATCGTCGGTGAGAAGTTCGTGCGTGCAGCAGAACTTGCGCTGGCCGAGAACATCCCGCTGGTCTGCTTCGCCGCCTCCGGTGGTGCTCGCATGCAGGAAGCCTTGTTCTCCCTGATGCAGATGGCCAAGACCTCCGCGGCGCTCGAAAAACTCAAGCAGGCTGGCGTGCCGTACATCAGTGTGCTGACTGACCCGGTCTTCGGTGGCGTCTCCGCGTCGCTGGCGATGCTGGGTGACCTGAATGTCGCTGAGCCGAACGCCCTGATCGGCTTTGCCGGTCCGCGTGTCATCGAGCAGACCGTGCGTGAGAAACTGCCCGAAGGCTTCCAGCGCTCCGAGTTCCTGCTCGAGCATGGCGCCGTCGACATGATCATCCACCGCCGCGAGATGCGTGAGCGCCTGTCCAGCATCCTGCTCAAGCTGCAGGGCATGCCGGTCAGCGCCGCCAACCTGCCGGTCGCGGATGCGGTCGTCGAGGAAGAATCCGTCGAGGCGGATGCGACTGTCGAAGCACCGGCCGAGCCGCGCTCCGCCGTGGACAGCGTGCTCGACGAGACCTTCACCAGCGAGAAGCCGCAAGGCGAACGTCGCGATGGCTGAGCAGGGCTCCGCCCCGGCAAGCTGCAGCACCGATGAGGTGCTGCAGCCTTCCTCACTCCCTCCGCTGGATGCCGCTTCGTGGCAGCTTTCCCCTCTGCATGATGCCGTGCCGCGTGGCCTCTCGCTGGATGAGTGGCTGACGCGTCTCGAGCATCAGCACCCCGTCAGTATCGATATGGGCCTCGCCCGAGTGCTGTGCGTGGCCAGGCGTCTCGGTCTGGTCGGGGCGGGCGCGCGTCGGCTCGGTGACCGCATCATTACCGTGGCGGGCACCAACGGCAAGGGCTCGACGGTTGCCATGCTCGAGGCGCTGGGGCGTGCCCACGGGCTGAGTACCGCCACCTATACCTCTCCGCACCTGCTGCATTACAACGAGCGTCTGAGCTTCAATGGTCAAGACGTCAGTGATGCGGCACTGGTCACGGCCTTCGAGCAGGTCGATTCCGCGCGCCACTCCGGGCTGTCAGCCAGTGGTGAGGCGGTGGATGACGAGGGCGTGATCAGCCTGACCTACTTCGAGGCCGGCACGCTGGCCGGACTATGGCTGATGGCTCAGCAGCAACCGCAGCTCGCGATTCTGGAAGTCGGCCTGGGCGGGCGTCTGGACGCCGTCAACATCATCGATTGTGATGTCGCGATGATCATCACGGTCGCGCAGGACCATGCCGCGTTTCTTGGCACCGACCTGGAGAACATCGGCTTCGAGAAGGCCGGTATTCTGCGCGCCGGCAAACCGGCCGTGTTCGGCTCGGATGTGCTGCCCGCCAGTTGCGCGGCGCATGCTCGCTCGCTGGGCGTCACGCCGCAGGTACTGTGGCAGGACTTTCGCTGGCAGGCCGCGGCTGAATCTGTAAATGGCACTGTGGATGGCAGCATGGACCATTCGGCTACCTCGCAATGGCAATGGCAGCGCCTGTCGGCACCGGCGCTGACATTCGCTGCGCTGCCAGACCCGGGCTTGCCGCGGGACAATGCGGCCAGTGCGCTCAATGCTCTGGTCGAGGCCGGTATCGAGCTCAACGCCGAATGCGTGCAGCAGGCCATGGCGAGCGTCAAGCTCAAGGGGCGCATGCAGTGGCTGAGTCGTCACGGGCGTGACTGGTGTCTGGATGTCGGCCATAACCCGCATGCAGCGAGTTATCTGGCCAGCCGTCTTGCCGCTCATGACCTGCGTTGCGCGCGGGATCCTGCCACCCGGCCGCGGCGAGCGTTGCTTGCCATGCTGGGCGACAAGGACGCCGCTGGCGTGATTCAGGCGCTGGCACCGGTGGTGGATGGCTTCGTCGTCGCCACCCTGGATGGCGAACGTAGCCGCCAGGCCAGTGAGCTTGCCTCCGTGGTCCGCCACTGTGGTGGTGCGGTGCTGGCGGAGTGCGAGACGGTCACCGCTGCAGCCGAATGGTTGGCACGCGAGACGAGCGCTGGAGAAGTATTGGTCTGTGGTTCCTTCTTCACGGTCGGTGAAGCATTGATGTGGCTCGACGCACAGGCCTGATGCAGGCCGGCGGCGGGTCCGGGATTTCGGGTGCAAGGGAGATGTCACAATGAAATATGGCAAGCGCGAGCGAATCAGTGGTGCGGTCATCCTGCTGGCGTTGGGGGTGATCTTCATCCCGATGCTCTTCGATGAGCCGCCGGCCCGTGATGAGCGCCCGAGTCCGGTGATGACGCTTGGCAAACCGGTGGATATCGATCGCTCCAACGTCGATGAGCCGCAGCCGCCCAGCGAGCTGAAGATTGGCACGGATGTGCCGATCACCTTCGTCGACAGCAGCGGCAAGGTGCGTGACAGTGCCCCGGATGCTGGCAGCGACAGTGGTTCCGAGTCCCAACGCCGTATCGCCGAGGCCGAGCAGTTGTCGCCGACCCGCTCTGTGGCCAGCAGTGAGTCGCAGTCAAAGCCGGAACCGGAACCCACTCCCAAGCCGGAGCCCAAACCGGCTCCCAAGCCCGCGCCCAAGCCTGAGCCGAAGCCTGCCGCGGCTTCAAATGCGCCATCATCTTCCGCCGGTGGCTGGGCCGTGCAGGTCGGCAGCTTCGGTGACCCGGCCAACGCCGAGCGTCTCCAGAAGGAGCTGCAAGGCAAGGGGTTTGCGGCATACCGTATTCCGCGTGGCAGCAAGTTGACCGTGGTCTTCGTCGGCCCGTACAAGTCCTCCGAGATCGGTGAGTCCGCACGCTCGCGCCTGCAGCAGCAGGTCAATATCAAGGGCCTGCTGGTACGACGCAAGGAGGGTGAGTGAACGATCTGGTCTGGATCGATTGGTTATGTCTGGGCCTGATCGGTATCTCGGTACTGCTGGGGCTGATGCGGGGTCTGCTCAGCGAGGCCCTGGGCTTGGCGGGCTGGCTGGTGGCATTGGTCGCGGCACGTCAGTTCGGCGCCGAGGTGGGAGGCCTGCTCGAGGAGATGATCGTCTCGCCGGGCATTCGTACCGCGGTCGGCTTCGTGCTGGTGGTGATCGCGAGCGTACTGATCTGGGGGCTGATGTTGCGCCTGCTGGAGCGCTTGATTCATGCGGTCGGCATGGGCGGCTTCAATCGCTTGCTCGGCGGTGTGTTCGGTGCCTTGCGCGCGGCGGTCATACTGGTGCTGATTACCGCCGTGGTGGGGCTGACCCCCCTGCGTGACAGCGCCGACTGGCAGGCCGCCCAGTTGCGGCCGACGCTTGAGCAGCTGCGCGACTGGTCGTTGGCTCGCTATCGTGAGTGGGATACGGGCGGTGACTGGGGGCAGAGCGTGTCGTTGCCGGATTCCACCGGCGGCACCCGGCTCAAGCAGCAGGCCAGCGGTCTGATCGACAGCGCCCAGCGAGAAGGGCGTGCGTTGAGCGATAGCCTCAGCCAGCAGGCGCTGCAGTCTTTCACGCGCCAGGATTCCACGCAGGACCAGCCCTCGCTGGAGGCGTTGCTCAGAGGTAGCACCGCTGGCGAGGCCGCAAGCCGCAATGCGGGTGATGAGCAGTGACAGGCAGGATTTTCAACGCCGGGCATCATGGCCCGGCGTTGTCGTTTTCGCAATTCGGCACGCGTTGCTGAAGCCTCACGCGGGGCAGTCGAAGGGGTTGACCCATCGGTCAGGTGTTGCCTGCATGGGGGGCAGGCCTGACAATTGCGCCGTGTGAGCACTCATATTGCCATATGGACGGGCGCCGGCAGTCGCCAGCGTGCGCTTCCCTATCCAAGTGTGTATTAGTGAGGTAATGACGGGATGTGCGGGATTGTAGGTTTGATGGCCAACGCCTCGGTCAACCAGGCGCTGTATGACGCGCTGACCGTATTGCAGCACCGCGGGCAGGATGCCGCGGGCATGATGACCTGGCACGAAGGTCGTTTCCTGCTGCGCAAGAGCAATGGTCTGGTGCGTGATGTCTTCCGCACTCGTCACATGCAGCGTCTCAAGGGCAACATGGGCATCGGCCATGTTCGCTACCCGACCGCCGGTTCCTCCAGCGAGGCGGAATCACAGCCGTTCTATGTCAACTCGCCTTACGGCATCACGCTGGCGCACAACGGCAACCTGACCAACTCCGACCAGCTCAAGCAGGAGTTGTTCTCCTCTGATCTGCGTCACATCAACACCAGCTCCGATTCCGAGGTGCTGCTCAACGTCTTCGCTCACGAGCTGGGCAAGCAGGGCATGCGTCTGGGCGCCGGTGATGTGTTCGATGCCGTGCGTCGTGTGCATCGTCGCTGCAAGGGCGGCTACGCGGCGGTCTCGATCATCAACGGCACTGGCCTGGTCGCTTTCCGCGATCCGCACGGCATCCGTCCGGCGTGTTTCGGCAAGCGTGACTCCGCCGAAGGCGTCGAGTACATGATCGCATCCGAGTCCGTGGCGCTCGACGTCGCCGGCTTCGAGCTGATCCGTGACCTGGCTCCGGGTGAAGCGGTATTCATCGACATGGATCGTGAGCTGCACACCCTGCAGTGCGCGGATGATCCGGTCCTCAAGCCGTGCATCTTCGAACACGTCTACCTGGCGCGCCCGGATTCCCTGCTCGACGGAGCCTACGTCTACGGCACCCGCATGCGCATGGGCGAGAAGCTGGCCGACAAGATCGTGCGTGAATGGCCGGAGCAGGACATCGATGTCGTGATTCCTATCCCCGATACCTCGCGTACCTCCGCCCTCGAGCTGGCCCAGCATCTGGGAGTGACTTACCGCGAAGGCTTCATGAAGAACCGCTATATCGGCCGTACCTTCATCATGCCGGGTCAGACACTGCGCAAGAAGTCCGTGCGTCAGAAGCTCAACGCCATCGATATCGAGTTTGCCGGCAAGAACGTGCTGCTGGTGGATGATTCCATCGTGCGCGGCACCACCTGCAACGAGATCATCCAGATGGCGCGCGAAGCGGGCGCCAAGAACGTCTACTTCGCCTCGGCAGCCCCGGCGGTTCGCTACCCCAACGTCTACGGCATCGACATGCCGGCGGCGGAAGAGCTGATCGCCCATGGCCGTACCGAGAAGGAGATCGCGGACCTGATCGGCGCTGACCGTCTGTTCTATCAGGACCTCGATGACCTGAAGGACGCCTGTCGTGAAGTCAATCCGGCGCTGGATGAGTTCGATTGCTCCGTGTTCGACGGTGTCTACGTGACCGGCGATATCGACGAAGCCTATCTGAACGACCTGCGTGCCTCGCGCAATGATGGCGCCAAGAGCGCTGGCGAGACCCACGCGGTGGTGGATCTGCACAACGATTCGGAAGATATCGACTGATCCGGCTGCCTGTCATCCTCGGCAGGCAATCACGCGATGAGCGAACCGCAACGGGCTCCGGAGAAATCCGGGGCCCGTTGCGCGTTCAAAACCGGTAACATTGGCGCATCGCTTTTCCTTCTTCTTGCTGTCGACGCGACCCGAAATGCTGAAGACGCGACATGTCACAGCGGCGCGTGACGCTGGATCGTGATTCACAGGACAGTAGATTCCATCAGTAGAGGTACTGGACACCATGCACGACGACAATCTTTCCCGCGCCGGTCTTTCCCGCGATGAGCTGGGTCTCGAGACGCTCGCCATCCGTGCCGGTCACCTGCGCGGTGCAGAGCAGGAACACGGTGAGCCCATCTACACCACCTCAAGCTTCGTCTATGGCAGTGCCGCTGAGGCCGCGGCCAAGTTCGGGGGCGATGAAGCCGGCAACATCTACTCGCGCTTCACCAATCCGACGGTGCGCTTCTTCGAGGAGCGCCTGGCGGCGATGGAAGGCGGTGAGCGTTGCGTGGCGACCAGTTCCGGCATGGCCGCGATCATGTCCACCGTGCTGGCATTGCTGGAATCCGGTGATGAAATCGTCGCCTCGCGCTCCATCTTCGGCTCGAGTGTCAGCCTGTTCACCAAGTACTTCGGCAAGCTGGGTATCACCACGCGCTTCGTCGAACTGAAGGATCTGGACGCCTGGCGCGAGGCGATCACGCCGGCCACCAAACTGCTGTTTGCCGAGACGCCATCCAACCCGCTGTCCGAGCTTGGCGATATCCAGGCATTGGCGGCGCTGGCCCATGAGAATGATGCCTGGCTCGCCATCGACAACTGCTTCTGTACGCCGGCCCTGCAGCGCCCGCTGACGCTGGGCGCCGATATCGTCATCCACTCCGCCACCAAGTATCTCGATGGTCAGGGCCGGACGCTGGGTGGTGCCGTGGTCGGAAGCTCCTCGTTGATGGAGGAGGTCTATGGCGTGGTGCGGACCTGCGGGCCGTGCCTGAGCCCCTTCAACGCCTGGGTCTTCCTCAAGGGCCTGGAGACGCTGAACATTCGCATGGAAGCCCACTGTGCGCGCGCGCTGACACTGGCACATTGGCTGGAGGCGCATCCGGCCATCGAGCGGGTGCATTACTCCGGGCTTGAGAGTCATCCGCAGCATGAGTTGGCCAAGGCCCAGCAGAAGGCCTTCGGTGCAGTGCTGGGAGTGGTGGTCAAGGGCGGCCGCGAGGCGGCCTGGTCGGTGGTCGATGCGACGCGCATCCTGTCGATCACCGGCAACCTGGGTGACGTGAAGACCACCATCACGCACCCGGCCACCACGACTCACGGTCGCCTCAGCGATGACCAGAAAGCGGCCGCCGGCATCGAAGAGGGCCTGCTGCGTATTGCCGTCGGTCTGGAAGATCTCGATGACATCAAGCGTGATCTGGCGCGCGGGCTTGATCGTCTCGCGAGCTGAGCCCCGTAACGCCTGCTTTGCATACCAACGCCCGGTTCTGCCGGGCGTTGGTGTCTCTGGACAATTTCCCCCGGTGTTGCCCGCAAGGGTTGGCGTCCGTCCGGGCACTGGTTAAGCTCTTGCTCAAAGAACCTGCCAGCTCGATGGTCAGGTGGAGACTGTCATCAGGAGCACTTCATGTGGCGTAACTCTCGACGGGGCTGGGGCTGGCCTGTCATCGTGATGCATTGGCTGTCGGCGCTGGCCATCGTCGGGCTCTTCGCGCTGGGCTGGTGGATGACGTCGCTTGGCTATTACGATGCCTGGTACCAGCTCGGTCCGTGGTGGCATCGCTCCGTCGGGGTGATATTGCTGGTGCTGACGCTGGTGCGGCTCGTCTGGCGCTGGAGTCAGACGACCCCGCAGGCTCACGGCACGCGCAATGAGCAGCGCGCGGCGCTGATCGGGCATGTACTGCTCTACGTGCTGATGCTGGTGGTGATGATCTCGGGTTACCTCATTTCCACCGCTGATGGGCGTGGCATCAAGGTATTCGATCTCTTCGAAGTGCCGGCAGTGATCTCGGGGCTGAAGGATCAGGCATCGCTGGCAGGTGAGGTGCATTGGTATGCTGCCTGTGTGCTGATCATCCTGTCGCTGGGGCATGCGGTGGCAGCATTCAAGCATCACCTGCTGGATGGGCAGGACACGTTGCGGCGCATGATTCGGCCGCTGCGCTGACGAAAAGGAAGGCGTTGGGTACGCTCGAACGCCAGATGTGACGAAACCTCTCAAGGAGCACCAACATGAACAAGACATCCTTCCTCGGCAAGTCACTGGTGGCAGGTCTCATGGCGGCGTCGTTGCCGCTGATGGCGGGTCAGGCACAGGCCTCCGATTACACGATCGATACCGATGGCCAGCACGCCTTCATCCAGTTCAAGATCAGTCATCTGGGCTATTCCTACGTGCTGGGGCAGTTCAAGGAGTTCAGTGGTGATTTCTCCTATGACCAGGGCAAGCCGGAAGATGCAAAGGTGTCGGTAGAGGTCGATGTCGATAGCCTGGACAGCGCCCACGCCGAACGCGACAAGCACATCAAGTCGGCCGACTTCCTGGATGTTTCCCAATATCCGACGGCGACCTTCACCTCGACCGGCTTCGAGTCCACTGGCGATGGTTCCGGCAAGCTGAAGGGCGACCTGACGCTGCACGGCCAGACGCAGCCCGTGACCTTGGATGTGGATCATATCGGTGGCGGTGAAGACCCGTGGGGCGGCTATCGTCAGGGCTTTGAAGGCACCACCACGCTGAAGCTTGCCGACTATGGTATCGATACATCCAAGCTTGGCCCGAATGCGGCTACCGTCGATCTGTATCTGGTCATCGAAGGCATCCGCCAGTAAGGCCGGCAAGCGCAGGCAACTGATGCTGACTTGAGCCGTCAGTGTGCTCTGACGCCGTGGACTGACTGCAAGCGCTGTGCAATCACACCACATGCTTCTCGACACAAACGCCCCTGCCGATCGGCAGGGGCGTTTTCGTTTGTGCAAGGCGCTTGTGTCACATGAAGCGTCGTTCAGGCGTCAGCCGCGCAATGCCAGATAGCCACCCGCCCCGATCATCAGACCGCCGGCGCTGCGATTGAGGCGTTTGACCGCCTTCGCCGAACGCAGATAGCGGCGGACACGGCCCGCGAGATAGCCCACCGGCACCACGCCCAGCAGCAATGCGCTCAGGTTGAGTCCGGCGGCGATCACGATATCGCTACCGGTCAGCTGGGTGATATCCATGAAGGTGGGCAGGAAGGCGATATAGAACAGGATGACCTTGGGGTTGGATGCCGAGATGAGAAAGCCCTGCAGAAACCCTTTCCACCAGTTGCCGCGAAGCCTGGGAACCTCAGTTTCCTCCAGCGTCGGTGAGCTCGTCCATAACTTGTAGCCGAGATAGAGCAGGTAGGCGGCACCCAGGATACGGATGACCACGAAGACCTCGCCCCAATGCGTGGCCAGTGCCGACAGGCCGAACACCGCCGCCAGCATGTAGCAGACATCACTGAGGCTCATGCCCACGGCCATCGGCACGCAGGCATTGCCCCCCTGGCTCATGCCACGCGCCAGCAGCGCCAGGATGCCAGGCCCGGGGGTGATGCCAAACAGGAAGATGGCGATGAAGAAGGTCAGCCCGCTTTCAAAGGTCATGAGAGGTCCCTGATGCATAGAGGGAAGGACAGCGCCGCCGCAGCGACGATGCAAACAAACGCGGCTCGACGACTGACGAGCGCGCCAAGAGTGCCAAGTGCACGACACCAGAGTAATGCAAAGCGCGGCAGCGGGGGAGAGCAGAGCAAGAGGAGAGGATGAAGGAGGAGAAAGCGAGAACAAGGAAAGAGTGAAGAGTTGAGAAAGCAGAAAGCAGAAAGCGGAAAGCGGAAAGAAGAGGAGAGAAGAATCACGTAACAGGGCAGAAGCATGATTCAGGACAAGCGCGAAGCGGGCGCTCTATGGCATATAGAAGCGCCAGCCGGTTGCCCGACTGGCGCTGGGTGCTGCATATGCACGTTTTCGTCGGCGCGCATCTTGTGACAGTGCGTCACCTGATGACAGGTTCTCCTTCTTCTTCCCTGCATCTGACGCCATGAGGCTCAGGTACTTGGATACCCATGCACTTTGATACTGAGATGTTCAGGTACACATGCGCTTGGGTGCTCAGGCGCTGAGAGCAGGGTTTCACGTATCGGGGGGCATCGGCATCGTGGCTTCTGCGCGGCGGGGCTTCAGATGAGACGACGCCACAAGCTGCGAAGCGTCTCGCTGTGATGGCTCGCGAGCAATCCGTTGCTCACTCGCAGTCGTTGAGGACGGCGTCCGGGAAATGACGACGCAGCATGCGGTTCTGGAACTCGTCGATGAACGAGCAGTTGATGATGATGATGAAGCGCTCGAAGTGCTCGCCGGCGTTCTCCTGGGTGATGGAGCTGACACTGTGGAACAACTGGTCATCGTGGATATGCAGGACCTCGCCCGGTGCCAGCTCCGTGGTGGTCAGCAGCTCCTTGCCTGCCTTGTCCTGATAGAGAGTGTTGATGGCGCCGCTGACATTCTCGCGGTTGAGCACCAGGATGCTCAGGTACTTGCAGCCATCGGCGTGGATGCCCTGACCCTGGAGAGGATCGATGGTGCCATCACCGCGCACGCCGGTGATCTGCATCAGGATCGGTTCACGCGGGCCGATACCCCACATGTCGGCCCAGGCCTTCACGAAGGCGCGTACATCCTCGCGCTCGGTGAAGCTTTCTTCCAGCGGTGCGTAATAGCGCAGACGGTCAGCCATGCTGGCGGCGTCATTGAACTTGCCGCCCTGTGCCATCGGACATTCCCCCAGCGTCTCGACTTCATGCTGGTCGTTCAGGTGCAGCCAGGACATGCGCTTCCAGCGGGTGTTGACGTAGGGGTCGCGCGGCAGGTCCTTCAGGAAGCCCTGCCAGGCCTCGAGGTCGATCTGGGAAGTGATGGAAGCCTTGCTCCAATGCTGGCGCGCCAGCTCCTCGTGGACTGCCTCCGGCCAGTACTGCGAGGCAAGCGGCAGGCGCAAGGGGGTGGTGTCCGTCTTGGGGGTCGGGTAGTGCTCCACCAGGCCGCCCTGTTCCAGGGTGATCTTGCGGGAAGAGTCGGCCAGTTGACGTACGCCACGATTTGCGATGTTCATATGAAATTCCTCGACGTTTTGTGCGCTTGGGCGCAGATGGAAGGTGTTGCGTTGGCAACGTCGAGGAGAATGGGAAGGTGCGCACGAGATAGTCAAACCCGTACCATGGCGGTAACACGCTAATCTCGCGCAAGTATCATCAATATGGGTACATCGCCAATATCGAGGTATGAGTAATCTAATCGACTGGTATTATGTAAGTCATTGGCGCTATTCTTCGCGCTTTGCAGACGAGCAGCGCGACGCATGTGCAGGCCGTCTGGCACTGCATGAAGCGTTGAGGAGAGTCATCGAGAGGTGCTGCAAGACGCTGGGTTTACGCGCAGCAGACCCTTAGACTTTTCCCATGACGACAAGAACTCGTTCTGCGTGTGAGAGAACTCGTTCGAAGTGACATTCCGTCACGAGTGGATCTGCCCCGCCGAAGTCCGGCGAACAGGCGAAGGACGGCAGCGGAGGTATCCTTCAACATGGCTAAAGGGTTCCGCCAGGCCTTCAGGGCCGCCGGAATATTGTGCTCTCGTCCCGTCATCATTGCCGTGGTACTGACGTTGATGGTGGTGGTGATGTGGGGCCAGAGCATGCTGGGTCGATGGCCAACCGCGTTACTGATGGTGATTCTTGGCGCAACTGCGGGCATCATGCTATCTCGCAAGCGTCAGGTGTCACATCATCAGCATACGCAGGAGGCGGTCATGCAGACGAGTATGGTTGGCCTCTCGACCAGCAAGGGACTTCCCGTCAGTGATCAGCGCTTTCGAGAGCTGTTGGAAAGTCTGCCGCGCGTCGCCGTTCAGGGCTATGACAGCCAGCGCCGCGTCATCTACTGGAACGAGGCCAGCGAGCGGCTATACGGCTATAGCGAGCAGGAAGCTCGTGGACGATACCTGGAAACTCTGGTGATCCCGGAGACGATGGCAGATGTCGTGGTGGACGCACACCATGCCTGGGTCTCTCAGGGTATCGAGATTCCCTCCAGTGAACTTGAGCTCAAGCACAAGTCAGGCGCCCCCGTGCCTGTCTTTTCCCACCATGTGATGTTGGGGGAGCGCACTGACAACCCGCTGATGTTCTGTATCGACATCGATCTGGCGGGTGAGCGCAAGGTCCAGCGTGATCTGGATTACATGACGCGTTTCGACCCCCTGACGGAGCTGCCCAATCGCCAGACCTTCGAGAGCGAACTCGGCGAGGCGCTCAGTGAATGCCAGCGTCATGACGACACCCTGATGGTGCTGTTTCTCGATATCGATCATTTCACCGAGATCAATGACACCCTCGGTTACGAGATGGGTGACCGCGTCATCCGTAGCGTGGCCAAGCGTCTGCAGGGCTTCCAGCGCAATCAGGATCTGCTCTCGCGCTTTGGTGGCGATGAATTCGTGCTGGCGATGCCACGTCTGGATTACGAGAGTGATGCCCTGTCGGTGGTCGAGCGCATTCGTCAGGACTTCCAGCGACCCTTCGAGATCGAAGGGCGCCAGTTGCTGCTGCGCCTGAGTATCGGCATCAGCCTGTATCCCGAGAATGGGAGCGAGGCGGCCGAGCTGGTGCGCAATGCCGATGTCGCCAAGCATCGTGCCAAGCTGGCCGGGCGCGATGGCTATCAGTTCTTCAATCAGGAAGTCCGCAACGAGATGCTGCATCAGCACCATCTGGCCGGACGCCTGCAGGCGCTGTTGAATCAGGACGGCGGAGGGGAATTGTCGCTGCATTATCAGCCGCAGGTGGCGGCGCGCAGTGAGCGCATCGAATCCTTCGAGGCGCTGCTGCGCTGGCATTCTCCCGAGGGTTATATTCCGCCCTCCGACTTCGTGAAGGTCGCCGAGCGCACCAATCTGATCGAGCGTCTGGGAGACTGGGTCATCCGCCAGGCGTGTCGTCAGCAGGCCGAATGGCGCGCCATGGGGCTGAAGGGCTACCGGATCGACATCAACATCTCCGGACGCCAGGCCATCAGTTCGGATGTCTTCACCCGCCTTGAGGCCTATGTCGAGGAATACGGACTGACACCGCGGGACATCGGTATCGAGCTGACCGAGAACGTGTTGATCGATGCCGATATCAAGGTGCGCGACAGCCTGCGGGCGCTCTACGACCGTGGCTACAAGATCGCCATCGATGACTTCGGCACCGGCTATTCCTCGATGAGCTATCTCAAGTTGTTGCCTGTGACGGCGCTCAAGATAGATCGCTCCTTCGTGATCGAGTGCGCCCAGGAACCCAAGGACCGCGCCATCATGGAGGCCACGGTCTTCCTTGGTCATCGCCTCGGGCTGGAGGTGGTCGCGGAAGGTGTCGAGAACGAACAGCAGCTGGAGTTGCTGCGCGAGATGCGCTGTGACCTGATTCAGGGCTATTACTTCTACAAGCCGATGGCGGCCACGGATATTCAGCGTCTGTTACTCGGTGGCAACAATCCGCCGAATCGCGCCTCAGGGGCCCTCGCCTCGGACAAGGGCGCTGCAGCCCCTGGCTGTCACTGATACCGGCCGGCGATGCGAGGATTGATGGTGCTTCTCCAGCAAAGGTCTGTTGCTGTTCGGGCCCTTTTTTGTTCGCGGACTAAAAGATATGATGCTGACAGTTGAAGCGCGTCAGGCCGTCACCCCTCATCTCGAGTCCGCGATCTCGGATAGGGACTGGCCACCTGACGTGAAGTCTTCGAGTCGAGCCAGCCATGGCTCCTCGATCATTTCTGCCGGGGGTGGCTGCGTCGTTCAATGCGCAGGGTTGTTCGCCCATCCTCGCTTCCAGCCTGCGTTGCAGGTTGCGATGGTTCCTTGAGCGGATTCACGATCTTTCCGGCGCTATCCTCTGGATACATGTCCGGGCAAGCCAGTCCTTGTGACTGGCTTTTTTTATGCCCGTCACAAAGTGTGGCTAGTGGGGCGGAGCCGTTGCCAGTTCCCGGGCGAGCCATTCGCCCAGCGCCTCGGCATGCGGGTGGCGAGCACGAGCGCGGCCGACCTGCGGCAAGGTCAGCGTCAGACATGCCTCGGTCTCGACGAAGCCCCAGGGGGCCACGAGGCGCTTGCTGCGCAGGTCTTCCTCCACCAGATAGTCCGGCGCGATGCCGACGCCCAGCCCGACCAGTGTCGCCTCGAGCAGGTAGTTGAGGTGTTCGAAGCCTTGCGCGTAATCAAGCCCCTCACTGGATAGCCCCTGGCGTGAGCACCAATCCGGCCAGGCTTGCGGGCGTGATCGGGTATGCAGCAGGGGCAGGCCCAGCAGAACCTCGGGGGAAAGGGGGCTGGAGGCCTCGCTCAGCCACTCGCTGTCGGGCCGCAGTACGGGCCCGATGCGCTCGGTGCCCAGCACGCGCGTCTCCTGATGTTCGGCGTCATCAAAGGGCGGCGTCTGGAAGCGCAGGACACCGTCCACGCCATTGCGCAGCCCTTCGTTGTCATCACTGGCGGTCAGGTGCAGCTCGAGTTCCGGCAGGGCGTCCTTGAGTGCCCCCAGTCGCGGAATGAACCAGCGTGCCAGAAACGACCCCGGGCAGCTCAGCACGAAGGGCGCTCGCGCATCACTGCGTGCCAGTGCTCCGCACACGCGTGCCAGGCCGCCAAGGTGATGACGGGTCGCGGTCGCCAGCTCACGGCCGGCCTGTGTCAGTGTCAGGCCCCGCCCGACGCGATCGAACAGGCGTGTGCCGAGTGCGTCTTCCAGCTGGCGGATCTGACGGCTGACGGCGCCGTGGGTCACATGCAACTCCTCTGCGGCGCGCGAGGCGCTCTCATGGCGAGCCGCCACATCGAAGGTGCGCAGGGCATTGAGGGGAGGCAGTAGCTCGGTGCGCTCCATGGGGTATCTCCTGAGCAAGTGCTGGGCGAGTGCTGGACGTGTCATTGGCATGGAAAGAGTGGCTATGCGGCAATGACCGTCTCGACTATATGTGAGATTTTCTCACACATCTTGGCGAATTTATCGTTTTTCTTCCAGTGCCTGCAGCGCTAGGATGATCACCATATCGCTGGCCTCGCAGATGCCTTGCGCAGTATGTGAGACCAGCCACTGACACGATTCGAGGAGTTCAGCATGAGCCAGACGACTGCTACCCCCAGCCTGCGCCAAGGGCCTGATGCCAAGGGTTTCTTCGGTGATTTCGGCGGCCGCTTCGTTGCCGAGACGCTGATGCCGTTGATCCTGCACCTGCAGCGCGAGTATGAAGCCGCCAAGCAGGACCCGGCATTCGCCGAGGAGCTGGCTGGTCTGTCCGCGGACTATGTCGGCCGCCAGAGCCCGCTGTATTTCGCTGAGCGTCTGACCGAGCAGCTGGGCGGCGCCAAGATCTATCTCAAGCGTGAAGACCTGATGCATACCGGGGCTCACAAGATCAACAACGCGCTGGGCCAGGTACTGCTCGCTCGCCGCATGGGCAAGCAGCGCATCATCGCCGAGACCGGCGCCGGCATGCACGGCGTGGCGACTGCCACCGTGGCGGCGCGTTTCGGGCTGGACTGCGTGATCTACATGGGCTCCACCGATATCCATCGTCAGCAGCCCAATGTGCAGCGCATGCAGCTGCTGGGCGCCAAGGTCGTGCCTGTCACCGCCGGTGATGGCACGCTGAAGGACGCCATGAACGAGGCGCTGCGCGACTGGGTCACCAACGTCGATGACACCTTCTATATCATCGGTACCGTCGCCGGGCCGCACCCGTACCCGCAGCTGGTGCGTGACTTCCAGTCCATCATCGGTCAGGAAACCCGCGTGCAGCTGCAGGAGAAGGAAGGGCGTCTGCCGGATTCGCTGGTTGCCTGCATCGGCGGCGGCTCCAACGCCATGGGCCTGTTCCACCCGTTCCTCGATGAGGAAAGCGTCGAGATCATCGGTGTCGAAGCGGCGGGTGAAGGCCTGGAGACTCCGCGTCATGCCGCCAGCCTCAAGGGCGGCCTGCCGGGCGTACTGCATGGCAACCGCACCTTCCTGCTGCAGGATGAAGAAGGGCAGATCGGTGATGCGCACTCCATCTCCGCCGGTCTCGACTATCCGGGTATCGGTCCGGAACACGCATGGTTGCACGACATCAAGCGTGCCGAATATGTCGCCGCGACCGACCAGGAAGCGCTGGATGCCTTCAAGATGCTGTGCCGTCTGGAAGGTATCATTCCGGCGCTGGAGTCCTCCCACGCGCTGGCGGAAGTCATCAAGCGTGCACCGGGCCTGCCGAAGGACCACCTGATGGTGGTCAATCTGAGCGGCCGTGGTGACAAGGACATGGCCACCGTGACTCATCACCTGGCCGATGAGCTGGGCCTGAATCCTGATGGTGAGTAAGCCAGGGCCTGTCACGTGTTGCCCGGCGTCAGAATCGTCAATCGCTGATCGAATCTGAGCGCCCCATGCCTTCTTCGCCTGCAGGTGTCATCGATGCCTGCAGGTCAGCAAATTCGGAGTCTATTGATGAGCACTTCCGCTATCGACACTACTGCCAGCAGCCGTCTTGATCGTCGTTTCGCTGCCGTGCGTGATGAGAATCGCGCTGCGCTGGTGACCTACATCACTGCAGGCGACCCCGGCTACGATGCCAGTCTCGCGACCTTCCTCGGCATGGCCAAGGCCGGTGCCGATGTCATCGAGCTGGGCATGCCGTTCACCGACCCGATGGCCGATGGTCTGGCGATCCAGCATGCCACCCAGCGTGCCCTGAAGGCCGGTCAGACCATGGACCGCACCCTGGCGATGGTCACGGAATTCCGCAAGCAGGATCAGGACACCCCCATCGTGCTGATGGGTTACTACAACCCGATCTATCGTCGCGGTGTGGCCACCTTCCTCGAGCAGGCAAGCGAGGCCGGAGTCGACGGACTGATCGTCGTCGATCTGCCACCGGAGCACGATGACGAGCTGTGCGTCCCGGCCAGCGAAGCGGGCATCAGCTTCATTCGTCTCGCCACTCCGACCACGGACAGCGAGCGTCTGCCAGGTGTGCTGGCCAACACCTCGGGCTTCCTCTACTACGTCTCCAGCAATGGCGTGACCGGTGGCGCGGCACCGACTGCCGAGAAGGTCGAGGCCGAGGTCGGTCGCATTCGTGAACATACCGACATTCCGGTCGCGGTCGGCTTCGGTATCCGTACCGCGGAACAGGCAGCACGTATCGGGCGCTTCGCTGATGGCGTGGTGGTCGGTTCCGCCCTGATTGACCTGCAGGCCAATGCCGAGACACCGGAGCAGGGTACTCAAGCCGTGCACGCCCTGACCCGTGAGCTGGCTGATGCCCTGAAGACCGCGCGTCAGTGATCGCTGGTCAGCGGACAACACGCCCTCGCAGGGCGATAGTTAGATAGATAGACAGCAACGCCTCGAACCCTGTTCGGGGCGTTGCTGTTTGTGGGGCACGCGCTATCGGCACGACGCGGCATGACACGTCCATCGTCTAGTTCTTGCTCTCGCTCTTGCTTTCATTCTTGTGAAGCTTGCGCTGGCAGGATCTCGGCCAACCAGTGTGCTATCCGCCCACGTACCTGCTCGCTGTCGTGCCATTGCAGCAGCAGATGGGGAGCCTCGGGCAGGTAATGAATCTCGAGCGCATCGCGTGAGGCGCTCGGCCAGTCCCTGACCAGCCGCTCGATGGCCACGCGGGGCACGGTGTCATCACGATCACCATGCAACAGCAGGGTGGGTGGCAGTCGTGTATCAGCAGAAAGATTCGCGATGTCATCGCTGGCGTGATCCGTCAAGCGGATCAGGCCGTAATAGGCATCAAGGCGCACGGAATGCACGACGCGTGAATCCTCGGCCAAACGCCTGGCGGCTGCGGGCTGGAGTTCTCCTTCGGGGTACCTGCGCGGTACCTCCACGCTGGTCGCGGGGATCAGGTGCGCCGCCGTCCAGAGTCCTGCGTTGTATAGATAGCGCCAGCGGATGCCGCCGCGGACGCCCGGGGCGGCGAGCAGGTTACCGTCGATCGACAGCTCCGGGTGGTGGGCGAGGGCATTGAGTATCACCGAGCCGCCCATGCTTTCGCCCGCCACGAGCAAGGGGAGGCTCGGGTGGCGCTGGCGCAACACCGTATGGCGTCCACCAGGTCCTCGATCAGCAACGGGGACTCCGGCCATTGCCCTTGCTGGCTGGACTCCCCGAAGCCGCGTTGGTCATAGGCATAGGTCACGATGCCTTGATTTGCCAGCCATGGACCTAGATCGGCATATGCCAGGCGAAAGTCGCCGTAGCTGTGCAGGCCAAGCAGCATGGCGCGTTGAGGGGTTGCCTGTGCAGGTTGCCATGACTTCCATGCCAGTGACGTGGCATCACGGGTCACGAGCTGGGATGAGATGGAGGATTCCTCAAGATAGGGAGCCTGGTGGATGTCATTGGCCGCAAGGTAGTGCGGCCCGCATCCCGATAGCAGCATGCAGAGTGAGACTGACATGAAGGACAGCAGAGCGTTCAAGGCATGGCTCTCCGTGGCGAATGGCGTGATGTGAGTACTACGCCCGACGCTGTCGTATGGATCATGCTGTCAGGGCATCTAAAGGTGAGCACTGTCCATGTTGTGGCAGTGATCGCACTCGATTCAAAGGGCTGTGCGATGCTCGAGTGCCGGATGATGGTCGATGCCAGTGCTGATCGAATGACGCTGGACCCATATTCAACGCATTGCATTGGGTTAATATTACTGAGACATAGGCCGCATACTGGTGCCGAGGAGCAGGCACGCTGGTGCTGGTAGTTCGCCGAGTCCAGCAGAAGACTCGGCATGTCATCCAGCCAGGATCGCAGAGGAGTCTGCTGAGGATACGCCAGTGAGTGACACCACATCGTTTGGCACCATGCCGAGCACTTCCCGGCCGGCCAATGGTCAGGAAGCCGAAGGCTTGCTGAATCAGCTGCTGGATCACACCAGCAACGGCGTCTGTTGCTACGACCTCGAAGGGCGCATTCGCTGGGTCAACCCCGCCTTTGAGCAGCTTCTCGGCTATCGAGAGCAGCAGGTGATCGGCAAGGTGCCCAGTGAATTCCTGATGGGACCGGCATCCGATCTGCTGGTCATCACCCGATTGCGTGAACAGCGGCGCCGCGGCGAACCCAGCGATGAAGAGCTGGTGCATTACGACAGCAATGGCCAGCCCCTGCGATTGCGGCTGCGCTGTATTCCGCTCAAGGATTCCAGGGGGCGGGTGGAAGGGTATCTGGGGTTGCAGACGGACATTACCCAGATGCACAGGGCCTTGATGTTGAGCCATTCCCAGCTCGAGCTGTTGGAAGCCGTGGCGGCAGGCCAGTCTCTGGACAAGACATTGCGAGACCTGTGTCTGACCATCGAAGGCGCCGCGGTTCACGTGCGCTCCTCGTTGCTGCTGCTGGATGATGTAGGCCGCACCATCGTGGCAGGTCAGGGACCCAGTCTGCCGGCAAGCTTCATGCTGTTCACTCGCGGCTTGAAGATCGGGGAAGGTGTGGGCACCTGTGGGACGGCGATGTGGCGGCGCGAGCCGGTCATGACGCCTTCCATCGCGCAGGACCCTGCCTGGGAGGGCTTCCGGGAGCATCCGCATGCGTTGGGGCTGGATGCCTGCCTGTCGATGCCGATTCTCGATGGCGATGATAACCCCCTGGGCAGCTTTGCCTTCTATGCCGAGACGGGCGAGGTCTTCGATGCGACCCACCATGGCTTGCTCGAAGTGGCGGTCAAGGTGGCCAGGCTGGCGATCGAACGCTATCGACGTGACCAGCAACTGACGCATCAGGCCTTGCATGATTCGTTGACCGGCTTGCCCAATCGGCGTCTCGTGCGGCGTCATCTCTGTGAGCTGGCGGAGCATGCCCGGCCAGGAGAGATGGGCGCGCTGATGTTTCTGGATCTCGATCACTTCAAGCGCCTCAACGATATTCTCGGCCACGATGCCGGCGACCTGGCGCTCAAGCAGGTCGCCTCGCGTCTGGCAGAGATGCTGGGTTCGCAGGACTTCCTCGCGCGCCACGGGGGAGACGAGTTCATCGTGCTGCTGGCACCGAGAGCCGGTGGGCCGCGCGAAGCGGCTACCCGGGCGCGTCAGGTGGCGGAGCTGATGCTGGAGCGACTGCAGGAGCCGCTGGAGCTTGAAGGGCGAACGCATCAGTTGACCGGCTCGTTGGGCATCACGCTCTATCCGCGACACGAGAAAGGCTATGGGGCCTGCTCGCAGCAAGTGTTGCCGACCGGCAAGGCGGAGCGTGACGAGATTGATAGAGAAGAAGGCGATGCCTGGAGTCACCTCCTGCATCAAGCGGATATCGCGCTCTATGAAAGCAAGGGGGCCGGGCGTGCACGGCTGTGTTTCTTCGCCCCCGAGATGCGCCAGCGCATCATCGATGCCGCCCGGATGGAACACGCGCTGCGTGAGGCCGTGTCTCGCCAGCAGCTGAGCGTCTATCTTCAGCCGCAATTTTCCCTGCCCGAAAGTGGTGAGCCGCAGCTGTGTGGCGCCGAGGCATTGCTACGTTGGCATGATCCGCAGCTGGGGATGGTCTCGCCAGCGACCTTCATCCCCATCGCGGAGGAGTCCGGACTGATTGTCGAGCTGGGGCATTGGGTGTTGGAACAGGTCTGTCGCGCGCTTGCCGCCATGACCGCCCGAGGCTATGCGCTACCGATGGCGGTCAATGTCAGTCAGGTACAGTTCCGTAGCAGCGAGTTCGTGCCGCAGGTCACCAGGCTGCTGGCGCAACATGACTTCGCGCCTGAGCTCTTGCGTATGGAAATCACCGAGAGCCTGGCGACGGATGATGAAGCGGCAATGCTCGAGAAGATTGACCAGCTGGCAGCCTTGGGCCTGAGCTTCTCGATTGATGATTTCGGCATCGGCTACTCGAACCTGTCGCGTCTGCGTCGCATGCCGCTCAAGGAGCTGAAGATAGATCGCAGCTTCATCAATGACCTGTCTCATGAGGATGCGCCAGACACGCACACCACAGGCAATGAGATCGTGCGTGCCATGCTGATGATGGCGCGCGCCCTGTCACTCGATGTCGTGGCGGAAGGTGTGGAAGAGGTGGAGCAGCTTGAAGTCTTGCGGCACATGGGCTGCGAGCGAGTCCAGGGCTACCTGCTGGGGCGCCCGCGCCCGATGGCAGAGGTGATTGGCGACGCGGAAACCCGATTGTCGAAAGGATAGGGAAGGCATGTTCATGAGGCTGTCTCGGCCAGCCAGGGGGCATGACACCGAAATCAGGCGTCGAGCATGCCCTCAGGTTATTGATCCGGTGCCGGAAGCATGTAGCCGACGACTTAGGGCGTGATGCTGGAGGCGCAGCAATTGTCGGGTTTATCTCGCCACTTCAATGGCTTATACTTCCGCTCGCTACGCCCCCTTAGCTCAGCTGGATAGAGCGGCCCCCTCCTAAGGGGCAGGTCGCAGGTTCGACTCCTGCAGGGGGCGCCAAGTCCCTCTTTTTCCCTGCTTTACCCTCCTCTTATATTCTCGTAACTCCTTGTTTTACCTTTATTGCGTCCGTAATACTGTATATTTATACATGTATCCACTCTAGAGGCCCGTGTATGGTGTGGTGTATGGTGAGGTTCCACCATACATGGGCACCATACATGAAGCGTGATGCTATCAAGCGGCGACCGCTTGCAGACACCGTGTTGTCTACCCTCGAGCCAGAAGCGCGTGAGTATCGTGAGGCCTATGGCCTGGACCGTCTCTACTTCGTCGTGTCGCCAACTGGCCGCAAGCGCTGGGAGGTTCGCTACAAACACCCGATCACGCAAAAGTGGTCGTTCATGGGAGTAGGGGGTTACCCGGACACCAAGGCCAAGAAAGCGCGAGCTCAAGCTATTCAGATTGCCGAGCTGGTAGCCGACGGCATTGATCCCCGGGAGCACCTTAGAGGGGGCGGTGGTGTCCGGACCTTTGGGGTTGTCGCGGAGCAGTGGTACGAGCACAAGCAGATGCAGGGGAGATCGGCCAAGACGCTGACCAAGATGAGGCATTGGCTCGATAATGATGCGTTGCCTGCACTGGGAGATATGGCAGTTGCTGATGTGTCACGGGCTGACTGCGTGCGCGTTCAGAAAGGCATTGAGGCCCGCAAGGCTTTCAATATTGCCGAGAAGTCCCGGGCTTTTCTGCGCCGGATCTTCGACTTCGCCATTGCTCACGGCTATTGCGAGAACAACCCGGCTTCGAACCTGCTGGACGTTGCGGCGCCGGCACCTGTCTCCAAGCCTCGTCCTCATCTACTGGAAGAAGATCTACCAGACTTTCTGCGTGCGCTGCGTATGACAACCAGCCGCCGGTCTACTCGCTTGGCTGCTTGGATGGTCGTGTGGACGGCATCGCGGCCAGGCATGGTGCGATGGATGGAATGGACCGAGATCAAGGGCAAGTCGTGGCATATCCCCGCGGAAAAGATGAAGATGCGCCGCGATCATGTCGTGCCACTTTGTCGTCAAGCACTGCAAGCACTTGAAGAGATGCGTCCTCTTTCTGGACGATCGAAGTATGTATTCACTGGGGAGGGGGCAAAGCTACCTGTACTGTCGGATGCTGCGATCAATCGCTGCTTCTCGAATGCAGGGTATAAGGAGAGGATGACGGGGCATGGAGCCCGCCACACGGCCAAGACGCTGCTGAGTGAGCATGGATGGCCGTTACAGTGGACGGAGATGCAGCTTGCGCACAAGCCGATCGGGTTGGAGGGCGTGTACAACCAGGCGTCGTACCTTGAGCAGAGACGGAAGATGATGCAGTGGTATGCCGACTACCTTGAGGCATTGGAAGTCGGCATGACCAAGGCCAAGCGGGACAAGTTCAAGCGTCGTCAGCGGGACGTAACTGCGTAGCCCATTGGCTCATCCATGCTTCAACCTCATGCTCGTACCAATAGTTGGTCGATGCCCGGCCAATGCCATCCTTGATGGGGCGCGGGAAGTTGGAATCTTTCACAAGCAGCTTCTCGAGTGATGAGCGGCTGCGGCCTATCTTCTCGCAGACTTCACGGGTGCGGAGGAAGCGCAGCGGCTGGTGTGTGGCTGTGTCTGTCATGATCATCTCCTGTCTAGTCACCTTGATAACGGCCCGAGCTGTAGCCCAGGGCCTGCTCTTCTTGCGCGGCGGCATGATTGGCCATCGCGTCTTGCACACCGGGCACCTGCATCACCAAGGTGTACTTGCGGCGCCAGTGATCTCGTCGTTGGCTGATCATCACGATCAGGTCTTCCAGTGGCAGTGCTTCACCATCTTCTGCGGCGTACCCGGTACCGTGACAATGGGCGCATGGGGAGATATGGAAGACGCCTCGAAATGTGCCGCTGCCACCGCATTGCGGGCATGGCCCATGCGCTGGCGGCTCCCACGATGCTTGCGATACCTGACGCATAGACTCCTCACACTCACGCTGTTTGCTGCAGCGCCTTGATGATGTGGCTGACCGGGGTAGGGCAGACTGCGTTGCCGAGCAGGTGCACGGCGAGGCGATGGTTGTCCGGTAGCTGGTAGGTATCGGGGAAGCTCATGGCCGACCGGCACTCCCACCGGCTGAGCATGCGCATGCGGTCGCCATCGACGATGGCCCAGCGGTCACGGGTGGTGATGGTGCCGATGGGGCGATCCAGCGAGCGCCCTGTCTTGGTGTTCCCGTAGTAGCTGATCAGGAAGCGGTCGCCGTGGGTGGCACGGCCAGCGCGAACTCGCTCCAGGGTGGCGGCGGCTCGCCCGGGCTTCTCGATGGGCTGCCAGCGGCCTCCCTCGAAGTCGATGAAGCTGGCGGCCGGCAGGTGATCGAGTGTCGGCAGGTTCAGCTTGAGTGGCTGGACGGACTGGGTGAGTACCAGGAACATGCGGATACGATTCTGCGGGGCGCCGAGATCCGCGGCGTCTACCACATGTGGGCTGACGGCATAGCCCAGTGCCTGCATGGCCAGCACCCAGGGGCGGTAGAGCTGCCAATCAAGGAACTCGGGGACGTTCTCCACGAGGATGGCTGGCGGGCGGTGATACTCGGCAGCCGATACCACTGCCCAGGCAGTCGAGCGGCTGGCATCGTGCTGAGGGTTACCGCTGGCCTTGCCCCGCGCCTTGCTGTGGCCTTGGCAGCAGGGTGACGCCAGCATCAGGTCATGCGCGGGCACCTGACTCCAATCCGCCTGATGCAAGTCCTGGCAGATGTGCGCTGCGTCTGGATGGTTGCGGCTGTGCCACTCGACAGCATCCGGCCAGTGGTTTGCAGCCCAGGCCACGTTACAGCCGGCCATGCTGGCGCCGGTGCTGAATCCACCGGCACCGGCGAAGAGGTCGATGACGTTCATGACTTCACCTTGCGATGGCCTGCGTCGTAGAGCGCTCCCAATAGGTACTCTTCCGACAGTGCCCCGTGCAGCTCGCGCTTATGAGCGTCAGCGGCGGCCTTGGTAATCTGCTTCATGCTCTCTATTGCCTTCTCCCGATCGGAGCGGGCGGGGCTAAGCTCTGAACAGTGCCGCACCTCGACACCGCGTCCAGCGGACTCGATCACAATGTTGGCGCCTACTAGCGCGTGGCCGATGACGGTGGCCACGGCAATATCGCCATCAGGTGTATCGAAACTCACCGCCGCTCCTATTGGGGGCAGGTCGTCATCCCCATGCCATTCATTTGGATCGACTGCATCCGGCTGCTTCAGGCCAGCTTCATCGCCGGCCTGTTGCTCGAGACGCTCCACACGGGCCAGCAGCACCTCTTCCCATTGTTCCCGGGTAATGACGATTCGGCGCTCATGGGCGCCGATCCATGCGTAGTGCCATTCGTTGTTGGTCGGGCCCTTGATCCAACCCTCGAGATCGCCGTGGCCGTTATCGGTCGGGAGGCTGCATTCCGTCTCGGGTCGCGGCCACGGGTGGGGGAGGTGCAGCAGGCTTTCCATCAGTTGATCGCGGGTCATGTCAGTCTTCCTTGGTGAGCAGTGTGTCAAGCCAGCCACCGGCGAGCAGGCAAAAGAAAGCCGCCAGGCAAGTGGCGGCGATGAGTAGCGGGTGAATCATGGTCATTCCCTAGAACGGGATCTCGTCATCAAAGTCATCGAAGCTGCCGGCTGGCGGAGCCCCGAAATTGTTCGGCTGATGTTGGCCTGTAGGTGGCTGACCTACACCGTGGTGCGTACTGGCGGGCGCCGGTTGCTGGTAGCCGCCTTGCTGCTGGGGTGGCTGCTGATAGCCCTGCTGAGCTGGCGGACGCTGTGCCTGGGACGGTTGCCCGCCTCCGGAACCGCCGAGCATCTGCATGTCGTTGGCGACGATCTCGGTGCTGTAGCGTTCGATGCCTTGCTGGTCCGTCCACTTGCGAGTCTGCAAGCGCCCTTCGATGTACACCTGAGCGCCTTTCTTGAGGTACTGCTGAGCGATCTCGGCGGTCTTGTTGAACAGCACCACCCGATGCCATTCGGTGCGTTCCTGGACGTTGCCGGTCTGCCTGTCTCGCCACTTGTCAGTGGTGGCGATGCTGAGGTTGGCCACGGCTGAGCCGCTGGGAGTGAAGCGCACCTCTGGGTCTTGGCCGAGATGGCCGATCAGGATCGCCTTGTTGATGCCGCGGGCCATGCTGGTCTCCTTGAGTGGTTGAGCGCACAGGTCAGCCCCCAGTAGAGACTGGCGTGTGAGCACAAAAAGGCCCACCGATTAAGGTGGGCAAGGTGTGCCGAGAGACACGATGAAAAAGGGGAGTGCCAAAAGGCCCCGTCAGGGACGTGACGGGGAAGCACAGGCACTGCAGGGAAAGGGCATCGGGAAGCGGTCGCGCTTTGCGAAGGCTTGCCATTGCACTCTCGGGTGGGCTCTGCCATTGGCAAAGCCCCATACCATTCCCAGTATTTCGACAGCCCTGGGCGGCGTACTCCCAGCGGCCTCTCGCGTGTCTAGCGCTACGGGCTGGCTGGGCATGCCTGATTGTTAAAGAGCAGCCGCATTGCCCGGCGGTTCGGGGCTCATCAGGCGATACCGGTAGCGCCGGTGCCCTCTGATAAGCGCTGTCTCTCCAGCTGTCACACCACTTGCCCAGGTGTCGGGGGTAAGGCCGCTAGCGCAAGGGAGGAACCGGCGCCTTACCTGCGGGTGGTTATGCTCGCAATCCCACTGGCACCACCTGCTGGCCGTGGGGCGAGGTCCGATCAGCGACTGGCAAGCTGCTGACCATGCGTAATCTGAGGGGAGCAGAGGCTGGCGGCATTGCCATGGAAGTCCGGCCAGCCGCGGCGTTGTGATTCAGCGAAACCGGCCTTGGCGTCTTCCTGCCACATGGCGGTCATCTCGCAGTATTCGGCTTCGCTGGCGGACAGCTGGCGCGGACCATCAGTCTGCTGGGTGAGGCTGGCGAGCGTGACCAGACCGCCGACGATGACGGCGAGGGTGATGGCTGAACGATGCTTGCGGGCCGTGTCGGTCATGGGCTGCTCCAATCCAGTCAGTGACGACGGCGATGTGCCGTGTCGATGTGAAACAAATATGTACTAGTGGTTCAGTATTGGTCAAGTACCAATAGTACATATTTGAATTTAGGGTACAAAAAAACCGCTCCGAGGAGCGGCTGATTATCTAGAAGGGAATTTAGCCGATAGGCAGAAACGAGGGCGGAGGAGGGAGGGTGACGCCAGTGTCAGGGGGAGGGCGACACCAGCGTCGTACCTAGAACCTACCTATTAGAACCACTCTCTCTGGTTACGCGTGCGCGAGAGGGTTTCGTTAGGCAAACACTTCCCACCAGAAGACACGGCCGATGATTTTCGGGGCGTCGGGGTCCCCTATGGTATAGACCTCTTCCGGATACTCGATGTGGTTATCGCTGACCACGCGCATACGGTTCAAGGGCAGGCGATAGAGTCGCTTCACGCGCAGCATGCCGCCGTGATCCAGTGCGTAGATCTTGCCGTCGATGATGTGACGGCAACTCTTGTCGATACCGATGGGGGAGCCGTCGAAAATGGCTGGCTCCATTGAATCGCCCGTGACTGTGGCGCAGGCGGCCTGCTTGGGATCTACACCTGCTCGGGCCAGGCGCGGCAGGCTGAAGCGCATATACGCTCCGTGATTTTCGATCACCTGGGTACGGCCATCTCCCGCGGCCATCTCAACTTCCCGAAAGTAGGGGATTTCAACTTCATCCTCTCGGAGTGGGGCGTCTCCATCCACAAACTCGGCTTCATGAAAAACCAGCTCATTCTTGCTGTTTTCTCTCATTGGTCCGGTTCCGAACCTCAGCCATTCCGCACGCACGTTTAGCCCTTTGGCGATCAGCACTAGCTTGGACTGTCCCGGCATTGACTCAGCATTGAGCCATTTGCTGGCGGCCTTGGGGGTGACGCCTGTGAGATTTTTTAGATGTACGCCTTGGCCGCGATCAGGGATGCCCTGTTCGGCAAGTGCTTTCTTTAGGCGGGAGGCGAACTCATCCCGTTCAGACAGTGTATGAACCATGGGTCCAATGATGATTGGACTTGCTTTGACTTTCAGTACATGTCTATTATGTACTTTCGGTACATATTCAAAGGCAAACAAATGAACTCCTTGCGCGAACTGGTCGAGCAGGCAGGAGGTGTGGGGGCGGTTTCCAAGGCATGCGGCGTTTCAATTCGTGCCGTCTACAAGTGGATCGAGAGGGGTTGCCTGCCAAGAACGGAATACACCGGCGAAACCAGTCATGCAGAGGCCATCGCAAGGCTTTCACCTGCTGTGTTTGAGGCTTCGGACATTCGGAACCGCTTCATGCCCAGCAAGCATACCGCCTGACATCCACAGCATAGCCCGCCGCCCATATCGGCTTAAACGGAACGAACACGGAGAGATTCACCATGGACAGCCATACAGCCCCCGAGCGTGACATGGATACCTATCTGGATGCGGTGCATGACGTGGTTTTCGAGTGCTGCCCAAAGGTGCTGGCAAGCGATATCGGTATGTCAGTGAAGTCGCTTTACCGCCGGGTGGCCGAGGACGATCCCATGCCAATGCGTCTGATCGATGTGGTGGGGATCTTCTGGAACGTAGATCGCGAGCACCAAATGCGTCTGATCGCCCCGTTCCTCGATCACTTGGGGATGGTGGCGGTGCCGCGTTATGAGCAGGGCGAGGTAAGTCGTGGGGACGTGTTCGCGTCAGTGCTGGTTGCCCAGCAGGGCCAGGGCGCGATGGCGGCGCTGATTCAGGCGGCTATTGCGGATGGCGAGGTTGACGAGGAAGAGGCGGCGCAGCTTGAGGCGCAGCACAAGGCCATTGAGCAGCAGATGAGCACCCTGATGGGTCAGCTGCAGGCGATGCGCAAACCGCTGAAAGTGGTGAGCCGGTAACCGGGCACCAGATACGAAAATCCCCCGAAGGCGACCAAACCAGTACGGGGGAATGCATCTCAAAATGCCAAGGGAGTATGGCATGACGATCAAGACGAGTGAAGCCAGGCAGATGTTAACCAGCTATCGGGGTTGGAGCTGTGAATCCCTCAAGGCCGAGACCTATCGGCTGGCGGTGATGATCGAGAAGCGTGAGCGTGTGGGCGGCGTGATCGACCTGCGCATGAGCATGCAACACCACCTGGCTGTGGTGGCCCTGCTGGAATGCGGCAAGGGGCAGGGTGAGTCGGCTCAGGCAGATGCCCGCCGAACCCTATCGATCGACCACCACATGAGCGAGGCAGGACGCTATGAACGCCTGTCGCTGGGGATGGCTGCCAAGGGCGACGAGGTAATGGCATGACGATAACGGCAAGCATGAGCACGGCACGTATTGAAGCCGAGATGGCTCGCGCGAGTCGTCATGTTGCTCAGCGAGAAGATATCCGCCATGAGCAGCCGGTGCGGGCCCGTGAGTACCACGAAGCCTATGCCACTTGGCACGAGTGCAATGCCATTATCGCTGCCCGCAGAGGTGACCAGGGCGATGAGCTGGGCGGCAAGAAGTGGCACCGGGCGCGTGCGGCACGTCACTTGGAGTTGGCGGGAGGTGAGGCATGAGCCTGCATGCGATGAGCTGGGCGCGTGAGGTGATGCCCGAGATGCCGGAGTCGATCAAGGCGGGCCCGCGTCTGTTGCTGTTGCTGATGGCCGATTACGCGAACGAGCAGGGCGTGTGCTGGCCGTCCGTTCGTCGCCTGGCGGATGAGATGGCCTGTTCGATGCGTACGGTGCAGCGCGCGATTGAGGCTCTGGTCGAGCAAGGGGTCATGACGGTTGTGGCCCGCAAGACACCCTCTGGACGCCAGACCTCGAACTTCTATCGCCTTGCCATGGGTGATGACCAGCAGCAACCGCAAGCCGCCGATGAACCGTCACCGGAAGAGCTCGAGGCGCTGATGGCCGGTAACGATGAGGAAGAGCCGCCTGCCGAGCCCGCCACCGCACCTCCCCAAGCTGAACATCCCATCTTTGCCAATGCCGCCCAGCAGGCTGACAACAGCCAGCCGCCAGTGACTGGTGGTGCCCGTCAGGTATCGATGACGTTGGACTGGCAGCCGGATGCCACCCACTGGCAGACGGAAACAGTGCGCCGGGGTGATCCATCGCTGACATGGGATCAGGGCGAGCTGGCGGACTTCACCGCGCACTTCGCGGATCAGCCCGGTCGGAGGCATTCGCATCATGCCTGGTGCGCCAAGTTCGCGGGCTGGGTGAGTGAGAACCGCAAGCGAGAAGCGGCCCGTCAGGCCCGCATGAGCCAGAACGCCAACACTTCATCGAACAACAATGCACGCAACGCTGGAGGTACCCATGGAAGCCGTCGCTCAACTGGTCCAATCCGTAACTCGAAACTCTCAGCCGCTGAAGGGCGTGCACTCATTGAGCAGCGCCGCCGTGAACAAGCCGAAGGCCAGCCGCCGTCCGGCGATGTCATCGATGGCAAGTGGATGTGATGACCTGCCACGGGTGAGCCAGAAGGCGGTGGATGCCTTGTTCGATCGCTTGGCCCAGTTGCACGGCGCCCATTGGCACCGTCGCTGCCGTGAGATGGGCTGGGGCACTGAAGAGAATGGCCAGTGGGTGAGCTGTGACGTGGAAGGCGAGTGGCTGGCGGCCCTGAGCCACCTGAGCGCCCAGCACCTGCGCTGTGGCTTGCAGGCCGAGAAAGCCCGCACGGCCAAGTCACTTCAACAGCGTGGCAACGCCTTCCCGCCTGACAGCGCCATGCAGTTCGCCGAGCTATGCCAGATGACTCCCGAGGGGCTGGGCCTGCCGGACTTCGATACCGCCTGGCAGGCATTGCAGGACCACGCCTTCACCGGAAAGCCGTACCCGCATGAGGCCATCGCCGCTGCGGGTGAGCACATGGATCTTCACGGCATGGCCTCGGCCAGCTATCAGCGCATGGACAAGCATGAACGGGCCTTCCGCGTGTACTACCAGCAGGTGGTGGAGCGATACGCCCGGGGTGATGACCTCAAGCCGCAAGCGGCGATTGGACATGACGGCCAGCTGTCGCCGGCAGAACGTGCCGCCATGGCGGGGGAGGAGAAGGCCCGTAAAACAGCGGGTGAACTGGCAGGCATTACACCTGCCCAGGCACTGAAGATGATGCGGGGAGGGTTAGCACATGGATAACCATGAACATCAGGCACTCATAACCACTACCGGTGCCAGCATTGGCAGACCCCCACGGCCACGACGTGCGACGCTGGACAATCCAGCTTGTCAGCTGGGCCGTACCTATCTGGCACTCAGTGAATCGCGCTCGTGGCTGATGCTGCATGAGCTGGCTGCCGAGATCCGCAAGCGCTTCGATCGACTGGATAGTGAGGCAGCCATCAGTGCCCGCCTACGAGATCTACGACGCCAGCATGGATTGATCGTGGAGAGCCGCCGACGTGGAGACAGTGCTGCGCATGAATACCGCCTGATCCGCCTGGCACCGGTAAAACGTCAGCCGGATATGTTGGGGGTGTTGCAGTGAGCTATCGCCCCGCTGGTAGCTTCAAGCGGCCGAATCGCTCAGCCCTGCGCCGCTGCTTTGCCTGTGGTAGGCGCGTGGCCGTCCATCAGCTGGCGGGGTGCCTGGGGACGTGCAAGCGCTGCATTGCCCTAGGTAGGCCACACTACAACGCCAAGGGTGGTCGGATATGGGGAGCAGGATGATGGCAATCACAAAGGGCAAGTATGCCCAGATGGCCGAGATGCTGTTGGCTGCTGAGGGGTTTTTGTTGTTTCTCGATCACGCCAAACGGCATCGCTACAAGCTTGATGAGAACACCATCCCGGATGGGACTCATCAGTATGAGGATGGCGTGGATTTCCTCTGCAAGGCGTGTGGTGTTTCGTCCTTGGCCGAGATGGACAAGAGCAAGCGATCTGGCCAGATGCTGCCACGAATCATTGTCAACTTTCGACGTTGGCAGTCGGCGCAAAGGAGATCTGAATGAGCTGGGCAACACATCCTTCCGCCAAGGTGGCGGCCCGCAAGTCGCCGAATCGTACCGCCGGCCAAGCCCGCAAGTCGGCGCCACGCATCGACCGCGAGGGCAACGAGCAAAAGGTGCTGATCCGTTGGCTCAAAGGCGAGCAGCGACGCGGGGAGCAGGTGGGGGTGCTGCTAGAGGATGTCACCTATCACGTCCCCAACGGCGGCAAGCGCAACAAGAAGACGGCTGCCGACCTCAAGGCCCAGGGCGTTCGTGCCGGTGTCAGTGATCTGGTGGTGGCCACGGCCCGCGGTGGGTATCACGGGCTCTACATCGAGTTCAAAGCAGCACCGCCTCACAGTGCCGATTTTTCGGCCAGCCAGCGCGAATGGCTTGAGAAGATGGAGGGCAATGGCTATCTGGCGGTGCTGGCCAAAGGCGTGGATGAGGCCAAGGCGGTGCTGGTGGCCTATGCGAGCTGGCCCGAGACAGTGGTGGCTGGTGAGCCGGAGGTGATGCCGCATGGCAGTGAGTGGCGCAAGGCAACGGCATAGCGCTCACGTAGTAACCCGGAGCAGGAGGGCAGGACATGCAGCGGATCGAGGATATGGGGCTGGCGGAGACACTCCGCCTGATCGAGAAGCTGCCGGAGAGCGTGAGGCGTCAGCAGGCGTTGGCGCATGCTCTGGATGAGCTGCTCGAGGAGGAGATCGAGTATCGCACCGGGCTGCGCCATCAGAATGCCGGATGGCATCAGGTGTCATCGGTGGGCGGCATGGGGGAAGGGCGTGGTGAGTGCACGGGCCTGGTGGATCACGTCGGCAAGGCGGCAGAGCGCTATCAGCAGGAAAGCCAGTGGCGGACGATGGCAGCAGCGCTGTTGTCACGTCTGAGTGATCGACAGCGTATGGCGGTACTGCTGGCGGCCTATGCGATTCCGCCGGTGCAGGGTTGCCAGTCCCCCCGAATGATGACCCAATCGCAGGCCGTGGCGGCGCAGGTGGCGATACTGGCACGGTTGGGCTGGGTGACCGGGGCGGTCAAGGTGGCGCCGTTCAAGTCAGTCAAGTCGATGCAATGTTCGGCATCTCGTGGTCGCAATTCACTACTACATATAGTGCTTTCTCAAGTAGAAATGGCTGCCTGACTACCACATGTTGCAAAATCGAGGGTTTGAGGGTACGATTCAGTTACTGTGTGATTCCTGCGTCTCTGGATCACCGTTTATTTCGAAGCCCTGCCATCTGGTGGGGCTTTTTGGTTTATATCTCGTTGATAGATAGCTTGGCTCTTCTCCCCCGATATGGCTCATTCTCGCTGATGGGGCACTCTGAGCAGGGGATAGCATGAATCACATAGACGTTGGACTCGTTGAAAGAGCTAAGGCTGACCCTTCGGAGCTTCTGGTTCTAGGGGCTTTGCTAAATAAAGAGCGAAACAGGGACGAGCTCACCTTCCCGGAGCTACTCGAACGCTATAGACACGTAGGGCTGACGAGTGACATAGCAGATTCGGCCTGTCACGAGGAGGAGCTTGTGCGCAGGCTGGAGAAAGCGAGAGATATCAATCGGATTCTTTCCTCTAAGGGCGGCCATGCTTGATGACATCATTTGCGTGACTCATGTAGAGATGGCCAAAAGGGGCGATTCAAGGCCTCTTGGCGAGTCTCTATGCATTGCGTGTGACGACATGGGAATAGACTTGGATGTTGTCGTCGAGGAATGTGAATTTACACTGCTCACTCATGACTTAGCTAAGGCAGCGCTGAAGTACGGTCGTTCCCTCAGGCGATATTCGTAGTGTGTTCCATGTGATTTGCGTGCCCTGCCATCTGGCGGGGCTTTTCGTATCTGCTTCCCGGTGATGCCCATGCCTGCACATGCCCCCGCGCACTGGCTCGATGAGGTCGAGCTGGTGGGCTTTGACGCGCCTGTTGATCCGGCAGCTGATGACGCCAGCAATCTGGCGGCCTTCCTGGACACCATTGCCTATGCCGAGGGCACGCCACGTTTCAGCTCGATCGAGGGCTATGACGTTTTGGTGGGTGGCAAGACCTTCGATGGCTTCGATGATCACCCCCGCCAGTCGGTATGGCTGAAGTCGTACAACATCCACAGCACGGCAGCTGGCCGATACCAGTTCCTGGTAGGGACGTGGGATGACCTGGCCAAGCGCTTCCACTTGCCGGACTTCTCGCCGGCCTCGCAGGATGAAGCTGCCAAACAGTTGATCCGCCAGTGCCGGGCATTGGAACTGGTGTATGACGGGCGCATCGCTGAGGCCACCCATGCTTGCCGGCGCATCTGGGCGAGCCTGCCGGGGGCAGGGTATGGCCAGCGTGAGCTTGATACCGATGAGCTGCTGGGCGTGTACGTGCGTGCTGGCGGCCACATCGTATAACGATAACGACGAACTACGCAGGGCCTACCGACTCAGGAGGCCATATGCATGATGACGACCACGAGCCCGCCGATATGCCACACCGCGACCCATCGACATGGCAGATGCTGCTGGAGTGGCTACAGCCATATCAAGCCAACCTCTATGCAGCGGGACTGTCATTCGTGATCGCGCTGCTGCGCGGCCTGCATGCCGGTGGCCGCTTCTACAAATCATTGCTCGAGGCGACCCTGGTGGGTGGCCTGACATTGGCGCTCAAGCCGCTGCTGGACTGGGGCGGCTTGGATCAGGACATGGCCGTGGCCATCGGGGCCGCGATCGCTTTCCTCGGTGTCGAGTGGCTGCGTGCCAAGTCTGACGCCATCTTCGATAAGGTGCTGGGACGATGGCTGCACTGATCACGACCGCGTGGGCATGGGGCCGCAAGCTGATATCAGGTGTGAAGGTCGAGGTCATCCTGATGGCGGTGGTGCTGGGCTGGGGGGCGATGAAGACCTATGAGGCGACCAAGGCCGAGCAGCAAGCCAATGACCTCAAGGCTGAGCTATCCACCGAGAAGGCAGTCAACCGCGGGCTCGAGTTGATGGCGTTGCACTACGGCAATCAGATGAAGCGATTGTCCGTCGCATTGGAGGCACGCGAAGCCAGCCGCACCCTGGATGTCCGTTCAATCATGGCTGCCCGGGCAGCTGCACGCCGGATGGAGAGAGACGATGCGCCAACAGGGGATTGGGCTGACCGGCCTGTGCCTGACGCTGCTGCTGAGTGGCTGCAGCGCCTTCGAGAGCAAGCCAGTGGTGATGCCCACTGAGTGGCAGTGTGTGTAATGGGTGTTGCATTCCGGTTTGGCTTGCTATTTACAGTCCAATCTTACCGGCCTTGGTTTGAATGACTAGCTCTCCTCTTCTGTCTTTGGCGAGTCTCCTGGCAAACTCAATGGCGCTCTTCTGATTGGTAAATAACCTAGTGTCGGTCTTCTTCTCATCACTTTTTACTAACCATGCGCCCGATTTGGCGACCACCATGATGGTATGCGGCATGTGCAGCCCTTAGATAAATGAACAAGCCTCTTGAAGCCTGAATATTGTATCTAATACCAAAGTGTATTATCAGGGGTCGCTGTTGAAGTGAGGTGCGCTCGATGACCGTTCAATTCTGGCTGCCCGGGCAGCTGCACGCCGGATGGAGAGAGACGATGCGCCGACTGGGGGTTGGGCTGACCGGCCTGTGCCTGACGCTGCTGCTGAGTGGCTGCAGCGCCTTCGAGAGCAAGCCAGTGGTGATGCCCACTGAGTGGCAGTGCACACCCGAAGTGCCGAGCTACCTGCTTAATTCACTGCCCGCCCCTGACCGGCCAGTGACATCCAACCGTGATCTGCTCAGCCTGCTGGCCGACTATGAGTCCCAGCGCCGGCGCTTCAATGCTGACCGCACGGCGACAGCCTCGATCCTCGAACGGTTGGCGGATGGTCCAGAAGACGTGGCGAATGAGTGATTCAGTTAGAGCACACGATCTCGCCCGTTCCCTCCGCCGTAGATGACATAGAGCTTGTAGCCCTAGAGATGAGCGAGAGTCTTTGCTTACTCGCGGGATTCGTCTTCCTGCTCAAATGTAATGTGAGGTACATCCTCGAGCTCACGACTTAATGCCCAGCCGTCAGAGCAGCGATTGAGATATAGCTCGAGCATCATAAAAGGCTCCTGCTATCGAAAGCCGTGTTCGCTATATGTGTAGTTCTTACTGTAGTAATGATGAGTGTTTATCAACAATGTTTCCGCCTCTCGCTTCAATTACGAGCTTGGTTCCCAGTCGGGCCGCGAGGCCGCGGGCGTAATCAATCGCATCGTATTGTGTTGTAAAGCACCTGATACACTGCGTTTTTCCCTCTCGCTTCACGCCCCATTGGTTGCCTCTGATGACCACGCGGATGCTGCTAGGAGCCGTCATCTCGGTCTTTCTTCTCCTGTAGATACATCATGTCAATTTTGGTGCACTAAATTAGTTGCATCAATAATAATAAATTTGACTATCGACTTACATGTTGAGGGCTTTGTGTGCCTATCAAACCACCGCGACCCTGCAAGGCACCCATGTGTGGTGGCAAGACAACTGCCTCTCACGGGTACTGCGAGGCGCATGCCGATCGCGCTATCAACTGGGGCAAGAGTAAGCGAGGTGGGCAAGGCCGAGGTGGTCGGCCATGGCGGCGACTGCGAAACGCGATTCTCAAGCGTGATCGCTACCTCTGCCAGCCATGCGAGCGCATGAACCGCATCACGCCAGCTACTGAAGTTGATCACATTGTGGGTAAGGCTCAGGGCGGCACAGACGCCGCTGACAACCTCGAAGCGATCTGCAAGGCCTGCCATCAGGCCAAGACGGCAAGCGAGGCACTGGCGGCCAGATCAGGCGACTGAGGCAGGCCCTGAGAGGGGGAGGGGGTGCAATCTCTACCACCTTTGGGGGCGGCCACCGTTCCGTTACGTTTCATTCTCACACCCGCGAAATTGAAAAATCAGCCTAGCGCGAAGGATTCTCAGATGACACGAGGTCGCAAGCCCAAACCAAGCCACTTGAAGGCGGTGCAGGGCAACGCCGGCAAGCGTGCCATCAACCATGACGAGCCCGAGGGCGATGCGCTCGATGAAGCCCCGCCGGCACCCGACTGGCTGTGCGAGATCGGCCGCGATGCCTGGGACAAGCTCGCGCCCTGGTTGGTCGGCTCCAAGATCCTGACGCGCTCTGACCTGCATCAGCTTGAGGCCTACTGCGATGCCTACGCCACCTGGCGGCAGGCCGTGGTCGAGATCCAGCAATGCGGCCTGGTGCTGGAAAGCCCTGCCACCGGTGCCCCCATCAAGAACCCAGCTCTGACCGCGAAGAATGAGGCGGCCCGTCAGATGACGACCTTCGGCAGCGCACTCGGTCTCGACCCATCCAGCCGAGCACGCCTGGCCGTGCCCGGGTCCAAGGATGCCGCCAACCCCTTCGCCGAGCTGCTGGGTGGTAACAAGCGATGACACTCAATGGCCAGCTATCCCAACGTCAATGCTGCGAACAAGTACGCTCGGGACGTGGTGGCTGGCCGGATACCCGCTTGCAAGTGGGTCCGTCTTGCCTGCCAGCGTCATGTCGATGAACAGAAGGCGGCCAAGACGCGCGCCTTTCCCTATCGGTTCGATCGTGACGCCGCCGAGCGGGCATGCGCCTTCATCCAGCTGCTGCCTCACACCAAGGGCAAGTGGGCACGCGAGCGCAAGCTGATCACCCTCGAGCCCTGGCAGCTCTTCATCTTCAGTGTGCTGTTCGGCTGGATGAGCAAGCGCAGTGGGCAGCGTCGTTATCGTGAGGCTTACATCGAGGTACCGCGCAAGAACGGCAAGTCAGTGATCGCCGCGGGCGTGGCCACCTACATGCTGGCCGCCGATGGGGAATACGGCGCCGAGGTCTACTGTGGTGCCACCACAGAGAAGCAGGCCTGGGAGGTCTTCCGGCCCGCCAAGCTGATGCTGCAGAAATCGCCGGCATTGGTCAGCGCCGCCGGCATTGAGGTGATGGCCAAGAACATCAGCATCCCCGGTGACGGCTCCCGCCTGGAGCCGATGATCGGTGACCCGGGCGACGGCTCGAGTCCCAGCTGCGCCATTGTCGATGAGTTCCACGAGCACCAATCTCCCAGCCTCTACGAGACCATGCTGACCGGCATGGGGGCCCGCGATCAGCCGCTGATGTTCATCATCACCACTGCCGGCTTCAACCTCGCTGGCCCTTGCTACGACAAGCGCCGGCAAGCGCAGCAGATGCTCGAGGGTGTGGTTGATAACCCTGAACTCTTCGCGCTGATCTACACCATCGATGAGGGCGACGACTGGCAGTCACCGGACGTGCTGCGCAAGGCCAACCCCAACTTCGGTGTCAGCGTCAGCGAGGAATTCCTGCTCAAGGCGCAGCGCGATGCCATCCAGTATCCCAGCCGCCAGAACTCCTTTCTGACCAAGCACCTTGATGTCTGGGTCTCGGCACGCAGCGCCTGGCTGAACATGGCCACCTGGCTGGCGGCCGGCGATGACTCGATGTCGCTGGACCAGATGGAGGGCGAGCCCTGCTGGCTGGGCGTTGACCTTGCCAGCAAGACCGACATCGCCGCCATCGGCCTGATCTTCCGCAAGGTGCGCGAAGACGCCAAGGTCGAGTGGCGTGCCTTCGTGCGCAGCTACCTGCCGGAAGGCGCAATCGAGCGCGCCAGCAGCAACCGCGCTGCCTATGAGGGCTGGGTCAACTCCGGCCACCTGATCATCACTGATGGCGAGGAGCTCGACTTCGAGGTCATCCGGCAAGACATCCTCGATCTCTCCAGTCGCTTCGATGTGCAGGAAGTCGCCTACGATCCGTGGCGAGCCACCCAGCTCGCCCATCAGTTGATGCAGGAAGGCGCGCCGGTCATCGAGTACCGCAACACGGTCCAGAACATGAGCCCCGCCATGCGCGAGATGGAGGCCGCCGTCACTGGCGGTCGCTTCACGCACCCGGCTGACCCGCTGCTCACCTGGATGGCCAGCAATGTGGTCGCCAAGGCCGACGCCAAAGAGAACATCTACCCGCGCAAGGAAGCCGCCGACAACAAGATCGACGGCATCATCGCGCTGCTCATGGCGTTGGGGCGTGCCATCACCCTCGATGTCGAGCCACCCAGCCTTCTCGACTCCCTCTCAGACGACGACTTCCTGGTCATGTGACATGCGAAACCTACTGTTCGACACCCTCGGGCTGGCCGGCTTCGCCAGCCTGACGGGCGGCCTGTACCTGCGATTCGGCCTCGCGGACGCGCTGATGGTCAGTGGCAGCCTGCTACTGGTGTTGGCACTGCTCGGCGCACGCGCCATGCGCAAGGGGGCCTCATGATTCTCGATCAACTGTTCTCCACCCGCTCGGTCGAGAACCCGGCAACACCGCTCACCGGTCAGACGCTGGCGGACTATCTGCATGGCGACTCCAGCATCACGGTCAACCAGCAGAGCGCCATGACGCTTGGCGCGGTCTACGCCTGCATCTACGTGCTGTCATCCTCGCTGGCGCAATTGCCGCTGCACGTCATGCGCAAGCAGAACGGCGTCATCACCGCCGCCACGGACCACCCCGCGTATCAGCTGCTGCATGACGAGCCCAACGACTGGCAGACCAGCTACAAGTGGCGCGAGACGGCCCAGTCCCACGTGCTTGGCTGGGGCAATGGCTACACCGAGGTGGTTCGGGATGCGCGGGGCAATGCCGTCTCCCTGCAACGCCATTGCCCGTGGAACTGCAGCCCGGTGAAGCGCGGCAACCGCTGGCTATATGCCGTCACCGATGAGGATGGCTCACGCGCCGTTGCGACCGAGGACATGATCCACGTTCGTGCACTCGGCTCGCACGATCGCACCGGCGTCAGCGTGGTGCGCCAGCACGCCGAGACCATTGGTCTCGGGCTGGCGGCCCAGCGCTACGGCAAGGATTTCTTCGAGGGAGGCGGGCGCCCGACCGGGCTTGTCACCGTCAAGGACAGCTTGAACGCCGACAGCTGGAATCGCCTCAAGGAGACCTGGGCCAAGGCCGTGGCCAGTCTGCGCCAGTCCGAGAACAAGACGCTGATGCTCCCCGCACAGCTGGATTACAAGTCGATCACCATCGCGCCGGAGGACGCCCAGTTCCTCGAGACACGCAAGCTCAACCGCTCCGAGGTGGCCGGCATCTTCAACGTGCCAGCGCACATGATCAACGACCTGGACAAGGCCACCTTCTCGAACATCTCCGAGCAGGCCATCCAGTTCGTGCGGCACACGATGATGCCCTGGGTCATCAACTGGGAGCAGGAGATCAACCGCGCCATCTTCACGCCCACCGAGCGTCGGGCTGGCTACTACGCCAAGTTCAACCTCGCCGGGCTGCTGCGCGGCACCCCCACGGAGCGTGCCGAGTTCTATCACAAGGCCATCACCGATGGCTGGATGGATCGCAACGAAGTCCGCGCCCTGGAAGACATGAACCCACGCGATGGCCTCAGCGAGATGCTGATCAGCGTCAACGCCACCCCAGCCAGTCAGCTGGGCCAGTCACCCTCGCCCGAGGACTCCACATCATGAGTGAGACAGAAAAGCGCGCCCTGACGTGCGAGGTCCGCGCCGAAGCGGGCGAAGAAGGGCAGCCGTTGCGGATCATTGGTCACGGCGCCGTCTTCAACAAGCGCAGCGAAATGATCATGGGCATGTTCAAGGAGCAGATCGCCCCCGGTGCATTCGACAACGTGCTGGGCGATGACGTGCGCGCCCTGTTCAACCATGACCCCAACTTCGTGCTCGGCCGCACCCTCAGCAACACGCTGTCGCTGTCCGTGGATGAAGAGGGCCTGCGTTATGAGATCGACCCACCCGACACCCAGTCGGTGCGTGATCTGGTCATGGCGCCGCTGGCACGGGGCGACATCACCGGCTCCAGCTTCGCCTTCCGAGTCGCCCCCGATGGTGACGAGTGGGGCGAGGACGAGCACGGCGTCATCGTGCGCACCATCCACCGATTCAGCCGCCTGCTGGATGTGTCCCCTGTGACCTATCCGGCTTACCCCGATGCGGGCGCCGCCAAGCGGTCGCTCCAAGCTCGCTGCGATGAACTCCGAGAGATCACGCAGCGTGCCGTCAATCAGCGCCGCGCCCGCGAGCGCTTCCTTGAACTCATCAATGCCTGAGCCCGTGGAGGCTACATGAAACTCTCTGAACTGAAGCAGAAGTACGCGGCCGTCGCCAAGGACATGCGCAAGATGCATGAAGATGCCGGTGACACCGAATGGAAGGATGAGCAGCGCAGCCAGTGGCAGTCCATGAAGAGCGAGCTGGATGGCCTGCAGGACAAGATCGATCGCGAAGAAGCCCTGCGCGATGCAGATCAGCGCTTCGTGCGTGACAACGAAGAGGAGCTGCGCGGCCAGTCTCAGACGCCGGAAGCTGGGCAGTCCCAGGGCCCGAGTGTGGATGAGCAGCGTGCTGCGGCCTTTGATGCCTTCGTGCGTGAAGGCATGGGCAACATGAGCAAGGAGCAACGCGCGATCATGCGTGAGATGCGAGCTCAGGCAGCGGGCGAGAATGACAAGGGCGGCTACACCGTCCCGACCACCATGCTCAACCGCATCCATGAGTCCATGCAGGACTATGGCGGGCTGGCCTCGGTCGCCCAGATCCTGAATACCTCCGATGGCGCCACCATCGAATGGCCGGTGTCTGACGGTACCGGGGAAGAGGGCGAGCTGCTGGGCGAGAACACCGCCGCCAGTGAAAAGGATGTCGAGTTCGGCATCCAGAACCTCGGCGCCAAGAAGCTGAGCTCCAAGGTCATCCGTGTCTCCAACGAGCTGCTGCAGGACTCGGCCTTCGACATCGAGGGCTTCCTTGCCTCGCGCATCGGCTCCCGTATCGGTCGCGCCGAAGCCAAGTACCTGGTGAGCGGTACCGGTGCCGGCACTCCCCAGCAGCCCAAGGGCCTCGCCACCTCGGTCACTGGCACCGTGGCGGCAGCCGCTGCGGCCAGCCTGGACTGGAAAGACATCACCAAGCTGATCCACAGCATTGATCCGGCGTACCGTCGCGCGGCGAACTTCCGTCTGGGCTTCAACGACAACACCCTGCAGAAGATCACCGAGATGGAAGATGGCCAGGGTCGCCCGCTGTGGCTGCCGGCCGTCGCGGGCCTGGCGCCATCCACGGTACTCGGTCAGTCCTACTTCATTGATCAGGGCTTCGAAGACATGGCCGCGAGCAAGAAATTCATGTTCGCCGGTGACTTCCAGCAGTTCGTGATCCGTCGCATCAACTACATGACGCTCAAGCGCCTGGTCGAGCGCTATGCCGAATTCGACCAGACAGCCTTCCTCGCCTTTCACCGTTTCGATTGCGTGCTGCAGGACACCGCCGCCATCAAGGCGCTGACCGGCAAGGCAGCCTGATTCTCACCCACTACCTGACACAAGGGCCGCCATCGTGCGGCCCTTGCCTGTTGGGGCCAACCCCATGAGGCATGCCCATGCTCGAGCTGGACATCATCAAGCTGCACGTCCGGCCGGAGCCGGACTTCTCCGAGGACGATCAGCTCCTGGAGACCTATTCCAATGCGGCCCGTCGCGTCATTGAAGGACGCACGGGGCGCACGCTGTATGAAACCCACGACGCCATCCCGGCAGAAGGGGATGAGCACGCGCTGGTCATCGATGACGACATCACCACCGCCATGCTGCTGCTGATCGGCCACTGGTACGAGACTCGCGAAGCCGTGGTCATCGGCACCATCACCTCAGAGGTTCCCATGGCCGTGGGCGCCCTGGTCGATCACTACACCCATTACCACTTCGCATGAGGTGACTATGCGCGCCGGACAGCTTCGTCATCGCGTCACCCTGCTGGGTAGCCGCACCGGGCACCCGCCCAGCTGGCCCACCTTGCGTGAGGTCTGGGCCGAATTCGTGGAGCCCAAGAGTGCCGGGCGAGAAGAGCAGGCGGGTATCCGTGCCCCATCTTCCACGCTGGTGCGTATGCGGCCCCGCGCCGAGCTGGCGGCAGGCCAGATCATCCGTCGCCGCGATGGGGTGCTGTTCATCATCGAATCTCTCGACCCGGCACGCAGCATGGTCGAGATTGCCGCGCGTCGCCTGCAAGGCGTGGTGGCCGAGTATGAGCCGATGAGTGGTGAGGCCTATCCCATTCAGGCATGGCTGCACCGTCAGAACATCTTCATCGGCCAGGCCAATGAGGCCCGCAACGTGGTCGAGGTGCTGCAGCCGGAGCTGCGCTGGCCGTGGCCGGAACCCGGCGACAGGATTCACATCGCCGGCCTGGCGCTCGAGATCGAAGGCATCGTGGAAGGCAGTGATGACGGCATCAGCGTGCAGCTGTTCACCATCCCTCGCTGACAGGAGGCTACATGGCTCGCAAGCGCGGCCAGAATTCACGGCTGCCCAAGGGCGTGGCCATCGAGGGGCTGACCGAAAGCCTGGCGGAGTTCAAGGCGCTACCCGCGGCCACCCGCCGCGCGATGACCTCGGCCATCAATGAGCAGGCATCCGCGACCCGCAAGCAGCTCATCGATGACATCAGCGCCGATGGCAAGGTCAGGCCGACGGCGGTGCGTTCGCGCATCACGGTCGAGAAGGCCAGCAAGGATAAGCCCAGCGCCAGCCTCACGCTCAGCCGCTCACCGGTGCCATTCAAGTTCTGGCAGTACCGCACCGAGGTGGAGGATGGCACTGGTACCCGCGCCAGTATCTGGATTCGCAAGGGCGGCCAGCGCATGCGGGTCTATGGCTTCGTCAATCCCAAGGGCGGCAGCAAGACACCGCTGGTGCGCTACCGCAAGGGCAGCCAGCGTCGCCTCACCCGTGCCAACGGCTGGACCCTCAAGAACCACTGGAATCATCAGGTGAATGGCGAGCTGCGCAAGCAGGTCGCCTTCGACCTCCAGCAACGCTTCCTCGCTCGCCTGGCCAAGGAGAGAGCTACATGACGCCCATCACCCGCGTGATCGATGCCTTCGTTGCACAACTGGCGGCCATCTCGACGGCCAATGGCCATGCCACCGACATCGCGCATATCGAGACCGAGGCCATCCAGATCAACCTGCGCTCGGAGACCCCGCTACCACTGCTGCATGTCCGTCGCCTGGCCAGCAACGTGGAGGCCCGTGCCGGGCGGGGGACGCGCAAGGAATCGATCAGCCTTCAGATCGAGGCCTACCTCGACCTCAAGACGCATGGGCGTGCCGGTCAGGATGCGCTGCTCAATGATCTTTACAACGCCATCTATCCGGAGAGCCAGGTGCTGCTCGATGGGCTGGCGGTCACCATCACGACTGGTGAAGCCGAACTGGATGATGCGGAGCTGGGCAGCCGCATTCTTCCCATCTATCTGCCCGTGACCATCACCTACACCCGCACGAGGTAACTCATGGCTGACTTCAAAGACACAGGCCTGATCATGTCTGGCGACATCTTCATGGCCGAGGTGGATGCCGACGGCAAGTTCGGCGCCCTGAATGGCCCGATGAACGTGCCGTCCCTGAGCATCACGCCGACCAGCGTGAACCGCATTTCTCGCCCTTCCTTCCAGAAGGACAACTACGGCCAGGCGCTGGATGCCGTCAACCTGCCCAGCGATTCGGCCAGTGTCACCATCCAGTTCGATTCCATGCCGGCCAGCATGCTGGCGGAGACGCTTGGCGGCACGGCAGAGCTTGCCGATGCTGAAGCTGACAGCGTGACCGGTGAGGCGCTGACCCTGACGGAAGGGGCCTGGGCGGCGCTGCCGCATTCCTCGCTGGCCGCGGGCAGTGTCGTGGTCACCAAGGACGCTACCGATGTCACGGCTGACTGCGACATCAACCTGAGTGCCGGCCTCATCAAGGCGCGTACCGCTGCCGCGGCAGGCGATGTCACCGTGGATTACGACACCGAGGCGGTCACCGGCCATCGCGTAATGGGGGATACCGAGATCTCCAAGCCGCGTTACATCCTGGTGGATGGCATCAATCTCGCCACCGGCAAGCGTACCCGGGTCGAGATCTTCCGTGCCGTGTTGTCGGCGGACCAGGCCACCGAGCTGATGGGCACCGAGTTCATCACCGGGCAGCTGTCCGGCTCGCTGGTGGTGCCGCCGGGCAAGGGCGCCGCCTACACCGCCACCATGTACAGCTAACGGGAGCAAGCCATGACCGACAAGACTGCTACGGGCAAGACTGGCACTGAGTCCAAGCCCGGCACTGAGGCAAAGCCCACCGACTCGGTGAGCGTCAAGCTCAGGAAGGCGCACCGCCACGGCGGCAAGGAGTATGCCGCCGGCGACTCCCTCACCCTCGAGGTGCGCCAGCTGGATCGACTGAAGAAGGCGGGCAAGGTCTGAGCCTGCCTGCTGTGAGTTGCACCACCTAGCCCGCCATCTGGCGGGCTTTTTCATGTCCGGAGCACGACACGATGGCCAATCAGAGTGACATTCAGTTGCGCATTCAGGCTGCGGTCGATGGGCTGCAAGACATCGGCAAGCTGATGAGCGAGCTGGACAATCTCGGGCAGGATAGCAGCGAGGCCTCAGCCGAGGTCGAGCGCCTGTCTGAAGAAATGTCGGCCATCGGCCAGCAACAGAAGCTGGTCACCCAGATCAACAAGGTCGCGGCGGTCGTGGATGACGCCGGGACTGCCATGCGCGAAGCCGTGGACAAGGCTGACGGCTTGCAGGCCGCGTATGAGAATTCCGCCAATGGTGCGGACTCGCTGCAGCTGGCGACACAGCGGGCCGCGCAAGAGGCGGACGACGCCAAGGCGGCGCATGTCGCCCAGACTCAGACGCTGACCCAGCTGCAAACCAGCTACAAGGGCGCCCAGACCGCCACCACTGCCGCCCGTCAGGCATGGCGTGATGCCGCACAGCGTGTGCGTGACCTCAAGTCCGAGATCGGCCGGAGCGCCAACGCCACCGACGAGCAGCGCCAGGCATTGTCGCGGGCCAGTGGTGCCGTGGAGCAGGCGAAGGATGCCTACGATGCCCAGGCACAAAGCCTCAGCAGTCTGCGTGATGAGTTGCAGCAGCAGCGTGAAGCGACGGATGAGGCCAAGGAAGAGTGGCAGAACGCCAGTGCCAGTGCGGCCCAGCTGACTGCCGAGCTCAAGCCGGTCGAGCGTGAACTGAAGCAGCAGGAAAAGGCCCTCAACAAAGCCCGCGCGGCAGCCGACAAGGCGACCGCCGGTCATGAGGCTCAGGCCCAGAAGCTCACGCGCCTGCAGCAGGATGCCCACGCCGCGGGTGTGGACATCGACAACCTGGCCGATGAAGAACAGCGCCTGGCCCGCCAATCCCGTGAGCTGGAAGACGACGTGACCTCGCTGGCATCCGGCTTGCGTGAGACCGCCGCGGCCGCCCGCGAATCCGGAGAGGCAGCCGAGCGTAGCGAAAGCCGCTTCAAGAAAGCGGGTGCCTCACTCAAACAGTGGGCTGCCGGTGCTGCCGCCGCCACGGTGGCAGGGGCAGGGCTGGCCGTCGGCTGGGCCACGCGCTACACCGCTCAGCAGGCCGAGATGGCCCAGCAGCTGGATATCACGTCGCGCTCGCTGGGTATCTCCACTCAGGCGCTGCAGGGCTATCAGTACGCCTTTCAGCGTGCCGGTATCGATGCCGACAAGACCGGCAATATCTTCAAGGACACTGCCGACAAGATCGGTGACGCCTACCAGAACGGCGGCGGTGAGGCGCAGGACGCCCTCGATGCTCTTGGAATCAAGGCCGAGGAGCTGATCGAGCTGGCGCCAGACGAGATGATGTTGCGCCTGGCCGATGCCATGAAGGATCTGCCCCAAGCGGCTCAGGTCAACCTGCTGGAATCGCTGGCAGACGATGCCACACGCCTGCAGCCACTGCTTGCCAATAATGCCGCTGAACTCCGAGCTCTGACAGAAGAGGCCAGCGAGGTGGGGATGATCATGTCCCCCGAGCAGATCGCCAATCTGCAAGCGACCGATGCCGCCATCACCCGCCTACAAGGCCGACTACAAGGGTTGAGCAATCGCCTGATGGGCGAGCTGTCACCGGCGGTCAATCAGGTGTCCGCTGACTTCGAGAAGGCTCTGGCGGAAAACCCCGGGCTACTGGACGACCTTGCCACGGCCATCGGGGGTGTGATTCGCACCGGCGGTGAGTGGGCGCGGAGCTTCATAGAGCATCGCGATCAGATCGGCGGTGCCATGCAGTCGATCATTGATACCGGGCAATTCCTCGGTAACTCCCTCACGGCGGTCTTCCGTGGTGTGCAATCTGTTGTCGCGGGGCTGGTCGCTGCGGTCGCGGCAGCTTCCACCTGGGTGCTGGAGTTGACGGCTACTTCGGTCAGGGCGCTGGAGATGGTGGGGCTGGCATCCGAGGCTCAGGTGGCGCAGGCCAAGGCGCGCGCCGTGGCTGCCCGTGCCACCTTGAATGACTTGAACGCGGATGCAGTGCGCTATGCCCAGCAAGCTGCTGACGCCGCAAATGATGCCTTCAACGCCTTCGACAACAGCGATTCAGCCGCGCAGAAAGCCGCCAAGTCTGCTGCCAAGCAGGCCGCTGCCTCTGAGGCTGCGGCCATTGCCGCCAAGAAGCAGGCCGAGGAAGAAGAGAAGACTGCCAAGCAGGCAGCGGATGCGGCCGCCAAACGCCAGAAGGCACTGGAAAACGCTGCCACATCTCTCGGTACCTCGCTGGGCGAGCTGTCCAGTGGTATTGCAGACAGCGAGCAGGAAGCCCTCGATGCCTTCGCCACGCTGGCGGCCAGTGGTGAATTGAGCGCGGCGCAGCTGGCGACGGCCTTCGAGAAGGCGCAGGACAAGATCAAATCTGACAAGGGGATCGCCGCCCTCAAGGATCAGGTCGATGGGCTGGTGAATGACGGCGTGACCGGCGCGGATGCCCTTGCGACCAAGTGGAGGTCTGCCGGTGCCCGCCTGGCCAAGGACATGGGCACCACCCTGGAAGAGATTCGCACCGGTATCACCGAGGCGGAACGCTCGGCCATTGATGCCTTCACCAAGATTGCCTCTACCGGCGAGCTGTCCGCCAAGGAGCTGAGCCGAGCCTATGTCGGTGCCAAGGAGCAGATCAGCTCTGACGAGGGCATCAAGGCTTTCGGCGCGGTTCTCGATGGGCTGGTCAAGGATGGTGTGACCGGGGCTCGCACGCTCAAGGCGCAGTGGATCGAGGCGCAGGAAGCCACGGCCAAGGCAGCCCGGGACACGGGAGACAAGGCGCAGCAGGCCTCTGCCGACACGGCCAAGACGGTAGAGGCCTCTGTCACGCGCAGTGCCCAGACCATTGCCCAGCTGATGAGCAATGCCCTGCACGAGACGGAAGAGCAGATGCGGTCACTCAGTGAGGCCGCCTATCAGGCCTTCGCGGCTGATTGGGGCATCGACACCCAGGCCGAAGGCATCGAGGGCATGCAGGACCGTATTGCCGAGTTGGATCATGAAATCGGTGATCTTCGCGACAACTTCGCCACCCGTCTCGACTCCACCGGCTTCACAGCCTGGATGACGGACCTCGCCACCACGTCACGTCAGACCGAGATCGCCTTCCTCGAGCAGAAGATCGCCGTGGAATCGCTGACCGACCAGATCGAGGCAGGGCGGGCGCCAGCCAGTGCACTCTCGCAGGACATGGATGACCTCTCACGCCGCTTCGACCTGCTCGATGAGTCGGACCTTTCCGGCCTCGAAAGCTCCATCCAGTCGGTGCGCAGTCAGGTCGAGTCGCTGTCAGACAGCGTGAGTGACACCTTGGCCAGTCTGCGCTCGGAGCTCGCCAGCCTGCAGGGCGATAGCGCCCAGGTGGAGGCACTGCGCTATCAGCAGCAACAGGCCGAGCTTCAGGAAGCGCTCAACGCCGCCCGGGCATTGGGCGATTCTCAGACCATCAGCGCGGCACAGGAATCGCTGCGGCTGGCGGAACGCGCCCACGACCTGCGCCTTGAGGATATCCGCGCCCAGTCCGAGCAGGAGAAGCAGCAGGCCTTGGCCGATGAGGCTGAGCGTCAGCGCAACGTGCAGGAGGCCGAGGTCACCCAGCGCGAGAACAACCGTGACGCCCAGAACCGTACCAGCCAGCTCACCCAGTCAGTGCAGGCTCAGCGCCGCGTGGCGGTGGACCTCAACATCGCTGGCCAGCAGGTCACGCTGAACGGAGTGGATGAGAGCGAGGCCGAAGCTTTCCTTGATCGATTGACCCAAGCCTCACGCACGACGGCCCGCCGCTGATGGCGGGCGTTTCATTTCTATTGAGAGAACGCCATGGCGATCACCCTTGAGGGCATTGTTCTGCCCGATGACATCCAGTGGACCGATGAACTGGTGTCCCACAGTGTCGGCCAGGTGCAGACGCCCACGCTGACCGGGGCACTCATCATCGAGGAGTCTGCGCAGGCGGCAGGGCGTCCCATCACCCTCGCCAGTGGCAACGGGGCTTGGGTAACCCGTGCCACCGCGTTGGCCCTCATAGAGCTGGCGGCTACGCCACGGCCAGACGGCACGCCCATGACGCTCATCTGGGGCGATGGTCAAACCTTCGATTGCGTGTTCGATCGTGCCAGTGGTGAGGCGGTCACGGCCACCGAGGTCTATCGCCTCGCCGCTGGCGGCCAGGGTCCGGATCATCCATACCTGCTTAAGATAAAGCTTCTTTCGTATCGCTAGCTTCCCCATACCGTTGCATTGCTTTAAAATGATGGTATGAAATATAATAATATTTAAATAAATGCCATTGAGTGTACAGGGAAAGTAAAGGATATGTATCAGCGCCAAGTTATGATTTGTGACTTCTCCATGTATTCCACGGTGCATGGAATGAAAAATACTAGCGGCGCTACAGCCAAGTTTCCATCGCATATTAGTGTTACTGGTTTTTATGACATTGTGAAGTCTTTGTTTTCTATCAATAATACGAAAACATTGTATCAAAATAAAAGGCGAGAGCTTAGGATACAAGATATCAAGCAATTAGATGCTGGCTTCTGTATGTTAGTAAATTCTACCGTTGCTGATGGCGGGCATCATGTCTCCAGAGATTTCGTAACAGAAAGTAGGAGAGAATTGGATTACGAGGCTACTGAAGGCCCTGAAACTTCATCACATGTCATTTTTTTACCAAATGAAAATGATGATGCGGCAATTATGCTCTTGGAAAAAGGGTCTGGATTTCCAGTGCTAAGAGCAATTTCATTTTTCAATAGCCTCTTGAAAAGAGCTGTGCGGTCAGAACCTGAATCCTTTAAGGAAGATCACCCTCTGAAAGAGGTTGACGTCGATGGTCAACTTAAGAAATCTATATACGTCCCTAAGGTTGATATAACAGGGCATGTAAAGGAGTCTTTTTTTGAAGATATTGAAAATGGCACTGTTAGCAGTATTGAGCTTATATCAGATACACCAAGTATGGCTGGGGTAGATGTTCCAGATGCCTTTAAGTCATGGAGAGTACAAGTAGCAAAAGCTTCTAATCAAGAGCGTTACAAAGATTACCTTCCCGAAGTATTGGGTTTTGGAAGAGATTTCAAAATGGATCGTTTAAGAATCAAGTTCAAAGATTCGACAAATGCCACCCATACTAAAGAAATTGATGTAGATCAGAATGGGACAACACTTGATAATACATATATTTTGACAAAAAATATTGAGTTAACGACTCGGCCTCGTTCTTCATATACAGAAGCAAAGGACGAAACTATTAGGTTGATGTTGGAGTGTTATGAAGATGAAAAGCATTAATGGTATTCTATATCAGCTATCACGACCTATCTCATATGTTTTCATTCGCCATAATGATAAGTATCTTTATGACTGGGCATTACCTACTTTGCTAGCTCTTCTAGTACTGTCGAGCTTAGGATTCTGGGTTGACGATTGGGCGGCTACATTTAGATTGGTAGATGGTATTGCTGACTTTGTACAGTCACTGCCTGGTTTTTTTATAGCGGCATTAGCAGCTATTGCTACCTTTAATCGTGCGGATATAGATAAAACTATGGATGGAAGAGATCCTCCTTCAATTCATACTAGGATCAATAACAATATAATAGATGTTAAATTAACTCGGCGTAGGTTTTTATGCCTTTTATTTTCTTATTTGACTGTGGAAAGTTTCATTATCTCAATACTTGGTATTGCATCAGTAAGCATTGGTTTTTTAGATGAGAGTAATAACTTAGTTCATAGTATATATGTCACTTGGTTGTTTGTATCAGTTTTTGTTTTCTTGTCTTGCCAGATGTTAATTTCGACGCTGCATGGTCTTTACTATTTGGCAGAAAGGGTTCATTACTAACTCTTACAATTACTTTATGACGCCATGAAGCTTAAGCTTCATGGCGTTTTTTTTGAGGAAAGATAATGGCCGACAACACTATCCATAGCGGCGACATCCGCATCCTGCAGTCTGAGCGCATGACCGATAACGCCGATGGCGGTGGCCGGCTGACTGGCCGCCCCGTGACCGATGGCGCGAGCAATGACATCTTTGATGACATCTCTGATCTTGATCGCGCAGCGGGGCGCACCTCTCTGCGCAAGGTGGGTGCCGGCGTACTGACCGACAACACCGCCCAGTATTTCGGCGCGCACGCGATCATTGACCAGGTGCCGGCTGATCCGAATGTCAGCGTGGTGATGTTCGATACCGGCTCGCCATCTGATGAGCGTGCCGAGTCCCGCGATTATGTCGAGAGCTATGTGACCGCCGGCGCGACCTCGCGCATGACGCTGCTGGGCGATCAGCTGGCCGGCCAGCGCAGCATCATCACTTTCCAGATGCCAGAGGCTACGCTGCCCGATCTGGGCGATGTGCTGGCGCTGATGACCGAGCAGGGCGATGCCGCCGGCGAGGTCCAATATGTGCGCATCTCAGAGATCGACCACGAGATCAGAACGTTTGAGTATGAGAACGGCAGCAACGTGCAGACGTTCGAGCGTCGCGTGCTGACGCTGGGGCTATCCACCGCGCTGCGCCAGCGCGTCTATGGCGTGCAGCCCAAGCCTGGCACCCTCAACCCCGATACCGTGATCCGCGAAGGGCAGAGCACCGATGCCGCCCGTTACTATGGCGTCAGCACCCTGACCCAGCCGGCCACCTTCGGGGCCAATAGCGTCACCGTGGCCAGCACCTATGCGCCGCTTGTGCCGGCCACCACCACCGAGCAGGCGGTGACCGATGTGCAGGTGGGCGGCACGGCCACCATCAGTGTCAGCAGCGGTGGCTCGACCTTCGAGGTGGCGCAGATCGCCAGCACCACCCAGATCGCTATCGAGCTGAATAATCGTGGCTTCACCTATGTCAGCCGCCTGGACCCGCTGCCGGCACCTGGTAGCGTGGTGATCGCGTATCGCTCGCTGGGCAAGTGGTATGAGCTGCGCGACGATGACGCCAATGGCGATCTCAGCGGCAGCGGGGCGGGGCGCGTGGACTACGCCACCGGATCTGTCAGCGTGACGCTGGGCGGCCTGCCGGATGTCGGCAGTTCGGTGCTGTTCAGCTGGGGCACGCCGGCCCACTATGAGGACCGCGCCGGCCAGGCCACCATCGACAAACCCTGGATGACGTTCGTGCTCGATCACGCCGGCGTGATGCCTGGCAGCGTTACCGTGCGCTGGATCTCTGGCGGCAGCGAGAAGACGGCCACCGATGATGGCCTGGGGAGCCTCAGCGGCGCAGCCACCGGCCGCGTGGTCTATGGCTATGCCGACGGCAGTGGCGCGCCCCAGCCTGGCGAGGCGTATGTCGAGTTCAATGGCGATGCCTTCCCAGATGCCAGCACCCAGGTCGAGATCGAATATGACTACGGGGCACCGAAAACCGAGCAATTCCTGCCGTCTGCCAACGGGGCCGGCCTGGTCAGCCTCAGCATCAGCGATGCGCCGGTGCGTCCTGGTAGCGTCGCCATCACCTGGTCGGTGGTGCGCACCTGGTCGAGCAGCGAGAGCGAGTCGCGCAGCAGCCCGCGCACCGGCACCTGGGAGACTGTCGAGCAGAATGGCGGCGAGGCCGATGTCACCTACACCATCACCGATGATGGGCAGGGTGGTTTTAGTGGCGGCTGGGAGGGGAGCATTGACTACGCCACCGGCGCGGTGACTTTCGAGGTCGAGAAGATCCGCGAGGTCAGCGAGTGGGATGATGGCGACGCCACGCACCGCGAGTGGGGCAGCAAAGAAAAGCGCGACGTTTTCGAGAATGGTTCGAGCGTCTGGCTGACCAGCCAGCTGGACAGCGCCGCCCCGACCACCCACACCATCACCCAGGATCTCGCCCCGCTCGATGTCGAGCTGATGCCCCTGCTGCAAGATAGCGTCGTGCCTGGCACGCTGTCGTTCATCTTCCGAGGCGATACGTTCATCGACCGCCAGGGCAGTCTCTATCGCAGCGTGACCAGCAACGGGGCCGGCGTTCTCGCGGGCACCATCGACTATGGCACCGGCGATGCCCGCATCACTGACTGGCCGAGCGGCACCAGCGCCACCATCACCGTCAAAACCCTGGTGAGCACCTTCGGCACCTGGACGCTCGATGAGGCGTTTTTCCGCACGCCAGGCTCGCCGCTGCAGGTGGGTGGTCTGCTGATCCAGGCCACGACGCTCGACGGCCGCTCGATTACCGGCCAGGCGGCACTCTCTGGCGAGATCGAGGGTGACGAGATGTCAGGCAGCGTGAGCTTCGAGACGGGGGTGGTGCGCGTGACCTTCGGCAAGCTGGTCAGCAATGACAGCCTGAGCGCTGCCGAGCGCGCCGAATCCTGGTACGACGCCACGGCTGTGGATGACGCCGGCATGATCTGGCGGCCCACCCAGGTGATCCCGAGCACCGCCCGTTTCAATGCCGTCATTCTGACCACGCTGCCGCTCGAGGCTGAGCTGATCGGCATCGACCCTGTGCGCCTGCCTAGCGATGGCCGCGTGCCCATCTATCGCGCCGGCGGCGTGGTGGTGGTGCATCACACCGGCCGCGCCCCGTTCCCGCTGGGGATCGGTGGCGGCACCACGCTGGATGTTGGCCGCTCGCGGCTGGCCAGTCTGGTGGTGGAGGACGCCACCGGCGAGGAGGTGCCGGCCACCCAGTACAGTGCAGACCTCGACGCCGGCACCGTGCAGCTCGCCGCGCCTGACACGGCCACCCACCCCGAACCCTGGTACGCCCTGCACCGTGTCGAGGACATGCTGCTGGTGGGTGACGTGGATCTATCGGGGGCGCTGACGCTCAAGGGCAATCTGAGCCACGACTACCCCGCCGGCGATACGCTGGTCAGCGCCGCGATGGTGGCCGGCGATCTGCAAGCGCGCGTGGCTGACTTCTTCGATCTCTCGAGCTGGGATCGAGACTGGAGCAAAGACGACAACGATGGCGCAGATGGCACCCTGGCCGAGTACAACGTGACCACCTACCCGCCGATCATCACCAATCGCGGGGCCATCACTGAGGACTGGGCGCTGATCTTCACCAGCGCTACCAATTTCCGAATCATTGGCCGCACCGTGGGCGAGATCGGCGTGGGCAATATCAATGAGGACACGTCGCCTACCAACCCGAATCAGGGCGTACCCTATTGGACGCTCAAGGCGGGCGGCTTTGGGGCCGGCTGGGTGAATGGCAACGTGATTCGCTTCTCGACCATCGGCGCGAGCTTCCCCATGTGGCTGGCGCGCGTGATCCTGCAGGGGCCGGCCAGCGGCCAGCAAGACAGCTTTAGGCTGCAGATCCGTGGCAACGCCAACGCCTGACCGCATGCGGCTGGCGCAACCCTCTACCCCTATCCCTCAACCGCCCAGCCACTCGCTGGGCGGCCTTGTTTCTGGAGACGTTCAAGATGGCCGATTTTCCCGTGAAGTGGTTCAGCAGTGACATGGGCGGCAGTCCCGAGAATGGCGACCAATATGGCGCGCTGATCGAGCTGCTAAAAGCCTGCCTGGTGACCGGCTTCAATACCAAGCCTGTCGCCTCGCTGACGTATGACAGCGCCGCCCAGCAAGCCACCGCGAGCGTGGGCAGCGGCCACGGCTATCTCAAATGGCAGGTGATCGCCATCAGCGGCGCAGACCAGGCTGGCTACAATGGCGAGCATCGCGTGACTGCCATCGGCAGCGACTGGGTGCGCTTCGCGCTCGATACCGCACCCGCTGCCACTGAGGCGACCGGCGAGCTGGTCGAGATCAAGACGGCTCCCGTAGGTGGGTGGGAGATCGCAGCAGAGGATGCCGGCAATCATCGTGCAGTGTTCAAGCGTACCAGCGAGCGCGCCACCGAGGTGATGATGATGGTGGAGAATGGCACCTGGGGAGGGCATAGCAGCAACGCCGGCCGTCAGGCGCGCGTCAGCCTCATTGAAGAGATGACCGACATCGACACGTATACCGTGGCCGCGTCACGGCAATGGCCGTATTCCGCAAAGGAGACGACGCGAGACTGGGCATTGTTGGGGGATGGTCTGACGATGTTCTATCTCAACCGCTATGGCGGCCAGGGTAAGCACGGGGTATTCGTCTGGGGTGACATTAAGACGGTGCGCCCAGGCGATGCATATCATTGTGTGGTCGCGGGGCTGCAGGATGGCACATGGTCCTCAACCTCAGACACTTACGAGACTTATAGTGCGCTTCCCTACTTTGGCTCGACTGTTGAGATGAGTATCGCGCGCGCCTGGCATCAGCTGCCTGGTTCGGTGGGCTGGGCGCTGGAGGGTGTCGGGGATCGCATCGGTAGCCTGATCAGCTACCCGAATCCGCAGGACAATGGATTCTATGTGGCGCAGGGCGAGATGCTGGTCATTGAGTCAGGCGGCGTGCGTGGCTCGATGCCAGGGATGCTGCAGCCACTCCATACGGGGGCAGGGTACGACAAGGCAGTGATAGACAATCTGCCCCAGATGGATGGTGTGCCCGTCATGTTTCGCCTGGCGGCCAGTCGCGGGAATGCCGGCAAGGAGACGTTGATGGCGTGGCGTCTGGACCGCTGGCAGGAGGTATAAATGGCACTCACACACCATTACCCGCTAGATGGCGATCTAGTGGATGTTCTGGGCGGCTCTACCGCTCAGCAGGCGCTGGGTGACTGGACGCCGAGCCAGATGCTCGAGGCAGGCAGAGAGCTTGATCTGGCCGTGTCCGGTGCTAGCGCCTCATTCCCGATGGATCTGGTGGCACCTTGGACGCTCGAGGTCTGGATGCTGTCAGCAGGGGGCGGCGCGCGCCTTGACTTGGGAGATAGCGGCATCGCGTTGGAGACCGATGCGGATAGCCTCTGGCTTGTCATATCCGGCGAGCGCGTGCAAGCCCAGGGCTTTTATCCTGGCTACTATCACACCGTGTTTATCACGCATGACGGGGCAAGCATCGGCGTGGCGCTTGATGGGCGAGAAGGTATCGAGAGGCCGGCGGCTGCCATGCCACTCGAAACACTGACCATCTCTCAGGCTCTCGCGGCTGATCTGCGCGTGGTCGATGTTCGCGGGTATGACCAGGCGTTGACCAGGCCCGAGCAAGATCAGGCGGCCATGACCCTTGCGGTGCGCGACTTTCGCTCAAGCTGGGCGATTGGTGGGCTAGGCGGCGAGATCGCGGCGTATGACATGAGCATCGTGGCCGGTGGCAAAGTGGTCGATCAGGTCGGGGGCATTGATGCTGAGATCATCGGTGCGACGCCCACTACTTTGGGCGGCGTGCCGGCCATGGCGTTTGATGGTGAGGCCATGCTGCGAAGTGACAGCAACCCCGCCATGATCAAGACCAAAAACCACACCATTGCCATGCTCTATCGCATGGACGCTATCGGCCACGACGGCTTTTCCAATCTGGTCACGCTGGGCAGCCCTGGTGAGGACGTGGCCAGTAACTACTATTCGTGGCGCGTTGATGTATCTGCTCGCCTCTATACCTTTTACGAGGTGGGGGCAGGGGCCAACAATAACGCTTATCTCAATCACCGGCTGAAACGCGATGGCAAGCCGCATTTTCTTGTACTGCTGGTGGGTGATGGCGTTGTCAGTATTTATGAGGATGGGGTGCTGTCGGATAGCAATGCGGCGTTTGGCAATTCAGACTCTGAGGCCACGAAGGTCGCCATCGGTGCAAACCCTGACACCGGCACTGATGGATTTATTGGCGCAATTGGGGCGTTCACGTCCTATGACCGGCTGCTGACTGAGAGCGAGGTGCTTGCGCTAACGGCCCGTTTCGGCATGCTGGCAGAGGCCAGGGTGCCCAAGCAGTCGATGCGGCCACTCGCGCGCCCCAATCCGCAAGGGTATACCACCGCCGCCGTGCCGGCGCCCAATCCGTCCGCGATTGATAGCAGAGGCATGAGCGATCAGATGGTGGAGGCAACGGCAGGGGAAGACATGTCACACGTTGATCAAGTCGATGGCAGTGGTGCCAATGGCACGCCGACTGGCGGTGTCTCAGATCCGGCGCGCATGGGCGTCATCGCCGGCACCGTGCTGGACATCCAGGCCCAACCCGTCAGCCGGCGGGTGCGGGTGCATGAGCGCGCCACTGGCCGCATCGTGCGCGAGACGTGGAGCGATGCCGAGGGCAAATACCGCTTCACGGACCTAGACCCGCGCCGCGCGTTCTATGTGATGGCCTTCGATCACACCCTGCAGCAAAACGCTGTCGTGTCAGACAATGTGCATTCTGAGGTGGAGGACGCCCCGTGATCAGCTTCTCGACAAGCGTGAAAGATGCGCGCCTGGCGGCCATCGCCGGTGCGATAGATGCCGGCGATTCGCCGGCGTCATTCGTTGTGTACTCCGGCACCCGCCCATCACCTGGTGCTGCCGTCACCGATCAGGTGGCACTGGCCACGCTGGAGGTGCCCCAGCCATTCGCCGCCGATCTCTCTGGTGGCGTCCTGACGGGGGCAGCCTTCGAGGAGGTGATGGCCGATGCTGATGGCGAGGCCACCTGGGCGCGCCTGGTCGATGGCGAGGGTGCCTGGGTGATGGATCTGGATGTCGGCATCGAGGGATCAGGCGCTGACGTGACCATCAGCTCAACGACGATTTATCGAGGGATACTGACGCGGATCAGCCGCATGGTATTCGCTGAGGGCTAGGGGGCACCGTGAGAGAGATCAGGCTGCAGTTTGTCCAGGGTCTTGCGCCCTGGAATGCGCGAGCGCTCGAGCTGCGCCTGGGGGGTGATCCTGGTTTGCTGCTGCTGTTCGCCGGTGACTACGCACCGCCGGCGGGTGGCAATGTCGTGCTTGGCTTTGGCGGTGCCACTGAGGCGGTGGAGCTGCCGCGCGAGCTGGTGCTCGATGCCCAGCTGACGCCGCCATCCCTCGATGCTCGACTCGCCCAGGGTGGAGCCATCGAGATCGCGGCCAGCCTGGTGATGCCGGCCGCCACTGTGCGGGCGCAGCTCGATCTGATCCAGTCGCTAAGTCTGGAGGCGACCACGCCGCCGGTGATGGCAGAGATCCGGCTCGAGCATGGCATCGACATCTCGCTGGTGGCTACGCTGGGCGCGCCGGCGGTGGTCGATGTCGCGCTGACCCGCGAGATCAACGTCTTTCGTGGGCCATCAGATAGTGCCGGTGCCCGTTTCGAGAACGCGGTCCCGCTCGAGGCCCAGGGCAGCACGCGCTGGCAGCAGCCGGCTCGCCCCTATGGGGCCACCGCGTCAGGCTTCGAGCAGGGCGCAACGCTTGCGGCCAGCCAGGGCGGCCAGTGGTCGGCACGGCCCCGCACCGATGCCATCAGTGGCTCGCGGTGGGAGCAGGCCGAGCGCATCCTGGGCACCCTCAGCGGCAGTGCATGGCTGAGCTTGCCCCGCGCGGGCAGATCCTCGCGGCCGGTATGGGAGCAGGGGCAGGGCATCGCCGCTGCTCGCTCGAGCGGCTATCAGCACCCGCCCCGCAATGATGCCCGCCGGCGCTCGCGCTATGAGGAGGCCCGCACCCTCGAGCCGGTGACGATGGATGTGCCCTATCAGCAGGGGCGCACCACCGGCGACGATTGGCGCGTGCCCTGGGAGCAGGCCCGCCGGCCACCGCCTGGCATCGACTTGCCGCCAGATCCGCCTGAGACGCCGGTGCTCGAGCCGGTGGAGGGCACCACCACCCTGCAATTCTGCCACGCCATGCCGAGCGCCCCGTGGGTGCTGCAGTTCGGTCTGACGTGTGAGATACCCACCCCGACCATTCCCGTCAAAAGGCTCTATATCGTGCAAAACTCCGCGCGCCTGGTGCGCCTCTCCGATGGCCTGGAGCTGCCGGCCACCCAGATGACGCTCAGCATCGACGCTGACAGCTGGGCATGGTCATTCTCTGCCGGCCTGGCAGGGCGTGACGCTCAAGCGCTGGTGACTGGCACCGATGGCCAGCCGGTGGAGGTGATGGCCGAGATCAATGGCGAGCAGTGGCGGTGCCTGGTGGATGGCTGGCGACGCTCTGAGAGCTGGCAGAGCCATAGCGTGACCATCAGCGGCCGCTCGCTCGCGGCGTACCTGGGCGCGCCCTACGCCACCGCGCGCAGCTACACCGAGGACAGCCATGCCACTGCCTCGCAGCTCGCCCGTGCTGAGCTGCCAGAGGGCTGGTCACTGGATTGGCGCATGACTGACTGGGTGGTGCCCGCCGGCGCGTGGAGTTATGACAGCCTCGCGCCCATCGACGCCATCTCGCGGATCGCCCAGGCGGCCGGCGGCTATGTGCAGGCCCACCAGCAGGATCAGACCATCATCGTCGCGCCGCGCTTCGAGGCAGCGCCCTGGCGCTGGTCTGAGGCCGAGGTCGATCTGGCGGTGCCGCGCGACATCATCACCCAGCTGGGCAGCGATCAGCAGCCAGGTGATGCTCGCAATGCCGTCTGGCTCCATGGCGACACCGGCGGCATCCAGGCTCAGATCATCCGGCAGGGCACCGCCGGCGATCAGCTGGCACCCACCGTGGTGGATGCCCTGATCACCGATCAGGCACCGGCCCAGTCGCGTGGGATCGCTGAGCTGGCCGCTACCCTACGCCAGAGCACCGAGAGCCTGCAGATGCCCCTGGCGGCTTCTCTGGGCGGCCTGCTGCTGCCTGGCATGATGATCGAGTGCGATGGCTGGCGTGGTGTCTCGCGTGGCGTGAGCGTCAGCGCCAGCCTGCAGGGGCGTGCCCTGAACGTGCGCCAGTCTATCGAGCTGCAGAGATTCCATCTGTGATGGCGTCGTGTGGTATCAGTTCAAGCAAAGGAGGGGGATAGCATGGCCAATCCATATCGCCGCCTGCTGGCGTTGCTGCCGACCACGCCGCGCCAGGTGGGCGAGGTGATCAGCGTCAGCGGCTCGCGCGTTCGCGTGGATCTGGTAGGGGGCGGGGTGCGCACCTGCCAGGGCGATGCCCAGGTGGGTGGCATGGTCTACGTGGAGGGGGACCAGATCACTGGCGTGGCTCCGAGCCTGCCGGTGGTGACAATTGAAGTTTAAGTAATGTTGTTGTATTAGTGTCTGTTGAAATAAAAAATATCATCTTCACAAAGGATTTGGAGAGAGGGTATGCAAGGGACTGTTAAGTGGTTTAGCCTAGACAAAGGCTACGGGTTTATTACTTCTGACGACAAGCAAGATCATTACTTTAATGTGCAGGGCATTCAAGGTAGTGATTTACCGTCAATTGGAGATATAGTTGAGTTTAACTCTGCAAGAGGCCATAAAGGGCCTAGAGCCACTAGCGTTGTTATCATTGAAAAATCAAGACCAAGCGGAAAGGTTAGAGATGATAGAGTGGCATGCCCCGATTGTAAGAAAAAGGTAGTCCCTCGTTTAATTGTATACCGTGGTGAACCAGAAAGGTCAGTTTGCCCTTTCTGTGCGGCTCAAATATCTGATTTTAGATCTACAAGTGCTTTTGGAAGATTTCTAGGGGCCATTGGCTTCTTGCTACTTTTGTTTGTGTTGTTCAACTTAATGCGATGATATAGATCGGATGCAACCGAGATCTAGTAGTAGCTAGAAATGACGTGAGCTAGTAATGATGCTATATCATCGGTAAAGTAATAACTCTTACCGATGATATCAATTCATTAACATAAAATTAACGCTTAATCTTGTTGTCTCGCTTTTTATTTGGCCCTGTAAACATTACTCCTTCCCTGAAGTTATTAAATTCCATGCACATATAATGTAAGCTTTTGTCTAGAAAAGCTTGGTCCAAAATGGGTTGTATCCTTTCAGGGGATAAATGCTCTTTTTCTATCCTATTAAAAGAAAATGGGTTATCCTCTTGGAAGAAGCCATGGTGATCTATGACCAATATTCTTGATAGATTACCCTCGTTATTATAATTGATTACGTACTTAACTCTTTCAGTAAGCACTATCGTGTTGTAAGTAATAGTTCTCTTTTCTATTTCCGTAAATTTTGATCTTGTGTCTTTAAGGGGTTTAGTCTTGCATTTTAATAGACGAGTGCCGGTATTGATATATATTTCTCCACTATCATTTTTTATATTGTCATAAAGGTCGAAGTCTTCTTTGTTGATTGTTAGTTTGCTGTATTGTTTGGGTGATAAGCTCTTAGCATCATAAGGAGCAATAATTTGGGGTGGGTTAAAGGAACACACCTCCAAGAATAATTCATTGTTGAATACGATGTTCACGCTGTATATTGGGATATGGTTATTTTTATTGTTAACAAGGACTAGCTCATGCATGTGAGTAGATTTATAGCTTTCTAAGCGTGTAGAATAAAAGGCATGAACATCAAGCTTCTTTTTTTCGAAAAATAAATATATAGCAGTCACAGCTGCTAAGAAAACAACAGCAGCATTCACAAAGCTTGTGGCCTGAGAGAGATTTTCAAACATGGATCGTACCTTGATATATATTTAGATTTTGTTTTGAGTTGAAGTTGCAGCAGTTCTATACCATTGGGTCAGATTACACTATCTTTGAGATGGTTGTAAGCGGATAATTTTTCAATTTAATAGTAAGAAGGTGGGTGTCTCATACGCGATATATAGTTTATTTCCTAAGCCATGCGCTAGACAATCAAGTTAGGTGATCAGAGGTAGCGGTTCGCGCATTCGCGTGGATCTGGTAGGAGGCGCACCTGCCAGGGCGATGCCCAGGGGGCATGGTCTAGGTGGAGGGAGGGGGCAGGTCACTGGAGTTGGTCGAGCCTGCCGGTAGTGGTGGTCGAGGTGTGAGCTAGCGGAACTATGAGAATGTGAGAAGATCGATTCTCAGAGCCGTGCAGAGATGTCTCAGTCCATAGCTGTGCACCGTGTATGGTGACATGTATGGTAGAGATAGAAATATGACCTGAGGCCAACAATATCGGGGCTATTAGACTCCTGCAGGGGGCGCCAGCAAGCCCACCTTCGGGGCGACGTTGTCTGTCCTGCCTTCTGCGTCATCGCCTTGTCGTCTTCTCTGTACCGTTCGTTGTGTGCTCGGCCCTTGCTCTATGAGCAGCGCTCGTCCTGGCTTCAGGCTTGGATCAAGAGCTGCCGCACTTGATCTTCCTATCCGATACTCGATCACCCATGCCCTGACTCTTGGTCTGGACAACGCATCGTCGTGTCTGTCGATTGTCTTTTCACTCAATCGTATTGTCAGCTAATCGTCTTGCCAGCCAATCGTCCTGCCAGTTCAGCGCTGCGGGGAGGCGCAAGCGCAAGCCCTGCAAGGGAGTCTTTCGACAAACGCAGGGCTTCAGGTGTCAGCGAGAAACTGCGGTCACGGCATCAGTGGGCAGGGACAGAAACTCCTGCATGATGCGGGTATCGCGGAAGCGTTCGATCAGCTCCGGGTCCGAGTCGAGTGCCGGCGGGTTGGCGAGGCCTTCGCGAATCTTGGCTGCCAGCGCCTCGATGGAGTCTTCGGAGATCAGGCGCGCCTGATCATGGATCAAGACATTGCGAATGCCGCCGGGGACATCCGGTGCCACGCACGGCGTGCCACAGCACATGCTCTCCACCAGCACGATGCCGAAGGCCTCACTGCGTGAACTGAGCACGAACAGGCGGGCGTGCTTCATCCACGGATAGGGATTCAGGCGGCTACCGATCAGATGGACCCTGTCGCCGATGCCCAGCTCGCGGATCAGCGCTTCGGTGGCTTCCCGCTTGGGGCCATCGCCGACGATGACGAGGTCTTCCTCGATGCCTGAGGCGAGGTATGCCTTGATCAGCACATCCTGACGCTTGACGTCCGATAGGCGACACACCTGTACCACGTAGGGGCGGGAGGGCAGTTCCACCTCTTCCTCTGCCATGGCGGTGATGGCATCCAGATCACAGACGTTGCCGATGGTCGCGAGTCTCGCCGCCTTGATCCCGTGATGCTCCAGCAGGCTTTCCAGTTGCTGGCGCACATTGTCGGTGTTGCACACGACCTGTTTGCCGCTATACAGGCGGCTCAACAGGAAGCGTTGTCGCCAGCCCTCTTTCAGATCGCCGGGCCATGACACCGCCACCTGCCACAGGCGAGGGTCGCGCCACGACCAGAAGGTCTCGAAGGCGCCCTGACCGCGCGTGATGACCCGATCGAGCGGGCCGTATTCCTTTTCCAGGCGCGCGACGAAATGGCGCAGGTAGTGACCGCCGTAATAACCTCGCCAGACGTATCCTGAACCCTTGATCCACGGAGCCAACAGCAGGCGGGTGAACAGGTCGTAGAACAGGCCGATGCCTGTCTTGCGGAATGCCTTGTCGAAGTCGACCTGATGAAGGTGCACACCGGCATCCGGGACGAGCTCCAGTTCGCCCTTCAATACCAGTACATGGACCTCATGGCCTTCGCGGTGCAAGACATTGGCGAGATTGACGGTATTGCGTTGGATACCGCCGATGTTGAGCTTGCGGACGATTAGCAGGACGCGTTGTTTCATGGCTGAGGTCTATGTCGGAAGTGGAGTCGATGTGCACAAGTCAGTCACGTTGATGCCTTGGCTGCTCAAGTCGATCAAGTGTCGGTCTTTCTCTGCCCCATGACCTCTTTTCTTGCCATGTGCCGTTCCTTGGCCCCTCGATGCAGGCGCCATTCTACGCCGATCCATTTGGCGGAGGAAATGCGTGGCGACGGGCCGTCAGCGGCATCAGTGGGCGGTTCATCCGCACCGAGAAGTGCCTTTGGCGAGTGAGTGAGGCATTATCTGTACCATTGCTTCGTCAGTTCTTTCTCCTTCGCCAAGATATTCTTCATGCCTGAGCCGAAAACCTCGCCCCGCGCTGGCGCTTCTCGCGTTCGCCGTGCCACCGCTGATCGTCATTTCGACGGTCTGGCCGACAAGTTCGAACGTGGTTTCTACGCTACGGAGCGCGGCCGTGTTCGTCTTGCGCTCACCCAGCGCCTGATGGAAGAGCGTTTCTCGCATTTGCCGCCTTCACCGGTATTGGAAATCGGTGCGGGTCTCGGGCAGACAGCCCACTGGTGGCTCACGCGCGGGCATCATCTCACTCTGGTCGAACCCTCTGGTGAGATGCGTGAGCGCGCGGAACGCTTCCTGAGTACTGCCGCGCCGCAAGGCCAGGGGCTGTCCGCTGGTACGACGGCCGATCAATCCTGGGCGGCTCAGGCGGCGTCAGATCCGCAAGTGCCAGGTCACGCCGACGCGTTGTCGAATGATGAGCCGTTCGCTGGGCGACTGGTCTGGGAGGGGCGTGATCTGCAGGGCTTCGCCGCCGAGACTGATCAGCAGTGGCCGGTGGTGGTGTGCCACGCCGTGCTGGAGTGGCTGGTCGATCCTCGGGAGGGGTTTGCCTTGCTCGCGAAGTTGCTGGCACCCGGTGGGGTCATGTCCTTGAGTGTCTTCAATCGCGATGCGTTGGCGTTTTCCAATGTCAGCAAGGGCAATTTCGACAAGGTGCTGGAAGGGCGTCTGGCAGGGTGGGGCACTGGCAAGCGCTTGACGCCCATTTCACCGTTGTGTGATGGCGAGATACGCCAGTGGGCCGCGGAGGCGGGGCTTGAAGTGCGTGAGCTGACCGGGCTGCGTGTCTTCCACGACTATCTGCGTTCACGCGACCCGCTGAGCGAGGCTGACATGCAGAAATTGCTCGCGCTCGAGTGTCAGCACTGGCGCACGCCCCCCTTCGTCTATCTGGGCCGCTATCTGCACTATGAGCTGGTGCGCCCGGCTTGAGGCGCCCCCGCACAACCGCATTGTTTCGATATCCGGCGCTCTCGCCGGTGTCCGTATCTTCCTACCCTGTTGGAGTCTTCATGTCTGCTCAAACCCCCGCCTGTCAGCTGCTTGAGCGTCAGGACAGTGATTTCCGTGATTGGCTGTGGGTCGCCGCACCGCGTGATGACTGGTGGCTGTCATCGGACCGTCAGCGGCGTGTCTGGGGTCATGATACCGGCATCGTGAATGCCGCGCGGGAGGCTGGGCACAGGGTCAGCCATGCGGTGTCATTCGCCGATGCGCGAGCTGACGACACCATCGCGCAAGCCGCGGGCGCCATCGTGTTCTGGCCCAAGGCGCACGCGCTTGGGGAGTGGTGGCTGGTGGCGCTGTGCCATGTGTTGCCGGCGGGTACGCCGATCAAGGTGGTCGGTGAGGTCAACGGTGGCATCAAGCGCGCTGAGCGCATCCTCAAGGCGCTGGGGGTGATGGCGCGCAAGGACGATACAGCTCGCCGTTGTCAGCTTTGGTCATCCGCTACGCGTGAGTTGACGGCCGACCAGGCTGCCAGCAGTGAATCGCCACTGGCAGTGGCTGGACAATGGACAGAAGGCTGGGGCGAATTCGAGGCGCTGGAGATGCGACTGACCAGCCATCCGGGGCTTTATGGCAATGCCAAGCTGGACCCGGGTACCGCGCTGCTGCTGGAGAACCTGCCGACCCGTGGCTACAAGCGTGCGCTGGATATCGGGGCGGGTGACGGCATCATCAGCTGCTGGCTGGCGCGTCACGGTGCGCGCGTGATGGCAGGCGACGTCAGTGCCTTTGCGGTGGAGGCGACCCGTCGCAGCCTGGCGCTCAACGGGCTTGAGGCGGACGTACGCCTGAGTGATGTCTTCGCGGCGTTCGAGGGGGAGCGGTTCGAGGCCATCGTGGCCAATCCGCCGTTCCATCATGAGCGCGATATCGATTACGGACCGGCGGCGCGCCTGATCAGCCAGGCACCGGATCACCTGATGCCCGGCGGGACCCTGACGCTGGTTGCCAATGCCTTCCTGCCGTATCCCGATCTGCTGCAGGCGGCCTTCGGCGAGTTTGAAGTGCTCGCTGAAACGCGCCAGTTCAAGGTCTATCGTGCACGCAAGGCGCGCTGATTCCCTGCGACCTGAGCCTCTGCGGCCTGATTCCCTGCGACCTGATACTCAGCTCGCCGCTTACGCCTCCGGCGACTGATAGCGGATGGCTGTGATGATGTAGGTCGTCTCGCCACCCGGTGCGGCCACTCTCACCTCATCATCCAGCCCCTTACCCAGCAATGCCTGGGCAAGGGGCGCGTCGACGCTGATCCAGCGGCGCGGATTGTCGGTCTCGTCAGGGCCGACGATGCGAATCTCCATCTCCTCTCCCTGCTCGTCCTCCAGCGTCACGAAGGCCGCGAAATAGACGCGATTCGTATCTGCGGGCAGGCGATCGACGACCGTCAGTTCATCCAGGCGCTTTTCCAGATAGGCGATCTTGGCGATGGTCTGATTGAGTGCCTTCTTGTTGTAGGTGTAATCCGCATTCTCGCTGCGATCCCCCATGGCGGCCGCCTCGCCCGTCTTGCGCGATAGCTCCGGGCGCCTCACGCGCCTCAGGTGGTCGGCCAAGCCCTTCATCTTCGCGTGTCCTTGCGGGGTAATCACGTTGCTCTTCTTTTCCTGGCGCGGGTCCGTCTTCGGGTCGCGCCAGCGTGTCATGTTGCGACCTTGCATGGTCTGCTCCGCTGGTTCTGTGGGTAAGGCTCAAGCCGCCGTGTACGATTTCGATAGCGTTGAGACCTGCGACCAAGGGTGATTGGCGGCCGATTCAAACGTTCGTTACAGTCAATATGTGCTCGCCGGAGCACTTCGTGTCACCCATGCTGAATCTGCCAACAATAACGAAAATCAGGGAGCTGTCCATGCCCATGCTGCCATCTTCACACCCGTCTTGCCGTGTCATCTCCCGTTGCTGTCGTGTATTGCTCTCCGGGGGCATGGCGCTGGGCATCACGCTGGTCGGCATGACCGGCGTCCATGCTGCTCCGGGCGACGATGACGTCTTCCCGCTCTCCAAGCGTTGGGCGCAGATCAATTATCAGGTCTCCGGTGATGCTCAGGAGAAGGGCATGGAGGCCTTGGGCAAGGAGGTGCGCGCGCTGGCGGATCAGTATCCGGACAACGCTCACGTGCTGACCTGGGAAGGTATCATCCTGGCCTCATGGGCCAAGGCACGTGGTGGCCTGGGAGCGCTGGACCTGGCCAAGGAAGCCAAGGCCACGCTCGAGAAGGCGATCTCGCTCGACCCCAAGGGTGACAATGCCTCTGCCTATGTGACGCTTGGTGCACTCTATGACAAGGCGCCCGGTTGGCCGGTAGGCTTCGGGGATGATGAAAAGGCGGGAGAAGTGCTGCGCAAGGGGCTTGAGGTCAACCCCACGGGTATGGATACCAATTATTATTACGCCGATTATCTGGCTTCTGAAGGCCGTGATGAGGAAGCGCTCAAGCATGCGCGGCTCGCTCAGGACGGGCCGCCACGTCCCAATCGTGAGCTGGCCGATCAGGAGTTGCAGAAAGAGATCGCCGCACTGATCAAGCGCCTGCAGTGAGTCTCCGTCGCCCGTATCGCTTGCATGGCTGTCAGAGGCGAAGGCTGGCTGGAGCGACCATCATTGCGTCCGGCAAGTGAACGGCAGCGCTGGCGTCAGACGCTGATGTAACACCCCGAATGAATTCCTGTATGACACGGCCCGAGCGGAGATCCCGCTCGGGCCGTGTCGTTTATCGCTCTGTGGATGAGAAGTCGCCCAGATGTCTTCAGGCGGCGCCTTGAATGGCGCTGATGGCCGACTCGGTACGGCGCGGCAAGCAAGTTTGCAGGTGACGGGCTGGCCAGTCTCGCGGCAGGACAGGATAATGCCTGTTCAGCCAAGGAGGATGCATGAGCGAGCAACAAGAGCACGTCGCAGGGCAACAGGCCTTCGCACATGATGATGTCGAACTGGTCGAGGCCAGGGTGTTGCAAGACGGCTTCTTTCGCCTCGAGCAGCGCGAATTCCGCCACCAGCGTTTCAACGGTGGCTGGAGCGATGTGATCCATCGCGAGGTGCATGTCCGTCACGATGCGGTAGGCGTATTGCCCTACGACCCGGTCAACGACCGCGTGGTCTTCGTCGAGCAGATCCGGGCCGGCATGCTGGAAGACGAACGCACGCCCTGGAGCCTGGAGCCGATTGCAGGGCTGGTGGACAAGGATGAGCAGGCCCATGAGGTCGCGCGCCGTGAGGCGGTCGAGGAGGCCGGATGTGAGTTGATGGACCTGATCGAACTGTACCGCTACTACCCGAGCCCCGGCGCCTGTACCGAGGAGGTCACGCTGTTCATCGGTCTGTGTGACAGCAGTGGGCTGGGCGGCGTGCATGGTCTGGCCGAGGAGAATGAAGACATCCGTGTGCATGTGCTCGATTTCCAGGCGGCCCTGACGCTGCTGGAACAAGGTCGGTTGGGCAATGCGATGGCCATCATGGCCATGCAATGGCTGCTGCGTGAACGTGCTTCGTTGCGCGTCATGCATGCCTGAGGCAGTGAAGGCGAAGCTTGGCAATCCCCCGCGTCTCACGCAGGCTTCCTCAACCTGCGCGTCAGAGCTGCTATTCTAGAGGCTTGCTGAAAACCGGCAGCCAGCAACGATCACTGTCTGCGCCAGTGTCCGTATCAGTCTCGGTTCTCGTCTCAGCTTCAGTCCCGAGAGCTGGACTCGATAGCCGAGAGTCGATAGCCGACAGCTGATCGCCGTCAGCCTGAACGCTGGCGCAGTGCTTGATTTATCGCACGTTGCCCACATCTTGCCACGCACGATGGCGGGCGTGCTTTGACAGACAACATGCCAATGTTCTGAGATTCGCAAGGAGATCGCCCATGCAGGTCAAGAAAGCCTATGTGGCTGACCTAAAAGCACTCCATGCCGAGTGCGGGTCCAATTATCTGCGCCTCACGCGTATCCTCGGCAAGGCCGAGGCCGGTGACAGCTTCGCCTTCCCGCTGGCGGGCAACCAGGGCCACTTCGGCACGCTGCTGCTCGAGGTGGTCGAATGCGCGCCCTATACCACCATGGTCACGGTCGCCCAGACCGGCGTGCTGGACCACATCATCGATTCGCCGCGCATGAGCGTGCATCTGTACCACGACGTGCGCATGGCGGAGGTCACCGACTTTCAGCGCCAGCGTCACTTCTCAGGGCGCAATCGTTACCCGAATCCGCGCATGCACCAGCCGGACGAAAAGCTTCAGCTCAATCGCTTTCTCGGCGAATGGCTGACCCATGCCCGCGCCTTCGGGCAGGCGGATGTGCCGGAGTTGCCGTGACGCTCAAGGCTGGCATGGCGCACAGGCGCTGACACCCGATGGATTTCCCGTCTTGATTGACAGAACCGCGATGGCCCGGCCGTCGCGGTTCTGTTCATTTCCCTGCTGCTCGAGAGACCGATGCGACTGATTCAGATAAGTGATTGCCATCTGCGCGCTGACCCTGACGCGCGTTCACGGTTGGGCTTCCCCTGGCGTCAGCTGGAGGCGGTGATGGCGCATGCCTCGCGCCTGCGACCCGATATCCTGCTGGTGACCGGTGATGTCAGCCAGGATGAGAGCCCCGCCTCCTATCGCATGGCGGCAGAGCTGTTCGATGGTCTGGGTTGTCCCTGGTTCTGGTTCGCGGGCAACCACGATCACCCTGAATTCATGCAGGAGCTGCGTCCTTTCCATCACGAGCTGGATCTGGGCGACTGGCGACTGCTGTGTCTGGATTCGCGCGTCACCGGGCAGGCGGGGGGAGAGCTTGGCGAGGAGCAGTTGAGCGAGCTTGCGCAGTCACTGGCGCTTTCCGTCGAGCTGGACCCGCGCCCGATCCTGCTGGCCATGCATCATCATCCGCTGCCTATCGGCTCGGACTGGATGGATGCGCTGGGCCTTGCCGACCGCGATGCGCTGTGGGAAACATTGCGTCCGTACCCGCAGGTGCGGGCCGTGCTGTGTGGCCATATCCACCAGGCTTTCACGCAACTCATGCCGTGTGGGCAGGGCAGTGTGGCCGTCTATGGCGTTCCCTCCACCTCCGATCAGTTCGCTCCGCTGAGCCATGATTTCGCCGTGGATGAGGCGGCGCGCCCCGGCCTGCGCGTGGTGGATCTCGATGGCGAGCATCTCGAGACCTGGGTGGAGCGGGTCGATCCGTGAGCCACGTCCCAAAAGCCACGCCCCGTTAGCCACGGCAAGATATCGAACGTGCTACTGCACGGCCGGTGTGAGCTCGATCGTCATGGACTCGGCAGAATCAAATATTCTCTTTTGATCTTAAAAGATATTTTCTGATTCTTTGACGTTATCAAGGCGGCGCGGGTACCGTAATGGTATCCAGCATGCTCCGTGGGACGAGAGAGTGAGTCTCTCCTGGCTCGTCACGACCTTCGGGCATGCCCTGTCTGTCACGGGCCGCCTTTCGGGGCGACTCCCAGCGCTCATGAGGTTGCCGCACGCGATGCTTACCCCCGAACGTCAGACCCACCTCAAGCAGCTCGAGGCCGAGTCCATCCACATCATCCGTGAAGTGGCGGCCGAGTTCTCCAATCCGGTCATGCTCTACTCCATCGGCAAGGACTCTGCTGTCATGCTGCATCTGGCGCGCAAGGCCTTCGCGCCGGGCGTGCCGCCGTTCCCGCTGATGCACGTCAACACCACCTGGAAGTTCAAGGAAATGATCAAGTTCCGCGACGAGATGGCCGCGGAAGTGGGCATGGAGCTGATCGAGCACATCAACCAGGAAGGCGTCGCGGCGGGCATCAACCCGTTTGATCACGGTAGCGCAAAGTACACCGACATCATGAAGACCGCCGGCCTCAAGCAGGCGCTCGACAAGCACGGCTTCGATGCGGCCTTCGGCGGTGCACGTCGTGACGAGGAAGCCTCGCGGGCCAAGGAGCGCGTCTACTCCTTCCGTGATCAGTACCACCGCTGGGACCCCAAGAATCAGCGTCCGGAGTTGTGGAACATCTACAACTCCAAGATCAACAAGGGCGAGTCCATCCGCGTCTTCCCGCTCTCCAACTGGACCGAGCTGGACATCTGGCAGTACATCTATCTCGAGTCCATCAAGATCGTGCCGCTGTACTACTCCGCCGTGCGTCCGGTGGTGAAGCGTGATGGCCTCGACATCATGGTCGACGACGACCGTCTGCCGCTCAAGGAAGGCGAAGTGCCGGAGATGAAGTCCGTGCGCTTCCGGACCCTGGGCTGCTACCCGCTGACCGGCGCCGTGGAATCCACCGCCGCGACCCTGCCGGAAATCATCCAGGAAATGCTGCTGACGCGTACCAGCGAGCGCTCCGGGCGTGCCATCGATCATGACCAGGCGGGCTCCATGGAGAAGAAGAAGCGCGAAGGGTATTTCTAGGAATCGGTTTCAAGCGCCATTTGCGCGCTGATTCCCCCAGCGACGCTTTGCGGCGCTGAATGACCAGAACGACCATTTCGCCTGATGAGCAGGCTCGCAGCCTCACGAGACACTGGCTCGCCACCTCATCAGGCCCATGACAGCGGCAAGGAGAAGAGTGTGTCCCACGCGTCAGACAAGATTTCCGCGGATATCGAAGCCTACCTGCAAGAACACGAGCGCAAGGATCTGCTGCGCTTCATCACCTGCGGTAGCGTCGATGATGGCAAGTCGACCCTGATCGGTCGTCTGCTGTTCGACTCCAAGCTGATCTATGAAGACCAGCTGGCCTCCATCACTCAGGCCTCCAAGACCAGCGGCACCACCGGTGACGAGGTCGATCTGGCCCTGCTGGTCGATGGCCTGCAGTCCGAGCGTGAGCAGGGCATCACCATCGATGTCGCCTATCGCTTCTTCTCGACCGACAAGCGCAAGTTCATCATCGCCGACACTCCGGGGCATGAGCAGTACACCCGCAACATGGCCACCGGTGCCTCGTCCGCGAGCCTGGCGATCATCCTGATCGACGCGCGCTACGGCGTGCAGACCCAGACCCGTCGTCACAGCTTCATCGCCGACCTGCTGGGCATCCAGCACCTGGTGATCGCGGTCAACAAGATGGATCTGGTCGATTACTCCGAATCGCGCTTCAACGAGATCGTCGCCGAGTATCAGGAATTCGCCAACAAGTTGAATGCGCCGGATATCCGCTTCGTGCCGATGTCGGCGCTCAAGGGTGACAACGTCGTCAATCGCAGCCCGTCACTGGACTGGTACACCGTCGATGGCGTTGCGGGCCCGTCACTGCTGGAAGTGCTGGAAACCGTCGAACTGACCCACGACCAGAACCTCAGCGATCTGCGCTTCCCGGTGCAGTACGTCAATCGTCCCAACCTCGATTTTCGCGGTTACTGCGGCACCCTGGCGGCCGGTGTCGTGCGTCCGGGTGACAGCGTCAAGGTGCTGCCGTCCGGCAAGACCTCGACCATCGAGCGCATCGTCACCTTCGATGGTGATCTCGAGATTGCCTATCCGGGTCAGGCCATCACCCTGACGCTCGACGACGAGATCGACATCTCGCGTGGCGACTGGCTGGTGGCGGCGGATGCCGAACTGCCGCTTTCCAATGCGCTGGAAGCGGATGTCGTCTGGATGCACGAGAAGCCGCTGCAGCCGGGCCGCCAGTACGATATCAAGCTGGCGACCCGCGACCTGACCGGTCAGGTCAGCGCCATCGACTACCTCTACGACGTCAACACGCTGGAGCATCACGAGGGTGACAGCCTGGCGCTGAACGCCATCGGTCGGGTGCAGCTCGAGCTGACCCAGGCGGTACCGGTGGACGACTACCGCTCAAGCCCGGGGACCGGCAGCTTCATCGTCATCGATCGTCTGAGCAACGTGACCGTCGGCGCGGGCATGATTCGCGGCGTGGGTCGCTCCGGCACCCAGGCTACTACCCAGCAGACCGACTGGGCCGCGTTTGAAGCCGACCTCAACGCGCTGGTGCGCAAGCATTTCCCGCACTGGGAAGCCCGCGATGTGCGAGAGCTGCTCGGCCGCACCAACTGATTCCGTTCTGTAGCGACAGCAGGATGGAAGTCAGCGAAATACCAACAACAACGCTGGACACGCAATAACAACACGGCCTGCTGGAATGAAGCCGGAGAATGCAAAAGCCCCCATGGCCGCAAGGCGATGGGGGCTTTTTGCATGGTGCGGCTCACACCTGGCGCATCAGGCGACAGCAGTGTCGATGGCGAGCGGGGCGGAGGGGCCGAAGTGCTCGTGGTGACACTGGGCGAGCGGTACGCCGATACGGTTGAGGTGCTGGATCATGCTCTGCATGAAGCCATGCGGGCCGATCACGAAGGCCTGCAGCGACTCGGCGCTGGCACCGGTCACGGAGATCTGCTGTGCCAGCCAGTCGCGTTCGATGATGCCCAGGTGCGCATGGGGCGGCAGAGTGTCAGCCTTCTCGTAGCAGACCTGATAATGCAGCTGCTCGGGATATTGCGCGACCAGTGATTGCAGCGTGGTGTCGAAGGCATGCACCTCGGGATTGCGCGCCGCATGCAGGTAGATCACCTGGCGGCCCGCCGCCAGCGCCGCCGTCAGCAGCGGCAGCATCGGCGTCTGACCGACTCCGGCCGACAGCAACAGCACCGGGGTATCGACGTTCTGCGGGGTAGCATGCTCGAAGGTCAGCTCGCCGGCCGGCGGCAGCAGGTCGATCTCGTCACCTGCCTTCAGCGCATGCAGGTACTGGCTGGATTGGCCGTGGGCCTCACGCTTGACCGAGATACGGCAGAAGCGCTCGTCCGGCGCGTGGGACAGACTGTAATGGCGATGGATCACGCCCTGGGGTGTCGTCAGGCGCATGCCGATGTACTGACCCGGCAGGAAGGAGAACATCGGGCCTTCCACCGGCGCCAGGTACAGCGAGCGAATCTCGTGGCTTTCGTTCTGCGTGCGCACGATGCGGAAGCGGCGCAGCCCCTGCCAGCCACCGCGGGTAGCGGCGAAGCTGTCGTAGCGGCCCTGCTCCGCGGCGATCAGCACAGCGGCCAGTTCCCCGTAGAGGGCGCCCCAGGCATCGGCGATCTCCGGCGTGACGGCGTCCCCCAGCACCTCACCGATGGCGGCCATCAGGCATTCGCCGACGATGGGGTAGTGTTCCGGCAGGATATTGAGCGAGACATGCTTGCTGACCACGGGCGCCAGCAGGTGGTCCACCGCCTCACGCGAGTGGCGTGCGCCGACATAGGCGAGCACGGCGCCGGCCAGCGCACGGGCCTGGCCGCCGCTGGCCTGGTGGGTCTGGTTGAACAGCGGCTTCACCTCGGGATAGCGCTCGAACATCAGCGGATAGAAGCGCGCCGTGATGGCATTGAGGTGCTCGGCGACGACGGGAGCGGTGGCGGCGATCAGGTCTTCCTGGGCGTTGGTCAGCATGACGATACCTCTGATTGATGTCCTCCTGTCCATGGCAAGGGACGTGCCAACTATCGAGGCCAGTCGTCATGCACTCTGGAGGCATGTGATGTCAAAATGACATGGCCATGCGGCGTGTTTCAATGACATCAAGCGTGTCATGATGACATCAATTTCAGCCCTCTCTCTCCCGATACCCGCAAGGATGACCGCATGCCCGATGCCCAGTTGCCCCTGAACGATACGCCGGTCGCGGCCGTGAATGCCTGGCTCGCCGCCTGGTTGTCCCGCGAGGAGGGCGGCGAGCGGCGCGCGCTGCCATGGACGCGTCTGCTGGCCGCGATCATGCAGCAGCTGCCCGGTGAGGCGGCGACCCTGATGCGCTATCTGCCCGAGAGTGACGAGCTGTTGCCACTGGCCACCTACGGCCTGCCTGCCGAGGTGCGCGGGCGACGCTTCGCGCTGGCGGAGCATCCGCGGCTCAAGGCGATTGCCGAGCACACGGGAGTGCATCGTTTCGCATTGGACAGCGATTTGCCGGACCCCTTCGATGGCCTGCTGGGGGACGTGCATGGGCCGGATCTGCTGGTGCATGACTGCGCCGGTATCGCGTTGCGCGAGGGCGATACCCTGCTGGGAGTGATGACCTTCGACGCGCTGACGCCGGGGGTGCTGGCCCCGCTGGAATCGCTGTGCGCCTTTGCGAGCACCGACGAGCTGACACTGCCGCTTAAGGAGTTGCAGGCCTGGTTGTCACTCCCCGCGCATTGTCTGTCGCTGTCACTGCGACAGGAGTGGGTCGCGGGGGCCTCGGCGGGCAGGTCAGGGCTTTCGGCTTCCATAGGCGTGCCACCGACAGGCATGGCATCACAGGGCGCCATGGTCTGCCCGCAGCGTGGCCCGGCGATGGCCAGGCTCGAGGCGCAGCTGGAGGCGGTTGCCGATACCGAGATGACGGTGCTGGTGCAGGGCGAGACCGGCGTGGGCAAGGAAGGCGTGGTCCAGCGGCTGCACGACGCTTCCCGGCGGGCTACGCGGCCGCTGGTGCGCATCAACTGCGCCGCCTTGTCGCCGGACCTGGTCGAGAGTGCGCTGTTCGGTCATCGGCGAGGGGCCTTCTCGGGCGCGACCCATGATCACCGTGGCCATTTCGTGATGGCAGATGGCGGCACCCTGCTGCTGGATGAGATCGGCGAGCTGCCACTGGCGCTGCAAGCCAAGCTGCTGCGGGTGTTGCAGGAAGGCGAGCTGCAGCCGCTGGGCAGCGATCACGTGGTCAGGGTCGATGTGCGCGTCATCGCGGCCACCAATCGCGATCTCGAGGCGGAGGTCGCCGCTGGGCACTTCCGTGAAGACCTCTATCACCGTCTGAGCGTCTATCCGCTCAGGGTGCCGCCGCTGCGTGAGCGCGGGCGTGCGGATCTGCTGGCGCTGGCCGGCACCTTCCTTGAACACAATCGCACGCGCCTCGGGCTGGGCAATCTGCGCCTGACACCGGCGGCGGAGCGCCTGCTGTGCGACTACCCCTGGCCTGGCAATGTGCGTGAGCTGGAGCATTGCATCAGCCGCGCCGCACTGCATGCCCGGCTCGCGCATGGCGCCCACTCGACTCGTCTGCGCGCCGATGGTCGCCAGCTGGTGGTGATCACGCCGGAACTGCTGGGGCTGGAGGCGAGTGCCAAGGTGGCGCACGAGCAGGCCGGTGGCATTGTCCTCCACGCCGCACAGGAGGGGCATGGCACGATTCAGTCGGGGAGAGCGAACCCGGCACAGCGTCATGTCCTGCAGGACATCGATGAAGCGCTGGGACTGCGCGATGCCACCGAGGCGTTTCAGCGCGAGCACATCTCGCGAGTCTGGCTGGCGAGTGATCGCAACTGGGCGGAGGCGGCGCGCAGGCTCAAGGTCGATCGCGGCAACCTGTACCGGCAGGCGCAGCGTCTGGGCATCGTGTGACGCGAGAGACGAAGACGGCGGTGCTCGATGAGTGCCACCGTCGTGTGTCGTCTGCCTTGGCGCAGACACTGCTGGGGGAGAAGGTGCTGCGCAGTTCAGGCGCGAGTGGCGATCAGCACCGCACGCCGCGGCGCCGGATGGCCTTCGCGGGTCAGGCTCGGGTCAGCGGGATCGAGGAAGTCGCTCAGCGAGTGATAGGTCATCCAGTCGGTGGCGCGCTGCTCATCGAGTGTCGTCACCGCTTCATCGACGATGCGTACGTCCTTGAAGCCGGCGCGCTCGCACCAGTGGGCCAGCGCCTGGGAGGAGGGCAGGAAGTAGACGTTGGGCATCGCGGCATAACGTTCGCCGGGCATCAGCACCGTCGTCACGTCACCTTCCACCACCAGGGTTTCCAGCACCAGCTCGCCGCCGGGACGCAGGGTGTCACGCAGCTGGAAGAGGTGGTCCATCGGCGAGGGACGATGATAGAGCACGCCCATCGAGAAGACGGAATCGAAGGCTCCCATCTTCGCCGGCACATCCTCGATGCCCACCGGCAGGAAGTGCAGGTTGCGGCCCTGGGGGTGATCCGCGCCGATGAAGTGGCGTACGGCATGGAACTGGCAGTAGAAGCGCGGCGAAGGGTCGATCACCAGCGTGAAGGCCGCGCCTGCACCGACCATGCGCCAGCCGTGGTAGCCATTGCCGCCGCCGACATCCAGCACGCGGCGATGGGTGAGATCCGACAGGTGCGGCGCGAGACGCTGCCACTTCCAGTCGGAGCGCCATTCGGTGTCGATATGGATCTCGTCGAGCTGATAGGGGCCCTTGCGCCACGGCATCATGGCGCGCAGCAGATTCTCGCTCTGGCGTAGCTGGCCGCTAGTCAGGCCAGTCGGAAAGAGTGCACCGACCCGGTCGGCATCCAGCTGCACCTCGCGCTCGTCAGGTAGCGTCGGCAGCTTCTCCAGTGCCCCATGCCAGGCCTTCAGGTCAGCATGGCGCTTGCGGTCCAGACCCTTGGCCAGTTGCTCGGGCAGGGCGCCCAGCCAGCGGGCGAAGCCGTCACCGACGGCGCCTGGCTCACAGGCAAGCTCGGTGACGGCGCGGTAAAGATCACGATCGTAGGGGGAAATGCTCATGCGCTGGGTCGGGTCCGTGCAGGCGTAGCGGTCATTCGGCAGCTTTGAAGGCGACCATCGAGGCAAAGTTCAGGTATTGCAGCCAGGTGTGGCTGCGCGCGAAGCCGGCGCGCGACAGGCGAGCATGATGCGTGTCGAGGCTGTCGGGCTTCATCACGTCCTCAAGGGCCTCGCGTTTCTGGGAGATTTCCAGATCGGAGTAGCCATTGGCACGCTTGAAGTCATGATACCGTTCGATCAGCCAGGCATTCTCGATCGGGTCATCGCTGATGATCTTCTCGGACAGGATCAGCACGCCACCGGGCTCCAGTGCCGCGAACAGCTTGTCGATCACGGCATCACGATCTTCTGGCGGCAGGAACTGCAGCGTGAAGTTGACCACGATCATGCCGGCTGGCTGGTAGTCGAGGGTGCGGATGTCAGCCTGGCTGACCGTGATGCGATGCGCCGGGAAGGCGTCGGCCAGCTCACGACTGGCGCGCTCGACCATCGGTGCCGACAGGTCGACGGCTTCGATCTCGATATCCTCGGGCGCCATCTCGCGGGCCAGCGCCATGCTGGCAGCACCGAGTGAGCAGCCCAGGTCATAGACCCGCGCCCCGGGGCGCAGGTGAGCGCGGGCCATCAGGCCCAGCATGGCGATGATCTGACCGTACCCCGGCACCGAGCGGCGCAGCATGTCCGGAAAGCAGCTGACGACCTGCTCGTCGAAGGAGAAGCTGGCGACACGGTCAAGGGGTGTCGTAAATATCGCGTCACGGTAAGATGCATCACTCATGGATCAAGGCTTCATCGGGCAGTGGGCCAGGGCGACATGCCTGTGGCCGAGGACCGGCCGAGCAGAGCGCCCCGCCGGGCCCGCCATTCTACGCATTCGGCGCCCGTGACGCACCCGTCACGGCTGGCGGGTGAGGCCTCCATCAATCGATTTCAGGCCGGGCCATGCAGGGCCGGTCATTACACTTCAAGGAGAGAGGTGGCCATGTCCACTCAATCAGCGGCACGTTCTGCGCGTCGTAATACCCAGGCCTGGCAGGCTCTCGCGCGCCATCATGAAGAGCAGATGGCCGATGTGCATCTGAAGGACCTGTTCGCCGAGGATGCGGCGCAAGGGCGTGACCGAGTGGCGACCTTCACACGCTCTGCCGCTGGACTGCGTCTGGATCTCTCCAAGCAGCGTCTCAAGGGCGAGACCCTGGAGCTGCTGCTGGATCTGGCGCGCGAAACCGGCGTCGAGCAGGGCATCAAGCGCCTGCTGGCCGGCGAGCATGTCAATCGCTCCGAAGACCGTCCGGCGCTGCACGCCGCGCTGCGTCTGCCGCGCTCCGCCAGCCTCGAGGTGGACGGCGAGGACATCGTGCCGGCCATCCACGAGAGCCTCGAGCACCTGGCCGAGATGGTCGACACCTTCCACAGTGGCCAGTGGCGTGGCGCTACCGGCAAGCCGATCACCGATGTGGTCAACCTCGGGGTCGGTGGCTCGGACCTCGGCCCATTGATGGTCTCCAGCGCCCTGAGTGATTGCCGCCCCAAGGACATCCACGAGATCGGCGTGCACTTCGCCTCGACCATGGATGGCTCCCAGCTGGCGGATTATCTGGAATCCTTCAGCCCGGAAACCACGCTGTTCATCCTGTCCTCCAAGTCATTCTCGACCATCGACACGCTGTCCAATGCCCGCACCGCGCGCGACTGGCTCAAATCACGCCTCGACCCGGAAGGGCGCCTGGAAGCGCTGATCAACCGTCAGCACTTCATCGGCGCTTCCGCCAAGCCGGAGAAGATGACCGAGTGGGGCATCGCGCCGGAACATCAGCTGCTGTTCTGGGATTGGGTCGGCGGCCGCTATTCGCTGTGGGGCACCATCGGTCTGCCCATCGCGCTCAATGTCGGCATGGACAACTTCCGTCGCCTGCTGGCCGGGGCGCATGAGCTGGATGAGCACTTCCGCACCGCGCCGCTGGAAGACAACCTGCCGGTGCTGCTGGCGCTGGCGGGTATCTGGAACAACAACTTCCTCGATATCCGCGCCCACTCCATCCTGCCCTACGACGGTCGCCTGGAATACTTCGCCAGCTACCTCGAGCAGCTGGAGATGGAATCCAACGGCAAGTCAGTGACCAACGATGGCGAGATGATCGACTACTCCACCTGTCCGGTGCTGTGGGGCCAGCTGGGACCGAACGCCCAGCACGCTTTCTATCAGCTGCTGCACCAGGGCACCCAGGCGGTCGAATGTGACTTCATCGCGCCGATGTGCCGTTATGACCATGTCGAGGACGCCGAGACACGCGCTCACCTCAAGGCGCAGCACCGCCTGACGCTGGCCAACTGCTTCGCCCAGTCACGTGTGCTGATGCTGGGTGATGACGCCATCCCCGGTGATGAGGCGCAGCCGAACCACAAGCGCTACCGTGGCAATCAGCCGTCGACCACGCTGCTGCTGGAAACACTGACACCGGAAACGCTGGGTGCGTTGATTGCGCTCTACGAGCAGAAGGTCTTCGTACAGGCCACCATCTGGGATATCAACCCGTTCGATCAGTGGGGCGTGGAGCTGGGCAAGCAGATTGCCACCGCCACCGAAGCGACCATGACCAGCGGCGAAGGCTTCGAGACGCTGGACGCCTCCAGCCGTGCGCTGATCGAAGCGGTGTGGGCAGCCCAGAATCAGGACCCGCGTTGAGCCCACGGCGGATGTAAGCAAGGGTGTGAGTGAGAGAGTGTGTGAGGGCATGCTGCCATGCCAAGCAAGACGAGCGGCGGCGTCAGTCGTCGCTCTCTGTTGATTTATACAGTATTCTCGCTATCCTATAAGCGAATCAATCGTTTACACTAGACAGTACGACGCGGACCGTCGAAAACCCCGCCTCCAGCGCATGAATGCTCGAGAGATGCCCTGCCATCTTGAGGCGTGGGAGGGGAGGTGTCGCGGTCTCACGTGTTGTCGGGAGTGCTGATGGCCAATTCCCCCTTTCCGTCAGATACGGCAGCGATGCACGCCACCGCGCCCGTCAAGGGTCTGCTGTACTTGCACGGCTTCAATTCGGCCAGTTGTTCGCCCAAGGCGCGCTTGATGCAGCGCGCGGCAGAGCAGTTCGGCCTGCCGTGCGTGATGCCGGACATCCCCCCGGAACCCGGCGCGGGTCAGGCGGCGGTCAACGCGGCCTATCTCACGTTGTGTGAGCGCCTGGCGCTGGATCCTGCAGACCCCGCCTGCGATGACGCCATCATGGTGATCGGCAGTTCCATGGGCGGCTTTCTGGCCACCTGGCTGGTCGCGCGTGAGGCTGCACGTCTCGAGGGGCCGGCGGGCCCTTCCCAGAGCGTCTGGCGTCAGGGACCGCGCAGTGTGCTGATCAATCCGGCAGTGCGTCCCGCGCGACTGGTCTGCGAATGGCTCGGCTCGGTGCATGCCAATCCCTATACCGGCGTGACGTTCACCGTCACCGAGGATTTCGGGCCCGGATTGCTCGCATTGGAAGCGGAGCCGGTCACGGCGCAGCGCACCCTGGTGCTGTTGGCGACGGCCGATGAGACATTGGATGTCAATGATGCCGCAGGACTCTATCAGGGAAGTCGCTTGATCATCACGCCGGGTGGCGATCACGGCTTTGCGCAGCTGGCGGAATATCTGCCGGCGATCATGGCGCATGGCGGGCACCGACTGGCCCCCGCCACCGCAGCGGCGATGCATGTCGCGCCGGACTAGCAGGTCACATGCGTGGTGCTTTCTGCCATGACACACCATGACCTGGCTGGACACGGCATCTCTTGGCACGGCATCTCTTGGCACGACATGGATTGGCACGACATGGCAGGGCGATTGATGCTGAACGCCAGACGCCGGTCTCTCATTTTTCAGGAATCCGTTGTCCGTCTCGCGCACGTGAAATGGCGAGTCGGATGGCGGACGTCAACACCAAGGACACAAGGCTGCGATGAGTCAGTACAGCGCCAGTTCCATTGAGGTCCTCTCCGGCCTCGAACCGGTCCGCAAGCGGCCCGGCATGTATACCGACACTTCTCGGCCCAACCATCTGGCGCAGGAAGTCATCGACAACTCCGTCGATGAGGCGCTGGCGGGGCACGCGAAGGAAATCCGCGTGCGCCTGCTCGAGAATGGCGGTATCGAGGTCGGCGATGACGGTCGTGGCATGCCCACCGACATCCACCCCGAGCATGGCGTGACCGGCATTGAGCTGATCCTCACCAAGCTGCACGCGGGGGGCAAGTTCTCCCAGGACAGCTATCGCTTCTCCGGCGGTCTGCACGGCGTGGGCGTCTCGGTGGTCAATGCGCTGTCGACACGTCTGGAAGTGGAAGTGTGCCGCGATGGCCTGCGTCAGCGCATCGCCTTCGAGAATGGCGAGAAGGCCGAGGAGCTGACCCAGATCGGCACCGTCGGCAAGCGCAATACCGGCACCCTGGTACGCTTCTGGCCGGACGAGAGCTACTTCGATAGCCCGCGTCTGGCGATGCCGCGCCTGCGCCACCTGCTGCGTGCCAAGGCCGTGCTGTGTCCGGGGCTCAAGGTCGTGCTCATCGAGACCGATGGCAGCGAGACGACCTGGCACTACGAGGATGGCCTGCGCGATTACCTGCTCGGCGCCACCGATGGCTTCGAACGCCTGCCGGAATCGCCCTTCGTCGGCCACTTCGAGGACGAGGAGCACGGCGTCGACTGGGCGATCCAGTGGCTGCCGGAAGGCGGCGAGCTGGTGCAGGAACCCTACGTCAACCTGATCCCCACGCCGCTGGGGGGCACCCACGTCAATGGCCTGCGCTCCGGTCTGCTCGAGGCGCTCAAGGAGTTCTGCGACTACCGCAGCCTGCTGCCGCGTGGTGTCAAGCTGAGTGCGGATGACCTGTGGGAGCGCGCCGCCTTCGTGCTGTCGGTGAAGATGCTCGATCCGCAGTTCGCCGGCCAGACCAAGGAGCGCCTGTCCTCACGCAGCGTCGCCGCTTTCGTCTCCGGCGTGGTCAAGGACGCCTTCTCGCTGTGGCTCAACCACCATGTCGATCAGGCTGAAGCGCTGGCGGAACTGGTGATCTCGGCGGCCCAACGTCGTCTGAAGAGCGCCAAGAAGGTCGCGCGCAAGAAGGTCACCTCCGGGCCTGCGCTGCCGGGCAAGCTCTCGGACTGCTCAAGCTCCGACCCTGCCGACAGCGAACTGTTTCTGGTCGAGGGTGACTCCGCCGGCGGCAGCGCCAAGCAGGGCCGCAACCGCGAGACCCAGGCGATCCTGCCGCTGCGTGGCAAGATCCTCAATACCTGGGAAGTCGAGTCGCATGACATCTACTCCTCCCAGGAAGTCCACGACATCGCGGTCGCCATCGGCCTGGACCCGGGCTCGGATGACCTCACCAAGCTGCGCTATCACAAGGTCTGCATCCTGGCGGATGCCGACTCCGATGGTCTGCACATCGCCACGCTGCTGTGCGCGCTGTTCGTGCGTCATTTCCCGGCGCTGGTGGATGCCGGGCGCGTCTTCGTCGCCATGCCGCCGCTGTACCGCATCGACCTGGGCAAGGAAGTGCATTACGCCCTGGACGAGAGCGAGAAGGCACACATCCTCAAGCAGCTCGAGAGCAAACGTGGCACGCCCAACGTGCAGCGCTTCAAGGGTCTGGGTGAGATGAATCCGCTGCAGCTGCGCGAGACCACCATGGCGCCGGACACCCGCCGCCTGGTGCAGCTGACGCGCAGTGCGGATGACGGCACCCACGAGATGCTCGACATGCTGCTGGCCAAGAAGCGCGCCAGTGATCGCAAGAGCTGGCTCGAGGACTACGGCAACATGGCCGACATCGAGGTCTGATCATCGGTTGAGCTTTCACGGCCAGTTGAACTTCGAAAGCAGCTGAACTTCGAAAGCCAGACAAGCTGCGCGACAGCATTCTTTCGGGAGCGCCACAGTCAGGCGCTCCCCGGTTTTACGCTCGTAATCAAGGTCAAGCGCCCATGAGCATGGATATCCAGGTCGCGGAGGGTGACGTCGAACGTCTGGCCCTGCGTGACTACACCGAAAAGGCGTACCTCGACTACTCGATGTACGTGATTCTCGACCGCGCCCTGCCGCATGTCGGCGATGGCATGAAGCCGGTGCAGCGCCGCATCGTCTACGCCATGCGCGAACTGTCCCTGACGGCCAACGCCAAGTACAAGAAGTCGGCGCGTACCGTCGGCGATGTGCTGGGCAAGTTCCACCCCCACGGCGACAGCGCCTGTTACGAGGCGATGGTGCTGATGGCGCAGCCGTTCAGCTATCGCTATCCGCTGGTGGATGGCCAGGGCAACTGGGGTAGCCAGGATGACCCCAAGTCCTTCGCGGCCATGCGTTACACCGAATCGCGGCTGTCGAAGTACTCCGAGGTGCTGCTGTCCGAGCTCTCCCAGGGCACCGTCGACTGGGTGCCCAATTTCGATGGCACCATGAACGAGCCCAAGGTGCTGCCGGCGCGTCTGCCCAATGTGCTGCTCAACGGCACCACCGGTATCGCGGTGGGCATGGCGACCGACATCCCGCCGCACAATGTGCATGAAGTCGTGGCCGCCACGCGCCATCTGCTGCGTCATCCGGACTCCGACAGCGACCAGCTGATGGAGTACCTGCCGGCGCCGGACTTCCCCACCGAGGCGGAGATCATCACGCCGCGCACCGACCTCGCCAAGCTCTACCGCACCGGTCGTGGCAGCGTGAAGATGCGCGCCCGCTATGTGCTGGAAGAAGGCGATATCGTGATCACGGCGCTGCCGTATCAGGTCTCCGGCGCCAAGGTGATCGAGCAGATCGCCGCCCAGATGCAGGCCAAGAAGCTGCCGATGGTCGCGGACCTGCGTGATGAGTCCGACCACGAGAACCCGACGCGCCTGCTGATTCAGCCGCGCTCCAATCGAGTCGATATCGAAGGCCTGATGGCGCACCTGTTCGCCACCACGGACCTCGAGAAGAACGCGCGCGTCAACATGAACGTCATCGACCTCAAGGGGCGCCCGCGCGTGATGGCGCTGCACGAGATGCTGGCCGAGTGGCTGCGCTATCGTCGCGCCACCGTGCGTCGTCGCCTCGAGCATCGTCTGGCCAAGGTCGAGGATCGTCTGCATATCCTCGAGGGGCTGCTGACGGCTTACCTGAATCTCGACGAGGTGATTCGCATCATCCGCGAGGAGGAAGACCCCAAGGCCAGCCTGATCGAGACCTTCCAGCTTTCCGAGCGTCAGGCCGAGGCGATCCTCGAGCTGCGTCTGCGTCACCTGGCGCGTCTTGAAGAGATGAAGCTGCGGGGCGAGCAGGACGAGCTCAAGCGCGAGCGCAAGCACCTCAAGCATCTGCTGGGCAATGACGAGGCACTGACGGACCTGATCGACAGTGAGCTTGAGCAGGCTGCCACCGACTTCGGTGATCCACGTCGCTCACCGCTGGTCGAGCGCGGCGAAGCCAAGGCGCTGTCGGAAGTCGAGCTGATGGGCGCCGACCCGATCACCGTCGCGCTGTCCGAGAAGGGCTGGATCCGTGCCGCCAAGGGGCATGATATCGATCCCGAAGGCCTGTCCTACAAGGCCGGCGACCGCTTCCATCTGGCGGCGCGCGGCAAGACCAATCAGCCGCTGGTGCTGCTGGATGATACCGGGCGTGCCTACACCCTGGCCGCGCACAATCTGCCCAGTGCACGCGGGCAGGGCGAGCCGATCACCGGGCGCATGAACCCGGCGGCGGGGGCGGCGATGGTCGGCCTGCTGCTTGATGCGCCCTCGGCGCGTTATCTGCTGGCCTCCGATGGCGGCTATGGCTTCGTGACCACACTCGAGCAGCTGACCGGCAAGAACAAGTCCGGCAAGGCGGCGCTGACTCTGCCGCGCGGCTGTGCGGTGCTGCCACCGGTGGCGATCCCCGAGGTGCCTGAGTCAGCGCAGGGCGATGGGGCTGCGCTGGAAGTGGCGGTGGTGTCCAACGAAGGACGCCTGCTGGTCTTCCCGCTCGCCGAGCTGCCCGAGATGTCCAAGGGCAAGGGCAACAAGATGCTGTCGATTCCGGGTGAGCGCGCGGCCAACCGCGAGGAATTCGTGCGCTCGTTGGTGGTGTTGCCCGCCGGCGCGACCCTGGTGGTGCATGCCGGCAAGCGCAAGACGCTGCTCAAGGGTGCCGATCTCGACTATTACCGTGGCGAGCGTGGCCGTCGCGGCAGCAAGCTGCCCAAGGGCTTCCAGAAGGTCGATCGTCTGGCCGTCGACAGTTGATCGGCAGCTGATACGCTCTGGAGACAACACCGTGATGTTCAATAGCTCAGGAACGATTTTCCGATGACACAACGTATCTTGATCCGCGCCACCGGTGCGGCTCGTCCGGGACAGCTGGCAGGGCTCGGTCAGGCACTGGCGCGCAGTGGCGCACGACTGCTGGACATCAATCAGAGCGTGACCTTCGGGCTGGTGTCACTGGAAGCGCTGGTGGCGCTGGGCGCGGAGTCTGATCTGGAAGCCGCGCTGGCCGCCGCCGGTGAACAGTTGGGGCTGGATGTGCAGGCCGTGCAGGTCGGTGCCGAGGAGTATGCACGCTGGAGTCATCAGGCGGAGCGCCCGCGCTGGATTCTGACGCTGCTGGCGCCGCGTCTGCCGGCCGGCATTCTGGCCGAGGTCGGCGGTCTGACGGCCGAGTTCGACATTACCGTCGAGCTGATGCATCGACTGTCGGGGCGCGAGCCGCTGGATGGCGAGTCACCGGCCGAAGGCGCCTGTATCGAGTGCTGGCTGCGCCTGCCGGAGCACGACACCGACATCAATGCGCTGCGCGAGAAGGCATTGGCATTGGGGACACTGCACGGTGTCGATATCGCGATCCAGGAAGACGATATCTGGCGTCGTCATCGTCGCCTGATCTGCTTCGACATGGATTCGACGCTGATCCAGACCGAAGTGATCGATGAGCTGGCACGCCGTCACGGTGTCGGCGAGGAAGTCTCGCAAGTCACCGAGCGGGCCATGCGGGGCGAGCTGGACTTCCAGGAAAGCTTTCGTGAACGCATGAGCAAGCTCAAGGGGCTGGATGAGTCGGTGCTGGCGGATATCGCCGCCAATCTGCCGCTGATGGATGGGGTCGAGCGCCTGATGGCCAATCTCAAGGCGCTGGGCTACCGCACCGCGATCCTGTCCGGCGGCTTCACCTACTTCGCGCGTCATCTTCAGCAGCTGCTGGGCTTCGATGAGATTCACGCCAACGAGCTGGTGATCGTCGATGGCAAGGTCACCGGCGAGGTGCGTGAACCGATCGTCGATGCCGAGCGCAAGGCGCTGCTGCTGCGCGAGATCGCCGAGCGTCATGGCCTGCGCATGGAGCAGACCATCGCCGTCGGGGATGGCGCCAATGACCTCAAGATGCTCGCCGAAGCGGGCCTGGGCATTGCCTTCCGCGCCAAGCCACTGGTACGCGAACAGGCGCGCCAGTCGATCTCGACCCTGGGACTGGATGCCGTGCTCTATCTGATGGGCTATCGCCAGCAGGATCTCGAGCATTGATCCGTGATTCAGCCGCTGAATGCCTGCGCTGAGTGACAAGTCAGTGTGTGAGTGACAACGCCCCCATCGCCGTCGTGGTGGGGGCGTTTTCGTGGGTGCGATCCGACCGCGCATCTAGTCCCAAAGCAGCACGGTCGTTTCAGGGCCGAGGGCTAGACTGGAAGAGAGTATCGACGATGGCGTCATTCGCTGGATTTGTCCGCCGGATGAGGCCGTCAGTCGATGCCATACCAGAACGCCACTCGCCACGCCGTCAGGAGTTTGCCCATGCCGTCACCCTATGACGATGAACTGCACCTGCTGTGTCTGTTCCCGCATGACGCCGCCCTCAAGGGCTTGAAGATTCGCCACGATGCCAGTCCCGACATGGTGGCCGCTGCCGAGCGTCTGCACGCCAAGGGGCTGACCACGCTGCCCGATGGCGGTTATCTGACCTCCGTGGGTCGCGAGGCCGCCGAGCATGCCCACCGTCTCAATGACCTGCTTCACGTCCCGATGGCCATGACGGGCACCTGAGTTCGCCCGTTGGCTTGAATCGCTGATCGCGAGAAGAAAAAACGCCCCATGGCCGAAAGCCACGGGGCGTTTTCGTATGCGGCCTCAGGGGTGGTGAGTCACCTGTGCGCTCAGGCCTTGTGCTTGCGATAGGTCGCGCGGGTGATCTCGACGATCTCCACGCTGACTTCACGTGCCGCCTCGCAGTGAGGCTTGAGGGCCTCCATCAGGATATCCGCGAGGCGCGACTTGTCGTCATCGCTGCGGCCTTCCAGCTGGTGGCAGTGCAGATTGACGAAGCCGTGCTTGTGCGCCAGTGGCGCCTGATTGCCGGCCAGTCGCCAGTGGCGCCAGCTTTCCGCGCGCACCTTGATGTCGGTTTCCTTGAACAGGCCGCTGTGCATGGCGGCGGCATGCAGGTCATCCATGATCGCGTCCATGTCGAGGCTGGGGGCCAGACTGTCGGCATAATCAATGACGAGGTGGGGCATGTGATGGGCTCCTTGAGCATGGCCACGCCTCTCGGGGCGTGTGCCGATGATGAAATTGGCCAGCGATAGTAGCAAATTTTGTGCAGCACGCCGCCTGTTGTTGCCTCACGCTGCCAGTGCGCCATTCACGCGCTGGCGATGATACCCGTCAGGTTGAGCGAAGATGGCTCGCTTCCGTCGCCCGCAGAGGAAGACGCCGAAGGGCCAGTGGCGGTAGCGTCGACTCCCGGATGTGTCTTGGACACAGGGGGATTGGACATTGTGGGCTTGGACAGAGGGGGCTTGGAAAGAGGTGTCTTGGAGCGTCGGCCGGGCACTTCACGTACCAGGCGCGGCATCAGGAAGCCGGGCAGATGCTCAAGCAGCGCTTCCATCAGGTTGCAGGCCTCTTCATCGCTGACCGCGAAGTGGGCGGCGCCCTGCACGGGGTCGAAGGCATGCAGGTAGTAGGGCAGTACGCCGCACTCGAAGAGACGCTCGGCGAGGGCCGTCTGCACTTCCACGCTGTCATTGACGCCGCGCAGGATGACGCCTTGGTTGAGCAGGGTGACACCGGCACTCTTGAGGCGAGTCATGGCGGCAGCGACGGCGTCGTCCAGCTCGTTGGCATGGTTGGTGTGAATGACCAGCACCTTCTGCAGGCGTGTAGCGCCCAGCCAGCCGAGCAACTCATCATTGACGCGGTCCGGAATCACCACCGGCAGGCGGGTGTGGATGCGCAGACGCTTGAGATGCGGTATCTCGCCCAGTGACGCCACCAGCCACGCCAGGCGCTTGTCGGGCGAGACCAGCGGGTCGCCGCCGGACAGGATCACCTCGTGGATGCGCTCGTCAGCGCGCAGGTAGTCGAGGATATCCTGCCACTGCGCACGGCTGGGCTGATGGTCGTCATAGGGGAAGTGACGGCGGAAGCAGTAGCGGCAGTTGATCGCGCAGCCGCCGCTGGCCATCAGCAGCACCCGGTTGGTGTACTTGTGGATCAGTCCCGGGAGCGGGGTATGCTCGGTCTCTTCCAGTGGATCGGTAACGTAGCCGTCGAGTACGTCGGTCTCGGCGTCCAGCGGCAGTACCTGACGCAATAGCGGGTCATCGGGATCATTGGCGCGGATGCGGCTGGCATAGGCCTCGGGCACGCGGATCGCGAACAGTTCATGGCCGTCGCGGGCGCCCGGCAGCCACTCGCGCTCAAGCCCCAGGCGCTCCAGCAGAGCCTGTGGAGAGCGGATCACGTCGCGTAGCTGCGCACGCCAGTCATTCGGGGTAGACGGGGCTTCAGCGGCAGTTGAGAAGGCCTCTGAAGCACGACTTTCGTGGCTGGTGTGCGGGATGGTATGCAAGGATGCAGGGGTTCGGGTTATCATGCGCATCACTTCTAGTCATGATTGCAGCCAATTGACTGCAATCTGGAATTCATGGCGGGCAAGACCCGTTAACGAGTCGAGAGCGAGCAAGATGGCCAACTATTCTACCAACGAATTCAAGTCCGGTCTGAAAGTGATGCTGGACAATGATCCCTGTGCCATCGTCGATAACGAACTGGTCAAGCCGGGCAAGGGCCAGGCCTTCAACCGCGTCAAGCTGCGCAACCTGAAGACCGGTCGTGTATGGGAGCGTACTTTCAAGTCCGGCGAGAGCATCGAAGCCGCCGATGTCATGGAAGTCGACATGGAATACCTCTACACCGACGGTGAGATGTGGCACTTCATGCGTACCGATGGCTCCTTCGAGCAGTACGCTGTCGATGGCAAGGCGCTGGGCGACACGGTCAAGTGGCTGAAGGAGCAGGTCGTCTACACCATCACGCTGTGGAACGACAATGCGATCGCCGTCACCGCGCCGAACTTCATCGAGCTGGAAGTCGTCGAGACGGACCCGGGCCTCAAGGGCGACACCGCCAACGGCGGCTCCAAGCCGGCGACCCTGTCTTCCGGTGCCGTGGTGCGTGTGCCGCTGTTCATCAACCAGGGCGAAGTCCTCAAGGTTGATACCCGCAGCGCCGAGTACGTGTCTCGCGCCTGAGCCCTTTCGCTCACGTCGTGAACACCCTGATGCCTCGCCTCGTGCGAGGCATCATCGTTTGTGCCGGTCACTCCTTCAGGTTGGCCTCAGTCCCTTGCCGTTCCACTCGTCGAGCTCGCCATGTCAGACGTCCATATTCCCGCTGATGCTTCAAAGTCCCCCTTGCCGCATGACTGGGCGCCCACTGCCACGCGCGAGCGGCTCGTCCAGCGCGCGCGTCTGATCAATGAAGTGCGGGCCTTCTTCGCCGAGCGTGAGGTGCTGGAGGTGGAAACCCCGGTACTGGGGCAGGCCGGTTCGACGGATGTCGGTCTCGCGTCATTGTCCTTGACCGCGCAGTTGCCGGGCGAGCGGGAGCGTGTGGCGATGTGGCTGCAGACCTCTCCGGAATTTCACATGAAGCGGCTGCTGGCAGCCGGCAGCGGGTCGATCTTCCAGATCGCGCGTGCCTTCCGCGATGGTGAGGTCAGCCGCCGCCACAACCCCGAGTTCTGCATGCTGGAATGGTATCGCCCCGGCATGAGCCTTGAGGCGCTGATGGCGGAGACCTGCGAGTTGATCCGGCGCGTGATGGCGCTCGGGGCACAGTTGACTGGCCAGCCATCGCTGCTCAACGAGCCACAAGGCGCCCAGGCCAGGCCTGTCATCACGCCTTACCGTGCGCTGTTTCGCCGTATGCTGGCGCTGGACCCCTTCACGGCCTCGCTTGAGGAGCTGCGGGCCGCCTGTGCGCGAGAATGTGAGGTCGCGGCTGACGACTGGTCGCATGAGACCTGCCTGGATGCGCTGATGAGCCTGGTGATCGAGCCGACTCTTGGCTCAAGGTCACAGGGCGTAGGAGCGCAGGGGCAGGCTACCGTGGAGCTGGTCACCGAGTATCCGGCCGCACAGGCTGCCTTGGCGCGCAAGCATCAGGACAGTGAGGGTGATTGGGTGGCGTCGCGCTTCGAGGCCTACGTGGCGGGCATCGAGCTGGCCAACGGCTATGACGAGCTGACCGATGCCAGTGAGCAGGCGGCGCGCTTTGCCGAAGACAATGCGGCGCGAGTCGCCCAGGGCCTGCCTGAGGTAGCGGCGGACCAGCGCCTGGTGGCGGCCTTGCAGGCGGGGATGCCCGCGGGGAGCGGGGTGGCGCTGGGGCTGGATCGTCTGATCATGCTGGCGCTGGGGGAGTGCGATATCTCGGCGGTCATCGCTTTCCCGGCATCACGTGCTTGAGAGCCGACATGAGAGGCAGCTTTCGATGTGATTTGCGTGAATCCCAGCGTTTATTGCCAACACGCTTGCCGAGCGTGCGTCGACTAGACTGGAGAAGTCAGCGTGGAGGGTTGGCGCTTGCCGGCGAAGCTCGCAGGCAAGGGGATGGCAGGACCAGGGCAATGGTCGCAGCGGGTCTTCTTTTATCGGGCATGGTGAAAGAAGGCGACAGATGATGGCTCGAACCCTCGGAGCCTTCGCGTCATCATCCGGCAGTCGCGTCGTGAGAGCGTGACGCCCGTCATGGAGGACTCTGATCTGTTTGGGCACTGAAGGTAGTGATCACCCCGATGGCAACGTTCATCGCGGGGCAAGGCAAGAAGGCGAGGAGCGCGGTCAGTCTCCTGTCGTTAAAAAGGGAAGCCAGGGGCTTCCCTTTTTTTTATGTGCGGGCTTTATGCACGAGTGTCGTGCTCGCGCTGCGCCAGGCCTGACCTTATTTCTCGTCTGTGGCCGGCGTGTCCTGCGCCGTCTCTGCCGCATGCTCTTCTGACTCGGTCGGGGCCGGCGCTGTCGCAGGCGGACGCATGCCGAGTGACTGACCCATGCTGACCTTCTGGCCCGGTGTCAGGGCGTCATCGAACTCGACGCTGTCCGGGAAGCACATCACCACGGTGGAGCCGAGCTGGAAGCGGCCCATCTCGGCGCCATGCGCCAGCTCGATGAGTTGATCGAAACGGGTCGTCTCGACATCACCGGAAAGCGGCGTGACCTGACCGCTCCAGACGGTCTTGATCGCCGCGACGATCATCGCGCCCACCAGCACCATGGCCATCGGGCCATGCTCGGTCTCGAAGATGCACACCAGGCGCTCGTTGCGCGCGAAGAGGCCCGGCACGTGCTTGGCAGTGGCTTCGTTGACCGAGAACAGGCGTCCCGGGACGTAAGCCATCTCGACCAGACGACCGGCCACCGGCATATGGACGCGATGGTAGTCCTTCGGTGACAGATAGACGGTGGCGAAGCGACCGTTGCGGAAGGGCGCGGCACGCTCTTCACTGCCACCCAGCAGCTGGGTCAGCGAGAATGCCTGGCCCTTGGCCTGTACCAGGGTGCCGTGGTCGATGTTGCCGAACTGGGACAGTACGCCATCGGCCGGTGACACCAGGCCTTCACCGATGGGGCGGGCATCCGCCTTCAGGGCGCGGGTGAAGAAGTCATTGAAGCAGGCGTAGGCACGCGGATTCTCCTCGAGCGCCTCGTTCATGTTGACGCCGTAGGCCTTGATAAAGCGCTCGATGAAGGTGTTCTTGACCCACGGATTGGTGCAGGCGGCGACACGGCCGATGAGGCGTGAGATCAAGTGCTGGGGCAGTGGGTACTGGCTCAGGGAAAACAGCTTGGCGCGATCCACGATGGCGATCCTTGCAGGCACTTTCAGGAATGAAAAGCCCGCTCCTCGAGAGGGCGGGCGTTGGCCGGCTCAAGCGGCGGCCAGCAGTTGGGCTGCACCTTAGCCCATCGTCAATAACGGCTCAAGCCTGCGAATTGCCGCAGCCGCGTGGGCTTGGCGACAGTTGCCAGACAGGCCATGCGTGTCATCCCGGCATGGCCTGCCTTGGCGTGCCGGCGCTCGAAAGGGGCATTCCAGTCTGCGATCGAGCGCCTTCAGCGTTCGATGGGCGTGTCGTCACGGTTGCCCCATTCCTTCCAGGAGCCCGGATAGGCGCGCACATCGCGGAAGCCCAGCGCCTGACCCACCAGCCAGGTCAGGCCGGAGCGGTGATGGCTCTGGCAGTGCGTCACGATGTGCTGTTCGGGGTTGAGGCCGCGAGCGCCCAGTTCGGTCACCAGCTCCGCATAGTCGCGGATACGCAGGTTGCGCTCACGGTCCATGGCCTCGGTCCACTCGAAATGCACGGCGCCCGGGATATGGCCGAGGCGGGCGTTCTGGCCCTTCTCGCCGCGATATTCCTCCGCGGAGCGCGCATCCCAGACCACGACGCTTTCCTGCGGGTCCTCAGCGGCCAGCCGGTCGAGAATGTCTTCCCGCATCGCCATCACGCTGGTGTCCATGTAGGCGGCATGATACTCGCTGGAGCTCCAGTCGCTGGCGGTGTCACTCAACGGGAGGCCATCACCTTGCCATGCGTGCAGGCCACCATTGAGGTAGCTGTAGCGGGTATGGCCGAGCAGCGCCAGGGTCCACAGCAGGCGTCCGGCCCAGCCGCCGCCTTCATCGTCATAGGCCACCACATGGCTGTCGCGGGTGATGCCAAGGGCTGACATCACGCCAGACAGTGCCTCTGGGCTCGGCACGCCGGGAATGTCGTCGTCATTGCTGCCGACCAGCTGCTTGAAGTCGAGCAGGCGAGCGCCGGGCACGTGACGCGCATGACTCTCGGCTTTCAGCGGCACGTCGACGATCACGATATCAGGATGGTCGAGCATCTCCGCGAGCTGCTGCGGTTCGACGATCAAGGGCAGCAGGTCGGCTTCCGAGGGGGAAGGGTGTGAAGAGTCGTGAGACATGGCGTAATCCTTGCTTCTACGAAAAGAGTGATCCTTCCGGCATCATGGCACGTCGGCTGGCACTGTGGTCAAGTCACTGCGGTCAAGACACTGCGATCAAGGCACTGCGGCGAGGCGAAGTGTCACCGCGCCAGATTCCTTGCCATCTTGTCCCCTGAAACGACATGTTTTCAGTATAATGCCGCGCGTCACATTATGGGGCGAACGTGTGAATGTCCTGTGCGCGCCACGACCTGACCTTCTGGACAGCCTTATGGACAGTTTCAAGGACGGCTTCTGGTCAGCTGGCGAGGCCAGCCAGTCGCCCCAGCAGCCAGTAGATCCAGTAGGTCTTGTAGGTCTTGTAGGTCTTGTCGAAAGAAGCGCTTGTTTCAGCGCAGTAGGCCTGGGGCGAATGCCACATTCTGGCCCTCTGGATCACCCTCTTCGCGGCCTCAGGCAATACACTGTCTGTCGCCAGTGGCGCTATTGCACTCTTCGAGTGCGGTGCGGGCGCTCAACGTGTGTCATTTCGGTGCAGCGTGTCGGCGACTCGTCGACGCTGAGCTGCTATTCAATTGCTTCATCCTGAACGGGAGTCATCATCTTGCTCGAGCGCCTATTCTCACTGCGTGCCGAAGGCACCACGACGCGCACGGAAGTGCTGGCGGGCATCGCCACCTTCATGGCGTCGATGTACATCATCGTGGTCAACCCCGGCATCCTGTCAGCCGCCGGCGTGCCATTCAGTGCCGCCCTCACGGCGACGGTGCTGGTCAGCTTCTTCGGCAGCCTGATGATGGGCCTGTACGCGCGCAACCCGATCCTGGTCGCGCCGGGCATGGGCATCAATGCCCTGTTCGCCTACACCATGGTGCTGGGCGGCGGTATGAGCTGGGAGGTCGCGCTGGGCTGTGTGTTCTGGGCCGGCGTCATCTTCGCGGTACTGGCCCTGTTCAACGTGCGTCGCCTGGTGATCGATGCGATTCCTGCTCAGCTCCGCTACGCCATCGCCTGTGGTATCGGCCTGTTCATCACCTTGATCGGCCTGGTGAATGCCAAGTTGATCGTCTCCAATCCGGTCACCGTCGTCAGTGTCGCGCCGATGACGCCCTCGCTGATCGTCTTCCTGCTGGGGCTGGCGCTGACCGCCATCCTGGTCGCGAAGCGCATTCACGGCGCACTGATCATCGGCATCATCGTCACGACCCTGATGGCGACCACCATCGGGCGTCTGTGGGGGGATGGCAGCGCCTACTTCCCGCCGGAGATCGCTCAGCCGACACTGGTCAACTTCACCGGTATCTTCGCTGCGCCTGACTTCAGTGGCCTGCTGGCGCTGGACCTGCTCGGCTCCCTCAAGGTGGCCTATGCGCCGTTCATCTTCGTCATCCTGTTCACGGTGTTCTTCGATGCGCTCTCGACCTTCATGGCGGTGGCCGAGGCGGGCAACCTGAAGGACGAGAATGGTGACCCGCGCAACATCCGTCGCTCGATGATGGTCGATGCCTTCTCGGCGCTGGTGTCCGCACCACTGGGCACCAGCCCGGCGAATGCCTACATCGAATCGGCGGCCGGTATCAGTCAGGGCGGACGCACCGGGCTGGTCGCGGTGGTGGTGGCGCTCTGCTTCCTGCCGTTCCTGTTCCTGGCACCGCTGCTGTCGCTGGTACCGTCCATCGCGACCGCCCCGGCGCTGATTCTGGTCGGCGTGTTCATGATGGAGCCGATCGGCAAGATCCACTGGCACCAGTTCGATGATGCGATCCCGGCCTTCATCGCCATGGTGATGATTCCGCTGACCTACTCCATCACCCACGGCATCGTGTTCGGCTTCCTGAGCTTCGTGGTCATCAAGCTCGGCGTCGGCAAGGCGCGCGAGATTCGCCCGACCATGTGGGTGCTGTTCGCGCTGTCACTGCTGCTGTTGCTGGAAGGCTAGGCTTCGAAAGCGTCAGTGATGTGTCTCGAGAGTGTGATGTATCTCGAGTGCCTCGAGCATGAAAAAGCCCCGCCAGGCAGTGACTGCCTGGCGGGGCTTTTTGTTGACGGCTTTTGATAGCGCCTGATCAGCTCTCGGTCAGCGAGAGAAGAATCTTCTTGTAGCTCTCGAAGCGCACGCGGCCGATCTCACCGTTGTCCACGGCCTGCAGCAGGGCGCAGCCCGGCTCCTTCTCGTGCTTGCAGTCGCGGAAGCGGCAATAGCCGAGATAGTCGTGGAACTCGCGGAAGCCGTCGGTGACCTGTTCAGGCGTCAGGTGCACCAGGCCGAATTCACGGATGCCGGGCGAGTCGATCAGGTCACCGCCATCCGGCATGTGATAGAGCCAGGCGGTGGTGGTGGTGTGCATGCCCTGGCGTGATTCGGCCGACAGCGGGCCGACACGAACCTCTTCCCTGGGCAGCAGCATGCCGATCAGGGACGACTTGCCGACGCCACTCTGGCCGACGAAGACCGAGGTGTGGTCGCTGAGCTGGGCCTTGAGGGCGTCGAGCCCCGACTCGCCAAGCGTGGTGCAGGCGACGACTTCGTAGCCGAGCGCTTCATAGCGCGCCAGCAGGTCGCGCAGCTCACCGCCGCTTTCCGGCAGCAGGTCGACCTTGTTGAGCACCAGCACCGGCGTGATGCCGGTGGCTTCCGCGGCGATCAGATAACGGTCGATCAGGTTGGGCTGCGGGGCGGGCTCGGCGGCGAACACGATCAGGATCTGGTCGATGTTGGCCGCCACCGGCTTGAGCACGCCACGCATGTCGGGGCGTTCAAGCTCGGTGGTACGTGCGCCACGAGCGACGACCACGCCGCTGGCGTCGCTGGCTTCGCGCCAGATGACCCGGTCACCGGTGACCAGCGTCTCGAGGTTGGCGCGCAGGTGGCAGCGGTGCAGGCTGCCGGACTCGCTCTCGACTTCCAGGCTGCGCCCGTAGTGGGCGATGACACGGCCATGCTGCTCCGGGCCATATTCGCCGGCGTCGAGCTTGTCGCGGTCCTGCGTCTCGCGCTTTTCGGCGCGCTTGGTACGCTCGGCCTGCACCTTCTCGATTCGCCATTGCTGCTGGCGGCTTAGCTTGCGTTTACTCATGCTTGGCTGGTGACTCCGGTCGCCGTTCGTTCGCCAGGGATGGGAGAGTCTTCCCCCCTTTGCGGCGCGATTGTACCCTTTGCGCCCTCGGGTGTCGTGCGACGCCCCGGGATGGCGTGTGATACTGCTGTCATCGACTGGCGTCCCGCGCCATTCCATCATCTGCTCAGCAAGGAGTGACCCATGGCAAATCCCACCGCGCAGGCCGACCGCCTCATCTGGATCGACCTGGAAATGACCGGTCTCGACCCGGCGCGTGAGCGCATCATCGAGGTGGCCACGCTGGTCACCGACGGCGACCTCAACCTGATCGCCGAAGGCCCGGTGCTGGCCGTGCATCAGCCGGACAGCCTGCTGGAGGCGATGGATGAGTGGAACACGCGCACCCATGGTGAATCCGGGCTGGTGAAGCGCGTCAAGGAAAGTCAGATAGATACCGCCGAAGCCGAACGCCAGACCCTCGAGTTCCTGGCCCGGCACGTGGCGGCAGGCGCCTCGCCGATGTGTGGCAACAGCGTGCATCAGGACCGCCGCTTCCTGCAGCACGAGATGCCGCTGCTGGAAGAATTCTTCCACTATCGCAACATCGATGTCTCGACCCTGAAGGAGCTGGCCAAGCGCTGGAATCCAGCCGCGCTGGACGGCTTCAAGAAGCGTGCGACCCACCAGGCGATGGACGATATCCGTGAATCACTGGCGGAACTTGCGCATTATCGCAAGACCTTCCTCAAGCTGACCCAGCAGGGCATCGTCTGAGCGATTCGGGGATGGCGGTCAGAGCGCGGTGGCCAGGCGGGCGCCGCGCTTGATGGCCTGCTCCTTCAGCGCCCAGCGCACATGCTCGCGCAGTGGCTCGCTGGGGTAGGCCAGGCGGGCGCGCAGCACATGCTCGACCTGCTCCGACCAGGGCGCATTTCCCAGCCCGATGGCGATGTTGGAGAGCCACTTTTCGTAGCCGATGCGTCGAATCGGGCTGCCTTCCGTCTTGCTGAGGAATTCCTGCTCTCCCCAGCAGAACAGGCGGATCAGCTCGATGCGATCCAGGTCATGGCGCGGCGAGAAGTCCTTCTCCTGAGTCGCCTTGGCGAAGCGCGTGAAGGGGCAGAACAGCTGACAGTCATCGCAGCCGTAGATGCGGTTGCCCATCGGGCGACGGAATTCCTCGGGGATGGCACCATCGAGCTCGATGGTCAGGTACGAGATGCAGCGCCGAGCATCGACGACCTTGTCCTCGACGATGGCATCCGTCGGGCAGGCGACCTTGCAGGCGTTGCAGCTGCCGCAGTGTTCCTTTTCAAAGGGGGCGTCTACCGGCAGGGGCAGGTCGGTGTAGAGTTCGCCCAGGAAGAACAGGCAGCCGGCCTGCTGATTCATCAGCATGGCGTTCTTGCCGAACCAGCCGATGCCGGCCTTCTGTGCCAGGGCGCGCTCCATCACCGGGGCGGAGTCGACGAAGGCGCGATAGCCGAACTTGCCGACCTCCTTCTCGATCTGCTTGGCCAGATTGGCCAGTCGCTTGCGCATCAGCTTGTGGTAATCACGCCCCAGCGCGTAGCGTGACACATAGGCGCGTTCGGGTTGGCTGAGCACCTGAGTGGTCTCGACCTCAGGCGGCAGGTAATCGAGACGCACGCTGATGACGCGCAGTGTCCCGGGCACCAGCTCTTCAGGGCGAGTGCGCTTGGTGCCGTGCTTGGCCATGAAGTTCATCTCGCCGTGATGGCCGTTGGCCAGCCAGCGCTCCAGATAGGCCTCGTGGGCCGAGAGGTCGACATCGGTGATGCCGACCTGCTGAAAACCCAGCTCGCGCCCCCATGTCTTGATGCGCGTCGCCAGTTCCGCCATGGCCTGTTCATCGGCGGCGGGGCTCCCGGTGTCGGCAGGTGAAGCGGCGGCGGTGGATGAGTGCGGAGCAGACATGGGGGTTCCAGCGAGATCGAGGGCAGAGGCGCGCCACCTTAGCGCAACTTGCCGATCAGCCCAAGCGTGCTGCCTGACGGCGTGAGCACGGCAGGTAAGGTGAAGTAGAAAGGGAAGGCGGTACGCAATGCCATGCCTCACGCCAGGCAACGCGCCTCTATACAGGCAACGAACATCCAGTCAGGCAACGGATATCCAGACAAGGAGTGTAGGCATGACAGCGCACGAATCGACCTCTGACCAGACCTGCCCGCCGCCATCTTCGGCGACCATGACGCTGTGGCGTTCGGTCAACTGTCTGTGGCCGTTGGCGGCGCTGCGTGATCTGGAGCACTGGATGCTCGCGGAAGAGACCATTGCCGCTGACAGTGGCAAGAGCGAGGCGCCGGTGGAGAAGCGCCTGATGGGGCGCGCCGCGCAATCGGCGTTCGATCTGCTGCGTCAGCGTTGGCCGGAGACGCGCAGAGTGTGCGTGCTGTGTGGTGGCGGCAACAATGGCGGCGATGGCTATCTGCTGGCGCGTCTGGCATTGCTGGCGGGCTTCGAGGTGCGGGTCATCGCCTTGACGCCGGAGGATGCCTTGACCGGTGATGCGCAGCTGGCCGCGATCGCGGCGCGCGAGGCTGGCGTCGAGACGCTGGCATGGCCGAAGGCCGATGAGGAGGCGGCGGATGCGCTGCTCAAGGGCTGGCCCTTGCTGGTGGACGCGCTGACCGGCATCGGACTGCGCGATGCGCCGCGCGGCAGCGTGGTCGAAGCCATCGAGCGCATCAATCACGCTCATCAGCAGGGCGTGCATGTCATGGCGCTGGATGTGCCCTCAGGCTTGAACGCCGCGACGGGCGCGGTAGCGGGTGTCGCCGTGGAAGCGGATGTGACGCTGACGTTCCTGGTCGACAAGCCGGGCCTGCACACCGGACGCGCCGAGCTGCACGCCGGGCACGTCAGTCTGGCGCGCCTGGGCGCGGCGCGCGTGTTGCCGGAGGTGGTCGCGCAGTCGCGTACCGCGGCATTGCTGGCCCGGGACGGCGTGCAGCGCCTGACGCCGCGCTGGCTGGAGTCCGAGCTGGTGCCACGTTCGCCGCTGGCCCACAAGGGTGACACCGGCAGCGTGCTGGTCTTCGGTGGCGGCCCGGGGCTGGGCGGCTCGGTATTGCTGGCCAGCGAAGCGGCGGCACGGGCCGGCGCCGGCAAGGTCGCGCTGCTGACGGCGCCTGCGCATATCAGCGCCAGCCTGACGCGCTGCCCTGAGGTCATGGCGCGCGGCCTCAAGAGTGGCCCGGAGGGCAGCAGTCACGATGGCTTCGCCGTGCTTGAGTCACAGCTGGCACAGGCCAGCGTGACGCTGGTTGGCCCGGGCATGGGTACCGAGAGTCTCGAGAGCATGCTGTGGGGCTGGGGCGGCATGTCGCGGGTGCTGGCGGCGGGTCAGCCGCTGGTCGTGGATGCCGATGGCCTGAGCCTGCTGGCCTGGCGCGCGAGCGAAGGCGAGATCATCCGCCGCGACGACTGGGTGCTGACGCCGCATCCCGGCGAGGCCGCGCGTCTGCTCGATTGCAGTGTGGCAGACGTCGAACACGACCGGATCGCAGCCGCAAGATCGCTTCAGCAGCGTTTCGGCGGCAGCGTGGTGCTCAAGGGGGCGGGCAGTCTGGTGGCTAGCCCTGCGGGAGTTCTCGAGGGGCCGGCGGTGGCGCTTTGCCCCTATGGCAACCCGGGCATGGCCAGTGGCGGCATGGGCGATGTGCTGGGTGGCATCATCGCGGGGCTGGCGGCGCAGGCGCTCAACGGCGGCTTCGATGCACGCCAGCCGCGTTCCTCCCCGGATGAAGCGGCACAGGCCCGGCGAGTCACGCGCGCCATGGCACAGGCGGCCAGGCTCGGGGTGCTGGTGCATGCCCTAGCGGCCGACCGGGCGGTACAGGAGCGTGGTGAACGTGGCCTGCTCGCAGGTGATCTGGCATCCTATATGCATTTATTGCTCAATCCACGGGCCCGAGATGCGCATACTTCTGTCTGATGAAAACGCCCAGGTTGCCTTCGGCACTCAATTGGGAAATATCCTTGCCGGCCGCGGGCTGGTGTTCCTGGAGGGCGAGCTGGGGGCGGGCAAGACGACCCTGACCCGTGGCGTGCTGCGCGCCTATGGTCACCAGGGCGCGGTCAAGAGCCCGACCTACACCCTGGTGGAGCCCTACGTGCTGCCACGGGCCGAGGGTGGCGAGTGGCACATCAACCACTTCGACCTCTACCGTCTTGCCGACCCTGAAGAGCTCGAGTTCATCGGAGGGCGCGATCTGCTCGCCGCCGACAGCCTGGCGCTGATCGAGTGGCCGAGCTGTGGTCAGGGCTTTCTGCCCACGCCGGATCTGCGCATCACGCTGTTCGTCGCCGACGAAGGGCGCGAGGCCGAATTGACGGCCATGACACCGCGAGGTGAGGGTTGGTTGGCAACACTGGCCGAGCGTCGAACCTCTCAGGCATGATGACGCCGATCCGCTTGCAATGTCTGGCGGCGCAGTGTCCGGTCATTCGTTATCTTCATTCATGTTCTTTCTGTCTGGGTCATCCTGTCTGATGCCTGAAATAGCGTCCAAAATTCCCCGTATGCGTCTGGCGCGCAGCTTCCGTCGCTGGCTGGCGGGTGGTGTCGTCTGCTCGCTTGCCAGTCTGGTGCTGGCGCCGCAGGCGCTGGCCGCCAAGGTCGAGAACCTGCGCCTGTGGACCGCACCGGACCACACGCGACTGGTGTTTGATCTCGACAGTGCCACCAAGGCCAAGGTCTTCGGCCTCGACAATCCGCGCCGTCTGGTGATCGACCTTGCCGGCAGCGAAGTGGCCAGTGCCGCGGTCGAGCGCAAGTTCGCCGCGCTGAATCTCGAAGGCAGCGCCATCAAGTCGATCCGCAGCGGACGCCAGGGGGATGCCCTGCGTGTGGTGCTCGACCTGACGCGGCCGGTCAATCCCAAGGACTTCACGCTGGCGCCGAATGCCAAGTACGGCAATCGCCTGGTGGTGGATCTCGAGTTCCCCGGCGAGTCGGCGGTCGAGAATCCCATCGACCCCATCGAGGCCCGTATCCGCGAGCAGGAACAGGCCGCGGCCAAGCGCAAGCTGAAGGGCGAGCCGGCGGAGCCTGTGGTCAATACCCAGGCGGCGGCACATCCCAAGCGCGACATCATCATCGCGATCGACCCTGGCCACGGCGGGGAAGACCCGGGCGCCAGCGGCCCCGGCGGCACCCGGGAGAAGGATGTGGTGCTCAAGATCGGCAAGCGTCTCAAGCGCATGTTCGATGCTCAGCCCGGCTTCAAGGCTATCCTGACCCGCAACAGTGATTACTACATACCGCTGCGCAAGCGCACCGAGATCGCGCGTGAGCAGAAGGCTGACTTCTTCGTCTCGATTCACGCCGATGCCTTCAACAGCCCGCGGCCGCACGGCAGCTCGGTCTTTGCACTTTCAAGCCGCGGTGCGACGTCCGAGACCGCACGCTGGCTGGCCGCCACCGAAAACCGTGCCGACCTGATCGGGGGCGTGGATGGCAATCTCAGCCTGAATGACAAGGATGAGATGCTGCGTGGCGTATTGCTCGACCTGACCATGACCGCAACGCTCAACGATTCGCTGGCGGCGGGTAGCGGCGTACTGGCCAACCTCGGACGCATGAATTCCCTGCACAAGCGTCAGGTGGAGCAGGCGGGCTTCGTGGTGCTCAAGTCGCCGGATATCCCCTCGCTGCTGGTGGAGACGGGCTTCATCTCCAATCCCCAGGAGGAGCGCAACCTCAACAGCGGCCCCTATCAGGAGAAGCTGGCGCGCTCGATCTTCTCGGGAATCCAGAGCCACTTCGAGCGCAATCCGCCGCCCGCAAGTCTGCTGGCGTGGCAGCGCAGCCAGGCACGCGGTGGCAATGGCGGCGAATATCGCGTCAAGAGTGGCGATACGCTGTCGGAAGTGGCCCAGCGCCACAACGTGAGCATGGCGGCCCTCAAGCAGGCCAACAACATGAGTGGCGACACGGTGCGCGTGGGTCAGCTGCTCAAGATTCCACGCAGCTGAACCTGACGTCATGAAGTCGCCTTGACCGCGCCTTGCGTTGGCAGGGCGCAGACACTGTCCGCTGATGCAGTTCCGGCATGCGTTGCTTGCCGTGGCTGGGTCGGCGGACAGTATCGTTTTCAGAGAAGCGGCGTTTTTCGCTCGTGTATCCAGGAGTCTATCGATGTCTGACGAGCTGACCGACATGCAGCCCGCTCGCCCTGGCGAGCGACGGATCCGTATCCTCAATCCGCGCCTCGCCAACCAGATCGCGGCGGGTGAGGTCGTGGAGCGGCCGGCCTCCGTGGTCAAGGAGCTGGTCGAGAACGCCATCGATGCCGGCAGCACCCGCATCGAGCTGGAGCTTGAGGGTGGCGGTGCGCGATTGATCCGCGTGCGCGACAACGGCTGCGGCATCACCGAGGAAGACCTGCCGCTGGCGCTGTCACGGCATGCGACCAGCAAGATCGAGAGCCTGGATGACCTCGAGGGCGTGGCGAGCCTCGGTTTCCGGGGCGAGGCACTGGCCTCGATCAGTTCAGTCTCGCGGCTGGAGCTGTTCTCGAATGTCTCGGATGAGCCGGCCAATGGCTGGCGTGTGGTGGCGGAAGGGCGCGAGATGGCGCCGCGCGTCTCCCCGGCGCCGCACCCGCGTGGCACCAGCGTCGCGGTGCGGGATCTGTTCTTCAATACGCCGGCGCGTCGCAAGTTCATGCGCACCGAGAAGACCGAGTTCGGCCATGTCGAGGAAAGCTTCCGCCGCCTGGCAATGTCACGCCACGATATCGGCTGGACGCTGCGCCACAACCAGAAGGTGGTGCATCAGCTGCGCGCCGGTGAAGATACCCTGACGGTGGAGCGGCGCATCGGTGCGCTGCTGGGTCGCAACTTCCTTGAGCATGCGCTGCACCTGGATATCGAGGCCTCCGGCCTGCGCCTGTCCGGTTGGGTGGGCTTGCCGACGCACTCGCGTGCCCAGGCCGATCAGCAGTACTTCTTCGTCAATAGCCGCGTGGTGCGCGACCGGCTGGTCGCGCACGCCGTGCGTCAGGCCTATCGCGATGTGCTGTTCCACGGCCGCCATCCGGTGTTCGTGCTCTATCTGGAGCTCGACCCGACGGTGGTGGATGTCAACGTTCACCCGACCAAGCACGAAGTGCGCTTCCGGGACGGGCGCCTGGTGCATGATTTCCTGTTCTCGAGCCTGCACAAGGCGCTGGCCGAGGTGCGCCCCGGTGACAACAGCGCCGCACCTACCGGCATCGAGGGGCAGGAGAAGGAAGAGGATCCCGGCTGGCAGCAGCAGGGCATGCGACTTGGCCGTCAGGAACAGGATGCCCAGCAGAATGGTGCCACTGAACAGCAATCGACATCGGCTGGTCCGCAAGCCGGGGGTGGCTCGTCAGCCTCGCCGAGCGCGTCTGCAGACGCTGCGGCCGTCTGGAAGCCTTCCTCGCAGCTGCCGCCTGCCGGTGATGGTCGCTCCAGCGAGCGCCTGAGTGCCGAGCGTGTGCGTCAGTTCATGGCCGGCTATCGGGCACTGCACCCCAGCGAAGATCATCTGTTGACGCCGGGTGGTGGAGCCGGCGGCGCGGGCGTAACCAATGATCCGGCGGCGATCGCCAGTGCCGAGCGTGAGGCGCGGCGTGCACCACGTGTCACGCTAGGCGAAGGTGGCCGCGAACGTGACGGCGAAGGCGCAGGACAAGGGGATGCGCAGGCCGGTGTCGGGGAAGCTGCGCCCGGCTGGCGAGTCGACTCGCCTCCGGCGGGTAGGCCGTCCGTTGCCGCGCCTTCCAGCGACGCCGTGTCTGGCATGTCGGCGCCGTCTGGCTCTAGTGGCTCGGCAGTGGTGATGCGTGGTCTGCCGGCCCAGAGTGAGGACGATGACACCCCGCCGCTGGGCTACGCCGTGGCGCAGCTGCATGGCGTCTACATCCTGTCGCAGACCTCGCGCGGGCTGGTGATGGTCGACATGCATGCCGCTCATGAGCGCATCACCTATGAGCGCATGAAGCAGCATGTGCATGGTGGCGGCCATCTGGAGGCCCAGCCGCTGCTGGTGCCGGTATCGCTGGCGGTCAGTTCGCGCGAGATGGGCACCTTCGAGCGCGAGTCCGAGGCGTTCACGCGACTGGGCGTCGAGCTGGACGCTGCCGGGCCGGAAACGCTGCTGGTGCGTCAGGTGCCGGTCGTGCTCGGCAATGCTGATGTGGAACCCCTGGTGCGCGGCATGCTGGAAGACCTCGAGCGCTATGGGCGCAGTGACCGTATGGAGGCGCACATGAATGAACTGCTCGCCGACATGGCGTGTCGCGGCAGCGTGCGCGCCAACCGCCGTCTGACGATTCCGGAAATGAATGCCCTGCTGCGTGACATGGAGCGCACCGAGCGCTCCGGGCAATGCAATCATGGCCGACCGACCTGGACCGAGCTTTCGATGCATGAGCTCGACAAGCTGTTCCTGCGTGGCCAGTAGATGACGCCCCGTGTCGTCGCGGTTCACCCCTGATTCACCTCCCAGCCCAGACAATAGGCCATGACCCAGATTCAACCCCCTGAAGATTCCCGACACCACGCGCCTGAGGTGGCTGACAAGCCGCCTGTCGTGTTGTTGATGGGGCCGACGGCCTCCGGCAAGACCGACCTCGCCATCCGCTGGCACGAGGAGCAGGGCGCGGAGCTGGTCAGTGTCGATTCGGCGCTGATCTATCGCGGCATGGATATCGGCACGGCCAAGCCGAGCGCGGCAGAGCTGGCCCGAGCGCCACACCGCCTGATCGACTTTCTCGACCCGCTGGAGAGCTATTCCGCCGCCGAGTTTCGTCGCGATGCGCTGGCGCATATCGCCGAGATCCAGTCCCGCGGCAAGATGCCGCTGCTGGTCGGTGGCACCATGATGTATTTCAAGCGTCTGTTGGAAGGCGTGGCGGAGCTGCCGGCGGCGGATGCCGAGCTGCGTGCGGAGCTCGAGGCGCGTATCCAGTCCGAGGGGCTGGATGCGCTGCATGCGCAGCTGGCGCGGCTTGACCCGGCCACGGCACAGCGCATTCGGGCCACTGACCCTCAGCGGCTGACACGTGCACTGGAGGTCTGTCTGATCAGCGGGCGCCCGATGAGCGAGCTGCTCGCGGAGCAGCCAGAGGCGGAACTTCCGTTCCACCCGATATCGATCGCACTGGCGCCCCACGATAGAGCCGTGTTACATGAACGTATCGAGACGCGTTTTGATCAGATGTTGGAACAGGGCTTCATTGCCGAGGTCGAAGCGCTGAAGGCACGTCCGGAGCTGCATGCGGGCCTGCCCTCGATACGTTGTGTCGGCTACCGTCAGGTGTGGGATTTTCTCGATGGCCATTTGAGCCGGGATGAGATGCGCGAACGCGGCATCATCGCGACGCGTCAACTCGCCAAGCGACAGTTGACCTGGTTGCGGAGCTGGCAGGGGATTCACCCGGTGGATTCCATGGGTGTAGATCCTTACAGTGAAACCTTGAAAATCGTGCGCCAGACCTGCACTTAGCGTAACATGAGCGGTCACGACCCGCGCCCGTGAAGCCCCCTCAAGAGGGCAACCCGGAGCGCTGGCGAACATAACCATACTTACCTCGAACGAGACATTTTTACGGAGAGTCACATGTCCAAAGGTCAATCACTCCAGGACCCGTACCTGAACATCCTGCGCAAGGAACGTATCCCGGTCTCGATCTTCCTGGTCAACGGCATCAAGCTGCAGGGCCAGATCGAATCCTTCGATCAGTTCGTGATCCTGCTGCGCAATACTGTCTCCCAGATGGTTTACAAGCACGCTATCTCGACCGTGGTGCCGTCGCGCAATGTGCGCCTGCCGGCCCAGGATCCGAGCGTGCCGTCCACAGAAAGCTGAAGTTAGAGGCGCTGATTGTTCTTCGAACGACCCGAAGCCGGTGAAACGGCCGTCCTGGTGCATGTCAATTTCCGGGACGAAAAAGAACGCGAGGATGCCGGTGAGCTCCTCGAACTCGTACGTTCGGCAGGCGCCGTGCCGGCGACCCTCATCGAGGGTAGCCGGCCCCGCCCCGACTCCCGTACGTTCATCGGAGAAGGCAAGCTTGAGGAAGTGCAAGAGGCCCTGGCCGTGCACGAAGCCGAGCTGGTCATTTTCAACCATTCATTGAGTCCTTCCCAGCAGCGTAACCTCGAAGCCACGCTTAAGTGTCGCGTCATCGACCGTACCGGTCTGATTCTCGACATCTTTGCCCAGCGTGCGCGGACCCATGAGGGCAAGCTGCAGGTGGAACTCGCACAGCTCGAGTACATGTCTACCCGCCTGGTGCGGGGTTGGACCCACCTTGAGCGTCAGAAAGGCGGTATCGGTCTGCGAGGCCCGGGGGAAACCCAGCTCGAGACTGACCGTCGCCTGTTGCGCGCCCGTATCAAGTCGATCCACAAGCGACTCGAGAAGGTGCACAAGCAGCGCGATCAGAACCGCCGTGCCCGTGCGCGTGCCGAGATCCCGAGTCTATCGCTGGTCGGCTATACCAACGCCGGCAAGTCGACGCTGTTCAACGCGCTGACCACCTCCGAGGTGTACGCCGCCGATCAGCTGTTCGCGACGCTGGACCCGACGCTGCGTCGTCTGGAGCTCGAGGATGTCGGCCCGGCAGTCCTGGCCGATACCGTCGGCTTCATTCGTCATCTGCCGCACAAGCTGGTGGAAGCCTTCCAGGCGACCCTGCAGGAAGCGGCGGAAGCGGATCTGCTGGTACATGTCATCGACGCCGCAGACCCGGAAAATGACCGCAACACCGAGCAGGTCAATCACGTGCTGAGCGAGATTGATGCTGGTGACGTGCCGCGTCTGCTGGTCATGAACAAGATCGATCGTCTCGACATGGCACCACGCATCGAACGTGATGGCTTCGGTCGTCCGCTGGCAGTGTGGCTGTCGGCACGTGACGGCAAGGGGCTGGATCTGCTGATGCAGGCCTTCGCCGAGCTGCTGTCCGACAACGTCATCTCCATGCAGCTGACGCTGGGGCCTGCCAAGTCCCGTCTGCGGGCAGGCCTGCATGAGCTGGACGCGGTCAAGGACGAGCAATATGACGAGCAGGGCAATGCACTGCTGGACATTCGTCTCGAGAAGCGCGACTTTCTGCAGTTGTTGTCGCATCTTGGTGAATCGCCTGAAGATTATCTCGGCGGTGAATATGACGACCGCGAAGCCTGGCAGCGTGAGCTGTCCGCCGAACGCGCGGAAAAGCATCGCGTGTCGGTCACGCACAAGTCCTGATACCGTCTGGTAACGCGACTTGCGCTGTCGCGCTGCGCAGCGGCTCGTTCAGTGGCAGCGCACGACGCATCGTGTCTAGAAAGCACTACCCGGCATCCATCGCCGCGCACGAATGACGATGGGTGCCCTCGCGCAGGGCCTGCCCTGCGTGTCAGAGCAGCGGGCATTCAGCAGGATTGGCTGGATGCCGCCCGACGGATGATGGCCGTCGGGCAGGGCCATGGCCTTCTCCCGCAAGGGACGCGTCGCCATGCCGTACGAGAGAATCGGTCGCCGGAGGCCATCAGGCTCAAGGCACGGAACCGGTCGCAGCTGGCAGGGCGGCGTCATCATAATGACGAGCGGAACATCGACTGAGTGGAGACGACGTATGGCTTGGAATGAGCCGGGTGGCGGCAACCAGCATGACCCGTGGAGCGGCGGTGGTCGCAACGGGGACAAGAAGGGGGGCGGGGGTAACGGCGGTGGCAATGGTGGACCGCCCGACCTCGACGAAGCGCTGAAGAAATTCCAGGACAAGCTCAACGGCATGCTCGGCAATGGCCGCAAGCGTCGTGGTGGTGCCGGTGGCAATGGGGGTAACGGTGGCAATACCAATGCCTTCGCACTGCCGGGGATCATCGGTGTCATCCTGGTCGCCATCTGGGCGGCTTCCGGTTTCTATCTGGTCGATCAGTCCGAGCGTGGCGTTGTGCTGCGTTTCGGCAAGTACAACGACATCGTCGGTCCGGGCCTGCACTGGAACCCGCCGATCATCGACGATGTGCGTGAGGTCAACGTCACCAAGGTGCGTTCGCTCTCCCAGACCAAGTCGATGCTGACTCAGGACGAGAACATCGTCGAAGTCCAGATGTCCGTGCAGTATCAGGTGTCCAATCCGCGTGATTTCCTGCTCAACGTCCGCGCGCCCGAGATCAGTCTCGAGAACGCCATGGACTCTGCGCTGCGTCACGAAGTCGGCAGTGCCGACATGAACGACATCCTGACCTCCGGTCGTGAGCTGCTGGCCAGCAACGTCAAGTCGCGCCTGCAGTCCTATCTGGACAACTACGGTGTCGGCCTGACGCTGCAGACCATCAACGTCGAGTCCACCTCTGCACCGGCAGCGGTTCAGGATTCCTTCGATGACGTCATCAAGGCGCGCGAGGATCGTCAGCGCACGATCAACCAGGCGCTGGCCTACGAGAACTCGATTCTCCCGGAAGCCCAGGGTCAGGCGCAGCGCATCATCGAGGAAGCCGAGGGTTACAAGGAGTCCGTGGTCGCGAAGTCCCAGGGTGAAGCCAACCGCTTCACGTCCCTGCTGACCGAGTACCAGAAGGCGCCGGAGATCATCCGCGAGCGCATGTATCTGGAAACCATGGGCGAAGTGCTCGGCAAGACCAACAAGGTGCTGGTGGATGTCGAGAACGGCAATTCCCTCATGTACCTGCCGTTGGACAAGCTGGCCAACAAGTCCAGTGCTGCCGCCGAAGACAGCAGTGGCATGAGTCGTAGCGAGCTGGACCGTGTGTCCCGACAGGCGAGCGATGCCTTGAGCCGCAGCCAGAGCACTGACAGCAGCAACAGCATCCGTCGGGAGGGTCGTCAATGATCAACAATCGCTCACTGATGGCCGTCGCCGGTCTGGCCGTAGTGGCCTGGCTTGGTAGCAACAGCCTCTATACGGTTGATGAGACCCAGCGCGCCATCAAGCTCAAGTTTGGTGAAGTGGTGGAAGACAACATCCAGCCCGGCCTGCACTTCAAGCTGCCGGTCTACAACACGATCCGTACCTTCGATACGCGCGTGTTGACGCTGGATGCCCAGGCAAGCCGTTATCTGACCCGCGAGAAGAAGGCCGTCATCGTCGACTCCTTCGTCAAGTGGAAGATCGTCGATCCGAAGCGCTACTACGAAGCGACTTCCGGCGACGAGCAGATGGCCGAGCGCCTGATCGCGCCGCGTGTCGACGAGAGTCTGCGTAACGAGTTCGGCAAGCTCGAGCTGGTGCAGATCATCTCCGAGCAGCGTGACGCGCTGATGAAGAAGCCCACCGAAGAGCTCGACGAGGTGATGCGCAAGGAACTGGGGGTGTCGATTCTCGATATCCGCGTCAAGCGTATCGACCTGCCGGACGAAGTCTCCCAGGCGGTCTACGAGCGCATGAAGACCGAGCGTCAGCGTGAGGCACGTGAGTATCGTGCCCAGGGTCAGGAGCAGGCCGAGAAGATCCAGGCCAATGCCGATCGTCGCCGTTCCGTCCTGCTCGCGCAGGCCGAAGAGCAGGCGCAGACCCTGCGCGGTGAGGGCGATGCCTCCGCCGCTGCCATCTATGCCGGTGCCTACGGGGCGGATACCGAGTTCTTCCGCTTCTACCGCTCACTGCAGGCCTATCGCGACAGCTTCAAGGGCGATGGCAACATGATGGTCATGCAGCCGGATAGCGAGTTCTTCCGCTTCTTCAAGGACCCGCAGGGCGGCAGCAAGTAAGCAGCATTATCAAGCCCGGAGGCTCGCCTTCGGGGATGTTGCGCGCGGCCTCTGGCAGCATCGGAGGCCGCGCAGTGGATGAACGTCGCTCGAGAGGTTCGCGGGGTTCATCCCACAAGGATTCATGCTAGACTCCTGCAACCGGGCACCGCCCGGTTTTTTTGTGGCCGCTTTTCATGCTCGGGTTTCATGTCCGGGCGCAAGGCCGACAGGAAAGCGTCGAGCAGGACCTTGCTTCACGGGTCTCGGTCGGCTGCTGTGAAATCCCCCGCAGGCGTCGCGTTTGTCACGCACGCCAGCCGGGTGAATTTCCCCGCGTCACGAGTCACCCCTTGTCATAAATCTCTCGCAGGATAGCGCAATGACCATCGCAGATCGCTGGCTCCTCCCGGATGGCATGGATGAGGTATTGCCCCCTCAGGCAACCCGTATGGAGGCGCTGCGCCGCGCGCTGCTCGACCTCTATCATCGCTTCGGCTATGACCTGGTGCTGCCGCCTCCCGTCGAATTTCTCGATTCGCTGCTGACCGGCACCGGTACCGAGCTGGATCTGCAGACCTTCAAGCTGACCGACCAGATGACCGGTCGCATGATGGGCGCCAGCGCCGACGTCACCCCGCAGGTGGCGCGCATGGACGCTCACTCCCTGCACCGCGAAGGCCCGGTACGTCTGTGCTACTGCGCCAACGTGCTGCGTACCAAGGCGGACAAGCATCAGGGCGGCCGCAGCCCGGTGCAGGTCGGTGCCGAGCTGTTCGGTCATGCCGGCCTCGAGGCCGACCATGAAATCCTGCATCTGGCTCTGACCAGTCTCGAGCAGGCCGGCGCCGGTGAATTGCACCTGGCGCTGGGCCATATCGGTATCTATCGTGCCTTGATCGCCGAAGCCGGCATGAATGACGAGCACGAGCGTGAGCTGTTCGCTGCCATCGAGCGTAAACAGTATTCCGCTCTCGATGCATTGATCGATCGCGTGGTGGGTGACAAGGTAGTGGCGGGCATGCTCAAGGCGCTGCCACACCTGCACGGTGATGACGAGATTCTTGCCCAGGCGCGTACCGCCTTCGCCGGCGCACCGACGGCAGTCGCCAGCGCTCTGGATCAGCTGACGGCGCTGAGCTGCGCGGTCCGCGAGCGTCATCCGCAGGTCACGCTCTATTTCGATCTCGCCGAACTGCGCGGTTACGAGTATCACACCGGCATGGTGTTCGCGGCCTACGTGCCGGGTTACGGTCAGGCGCTGGCCAAGGGTGGTCGCTACGACGATACTGGACGTGCCTTCGGTCGTGCGCGTCCTGCCACCGGCTTCTCGATGGACCTCAAGCAGCTGGCCTCGCTGGCCGTGCAGGCCCCGGCCTGCGACGGCATCTGGGCGCCGGCACTCAACGACAGCGCGCTGCGTGAGTGTGTCGATCAGCTGCGTGCCGCTGGCGAGCGTGTCATCGAAGCTCTGCCGGGCCAGACCACTGGCGCGGATGCACACCGTTGCAATCGTGAGCTGGTCAATGGCGACGGCGGCTGGCAGGTCGTCACACTCGATGCCTGAGCTTGAAGGGCTGAGCCTGGAAGCCTGAGCTTGAATGATTGAGCTTCGGTGACCCGAGAGCGATGGCAGCGAGTGACAGATAGCAGAACAGCTGGGGCCACTGGGTCCCGAGGTGCAGCTGCCGACAGGGCAGCTGCACTTGTGAGTGGGTTTTCACCGACGGTTATTCACCGAAAGAGATAGGAACCATGGGCAAGAATGTAGTCGTGCTCGGCACCCAATGGGGTGATGAAGGCAAGGGCAAGGTCGTCGACCTGCTGACCGAATCCGCCAGCGCCGTCGTGCGTTTCCAGGGTGGCCACAACGCGGGTCACACCCTGGTGCTGGACGGCAAGAAGACCGTCCTCCACCTGATCCCGTCCGGCATCCTCCACCCGGGCAAGACCTGCGTCATCGGCAACGGTGTCGTGCTGTCTCCGGAAGCGCTGATCAAGGAAATCCGTGAGCTTGAAGCCAACGACGTGCCGGTGCGTGATCGCCTGCGTCTGTCGCCGGCCTGCCCGCTGATCCTGTCCTACCACGTGCGTCTGGACCAGGCGCGCGAGAAGGCCCGTGGCGTCGCCAAGATCGGGACTACCGGTCGCGGCATCGGCCCGGCCTACGAAGACAAGGTCGCGCGCCGTGGCCTGCGTCTGGGTGACATGCTCCACCGTGAGCGTTTCGCCTCCAAGCTGGGCGAAGTGCTGGATTACCACAACTTCGTGCTGCAGCACTATCACGGTGAAGCGCCGGTCGACTTCCAGCAGGTGCTGGACGAAGCCATGGAAATGGCCGAAGAGCTGCGCCCGATGGTCTGCGACACCGTGGATCTGGTCCACTCCGTGCGCAAGGCCAACGAGAACATCCTCTTCGAGGGTGCTCAGGGCTCACTGCTCGACATCGACCACGGTACCTACCCGTACGTCACCAGCTCCAACACCACTGCCGGCGGCACCGCCACCGGTTCCGGCGTCGGTCCGCTGTATCTCGACTACGTGCTGGGCATCACCAAGGCCTACACCACGCGTGTCGGCTCCGGTCCGTTCCCGACCGAGCTGTTCGATGAGTTCGGCCGTCACCTGGCCGAGCGTGGCCACGAATTCGGTGCCACCACCGGTCGTGCGCGTCGTTGCGGTTGGTTCGATGCCGTCGCCCTGCGACACGCCGTGCAGATCAACTCGGTCAGCGGCATCTGCCTGACCAAGCTGGACGTGCTGGACGGTCTCGAGAACATCCGTGTCTGCATCGGCTATCGCAGCAAGGATGGCGACGTGCTGGACAACCCGGTGGATTCCGAAGGCTACGAAGCCATCGAGCCGCTCTACCAGGACCTGCCGGGCTGGAGCGATTCCACCATCGGCGTGCGCGAAGTCGACAAGCTGCCGGCCAACGCCCGTGCCTACATCAGCTTCCTGGAAGAGCAGGTCGGCGTGCCGATCGACATCATCTCCACTGGCCCGGACCGCAACGAGACCATCGTGCTGCGCAACCCGTTCCACGACTGATCATGACCACGTCGCTTTCCTGAGCGGCACATGATGTCGAGATGATGCAAGACCAAGACACCCCGTCGGGATTTCCCGGCGGGGTGTCTTGCGTTCCAGGGCTGGCAGCAGAAGATCTTGTACAGTCTTGAGAGTGGCAGGGTAGGGTGGACAGTAGGAATTTTAAATGGGAATGATTGTTATTTTTGTTGTGATCGGCGGCTATCTTGTCGGCAAACTGGTTGCCCAGGTCGCAATTCGACGTTTTCGGTGGGGTCCCCGCTTCACATCGTTCTGATACAGGACTAAAATGGTCCCCAATTAATCTTCCCGTGGTGGAGGCCAGCATGCTGAAGCTTTCCAAGATGACCGATTATGCCGCTGTCGTGATGGCGCGCATCGCCCGCGAGCCGGACTCGGCCCATGCGGCGATCGATCTGGCCGAAAGCGTGCAGCTGCCGCATCCCACCGTGAGCAAGACGCTCAAGGCGCTAGTACGAGCAGGATTGCTTGAGTCGCGGCGCGGTGCGCTGGGCGGTTATCGTCTGGCACGCCCGGCCAGCCAGATCACGGCCAGCGACATCATCAGCGCCATCGAAGGCCCGGTGGCCGTGACGGAGTGCAGTCACGCCGACGGCGATTGCGAGCTGGTCAACACCTGCGGGGTGGCCGACAACTGGCAGCGCGTCTCGTACGCCATCAGTGAGCTGCTGGGCAGCGTGACGCTGGCGCATCTGGCGTCATCCGCGCCATTGCGCATGCCGGTGCAACTGCCGATTCAGGCCATCAGCCTGTACGGGGATGACGAACCGCACCCCATGGCCTCGGCAGCCAACAGCACTGGCAAACGCTAGAAGCGGCAAACGCTGAATCCGTTGCCGCGCGACACACATCGCCGTGGCAACACGAACATTCGAACTTCGCTGCGATTCGGGCGGGGTGATCAGGCATCTGAACAGACCCGGAGCTCTCCGGGAGAGGAGACCAGCATGGCGAGCCAGGAGATGGAGCAGCTTGTACAGCGCGAGTACAAGCAGGGCTTCGTGACCGATATCGAGAGCGACACCATTCCGCCGGGACTGGATGAAAGCGTGATTCGCTTCATCTCGGCCAAGAAGGGTGAGCCGGAGTGGATGCTGGAGTGGCGTCTGGATGCGTATCAGCAGTGGCTGAAGATGAAGGCACCGTCCTGGGCGCACCTGGATTATCCGGAGATCGACTACCAGGCGATTTCCTACTTCAGCGCCCCGAAGAAGCCGGAAGACCGTCCGCAGAGTCTGGATGAGGTCGATCCCAAGCTGCTCGAGACCTACGAGAAGCTGGGTATCCCGCTTCACGAGCGTGCCGCACTGGCCGGCGTCGCGGTCGACGCGGTCTTCGACTCCGTGTCCGTGACCACCACCTTCAAGAAGGAGCTATCCGAGGCGGGCGTCATCTTCTGCTCCATCTCGGAAGCCATCCAGGACTACCCGGAACTGATCAAGCAGTATCTCGGAACCGTGGTGCCCAAGGCAGACAACTACTTCACCGCGCTGAACGCCGCCGTCTTCACTGATGGCTCCTTCGTGTTCGTGCCGGAAGGCGTGACCTGCCCGATGGAGCTTTCCACCTACTTCCGCATCAACGCCGCCAACACCGGCCAGTTCGAGCGCACTCTGATCATCTGCGAGAAGCAGGCTCAGGTCTCGTATCTGGAAGGCTGTACCGCGCCGCAGCGTGATGACAACCAGCTGCACGCCGCCGTGGTCGAGCTGGTGGCACTGGAAGACGCCTACATCAAGTACTCCACCGTCCAGAACTGGTATCCGGGCGATGAAGACGGCAAGGGCGGCATCTACAACTTCGTCACCAAGCGTGCCGACTGCCGTGGTGACCGCTCCAAGGTCTCCTGGACCCAGGTCGAGACCGGCTCCGCGATCACCTGGAAGTACCCGTCGTGTATCCTGCGCGGCAAGGACAGTGTCGGGGAGTTCTACTCCGTCGCCGTTACCAATGGTCGTCAGCAGGCGGACACCGGGACCAAGATGATCCACATCGGTGAGGGCACCAAGTCCACCATCGTCTCCAAGGGCATCTCAGCCGGTAATTCCGAGCAGTCCTATCGTGGTCTGGTCAAGATCGGCCCGCGGGCCAAGGGCGCGCGCAACTTCACCCAGTGTGATTCGCTGTTGATCGGCGACCGCTGCGGTGCGCATACCTTCCCGTATCAGGAAATCGGCAACGCGACAGCCACCGTCGAGCACGAGGCGACGACCTCCAAGATCGGCGAAGATCAGCTGTTCTACTGCCGTCAGCGCGGCATCAGCGAAGAAGATGCGGTCAACATGATCGTCAATGGCTTCTGCAAGGACGTCTTCCAGGAGCTGCCGATGGAGTTCGCCGTCGAGGCCGAGGCGCTGCTCAACGTCACCCTTGAAGGCGCCGTCGGCTGATCCCGCCGTCCCTTTCGCATTCACCCCATTCTTGAGGGCCGCTTGCGGGCGGCCTGTCAGCAAAAGGTATCAACATGCTCGTAGTCAAAGATCTGCACGTTTCGGTGGAAGGCAAGGAAATCCTCAAGGGTCTCGATCTGACCATCAACAAGGGTGAGGTCCACGCCATCATGGGCCCGAACGGCGCAGGCAAGTCCACGCTGTCTTCCGTGATCGCCGGCAAGGACGGCTATGAAGTGACCTCGGGCACCATTACCTATGAAGGTGAGGATGTGCTGGAGATGGAAGTCGAAGAGCGTGCGCGTGCCGGCATGCTGCTGGGCTTCCAGTACCCGGTGGAAATCCCGGGGGTCAAGAACGTCTACCTGCTCAAGGCGGCGCTGAATGCCAAGCGTGAAGCCGAAGGCCTGGGCGAGATTCCGGCCCCGGAATTCATGAAGCTGATCCGCGAGAAACTGGCCTTCATGCAGATGGATGCCAGCTTCCTGCAGCGCGCCGTCAACGAAGGCTTCTCCGGTGGTGAGAAGAAGCGCAACGAGATCCTGCAGATGCTGGTGCTGGAACCGAAGCTCGCCATGCTCGACGAGATCGACTCCGGCCTGGACATCGATGCCCTCAAGGTCGTCGCCAAGGGCGTCAACTCGCTGCGCAACGAAAACCGTGCTGTGCTGATGGTCACCCACTACCAGCGTCTGCTCGAGCACATCGTGCCGGACCAGATCCACGTGCTGATGGATGGCCGCATCGTCAAGTCCGGTGACAAGTCGCTGGCCCTCGAACTCGAAGCCCAGGGGTATGACTGGCTGCAGGAGGAAACCGCGTAATGACAGCACTTGCTACCGCGTCCGTCCCCGGCAGCGAAGCCTTCGCCAGCGAATTCGCTGTCCGCAAGGCCCGCTTTGCGGCCGATCCGAGCTGGATGGCCGCCCGCCGTCAGGCCGGTATCGCCCGTTTTGAAGCCCTCGGCCTGCCGACCCGCAAGGTCGAGGCCTGGAAGTACACCGACACCCAGGCACTGGGCCGTCAGCAATACCGTCTCGCCGACGATGCAAGCCTCGCGCCGGCCGTGAAGGATGAACTGGCGCTCGATGTCGACGCCTACCGTCTGGTGTTCGTCGATGGTCTCTACAATGCCGAGCTTTCCGATGTGGCAGGCTTGCCCGACACCGTGCGTGTCGTGCCGCTGTCTGACGCCATCGTCAATCAGCCGGAAGTCATCGGCGGCTCGCTGAACCGCCTGACCGGTATCGACTTCACCCCGTTCGTGGCGCTGAATTCCGCCTTCACCGAAGAGGGTGCGGTGATTCAGGTCGGCCCGCGCACGGTGCTCGACAAGCCGGTCTACGTGCTGTTCCTGTCGCGTGCCGCCGTCGAAGGCCAGCCCGTGACCATGAGCCACCCGCGCCTGCTGGTGCAGCTGGGCAGCCGCGCCGAAGCCAGCGTGATCGAGCATCACATCGGTGAGAGCGACGCGACCAACTTCACCAACATGGTCAGCGAAGTGATGCTGGAGCGCGGCGCCGTGCTCAATCACTACAAGCTGGGCGAAGCCGCCACCGGCGAGACGCATATCGCCTCGTTGCAGGTCGAGCAGCCGCGTGACAGCCAGTATCGCTCCATCAACCTGAACACCGGTGGTGGTCTGGTACGCAACGACATCGTCTGCGACCTGAACGGCAACAACGCCCATGCACGTCTCGATGGCCTGTTTTTCGGTCGTGATCGTCAGCACGTGGACACCCACTCGCTGGTCAATCACAACGAGGCGCTGACGTTCTCCGACGAGAACTACAAGGGTATCCTGGCCGACCGCGCCCGTGGCGTCTTCAATGGCCGTGTACTGGTCAAGCGTGACAGCCAGCAGATCGAGGCGCATCAGAACAACGCCAACCTGCTGTTGTCGGACCGCGCCGAGATCAACACCAAGCCGGAACTCGAGATCTACGCCGACGACGTCAAGTGCTCCCACGGCACCACGACCGGTCAGCTCGACGAGTCCGCCGTGTTCGCGCTGCGCGCCCGTGGCATCGATGAGCAGACCGCCCGTGGCCTGCTGACTCTGGCCTTCGCCAATGAAGTCATGACCGGTCTGGGCATCGACGCCATCGCCGAGCGCATCGAGCGCAGTGTCGCGGGACGCCTGCCGTCACGCTTCCACCTCGATGAGCTGGTCGATCTCAGCGTCGAGTTGGGCGGTGGCGCCGTGGCGGTGGCACGTGATGAGGACTTTGCATGAGCGCACTCGATAACCTGATGCTCGACGTCGTGCGGGTGCGCGAGGATTTTCCGATCCTCGAGCGTCGCGTGCATGGTGACGTGCCGCTGATCTATCTGGACAGCGCCGCCACCAGCCAGACGCCGACTGCCGTCATCGACGCGATGAGCGACTATTACCGCAATACCAATGCCAATATCCACCGTGGGTTGCATACCCTGGCAGATGAGGCGACAGCGGCCTTCGAAGGCACGCGTGAGAAGGTGCGCAACTTCATCAATGCGCGCCTGACGCGGGAAGTCATCTTCACGCGCGGCACCACCGAGGCGATCAATCTGGTCGCCAACAGCTGGGGTGCCAACTGGCTGAACGCCGGTGATGAGGTGCTGATCTCGGTGATGGAGCATCATGCCAACATCGTGCCGTGGCAGCTTCTGGCCGAGCGTCTCGATATCGTCATCAAGGTCATCCCGTGTGACGATGATGGCGTGCTCGACATGGCGGCCTACCGTGACCTGCTGGGCGAGAAGACGCGCCTGGTCTGCGTCAATCAGGTCTCCAACGCCCTGGGCAGCATCAATCCGGTGGCCGAGATGGCGACGCTGGCGCACGCCCACGACGCGCTCATCCTGGTCGATGGTGCCCAGGCGGTGCCGCATCAGCAGGTCGATGTGCGCGAGATCGATGCTGACTTCTATGTCTTCTCGGGCCACAAGATGTACGGTCCCACCGGCATCGGTGTGCTCTACGGCAAGGAAGCGCTGCTCGATGCCATGCCGCCGTGGCAGGGTGGCGGCGAGATGATCCGCACGGTGTCGTTCGAGAATGGCACCCTGTTCGCGGACCTGCCGCACAAGTTCGAGGCCGGCACGCCGCCCATCGCCGAGGTTATCGGGCTGGGCAAGGCCATCGACTGGCTGGATTGCACCCACATGGCGCTGATCACGCGCTGGGAGCAGCAGCTGATGCGCCACGCCAGTGAGCGCATGCGTGAAGTGGACGGCCTGCGCATCATCGGCAACTCGCCTGACAAGGCGGGGGCGATCTCCTTCGTGGTCGATGGTGCTCACGCCCAGGACATCGGGCTGCTGATCGACCAGCTGGGAGTGGCCATCCGTACCGGGCACCACTGCGCGCAGCCGGTGCTGCGTCGCTTCGGTGTCGATGCCACCTGCCGGGCCTCCTTCGCGGCCTACAACACGCCGGAAGAGATCGACCTGTTCGTCGATGCCCTGCAGCGTGTGCTGACCATGGTGCGCTGAGCACCCTCTGCGGTGGCCCTGATGGGCGCTGATCAATGAGGCTCGCGCATGGCGGGCCTCATTGGTATCGACACTTGTCAGGGAATGTCGTTACCCGCACGTCTTGAGTGAACCAACAGAATTCTTGATCCGCATGCCTGTCGTGCGGATCGGCAAGGAGAGGGCATGAGCCACACTGAAGACCAGCTGGCCAGCCTCGGCAAGGGCCAGAAGATGCCGTTGCAGCGGGACGTGGAGGGCATCTCGGTACCGTTCGGCAAGTCGGTGACCCTGCATGAGGACTCGGTGGTCGAAGTCATGCAGGCCAAGGGCGGCACCGTCAGCGTCGCCTTCGAGGGTCGCATGTACCTGATCGAGAGCTTCAGCCTCGATGCGTTGGGGCTGGACGCCGTGCCGCGTCCGCACCTGCCGGCCGGCCAGAGCGATGCTGACATCGAGGCTTTCGTCTGGGCCCAGCTGCGCACATGCTTCGACCCCGAGATCCCGGTCGACATCGTCGAGCTGGGGCTGGTCTATGGCTGTCGTATCGACACCCTGATCAGCGGCGAGAAGATGGTCAATCTCAAGATGACGTTGACCGCGCCGGGCTGCGGCATGGGCAACGTGATCGCCGAGGACGCCAAGCGCAAGATTCTCGGCGCCGAGGATGTCTCCAAGGTCCACGTCGAGATCGTGTTCTCGCCTGCCTGGTCGCGCGAGATGATGAGTGAGGATGCCCGCCTGGAACTGGGCATGTTCTGAGCATCATCAGCGCGTCTTTGCCGTCTGCTGGTGTCGCCCCTTGTTGTCTGTGGCTTTCTGGTCGGCCTGTCATGGCCGTCAGTCGCATCATCACTCGGGCGAGATGCAGCAAACGCAACCGGATGGACGGGAACCTCTTGTCCATCCGGCTATCCAATTCACGTTGCTGAGCGTCCGGGCAAGTTGCTGCCTCGGGCCGTGTCGGCACGTCCGTTTGACGGTTTCCCGTATCACCTGCCTCAAGGAAGACTCCCCAATGCGATTCCAGACTGCGCTGCGCACCCTGACCGCCACCCTGATCCTGAGTAGCGCTGCCAGCGCGCAGGCCGCTTGGAAGCTGGATGGTGATGTGTCACAGCTGAGCTTCCAGACCACCAAGATGGCCAAGTCGGGCGCCAGCACCGTCGAGACGGATGCTTTCACCTCCTGGCGGGCGCGCGTCAATGACGCCGGTCAGCTGTCGGTGGAGATCGACCTCGACTCCGCCAGTACCGGCATCGACATTCGTGACCAGCGCGTCAGCGAGAAGCTGTTCGAGTCCGGCACCTATCCGTTGGCCGTGATGACCGCCAGTCTCGATATGCCGACCCTCAAGGTGATGGAGCCGGGCGATACCCAGCAGGTGGATGTCGAAGGCCAGCTGACGTTGCACGATAATACCCAGAACCTGCCGGTGAGCCTGCAGGTAACGCGCCTGCGCGGCGATCGCTGGCTGGTGCAGACCCTCACGCCGGTGATGGTCGATGCTGAGCAGTTCGCGCTGGTCGATGGCATTCGCACCCTGCGTGACCTGGCCGGGCTCGGCAACATCGCGACCCAGGTGCCAGTCAACGTCAAGGCCGTGATGGTGCAGGAAGACTGAGCGGAGTCACCCGCATGCGTGGCCGGGAACAGTCAGTGCTGGCAGAGCCTCGGCCGCTTGGGTAGGCTGAGCGCTCATGCCTGCACGATGTGACGGTACCGGCAGGAAAGACAGGCAGGGATGGGCGTGGGGAAGTGATGCAGCGAGTGATCATGCGGGCTGGCTGGACCATCGTCGGTCTGCTGGCCGCCGGTGCAATGACGGTGGTCGGGCTCAACCTCTGGGTCGTGATGGCAACGCACGATCGCATTGCCACGTCACCGCTGACCTGTCAGAGCCGTGAGGTGGGGATCGTGTTCGGCACCTCCCACGGCCTGGTGGGCGGGGGCAGCAATCCGCACTATCAGGCGCGCCTCGATACCGCCGCTCAACTCTACCGCCTGCGGCGCGTCTCCAATCTGCTGCTTTCGGGAGACAACCGCACCCGTTACTACAATGAGCCGATGACCATGTGGCGTGATCTGCGAGTGCGCAACGTGCCGCAGGAGTTCATGACGCTCGATTACGCGGGCTTCTCCACCTTCGATACCCTCGTACGAGCCCACAAGGTCTTCGGTGTCGACGAGGCGGTGCTGGTCACCCAGCCGTGGCATCTGCCGCGTGCGCTGTTCATCGCCGATGCGCTGGGGCTCGAGGCAGTGGGCTGTCCGGCCATCTCCGAGCGCCAGCCGCCGGGGCTCAAGCTGATGATGCGCGAGTGGCTGGCCCGTGCGGCGACAGTGGGTGACCTCTATCTGTGGGGGCGCAAGCCGCGCTTCCTCGGGCCGCAGGAGACGCTGCCGACGCCGGTGTTGTCATCGCACTCATCATCGCATCCCTCATCACCCCACTCCTCAGACAAGCACGTGATGTCGCCGGCGGCGGACTCCGTGACAGTCGGTGCAGGGCAGCAGGCCGCTGCCAGTCGTGAGATGGCGGATGGAGAGGATGTGGCGGATGAAGAGAATGCTGCCGACATGCCGGACCCGCATGCCCTCGCGCGTCAGGCGCAGGCAAGCCTGATGGCCAGTCTGCCCGGAGTGAAGCAGGCATTGCTCCAATGGCTGCCTGTCAGGTCTGATACGAACTAGTCGTGTATCGATTTCGCCAAGCGTACAGGGTCAACACGAAGACGCCCCGCACTTCCTTTGGAAGGCGGGGCGTCTTGCGTTCACGGCCTGGCAGATGCTTTTAGGGCCTCATGCATTCAGGCTCTCGTGCTCTCTGGCGGGCATGTGGCTAGCCGGCGCGGCGGCGTGCGGCCTGACCTGTCTGGTGACGGTACAGCTCGCGAATCAGATGGCGGCAGTTGTGGAAGATGCCTTCCAGCACCTTTTCCATGCTGTCAGGCAACGGGTGCGTGAAGGCGGTCGAGCAGGCCTGCATCAGGACGCGTTCCTGTTCGAGCAGCTCGTTGATCAGCACCTGATTGTCATTGCCGACGATGCTTTTCAGGCGACTCCACAGCCACATGTAGTCATCGCGCTCGACATCGGCGTCGCGCGGCATCAGGCTCAGATGCTTGCGTGTCTCGACTTCCAGCGCCTGTTTGAGCTCGACACGGCTCGCATAGAAGGGCTCGAAGGCCTTCAGGAGCGCGGGGCGCAGCCGTTCGGCGTTATCCTCGAAATAATCAAGACTGTCTGCCAGGGCTTCCTGGACGCTATCCATCGCCACCTGGCGATTGTCGAGAAACATGGGCGGTCACCTCCTCCGTCAGAAGAGATTGTGCGGGTGAAAACAGTGTTTTTCTACCCCTGTAGGGCAGAAAGTCAGGATATTTATTCCCGCACTGTCAATCCCTGCAGTTTACGACAATACAATGACGTTCCGGTGACGATCATCGTTGCCTTTCAGACGTTGTCCCTGCCCCTGTTTTCGCCGCCAAGCCCTCTGCCCGAAAAGCTGTCTGGCCCAGATGCGCCAGGGGTGCCGTCTTGATGATCAGCACCCCTGGTCGAGCGTTGCGTGCAATGCCCTGAGGCTTGAGCCCTCAGTCATCAGCCCTCAGCCCTCAGCCCTCAGCCCTCAGCCCTTGGGCTTGGGCGGAATCTTCTTGGACGGTGCGGCAGATTTGGCGATGTGATCGATGATCAGACCGGCGATGTCCTTGCCGGTGGCAGTCTCGATGCCCTGCAGGCCCGGTGAGGAATTCACTTCCATGATCACCGGTCCGTGGTTGGCGCGCAGCAGGTCGACACCGGCGACGGCCAGGCCCATGGCCTTGGCGGCGCGGATGGCGGTGGAGCGCTCTTCCGGCGTGATGCGGATCTCGCTCGCGGTGCCGCCACGATGCAGGTTGGAGCGGAACTCGCCATCAGCCGCCTGACGTTTCATGGACGCCACCACCTTGTCTCCCACCACCAGGCAGCGGATGTCGGCGCCACGCGCTTCCTTGATGTATTCCTGCACCATGATGTTGGCTTTCATGCCCATGAAGGCCTGGATCACGCTCTCGGCGGCTTGGTTGGTCTCGGCGAGCACCACGCCGATGCCCTGGGTGCCTTCCAGCAGCTTGATGACCAGCGGCGCGCCCTTGACCATGGTGATCAGGTCGGGGATGTCATCCGGCGAATGCGCGAAGCCGGTGACCGGCAGGCCTAGCCCCTTGCGCGACAGCAGCTGCAGCGAGCGCAGCTTGTCGCGTGAGCGGGAGATGGCCACGGAATCATTGACGACGTAGGTGCCCATCATCTCGAACTGACGCAGCACGGCGCAGCCATAGAAGGTGACGGAGGCACCGATGCGCGGCACGACAGCGTCGAAGTGCTCGATCTCGGCGCCCTTGTAATGGATGGACGGGCGGTGCGAGGCGATGTTCATGTAGCAACGCAGCGTGTCCACCACGCGTGCGGTGTGGCCACGTGCCTCGGCGGCCTCGATCAGGCGGCGGGTGGAGTAGAGGCGTGAGTTACGCGACAGGATACCGATATGCATGAAATCCTCCGGAGCCGAATGGGCCAGACAGAGATAGGAATGAATCAGAAGAAGACTGACGTGATGCCCGTCAGGAGGCGTGGTGTTCGCCGGTGAGGCCTTTACTGTCTCGAGGCGTCACGCGATGCAGATGGCGCCAGCGTCTTGAGGCGAGATGCCGAAGCATGCCGCCGCGCGCACGCCTGATGCCGTCAGGGTTCGCCGTGCAGATAGGCAGCGCCCGGTGCGACCAGCAGGCGACGCAGGGCACGGCGCCCCAGCAGAATGGGGTGACGCATCTGGGAGCGGTCCACCAGCGTCATGTCGATATCGTAGTCGAGCCCGGCCAGCTTCATGCGCGAGCGGATCGCGTAGCGCCACTCGGCCTGACCATTGGATGAGCGCACGCGGCGGCGATCATGCACCGGCGTCTCGATCGTATGCGGTGGGGAGTCGCTACCGCCAGTCCGGGTGATGAAGCGAACCCACAGGTCATCGTGCTGCTCGAAGACCTCGATGCTCTCGGCATGCAGCGCACTGGAATGCGCACCGGTGTCGATCTTGGCATTGAGGTGCAGCTTGAGCTCCGGCAGCTCGATCAACTCACGCCGACCCACCACGCCACGCGGGCGAAAGCCCAGCAGGTCATGATTCAGTGTCTTGAGATCGAGGGGCGGTGCCTTGTCGATGTGATGACGCGAAGTGTTCTTGTGATGCGACATGTTTCTTCCTGAATCAGAGGGCGTGAGCGAAGCGGGCAGCAGCTCACGGCATGAAGACACCGGGCAGGCGTGGCACAGGATAATGTGCGTTGCCTGCCTGGCGGGGTAAGGGCCAGGCGGGCGCGCAGCATAGTCACTTAACGTACTGACAGCAATCCTTGCTGAAGCCTCTTTTTTCGCGTCACGAATCCGGGGGTGACGGCGACGCTGACAGCGTCCGGCAAAACCGCCTCGGATACGCGGTCCTGGCGCGCACCCATCGCTGCCAGCCGCCTCGCTTGAGGGCGCTGGCGCGTGAGACATCGTGCAGGTAGCGCGTCGCAGTGCACTCTGTTCACCTCTGCCGATCAGCCCCGATGCCGTCACTTGACCAAGGGCTTCATCAAGTGTCGTGGGTTATGCGCATGATCTCAAGCACTGTCACCTGCGGGCATGCTCGACGTCAATGACGCGGAGCCGAATTGCCGGTATCGGCCTTGCGGGTCAGGGCGGCAAGCGCCTGCCCCAGCGGACTGTCCGCGCTTGCGTTGCGCAGCGTCATCAGTACCGGCAGACGCAGACGCGGAATCAGGGCGAGGTCGCGGGCCAGCGCGGCAAAGTTGGCCTGCGGACAGCTGGCCAGTCGGGTCAGGAAGGCCGGCAGACGTTCGGCATCTTCCAGATGGGCGTAGCCGCGTGCGGCGATCGCGACCAGCACGTCGACATTGACGGCCTCGTCGTCGGCCAGCAGAACATCGATCCACTCCGCCGCCGCAGGCCGTGGGCTGGCACCGGCGGCCCGCAGGCAGGCGCACAGCGTCTCCAGGTCACCCAGGTCACGCGCGGCCTGGCCACGCGCGATCAAGGCGGTGAGCAGCTCGGTCTCGTATTCTTCCGGCAGCGGGGCAGCCAGCTGGGCATGGGCGGGTGGTGCCTGCTCCAGACACAGCGCGATGGCGCGCAGCGGCGTATCCGGCAGATCAGCCAGGCGCTGCACGAAGGCCGCGGCAAGCTCGCTGGACAACTCGCCGCGCCGTGTCAGCACGTCGGCGATGCCCTGCAGGCCCAGTGACGGCCAGTCATCCAGCGGTAGCTGGGCGGTGAGATACTGCTCTGCGAGCTCGTAGTACTGGCTGGCAGGGCGGTCGCAATCGAGGCTGGCGCGGGCGTGCAGCATGGCGCGCAGGCTGTCGTCCGGCGTGAAGGCCAGCGGGTTGTCCTGCATCAGGTTGTCGATCTTGCCGGCCTCGGCCTGCTGAAGTTCAGGGCGACCGACGGTCAGCGCCGTCTGACCCAGTGTCGTGATCAGACGTTCGAGGAAGGCGTCGCGTTGCGCGGGAGACAGACGACCTTCCTCATCCAGCGGCAGGGCCAGAAACCACACCAGCGGATCGTCGAGCCCGGCCGGGCGGAACACGCATGCCAGGCGTGCCTGGCCCTTGAAAGGCTGCTCCCACGGCTGCTGTTCGGTCTCGAAGGCTTCCAGCTGCTCAAGGCTGAGCGGGGCCAGGGAGCGCCCCAGGTGATAGAGGTGCAGCTCGGCGCCGGTGCGTGTGAAGAAGTTGCTCAAGGAAGAGAGAGGAGTCATGAGGCTCACCACGGCTGTGTCTGCGCCACGTCCTGGCTGGGCGTGGCGGAGAGCGGAAAAAGTCTTGTCGAGCATCATTGCCAGGCGTGGCATGTGTCGTCGAGCGACAGCTGCCGGCGCGTGACATGTGCCTGAGCATGTCTGGAATGGCAGCGACTTTAGCGATTCACCGGCTGTCATGCCACCCGCTGGCGTGTGATGGTGGCCAGAGGGAAGAGGGCGACCTGTTCCTATTATGGCCGCTCTTTCGGCCCGTGACGGCTTGACAGATGACGCGGCACCTCAAGCCCCGCTGAGCGTCTTGCAGGTTGATGATTTTTTGATCAATTTTCGTCATCCCACGGCTGACGCGGCTTGCAGCGTGACCGAGACGGGTTATCCACAGCATCGTCCACGGATGGCGTGAATAACTGTCATCCACTTGTCGTCAGACTGACATCCAACGCAGCAGGTAGCCCATACGGCGTCACTGGCCCGTCGAGACAGGCATGCTAGAATCGCGCTCATTGACACGATTGCTGTCTTATTCCTTATGGTTATGTACTTAAGGAATGAAATGATTGGGAATGCGGGGCAGTCCCGTTATCCTATACAACCAAATCACATATAAAAGGCTGTGCTTATGCCTGTTCTGTTGGCATGACATCCGCGATCAGCCGAATGTCAGCGACCGTCCAGCGCCAATGGCTCAGTCTTGCGATCCATGAGGAATCCCGATGCGCCAATCACGTTCGCTCGCAGCTGTCTTCTCTTCCACCGCTCTCAAGGGCGCCGTGATGGCTGCCGCGTTGGGTGCGACTACCCTGGGCAGCCTGGCGGCACAGGCTGATACCCTCAAGGTCGGCATGTCGGGCGGCTACTTCCCGTTCACCTTCGTCAAGCAGGACAAGCTGCAGGGCTTTGAAGTGGATGTGCTCAACGCCGTCGGCGAGATCACCGGCGACGATATCGAATTCGTGACCATGAGCTTCTCCGGCCTGATCGGCTCGCTGGAAGCCGGCCGCATCGACACCGTGGCCAACCAGATCACCATCACCGATGCGCGCAAGGCCAAGTTCGCCTTCACCCAGCCCTACGTCTATGACGGGGCTCAAGTGGTCAAGCGTCGCGGCAATGACGAGATCACCGGCGTCGAGTCCCTCAAGGGCCACAGCGTGGCGGTCAACCTGGGCTCCAACTACGAAGCGCTGATGAAAGAGCTGCCCTACGCCGACCAGATCGACATCAAGACCTATGAGTCCAACATCGAGCAGGACACCGCCCTGGGCCGTGTCGATGCCTTCGTGATGGACCGCGTCAGTGCAAGTCAGGTGATCCAGAAGACACCGCTGCCGCTGGAACTGGCAGGCAAGCCGTTCTCGCGCCTGGAGAACGCGCTGCCGTTCCGCAAGGACGCCGAAGGCGAGGCCAAGCGTGACGAGGTGGATGCCGCGCTGACCGAGCTCAAGGAAAATGGCCGCCTGGCCGAGATTTCCAACAAGTGGTTCGGCAACGACATCACCACGCCTTGAACATTGCCCGCTGCGCCCTGATACCAAGGGCGCATGCAAGGATGTCATGTGCAAACGGGGTGACGGCTTGACCGTCGCCCCGTTGTCGTCATGTCGACGGGTGTCTTTCCAGACCCTCAGCCAAGCCCCCAGCCTGTCCGGATAACGAATGGATACTCTCAATATCGATTACATGCTTGGCCTGTTGCCGGTCATGCTCAAATACCTGCCACTGACACTCAAGATGGCCTGTATCGGCATGGTGGCCGCGCTGGTGCTGGCCTCGCTGTTGGCGGTAGTGCGGGTGCTCAAGGTGCCGGTGTTGAATGCGCTGACCATCGTGTTCATCTCCTTCTTCCGTGGCACGCCGCTGCTGGTGCAGTTGTTCCTGTTCTATTACGGCCTGCCGCAGGTGATGGCGTTCCTGACCCAGATCGATGGCGTCACCGCGACGATTCTCGGCCTGACGCTGCACTTCTCGGCCTACATGGCCGAATCCATCCGTGCCGCCATCGTCGGGGTCGATCGCAGCCAGACCGAAGCGGCGCTCTCCATCGGCATGACCAATGTCCAGCTGATGCGGCGCATCGTGCTGCCTCAGGCGGCCCGCGTGGCGGCCCCCACGCTGATGAACTACTTCGTGGACATGATCAAGTCCACGTCGCTGGCCTTCACGCTGGGGGTGACCGAACTGATGGGCGCGACTCAGAAGGAAGCGGCCAGCAGCTTCCTGTACTTTGAATCCTTCATCATGGTGGCCATCGTCTACTGGGTGATGGTGGAAGGGCTGTCCTTCGTGCAGCGCTGGATGGAGAAACGTCTCAACAAGGCCTATCAGCGATGATTGCAGTCAGAAACCTGGTCAAGAAATTCGGCGGGCAGGCCGTACTCGATGGCATCACCCTGGAAGTGAAGCAGGGTGAAATCATTGTCGTCATCGGCCCGTCGGGCACCGGCAAGTCCACGCTGCTGCGCTGCATCAACTTCCTCGAGCAGCCCGATGGTGGCGAGATCCAGATCGGCGAGCGCAAGGTCGAGGCCACGCGCGCCAGCCGTCACGACATTCTCGGTCTGCGTCGCAGCAGTGCCTTCGTGTTCCAGAACTATGCGCTGTTCGCCAACAAGACGGCGCTTGAGAACATTGCCGAGGGCCTGATCGTCGTCAACGGCTGGCCCAAGGCCAAGGCGCACCAGCGGGCGCGCGAGATTCTCGAGCGTATCGGCATGAGCGAGAAGGCGGACGCCTTCCCGGCGGCTCTCTCCGGTGGTCAGCAGCAGCGGATCGGCATCGGGCGCGCCATGGCGGCCCAGGCCGAGGTGATCCTGTTCGATGAGCCGACCTCGGCACTGGACCCGGAGTGGGTCGATGAGGTGCTGGAGCTGATGAAGCAGCTGGCGGTCGAGCGCCAGACCATGATCGTGGTCACCCACGAGATGCAGTTCGCGCGGGAAGTCGCGGATCGCGTCATCTTCATGGAAGGCGGGCGGATCGTCGAGCAGGGGCCGCCGAGCCAGCTGTTCAGCGCGCCGAAGGATGACCGCACGCGCGCCTTCCTGCGCAAGGTGCTGGATGAAGTGCCGCCGCAGTGCGCCGAGGGCATCTGATACTGCTCGCTTGAGGTAATGACCCACAGGTCGCGCGAGGTAGTGCCTCGGGCTGTACCTGCGACAGACACAACGGCCACCGCGAGAGCTATCGCGGTGGCCGTTGTCATTTCTCTGGCGGTGATCATTGATCCGCGTTTGGTGTTGCAGGACGCGTTTCAGGGCGACGCGTCATGGGCCGCAACGCGTGACTAGCCGTGACGGGGCATCGAGCGCACCTTGTCGAAGGCTTCCTGGAGTGCCATCGAGACGCGCTCTTCCAGCAGCTCCTGTTCGGCGGGCGCCATGTAGAACGCCATGTCGACGTCGTGGCGAATATAGCGGGGCGCCAGCTGATTGAGCGCGATGCAGGCCACGTCTTCGCGGCTGTCGACATCCATTGAGTGGCTATCGGGATGCAAGCGCAGCTGGTCGAGCACCAGCTGCTCCATGTAGTTGTGTACGCCTGCGCTATCCATGTGTACTGCCTCCTTGTGATAAGTGCTATCTCCCATGCAGGGCCGTGCCCCCTGGCATGTCGATCCCTTCAGTGTGCTCATCAGCATGTTCATCCGAGCTGACTCTCTGTGACGCTCTCCCTTCTGAACGCCAGTGGCCGATGGCCTCAGCCGGTCAGCAGGCGGGTTTCCGCCTCTTCAATATGATCAGCCAGTCCTGATAATACCAGTGTATCGCCACACGCCAGCGTCAGGTCGCCGGTGGGGTCTTCCAGGTTCTCGCCACTGGCGCGTACCACGCGTGAGACAAGAATGCCGCACACTTCCGGCAGTGCGATGTCGTCCAGTCGTCGGCCACAGGCCCAGGCATCGGCGGTTAGCGTCAGCGGATGTCGCCGCAGCAGCGGGTTGCCGCGTTTGTCGGTCAACTGGGACTGCTGACCATGGAAATAGCCATGCAGCATGCTGTAGCGCGCCTCACGCGCATTCTGGATCGAACGCGCCACGCGGCGAAAGGGCACCTCGAGATTGACCAGCACATGCGAGACCAGCATCAGCGAGCCCTCGAGCACCTCGGGAATCACTTCGGTGGCCCCGGCGGCCTTGTAGGTCTCGAGGTCCGCGTCATCCTGGGTGCGCACCAGCACCTTGAGGTTCTCGAGTTCCAGCGGCTGGATGGCGCGTAATATGGCCAATGCGTGCGAGAGCTGATTGACGGTGATCACCACCTGCCGGGCACGTTCGATGCCGAGGGCGCGCAGGATTTCCAGACGCTGCGCATCACCGAACACCACCGGCTCGCCGGCGCTGGCGGCCTCGTGGACGCGGATGGGGTCGGCATCGATGGCGATCCACTCAAGTTTCTCCTGAGTGAGAAATCGCCCCACCGTCTGGCCGACACGCCCGAAGCCACACACGATGACATGGCCACTGAGCGGGGCGGTGGCGGCGCTCAGCTCCGCGGTGGTGTGCGGGTTCTCCTGGGTGGGCGTGGTGGAGCGGCACAGGCGGCGCGTCAGCTGCTGGTTGTGGCGAATCAGGCTCGGCGTGACCACCAGCGAGCCGATGATGATCGCCACCACCAGGCCCACGGTCTCGTTGTCCATCAGGCGTTGCTGACTGGCCAGCGCCAGCAGCGCGAAGCCGAATTCGCCGCCCTGGGACAGCACCAGGCCAGTGCGCAGCGCGCTGTCCAGCGGGCGGCCGGAGAGGCGTGCCAGTCCGGTGATCAGCAGTGCCTTGGTCGCCAGCAGGCAGGTCACGCCGATGACGACCCAGTACCACTGCGCCAGCAACACCTGCGGGTCGAGCAACATGCCCACCGAGACGAAGAACAGCCCCAGCAGGATGTCGCGGAAGGGCCGGATATCGGCCTCGATCTGATGACGGAAATGGCTCTCGCCGAGCATCATCCCGGCCAGGAAGGCACCCAGCGCCATCGACAGATGCAGGCTGTGGGTCAGCCAGGCGGAGAACAGTGCCACCAGCAGCACAGTGAGCACGAACAGCTCTTCAGAGCGCGCGCGAGAGATCTCCTGGAACACGAACGGCAGCACCCACTTGCCGATCATCAGCATCACCGCCACCAGCCCGAGCCCCTTGATGAGCATCAGACCCAGGTCACTGAGCAGCTGGCTGCCATCGCCGGCCATGGCCGGAATCAGGATCAGGAACAGCAGGGCGGCGAGATCCTGGAACAGCAGCACGCCCACGGCGGCGTGGCCGTGGGGGCTGTCCAGCTCATTCCAGCGTGCCAGTTCCCGCGTGACGATGGCAGTGGAGGAAAGCCCCAGCGCGCCGGCCGCTACCAGCGCCGCCGCTGGTGACAGGCCCAGCGCCGAACCCAGCGCCCAGAACAGGCCACTGCATACCGCCACCTGACAGGCGCCCAGCCCGAATACCGTGGTCTTGAGGGCGCGCATGCGCGGCACCGAGAATTCGAGGCCGAGCGAGAAAAGCAGAAACACCAGCCCGAATTCCGACAGGAAGGCGAGTTCTTCCGGGCGACCGATCCAGCCTGCCAGATGAGGGCCGACCAGAAAACCGACCGCCAGATAGGCCAGCACCGGCGGCAGATGCAGGCGGCGGAACAGCGCTGCGGCCACCACCGAGGCTCCCAGCAGTATCATCACATCATTGAACAGCGTGTCTGCCATGCGGCCTCCTGGCCTTCGGTGAGCATCATCGGGATAATAGCGTGAACGAACCCTGCATGATTTGACGGAGGTCGCATGAATCCGACTGAACCACCCCGGGACGGCGAGATCGCCGGCAATCCCTACGACGAACTGCGCGCGCTGCTGGTACGTCTGGAAGCGACCATGAAGGCAGCAGACCTGTGGCGCATGGACACGCCATCCCCGCAGGCCTTCATGAGTGTGGAGCCATTCTGTGTCGATCACATGGACATGGGCCAGTGGCTGCGCTTCGTGTTCATCGCTCGCCTGGAAGCGCTGTGTGATGCCCGTGCGCCATTCCCCGTCAAGTGTGAAGTGGCCCCGGCCATCGAAGCCTGGCTGAAGGATGCCCGCCCGGAGCGCCGCGTGGCGATGACGGAAGTGATTCGCGAGATCGACACGCTGGTCACGACGCATTGATCGTGACGCACTGATTGCGACGCACTGATTGCCGGGCAGGAATCTCACCTCGCACTGAGTCTCCTCTCACCGACATCTCCACAGTGCTCCCCTATGCAGGCGTGATGCCCTCGCATTGCGCCACGAGACCTCTTCAGGAGCTTGCATGGCCTATTACTTCGCCTACGGCAGCAACATGAATCCGGCGCGTGTCGTAGCACGAATCGGCGAGACGCGACGGGCCGTGCATGGTTGGCTGGAAGAGCATCGCCTGAGTTTCGACAAGGCCTCTCGGGTTGAGGGTATCGCGCATGCCAACGTACAGCCTGCGCCGGGTGAGCGTGTCGAAGGCGTGCTGTACGAGCTGCTCGAGGCTGAGCAGATCACGCTGATGGATCCCTTCGAAGGCCGCCCGCATGAATATGAGCGTTTCCTTCACCCCATCGTCACCCGCGAAGGCGTGATCGATGCCTGGGTGTATGTGGCGCTGCCCGAGCGCACCGCCGAGGGCCTCAAGCCGGCACGCGAGTATCTGGAACATCTGCTTGGCGGGCGTGACTTCCTGACGCCGGACTACTTCACGGCGCTGAGCGGCGTCGAGGCCGTGCATGCGCTGGATGACGCCACCCTGGCTCAGCTGGGCCTGTCGCGCAGTACGACGCGCTGACGGTCGCCTGATGGCTGACAGGGTGCCTGTCATCTGTTTTCTGTCAGCTGTCTTGTGGCAACAAAAAAGCCCGCCTCTCGCTTGAGAGGCGGGCTTTCGCGTTTCTGGTCACGCTGCGCGACTGATTGGCATAAGCCTCAGTCCTGAGCGGCCAGTGCCGGATCCAGGTTCGTCTGGTCACGACGGCTGGCCAGCATGCCGATGATCAGCCCCGCCAGTGCCGGCGCCAGCCAGCCCAGATTCATCGAGGCCAGCGGCAGCAGCGGCTCGATGCGATGCGAGATGGCCATCAGCGAGTCAATGCCGCTGGCTTCGAAGCCATCCAGCAGACTGACCAGCAGTGTCAGGCCCAGGGACCAGGCGAACACGCGCGGCGCATCATGCAGGCGCGGACGCAGGTAGGACAGCAGCGTCAGCACCAGCACCAGCGGATAGAGCGTCACCAGTACCGGAATCGAGACGCTGATCAGGGTCGAGAGGCCCAGGTTGGCGATCAATGCCGAGGCCACGGCCATCACGATCACCAGCAGGCGGTAGGGCACGCTCGGCAGCAGGCGATGGAAGAACTCGCCGCAGGAGGTCAACAGGCCCACCGCGGTGGTCAGGCACGCCAGGGTGATGACCAGCGCCAGGATCAGCTTGCCGGCATCGCCGAACAGCGCCTCGACGTAGACCGGGATCAGCTCGCCCTTGGCGGCTTCGCTGACCAGTGCATGGCTGGTGGCGCCCATGTAGGTCAGCGGCAGGTAGACGGCGGCCAGGCAGATGGCGGCGATGGCGCCGGCCCATAGGGTGTAGCGGGTCACGTCAGCGGTCGCGGTGATGCCACGTGCCTTGATCGCCGAGACGATCAGGATGCCGAACACCATCGAGGCCAGCGCATCCATGGTCAGGTAGCCCTGCTGGAAGCCGGTCATGAACGGCGCCTCGGCCCACTCGGGGCTCACCGGTCCCAGTGGCCCCTGCGGGTCGATGATGGTGAACAGCGCGATCAGCGCCAGCAGCGCGATCAGCAGCGGCGTCAGCCACTTGCCGACCACATCCATCAACTTGCCCGGGCTCAGCGCGATCAGGGTGGCGATGCCGAAGAACAGCACCGAATGCAGGGCCAGACCGCTCTGTGCCGACATGTCGATGAAGGGACGCATGCCCATCTCGAAGGCCACGGTGCCGGTGCGCGGAATCGCGAACATCGGCCCGATGGACAGGTAGATGGCAACGCCGAAGGCGGCGGCCGCCCACTTCGGCAGCGGCGAGGTGATCTTGTCGAGGCCGCCACCGATCACGGCCACCGCCACGATACCGGCCAGCGGCATGCCGACGCCGGTGGCCAGAAAGCCCAGTGCCGCAGGCCAGAATTCGGCACCCGCGCCCTGACCCACCTGGGGCGGGAAGATGATATTGCCTGCGCCCAGAAAGAGGGCAAAGGTCATGAAGCCCAGCGCCACGATATCGAGGCTGGAAAGTCGTGTTTTCACTATGACGTCCTACGGATTCAGCAGATGCGTTGCAGCAGGCGCCATCAGGTGACCGATGAGGTGGTCGGTCAGGCAAGAAGACGTGCCGAGAAGCCGTTGGCTAGCGACAGGGGTGGGTCACCAGCAGACCCGGGAGCAGCGGGGTAGTGTTGCGCGCGGGCCGAATGGCGAGAGCAGGGGGACGGATTGTCGCCACCCTGATCTGACGCGGCGCATTATCGTTGATTTCACGTAGCAAGACAAAGCCACCAGCAAGCCAAGCGGCAGGCTCACTGCACAGCAGGTGGCGGTGGCGGCAGGGGAATGAAGCTCGGCCAGTCGTCAGGCACCACGAATATCCGCCACTGCTGGCGGGGCGAGCTGGCGGTGGTCGGCTCGCCGTCAGGCGCCGCCACGCTGCGCTCCAGCCATAGCTGGCGGGGGTGTTGATGCGTGCGTTGGTGGCTGTGTTGCTGAGCCGCCGCCTCTTGCACAACCGGTTCGTCCGGTCTGAGGTCGTCAGCGGCGCCGGGTGGCACGAAGTGATCGCGCAGCCAGCGGTCCAGTTCATGCCATGGCTGTAGCGACGCCACGGGCGGGGCGGCCAGCCAGGCAGGTTTTTCCCTGACACAGCCCAGCAGCGGGCCTTCATGTCCCGGGGAAGCCTCGAGGGTCTGACAGAAGGCGGCAAACTGGCTGACACTCATCCACCAGCCGGCCTGGCGCGCACTCTCGGGATGGCAATGGCGGGGCGGGGGCAGCCAGTGGGCGGGCGCCTGGTCTGGCTGCCAGGGGCGAAACAGGCAGCCGGGCAATGCCAGTTGCTGGCCTGCGAGTAACGGGGCACTCGGGTCTTCTGTCGGCGGCGGGTTCATCTCGCTCGCGCCTGCCTGTCTGGCCAGTGCCTGTCTGGTCAGTGCTTGTCTGGTCAGTGCCTGGCGAATCGTCTGCTGCCCACGCTCGGTATAGGCCAGAGGCAATTGATGCTCAAGGCTGCGCTGATACTTGATGGCGAGGCTGTCGGCGCCGCCGGGACCTATCCAGCGTGCCGGGCTGTCGGCCGCTTCAGGGCCTTCGGGCAGGCCGAGATAGAACTTGATCGCGACCTCCAGGTGCGTGGGCGCCGTGTCCTGCGCCGCCAGATAGAGCATGTCCAGCTCTCCCAAGGTGACCTTGCCTTGGGAAATCCTGAGGTTGTTGACCAGCAGGCGACTGCCGGGCGCGTATGCCAGCACGAATTGCCAGAGAAGCTCGTGGTAGTGGCCCAGGCGATAGTGGCGGCGCTCATTCACGGCAGCCTCGAGTGCGTGGGGCGCCTGCTCCAGCGTCATCAGCCAGCGGTGGCGGACGTGGTCATCCTCCAGCCCGAGTGCGGCCAGGGACGGGCGCGGGTAACGTGCAAGCTGCAAGAGGTCCGGGGCACTCAGAAGCCAGGCGATATCCCTGACGCGCGGGTGACGGTAGCGCGCGCAGTCGCGGCGCAGGTTGCAGCCGGTCGCACAGGGGGAGTCGCCCCATTGGGCAAAAGGGGGCGATGACGCGGCTGCACCGGGCGATGCATGGGACGGGGTTTCGGGCTCGATAGGCATGACGCCAGTGTATCCCACGTCGTATGACGGTCGATAATGCGTGGCGCCGCTCGGGCCTGGCCCTGTGTGAACCGAGCCGAGTGCTGCTTGCCGGCCGTGGTGTCCTGCTGTCGCTCCTTCTCTCCCTCTATCTACTCCCTTCTCCATTCCCTCTGTCTTCTCGCACCTTTTCCTCACTCGCCACTATTACCCGACCCTTTACGCCAGTCTTGCGCTGCTCACGCGACACTTTCTCGCCGCTTTCTTGACGCTCTTCCAGCACGTTCTGCTGTCCGCCGACGGAAATACGACGGCCGTCCGCAGGCTGTCATCATTTTGACATCGTTGCATGGGTCGCCTAAGCGATTGAAAACGTTGGGATTACTTCGCGTGGGTGGGTGAGGGTGCTTCAGTCCGGGTGGGAAGAGCGCTGAATTGATTCGCTGGAGGAATCAATCCTGTTCCGGCGCGGGGATATATCCTGCAGCTCGCGAGGTTCACAATGCACTCCATCAACGTTGCAGCAAATATGCAGGGCTGATGAGGCGGGGTTGACCTCGAGCTCTTGGTTGTCGAGCGACATGAATCTTCTCGACATCAGTGGGCAAGGCGTCACCGACTGACAGTGTGAGGGGCAAGATCCACCCCCTGAATAATCGGTCAATGAATATTCGCAAAGATTGATGTGCACAATTTCTTGCTGTTGGACGCTGTTTTCAGGCGCCTAAGCCAAAGCAGAAAGAAAAATACGCATTTTCTTGTTTTTGTGGCATCCAGTTCTGCTGTGGCGACGTATAACTCATCAGCACAGCAAGACACACCCTGTAGCGTGCAGCATGTTCGACCAAGGTGGTGGGTGAGAGACAGTCTTCCTCAACCAAAGTCGATAGCGATCTGCCAGGCCAAAGCGCCGCTCAAGGGGGTGGGGTAGCACGCAAACAAGGAATTCTTGCACTCTCCGTGTTGTACAAGGATTTTTCAGAACCGCTTCAATAGCTTTATAGGTGATGAGAAGGGCAGGAGGGTCAAGCGCTGGGGGAGGCCGTTCGTTTCCAGTGACGTTGCTCAAAGAGAAACAGTGAGCTTCCAGTTGTACGGCTAGTTTGAACGCAGCATAACGATTAGTCTGTTAATCATCGAAACGCAGCACGCACCACAGTCAGTGAAGGCCAGGGCCCGGACAGGGGTCAGCAAACCACTCCTTCACTGACTGACAACGACTCAAAGCGGAAGCATCCGCACCAGGACCAGGAGATACACCATGAAAAACATTTCCCTCAAGACTCTGATCGCTACCGTCGCCATCGCCACTGCCAGCACCTCCGTATTCGCAGCTGACGATAGCCCAGCCGCCGTGCGCGTCCAGAACGCCATCAGCAGCCAGCAGATCATGGGCCAGACTCAGCCGGCTGCCACCAGCCAGCAGAGCTTCTCCGAAACGGGCATGAGCGTTGCTGCCGGTCGTGTTGAGCAGGCACTCAATGCTGACCACATCCGCGGCGTCGATACCGCTGCCGTGTCCCAGGCCAACGCCACCGTCAATGATCAGGGCAAGAGCGTCGCCGCCAGCCGCGTTCAGCAGCACATCAGCGACAACGCCTGAAGCAGAGAGGGTCACGCTGACAGCTCAGTGATCCCCGAACATCGCCTCACCTGACATTCGACCTTGCCCATTTCTGGAGAATCATCATGAAAACCCTGACTTCCCTGATCGCCGCCGCTGCCATTTCCATTGCTGCCACCGGCGTTGCCACCGCTGATGAAAGTGTTGCCGATGCCCAGGTGCGTGCCGCACTGAGCGAACAGGTCATCCACGGCCAGGCGCAGCCCGCCGCAACGCAGCTGAATGCTGCCGAGTCCGGCATGAGTGCTGCTGCCAACCGTGTCGAGCAGTCCCTGAACGCCGACACCATCAAGGGTGAACAGACGCATGCTGTCTCCCGCGGCCAGAGCCTGAGCAATGACAACGGCAAGAGTGTCGCGGCATCACGCTTTGAAGATGCGCTGAACGACAACGCCTGAGTCTGCAGGGCCTGATTCATGGCCCCGGGACCACAGCAGCACTGTTCTCCCTTTTATCCATTCGCTATTCACCTTTTCTGGAGTCATCTCATGAAAACCCTCAATGCCCTTATCGCCGCCGTTGCTCTGTCCGTGACCGCCACTGGCGTCGCCAATGCCGATAGCGTTGCCGACCAGCAGGTTCGCGCCAACCTCAGTGAATCCGTGATCCACGGTCAGGCCCAGCAGGCAGCCACTCAGCAGCAGGCCATCACCGATGCAGGCAAGAGCGTTGCGGCCAGCCGTGTCGAGCAGGCGCTGAATAGTCAGACCATCAAGGGTCAGCAGGCGCAGGCCACTCGTGACACCCAGCAGTTCGTCAATGATTCCGGCAAGAGCGTTGCCGCGTCACGTGTCGAGCATACCCTGAACGACAACGCCTGATGCGTGGCGCCGCCACGCTGACGGCACCCAAGACAGACCCTGCTTGCGACCTGGCTGACCTGGTGGATGTTGTTGATCCGGTTGGCCTAGTTGACCCGATAAAAGATTTCACTGGAGATATCTCATGAAACTGCTCAATACCCTTATCGCCGCCACCGCGCTTTCCGTTGCTGCCACCGGTGCTGCCTTTGCAGACAGCGTCGCTGACCTTCAGGTGCGTTCTGCGCTCAGCGAATCCGGCATCCATGGCCAGGCCCAGTCTGCCGCCGCCGAGCAAGCCACCTTTGCCGATACCGGCATGAGCGTTGCCGCGGGCCGTGTCGAAAGCTCCCTGAACGATGCTGCGATCGAAGGTCAGCGCGAGACACTGGCATCCGACTCCCAGCAATTCGCCAACGATGCCGGCAAGAGCGTGTCCGCGACTCGCGTCCAGCATGCTCTGAGCGAAAGTGTCTGATTCAGATCATCCGAGACAGATTGTCTGATTCAGGTTGTCTGAGCCCCGCTCTGATTCGTGGCCACGCATTGCAGCGACCGACTCAAGTGTCCTCGCAGCAAGTACCATCATGAGCAGCAGCCAGAACAGAAGTAGTAAGAGCTCGAAGACCCAAGAACGTGAACAAGCCAGTCGCTCAGCAGTGTCACTGACACTGATCACCAGGTGACACCCCGTCACGAAGTGAAACGACAGCCAGACCCTTCAGGAAATGGCCGGTACCTGTCGGGAGCTATCCCACGCAGCGACGCCCCGTGCCTCGTAAGATGACGTAGAAGCCCCCCTTCATGGACAAGCCTGAACAGCGCGCCATCGTAAGTCGCATTCTTGTGGGTAGTGCTTGTTGAGGGTCTTTATCAATGGTTCACGTGGGTAGTGTCAGATATCAACTCTGATAAATAATCCGCCTGGATATACGTAGTACATGAAGTGATCAATGGTGTGTCACTGCATGGCAACTCGATAGTGAAAATGAACGGAGGATGGAAAGATGATCAAGTCATTCATGACTCACGGCCTGGCAGTGTTTGCCCTCGCCACCAGCGGTCTGGCCAGTGCCGATATCAGCACTGATGACAGCAGTAACGCGCGATTCAATAGCGCCAAATCACATGGTATTCACAGCGAAATGCGTGATTACCAGAAGAGCGAAAAGCGCTACGCTGCAAATCCTGACATTCTGATCACCAGCCGTGGCAATGTGTTTGCCGATAGTGATGTACAGGGTGCAGTCGATATCGACGCCGATCACCGCTGAGCTTTCGATGATGATGGTTCACACGACTCGGTACACATGACTCGCTTCACATGACTTCATGCCGTGAGTTGTCATTGCGAAACGATTGAAGTGCTGTGAATTGATTGCCGCTTGAATCATTGCGCAGCGACGATCAAAGGCGCAGGCACTGATGCGCAATCCATTGACTGCCGAAATTCAGGGAGAGCGAAAGGAAATATCCCAGACGTAGAGACACTTGGATAGTGAGCAGAACGCTTGAGCAAGGGCTTTGGGCCCCTCTACCAGCCCGTCTTGTACGACCCGGTGGCAAAACCCTTTCTCAAACGCTTTCCTGTCCTGGGTGTCGCTGTCCCGACATTCATTGCCCGCCATCATGGCGGGTTTTTTTATGCCCGGATTCTGGATGGGCGCAGCATGTGGTGGGTCGACTCTGTGCGTGACACCTTGCTTGATGCCCGCAATATGCTGAGAGTTTTTCAGGTTATTCGTAAAGATTCATCGGCAGTTCACAGTGTAGGTGCCATCATGTGTCACGGTGGTTAAACGTTGTTGTCTACTGGCCTGCATGTCGATATACCGAGGCAGGATGCCATGAAATCAATCAAGTGGAGCCCCATGATGGTGCGCGGAAAACTCAAGAAAGTGGCAGGTTCATTGGTGTTGGGTGTTGGTCTGATGTCAGGAAGTGTGATGGCGGATGATGTCGTTGAAAAGCCCAAGGTGCTGATCTTCGATGTCAATGAAACGCTGCTGGATCTTGCCTCGATGCGCAGCTCCGTCGGTGAGGCACTGGGGGGAAGAGAAGACCTGCTGCCTCTGTGGTTCTCGACCATGCTGCATTATTCTCTGGTGTCTACCGTGACCCGGGATTACCACGACTTCGGCCAGATCGGTGTCGCCTCGTTGCGGGTGGTCGCGGAGAACAACGGTGTCGAACTGACGGATGAGCAGGCGAAGAAGGCCATCATCACCCCGTTGCTGACACTCCCGCCTCACCCTGATGTCAAGGAAGGTCTGGCCAGGCTAAAGGCTGAAGGTTACAAGATCGTCAGTCTGACCAACTCGTCCAACAAGGGCGTCCAGGCGCAATTCGAAAATGCGGGATTGCTGCCGTATTTCGATGCGCGCTACAGCATTGAAGATATCCAGATCTACAAGCCGGACCTGCGTTCCTATGAATGGGTGCTCGACAAGCTGGATGTCGAACCCGAGGAAGCCATGATGGTCGCGGCACATGGCTGGGATGTCGCCGGCGCCAAGGAGGCGGGCTTGCAGACCACATTCATCGCCCGCCCGGGCAAGGCACTGTTCCCGTTGTCCAAGAAGCCGGATCATGTCGTGAAGGATGTGAATGAACTGGCCGACATTCTGCAATAGCACCAGAACCCTTGATTGACAGACCCCTTGATTGACGGATGCTGAAGATATCCTGTCATGGCGTCAGTGGCATTGGTGAGGCTGGCGGGCGTCGAGTGACAGGGCAATTTGCCTGTTCATGGTGAGATTGCCAGCCTCATCGCATGGCAGATGACGGCGTCAATGGTAGGCTGGGCGGCATTCCCCTTCTTACCGACCGGAGCTGAATATGAGTGACGCATCACAGCAGCATGGCCACCGTGCCCCTCAGATCATCGAGCCGAGCGCCCAGGCGGATGCCTGCGTGATCTGGCTGCACGGCCTGGGGGCTGACGGCAGTGATTTCGTGCCCGTGGTGCCTGCATTGGGTCTGCCCGAGAATCACGGCGTGCGTTTCGTCTTCCCGCATGCACAGGAGCTGGCCGTGACCGTCAATGGCGGCATGCGCATGCCGGCCTGGTACGACATTCTCGAGATGAATCTCGGGCGGCGCGTCGATGAGGTGCAGCTGCGTGAATCCGCGGCCTACGTGCATGCCTTGATCGAGGAGCAGGTCGCTCAGGGCATCGCCAGTGAGCGCATCATTCTGGCCGGCTTCTCCCAGGGCGGCGCGGTGGTCTATGAGGCGGCGTTGAGCTGCGAACGTCCGCTGGGCGGCTTGCTGGCGCTCTCGACCTATTTCGCCACCAGCGCGACCATTGCGCCGAGCGCCGCCAATCAAGGCCTGGCCATCAGTGTGCATCACGGGACCCATGACGATATCGTGCCGCTGGCACTGGGTGAGGCGGGCGCCGAGAGTGCGCGTGCGCTGGGGCATCCGCTTGAGTGGCAGACCTGGCCGATGGCGCACGCCGTGTGTCTCGAGGAAATCGAGGCGATCGGTGAGTGGTTCAAGGCGCGTCTGCTGGCCTGATCGGCTGTCAGTATCGACTGTCAGTATCGACGCCAGAGCAAAAACGCCGCTGACGGAGTGATTCTTCAGCGGCGTTTTCATGTGCTGCCAGCGGCCCCGTCATGCGCCGTCAGCGGTCTTTTCCAGTGCTGGTCGCATTCAGCAGCGATAGCGGTAGGCGAGGTGTTCATCCTTGCGCGGGCCGGTGATGCGCCAGTCGAGATCAAAGCCCAGGGCATTGCCCGCCTCATCGCGCACGATGACCAGCGTGGCGGCGTAGAGATCATCGATGCACAGATGCGCTTCACGACTGACGAAGTGATCCTCACCTCGAGCGTCGTCGGCCACCAGGTCGAACAGGAAGACGGCGGCATCGCGGCCACGGCGTTCATGACTGAGCGACAGCGCCGCGCCATCCGCGGCCAGCTGCCAGCGATAGCGGTTGTGGAAGTTGACGCTGGAGGACTGGCCCTCGAGCTGGAACTGGCCCTGCTCGAGAAATACCACGCTCTCCGCCTCTTGCTGAGCCGCCTGGCGTGCCCCGTCGTGGGGGGAAGCTGCGGCTTCGCGGGTGACCGTCACCTCGCCGCTTCCCTGGCCAGACCAGGCATTGCGTGAGGCCGGGCCGGAACGTGACGAAAAATCCAGCCGGCGGATCTGCGCGAGCAGCGCATAGAGGGTTACAATTGGTGTCAACTTCTTCTGGCTACCGGGTTTACTCGTCATGTCCTACCTGATTGGTGTCACGGCCCTCTGGGCCTTCTCGTTTTCCCTGATCGGCGTCTATCTGTCCGGTCAGGTCGATAGCTATCTGGCCGTACTGACGCGTATCGCGCTGGCGTGCCTGGTCTTCGCGCCATTCATGCGCCCGCGGGCGATCAGCGGCCGCCTGCGCTTCCAGTTGATGGCCATCGGCGCGATCCAGCTCGGCCTGATGTACATCTTCTTCTATCGCTCCTTCCTGCTGCTGCCCGTGCCGGAAGTACTGCTGTTCACCATCTTTACGCCTATCTACATCACCTTGCTCGATGACCTGATGAACAAGCGCCTGTCGCCATTCTACCTGCTGACCGCCGCGATTGCGGTGCTGGGTGCGGCGATCATTCGCTACGACGGAGTCAGTGACGGCTTCTGGCTCGGCTTTGCGGTCGTGCAGGGCGCCAATCTGTGCTTTGCCATCGGGCAGGTGGCCTACCGTCAGATCGCTCCGCAGTTGCCGGCGGATGTCGCCCATCGCCATGTGTTCGGCTGGTTCTATCTCGGCGCGCTGGCGCTGGTGGTCGTGATGTTCCTGCTGTTCGGCAGTACCGACAAGCTGCCGTCACAGCCGGTGCACTTCGTGGTGCTGGGCTGGCTGGGCATCGTGGCCTCGGGGCTGGGCTACTTCCTGTGGAACAAGGGCGCGACGCGGGTCGATGCCGGCACGCTGGCGATCATGAACAATGCGCTGGTGCCGGCGGGTCTGCTGGTCAACCTGCTGATCTGGAACCGCGACGCCGACCTGACACGTCTGGCGCTGGGTGGGGCGGTCATCGTGGCGGCACTGGCAATCAATCAGGTGTGGGCGCGCCGCCGCGAGCAGGCCCTGCGCATGGCCTGACAGCTGTCTGTGCCATGGACGAATTCAGGCATCGCACCTCAATCAGCCCTCGCCCTGTGCGAGGGCTTTTTGCAGGTGAGCGGTGAGGCGCGCCAGTATGTCCTGCTGACGAGGGGCCGCGTCAGAGGGCCGCGCAGCGTTCTGCGTCACTTCCTCGCCGAGCTGGGCCGCATTGAGACGCAGGCCGGATTGTTCGGCATTGAACAGGCTGCCGGGCAGGGTGGCGATGCCTGCGTTCAGCAGGTCCTGATGCAACTGCTCCAGTTGCTGCGCCTCAAGGCTGGGCAGGCCACACCATTGCAGATAGCCGCCACTCGGCGGCGGCAGCCAGACGCTGTCTCCCAGCGCCTCGCTCAGGTGTGCACGCAGACGCTCCAGGCGTCGCGCATAGCAGCGTCGCATGCGCTGCACGTGGCGGCCGTAATCCCCGCTGGTGATCAGTTCGCTCAGGGCAGCATGCATCCATGGCATGTCGCCCATGCCATTGGCCCAGCGCGCCCGAATCATCGCCTGCAGCCCCAGTGGTGAATCCTGCTCGGGCCGTGACAGCCACAGCCAGCCGCAGCGGGTGCGGGGGTCCAGCGTCTTGGAGAATGATCCGACGCTGATCAGCGCAGGCATCGGCCTGTCGGCATGGCGGTGGGCGAGGTCAGCCAGCCACGGATGGCGGGTATCGAAGCTCAGCTCGGCAAAGGTGGTGTTCTCGACCAGCAGGATGGCGTGGCGGGCCGCCAGTGCCAGCAGGCGGTGGCGATCTGGCGTGCTCAGCTGCCCGCCCAATGGATTGTGACCATCCGCGGTCACGATCAGGGCGTCCAGCGTCAGGGCGGGCGTCTTGTCATCATGACGCTCGAGCAGACGCTCGAGCGCCTCGACATCCAGCCCCTGGTGCGCGCGAGCAGGAATGGCGATCGCCTGATGGCCCTGGGCTTCGATGGCGGCCACGATACCGAAATAGCCCGGTGCTTCGACGCCGACCCGACAGCGACCCTTGGCGGCACGCAGCTGGCCGAGCAGCAGTGACATGCCATGCTGTGCCCCCTGGCTGATCAACAGGGCGTCGCTGTCACAAAGATGGCCGTGGTGGCTGAGGTGCTGAGCGATGGCAGCGCGCAGCGCGCTCGAGCCCGGCGGCAGGGCATAGGCGCTGGGGTGCTGGGCATGGGCCCCGAGCTGAATGCGCGCCAGGCGATACAGCCGTCGCACGGCGGGGGCGTCCAGCTCCGGGTGAGCGGCACCCAACGGTGCCAGGTGCGGATCACTGGCATTCGCCATCGCCTGCCAGGCCGGGTCACTGATGGTGAGGGTGGTGATGGCACGCGGCCTGTGATGAGACTCTTGTTGCCCGTGCTCCAGCTCACCGGGATGACGTGAGGAAGCCGGGCGGGTCTGCGAGCCGCCATTCAGGGCGGAATCCAGTTCATTCGTGTCGTGAGCAGCCCCCGTCGATGGCGCGACCCGATAGCCGGCACGCGGCTCGGCGATGATCAGACCCGCCGCCTCCAGCTCGCCGTAGGCACGAATCACGCTGTTGAGGCCGAGTCCCGACTGCGCCGCCTGCCGCCTGAGCGAAGGCAGGCGCTGTCCTGCGCTCAGCTTGCCTGTCGCCATCTGGGTCTTGAGCCGCTCGACCAGCTGCTGATAGCGCGGCAGCGTCGCGGCTGTGGTGCCTGGACTGGCGATTGAGCTGGTGGTTGAGTCGATAGAGGAGTCGGCAAGCGAAGGGCGGCTGGCGGACGAAGCGTGCTCGGCGGATGACATGCCTGTCTGTACCCCTTGAATTGGTGATTATCTGTATCTTGTGCCCCCTTGAGGGTTCGCGGCAAGCTGAAGACTCTTGTCGTGGTCCCGTCGGTGCACGTCCTGCCTCTGCCCCCGGACCGTCCGCTTGTCATTTCTTTCGCTGGAGTCTGCGTGATGTGGATGCCACTTTGCTTCGTCTTTCTGTTCGCCAGCGGCTTCATCGCCGCGCGCTTCGGTACCCTGGACGCTGAACCCTTCACCTTGCTGCTGGTGCGCAGCTTGTTGGTGCTGCCGGTGCTGGGAGTGATTCTGTGGCTGCGCCGCAAGCCGCGTCAGTGGGGCAGGCGCAATGACCGTCTGGCGCAGATGGGCATTGGCATGCTGTTGCACGGTGCCTATCTGGGCGGCGTGTTCGCGGCGGTCAAGGCGGGGCTGCCAGCAGGCCTGACGGCGCTGCTGGTCAGTCTGCATCCGCTGGTGACGGCGGCGTTGTCACTGCCGTTGTTCGGCGTGCGTCTGGGGGCCAAGCAGTGGGCCGGGCTTGGCTGTGGCGCCATCGGCGTCAGTCTGGTGCTGGGGGCAGGGCTTGCCAAGGACGGCGCAGGCACTCTGGACTGGCCGCTGATCGGGCTCGTCTGGTGCCTGGTGGCGCTGATCGGCGTGTCCAGCTCGACACTGTGGCAGAAGCGGGTCTCCGGTCGCATGGGGCTGGTCGAGGGGCTGATGTTCCAGTATCTCGGTGCGGGCGCGGTTTTCGTCGTCGCGGCAACCAGTGTCGGCAGCTTTGCCTTTGACCCCACGCCGCGTCTGCTGATGACCATGGCCTGGCTGGTGATCGCCATTTCGGTCGGTGCCATCTGGCTGCTGATGCTGATGCTGGAGCGGGGCGAGGCCCATCAGGTCGCGCGCACCTTCTTCCTGGTGCCGCCGTGTGCCGCGCTGATGGCATGGTGGCTGTTCGACGAGCAGTGGACCGCGCTGATGGTGGCGGGCGCGGCACTGGTGGTGCTGGGACTGGTACTGGACCGCCCGCGTCCGGGCATGGCGAGCAAGGCGCCGGCGGAGGACGCCACGCCATCAGCGCCTTCAGCCTCGATGCCCCCAGGCTCAACAGCTTCAGCAACTTCTGAAGCTTCGGCAGCGAACAGCGGGCAAGCCGCGTCGCGCTGATGCGTGCCGAGCGCACTACTCACCACGCACCACGCACCACGCACCACGCACAGCGTATAGATAAAAAAGGACAACGCCCCGCCAGCCCGAGATAGGCTGGCGGGGCGTTGTCGTCTCTGGCCAGTCAGAAGTGCTAGCCAGGAAGTGGCTGATCAGAAGCGATAGCTGATCCCGGCCATGGTCACGATGGGGTCGATCTCGACCTTGTCGTTGACGCTGCCTGCCACGGTGACATCGGAATCGATATCCAGATACCAGGCAGCGACGTTGGCCGCCCAGTGCTCGTTGATCACCAGATCGACGCCGATCTGTGCGGCCGCGCCCCAGCTGTCATCCATCTCGAGTCTGGTGCCATCGTCGAGGGTTTCATCGGAGAAGTGGGTGTAATTGACCCCCGCGCCGATGTACGGCTGGATGCGCGATTCACGTCCGCCAAGCGGATAGTACTGCAGTGTCAGAGTCGGCGGCAGGTGATCGACGGAGCCGGCCTTCTGGCCATTGAGCGAGATGTCGTGGTCGAAATCCTGCGCCGCCAGCAGTTCGATACCGAAGGTATCGGTGAAGCGATAGCCGAGAGTGAAGGCAAAGGCGCTGTCATCATCGACGTCCACGTCGGCACCGATGGCATCGATGCGACCGTTGTCACTCTTCGGCGAGACCTTGGCGACACCCGCACGCGTCCAGAACTGCCCGGCGCCGTAGTTGAGAGAGCTGAGAGAGCTGAGAGAGTTGAGAGAGCCATGAGAGCTGGCATTCAGCGAGTCGGCGGCCATGGCAGGTGCGGCGCCGAGAGTCGCGAGGCTGGTGAGGCCTGCCAGTGCCAGAATCTGCCACGGGCGTGCTGCAGAGCGCGGGCTACGCGAAGTCAGGTGCGCGGGGAGGGAGGCTGAGCGAGTGACGACGTCGGACATGATGGCTCCTGAAGGATGGCGGGAAACAATGCCCTCATTCTAGGTAGCCGAATTTCGAGAAATTTGATCTGAGGCAAGAGTTTACGGGCGTTATTGCACGGTGAGGGGCATGGTTGATCCAGGTCAATTTCTGCGGCGCGCCGCTGAAGATCCGCCGTGTAGCCGTTGGCTACCAACAACGAAAACGCCGCAGACCCGAAGGTCTGCGGCGTTTGTGTGTGATGTCCATCTATCGCCTGGACTGCTCAGCGTTGCCGAGCTTCGTCGTCCACGATGCCGTTGTCACGGCGTGGCATCACACGGCTTGCCAGGTGCTTGTTGGAGGCATGTTCACGCCTCGCACAAGACCTTAGAAGCGGTAGGTGACACCGGCACCGACAGTGACCGGGTCCAGCTCGGTGTCATTCACGTCCTGACCGGCGATCTTGGTATCGGCCTTGACGTCGGCGTAACGAGCGAAGCCGTTGACGGCCCAGGCTTCGGTGATCTTGAGGTCCACACCCAGCTCGGCAGCGGCGCCGTAGCTGTCATCGATGTCCATGCTCTGGCCACCGGCAGACTCACCGGAGAAGTGGGTGTAGTTCAGGCCGACACCAGCGTACGGCTGGACGCGGGCTTCAGTACCGCCCAGCGGGTAGTACTGCAGCATCAGGTTGATCGGCATCTGATCGAAGCCGCCGGCGCTGTTTTCCCAGTCAGTGCTGAATTCTTCAGTGGACTGCAGGGCGATGGCCAGGTTGTCGTGGAACATGTAGCCCACGGAACCGGCGAAGCCGGACTCGTCCTTGGCGATCAGACCGTTGCCGTTGTTGCTCTTGCCGTCGACCTTGGCAACGCCACCGCGCAGGAAGATATCGCCCTTGCCATATGCCATGGCGGATTGTGCGCCCATTGCCATGGTGCCGGCGATAACAGTAGCGGTCAGGATCTTGATAGCTTTCATGTGTAGTTCTCCTTGAAGCTTGGCTTCGTGAGCTGCCTGTCAGCAGTGCCTCGCTACCCTACGGCTTGGGCCGTGTGCTCTGCGTGGCTGCGTCGATCAGGGGACGCTGCGAACTATAAAAAACAGCGTTCTGTTTGGCAAGCATTTTTTTAGAACGTTGTTTGAAAACTTATTAGCCGTCTTGTTAGCGGATGTTACCGATTATTTCAGGGAAGTTTAATGTCTCATGAGTGAGACTTCCCATGACGCATTTGAGCGACATCGCCATTCACTCTTGCGCAAGGTGACCAAGACCTTGGTCGCATGCCGTGCGCGAGGTTAGTACTCACTACGCCAAAGATCATCGCCGGGCTCTGCAGACTCAGCGACGCTTGCGTGCGGCGCGCGCTTCCAGCTGTTCCAGCCACTGACTGACCTCGGTGCTCTGTGCCTCTGCATCACGATAGACGGCAAGAAATTGTCGCCATTCATCCTGCTGCCAGCCCTTCAGGCGGCGCCACAGCACGTAGAGATCGCGCAGGCACTCGTGGCGGCGCAGCACGAAGCGGCGCGTCTTCTCGAGGTCGATGATGACGGCGTCCATCTGCCAGGTGCTGTCCGGCGACTCACTCGGCGGGCGACTGAGGAAGATGTGCTTGGGAAACAGGCAGCCATGCATCAGGCCAGCCTGATGTATCTCGCGAACGAGGCGGGCGCTGGCGGTGATGACCTGAGAGCGCATGCCGGCATCGAGTTCCGCCCAGCGTTCATGCCAGTGATCCAGATCATCGCGCCCGGCGAGATCGAAGGTGATCAGGATGGCGCGCCACTCCCGGCCTGCGCGCCGCTCGCCGTACCAGCCGGCGTCCACTGACGGAATCCCCCGCGCGTGATAGTGACGGATGGCGCGCCATTCACGGGAGAAGGTCGGTTCGCCCAGCGGGCGCGCCAGGCTGCGGGCCAGGTGGTTGGTCTGGCGCTTGAGATAGAGGCGATGACTGTTACCGTCCTCATCCTCGAGCGTCAGCAGCGAGACCGTCGAGACGCCGCCGCGTTCACGATTCGGCGCGTCGACGTCGTGGGCTGCCACTTGCCACAGGGCATCGAAGCTATTGAGGTCGTGCTGCTCCAGCAGGCGGGCAAGCCCGGCTTCGCAGTAATCGCGGTGGCCGCGCGGCGCCGTGGCGCTGGGGCTGGTAGTGCCGGTGTGACCAGCAGGGGGATGAATGGGGGAGCGATGCGTCATGTCAGGTAGGAATCACGGTCTCGGGTGATAGGCGGTAGCGTTCACTGGCAATCCTTGTCGGTGAGCGCTGCGATGACTGGCCATGATAGTTAGCCTGCTGGGGAAGTGACAGGTCTGCAGCACAAAACTCTCCTTCCCACCGCGGCAATGGCGGGAGGACGTGATGGCTTTCTGCGCGGCGCCTGGCGCCGCTCGGGTGCGCCAGTTGGTCGCAGCGTGGTGCGACGTCGCAGTGTGGTCGATGGTCGCAGCGCGCGCACAGGTGCGCAGAGTCAGCGTTGAGATGGGGGCAGGCCAGTGGTGCCCGTTGCTTCAGCATCCATGCGGCTTGCAGCGGAGTTGTCCAGTGACGACAGTCACTTGGCGGAGGTGACGGGTGCGACATTCGCCCGGTGAGTGCGACAACCTGACATCTGGAGACTGGCGCGGGAGGGTAGACAATGCCGACCAAGGTCTTGGTGCCACGGTGCCATTGCCTGTGTGCTTGCCGGCGAGAGTCGGCCTGATGTGTCCCCCGACGTCGGTGGCAAGCGCATGCAGGGACGGCAGCCTGACCGTCCGCCTTATCGCAAAGGGGTTAAGACATGATCTCCGATACCGTCGTGGAGCTGTCGCGGTTCCAGTTCGGCATGACCGCGCTCTACCACTTCCTGTTCGTACCACTGACCATCGGCATGGCCTTCCTGCTGGCCATCATGGAATCCCTGTATGTCATGACCGGCAAGCAGGTCTACCAGGACATGACCAGGTTCTGGGGCAAGCTGTTCGGTATCAACTTCGCCCTTGGCGTGGCCACGGGGCTTACGATGGAATTCCAGTTCGGCACCAACTGGGCCTACTACTCCCATTACGTCGGTGACATCTTCGGTGCGCCGCTGGCCATCGAGGGCCTGGTGGCCTTCTTCCTCGAGTCCACCTTCGTCGGCCTGTTCTTCTTCGGCTGGGATCGCCTGACCAAACGCCAGCACCTGATGGTGACCTGGCTTGTGGCCTTCGGCTCCAACTTCTCGGCACTGTGGATCCTGATCGCCAACGGCTGGATGCAGAATCCGGTCGGCGCGGCCTTCAATTTCGAGACCATGCGCATGGAGCTGACCAGCTTCGCGGATGTCATCTTCAACCCGGTCGCCCAGGCCAAGTTCGTGCATACCGTGTCGGCCGGCTATGTCACCGGCGCCATGTTCGTGCTCGGCATCAGCGCCTTCTACCTGCTCAAGGGGCGTGATCTGGGCTTTGCCAAGCGCAGCTTCGCGATCGCCGCCGCCTTCGGCCTGTTTTCGGTGGCCTCCGTGATCGTGCTGGGCGATGAATCCGGCTACGAGGTCGGGGATGTCCAGAAGGCCAAGATGGCCGCCATCGAGGCGATGTGGGAAACCGAGCCGGCGCCGGCGTCCTTCACGCTGATCGGTCTGCCCAACGAGGAGACCCAGCACACCGATTACGGCATCCATATTCCCTATGTGATGGGCCTGATCGGCACGCGCTCGCTGGATACCGAGATTCCCGGCATCAAGGAGCTGACCGAGGAGCATCGCGGACGCATCCTCAATGGCATGCAGGCCTATGACCTGCTCCAGCAGCTGCGTGATGGCCAGGACGACATCGCGACCCGCAAGGCCTTCGATGCGGTCAAGGATGATCTCGGTTACGGCATGCTGCTCAAGCGCTACGTCGAGACGCCCTCCGATGCCACGCCGGAGATGATCGACAAGGCCGCCGCCGATTCGATTCCGCCGGTCGCGCCGATGTTCTTCTCGTTCCGCATCATGGTGGCGTGTGGCATGGCGATGCTGGTGATCTTCATCGCGGCGGTGTGGATGACCGCCAAACAGCGCTTCGACGTGCGTCCCTTCCTGTGGATCTGCCTGCTGTCGATCCCGCTACCGTTCATTGCCGTGGAAACCGGCTGGTTCGTGGCCGAGTTCGGGCGTCAGCCGTGGGCGGTGGGGGAGATCCTGCCGACCTTCATGGCGGCCTCGAGTCTGGATGAGTCGGATCTGTGGTGGTCCATCGGTGGATTCCTGGCCTTCTACAGCCTGTTCTTCGTGATCGAGATGTGGCTGATGTTCCACTTCGCGCGCAAGGGGCCGTCTTCCCTGCACACCGGTCGCTATCACTTCGAGCGTACCGGCGCGAGCACCTCTCTGAGCGAACAGGACGGCATGGCGCTCAATCCTTCGCTGTCATTCAAGGAGTAACGGATCATGTGGGATTACGAGATCCTCAAGCTGTTCTGGTGGGTGGCGGTCGGGCTGCTGCTGATCGGCTTCGTCATCACCGATGGCATGGACATGGGCGCGGCGATGCTGATGCCGCTGGTCAGCCGCAATGACAGCGAGCGCCGCGTGGTGATCAATACCCTGGCCCCGCACTGGGACGGCAATCAGGTATGGCTGGTCACCGCCATCGGCGCGGTGTTCGCGGTGTGGCCGGTGGTCTACGGCGCCGTCTTCTCCAGCTTCTATTTCGCGATGCTGACCATCCTGTTCTCGCTGTTCTTCCGTCCGCTGGGTTTTGACTATCGCTCCAAGCTCGAGAACACCCAGTGGCGTGGCTGGTGGGACCGCGGCATTGTCGCCGGCAGTCTGATTCCTACCGCCTTCTTCGGGCTGATCTTCGGCAATCTGCTGCAGGGCGTGCCGCTGGAAGTCGATCAGTTCATGCGTGCCAGCTACGACGGCAGCTACCTGGGCCTGTTCAATCCCTTCGCGTTGCTGTGTGCGGCGCTGTCCATCGTGATGGTGATGCTGCATGGCGGCACCTGGCTGGTGGCACGTGCCGATGAGGCCGTCGCCGCACGCAGTGCGCGTATTGTGCAGCCGCTGGGCCTGCTGACCCTGGGGCTGTTCGGTCTAGGGGGGCTGTGGGTGTGGTTGTCCGGCATGGGCTACAGCATCGATCAGATGGGGGATGCCGGCACGGCGCTTCAGCTGCTGGACAAGCAGGTCGGGCCGGGCAGCTGGCTGGATGTCTACGCGCGTGAGCCGCTGACGCTGCTGGCACCGCTCAGCGCGGTAAGCGGTGTGCTGGCCGCGATGGTGCTGTCGGCTCGGCGCAAGGGCGGCGCGGCCTTCACGGCAAGCTCCGTCGGGGTAGGGGGGGTGGTCGCCACTGCGGGCATCAGCATGTTCCCGTTCATCGTGCCGTCCTCGCGCATGAGCGAGGCCAGCCTGACGCTGTGGGATTCCGTTTCCAGCGAGCTGACGCTCTCCATCGTCACCGTGGCGGGGCTGGTGATGGTGCCGACCATCATCCTCTACACCACCTGGTGCTACGTGAAGATGTGGCGTCGCGTCACCGTCGCGCACATCGAGCAGGACGGTCACAGCCTCTACTGAGGTGCGCTGACCTGACCTGAAGTTGTGCTGGCCTGAGTTGTGCTGACCTGAATTGGCCTGGCCTGGCCTGAATTGAGTTGAGTTGAGCTAGCTGGGCCAATTGCTTCCATTTGCCAAACAGGCGAGGGCAGTGCCCTCGCCAGGAGACGACACCATGTGGTATTTCGCCTGGATTCTCGGTGTGTTGCTGGCCTGCTTCGCGGGCATCATCAATGCATTGTGGCTTGAGCAGACCCACACCTTTGACGATGATTGAGTGAGGCGGCCCCCAACGTTGCTTCTGCGCCGCTGACCGTTCCGATCAAGGAGAGCTCGATGTCACGACCCTGGTACGCCTCACGACCACCGGCCTGGTGCCGAACTCGACCTGCCCATCTGGCCTCGCTGCTGCTGTCTGCCATGGTGGCCATCTGGATGCTGCTGGGGCCGGATGCGATCGCCTCGATGCAGACAGGGCCGCGCTATCTGATGTTGCTGATCGCGTTGTGGGGGCTGGGCGCCGGCTTCACGCATGGCGTCGGCCTGGTGCCGCGCCACGCGACTCGCGCCTGGCTGCTGGGGGCGCCGCTGAGCTGGTGTCTGCTGCTCATCACGCTGGTGACTCTCGCGTCCAGTCAGTAACGCGATTGCGCAGGCGCTTTGCATTGCGCTCCTGTTCATGGTGATTCTGTTCATTGCGACTCCTGTCATGGCACGAGCAAGCACGGCCGCTCCCCGGAGCGGCCGTGCCTGTTGATGGCTGATGTCATGATTCAAGGGGCATGGCTTGCGAGCCCTTGTGTGATTCAGGCTTTACTTGATGAGGTCGCAGGCTCTATAACGCAGCGAGGTTGCGACGCGCTCACCGACCCGCGCAGATCGCTCTCGCAGACCGCTCTCGCAAGCTCTTGCCGGCCCTCGCAGGCCCTCGCAGGCCCTTGCCGATTCCTGACGCTGCTCGGGGCCTTTCACGATTCTTGACGCTGGCAGGCCCGTTCGTGCTGGCGGCTCAGCATTGACGCTGCGTTGTATTCGTCGCCCTCGGCCCCAAGAGGTAATAAAGCGGAGGGAGAAGAGGCGCCGATCAAGAGGAGGAGCGTGTCTGGTAAGCGTTGGTGCAGCACTTGTGTCCTCTTCTCTCCCACCTTGTCAGATGATGATGCCCTGGCGTGCAGGAATGACGGGGCTCTCGATGGAGGAAATACCATGCGGTCCTCAGCTGATGCATCCTGCGGCCAGGCGTCTGGCAAGCAGTCCTCGACCTCGTCGGGGCATATTCCCCGCGACATGTCGCGCCGCCTTTCCGGTGACTGGGTCTTGTCATTGGTGGTGCCGGTGATGAATGAGGAGGAGACCATCGGTCTCTTTCTGGAGGCCATCGAGAAGACCCTGGGCTCGCAGGTACCGCATCTTGAAGTGCTGTTCGTCGATGATGGCTCGACCGACGGTACCCTGGCGTGTCTGGAGGCCGCGGCGGCCGGCGATGCTCGCGTGCGTTACCTGAGTCTGACGCGCAATTTCGGCAAGGAAGCGGCCATGTCCGCCGGGATCGAGCAGGCGCGTGGCGATGCCGTCGTGCCGATGGATGTCGACCTGCAGGACCCGCCGGAGGTAATCCTCGAGTTCATCAGCCAATGGCAGGCCGGCTATGACATGGTCTATGGCGTGCGCGCCGCGCGCGACGAGGACACCGCCACCAAGCGCAAGACGGCTGGCTGGTTCTACCGCGTCTTCAATCGCCTGACCTTCACCGAGATACCGCGCGATGCGGGCGACTTCCGCCTGCTGGACCGCCGTGTCGTCGAGGCGCTGCGGCGCCTGCCCGAGCGCAACCGCTTCATGAAGGGCCTGTTCTCGTGGCCCGGCTATCGCTCGGTGGGCGTCACCTACCAGCGCCCGTCGCGCACGGCCGGCACCACCAAGTTCAACTACTGGAAGCTGTGGAACTTCGCCCTCGATGGCGTGGTGAGCTTCTCGACCTGGCCGCTACGGGTCTGGACCTATATCGGCAGTGTCGTCGCCGCCATGTCTTTCCTCTATATCCTGGTGATCATCAGCAAGACCGTGCTGTTCGGCGCCGATGCGCCGGGCTATGCCTCTCTGATGGTCGCGATCCTGTTCTTCGGCGGCATGCAGCTGATCTCGATCGGCGTGCTGGGCGAATACCTCGGTCGTCTGTTCATGGAAACCAAGCAGCGTCCGCTTTACCTGATCGACCATGACAGCTTGCACGACAGCCCGCAGGGCAGCGTGTCACCGGACAGAGGGCTCGACAGTGGTCTGAGCACTGCGCGAGTCGTGCGCGGTGCGTCACGCGGCGCGGCGCGAGGTGAATCACTTGAGCGCTGACCGTGAGGGCGTCACCGAGGCTGACAGGCCAGTCGCTGCGCGCGCCAAAGAGGAGGCGGGCACCGCGACTCGCTTCGGGCTGGTCGGGCTGGCCGCGACGGGAGTGCATCTGGGCGTTGCTGCCTTGCTGCTGTTCCTGTGGCCGCAGCTCAATGAGTTCATCGCCAATATCATTGCCTTCTGCGTGGCGTTTCAGGTCTCACTGGTCGGCCATCGCCGGCTGACCTTCAAGCGCCAGGGCAGTGCCTGGCGCTTCGGACTGGTCGCGGCGGGCGGCTTTGCGCTCAACAATGGCCTCTTGGCACTGTTGATGCAGGGGCTGGATCTGTCGGGCTTCGTCGCCATCGCGATCGCTACGCTCTCGGTGCCGATCGTGACCTATCTGGCCTCACGGCTGTGGGCCTTCAAGGAAGACCATGCATGAATGACAGCGTCACCGCAGGACCGCGCTCGACGCTGGGAGAGCGCCTCAAGACACTGGCAGCCGAGACGCCGCCCCCCGCTGAGGCACTCGCGCGGGCGCAGGCCGTGCATATCCCCTGGGGACACATCCTGCTGGCGTTGCTGGTGACGCGCGCAGTCTGGCTCGCCATCGCGCTGTGGGGCGATCACAGCTATCTGCACGCCATGGCGCAGTTCGATGGCAGCTGGTTCAAGGGCATCATGACGCGCGGCTACGATGTCGAGGCGCGCGGCATGAGCGATGGCGACGCCGCCAACTGGGCGTTCTTTCCGCTCTATCCGGCGCTGCTGTGGCTGGTGACACTGGGCGGTCAGCTGGACCCCGAACTGATGGGCGTGCTCTTGAGCAATGCCCTGCTGGCCGTCGCGTTGGGGCTGGGCTGTCGTTATCTGGCCATCACGCGTCCCGGCGCGCCGTTGCTGCTGTTCGTGTGGCTGGCGGCCAGCATGCCCTACAGCTTCTACTTCAGTGCGCTCTATTCCGAGTCCCTTTTCTGGCTGCTGTGTCTGGCGTCATTGATCGACTGGCGCTGTCAGCGCACCGGCCGCGTCATGCTGTGGACCTTCCTGCTGTCGATGACACGCGCCACCGGGGTGTTCTGGGTCATCGCGATGGGGATCGAGCTTGTGGCGCGCCTGCGCCTGCGCGCCTTCGCTGAGCTGTGGCGGCGGCCCGATTGGCTGCTGATCGGCGTGGTGGGACCATTGGGGCTGTTTCTGTTCATGGCGCTTCTTTATCACCGCACGGGCGACGCGCTGGCCTTCAGCCATGTGCAGATTTCCTGGGGCCGTGAGATGGGCAACCCCCTCGCCAACCTCATTGAAGGGCTGAGCTACTGGCAGAGCGCACCGGAGACGCTGCGTCCGGCGTGGCAGGCGAGCATGGCACTGGTCGGTGTCGGTCTGATCGGCTGGCTGGGCCTGCAGCGGCGCTGGCTGGAGATGGGGCTGGCGGGTTTCACGCTTCTCATACCGCTAGCGACCGGGTTGGACGCCATTCCGCGCTACATGATCGGCATGCCGGTGTTCGTGCTGGCCTTGCATGATCTGCTCACTCGTCTGCCACGCACGCTGGCCTGGAGCCTGGTCATGCTGGGCGCGCTCGCTAATCTCTGGCTGGTGGAGAACTGGTATGACACCGTCTTCTGGCTTGTCTGATGCGCTGTATGGCGCGCCACGGCCACGGCGCAGTCAGCGGGGTTGGTGGCTGCTGGCCACCGTCGTGGTGCTGGCCTTCGAACTCACCCTGCTGTGGCTGGCGCGCACGCCCAAGGTCGATGAGCACTACCGGCGTTACTTCATCGAGCATGCCACCACCTGTTATCGGCCGATGGGCGAGGTGCCGGTACTGACGCCGGGTGAGCGCTACCCCATCCGCAAGGGCGAGCCGCTGGGCAATTGCGGCGTGCTGTGGGCCGGTTTCTACTCGCCCAAGCAAGACGTGCCGGTCAGTGCGCGGCTGGCGGAGGTCACGCTGCGCCTGCGGGTCGCGCCCGATGTCTCACCGGCGGGCTCGCAGGCCGTGGTCGTGGCGCTTGAGCTGTCACGCTTTCCGGATACGGCCGCCGCACAGCCGGTGGAAGTCATGATCGGGGAGCAGACCGTCACGCGTTGGCCAGTGGGCGGCCGTTATGAGCGCTTCGAGGTCGAGGTGCCCGCCGCGCTGATCGCAAGCGATGGCAGCTTCAGCCTGACCCTCAAGGGGCCGCCGCCCATCGCGCCGCGCGATGCGGGCCTGGATGCCAACAAGTTTCCCGTGGGCCTGCGCCTGGACGCGCTGACGCTGCGCTCGCCGCTGGGACTGACGCCCGCTCGGACGCAGCCCTGAATGGATGAATGGGCTGGCAGGCACGCTGCTTCAGCGGCAAGAGCACTGACGTGACGCCAATAGTCAGGTAAATTGTGCGCGCGTGAATACCCAATGATCCGTTCGGCCGAGTGCCTGTGCGTCCCCGGCGCACGCCTCGTGCCCTATAACGATAAAGCACCCGGTAGTCTGCTGACTGCCATGCAAGGGCTGCTCAAGGAGTTGTCGTGGAATTTTTGAATGCCATTCCCATGGATACCAGTCAGCTGTTCGAGATAGGGCTGCAATGGGGCGGAACCCTGCTGTCGGCGCTGGCCGTGCTGGTCTTCGGCATGTGGGTCGCCAAGCGTCTGACCCAGTGGGCGACCTCGCTGCTGCACCGCAAGAGCATGGACGAGGCGGCGGCCGGTTTCGTCGGTCAGATCGCCTACGCCATCCTGGTCGTCATGGTGCTGCTCACCGCCCTGGACCAGCTCGGTGTGGATACCACCTCCATGATCGCTGCGCTGGGTGCGGCAGGTCTGGCGATCGGTCTGGCGCTGCAGAGCTCGCTGTCCAATCTGGCCTCCGGCTTCCTGCTGGTCACGCTGCGTCCGTTCAAGAAGGGCGATTACGTCGAAGCCGCCGGGACCTCCGGTAGTGTCGATCAGATCACCATGCTGCAGACCCGCCTGGTGACGCCGGACAACCGCAAGGTCACCGTGCCGAACTCCAGTGTCATGTCCAACACCATCACCAACTACTCGGCGCTGCCGACGCGTCGTCTGGACCTGGTCGTCGGTGTCAGCTATGACGACGACATCCGTCAGGTCAAGGCGGTGCTCGAGGAGCTGGTCGCCGGTGATGAGCGCATCATGAAGGAGCCGTCCTACCTGATCGCCGTGGCGGAACTGGCCGACAGCTCGGTCAACTTCAACTTCCGCATGTGGTGCAAGGCCTCCGACTACTGGGCGCTGAAGTGGGACATGACCGAACGCATCAAGCTGACCTTCGATGAGCGCGGCATCAGCATTCCCTATCCGCAGCGCGATGTGCACTTCCATCAGGCCAGCACGCCGGCCGAGTAACTTACGCATCACGTATGCAGGTCGACAACGCCACCCTCGGGTGGCGTTTTTCATGGGCTTTCGTCGGGGCATTCCATCGCGCCCCGAGTCAGGTACTCTCGACGTCATCCGTCCTGCGTGTCGTTCTGATCGGGAGTCCAGTGCATGACAAGGTCGCAGTCGTTGTCCCAAGCGTGTGATGCCGCTGATGTCAGGCGACGTCAGGCATGGCGCATTCTGCTTGCCAGTCTCGTGGTGATCGGCCTCGGGCTTGTGCCATTGATCGCCACGCGCGCGCTGTATCTGGATGACATGAGTCGTGTGCTGGATGGCTATTTCGGCTGGATGCTCAATGCGCGCCCGGTCGCCGAGGGCATCATGCGCCTGCTGGGCTTCGGCGATGTGCTGGTCAATGTCGCGCCCTTGCCGCAACTGGCAGCCTGGGGGCTGGCGGCGGGCATGGCGCTGGCCTGGTGGCGATGGCTGCCGGGGCTTTCGCTGGTGGGCTGCGTAGCGGGCAATGCGCTGATCTGGCTGACGCCCTTCACCCTGCAGAATTTCAGCTATGTCTTCGACAGCCTGCCGATGAGCGTGGCGCTGGCCAGTGCCATACTGGCCAGCCTCGTGTTGCGTCCTGGCGGGAAAAGCAGGGTAGAGGGAGAGCCAGCCGGAGGGATAAGCGAAGGGCGAGGCCCATGGCCAGTCTGGCAGCCACCGCTGAGCGCCTTGCTGCTGTTGTTGCTGGCGCTGTGCTGCTATCAACCGGCCCTGAATGCCTTTCTGGTGCTGAGCCTGCTCGAAGCCCTGTTCGCGGGTGCTGCCAGCACGTCACTGTGGTCGCGCTGGCGGATGCTGTTGCAGCGAGGGGCGCTGGCCTTCGTCGCCTTGCTGCTCTATCTGCCCATCACGCGGCTGCTGGTGGCGGGCGAGTACAGTCAGCAGCATGGTCAGATGCTGCCCTTCGCTGACCCTCAGGCCTTGCTGGCGGGGCTCGAGCACAACCTGAGTGTGGCGCTGGGCGCGCTGCGTGAGGGGCTGGGGCAGGTCACGCTGCTGCTCAGTCTGGCACTGCTGGCCGGGGTGGCGCTGTTGCGACTCCTGCCTCGTGGCGCGCCTGTGCGTCAGGTAGAGGCCGCTGGCGCGCCCGAGGGCAGGTCTCGCTCGGCGCGCCAGCTATCCCTGCAGCGCATGAGCTGGGCCCTGTGGGCGCTGCTGCTGGTTCCTGCTCTGTGGGGGCCGATGCTGTTGCTGGCCGAGCCGGTATTTCATTCGCGCACCCTGATCGCCTGGGGGCCGCTGCTGGGTGGCGCCCTGATGCTGGCTCAGAGTACGAGTGAGAGTGTGAAAGCGAGCACGGAAGCAAGCGCGACGCAGAGCATGACGGAAACGGCCGACACGCAGCGCAAGACACCTGTCTGGCGGCGCCTGATGCAGTGTCTGTTGGTCATCGCCGGCCTGTTGCTGGTGCGCCATGTGGTGATCTTCGCCGCCTGGAGCAATGCGCTGGCCGCCCAGCAGGCTCATGAAACGCAGCTGGCCCGCACGCTGGTGGCTCAGGCGCGGGAGCAGGGCCTGCCGCTGGACTCGCCCCGCGACGCCGAGCGCTACCAGCCGCGCGATGCCTTGCCGGTACTGGTGCTGGGCGAGGCGCCAGTGGCGCCGCTGGCGCGGGTCGCCCGCCAGCAGGTGGCGGCCGTGGGCCAGAATCTGGTCGCCGCCTTCACGCCCGACAACTACTGGGCCGTGGTACGGCTGCGCCTGGCGGGCGCCAGCGCGGTGACCTTGCTGCGCGATGAGGCGCTCAAGGCACGCCTGCAAGCGCAGTCGCCCTGTGCGCCGGGCGATGCTGCCAGTCAGTCCTCCGATCAGCCCACCAGTCAGTTTACCGGTCAGTCCTCAGCCCCTTCATCCGCTCAATCTCAAGTGCTGTCGCAAGTGCAATCGCCAGCGCTGTCACTGCAAGAGGGCGTCTGGGTGATCGATTTTCGCAAGCCTCGCCAATGTGATCAGGCCATTTGAGAAAGCCATGACAGCGTGAGTCAGTGAGGACCAGTTGCCATGAACGACAACGCCGCCCCGAGGGGCGGCGTTGTCGTATTCCCGATATGAACGGCAATACAGGCGTCAACAGTGTCTTGTCACACCTCGATCAGGCGTGGTTCTCGACCTTGTCGAATTCCGTGGTGATGTCATCAGCCGGTGCGGCGCTCATGATGCTGACCACGTAGATGGCGATGTAGGCGAAGATGACGCCCGGCACGATCTCGTAGAGATCGAAGATGCCACCGGACAGCTGCTTCCAGACCACCACGGTCACGCCACCGACGATGATGCCGGCCAGCGCGCCGAAGCGGTTCATGCGACGCCAGTACAGCGACATGATCAGAGCGGGGCCGAAGGCGGCACCGAAGCCGGCCCAGGCGTAGGACACCAGACCCAGCACGCTGGAGTTCGGGTCAAGCGCCAGGATCCAGGCGATGATGGCGATACCGACCACCGCGAAGCGACCGACCCACACCAGCTCGGACTGGGTCGCATCCTTCTTGAACAGCGCCTTGTAGAAGTCATCGGCCAGCGCAGAGGACGACACCAGCAGCTGGGAGTCAGCGGTGGACATCACGGCAGCCAGGATGGCGGCCAGCAGCACGCCGGCAACCGCCGGGTGGAAGATGAAGTTCACCATGACCATGAAGATCTTCTCGCTGTCGGCCAGGTCCTTCGGCACGTAGACGAGACCCAGCAGGCCGATGCAGATGGCCGCGAACAGACCCAGTGCGGACCAGACGACGGCGATGGTGCGTGCGGTACCGACGTCCTTCTCGCTGCGGATGGCCGCGAAGCGCGCCAGGATGTGCGGCTGACCGAAGTAGCCCAGACCCCACGCCAGCGAGGAAACGATGCCGACCAGGGTCAGCGCTTCGCCGGTGGAGGCGTCACGGAACCATTCCAGCAGCAGCGGGTTCTCGGCGGTGATGCGCGAGGTCGCTTCCGCCACGCCGCCCATGTCGGTGAGTGCCACGATGGGCACCACGATCAGGGCAGCGGCCATCATCAGGCCCTGGATGAGGTCAGTCCATGACACGGCGAGGAAGCCGCCGAAGAAGGTGTAGGACACGATGGCGATGGTACCGACGGTCACGGCGATGGTGTAGTCGAGGCCGAAGACGGTCTCGAACAGCTTGCCACCTGCCACCAGACCGGAGCTGGTGTAGAAGAGGAAGAACAGCAGGATGAAGACGGCCGAGATGACGCGCAACATCTTGGAGTTGTCACGGAAGCGTTTCTCGAAGTAATCCGGCAGCGTCAGCGAGTCGCTGGCGATGAAGCTGTAGATACGCAGGCGCTTGGCGACGATCAGCCAGTTGAGCCAGGTACCGGCCAGCAGACCGATGCCGATCCAGGCAGCGGACAGGCCGCTGAGATAGGCAGCGCCGGGCAGGCCCAGCAGCAACCAGCCGGACATGTCAGACGCACCGGCGGAGATGGCGGACGTCCAGGGGCCCAATGAGCGGCCACCCAGGATGTAATCCGACATGTTGGAGGTGCGCTTGTAGGCCAGCAGGCCAATGCCGAGCATCACCGCCAGATAGATAGCGAACGTGATGAGTATGGTGGGGCTGTTATCGACCATCGTGGAGTAAATCCTTTGCATTTATTGTTGTCGGACGGCGAGCGTCGTGATGATTCACTGCCAGTGACGGTTCCTGTCAGACCGTCGCCGGGAGTCCTGCGTCATGCATCGAACGTCCTTCGAGGGCCATGTCGCGCGGCTCTCGCAAGTTCCTGCCAATCTTGTACGTTCAGACTAGCGCATAAACGAATCTTCTGACGTTCATCCGTCCCCGCATATTGCCGTCGAGTCAAAAGGAAAAACGGCAACGGACACCGCAGGGCACGAGCATGAGGGGCCAGTCGCTGGCGATTCATGTCCGTGGGCGTTCCTGTCGGTGTCCGGGGCAGACGACGGCTTGCTCGCCGTCATCCACTGGGCATCGTCCTGATGCCCTGTCACCTGGCTACCTCATGCACGTCCAGCATGCAGTCTTCCGCCAGGCATGACCTCTGCTGCTGCCGCGAGAGCAGGCAGCGTCGGTCATTCGTCGCCCATGGCGAGAAGAGACGCGTTGCCGCCGAGAGCCGTGGTGTTGACGGTACGGGTCTTCTCGGTAGCGAAGCGGTGCAGGTAGTGCGGGCCGCCGGCTTTCGGGCCAGTACCAGAGAAGCCCTGACCACCAAACGGCTGTACACCCACCACAGCACCGATGATATTCCTGTTGACGTAGACATTACCAACACGAATTTTCTGTGCAACGGCATTAGCAAAACTTTCGTTTCGCGAATGCACACCGAAGGTCAGGCCGTAGCCGAGGCCATTGATGGTATCGATGACCTTGTCCACTTCGCCGCCTTTCCAGGTCGCGATGTGCAGTACCGGGCCGAACTGCTCGCTTTCCAGGCTATCGATGCCGTCGATGCGCAGGGCGATCGGCGCCACGAAGGTGCCGTGCTCGGTGATGGTCTTGTCGACGGCGGCTTCGGCGATCACGCGGCCCTGGCTGCGATATTCCTCGATGTGCTTGAGCAGACCGGCACGCGCCTCCTCGTCGATGACCGGGCCGACGTCGGTGCCCAGGTCACGCGGGTCGCCGATCTTCAGCTCGTCCATCGCGCCCTTGAGCAGGCTGATGACGCGCTCGGCGACGTCTTCCTGCACGTAGAGCACACGCAGGGCGGAACAGCGCTGACCGGCACTCTGGAAGGCGGACTGCACCACGTCATTGACGACCTGCTCCGGCAGGGCGGTGGAGTCGACGATCATGGCGTTGAGGCCACCGGTCTCGGCGATCAGCGTCGGCAGCGGGGCGTTTTCACGCGCGGCCAGCGAGCGGTTGATGATCTGCGCGGTCTGGGTGGAGCCGGTGAAGCACACGCCAGTGATGCGCGGGTCGCTGGACAGCACGCTGCCCACGGTCGGGCCATCACCCGGCAGCAGCTGGACGACATCGTGCGGCATGCCAGCTTCGCGCAGCAGCTCGACCACGCGGTGAGCGACCAGCGAGGTCTGCTCGGCGGGCTTGGCGACCACGGTGTTGCCGGTGACGGCGGCGGCGACCATCTGGCCGCAGAAGATCGCGACCGGGAAGTTCCATGGGCTGATGCAGGCGAAGACACCCTTGCCACCGAGCATGATCTGGTTGTGCTCGCCGGTCGGGCCCTGCAGCTCGGTCGGCTCGGCGAAGTCGGCACGCGCACGGTTGGCGTAGTAGCGGCAGAAGTCGACCGCTTCACGGATCTCGGCGATGCCGTCGGTCAGAAGCTTGCCACCCTCGCGGGAGCACAGGGTCATCAGCTCGGCGGTGTGGGTTTCCATCAGGTCACCGAAGCGCTCGAGAATCGCGGCGCGTTCCTCGACCGGCGTCTGCTCCCAGCGCGGGAAGGCAGCCCAGGCGGCGTCGATGGCCCTGGAGGCTTCCTCGGCACTGGTCCACTGCACGTGGCCCAGGGTGTCACGACGGTCGAACGGGCAGGTCACGGCCTGGCGACGCTCGGCATTGACCTCGACATCGAAGGCCAGCTGCGGACGCACGTCGTAAGTGGTGTCCATGTGCGTGGCCATCTCGTCGATCAGCGGCTGATACTGGCTATTGATGTTCAGATTGATGCCCCGTGAATTCAGGCGGTCTGCGCCATAGATGTTCGGCGGCAGCGCGATGCGTGGGTTGTGATAAGTCTTGTACTGGTTGAGCGTGACCACCGGGTGGGTGCACAGGCTCTCGACCGGCACGCGCGGGTCGACCAGCTGGTGAACGAACGAGGAGTTGGCCCCGTTCTCCAGCAGGCGACGCACCAGGTACGGAAGCAGGTCCTTGTGCGCGCCGACCGGCGCATAGATACGGCACCAGGTCCCCTTGGGGGCACGCTTGAGCGCGGCTTCATACAGGGCTTCGCCCATGCCGTGCAGACGCTGGAATTCGAACTGACGTGTCTCGCCGGCGTTGGCCACATCCAGGATGGTGCTGATGGTGTGGGCATTGTGGGTGGCGAACTGCGGGTAGATGCGGCCGCGAGTGTTCTCGGACAGCAGGAAGCGCACGCAGACCAGGTAGCTGACGTCGGTGGAGGCCTTGCGGGTGAACACCGGATAGCCTTCGACACCCAGTTCCTGGGATTCCTTGATCTCGCTGTCCCAGTAAGCGCCCTTGACCAGACGCAGCGGGATCTCGTCGCCTTGCAGGTCGGCGATGCGATTCAGGTACTGCAGGGTCGGCAGGGCACGCGTCGAGTAGGCCTGCACGACGAGGCCGAACTTGCCCCAGCCGCGGCAGGTGTCGCTCTCGTAGACGGCGCGGAACACTTCCAGCGAGATCTCGAGGCGATCGACTTCCTCGGCATCGATGGTGATGGCGACGTTCAGCTCACGGGCGATGCCGGCCAGTTCACGCACGCTTGCCACCAGCTCTTCCAGCACCTGCTCACGACGGCCGAATTCATAGCGCGGGTGCAGGGCGGACAGCTTGATGGAGACAGACGGTGACGGGGTGCCTTCCTTCAGCTTGCGCGAGGTGTCGCCGACGGTGCGGATGGCGCGCGCATAGTCGTCGAAGTAGCCCTTGGCGTCATCGCGGGTACAGGCCGCTTCGCCCAGCATGTCGTAGGAATAGGTGTAGCCCTTGTCGAACAGCGGCTGGGAGCGCTTGAGTGCTTCCTTGATGTCACGGCCCAGCACGAACTGCTTGCCCATCACCTTCATCGCCTGGTACATGGCGCGGCGGATGACCGGCTCGCCGAGACGATTGACCATGCGGTTTATGAAGGTGGCCGGCTTGCCGTCACCCTTGGGCAGATCCATCTTGATGACGTTGCCGGTCATCAAAAGGCCCCAGGTGGAGGCGTTGACGAACCAGGACTCGCTCTGGCCCAGGTGGGACTTCCAGTCGGCCACGCCGAGCTTGTCCTCGATCAGCGCATCGGCGGTTTCCTTGTCCGGAATGCGCAGCAGCGCTTCGGCCAGGCACATCAGCAGCACGCCTTCCTGGGTGTCGAGGCTGTACTGCTGCAGCAGCTCGTCGATGGAATCGACGGCGGTATCCATGGTGCGAATCTCGCGCACCAGCTCGGCCGTCTTGTCGCCGATGCGCTTGGCATCCTTGTCTTCGGCGTTCAGCAGCCCGACCAGCTCGCTGACGTAGGCGCTTTCATCGACCAGGTAGTGGTCGCTGACGCGCGCGAACAGCGCCTCCGGAGACTGCTGCCAGGTGCTGGCGGCCAGCATCTGGTCACTGCGCAGGATGTTGTCCTTGAGCACATTGCCCTTGAGCACCCCTTGCTTGCCGTTTGTCGAGGACTGGGGGGACGTGGCTGTGGACGTGGCCGAGGCGATCGCGGCATTCACTGCACTGGACTGATCGGAGGGAGTGGAGGTGGTCATGGTGCGAACCCCTTGCTGCTGGGCGTCGAAGCGCCGAATGGGATTGCCGAGTCACAGCGCCGGGAGTGATGCAGAACGCATCAGAAAGCGCGACAGCGGCACGTCTGGATGTATGACTGAGAATGTAGGGTGGCGCAGGGGGGCGGGTCTTTCCAATTTCACGGCTGCGCATGTCAAATTCACGGGCATGTCCGAAAAGTGACACGCTTCTCCGACCTTTGTCGAAGGCTATGCCGCGAAATGACGCGATCTTGTTATACCAAGGTCGCAGAGGGTTGAAGGGGGATTGGCTTGCCGCTGACGGTGGGAGCGTCGTTGAACGGCGTGCGCCTCCCAAGGGGCGTACCTCTAAAAGGGATGTACTTCTAAAAAGGACATGCTTCCTCGAGAGGAGCATTGTTTTGAGAGGGACGTTTTGGAGAGGGACATTCTGGAGAGGGCTGTGTTGGAGAGAGCGTTCAAAAGAGCGGCGTGTCAGAAACAAGGACGTGCAAGAGAGAAGCGGAAGCAGTGGCTGGAACGCGGTTCAGGCACGCGATCATCACCGGCTTCTGCCAACTCGATCAGGACTTGCGCAGTGCCGAAGGCGGGAAGCCGAGATGCTTGCGGAAGGCGTGGGACAGGGCGCTCTGGTTGGCAAAGCCGCAGCGATCCGCGATCTGGGACAGGGAAAGCTCGCTGGTGCCCAGCAGCTGGCGCGCCTCTTCCAGCCGACGGCGCAGCAGATACTGATAGGGCGAAAGGCCGGTCAGGACGCGGAAGCGCTCGCTGAAATGCTGCTCGGAGAGATGCGACTGGCGGGCAAGATCCGCCACGCTCAGGCGCTGGCCGAGATTGGCGTCGATGAAGCGGTTGAGCGCGACCAGATCCAGCTGACGGCCACTGGTGCTCAGCGCGCTCATCGGCTCTTCGATGCGGGTGTTCAGGCAGGCGAGGAAGGTGGCGGCGAGCAGATCACCCGGTGCCTGCTGGTAATCGTTGACTTCCGCGAGCATGAATTCGAGATAGCCGCGCAGGCGAGTGTCCAGCGTGAAGAAGCGCGGACGTTCGAACAGACGCTTGAGCTCGCGGTGATGGCCGGTCAGGTAGGGCGCATCATCGGGCAGGTCGAGAATCAGCTGGCGGTTCTCGCCGATGCCCGCGTAGTAATGGACATGATCGGCCGGCACGATGCAGCCGGTCAGCGGGCGAATCTCGCCACCCTGGCCCTCGATCTCGAATTCGGCCAGGCCATCGAGGCCGATCACCAATTGGTGATAGCTGTGATCATGGTGCTCACGCAGGTTGGAGAGCGGGATCAGGCGCATCTCGCTGGCGGCCATCAGGCGCGGGTCTCCGCGACACCAGTGCGGGCACGCAGATGGCCCAGCAGCACGTTGAGCTCATCACGACCGGCGCGCGAGAACAGCGCACCGCCCTGGGCCAGCTGCCACGGCCTGGCATGGTTGTCGAAGATACCCTGGCAGCGGCGACGCAGACTTTCCAGATACTCATCATGGCGAATCGGGTAGCCGATCACGCTGTGCCACTCGTTCTCGTTGATCTCGCCGCTGATCGCCTGGTCCAGTACGCGGGCGATATCGCTGTAGTCGGTACGAAAGCGCGGCGTACGCGACATCATCAGCATGGCCACGGTGCCGACGGTGACGATCAGGCAGACCACGAAGGTGATGATGAAGATGGACATGAGCGAACCTTGTGCGGACGTAACCGGAAATAGTGTCGTAGCTCACCATTCTACCACGCTGCACGGCCAGTATCGTCAGTGCGGCAGATGCGTCATGTTCTGTCTGTCAGAACGTTATGGCATGATTCAAGTCCATTGAGGCGGCATGGCGCACCTCGCCTGCCGGCCTCGTTCTTCACCTGCCGTGGGAGTCCCGCCGCATGGCCAATCAACGTGTGGAAGCGGTCGAGCGTGCCTTGACGCTGCTGGAAGCCTTTACCCCCGCGACGCCTCGCCTGACGCTCAATGAGCTGGCGCAGGCCAGTGGGTTCTACAAGAGCACGATCCTGCGGCTGATGGGTTCGCTTGAGCACTTCGGCTATGTGGCGCGTGACAGCCACGGCATCTATTCCATCGGCGCGGCGCTGGGGCGTTTTGCCCAACTGGCACCGGCGCTGCCGGCCCGCGAGGCTCAGCTGCGCGGCTGGTTGGCGGAGCTGAATGCTGCCAGTGGCGAGACGGCCAGTCTGATGCTGGTCGAGCATGGCCCCCAGGCCGAGGCGCGACCGGTAGAGGGCGTGACACGCCCGCGTCAGGCGATGTGCCAGTACGCGCATGTCAGCCAGTGGCCGCTGCGTCATCAGCTGGAGGAGGGCGAGCTGGTCGATGAGGCGCTGTCCGCCTTGCTGCAGCAGTGTGTCGACAGTGGCGAGATCGAGACCGGCGAAGCCGCCGGCCTGTCGGTGGCGGCGCTGGCGGTCAGCGTCGCCCAGCATCACGACGAGGGGCTGGCGCCGGCGGAAGTCATCGTGCTCAGTGGCCCGACGGCGCGCCTGACGCCTGCCCAGGCCCACCACCTGCTCACGCAGTGGCAGCAGGGCGACTGACTACGCGACTGACTAGGCGACTCGCCAGTGACACGTTGTGGGAAGCTCTGAAATGACGACGCCCCCGTCGGGAAACCGGCGGGGGCGTCGTGTCTTGCGGGTCGCTTGCCATGCAAGCGGCGGGATCAGGCGTCGGTGGCAGCCTTGGCGGCACTCATGCGGCGACGCAGGATGGGGCCGACGATCACCGGCAGCAGCAGACCGGCGATGGCGATGCACCACAGGGTCACGGCCAGCGGGCTGCCGATCAGGATGGTCCAGTCGCCGTCGGACAGCTGCATGGCGTGACGCAGGTTCTTCTCCATCTCCGGCCCCAGCAGCATGCCGAGAATGACAGGCACCAGCGGGATATCCAGCTTGCGCAGGAAGTAGCCGGCGACCCCGAAGGCGACCATGAAGTACAGGTCGAAGGTCGAGTGGCTGATGGAGTAGATGCCCACGAAGGCGACCATGGTCACCACCGGCAGCAGGTACTTGGGCGGCACGGACAGCAGCTTGACGAAGATGCCGACCATCGGGATGTTCATCAGCAGCAGGATGACGTTACCGATCAACAGCGCCGCGATCACGCCCCACACGATGTCGCCGTGCTGGGTGAACATCAGCGGGCCCGGGGTGATGTTGAGCGAGATCAGCATCGCCAGCAGTACCGCCGTGGTACCGGAGCCCGGCACGCCCAGCGTCAGCATCGGCACCAGCGCGCCAGAGGCGGCACCGTTGTTGCCGGCTTCCGGGGCGGCCACGCCGCGCGGGTCACCTTCACCGAAGTTGCCCTTCTTGCCGACGACCTTCTTCTCCAGGGTATAGCTGATGAAGCTGCCCAGAGACGCACCGGCACCCGGCAGCACGCCGGAAATGAAGCCCAGCACGCCTCCGCGGAAGGAGGTCGGCAGAATGGCGACGATATCCTTCAGCTTCAGGGTCATCTTGTTCATGGCGATCATCGGCTTGCCTTCACCGGCATGCTGTTCGATGAAGAACAGCAGCTCCGAGATGGCGAACAGACCGACGATGGCGATGATGAAGTCGATGCCCTCGAACAGCTCCAGCACATCGAAGGTATAGCGCTGGGTACCGGTAGAGGCATCGATGCCGACCGTGGCGATCATCAGGCCGATGGCGGCTGCCATGATGGTCTTGACCGGATTCTTGCCGGTGATGCCGCCCAGGGTAGCGAAGGCCAGCACGAACAGCGCGAAGTATTCCGCCGGACCGAAGGTCAGCGCGAAGCTGGCCAGCCACGGCGCCATCACGATCAGGCCGATGGTGGCGATCAGGCTGCCGATAAAGGAGGCGATCGCCGAGATGGCCATCGCTTCGGCGGCCTTGCCTTTCTGAGCCATCGGATAGCCATCGAGACAGGTCATCATCGCCGGCTCGTCGCCCGGGATGTTGAGCAGGATCGAGGAGATGCGCCCGCCGTACATGGCACCGGCGTAGACCGAGGTCAGCAGGATCAGCGAGGTTTCCGGGCTAAGGCCCAGGGTGAAGGCCAGCGGAATCAGGATGGCCACACCATTGGCCGGGCCCAGGCCCGGCAGCGCGCCGATCAGGGTGCCCAGGAAGGCCCCCAGCACGGCGAACATCAGATTCTCTGGCTGCAGGGCGATGCCGAAGCCCTGCATCAAGAAGCCAAGACTTTCCATTACGCCACCTCCAGGATGCCCAGCGGCAGTGGTAGCTCAAGCACGAAGTTGAACAGGGCGAAGACGGCGATGCCGCCGATCAGGCCTGTCACGTAAGCGCGAACCGGCTTGGAGCCCATGCGCCAGCACAGGGTGCCGACAGCGAGGGTGGTCGTGACGATGAAGCCCAGCGGCTCAAGCAGTGCGGTATAGAGGCACAGGATGACGATGGCCAGCACCATCTCGGCGCCGGTGCGGCTCCACGGCCATTGCTGGTCCGGGTCGGGGCGCACGATCAGATACAGGCTGCTCAGCGCCAGCACGATCGAGAGTACCGTGGGGAAGGTTTCGGGCCCGATGGACTCGGCCCCGCCGAAGGGTTCGGGGAACTGCTGGGCACCCCAGCCGTACGCGACGGCCAGGGTGAGCATCAGCAGACCAAAGATGCGGTCATTCATCAGCGAATCAGCCCAATGTCCTTGGAGAGCGTCTGGATGTCCTTGATCTGCGCCTTCACGAAGGCATCAAACTCGGCACCCGATTTGTGGAACGGCATCAGGCCGCTCTTGGTCATCACGTCTTTCCATTCTTCGCTTTCATAGACGCTGTCCAGCGTGGTGGTCCAGTACTGCTCGGCATCGTCGCTGACGCCGGCCGGGATGTAGAAGCCGCGCCAGTTGGGGGCGACGGCATCGATGCCCTGTTCGCGAGCGGTCGGCACGTCAGCCAGCTTGCCCGGCAGGCGCTCTTCTGAGAGCACGGCCAGCACTTTCAGGTCGCCGGATTCCATGAAGCCCTGAATCTCGGAGATATCACCGGTGAAGGCCTGCACGTGGCCGCCGACGACCTGGGTGATGGCTTCGCCGCCGTTGTTGTAGGACAGGTAGGAGACCTTGGGCAGGTTCTCGACATCGGCTGCCTGGGCGGCGATCAGCACCTTGAGGTGATCCCAGCCACCTGCGGCACTGCCGCCGGCGAACTTGACGGATTTCGGGTCTTTCTTCAGCGCGTCCATCACCTCGCTCAAGGTGTTGTACGGCGAATCCTTGGAGACGGCGATGGCACCGTAGTCCGCGCCCAGTGCGCCGATCCACTCGACCTGGTCCTGATTCATGCCCGGGAACTGGCCCTGGGCCAGACGGGTGGTGGTCGCGGTGGAGGCTGCCACCAGCAGCTGCTCGTCACCGGCACGCTTGGACACGGTGTGCGCGAAGGCGACGCCGCCACCGGCACCGGCCATGTTGATGGTCTGCACGTTGCCCGGCACGAAATCGAGTTCAGACAGGATCTTGCCGACGCTGCGGCAGGTGAAGTCCCAACCGCCGCCCGGGTCAGCCGGGGCGATGCAGTCAACCTTGCCTTTCGGTTCGAAGGCGAAGGCCTGGGCGGACATGGCGGTGACCACCGCAGCTGTCAGGAGTTTGAGTGTCATATGACGTGTCATGGCGACCTCTAGTGTTATTGGATTGTGGTAGCGGCACATGTCGTGGGTCAGGCGCTGGCAGCGGTTGAGCGAGAAGCTCGCCCTGCAGCCGCGAACCTGACAGCAACCTTACAATTCTGTAAGGCGGAACTTTATTCTGTATGGTGAAATTAGACTGCCCCCCGATGGCTCGCAAGATACCCATTCGTCGCACCGACCTTGGTCGAAAGGGGTATTTGCGCACCTTTGCGGTGCATTTTGTGAATGATCCGCCTGGATATCGTGTCGGAATCTGGCGGTGTCCAGCGCTCTCCTGCTCCTGTTTCGCTGCGCTCCTGCTCCTATTTCGCTCCGCTCCTGTCTCTCTCTCGCTTGTCTTTCATGCCTCCCTCGCACCTCTTCCATCAGGCCCGAGCGAGGCGCTTGCGCTGGCCGCGTGAGCTGTTCGTCCAGGGGTCCATGGCTTGCCTGTCGTGTTTGAAACGTTATGCGGCGTTGCAGCAGAAGCGTGGCCCTCGGGCTTTGGTCTAGCGTGTAGCCGGTGGCCAGACTGCGTGCTGAGCGGGTGCCATCGGCAATCGTGCAAGGGGACAGGGGAGGGGAGAAGACTCATGGCCAAGGTGTTGGGCAGCGTGTGGGCGTTGTTGCTGGGTATCGTGCTGATCATGCTCGGCAATGGCATGCACTTCACGCTGATCGGTCTGCGCGGCGGCATCGAGGGCTTCTCCTCGGCGGAGCTGGCGATCGTCACCTCAGGCTACTTCGTGGGCTTTCTCTCCGGTGCGCGCTATACGCCGGTGCTGATCCAGCGGGTCGGGCATGTGCGGGTGTTCGCGGCGCTGGGCAGCTTCATCTCGGCGGCCTTGATCGCCTTGCCACTGCTGACCGAGCCCTGGGCCTGGACGCTGCTGCGCTTGCTGATCGGCTTCTGCATGTCGGGCATCTATGTCACGGCGGAAAGCTGGCTGAATGCGGCTGCCAGCAACGAGACGCGCGGCAAGGTGCTATCGGCCTACATGATGGCGCAGACGTTGGGCATCATCGGCGCTCAGGGCCTGTTGACACTGGGCGATGCCGCGACGCCGGTGCTGTTCATCTGTGCCTCCATTCTGGTATCGATCTCCTTCGGGCCGATACTGCTGTCGGCAGCCGTGGCACCGGCGGTCGAGGTGTCGCGGGCCATGTCGTTTTCGAAACTGTTCAAGGCCTCTCCGCTGGGCGCCATCGGCATCTTCCTGCTCGGCAGTGTCTATGCGACCCAGTCGGGGATGGGCGCGGTATTCGGCACCCAGGTGGGCCTGTCGGGCTCACATATCGCCCTGTTCATCGCCATGCTGTTCGCCGGTGCACTGGTGTTGCAGACCCCGATCGGCTGGCTGTCGGACCGCATGGACCGCCGCGTGCTCATCTGCGGCCTGTCCGCCGCCGGGGCAGGCTCGTGTCTGTTCGGCTGGATGGCGGGCGATGCGCTGTGGCCGTTGATCGCCTCGGCCTTCTTTGCCGGGGGCGTGACCACACCGCTGTATGCGCTGCTGCTGGCCTTCACCAATGATTCGCTGTCGGCCGAGGAGATGCCGGGTGCCTCAGGCGGGCTGGTGTTCGCCTTCGGGCTGGGCGCCATCGTCGGGCCGCTGGCGGCAGGTGGCGCGATGGAGGTGATGGACCCCTACGCCTTCTGGCTGGTGCTGGCGACCACCTTCGTGGCCATCTCGCTGTATGCGCTCTATCAGATCACGCAGCGCGAGATGGTGCCGGTCGAGGAGACCGACAGTTACCTCAACATCCTGCCGACGGCGTCACCGATGGCGGTCGAGGTGGCGGTGGAGTGGGCGCATGAGCACGCCGAGGATGAGCAGCTGGCTGCCGAGGCAGCCGAGGCGGCGGCTCAGGAAGAAGCCTTTGAGGTCGCGCTGGAAGAAGCCTTCGAGGAGGCCCTGGAAGAGGCGCTGGAGGAGGCATTCGAGGCCAACGTCGCGCCGCTGGAGGAGGCGGAACTGGTGGCGTCGGACCACGAGTACGTGGCAGAGCCGCTGCTCGAGGCTGACGCAGATACGAACATCGCGTTCGAGACGGAGCAGTTGTCCGAGCTGTTTCCGGAAGCGGGAATGGATCAGGGGACAGAGCCGGCAACAGCAACCAAGCCTCGCTCTGAGACAGGTTCTGAGACAGGTTCTGAGACAGATTCCGGTGCTGAGACAGGCTCGGACTCGGAGTCGCATGTAGAGCGCGATCAGGCAACGCCCTATCAGTTCGACCCCGACCATCAGCCGCCCAAGGGGCCGTGGCCCTCCATGCCCTGAGGTCTGTGGGGAAAGCCAGTCAGTCGCGAAGACGCCACCCCGGATAATGGGGTGGCGTCTTGCTTTCGGCAGCCGTGAGCTCTGCCAGGCGAGTGCGTACTGGCTCTCAGTGCCCTGGCGGCTTTGCCTCAATGCCTTATTGCAGGCCCAGCTCCTGCGACAGCTGCTCCACATCGCTGACCTGCTGCGTGATGAAGCGATCCAACGCCTTGCCGGACTTGTGGAACGGCATCAGGCCGTTGTCCCGCATCACCTGCTGCCACTCGGGCGTCTCGGCCATGCGGTTGAGGGTCTGCTCCCACCAGTCGAAGGCGGCATCCGATGCGCCGCCCGGCAGGTAGAAGCCGCGCCAGTTGGGCGCGACCACATCGATACCCTGCTCACGCGCGGTGGGAATGTCGCTGTACTGGCCGGGCAGACGCTCTTCACTGAACACTGCCAGCAGACGCAGGTGGCCGGACTCGACGAAGCCGCGGGCCTCGGTCATGTCGCCGGTGAAGGCCTCCAGGTGGCCGCCCATCACCTGGGTGATGGCGACGGAGCCTGAGTCATAGGCGAGGTACGGCAGGGCGCGCAGATTGTCGATGCCCGCTTCACGCGCTGCCATCAGCACCTTGAGGTGATCGAAGCCACCCGCGACATCGCCACCGGCGAAGCGCACCGCCTTGGGGTCTTCCTGCATGGCGGCCAGCAGCTCGTTCAGCGAGTGATAGGGCGAGTCCTCGGCCACGGCAATCACGCCGTAGTCGGCGCCGAGGGTCATCAGCCAGCGCACATCGTCGACCTTGCCGTCCTGATAGGCGTGCTGTCCCAGGCGGGTGGTGGTCGCGCTCGAGGCGGCGACGATGACCTGCTCATCGTCATGGCGCTTGGACTTCACATGTGCGAAGGCGACGCCACCGCTGGCACCGGGCACGTTCAGCGTCTGCATGCCGGCGGGAATCAGGTTCTGCTCATCCAGCAGACGGGCCACGCTGCGACAGGTGAAATCCCAGCCACCGCCGGGCTTGGCCGGCGCGATGCACTCCGTCTTGCCCTGCGGGGCGAAGTCGGTTTGTTCATTCTGCTCCTCTTGGGCGGCGTTGGCGCTCAAGGGCGCCAGCAGGCCAAGGCTGAGCAGCAGGGCAGCGGGCAGGCCGCCAGTGTGCGGTCGAGATTGCTTGCGGCGTGAGAAGGGATGGCGAGCAGGGGATGTGGCGTACATGGCAATCGTGTCCTTGGTGTTCAGCGTCGATCGTTATGGTTATGTCAGTCAGCGCGGCATGGCGCCGGGCGTTGCTGGCTGTCGCACGCTCATGACTGTTGTGGTGAACCTGTGTCATGGCCTTGTGTCATGGCCTTGTGTCGTCAGCTTGCGAGAGTGCGAATGAACGAAAATAGCCTATTTCGGCGAGTCGCGGAAAGGTGCAGCAGGCAGGCAGTGCGCAGAGAAATCGCATTTCCCGCGCCGTCACTCCTCAAGGTGGTCTCGGGATTGCTAGAATTGCGCCATCAGGCTGTGGTGAGCGCTCCGCGATCTTCCAGCCGCCGCCTTTCATTGAGGAGACGGGCCATGACCCTTACCCCGCGCATGCACGACTTTCTCGCCCGCCTGCCCAAGGTGGAGCTGCACCTGCACATCGAGGGCTCGCTGACGCCGGCCTTGATGTTCGAGCTGGCGGCGGAGCAGGGCATCACATTGCCCTACGCCACCCTGGAGGAGGTCGAGGCGGCCTATGACTTCGCGGATCTGCCCGCCTTCCTCGCGCTCTATTACCAGGGCATGGGCGTCTTGAATGACGAGTCACATTTCTACCGCCTGGCGCAGGACTACTTCCGCCGTGCGAGCGCCGATGGCGTCAAGCATCTGGAGCTGTTCTTCGATCCGCAGGCGCATCTGGCGCGTGGCGTGAGTCTGGAAACCCAGTTCGCGGGGCTGGAGCGCGCCTGTCGTGAGGCGGTGAAGGAATTCGACATCACCTCGGCCCTGGTGCCGAGCTTCCTGCGCTGTCATTCCGCGGACTCTGCTCGCGAGCTGTTCGAGGCGCTGATTCCCTTCGAGTCGCGCTTCGTGGGCGTCGGCCTGGACAGCGCCGAGATCGGCAATCCGCCGGAGAAATTCACTGAGGTCTTCACGCTTGCAGGAGAGCGTGGCTGGCACCGTGTCGCGCACGCAGGCGAAGAGGGGCCGGCTGCGTACATTCGCACGGCGCTTGAGGTGCTGGGCGTGGAGCGTATCGACCACGGTGTGCGCTGCCTGGAAGATGCCGCCCTGGTCGCGGAGCTGGCTGAGCGGCGTATCCCGCTGACGGTGTGCCCGCTCTCCAATGTCGCGCTCAAGGTGGTGGAGCGCATGGACGACCACCCGCTGCCGAAGCTGATCGAGGCGGGCCTCAACATCACTCTCAACTCGGATGACCCTGCCTATTTCGGCGGCGGCATGCTCGACAACTTCATCGCCGTGCAGCAGGCGCTGGATCTCAGCGAGAGGCAGTGGCTCACCCTGTGCCGCAACGCCATCGACGCCGCCTTCCCGCAGCGCGCTGAAGGCCTCGGCATGAGTGATGCCCGCCGTGGTGTGCTGCTGGCGCAACTCGATAGCTGCGCAGCCTGAGAATTATCACTGGCGCTTGAATACTGAATGCAATCAACGGCTTGGCCCGCAACATCGCCTGCGCGACGCGCCTTGTGGCAACCGCTCCATCAGATGTTGCTTGACCGCGCTAAGTCGTTGAGTACAATGCAGTTCTGCGTGCGCAATGCACCGCCCTGCGGGTGTAGCTCAATGGTAGAGCAGAAGCTTCCCAAGCTTAAGACGAGGGTTCGATTCCCTTCACCCGCTCCAGATTCTTCAATAAAGCCTCCCGAATGGGAGGCTTTATTGCATTAAACAGATTAAAAATATTCGTTTCTCTCTCTGCTTTTGGTGGGATAATAGTGTTAGATGAAAATCCGGCAATTATTTAACTGGAGTAGCATTATAGTTTTCCCTTATCTATAAACCCCTGGTTTGTCGAGTTTATTTTACTTGATTATTATTTTCGTATTCTGCTACATGCATTCCAAGGGCCTTCCAAAATTCATCATTACTATTCTGCCTGACAGGCGGAATTAAACTTTCCATGCAATCGTTTTCTATGTTCAAGTAAATATACTTTTTGGCCAATTTCTTAGCGTGTGAATGTGACGCGTAAGACTTGTAAAATAATGTTGCTATGCGGAAAAATGGCGATGGTTCTCTAGCTAAATTTTTTACATGCATTTCAGCGTAAATTGATTGCTCTATAAGCATTATTGTTACATTGAGGTGCCCGAGTATGGGTTCGAGTAAAAAAAGCGATACTTCTGATTTTATTTTTAGCGACTCTGGGCCTGTATCTAGCCATTCTAGGTCTGTTAAGATAGCTTCAGTATAGAAAAGGCTGGATTTCGTTATGTTTTTTAAACATATGGGTCTGGTCAAAAAACGTGCGGCCTTGTCACTTAAATTTTTGGAGTCTTTAGATAGGATATTATTGATTGAGAGTTCGGCATTAATATGTTGGCTTATAAAAGTGTTGTTAATTTCTGCGTAATGATTTATTGCTATTTCTGTAGCCCTAAATGATTCATTTCTTTGAAATTCTTCAGCTTGTAATTTTATGATTTCGTCTTGTTTTATCAATAGTTCTTCCTGCTGTTTTGTTGTTTGGAATAAAAAATATAAAGTTGTAGCTAAGATGCTTAATCCTATAGTGCCCGATAAATAAGATCCAAAGGCACCCCAGTCGCTAGTTTTTAATGACAGTTCCGTACTATGGAAGTTCCAAGAGTAAGCAATCAAGAAGATTATTGATGAGGTTGTAGTTGCTATCAAAATTTTTATGTTTTTTGTGGTCACTTTGGTTCTCTTCGGGCAGATATGGTTTTTAATGCTAGAATATAATATTGTGTAAAATACTAACTGACGCCTTTGGATGAGTGTCGTGCCTTTTCCCTATTAAGTAGTTTGTTGAAAATCTCATAGTTTTTGTTATTTGTAAAGAGCTAAGCCCTGTTTTTCGTATGCTTGGGATGTGGGAAATATTAATTACTTCGTACTTGCTGGGCCCGTGGGCGTTCATATTTATGAATCAAGATCGGTAGGTTAGGACACAAGTAGTATACTCGTGATCATGGTAGATGGCCTAACGTGAAGCCACGGTCTTGGCATCGGAGCTGGAGCGATTTTGGCGGCAACCGAGGCTAGGTGGAGTGTAGGTTATTTACACGATCGACCTCATTTTTGGCATTAGACTTGTTGTCGTATCTCTTCCGCCAGCGTCGTGAGTTGCACTTCGTCCCCGCGCGGGCCGTCGGCGCTGACGATGTAGCCATCGTATTCGGTCATGTAGTACTTCATCTTCGAGTGTCTGGCCTGCCATTCGCCTGGCTGGGTGCCATGCAGCGGGATGAGTTTGGCGTGCAGGTGGTTGACGCCGTAGCCCTCGAAGATGATGGCGGTGCGTGCTACCCCGAAGTAGGCGTCGAGCTTGCGCGCCACGCGGCGCGTGAAGCGCATCAGGCCGAGAATCACCTCATCGTCTTGTTCATACACGCAGCTGCCCAGGTGGCGTTTGGGGATGACGACCGTGTTGCCCGGAGTAGAGGCAAAGATGGAGAGGAAGGCCAGGAACTGCTCGTCTTCGGCCACGACATGGCTTGGACTGTGGCCCGCAACGATCTGACAAAACACGCAGTCACTCATGGTTCTTCCCTGGTAGTTTAGTGTCGCCAGATTCGTCCTGAATCTGGGGCAGAGTTCTGTGATCAGAGCTTTTGTGAGCAGGGCACTTGTGAATAGCGCTCGGCAGTCTCCTTGCATGAGTGAAGTGTGATGGAGGCTGGTTGTCAATGCTAGGCAGCCCCCGCAGAAGTGGTTGTCGGCAGCAACAACATGCTCAAAGAGGGGAGCGGATGCCTTGCCGAGCCGATCGGTGCGAAAAGTGTTGCTGGCGTGGCGGAGAGCCGCGATATTGGCAGGCCGTTTTGCAGTATTTCATTACACCCTGAACGACAAGGAAACCCAGTGGAACTTACCGTCTGGCTGGCATATGTCAGCGTCATCATCGCCTTGATCACCTTCCCCGGACCGGTTGCGTTGCTGTGCATGGATCATGGCCTGCGCCACGGCCGACGCCGATCCTTCGCGACGGTGGTGGGTGGGGCGGCGGCGTCGCTGGTGTTGATGGGCTTGTCGTCGCTGGGCCTTGGCGCGGCATTGGCGGCGTCCGAGACCGGGTTTCTGGTGCTGAAGATCATCGGGGCGCTCTATCTCATCTATCTGGGCATTCAGGCCTGGCGGGCGCCATCCCAGCCGGTGGTGTTCGATGCCGTGGGAGAGGAGGGCCAGATGCGCGCCAGAGCCACGCGTTGGCAACTGTGCCGCAAGGGCTTCGGTATCGGGATCAGCAATCCCAAGGACCTGCTGTTCTTCGGCGCGCTGTTCCCCAACTTCATCGACATGGCCCAGCCGCAGCTGCCCCAGTTCGTGGTGCTGGCGCTGACCTGGCTGGTGGTGGACCTGCTGACGATGAGCACCTACGCCCATGCGGGTTCCAGCATCAGTCGCTGGTTTGATAGTCACCGGCGCGTGCGGCTGTTCAATCGCACCACGGGCAGTCTGTTCGTCGTGGCCGGCGCGGGACTTGCGGCGTCGCATCGTTGAGCCAAGCCTTGGCTGCCATTGCACATGACGTGAAGCACACGAAGACGACAACGGCACCCGAGGGTGCCGTAGTCGTGTCTGGAGCCTGTCGATCATCAGTGCTATCAGGCTCAACGCTCAGGGCGTGATTCAAGATACCTGGTCAGCAGTTCACGATCTTCATTGGTGACTTTCTGCTTCCAGCTTTCCACCACATGCTGACTGGCCTCCTCGAGGGCATCCTGCAGCTCAGGCGGGGCCGGCGTGATCAGCTTCGCGCCGTTCTCCTGCAGGGTGGTGTAGGCCTGGTCCAGCACGCTGTGGGTGGCCGTCCAGCCGGCAGACTCGGCGGCATGCGCGGCATCGATCAAGGCCTGCTGCTGCGCCTCTGTCAGGTCGTCGAAGCTATCGCGATTCATGTGGATGATATTGAGCGGCATCGCGTAGTTGAGCGTGGTGAAGTGGGGCATGTAGCGGTAGAGCTCTGCACTGACACCGCCCATCGCGGAGGTCAGGGCGCCATGGATGCTGCCACCGGGCAGCAGGGGTTTGAGCTCTCCCCAGCTCATGACCTGAGGTGCCGCGCCCAGATTGAGCAGCACACGCTGCGTGTTGCGGTCATAGGTGCGGATCGGCATGTCCTTCATGTCATCACCATCAGCGATGGGCGCTTTCGACCACAGGCCGCTGGGTGTCCACGGCAGGGCATACAGCAGGATCTGGTTGTATTCGGCGAGCAGTTCCTCGTAGCGCGGCTTCGCGATCACGTACAGGCGGTGGGCTTCATCGAGGTCGTAGGCGATCGCCGGCAACGAGGAAATGCCGAAGAAGGGGGCTTCCTCGGCGAGCGCACCACTGAGTGTCGCGGCGATGTCGATGACACCGCCGGCGGTGGCCTGCAGGTGACTGGCGGAGCGAATGTCCGAGCGCAGCGTCAGCGTCAGGTCACCTTCGGACTGGCTGGCGACCTGCTGGCTGAATTCGACAGCGCGTTGGCCCATCATCGTGTCGGGCTGGTAATCGCTGCTCATGCTGAGGGTCGTCTGAGCGTGCGCGCTGAGTGCGGCGATCAGGCCTGCCGCTGCCAGGCCAGCGGACAACAGGGTAGAAATACGTGAAGAAGGCGTCATGGGGAATCCTTTCTTTTTGTCTTTGACCTATGCCCGCTAGGGTAGAACATGCCTGCGTTTATGCTCAGCTGAATCGTGTCTACACGGTTTTTCAGCGCTGCCGAGGAAGGTGGCTGCGTGGCGGTGGCCATCATGGCCAAGGTTGGTGGAGTGGGCGCGCGTCTGCTTCAGAGGGTGTCGCGTTGTGCGAGATAGCGGTCCAGCAGTTCGCTTTCCTCGGGGGCAACCTTGCTGCGCCAGCTCTCGATCACACTGACACTGGCGCGTGCCAGTGAGCGCTTGAGTTCGGGCGAGAGGGGTTTGCTGACCGTGACGCCGGCCTCTTCCAGCTGGGCATGGGTCTGCTCCAGGACAGTGGCGATGGCGTTCCAGCTGGTGTCTTCAATCTCGGTCGCGGCGCTGAGAAGGGCCTCGCGCCGGGAGTCGTCGAGCGCCTCGAAGCGTGACCGGCTCATGTGAACGATATTGAGCGGCATGGCGTATTGCAGCGCGGTGTAGTGATCCAGCGTGCGGTTGAGCTCCGCCGTCAGGCCGCCCAGGGCCGAGGTCATCACTGCCTCGATGCGGCCTTCGGCCAGTTGCTGTTGCATCGGCTCCCAGCCGAGCACGGTGGCGATGGCGCCAAGGTTGAGCAGCACGCGCTGGGTATTGCGATCGTAGGCCCGCACGGGCACGCCCCGCAGGTCATCGCGTGTGGTCATCGGCTTGCGCGACCATAGCCCGCTGGGTGGCCAGGGCAGGGCGTAGAGCAGAATCTGGTCATGCTCTTCCAGCAGCGCTTCATAGCGGGGACGCGCCAGACGGTAGAGTTCACGCGCCTGATGCGGGTCATCGACCAGGGTCGGCAGCGAGCTGAGGCCGAACAGTGGCATCTCGGCAGCCAGCGCGCCGCTGTGGGAGTCGGCCAGCTGGATGATGTCGGCATTGATGGCCTCGAGATGATTCTCCGAGCGCAGCCGACTCAGCGGGCCCTCTCCGAAGGAGATCTCGAGCTCGCCCCCGCTGAGCGCTGCCACCTGATCGACGAACTGCTGAGCGCGCTGGCCCATCATGGTCTGGGGGCCGTATTCGCGGCTCATGGTCAGCTCGACAGGCTCCGCCTGGGCAGGCGTGCCAAGGGTGGCAAGGCCCAGTGCCAAGCTCACGCCGAGCGCTCGCTTGATGCAGAACATTCTCTTCATGTCGAGCACGCCCTGCATGACAAGCACTGCCTTCATGCCGCTACGCTGTCCGATTGGCATTCGTCGTCATCCATCCATAGGGGGTAAATCCAGTATCCCTCAAAAGAGCGGGGTACGCTGTGGCTGTCTCGGTCAACGCTTCCCTCGTTGGCCTGTTTCACGCCTGCACCGGCACGATTCGTGAGGAGCAACGGGCGTTGAACTGCCAGTTGGCGCAATGTGGTCTACGCTCAGAACAAGGCTGTGCAACTGCCCTGACACGAACTCCGCGCCGGGACCGCATGGCCGGATTGTCGACGACTGTCAACGGGAGGTAGACCACATGCTGACCCACGTATGGGGCTTGATGGCGCATCCGCAACGGGAATGGCAGACCATCCGCAAGGAACACGAATCCATCACCCACCTCTACGCACATCATGTGCTGCTCATGGCGCTGGTGCCAGTCATCTGTGCCTATATCGGGACCACACAGTTCGGTTGGAGCCTGACGGAAGGCCACGCCATTCTTCTGGAGCCACTGGATGCCTTCTTCGCCGGTATCGCGTTCTATATCGCCATACTGACAGCGATCGGCTTCATGGGCACTGTCATTCACATGCTCTCGCAGCGTTTCTCGGGGCACCCCAGCCGCCGGCGTTGCATCATCTTCGCGGGCTATGTCGCCACGCCGATGTTCCTCGCGGGGCTGGTCGCGCTCTATCCAGTCATCTGGGTGTGTATCCTCGCGGGTACCATCGGCCTGTGTTACAGCGCATACCTGCTGTATCTGGGTATTCCGCCACTGCTTGATATCTCCAACAAGGAAGGCTTCCTCGTCACCGGGTCGACACTGGGGATCGGGGTGCTGGTTCTCGAGGGGCTGCTGGCGGTCACCGTGCTGCTGTGGGGGTATGGCGCACGCTGGTTCATGTAGTCCTTGCGGCACACTGATGTCAGTCAGTTGATGCCATCGGCGCGAGAAAAGCGCCTCTGCAACGCCTCGCCTTCATCGGCGGGGCGTTGTCGTTTCGTGCGCGCCTTGGCGCGTGGCACTTGTACTCGGCGGCGGCGGCGTGGAAAGTGTTGGACTCAATCGACAGTGTGGAAGAAAAGCGCATGGACAAGTTTGAACAGCGGCTGGAGCAGGCTGCGCGGGCTGCATGGTTGTCATATGTCGGTGGACGGACCCAGGACGACATCGCGGTTCAGCTGGGGGTTTCGCGCCCCGGCGTGCAGCGCCTGCTGTCGTTGGCGCGCCAGGAGCGGCTGGTCAAGATTTCCATCGATCATCCCGTGGCCAGCAGCATGGCGCTGTCGGATACGCTGGTGGAGCACTTCGGGCTGAGCTTCTGCGATGTGGTGCCCTCTGACACCCAGTCACCGGAGAGCATCGCGGAATATCTGGCGGTGGCGGGTGCCGAACGCCTGGCGTTCTATCTCGGTCGCCAGCAGCCGCAGACCATCTCGCTGAGCACCGGGCGTGCGGTGCGCGCGGCGGTGGAAGCGCTGAGTCGCAGCGAGCGTCCCCAGCATCGCATCGTGTCACTGGTCGGCAATGTGGCGCTGGATGGCTCCTCCAACCGCTACGACGGCGTGATGCTGCTGGCGGACAAGATCGGCGCTGATCGCTTCCTGTTGCCGGCGCCCGTGGTGGCGGCCAGCATCGAGGAGAAGGAGTCGTTGCTGAGTCAGAATCTGGTCAGGGCGGTGTTCAAGGTCGCCTGTGAGGCCGATGTGGGCATGATCGGCATCGGGCGTCTCGATGCTCAGGCGACGCTGTTCCAGGATCAGTTCATCAGCGCCGCCGAGCGTGATGAGCTGATGGAAGTCGGTGCCGTGGGCGAGTTGATGGGCTGGCCGCTGGACACCCATGGCCAGCTGATAGACTGCCCGCTGGCGCAGCGTATCACCAGCGTGCCGCTGACCTCGCTCAAGGCGCAGCCGCTGATCGGGCTGGCGGGTGGGCACGACAAGGTACCGGCCATCCTGAGTGCGTTGCGCGGTGGTTGGCTGCAAGGGCTGATCATCGACGAGGTGGCCGCCCAGCGGGTCTGCGCGGCTCTCAAGGAGTGAGCAGGGCAAGGCCTTGTTCGTATGGTTTCAAGATGTCTGCAATCCGATGGCGCTCCGCTGACGGCTTGCGCTTGACGACTGGCTCCCGATGACAGGCTCCCGTGGATACCGTCCGCACAAGGCGCCGAGCGAGTCGTCGGGGGTAGGGCGGGGCGTATGGCCCCATGACTTGCTCCTGGTGTCGTTCTCGTTGTCAGGGTTCAGCATTGTCTTTGCCCGCGCGACGCCCAGGCGCTTACGTTACCTTCCCGGCGCTATTGCTCTTCTATTTCTCCGTCACTCCTTCGCCATTCCTTTGCTATTTCTCCGCGATGCCTGCATTTTTTCTTGTCCTTTGTTCTCTCTTGGTTCGCTCTTTATTTCCCCTCCGTTCTCCCATCCTTGCGTCGGAGCCACGACTTTTAGGGCGAACATTGCCTTCTCTTGTCTGACAATTGAATGTGTTTGTTCGTCTCAATGCCAAAGACTCGGGGTGACAATGTTGGCCTGCGTTGTTTCGTTTAACGCTAATGTCTGTCTATGCTGAATTGCACGCAAGCTCAGTGGCCATGCCGCCTTGTGGCCTACACCCAAAGGATCAGATCCCAAGGTTGTATAGCCCAAGGTATAGCGCTTCAGGGTTTGCTTTTTCACAGGTCTGATCCGATCATTTGTTCACTGAATGACGTTTTGATCGAACGTGTTTGAATCGCGATGTCTCGCCAGGACATCCGTTCACCAAGCCGGTTGATGGGAAGGTATCGGTGCCCAAGGCGCCGCTGCCCTCGAAAAAGAACAATGCCAATAACGCCCCGATGGAGTGCCCTCATGCGCCTACCTCACATCACCAAGTCCCGCCGTCATCTGCTCTCGCTCGCCAGTGTCGCTGCCATCGCCCCGCTCAGCGCTCAGGTAAGCGCCGAGACCATCACCGTGGCGACCGTCAACAACGCTGACATGGTGGTCATGCAGAGTCTGACCAGCGAATTCGAGAAGGCGCATCCGGACATCACCCTGGATTGGGTGGTGCTCGAGGAGAATGTGCTGCGCCAGCGTCTGACCACCGATGTGGCGACCCAGGGTGGCCAGTTCGATGTCATGACCATCGGTACCTATGAAGTGCCGATCTGGGCCAAGCACGGCTGGCTGACCAAGCTCGACAATCTGCCGGACGACTACAAGGTCGATGACCTGATCAAGCCGGTTCGCGATGGCCTGAGCCTGACCGAAGGTGACAATCAGGGCCTCTACGCGCTGCCGTTCTATGGCGAGAGCTCCATGCTCTATTACCGCAAGGACCTCTTCGAGAAAGCGGGTATCGAGATGCCGGAACAGCCGACCTGGACCCAGGTCAATGACTGGGCCGCCAAGCTCAACTCCGCGGATGAAGGTGTCTACGGCATCTGCCTGCGCGGCAAGCCGGGCTGGGGCGAGAACATGGCGGTGCTGGGCACCATGGTCAACAGCTTCGGCGGTCGCTGGTTCAATGAGGAGTGGGAACCGCAGCTGGATTCCCCGGCCTGGAGCGAGGCCATCAACTTCTACGTCGACATGATGGGCAAGTACGGCCCGCCGGGGGCGACCTCCAACGGCTTCAACGAGAACCTGGCACTGTTCTCCAGCGGCAAGTGCGGCATGTGGGTCGATGCCACGTCCGCAGCCGGCAAGCTCTACAACCCGAAGGAATCTTCCGTGGCCGACAAGCTGGGCTTCGCACCGGCACCGATCGCCAAGACGGAGAAGGGCTCACATTGGCTGTGGTCCTGGGCACTCGCCATCCCCGAGTCCTCCAAGTCCAAGGAAGCCGCCCAGACCTTCATCACCTGGGCCACCTCTCAGGATTACGTGAATCTGGTCGGTGAGAAAGAGGGCTGGGCAAGCATCCCGCCGGGCACGCGTGTCTCCACCTACGAGAACCAGGCCTACAAGGATGCCGCTCCCTTCGCCGGCTTCGTGATGGACGCCATCACCAGTGCCGATCCGACCGATCCGACGCTTGAGCCGGTGCCCTATGTCGGTGTGCAGATGGTGACCATTCCGGAATTCCAGTCCATCGGCACCCAGGTGGGTCAGATGATCGCCGCGGCACTGGCGGGTCAGATGTCGGTCGAGCAGGCACTGTCCTCCGCCCAGCGTTCCACCGAGCGCACCATGCGCCAGTCAGGTTACTGATCTGATCGACCGGTCGTGGGGCTGACCTGCTTGGTCCCGCCTCACGACCTGATGGCCTCCCGCCTTGCCTAGAGCCTCAACCGAGAGTGACTCGAAGCACGGCGGGAGCCCCGTCCGACTCCCGCGGCGAACCCTTCCTTTCGAGATTCCTGCAACGTCCTCGCGGCGTGGCACGGACAGCCTCTGCCTGAAGGGCGCACCGCAACAGCGGACTTCCTCACCGTATCGAAGGACTCACCATGCGCACGAGAGCATCCGGACGCACCGTCGGGGGATTGCGAACCCTGTCGCTGCAAGCCCCAGCCGTAACCCTGTTGTTGATGTGGATGCTGGTACCGCTGGTCATGACCCTGTGGTTCTCCTTCCAGCGTTACAACCTGATGATGCCGTCGGTGTCCGGCTTCGCCGGCGTCGACAACTATTACTATCTGCTGACCGATCCGTCCCTGTGGACGGCCATGGGCAATACCCTGCTGCTGGTGGGCTGGGTGCTGGTCGCCACCGTGGTCGGCGGCACGCTGCTGGCGGTATTGCTGCAGCAGGAATTCTTCGGGCGTGGCGTCGCGCGTCTGTTCGTGATCGCGCCGTTCTTCATCATGCCCACCGTGAGTGCGCTGGTGTGGAAGAACATGATGATGCACCCGGTCAACGGCATTCTGGCCTGGGTCGCCGGGCTGTTCGGTCTGCCGGCCATCGACTGGTTCGCCAGCCTGCCACTGACCTCCATCGTGATCATCGTCACCTGGCAGTGGCTGCCGTTCGCGGTGCTGATCCTGCTGACCGCCATCCAGTCACTGGATGACGACCAGGTCGAGGCGGCACGCATGGACGGGGCAGGGCCGGTAGCGATCTTCTTCTACATCACCCTGCCGCACTTGAAGCGTGCCATCAGCGTGGTGGTGATGATCGAGATGATCTTCCTGCTGACCATCTTCGCCGAGATCTTCGTCACCACCTCCGGTGGCCCGGGTCTGGCCTCGACCAACCTGGCGTACCTGATCTACATCCGCGCCCTGCTGGACTTCGATGTGGGTGGTGCTTCCGCCGGTGGCGTGATCGCCATCATCCTGGCCAATATCGTGGCCTTCTTCCTGGTGCGTACCGTCGCCAAGAATCTCGAGAACTGATGACAAGCGCTCAGCACAGGGAGACTCAATGATGTCGACTTCAACTTCAACTTCCAATTCCGTGGCCGCCGCCAGCGCTGCCGTCAGCGCCAGTCGCGCGCGCCGCAGCGTGATCAACAAGAAGCTTGTTCTGACCCTGGTGGCCTGGACCATCGCGCTGGTGATGTTCTTCCCGATCTTCTGGATGATCCTCACCAGCTTCAAGACCGAGGCCGAGGCGATCGCCACGCCGCCGAGCCTGTTCTTCACGCCCAGCATCGAGGGCTATATCGAGATCCAGGCGCGTGCGGACTACTTCAAGTACGCCATGAACAGTGTGGTGATCTCGCTCGGCGCGACGTTGCTGGCGCTGCTGATCGCGATTCCGTCCGCCTACTCGATGGCCTTCCTGCCCACCAAGCGTACCCAGGGCACGCTACTGTGGATGCTCTCCACCAAGATGCTGCCGTCCGTGGGCGTGCTGCTGCCGGTCTACCTGATCTTCCGCGATCTGGGACTGCTGGATAGCCGCACCGGCCTGATCATCATCTACATGCTGATGAACCTGCCGATCGTGGTCTGGATGCTCTACACCTTCTTCAAGGACATTCCCAAGGACATCCTCGAAGCCGGTCGCATGGATGGTGCCAGCACCCTGCAGGAGATCTTCCACCTGCTGCTGCCGCTGACCCTGCCGGGCATCGCCTCCACCGGTCTGCTGTGCGTGATCCTGAGCTGGAACGAAGCGTTCTGGAGCCTGAACCTGACCACCTCCAACGCCGCACCGCTGACCGCCTACATCGCGTCCTTCTCCAGTCCGGAAGGGCTGTTCTGGGCCAAGCTTTCCGCGGCTTCCACGCTCGCCATCGCGCCGATCCTGATCTTCGGCTGGATGACCCAGAAGCAGATGGTACGCGGCCTGACCTTCGGCGCCGTCAAGTAACGGCGCGCCATACGCATGTCGCCTTGATGCCATGCCACCCAAATTTGCCATCACCTGCCCTCGGGCAGGTGCGGATAAGGAAACATCCCATGTCCACACTCACGCTCAAGAACATCGTCAAGGAATTCACCTCCGGCAGCGGCGCCAGCGCCTCCACCACCCAGGTCATCAAGGGAGTCGATCTGGAAGTGAAGGACCAGGAATTCGTGGTCTTCGTCGGCCCGTCCGGTTGTGGCAAGTCCACGCTGATGCGCATGATCGCCGGTCTCGAGAACGCGACCTCCGGTGACATCCTGATCGATGGCAAGCGCATGAACGATATCGGCCCGGCCGAGCGCGGCCTGGCGATGGTGTTCCAGAGCTACGCGCTCTACCCGCACATGACGGTGGGCGAGAACATGGGCTTCAGCCTCAAGCTCGCCGGCGTCTCCAAGGAAGAGCGCGCCGAGAAGGTCAACGCCGCCGCCGAGGTGCTGCAGCTCGGGCCACTGCTGGACCGCAAGCCCAAGGCTCTGTCCGGTGGTCAGCGTCAACGTGTCGCCATCGGTCGCGCCATCGTGCGCAACCCGAGCATCTTCCTGTTCGATGAGCCGCTCTCCAACCTGGACGCCGCGTTGCGCGTGCAGATGCGCATCGAACTGGCACGCCTGCATGCCGAGCTCAAGGCGACCATGATCTACGTGACCCACGACCAGGTCGAGGCCATGACCATGGCCGACAAGATCGTCGTACTGCAGGGCGGTGTGGTCGAGCAGGTCGGCTCGCCGATGGAGCTCTACCATCACCCGCGCAATCGCTTCGTGGCCGGCTTCATCGGTTCACCGAAGATGAACTTCCTCGACATCACCGTCACTGGCGTGGCGGGTGAGGGCGTCACGGTGCGTCTGCCGGATGGCAGCGAGCGCCTGATCCCGGTGGCAAGCCAGACCGAAGATGGCGCCTCGGTCATCGTCGGCGACAGTCTGACGCTGGGCGTGCGCCCCGAGCACCTGATGCTCGACGAGCAAGGCCCGTTCACGGGTCAGGTGCAAGTCATCGAGCGTCTCGGCGGGGTGACCTCGCTGTACCTGGCGACTCCGGATGGTTCCGGCGATGCGCCGATCGGCGGCCTCAAGTCCGATGAGCAGTCCGACAGCGGCTGGATCCTGATGGCCGATGGTGACGTCAACAGCCGCGTAGGTGACAGCATCCGCTACGGGTTCGAGGTCGAGCGAGCCCATCTGTTCACCGCCGAGGGACTGGCGTTGCAGAACCTCCATCGCCACCCGCTGACCAGCCTGACGCGTCAGGACAATTCCCTGTCCAGCGCTGGCGCCGCACAGGAAGCCCGCGCATGACCCGCGCAGGTGGAGAGGAGAGCGACATGAGTATCCCCTTGCAGCAGGTGATCTTCGATTGTGATGGCGTGCTGGTGGACAGTGAAGTGCTGGCAGAGGAGGAGCTGAGCCGCCAGCTGGGAGAGTGGCTGCCGGATCTCGACACCGAGGCGGAGCTGCGTGCGGCGCTGGGCATGACTACCGAGGCCATCCTGGGCCATCTGGAGGTCATGAGCGCTCATACCCTGCCACCACAGGCGATGGAGCGCATCGACCACGCCATCGAGTCACGTCTGGCGAAGGAACTTGCGCCCATCAGCGGCATGGCGGAACTGCTTGGCGGGCTGTTGGCGAATGGCGTGGCCGTGGCGATCGTCTCCAACAGTGCCGAGCGGCGGGTGCGTGCCTCGCTGGCCGCCACCGGTCTGGATCGCTGGCTGGCGTCGGTGCCGCTGTTCACGGCCGAGCAGGTCGCGCGACCCAAGCCCGCACCGGATGTCTATCAGCTGGCGCTGCGTCAACTGGGGCGTGATGTCGAGGAATGTGTGGTGGTCGAGGACAGCCTCGCCGGCGTCAGCGCGGCGGTCGCGGCCGGTCTGCGCGTGATCGGCTTCACTGGCGCCGCGCACATCCCGCCGGGCCACGCCCAGCGTCAGCTGGAGGCGGGCGCCTGGCAGAGCCGTGCGAGCATGGAGGAGGTCAGCGCCTTGATCAGCAAGCTGCGTATCGGTCAGGTCAGCGATCTGAGCGCCACATGAGCACCATCAGGGGGTAATGTCATGCACAAGGCGGCAACACCCGTACAGACATCCTCAGTACCAGCGACTCAGGCCGTCGGCAAGCTCGCCGGCAAGGTGGCGGTGATCACCGGCGCTGCGGGAGGCATCGGTCTGGCCATTGCCACCCGCTATGTCGCCGAAGGCGCCTATGTGGCGCTGGCGGACATCAACGGCGAGGCCGCCGAGCGCGCCGCTAAGCGACTGCGTGAGCAGGCCGGTCCCCAGGCACGGGTGCTGGCAGTGACGCTGGACGTGACCTCCAGCGTCTCGCGCCAGAGCATGCTGGAGTGCGTGCAGGCCCAACTCGGGCCCATCGACATTCTGGTCAACAATGCCGCCGTCTTTGCCATGGCGCCGGTGCTTGAGGTCAGCGAAGGCATGTTGCGCCACCAGCTGGCGGTCAATGTCGAGGGACTCTTCTTCACTTTGCAGACGGTGGCCAGGACGATGGTCGAGCGCGGGCAGGGCGGCAAGATCATCAACATGGCCTCTCAGGCAGGGCGGCGGGGTGAGGCGCTGGTCAGTGCCTATTGTGCCTCCAAGGCCGCCGTGATCAGCCTGACGCAGTCCTGCGGGCTTGATCTCATTCGTCACGGCATCAATGTCAATGGCATCGCGCCGGGCGTGGTGGATACGCCGATGTGGGATCAGGTCGATGCGCTGTTCGCGCACTACGAGCAGCGCCCACCGGGAGAGAAGAAGCGTCTTGTTGGTGAGGCAGTCCCCTACGGGCGCATGGGCAAGCCTGACGACCACGTCGGTGCCGCGGTATTTCTGGCCTGTGAAGACAGCGATTTCGTCGTCGCCCAGACACTCAATGTCGACGGTGGCAACTGGATGAGCTAAGGATGAAGGGCGCCTTCCATCCTGCTGCAAGCGGTGTGCATCCATGAATGAGGTAGTCACGTGACATCTTTACCCGATTCTCGTCTGGCCCACATGTCGCCCTCGCTGAGGGACATGGCCAGCCGTGTGCTGGCGGAACACGCTTCCAGTCAGCGCACACGCACCATCGTGGCGCTTGCCGGTCCGCCCGCGGCGGGCAAGTCGACCCTGTCGGAATCCCTGTGCGAGACCCTCAATGCGCTGGAACCCGGTATCGCCGTGGTGGTGCCGATGGATGGCTATCACTTCGACAATGCCGTGCTGGCCCCTCTGGGGCTGCTCTACGTCAAGGGCGCCCCGGAAACCTTCGATGCGAAGGGGCTCTACCATGACCTCGTCAGGGTGCGTGCCGATGACGGCCCGGTCGCCGTGCCAGTGTTCGACCGGCCGTTGGATCTGGCGCGTGCCGGTGGCCGTGTGGTCGAGACCCATCACCGCATCGTGCTGGTCGAAGGCAACTATCTGCTGCTGCGCCACGCCCCCTGGGAATCGTTGCTGCCGCTGTTCGATATCAGCATCTTCCTGGACATCGAGGATGAGGTGCTGGTGCCGCGCCTGCTGCATCGCTGGCGCGAGATGGGCCAGGATGCACGTGGCGCCCACGAACGCACCCATCACAAGGACATGCTCAACGCACACCTGATCAAGCAGGACTCACGCAGTGCCGACTGGCGCTGGCGTCTCGCGAATGACCCCATCGGACTCGATGGGGAAGACAACTGAATGATGACGGGCAGGGAGAGCCGCATGTGGGTAGGCGTTGACTGTGGGACCCAGAGTACCAAGGTGGTGATTCTCGATCCGGACACCGGGCAGATCGTGGCTCAGGGGCAGCGCAGCCATGCATTGGAAGAGGGCGCCAACGGACGCCGCGAGCAGGACCCTCACGACTGGATCACGGCACTGGAAGGCGCCTTCGATGACGCGCTGGAGGCCTCCGGCATTGATCCGCAGCGCATCGTGGCGATCGGGGTGTCCGGTCAGCAGCATGGCATGGTGGTGCTGGATGAGGCTGGCGTGCCGCTGCATCCGGCCAAGCTGTGGTGTGATACCGAGACCCGCGATCACAATGCCGCGCTGGTCGAGGCGCTGGGCGGAGAAGCGGGCTGTCTGGAGGCATTGGGGCTGGTGCTGCAGACGGGTTACACCGCTTCCAAGCTCGCCTGGCTGCGTGAGCGGCATCCCGAGCGCTATCAGCGCATCGCCAGTATCCTGCTGCCGCATGACTATCTCAATTTCTGGCTGACCGGGGAGCGTGTCGCCGAATATGGCGACGCCTCGGGCACCGGCTATTTCGATACTCGGCGCCGCTGCTGGCATCAGGATGTCTTCGCTCAGATCGCCCCGGAACTGGACGCGCAGCGCGTGTTGCCCAGACTCATCGAATCCCATGAGCCTGCCGGGCATATCCGGCCCGAGATCGCCGCGCGCTTCGGGCTGCGCCCGGATGTCGTCGTCTCCAGTGGTGGCGGCGACAACATGATGAGCGCCATCGGCACCGGCAACATCGCGCCGGGACGCGTCACGCTGAGCATGGGCACCTCCGGCACGGTATGCGCGTGGTCGGCGGACTATCCGGCGGGCTGCGATCCGCAGGTGGCGAGTTTCAGCGCCAGCGATGGTGGCTGGTTGCCGCTGGTGTGCACCATGAATGTGACCTCGGCGACCACGCGGGTACGCGAGATGTTCGGCTTCGACATCGCCACCTTCTCCGCCCAGGTGGCAAGCGCCCCGCGCGGGGCCGAGGGCGTGCAGATCCTGCCGTTCTTCAATGGCGAGCGCGTGCCGATGCTGCCGCGTGCCCAGGCCAGTTTCCATGGGCTGGACAGCCGCAACACCACCCCGGCCAACCTGTGCCGAGCGACCATGGAAGGCGCAAGCTACGGCCTGCGCTACGCACTCGAGTGCATGGGGTCGCTGGGCAGTGCGGCGCGCCAGATTCGGCTGGTGGGTGGAGGCGCCAAGAGCCCGCTATGGCGTCAGATGCTGGCGGACATTCTCGGCCTCGAGGTGGTCTGTCCGCAGGTGACCGAAGCCGCCGCCCTGGGCGCCGCGATTCAGGCAGGCTGGTGTCTGGAGCAGTCAGGCGATGAAGGGCAGGGCCGCCACAGCGAGACGCTTGAGCAACTCTGCGAGCGGCTGGTCGCGCTGGATCATGCGACTCTCGCCCAGCCCCAGGCCGAAGGCGTGGCCGCCTACCGCAAGGGCTATGCCGACTATCGTGCGCTGCTGGCCAGCGAGCACGGCATTGCCACCGGCGGCTGAATTCCTGCCATCAGCGTTTCAAGCCAGACAACATCGCCCCCGTCGAGACTCACTCGGCGGGGGCGATGTGTTTCAGGCACTTCACTGCATCAGTCTCAGCTCATACGTACGCTATCAGGCTCGAACCCGGGCGCGAGCTTATGCACGAGCTTAGGCATTGGACGAGCGCGCCCATAGATTGACGCCGCCATCGACGGCGTAGCGGTCGATCTCGTCGAGCTCGGCCTGGGTGAAGTCGAGATGATCCAGTGCCTTGACGCAATCGCTGACCTGTTCCGGACGGCTGGCGCCGATCAGTGCAGTGGTGACGCGGTTGCCACGCAGCGCCCAGGCGAGGGCCATCTGGGCCAGCGACTGGCCACGGCGCTCGGCGATGGCGTTGAGGGCGCGCACCCGCTCCAGATTGTCCTCGGTGAGGTGGTCTTCCTTGATCGCTCCGCCGCGTGCCAGACGGCTATCCTGTGGCACGCCGCCCAGATACTTGTTGGTCAGTACGCCCTGGGCCAGCGGCGAGAACACGATGGAGCCGATGCCCTCGTCATCGAGGGTGTCGAGCAGGCCGTCTTCCTCGATCCAGCGATTGATCATCGAGTAGCTGGGTTGATGGATGATGCACGGCGTGCCCAGCTCGCGCAGGATGGCGGCCGCTTCGCGGGTGCGCTGGGCATTGTAGGAGGAGATGCCCGCATAGAGCGCCTTGCCGGAACGCACGGCGCTGTCCAGCGCGCCCATCGTCTCTTCCAGCGGCGTGTCGGGGTCGAAGCGGTGCGAGTAGAAGATGTCGACGTAATCGAGATCCATGCGCTTGAGGCTCTGATCCAGACTCGAGAGCAGGTACTTGCGGCTGCCCCATTCGCCGTAGGGGCCAGGCCACATGTGATAGCCCGCCTTGGTGGAGATCACCATCTCATCGCGATAGCCGGCGAAGTCGCGCTTGAGCATGCGGCCGAACATCTCCTCGGCGCTGCCCGGCGGCGGCCCGTAGTTGTTGGCCAGGTCGAAGTGGGTGATGCCCAGATCGAAGGCGGTGTGGCAGATGGCGCGCGCATTGTCTTCATGGGCGTTGTTGCCGAAGTTGTGCCAAAGCCCCAGTGACAGGCGAGGCAGTTTGAGGCCGCTCTTGCCGCAGCGCTGGTATTGCATGCGTTCGTAGCGATCTTCAGCCGGGGTATAGCGCATGGCGGAGTCCTTTCGCGAGTGAAGGCGGGGATGTCTCAAGGAGGAAATGACCTCGGAAGACGCCTTCAGTCTAGGTCGCGTCTGTCGGTCTGATAAGTACATGCGAACGAATAGATTGTTCGCCAGAACGTACAATGCTGTGGCAGGCTCGGTCACTCAAATCCCGGATGGCTGGCATGAGGAGCAGGCAGGATGCGGCATCACAAGCAGGTGGAACGACTGATGTTGTTCGCTCAGGTGGCGGAATCGCTCAGCTTCACCCGGGCGGCCAAGGCGCTGGGCGTATCGCGTGCCCATCTCTCTGAGCAGGTGCGGCGGCTGGAGCACGATATCGGGGCGCCCTTGCTGATCCGCACCACGCGGGCGGTACGCCTCACCGAGGAGGGTGAGCGCATTCGTCAGCGCATGCAGTCGGTACATGGCGAGTTGCTGGCATTGGAGCGCGAGCTTGAACACGACATTGCGCAGTCGAGCGAGTCGGAGCGTCAGGGCTACAGCGGGGTGTTGCGCATCACGGCGCCGGTATTGTTCGCCGAGCGTTATCTGGTCGAGGTCTGCAATGCCTTTCAGGCGCGCCATCCGGCGGTCGAGCTGCGTCTGGATGTCAGTTACGAGAGTCATGACCTGACCCGCGAGCCATTTGATGTGGCATTTCGCGCCACGCGCACGCCACCGGACAACATGATCGCGCGTCGCCTGCTCGATTACGCCCACTGCTGCTGCGCTTCGCCCGAGTATCTTGCCGCGCATGACACGCCGCATACGGCCGCGGCGCTTGGCGATCATCGCTGCCACGTCTGGTCGGGGCAGTCCGGCTGGCCGCTGGCCAGTGGTGAGGTCAGTCTCGCGGGGGGATTGGCCATCAATGATCACCGCCTGCTCAAGCAGCAGGCACTGGGTCATGCCGGCATTATCCGGGTCGCCCATTATCTGGTCGACCGTGAGCTGGCCGAAGGCCGTCTTGTGCGTCTGCTGGCACATGAGGAAGGTGAGCCCAACAGCATCTATATGCTCTATCCCCAGCGCCTGCCGCAGTCGGGCAAGCTGCGCGCCTTCATGGCGGCGGTGGAAGCCGCCATGCCACCTCGCAGTGCGTGACCGAAAGGCACAGACGCAAGAGTGGCACATGCAAAAAGACCGCCGCACCATGACTGGCGCGGCGGTCTTTTTAATCGCCTTTTATTCAGACCGGTGAGGCCTCTTGACCAGGCTGGCGGTCTCTCAGAGACCCAGTGCGGCGACCCCGGCCTTGGCGATCTGGGCATCCTGCTCCGGCTTGACGCCGGACACGCCGATGCTGCCGGCGATCTGGCCCTCGACCATCACCGGCACGCCGCCGCCCAGCATGCCTTCCAGCTCCGGCGCTGACAGGAAGGCGGTGCGTCCGCCGTTGATGGAGTCCTCGAACAGTTGCGTCTCGCGTCGCCCCAGGGCAGCGCTCTTGGCCTTCTCCTGGGCGAAGTAGCCGGTCATCGCCGGCGTGTCGTCCAGGCGACGCAGGCCCAGCGGGTGGCCGCCATCGTCGGCAACGGCGATGGAAACGGCCCAGCCGTTGGTCTCGGCTTCCTTCTGGGCGGCGTCCAGCATCTGATTGACGTCAGCGAGGGTCAGTACGTGGCGAGTGATCATCGGGCTTCCTTGGCAAGTGGTGCGAGTGAGTGAAAGTGACAGCAAGAGTAACAATAACAATAACGGTGAATCGTCATGCCTGCGGCAGCGTCTCGGGCAGGGCGTCATCCACCAGTTCGATCCAGTGACTCACCGGCGTGCGTCTGGCGCTCGAGAGATGCGTCTGACAGCCGATGTTGGCAGTGGCGATGCGCGCAGGCCCGTTGGCCTCCAGCGCCTCAAGCTTGCGGTCTCGCAGCTGGCGTGACAACTCCGGTTGCGTGATCGAGTAGGTGCCGGCGGAACCGCAGCACAGATGTCCCTCCGCGACCGGGGTCAGGGTGAAGCCCAGTTGCGACAGGATCTTCTCCACCTCGCCGCCCAGTCCTTGGGCATGTTGCAGGGTGCAGGGGCAATGGAAGGCCAGCGGCTGTTGGTCGGGCGTGGCCTCGAGACTCTGTCGATCTCGGCGGGCGATCTCCTCGCCGAGCACCTCGACGATGTCGCGGGCCAGGGCGCTTACGCGTGCGGCGCGCTCAGCATAGTCCGGGTCATCGGCCAGCATCTCGCCATATTCCTTGACGAAGGCCCCGCAGCCACTGGCGGTCTGCACGATCGCTTCCGCACCGGCCTCGATGGCCGGCCACCAGGCATCGATGTTGGCACGCATGCGCGCGCGACCGGCCTGCTGGGCGTTGAGGTGATAGTCGATGGCACCGCAGCAGCCGGCCTCGTGGATCGGCGTGACGCCGATGCCGAAGCGCGCCAGCACTCGGCCGGTGGCGGCGTTGATGTTGGGAGCCAGGCCCGGTTGCACGCAGCCCTCCAGCATCAGCACCTGGCGAGACAGCAACTGATCTGAAGGCGTCGCGGTGACGGGCGCAGCTGGGTGCTCGGCTTGACGGTCGCGCTCGCGGGCCAGCGGGATCTTGTCGGCCAGCGCGCCAGGCGCGAGGGGGCGAAAGCGCACGCCAAGTGCCAGCAAGGCCTTGAAGCGAGCGGGTTCGACCAGTGCATGGCGCAGGCCGCTGCGCAACAGGCGCTCTCGCCACGGGCGTCCGACGCGGCGTTCCAGTTCCTGACGACCGATATCGAGCAGGGTGTGATATTGCACGCCCGACGGGCAGGTGGTCTCGCAGCTGCGACAGCTCAGGCAGCGATCCAGATGCTGCTGTGTCTCGCGGGTGATCTGCGTTGCCTGCTCGCGAACAGCCTCGTCGGGACTTTCGGGATCGCTTTCCAGCAGCTGCTTGATCAGATAGATGCGCCCGCGTGGGCCGTCGCGCTCATCGCCCAGCAGTTGGTAGGTGGGGCAGGTGGCATTGCAGAAGCCGCAATGCACGCAGCTGCGCAGAACCTTGTCGGCTCGCTGGATATGCGGCCTGGCAAGTGCGGCGTCACTGAAGTGGGTCTGCATTCAGGTGCGTCTCCCGTCATGAAGTGAATCACATCTCGGCATATAGACGACCGGGATTGAGGATGCCGTGAGGATCCAGCTGCTGCTTGAGCTGGAGGTGATAGCGAGCATTGATGGCGACCAGTGGCATCAATGGGCTGTCTTCGGCAGCGACGGCTCCCGGGGTGTAGCAGATGGCATGGCCACCCAGCCGACTGGCCAGCGAACGAACCCTGTCAGCGGGGGCGTCGCTGTACAGCCAGCGCTGGGCGCCCGCCCAGTCACACAGCAGGTCGGCGTCCTCAAGATGACCCAACAGCTCGCCGACGGCGGCTTGCCATTCGACGTGATCCAGTGACAGCGGCAAGGACAGCCGCCACAGTGCCTGATGTGGTGCACGCGCGGTGAAGAAGGGCAGGTGGTGCTCACGCAACTCAGTCCAGTGCGCCGATGCCTGGTCAGTCGTCAGTGCCTGGCCACCCAATTGCTCGCGCCCGGCCTGGACCGAACGCTCGCCGCCTTCAAGGCGCAGGGTGAGGCGACCGTCATGCCAGCTGGTCGCCGTGACCGGCAGCGGCGTGCGCCCCCAGGTATCCAGGCGAGTCAGCGCCTCGGCGAGACTGAGCTCCAGACACAGCGATTCGCTCGCCACCGGGCGCGGCATCACCTTGAGCGAGACTTCGCTGATCACGCCCAGCGTGCCCTGGGCACCGCACATCAGGCGCGACAGGTCGTAGCCCGCCACGTTCTTCATCACTTCGCCGCCGAAGCGCAGCGCCTTGCCATCGGCACTGATGATGCGCGTGCCCAGCACCAGGTCGCGCAGGCTGCCGCTCCAGGGGCGGCGTGGGCCGCTGAGTCCAGAGGCGAGAGTGCCGCCGACGGTCGCTTCGGGGCCGAAGTGGGGCGGCTCGCAGCTCAGATGCTGGCCTTGTTCGGCGAGCACGGCCTCCAGCGTCGCCAGTGGTGTGCCGGCACGCACCGAGACCATCAGCTCCACGGGATCGTAGTGGGTGATGCCATGATGCGCGCGCATGTCGAGCACTTCCTCGGCCACGACCTCACGCCCGAGGAAGGCCTTGCTGCCACTGCCGGCGATGCGCAGCGGGCGTCTCGCCGCGTGGGCGGCGCGGACCTGCTCGCAAAGTGCCTCACTGGCATCGTGTTCCTGCGGGTGCTGGCTGGCGGCAGGTGTGGCGCACTCGGCATGGCTTGGCACCCGATCCTGGAGCGAATCATCTGGCTCTGGCATGGCATGTCTCTATGAAGTGGCGATGAAGTGGCGATGAAGTGGCGATCGTCAGGTAGCGAACGGTCAGGTGGCAGCTGTCTAGAAACGCGGAAGCTCCGGATGCGGCAGCTGGTTGTGATGCACATGCATGGCACCGAATTCGGCACAGCGCGCCAGCGTCGGGATGTTCTTGCCGGGGTTGAGCAGCCCGGTGGGGTCGAAGGCGGCCTTCACGGCATGGAAGACACTGATCTCATCGTGGTTGAACTGGGCACACATCTGATTGATCTTCTCGCGGCCCACGCCATGTTCACCGGTGATGCTGCCGCCGGCGGCCACGCACAGTTCGAGAATCTTGCCGCCGACCTCCTCGGCCAGCTCCAGTTCGCCGGGCTGGTTGGCATCGAACAGGATCAGCGGGTGCATGTTGCCGTCACCGGCATGGAAGACATTGGCCACCGCGAGCCCCGATTGGCGCGAGAGTTCGGCGATACCGTTGAGTACGGCGGGCAGTTCGCGGCGCGGGATGGTGCCATCCATGCAGTAATAATCGGGCGACATGCGGCCCACGGCGGGAAAGGCATTCTTGCGTCCGGCCCAGAAGCGCGCGCGCTCGGCCTCATCCTGTGCCTGGCGGATCTCGGTGGCGCCGGCGCGTTCCAGCACCTCACGGACTCGCGCACAGTCATCGACGACATCGGCCTCGGCACCATCCAGCTCGCAGAGCAGAATTGCTGCGGCCTCCACAGGATAGCCCGCGTGGATGAAGTCCTCGGCGGCGCGGATGGCGAGGTTGTCCATCATCTCGAGCCCGCCGGGGATGATGCCGCAGGCGATGATGTCGCCCACCGCACGGCCGGCCTTGTCGATATCGGCGAAGCTCGCCATCAGCACCTTGGCGGTTTCGGGACGGGGCAGCAGACGCACCGTGACTTCCGTGACCACCCCCAGCATGCCTTCGGAGCCTGTCATCAGCGCCAGCAGGTCCAGCCCGGGGGAATCGAGGCTGTCGGCGCCGATCGTCATCGCCTCGCCTTCGATGGTCAGCATCTCGAGCTTGAGCAGGTTGTGCACGGTGAGGCCGTACTTGAGGCAGTGCACGCCACCGGCATTCTCGGCCACGTTGCCGCCGATGGAGCAGGCGATCTGCGAGGAGGGGTCCGGCGCGTAGTAGAGCCCGTATGGGGCGGCAGCTTCTGAAATGGCCAGGTTGCGCACCCCGGGTTGCAGGCGCGCGGTACGGGCATCGGGGTCGATCTCGAGAATGCGCGACATGCGCGACATCACCAGCAGCACGCCTTGTTCCAGCGGCAGGGCACCGCCGGAAAGGCCTGTGCCAGCACCGCGCGTGACCACCGGAACCCCCAACGCATGACATTCACGCAGCAGGGCGGCGACCTGTTCGACCCGCTCGGGCAGCGCGACCAGCATCGGCATGACGCGATAGGCCGCCAGTCCATCACATTCGAAGGGATGCAGATCCTCCTCGCGATGCAGCAGGGTGAGATCCGGCAGCAGGGTGGTGAGATGCGCCAGTACCCGGGACTTGTCGTGTTGGGGGAGAGGGCCATCCAGCGTCGGGTCATACAGGATATTCATGCCATGTCTCCAGGAGAGTCCGGTACTCGCGATGCCGTGTCGGCTGTGAAGGCCACTACGCGTGGGTGTGTCTCCAATCTGGCAGTGAGGGCTGCGCCTTGTCCATTCGAAGCCACAGTGGTCTGACCAGACATTCGTCTAGTTCATGTCATCGGGTATCGCTGCAGACAGGAGAGCTCGCTAGGGTAGAGAGCGTGGTCTGACCAGTGAGAAAGGCGGCAGTCTCCTTTCCGCATGTGGGCAGGCGAGCGGCAGACGAGAGACGAGTACCCCGGGAGAGGCCAGCCGGGCTGGCTCGGCCGGTTCATCAGGGGAGGGGCAGGGATGCAGGTGTCAGAGAGAATGGCGTGCGGTGAGCAGCGTGCGCCGGAGCATGCGGCGGCGCGCCTCGAGCAGTTGATACTGGATGGTGTGCTCAAGCCGGGGCAGATGATTCCTTCGGAACGCAGGCTCTGTGAGCGACTGGGTATCTCACGCGCCTCGCTGCGCGAGGGGCTGAGGCTGTTGCGTGGCAAGGGCATCATCGAGACTCGCCACGGCAAGGGCTCAAGCGTCGCTCAGCTGTTGCCGAGCGGCGATATCAGTCCGTTGATGCATCTCTTTCGGGACCAGCCGCGCACCTTGTATGACCTGCTCGAGGTGCGCGCGCTGCTGGAGGGGCAGTCGGCGCGACTGGCCGCCCAGCGGGGTACGCCGGCGGATAGAGTACTGATCCGGCGTCATTACGAGGCAATGGCGGCCTGCGTGCGCGAGTATCCGCCGGACTTTCCGTCCTCAGCGCAGGGCGATGAGGCGCTGCCGGATGCCCAGCAGCTGGCGCGTCACGACCACGCCTTTCACCACGCCATCTGTGAGGCATCCCACAATCCGGTGCTGGTGCATACGCTCAAGGGCATCAATGACCTGCTGCTCAGCTCGGTGTTCGCCTCGCTGCGCAATCTCTATCATCGGCCGATTCCTCGCGGCCAGATCAATGCCCAGCACACGACCATCTATCGTGCGGTGATGGACCAGCAGCCGGACGCTGCCGAAAGCGCGGCGCTGGACCACCTGCACGGCATTCGCGACAGTCTGCGTGAGCTGGAAGCGGAAGATGAGCGGCTCATCCGCTCTGCCATGCGTCTGGAAGGCTTCGAGTAGCGTGCAGGTTTGAGAGCGGATCTTGAGAACTGATCTTGAGAGCTGGCCTTGAGAACAGGCTTCGAGTTCAGTCATGTGATCAGGCTGGCAAGCGGGGCGGACTCAAGGCAAAGTGGTCAGCTCATCATCCAGGACAACGTGCTGCCTTCATGTGGAAACTCTCTTCCGCGAGTGATTGGCTCGACCGCCTCAATCAATCCCGCCACGCCATGCTGTGGCTGTTCATCGCCTCGATGCTGGAAACCCTTTTGATCCCGATTCCCATCGAGGTCATCCTGATCCCATGGATGCTGCGCCATCCCGAGCGTCGCTGGCGAGTGGCCGCGGTGGCATTGGCCGGTAACCTGACCGCGGCGCTGCTGGGCTTCTATCTCGGGGCCTATGCACTGGCGGCGTGGGGCGATGGGTTGATCGGCTTCTTCGGCGGTCAGCAGGCCTTCGAGGCCTTCCAGCAGCGCTTCAGCGAGCAGGGCTTTCTCGCCATCATGCTGATCGGCATCGTGCCGATTCCCTTCCAGAGCGCCATGCTGGTCGCCGGCGCCAGCGGGTATCCGGTCGGACTGTTCCTGCTGGCGGCACTGGTCGGGCGCGGAGTGCGCTATTTCGGGCTGGCGGCTCTGGTGGCACTGGTCGAGGATCAGGCGATGGCGCTTTGGCAACGCTATTCACGCCCGCTGGGAGTGATCGGGCTGGCGCTGACCGGCGTGTGGCTGTGGCAGGCCTTCATCGCCTGATCGCTCATGCTTGCCGGCTTGTGCCGGCCTGTGACAGTAGCGACTTGCCGCGCTGATAGTCGGCCTGCCAGATCGCCTCGGGCACCATGCTGCCGCCGGTGGCCCAGACGACATGGGTGGTATTGGCTTGCACCTCGCCGTCATCCAGCCCGGTGGCCGCCCGCCAGGCGTGCCACTCGGGGGCATCATTGCGCAGCACGTGGTGGATACCGGGCACGCCGGCCAGTGCGGACGGCTCGAGCATGAGGCCTTCGCTGTCATATGCCAGCGCGAGCAGTTCGAGCAGGTGCTCATCGCTCACGGTATGGATTCCGCTGAGCAAGGGGGCCATCACGCGCCCGACGAAGGCCGAGGCGCGACCCACCGCCAGGCCATCGGCGCAGGTGCGATTGTCCAACCCGATATCCTTCACCGCGATGCCGTCATGCTCGCCGGTCAACATGCCCAGCAGCATGCAGGGGGAGTTGACCGGCTCGGCGAAGAAGCAGTGCACGGCGTCACCGAAGACCTGCTTGAGGCCGTAGGCCACGCCGCCCGGGCCGCCGCCGACGCCACAGGGCAGATAGACGCAGAGCGGGTGGCGGGCATCCACCGGGGTAGCCTGAGCCGAGAGCTGCTCGGCGAGACGGCTGGCCGCCGTGGCGTAGCCGACGAACAGGTCCCGCGAGCTTTCGTCATCGATGAAGTGGGCGTTGGGCTGCTGAGCCTCCTGACGACCCGCGGCGACGGCCTTGCCGTAATCCCCGCTGTGCTCCACGACCTCTGCGCCCCGGGCGCGCAGCAGGTCCTTCTTCCATTGCTTGGCATCCGCCGACATGTGCACGGTGACGCGAAAGCCGAGCCGTGCGCTCATGATGCCGATGCTGAGCCCCAGGTTGCCGGTTGAGCCCACCACGACCTGTTGGCCGGCCAGCAGCTCACGTATCTCATCACGCTGGAAGGCGCGGTAGTCGTCTTCCTGATACAAAAGCCCTGCGTCAATGGCGAGACGCTCGGCATGCTTGAGCACCTCATGGATGCCGCCGCGCGCCTTGATGGAACCCGAGATGGGCAGGGCGTTGTCGCACTTGATCATCAGACGGCCGGGCAGCGGGGATTCGGTTGCGCTGAGGGGAGAAGCGGTCGAGGCCATGCTGCTCAGCGCCTGCTGCAAGCTTGGCGCTGCCACCAGCGGCGATTCGATGCGCCCTGACGCGGCGGCGGTCTCGGGGAAGGCCTCGGCAATCCAGGGAGCGAAACGCATCAGGCGCGCGTCGGCATCTGCGATGTCCCGGGCTCCCACGCCACTGGCTTGCAGCGCCGGTGAGGCGAGCGCCTTGGCGGTCGCGACGCATTCAGGGTTGAGCCAGCCGATTTCGCGGCCGGCCATCAGGCTGGCGATTTCCGGGTGACGCAGCGTCAGGGTGTGGAGGTCATGGGGCGTGGCAGACATGTGGTGTCCTTGTGGGGGCTCGATCCAGCAATCAGGTCAGATCACAGGTTAGCGCGTCTTCCACTGGCAACGCACGTAGCCCAGCTTTCACATTCCGTAAAGGTCAGTGACAAAAAAGGTTGAATTTTTTGGCAACCGTCGGGATAGAAATGCAAAAGGCGTAGTCATAGTAAGCAAGGACATGATGTTATCGCGATGTTATGTCTGGCTTTAACTGTTCTTTGGTCCGCCACGGTTTTCCTGGCGGATTTTTTTATGTCTGAAATACGCAGCGCCTTGCGGGTTTTCGACGGGGGCGTCCAGATATCCCTAGACCGTCATTGACTTTCGCAGTGGCCAGAGGCTCTGGTGGCAGGGCGCGGCGCAGTGGTCTGCAGCGACTTTCACAGTCCCACGCTGCTGAGTGAAAATTCATGGACGTCATGCCGGCGACCGAGATTGATTAGCTTTTGGGTAATCTTCGAGGTTTTGGACAGCTGGTACAAGCGTGCGAGAGCCGCTCTTGATGCGCTCGACTCTCCGTCCCTCACGCACAGAGCCCCCAGCGGTAATGACCGCTGGGGGCTCTGTGCACAAGGCTTGATTCAGCTGACGCGTTGTCTTGATTGGCGAACTGCCTCAACAGCCGTTCTGCATCACCAGCAGCGCACTCAGGACATCGCGGCGGGTGACCATGCCGATCAGACGGCCCTGCTCGACCACCGGATAGACCTTGGGGCGTTGGCCATTCATGTGCTGCGCCAGATCCGTGATGCTGTCATTCGGCCCGACGCTCAGGACTTCGTGACGCATCAGGTCGCCGACCTGGGCATGCTGGCCGCAGTGATAGGCACTATCGAGCAGCTTGCCGAGGATGTCCTGCTCGGAGATGAAGCCGATCAGGCGGTCCAGGTCATCCACGACCGGCACGCCGGGCAGACGGTGGTGGGTCAGGCCCTGGGCGAGTTCGAGAATGCTGGTGCGTGCCTTCACGCGATAACAGTCGCGGGACATGATGTCGCGAAGGGTCGATGGCACCTTGAGCTGGGTGGCTTTCATGGGCTGATCTCCTGCGTCACTGCTCTCCAACTCCCTGCTGAGGAGTCGTGTGATGAATGCCGGCAGCCACTTTCGTGACTGCCGGCGACATTCAACATCTGTTCAGAGCATAGGGCATCACTGCGTGAGCTGCGCGTCCCGTTGCCTTGAGGGGATATCAGTCACCCGGACCGCATTCCATGCAGCGTTCGACCACGGCCGGCCCCAGCTGCAGGTTGGCGTTGAGATCCCGCAGTGCGGTGCGCAGGCCTTCCTCGATCACCGGGTGATAGAAGGGCATTTCCAGCATCTGCTCGATGGTCATGCGTTGCTGATGGGACCAGGCCAGCAGGTGGGCGAGGTGCTCGGCACGCGGACCGAAGATCTCGGCGCCCAGCAGCAGCCCGGTGCCTTGCTCGCCATAGACACGCAGCATGCCCTTGTTCATGCGCATCACGCGGGAGCGACCCTGACCGGTGAAGTCGACTTCACCCACCGCGTAGCAATCGCAGGCACCGTAGCGCTGTTCGATCTCGGCGGTGGAGAGGCCGATGGTGGCCATCTGCGGATCACTGAACACCACAGCGATGGTGCTCTTGCGGTGACCGGCACGCACCTCGGGGAAGCGACCCGCGTTGTCACCGGCGATACGGCCCTCATCGGAGGCTTCGTGAAGCAGCGGCAGGTCGTTGTTGGCGTCACCGGCGATGAAGACATGGCTCGGCGTGTCATCGCTCAGGCGAGTCTGCAGGGTGTGGCGATTGAAGATCGGCACGCCGCGCTCGTCCAGCTTCAGATCCAGTGCTTCGATATTGAGGCGATCGACATTCGGGCGACGACCGGTCGCCGCGAGCAGATAGTCGAAACGTTCGGTCAGGCGAGCTTCGCTGCCACGCTCGATGAAGGTGATCTCGACACCGGCACCCTTGTCATCCTCGACACGCTCGATCTTCTCGACCTTGGCGTCCGGGTCCAGGTAGAACTCTTCATTGAAGACACGATCGGCATTGGCGCGCAGTTTCTCGTCACGCAGCGGCCCGATCGCGCCACCGACACCGAACATGCGGATGCGCACGCCGAGACGCGTGAGCGCCTGGCCCAGCTCCAGCCCGATGACACCCGGACCGAAGACGGCGACGGATTCCGGCAGATCATCCCATTCGAAGACGCTGTCGTTGATGATCAGGCGGTCACCGGCATTCTCGAAGAAGCCCGGGTAGCTGGGGCGTGATCCGGTGGCGATCACGACACGCTCGAAGGTGACACGAGTCTCGTTGTCGCCGATGATCAGGCTGTTGGCGGTCTCGAAACGCGCATTGCCGCGCAGCTTGTCGTGGGAAGGGATGCCTTCCACGGACTCGACCACGAAACCGACGAAGCGGTCGCGCTCACGCTTGACGCGGTCCATCACGGCGCGGCCATCCACCTTGACCTCGCCTTCGATATTGATGCCGAACGGCGCGGTATCACGGGCGTGATGCGCGGCTTCTGCCGCACTGATCAGCAGCTTGGACGGCATGCAGCCGACACGGGCACAGGTGGTGCCGTAGGGGCCGCCTTCGATCATGACCACGGAATCGGTGTGTGCCTTGGCGGCGCGATAGGCGCCGAGTCCTGCACTGCCTGCGCCGATGATGGCGACTTCAACCTGGCGTTCGTTCACGTCGTACTCCTCAAGGCGCGCCAGCGGCGCACCTGACAAATGGGGTCTCAGGCGCGAGCGTGGCCCGCGCGTGATGAAAAGAGAAAGTTATCGGGGCCTGTCAGCGTGATGCGTTCAAGCGCTGGTCAGGCTGCCGAAGTAGCGGGCAACTTCATCGCTGCCGCCGACATGCTCGCCGTCGATCCAGACCTGCGGCACGGTGGCCTGGCCGGTCATGGCGCGCAGGGTGCGTGAGGTCACGCCGCGGGTGCCGACTTCGATGACTTCGTAGCTGATGCGGGCTTCGTCGAGCATCTGCTTGGCACGTGCGCAGTACGGGCAGCCCGGCTTGCTGAACAGGGTGGCGAAGCTGGGGCGGCCGGCGTCCGGGTCAAGATAGTCGAGCATGGTGTCGGCGTCGGAGACTTCAAAGGGGTCGCCCGGCTTCTGCGGCTCGATGAACTGCTTCTCGACCACGCCGTTGCGTACCAGCATGGAATAGCGCCAGCTGCGCTTGCCGAAACCGATGTCGCTCTTGTCGACCAGCATGCCCATGCCGGCGGCAAAGTCACCGTTGCCGTCAGCGATCAGGCTCAGGTTCTCGGCTTCCTGATGCTCGCCCCAGGATTCCATGACGAAGGCGTCATTGACGGACAGGCAGACGATCTCATCGACGCCGACAGCATAGAAGCGATCGGCCAGCTCGTTGTAGCGCGGCAGGTGAGTGGAGGAGCAGGTCGGGGTGAAAGCGCCCGGCAGGGCGAAGACCACCACATTGCGGCCTGAGAAGATCTCCTCGCTGGTGCGCTCGACCAGACGGCCGTCACGACGGATCTTGAAGCTGACGTTCGGGACCTGCTGGCCTTCGTGTGATTCGAGTTGCATGAAATTGGCTCCGGTCTCGATGAGACGTATCTAAAAGGGATGGCAGGCGACTGAGGCTCGATGACAATGTCGAGTGCATGAGAAATCAGTGCCTTGCGAAACTGGAGCCAGTCTAGGGGCAAGCCTCTCGCGGGTGAATTTGATTGCATCAAGCGAGGCGATAGCTTTTCTTGATGATGCTACTGACAGTCAGTGGTGGGCTGGTTCATGGCCTTGATCTCGGCAGGACTGTGCTTGCCGGCAAGCGTCTTTTTTTGCCGGAAATAGTTGTACAGACTTGATATTTGCCCCTGTCAGCCATAGGTAGTGGGTACGTCACAGCATCGTCAGGCGTCGAGTCTGGCAAGCGAGGCAACAGATGAACGCAAGAGAGTACATGGCGAAGCACGGCCTGGACGGCGACAAGGACAAGGAGGAGGACAAGCCTCAGAGTCTGGAAGAACATGCCTGGGCACGTGCACGTGAGTCTGGCAGCCATCGGCCACGCACGGGAACGCCACATGACTGGGAAGACTGGGAGCGCTACCACGAGCAGCTGGCCGCGGACTCCGAGAAGCTGTCCCAGAAGATCGATCGTCAGGCCCGCGCCGGCGGATCCTCCTCAGCGCACGACGATGACGTCGCCAAGGCTGATGCTGATCGAGATGGGCAGTGATCAGGAAAGACCGTGATCGAGAAGGACTGTGATCGAGAAGGACACTGATCAACACGAGTACCGAACATTCATGACCTCCGTGGAGTCACGGTTGTCACAATCGCAAGGAGCAACTCATGGATATCATTCGCATCATTCTGGCCATCATCCTGCCGCCGCTGGGCGTTCTCATGCAGGTGGGTGTCGCCAACAAGCATTTCTGGATCAACATCATCCTGACCTGCTTCGGTTTCCTGCCGGGGATCATCCACGCGGTGTGGGTCATTACCAAGTTCTGACCGCCGCTGAGCTCCGAAGGCTCTGATATGGTTGCCCGCCTCGGGCAACCCAGAGTTGAAAGACCCAAAGCCCCCGCTGCCATGCGTGCAGCGGGGGCTTTTCAGTGGGCGCTCACCGGGGAGGCGCCATGTGGCGTCAGTGATCCAGCGGCGGGGCTTGCCGAGGGCCCTGGGCGAATGGCAGGCGACGGTAGTTCAATATTTAGACTTTCGCATAGCCCGATTTCAACGCTTTTCAGCGAGCGTGACGCTTGTCGCCTCTCGCCTGCCCCCGTAGGGTCAAATGGGACTGAGGGCAGTGATCAGGGCCGGTGAAGCCTGTTCGATCACCTGCTCCACGATAACAACAACACGTATGGATACCCCGCATGGTCATGACTGCTGAGCCCGACGCGCCGCAGGAGACCAGCTCCTGCTTCGCGATCTTCAATGATGTGCAAAAGAGCTATGACGGCGAAACGCTGGTGGTCAAGGGCTTCAATCTGGAAGTCCAGCGCGGCGAGTTCGTCACCCTGCTGGGGCCGTCCGGTTCCGGCAAGACCACCTGCCTGATGATGATGGCGGGTTTCGAAACGCCGACCCACGGCGACATCCTTCTCGACGGTACCCCCATCAATGACCTGCCGCCGCACAAGCGCGGCATCGGCATGGTCTTCCAGAACTATGCGCTGTTTCCGCACATGAGCGTGGCCGAGAACCTGGCCTTTCCGCTTGAAGTGCGCGGCATGAGCAAGGAGGAGATCTCGACCAAGGTAGCCAACGCGCTGGACATGGTGCGACTTGGCGAATTCGGCGATCGTCGCCCGGGGCAGCTTTCCGGTGGCCAGCAGCAGCGGGTCGCCCTGGCACGCGCGCTGGTCTTCGAACCGGAGCTGGTGTTGATGGACGAGCCGCTGGGCGCACTGGACAAGAACCTGCGTGAAGAGATGCAGTTCGAGATCAAGCGCATCCACCAGCGTCTTGGCGTCACCATGCTCTACGTGACCCACGATCAGACGGAAGCGCTGACCATGTCGGATCGCATCGCGGTCTTCAATGACGGCATCGTCCAGCAGCTGGCGACTCCCGAAGCGCTCTATGAAGCGCCGGAGAATGCCTTCGTCGCCTATTTCATCGGCGAGAACAATCGCCTCAACGGCCAGGTATCGCAGATCGACGCTCAGGGTGAGCATTGCACGGTGACCCTCGACAGTGGCGAACAGGTACGGGCGCTCAAGGTGGCTGTCAATGAGGTCGGCGAGCGCACCCAGCTGTCGCTGCGCCCGGAGCGGGTGCGCCTGCTGTCGGCGGAGGAGCCGGGGGCCGCGGGCGTCATGAGTCCACCCGACAATGTCTTCGCCGCCGAGGTGCTCGAGGTGATCTATCTTGGCGATCATCTACGCACGCGTGTCTCGGTATGCGGTAGTGACGAGTTCATCATCAAGACCCCCAACGCCGAGGGCTATCCGCCCTTGCGGCCCGGGCAGACCTTGCAGGTCGGTTGGGATGCCTGTGATTGCCGGGCGCTGGATGCCTGACGGCAGCACAGGAGACCAACGCAGTCCTTGCTTGAGAGAGCAACAGCACGATTCGCGACAAGAGTGCAGCACAACAACAAGAAATCAGGGAGATTCATCCATGTCAGTCATCAATCAGTTCACCGCGTCATTCACTACCTCGCGCCCGGGCATGCCGCTGCGCAGCCTGCTGGCGGTTGCCGTGGCAGCGGCCGGCATGAGCGCCGGTGCGTCCCAGGCCGAGACGCTCAACATCGTCTCGTGGGGCGGCGCCTATACCGACAGTCAGAACAAGGCCTATCACCAGCCCTGGGAAGAGAAGAGCGGTGACACCGTCGTCAATATCGACAAGTCATCCAATGCGCTTTCCGGTCTGCGCGCACAGGTCCAGGCCGGCAACGTCACCTGGGACCTGGTCGACATGCTGCCCAGTGATGCGCTGATCGCCTGCTCGGAAGGGCTGATCGAGCCGCTGGACCCGGACACCTTGTTCGCGGCAGCGCCGGACGGCACACCGGCCAGCGAAGACTTCATCGAGAATTCGCTCAGCGAATGCTTCGTGCCGCAGATCGTCTACTCCAACATCGTGGCCTTCAATACCGAGATGTTCCCCGAGGACAATCAGCCGGACTCCATCGATGATGTGTTCAACCTGGAGGAGTTCCCCGGCAAGCGTGCTCTGCAGAAGAAGCCGATCAACAACATGGAATGGGCGCTGGTGGCCGATGGCGTGGCCCCGGAAGATGTCTACGAGGTGCTGGATTCCGAGGAAGGCATCGAACGCGCCTTCGCCAAGCTCGATACCATCAAGGACAGCGTGATCTGGTGGGAAGAGGGTGCACAGCCACCGCAGCTGCTGGCGGACAAGGAAGTGGCCTTCGCCTCGGCCTACAACGGCCGCATCTTCGATGCCGAGGTCAACGAGAAACAGCCATTCTCCATCGTCTGGGACGCCCAGGTCTTCGAGCTGGATGGCTGGGTCGTGCCGACCGGCAAGCTCGACAAGGTCAAGGACTACCTGATGTTCGCCACCGATACCCAGCGCCTGGCGGATCAGGCCAAGTACATTTCCTACGGACCGGCGCGTACCTCCTCCGCGGCATTGGTCTCCACCCATGCGGACACCGGCATCGACATGAAGCCGCACATGCCCACCTATGGCCCCAACTTCGAGACCGCCATCCCCAAGGATGACGAATTCTGGGCCGACAACCTCGATGAGCTGAGCCAGCGCTTCAACGCCTGGCTGGCACGCTGACCTCTGCACTGACCCGCTGGCCCCGGTGGCGCACGATCGCGCGCCGGGGCCTTTTTGATCATGCCTGATGGCCCCTTGGCCATGCTCGATTCCGCCAGGTTGGTTTGCATCACTGTCATGCGGGACTCGGCTGGCGGCCCAGGCATCCTCGGATAGCCGATCAAGGAGTGCAGGATGAGCGATTCCTCCGCCCCGGCCACGTCCGGAAGCGCAGCACATGACCCCAATGGTGCCCCCGGCGCGGCGCTGACCACCGCCGATGGCGTACCGCTGAAACAGAGCCTCAACCGCGCCATCCGCCGCAGCCGCATCAAGGCATTGCTGCTGGTGGCACCGCTGTTGATCTTCATCGGGCTGGCATTCGTCATGCCCATCTTCGACATGCTGTCACGCAGTGTCGACAACCCGGAAGTTTCCACCTATCTGCCGCGTACCAGTGAGGCGCTGGTCGACTGGGATGGCGAAGGGTTGCCGGAAGAGGCCGCCTACGCCGCCCTGGCGCAGGATCTGGCCGCGGGACTCAAGGCGCGCAATCTCGGGCGCGTCGCCTCGCGTCTCAACTACGAAAAGTCCGGCATGCGGTCGCTGTTCATGAAGAGCGCCCGCCGTGCCGGTCGCATGGAGGCCCCTTACAAGACCGCGCTGATCAAGGCCGATGAGGATTGGGAGGACCCGGACATCTGGCGTCTGATCAAGCGTGAATCGTCGCCTTTCACCGCCTCCTACTACCTGGCGGCGGTGGATCGCCAGTTCTCACCGACAGGAGAGATCATCGAGAAACCGGAGTATCTGCAGATCCACGTCTCGCTGTTCATCCGTACCTTCTGGATGAGCGCCGCGATCACCGGGCTGTGTCTGCTGCTGGCCTATCCGGTGGCCTGGCTGCTGGCGACCCTGCCGGCCAGTCGCGGCAATCTGTTGATGATCCTGGTGCTGCTGCCGTTCTGGACCTCGCTGCTGGTACGTACCACCACCTGGATCGCGATCCTGCAGCAGCAAGGGGTGCTCAATGACATGCTGGTGGGCGTCGGGATACTCGCCGAGGAGGCGCGTATCCAGATGATCTACAACAAGACCGGCACCATCATCGCGATGACACACATCCTGCTGCCGTTCATGATCCTGCCGCTGTACTCGGTGATGAAGACCATTCCGCCCAGCTACATGCATGCGGCGCGCTCACTGGGTGCCGGGCCGATCACCGCCTTCCGGCGCGTCTACTTCCCGCAGACTCTGCCGGGCATCGGGGCGGGCTCGATACTGGTCTTCATTCTCTCCATCGGCTACTACATCACGCCGGCACTGGTGGGCGGGCAGTCGGGCCGCTTCATTACCAACTTCATCGCCTATCACATGCAGACCTCGCTCAACTGGGGGCTGGCAGCGGCCATCGGCTCGATTCTGCTGGTCGTGGTGATCCTCTTCTATCTCGTCTACAACCGTCTGATTGGTGTGGACAAGGTCAAACTGGGGTGACAGATGGCCATACCTTCCTATGCAACTCGTGGTGAGCGGATCTGGCATTGGGTGTTCTGCGTGCTGTGCGCGCTGATCTTCCTGTTCCTGATCGGGCCGATCCTGGTGATCATTCCGCTCTCGTTCAATGCCGAACCTTACTTCACCTTCTCGGAGAAGATGCTGTCGCTGGACCCGGAGGGCTACTCGCTGCGCTGGTATCAGGAGTTCTTCACCTCGGATGAGTGGATGCGCTCGATCAAGAACAGCATCATCGTGGCGGTGTGCGCGACGGTGCTGGCCACGGTACTGGGCACGCTTGCCGCACTGGGGCTTTCCAGCCGCTTCATGCCGTTTCGCAATGCCATCATGGCGATCCTGATCTCGCCGATGATCGTGCCGCTGATCATCAGCGCCGCGGCGATGTTCTTCTTCTTCTCGAAACTGGGGCTGACCCAGACCTATCTGGGCGTGATTCTGGCGCACACGGCACTGGGCATTCCCTTCGTGGTGATCACGGTGACGGCAACATTGTCCGGCTTCGATCACTCGCTGACACGTGCGGCACACTCGCTTGGGGCCAGTCCGAGTCGCACCTTCTTCCGCATCATCCTGCCGCTGGTGACGCCGGGGGTGGTGTCCGGTGCGCTGTTCGCCTTCATCACCTCGTTCGATGAAGTCGTGGTGGTGCTGTTCATCGCCGGGCCGGCGCAGACCACCATCCCGATCCAGATGTGGTCCGGTATCCGCGAGGAGATCAGTCCGACGATTCTGGCGGTGGCGACGCTGCTGGTGCTGGTCTCGATCCTGCTGCTGACGACACTGGAGCTGATTCGCCGGCGCAATGAACGTCTGCGCGGCCTGACGCCGAGCTGATCTTTTTCCTCTACCCTCTATCTTCAGTCCTCTGCCCTTGAGTGCTGAGCATTTGATGGCCGTGAGAAACTGGAGTCGCAAGAAACGCCCGTGCCCCCGCAGAGTCTATCTGCGGGGGCACGGGCGTTTCAGGACCAGGGCTTGAAGATAGGACTTGGAGACAGGGCTTGAGGAGAAGCCTGCTGCGTCAGGCCGCGCCGAGTCGCTTGTAGAGTGTGGTGCGGCTGATGCCAAGCTCCCGCGCGAGACGCGAGACGTTGCCGCCCAGCGCGTCCAGCGCACTCTGCAGCTCCTCGGCACTGGAGAGATCATGCAGCGAGGGCAGGCCGGTCGGTTGCGAGGGCTGGTGGACAATCTCGTTCTCTGATGCGGGACAATCATCCTGTAATGCGAGACAGTCGCCCGCCAGCATCACATGGCACGGCTCCAGGACCGGCCCATCGCACAGTACCAGCGCCAGACGCAGCACGTTGTCCAGTTCGCGCACGTTGCCGGGCCAGTCATGCCGGGTGAGGCGATCGAGGAAGGCGGGCGTGATGCGCGGCAGCTCACGTTGTTGCTCTCGACACAGCCGTGTCAGCAGGGCACGACTCAGGCCGGCGGTGTCGTGACGCTCCCTCAGCGGCGGCAGGGTGATGCTGGCGCCACACAGGCGATAGTAGAGATCTGCCCGGAAGCGCCCGGCCTTGACCAGCTCGCTGAGGGGCTGATGGGTGGCGGCCACCAGTTCGAAATCGACCCGCTGCGCCTTGCCGCCGCCCAGCGGGGTGACTTCACGCTCCTGCAGCACGCGCAGTAGACGCGCCTGCACATGCAGTGGCATGTCGCCGATCTCATCCAGAAACAGGCGCCCGCCATTGGCCTCGAGCAGGCGGCCTTCGCGTCCGGCGGGGTCGGCACCGGTAAAGGCACCGCGCCGATAGCCGAACAGCTCGGCCTCGACCAGTTCATCAGGCAATGCCGCGCAGTTGATGGCGACCAGTGGCTGATGGGCGCGATGACTGGCCTGATGCAGCGCCTTGACCACTTCTTCCTTGCCGACACCTGTCTCGCCCTGCAGCAGCAATGGCAGTTGAGCGTTCACCAGTCGCGCCAGCAGTTCGCAGACCCTGGCCCAGCCGGCATCGCCGTGATGCAGGCGCGCAAGGCTCGGATGGCAGGCAGCGGCCTGAGTGGCCAGCGGGCCAGTTCGCTCATCAGTGAGGTGAGTAGCTGGCGCGCGTGCCTGAATGCGTGGCCTGGGCAGGGCACTGCACAAGGCGTAGCCCGTGAAATGCGGGTGTTGCGAAAGCGTCAGGCATTCCGCGTCGTCAAGCTGGGCCAGCGGTGCCCAGTCCAGCTGCCAACGAGCCAGGGGCTGGCCCAGCAGCAGGTGGATATCATCTCGGGTGGCGCAGCTGTCGCTGTCCGCTGCATGGGCTGTGCTGTTCGATGCATTGGCCGCGCTGTGAGATGCGGTGTCTGCGCTGTCGGGGGCTGACGGAAGTTCAAGGTGCGCTGCCAGCAGTTGCAGCCCTCTGCGACTGGCGGCCGCGACCTGGCCCTGCGGCGTGACGGCCAGCAGGGCGGCGCTGGGCGAATCCAGCTGAGAACGGTTGAGATGCAGGCGCAACAGATGATGATCATGTCCGAGCGCCTCAACGAGACGGCGTTGCTCGATGTCATCCGCCAGTACGCCGAGCATGCCGAGACTGTACTGGCGGACGCGATATGGATCGCAGATCAGTCCCAGGCAGCCCTCGCAGGCACCGGGGATCAGCCCGCGGCGGCGGCTCCAGCTCGCTGGCGCCAGCAGTGCGGCACTGGCGCTGGCCAGCCCCTTGAGGCATTCGGCGTCATGCGCCTCGAGGGCGATGCGTGCCAGGCGATTGGCGCGCGGCGCATTCAGGGTCTCGGCGATGGCGTTGTGACCCAGCGACTCCTCACGCCAGCGCGCGCCAGGGTGCAACAGGGCGGCCTCATTGCCCAGCAGCTGTTGATGGCCGTAGCTTGCCAGCACCACGCCGTCGCGGTCGGTCAGTACCAGACACGCCTGCCAGTGATCGAGCAGGTTGAGGGTATGGCCGGCCACCGCTGACGCCACCGTCGCCATCAGGCTGGCGGCCTGACGCTGACGCCAGACGAGCTCTTCCGGCGGACATACCAGTGAGGAATGCTGAAGTGCCACGGGAGCAGCGGCGGGATGGGGCGTGGAGTGAGCTGGGGTGGTGGCGGTGTGGTTATCGACGTGGTTATCGACATGGTTGTCGACGTGGCTGGCGGAATGATGGCGTGCTGTCATGAGACATCCCTTGTGCGGCGGGCCTTTCAGGCCTCTGTTGTTATTGATGCTGTTATCGGTCTGGGGGAGTGTTCACGGCAATGTTCACTTGTGCGTGGCGAGTGTTCAGTTCCGAGGACTCCAGTGTTCAGACACTGTTCATCAGAGTAGCGGCAGACGCGGCGGATGACGGGCTAGACCATGGTCTGCCCCTGCCTTGGTCGCATCTGGCAAGTGGCTGAATGATCAGCGAAAGAGGGCGATCTGGCGGTATCCGAGGGCGTGTGGAGGGTGTCTGTGACGACGGGATTGCGCGCGGCTGGCACAGGGTTCGCTATATGAGAGTCACCAGGTGGGTATGAACACTCGGCAGTGGCTGGCCGTGTCCTTGCCCCGATGACTTTCACCAGACGAGACAGCGCCATGTCCTTGAGCCTTGAGGCGGTCACCCGCCGGGTTGGCCGCGAGACCCATATCGACAGGGTGGACCTGACCTTCGAGCCCGGCTCCTTCAATGTGCTGCTGGGACGCACCCTGTCCGGCAAGACGTCGCTGATGCGCCTGATGGCGGGTCTCGATGTCCCCAGTGACGGCCGCATCGTGATGAACGGCGAGGACGTGACCGGCCGTCCGGTGCGCGAGCGCAACATCTCGATGGTCTATCAGCAGTTCATCAACTACCCGAGTCTGAGCGTCTACGACAACATCGCCTCGCCTTTGAAGCTGGCGCGCATGGCGCCCGAGGAAATCCGCCGCCGCGTGCACGAGATCGCCGAGATGCTGCATATCGAGCAGTTTCTTGCGCGTCAGCCAGCGGAGCTGTCCGGTGGCCAGCAGCAGCGCACGGCCATGGCGCGGGCGCTGGTCAAGGACGCCGACTTGGTGCTGTTCGATGAACCGCTGGTCAATCTCGACTACAAGCTGCGCGAAGAATTGCGCCACGAGATGCGCAGCCTGTTCGCGACCCGCAACACCATTGCCGTCTACGCCACCACCGAACCCGGCGAGGCGCTGGCGCTCGGTGGCACCACCACCTTGATGCATGAAGGGCGGGTGCTGCAGTCCGGGCCTACCGAGGCCGTCTACCATCATCCGGTGAGTGTCGAGGCGGCGAAGCTCTACTCCGAGCCACAGATCAATCTGTTCGAGGCCGAGGTGCGCGGACGTGAGCTGGCGTTCTCCGGCGCGGCCAGTGCCGGCGAGCAGGGCAGTCGGTTCGTGCTGCCTACACCACTGGTGGGGCTCGAGAGCGGGGCCTATCGCTTCGGTATCCGTCCCAGCCATCTGGGGCTAGCGCCGCTGGCCGACGATGATCTGGAGTTCGCCGTCACAGTGGATATCGCCGAGATCTCCGGCTCCGAGACCTTCCTGCATGTCAGCAATGCCGATCACTCGCTGGTGCTGCACCTGTCCGGTATCCACGACTTCGACGTGGATGATGCCATCCGCGTCTATGCCCCCGCGCACAAGTTGTTCGTCTTCGCGGATGACAAGAGTCGCGATGGCACCCTGATTCGCTCGCCCGAGCGACCCAGCACGACTGGCGGAGGGCTGGCCTGATGGCGGAAATACACCTCAATGATCTGGCACACAGCTATCAGGTTGCCCCCAGTGGTGATGCCGATTACGCCATCCGGCGCATGAATCATGTCTGGCAGCAGGGCGGTGCCTATGCGCTGCTCGGCCCGTCCGGCTGCGGCAAGAGTACGCTGCTCAATATCATCTCCGGGCTGCTGGCGCCCTCCGAGGGCGAGGTGCGCTTCGATGATCGCGTGGTCAATCGGCTGCCGCCGGAAGAGCGCAACATCGCCCAGGTGTTCCAGTTCCCGGTGGTCTACGACACCATGACGGTCTTCGACAATCTGGCCTTTCCGCTGCGCAATCAGCGCCAGCCGGAGCACAAGGTGCAGTCCCGAGTGCGCGAAATCGCCCAGGTGCTGGAGCTGGAAGACCTGCTCACGCGGCGTGCCAGCAACCTGACGGCCGACGAGAAGCAGAAGGTCTCGATGGGGCGCGGGCTGGTGCGTGATGACGTGGCCGCCATCCTGTTCGATGAACCACTGACGGTCATCGATCCCCATCTCAAGTGGAAGCTGCGCCGCAAGCTCAAGCAGATCCATGAGCAGTTCAACATCACCATGGTCTACGTCACCCATGATCAGCTGGAGGCCTCGACCTTCGCCGACAAGATCGCGGTGATGTATGAAGGCCGCATCGTGCAGTTCGGTACCCCGCGTGAACTGTTCGAAGACCCCGCCCACACCTTCGTCGGTTACTTCATCGGCTCGCCGGGCATGAACCTGGCCAGCATCACGCTGGAATCAGATGGCGCGCGACTCGGGTCGGGGGAGGGGGCGCCCTTGCTGCATCTGCCTCGGACATTGCTGGCCACCCTCGCTGAGCGTCAGGGCGCCCTCAAGTTGGGTATCCGCCCCGAATTCGTCGAGCTCGAGGCCAGCGACAGCTCACCCGCTGCGGCGGTTTCCGACGCTCGTGAGCATTGGCTCAGTGGTCAGGTCACGCTGGTGCAGGATCTTGGCACCTACAAGGTGGTGGATCTCGACATCGGTGGCGGCTGCATCTTCAAGGCACGTATCGAGGAGGATGCGCCTATCCCTGCTGGTCGTGTCCGCCTGCGTCTGCCGGCCCGTTGGCAGCGCTTCTATCTGGATGAGCATCTGCTGGACCTGTCACAGGCCGGCGCGCCCGACAGCGGCGAGGCGGACAGCTTTGCCAGAGGGGAAAGTGGAGAGCAGCCGGGAGGTAACGCCTGATGCAACGCACACACAACAATCGCGCCTGGTGGCTGGTGCTGCCGGTGGTCATCGTGGTGGCGTTCTCGGCCATCATCCCGATGATGACGGTGGTCAACTACTCGGTGCAGGACATCTTCGACCCCTCCACGCGCTTCTTCGTCGGCACCGAATGGTATCGCGAGATCCTGCGTGACGAGCGCCTGCACGACTCGCTGGTTCGTCAGTTCGTCTATTCCTTCGCGGTGCTGGCCATCGAGATTCCGCTGGGGATCGCCGTGGCGCTCTCGATGCCACGCAAGGGCTTCATGGTCTCGCTGTGCATGATCCTGCTCGCCCTGCCGCTGCTGATCCCCTGGAACGTGGTCGGCACCATCTGGCAGATCATCGGGCGTGAGGACATCGGGCTCTACGGCTGGGCGCTGGGCCAGCTGGGCATCGACTACAACTACGCCTCCAATCCGACCGACGCCTGGGTGACGGTGCTGGTGATGGATGTCTGGCACTGGACGTCGCTGGTGGCGCTGCTGTGCTATTCGGGGCTGCGCGCCATTCCCGATGTCTACTATCAGGCCGCGCGCATCGACCGTGCCTCGCCGTGGGCCGTGTTCCGCTACATCCAGCTGCCCAAGCTCAAGAGCGTGCTGCTGATCGGCATCATGTTGCGCTTCATGGACAGCTTCATGATCTATACCGAGCCCTTCGTGCTCACCGGTGGCGGGCCGGGTACCACCACCACCTTCCTGTCCCAGACCTTGACCCAGATGGCGATCGGCCAGTTCGATCTCGGACGCGCCGCTGCCTTCTCGCTGATCTACTTCCTCATCATCCTGCTGGTTTCATGGCTGTTCTATACCGCCATGACCCACCAGGACAGTGACGACGCCTGAGGAGACGAGTGATGAAAACACGCAAGCGTCTGGTGATGATGATCTACCTGCTGTTTCTGCTGGTGCCGATCTACTGGCTGCTGATCATGTCGTTCAAGTCGAATCAGGAGATTCTCGGCGGCCTGACCCTGTGGCCCGAGAACTTCACCTTCGACAACTATCGGGTGATCTTCACCGATCCCAGCTGGTACATGGGCTACGTGAACTCGATGAGCTACGTGGTGCTCAACATGCTCATCTCGCTGGCGGTAGCGCTGCCGGCGGCCTATGCCTTCTCGCGTTATCGCTTCCTGGGTGACAAGCATCTGTTCTTCTGGCTCTTGACCAATCGCATGGCGCCGCCGGCGGTCTTCCTGCTGCCATTCTTCCAGCTCTACTCCTCGGTGGGACTGTTCGATACTCCGCTTGCGGTGGCGCTGGCGCACTGTCTGTTCAACGTGCCGCTGGCGGTCTGGATTCTGGAAGGCTTCATGTCCGGCGTGCCCAAGGAGATCGATGAGACGGCCTATATCGATGGCTACAGTTTTCCGCGCTTCTTCCTGACGCTGTTCATTCCGATGATTCGCCCGGGCATCGGGGTGACCGCCTTCTTCTGCTTCATGTTCTCGTGGGTGGAGCTGTTGCTGGCGCGAACCCTGACCTCGACGGAGGCGAAACCGATCGCGGCGGTAATGACACGAACGGTGTCGGCCTCGGGCATCGACTGGGGCGTGCTTGCCGCCGCCGGCGCCCTGACGCTGATTCCCGGCATTCTGGTGATCTACTTCGTGCGCAACCATGTCGCCAAGGGCTTCGCGCTGGGCCGGGTGTGAGCGGCGCCAGCACGAGCACCGCTGTCATTGCCGCTAGCCAGTCTCTGCTGGCGGCCCACAAGAGGACATGATGATGGAATGGATGGCCTGGACACTGCCCACGTCACTCTTCTTTGCCGGTATCGGCACCCTGCTGCTGGGCATGACCGCCTGGCAGTTCGTGACCCCGACGCTGAGTCGCCAGGGCTTTCTGCCCATCGCGACCACGCGGGGAGACAGACTGTTCATCGGCCTGCTCTCCAGCGGCTGGCTGCATCTGCTGTGGTTGGGCTTCACCGATCAGGTGCTGTGGATGATCAGCATCGTCTGTGTCGTCTGGATGCTGGTGTTGATGAAGTGGGGATGAGGTGAGGGGGAAGTGAGGGGGAATGTGGAGATGAGAAGAAACGAGAGGTGAAGAAACGAGAGGTGAAGTGAGATATGGGAATGGGGTGTGAGCATTGACGACAGACAGCGTCGCCCGGCAGCAACACGGAACCCGAGGTGCTGGCAGGAGTCCCAAGCGGTTCTGACTGGCCAAGCCAGTGTCATCTGTCATCGCTCTGGAATCCTGTTGCATGTCGTCTTCTGATCCATCGCTTCACTCGTCTACCACTGCCGCCACCTCACACAGGAAAAGCCGTCGTGTCATTCGTGGGGGACTGACAGGACTGAGCATCGTCTGCATCGTTGCCATTGGCTGGTGGGTCGCGGCGCCCATGCCGAAAGATGATCAGCAGGGCGGGGCTGGCGGGGGGCATTCTTCAGAGGGCCACTCTGCAAGTGGCGGGCAGCAGGACAAAGGGCAATCCCCCCTGTGGCAGGCCTATCAGCGGGTGTGGCAGGCCAATCAGGCGCTGCCGGCAGACAAGCGCGAGCCGCTGCCCTTGCCGGACTTCTCGCAAGCCGGCTATCACCAGGGAGGAGAACTCCCAGCGGCTGGAGCCAACGCTCTAGAGGTAGAGAGAGAAGGGGCAAAGCCTGAAAGTGTGCGGTGCTTCGATGTCACGGATTACGGCGCTGATGGCAGTGATCAGCTGAGCGATCGTCAGGCCGTGATCAGGGCCCATGCCGCGATGCGCCAGTGGCAGCAGCAGGGCGATCACGATGCGGGCAGCCCTCAGCGCCATGGGGTGCTCTATTTCCCTGCCGGTGACTATGTATTGTTCGGCCCCGCGGAGCGCGACTGGTTCTACGCACGGATGATCGCGCTCAAGGCGGCAGTCACGGACAAGGCACGTCAGCAGTCACTGCGTGAGGCATTGCTCAAGATGCAGGGGCTGAGCCTGGCCGGCAGTCACTGGACGCTGGCGGGAGATGGAAGTGACAGGACTCATCTCATCCAGTCGCGACCGATGCTGCCGCTGCATGCCAGCTGGTACTGGAGTACGCCCTGGTTGCTGCATCTTGGCAATCTGGAGGAAGGCAGGACGCTGGCCGAGGGCGGGAGTCAGGAAGCCTGGCAGTCCGTGAAGGCGACATCTCGCGTGCAGCCCGCCGATACGCAGGACACGGTGACACTGGCAGGCGTGGCACAGGCGGATGACGCCCAGGCGTCATCGCTCAAGGCGGGGGATGAGGTATTGCTGGAGAGCATCGACAAGCGTCCGCAAGCGGTGGCACGTGCTCTGGCGCCCTATCAGATGGAAAAGGATGCCAGGACCGGCAAGTCGCGCTGGTTGATCGAGCGGGATGGGGTCATCAAGCGGGCGCGTTACCGTGTGATGGCACGCGAGGGCAATCGACTGACCTTGTCGCTGCCGGTGGTGCACGAGCGCTTCCCCGGTGAGCAATGGCGTATCGCGCGCATCCACCCGGCGCATGAGGTCGGGGTCGAAGGCATCACGCTCAAGGGCAACTGGCGAGGACACTTCAAGCATCACCGCAGCGCCGAGGACGACAGCGGCTTCGGCCTGCTGGACCTGGATGGCATCACCGATGGCTGGGTACGTGATGTGCATCTCACCGACTTCAATCAGGGGGTGAAGGTGCGCCACAGTTCCCAGCTGACGCTCGAGGACGTGAGGATGACCGGCAAGCCGGGACATATCGCGATGACGATCAGTGACAGCAATCAGGTACTGGCCGACCACGTGATCGACCAAAGTCATGCCTGGCATGCCCCGGGAGTCGCCCGTTACGCGACCCATAACGTCTACCTTGAACTGGAGCATGCCGGTGACAGCGGGATCGAGCTGCACGGCCAGCAGTCTCGCGACAACCTGTTCGATCAGAAGCACGGTGGCCACGTGCGTGACCGCTGGGGCGCCAGTGTCGGCCACCAGCCCAATCATCTGCGCGGGCTGGTGCTGTGGAATCCGGTCAATACCGGTGAGCCACATGATGCCTGGCCTTTCATGCGCGCCGATAGCCACTTCGGCAAGGTGATCATGCCGACGGTCGTCGGGTCCAGCGGACATGCGCTGGGTATCGCCAATCGTCACGATTACGAGCGGGTGATGAATGCCAAGGGCGTGACGAATTACACGCATCTTGCCCCGATGGATGCACTGCAGGCGCGTGTCGAGTCACCGGGAGAGGCTGTCGAGCCGGCTTCGCTCTATCGGGCACAACGCGAGCTGCTCAACGAGACGCAAGAATCATCAGGGCAGCAAGGACTTCAGAGCAGCAGATAACGACAGCAGATTGGAATGGCAGGAGGACCAGCAGCACCGAGAGCAAGGCGGCGCACCGCGTCGCGCAGCACGTGATTGACGGAAGTGGTGGTTGGAAAGCGCAACACAACAATAACGCCAATGAAGGGACATCCCATGAATCAACACGTCATTCGACCCGCACGCCTGCGTCATGCCATCGCCTTCGCTACCGCAGCGGGGTTGGTGGGTCTGTCAGGCCAGGCCATGGCCGATCAGTATCAGGATGCGGCAAGGAAATGGATTGACCAGGAGTTCTCACCCTCCACGCTGAGCAAGGACGAGCAGATGTCCGAGCTCGAGTGGTTCATCAAGGCCGCCGAGCCGCTGCGCGGCATGGAAATCCAGGTGGCCTCGGAAACCCTGACCACCCATGAATACGAGTCCAAGGTGCTGGCCAAGGCCTTCAGCGAGATCACCGGCATCAAGCTGACCCACGACTTGATCCAGGAAGGCGATGTCATCGAGAAACTGCAGACCCAGATGCAGTCCGGGCGCAACATCTACGATGGCTACGTCAATGACTCCGACCTGATCGGCACGCACTTCCGCTATGGCAAGGTCGTGCCGATCAGCGACATGATGGAAGGCGACGGCAAGGCCTTCACCTCGCCGACGCTGGATCTGGATGACTTCATCGGGCTGGATTTCACCACCGGCCCGGATGACAAGCTCTATCAGCTGCCGGACCAGCAGTTCGCCAACCTGTACTGGTTCCGCGCCGACTGGTTCGAACGCGAAGACTTGAAGAAGCAGTTCAAGGACAAGTACGGCTACGAGCTGGGCGTGCCGGTCAACTGGTCAGCCTATGAAGACATCGCCGACTTCTTCACCAATGACGTCAAGGAAATCGACGGCAAGCGGGTCTACGGCCACATGGATTACGGCAAGAAGGACCCGTCACTCGGCTGGCGCTTCACCGATGCCTGGTTCTCCATGGCGGGCGCCGGCGACAAGGGCTTGCCCAACGGCCTGCCGGTGGATGAGTGGGGCATTCGTGTCGAGGAATGTCAGCCGGTGGGCTCCTCGGTGACGCGTGGCGGCGCGGCCAACGGCCCGGCGGCCGTCTATGCCACCACCAAGTATGTCGACTGGCTGGGCAAGTACGCACCGCCGGAAGCCCAGGGCATGACCTTCTCCGAGTCCGGTCCGGTGCCGTCCCAGGGCAACATCGCCCAGCAGATCTTCTGGTACACCGCCTTCACCGCCGACATGACGCGTGATGGCCTGCCGGTGGTCAACGACGACGGCACGCCCAAGTGGCGCATGGCACCGTCACCGCATGGCCCGTACTGGGAGGAGGGCATGAAGCTTGGCTATCAGGACGTGGGTGCCTGGACCTTCTTCGACTCCACGCCGGAGAAGAATCGTCACGCCGCCTGGCTGTATGCGCAGTTCGTCACCGCCAAGACCGTCTCGCTCAAGAAGACCCTGGAAGGTCTGACGCCGATCCGCGAGTCGGATATCCAGTCCCAGGCGATGACCGATGCCGCGCCGAAGCTGGGCGGTCTTGTCGAGTTCTATCGCAGCCCGGCGCGGGTGCAGTGGTCGCCGACCGGCACCAACGTGCCGGATTATCCGAAACTGGCCCAGCTGTGGTGGCAGTACATCTCCCAGGCCGCCAGTGGTGAAGCCACGCCGCAGGAAGCGCTGGATGGGCTGGCCAAGGCGCAGGACCGCATTCTCGAGCGTCTCGAGCGCGCCAAGGTGATGGACAACTGCGGGCCGAAGCTCAACGAGGAGCGTGATGCGGAGTACTGGTTCGCCCAGCCGGGGGCGCCGAAGGCCAAGTTGGACAACGAGAAGCCCAAGGGCGAGACCATCGCCTACGACGAGCTGCTCAAGAGCTGGAAGGAGTAAGCGCGACCGGCGCGACATGGCGCCATTGAGCAATCTCCTGAAAGACAGCAGCAACGACAACGCCCCTGCCGGTTACCCGGCAGGGGCGTTTTTTTGCCAGAGCGATCAGCGACAGCGTTTCATCACTGCCTCATGGCCGGCGCTCAATCGCGGCTCTCAATCGAGACTCTCAATCACGGTAGAGGTCGATGCTCGGGCAGGAGCAGATCAACTGACGGTCACCGTGCACGTTGTCGACGCGGTTGACGGCCGGCCACTGCTTGGCGGCCTTGACGTGTTCGCTCGGGAAGGCACCGATCTCGCGGGAGTAGCTGCGTGTCCACTCGGCATCCATCAGGTCGGCCTGAGTGTGCGGCGCGTGCACCAGCGGGTTGTCTTCCAGTGTCCACTCGCCTTGCTCGACACGGGTGATCTCGGCGCGAATCGCGATCATCGCCTCACAGAAACGCTCGATCTCGTAGAGCGACTCGGACTCGGTGGGCTCGACCATCAGGGTGCCCGCCACCGGGAACGACATGGTCGGCGCGTGGAAGCCGTAGTCGATCAGACGCTTGGCGATGTCTTCCTCGCTGATGCCGGAAGCGGCCTTCAGCGGGCGGATGTCGATGATGCACTCATGCGCCACGGTGCCGTTCTTGCCGCGATAGAGCACCGGATAGTGCCCATCGAGACGCGTGGCGATGTAGTTGGCGTTGAGGATCGCAAGCTCGGTGGCTTCACGCAGCCCCTGCGCACCCATCATCTTGATGTAGGCCCAGGAGATCGGCAGGATCGCCGCGGAACCGAAGGCGGCGGCCGAGACGGCGGTGCATTCCGGTTTCACGCCTTCCAGCGGGGTGACCACGTGGTTGGAGACGAAGGGTGCCAGATGTGACTTGACGCCGATCGGGCCCATGCCCGGGCCGCCGCCACCGTGGGGAATGCAGAAGGTCTTGTGCAGGTTGAGGTGCGAGACATCGCCGCCGAAGTCACCCGGGCGGCAGATGCCGACCTGGGCGTTCATGTTGGCGCCGTCGATGTAGACCTGGCCGCCGTGATCGTGAACGACCTGACAGGCCTCGCGCACGGTTTCCTCGAACACGCCGTGGGTGGACGGGTAGGTGATCATGATCGCGGACAGCTTGTCGCTGTGCTGCTCGGCCTTGGCGCGCAGGTCGGCGATATCGATGTTGCCGTTGGCGTCACACTCGACCACCACCACCTTCATGGCGGCCATCGCGGCCGAGGCCGGGTTGGTGCCGTGGGCGGAGCTGGGGATCAGGCAGATGTCGCGCGCGCCTTCGCCGATGGAGGCCTGATAGCGACGGATCGCGACCAGCCCCGCGTATTCCCCCTGCGCGCCGGAATTCGGCTGCATGGAGATGGCGTCGTAGCCGGTGATCTCGACCAGGAAGGCGGACAGCTCATCGATCATCTGCTTGTAGCCGACTACCTGATCCGACGGTGCAAAGGGATGGACGTTGGCGAATTCGGGCCAGGTCACCGGGATCATCTCGGTGGTGGCGTTCAGCTTCATGGTGCAGCTGCCCAGCGGAATCATCGCGTGGGTCAGCGACAGGTCCTTGTTCTCCAGACGCTTCAGATAGCGCAGCATCTCGGTTTCCGAGTGGTAGCGGCTGAAGGTCGGATGGGTCAGGAAGTCGCTGTCACGCTGGCAGGCCGCCGGGATGGCGCTTGCGCCCTTGGCCAGCAGGTCCTGGTCCAGCGCGGCGACGGACAGGCCGTGCTCCTCGCCGAGCAGCACGTCGAACAGCACGCTGACATCAGCGGCAGTGGTGGTCTCGTCGAGGTTGATGGTGATGCGGCCGTCGCCGTGGTGGCGCAGGTTGATCTCATGGGTCAGCTCGCGACCGTGGATCTTGCCTTCATCCACGCCGGTCACGGTGATGGCATCGAACCAGCTGTCGTGGGCCAGTGCCATGCCGCAGCGCGTGACGCCCTCGGCGAGAATGCTGGTCAGGCGATGCACGCGGGTGGCGATGCGCTTGAGGCCTTCGGCACCGTGATAGACGGCGTAGAAGCCGGCGATGTTGGCCAGCAGCGCCTGGGCGGTGCAGATGTTGGACGTGGCTTTCTCGCGGCGGATGTGCTGCTCGCGGGTCTGCATCGCCATGCGCAGCGCCGGGTTGCCGCGTGAGTCCTTGGAGACACCGATGATGCGGCCCGGGATGGAGCGCTTGAGCTTGTCGGTGGTGGCGAAGAAGGCCGCGTGCGGGCCACCGAAGCCCATCGGCACGCCGAAGCGCTGGGAGGTACCGACGACGATGTCCGCGCCCAGACTGCCCGGCGACTTGAGCAGCACCAGGCTCAGCAGGTCGGCGGCCACCACGGTCATGGCGCCATTGGCGCGCGCGGCGTCCAGCAGCGGTGCGAGATCACGCACTTGGCCGGTGTTGCCCGGGTACTGGAAGAGGGCGCCGAAGATGTCGTGCTCGCCGACGTTCTCGGCGGCATCGATGACCAGCTCGAAGCCGAAGTAGTCGGCACGCGTGCGCATGACGTCCAGGGTCTGCGGCAGGACATCATCGGCGATGAAGAAGCGATTGCTCTTGTTCTTCTTGTTGCCGCGCTGACACAGCGCCATGGCTTCGGCCGCGGCGGTGGCTTCGTCCAGCAGGCTGGCATTGGCCAGCTCCATGCCGGCCAGGTCCATCACCGCCTGCTGGAAGTTGAGCAGCCCTTCGAGACGGCCCTGGGCGATTTCCGGCTGATACGGCGTATAGGCGGTATACCAGCCCGGATTTTCCAGCACGTTGCGCTGGATGACCGCCGGCAGGTGAGTGTTGTGGTAACCCTGGCCGATATAGGTCTTGAACACCTTGTTCTGACGCGCGAGGCGCTTCAGGTAGTCCAGTGCTTCGGATTCCGTGCGTGGCCCTTCGAGATCCAGCTCACGGCCCAGACGAATGGCGGTGGGCACCGTGCGGTCGATCAGTGTCTCGATGCTGTCTTCACCCAGTGTCGCCAGCATGCGCGTGACATTGGCAGCGGTCGGGCCATTGTGACGGGAGATGAAATCGTCGTGTCCGGCCAGCTGGGCCAGGGTAAGCGTCTCGTGAGCCATGCAAGGAATCCTGTGCTGCAACGGGGACCGCAAGTGACAGTCCGCGGGAGGAACATCACCGTGCCAGCAAGAAGGCTGCGGGCAGGGCGTCGGGAATCATGGGGGCATCGACATCACTGCCGAGCATGCTGCAGTTGTTTCATTCCCTGCGCGACCTTCAGGGGTGGTCGAGTCAGGGGTGTCGTGCCATCGAAACGGGGCGGCGCAGTCACGATGGTGGCTGAGCGCGAGTGCGGCTTATGCGAGCGCGGAAAGGCGCTGAAACCTCCTGCCCAGAGCGTCTGCGGCATGGACAGGAGGTTGACGGCGATCAGGCTTCGCTTTCGACCAGCTGAGAATAGGCATCAGCGTCGAGCAGCTTGTCGAGTTCGGCGCTGTCAGCGACCTTCATCTTCAGAATCCAGGCATCGTCATAGGGGCTTTCGTTGACGGATTCCGGCGCGTCTTCGAGGCTCTCGTTGACGGCGATAACTTCACCGGCCAGCGGCGCGTACAGATCAGAGGCCGCCTTGACGGACTCGATGACCCCGAATTCTTCTTCCAGCGCCAGCTCACGGCCGACTTCCGGCAGTTCGACGAAGACGACATCGCCCAGCGCTTCCTGGGCGTGGTCGGTGATCCCGATGGTCACGGTGCCATCACCGTTGTCCTGAACCCACTCGTGACTCTCGGTGTACTTCAGCGTGGCGGGAATATTGCTCATGAGTATTTTCCTATGTGAAAAGATTTTCTGATTCAGGGAATCGGTACGTCATTATGCCCCAAGGTCCCGGCGTGTGGCAGTGGCAGACTGCCGCGTGGTGCTACGACTTTGGGCGTGTGTTGCTGACGGCCGTACCTCTATCGTGGTCTGTCACTCTTCGGGCGTCCAGTGTCTTGCGTGGTTCACTCATGAAGCCCGCCATCACGGGCCTGCCTGGCCCATTGCCGTCCATCGCTGGCCATCCCGCCCGGCGCCTTGCCAGCTCACAGTGACACTTCGCGTGAAGCTGTGTCTCTCGCAGCAGCGCGGGAGATCGGTCGCGCCAGTGGGCGGGGAAGTCTGGGTCACTGTTGCGAGGCGCTCTAACTCGCGTTATGGTGCCGAGTGTTTCTTATCGGAAACTTGTTTCCATGTTGTGTCGTGAAGAGTCGGCTGTCAATGCCTGATGCGTTCAAGCAGACCGAACTTGATGAGAGCGCATGTAGAGTGCTGAAGGCTCGAGTGAGTCTTCAGCTGAGCGTTGCCACGCCATGCATGCGGCCAGGCATTCGGCTCGGCTTGTCTGTGAGGCTTTTTTCAACAGCCTCGAGAGTACCAGGCACAGGATCTGCTGCCAGAAGACACGATGAGGCGATGAAACATACGAGTTGACGCAGTCTCATCGTACTTTTTACGCAATGATTGCCTCACCTGCCAGCGTAAAGCCCTGTTGGGCTAGTGAAGTGAGATAGCTTCCGCTAATGTGAGCTGTCCCAACGGTGAAAATGCCGTGGGAGGCTCGTCGCGGGTCGATCACCCACCTGGGGATGGCACCGCCACGAGTCACTGCGCATCGTGTGATAACAACAATTCAGCGGAGGAAATCTGCGTGGAAATGATCAGTTCCGTCTTTAGTGCCATCAATGGCGTCGTCTGGGGCCCATTGATGCTGATCCTGTTGCTCGGGGTCGGTTTCTATCTTCAGGCAGGCCTGAAGGGCATGCCGCTTCGCAAGTTGGGTACCGGCTTCAAGCTGTTGTGGAATGGTCGTGCGCCGGGCAAGGATGGCGACGGCGAGATTTCTCCTTTCAATGCCCTGATGACGTCGCTGTCGGCGACCATCGGTACCGGCAACATCGCAGGCGTGGCAACCGCCATCGCGCTGGGTGGCCCGGGGGCGATCTTCTGGATGTGGATCACCGCGCTGGTCGGCATGGCGACCAAGTACGCCGAGGCCGTGTGTGCCGTGCGTTATCGTGAAGTCGATGACACCGGCAACCATGTCGGTGGTCCGATGTACTACATCCGCAACGGCCTGGGCGCCAAGTGGGGCTGGCTGGGCGGCGCCTTCGCCTTCTTCGGTTGCTTCGCGGCCTTCGGCATCGGCAATACCGTGCAGTCCAACTCGGTCGCGGATGCGCTGGAAACGTCCTTCGCCATCCCGCACTGGGTCTCCGGTCTGGTGATGATGGTGCTGGCCGGCGCCGTGATTCTCGGCGGCATCAAGCGCATCTCCAGCGTGGCGGGCAAGCTGGTGCCGTTCATGGCCATCGCCTACTTCCTGGCCGGCATCATCATCCTGGTGATCAACGCCGACCAGATCGGCCATGCCTTCGGCCTCATCTTCACCTATGCCTTCAATCCGGTCGCGGCGACCGGTGGCTTTGCCGGGGCAGCGGTGATGGCCGCCATCCGCTTCGGTGTGGCGCGCGGTATCTTTTCCAATGAAGCTGGCCTGGGCAGTGCGCCCATCGCCCACGCGGCGGCGCAGACCAAGAATCCGGTGCGGCAGGGTCTGGTCGCGATGCTGGGAACCTTCATCGATACCATCATCATCTGCACCATCACCGCTCTGGCCATCATCACTTCCGGCCTGTGGTCTTCCGGGGAAACCGGCGCGGCCCTGACCTCGATGTCCTTCGATCAGGCGCTGCCGGGGGTGGGCAACCACCTGGTGGCCATCGCGCTGGCAGTCTTCGCCTTCACCACCATTCTTGGCTGGTCCTTCTATGGTGAGAAGTGCTTCCAGTACCTGTTCGGCACGCGTGCCATCATGCTGTATCGCATCGTGTTCGTGATCGCGATTCCGCTGGGCGCAATGGCCAAGTTGGATCTCATCTGGCTGATGGCGGACACCTTCAATGCCTTGATGGCGATCCCGAACCTGATCGGCCTGGCGCTGCTGTCGCCGGTGGTCTTCAAGCTGACGCGTGATTATTTTGATGGCAAGGAAGTGCTGGCTGGCGAAGATCGCTGAACGATGCTGATGACTCGCCTGGCCCTGCCGTGCCACTGACAGCCTTCTGCATCGCTCGGGTCCTCTGGCCTGGGCGGTGCTGGCGCAGGGTGTTCTGTTCAAGTCGGCAGTGCTCTTGAAAGCAGTGCCCTGATAGCAGTGTTCATGACAACAAGCCTCCAGAGATCGTGTGCCGTTCGGGTGCCATCTCTGAGAGTCATCGCAAGCCAACCTGGAGAATGACGATGTCCGATTCCGCCGCTGTCACCGGCCTCAAGCAGACCGCGCTTCATGACCTGCACGTCGAGCAGGGAGCGAAGATGGTCGAGTTTGCAGGCTATTCCATGCCCGTCCAGTATCCGTTGGGCGTCAAGAAGGAACACGAGCATACGCGTGCCAAGGCGGGGCTGTTCGATGTCTCGCACATGGGGCAGTTGATCCTGCGGGGCGAGAATGTGCAGGCGGCGCTGGAGGCCCTGGTGCCGACGGATATCATCGACCTGCCGGTGGGCATGCAGCGCTATGGCCTGCTGACCTCCGACACCGGCGGTATCCTGGATGACCTGATGATCGTCAATGGCGGTGATCACCTCTACGTGGTGGTGAACGCTGCCTGCAAGGATCAGGACATCGCGCATCTGCGGGTCGGCCTGCCGATGGAGATCGAGCTTGAAGTGCTGGATGACCGGGCGCTGCTCGCGCTGCAGGGGCCGCTGGCTCACGCGGTGATGCAGCGTCTGTCGCCCGAGGCCTGCGAGCTGACCTTCATGCATCATGCCCATGTCACCATCGAGGGCATCGAGTGTTGGGTCAGTCGCAGCGGGTATACTGGCGAGGATGGTTTCGAGATCTCCGTGCCCGATGCCGACGCGGAGCGCTTCGCGCGTCTGTTGCTGGCGATGGAGGAGGTGGAGTTCATCGGTCTTGGCGCGCGGGATTCACTGCGTCTCGAGGCGGGGCTGTGCCTGTACGGTCACGATCTCGATACCACCACCTCACCGGTGGAGGGCAGCCTGATCTGGGCGCTGGGCAAGGTGCGCCGCCAGGGCGGCGAGCGTGAAGGCGGCTTCCCGGGAGCCGATGTCATCCTGACCCAGATCGCCAACAAGGATCATACCCGCAAGCGGGTGGGGCTGGTCGCCCAGGGGCGCGCGCCTATCCGCGAGGGGGCTGAGCTCCATGATGCTCAGGGCAACCGTATCGGTGTGGTGACCTCCGGCAGCTTCGGGCCGACCTATGGCAAGCCGGTGGCGATGGGCTACGTGAGCATCGCTCACAGCGCGCTCGAGACCGAAGTGTTTGCCGATGTGCGTGGCAAGCGTCTGCCGATGACGGTGACGAAGATGCCGTTCGTCGAGCAGCGCTACTATCGGGGTTGAGCGCGCCGTGGCCAGGTGAACCACAGTCAGGCTCGCACCGAGGCGTGACGACCCGTCGCTGGTAGAAGCGCCTTGAAGAGATGCGAAAAGGAGGAGAAACGACAAAGGGACTGCCCAGGCAGTCCCTTTTTCATGTCTGGCAGTCTGGCATACGAGCGAGTGCGATACTCATGCAGCGTGCACGAACGCCAGATGCAGAAAAGCCCGCCGAAGCGGGCTTTTCTGTCGGAGGAGGGGTTAGCCTCCTCCAGCTAAAATCAAAGCTTAGTCGATCAGCTTGATGTTAGCGGCCTGAAGGCCTTTCTTGCCCTGGGTGACGTCGAAGGAAACCTTCTGACCGTCTTGCAGAGACTTGAAGCCTTCAGCCTGGATTTCGGAGAAGTGTGCGAACAGGTCGTCACCGTTGTCGTCCGGAGAAATGAAGCCGAAACCTTTGGTGTCGTTGAACCACTTGACTGTGCCAGTTGCCATGATCGTAATTCCTTACTGATGATATTGCCGGGAGTTACCCGATAAACGTGGGTAAAACAAGGAGGATATACACCAGGTACCGAAGTGCTTCGATCACGACTGACGATATTCGACTTGCTAACCAACGAGAGCAATACTGCGCTGCTCGGGCGGCAAGGTCAAATGAAATATCAAAAACTTATCCTTTTGCCTGATAATCGTGCGCAGAATTCGCCCGCAAAGCCGTGCCAATAGTGTTGAGAATTTCGCCACACCGAGGGCAAGGAGTCCGCTTGTTTTTTATCCCGTTATCTTGGTGTGAGCGATGACAGCTGTAGGAAAAAGACCATAGTGCGGCTTTGCTTGTATAAGGGGTTGAATGGCGCAAAGCCCCGTATGGCGGGCGATGGACACAAAAAAGCCGGCAGCGATGGCAGCGCTGCCGGCGGATGGCGTCGACGCCATCAAGGCTCTCGGAGAGAGGATGTGATGCGCCCATCACATCATGAGAGATTTTCCTCAAAAGAGTCGGCAAAAATCCGTGGGATGCCGGGGCCGTGTTTTGCCACCCTCGAGCGCAATTGTTTCGTGAGTCAAAAGTGGCTCGAAGGTCAAAAGCGGCGCGAGGGTGGCCAGTGCCCGGGGGCAGAAGGCGCCTCAGGCGTCCAGCTGCATTTCCGGCACGTGTTCCGGGACGACCAGCTTGCCTGCGGTCAGGCGCTCGATTTCCTCGACGCTCACGCCTGGCGCGCGCTCCAGCAGGTGGAAGGCACCATCCTTGATCTCGAGGAAGGCGAGGTCCGTCAGCACTCGACGGATGCAGCCGGCACCGGTCAGCGGTAGTTCGCACTGGCTGAGCAGCTTGGATTCGCCGTGCTTGGAGGCGTGGGTCATGGTGCAGATGATGTTCTCGGCACCGGCGACCAGGTCCATGGCACCGCCCATGCCCTTGACCAGCTTGCCCGGAATCATCCAGCTGGCGATGTTGCCCTTCACATCCACCTCGAAGGCGCCGAGCACCGTGAGATCGACATGGCCGCCACGGATCATGGCGAAGGATTCGGCCGAATCGAAGATGGCGGCGCCATCGATGGCGGTCACGGTTTCCTTGCCGGCATTGATCATGTCGGCGTCGACTTCGTCTTCATAGGGGTAGCGGCCCATGCCGAGCAAGCCATTTTCAGACTGCAGCATCACCTCGATGCCGTCGGGGATATAGTTGGCCACCAGTGTCGGGATGCCGATCCCCAGATTGACGTAGGAGCCGTCCTGGATTTCCTGTGCCACTCGCTGGGCCATCTGTTCGCGTGTCAAAGCCATGATTGTTTCCTTGTCTTGGGTGCCATCAACCATGAGGCACTGTGCCGTGTCGTGAAGGCGGTCGAGAAAGTTCGCCGTGGGGCCTGTGGCCCTGATGGCGGCGATTCATGCCGGCGGAGCCCTGGGCTCAACGCGAGCGGACGGTGCGTTTCTCGATACGCTTCTCGAAGTTGCCCTTGATGACGCGATCCACATAGATGCCGGGCGTGTGGATGTCGGCGGGGTCCAGTTCCCCCGGCTCGACCAGCTCTTCGACTTCGACCACGGTGATCTTGCCGGCGGTGGCGGCCAGCGGGTTGAAATTGCGCGCGGTATGGCGGTAGACGACATTGCCGTAGCGGTCGGCCTTCCAGGCCTTGACGATGGCGAAGTCGCCCTTGATGGACTCTTCCAGAATGTAGGGGCGGCCATCGAACTCGCGTACTTCCTTGCCTTCGCCGATCGGTGTGCCGTAACCGGTGGCGGTGAAGAAGGCGGGGATACCGGCGCCGGCAGCACGCATCTTCTCGGCCAGCGTGCCCTGGGGAGTGAGGATCACTTCCAGATCGCCGTCGAGCAGCTGCTTCTCGAACAGCGCATTCTCGCCGACGTAGGAGGCGATCATGGTCTTGATCTGACGGTCTTCCAGCAGGATGCCGAGCCCGAAGCCATCGATGCCGCAGTTGTTGGATACCACGGTGAGGTCCTTGGCGCCGAGGCGCTTGATCTCTGCAATCAGGTTCTCCGGGATACCACACAGGCCGAAGCCACCGGCGATTACCGTCATGCCATCTTCGAGGCCTGCCATGGCCTCCGCGTAGCTGGTCACCACCTTGTTGAATCCTGCCATGCGAATCTCCTTGAGTATCCAAGCTGTTGTTGTCGGGATGTCTTCATCATTGCCGACAATCCTGAGTCTGTATATATTTAATAAGTTTGTTTTTTCTATTCATTGATCAGTTTTTGATAAGAATTGATCTGCTGTTTATCGAACCTGCTCGCAAGGAAAAAGCCTGCCAAACCCCATGCTGGCACGGCTGACGCGGTAGCGGTGCGGAATGGCCTGAGCTGAGCGGTTAGTCATGTGAGAGCTTCGTGGCTGTCATCTATGACCAATGGCCTAGATGCTCTGCGCGCCTGCTCTGCGAGCGCCAGACGACGAACTGCGCGCATCTCTTCTTGTGACATCTCTTGAAACAATCCCGGGGCAGGACACGACATGACTCTGAAACAGCTGAAGGCCTTCGTGGCCGTGGCGCGCACGTTGTCCTTCGCCGAGGCGGGCACGCTGGTACATCTCTCGCAGCCGGCCCTGTCGTTGGCGGTCAAGAATCTGGAGGAGTCGCTGGGCGGGCGCCTGTTTCAGCGCTCGACCCGACAGGTCAGCCTGACGCCGGAAGGGCGCGCCTTCTTCCCGCTGGCCAGGCGCCTGTTGTCGGACTGGGAGCATGCCGAGGATGAGATGCGCCAGCGCTTCAGTCTCGGGCGCGGCCGCGTGGCCCTGGCCGCGATGCCGACCTTCGCCGGCAATCTGCTGCCCGGGGTACTGGCCGATTTTCGCCGCCAATATCCGGAGATCACCATCGAAGTAAATGACGTCATCGCCGAAGAGGTGGTCGAGCGGGTCACCGATGGCCGCGTCGAGCTGGGGATCTGCTTCGACCCTGGCGTGCGCCAGGATCTGGTGTTCGAGCTGCTGTTCGAGGACCGCTATGTGGCGATCATTCCCCCCGGCCACGCCTTGCTGGCAGAGGCGCCGACCTCCATCGAGTGGTCACTGCTGCTCAAGGAAGACTTCATCACGCTGCAGCGGCCCTCGGGGGTGCGCCGCATGCTCGAGAAACGCCTCGAGGATGCAGGCATGGCGCTGCATGTCGCCTTCGAGACCCACCAGCTGGTCACCTGCGGGCGCATGGTGGCGGAAGGCCTGGGCGTCAGCGCGGTGCCGGCGATGAGCGCGGCGCAGATGAGTGCGCTGGGCTGTCAGTGCCTGCCGCTGACAGGCCCCGAGATTCAGCAGCGGGTCGGGGTGATCCGTCGCGGCCGCCATGAGCTGTCGGTGGCGGTACAGGCGATGCTGGAGACCCTGCGCGCGCGTTATCCGTCGGCGGACTGACTCCGGGGCGCAGTGACGCTGGAAGGGACAACAAAAAGGGACAACAAAGAAGGGGTTAGAGCAGGAAGAGGGCAAGAGGAGAGCAAGAGGAGAGCGGGAAGAGAGAGCAGAGAGCAACAAGAAAGATGACCTCAGCGCGAGGGCGTCAGCAGCTGGCGATAGGTCAGGCTGATGCGCAGTCCCTCCAGCTTGCGCGGCGGCAGCGCATGATGGAGGCGGTCCTGACAGCCACGGCCCATCACCAGCAGTGAGCCGTGCGGCAGCCACAGATTGAATGCCGGCGTATCGGCATAGGAGCTGCGCGGATGGCCCTTGAAGCGCAGGGGCCGTTCTCGTCCCAGCGAGATGGCGAGCACGATCGGGCGAGTGCCCAGCTCCGGCTCATTGTCGCTGTGCCAGCCCATGCGGTCGGCGCCATCGGCGTAGCGATTGGCCAGCAGGCTGTTGAAGTGCTCAGTGATCTCGGGTTCGCTGCGCCCCAGGGCATCACGTTGCGGGCTGAGCTCGTGATTGATGGCATGACGCGACAGCTCGCCCAGCCGCCAGGCGGTCATGTGCCAGGGGTTGGGTTCGAACAGACTGCCGGAGTAGCGATAGCGGGCGCCGACATCGCCCATCCACACCTGACGGCGTGGGATCGGGTGTGTCTTGCCATGCACGCTCAGGCTGGGGCGCTGCCAGTCGAGATCGCCCTCCAGGGTGACGAGGGCCTGATCGGCCTGCAGTGGCGTCAGGGCGCGCGGCTTGAGATATAGCGGATGCAGGGGGTGGCGGTACCAGCCGTGCGCAAGATCGAGCCAGTCATCGGGCAGCTCGCGTGGGCGAGCTGCCAGGACCGCGCCATCCGCCGCCATCTGGTGCGCAGCCCCATCAGTGGCGGACGTCGAATCAGAGGGGGTGAGGGCGGCGAAGAGGTCGTCGCCAGCAGAAGGAGTCGTCATGCGGCGAGAGTGCCAGAGCCGCGTCAGGTTGGGCAAGTGGCTCTCGATTCGCGCCGACCCCGGGCTGACGCATGCCTCACAGGCGTCAGGTCGTGAGCAGCGCCTCGAAGGTCAGAATGGCCACCTCGGCAAGGCCCAGCCCCAGCAGCGCCCCGGCCAGTACATCACTGACGTAATGCAGGCCGAGGATCACCCGGGAAAGTGCGATCAGCAGCGCCAGTGGCGTGACGAGGATGGCAAGCTCCGGCAGCTGTTGAGTGGTCAGGCTGGCGAACAGGGCAGCATGCAGGGTGTGACCGCTGGGAAAGCTGTAACGGTCCAGCGGCGGCATGGTGCAGTTGATGGTGTTGAAGGTGATGAACGGACGTTCCCGACACAGTCGCGTCTTGAGCGCGCGGTAGAGCAGTGCCCCGGCGCCGGCCGCGAGGCCAAATTCCAGAAACAGCCAGCCGCCCATGGCGTGATGCAGCGGCAGGCTCAGTGTCAGCAGCACCCATACCGGCCAGTCGCCCAGGCGCGAGACGATACGAAACAGCGTGAGTATCGGCCGGAACAGCGCCAGGCGCGCGACCTGGCGACACAGGCGCCACTCCAGAAGATCCAGTCGCTCAAAGACGGGAAGGCTGCGATCGTGCATCGGGCTTCTCCTCGGCGTGACGCAGGCAGGTCAGAAAGCCCTCGGCGATGCGGCTCCAGCCCAATGGTTCGACGCGCACGCGGGCAGCACGTCCCAGTCTGGCGATGCGGGCCGGCCGCTGGCAGGCCTCCACCGCCTGTTCAATGAAGCGCTCCGGCTGACTGCAGGGCGCCAGCAGGCCCTGGTGATCGTCGCGGATCACCTCGGCGGCTGCCGCGTAATCGAAGGCGATCACGGCCAGTCCGCTGGCCATGGCTTCCAGCACCACGTTGCCGAAGGTCTCCGACAGTGACGGGAAGACGAACAGGTCGGCACTGGCGTAATGGGCGGCCAGCGCCTCACCGGTCTGGAAGCCGGCGAAGATCGCCTCGGGCAGACGCTGTTCCAGGCGCTCGCGCAGTGGGCCGTCTCCTACCAGCACCAGGGCAAGGTCTGGCTGCACGGCCAGCATGGCTTCATAGGTGCGGATCAGCAGCTCGATGTTCTTCTCGGCGGCCAGGCGTCCTACATGCAGTGCGACGGGTTGCTGTGAGCTGACGCCCCATGACTTGCGCAATGCGTCGCTGCGATGACTGGGCGAGAAACGCTGGCAGTCCAGGCCGCGTCCCACCACCTGAACATGCTCGAAACCTTGCTGCATCAGGCTGTCTGCCTGGGTGCGCGTCGGTACCAGCGTCATGTTGGCGGCATTGTGGAAGCGGCGCAGGCCGCGCCGCACCAGCGGGCGAAGCGCCTTGAGCCGGTAATGGGTGCTGTATTGATCGAAATTGGTATGAAAGCCCGCGACCACTGGCAGGCCCAGACGGCGGGCGACCATCAGTGCGCTGATGCCCAGCGGGCCTTCGGTGGCGATATAGACGACGGAAGGGCGATGCTCGCGCCACATGCGCATCAGGCGCTGCGGCGCCGGCACGCCGACCTGCACGGTGTCATATCCGGGCAGGCGGAAGCCGCGTACCTGCAACTCCTGCTGGACGCGCGGTTCCAGGCTGCCATCTCGGGTGGCGGGACGAATGAGTTGGAGCTCACAGCCGCGTGCGATGAGTTGATCGCACAGATGACTCAAGGTATGAGCCACGCCATTGATCTCCGGATGCCAGGTTTCACTGACGAAGGCAATGCGCTCCATGACGTCTCCCTAGATGACTATTGTGGTCATTATCGAGAGAGGGAGTGACGGCGGCATAACAAGCAGGTGACGAAGCGATGACACACCTTCAGCCCCTCACAGTTCAAAGGCATGAGGGTTGTCTCATGAATCGTCAAGCAAGGACGACAGTCACCGGCGTGGCACCGGCGCTGTCGTCATCTGGCGGATATTGGCGGAGGTGCCATGTCGGGCTGGCGCCGTGAAGCAACGCTGCTTCAGCGTTTCTCGAGAATCTCGCGCGGGTCGATCGGCTTGCCCCCGTGGCGCACGTCGAACAGCAATTCATATTGACCGTCGTTGCCGCGTGCGACGCGACAAAGCGGCGTGCCCGGAGTGACCTGCTGACCCACCTTGACCAGGATCTCGCCGCACTGGGCCAGCACGCTCTGCAGGTTGCCGGAGTGGTGCAGGATGACCACGTTGCCCAGTTGGCGCATGGAGTCGGCGAAGCGCACTTCGCCCCGCGCCGGAGCGCTGGCGATGCCGCTGGCGGCGGTACGAATCTGCATGGGCGCCAGCTGGCCATTGCCGTTGGTGCCGAATTCACGCGTCACGCTGCCGGCGGCAGGCCAGCGCCATGATTGGCTCGGCTTCTGCAGCGGGCCGGGGTCCGGGCGTGCGACCAGGCTGCCACCGCTGGCGCGAGCGGCCGGGGCGCTGCGGCTCGGGCCACCGTTGAGCGGCACCGAGATCAGCATGCCGACATCCAGATCATTGGGGTCCTTGCCGGGATTGGCGGCCTGAATGCGCTGCGGGCTGGCACCGAAATAGCGGCCAACCTTGGAGTAGGTATCGCCGGGGCGCAGCTGATAGCGATACGGGCCGCCTGAGGGGGCTCGCTCACGCGCAGTGGGCACCAGGATGCGCTGACCGACCTTGAGGTCACGAATCTTGACGCCCGGATTGAAGCGCGTGAGACGCAGCAGGGGAATGTCGGCATCGCGCGCGATCTGCCCCAGGGTATCGCCCTTCTGGATGGTGACCCACTGTCCGGCCGGTGAGCCGGAATAGCTGCCCGTCGCGCAGCCGCTCAGCCACAGGCCGAGGCAGAGCAGCGCCAGCCAGCGCAGCACGAGGCCGACCCGCTGCAGAAGTGGACGGTTCACGTCAGGTCCGGCCTGCGCTCGTGCCGTGAAGCCCGCGGCATTCAGGCCGTATTCAGTGTTCATCAATGTCATTCCCTGCACGTGACAGTCGGGCATCCTTGTCCTTCCAGACCTGATTGAGCCATTGCTGGAAGCGCTCGCGATAGGCGGCGTCCGCATGATAGTTGCCGTCGAGCATCCAGGGCTCCAGCGGCCGCTGAGTGATGACGAGCGTGATGTCGCCCCCGTGACCGCACAGGAACTGCCAGAAACTGGCATCGGCATGCCGGTAATCGAGGGTGGCGTCCAGAATACCGGAAAGTCGATCGCCAAGCGTGTTGATCACCTGGGCACTGCCGCCGGCACGCGGCTTGAGCAGGTGTTGGAAAGGGCTCTGCTGCTGGCGGTGCTTGGCGGGCGTGAAGCGAGTGCCTTCCACGAAGTTGAAGATTGCCATCGGTGCCTGACGCGAGCGCTCACACATTCGTCGCGTCGCTTCGCGATCACGCTCGGCGAGTCGCGGATTGCTGGCCAGTTTCTGCTGGCTGTAACGGCGCATGAACGGGAACTCCAATGCCCACCAGGCAAGGCCGATCACCGGCACCCAGATGAGCTCCTGCTTGAGGAAGAACTTGGGCATCGGCGTGCGGCGATGCAGGGCGTACTGGAGAACGAAGATGTCAGTCCAGCTGCGGTGATTGGCGATCACCAGCCACCAGCGACGCCGGGCAGACCCATCGCGCAGCGATGGCGGCACGTGGATGTCCCAGCGCGGACGCAGCACATGGCGAATCCACAGGTTGTTGGTGCCGATCCAGCCCATGGCGAGACGGTTGAGCCCCTCCAGCATGTGCAACTGCAGGCGGCGCGATGGTGTGATCAGCTTGAGTGCTGCCAGCAGATATAGCGGCAGCGCCCAGCACAGGGTATTGATGATCAGAAAGACAAGGCTGATGACACCTCTGATACTCGACATGCATGACTCCTTCATCAGGTGGCGCCATCGTAATTCACCCAGGAGTGGAAGCCCACCCCGCTTGCGTGAGGGATGGCAACCCTGCGTTGCACGAAGCGAACGCCCCTCAGGTCGAATGGCGGGGCGCACGCAGCTGTGATGAGATGCATCGCCGGTCATGTGACGGGTCGGTGCAAGGGAAAGGTCGTGGCAGGACTCACGCTCAAGTCACGCCGGGCACCGTCAATCATCGCCGCCGCTGCGCGGCGATATCTCAGGGAGTGAGAGTGGCATGTGGTTGCAGGGACTGTTGATCGGGCTGGCGCTGGCCGCCTTCGTGTTGATTGCCATCGAGGATGTGATCCATCTCAACAAGGCCAAGACGACCTTGTTGCTGGGCACCTTCAGCTGGTTGCTGCTGTTCATCTTCGGCCCCGCGGCCCTGGCGGTGGATGATGTCACCGAGGCCTTGAACGAGAACCTGCTCGAGATCGCCACCTTGTGGCTGTTTCTGATGGCGGCGATGACCTTCGTGGCCTTCCTCAATGCCAAGGGGCTGATCGCCAATCTGATCTACCGCCTGCTGCCGAAGCGTATCGGGGAGCGCGGCCTGCTGTACCTGACGGGGCTGTTTGCCTTCGCCTTTTCATCGCTGGCCGACAACATTACCGCGACGCTGGTATCGCTGACCCTGGTGCTGTCGCTGGGCCTGGCGCCGAAGAAGACGCTGCGCTTTGCGGTGCTGGCGGTATTCGCCGTCAATTCCGGCGGCGTGGCGCTGATCACCGGGGATGTGACCACACTGATGATCTTCCTGGCGGGCAAGGTGCGCATCAGTGAGTTGATGCTGCTGGCGCTACCGTCCTTCCTCAGCGTGATGCTGCTGGCGACGCTGCTGCTGCCCGGGCTGGGAGGTGAGGTTAATCTGGTGCGCGAGCCGCGCGAGACCCGGCGTCTTGATCGTCTCATCGCCTGGCTGTTTCTGGCCACCATCCTGTCGACCCTCGGACTCAACGTGCTGTTTGGTGTGCCGCCGCTGCTGACCTTCCTGTTCGGGATGTCGTTGATGTTTCTGCTCGGGCATGTCGCCGAACGGCGCAGCGACAGCGAAGAGCGCCGCATACTTGATTACATTCGTATTATCGAATTCGATACATTGCTATTCTTCCTCGGCATCCTGCTGATGGTCGGGGCGCTCAAGGAAGCGCGACTGCTGGAAGGCCTGGCACAGCTCTATGCCCTGATGCCGGCGATGCAGGCCAATTATCTGGTCGGGCTGCTCTCGGCGCTGGTGGACAACGTGCCGCTGACCGCCGCAGTGCTCAAGGCCGATGTCAGCATGAACGATGCCGAATGGCTGGCGCTGACCTATGCCGCAGGCGTGGGTGGCTCACTGCTGGTGATTGGTTCCGCCGCCGGGGTGATCGCGCTTTCCAAGGTGCGCGAGGTGAGCTTCATGAGTTATCTGCGCTTCTTCCCGGCGTTGTTGCTGGCCTACAGCGTGGGCTATCTGGGGGCATACTGGCTGGGCGGGCAGATCACGAACACGCCAGTGACATTGGCGCTGTCGTCTTTGGGCTGAAGTGGGGTTGCTTGGTGTGCTCACTACGGCCACAGCCGCTGCGACAGCGGCCGTCTGATGTACTGTCAGATGCACGGCCAGATACGTGGTCGAGAGGGGAATTGGCACTGTTTGCGGTCGACTGATCATTTTTTGATCAATCTGTCTGCGCTCGCCTGATCTCGATGGCGATACCTAGATGTACAGAGATTCTTCACAGCTTTTTCCACAGCTTCTGTTGATAACCTGTCTGCGACGTTAGGTTTAGAGGCTCAGGCACAAGGCGCAGGCGTGGCGGGGGAGAGCGACGGGGGAAAGCGGCGAATCGTGCGGCGATGACATCACGAGATGATGCCATGAAGAGTGATGGCAGGAAGGGGAGCGTGAAGGATGATGTCAAGACGGGGGGATGGCTTGAATGGTCCTGCCATCCTGTGAAGACAAGAGCCCCCTGCGCATGCGCAGGGGGCTGAATGAGACTCATCTCATTGCACAGTGCTGTCAGGAGGCCATCACGCGCTGAGCTGGCACAGCGTATGTTCCGGCAGCAGTTGTTCTGCAGGACGCTGTTTTCCTTCTTGCTGAGTCGTCACCGGTGCCGTCGCCAGCAGGGCGATGCCGCCCAGCACCACCATATGCTCATCACCGTCCGCGAACACCATGCGCTGGGCGTGGGCCGGGTAGTAGTGATACTGCAGCTTGGGATTGATGGGCAGTACCGCATGATGGCGCCCGGTCTGCGGTGCCATGCCGTAGGCCAGCATGCCCTCGCAGACCGCTTCCAGCGTTTCGCCAAGCTCTTCGGCATTGAAGCCGACATGGTGCAGGCGCGGCCCCATCACGGAGAGCCAGGCAGCCAGCGGGTTGGCCTCGAGCAGGCGCTCGAAGGTCGGCCAGTCCGGCATGTCCCACGGACGGCAGGGCGCGAGCAGGTTCTGTCCCTTGCAGTCATCACGATGACTCTGACTGATCAGGCGCTTGAGCAGGTCGCGGTGCATCGGCGGCAGGCTGTTGGCCTGCAGTTCCGCCAGCATGACGGCAGCCCCACCATCCGGGGGAAGCAGCAGATCGACCAGCAGGCCGCGGTCGGCCATGGCGTACTGTTTCACGCGGCGATAGCCCTGGTGATACAGGCTGGGGAGTAGTTTCTCGCTTCTGAAAGGCCCCTGATTCAGCGTCAGGAACATCAGATATTCGGGGTTGATGCTGTCTGGCCAGATATCCAGCGCCCCGATGTCGGGATGGCGGTGGACGAAGTCCAGCCATAGCTGCTGTTGGAATTCCTTGCGTTGCATGATGCCTCCTTGAACGGCCCCTATGACCTCAGTGCTGGAGCGATTATAGGTAGTCGTGCAAAGGGAGATTCAACGCCATTATCCGTTTTTTCGCGTTTCTTGATCGGAGAGTAAAAATGCCAGTGCTGGTGGCGTATTGCGTGGTTCTCATGGTGTGGTCAACGACACCGCTGGCCATCTCATGGAGTGCTTCGGGCTGGCTGCCGGCCTGGTCGGCGATGGGTAGAATGTTAATTGCCGCATGCCTGGGTTACCCGTTGTTACGCATGATGGGGCTGAAAATGGACCTTTCGCGAGCGGCACTGCGCAGCTACTCGGCAGCCGCTCTGGGTATCTGGGGTGGCATGTACTTCGCCTACCTCTCTGCGGCCTGGTTACCGAGTGGTATCATGTCGTTACTGTTTGGACTGGCACCTTTGCTATCAGGACTTTATGCACGCTGGTGGTTGAAAAGTGCCCCACTTGACAAGTTGCAGTGGATGGGGTTTGCGTTGGCGCTGAGTGGACTGGCCGTCGCGGTCTCGGATTCCCTGGCGTTGCCGCCGGGCAGTTGGAAGGGAGTCCTGACCATGCTGCTGGCCGTCAACTGCTTTGCCGCCTCGGGGGTATTGGTGCAGCGCGAGCGGGCAGGGCTGCATCCGCTGGTGCAGACGGAGGGTGCGCTGCTGGTCTCGCTGCCGCTCTATCTTGTGTGTGCGCTGATCGTCGATGGCGTGCCACAGGCCCTGCCGGAGGGGCGTCCGATGGCTGCCATCCTCTATCTTGGCATCTTCGGCTCGCTGATCGGCTACCTGTGCTACTACTCCGTGCTGTCGCGTCTGTCGGCCAGTACGGTGGCGCTGGCGACCTTGATCACTCCCATCTTCGCCATGAGCCTGGGCGCGGCGCTCAATGATGAGCTGATCTCCAGCCGCGTGCTCGCCGGGGCCTTGCTGATCGTGATCGGGCTGTGCGCCTATCTGTTCGGCCCGCAATGGCGGGCGCGCGTGACATCCCGCCGCCTGTCGCAGGGCTGAGCAGGCCTTGGGTCGCTCGCCTTGACCGGTGACAAGGTTGCACGCAAGCCTTGCCGAGTGCATCAACGACAAGGGCCGCCCCTTCCGGGGCGGCCCTTGTGTCTTTTCCGGCGCGACTGAGCGCTCTGGCGAGTCGTGCAGACGTCAGTCCTGATTGTTCTGGAACAGACGCTTGAGCTCGACCATGGCGGCTTGCTCGCTGTTGACGAGTGCTTTCTGGTCGTGACGGTGCTCGTAGTTCTGCTTGAGCATGTTGTCATCCATTTCCCGGAATGCACGCGCCACTTCCGCCGCGCGAGCACTGGGATAGCCCATCGCCACCAGCAATTCTCCGCCCATCTCCAGGCTGCTGGCATAGGTATCACGAATCACGTGCTCCACGCCCAGCTCCATCAGCTCCCAGGCGTGGTGGCGGTTACGGGCACGCACGAACAGCTTCAGGTGCGGGAAATGATGGCGCACCATGCGCACGATGCCTGTCGAGGTCTCGGCATCATCGACCGCCACCAGCATGATCCTGGCCTGCTCGGCACCCGCCGCCCGCAGCAATTCGGCGCGGCTGGCATCGGCGTAGAAGATACGCGACCCGAACTGACGCACGAACTCGACCTGGGTGATATTGGGGTCAAGGGCGGTGAAGTTGATGCCCTGGCTCTTGAGCATGCGCGCGCTGATCTGACCGAAGCGGCCGAAGCCGGCGATCACCACCTGCGGCGTCTCCTCACCGAAGTCCTCATCATAGGGACGCTTGGCTTCGCTGGTGGCGCCGAGGTGGCGTGCATAGCGATAGAGGAAGGGCGTGGCAGCCATCGACAGGGTCACCGCACTGATCACCAGGCTGGTCAGGGTCTGATCGAAGATGCCGGCGGCCATGCCGGCGGTCAGCAGCACGAAGTCGAACTCCCCGCCCTGTGACAGGACCGCGGCCAGCGGCAGGGCCTCGGCCATCTTGAGGCGTGCGACGCGTCCGACCAGCGTGATGACGATGACCTTGCCGAACATCAGCGCCAGCGTCAGCGCCAGGACGGTCAGCGGACGCTCCATCACCAGCGACACGTCGACCGACATGCCCACGGCCATGAAGAACAGCCCCAGCAGCAGCCCCTTGAAGGGCTCGATGTTGGCTTCCAGCTCGTGACGGTAGACGGTATCAGCCAGCAGCACCCCGGCCAGGAAGGCGCCCAGGGCCATGGACAGGCCCACCCATTCCATCAGCAGGGCCGTGCTGATCACCACGAACAAGGCCGCGGCGGTGAAGATCTCGTGGATCTCGCTGCGCGCGACCATCTTGAGCAGGCGCGGCACGACAAAGCGGCCGACGATGATGACCGCCGCGATCATGCCGACGCCCTTGGCGATGCCGATCCAGTTGGTGCCGGTGGAGGCATCGAAGTTGTCGGCGAACAGCGGCATCAGGGCCAGCAGCGGGATCACCGCCAGGTCCTGGAAAAGCAGGATGGCGAAGGTCGACTGGCCGTGCGGCGTTGCCAGCTGCTGATTCTCGCTCAATACCTGCAGCGCGAAGGCGGTCGAGGACAGGGCCAGAATCAGGCCCAGCAACACGGCGGCGGGCAATTCCAGCCCCAGCCACAGGCCGACAGGAGTGAGCAAGGCACCGCACAGCAGCATCTGGGCACTGCCCAGGCCCGCAAGCTTGAGGCGCATGTCCCACAGGCGCTTGGGCTCCAGTTCGAGTCCGATCATGAACAACAGCATGACGACCCCGAATTCAGCGAAGTGCAGCACTTCGCCAGGCTCCGAGATGAAGCCGATCAACGACGGACCCAGCAGTACCCCGATGGCCAGATAGCCCAGGATGGAGCCCAGGCCCAGACGCTGGAAAAGTGGCACGGCAACCACCGCGCATCCCAACAGCACGGCGCCTTCCATCAACATGTTCATGTGCGTGTCCTTGTGCATACACGGGCGGAGAAGGCAGCGATTGTCGCTGCCCCCTCCTTTTGTCGCAAGCGGCAAGGTGTGCAAGGCGCGACCTTGTGCTCAGCATGGTGCTGCGAGTGAGAGGCGTGATCAGGGGGTGGGAGGCGGCGTTGCAGGCACAAAAAAGCCCCCGCCAATGGCGAGGGCTTCAGCAGTGAAGCGGCTGATGGCGGCGATCAGGCCTGCGGCATCAGAGCTTCGTCCTGCACGTACTGGTTGAACTCGGTAAAGCCACCGATGTGGGTCTGATCGACGAAGATCTGCGGCACGGTCTCGACCGGCTTGCCGATGGTCTTTTCCATGTCGGCCTTGCTGATGCCTTCGGCATGGATGTCGATGTAGCGGAAGTCGAAATCATCGCGCTTGGCGGTGAGCTCTTCCGCGAGGTCCTTGGCACGGACACAGAAAGGGCAACCCGGACGACCGAAAATGACTGCAAGCATGAGACTCTCCTGTAAGGTTCGTGACTCTCGTTCAGCCCGTACTGGGTGGGCCGAGAAAATGGCGCCGGCACTGCCGGTGAGTAATCGATGACCGCCATTGTGCTTGAGCCTGCCCGGGTTTGCCAATTGAGCCGTACTACCAAAGTCATTGTGGCAATCAATCACTGCCGTACTGTGGACTAGCCCATCAGCAGCAGATTGGCGCCAAAGCCACCGACGATCAACAGCGTGAACAGGATCAGCGCGAGCAGGAAAGGCTTCATGCCCAGTGAGCGCAGACGATCGATGCGAGTCTCTACGCCCAGGCCCGCCATGGCCATGGTCAGCGCCACGCTGCCGAGAGTAGAGAGGCTTGAGTGCACTGCCGCCGGGATCGCGCCGGTGCTGTTAATGCCGGCCATGGCGATGAAGCCCAGCGCGAACCACGGAATCGTCATGCTGCCGCCGGTTTCGCGGTCATCACCCTCAGTGCGGGCACGCATGGCCCACAGCTTCGGTAGCAGCAGCAGGAAGGGTACCAGCATCATCACACGCATCAACTTGACGATCAGCGCATTGGCCAGGGCGTCCGGGCCGACCGCTTCACCGGCGGCCACGACCTGAGCGACCTCGTGGATGGTGGAACCGATATAGATGCCGAACAGGCCCTCATGCATGCCGCTCAGCGGGTAGAGCAGCGGGTAGACCAGCATCGCCAGCGAGCCGAACAGCACCACCGTGGCAACGGCCATGGCGGTGGCCGCCGGGCGTGCCTTGATCATCGATTCGGTCGCCAGTACCGCCGCGGCGCCACAGATGGCGGACCCGGCACTGGTCAGCAGTGCGGTGTCGCGGTCCAGCCCCAGCCAGCGCGTGCCGATGAAGTAGCCGCTGCTCAGCACCGCGGTGATCACCAGCACATCGAGGAAGACGACGCTCCAGCCCAGACCGAGAATCTGCTGCAGGGTGATGGAGAGACCGAACAGGATGATACCGAGACGCAGCAGCTTCTTGGTCGCGATATGCAGCCCCGGGGAGAGCGCTGCAGCGTGCCGGCTGGTGACCGGCAGGTTGCCGACCACGATACCGCACAGCAGGGCGAAGACCAGTGGGCTGATGCCGGTGGAGGCCAGTGCCGGAATGGAATGCAGTGCCAGGCCCACCAGGGTCAGGCCGCCACACAGGGCGAGGCCCGGCAACATGCGGCGCAAGCGCTCGGCAGTGGCGGGGGGAGTCAGGGTCTGTGCGTCCATGAGCATTCTCCTTGTGGAAAGCGGCCGGAACATGGCCTGTCTTGTTATGGGGCGTGCGCTGGCGTGTGGTGCACGGCTGTCATCGGCAAGGGCGCTTGGGCTTGCATCGCTCGCTTAGTGCCTCTGGTTTGATGATTAGTCTATTCGGGAATATTATTCGGCAGTTAGTCGATTATTCTTTTATTACATACCGGAAAAACCGATATGCAGATCCACATCACGCTGCGCCAGTTGCAAGTGTTCGTGGCGGTGACCCGCCACGGCTCCGTCAGTGCCGCGGCGCGCGAGATCGGCCTGTCGCAATCGGCGGCGAGCCAGGGGCTATCCGAACTTGAGCGCCATCTCGAGGTGCAGCTGTTCGAGCGTCTCGGCCGCCGCCTGGCCCTGAACGCCAATGGCCGCCGCCTGTTGGCGCGCGCCGAGCAATTGCTGGAGCAGACCCATGCGCTGGAACTGGAGGCGCGTGAGCCCGGCGTGGTGGATGGCAACCTGCGCGGCGAGCTGGAAATCGCCGCCAGCGCCACCATCGGCACCTGGTTGCTGCCGGGGCTGGCGGGAGCCTTCATGCGCGAACATCCGGGTGCCGAGCTCAATCTGCGCCTGCGCAATACCCATCAGGTGGTGGAGGCGGTACTCAACTATGATGCCGAACTCGGCTTGATCGAGGGCGACTGCCATGCGCCGCGCCTGATGAGCCAGACCTGGCGCGAGGATGAGCTGGTAGTGGTGGCGCCGCCGAGCCATCCGCTGGCCGTGCGCGGCGTGGCGCTCAGCGATGAGGACCTCGCCGCGGCCGACTGGATTCTGCGCGAGGGGGGCTCGGGCACGCGGGCGGTCTTCGAGCGTGCACTGCACGGGCGGATCGAGCGCCTCAAGGTACGCATGGAGTTGGGCCAGCACGAGGCCATCAAGCAGGCCGTGTTCGCCGGGCTGGGGCTGGGGTGTCTGTCGCGCCTGTCGGTGGCGGCCGAGATCGCGCGTGGTGAGCTGGTGGTGCTGGCCACGCCACAGCTCAACCTGAAGCGGCGCTTCTCGATGCTGTGGCATCCGGAGCGTTACCGCAGCCCGCTGTGGCAGGCGGTCAAGGTCTACCTGGAAGCCAGCCCGCGCTGAGCCGTCGAGGACGGAGCCGCCACGCGCTTGATAGTTTGCTAACATAGGCGCTCCCCGCGAGCCGGCTGCCGCCGAGCCACGCCACTGGGCCTGAGCTAGTGCGCCTGAGCTAGTGCGCCTGAGCTGCGGGGAGCGTAACGGTCTGTCTAGCGTCCATGGAGATGATGATGAGCACAACGGTCGAGCTTTATTACCACGAGAGTGATGCTCGTGAGGGCGCCGAGGAACAGACAACGAGCCAGCAGGATGCGACGCCACTGGTCATTCTTCACGGCCTGTTCGGCAGTGCCGACAACTGGCGTTCGCATATCAAGTCCTGGTCGTTGACGCGCCGCGTGATCGCGGTGGATCTGCGCAACCACGGCCGCAGCCCGCACGCGGCCGGCATGAGCTATCCCGAGCAGGCCGCAGATGTCATCGCGCTGCTCGACCGCCTCGCCATCGAGCGCTGTGACCTGCTGGGCCACTCCATGGGTGGCAAGGTCGCCATGCAGGTCGCGCTCGAGGCGCCCGAGCGTCTGCGCAGTCTGCTGGTCGCCGATATCGCGCCGGTCGCCTATGGCCACGGGCATGACGATATCTTTGCTGCTTTCGAGGCGGTGCGTGACGTACGTCCGGCCTCACGCAAGGAGGCTGACACGGTGATGGCGCAGCATGTCGATACCCCGGCCATCCGCCAGTTCCTCGCCACCAACCTGGTGCGTCTCGACGACGGCGCCATGGGCTGGCGCGTCGGGCTGGACCATATCGCGGCGGGCTACCCACAGATCGTCGAGGCGCCGCACGGCCAGGGGCCGGTCGAGCTGCCGGCATTGCTGCTGTGGGGCTCGCGCTCCAACTACGTGCAGGCCGAGGGACTGGCGACGATGCGTGAACACTTCCCTGCGCTGGAAGATGACTCCCTGGAGGCCGGCCATTGGTTGCACGCCGAGCGTGCCAGCGAGTTCCAGCAGGCGGTGGTGGCGTTCCTTGAACGCGTCGCACGCGCTTGAGTACGTCGAGCAGTCACTCCGAAAATCGTCAGCCGGCCGCGAGTGATCGGGTCATCCCGCCGGTGACTACCCACGAGCGCCTGGTGGTGGCATTGGTCACTCTGCTGCAGTTCGCCGTCATCATGGGCTTCACCATGGTGATGGCGCTGGGCCCTGACTTTGCCACCTCGCTGGGCATTCCGCTGGATCACCTCGGCTATATCGTCGGCAGTTATCCGCTGGCCGCCGCGGTTGGCACTCTGCTGTGGACGCGACACGCTGATCGCTTCGATCGCCGCTGGGCAGTGCTGGGCTTCCTGTTCGGCGCGGCGCTCTGCCACCTGATCGCCAGCTTCGCCACTGACTTCGAGACTCTGCTGGCGGCGCGCATGCTGGGCGGGCTGTTCGGCGGGCCGGCGGCGGCGACGGCGCTGGCCATCGTGATCGACGTGGTGCCGGGAGTCCGCCGGGGGCGTGCCATGGGCCTGGTGATGGGCGCCTTTTCGGTGGCCTCGGTGCTGGGGTTGCCGTTTGCGCTGTGGCTGTCGCAGGGCTTTGGCTGGCAGGCTCCCTTTCGCGCCGTGGCGCTGTTGGCGCTGCTGGTGTGCGGGCTGCTGGCCTGGATACTGCCGCCTATCCGCGGCCATCTCGATAACCCCGAGACCCGCCTGCGTAGCCGCAAGGGCACCACGATCCTGAACATCCTGGCCCAGCCCGATCACCGCCTGGGGTTGGCGCTGATCGCCACGGCGATGTTCAGCAACTTCCTGGTGATTCCCAACCTGGCAAGCTATCTGCTGTTCAATCTGGGCCTGCCGCGCGAGGATCTCGGCGGGCTCTACATGATTGGCGGCGGGCTGTCGCTGGTCGGCATGCAGCTGACGGGGCGGCTGTGTGATCGCTATGGCTGTGTCTGGCCGGGCACCATCACCTGCCTGATGACGGCGCTGGTCGGCTGGGCCTTCCTGCTGCATTCGCCGGGGCCGTCGCTGATCTGGATCGGCTTCGGCGCCTACATGCTGTTCTCGTCGGCGCGGCGTGTGACCCAGAATACGCTCAACAGCTTCATTCCCGCCGACCACGAGCGGGCGGCCTTCACCAGCACCCAGAGTGCCGTGCAGCATCTGAGTTCTGCCGCCGGCAGCTATGTGGGTGCCGGGCTGCTGGTCAGCACGCCCAGCGGCGCACTGGAAGGCATGCCGCTGCTGGTCGCGGTGCTGATGATCGCGCTGGTGATCCAGCCGCTGCAGATCCTGTGGCTGTCGCGTCGCCTGGCACGCCGCTAGCGCTTGTCAAATAGGCACAGGACGACGAGAGTGAGCGGTAAAGACAGAGCTCTGGAAGCAGAGAGCAAGTTGATCAAGTTGGCCAGAAACCAGAACGCCCCTGTCGGAATCTCCGACAGGGGCGTTCTGCATGGAAGGCACTCAAACGCTCAGCGCTTCAATGGCGCTGGGCGCTCAACGCCTCAGGGCGCGTTGACGTCGACGGCCAGGTGGCTGAGCGACTGGCGCTTCTTGATCATGCCACGCTCGAACAGGAAGTTCTCGAAGTCACGGTAGCGGCCGGCATCCAGCGCGGCAGGACGCAGCGCGAAGCGCGGCAGGGTGGCGTACCAGGCTTCCTTGTTGAGCTCGGTGTCCAGGGCCGGGTCGGAATCGCGGAACATCTCCCAGCCCTGGTCCGGGTGGTTGATGATCCAGGCAGTGGCTTCGCCGACGGCGGCGAGGAAGCCGGCGTACTGTGCCTGCTTGCGCTCGTAGCTGTCGCTGTTGGCGACGAAGATCAGCTCGTCATAGGTCGGCACGCCTTCTTCCTCGATGTAGAAGGCGCGACCCTTGACGCCTTCCTGGGCCATCTGGGCCAGCTCGAAGTTGCGGAAGGCGCCAGTGACGGCATCGACCTTGCGCGTCAGCAGTGAGGGCGTCAGCGAGAAGTTGACGTTGGTCAGCGTGATGTCATCCAGCGTCAGACCGCTGTGCTGCAGCATGGTGGAGAGCAGCACTTCCTCGACGCCGCCGACCGAGTAGCCGACCCGCTTGCCCTTGAGATCGGCGATCGACTGGATGTCGCTGTCGGCGCGCACCACCACCACATTCAGCGGTGTGGCGACCAGGGTGCCGATACGTACCAGCGGCAGGCCCTGGTCGATCTGCAGGTGCAGCTGCGGCTGATAGCTGATGGCGATGTCGACGCGCTCGGCGGCGGCCAGCTTGGGTGGCACGCTCGGGTCGGCAGGGGCGATCAGCTCGACATCAAGGCCATGCTTCTTGAACAGACCCAGCTCCTGCGCCAGCACCAGCGGGGCGTGGCCGGGGTTGGTGTACCAGTCGAGCATGACCTTGAACTGCGTCAGCGGCTGCTCGGCGGTGGCAGTGTCCTTGGTGTTGTTCTCGGCGACGTCCTGCGAGTCAGTTTCAGCGCTCTGTTTCTCGCCGGCGGCTGACGGGGCATCCGCGGCCGGTTCAGCATCGTTCTTGGCCTGTTCGGCGGCGCCGGCGGTCGCTTCCACGGCTTCCTGGCTTGCCACCGGTGCAGACGCGGCTGAGTCGCCGTTCACTCCGACTTCAGCCTGCTGAGCGACGATTTCCGGCGCTGACTGGGGGCTGGTGGCGGGGTCTGCCTCGGCGGCGTGGGCCGATATGGCGGTGACTGGCAGGCTGCTCAGGCACAGCGTGGTCAGCAGGGTGGCGAAGGCGGTGGACAGCAGCGAGGTACGCGGTGAGCGTGTCGGCTGCGCTTTGCGCCGTGGCGCCGATGACGAAAGAGACATGGCGAAGTTCCTTGTGATCACGGGGTAGTGGTGCTGCCGTTCGTGAGCGGCAGTCGTCAGGCTCATGCAATTTGTTCGAGCGCCGAGCGCCGAGCGTCGTTGCGTCTTTCGGTAACGCGATCTTGCGGTCATGCGGTCATGCAGTGTCTATCCGAAGGCCAGTCGTCTTGACCCAGGAGTGTCAGCCCCGGCGTGTCAGCTCAGACGTGTCAGTCGGTCGCGGTGCCAGGGCATCAGGGCACGCAGCAGCGCATCCAGCGAGAAATAGAGCAGCAGGGAGAAGGCGACCAGCACCAGCAGAGCGGCGAACATCAGATCGATTTCCATGCGTGCGTTGGCGTTGAGCATTAGATAGCCCAGCCCCTGACTGGCACCGGCCCATTCCCCGATGACGGCACCGATGGGGGCGGCGGTCGCGGCCATGCGAATGCCGGAGGCCAGTGCCGGCAGCGCGGCGGGCAGCTGGATATGGATCAGTCGGCGCCACGGGCTGGCACCCAGGGTATGGGCAAGATCCAGCCAGCCCTGTCGGGTCTGGCGCAGGCCGTCGTAGCCGGTGGAGGCGACCGGGAAATAGATGATCAGTGTCGCCATCACCACCTTGGACAGCATGTCATAGCCGAGCCACAGCACCAGCAGCGGCGCGATCGCGAACAGCGGTATCACCTGGCTGATCAGCAGCATCGGCAGCAGCGTGCGGCGCAGGCGGGGAATGAAGGCCAGCGCCAGCGCGGTGGCAAGGCCGAGCAGAATGCCCAGCACCAGCCCGGCCAGTATCTCGCTGATGGTGACGCCAGCGTGATGGGCCAGCAGCGGCGCCTTCTGGATCAGTACCTCGAGCACGGCCTGCGGCGTGGGCAGAATGTAGGGCGGTACGGCGGTAACGGCAATGATCAGCTGCCACAGCCCCAGCAGGAGCAGCGCGCTGATGACGAGGTGACGCATGGCGTGCAGACGTTTCATGCGGCCTCCTCGCTATCACGCAGGCGGGCGATCAGTTGCGCCTGAGCCGGTGGCAGGGCCGGGTCATCCAGCGGCACCGGGCGTGCGGTGCCAAGCCCCGGCAGGCGTTCCAGCTCGGCGCCGTGGCCCGGGAGGCTCGAGGGGCGCAGCACCAGCAGTTGATCGGCGAGGCGCAATGCCTCCAGCGGGTCATGGGTCACCATCAGGACGGTGCGGCCCTTGAGCAGGCGGCTGGCCAGATCATGCAGCTCCAGGCGGGTGATGGCATCCACCGCCGAGAACGGCTCATCCATCATCACGACCGGTGCCTGCTGGTAGAGCGTGCGGGCGAGGGCGACGCGCTGGCGCTGGCCGCCGGAGAGAGCGTCCGGCCAGGCCTGCTCACGGCCCTCAAGCCCGACCGCGGCCAGAAGCTCATGGGCAAGTTCGCGATTGCGTGGCCGCCGGCGCAGGTCATCGCCCAGCCACAGATTGTCGATGACGCGCCGCCACGGCAGCAGCAGGTCCTGTTGCGCCATCCAGGCCACGCGGTCGGTCAGCGGCTGACCGTCATCGGTGGCGAGGTCGAGCTGGTGGAGGTCTGACATCTCCAGACCGGCCAGCAGGCGCAGCAGCGAACTCTTGCCGCAGCCGGAGCGCCCCAGCAGTGCCGTCCAGCTACCGGCTTCCAGACGCGCGGAAATATCGCGGAACAGCGTGTGGCCGGCGTAATCGATTCGTGCGTTGTTGAGGGTGAGTCCCAGCGACACAGGCAATTCCGTGGTCGGGCGGCGTGCCGGCAGGAGGAAGCAGGTGACGCGCCGTGCAGGGCACGCGTCGGGGATTCCCTCCGCCGGTATCAACCGGATCAGGTTCCAGGGGTTGTCGCGCGACGTATCGCTGCGGCTCTCAGCCCATCCTCGGGCACCCCCATCCAGACCGACAGTGTAACGTCAGTCTCTTGCCGGTGTCTTGTCCGACGCGGGTCAGGGGCCGGGTCAGGTGGGCAGGGCAGTGGCGGCGTGCGAAACGGACTATGCCGATGTGCCATGCCTTGGGTATGCTGAGCATTACTGTAACAAGACGTGTAGCCCAAGGAGATCATCATGCCCGACACACCGGATCTCTCGACCTGTTCCAGTTATCCCGTTCCCCCGCAGCGGCCGAGTACGACTGAGGCCGTGGGCGAGCCGCGTCCCGTACCCAGGGGCTGGCCCGAGGAGTCACTGACCCGACGGCTCTCGACCTATCTGGGCCAACCGCTCGAACCACTGGCTCTTGCCTGGCCGGATAGCGCCAACTGGCTATGGCGCCAGCGTGGCGGCACGCCCGGCCTCATCAAGCTGGCGCGCACCGGGCCAGACCATGATCCCTTCTGGCGCGCCATGCGCGGGGTCTTCGGCGCCGATCGCTGGGCGACCCCGGATGGCCTGACGCGACTGGCGGGCGCCTTGCCCGCGCGCCTGCCGATTCCGCCGCTGCCCCTGACCTTTCTGGGGCGTCTCGATGGCGCGCCCATCTGGCATCTGCCGTGGTCCAGCGGTCAGCCGAGTGATCTCAGTATCACCTTCTGTGAGCTGCTCGGCGACCAGCTCGGTCGCCTGCATCAGGACACGGTGTCGGGTTTCGGTCAGCCGCTGGCGCAGCCGATGCCGCTATTGCACTGGAATGCTCGCGTCACGCGCTTTCTCGCCCATCACCCGCGTCGCGCGGAACTCGGCACCCTGCTCAAGCGCACCTTCCCGGCGCCGACCCGCGCGGTGTGGTGTCTGCCGGACATGCGCGCCGATCAATATCTGTGCGCCGCCACCGGCTGGGTGTGGAGTGATTGGGAGGCGCTGGTGTGGGCGCCGATCGAGTTCGACTGGGCGCTGGTGGAGTTGCTGCTGGAAACGCCGGAGCAGCGTCAGGCCTTCATGAAGGGCTATTCGCGTCATGGACGCATGATCGATCTCGATGGCCAGCGTGAGCTGTGTCGTGCGCTGTTGTGGGCGATGGAGGCCTTCGGTCCGCGGTCCTATGCTGAGCTTGCGGCAGCCTCTGCCTGGGTCTCGCCGCGCAGCCTGGCGTGAAATCGGCGTGCTGCACACTGCAAGTACATGAAAGGTGTGAAATTTCTCTGCAGCCCCATCGCTGACATGGAATACTGTGGGTGAGTCGTCATGGACGTCACTCGAGATCTGATGTAGGGCTTGGCGGGGGAGCACTCGTGGTAGAGAACCTGAATTATTATTTCTTGCTGGCAGGCACGCTGATCGCCTTGAGCGTGTTGGCCAGCCGTGTCTCGGCGCGTCTTGGCATGCCGCTGCTACTGCTGTTCCTCGGCCTTGGCATGCTGGCGGGTGAAGATGGCGTGCTGGGCATCCAGTTCGACGACGCCTCATCCGCTTACATGATCGGCAATCTGGCGCTGGCGCTCATCCTGCTCGATGGCGGCCTGCGCACACGGCTGTCCACGTTTCGTGCCGGCCTGAAACCGGCGCTGGTACTGGCCACCGTCGGGGTCTTCATGACCAGCGGCCTGGTGGGGCTTCTGGCCATGTGGCTGTTTGACCTCACCCTGATCGAAGGCCTGCTGGTCGGGGCCATCGTCGGCTCCACCGACGCCGCGGCGGTCTTCTCGCTACTGGGCGGCCAGGGCGTTCACCTCAATGAGCGTGTCGGTGCGACGCTGGAAATCGAGTCCGGCACCAACGACCCGATGGCGATCTTCCTGACCATCACGCTGGCCGAGATCCTGACAGGTCAGCTCTCCGGCGTCGCGTCGGGCATCATGAGCTTCCTGCTGCAGTTCGGTGTCGGCGCCGCCATGGGGATCGCCGGCGGCTGGTTGATCGCCCGCCTGATGCGCTACCTGGATCTTGCGCCCGGCCTCTATTCGCTGCTGGCGCTGGCGCTGGGCTTGAGCCTGTTCGCCACCACCAATGAAATGGGCGGCAGCGGTTTCCTTGCCATCTATCTGTGCGGCCTGATGATCGGCAATCACCCCGGCCGCCACCTGGAGCACATCCTGCCGGTGCATGATGGCCTGGCGCACCTCTCGCAGATCGTGCTGTTCCTCATGCTGGGCCTGCTGGTCTCACCCTCGACCATGCTGCAGTTCGCGCTGCCGGCCGCCATCCTCAGCGTGGCGCTGATTCTGGTGGTGCGCCCGCTGGCGGTCATTCTGTGTCTCAAGCCGTTCTTCCGCTTCCGCTGGCGCGAGCTATGGTTCATCAGCTGGGTCGGGCTGCGAGGGGCGGTGCCGATCGTGCTGGCGATCTTCCCGGTGATCACCGGGGTCGAGAATGCCGGTCTCTACTTCAATGTCGCCTTCTTCGTGGTCATCATCTCGCTGCTGGTGCAGGGCTCGTCGCTGGCACCGATGGCGCGCAAGCTGAGGGTGGTGGTGCCGCCGGGCGCACAGCCCAGCCGCCGCAACCTGCTCGGTATCATGCCGGTCAATGATTACGAGATGCTGGTCTATCGCGTCGACAACACAGCGCTGGAAGGCGTGGCGCTACGCATGTTGCGCTTCCCGTCGGGGGCCAAGGTCGGGGCGCTGTTCCGCAACAAGGTGCTGATCCATCCCAAGGGCAGCACCTGTCTGCATCAGCAGGATGTGCTGTGCGTGGTGGGACGCTCCTGTGATGTGCCGAGCCTCAACCGCATGTTCAATGGCGAGAGTCTGCAGCACGAGCAACGCGCCTTCTTCGGGACCTTCACGCTGGAAGGCGATGCCAACATGCAGGACATCGCCGATGTCTACGGCTTGACGCTCTCTCAGGGCGAGCAGCACCTGACCATCGCCGAGTTCATCACCCGTCGGGTCGGCGGGGTGCCGGTGGTCGGCGACGATGTCGACTGGCATGGCATCCACTGGGTGGTGAACGAGGTGGAAGGCAATCGCATCACCAAGGTCGGCCTGCGACTGCACTGAGCCTTGATCTCAATCCGTGTCTGGGCCTGCGCTTCACACACTATGACGCCCCCATTGCACTGCGTGAAATGGGGGCGTCGTGTTTGGACTCATCAATATCGTACTCTGTTGATGTCAGGCCGATCTGTCCGTGACAGCGTCTGGCCACCGGTTGTGGCCAGCGACAAGGAGGTGACTACATGGCCAGCCCACATCCTCGTCTCGCGGGCTTTCTGCGACGATTCGAGCAATTCCCGCCCGGACTCACGGCGGATGAGAAGACCTTTCATGCCACCTTCAACGTGGTCTATGTGCTGGCGGTCAGCTGCCATCTGCTCTACGCCATCCTGCTGTTGTGGCTGGGCGAGATGGGCATTCTGGCGCTGAATCTGGCGATGCTGATCGTCGATCTGGTCTGCCTGCAGCTGCACCGTGCTCGCCGTGAGGCTCTGGCGGCCACGCTGATGGCGCTGGGCACCTGCGCGCAGATCAGCTTCTCGCTGCGCTATTTCGGCTCGGAGGGCGGGTTCGACTACTTCTACTTCGGCGCCTTGCTGTGCATCTACTCGATCCGCATGTCGTTCATGCGGCGCGTTCTTCTGTGTGCCGCCTGCCTGAGCATGCCGCTACTGGCCTATATCATCCTGATGCTGGAAGGGCCGATCAATCCGCTGCCCGCTGGCTGGATGCTGGCATTTCGCATCATCAATCTGGGCGTCTTGACCCTCTTCTTCACGCTGGTGCTGGTGCAGATGGGATGGTCGGTGGAGCGCCTGCAGCAGCGTTTCGAGACCGGAGGTCGCTTCGATGCGCTGACCGGCGCCCTGAGTCGCGCGGAGCTGGTCGACAGCGGACGTGGCATGTTGATCAACAATGGAGCGCTGAGCGTGATGATGGTGGATGTCGACCATCTGGCGCTGATCAACGAGACCTGGGGTCGCCAGGCCGGCGATCAGGTGCTCAAGGAGCTGGTGCGGCGCATGCGCAGCATCCTGCGTGGGGAAGATCTGGTCGGTCGCTATGGCGGCGAGGAATTCGTGCTGTTGTGCCCGGGGCTGCATGGCGAGCGCGTCGATCAGGTGGCAGAGCGTCTGTGCAAGGGCGCCTCGGCGTTGCCGTTCGTCATCAATGACGGCCTCAACAGTCTGGATGTCAATCTGTCGATCGGTGTCGCTCAGCGCCAGTCCGGCGACAAGGACCTGGAAGGCCTGATCGCCAAGGCCGACGTCAATCTGTTCCGCGCCAAGCAGGATGGCGGCAATGGCTTCGTCAGTGACACCCGGCTGGGGCCCGTGGGCGGGCCGGGCATCGCCGCCATCAATTGAGCGCTACTCTGCGCATGGAGCTTTGTGCACAGTACTTTGAGCACGGTACTTTGAGCACGGTACTTTGAGCACGGTACTTTGAGCACGGTACTTTGAGTACAGTACTTTGAGTACAGTGCTTTGTGCACAAAGCTTGGTATACAACCCGGCACGCCCCCGGAGAATGACGTTCATGTCTCCGGGGGCGTGCTTGTGTCAGGGCGTCATCAGGCTTGCCTGAGGGGTGTCAGCGGCGGTTGGACTGGCGGCGACGGCTCTTGTTGGCAGACTTGGGGGCGTAGTCGCTGTTCGAGGCCGGCACCGCGAGCTTGGGCGCAAAGCCTTCCACGACTTCGCGTGTCACGAAATGGCCCAGGTGCTGCTCGATGGCGCACAGGTTGCGGAAGTCATCACGCGAGACCAGCGATATGGCTTCACCGCTGGCCCCGGCACGGCCGGTACGCCCGATGCGGTGGACATAATCCTCGGCGGCGTCCGGCAGGTCATAGTTGACCACGCGCTGCAGATCATCGATGTCGATGCCCCGCGCGGCAACGCCGGTGGCCACGAGATACTTGATGGTGCCGGCCTTGAAGTCGGCCAGCAGCTGCTCGCGCATTGCCTGGCTGCGACCGCTGTGGAAAGACTCGGCGGCGATGCCACGTTTCTCCAGCTGACTGACCAGCTTGGCGGCGCCGCGCTTGGTCTCGATGAAGATCAACGCCTGCTGCCACTGCTTCTCGTGAATCAGGTGGCTCAGAAGGGCGGACTTGAACTCCTTGTCGACCGTGATCAGATACTGGCTGATATCCGGCGCGGTGACGTTCTCCGGAGCGATCATGATCTCGACGGCGTCCGTCACCGCGGTCTTGGCGAGCACGCGCACCTGGGCCGAGAGCGTGGCCGAGAACAGCAGGTTCTGACGCTCTCTGGGCAACTTCTCGACGATCTTGTTGATATCGGCGATGAAGCCCATGTCGAGCATGCGGTCCGCTTCGTCGATGACGAGGGTGCGTGTCTCGTCGAGGTGGATCGCGCGGCGGGTCAGCATGTCCAGCAGGCGACCGGGCGTCGCCACCAGGATGTCCACGCCCTCGATCAGGCGCTGTTGCTGGGGGTCGATCTCCACGCCGCCATACATCGCCATGGAGCTGACTTCCAGATACCGGGCGTAGTGCTGGATGTTGTCTTCGACCTGAATCGCCAGCTCCCGCGTCGGCGTCAGGATGACGGCATGTACGCGCTTGGCGCGCACCTTGGGCGCCTGCTGCAGGGTCTGCAGGATGGGCAGCACGAAGCTTGCCGTCTTGCCGGTACCCGTCTGGGCGGCGGCGATCAGGTTGTCACCGGCCAGCACGACGGGGATCGCCTTCTCCTGGATGGGAGTCGGGGTCTGGTAGCCTTGCTCGGTGACGGCCTTGACGATGGAATCGCTCAAACCAAGGGCAGAAAATGGCATGGTGTCTCGACTTGTCTAAGGGGGAGGGGCAGGCGCACATTCTGCGGCAAGGAATGTCTGGCGCAGTGATGCTCACTGTAGCCGAAAGTCCGCTGACGGCCCGGCGCATCATTGGCCATCGCTGCTCAGGCAGGGTAGCGAAGTGGCGGCGATGGGCGCTGCGCGGCAACAATGAAAAAGCCCCGCCTACCTGAAGTAGACGGGGCTTTCGGAATTCAAGGTGGTGGAGGGACAGGGATTCGAACCCTGGGTAGGCTATTAACCTACGCCGGTTTTCAAGACCGGTGCATTCAACCGCTCTGCCATCCCTCCGACTCACGGAGCGAAATACTACCGAACCTGATGAGAATAGCAAGAGGTAGGTGAAGAAAAATCTTCGGAAAAACCATCGCGGACAATCACTTGCAGCAGGATTGCGCCGGGGTGAGCCCGCCGGAAGCCGCCTGCTGGTATCGGACCATGATTCAGGTCATGAATCAGGTCACGACTCAGATCAGGAATCATGACCACGAAAAAGCCCCGCCTACCTGAGGTAGACGGGGCTTTCGGAATCAAGGTGGTGGAGGGACAGGGATTCGAACCCTGGGTAGGCTATTAACCTACGCCGGTTTTCAAGACCGGTGCATTCAACCGCTCTGCCATCCCTCCGACTCACGGGATGAAATACTACGGATTTTTCAGCCAGGGTCAAGGACTTGGCGTAAATTTCCTTGTCGTTCAGATGCTTGAAAGGTCACACATGCCACAATGGCTGCGGAGACTGACGATGTCGTTGCCTTGCACGCGCCGGATGGTTGCCTCAATAGGGCTTTTCATCGTTCTGTCTCTTGATTAGGCAAACCCCTGAGGGCATGCTGGGGTCAAATCGATGAATCCATCGTAGCAACCTGAGGATAGACACCATGGCTAACAGCTCCTGGCAGGTCTCGCAGGATACCGCGAGCCGCTCGCTCAGTACTCACAAGGTACTGCGCAACACTTACATGATGCTGGCAATGACGCTGCTGTTCTCCGCGCTGACCGCTGGCGTGGCGATGAGCATGGGCGTCGGCCGCATGAACATCTTCGTGCTCCTGATCGGTGCCTACGGCCTGATGTTCCTGGTCCACAAGACCGCGAACTCCACCGCCGGCATCTTCGCGACCTTCGCCTTCACCGGCTTCATGGGCTTCACGCTCGGCCCGGTACTGAATGCCTATCTGAGCCTGCCCAACGGCGGCCAGCTGGTGATGACCGCGCTCGGCATGACCGGCATCACCTTCGCCGGTCTGTCCGCGGTGGCACTGGTGACGCGCAAGGACTTCTCGTTCCTCAGCAACTTCCTGTTCGCCGGCGCCATCGTGCTGATTCTGGCGATGCTGGCCGCGATGATCTTCAACATCAGCGGCCTGGCACTGGCTGTCTCCGCCGGCTTCGTGCTGTTCGCCTCCGCGGCGATCCTGTTCGAGACCAGCCAGATCATCCACGGCGGGCAGACCAACTACCTGCTGGCGACGGTGAGCCTGTACGTCTCCATCTACAACATGTTCGTCAGCCTGCTGGCGCTGCTGGGCTTCGCTTCCGACGATTGATCGTCAAGCGAAGGAGCATGAGACCTGCAAACGACCCCGCCTCGGCGGGGTCGTTTGCGTTCGGGTGTCAGGTGGCGTGACTCGCGCTAGAATGGCGCCCATTCATGAGCAGTCACACGAGGTTCGCATGCGTTATGCTCTGGCCGTCTACGGCGGCCCCTACAGCCAGCAGGCCAGTCATTCGGCGCTGCGCTTTGCCGATGCCCTGCTGGCGCGCGGCCATCAGTTGACCACGGTGTTCTTCTATCACGATGGCGTCTACAACGCCGCCAACATGATGGCGCCGCCCCAGGACGAGCCGCATCTGCGTGATCGCTGGCTGTCGCTTGCCGAGAATCACGCCACCCGCCTGCAGGTGTGTGTCGCGGCGGGCCTGAGACGCGGCATGCTCGATGAGCGCGAAGCGGCGCGGCATGGCAAGCAGGGGCACACCCTCGAGGCGCCGTTCGAGCTGACGGGGCTCGGCCAGCTGGTCGAGGCGACGCTGGACAATGACCACCTGATCACCTTTGCATGACGTCATTTCTTGTCGTCACTGATGATGACGCTACTTATCGAGTGAGGAGCAGACCATGAGCGATGTGATGACGGCGCCCCTGGCCGGCGATGACGCCGGAATAGCCGAGGGCGATCTGCTGGTCATGTTGCGTCATGGCCCGCATGGCAGCAGCTGGCTGCGCGAGGGGCTGGAGGCGGCAATGGTCGCGGCGGCCTTCGGGCGCGAGGTCGGGCTTCTTTTCACCGGCGATGGCGTGATGGCGCTGCTGGAGGGACAGCAGGTCGGGCCGCTGGGGCAGAAGGGCAGTGACAACCTGCTGGCGGCGCTTGAGATGTATGACGTCGAGCGCTGCTATGTCGATGCGGCGGCGCTGCGCGCACGGGGCCTGACAGCGCAGGATGTCACGCTGTTGCCGGTCACGCTGGTTGAGCACGACGAGGTGGTCGCGCTGACAACCGCGTTCTCGCGAGTGCTGAGCTTCTGACACGTCACTGCCGCCAACGCTGGCGACTGATATGCTCGCATCAGTTTCCTGATGCCATGTCATTGATATCTCTCCATTGATGGCCAGTGGCAGTCCCAGCTTCCCCTGCCTGGATAATTGCATGAATCTACATCTACTCAATCGTTCGCCATTCTCCAGCCGCATCCATGATGATGTGCTCAATGCCATGGGCCCGGAAGATCAGCTGCTGTTGATCGAGGATGGCGTCAATGGCGCCCTCGACAACGCCGAGCAGCACCTTGCCGGGCTTGAGGGGCGGCTGTTCGCGTTGCGTGAAGATCTCGAGTCCCGCGGCCTGCTGGGGCGCTGCGCCGAGAACGTCATCGTGGTCGACGTCGACGGTTTCGTCGCCCTGACCGAGGCCGCCGACAAGACCGTCAGCTGGTTCTGAGGTGCCAGGCGTCTCTCCCTTTCAATTTTCATGCAAGACAGTGAATCAGGATCTGTATGGCCAGTAGTGAAACGGTGCGCACACTGACGCTTGATGGGCGTGATATCGGACTGGATGCGGAAGGCTATCTGGTCGATCTGGATGACTGGAGCCCGGCGCTGGCGGAAATGCTGGCTGCCGAGGAAGGGCGCGAGCTGACGCCGGAGCACTGGGAGGTGATCGAGGTGTTGCGCGACTTCTATCAGCGCTTCTCGCTCTCGCCGGCCATGCGCCCGCTGAGCAAGGCGATGACCCAGCGATTTGGCCCCGACAAGGGCCGCTCGCTGCATCTGATGCGGCTGTTCCCGGACAGCCCGCCCAAGGTGGGCGCGCGCATCGCCGGGCTGCCCAAGCCGACCAACTGTCTGTGACGGCCAGCAGCATGCATGAGTTGCCTTGCCCGTCGTGGTGCGCTGCGCTCAACGCGCAAGACCCGGCAGGGATGGCGACGTACGGCGTTGTCTGCGTTACTATTCGTCACAGCGTTGCGGCGTCGGCCAGGAGGCCGATGCTGCTTCAGGTCCCGCGACATGGTCGCAAGGGCATTTGAATTCAGGCGGACAAGAGTCGACTTGCATGGGAAGAGCATTCCAGAACCGTAAAGAATCAATGGCGCGTACCTCTCTCAACAAGGCACGCGTGTATTCACGTTACGGGCGCGAGATTTACGTCTCGGCCAAGAGCGGTGGCCTCGACCCCAACGGCAACCTGAGCCTGCGTCGTCTCATCGAGAAGGCCAAGAAGGACCAGGTGCCGACTCACGTCATCGACAAGGCGATCGACAAGGCCAAGGGCACCGGCGGCGAAGACTTCGCTCTGGCGCGCTATGAAGGCTTTGGTCCGGGCAACGTCATGGTCATCGTTGATTGTCTGACCGACAACAACAACCGCACCTTCGGCGAAGTCCGCACCTGCTTCAACAAGGGCAAGGGCAAGCTGGGCGCGCAGGGTTCGGTGTCGCACATGTTCGACCACCGCGCCATCCTGGCCTTCAAGGGCGCGGAAGAGGACGAGGAAAAGGTCCTGGAAGCGCTGATGGAAGCCGATGTCGATGTGAGTGACATCGAGCTCGACGACGGCATCATCACCGTGCTGACTCCGACCACCGAGCACTTCAAGGCCAAGGGCGCACTGACCGACATCTACGGTGAAGATCTCGACTTCGAAGTCGATGAGATCAGCTTCATTCCGCAGATTCACACCGAAGTCGGCGGCGATGATGCCGAGCTGCTCAACAAGATGCTCGAGCTGCTGGATGATTGTGAAGACGTGCAGCAGGTCTATCACAACGGCGAGTTCGTCTAAGTCAGCATCTTGAACGTGATGCGACTGACGGCATCGCGCTGACTGGGATGCGAATGTCAGTGTGAGAGGTCAGTCAGAGAAAAGCCCCGTCGGCATGCCGACGGGGCTTTTTCATGTCTCGACGCTCTGCACGTGTCGATAGTTTGCGCGTCTTGGCAGCGCGCTTCAGCAGTGCGCGTGGTGCTGTGCTTGCGAGTCCGTCTCGCGTGGGTCCGCCATGCCACCCTTGACACCATGCTTCACCAACCAGATGTTGACTGGCCAGGCGGCGAGCAGCCCCAGGCTCAGGGAAATGATCAGCGAGTTCCAGAACAGCGGCTGGTGCATGCCGGCACCGCCCGCAAGCCAGAGGTCCACGGAAATCGCCACCACTTCCATCACCGCGATGGAGGCCGTCTCGCTCTTGAAGGCATCACGAATCACCTGTGGCTTGTCATCACTGCCGCCCTGCAGCATCGGGCCGACCGTCAGCAAAAAGCCGAACAGGTAGGCGAAGAGGAAGGTGATGATCGCGGTAGAGATATTGCCCATGGCCAACAGGCCCACCGCCAGGCTGACGCCGACGAATTCCCCCAGTCCGCAGCCCGAGTAGCAGTGCGCGACGCTTCTCAGGCCCTTGCGGGCATCACCGTTGGTGGCGATCTGGCGGCGTCCGGCGAAACGATAGACCAGTAGCCCCACCACACCCGAGTAGAGCGTGGTCAACCCCCATACCCATTTCATCATCGGGGCCAGATGGGCATTCTTCGTGGTCAGGTCACGCACGACCCAGATCAGCGCCGGTACCATCAGCAACAGCCAGCACAGCAGCAGGCTCCAGTGGGAAAGTGACTCACGTAACAGGTCTTGCATGGTGACCTCCGTCGAGTGGATGTCGCAGATGGCCGTGCGTCGAGAGCAATACGCTGATAGCAGTACGCTGATGGCGCGACCCTCCTTGATAGCTGGTGGGAGGAGCGCGCCATATCAAGGGTGGCTTGTCATCGCCTTCTCGCAACCGTCTGTTGCTTGCGCCGGACAGGGGGCAGGGTGACAGGCGAGGGTGTGTCCTCACGCCTTGTTAACCTTGCCGCAAGCCTCCATGGTGAAGGATGTCGGGCATTGCCTTGCAATGTCGCCACTTTTCCCAGGAGTCACCATGTCGAGACACGCTGCTACATCCCTTGCGCGCGCCGCCCGTCAATTTGCCGGTGTCGGCTTGATTGCCTCGCTTGTCGTGCCAGCCGTGGCCCAGGCGGCAGACGACAAGGTCTTCGGTTGGGTGGAAAAGGCGACCATCGAGCCGTGGGGCGTAACGGTGAAGGCCAAGCTGGATAGCGGCGCGCTGACCTCCTCGATGCATGCCGAGAATATCGAGACCTTCGAGCGTGATGACGAGGAGTGGGTGCGTTTCGATGTGGAAGTCGAGGATGAAGCCAATGGTGACAAGGTCGAGAATACCTTCGAGCGCCCCCTGTATCGAGACCTGACGGTGTCCGGTGCTGGTGGACGCGATACGCGCCCGGTGGTGCTGATGACGCTGTGCATGGGCGGCGAGCGTTACGAAGAGCAGTTCAGCCTGCGCGATCGTGACGGCATGAATTACCCGGTATTGCTGGGGCGCCGCACCATCCAGAGTCTGGGCGTACTCGATGTGCGCAAGACCTTCCAGACCAGCCCGGACTGCACCGAGGACGCGCCGCTGCATCGCTATGAAGACAAGGAATATTCCGACCGCATCGGCGCGGCGTCCTGATCTGATATTGCTCTGAACGCTCATCGAGAAACGCGTACCGCGCACACTCATCACAAGAGGGAGGCCAGCATGTCGGATACCGCCAGCCAGCGACCTCAGCGTGACGGTTTGCCACCCATCAGGATCTACTACGACGCGTGCTGCCCGGTGTGTCGTCGTGAACGCGCCCGTTATGAGCGGCTGTCGCGCGAAGACGCCAACGTCGAGTGGTGGGACGCGACGGATAACGCCGAGCATCTCGCCGCTCGCGGCATCGGCCTCAAGCAGGCATTGCTGTCGTTGCACGTCGAGACAGCGCAAGGGCAGATCCGTGAGGGCATGTCGGCGTATCGCCTGCTGCTGGCGCGCATCCCCGGCCTTTCATGGCTGGGGTGGCTGATCACGCGGCCGCTGATCGAACCGGTGTTGATGCGAGTCTACGATGCCTGGGTACGTCGTCGGCTGTGTCGGGATGGCAGGCTCTGAGCGCAGACGAGCCTGATTAAGGCTGTTGCAAGCTCTGCTGGTTCATCATGATTTTTTGATATGCAAATGCTAATAGTTTTCGTTAGTATGTGAATCAATGTCTGTTTCTTCACGTCTGCGAGCTTCCCGATGATCGACGCGCTTTCCCCGCTTTTTGCCGGTCCGATGGTTGCCTATCGGGACCTGATCACTACCTACGCTCAGGTGCAGGCAGGCGATGAGGCGTCGCTCCAGCGTGTCGTGCCGGCGCGCGATGTGCTCAGTCCCGGGTGGCTGGCAGCGTGCATCGCCGCGCATGGCATGCAGTACGAGACCGGCCCGGTAGACGCCACCTCTCACCACAGCGCCCCCGATGAGCAGGCGCTGCTCTCCCAGTGGTCCAAGTATCTGCTGTCCTCGATGGTATCGCTGCCGCTGGCGGCCAACCTGCTGCTGGATCATCAACTGCCGCTGGAGCTGCGGCATCTTTCGCTGCGCCTTGGCGAGCATGGCGTTGTCACGCAGCTGATACTCGATGATGCGGCGGGGCAGGGGGCAAGTCTTGCGGCGGAGATCGAGGCAGCCGATGAGGCGACGCGTCTTCAGGCGCGCTTCCAGGGCTACCTGGCGCATCTTGAGGCCGTCATCGAGCGCCTCGTGCCGCACACTGCGCTGGGGCCCAAGGTCTTCTGGAGCAACGCGGCACATTACTTCGTCTATATCGTCGGCATGCTGGAAGAGCAGGGCTGGTTCGCGCAGGCGGCGCCGGCACGTCAGCTGATGGCGACCAGAATTCTGGCCGACGGGCGACGCAACCCGCTCTATCAGCCGGTCAGCGACGTGATGGACCGCCATGGCGAACGGCATACGCCACGCAAGGTGTGCTGCGTGCGTTATCGCATCGAGTGCCTGGGCTACTGCAGCAATTGCCCGCTGAGCATCGAGCGCGCCACGGCACGTCGTGCCCAGACGCGTCGGGTCGATCAGCGTGCCAACTCGCGCGCGGCGTTGATCGGCAGCGACCTGTCCTGATAGGTAGCGTCCTGAGTGGCAGCGGTCTGTGTTGATCGGCGCCCTCTGGTAAGATGGCGGTCCCTGTCATTGTCCGGTATGTCGTCATGTCCTCGTCTTCGCGCCGCCCACGCGGTGCTTCCCTCGCCAAGTCCGGCGCATCCTCCCGACACGACTCGGCTGACAGGCGTCAGCAGGCCGCCTCGGCTGAGCGTCGTGATTCGACCGCCCGCGAGAAGACCAGCGCGGCCAAGGCGCCTTCCCTCAAGACGCCTTCCAACAAGGCATCTTCCCTCAAGATGTCTTCCAGCAAGGCGCCTGCCATCAAGGTGATGCCGGCTCGCAAGGGGCAGCTGCACCCTCGCAACCCGCATCGTGGGCGCTATGACATGGCCGCGCTGGTCAAGGCGAGCCCGGCACTGGCGGCCTTCGTGATCAAGACACCCGCTGGCAGCGAGTCCATCGACTTCGCCGATCCCGTGGCGGTCAAGGCGCTCAATCGGGCCCTGTTGAGTCGCCATTACGGCATCGCCCACTGGGACATCCCCGCCGGCTATCTGTGCCCGCCGATTCCCGGGCGCGCTGATTATCTGCATTATCTGGCGGACCTGATCAGTGAAGCGAACGGCGGTCAGCTGCCGGCGGGTAAGCAGGTGCGCGCGCTGGATATCGGCACTGGCGCCAACCTCATCTACCCCCTGCTGGGCAATCGCAGCTTTGGCTGGCAGATGATCGGCAGTGATATCAGCACGCAGGCGATCGACTCGGCTCGCGCGATCGTGAGCGCCAATGCGCGCCTCAAGGGCCAGATCGAGGTGCGTCTGCAGGCCGATCGCACGCGCCACTTCGCTGGTATCTGGGGCGCGGATGAGCGCTTCGATCTGGTGCTGTGCAATCCGCCGTTCCATGCCAGCGAAGCCGATATGGCGCGGGAATCGCAGCGCAAATGGCGCGGGCTCGACAAGTCGCGTCGGCAGCGCGGCAATGCCTCACGCAAGGGCGGGGCACGCAACGCGGCAGCGCTGAATTTCGCGGGGCAGGCGGCCGAGCTCTGGTGCCCGGGCGGGGAAGAAGCCTTCGTCACCCGCATGATCCAGGAGAGCCGCAATGTCGCCTCGCAGTGCCTGTGGTTCACCTCGCTGGTCGCGCATTCCGCGAGCCTGACCGGTATCAGGAAAGCGCTCAAGTGCAGTGGCGCCAGCGAGATCAGGATGGTCGAGATGTCCCAGGGGCAGAAGGTCAGCCGCTTCGTGGCCTGGTCGTATCTCACGTCTGACCAGCGTCGGCAGTGGGGGCGAGATCACTGGCGAGGAAAGTGAAGCGCCTGTCATAGCCGTATCTAGAGAGTCTTCGACTCAAGCATGTCTTTGCATTGAAGCCCCCGTCGCCCAGCGCGACGGGGGCTTCTTGCATTGGCAACTGTCATCCGCGCTTCACTTAAGCCTGCCTTAATAGTTTGCGGGCAAACTTTCTGGCAGAAACGCGCGGCCTGCCGGTTCCGATCGCTGCAGGATCTGACATCTGTCCGGCTTGCTCGACGCCCAGTCATTGCTCAGGAGTTATTCCATGAAGTCCGCGATCACCATGACATCGCCTGGCCCAGTCCACCCCTCAGCGCAGGGCGAGGAGCCCTTGTGCGGAGGAGTTTCGGTGTTGATACCGGCTCGTGATGAGCGTGACAACTTGCCGGGCCTTATTGCCGAGGTGCATGAGGCGCTTGCGGGGCAGCGCTACGAGATCATCGTGGTGGATGATGGTTCCAGTGATGGCAGTTGGCGTTGGCTCAAGCAGGCTGCGCAGGAAGATTCGCGATTGCGTCCCTATCACCACGGCACCAGTTTCGGACAGAGTACTTCGCTGTGGCAGGCTGCCCGGCTGGCGCGCGGTCGGTGGTTGGCGACCCTGGATGGCGATGGCCAGAATGATCCAGCGGACTTGCCGGACATGTTGTCACTGGCAACGCTCGAAAAGCTCGACCTGGTAGCGGGTCATCGTACCGAGCGCCGCGATGATGCCGTCAAGCGTGTGTCATCACGCCTGGCCAATGCCATCCGACAAGCGCTGCTGCACGATGACACGCCAGATACCGGCTGCGGAATCAAGGTCATGCGTCGTGACGTCTTCCTTCGGCTGCCGTATTTCGATCACATGCACCGTTTTCTTCCTGCGTTGGTTCGCGCTCAGGGTGGCAAGGTGCAGTCATTGGCAGTCCGGCACCGCGAACGGGTGGCAGGAGTCTCCAAATACGGCTTCTTCGATCGGCTCTGGGTCGGTATTGCCGATATCGTCGGAGTGATGTGGCTTGTGCGTCGCTCGCGTCTACCGTCGCCGCTCGAGAATATCTTTGGCCATGCTGCCAGTGAGGTCATCGATCAAGGTTCGCTGCCGTTGGCGGGGACGGCCGTGTCGACGACCTCTACATCCGCGCCAACAAGCCTGTTCGATTCCTCCTCACGTTATCTGGCTGGCGGTCACGATACTGCTACAGGTGACAGCAACCCGGACCAGGCCGACATGGCGCGGGGAGCCTGCTGATGGATGTCAGTCCGTGGTGGGTCGCTGTCGGTTTTGGAGGTCAGGCGCTGTTTTCGGCGCGTTTCATCATCCAATGGTTGGCCAGTGAGAAGGCACGCCGTTCCATCGTTCCGCGTGCCTTCTGGTGGTTCTCGCTTGTCGGTGGCATGACGCTGCTTGCCTATGCCATCCATCGCGAGGACCCGGTATTCATTGCCGGTCAGGGGGCAGGGCTTTTGATCTATCTGCGTAATCTGAGCTTGATCAAGCGGGATCGCCGGTCACTCACGGCGCCTGGTAGCGAAGCGTCGTCCCAGGCACCGCAGGCGGCCACTGTCGCCGAACACGCTTGTGGCAAGACGGAAGAACGCGAATCGGGCACTGACGACTCCCTGAAGGCCAGGCTCGCGTCGCTGGAGATAGAAAACGCCCGACTCAAGACTGAAGTGGCACACCTCCATGCCAATCCCGTTCAGCACCAAGGGACGGGCGCATGAAGGCAATGATGCCAGCTTACGGTGTGTACCGAAGTCTCTCCCGCCATCCCTGGTGGGTCCTGGGGGCGTTGTATCTATCTGTCACTGCCATCGGGCTTGGCATGCGCATGCCGTGGCCTGCCGATGAGCCACGCTTCGCGCTCAATGGTCTCGAGATGTGGATCACGGGGGACTGGTGGTTGCCACATCGTGCGGGAGAGCTTTATCCCGACAAGCCGCCGATCTTCATGTGGCTCAGTGCCTTGTCCACTGGCCTGGTGGGGGATATCCGCATCGGCTTTGCCTTGCCATCGCTGGTGGCCGGGGCCGCGACTCTGGGTCTGAGCGTGGACCTGATTCGCCGCCTGCATGGCCGGCACACAGCCTTCATCGCCGGGCTGTGGTTGCTCGCGTCAGTGCAGTTCATCCTGCAGGCCCGTACGGCACAGATCGACATGCTGGTCACGGCCTTCATCCTGCTCGGTAGCTGGGGGTTGTTGCGGCATGCACTGCTCAATGATGGCGCGCGTTATTTCCATCTCGGCTGCTTTGCGATGGGGCTTGGCATCCTCACCAAGGGGATCGGGGTCCTGCCGCTGCTGATGTTGCCTTTCTGGCTGATGGCTGCGCGTCACGCATCGACCTGGCGCAGCAGTGGTCATCGCGCAGGGCAGCTGTCATCTCGCGAGCTGTTGATCGGACTCTGCTGGATGCTGGCGGCGCCGTTGCTCTGGGTAGGGCCGATGCTGGTGATGTCCCTGGTGTCCGGCGATTCGGAGCTTGCCGCCTATCGCGACAACATCCTGCTCAAGCAGACCGCTGAGCGATACACCGACAGCTGGCATCATCTGAAGCCTTGGCATTACTTTCTCACCAGTGTGATTCCCTGGGCATGGATGCCGCTGCTGCTGACGCTACCCTTGTGGCCGAAGGCACTCGCTCGCCGCTTCTCGCGCCGCGATCTACGCGTCTGGCTGCCCCTGGTGGGTGCGGCATTGATGGTGGTCTTCTTCTCGTTGTCTCCTGGCAAGCGGGGAGTCTATATCCTGCCGGCGCTGCCGCTGTTGGTGATCGGCCTGGCACCCATGTTGCCGGGGTTGTCACGAAAGTCGCCTGTCTCCTGGCTGGGGTTTGCACTTTGCGCCGGACTGGCAGGCATCTTCCTGATCGCGGCACTGCTCGGTGTCTTCGGGTACCCGGCATTGGTGACGCTTGCCGAAAAGGAGGGGGTGGTGCCATGGGGGTGGTGGGGGCTGCTGGGTGTCAGCGGTATCGCACTCTGTACCTGGCTGAAACCACGGCACGGCTTGTTGGCCTTGGGAATCTGGCTCGTGGTGTTCTGGAGTCTGTGGGGCACCTGGGGAGCACGATTGATGGACCCGGTTCGCAATCCTGCCGCACTGATGGCGCAGGTTGCCGAGAAGAGCGATTACCAGGCATTGGCCATTCCCGATTTTCGTGAGCAATACATCCTGCAGGCGCGCCAGCCATTGTGGCACTTCGGTTACAAGACGCCGGAGGAAGACCAATTCTCGCGCCTCTATGCATGGCTGAAGGAGGCCCCGCAGAACCGCTGGGTCTTGTTGACACCCCGTGAGCTCAAGCGGCATGCCTGTCTGGATGGCGCACAGGCCATCACATTGAATGAGCCGGATGAGCAATGGGTACTGCTACCTGGCAGCGCGGCCGTGAAATGTCAGGGCAATCCCGATGCTGCGCCGATGTATCTGGCGCCGACCTCGGTCTCCAATGAAGCGGCACGGCTGATCGGACTTCCCCAGCGCCATACTCTGATGCCGGAGGTTCAGCCATGAAGTGTCAGAAGCAACTTTCATGCGCGATATCCCTGATCGGAAGGGGCTCCCATTCGTTGATCAACCTGAATGCCAGCGAGAGAACATGTTGGACGCTATGGGGAGTGTTGCTGATGTCAGCAGCGCTGGCACGACCCTATCTTCCCATCGATGAAACTCGCTATGTCTCGGTGGCATGGGAGATGTGGCATGCCGGCAGCGGGTTCGTCTCGACCATGAACGGGGCGGCCTACGCTGACAAGCCGGTACTGTTGTTCTGGTTGATCCACGCTGGATGGGCGGTCTTTGGAGTCAATGATGTCTGGCCAGGATTGGTGATGCCGCTGGTGAGTCTACTGGGTATCTGGCAGATAGGGCGTATCGCCCGCACCCTGTGGCCGGCCACCAGCCTGGCCGATGCCGAGCGGCAGAGACATGAACTCTGGGTACGCATGGTGCGTTGGACACTCGCCGGTTGTCTGATGTGGGTGCTCTATAGCCAGGCATTGATGTTCGATGTGCTGTTGACGACGTGTCTATTGGGCGCATTGCGACCCTGGTGTACACCACAGGGAGGGCAGCCGTTCAGCCCGAGCGTCGTGCTCGAGAGTGGCGTGTGGCTGGGGTTGGCCTTGCTGGCCAAAGGGCCGGTCGCGCTCTTGTGGTTTCTGTTGGTGGTCGGCTCGCGCCCCTGGTGGACGCAAGCACAAGCCCGCGAAGTGTGGGCCTACGAGTGGCGCGGTTGGGTGTTGAGCCTGCTGCTGGGCATCGCGGTGTTATGCATCTGGTTGCTTCCCGCCGTCATCACTGGCCCTCCCGACTATGTCGAGGACCTGCTTTGGGGCCAGACGGCAAACCGCGTCGTCTCCGCGCAGGATCACGCTCGACCGTCATGGTGGTATCTACCGTGGCTGGCGGTATTGATCTTCCCGCTCAGCCTGCGCCCGCGATTGCTGATCGAGGGATTTCTGGCCTCGATTGCCCAGCGGCCAACGTCAGAGCAACCCTTGCTGAAGCTGGGACGCTTCTGGGCATTGAGCGGACTGCTGGTCTTTTCCCTTATCTCCGGCAAGCAAGTGCATTATCTGATGCCGCTACTGGTACCGGTGAGTCTGCTGCTGGCCTGGGCTGCTCTGCGCCAGCCTCCGGCTCGCACATCGCTGAAACTGCTGGCAATGATCAGCGGTGGTTTGGGACTGACAAGCCTGGCGTTGGCGGTCATCGTCATGCCCGCAGGCTGGCTGACTGATGCCTCATTTCTGCCGACCAACGCAGCGCTGGTGGTTTCAGGCAACGCAAGCCTTGCGTGTTTAATGGCGGGAGCCAGCTTGCTGGCCTTGATGGTATGGCTGTGGCCTTGCGTGGATGAGGCGAGAAGTCCCATCACGGCTCAAACACCTGCCGCTGAGTCACTGGGCAATAGCGCGCTGAATGCTCAGCGGCGACTGGCGCTGGGCAGCGTGTTGCTGGTGACCTGCTTGCTGGCCCTGACATTGCGTCCGTTATGGCCGCGCCTGGATCAGACTGCCCTGGCTCAATGGGTTCAGCACCATCAACAGGAAGGCCAGGAAGTGGCCGTCGTTGGCTGGGACTATCAGGCAACCTGGCAGTTTCTGGGGCGACTGACCCAGCCACTGAAGCAGTTGAAGCGCGATTCGAGTCAGCTGAGTTCCTGGCAGACAGCGCATCCTGATGGCTGGCTGATAATCGAGGCTGACAAATGTCTGCGTTTACCCGCCTCGCCAGGCCCTCTGGCCGGCATGCGTGATTGGTGTCAGGCGGCAGTAGGCGGTGGAGTCAATGCCACGCCGGTCTTTCATCAGGGACGCCACCGATTGTTGACGGTACCCGCAGCGGCATTGGGCGGCCCCTCATCAGCACCAACAGCGTTGATCACGACCGCTCAGGAGACATGATGAGCATGAAGATACTGGTAACCGGGGCTGCAGGTTTCATTGGCGCTGCTCTGTGTGAGCGACTCCTGAAGGACGGCATGCAGGTCGTCGGTCTCGACAATCTCAATCCCTATTATCCGTTGGCGCTGAAGCTGCACCGCCTGACACGTCTCGAGGCACTTGCCGGGCAGTGCGTTGCTGACCTCGGCAATGCACGCCTGTCGGGCCGCTTTCGCTTCGTCAAGCTGGATCTTGTCGAACGTGAGGCGCTTCGCACATTGATGCAGGATGAGGAGTTTGATGTCGTCGTCAATCTGGCGGCCCAGGCTGGAGTGCGCCACTCCATCACTCAGCCTTTTGATTATGTCGACAGCAACCTGGTCGGCTTCGTCAATCTTCTCGAGGCTTGTCGTGCCGTGGCCCCGAGTCATCTGCTCTATGCTTCCAGCAGTTCCGTTTACGGGGATGACAGCCGTCAGCCTCTGAAGGAATCCCAGGCGGGGGTACGCCCGCTCTCGCTGTATGCGGCCACGAAGCGCTCAAATGAATTGATGGCTTACAGCTATGCGCATCTCTATGGTTTACCGGTGACGGGGCTACGCTTCTTTACCGTTTATGGCGCCCGCGGGCGCCCGGACATGGCGCCACTTCGCTTCGCACGCAAGCTGCTGGCCGGCGAGGTGATCGACGTCTACAACCATGGGCAGATGGCGCGTGATTTCACCCATGTCAGTGATATCGTGGAGGGCATCTACCGGCTCATGCATCTGCCGCCGACGCAGGAAGTGAATTCCGCTCCCTCGCGTGTCCTGAACCTCGGGCGTGGAGAGCCCATCGCATTGGGGAACTTCATCAATGGCCTCGAGGTAGCGCTGGGTGTCCCGGCTCGCAAGCGTCTGCTGCCGATGCAGCCGGGGGATGTCGAGCGTACCTGGGCAGATACCTCGACACTCGAGACGCTGACCGGCTTTCGCCCCAGTGTCAGTCTTGCCGCAGGGCTTGAGGAGTTGGCTGAGTGGGCGCAGCAGTATCCATCATTGCTGAGAGAAGCCGATGATGAGCAATCGCCCCGAGAGGGATGTCTCGATGAAGCAGGCGTCGCTGCAGGTGGGCATTCTGGACGCATGACAAGTGCCGGCATGTCCGCCATGACGGCCTTGGCCTTCAGTAATGGAACTCTCTTGAAGGCCTGAGAGGTATCAGCGGCTGTATGTCTGAGGTCAGGTCGAGAAGCGTCCAGCCCCCCAACGCAAGGAGCCCCGCCAGTCACTGGCGGGGCTCCTTGCGTCTTGCCTGTCAGTCGCTATCAGCAGCGACCCTCACAGTTGGCAGGCTTGTCATTGGCGATGCGCCAGTCTTCCTCGTTGGCCAGCGTGGCCAGTGGCGACAGCATCGAGAAATCGAACTCGGTGAGGCAGGTGCCGCGTTGTACGCGCTTGGGCCAGTCATGATTGGCCAGCGCCGAGCGACCGATGGCGACCAGGTCCGCGTGCTGCAGGGCGGCCTGCGCCTTCGCGACGCTGGCGACATTGCCATTGGTGATCAGCGTGATGTCTGACTCCTGTGCCTTGCGTGATTGGTCGGCAAGCGCCGTCAGACTGAGGCTGCGCTCGCGCTCTTCGTCGGCCTCGGGGAAGGCGGGGGCATCGACATCGCTGCCGGTCAGGTGCAGGAAGTCCAGCCCGGCCTCCATCAGCTTGGCGAAGCGCTCGCGGGCCTTGTCGGGGCCGCCCTGCCAGGTGAGCTCCGGCTCGGTCACGGTGCCTTGGGACAGGCGCATGCCGATGGCGAAGTCGGTGCCGACCACCTCGCGTACGCTGCGGATGACCGCCAGCGGGAAAGCCAGACGTGCGATGGCGTCGCCGCCCCAGGCATCATCACGCTGATTGAAGCGCTCACTGATGAACTGGTGGATCAGGTAGCCGTTGGCACCATGCAGCTCGATACCATCGAAGCCGGCTTGCTTGGCACGACGGGCGCTGGTGGCAAAGCCGGCGATCGCATCATGGATCTCCGCTTCGCTGATCTCGCGGGCCAGGGGGAAGGGGCCGGAGCCACCGTAGAAGCTGAGCATCTCGCCACTGGCGCGGTTCTCGGAGGGGGCGACGACCTCATCCTTGAAGCGGTTGTGTTGGGTCTGGGCGCCGGCATGCATCAGCTGGGCGATGATACGGCCACCTTGTTGATGCACGGCGTCGACCACCGGGCGCCAGCTGTCCTGCTGCGCCTCGTTGGCCAGCCCCGGCTGGTTGGCGTAGCCCTGGCTGAAGGCTTCATCGGTGTAGAGGCCTTCGGTGATCAGCAGCGAGAAGTTGCCCCGCGCGAAATCGCGATAGTAATCGACCATGTCAAAGTGCACCTGGCCATCATCCTGCGCGCTGGTACGCGTCATCGGGGCGAGCACCAAGCGATTGCCGAGCTCCAGCCCGGCGAAGGCATGGGGGGTGAACAGTGCGGTGGTATCTGTCATCTAATACGTCTCCCGCGGAAAGCATTCCGCTGTGGTATCCGGTCGTAGGCCCTGATCGTCTGCGTGCACAAAGAGGTGAAGAACGACGCAGTGTGGTGGCCTGAATGAATGATCGACGGATCATCTGTATGCCCTATATCGTGCCTGCCGCATCTGGGTGTCACAAGCCGGAACGCTGGAAGGAGAGTGTTGTCGTTTTGACAACCTGTGCATGTAATTGACTGAATTTGCGAGATTTTTTCTCAAATAATTCAGGGTTGCTGCATAAAGTGGCAACGCAGTGCTGCTTTCCATGCACATAAGCATATGCGCTCAAGACGCAGGCCCCGCAACCGTGGGTTGCGGGGCCTGCGTCTTGAGCGTCAATCGTGCCTATGGCGAGTGCTCAGTGCTGGTAATCACTTGCCATCGCACTGGGCATTCTGCTTGCTGCTGCCGGAGGGCGGGCAGCCGAACCAGTTCTCGGTCGGCTTGGCCTGGCCAGTGTTGGCGTGGCGGCCACCCTGGCTGCCGATCTCGCCGCCATCGAGGCTTTTCTGTACCTGGCCCGTGGCATTGTCCTTGGCTTGCTGGCGTGCCTCGGGCTGTTCGTTCTGTTGATAGTGTGCGCCGTTGTCCGCTGCGCCGCCTGCGGTGCGCTTCGAGTGGCTGGGCGTTGGTTGACCCTTCGAGGAATGCTGGGAAGTGGCCGCGCCGCTGGTCCCTGTCTCGGTATTCATCTCATCGAAGGCCTGGGCCGGGGAGAGGCCCAGCAGGCCCAGCATCACTGCGGCGGCGCCGATGCCACGGCGCAGCCGGGTGCTTGCGGCAGGGCGCAGGCTGGGGCGTAGGTCATGGTGAGAGGCGCTGACGTCAGTGGTGACTGTCGAGGTCTTGTGGAACATGATGAGGGGACTCCTTGCGGGTCTGGCCGCCGGTGTCGGCAGCCGCGCGGGTGAGGAATTCACCGGCGACGTATGAGGGGTCGGCAAATGCTGCACCAGCTTGCGAGCGCACGATGCCAGACATGAGAGGGTGATGTGAGTGACTGCAACTCGGCGTTGCGCGCCAGGTAATCGATAGAACAGTTATCGGGGCACGCGGCGCGAATTCAACTCTTGTTCAATAATTGGCCTTGGCGTCGGGCGCCTTCGCCGGGGTGGGTGGCGTGTCTTGCTCACGCAATTGATAGGCAGTCGGCACGCGATCGATCAGACACTTCTGAAGGCAAAAGGGAAGACGCCCCTTGAAGTCGCGATGCGCCATGACAATGTGAGAGGGACAGGGCAACGGCCCTGAGTGTTCACCCAGGTCAAGGAGACAGGCATGACGATCAAGAAAACCGGTTCCGCGCATTGGGAAGGTAGCGTCAAGCAGGGTAAAGGCACTGTCAGCAGTGAAAGTGGTGCGCTCAAGGATCAGCCTTACGGCTTCAATACGCGCTTTGAAGATGGCGCCGGCACCAATCCAGAAGAGCTGATCGGGGCGGCTCATGCCAGCTGCTTCTCGATGGCACTCTCGATGATGCTGGGCGAGGCGGGTCATGAGCCCAAGGCCATCGATACCACCGCCACCGTCCATCTGGACAAGGACGACAGCGGCTTCAGCGTGACCCGGATCGCCTTGGTGACCAAGGCCGATGTGCCGGGCATCAGCGAGGCAGACTTCCAGTCCACTGCCGAGAAGGCCAAGGCTGGTTGCCCGATCTCCAAGCTGTTCACCGCCGAGATCTCGCTGGAGGCATCGCTGGTCAACTGAGGCATGCCGTTGCCGCACACCACGCACACAACAAAAAAACCGCCCCTCGGGGCGGTTTTTTTGTTGTGTGCGTGGTGTGTCTTCCGTGGGAGTGGGCTAGCGCTTGTCTGAGCCGTTTTCTGTATCGCTTTCCGATCCACTGCCTGAACGCCTGTCTGGGCTCATCTCCCACTCATCCTCCTCGCTGATCTCGCCGGCATGCTGCATGGCATTGCGGCGGGATTGCAGGCGCGTCAGCGGCTTGCGATCAGGCGTGCGGTACCAGCGGATGTTCTCGCGTGAGCACTGCTCAAGCTCGGCGATCACTTGGGCGCCGAGCAGCAGGATGATGGCGCCGATCTCCAGGCCCAGCAACAGTACGATCAGGGTCGCCAGCGAGCCGTAGATCGCACCCACGAAGGACAGGTGGGTGAAGTACCAGCTCAGTGCCAGGCGTGTCAGCTCCCACAGAGTCGCTGCGACCAGCCCGCCGACCAGCGCGCGCCGGGTCGAGACGCGAGTCTGGGGCAGGATCTTGTAGATGGCGCTGAACAACCCGAACATGCCGACGATACTGATCAGGTAGATCACTTCGCTGCCGGCATCCCCCAGGGTCAGTTCGATGCCAGTCAGCAGGGTCAGGGCATCATTCATCGCCGAGGCCAGCGCCACCAGCAGGGTCAGTGCCAGAAGGCCCGCGCCCAGCACCATCACGAAGGCGTAGGGCAGCAGGGCGGAAATCCAGGCGCTGCGCTTTCGAATCACTGGATGCTGATGAAAGATCAGCGCGATGGCGTCTTCCAGCATGCGGAAGGCCAGCCCGGCGAAGAATAGCAAGCCCCCCATGCCGATCCAGCTGATCACGTCTCGGTTGTCCAGCAGCTTGCGTACCGCATCCAGCAACACGTCTTCCTGCCCTGGCCCCAGATGCTGGACCTGGATGGCGATGATGCTCATCAGGCGCGATTCATCGACCAGGTGCGTCAGCAGTACGCAGCTCAGTGCGAACAGCGGCACGCTGGAGAGCAGGATGTTGTAGCCCACTCCGCCGGCCAGCAGCACGCCACGATTGGCGATGAACTGGCCCAACACCCGCCAGGCGAAGCCGATCAGGCGTGGCAGGAAGCGCAGCAGCCGTGCGCGCCAGGTATCGTCGGGTGTCTCCGCCATCAGGCGTCTCCGCGCGGGTGAATGGGCAGGGTGGGCATCACGCGACATCGTCCTTCAGCGCCCGCCGGCTGCGTTGGCTGGCGCGATGCGTCATCAGGGTCGAGGTCGAGTAGAGCGCAAGACCTGACCAGATCAGCACGAAGGTGAGCAGCATCGACGGCTTCAGGGACTCCTGGAACACCAGCAACGCGATGGCGAACTGCATGGTGGGGTTGATGTACATCAGAAAGCCCACCGTGGCGAGGCGCAGACGGCGAGCTGCCCCGGCGAAGGCCAGTAACGGCAGTGCCGTCAGGATGCCGCTGGACATCAGCAGCACGCTGGCGGGCAGTTCCAGCGGCCCGATACCCGTGGCCAGAAAGCGTGTCTCTCCCGCCTGCCACAGTCCGGCGATCAGCAGCAGGGCGAGCGGTGCCAGCATCAATGTCTCGACGAACAGTCCCGACAGTCCATCCAGCGCGACCCGCTTGCGCAGCAGCCCGTAGGTGCCGAAGGACAGTGCCAATGACAATGTGATCCAGGGCAATTCGGAGAGCGTGAGGAACTGCAGGCTCAAGCCAAGTGCCGCCAGCCCCAGCGCCACGCCCTGCAGGCGAGTCAGGCGCTCTTTCAGCACCAGCATGCCGAGTGCCACGTTGACCAGCGGTGTCAGGAAATAGCCGAGGCTTGCCTGCAGCACTTCATGCTGTTCCACCGCGAAGATGTAGATGCCCCAGTTGGCGGCGATCAACAGGGCACAGGCCAGCCCCGGCCATAGTTGCCGAGGGCATGACAGAGCCTGGCGAATCGGTGACCAGCGCTTGAGCAGGCTGATCAACAGGATGAGAAACACGCAGCTCCACAGGATGCGGTGCAGCAGTACCTCCCAGGCAGGGATGCCCTGGAACAGTGCGAAGTAGAGGGGAAAGCAACCCCACATGACATAGGCCGTCAGACCGAATCCGACACCCTTGAGGCCTTCGCGACGCGCCAGAGCTGCCGTTTCAGCCTGCTCGGCGGTAGTCTGCGCCTGGCTCATCGCACCTTGCTCTCACCGCTCTCGCCGCTGATGCCATCTCCGCCAACCCTGTTTCCCTCGCCATCCCGGGCCAGTGGCTTGCCGGCGATGTAGTAGTCGCAGGGGCGCAGCGCGAGGAAGAAGGTCTCGGCCTCGGGATAACCGGCCTCACGCATCGCCTGGTGAATGGCACCGGCACAGATATCGCGTACCGACTGGCCGCGTTCGAACCACAGCACCTCGACGAAGGGGAAGGCATCCACGACCTGCCCATCGAACACATACTGGGTACTGATGCATTCCAGCGTGAATTCGTCACGCGCCGTCTCGGTGGCCTCGCTGAGCTGATCGACCAGCGAGCGCGAGACAGGGGCGAGACGGGCAGGGGTAACGCCATGGAAGCGAAGCTGAGGCATGCAGGGCTCCTTGAGCACGAGGAAGAAGGGCGTGTCGGCATGGCTCGAGGCCACGGCGGCGCGTCGGGGCCAATATATCATCGGCGCCTCATGCACACACCCGCGCTGCGTGACGGCATTGCCTCTCACATCTGAGCGCCACAGACGGTAGAATGGGCGCTTTCAAGGCGTGGCACGGCCAGTGGCAGGGTGGGCAAGGCCCATGCCACCGCGAATCCGCCAGTCGCCACTCAGCGTCCATTCAGTCAGCAGGGAGGCACGACGACCATGACGACACAGCCACAGGCGACTTCCTCGCAAGCGAATGCTGGTGATGCCTCGCGAGGGGCGACACTGCGTGTGAGTCTGGTGCAGGCGGACCTGCGCTGGGAAGACCCGGCGGAGAACTGTCGCCTGCTCGGCGAGCAGCTGGATGCCGCTGGCCTGGTCATGGGCGCCGATGGGCGCAATGTCGCAACCGATCTGATCGTGCTGCCCGAGATGTTCGCCACCGGCTTCACCATGAACTCGCGTGAGATGGCGCAGCCGATGGCGTCCAGCGAGAGCGTCGCCTGGCTCAAGGCGCAGGCCATCACCCGTGGTTGCGTGATGACCGGCAGCATCGCGGTGCTGGATGACGGTGAGTGTTACAACCGCATGCTGTGGGCCACGCCCGATGGCGAGGTGACACATTACGACAAGCGTCATCTGTTCCGCATGGCGGGTGAGCACGAGCGTTATGGTATGGGTTATGAACGAGTACTGGTCGAACTCAACGGCTTCCGGATCCAGCTCTCGGTCTGCTATGACCTGCGCTTCCCGACCTGGCTGCGTCAGCGCCCTGTCATCGGTGGCGTGAGTGCTGCCGAGACCGCCGCCGACAGCGCCTTCGAATATGACCTGCTGCTGTGCGTGGCCAACTGGCCGGGCGTACGGCGCCACCCCTGGCGTACGCTGCTGCAGGCACGCGCCATCGAGAATCTGGCCTATGTGGTGGGCGTCAACCGTGTGGGTGACGACGCCAACGGGCTGCACTATACCGGCGATTCCATGGTCTGCGATTTCAAGGGCGAGCCCATCCTCGACCCTGCGCCAGACCAGCCCTTCATCGAGACCGTGACGCTTGAACGCGGCGCGCTCGACGAGTTTCGCACCAAGTTTCCGGCGTGGATGGACGCCGATCATTTCACTCTGGAGGCCTGATGCGCCTGGACAAATTCCTTACCGAAACCACGGATCTCAGCCGTAGCGATGCCAAGAAGGTCGTGCACCGCGGCGATGTCACCGTGGATGGTGAGGTCGTCAAGAACACCGCGAGTGCCGTCAAGGATGGCATGCGCGTCGAATGGAATGGCGAGCACCTGGAGCTGATGGGGCTGCGCTATCTGATGCTGTACAAGCCGGCCAATGTGGAATGCACCAGCAAGCCGGGCCTCTATGAGCGCGCGCATGACCTGATCGATCTGCCCAATGTCGAGCGCCTGAGCATCGTCGGGCGGCTCGATGTCGACACCACCGGTCTGGTGCTGATGACGGATGACGGCCAGTGGAACCATCGCGTCACCTCGCCCAAGAAGGCCTGTGCCAAGCGCTATCGCGTCACTCTGGCACGCCCGCTGGAAGGCGATGAGCTGGCGCGCGCCGTGGAGGACTTCGATCACGGCCTGATGCTGGATGGCGAAGAGAAGCCGACTCGCCCGGCACGTCTCGAGATGGAAACCGCCACTGTGGGTCTGTTGTGGATCACCGAAGGCCGTTACCACCAGGTGAAGCGCATGTTCGCGGCCATCGGCAATCACGTCGAAGCCCTGCATCGCGAAGCCATCGGGGATGTCGAGCTGGACCCGGAGCTGGAGCCGGGCGAGTGTCGCTTCCTGCGTCCGGAAGAGATCGCCAGTTTCTGATCGCAGTCCTCTTGATCGCAGTTCTTTGCTGAGATACCCAAGCCCCATCATGTCGCCAGACATGATGGGGCTTCTGCGTTGGATGGAGGCGCGTTTGCGACTTGTACCGATCCAACCCCAGCGCTTAAGGTGGAGGGTGAGTTTTTCACATTGTGAATCTTTTGGTGGAAGTGCTTTTTGCAGAAGTGGTATTTATACAGGTGTCATCTTCATACGAACGCTTGTTTCCAGCGCTGCTTGGCTATCGCATCTGCATGACCGCTATCGCACCTTCATAACAACAACCGAGGAAGATCCCTATGTCATCCCCCTTAACCAAATCCCGTTTCCTGAAACCTCTGCCGCTGCGCATGGCACTGGCGAGTGGCGGCCTGTTGCTGGCAACGCTCTCGGCGCCGGCGACTGCCGCGGAAGATGCCAGTGTCGTGTTCGCGGCGCCGCCATGGCCGGGCGTGACCATGAAGACCGAGATTGCCTCCGAGATCTTCGAGGCACTGGGCTATTCTCCCACCACGCGTCAGCTGGGCGCGCAGATCACCTATGAAGGCATCTCGCTGGGTGAGGTCGATGTCTATCTGGCCGCCTGGCTGCCCGGACAGAGCACCATGTACAACGCGGCGATGGAGAAGGACGCCATGGTTGATTTCGGCAATAACGTGAATGGCGCGCGAGCCAATTTCGCCGTGCCGCGTTATGTGGCCGAAGCCGGTGTCACCTCACTCAATGATGTCGACAAGCCGGAGTTCGCCGACAAGTTCGAGAAGACCATCTACTCCATCGAGATCGGTTCGGGGTCCAGCGAGATCGCCAACCGCGCCGTCGATGAAGACATCTACGGTCTGGGTGACTGGGACCTCAAGGAATCCTCCACGGCCGGCATGCTGGGCACGGTCGCCAACGCCATCAAGCGCAATGAGTGGGTCATGTTCGTCGGCTGGACTCCGCACTGGATGGGCGTCGAATACGACATGGTCTTCCTGGATGACCCGAAAGACCTCTGGGGCCCGGGTGGTGGCGCCAGTGATGTGAAGACATTGGCCAACAAGAAATGGTCCGAAGCGCATCCCAATGCCTCCGTCTTCCTGGATCAGATCTCCTTCACCTCCGAGGAGCAGAGCGAGCTGATCTATGGCTATGGCAAGGAAGAGCGTCCGCAGGAAGAGGTGGCCGGCACCTGGATGAAGGCCAACCCGGCCAAGGTCAAGGCCTGGCTGGAAGGCGTGACCACCCGTGATGGTGAACCTGCCTGGCCGGCCGTCAAGGAGGCACTTGGCCTGCCGGAGGCATGATCGACAGTTTGCAAAGGTGCCACTGATCCTTGTTGGTGCAACACCTTGAATATTGTGGTCAGTGCAAGAAGCCCGCTCATTGAGCGGGCTTCTTGCGTTCTATAGCAGCGAACGTGTCAAGAACGTGCGCAGCGACAGGCCATGAAATAGCCTCTGGCATACCGCGCATCAGAGGGAAATTCAGCGTCATGCAAATCTTGCATGGAAAATCCAAATAAAGAATTGGTCGCGGGATAGGGGCCTGTATCACCATCGGTCTGCACTCTGCGCTGCTTCCACGCGCAGCCAAGAATAATGACAAGAAGGAAACACTCATGGCTGATTCAGGTTCTTCCTCCGCCCCCATGCCTCGCTCTCCCGGGCCCATTGCGCGCTTTCTGTCTCCCTGGACACGACTGGCGCTGTGGAAGCAGATCTTCATCGCACTGGTCGTGGGTCTGGGGTTGGGCATCGTGCTCAATCAGACCGGGCGTGCCGATATCGCCGCCGATATCAAACCGCTGGGTGATCTGTTCATCCGCGGCATCAAGATGCTGATCGTGCCGCTGGTGTTCATCTCGCTGGTCACTGGCGTGGCCTCGCTCGACAACCTCTCCAAGATCGGCCGTCTGAGCGTCAAGACGCTGGTGCTGTATCTGGGCATGACGGCGGTCGCCATCACCATCGGCCTGGGTCTGGCCACCGTCTTCCAGCCGGGCGTCGGCATCGACCTGGGCAGCGCGGCCGATGTCGAGGTACGTGAAGCGCCGACTGCCGTCGATACGCTGCTCGGACTGGTGCCGACCAATGCCGTCGAGGCCTTCGCCGAAGGCAACGTGCTGCAGATCATCGTCTTCGCGATCCTGTTTGGTCTCTCCATCACGCTGGTGGGGGAGAAAGCCCGTCCGGTGCGCGTATTCTTTGAATCCGCGGCGGAAATCATCTATCGCATGACCAGCATCATCATCGCCTTCACGCCTTACGGTGTCTTCGCCCTGATGACCTGGGTGGCCGGCACCTATGGCCTGGCAATGCTTGCGCCGCTGGCCAAGGTGATCGGCATCGTCTATTTGGGCTGCTTCGTGCATGCCATCGTGGTCTATGGCGGCATGTTGCGCTTTATGGCGCGCTTGAACCCGCTGCGCTATTTCCAGGGCAGTGTCGAGCCGATCATGCTCGCTTTCACCAGCACCTCCAGTTCCGGCACCTTGCCGGTGACCATGATGGCCGCCGAGCAGAATCTGGGCGTCAAGCGGAGTGTCTCGAGCTTCGTACTGCCGCTGGGCGCGACCATCAACATGGATGGCACCGCGCTGTATCAGGGCGTCTGCGCGCTGTTCATCGCCCAGGCCTATGGCGTTGATCTGGGCATGACCGAATACGTCACCATCATCATGACCGCGACGCTGGGCTCCATCGGTACCGCCGGTGTGCCGGGTGCCGGCTTGATCATGCTCTCGCTGGTACTGACCTCCGTCGGCCTGCCGCTGGAAGGCGTCGCCATCATCGCCGGCATCGATCGTGTGCTCGACATGGCGCGTACCGGTCTGAACGTAGCGGGTGACTGCGCCGTCAGCTGCCTGGTCGCCAAGAGCGAAGGCGAGCTGGACGAGGAAGTCTTCAATACGCCCCACGTCATGCGCTCAGAGCTCAGTTGAGCGCTCCGGTCTGAACACCAACCGCGTCATCATCATCAGCTTGTCGGCATCCGCGTGATAAGCGTGGCAAAGACATCAGGAGAACATCGTCATGGAACGCCCCAACGCATCTTCACCAAAAGCCAGCCCCTCTGTCGTTCGCTACGGCGTCGTGGGTGGCCTGGGGGCGATCGGCAGCGCGGATGTCCTGCTCAAGACGGTGCGCGCGGCGCAGTACTGCAAGCCGCCGGGCGGGGTGGATATCGCCTTCGAGCAACGCCACTTCGATGATGGGCCGGGAATCGCGGCGGAGGCCTACGACCCGCTGCGACGCAAGTTCTACGTCTACAACGTGCTCAAGGACATGCAGGGTAAGGTCGAGAACGCGATGGTGCCATGCTTTCTCTCCCACACCTTTCTGGCCGAGATCACCCCGGAAATCAGCTTCAACGTCGTCGATATCTTCGATGCGCTGCTGGCGCGCATTCGCCGCGACTATCCCGAGGTGCGCAAGATAGGCGTGCTGACCTCAAGCTATGTGCGCGCCTCCGGTATCTTCGAGCAGCGCTTCGGTGAGCCGGATGCCACGGCGGTTGTCACGCACGCCATGCAAGACGGTAACTGCATGGCAGGTGACGGCCTCGCGACAGCTGGCGGGCTCGAGGTCCTCTACCCCGATGCCACGGTGCAGCGTGATGCCCTGATGGAGGCCATCTATGGGCCGAGCGGCATCAAGAGCGGCCATCATGGTGGCGAGTGTCTGCAACTGTTGCTCGAGGCCTGTGATGATCTGGTCAGTCAGGGCGCGGAGATCATCGTGCCGGGCCTGAGCGAGATTCCGGTGCTGATGGAGTCGCTGCAGCCGTTGGTGCCGGTGCCCTTGCTCGACTCCAACCTCATCTACGCCGAATACGCACTGGGCGTGGACCGCGAGCGCGAGAATCGCAACTTCAAGCTTGGCGTGCTCGGTGGGGTGGGGCCGGCGGCCACGGTGGACTTCATGCGCAAGGTGGTCAGCCTGACGCGTGCCGAGCGCGATCAGGACCACCTCAAGATGGTAGTGGAGCAGAATCCGCAGATTCCCGACCGCACCGCCAATCTGATCGGCAAGGGCGAAGACCCGAGCATTCCGATGCTCGCGACCTGTCAGCGGCTGGAGGCCGATGGTGCCAATGCCATCGCGATTCCCTGCAATACCGCGCATGCCTTCGTGGCGCGTATTCAGCCCTATATCAGCATCCCGATAATCAACATGCTGACGGCGGTGGTTGACCATATCGCAGCGATGGAGACGCCGGTGGTACGGGTCGGGCTGCTCGCGACCAGCGGCACCGTGACCAGTCGGGTCTACCACGACATCATCGAGGCCTCGGGGCGGGAAACGCTGGTGCCCGATGCGCGCTGTCAGACCCAGGTGATGGAGGCGATCTACGGGCATCACGGCGTGAAGGCGGGCCATACGACAGGGGAGTGCAGCGAGCATCTACAGGCTGCCATTTCCCACCTGCTGGCACGGGGCGCAGAAGTGATCATCCTGGGCTGTACCGAGCTTCCGCTGATCGAGCTTGATGCGGCACTGCGTGAGCGGGTAGCGCTGCTCGACCCCGCGGAAATTCTCGCGCAGCGCTGTGTGGCACTGGCCCAAGCCGAGGCCTGATCAGCGCTGCACCCATCCGGTAAGCCAGTGAAGAGAGCTTGAAGAAAAGACACGCAGCGACGCGATATACTGCGCCCACGCAGGCGCGCTGTGTGCCTTTGCCTCATTCATGCCTCTCTTCAGGTGCTTTGCCGTGGAAATGAACTGGCTGGAAGACTTCCTCACCCTGGCGGTGACGCGTAACTTCTCGCGCGCCGCCACCCTGCGCAACGTGACGCAACCGGCCTTCAGCCGTCGTATTCGCAATCTGGAATACTGGGTCGGCGCCACCCTGATCGACCGCAGCCTGTTCCCCGTCGGCCTGACCCCTGCAGGCGAATCCTTCCAGCGCACCGCCCAGGATGCGCTCTCGGTATTGCGCGTCGGGCGCGATGAGGCGCTCGGCTTCGTGCCCAAGATAGAGGAAGTCGTCTCGATTTCCGCCTCGCACACGCTGGCGGTCAGCTTCTTCGTCGATTGGCATGAACAGCTGCAAAACCGACTGGGCAATCTCAAGGCACGCATCGTGCCCGACCACGTCGCCGGCTGTGTCGATGCGCTGATCAGCGGCAACTGTGATCTGATGCTGGCCTACAACAGCCCACTACTCCCGACGCTCACCGATATCGTGCGCTATCCCTCTATCGTGCTCGGTTCCGAGCGACTGGTGCCCGTCAGTGCCGTCGATGACGCAGGCCAGGCCCTTTACTCCCTCGACAGTGATACGCCGCAACCCTATCTCTGCTACTCCAGTGACAGCTATCTCGGCCGACTGACCGCACTGATCATTGGCCGCCAGAACCTCGCCGCGCGCCTCAACTTCCGCTACGAATGCTCAATGTCTGACGTGCTCAAGCGTGGCGCTCTCGCCGGCAGCGGTATTGCCTGGGTGCCGGAACGCGCCGTGCGCGACGAGCTGGCCGGCGGGCGTCTCGTCATCATCAGCGATGACAGCCACACCGCGCCGCTGGACATCTGCCTTTTCCGCCACGCCGAGCACGACCAGCGCGTGGCCGAATGCATCTGGCAAGCCTGCCTGACCGCCGAAGACGAAACCCTTGAGTCAGATCAATAACTCGCTGGCGATGTACCAGATCAGAGAAAGAAAGCTCAGGGGAAAGGGTATGAAGGGGAAAGGGGATGAAAGGGCAGGAAAAGAAAGCCCCGAGCAATGACCTGAAATCATCGCCAGACCACAACGCAAGACGGAAGCCACCAGGGCTCCCGTCTTGCGTTGTGGCATCTGAGCGCATCTATCCGTCTCTCAGCTCACAGCGCTATCAGCCGCGGCCTAAAGTCATGCAACGCCTCTTACGACAGTCGGCGCGAGTTGGCCGTCGTACGCTTGTGCAACGGCTTGATGAAGAGGGTGCCCGTCGTCCACCACGGCGCCACCTTGCCGCCCGTCATCGCGTTCATCCACGCCTTCTGCATCACGAACCACATCTCCCAGCTGGCCGCGATCTTCTCCGACACCATCTTCTGGTTCTCGGTGATCATCTTCGGGTCCAGCGGTGACTGGGTTCCCCACAACTGAGTGCGCGACATGATGGTCGACATGGCCGTCGACCACATCTCCACCGACGTCGTGCCCAGCTTCCAGACATCGAACATCGCAGCCGGCGTCGTCGGGACCAACTCTGTCCAGGCAGGTTGTTTAGCCATTGTGCTCTCCAGGTAAGGAACCTGAGTACAGTGATACGCCTGTTTTTGCTGCAGTGCAATATGAGTTTTGGCTGTGGGACGAGATCGGGCGATTCGGAGCCTCGATTATCACCAGTTTCTTTGTAAAACAATGAGTTATCGATGATCAGGGCCTGAAAATCCGGAATTTTCCGGGTTTGGGCGGAAATTTCCCGTGGGGTTGGGGAAAGTGGATTTTGGGATTTGTTGGCAATGTCTTACGCAGGCGTGTGAATTTTATGAAGCTGGGTATCAGTTTAGTCAGACAGAGCACGTAGGCGTCGGCGAACGTCGCGGAAATTTCCGGCGTGGAGTTGGGCGCGATAGAGGGCACGGCGAGACGCGCTCGATATCGAGCTTAGTGTCTCGTTAATGCGACGCAGGGTGTCGCACTGAACTAACGATCCCTTCTCGCGCTTGCCTCGACTCGGCTATTATTAGGTTTCTTGAAATTTCCTATATTCAAATATGCATTTCTCGCCAATGCAGGACGCCATGGTGAAAGACCATGAGACGGAGCTCGCCTAGGGGTGTGCGCCGTGCGGTAGCTGTGCATTTAAATATTGACCGCAGATTCTAAGTGCAAAAGCTCTGTCCGTGTTGAGCTGAACGGCCACCGCACTACCAGCGACAGCGGCGCTCTGCTGCTTCGTGAAGCCCTCGACAATAGCGGCGTGATCGGGGCGCTAGAACACAACCTATGTCGATCGACGCCATCTGCTGCATATCCGGCACTCGCTGACCAGTCAGCTGCGGACCTTGGTCCTGCAACGGGCGATGGGCTAGATCGACCTTAGTGACACCGACACATTGCGGCATGAGCCCTTGGCAGCCCGATGCTCTCGGCATAAGGTGGCTCGGCCTATCCGAATCTTTACAGGGCTCGCATCTACACGCCGCTGGTCGCCTCGCTGGCCGAAACCAGCCGCATGGTGGGCGCCTGCTACGCGATGGCAACGCTGACCCGCTGAGAACGCCGATACCTGTATCCCGCACTTGGTGAAGCGACTCAACGAGAGCACCTGTGTCCAGGTTCGGGTGCGCATCGATTCCGGACTTACCGACAACGACACGCTGGAGGCGTTGGAAGACTGCGACATCGATTACCTAGGCCGGCTACGGAACCATAAGGGCCTCTAGAAACTGGCGTTCCTCACCTGAAACGGCCACGGGGCCAGCCAACCGTGCAGGTCTTGGGAATAGTGACATGATCTAGAGTACTAGGCTGGTGCCTTGCCTGAGCCATGCCGCATGGTACTGATAGTGCAGTAACGCCCTGACGATCTGCTGTTACACACCTTCTGCCTGGTCACCAATCTAAACAAATCCGACTGGCCGCAGGAGAAGGTCTTGGCAGTCTACCGTAAGCGCGGCAGTGCTGAAGCGCAAACGGGCGAGGTGAAGTAGGCGTTCGACATGCATCTGACGTCGACAGATCGCGGCGCTCCAACGGTTTAGGATCACACCAAAATTCGAGCGTCCGCAGCGGCGAACGACACTCACGGCTGATTTGACGGCAGCCATTGATTCCTTAGGTTCTGTACGAAAAGTCGGCTCATAGGGAGCGGCGTATGCAAGCTACGCATACCATCGCATAAAAGCTACGGGACAACTTGTCGTATCGCGTCGCGATGCGACGGAACTCTTTCAGCCAACTGAAAGAACGCTCAACGACATTTCGCTGACGGTACTTAGGTTTATCGAACCCTCGCGCGAGGCCTGGACGAGATTTTCGCTTCACCTTTCGTTGAGCAATGATCGGCTTGATTCGAACCCGGTCGCAGTAACGGCGCAATTCATCACTGTCATAGCCCTTGTCTGCCACGATGTCGCGGCACCGTTTTCGTGGCCGACCGAGACTCCCCGGTAGATGAACCTTCTCGAGGGTGGGCATGAAGTACCGCGTATCCGACTTCTGTCCCGCTGACAGCGTGAAGGCGATGGGGCAGCCAAGGCGATCATAGATCAAATGGATTTTGGTCGTGATGCCGCCACGACTCCGGCCCAATGCATGGTCTAAGGTTTTTTTCAGATCCCCCTTTTTGCCTCCACCGGCGGAGGCGCGTGTTGCACGAACGGCGGTTGAGTCGATCATCCAGGTCTCGAGATCCATTAGTCCATCTTCGCGAAGCCGAAGTTGAAGACGCGACAAAACCGCCTCAAAGGTACCGTCATCACGTCATTGTCGGAACCTAGCGTAGACAGTACTCTAAGGGCGGAAGGTCGCGCCATCTAGTGCCAGAGCAGAGGACCTAAAAGAGGCTGTTCAGCATCTGTCTGTCGTCTCTCCTGGGCCTGCCCATGGATTGAGCCGTTGACACAATGTCTTCGATCAATCGCCATTGGCTATCAGAGATTTCGTAGCGTCCTGTCATACTGCACCTATGCTGGATGTGCATGGGTCACATTAGCAAAAATGACTTTTCGTACAAAATCTAGTCGTTTCAGACTGCCTGATCAGAGTCCTCTCAAATGAAACGGGTGACAGGATCATTTTAATTAGTCTCTAAATCCTGAATTTAAGCAATACAGAAAGGGTATCCGAATTATCTGGTTGATATCATCACCTACCCGCTTAGTTAGTCCAATTCAAAATTCGAACTATCTAGTTGCATTCGAAGAGTGTTAGGGTATAATTAAGCCCTTGAATTATCAGGTAGGTTTATCTTGCATGTCACAAATTAAGTCCAGAGATCGTATAAGAGACTTGGCTGAAGTCTACACGAATGAGCGTGAAGTTAAGGCTATGCTCGACTTGGTTCCTCTTAATAAAGAGGATGACATAATCACATACAAATATCTTGAGCCAGCTTGTGGTAATGGAAATTTCTTGATTGAGATTTTGCGCCGAAAGCTCAAGCGTGTGAACGAGAAGTATGCCAGCAAGTCAATGCGTGAGTATGAGTTTTACCACGCCAGAGTGCTTACGACGATCTACGGTATTGATATCTGCAAGGAAAACGTAGCGGAAGCTATTGAGCGTCTTTATCGCGAAGTAAAGTCTAATATTGATTTACACAAAGGCAGCTTTTTTTATTCAGAAGGATTCTTCCCATTAGTTCATTACATTCTCACCAACAATATTGTAGTGGGTGATTCTATCAACCATGCAGATAGAATTGAGTTTATTGAGTACATTGTAAAGGGAAAGTCTTTTGAGCGACGCATCTTCAATTTTGCGAGCTTAGTCGAGCCTAAACCATTGCCAGTAAAAACACTCCCACCTAAGAATTTCCTATTGATTGGTCAGGAATACCAAATAGAAACTGACTGTGACGACGAGCTGGGACAAACCAATTTGAAATTTGGTCAAACAAAATTTGAATTAAATGAATAACAGGACGTATTCATGAAAGAGTCAAGAGACATATTATCGCTATTTGAAGCACTGAATAGCCATGAGGTGTTTACACCACCGAGAATAGCGAGGCAGATGCTGGATTTACTTCCTCAAGAAATTTGGTCTGATCCATCGATTAAGATACTCGACCCCTGTGCTAAGTCAGGTGTGTTTCTAAGAGAGTCTTTTTACAGGTTGTTCACCTTCCTTGATGGCAAAGGGCTCTACGAAACCGAAGATGGTGAGATTTACGACCTTAACGACAAGCAGCAGCGCATCAATCACATACTTAAAAATATGTTGTTCGGTATTGCGACCAGCGAACTAACTGCTTACGTATCGAGACGTACACTCTACGGTGTCATGAGAGCCAACTCAGACAAGCAGCTATCAGCAATTGAAGCGTTTGAGCAGTCCTCTAATTACCATCAATGGACTGAGCAAGAAAAGTATAACTTCATTGGCCGGAACAAGTTTAACGAATATTTTGATCACAATCTCTTCTGCACTCCTGATTATGAAGGCTTTGAAGCGGAAGGGAATATCTTCTATCCGAATGATGAAGTAAAAAAGCTTGTCATGGAGGAAGATGGTTATGAAATTGAGGATAAGTATTTTCCGTTTATTGAAGAAAATACTAAACATAAAAAGATTTTAGATATTAAAGGTGGCGTTATGAAATTTTCAGTGATCGTGGGCAATCCACCATATCAGATTAGTGATGGGGGTGGTAATGGCGCAAGCGCAAAGCCTCTATATCAACATTTCGTATCATTGGCTAAATCACTAAATCCAAGATATATTTCATTTATAATCCCTTCACGCTGGTTTTCTGGTGGTAAGGGGCTTGATGTATTTCGAACTTCGATGCTTCAAGATAAATCTATAAAAAAACTTGTTGATTTTCAAAATGGAAAAGATTGCTTTCCAGGAACCAGTATAAGTGGAGGTGTTTGTTACTTTATAATGGATAAAGACTACAATGGTAAATGTGAAGTAGTAAATGTAGCAGGTGATAAATATCACTCGCAAAAAAGAGATTTAGATAGCCATAATATTTTCATTAGGAGTAATCTTGCACTTGACATTATTACAAAGATACAAAGTAATTGCACAACGTATTTTTCTAGTATTGTTTCACCTAGAAACCCTTTTGGCCTAGCATCTAAGACTAGAAGTATTGATTGTCATCAAGATCAATATTTAAAGGTCTACACGAGTCAAGGTGAATGTTACATACCTAGAAACTATCCTGGTTTAAAAGAATCAAGAATAGATTCTCACAAGGTTATTTTCAGTAAAGTGACAAGTGAGCATGCTGGAGAGCCCAGTAAGGACGGTAAGTATAAAGTTTTATCCAGATTGTTTCATGCTAGTCCAAATGATGTCTGTACGGACTCTTATTTATGTATCAGTGGATTGAAGTCCGAAAGCGAAGCAAGAAATGTTATTTCATATATGAAAACAAAGGTTTTTCGATTTTTGTTATTACAATCACTTACCTCCCACAATATTTCATCCGAAAAATTTTCTTTGATTCCCTTAGTGAGTTTCAATCAAGAATATGATGATGAAACTGTTTATAAAATGTTTAATCTAGGCAGCAAAGAAAAAGAACATATAGAAAGTACAATTAAGGACATAATCTGATGCGCCACATTTACATCTACGAAACCCCAGGCTCAAAAGATTTAGGATTAATCAAAATAGGCGATGCGCATGACGTTGATCAGCGTATAAAAGAGCAGTTCAATACGGCATCTGCTATTGGCGCATCCGATTTTGCTTACTCCATTCTTTATCAAAGCGAGGCAGTCAAACGCGATGGCACTGAGTTTCGTGATCATGACATCCATGCCGCTCTAGCCGCTAAAGGCTATCCTAAACATCAAATTACCGATGGCGACACCACGATTAAAGGAACTACTGAATGGTTCAAAGTCGATCTTGATAAAGCTATTCACCTGATCGAGCAGTTCAAGCAAAGTCGAAAAATTGAAGAGATCGACATCGAGCGCTTCCAGACCTTCCCTATGCGCCCTGAGCAGCAAAACGCAGTCGATAAGACCATCGATTACTTCAATGCTAATGGAAATGCCAGTAGTGCGGTAGAAATGCTTTGGAACGCTAAGATGCGTTTCGGTAAAACCTTTACGGCATATCAACTCGCCAAGAAGATGGGACTTGCCAAGGTGCTTGTATTGACCTACAAGCCTGCGGTTGAAGATGCATGGCAGAAAGACCTTGAGCGCCACACTGATTTTGCCGAGTATGTCTTTCTCAGACGCAAGGGGCTGTCGTCTATCAATGCCTACCTCGATAAACAACGTAAGATTGTTGCGTTTGCATCCTACCAAGATCTACTTGGGCAGAAGGATGAAGATAATGCGATTAAAGACAAGCATACGCAGCTTTTTGAGACGCAGTGGGATCTCGTTATTATCGACGAATTCCATTATGGTGCTGGCACCAAAAAAGCTAAGGAGATGCTGGCTGACCAGCTAGAGGAGGAAAGTTTTTCCAAAAAAGAGATTACTCAGTTAGTTGAAAAAGAGCTTTTTTCCGAAGAAGATGAGGAAGTCGCTGAGGAAGAAATCAGTCTTTTGGTTGCTGAAAAAGCCAAAGAGATTTCATCCAGGTATCGGCTCTACTTGTCGGGTACTCCTTTTAAAGCAATGGCTGATGCGCAGTTTGATAGCAAGGCGATCTTTAATTGGACCTACACGGATGAACAAAAGGCGAAAGAACAATGGAATATTGATCATCCAGGTCAAGAATCAAAAAACCCCTACCGTTCGCTACCTCAAATACAGCTTTACCTCTACAAGGTTTCTGGCGATCTTATCGCTGCAGGTGTTCAAGAGGGCAAGGATGAGTTTAGCTTAAACTACTTCTTTAAGACGGATAAAAAGACATTCATCAACGAAGAAGCTGTTGGTAAGTGGCTTAACTTAATTTCTGGCGTCATACGACCTCACAAAGAAATTGAAGACGAACTCATTGAAGAGGTTCGTTACACGCCTTCACAGTATCCTTATGACCATGAAGGTGCTTTGTATAATGAGCTTGATCATACACTCTGGTACCTCAATAGAGTAGATAGTGCTGTTGCACTAAAGCAGCTATTAGAGGCACACCCTGTATTTAGTCAGTACCATATTATTCTTGCTGCTGGCAAAGGCATGAAATCAGGTGTTGACGCCGTTCAGCCTGTGCTCGATGCCATTGATAGACATCCAAAAACGATTACGTTATCCGTAGGGAAGCTAACCACAGGAGTTTCTATTCCTAAATGGAAAGGAGTGCTTTTTTTAAGGGACGTGTCTTCCCCCGAAAACTACTTTCAAACAGCCTTTAGGGCGCAAACACCGTATACCGATCCAGTAGCTAAATGGATGAAAGAACGCTGCTATATTTTTGATTTCTCGCCTAATCGCGCGCTTAGACTATTAACGACTTACAGTGAAAAGTTATCGGCTGACAGTCATCTGACGACATCAGAAGAGAAGATTACTGAGTTTATTCGTTACCTGCCCGTACTTAAGGTAGCCGGCAACAGTATGGCCTCTATGGATGCAAGAGACGTACTGACCTTTGATCTTAGTGGTATCGATGCCAAAGGCTTAGGGGATCGCTTTGTAGAGCGTAAGAACGTTATCGTAACGCGAAACACGATTGATGCTATCAATGCATCGGAAGGGGCCCAGCAACGCTGTCAGGACATATTTGACCGCATCAAGAAATTTCGTAAATACAACGGTGCATCTGAGAAAGAGCAGGCAGAAGTTGATGTTAGTGTTGGAAAACTGGACGCTAACAATGGCAAGATTAAGGAATTAGAAACCAGAGAAACTAAAACGCCGAAGGAAAAAGAGCAAAAAAATAAAGAGCTAGATAAGGCCGAAAAAGATCTCAAGAGCGAGCGAGAGAAAGTGCGTGAGCTTCTTCGTACACTGTTATCACGTGTACCGATATTTATGTATCTCACTGATGCTACGGAAGAGAATCTTGAGCAGGTTATTATCGAAGCGGAGAACGATCTATTCAGAAAGACTACAGGTATTGAAATCGATGATTTTAAATACTTAGTCCAGCTTGGCTTGCTCAAGGTGGATAGCTTGGATGGTTATATTCTCAAGTTTTTACAACTAGAAAGTCAAAATTTCGAAGTAGCAAACACGATGGAGAATGCACTTTATTAATAGCTGTCGGGTTCCGCCTGATTGATTACAGTCTGAGTAAACAGCTCCGGTCGTTCGACCTGCTACTCCTTCATTGCTGCTATAGGCGCTTTGTGGTGTAGGTTCTGTACGAAAAGTCGGCTCGTAGGCAGCGACTTATGCAAGCTAGGCATACCATCGCATAAAAGCTACGGGCCAACTTCTCGTACCGTGTCGCAATACGACGGAACTCTTTCAGCCAACTGAAAGAGCGCTCCACGATATTTCGCTGACGGTACATGGGTTTATCGAAACCCGTGGGAGACCTGGGCGGGGTTTTCGCTTCATCTTTCGTTGAGCGATGACCGGCTTGATTCGTACACGGTCGCAGTAACGGCGCAACTCGTCACTGTCATAGCCCTTGTCTGCCACGATGTAGCGGCAACGTTTTCGTGGCCGACCAAGACTCGGCGGTCTCAATGACCAAGTGCAACACCGTACCTGATGGGTCACGTGTTGCACTTGGTCATTGAGACCGCCGTGATCCAGGGGCATAAGCTATCCGGGGTGGTCACGCTGGTAGAGCGTCAAAGCGGCTACTTCCTCGCCGCACGATTGCCTAAGCTCACAGCGGAATTGACACAACAGGCGATGCTTCGATTGCTGGAGCCTCGTTGTGGTGCTGTCCTGACCGTTACTCTAGATAATGGCTCGGAATTCGCCAGTCACGAATATGTCGCGAAGGCTTTGGCAGCAAAGATTTATTTCTGTGATCCCTACTGCTCGGGCCAGCGAGGGACTAACGAGAATACCAATGGCTTGATACGGAAATACTTTTTCAAGGGAACAGACTTCCAGAACGTCAGCAATGCTGAGCTACGTAAGGTGGTCGATAAACTGAATGACCGGTCCCGAAAGCGTCTGGACTATCGAACACCGGCCCAGGTATTCCTGGGAAAATATTCAGGAGCCTTGGGTATCGTGGGTGCTGCACTTATAGCTTGAATTTAGGTCTATAATACTATGGTTAAGGTACGATCGTAATACCTTATAGGTAAACTCAGGTATTGCATTCAGAAACTGTCGCGAAACAGCTTTATCAAATTTAAATGCTCTCAAGTACAAGGAGTGTTATGAGCTATTTGTAACACTTTGTTGATTCTACGCAATTCTTAGAAAGATTTGACAAGAGCCAGAGAAGGCAGAAGATTAACTATGATGATATATTGTGCAGTCTTAAAGAGAATGCTATAGATAAGGATCTGCAAGTTTTTCTGGATAATAACCTTGGATTTATGGCAGATGGTTTTATAAAAAATTCACCTGGAAGTCTTGCAAATCTTTGTCATAGTGTCTCACAACAATTTTATCAAAATTGGATGTCTCAAGAAATCGAAGAGAGGGCGCCAGTTGCCATAACTGTTGGTACTGTGGAATATAAAAGCCAAAAATCTATAACGTATCAAGGTCTTCTATAAAAAAGATAATGTCGAAAGGATTTAGTCCTAATGAAAGCCTTAATGTTCATGTTTGGCTAACGTTCTCGAATATGACTGTACTAGATCTTACAATCATCCCTACATTGATATCAAAGAAACTAGCATCCCCGTCTGATTTTGGTGATCGTAGGTATGTAATATGGACAGAGAATTGTGAGTCGGAATTTAAGTATACCCCATTTCTTCAGCATAATAATTTTATGTATGCTGTGGATAGATTTGCATATTAACTCGACTGCCGCTTCTGAGTGCAATATCTAATCAGTTATATTGCACTCAGAAAATACGGCTGCAAAAATTTAGAGTATCTGGGTTCTAGTCATTATAAGAAACTACTAGTTACAAGTATTGAATAAGATCATGAGCCTAGTGGCTAATTATTCAAAGAGCTATCTGAAAAGTCATTCAGATGCGGCCAAGCCCCCGTACTTCCCCTTGAAATACAACAATGGTCGTGCGGCCGCAGCAACATCCAGGTTCAGTCCCTTCACTTCCCCGATCACGATCAGGTGATCACCTGCGGGGTGCTCAGCGTGAATCTTGCAGTCGAGCCAGTGCAGGCTGTCATTGATGACCGGGTTGCCGAGGGGGGAGAGCTGCCAGTCGATGCCTTGCCATTTGTCTGCGCCACGTATGGCGAACTGGTTTGAAACATGGCTTTGTTCGCTGGAAAGAATATTGACGGCGAAGCGCTCTGCCTGGCAGATCTTCGGGTAGCTGAAGGAGCTTGCCTTGACGCTGAAGGAGACCAGTGGCGGATTCATCGAGACGCTGTAGAACGACTGGCAGGTGAAGCCGATCGGCTCGTCGTCGACCTGGGTGGTGATGATGGTGATGCCGGAGGCGAAGTGGCCGAGGGCTTCACGGAAACTGGCAGGTTCGATGGTGGGGGCTGAGAGAGTGTTGGAGAGCGACATGACAGGTCCTGGGAATTGGCGAGGTGGTAACGGTCAGCTGTAGGGGAAGAGGCTGCAGTGATATCGCGGGATTGAACGCTCGGATGATGAGAATGAGATTGAAAAAATGGCCGTCGTGAAACACTCACGATGGCCATTTTTGTTTGCGGCGGGGTCAGCCGCTTCTATTCTCATCCTTGACCACAATTGTCGGGCTGAGCCTGATGTTATGTATCAGCCCTCTGGTATTTCACAACAGCTCAGCGCTGCGCTTCAATCTCTTTACGCACGATAGCAGCACCAGCGCTGAGTGCCTGCAGCTTGCCGCGGGCGACTTCACGGGAGAGTGGGGCCATGCCGCAGTTGGTGCAGGGGTAGAGCTTGTCGGCATCCACGAACTGTAGCGCCTTGCGCAGGGTCTCGGCGACCTCTTCCGGCGTCTCGATGGTGTTGCTGGCGACGTCGATGGCACCGACCATGACCTTCTTGCCACGGATCAGCTCGATCAGCTCCATTGGCACGTGGGAGTTGTGGCATTCCAGCGAGACGATATCGATGTTGGATTGCTGGAGCTTCGGGAAGGCTTCTTCGTACTGACGCCATTCGGAGCCCAGGGTGTTCTTCCAGTCGGTGTTGGCCTTGATGCCGTAGCCGTAACAGATGTGGATGGCGGTCTCGCACTTGAGGCCTTCGATCGCACGCTCCAGCGTGGCGATGCCCCATTCATTCACTTCATCGAAGAACACATTGAAGGCCGGTTCATCGAACTGGATGATGTCGACGCCTGCCGCTTCGAGTTCCTTGGCTTCTTCGTTGAGGATCTTGGCGAATTCCCACGCCAGCTTCTCGCGGCTCTTGTAATGGCCATCGAAGAGGGTGTCGACCATGGTCATCGGTCCCGGCAGTGCCCACTTGATCGGTTGATCGGTCTGCGAGCGCAGGAACTTGGCATCCTCGACGAACACCGGCTTCTGGCGCGAGACCGGACCGACCACGGACGGCACGCTGGCTTCGTAGCGATCCCGGATCTTGACGGTTTCGCGCTTCTCGAAATCCACACCGTTCAGGTGCTCGATGAAGGTGGTGACGAAGTGCTGACGCGATTGCTCGCCATCGCTGACGATATCGATCCCGGCGTGCTGCTGCTCCTGCAGGGAGACGCGCAGGGCATCCTGCTTGCCCGCGACCAGTGCCTCACCTTCGAGTTTCCAGGGGGACCACAGGACCTCCGGTTCGGCGAGCCAGGACGGTTTCGGCAGGCTGCCAGCGGTGGAAGTCGGGAGTAATCTCGTCATGGTGAATAACCTTGTCCTTGGAATGGTTCAGATAGCGAATGTCGTTCGTCGATCAGCGCGCGCTTTGGCGGATCATTGAGCTGACCAATGATGGATTTATCGGTTGGCGGACCAGTTGGCAGACCACTGCTCGAGCAGGTTCTGGTAAGGCTTGATGAAGCTCTCTTCCACGAACTTGCCCTGCTCGATGGCGAGCTGGCTGCGCTCTTCGCGGTCGTAAACGATGCGCGTCAGTGAATGGTCCTGCTGCTTCAGGCTCGCCTGATAGGATTTGCCGGCTACGGAATTGGCGTTGTAGACCTCGGGACGATAGATCTTCTGGAAGGTGTCCATGGTGCTGATGGTGCTGATCAGTTCCAGATTGCTGTAATCGTTGAGCAGGTCGCCGGTGTGGTAGAAGGCCAGCGGCGCAACGCTGCCCGGCGGCATGAAGTAACGTACCTTCAGGCCCATCTTGCTGAAGTAGGCATCGGTTAGGGAATCGTCGTCCTGGCGATATTCCACCCCGAGGATCGGGTGCACGTTCTCGGTCTGTTGATAGGTCTTGGTGGTCGAGACGCTGATGCAGATGACTGGCGGCTTCTTGAAGCATTCCTTGTAGGCAGCAGACCCCACGAAGGCCTGGAACAGATTGCCGTGCAGCTCGCCGAACTGCTCCGGTACGCTGAAGGAGTCCTTGCCCTTGTTGTGCTCCAGCAGACGCACGCTGAAGTCATAATCACGAACATAGGACGAGAAGTTGTTGCCGGTCACGCCATCAATGCGCTGATTCGTCTGGTGGTCGACGATGGTGGTTTGCAGGATCTCGATGATCGGCAGGGCATTGTCGGAACGCGCCGCATCGATGTTCAGCTCGACGGAGATGATGTCCAGCTCGACGGAGTAACGATCACCCTTGAGATTGTCCCAGTTGGCCAGCGCATTGAATCGGTTGTTGATCATGTTCAGCGTGCTGCGCAGATTCTGCTGACGGCTCTCACCACGCGCCAAGTTGGCGAAGTTGGTGGTCAGGCGGGTGTTTTCCGCCGGCGTGTAGTTCTCGTCGAAGCGCAGACTCTTGATGCTGAAACCGAATTCGTTGCTCATGGTCGTTCACCCTGATCCTGAGAGAGAAAATTCACTGTGTCGTCGACATCTTCCCGTGATCTTTCAGGCGTCTCGTGAGCGGGTTGCTCTCTGTGAGAACGCATCCATGCCGGGAGAGGCACGCTGCTCGCCATCACGTTCCGTGTGCTGGCTGTGAAGTGCAGCGTCATGGGAAGTCTTCATCAACGATCTGATGCAGGTGAGTATCTAGTGCCTGACTCCATGAGACAAACTGGATTTTTTAATGTTCAAGTTGAGTGAAATTCATGATGAGGGTGGGCGTCATGCCTGGCGCGGTGAAAGCAGGCAAATTGAACAGGGGGAGACGGACTCAGAAAGCACGCAACGTGAGCCGCAGAGACGTTGACGTGAGGAGTGGGTAAGAAGGGAAAGAGGGGTAAGGGGGAAAGAATGGAGAAACACACACGCTGGCCCGAACTTCCGCTCGGGCCTGTGTGTGGCAAGCAACTGACGCTTCAGAGCGCGACACCCTTATGCACTCTTCACGTTCTCCATACTCGGTCATGAAGATGCAGCTGGTTCATGAGGCGAGCGGCTGATGATTGGGCGCCACCAGGCCGTGGCGGCGCATGCGGCGGTAGATGGTGGGGCGCGAGACGCCGAGTTGGCGGGCGACCTGGCTGACGTTCCAATCCGTGTGATGCAACAGCTCTAGCAGTTCGCTGGCGTCCGCATCAGCCCCCGCATCAACCCCTGCAGACGCGAGCGCAGGAGAGGCCGGGTTCGAGGAAGCAACGGAGGCAAAGGGGGAGGCAGCGGCAAGCGGACTGGCAGCCCCGCGGGTGCTGCCGGTGTGGGTCTGGCAGACCTCCGGCAGATCATGCAGGGTGATTTCATCGCCTTCCGCGGTGGCCATCGCGAAGGCAATCGCATTGCGCAGTTGGCGTATGTTGCCCGGCCAGTGATGACTCAGCAGCGCACTGATGGCATCGGCGCGGAGATGGAGTGCTTGGTCACGTTCAGCTTGCAGCTCCGCATGCAGCTTGCGAATGAGGTAGTGGCGGTCGGCGCGCTCACGTAGCGCGGGCAGCAGGAGTTCGGCGCCGTTGAGTCGGTAGTAGAGGTCTTCGCGGAATTGCCCGCTGGCGATCAGCTCCATGACATCACGATGCGTGGCAGTGATGACGCGAATATCCACCTTGATGGGCGTTTCGGCTCCCAGTGGCGACACCTCTCGTTCGGCGAGGACGCGCAGCAGGCGTGACTGAAGCGGCAGCGGCATATCACCGATCTCATCCAGGAACAGCGTACCACCGTCGGCTTGTTGGATCAGGCCGCGCATGCCCTTGGGCCTTCCTCCCGTGAAGGCACCCGGCAGATAGCCGAAGAGTTCGCTTTCAATCAGCGATTCCGGAATGGCCGCGCAGTTCACCGCCACGAAGGGCGCCTTGGCGCGTGGCCCACTGTCATGCAGTGCTCTCGCCAACACTTCCTTGCCAGTACCCGTCTCACCACGAATCAGGATGCTCACATTCTCATGGCGCATGCGCCGCGCCAGCTTGAGCAGCCGGTGCATGGAAGGGTCATCTCCCGCGAGCTGGTCTAGCTCGGGCACCGGGTCATCCTGCTGACTGACGGTGGGGAGGGCCCGCACCGGATAGCCGCGTGGCTCGATCAGGGTCACGAAGACGGTGGCGTCATCCGCCCGCAGACGGAAGGCGCGAATCTGATCCAAGCTGGCGTGCGGAATGCTCAGCAGCTCATTGAGCTCCCCATCAAACAGCTGCGTGACCGCGGGCAGGGTAGAGACCGTCCACGGTGGCCAGCGCGCCAGATGTGCATCGATCAGGCGTCGGCCTTCGTGATTGGCGGCGACCACCTTGCCATCTTCCTGAATGGCAAACAGGCCACGACCATTCAGGTGCACGAATTCCCGCGCCGTGTCGAAGCGCAGGATCAGGCAATCCCGATAGCGATGCAGGAAGTAGGCGTCCTCGATCATGCGGGCATGCAGGGTGACCAGGGAGAGCGCAAAGGTCTGGCTCTCCTGCGGGCGGGGTGATTTCAGCGCCGAGATGTCGAGGGCAGCGATCACACGCCCCTGGGGATCGGTGATGGGGGCCGCAGTACAGGTCAGGTCGATGTGGGTGGCATCGAAGTGCTCACGCTGATGGCAGGTGACGGCTGCGCCATCGTGCAGACAGGTGCCCGCCGCCGAGGTGCCGGCATAGCGCTCGTTCCAGTCCGAGCCGAGATAGAGGCCCGCGCGCCGCAGCTCACTCAATTGATCACGCTGACCGCGAAAATCCACCGCGATGCCGCGTTGATCGGTGAGGATCAGCGCATAGCCATGTTGTGCGATCTGACTATAGAGCCGCTCCACCCCGGCACGTGCCACATGCAGCAGCTCATCCGCCGATTCCTGATGATCACGCAGTGCCTGCTGGGTGAGGACGCGGACCGGGCGAGGGCGGCTAGGGTCCAGCTGATATTCCTCCAGACAGCGCTGCCAGGAACGACGGATGACGTCGCGCTGCGTCTCGGGGAAGACGTCGCGTCCTTCGCCCAGTTGCATCAGGGTCTGGATATGCTGCCGCTTGTCGGACGGCATCGTGTCGAGTTGGCGGATCATGGCTGCCTCGGCGCTGGCCGTCTCGGGACGGCTCTTTTGATAGTGGCGATGGCTCTTGTGCCGGTGGCGATGGCAATCGCGGTTGTCACGACAGTGGCCATGGCAAAAGCGGCGTGTGCTCCTTCAAGCGTATGCGGTGTGGCGGGAGCGTCAATCACCCTGTCCTGCATCCTTGGTCGGGGCGTTACAGGTGTAACGCGACGTGTCAGGCGTACGGCGTACAGTTGTCACGAAGAAGGTGAAACGCCCAGCGAGACGAAGAGGGTGGTGATGCGGTAGTGGCGAATATTTGTCATGCACGACAGGTGCTTACGAGCCTTGTCTGTCGTGCATGACAAAGCTGGCATGCTTGATGCCTTGGATGGAGGGCGTGACTACAACATCCAACAACACGCGGAGAGACGCCATGACCGCACGCACGCCAACTCAGATCGCTCAGCAATGGCTCGATGATTTCGAGTCCTCCCTGACTCAGCGCGATATCGCCCGGGTTCTCTCGTTGTTTGGCGAGGAATGCTACTGGCGCGATTTGATCGCCTTCACCTGGAATCTCAAGACGTCGGAGGGCAAGGACGAGATCCAGTCGATGCTCGCGGCAACCCTCGAGCATGTCGCTCCTTCTCGCTGGCAGCTGGATGGTGAGGCCAGTGAGGCTGGCGGCATCGTCGAAGCCTGGTTCACCTTCGAGACCGCCGATGCACGCGGCAAGGGCTTGTTGCGCCTGAAGGAAGGGCGTTGCTGGACGCTGTTGACCGCCATGCGCGAACTCAAGGAATTCCCTGAGCCGCTGGGCATGCAGCGCCCCAAGGGCGCCGAGCATGGTGCCAACAAGCAGCGTGAGACCTGGCTCGAGTCGCGTCAGCGCGAAGAGGCTGAGCTGGGCTACGAGCGCCAGCCGTATTGCGTGATCATTGGTGGCGGGCAGGGCGGCATCGGGCTGGCCGCAAGGCTCAGACAGATGGATGTGCCGACCATCGTGATCGACAAGAATCCTCGCGCGGGCGATGCCTGGCGCAATCGCTACAAGTCCCTGTGTCTGCATGATCCGGTGTGGTACGACCACATGCCCTACATCCCCTTCCCGGCAAACTGGCCGGTGTTCGCGCCCAAGGACAAGGTCGCGGACTGGCTGGAGATGTACACCAAGATCATGGAGCTCAATTACTGGAACTCCACGACCTGCGAGAGTGCTCAGTTCGATGAGGCGAGCGGCGAGTGGGTGGTCGAGGTGGTACGCGACGGCAAGCCCGTGACCTTGCGGCCCAAGCAGCTGGTACTGGCCACGGGCATGTCGGGGATGCCCAACGTGCCGCACTTCCCGGGAGCCGAGACCTTTGAAGGTGAGCAGCAACACTCCAGCCAGCACCCGGGGCCGGACGCCTACCGTGGCAAGAAGGTGGTCGTGGTGGGGGCCAACAATTCCGCTCACGATATCTGCGCTGCGCTGTGGGAGCACGATGCAGACGTGACCATGCTGCAACGCTCCTCCACGCATGTGGTGAAGTCCAACTCGCTGATGGAAGAGGCGCTGGGGCCGCTTTATTCCGAGCAGGCGGTGCAGAGCGGTATCGACCACCACAAGGCGGACCTGATCTTTGCCTCGATTCCCTATCGGATACTGCCCGACTTCCAGCGGCCGATCTTCGATGCGATCCGTAAGCGCGACGCCGACTACTACCGCCGGTTGGAGGCGGCGGGGTTCCTGCTCGATTTCGGCGATGACGACTCGGGCCTGTTCCTGAAATACCTGCGCCGCGGCTCCGGCTACTACATCGATGTGGGCGCCTGTGAACTGGTCGCCAAGGGTGACATCAAGCTACGCAGTGGCGTTGGCATCGAGCGCATCAATCCGCGCTCGGTCACCTTGACCGATGGCTCGGAATTGCCCGCCGATCTGATTGTCTATGCCACCGGCTACGGCTCGATGAATGGCTGGGCGGCTCGAATCATCTCGCAGGAGGTCGCCGACAAGGTCGGCAAATGCTGGGGCATGGGCTCCGATACGCTCAAGGACCCCGGTCCCTGGGAGGGCGAGCTGCGCAACATGTGGAAGCCGACCCAGCAGCAGGCGTTGTGGTTCCACGGCGGCAACCTGCACCAATCCCGTCACTATTCCCAGTATCTGGCGCTGCAGCTCAAGGCGCGGCTCGAGGGTATTCCGACGCCGGTCTACGGCCTTCAGGAAGTCCACCATCTGAGCTGAGGCCAGTGGCGCTGGGCAGTGTGCCAGCGCCATGGCAGCAGCGCAGTATTTGCAGATTTCAGTGAAAGATTTAGGAGACGACTCATGCAACTGAACGACAAGATTGCACTGGTGACAGGCGGTGGGCGCGGTATTGGCCAGGGGATCGCGCTGGCATTAGCCAAGGCGGGCGCGGATGTCGTGGTGGCGGATCTGGATCTCGCCATCGCCCGCGAGACGGCGGAAAAAGTGGAGGCACTGGGTAGACGGTGTCTGGCGCTACAGGTCGATGTCTCGGATGCGGCATCCGTGCGGCGCTTGATCGAAGAGGCCGAAGCCGGACTCGGCCCGCTCGATATCGCCGTCAACAATGCCGGCATCATCGGCATCCATTCCATCGATGCGCTGACGGTGGAGGAGTGGGACCGCGTCATGAACGTCAATGCCCGCGGGACCTTCCTGTGCACTCAGGCCGAGGTCGCCGTGATGCGCTCACACGGCTTCGGCCGGATCATCAACGTGGCCTCGATGGCCGGCAAGGTCGGATTCCCTGATCTGTCGCACTATTGCGCTTCAAAGTTCGCCGTCATTGGCTTTACCAATGCCGTCGCCAAGGAGGTCGCAGCGGAAGGCATCACCGTCAATGCGCTCTGTCCGGGCGTGGTGGGTACCGGCATGTGGCGGGGCGAGAGCGGACTCTCCGCGCGCTGGAGCGAAAAAGGGGAAAGCGAGCCCGCTGCATGGGAGCGCCTGCAGAAGAGCCTGCTACCCCAGGGAGTCGCCCAGACACCTGAGGACATGGGGCAGCTGGTGGTCTACCTCGCCCAGGCCGAGCATGTGACAGGGCAGGCCATCGCCGTCGATGGTGGCTTCACGCTGTGAGTCAGGAATGAGCCAGCATTGAGTCAGCATAGAGAGCAAGGTTGAGCTCAGTGGCTGACGGCAAGGGGTGATGGCATTACACAACGCCGCCTTCCGGCAACGGGAGGCGGCGTTGTGGTGTCTGTTGCGCAGAGTATTCAGCCCAACTTCACCCTGCACTAAGCGGCCGGCGATAGGAGTCAGTAAAGGTGAACGGCTTCCAGGCGGGCACGCGATACCCCTTGTTCATCCAGCAGCGTCAATGTCTTGCCGTCTATCTGCCAGCCCGACACATCATTGAGTGTCGCGAGGAAAGTGCGTTCGAGTGATCCAGCCTCACCGGGGCATGCCATGCGCGTGATGGCCAGACGATCGAAGCTGAGTTCGTGCTCGTCATGTAGATACTCACCCATCAGGCGATTGCAGCCGGTGGAACCGGCCACTCGCGAGTTCTGTGTCGAAGCGTCAGGGGCATGCAAGACGAAATGGGCTTCACGCTTGCCATCCACCACGGGTGTCGGCTGGTCATCTAGTGTCACCAGCTTCCAGTAAGTGTTCTCCAGCGGCTCATCGACCGCGTGATTGTCGTCAGGGGATTGAGCGCCCGCGCAGCCGCCCAGGGTGAGTGCTGCGCTCATCACGGCGGCGTATGTCATCGCTTGAGTCGGTTTCATCCGGGTGTCTCCCTCCAATGTCATGGGGCAGATTACGCTATCACGTTGATCGTTGTGAGGTAGAGGCTCTCGGGGATGATTCGGGCGCTATCGGTGGTGCCTGTCAGTGAGCGTCGAGCGCGCAGCCCTGTTCATGGGTTCCTGAAAAAGCAGGCAGACGACTGATGCCTAAATGTGATCTATCAAGATAAATATTAATCGCTTTTTTGGATTTTTTCTCGATGCATACTCGAATGGAGCCCATAGATTGGAGTAGATCATGATTGCGTCTTCGGTAGATTCCGGCATTCCCGCCCTGGCAGATCCCGCTCATATCGAGGCCCTGCGTAGCATCGTGACGCCGCACCTTAGCGATAACCTGGATCGCCTGAGTGGTATTCGCGGCCTGACGCCTTATCACGACGGCACCAAATTGGTCGGCACCGCATTCACCGTCAAATGCCGCGCTGGTGACAACCTGTATATCTACCAGGCGCTGACGATGTTACGTCCGGGACATGTGCTGGTGATCGACGGCAGTGGCCATCTGGACAACGCGCTGGTGGGTGAGCTCATCAAGTGTTACGCCCAGCAGCGCGGTTGCGTGGGATTGGTGGTGGACGGCGCCATTCGAGACATCAAGGCATTCGCGGAAGATAGCTTCCCTTGCTATGGCCGCGGCAGCATTCATCGTGGCCCTTACAAGAATGGGCCGGGTGCGCTCAATGTTCCCGTCTGTGTCGGCGGGCAGGTCGTGAATCCGGGCGACATCGTGGTAGGAGATGAAGATGGGCTGGTCACCTTCGCTCAGTCCGAGGCGCCCGCGTTGATCGAGGCTGCCAAGGCCAGTTTCCGGAAAGAGGCCGGCATCATGGAGGAAATCTCGAGCGGCCAGCATTACCAGCACTGGCTGGATGCGGTACTCATCTCCAAAGGCCTTGAATACGGGGAAGCACACGCATGACAGCGATCCTGTTGGCCGACCGTCTCAAGCGCATTCAACCTTCCCCCAGTGTCCAGGCCAATGATCGCGTGGCAGCGCTGCGTGCAGAGGGCAAGGACATCATCAACTTCACCATCGGTGAGCCTGACTTCGACACGCCGGCCCACATCATCGATGCCGCTGTCACCGCGATGAAGCAGGGCGATACGCATTACACGCCGTCAGAAGGAACCCCTGCATTGCGTCAGGCGATTGTCGAGAAGCTCGCTCGGGACAATGCATTGGAGTATCACTTCGACGAGATTGTCGTGGGGGCCGGCGGCAAGCACATCCTCTATCACGTGATGGCAGCGACGCTGAATCCTGGCGATGAGGTCATCGTGCCAGCGCCGTATTGGGTGTCCTATCCCGATATCGCATTGCTCAATGAGGGAGTGCCGCGTGTCGTCACTTGCGACGCCTCCTGTGGCTTCAAGTTGACACCTCAGGCGCTGATCGAGGCGATCACCGACAAGACACGCTGGTTGGTGCTCAATACGCCGTCCAACCCGACCGGTGCCGTGTACTCTGAATCGGAGCTGCTCGCGCTCGCTCAGGTGCTGCGTGATTATCCTCATGTCGGCATCATCTCCGACGAGATATACGAGCATTTCGTCTACGCCCCGGCGCGCCATCTCTCGCTGATCAATGTGGCGCCAGACCTCAAGTCGCGCACCTTGATCGTCAATGGCGCCTCCAAGGGGTATGCCATGACGGGCTGGCGGATCGGCTTCGGTGCCGGTCCTCGAGACTTGATCCAGGCCATCGTGAAACTGATCTCCCAGACCACGACTTGCCCCAGCTCGATCAGTCAGGCCGGCGCAGTTGCAGCTTTCATCGGTGATCAGGCTCCTGTGCGCGCCATGGCGGAACGCTACAAGCAGCGTCGTCAATTGATGCTCGAGGGACTGCAATCGATAGCAGGCGTCAATTGCACTGCCCCCGATGGCGCCTTCTATGTCTATCTCGATGTCAGCGGGCTATTGGGGAAGACGACACCAGAGGGCCAGCGTCTCGTGCGTGATGGTGACGTGGTGCTGTACTGGCTCGATGCCGGTGTTGCGGCAGTCAGTGGTGAAGCCTATGGCTTGTCACCCTACGTCCGGCTGTCCTTTGCCATCGGGGATGAGGCCATCCAGGAAGGCTGTCGGCGTCTACGCGAGGCCTGCCTGGCATTGACGTGAACCTTGTCGCAACGAACAAGACTCACCTCCCGTAATTCACAATGACAATAATGAGGTTCTCATGACACTTACCTTGCGAGGTTCACGGGGGTTACCCGTGCGTATTTTCATCGGCTTCATGCTGGGTATCAGCTGCGGCTTGCTGTTTCAGGATTTCTCAATGGCGATCAAGCCACTGGGCGACGCGTTCATCAATGCCATCAAGATGCTCATCGTACCGATCATCTTCTTCTCCGTGGCGGGTGGTATCGCCAACATGGGGGACGTGCAGCAGCTGAAGCGTGTGGGCGGCAAGACATTGCTGGTGTATGTCGGCATGACCCTCATCGCGGGCATCATCGGACTGGTCGTCGCCTCCATCATCCAGCCGGGCAAAGGGCTTGATGTCCAGATGAGTGCCCCGGTAGAGGCGGTCTCGAGCGGCCTGGACATCGGTCAATTCCTGTTGCAGATGATTCCCAGCAACCCCGTGGCAGCGATGGCCAGTGGCAACGTGATCCAATTGATCGTCTTCACCATTCTGGTCGGGGTGGCCATGGTCATGCTGGGAGAGCGTGTCGCCCGACTGCGTGCCTTGTTCGATGAGGGGGCTGCGGTGTCATTTCGTATTCTGGACATGGTCATGGCGACGTCGCCTATCGGTATCTTTGCCCTGATGGCGTATGCCGTCGCCAACTACGGCATTGATATCTTTGGACAGATCGGCAAGTTCATCCTCGCGGACTATGCCGCTCTGCTGGTGATATGGGCAGTGGTCTCCATTCTGCTGGTCCTGTTCACGCGAATTTCCTATCCGCGCTTGATACGCAAGATGGTGCCTATCTGGCTCATGACGCTGTCGACCACCAGCAGCAATGCCACATTGCCCGTGACGATGAAGGTCACCCATCGTGATCTCGGTGTGCCGGAATGGCTGTGCTCGTTCATGCTGCCGCTGGGCGCGACGATCAACCTGATGGGGGCCGCTGCGTATCTGTCCGTGCTGGTCGTGTTCGCGGCAGACTTCTATGACCTTTCGCTGAGTTTCTCGCAGATGGTCAACGTGATCTTCATCGGCACCATCCTGTCGATGGCAGCTCCGGGCATTCCCGGCGGCGGGATCGTCATGGGCACCCTGATCCTGCAATTGATGAATCTGCCGTTCGAGCTGGTCGGGCTAATCGCCGGCATTTATCGCATCGTGGATATGGGGCACACCACACTCAATGTTTCCGGTGATGTGGTGGGTGCATTGCTGGTGGCCAAGAGTGAAAACCTGCTCTCGACGGAAAAGGTCGCTTCTCCCACCACGACGCCTGCCACACCGCCCACATCATCCACACCGGCAGTGAGTGTGGATTGAGGCATGTGATGGCCAGTTCATCGCCCTGACAGCATCAGTCTCCTGACAATCCGTGTGTCCTTGTCTCTCACGCGGCTGGCTTCACTGTCATCCAGGCCTCCGACACCTCGTGTCGGGGGCTTTCTGTATCGGAAGGAATGCCGCAGCGGTTGTGCTCAGGCAGACATGGACACCGACCCCTCGTCATTCTGTCGTCGGCAGGCGATCAAAATACAGTTGATTGAAATTGCAGGTACTTTCAGCCAGTTCCGCGATGGTCGCCGTCAATCCGGCCTGACGGTCGGCGCGATAGAATGCACTGTATTGCACCAGCGGGAGGCTTTCGGTGGTGGGCAAGATCTGCAGCATCTTGCGGTCGACCAGAAATTGCATGCAGTGACGGGGGAGGTAACTGATACCCGCTCCCGACAGGGTCAGGCCGACCTGCGCCAGCAGGTAATTGCTGACCAGCGTATTTCGCATTCGCGCCCCGTGTTGCAACAGCCACCGCTCGCAGATCAACCCCGTTCCCGAGTGACTTCCTTGAGACAGCACCGTGAGTTCGGTCAGCTCCTGAAGCGTCAGCGTACGGCCCTTCGGCACAGTGCCATGCGCTGCCATCCAGACGTTTTCCACGCTTTTCAGTGGCTGAGAGATGAAGCGCGCGTCTGAAAACACATCGGGCACGATGATCATGTCCAGTTGGTCGTGCTCCAGCTTGCTGTAAAGCTCACTGCTGAGCTCGATCGAGGGCTCGATCTTGAGGCGGGGAAAGCGCTCTCGAATCCGCGCGATCAACTGTGGCAACCAGGTGATGCCGGTCAATTCGGTCACGCCGATCCGAAACTGACTCTGGATGACGGACTCGTCACTGATGCGCTCGACGAGATGATCGCGGCGCTCCAGCAGGTCCTTGCCCAGTGCCAGCACCTCGAGTCCCTTGTCCGTCAGGCGGGCCGAGCGTCGGCTGCGATCAAATAGCGGCACACCAAAGGTTTCTTCCAGCTCCTGAATCCGCTTGGATATTGCAGACTGCGTCGTATGGAGTTTGTTGGCGGCCGCTTCAAAGCCCCCGAGTTCGCTCACCCAGTAAATTGCATCGAGTTGTTTGAAGGTGATCATTCTGCAAGGCCATTGGCAACGAAGTGTGCTTGCGATGATAGAGCGTTCTGACGCGAGGAGCATGCCTTGTCATCGCATGTCTCTCGCCATTGACCGCGAGTCCTGAACACCCATTCTGCTCAGCGCAGGACGTCATCTTTCGGGGAAAGTGGGACGAAAAGTGGCAAGAAGAGTGGATCGCCTGTTTCCTTAAGCCTCACGTGGTCACCACGGGGCTCCATCAGTATCCTGATCACACAGGCGCTGCATCGTGAGTCGCCTCTCGCCGGCCCTGGTTGCTGGCCCGGCCCAGGCCGCTGCTCTAGGTGGACCCGCTATCAGGCGCGCCGTACTCCAGGAGCACCGCATTCAAAGTGTCGTGCTCGAAACCCCAGGACGAAAATACGTCAGGAGTTGTCATGCCAGCCACCCGCACGCCCTCGTCCGCCAGGGAGCGGATACATCTGTGGTGGGATCTGTTCATCATCGTGCTCGTTATCGCCAATCTGGCATTGCTGCTGTTCGATAGCCTCTTCCTGATTCCCCCGCTGAACACAGCCTTCGAGGCTGTAGCGCCCGGGTTGCATGCGGCCTATGAACAGAACATCCACGCCAATTTCCTCTCCATCGATCTGGCGTTCGTCGCCGTCTTCCTGCTGGATGTACTGGCGGGGTGGGCTGTGGCCATCGCGGAGCGGCGCTATCACCGCTGGTTCTTCTATCCCTTCGTGCACTGGTATGACGTGCTGGGGTGTATCCCGCTGAGCGGCTTCCGCCTGTTGCGTGTGTTGCGTGTGATCTCGCTTCTGTTCCGTCTGCAACGCCTCGGCATGATCGATGTTCGCCGCTGGTACCTCTACGGCGTAACGGCCAAGTATCTCGATATATTGCTGGAGGAGCTGACGGACCGTATCTCCCTGCGCATGCTCGATAACGTGCAGCAGCAGTTGCGCGACAGCGATGACCTCTCATCGTCGGTGATCGAGCGTGTGGTGGAGCCTCGCAAGCAGGCCTTGATCCAGGAGATCAGCCTACGACTCGAGACCATGGCAGGGGATATCTATACCCAGAACCGCGACGATACCCTGCGCTATGTGCGGGGGCTGGTCAGTCGTACCCTTGCGGAGAGCCCGGAGCTCCAGCGTGTCTCGCGCCTGCCCATGGGCACCCAGCTGACGAAGGGGCTGGAAACCTCGCTGTCGGATCTGGCCTGTCACCTTGTTGATGAGGCGCTGGTCGGCCTGCGTTCCAAGGAGTTCTCGGCGCTGGTGGGACATCTGGCAGAGAGTGGTTTCGATGCCTGGGCGCGCACTGACCCGAGGACTGAGCAGATCACCGAGCAGGTGCTGATCGACATGTTGGAGCTGCTCAAGGAGCGCATCGCCGTGAAGAGCTGGCATCAGAAATATCAGTGAAGACAGGTGTACCTGCAGGGGCATGTCGCGAATGGCTAGCGTGCAGGGCAAGTCTCTGCGCGTGGCAGCCCTTGAAAGTCGGCCATGACCTCCCGACATCAATCATTCGGCAATGGATTTGCAACACCCAAAAGGACGTCTCGATGTCATATGCACCGCAGCCCTCAAGCGACACTCACGACCTCGTGCAGGCGAAGATGTGGCTACGTACCTACCAGCGAGTGCGAGCTGCTACTGAGGCGATCTGTGCGCCGCTGCACAAGGAAGACTACATGGTGCAGAGCATGGCGGATGTCAGCCCGCCCAAGTGGCACATCGCCCATGTCAGCTGGTTCTTCGAGGCCTTCATCCTGAAGCCGTTCCAATCCGGCTATCAGACGCTCGATCCCGCCTACGATCATCTCTTCAACTCCTACTACGAGACCCATGGCGTGCCGTTCCCGCGCGCCGAGCGTGGCGCAATCTCGCGCCCGACCGTCGACGATGTCTATCATTATCGCGCACACGTCGATCGCGCCATGCAAGCCTTGCTCGAGAATCCGCCCCGGGAACATCTGCCGGAAATTCTGCGCCGTCTGGAGCTGGGCCTACCGCATGAGCAGCAGCATCAGGAGCTGCTGTTGATGGATATCAAGCACATCCTGGCGCAGAACCCGCTGTGCCCGGCCTATCGGGATGATCTGGCGCTTGGCTTGGCATCGAAATCTGAGCAGGAGGTGCCGCCGCTGGGATGGCTGGACTATCCAGCCGGGATTCGCGAGATCGGTCATGATGCCTCTAGAGGCGGCTTCGCCTACGACAACGAGATGGGCCGCCATCGTCAGTTCGTCGAAGCGTTCCAGATGGCGGATCGTCCGGTGACCAATGGCGAGTTTCTCGCCTTCATGCAGGACGGCGGATATGCCACTCCCGAGCACTGGCTGGCGGATGGCTGGGCGACGGTCAAGGCGGAAGGTTGGCGGGCACCGCTTTACTGGGTAGAGCGCGACGGCGCTTGGCATCACTACACCCTGGGTGGCCTGGTACCGGTGGATCTGAACGCGCCGGTATGCCATGTCAGCTTCTTCGAGGCCGATGCCTATGCGCAGTGGGCGGGCGCGCGTCTGCCCACCGAGGCCGAGTGGGAGACAGTCGCTCAGGATGTTCCTCTCTCGGGTAACTTCGTCGATCAGGATCACCTGCAGCCAGTCGCGGCCTCGAGAGCCGAAGGCACGCCGGGTCAGATGTTCGGCGATGTCTGGGAGTGGACGGGCAGCGCCTATCGCCCCTATCCAGGCTTTCGCAAGTTGCCAGGCAGCCTGGGCGAGTACAACGGCAAGTTCATGTCCGGTCAGATGGTGCTTCGCGGAGGCTGTTGTGCCACGCCCGCCGACCACATCCGCGCGACCTATCGCAACTTCTTCCCGCCCGAGGCGCGTTGGGCATTCTCCGGTTTCCGGCTCGCCAGGGACAGTGGGGCATGATGGGCTGACGCCCTGCATGACGCGCCGCCAGGCACCTTCATCTGCTGCTTTCATCCGCCGCTTCTATTTTCCAACCCGAAAAGGAGTGTTCATGGCCGATCACCCCGAACCGCGTATCACGCTGCACCCGCTATCCTCGCGGGTGCGAATCCTGGTCGGTGAAACAGTGATCGCCGACACCGCCAACGCGCTGGAATTGCGCGAGAAGGGCTATCCATCGAGGCGCTACCTGCCGCGCGCCGATGTGGCGATGGCGAAGCTCTCGGTCTCTCATACCGTCACCCATTGTCCCTTCAAGGGCGACAGCACCTATTACTCCTTGCCCGATCTTCCTGATATCGCCTGGAGTTACGACCAGCCCATCGAGGAGATGCAGGCGATCGCCGGGCGACTGGCGTTCGATACTGACAAGGTCGCATTGGAAGTAGAGTGATTCAGGTGAATGACTCGCGGCCAACCTGATTCTCTTGTCGGCGCATAAGGTCCCACCGTGCTCTGCTGCAGAGATAAACTGATAGAGAACAGTGGCTTGGCGTTCGCCAGATGGTTAGAATCCTGCAGTTTGCTGCACCGCGCTCAGCCATCGTGTGCGGTGCAGCCTTACCTTTCCCTTATCCAGACTCAGTACTCCGGTTGGACGAATCACCTCGCTTGATTCCTTTCCGTACAGGCTGCACCAGGAGTCAAGACAGTGGTTGTCCCTTCGAACATCGCGCCGGTGATGAGTGTACTGCTATGCCTCGTGCTGGCGTCCTCTGTCAGCCGTTACCTCAAGTCTCCCCGCATGAAAGGCCGAATCGGGGAGTGGTGTGTGCGTTGGATGGCGCGCCGACTCGGCATGCAGGGCTATCGAGCCTTGCACAATGTCACCCTCAAGACCGCGAACGGCACCACCCAGATCGATCATGTGCTGCTGTCGCGTTTCGGCTGCTTCGTGCTGGAAACCAAGAACATGAAAGGCTGGATCTTCGGCAGTGAGCACGAAGCGAACTGGACCCAGCAGTTTCCTCGCCAGTCCTTCAGCTTCCAGAACCCGTTGCGTCAGAACTACCGACACCTCAAGGCGCTGGAGGCGGCGCTTGGCGTGCCATTCGAGCACCTGCATTCGGTGATCATCTTCATCGGCAGGGCCAGGCTCAAAGGTGAGATGCCGTCCAACGTGACGCGCGGGACTGACTTCGTTTCCTTCATACAGTCGTTTCAGACTCCCGTCTTCAGCGAGGCGCAGGTCGAGGCCATGCATGAGGCGCTGCTCACGGGGCGTCTGGCACCGACTCGGGCGACACAGCGTGCCCATGTACAGCATCTCAAGCAGCGCAATGATCCACAGGCGAGACGTGAATGCCCGAAATGCGGCAGCCGGATGGTGCTGCGCACTGTCAAATCTGGTGTGCGTGAGGGCCAGCAGTTCTGGGGATGCTCGGCCTATCCGGAGTGTCGCGCGACACAGGCGGTGTGATGGATCAGTGGTTCACCATGACTCGAATTGGGTTTCAGAAGGTGCCCCAAAGGCCCGGCGACATCTATCACAGCTGACCGGTTGTTGATGGGCCTGAGTTGACGTGCCTGAAGAAGGACGTCACTTCCAGTGGCTTGAGATGACTGAGGTCATCTGGTCGCGAAGATTTCCTTTGCTTCCTTGTCGCGCACTTCCCTCGCCATGCCGGTCAGCAGCACCTCACACCACGGGTATGGCCCCTCAGACGACGAGTACTGCTTGTTGAAAATGTTGTGTCAGCAGCCCCTTAGATGGCCAAGGCCACCAGGAAGCGAGAGACCATGTTGTAGGCGGCAACCGTGGCGACGGCTTCGACAGTCTGCTGTTCACCGAACAGGGCCTTGAGAGTCTCGATGATGGCGCCATCGACTTCCACCTGGTGGGTTGACTGATCCGTCAACGCCAGCAAAGCACGTTCTTCTTCATTGAAACGCGATGAAATGCCTTCCTCACGCAGCGCGTCACATTTTTCCTGTGTGCCGCCGGCCTCCAGGTAGGCGGGTTGATGCACTTGCCATTCAAACTCGGCCCGATTGAGCACGGCCACGCGACACATGATCAACTCGCGATATTCCAGACTGAGCGTGAAGTCCTTGCGAACACGGCCCAGCAGCCCATTCCAGCCCGTGGCCAGGGGCACACTCTTGAGCAGATAGCGATCGATCCCGATCAGCTCTCGGTTGGGGCGGCGTGCTTGCATGCTTTCCAGCAGGTCAGCAGGGACGGCATCGCCGTCCTGCCAGGGAGTGACACGTGGTTTTGTCTCAAGACCTGCCGCCATGGAGGGGGAGGAGGATAGGGTGGTTCTTGATTGCGGGAAGGAGTTTGACTGTGACATGGGGCTTCCTGTGTCTAGAAAAATGCCATGCCCCGGGACGCACGTGGTGGTGGTGTCTGTCGCAGGGTGGGGCAATGATGGTGGGGAGTGGCAATATGCGGGGATGGGCGATGCAATAGGAGCATCGCCACGTGTGAGCTCTGAAATGGATTGCCTGGCTGCGCAGGTCAGTTGGTGCGATGTAGTCAGGGGCATGACCCGGTGATCATTTGGCCGCGAAGATTTCCTTTACTTCCTTGTCGCGTACTTTCTTCGCCATGCCGGTCAACAGCACCTTGAACAGCAGGCCACTCACCAGGGTGGAGAGCGTCAAGGTGAAGAAACCGGCCAGGATCCAGTCCACCAGGACGAAGCCGCTATTCGTCAGGGTCGGGTGATAGAACACCATGCCAGCGAAGACCACCCAGTGGCTGATGCAGAAGAAGCATTGGAAGAGGTGGCCGATCATGTGGCCAAAGCGTTGTGCGTACTGACGCAACGGTGCGAACAGCTCACCCTGGGTGATCGAGATCGCGATGCTGCTGGCCGCCAGGGCCATCACGAAGCAGGTCCATAGCGCGTTCAGCGTCTCGGGGGGAAATACGGTAGTCATGGGGATCCTTGTGTGTCTTCGTCAAACTGACGAGTGGGGAAAGTGAGCGGGGCGTGCTCAATGTCTGTCGATGCAGGTGTCTGGTTATCTCTCAGTCTTCTGTCTAGCGTGCGGTCAGCATCCGGTTGACACCTTGGGTGGCAGCATCGATGGCGCCCGCGAGGTGACCCGGGAATTGCGGCGACCATTCACTGGCAATGCCGAACAGGTGTTGATGCCAGGGACCCTCATTCGCTTCGGGTGGCGGCACCGAGACATGGGATGCCACGTCTTCCAGGTCTGCCGGGCTCGCGATGAAGGGTGAGGTAGCCCAGTCCTTGAGGACATCGCTTTGGGGACTGGCCGCCTGAGGGCCAAACAGGCGATCCAGCTGTACGCGGCAGTGCTGACGTAATGCCTCCGGCGTGATCTGACGTCGGTAACCAGCCGGTACCCCCACGAATCCGAAGAGTGCACCCAAGCCTTCCATTGGACTGGCGTCGTGAATCTCCACCATCGGGCCACGCGCGCTGCGTGCGGTACCGGACAAGCCGGTCTCGCGCCAGAAAGGACGATCGTAGACCGCGAGATACTTGGCATGGGGAGCCATCCAGGTCGCGGTCTGCTGCCACTGTGTTGTCAGAGCGCTCGGGAGTGCCGGCGTGAATTGGATATGCTGGAGTGCCTGACGTGGCGGAACAGCCAACAAGACCTGCTCCACCTCATGGTTCATGCGATGCCCGCTGCCATCCTCTGCACTCAGCGCAATCCCGTCTGGCAAGCGCTCGAGATGACGGACGACCTGCCCAGTCAATACCTTGTCCGCGGGAATATCGCGACGCAGTCGCTCGATCAGCGCCTCCATTCCTCCCACCACACGCATGGCGGTCAGCGAATCCCTGACGCCAGCGGTGCGCAGAGGTTTCTTGTCCGTGGCGCGCTCGAGGAGGCTGTCGCCTGCCGTTTGTTGTGCAAAGCACTCCAGATCCAGTGTCTGTATCAGCTGTCCCATCTCGCGCTGATGCTCAGGCCAGAACCAGGTCGGCCCCAGGTCCAGGCGCCGTCTCGTACCGGTGTCGACGCCTGCTGGCAGCAGGGACGCGATCCTTCCACCCGGGTCTGACTGAGCCTCCAGCACGAGGTAGTCCCGCATGCCTCGGCGTTCCAGCAGCCAGGCCGCATACAGGCCTGCGATTCCGGCACCAATGATGATGACTCTTGATGAGTGCTGACTCATGGCGTCTCCTGAATGGCCAGATGCCCTGTCTTGAGGTAGAAGGTCGCCCCCTGTGTACCGGCGGAAAGCATCAGCGGTTCGCTGGCTGGCAAGCGCAGCCAGCTGCCAGCAGGGCAGGACCCGTGCCCCGGGTGCAGGCAGCCCTCCAACACGAGAAGTTCGGCACCGCCAGTGTTTGTCATCAGCGGAAGCTCGGCATGTGGCGCCATGCGCTGCAGGCTCACCTGCTCGGTGGCACTGGTATAGAGTGGGCAGACCTCGTGGCCATCCTGCTCATGCCAGTTGGCCGGGTCCCGCGTGTTGATGCGTACCGCCTCATGCTCCTCGGACGGCATCTGCCGCAGCTTGACGAAGATCACGCAGCCGTCGGTGCTGCTGGGGGTGTGTCGCGAGTCTGGCGGGTTGCGCAGGTACCAGCCTGCAGGGAAGTGGAGCGAGCCATTTTCCGTGAAGGTGCCGGACAGCACGAGAATCTCTTCGCCTTGTGGATGCTCATGCGCTGAAAAGTGGGAGTCTGGTGCATATCGGACCAGGCTGGTGGCTCGTGCCTTCTCCTCCCCGATACGATCCAGCATCATGCGTTCGACGCCTCCCTCGGGGGACGGAACCCACTGGTAGTGATCGGGTGTGATGCTGGCACGTCGTGAGAAGTCGGCATTGAGGCGCATGTAGAACATCTCCACGTAGGCGAGAGGGGAAGAAAACCTTTTTCAATGTCTGGCGGTCATCACACCCGAGCGTCAGGGCATGAGCAGGACTGCACACATACCGGCAAGGTGTCACGATCGGTGATTGCGGGTATTCTGGAAGCTGATTGTCCATTCAACAAACGAGATTAACTAGGCAGCAGGGAAAGAAAAACTTTATCGCCATGACATCGCCCAACCATCTGAATGCCTTGCGTGCCTTCGAAGCGAGCGCCCGCCACAAGAGCTTTGCCGCTGCGGCAGAGGAACTGCACGTGACTCCTGCCGCTGTCGGCCAACTTGTACGGGGATTGGAGGAGTGGCTCGGCGATTCGCTGTTTCATCGTGCCAACAGCGGCAAGACACGCCTTATCCCGACAGAGCTTGCAGAGCAGGCACTACCCGATATCCGCGCCGGATTCGAGAAGTTGTCACTCGGGGTGGAGCGTCTCAAGGATGGCACTCGGCGTAGCGTACTGACGGTGACAGTCAGTCCCGCCTTTGCCGCCAAATGGCTGTTGCCACGCCTGCATCGTTTTCAGGCGGCGTGGCCTGACATCGATGTGCATCTGGATACCAACCACAAGCCGGTCGATTTCTCACGGGAGCGGGTGGATATCGGGGTTCGCTACGGGCCGGGCAAGTGGAAGGGCGTGGTGGCGCAGGAGCTGATGCATGAAGAGGTCTATCCCGTTTGCTCACCACAGCTGCTACGTGACCCCGAGCGCTTGAAGACGCCCGCAGCCCTGTTGGATGAGACACTGATTCATGACTTGTCCATGGAAGGCCATGACGGTTTTCCCTCGTGGAACGGCTGGTTCAAGAGAGCCGGTCTCACGGATGCTGATTCATCGCGCGGTCTGCAGATCAACAATTCTGCTGCAGTGCTGCAGGCCGCGATCGATGGTCAGGGCATTGCGCTGGCGCGTGGAGTCATGGTTCACGATGATCTTGTGTCGGGGCGTTTGATCAGACTGTTTGATGGAGTGATGTGTGCCTCCTCCCTGGCGTATTACGTGATCCATCGACCCGAGGTCACCCACGTGGCCAAGGTACAGGCATTCCGTGAATGGTTGCTGGAAGAAGCCGGGCTCAGTTGCCGAATACCCTCGACGTCAGGGGCGTGAGGGCTCTGTGATCAAGCAAGTCTACCTGGCGGGTCATTAGCCAATGACATCAACGAGCAGGCATTCCGGGAATGGTTGCTGGAAGAGGTCAGCTGAGTGTTCAGTTGACGTGGTCGAGTGGGCAGGTCCCCTCGGCTTACAGCTTGGGCAGTATCGGGGTAGCCATCGCACACCTCATCCTGCCCGATAACGCGCCTGAGTACTCGAGGGACTCTCACCGAACAGACGGCGATAGTCCCGGGCAAACTGGCCCAGATGATAGAACCCCCAGTCGCTGGCGATCTGACCGATCGTGCTCGTTGACAGGGGATCGCAAAGCCGCCGCCGTACTTGATTGAGTCGGTTGAAGCGGATGAACTGCATCGGACTGAGACCAAGGATGCTGGTGAAGCTATTGTGCAGTGTCCGCTGACTGACGTGGGCGATACGACAGAGACTCTCGATGCTGACCGGTGCAGGCTCTCCTCGGCTTACATGCTCCCGTACGCGCTCCACTACCTGCCGTCGGTGGTGATAGCTGGGGTAGCGGTCGGTGAGAGGTGTCCATTCCTCAAGAATGGCGGTAACAGCCAGTGACAGGATGCCCTGATGCACCTGAACCTCGAATCCCGGCCCCTGTCGCTTGATCAGGCGGTCCATCAGGAAGGTGACCCCTCGCCGAGTCCCTTGCGTCACCCCGAGTCGCATCGTGTGCTGCGGATCCCCTTCCAATAGCGTCAGTGCCGACTCCCCCGCGATCTCGAGCAGCCAGTCACGCCGCAGCACGAGACAGTGGATCGCGAAAGTGTCCGGCGTGGTCAGCGCGAAATCCTGCCCGCCCGGCTGACACATGATGTCGCCTTTCTCAAGCGCGTAGCCATTGATCCGGCAGGGCTGTCGCTCGGCGGGAATACCGATCCACAGCGAATCCGGCCAGACATGACATTGCTGGTCCAATGCCTGGCTGGTGTATTCCTTGAATACCTGCATTCCCGGCAGATGGAGTTCATCGATACGCCCATAGAAGGCGCCCTGACCGTACTGATCATAGTGTTGCGACCAGTCGGTCAGGTTGTGCGCCTGTTCATTGACGTCCCATGCCTCCCGCGTGCACTTGCCTGGTGCATGCTCGAAAATCCCGTGCTGCCAGGTGGCATCACTATCGTCCGTTCGTGATACATCTTCGTACATTGATCAATCAACTCATTGTTCTTGTTGGTTTTTTTAAGGTTTGCCGGATGCTGATAACGCATCACCTCACGCTGTCGTTAGTCTGAGTCATGCAACTTTCGCGCACAGAGTCATGCCGTGAGCCAGATCGTGGGTCGTGAGATTGGCCACTGGCTTCTGACCGCAGACGAAGTGTGACACCGAGACCGCAAGATCCCCGGTCTTCCCATGTCAGCGAGGTGGTGAGATGTATACGGAAACTCTGATAAATCAAACAAGACACGAGTTGGTCACTTGCCTGGAAAAATGGCACATGACGGAAACATCGCGGATCTCGCTGCTGACCATGTCAGAGAACGCGACCTTTCTGGCCAAGGACGACGAGGAGGGGCGCAGGATCATCATTCGGGTCCACCGCCCGGACTATCACTGCCGGGAGGAGATCGAGTCCGAGCTGGCCTGGATCGATGACCTGCGCACGACGGCACGGATCAATACGCCGGCCCCGGTCATGACCACGACAGGCAGCCCTGTGCTGAGCATCTCCGCCGGCGGGCAATCCTTGTATGTGGTGGCCTTCGAGCATGTGGTCGGCAGTGAGCCGGATATCGACGAGGGTCTGCCGCAGTGGTTCGAACGGCTGGGCGTGATGACTGCCACGCTGCACGAACACAGCCGTCGCTGGCAGCCGCCGGAAGGCTTCGTACGCAAGCGCTGGGACCTGGAAAGCATGATCTCACCCCGTGGACTGTGGGGCGATTGGCGAAATGCGCCGCGCATGACGCTGGAAGAGGCCCAGGCCATCAATGCTGCCATCCCCTATCTCAAATCGGAAATCGCGCTTTATGGCACGGCACCAGAGCAGTTCGGGCTGGTCCATGCCGACCTGCGCTTGACCAACCTGCTGGTATCACGGGACAGCATGGCGATCATCGACTTCGATGACTGCGGCTTCTGCTGGTATGCCTATGACTTCGCTGCCGCGATCAGCTTCCACGAGATGGAGCCGAGCGTCCCGCAGCTGCGCGATGCCTGGATCAAGGGGTACCGCTCGGTGGCCGAGTTCTCGGCGGCAGATGAGGCAATGCTGGATACCTTCATCATGCTGCGTCGCATTCTGCTGTGTGCCTGGCTGGCCACGCATCAGGAAAGCAAGGAAGGCAAGACATTGAGTGATGGTTTCAGCCGGGATACGGCCATCATGGCGCGGCGCTATGTTCAGCAACGAGGGGGCCAGTCACGAGAGGGCCAGCAAGGTGTCGTGCAGACACTGGGCGTGCAAGAACACGACGATCAGGCGGATGTTGATCGGACCAGTACTGTTCGGACAAGCACTGTTCGGACAGGTACAGATCGGACAATCAATGACAAGGTGAGGATGGCGTGATGGAAAAGGTACGCGGGATTCTGGATCAGAACGCCTTCAGCATGGCGCACATCGACAAGGCAGATGCGCGAATCGGCGCACTGGTACGCAAGCGGCTGGAAACGGTAGGGCCGACGTCCATGCTCTTCTATGAGGAGCCGCTGCACATCGTACGAGGGGAGCGGGTCTGGTTGTTCGATGATCAAGGCAAGCGCTACCTGGATGTCTACAACAATGTGCCGTCCATCGGCCACTGCCATCCTCGCGTGGTCCAGGCGGTCGCTGAACAGATGGGGACCCTCAACGTGCACAACCGCTATCTGCACGAAGGCATCCATCGCTATGCCGAGCGCCTGCTGGATACGCTGCCGCGCGCGCTCAATCGACTGGTGATGATGTGTACCGGCAGTGAAAGCAACGACATGGCGCTGAGACTGGCGCGTGGCTGGACGGGCCGGCAGGGGATCATCGTCACCGAAGCGGCCTACCACGGCAACACGGCCGCCGTGACGGAAGTTTCACCGTCTTCCTACAAGCAGGGAACACCGCCGGATCATGTGCATATCCTGCCGATCTCCCGGATGAGTGAGCAGGCAGACCCGGCCGCCTGGTTCGCCGAGCAGGTGCGGTACGGCATCGAACAGCTGGAGGCGAGGGGGCATGGATGCGCGGCGCTGCTGGTCGACTCCATCTTCTCGAGCGATGGCATCTATGCCGACCCCGCAGGTTTCCTGAAGCCCGCGGTCGAACTCCTGCAGTCCCGTGGCGGCCTGTTCATCTCCGATGAAGTCCAGCCCGGCTTCGGGCGCACGGGGCAGGGGATGTGGGGCTTCTCGCGCCACGGCGTGACGCCGGATGTGGTGACCATGGGCAAACCGATGGGCAACGGCTTCCCGATGTCCGGGCTGGCGGCACGCGAGGAGTTGCTGGCGGTCCTGAACGCCGATGTGGGCTACTTCAATACCTTCGGCGGCTCACCGGTCGCCGTGGCGGCGGGCACGGCGGTGCTGGACGTGATCGCCGAGGAAGACCTGATGGCCAATGCAGAGCGTCAGGGCGAGTACTTCAAGCGACAGCTGCGGGACATCCAGGCACGTTTCAAGGAGGTGAGTGATGTGCGGGGCGCCGGGTTGTTCCTGGGGCTGGACCTCTGTGACCCGACGCGTGACGGAGCGCCGGACGCCCAGCGCACCACGGCGTTGATCAACGACCTCAAGCGCAATGGCGTGTTGATCGGCGGGGCTGGCAAGTCCGGCAGTACCTTGAAGATTCGCCCGCCACTGTGCATCGAACGCTCGGAAGCCGACCTCTTCCTGGACAGGTTCGAGCAATCCTTGAGAACGACTGCCAGGTAACCCACTCGTAATACGTCATGGATCATCGGTGAATGACTCCGCTTCGGAGCTGCAGGTTGCAATTGAAACGCTTGCCAAGGTGCAAGCTTTCCGCGAATGGTTGTTGGAGGGAAGTGGCAGCGAGTCTCGTGGACCTGATGGAAGCTGCTGATGAAGACGCCGGCTCTCATGACTGACGTCCTGTTTTAAGGTTATGAACTGAAACGCAACAAGGGGAGCCTGGGCTCCCCTTGTTGCGTCAGCATGAGTGGATCTGGTCGAGGGTCAGAAGTCCATGGTCAGCCCCAGGTTCAACCGGCGGCCATCCAGTACCACGCCGTAGGTGTCATTGGTGACTTCCTTGTCAGCGATGTTGTAGAGGCCAGCCTTGACGCGAGCGCTCTCGTTCAAGGCATAGACGACACCCACATCGAAGAAGGTATAGCTCGGCGTGCCTTCGCTCATGCTGGTACGTGACAGGTAATCACTGGTTTCGCCACGGTAGTTCCCCTGTGCCCACAGGTTGAGGTCGTGAGTGGCTTGCCAGTCCAGCGCCACGTTGAGCATATGTTCCGGGATCTTGTTCAAGGGCTCGCCCTTGAATTCACCACTTTTCTGCTCGGAGTCGGTGTAGGTGTAGCTGGAGCTAAGGTTCACACTTGGCGTGATGGCATAGTCCAGTGACAGCTCGATGCCCTGCATGACAGCTTCGTCGATGTTGCGGTAGGTGCTGACGAAATAGTAGTTAGTGCCGGCATAGCTGCACTCGCGGAAGGCGGGATCGGAGAAACCTTCATCCGGGCCCTGGCAGAGGCGGTCTTCGGAGATCTTGTCCTTGAACTGGGTGTAGAACAGGGTGGCGCCGGCGCTGAGCGTGCCAGACTGGTTCTGGAAAACGGTGCCCAGCTCGTAGTTGGTGCTGGTTTCCGGATCCAGCTCCTCGTTGCCGATGATGATGGCACTGCCCTGGCCGGTCCGACGACCGAAGCCCTCTGTCGCAGCGGATAGACTCGGTTGGCTGTAGCCCGTGGAGACCCCGCCCTTGAGCGTCCATTGCGGATCAAGGTGATAATTGGCATAGACGCGTGGCGAGAGGTGTCCGCCAAACAGCTCGTCATCGTCGTAGCGCAAGCCGGTGGTGACGTTGAGGTCCTCGGTCAGACTCCATTCCATCTCGACGAATAGTGCGGCAATCCAGCGATCGACATTATCGACGGCACCGGGGACATTCGAATCCAGCAAGCCATTGGTTTCATCCGTCAGCTGCTCGAATTTGTACTGACCGCCGAAGGTCAGCATATGATCGCCCCAGAAGTATGTGGTTTGGTTGTTGAATGTGGTGACTTCTTCACGCTTTTCGTCATCGGAATCCAGCACGTTTTCCGAAATGTCGTGCTGTAGATAGGTGTCTGTGAGGAAGCTGCCGTAACTCCCCTTGTGACCGAGGGTGTAGACGTCCTTGTCATAGCGATAGCGACTGGTGTCGGAATCATCCGCAATGCTCACGCCGGCATTGTGGGTATATTCCTTCTTGGATGCGGTGTAGCCGAGCGTGAACGCATTATCCTCATCTGGGGTCAGCGTGAATTCGGCCCCCCCTTGACGAATATCGCTGTCAGGCGTGCTTTCGGCATTGTCATCACTGCCCTGGTAATCGCTTTCTTCGTAACCGGTCCAGTTGCCGTGGACCTTCAGACCGAGCAGGCCATCGATGAGCGGCCCACTGGTATAGAAACTCAGCTGCTGCCCGTCGTTGCTGATGTCGTTGAGCGAGTGGGTATATTCCGTCGTGACAGACCCTGACCAATCATCCGCCACCTTCTTGGTGATGATGTTGATGACGCCGCCCATGGCTTGTGAGCCGTACAGCGATGACATCGGTCCGCGAATCACTTCCACTCGCTCGATCATCGAGATCGGGGGGAGGCCAATCTGCTTGCCTTCATCATTGCCATTGGTATTGACGGAGCGGCCAGCCGAGAGAGGGCGGCCATCGATCATGTAAAGCGTGTAGCTGTTGTCCATCCCTCGAATACTGATGTCCTGAGAATTCCCGCCCCCCGTGACATAGACGCCAGGCACATTATCCATGGCATCTGTGATGTCCGTGTACGACTGCTTGTTGAGCTGCTCGCCGGTAATGACCGAGATACTGGCAGGGGCATCCGAGATCACCTGTTCGTAGCCTGAAGCTGTCACCACCACAGGTTCCAACTGGCTGGATTCGTCAGCCTGTACGCCAGCAGGTAGGCAAGCGGCGGCAATACCGATAGCCAAGGCCGATCGAGCAAAGGGGAGAGCGGGGACTGTCATGTTCCTGGATCCTTGAGGTCGCGATTATGTCGTTATTGAGCCACGAGGTTTTTTAGGGTTGTGGGCCACTGAGTGCTCTGTTGACGTCGACTTCGGGTAGGGAATACGACAGACGTCATCGCATCAGTGTCGATCTTTTTTTCGTATTTACGAAAACAAATGATAAACATTCGTATTTTTTAGTTTAGGTGTGTTTCTTTGCTATCAGAGTTGCGTTATGCGCAACTCTCGGTGGTGGCATGGAGTCGTTCGTAAATTGCGGGTTGTGCAACGCACAGTTGCATGATTTTGAGGAAATAGCCGTGCTAGGATCGCAAACACAAATGATATTAATTATTATTCAATAAAGGGAATGTCGATGAACGTCGCTGGGCTCACCTTGTCTGTCTCTACTCTGTTGTTGGCTGCTTTACCTATTGGTGCCCAGGCACACGAAGTCGCCGGGGGAGAGCATGGCCCTTCCGTCGTGAGTTTGGACTGGGGTGCTGCCGATACGCTGGATGAGCTGGGATTAGCCGAGCACCTCGTCGGGGTACCACATCAGTCTGCGCCCGCCTATGTGTCACACCTGGTCAAAGGTCGGGCAGATATCGGCGGGCTCAAGGAGCCTGATGTCGAGGCGATCGCGGGATTGGAGCCGGACCTGATTCTGGTCACCGGTCGTCAATCTGGATCACTTGAGGCGCTCAAGGCTGTAGCGGAGACGCGTGATGTCACTCTCGAAGAAGGCAACTACTTCGAAGCACTGAGCGGCAAGGTACTGAGCTTGGCGTCCCCGTATCATGCTGAGGAAAAGGCACGTGAGAAACTGGCAGCGCTCGAGTCGGATATCGCGACGGCGCGTGAAGGGCTGGCGGAAGATCTTGACGCGTTGGTCGTGATCCATAACGACGGTCGTTATGTTCTGCGCCAGGAGCCGATTGTCACTGAGCTGCTGCAGATCGATCAGCCGGCGCTGCCTGACTCCGTGGAGCCGGTCAGCCGTGGTGCGCGTACTTTCTACCCGCTGACGCCAGCGAATATTGCCGAGATGGCGCCGGATGCTCTGTATGTGGTTGATCGCAGTGCTGCCATTGGCCAGACCCCGATGGATGCTGACGCGCTTAAGTCCGCGCTGGCCGATGCTGGCGGGGCGGACATTGGTGTCACCGTGCTATCCCCGGGGCTTTGGTATCTCTCCGGCAATGGCTTGCAGAGTGTGCGTGCCCAGATGAATGAGATTCTCGAAGGGCTGTAAGATAACGCTTTGACTACTACCAATACCGCTCTGGCAGCCTGCAGAGCGGTGTTTTTCGTTCATGAGTAGCGTTCTATGTATTGCGTTGCAGGGTGCGGCCGCCACGGGGACAGATGCGTCCGATACGGGGGCTGACATTCCCGAGAAGAGAACTAAAATACCCTCCTTTGCATCCGCGCTCGGGGAACTGCCGTATCTCATTGCATCAGTCATGCAGGAAGCTTGGTCGTGGAGACATCACTGCCGGGGAGCATGATGAACGCTAAGGCCGACAGGTTTCGTGAATCGAGATGAGTGGAATGAGGATGAGGCCTGCAAGGTAATCAGCAAGGAGTCAAGCAGGCAGTATCGGCTATTACGTTGGCGTATTCGGTGTTGCGTTGTTCTTGCTATGGCTGGGAGTCTACAAATTCACTCCCACGGAAGCAGGCCTCATTCAGCCGCTGGTCGAGAGCAATTTCGCCATGGGTTGGCTCTATGACGTGATGTCGGTACAAGCGGTATCGAACCTGGTCGGCCTGTCCGAGATCCTGGTCGCTATCGGTATTCTGCTTGGTCTCAAGTACAGGAAGGTAGCGTTCTATTCTGGTCTCGCGGCCAGTGACATATTCTTGACGACACTGAGCTTTCTGTTCTCGACTCCCGGCGTGTGGAAAGTGACCGATGGTATCTTGATCGCTAACTTCTTCCTGGTAAAGGATATACTTTTCCTGGCGATAACCATCAGCATGGTCGAAAGAAATCCCCCGTCAAAGCGTTGATGCGCTGAGCGATTTTCCCGCCGTGGCAGCGAGGTATTCGCACATCCTTCACTCTCGCCAAGTAGCACTTCAGCCGGTTGGAGAATACTGAGCGACGAGGTGATTCAAGGGCCCGCTGAGAATTTAGCGGGCCCTTGGCGGTGCAAGGAGAGAGTCTGTGGGCTATCAGTACGTCAACCACGAATGCTGATTGACGCCGAACGGGATTTTTTACCTCTGGCAATGATGTATCGGGCCAGGGGAGACGGTTTGATTTTTTCTCGTGCAAGGTGTGATCTGATAGGGTTGTCACGTGATGCGCGATTGTCATATCCCGGAAATATCAAGAGCTGCCGCACATGCCAATATTTACCTCATCGCAAGTGACATGGTAAGTAGCAACTAGGCAGGTCATGGGGTGCTGGTCTTACAGGGCAGGATATCAAGAAGGCGAAATCCAGAATGAATAGTGTGACACTTGACGATGTGGCAAGACACGCGGGCGTGTCGCCGGCGACGGTTTCGCGGTATCTCAATAACCCAGATATCGTCAGTGAGCGCACCAAGCTCAAGATAGAGAAGTCGATTTCGACGACTGGCTACGTCCCACATGCCGCGGCGCGTGCCCTGGCATCCAACAAGTCACGCATGATCGGCGCTATCGTCCCGTCATTGGATAACACACTTTTCGGCCACTCACTCGAAGAGTTTCATCAGTATATTTCCAATTCCGGCTATACCATGGTGGCGGCGTCGTCTCGCTATGATGTCGAGGAAGAGCGTGAACAGATCATCCAGATGGTGGCGCATGGCGTGGATGCATTGCTGTTGGTAGGCCTGTCACGGGATGACGGTATCTATGACCTTCTCAACGCGAAGGGCATCCCCTATGTCATCAACTGGTCCATCGATACGACATTGCGACACCCCTGCATCGGCTTCGATAATCACGATGCTGCCAGCAAGGTGACTCAGTACCTGTTGGACTTAGGGCACCGCGACTTCGCGATGATTTCCGGCCGGCTGGAAGGCAATGATCGTGCGCAGCACCGCTTGCGGGGGATACGGGAGACATTGGCTGAACATGGAATCGTCATGCCCGATACGTCTGTTATACAGAGTCCCTTCGGCGTGAAGCATGGCCAGCAGGGGTTTCGGGAGCTGATGTCACGCGACAGCAAGCCAACCGCCATCATCTGTGGCTCGGACCCCTTTGCTTACGGGGCGATCTTCGAAAGCAGAATCATGGGCATCGATGTGCCGCGGGAGGTCTCCATCACCGGCTTTGATGACACCTGGCTGGCCGAGCACCTGACGCCGGCCCTGACGACGTTGCGAACACCGCAACGTCGGATGGGGGTACTGGCTGCGGAATATCTGATCGCACGACTGAAGGAGAAGGCGCATCCGGTTCCCGCCTTGCTGGACGTCGAGCTGGTAGTACGCGACTCCTGTGCGCCCCCACGTTCCTGATCGAGAGGGCCGTTCACTGCAGTACGTCATTTGTCACTTGCGCGCCCCATAGTCGCGCTTGCCCGCCCCGCGAATGGCTTCCTGACTCCCTCATTTCACCCCTCAGCCCATGAGAGGAGATGTCATTCTCCGGCCATGGCGCATGGCTGGCTGCTTGGACACACCTTCTGTTTCGCCACCTATCGCCTGGTGCGCGTTTCCTCTGATTTTTCTTCTGCCAACACCGTCTGTCGCATTGCGACCCTTCGCTTGGTGCCTTCCCGTGGCCCCTTGGGCGATCACAAAGAGGGGACGGCTGTGATTTTTTTCATGCTCCCGTGTTACCAGCCTGCCAATGAGTCCGCGATTGCAACCCTTTTTCAGGACTGCCTTTCTTTCAGAAGGCGATAGCAATTGCTTTGTGCCGAATCCTTGCCAGGTTTTTCCACTGAATAGCGAGCTAGGTTGATTTCGCGTTGGACTGGTGTGGGAGGGCGCCTATTTTCTTAGAGGCAAAAAAGTGAGCAGGCGTACCTTGTCAGCCTTGAATTCTACTGCTAGAAATGAAAGCGCTTTCATTCATTGTGATGCACGGCCGAAAGACACCGCCCAAGGAACAAGTACAACGCTGAGATGAGCCCGTTCGTGCCGGTAATGTTTGATGTTTTATCAATAAGAACAAGCTGAGGTATATCAATGAAGACACATGCAAAAGTCGTCGTTATCGGCGGTGGGATTGGCGGTTGCAGCACGCTGTATCACCTGACCAAGGAAGGGTGGACAGACGTGGTGCTGGTGGAGCGCAACGAACTGACCTCAGGGACGACCTGGCATTCTGCTGCACAGGTGACCAATTTCGGCGCGGTTCAGACGATGGTGGGACTGAAGAGTCACAGCATCAAGCTTTACAAGGAACTGTCCCAGGACCCGGATCACCCCATCAATTACCACCATGCCACCGGGGGGATCCGCCTGGCGTCGACCCAGGAACATATGGATGGCTATAAGCACTTCATCTCCCTGGCCAAGGGCATGGGGGTCGACTTTGAACTGATCGATGCTCAGGAGTGTGCCAAGCGTCACCCGCTGCTAGAGGCCGATGAAGAGCTCTTGGGCGGCCTTTGGGATCCACTCGATGGCGATATTGATCCGGCCCAGCTGACCCAGGCGCTGGCACGTGGGGCGCGTAAAGCCGGGGCGGAGATCTATCGCCACAACCCGGTGGAGAATGTCTATCAGAAACCCAATGGCGAGTGGGTCGTACAGACCAAGAATGGCGATATCACCTGCGAGATCATCGTCAATGCTTGCGGGTACCGGGTAAACGAAGTCGGCAAGATGCTAGGTGTCGAGTACCCCGTCATCTCGATGGAGCACATGTATTTCCTGACCGAGTCGCTACCCGAGCTGGAAGCCCGCGAGGAACGTGTCCCGCTGCTACGTGACCCGCGTGATGACTTCTACAGCCGTCAGGAGAAGAAAGGACTGCTGGTCGGTATCTACGAACAACGCTGCAAGACATGGGGCATGGACGGTATCGACCCCAACTTCGTCAATGCCCTGTGCCCGGATGATCTGGACCGCTGCCTGGACAACATGGAGCGTGTCTTCAAGCGCATGCCATGCCTGGAGCGCACCGGGATTCACAGCATCATCAATGGCCCCATCACCTATTCTGCCGATGGCAACCCGCTGGTCGGCAAGACCCCGGGGCTGACCAATGCCTATTCCATCATCGGCCTGCGTGCCGGGCTGGGCGAAGGTGGCGGCCACGGCAAGATTCTGGCCGAACTCATTGTGCATGGTGAATCCGAGTGGGACACCTGGTGTCTGGACCCGGCGCGCTTCACCGGTCATGCCAATACCGAGTTTACCGCACTGAAGGCGATCGAGGACTATCAGAATGAATTCCGCTTCCACATGCCGCATGAGCATCGTGACGCGGGACGTCTGGCCAAGACCACGCCGTTGTATTCCGTGTTGAAAGAGAAGGGCGCCGAGTTCGGCACCGTCAATGGCTGGGAACGTGCACTGTTCTACAAGCCGACGCCGGACTTCGAGTTCAAGCACAGCTTCCGCTTTACCGAGGTGGACAAGATCGTCGCCGAAGAGGTCAAGGCGGTGCATGAAAATGTCGGCCTGATGGAAGTCAGCGGTTTCAACCGCTACGAGATCAAGGGGCCCAAGGCGGCAGAATGGCTGGATAGCCTGATGTGCGGCAATGTGCCGAAGAAGGTCGGCCGTGTGGGGCTGTGCTACTTCCTGACCGACAAGGGCAATGTCGCCGGTGAGGCGACGCTGGCCAAGTTGGCCGATGATCGCTTCTGGTACGGCTCTGCCGCCGCCGCCGAATATCACGACATGGAATGGTTGAAAGCGCACCTGCCGGATTCCGGTGTCGAGCTGGTCCCCATGACCAATTCACACACCATCCTGGTCGTGAGCGGGCCGAAGTCACGTGATCTGTTGGCCTCTCTCTCGCCTCGCACCGACTGGAGCAACCAGGCATTCCCGTGGCTGACGGCCAAGAAGGTCTATATCGGTCATGCCGAGGCCATGGCGCTGCGGGTGAGCTTCAGCGGGGAACTGGGTTGGGAGCTGCACGTCCCCAACGAGCAACTCTATCTGGCCTACAAGCTGCTGGATGAAGCAGGACAAGCCTTTGATCTGAAGCCCTTCGGCTCACTGGCTACGGAATCCATGCGTCTCGAGAAGAGCTATCGCCACTGGAAAGCCGATCTGATCACCGAATTTGATCCCTTCGAGAGTGACCTGGGCCGCTTCGTGAAGATGGACAAGCCGACCTTCCCGGGCAAGGAAGCGCTGCTGGCCAAGGAAGGCAAGCCGATGCGCCGCAAGTTCGTCACCCTGGTGGTCGATTGCCAGCATGCTGCCGCGCACCCCGGTGATTCCATCTACGCCGATGGCAAGGTAGTCGGCACCGTGACATCGGCTGGCTACGGCTACCGGGTCAACAAGAACATCGCCATGGGCTTCGTGAACCCGGAGCACGCTGAAGAGGGCGCGGATCTGCATGTCGACATCATCGGTGAGCAGCATGCGGCACGTGTCGTGGCGGGGCCATTGCTCGATCCCGACAATGCGTTGCTCAAGTCATGACGTTCGCGTGAGGTCTTGAGTCATCACATTGCAGTGCCGTGATGCGTTTCGTTGAGCAATGTTGAGAGCACCTCTCTGTCGTTGTTGTCTGGCGGGCCGTCACGGCCCTGCCGAGAGGTGCTGTCTCTTAATCACTGTTTCTCAAACACTCACTGCCTCTCAAACAATCATCGTCTCGCGCACACCGTTGCTTACAACACTACAAATCGACGCTAGTCGTGGAGGGATCGCATGAAGATTCTGGTAGGTGTCAAACGTGTCATCGATCACAACGTGCAAGTCAGGGTCAAGGCCGATGGCTCCGGGGTGGATCTCGACAACATCAAGATGGCCATCAACCCCTTTGATGAGGTGGCCGTCGAACAGGCCATCACACTGAAGGAAGCCGGCATCGCCGAGGAAGTCATCGTCGTCTCCATCGGGCCGGACAAGTCCCAGGAAACGCTGCGCCAGGCACTGGCAGTCGGAGCTGATAGAGCCATTCATGTGCCTTTCGACGGGAGTACCGAGTCGCTGTCAGTGGCCAAGGTCTTCAAGGCGCTGGTCGAGCGGGAAGGGGTGGACCTGGTCATGCTGGGCAAGCAGGCCATCGATGATGACTGCAACCAGACCGCCCAGATGCTGGGCGCCATGATGGACTGGCCGCAAGGCACCTTCGCCTCGACGTTGATCACGACGGACGGTGCGCTGGAAGTCGTGCGCGAGGTCGACAACGGCCTGGAAACGTTGGCGTTGTCCTTGCCGGCAGTGGTCAGTGTGGACCTGCGTCTGAATGAACCGCGTTATGCCTCACTCCCGGCGATCATGAAAGCCAAGAAAAAGCCGCTGGAAACCGTGGAGGCCAGTGAGCTGGGCGTGGACCTCACGCCACGACTCGAGCTGGTGTCGATGAGCGAGATGCCGGCACGTGAATCCGGGGGAGTGTTGGTCAATTCGGCCGGCGAACTCGTGGAAAAACTCAAGAACGAAGCCACCGTCATTTAAGGAGTGCGTCATGTCGATTCTTGTCATCGTGGATCACGATAATCGTGAAATTTCCTCGGCCACTCTCAATACACTGACGGCGGCACATCAGCTAGGCAGTGACATCGACCTGCTGGTCATGGGGCATGACTGTGAGGCAGTCACCCAGGCAGCCGCTCGGTTCAGTGGAGTTCGTCAGGTAATGACGGTAGACGCAGCACAATTCGCGCTGCCGGCAGCAGAAGATATGGCACCGATCGTCAAGGGGTGTGCAGAGGGCTATACGCACCTGCTAGCCCCAGCCAACAGCTTCGGCAAGAACCTGATGCCGCGAGTGGCGGCGCTGCTCGATGTCGCGCAACTCTCCGACATCAGTGCAGTAGTAGACGCCAATACCTTCGAGCGTCCCATCTATGCCGGAAACGTGCTGGCGACCTATCGCAGCCAGGAGGCGACCAAGGTCATTACCGTACGCAGCACCAAGTTCGAGGCCTTCAGTGAAATGGAGGGCAGCGCAGAGTGTGTGGCATTGCCGGCGCCGTCACCGCAAGAGAAAGCCCGGGTCATGGGGCGCTCCGCGCCACAATCCGAGGGCCCGGAGCTCGCCACCGCCCGTGTGGTCATTTCAGGCGGGCGCGGCATGGGGAACGGTGAGAACTTCGCAATGCTCGATAGCGTGGCCAACAAGATGGGGGCTGCCGTGGGGGCCTCGCGTGCTGCAGTGGACGCCGGCTTCGTTCCCAACGACTACCAGGTTGGCCAGACCGGCAAGGTGGTCGCACCTGAGCTTTACATTGCTGTAGGCATCTCCGGCGCCATTCAGCACCTGGCAGGCATGAAAGACGCCAAGGTCATCGTGGCCGTCAACAAGGATCCGGATGCCCCGATCTTCCAGGTCGCTGACTACGGCATCGTCGGTGATCTCTTCGAGGTCATGCCGCAATTCGATTCCGCTCTCTAAGAGCCCGACCAAGGAGCGTAAAAACAACAATCATGAAAAACAAGAATTCCTACATCCTAAAAGTCTCCTGCCCAGGGCGTGTCGGCATCGTGGCGGCACTGGGCAACTTCATGTCCGACCGTGGTTGCTTCATCAAGGAACTGCATCAATTCGATGACCAGGAAACCGGTCGCTTCTTCTCGACCATCGAGTTTGTCTTTGAAGGGGATCGCACCTTCACGGTCGACCAGTTGAAGGCGGCCTTTGAAGTCACTGCCATGAGTTTCGACATGGAGTGGGAAATCCATGATGCCTCGGAACGCGCCAAGGTGCTGATCATGGTGTCCAAATATGATCACTGTCTGCGTGACTTGCTGTATCGCCGTGCGACCGGCGAACTCATGATCGACATCACGGCCATCGTGTCCAATCACGAAGACCTGCGGGAGATGGCTGAGCGCGAAGGCATCGAATTCATTCATCTGCCAGTGACCAAGGAGACCAAGCCGCAACAAGAATCGCGCCTGCTGGAAATCGTCCGTGGCACTGATACGGAATTGGTCGTCCTCGCACGTTACATGCAGATTCTCTCCGACACGCTAAGTAAGGAGCTGGAAGGGCGCTGCATCAATATTCACCACTCCTTCCTGCCCGGCTTCAAAGGGGCTAAGCCGTATTACCAGGCCTACGATCGTGGTGTGAAGCTGATCGGAGCTACCGCACATTATGTGACGGGAGACCTGGACGAAGGTCCCATCATCGAGCAGATGGTCGAGCGGGTCGACCATGCCCATGATCCGAAGCATCTCACCCAGGTCGGGCGTGACATGGAAGCGCAGGCGCTGGCGCGCGCTGTCAAATATCACGTCTCGCATCGTGTCTTCCAGAATGGGTTGAGAACTGTCGTGTTCTGATGCAGAGGAGTTAAGCAATGAATCAGCTGAGTGCCTCCCAGGCAATCGAAGAGACGTGCAGCATCGTGATCGATGGCAAGGCCTTCGCCAAGCGGCTGCGAGGCGAAGTGGCCGAAGAGGTCGCCTCCTTCGTGGCCGACACCGGGCATCAGCCGGGGCTTGCGGTGGTGTTGGTGGGTAGTGATCCCGCCAGTCAGGTGTACGTTCGTACCAAGATGCGTCAGGCCGAAGAGGTCGGCATCGCCTCATTCCAGCATCTACTGGGGAGTGAGACGACCGAGGCGCAACTACTGTCACTGATCACACTGCTCAATGAAGACGACAGTGTGGATGGCATTCTCGTACAACTGCCGTTGCCTGAGCACATCAATGAAAGCGCTGTCATCGAGGCAATCGATCCTGCCAAGGACGTCGATGGATTCCATCCCATCAATGTAGGCCGCCTGAGTGCTGGCGAGCCGGGCATGGTGCCCTGCACGCCACTGGGGTGTCTATTGCTGTTGCAAGATCGCCTTGGCGATCTATCTGGCATGAAGGCAGTGGTGGTCGGTCGCTCCAATATTGTGGGCAAACCCATCGGTCAGTTGCTGCTCAATGCCAACTGCACGGTCACCACACTGCACTCGCGTAGTCGGGATATGGTGGCGGAGTGTCGGCGGGCAGATATTCTCGTCGTCGCGGTGGGGTTACCGGAAATGATCGGCGCCGAGCACATCAAACTGGGGGCCACTGTCCTTGACGTGGGTATCAATCGCATCGAGAACGCTAAGGGCGAGAAGCGCCTGGTGGGGGATGTTGATTTTGACGCAGCGGCCAGCAAGGCCGGCGGCTTGACGCCGGTCCCCGGGGGGATCGGCCCGATGACCGTTGCATGCCTGATGCGCAATACCCTGGCGGCGGCGCGTCAGCGTTCACATACCTCGGTGACCGGGGGAGGAAAGACTTCATGAGTCAAGATGATCGCGAAGCCATGGAATTCGATGTCGTCATCGTCGGAGCAGGCCCATCGGGCCTATCGGCTGCCTGTCGGCTGATGCAACAGGCGCAAGCGAACGAGACAGAGTTAACAGTGTGTGTCGTCGAGAAGGGCTCGGAGGTCGGGGCCCATATCCTGTCCGGTGCCATTCTGGAAACGCGTGCTCTTGATGAGCTGTTCCCGGATTGGGAGGCGCGCGGGGCCCCTCTTGGTGTGCCTGTGGCTGAGGACCAGGTGCTTTACCTGCCCAATCAGGAGCGCACGTTGCAGTTTCCCGATTGGCTGGTGCCTAAGACACTCCATAACCAGGGCAACTACATCGTCAGCCTCGGCAACCTGTGTCGCTGGCTGGCAGAGCAGGCGGAGGCATTGGGGGTCGAGATATTCCCCGGATTCGCCGCCAGTGAGGTGCTGTATCACGACAATGGTGCCGTGAAGGGTATCGCCACCGGGGACATGGGGGTCAGTCGAGATGGCCAGCCCAACGACAGCTATATGCAGGGGATAGAGTTACACGCCCGCTATACGCTGTTTGCCGAAGGCTGCCGGGGCCACCTGGGCAAGTCGCTCTATCAGAATTTCTCGCTGGACGCCGAAGCCGACAGTCAGCATTACGGTCTGGGTATCAAGGAGCTGTGGGATATCGCACCGGAGCTCCATCAGCCGGGGTTGGTTGTGCATGGCACTGGCTGGCCGTTGAACGATGGCACCTCAGGTGGCTTCTTCCTCTATCACGGCGACAAGCAGCAAGTGGTTGTCGGCTTGATCGTCGATCTGAATTACTCCAATCCGCATGTCAGTCCTTTCGATGAGTTCCAACGACTCAAACATCACCCGGCGCTGGCGCAATACCTGACGGGAGGCAAGCGCGTTTCCTACGGGGCGCGTGCCATCTGCAAGGGGGGCTACAACGCCTTGCCAAAGATGACCTTCCCGGGCGGGCTACTGATTGGTTGTAACGCGGGCACACTGAACTTCGCCAAGATCAAGGGCACACATACCGCGATGAAGTCGGGATTGTTGGCGGCAGAAACTGTCTTTGAAGCGCTGCAACAAGGCGATAGCGGCGGCAATGAGCTGCATGAGTATCGCGAGCGCTTCAAGGCGTCCTGGGTACACGAAGAGTTGTATGCCAGTCGCAATTTTGGGCCGGCATTGCACAAACTGGGGCCAGTGCTCGGCGGGGCCTTCAATTTCCTCGATCAGAATCTATTCCGAGGCAAACTGCCATTTCGTCTGCGCGATGATACCCCAGACCACGCTCAGATGAAGCCCGCCGAAAAATGCCGTGCTATCGAGTACCCCAAACCCGATGGCGTCCTTAGTTTCGACAAGCTCTCCTCGGTGTACCTCTCCAATACCCAGCATGCAGAAGACCAGCCGTGTCATTTGACACTGCAGGATGCGTCGATTCCGATCAGCGTCAACCTGCCCAGATATGAGGAACCGGCGCAGCGTTATTGCCCTGCTGGTGTATACGAAGTCGTGCAGGAAACGGCAGGCAAGCGCTTCCAGATCAACGCGCAGAACTGCCTTCACTGCAAGACATGTGACATCAAGGACCCGGCGCAGAACATTCGCTGGGTCGTGCCGGAAGGTGGCGGCGGGCCCAACTATCCCAACATGTAAGTCACTCATACCAAGACAACAACAATACAAGGAAGCAGTGATGATACCGATGAAACATATCACGTCGACATTGATACTCTCCCTGTCCAGTGGCCTGGCAAACGCTGCAGATGTCACCGTGGGCGTCCCCAACTGGCCAACCGCTGCGGCGACCAGCCACATTCTGAAAGTCGTGATGGAGGATTATCTCGGTCTGGATGTCGGGCTGCAGAATGGTACCAACGCCGTCATCTTCGAGGCGATGGACAAGGGCACTATCGACGTTCATCCCGAGGTGTGGCTCCCCAATCAGCAGAGTCTGCATGACAAGTACGTCAAGGAGCGCGGCACCGTGCTTCAGGACATGAATGGAGTGGAGGCAACACAGGGTATCTGTGTGACCCGAGAGGTATCAGAGCAGTACGGCATCTCGTCCATCTATGATCTGACCAATCCCGAGACGGCGAAGCTATTTGATCGTGACGGGGATGGTTACGGCGAGCTCTGGGCGGGGCCTCCTGCTGCAGCCTCCAGCATGGTCGAAAGAATCAAGGCCAAGAGCTATGGCTATGATCAAACCATGAAGCTCTACGAGCTGGACGAAACCTTGTTCGTCGCCGAGCTATCTGCCTCAGACAAGGCTGACAAGCCGATCGTATTCTTCTGTTATAGCCCGCACCAGATGTTCCAGATGTATGATCTGGTCCATCTTGAGGAACCCCCGCACAACCCGGATACCTGGCATATCATCCAGCCGACTGATGACCCTGATTGGCTGGAGAAGTCCAATGCCGACAGCGCCTGGCCGGAGGCCGCGCTTTATATCCATTACGCCAAGAAACTCGAGTCCGAGCAACCTGCTGCCGCGAACCTTCTGAGTCATGTAAATCTGGATCTCGAACAGATCAATGACATGAGTTACGCCCTGACCGTCGACAAGAAAGACCCTGAGACCTACGCCCATGAATGGGTGGCTGACCACGCGGATCTTGTGGAGTCATGGCTTGCGCAGTGACGCCATGCATGACAATCGACTGACAAGTGAGACGACTCCTGCCTTTCCATGAGGGGAGGGCATCAGTCATGGATTCGCCCACTGGCTTGGCTAGAGTCACGGCGCTGCCGACAGGATAAGGGGTACGCATCATGCAGGAAACGGTCATTCGCCTGGAGAGTGTCTGGAAAATCTTTGGTCAAAACCCTTCGGATGTCTTGAAGGCCATTGAAGAAGAGGATCTGGACAAAGCCAGTGTCAGAGACAGATACGACTGTGTCGTCGGGATCTCTGATGTCTCCTTCAGCGTCGAGCGCGGTGAGATATTTTGCATCATGGGGTTATCGGGCAGTGGCAAGTCGACCTTGATTCGCCACTTCAATCGGCTCATTGAACCTACCTCAGGCACCATCGAGGTGCTTGGCAAAGACATGGCGACACTGTCGCGCGATGAATTACGTGATATACGCGCCAAGAATATTGGCATGGTCTTTCAGCACATGGCATTGCTTCCCCATCGCAGTGTGCTGGATAACGTCGCCTTTCCGCTCGAGGTCCAGGGAATTCCCAAGTCCAAGCGTTGGGATATCTCCCAACATGCCCTGTCCCTCGTCAATCTCGATGGCTATGAGGATTATTATCCGTCTCAACTTTCTGGAGGGATGCAGCAGCGTGTTGGCTTGGCGAGGGCGTTGGCCAGTGACCCGGAAGTGTTGTTGATGGATGAGCCATTCAGTGCACTGGATCCCTTGATTCGCCGTGAGCTTCAGGACCAATTCGTATCACTGACCAAGACGCTCAAGAAGACCACCATCTTCATCACTCACGACCTGGATGAGGCGATCCGTATCGGCGATCGGATCGCCATCATGAAGGATGGTCAGCTGGTGCAGGTGGGAACGCCTGAGCAGATCGTCATGCATCCTGAAGACGATTACGTACGTGAATTCGTCAAGGATATCTCGAACCTCAAACTCATCTCGGCCAGCGCGATCATGCAGGAGATTGATGTCGAGATGGTCAGTGATGCAGATGCGATGCGCCAAGCGCCACGTGTCACACAAGAGACGTCTCTGGAAGCATTGATCGAGGTATCCACCTCCAGCGACTTGCCCGTACTCGTCACTCAGAGCGATGGCGAGGAGGTCGGCATGATTACCAAGGACAGGTTGCTGTTGGGTATCCGGGGAGGGCAACAGGATGAAAGATAACGTGAAGCCATCGACGGTATCAGGAGCCGGTCATTCGGTTCAGAATTTTGCCGACAGAAACGGCAAGTACTACGAGACACAATTCCACAAGGTGCAGTCACATACCGGCATGGCGTGGACTTTCAATGTCACCGCTGCCGTCTTTGGCCCACTGTGGGCTGCATCACGACATCTCTGGGGCATGTTCTGGTTGAGTGCGATCGCCTGCCTGTTGGCGATGGTCCAGATCGGCAAGGGCCTCTGGGGGGAGCTTGGGGCAGAACAGATCTCCCGCGCCACTGGCTTGATGGCCAAGTCAGAGGAAATGGCCGAGAAGGCCAGGCTGGCCCTTGAGGAGGGGGCGGCCAACGCGGACTCCCTGCAACGTGCCTCGGATAACCTGCAGCAAGCCGCGGAAAGGATGATGACGGCGGCCAATGCCTCAGCCTCCGGTGGCAATGAGTTGATGCTGTGGGGTGGGGTCGCCCTGGTGGTGATCATGGTCGTACAGGGTCTGGTCGCGATTCCTGTCTATGAGAAGAAGTACTGCCGCTGGCGGGTCAACAAGCGGGAACGTAGTGGTTTCAGCTGGCTGAGTCTCTTCTATGGGGTGCTTGCCCTGGTGCTGATATACCCGGTCACGCTCTATCGCTACACGGTTGAGAAGCCGGTCAGCTGGTTGCTGGCATTCCCCAGCAATCAGGCTATCTATTCCTCTACGGCCAGCTGGACCGACGGTGCCTTTGATTACATCGCCCTTCACGGCGGGAGTGTCTTTGACGGCATTGCCAACGGCATCAGCCTGCTGCTCGACACGCTTGAAGTCATTCTGGTCGATACGCCCTGGCCGGTGATCATGATCCTGACGCTGGTCTTGGCCTGGCGTCTGGCGGGCCCTAGAGTCGCCATCTTCACCGCAGCGGCCTTGGGCTACCTAGCATTCCTGGGCTTCTGGGAAAAGAGCATGTCGACGATAGCGCTGCTCGGGGCCGCCGCCACGATCTGCGTGCTCATCGGTATCCCGCTTGGCATCTGGTGTGCCAAAAACCGGTACGCGCATGCCGTCACGGAGCCCGTGCTGGACTTCATGCAGACCATGCCTGCCTTCGTCTATCTGATACCCATCATCGCGTTCTTCGGGACTGGCAAGCCACCGGGGATCATGGCGACCATCATCTTCGGGCTGCCGCCGGTCGTCAGACTGACGGCATTGGGCATTCGCCAGGTGCCACCCACCATCGTGGAGGCAGCATTGGCCTTCGGCTGCACGCGACGCAAGCTGCTGCTCGATGTCGAGATTCCCTTGGCGATGCCCAATATCATGACCGGGGTCAATCAGACGATTCTGATGTGCCTGTCGATGGTGGTCATCGCCTCCCTGATCGGTGCCGAGGGCTTGGGGTCTGATGTGCTGATGGCGCTGCAGTACGCCGCCAAGGGGCAAGGATTGTTGGCAGGTATCGCCATACTGCTGTGCGCCATGGTGATTGACCGTATCGTGCAGGGGCGCTTCAAGAGCGTGGCGTGACCCGTCATTGCCACTTGGAAAGCGAAAAGGACAGAGAGCGCAAAAGGACGAAGAGCGCAGAAAGACAGAGATAGGCGACAAGGGCCCGCTGCATCAGCAGCGGGCCCTTGTCGTTGTGATGCACTGCTGGCGAGTCAGCGCACATCTGTTCGCGTCAGCTGCCAGTTGGCATGGCTCAGCGCTGCTTGAGCTGATCACGCAGGCCGGTCGGGACCTGTTTGATGATCAGACGGTCACTCGCTTCATCGTATTCCACCGAGTCGCCCAGCAGGTGCGAGTCAAAGCTGATCGAGACGCCCGCGGCGCGCCCGGTGAAACGCTTGAACTGGTTGAGCGTCTTCTTGTCCGGCGGGATTTCCGGTGACAGCCCATAGTCGCTGTTGCGAATGTGATCGTAGAAGGCCTGCGGGTGCTCTTCATCGATCAGCTCAGACAACTGATCCAGCGTGATCGGCTCGCCGAGCTTGGCCTGATCGGTGGCGTAATCGACCAAGGTGTCGGTCTTCTGCCGGCTGGCTTCCTCGGCCATGTCTTCCTTCTCGACATAGTCGCTGAACGCCTTGAGCAGGGTACGGGTTTCCTGACCGGCATCCCGCTGCTCCTGTGCGCCCAGCGTCTCGGCGAAAGCTTCGGCGAGCTTGGTGCGTCCGCGATCGCGCGCCCAGGACAGATAGGGGTGAGAGGTCGAGCTGCCTTGCCACTGACTGATGTCCAGTCGCGCGGCCAATGACATCTGGGTCAGGTTGAGCTGACGGGCAGGCGTCACCGCGAGGGTCTCGCCGATCGCGAAGCCATCACGATGATGCAGCAACGCCATGAACAGATGGCGCGTCTCGCCCTGTTGGTGATCCACCACCAGCAGATGGCCGCCTGTCGGGAGGTTGTCATCGATCAACGGCATGAGACGACTGGCAAGCGTCTGGGTCAGGCTCGCGAAATCGGTATCTCCTGCGAGGAAAGACACCAGCTCGGTGGGGAAGGCGGCCGGCGCGTCTTCATTGAAACGGCCCCAGTTCTTGGCCTTGCCGTGGTAGGCATCATTGAGCCCGGACACCAGATCCTCCAGTGCATCGGATGCCGCCAGGGTCGTGGCGGCAGGCACCAGCTGGGCCGGCGTCTCGCTATTGCCCTTGTCGATACGGTGGATGATGCTATGCAGGATCGGCATGGGGCCTCCCTCGGCTGCGATGAACGGGCTGGGGATGATACCTGCCACGCCCCATAGCGTCACTCTTCAAGAATGACCCCGCGCATGAGTGGATCGTCGAGCAGGCGTGATAGACAAGATATTCGTCAATAAATTGTAAAAAAGCCCGCCTCTGGACATTCCAGAGGCGGGCTTTTGCGTTCATGGCGTCACATTACGCCAGGAGCTTCATACCAGTTCGCGGTTTTCTTGCCGTGCACTGCGACGATCACGTGCGACCGCGCAACAGATGACGATCAATACCGCCAGAGTGAGTACTGGCCATACCAGCACATAGGTGGCAAATAGCAATGTCATGTGTGTTGTCTCCGTTTTCTGTCTCGGACGTTATCCAGAATCATGCGCCGGTAGAGGCGGCAGGCTGAGTCTGGATCGGTGTTGTCGTATCACGATCGCCTGAGTCGAGGGCTTCGTCATAGTTGCCGACACGTTCGGTGATGGCGTCGAAATCGAAGCGTTCCTTGCGGCTGGCGAGGCTCATGACCACACACACCAGGGTGCTGGTACCGTAAGCGGTCAGCGAGGCGAGCAGCACGGTGTAATCGCGCAGGAAGCCGGTCGCGAAGATCAGCATGGCGATCATGGCGATGACGCCGGCGATGATGCCCAGCGTGCGGCCGAGGAAGCCAAACACCATCAGGCCGATGATCACGCCACCGCCGATGCTGGCGAGCAGCTCGAAGAACAGACCGCTGAGACCTGTCAGCGGGACAAGCTCAAAGCGTGCCAGGCAGAACGTCACCATCGCGACGAGGACGGATGTGGTGAAGGCGGTATTGGTCACCCGGTTCCAGAAGCAGCTGGCGATCACCGGGAAGACGATCGCGCCCCACAGTGCCCCGACGAAGACCAGCATCACCAGGATATCCAGTGAGAAGCTGGCGAAGACGATGCCCAGCACCGTGGCGATGATCATGGTCAAGCGGCCGATGAAGAGCATGCGTTTCGGGTCGGGCTTGCCGCGGGCGATATTCTTGCCATAGACATCGGCCATGATGATGGCGGACAGCGCGGAAAGGTCGGAATCCGCGGTGGAGGACAGCGAGCCGATCACCAGAATGAAGAACAGCGCGATGAAGAACGGCGGCAGATACTCGGACACCATCTGCGGGATGAGGTTGTTCATGTCGCCGTTGAGCGGCTCCACCCCGAGTGTCAGTGCCATCAGGCCAATCATGCCCAGGCCGATGACGATGGCACCGTAGCCCAGCGTCGCGGTCAGGAAGGTCGGCTTGATGTGCTCTTCGTTGACGGCGAACAGGCGCTGGGAAATGGTCTGGTTCCCGATGGCATAGGCCAGCACCGCAACGAAGAAGGGTGCGCCCTGATTCAGGATGGCATCCGTCGAGAAGAAGTTGGCCTGTTCTGGCGTCAGATTGTCGAGACCTGCGACCAGCTCCGTCGGTCCGCCCATGGCGAAGAACACTGCGGGGATGATCACGATGGCGATTGCCATCAGGGCAACCAGTTGCGCGAAGTCGGTCAGTACCGAGGCGCGGAAGCCGGACCACAGGGTATAGAACAGCACCCCGACGCCTGCCATGATCACGCCCGCCTGGAAGGAGAGCGGTGAGAGCACTGATACGAGTGCCCCGGCAGCGGTGAAGTTGACCATCAGGCTGATCACGCTACCCAACAGGTTCGAGAGCGCCAGAATCAGCTGACTGGAGGAGCCATGACGTGCGTGGATCAGTTCGCCCAGCGTATGCGCATTGGGCGCGAGCTTGCGGAAGCGGCGGCCGAAGGGATAGATGAACAGGATCATCAGGGCGCCCCACAGGCCGTAGTGGATCGGGCCTGACACACCATAGGTATAGCCGGAGGTAGCGGCAGCATAGAAGGAGGCTGCCCAGATCCAGGTGGCCGTCATGCTTGCCGCGCCCATGCCGAAGCCAACGCGATGGTTGGAGACCATGAAGGCATCGGCATCTTCATTTTTCTTGCGGATCCCCAGCGTCATCAGATAGGTGCCGCCATAGAAGGCAAGCAGCAGCAGTACGACAGTCAGGGTAGAGAATTGATATAGCGATTCGTTGTTCAAGAACTGGCCCTCGGTAGGGAAACAGGGCGCTACGCAACGCAGTTGCCCGAGGGCAAACGGTTGTCGATAGCGACGAGTAAGGAGGGGAAGGTTCTTAGCCGTGGACGTAGTTCTGCGTCATTTGCTCAAGCAAATGGCATCCAGCGCAGCACGTGGGCCGCGTCATCAATAATCGGCAAACTCGGTCAATGAAGACGGAGTTGGTGGCACTTCCCGGTCAGGCGGGAATTTGGGGGAGGGCGGCGTGGCATGCATCTGCCTTCATCGGAATAATGATGTCGCATACGCGTCCTTGTTATTGGTCAAGCCTTGCAAGGGCGCTGATATGAGTTGTTGGTCAGCCCCGAACTTGGCAAAACAGTGTTTTATATTGTCTCGTTATCAAATTCGTTTGCAACGATAAATTATGCGCATGTCAATGTCCACACCCTTGGGGGAGAAGCTTGCCTTTCATTCACGTCAACGGTGGTTGGACGAGAGAGGGGCGACGACATCCAGTTGAACGACACATGGCAGAGCATCGTGGAAGACATGAATTATTATATAAATAAACTCGCTCAGTATTATCTTTAATTATTTATTGGCACTTATGGGTTGCGTCAGCAAGTCGAATAAATCGTTGTCATTACGATATGCGTATGACTTTTTCAGTACTTCAGCAAGAGACTTGCTCAATGTCTCAGGCTCAACTGACTCGGTTTGGAAGAGGACATTGACTCATGGGAGAGCAAGTCTTCGCCACGTTCTACCCACAGTAAAACGCCCTGTCCGGAGACAGGGCGTTATCAACATGCCCTAGGCAGGCATGCTTGGGCAGGGCAATGCTTACCGAGAGCTTTCTGCCGACTTGCGAGTGCTCTCCCAGCGCAGGTGCGCTTCTGGAGAATAGCTACGTGACGGCGTGTGCTCGAGACCGATCTTGGCGGTACCGATCGACACCAGACGCAGCAGGGACGCCGTGGCGGCAATCACGATGAACAGCGCCGGCACACCGCCGAGGTTGGAAAGCATCTTGATGCCATCAATCCCCACGAAGGCGGTCATGATCCAGGCGACGGCGCCGATGGTGCAGCCCCAGATGATCTTCATGAGCAGACGATCATTGGTGTTCTCGTCGCTGTCTCCGGCCATGGCAGCCTGGCTGTCGGTGCTGCACAGCTGACTGATCGCTTCGGTATTGGAGTCTGCTGCCGTCACGAAGGACAGGAAGGCGATGATCAGGAAGACGGCGCTGACCAGGGTGCTCATCGGCAGTTCATCAAACAGGGCATAGATGACGGAGCCTGCACCGGACTCATTCAGCAGTTGGTAAAGCGCCCCGCCACTTTGCATGTCGAACTGGATAGTGGAGCTTGCGAAGACGCTCACATAGGTGATCGAGAACAGTGCCGGCGCGACCAGGTTGATCAGCATGAACTGTCGCACGGTATAGCCACGGGAAATCTTGCCCAGGAACAGGGCGGAAATCGGTGCCCACGCCATCCAGTTGGCCCAGTAGAAGATACTCCAGCTCTTCGGCCACGGGTCACCATCAAAGGCACCGGTGAACAGGCTTTTCTGCATGAAATTGTTGAAATACTCGCCAGCCGCTTCCGTGCCGTAGCCGAGAATGGTCTGGGTCGGGCCACACAGGAAGACAAAGGCCATGAAGACGAAGAAGGCCTTGGCATTGATGGCAGATAGACGCGCAATGCCTTTCTGCAGACCACTGGCCGCGGAGGCGGTAAAGCAGGCCACGATGGCCAGAGTCACCAGTGCCAGCATCAATGGGCCAGTGCCTGTGCCCAGAAAGCGATCCAGCCCGCCGGCCAGTGTCATGGCACCGGTGCCCAATGATGAAGCCATGCCACAGACCAGTGCAAACAGCGCCAGTGCATCCAGCGCACGGCCTTTGCGACCGATCAGGCGATCACCCAGCAGCGGCACGAAGAGCGTGCCGAGCGAGAACGGCTTGCCAAGGTTGTAATGCATCAGAGCGAACAGCAATGCCGGGACGGTATAGATCGCATAGGGCGTGAATGACCAGTGAAGGAACATGGTCGAGAGCGCGAATCTGGCAGCCTCAGGCGTATTGGCAACCACATCGAGTGAACCCGGTGGAGTATGCAGGTGATAGAGCGGTTCCGCGGTTGACCAGAACATGATGCCGACGGCCAGGGTGGTACATAGCGTGATGGAAAACCAGCGCCAGGGTGTCAGAATCCGCGTGGCATTTTCACCTCCGATCCGGGTCCTGCCCAGTGGAGACAGGTAGGTGATCAAGCATGTCACCACCATCGCCAATGCCGTAATCGAGAACAGCCAACCGAACTTGTTGAGTACCCAGTCATTCAAGGCTGTCGTGGTGGCGAGGAATCCTTCGAGATTGATGAGGCTTGCTGCCACCGCGACCATCAACAGGATGAACGGTGGCCAGAAGACCAAGGGGCGGATGGAAGAGCCAAACATACGTATTCCTATAATTTCTTGTGAGGCTGCGGATCCTAACCCATAAATTTCTGTTTTGTCAGCGTTGAGATTCGCTCATCAACGGCGTATATACGCGCGCGTTCATGTAATGCGCTGGTGGGATTTGCAGAAAGTTCTGCCAAAAAAGGGTTCAGAGGTGCGCGCGTTCTGAACATCACGCGGGCTGAATGGCCCACGATACAGTGCGGGCCATGACACTCAAGGAGAAACCACGACACCCCCGTTGCCTCTCGGCCCGGGGGTGTCGTGGTTTCTCCTTGAGGACTGCAGTATCACGCCATCTCGAGCTGACTCAGCTGGACCGGGAAGATTGCCAACGCTGATGCGCTTCTGCTGAATAACTGCGTGACGGCGTATGCTCGAGACCGATCTTGGCAGTCCCGATCGAGACCAGACGTATCAGAGACGCCGTGGCACCGATCACGATGAACAGCGCCGGCACGCCGCCGAGATTGGAGAGCATCTTGATGCCGTCGATGCCGACGAAGGAAGTCATGATCCAGGCGACGGCGCCGATGGTCGAGCCCCAGATGATCTTCATCATCAGTCGCCCCTTGCTGCGGTCTTCGCTTTCGTTGCCTGCCAGAGCCTCCTGGCTATCCGAGCTGCAGAGTTGGCTGATGGCGTCGGTATTGGAGTCGGCCGCTGTCACGAAGGACAGGAAGGCGATGACCAGGAAGATCCCCCCCACCAGAGAGCTCATCGGTAGCTCATCGAAGAGTGCGTAGATCACCGAGCCCGCGCCGGAGTCCGAGAGGATGCCATACAGGGCGCCGCCAGTTTCCATATCCAGCTTGATCGTGGTGCTGCTGAACACCGCGACATAGATGATCGAGAAGAGCGAGGGCGCCACCATGTTGATCAGCATGAACTGCCGCACGGTATAACCCCGTGAGATCTTGCCCAGGAACAGGGCGGAAATCGGTGCCCATGCCATCCAGTTGGCCCAGTAGAAGATGGTCCAGCTCTGTGGCCAGGGGTCATTGTCGAAGGCCCCGGTGAACAGATTCTTGCTCATGAAGTTGGTGAAGTATTCGCCAGCCGCTTCCGTGCCGTAGCCCAGGATGGTCAGCGTCGGACCGAAGGCGAACACGAAGATGAGAAAGGCGAAGAAAGCCTTGGCGTTGATGGCGGATAGGCGTGCGATGCCTTTTTGCAGACCACTGGCCGCCGAAGCGGTGAAACACAGCACGATTGCGAGGGTGACGATACCCAGCATCAGCGGACCCGAGCCAGTGCCGAGGAAGCGGTCGATGCCGCCTGCCAGGGTCATGGCCCCTGTGCCGAGGGACGACGCCATGCCACAGACCAGAGCGAAGAGCGCAAGTGCATCGAGCGCACGTCCCTTGCGACCGATCAGCCGATCTCCCAGCAGTGGCACGAACAGGGTCCCGAGGGAGAAGGGCTTGCCGAGGTTGTAATGCATCAGGGCAAAGATCAGTGCAGGGACGGTGTAGATCGCATAGGGCGTGAACGACCAATGCAGGAACATGGTCGAGAGCGCGAACCGCGCGGCTTCCGGGCTATTGGCGGCAATGTCCAGCGAGGTGGGCGGCGAGTGCAGATGATAAAGCGGCTCTGCGGTCGACCAGAACATGATGCCCACGGCCAGCGTGGTGCATAACGTGATGGAGAACCAACGCCATGGGGACAATAGTCGCGTCGCGTTCTCGCCGCCGATACGGGTGCGGCCCAGTGGCGAAAGATAGGCGATGAGGCAGGCCACCACCATGCTGAGCGCCGTGATGGAAAACAACCAGCCGAACTTGCTGAGTACCTGGTTGTTGAGATTGGTGGTGACAGCCAGAAAGCTGTCGAGATCGATCAAGCTCGCCAATACGGAGGCGAACAGCAGAATGAAAGGGGGCCAGAAGACCAGTGGGCGCACGGATGCTCCGAACATGTGAGTTTCCTCGTTCTTGTTGTCGTGTCTTGCGATGTTGCCGGGGAGGGTGCCAGTCGATCAGGGGCATGCAGTGAACTGCCGTGCAGCGTATTGCAGTGGAGAGCGGAAAATCTTCCATCCTGTCGCAGGCAGAATGTCAGAGGTCGTAACGGAGATAGTAAAAACGCCCGTATAAGCAGCAAGACCGGTGATCATGATGAGGACTCATCGCGCCTGAGGTTTTTCTCGCAACAATTCGCGAATCATCTCTGCACAGGTATCGAATATCGGGTGCGTCAGGCTGGGAGAGCGATGGAGTTCGATCTCGGCCGTGGGCAGCGTTGGCAGGCCCATATCCTCACCCAGTTCATACCAGTCTTCAGGCAACGAGCGTCGATCTGCCACCGTGATGGCATGACCCTGATTGACGATGACTCTCAAGCCGCTGGGGCTCTGACTGGTGGAATCGATACGCCAGTTGCGTTCGGCCTGCGTCAGGGCGGACAAGGCCCGTTCGCGATAGATGCATTGATCGGGGAACAGTGCCAATGGCAGCGGAGCGCAGGGATCCAGCACGAAGCGTTGATGCGCCGCCCACACCACAGGCTCGCGAGACAGCAATTCCCCTTGGCGTTGTGGGTTGTGACTGACCGCGATGACCAGATCCAGCTGCCCTGCATCGAGCTGTTCCAGCAGTTCCGTGGACATCCGGCAGTGGATGTGTGGCCGGATCTGGGGATGACGCTCACTGATCTGTGCCAGTAGCTGCGGCAGCCAGGTGGTGGCGTAGTCCTCCGGCAAGCCGAGGCGCAACGTGATCGGGTGGTCGTTTTCACCGAGGGCAGCCACGGCTTCACGTTGCAATTGCAGGATGCGGCGTGCGTAGCGCAGAAAGGTTCGACCGGCATCGGTCAATTCCATATGACGACTGGTGCGTATCAGCAGTCGGTAGCCGAGTCGTTCCTCGAGGGTGCTGATGCGCAGGCTGACGGTGGACTGGGTACGGTGCAGGTGCCGCGACGCCTGAGTGAAGCTCCCGCTGTCGGCGACGGTCACGAATGCCAGCAGCAGATCCGTATCCAGCGAGGGCAAGGGGCGAGGGGCGTCTGTGCTTGATGTATCGGGTTTTCCGATGGATTTCATTGGAATGACTCGTTTCTCAAATGCATGGATTCTGGCCAGCATAGTGCCTGACCCACGAGCTGTCTTGTCCCCCAGCCCCACGACGCGAGGATACCTCCGTGACTGACCTGACCACCGCGATGCCCCCACCATTGGCCGATGCCGAGGCCGTCGATCTCTCTGTGCTGATCGATGCCGAGCGTTACCCCCTGCATGACCCCCGATCTCCCGTGCTCGAGGCCACGATCGCCAAGGCGCGTGAAGATCTCGAGCGTGAGGGATGCGCCGTATTGAGAGGTTTTCTGCGTCCGGAGCGCCTGGCGCAGATGCAGGCGGAAACGGCTCGCCTCGCCGAGCGTGCGTTCTTCAACACTCGCGAGGTGAATGCCTATTTCACGGCCGATGACGACCGCTTGCCCCAACAGGATCCGCGTCGCTTGTTCATGACCCGTACCAGTGGCTTCGTGACGCGCGACATGATTCCTGCCGATAGCCTGATGCAGCGACTGTATGTCTCGCAGGCCATGAAGCAACTGGTGTCGGCCTGTCTGGGGCGTGAGCGGGTGTACGAGTATGCCGACCCCTTTGCCGGGCTCGTGCTCAACGTGCTGCCAGAGGGCACCGAGCAACCCTGGCACTACGACACCAACGAATTCATCGTCACCATGATGACCCAACGGCCCGAGAGCGGGGGTCAGTTCGAGTACTGTCCCGGCATCCGCACCCCCAACGATGAACACTACGCTGCCGTGGGCGAAGTGATCCGGGGAGAGTCGCGTGAAGCGGTGAAGACCCTGAGTCTCAACCCGGGGGATCTGCAGTTGTTCAAGGGGCGGTTCAGTCTGCACCGCGTCACGCAGGTCTCGGGTGAGGTTCCCCGACTGACGGCGATCTTCGCCTATTCCGAAACGCCGGGAGTGGTGGGGCGACTGGAACGCACGCGCCAGCTGTATGGGCGCGTCTCGGAGCAGCACATTCTGGCGGAAGCTCGATACGTCCAGCGCGCCGACGGTCTGCTCGACTGATCGATGTCCGGTATTCCCGTGACGCCTTCTCAACTTGCATGCGCCTTTTGGGCGCTTGATCGAACACTTCCCACAGGGCATCCCACATGAAAATGGACCTGACGGCGATGGGCATCCTCGCTCCGACCCATGCACTGGAAGACTGCGAACCGACGTCGGAAGAGATTGCGCAGATCCAATGTGACCGACTTGCGCGTGTTCGCCAGGAGCTGGCCCGACGCGATATCACGGCGGCAGTCCTGTTCGACCCGGCACATGTCCGCTATGCCACCGGGTCTCGCAACATGCAGGTATACAGTTCGCGCAATCCCGCCCGCTACGTATTCGTCCCCGCCGCAGGGCCGGTCGTGTTGTTCGAGTTCTCGGGATGCGAACACCTGGCCAGCCATCTACCGACCGTGGACGAGATTCGCCCGGCCAAGGCGATTTCCTATTACTTCAACGAGAAGAATACACAAGCCGTCACCAGAGCCTGGGCGGATGAAATCATCGATCTGGTGCGTCAGTGCGGCGGAGGTGAGCGGGTCGCCATCGAGAGCGCGACCGCGGAAGCCGCTTTCATGCTCGAGCAGCGAGGCTATCAGGTGCTGGATGCTCAGGAGCCCCTTGAGCAGGCGCGAGCCTTCAAGGTGCCCAACGAGATAAAGATGATTCGCTCCTCGCTGAGAGCGGTCGAGCAGGGAGTGCGCAAACTGGAGGCCTCCATACGGCCTGGGGTCACCGAGAATCACGTCTGGTCCCGACTGCATCAGCACATCATCGAGACTGACGCCGACTTCATCGAGACCCGCCTCATGAATTCCGGGCCGCGCACCAATCCCTGGTTCCAGGAATGTTCCGACCGGATCATCCAGGCGGGGGAACTGGTCGCGCTGGATACCGATGTGGTCGGGCGTTACGGGTACTACGCGGATTTCTCGAGAACCTTCCTGTGTGGCACGGGTGAGGCCAGTGCCGAGCAGAAATCGCTCTATCGCATGGCGTATGACCAGATCCAGACCAACATGGAAAATCTCAAACCGGGGGTCAGCTTCAAGGAATACGCCGAACGTGCCTGGCGAATCCCTCCCGCCTATCGCGCGCGTCGTTACTTTGCCCTGGCGCATGGTGTCGGGATGAACGGTGAGTATCCCTACATCGTTCATCGCGAGGATATCGAGGACAAGGGCTACGACGGCATCCTCCAGCCGGGAATGACACTATGCGTGGAGAGCTATATTGGACATGAGTCCGGCGGCGAAGGCGTCAAGCTCGAAGAGCAGCTGTACATTCGTGAAGATGGTCAGGTGGAACTGTTGTCGGACTATCCCTTCGATGAGCGCCTGCTGAGCCAGGCCGTCTGAGTCAGGCCGGCTGAGCAGGACCCAGGTAGCTTGCCGACGCGCATCGGCATTACGCGGCATGGCGGCTTTGGTAACATGAGGACAATTGTGCGGGTGGCTGTCAGCGACGGTCACCCGCTTTGCCATTGTCTCATCGCGAAAGAGGGCCAGAGGGCAGCCATTTCCCGCCTTGAGGGTCTAGCATTCGGATGACCTGCCTGTCTCTTGTTTCCTCGTTTCGTCCTGCCTGAGTGTTCTTCCATGCCGACTCCATTGTCTCTGCATAAACTCCCGCCCTTGAGCTCTCTGAAAGGGTTCGAAGCCGCCGCTCGCTTGCTGAGTCTGCGTGCCGCAGCCGAGGAGCTGCACCTGACGCACCCGGCCATCGCCAACCAGATCCAGCGGCTTGAAGAGAGTCTCGACGTCAAGTTGTTCGCACGTGAAGGTCGCCATGTGGTGCTGACCCCCGCAGGGGAACGTTTCTATCCGGTAGTGCGTGAAGCCCTGGCCGGACTGGTTCAGGGGGCCGAGGCGCTTCGCCAGATGCAGCACGCACAACCGTTGCGGTTGCAGGTCTACGTGACGACCTCGATTCGCTGGCTGGCTCCGCGGCTGACTCGCTTCCAGGCCGAGCATCCCGAGATCGAGCTCAAGCTCACCACCTGCAGCGTAGGGTGGGAATTCGATGAGGCCAATGCCGATATCGGCATCGTTTTCCAGGAAGCGCCGCTGGCGGAGCACCTGCATTGGCAGCCGCTGTTCGCCTCCAGACTGTTTCCAGTCTGCAGCCCTGAGTTGCTGGAGGGCGAGTCCGGGCCTCTGGCTCCTGAAGCATTGCGTACCTTGCCGCTGATCGGGGTCTACACCGAGGGGTGGAACTGGGACAGCTGGTTCGAGCTTCAGGAACTTGGCCCCTGTCCGAGCCGCAATTGCATCGTGGTCGATACGCTGGCGGTGGCGCTCGAGATGGCTCTGCGGGGCGAGGGCGTGGCACTGGTCAATGGTCCTTTCGCGGATGCGGATCTGCTGGGTGGCCGACTGGTCAACCCCACCGGGCAGGTCATCGATGGGCGTGGGGAGTGGGGAGCGGTCTGTCATCGCGAGCTTGAACAGGATGAACGGGTCGCGACCGTACTGCGCTGGCTCGAGGCCCAGAGCCAATCTCTCGCGTCTTGACGGGATCGCGTTCACGCATCGCGCCATGCATGCCCCCAACGACAACGCCACCTTCGGGTGGCGTTGTCGTTGGGGGCCGTCGTTCGGCCTCACAAAAATTGTTACCAGTCAGCAAAATCTTATGAATTGTTGCCTGTCGGTCGCGTCAGTACGGTGAGCGTCAAGATGGCATGGGCCACGGGGTTACCTCTTCCGGTTTCCGTGAATGGACTCATGCAAGTACACCGCACAGACAGGCAGAGAGGACAGCACATGAAAGTCGGATTCATCGGTCTCGGTAACGTGGGTGGCAAGCTGGCAGGCAGCCTGCTGCGCAATGGGCATGACGTCACCGTGCGTGACCTTGACCCGGAAGCCGCAAAGCCTTTCCTCGCGCAGGGTGCCAAGTGGGCGGATTCTTCCAAGGAACTCGCCGAAGCCAACGACATGGTGATCACCTGCCTGCCGTCTCCGGCTGCCTGCAGCGCCGTGATGGAAAGCGATGACGGCATCATTGCCGGTCTGTGCGAAGGCAAGATCTGGCTCGAGATGAGTACTACCGATGACGGCGAACTGCGTCGCATCGCCGACAAGGTGCTGGCCACCGGTGCCAAGGCACTGGAAGCCCCGGTCTCTGGCGGCTGCCACCGTGCCGCCACCGGCAACATCTCCATCTTCGTCGGCGGTGACCGCGAATCCTTCGAGCAGGTGCTGCCGGTGCTGACCAACCTGGGTCGCCGTGTCCTGCACACCGGGGAACTGGGCACCGCCTCGGTGCTCAAGGTGATGACCAACTACCTGGCCACCGCCAACCTGTGCGCCGTCGCCGAAGCCCTGACCGTCTGCAAGAAGGCCGGCATGGACATGAATACCACCTACGAGGCGATCAAGATTTCCTCGGGCAACTCCTTCGTCCACGAGACCGAGTCCCAGGTCATCCTGAACGGTAGCCGCAACATCAGCTTCACCATGGATCTGGTGCTCAAGGATGTCGGCCTGTTCGACACCCTGGCCAGGAACCTGGACGTGCCGCTGGAAATCTCCCCGATGCTGATGGACATCTTCCGCGATGGTCAGGAACGCTTCGGTCCGCGTGAGTGGTCATCCAACATCATCCGTCGTCTCGAGGAAGCCGCCGATGTCCGTGTGCTCGGCACCGGCTTCCCGGCAGAGCTGACCGATGACGAGCCGGAAGAAGTCGGCTACGAGGTCGGCGTTACCGGCCGCAGCTGAGCCGTGAAGATTGCCCCGGAGCGCCGTGCGAATGGCCTCCGGGGCATTTGCGTTTGAGACTCACCCTCAGGGAAAGTGTTATCTCCCACCAGCAACGAGAGGTCTGGCATGCAACATCACGACAACTTCTACATCAATGGCCACTGGCAGGCACCCTTCGGGCGCGAGCGCATGGAGGTCATCAATCCGGCCACCGGCGAGCTGTGTGCCAGTGTGCCGCGCGCCGGCGAGCAGGATGTGGAGGCTGCCATCATGGCAGCACGTCAGGCGCTGCCTGCCTGGTCCACGACATCCGCGCAGGAACGCCACGACATCCTGATGGCGGCAGCGGATGAGATGCAGCATCGCTTCGATGAGCTGCGCGACGTCCAGGTGCTCACCATGGGGTGCCCGGTGCAACTGGCCGGCGCGCTGCACGTGGAAGGCCCCATCGAGGGGATGCGTTACTACGCTGAACGCGCTTTCCAGATGGAAGAGGACGAGCGCAAGGGCGATGTGACGCTGATGCGCGAGCCCATCGGCGTCTGCTCGCTGATCAATCCGTGGAACTATCCGCTGCATCAGTTGATCGGCAAGCTGGCCCCGGCGCTGGCGGCAGGCTGTACCGTGATCGCCAAGCCGGCAGAGCAGACCCCGCTGCAGGACTTCATCATGGCCGAGATCTTCGAGAAGGTCGGTCTGCCTGCAGGTGTCTTCAATGTGGTGACGGGCGAGGGTAGCGAGATCGGTCCGGTGATGTCCGGCCATCCGCAAGTGGATATGGTGTCCTTCACTGGCTCCACCATTGCCGGAAGCAAGGTCGCCGAGAGTGCCGCGCCCACCGTCAAGCGGGTCTGTCAGGAACTGGGCGGCAAGTCGCCGCTGCTGGTGACCGAAGATGCCGACCTGGCCGCGGCCGTGCGCTTGAATGTCGAGAACATCATGGCCAACACCGGTCAGACCTGCGACGCCTTCACTCGCTTGCTGGTGCCGCGTTCGCGACTGGAAGAGGCGACCCGCCTGGCAGTCGAGATCGCCAATGAGCAGGTGGTGGGTGACCCGAACGACCCGGCGACCACCATGGGGCCGCTGGTCTCCGAGCGTCAGCGCGAACGTGTCCTGCATTTGGTGCAGCGTGCCATCGATGATGGTGTCGAGCTGGCGCTCGGTGGCGTCGAGCCGCCCGAAGGGCTCGAGAAGGGCTGCTATGTGCGTCCGACCATCTTCACTAATGTCAGCAATGAAATGGAGATCGCCCGTGAGGAGATCTTCGGCCCGGTGCTGTGCATCCTGCCCTACGACGATGTGAAGCAGGGGATCGCCATCGCCAATGACAGCGTCTATGGCCTGTCATCTGCGGTCTATGCGCGTGACGCCGAGGCAGCATTGCCCATCGCCCGCTGCATGCAGGCAGGGCAATGCTATCTGCAAGGGGCGGAGTTCTCCTTCGATGCCCCCTTCGGTGGCTACAAGCGTTCCGGCAATGGCCGTGAATGGGGTGACGAAGGCCTGGCGGAATATGTCGAGGTCAAGGCACTGCTCGGGGCGCCGGCCATCTCCTGACAGAAGGCGGGCCGCGCCGCCGTGATGCCACGCAAGATACCCGTGATTCGTGAGGCCAGAGTGGCCCGTGAATCACGGGTATCTTGCATTCGCGCCATCGACCATTCGCGCCATCGACAAAAGGCGCCCTCAAGGTGCTTGTCGGCTGTCGCAGCCGCGTTTCGCTATCAGAGCAATGCCCATCGCGTCTGTCAGATCGCTGGGTGCTGAAAAATACCTATATTGGGCGCTGAAAATACCTATATATAGTGGCAAGACTTTGTGCGGTGCAGCATGACGGGCTCGCCAGGCAACGTTTTCGGCCTCAGATGATGCGCGAGGACAGCTGGCGCGCCGCCTGGACCAGATGCTTGGAGTAGGCGCGTGCCTGCTGCGGATTCAGCCAGTCCTGGCTGATGACGGCGCTGATGGCGGCGATGGGCTCATTGCGCATGTTCAGTACAGGCGCGGCGATACAGCTCAATTGTCCCTCGGCATCGCCACTGGACACGGCATACCCGAGGCGTTGCGCACGCTCAAGTTCGGCATCCATCTCGTCACGGCGTTCGGCCAGTTCGGGCGTGATACGCGTGGCAGCCTCCAGGTACAGCTGACGCGAGCTCTCGGGGCGCATGGCGAGAATCGCCTTGCCGGCGGCGCAGGCGTGCTGGGTCATGGTCTTGCCGATATAGAGGTTGTAGCTGCCACTGCCGGAGGCATCGACCTTCGAGATCACCACCACCTGGTCCCCGATGGGGATGCACAGAAAGATCGAGCGGTGAATCTCGTTCTTGAGAATCTCCGCGATGGGGTAGAAGACCGGAATCAGGCTCTGCTTGTTGTAGATCGTCGAGGAGATCTGGAAGATGCGCGAGCCGATGCAGTAGGACTTCTTGCGACCGGGATCGTGAGCGACCAGCTGATGGTGCAGCAGGGAGTTGATCACGCGGTGACCGGTAGCGGGCGAGATGCCGGTGGACTCACAGATTTCCGAGAGCGTCAGCGGGTAGGAGGCTGCCGCAAGCAGATCCAGAATCATGACACTGTGGTCGACGGCAGGGGCTTTGGTCTTCTCGTGATTCATGAACGCGGGGTCACTCCGAAACGCGAATCTCGGTCACAGGCGGTTTCTGACCGAAGGCTGTGACACTGTGACGACGGATGGGCGATGCCTCGGGCTGCATCGCCCATCCGTGGAAAGGGGAACGGCCCATAGGGTACCAGACCCATGGGCCGTTCGTGGGGGTGGCGGCTATCCGCCGGGTCAGTCTGCGTGGTCGGCCAGCACAAGATCCGCGCCTTTTTCCGCCACCATCATCACCGGCGCATTCAGGTTGCCGGAGGTGATGTTGGGGAAGATGGCAGCGTCGATCACACGCAGTCCTGACACGCCATGCACCTTCAACTGACTGTCGACCACGGCGGTGGCCTTGTCCGGCCCCATCGTGCAGGAACCGCACAGGTGGTAGATGGAGCCACCCTGGGAGCGGAAATACGCAAGCATGCTGGCCTCATCATGCACCGTCTCTGCCGGTGCGACCTCGCACTCGGTGATGGCCTGGAGAGCGGGCGCGCCCATCATCTTGCGCACCAGACGACTGCCCTGAATCACCTCATCGATGTCCTTCTGGGTACTGAGGTAGTTGGGACAGATCGTTGCCGGGTCTGCCGGGTCTGCCGAGGACAGTGAAATGCTGCCACGGCTGGTCGGTCGGCAGGAATTGAAGGCCAGCAGGAAGCCGGAATACGGCTCCGGTGTCAGCTTGGCCTTCGGGTCGTTGGGAATCTGGTAGGACATCGGGTTGAAGTAGAGCTGGATGTTCGGCTCTGACTCCGCCTCGCTGCCCCGGAAGAATCCTCCGGCCTGATTCACGCTCATGCCCAGCGGCCCGCTGCGGTTGATCAGATACTGCAGCCCTGCCTTTGCCTGGCCCCAGAAGGACGCGAAGTCATCGTTCAGCGTGGTGCGATTGGCGCGGTAGTAGTAGCTGGCGCACAGGTGGTCCTGCAGATTCTGACCGACGGCCGGCAGGTCTACCTGTGTCTCAATACCATGCGTCGCCAGCGCCTCACGCCCGCCGATCCCCGAAAGCTGCAGCAGCTTCGGGGAGTCCACGGCGCCGGCGCAGAGAATGACTTCGCGACGCGCCGTCACCTCGATGACTTCGTCATCAAGCCGGTAGGCAACACCCGTGGCACGCTTGCCGCCATCGGGCGTCTCTTCCAGCGTCACGCGCTCCACCCGACAGATATGCTTGAGCGTGAGGTTGTCGCGTGACAGCGCCGGCTTCAGGTAGGCGGTATTGCTGGAATCCCGCTGTCCCTTGCGGATGTTGGCCTCATAGATGCCAGCACCCTCGAAGCGTTCGCCATTGAAATCATCATTGAGCGTGTAACCCAGCTCGCGGGCCCCTTCCAGCCACGATTGGCAGATCGGGTGCGCGCCATGTTTCAGCGGCGTGATGCCGATCAGGCCCTGGCCGGAGCGATACTCGGTATCACCATCCGGGTGGCATTCAAGACGCTTGAAGTAGGGCAGTACCTCGCGATAGGACCAGCCCTCGTTGCCGGCGCGCGCCCAGTCATCGAAGTCCGAGGCCTGGCCCCGGACGTAGATCATCGCATTGATGGAGCCTGAGCCACCCTGCACCTTGCCGCGTGGGGTATAGATCTTGCGGCCCCCCATCGCGGCTTCTTCCTTGCTGTAATACATGTAGTTGTAGATCGGGTTGTAGTAGGTCTTGGCGAACCCGACCGGCACCTTGATCCAGGGCGAGGTGTCCTTGCCGCCGGCCTCCAGCAGCAACACCTTGTGGCGACCGTTGGCGCTCAGCCGGTTGGCGAGGATGCACCCCGCCGACCCGGCACCGACAATGATGAAATCGTATTGCATCGGCGTTACGCCTCCGGCTTGCGCTTCCAGTCGGTGCTGGACTGTTCCTTCACGTCATACGGACGCGGGTCCATGCTCAGGTGCAGGGTCCGGCCGGTGTAAGGCGAATTGGCCTTGACCACATCCATGTCCAGCTCGACCCCAAGCCCCGGCTTGGTGGAGGGGATGATGTAGCCATCACGCCACTCGATCTTCTCCTTGAGCACATCGGCGTGGAAGCCATCCCAGGTGCCGATGCTTTCCTGAATCAGGAAGTTGGGCGTGGCGGTCGCCAGCTGGATGCTGGCCGCGGCGCCGACCGGGCCGTTGTAGAGATGCGGGGCGATCTGGGCGTAATAGACTTCTGCCAGCGCCGCGATCTTCTTGCCTTCCAGAATGCCGCCGACGCGTCCCAGGTTCATCTGCAGGATGGAGGCCGCATTGTTCTTGAGCACATCGTGGAATTCGTACTTGGTGGTCAGGCGCTCACCGGTCGCGACCGGAATGGAGGTGTGGTCTGCCACGCGCGCCATGGCTTCGCTCTGTCCCGGTGGTACCGGCTCTTCCAGCCACAGCGGGTCATAGGGCTCGAGATACTTGGCGAGACGAATGGCAGACGCCGGTGTCATCTGGCCGTGGGTGCCGAACAACAGATCACAGCTGTTGCCGACCGCTTCGCGGATGCGGCGACAGAAGGTGGCGCTCTTGTCCATGCCTTCCAGAGACAGCATCTGACCGGAGTAGGCGGTGTAGGGGCCAGCCGGATCGAACTTCAATGCGGTGAAGCCCTTTTCCTTGTTCTCCAGTGCGCACTCGACGGCCAGCTCGACGTTGTCATAGTCGTAGTTGCCGCGTGCATCCTTGGGGTACAGGTAGGTGTAGGAACGCAGCTTGTCGTGGACCTTGCCACCGATCAGTTCATAGACCGGCAGGCCAGCCGCCTTGCCGACGATGTCCCAGCAGGCCATCTCAAGACCACTCAGCACGCCCATCATGGTGAGATCAGGGCGTTGGGTGAAGCCACTGGAGAAGGCTTCGCGGTACAGGCGTTCAATATGATGCGGGTTCTTGCCTTCCAGATAACGCGAGAAGACATCGGCGATCGCCTTGCTCATGACTTCCGGATGGAAGGTGGCGGCATAGACTTCTCCGACCCCTTCAATGCCGCAAGCGGTACGTAGCTGAACGAAGATCCAGTACATGCCGCCGACGTGGGGCGGCGGAGTGGCGACGATGTGTGTCTCGCAACTGACAACTTTCATGGTGGCAGGCCTTTCAGTGGTCACTGGCTAGCAGGATGGTATGGGAGCGCACTGCCTGGCATGCCGTCATTCGACGCCAACAGCGCGCTTCCGGAAAGAAATGGGGTAGGGCGTCAACGCCTCCGGGGAGAGGACTCCCCGGAGGCGTGACAGGCAAGACGGAATCGCGTGATCAGTAGTTCATCACGACCAGGCGGGTCTGGGTGTAGTCGAGCATGCCGTGCTTGCCATCATCACCGCCCAGGCCAGAGCGCTTCCAGCCGGCGTGGTAGCCCTGGTAGGGGTCCGCCGGGGTGCGGTTGATGTAGAGCTCGCCGGCTTCGATGTTGTTGGCGACCTTCATGGCAGTGCGATAGTTCTCGGTGAAGACCACGGAGGCCAGGCCGAACTGGTGATCGTTGGCCAGCTCCAGGGCTTCATCGATATCGCTGTAGGTCAGCACTGGCAGCACCGGACCGAAGATCTCTTCCTGCACGATCTCCATGTCCTGACGGCAACCGGTCAGCAGAGTCGGCGGGTAGAAGTGACCCTTGCCCTCGGGGATGTAGCCGCCGATTTCCAGAGTGGCGCCGTCATCGATGGCGCGTTCCACCATCTGATGGATGTTGAGGCGCGAATTCTCGTTGATCAGCGGCCCCATCAGGCTGGCGTCGTCCAGTCGGTTGCCGAACTTGACGCCTTCCATCTGCTGCTTCAGCTGGGCGACGAAATCGTCATAGACGGATTCGTGCACATAGACACGCTCGATGGCGGTGCACAGCTGGCCACAGTTGGTGAGGGTAGAGGCCGCGATCTGTGCCGCTGCCTTGGCCAGATCGGCATCCGGCTCGACGATGGCCGGAGACTTGCCGCCCAGCTCCAACGAGGACTTGGCGATGTTGACCTGGGAATATTCCAGCACCTTGCGACCGGCGCCGACGCTGCCGGTCAGGGTGATCATGCCCACCTTGGGGTGCGTGCAGACGGCTTCTGCGGTGCCGTGGTCCATCGCCAGGATGTTGACGATGCCTGCCGGAATGCCGGCATCCTGGATCGCCTTGGCGATCTCGAAGGCGGAGGTCGGGGTGTTGTTACTCGGACGCACGACCACGGCATTGCCGGTGATCAGCGCCGGGGCGATCTTGCGCAGCAGGGTGAACACCGGGTAGTTGAACGGAATCAGGCAGGCCACGACGCCGATGGGCTCGCGCTGCAGCAGCAGGCTTTCATTGGGGGTGTCGCTGGGGACGATCTCGCCCTCGATACGACGTGCCCACTCGGCGTGGTAGCGCGTGATGTCGGCGGCGTAGACGGCTTCATTGGTGGCGTCTTCCAGGCTCTTGCCGGACTCATCTGCCAATGCCTGGCCGATGGCATCCTTGCGCGCCATCAGCGCCTCGGCAAGCTTGTGCATGTAGCCGGCACGCTCGGTGCTGGTCTTGGCACGCCAGTCCTTCTGAGCCTTGGCCGCAATGCTCACCGCTTCAAGCGCTTCGTCAGTGGTTGCTGCCTGCACCTGACCTACCAGTGCTTCAGTGGCCGGGTTGTAGACCGAAATCATCTCGCCCTTGGATGAGGCGACGAATTCGTTGTTGATGAAGTTCTTGTCAGTGCGCATGCATCACTCCTCCTGAATTTGGCCTACAGGCTATGAAGTGATACCAAGACTGTCAAACAGTTTTTCACATGTAGAAATAGATTTCTGTATATGGAATTAATGGCTTGTCTCTTGCCGCGAATATTCGCCGCCGAGAACATTATCCCGCGCATTCAATCGATGTTCGCAGTGGTTGGCAGCTCCGCCATTCGCGAGATAACACCATGAGTCGGGCGCTATCACACAGACTGCCCCGCTGGCTGAGCAGGTCGCAGACCGCAGATAGCAGCAGACAGCAGGGGACGGAGCGAAGAGGGGAGAGGACAGAGCGAAGAGCGCAGTGCGAAGAGGAGAGACGGGAGATAGAGAGAGCAGCTAGGGAGCAGATGAGGAGAACAGATAGAGAGAGCAGACCACGCGTCTGACCGGAAATGATGGCAAGTCTTGTACCGATTTCTGGTGTCGAATCCATCATGACATAACCTCCTTTCTCGCCAGTCATGCCGCGCTTCACGTAGTCGTTAACGAGCTTTCAGCGTAAGTGTTTACTCTGTTGAGTCATTAACTAAATCAGTGCATTCCTATATGCTGTGCAGCCTGATTGAGAGCCATGGACGGTCTTGTACAACAGGGCATCGTCTACGATAACTGCCAGGGATGCAGAACATGTCAGATTCATGGGTACTCGACGCCTTGCTGTCGTCGTTTGATGTCTCACTGAGCCAGAACGAGCGCCTGCTCACGCTTGAGATGAGCGGCGCGGACTTCATCCCGCATCGCCTGGTGGGGGAAGAGCACATGTCGCGTCCCTTTGCCTATACCCTCGACTGCATCTCCCAGAACGGTGATATCGAACTCAAGACCCTGATGGCGCAGCCGGCGGCGCTCTCGGTGCGTCAGGCCGATGGCAGCTACCGCAAGCTCTCGGGGCTGGTCGAGTCCGCCGCACTGCTCGGTGAGGATGGCGGCGTCTTCTATTACCAGCTGACGCTGGTGCCGTGGCTCTCGATGCTCAAGCTCGGTCGCGACAGCCGTATCTTCCAGGACCTTACCGTCGTCGAGGTGATCGAGTCGGTATTCTCGAATCACGCCATCGCGCAAGGCGAAGCTCAGGGTGGCTGGCGGCTGGACCTGCGTCGCGAGTATCCGGCACGCAGCTACTGCGTGCAGTATCGCGAGAGCGACTTCCAGTTCGTCAATCGCCTGATGGAGCAGGAAGGGCTGTTCTACTACTTCGAACATGCCACTGACGACAGCGACTTCAATGGCCACCGCCTCGTCATCACCGACGATGTCGCGACCTGCGCACCCGTCGAGCCACAGGTGATTCGCTTCCACCGTCAGGATGCCACTGAACTGGAAGACTCCATCACCCAGTGGAGCGGCCGCCGTCAGCAGCAACCGACGCGCGTCAGCCTCGGCACCTTTGATTACAAGCAGCCGGGCTTGGAAAAACGTTCCGGTCAGGACACGCGCAGCGATCAGGGCAACCTCAGCGAGCAGGAAGTCTACGACTACCCCGGCGAGTACTACTTTGATGACCATTCGCGCGGCGAACGCCTAACCGTCAATCGTCTCGAGGCGCATGAATCCCGTGCCAAGCGCTTCTACGGCGCCGGGGGCACCCGCCAGTTGAAGGTCGGCCGCTGGTTCGAGCTCAGCCAGCACGCCCGCCATGAAGACGGCGACTCGAGTGAGCGCGAATTCCTCGTGCTGGGCCTGACCGTCTGCGCCGAGAATGCGCTGCCAGTCTCTGCGCACCTCAAGGCGCTGCCGGGCAGCCTGCAGGCGCGCATGGCCGAGGCGCGCCAGGCGCATGGCCTCAATGAAAGTGCTCACGAAGACTACGCCGATGTCGGCACCGGCCAGTATCTGATCGACTTCGAATCCCAGCGCCTCAGTCAGCCGTATCGTCCGTCTCTCGATCATCCGCGCCCCAATCTGGGTGGCCCGCAGACCGCGATTGTCGTCGGCCCCGAGAACGAAGAGATCCACACCGATTCGCTCAACCGCGTGCGCGTCCAGTTCCACTGGGACCGCAGCGAGAAGGGTGCCGCTGACGCCAGCTGCTGGCTGCGTGTCGCGCAACCCAATGCCGGTGCTGGCTGGGGCAGTGTGTTCGTGCCGCGTATCGGCCAGGAAGTCATCGTCGATTTCCTTGAGGGCGACGTGGATCGGCCGCTGATCACCGGGCGGGTCTACAACGGTGATCAGACCCCGCAATGGCACTCCAATGGTCTGCTCTCCGGCCTCAAGAGCAAGACCTACCGCGGCAACAAGTACAACGAGCTGGTCTTCGATGACGCCACCGATCAGGAGCGTGTGCGCCTGAATTCGGAGCACGAGAAATCCCAGCTCAACCTCGGCTATCTGATCCACCAGCAGGGCAACACACGGGGCAGCTTCCGCGGTACCGGCTTCGAGCTGCGCTCGGACGCCTACGGCGCCATCCGCGCCAACAGCGGGCTTATGCTCAGTAGCTGGGGCCAGATCGCCGCCAGTGGCGAACAGCTCGATCTCTCTCCTGCGCAACAGCAGCTCGCCAGCGCTTATCAGCTGGCCAATACGCTCAGCGACAGCGCCACCAGCCACAACGCCGAGGCGCTTGCGGCGCGCACGCAGATCAAGCAGGCCAGCGACGATACCCAAGGCACCTATGGCGCCGATGACAGCGGTAGCCGCTTCGACGGTAGCTCAGCCCAGAGCGCCACCAATGGCGGGCGAGGGCAGGCAGCGCGACTGAATGCGCCCTGGCTGCATCTCACATCCCCCGCCGGCATCGCCAGCAGTACGCCGGAATCGACGCACCTGGCACAGGGCCGCTCGCTCAGCGTCACCAGTGGCGAAGACATCAATCTGGCCACCGGGCGCAGCCTGGTAGGTGCCGTGGTCGAGAAGTTTTCGCTGTTCGTACAGCGCTCCGGCATCAAGCTGTTTGCCGGCAAGGGCAAGGTCGAAGTTCAGGCGCAAAGCGATGCGATGGACCTGACGGCGGAAAAGGACGTCACCATCACCTCCACCGAAAACGACATCGATATCAATGCCGCCAAGGAGATTCTGCTCACCTGTGGTGGTGCCTACGTCCGCCTCAAGGACGGCAATATCGAACTGCACGCGCCGGGCAAGATAGATGTCAAAGGCGCGCAGCACAGCTTTGGCGGCCCGACGAGCCTAAATGCTGCGATGACGGAATTACCGGAGTACTCGGATATCCTTTGTGAGCGTAGTAGCGAGAAAGCAGCTGCAGCAGGTGATGGCATTGTTGAAGGATAAACAACACGAAAAGCATCTAGCTCTCGAAAGCATGATCGAGTGGTTGGATAGCCAAGAGACAGGCCAGCTTTACCGTATGGTAGACCCTTCTGATTCGCCTGAAAGGGCGTTGCCAAAAAATAAGCTAAAGCAGTGTGGCATATTGAAACATTCGTTCTTCAGCCATCCGCTCGAGAGGCAACTTTTTTTACAGCCAGTCAAATCGGATGCTCACTCAGTTCGTCAGATGGTGATAGACGAACGACAGTTGATTCCGGAAAGACGTACGGAACCATTTCCATTTTGTGGTTGGATTTATAGCCACTATCCTCTTGAGAGCTTGGTCGGGCATCTTAATGAGCAGCGTATTATCAAACGGAAGCATGGAAAACCAAGTTTGTTCCGTTACCAAGACTCGCGTGTATTGGAGAGGCTGATTGATATTCTATCCGTGGCTCAGTTGACTAATTTATTAGGTCCAGTAGAGGCATGGTGGTACTTTGATAGCAACAAAAAACTATCTATGCTCAGTAACTGCAGGCCTAAAGAAAAAAGTACTAGAACCCTCCTATCGGTATCCCAATGGGATGCATTGAAGCGTCTAGGCATGGTAAATGGTTTCATGGAGGTGTGGCAGAATTTGACGTTTCAGAATAAGCGTGAGATTTCACCAGCTGAAGTCGACTCAATTGTTATGGTGGCGTATGAAAAAGGTATTGTTGTCGAGGAAGATGTTAAGCTATTTGTCCTGCATGGAATTTTAATACCCAGGTTCTACCAACATCCATACATAATACAGAAGCTTGATAGTATTGAACGTGGTGAGAGCTATAGCTCCATATCATCAACTATTAATGATCATCTTTGGACAAAAATACAGCGAGAAATGGAGATCTCACTCTAATGGGTGTTGTTGGCAATAATTCAATCAATCAGATATCGCAACAGGCTCAGCAATCTACACTCAGTGTTGCGGAAGGGGCCGATAGTAAAAAATGTCCTCTGTGCGAAAGGGTTGGCATTCCCATCCTTCCAGTCCGATATGCTGTTTGCCGTCGCACACAGCGTAATTCTGCAGTTAATGAGTTACCTGAAGCCCGAATTGCTGATTTCACGACTGTGTCATTAGATCAGGAATGGACCGAGGATGGTAAGACCTCGAGAGTAGAAAAATGTCAAAGCAATGATATTTTAGAGGATATTGAAGAGGTATCTCAAGGAAAAGTGTCGAAGTATATACTTCGTCAGCTTAGATCTGGTTATCTATATATATACGATCAAGCAAATGAGCCAAATTCCTGGTACTGTTTTGTGGTTACAACTGATGGTAAGTTTTACCAATACTCGGTAGCTGATAATCCTCCTAATCCGGAAAAAGCAGAATTTGATTGTGGTCTGAAACCCGAGAAAGAGAAAAGAGAAAAATCGTTAAGTGCATCGGTGGTAACAATACCGACAATCAAAAAAGACTCCGTACTGTACTATGCTTACAGCGAACATCCTTGGTCACGTAATCATTTGAAAATGATTCAAGGGGATGCTTCTTGGCGGAAGAAAAATATGCAGAAAATAGATATGCAGGAGCTGTTGGCATCTAGTAGTGCCAAACACTGTCCGCATGTCTTCGATATGTCCGAATTAAATTATGTCGCTGAATTCTGCAATTTATCGACAGAAAATAACGACTTCTTCTGGCCTAATGGTTTTGTCAATAGCCCTTATACGCCAGATCAACTCATTGAAAGTATGAAGGATCGATTGCATGTAGCACCAAGTTGGCTAAAAGATAAGCCAATAATCATGGCTGTTAAAGATGAAGTGGGCATTATTGATGAGCTTAATGCTTATCGTCTGGAAACAGTTGAACGTATGAGGAAATATCTGGCTGATAATAATAATGAAAATCAACGAAAATTGGTTTTCATGAATGCAATTGATGCTTTTAGCAGGAATTTTGAGATAAAAAGAAAGGCAGCTGTTAACGAAAAATGGGATCAAAAAGAAACTTGGGAAGTTAAGCATAAAGCATCACTACAGCGTCAGATTGACCACGCTGAAATATCATCAAAGTCAGAATTTAATACACATTTAGAGAGAAAGGAGTATTTAAAAAGAAAAGAGAATTTGCAAAATGACATTAATAAGATAAATGCCAGTTTGAAAGAAGGCCGCGCTGAAGATTTGAAAGAAGTTGATGAGCTGACTGAACAGCATAGACAGCAAATGGCTGGCTACTATGATTCAAACAAGCTTTTAGCACAATATGATGAACAAGATGATAAATTAAAAGCCTTCAGGATGGATTACCAAAAGCAGGGTGAAAAAATTGAAAGGCTGTCGCAAGTCTACGATTCAGACTATGCATGTTGGATCGATGAACATTTAAGAGATCTTTTAGCGCGTTATAGCGCGGTAGAATTTACTTCAGGAATAGCACTGAGTGGCATCATTACAGGTCTATTTTCAGGGGGCGTTCTGTCTACTGGATCTGCTGCTTTATGGAAAGGGTTTGCAGAAAATATCAAGAGTAGAGACTCCGTTATAGTGACGTCTTTATTTTTCAATGATGCCGATCTTGTTGATGCTGCAGCAAAGACTATATCCTCTTGTGATAAAGAGGCTGGTCTAAGTGTTGATGAAGTGGATACATGGGCAAAATTGTACAGGTCCAAGAAGGAACAATACAATAGTCAAGAGCTAAGCGTCCTAGATAGTAATATTCAGTTAATATTAACTACGTTAATAGGAACTGTTGGCAATGCTGTATCTGGATTGGCGTTACAAAAAGATCAGGCTTCAATTGATGCTGTCAAAGTATTTAGATTGTACTGCCAGTGCTTGTATTTATCACAGGTTAATGTTGGTGATGAACGTGCATGTTCATTAAAGTTCAAAAAAATGACTTTAACTATTAGCCAATATCGTGATTGGTTAGTTAGTACTGGGCATGGATTAAGAAGCGATAAAATAAAAGCGCAAGCTGATAAAGAGATGCCATATCCTGATGGTGCAGGTGGAAATATTGCTATTAATAGCACTATTCCTGGCGATAAAAATATTGATGTAGTTTTTCCTGTAATCGACTATGATAATTCCGGCATAGACATATTTGACACAAGTGCTTCTGAAGATAGAAATGATACTGCAAATGACGGTGCAATTAAACAAGGTGCTGATTTTATTGCAACCGATAGTATTTCAAGTCTTTTGAATTTTAGTGGCGAGATGCCAATTGGTAAATCCATCGCTGCATCGATAGTAATTTCTCAATCTATCAGTACATTATACGATCAGCTGTTAGATAAAGATGCTGATGCAGAGGTTGGAGAGATTATCTCTGCTCTATGTGATATGGTGATGTCATCAAATGATATTTACAATAATGTTTTAGATATTCGAGCAGGCGCGGTAAGTACTGCTAATTTGAGTAGTGTTATTGGTGGCCTAAGAAGTAATTTTTTCAAATTAACACCTGCAGGTGTTAATTTGTGGGGTGGGCTTCTCGGAGTGGTTAGCAATACGATTTCTATTATTGATGGCTTTCGTAAAATCTCACAAGCAAGTCATGATGAGATGCTGGGCCTATCAAGTGAAATGACCGCAAATAGAAATATACTTGGTAATCTTAGCATTACTAGTGGTGTTCTTGGATTGATTGGCTTGGTAGCTGCTGGACCTGCGCTTGTAGCAGCAGGAGCTTTTTTGGGAATTATATCTTTGGTGCTGGGTTATAAATATGTTGATCTGGTGGCAAAGTCTGTATGGATGTGGATTAACTTGAGCTATATGGGAAATCATTTGGGCAAGATAGAAGCTTTCTCTACATCTGATAATGAAATTAATTCGCTTAAATCTGTTTTCAAAGGATTAACAACTGATATTACTTGGCAAGATGTTTATGTAATCGAAGACGTTTTTGATAGAGAGCATACCTTGAAAATAGGTGTTGGACCAAGCTATGCTCACCACTCGGGTAACGCCAAAAATGTATCTATTTGTTTAAATATTCCTAGTTTAGAGTCTATGTCTATTATGGTTGATTTATACGCCGTAAACGAAAATGCGGACTATAGAGAAAACCTTCTGTCTGAAGAGTATGTAAAAAGAAAAGATGATGCTAATTTCTATAGAGTCAAGCAAACGCGTATGGTAATTGTCGATTCGGGTTATAAAAACAATGCGCCCGACAAGTTAGAAGTTAGTAAGGGATACTATACTTTAGAATTTAGCAATAACTATGCTAATAAAAGTATGTATGATTCTCTTGTAGTTGAATTAGTTTTTAATGATTCTACCACAAAGTCCACATATACTGCTATGTATAAAATGAGGATTGAGTAATGTATATTTCTAGATTTTTTATGTCCTTGGTTATACTTGTTTTGCTCGGATGTGGCTCCGAGTCAGATGATGAGTATACAGAAGCGCTTGCTATAAATAACCCAATGGTTGTTGGTATAGCATATGATGAGTCCTCAATTGAAGAGAGTAAAAATTATGATGATGTTGAACAGCTAAGAAACCGTTATGCAAAAGGTGACCTATTGGCCGGCTATTTTTTAGCTATAGCTCTCATACAAGGTTATAATATTGAAAAAGATCAAGAAAAGGGTGCAAGTCTATTAGAGGAAACTTGGTCTAAGGGATTAGTAGATTCTGGCTTTAGTCTGTATACACTCTATTATCATGGAATCGGTGTTGATGAAAATAAAGATAAAGCCTTATCATATCTAAAAAGATCAGCTGAGCTAGGATATATGCCATCGCAAAGAAAGCTTGGTATGCTTTATTATGATAATGATGATTTTTTAGAAGGTAACCCTGAGTTAGCATTTAAATGGCTAGTAAAAGCAGCGGAGAATGGAGATAAACTCTCAGCATTAAATATAGCAGGAATGTATAGGCAGGGCCATGGTGTCAGAAAGGATGCTAAGCAAGCTTTTGAGTGGCTTTCGAAGATTAAAGATAAAAAGTATGGTGGTAAGACCATTGGTTTTGCAGCACTAGGTCACTATTATGAAGATGGAATTGGTACAGAGAAAAACCTCGTATTAGCGTATAAATATTATGACCTGTTACGTCCAGGTATGGATGAAGACAAGGCTCGAGTTGCTAGTAAGATGTCAAAAGAGCAGATACAAGAAGGCAAAAAACTTTCGCGAGCGTGGCAAAACTCGAATAAAATTCATGTTATAGAGTAAAGTATCACTCTCTCACTGAATACGGTGCAATATCTGATTTTATATATTGCACCTGTCAAAGTTATTTTTCCGCGTGAAGAGTATATAAGAGTGTGCTGGGTAAATATATTTGAGTGATTTTCTCTAATATACTAGAGTACGTTCGATCTCTGGAAGTCAGAAGTTCATCAAGCAGTCTCGTGCGTGGCAAGAAGAGCACAATACCTTCGTTCCGAGCTATTACGGACTTGAGCATCAAACTGAGGGTATTTATCGCTAGTTGAGCATGCTAGTATATACGTTGCATCGAAGCCCGAGCTCTGCATGTCTCGGGCTTTTCAGTCCGCAGTTTAATCTTTACTCCATATATTAAGTATCGATGAGTACTCACTATGAAATTTTTAGTTGCATTTTTTACTATATTCATGAATATAAGCCACGTTGATGCTAAAGTATGCTTTGACAATCCCAATGAGGATAATATACAGAATGAAGTCGAAGCGTTAGACTTTGATGTTTTAAAGGAAGCTAGTTCGACTATTAAGCCTGTAGAAAGTTATTTGTTGGGGTTGCTATATGCGCAGGGGTACTCAAAACAAGATATAGAGGTTGATAAGACTAAGTCTGCAAAGTTTATGAATCAGGCGTGGGAAGGCAATGTGGCTGATGCGGGTTACGCATTGGCATAATTTTATTATAATGGCATTGGCGTTCATAAAAGTATTGAAAAAGCAAAATATTTCTTAATGGAGTCAGCTGCGCAAGGCTACTCGAAGTCTCAGACAAGTTTGGGTATTGCTTATTGGGGGAAGTCTATTACATTCCCAAATATAGTTGATAAAGATCTGGATAAAGCTGAGCACTGGTTGTTGAAAGTTGCGGAAAGAGGCTATGGACAATCTGCGTCCTCTTTGTCTAAGTTTTATTTGTCACAAGGTCAGGAAGATAAATCATTCCTATGGGCTAAAAGATCTGTTGACGCAAAATTTAAAGGGGTTCAAATGATCAATTTGGGAGATTTGGCTCCTTTTTATGAAAAAGGAATAGGCACCACGAAAGATCTTGTTTTGGCTTACAAATATTACGATCTATTAGGTACAGCTGGTGTAAAAGAAAAAAATAGAATTGCGAAAGATATGACTGATACTGAGATCGAGGAAGCTATTCAACAGTCACACGCTTGGCAAGAAGAGCACAATACATTCGTGCCTAGCTACTATGGCCTTCAGCACCAATCTGACGGCAGCTACCGCTAGTTGACGTAGTTGACCTCAGTGTTGTGCAGATAGTCCGAGCCCCTCCAGGTCTCGGGCTTTTTCGTGCTTGGGGTTTTCAATGCTTGCTGATGATCGTGAGTCAGTTCCGACCAAGGGGAGGGGGGAGTCTGTAGCAGGGCAATGCGCCAGGATGGCCTGTGACTCGTTAGCGCATGGGCGAGAGAGGTTGGCTACAGTTCTGCTGGCGCTGGTCGCCATGAGTGAGCGTGAAGAGGCTGCATGGGTGTGCAGTGGTCGCCTGCATGACTGAGAGGTCAGGAAGTGCGGCATGCGAAAAAAGGAGACATCATTGGTCAATAATGAGGGTTTTCATCAACACGATGACCCTGTCATTTTACTCAGTGAAGAGGTTGTTTATAATATTAGTTTAAGCTGATTCAAATTGTCAGAAGACATGTCGTCGCGTAATGGGCAAGCGTCTTGTCATATTTGTGTTACCCAATCTCGGTATTTTTGTAACACTTTTGTTCCAGTATGGTATATGGCAGCATGTCATTGTTCTGATGGTGTTTTCCCACCTGCGTGCCAGGTGATGGCGAGTCGGGAGTGGCGGGGCAGTATTGAGTCCTTACTATCGCTCCAGGGTAGGTACGGCAGGCCTGCCTGTCAGATGATTGCGACACCATGAAAGATGGAACCGTCTGCTCTGTGACGTGGCAAGCATGGCGTTAATCGTTATTTAAACGATACTTGTGTTGCTTTTCTTGCTGGAATCTCTACCTGCAATATGTTTCCATATTCGCGTCTGCGCTAGAACAAATATACAGATTTACCTTCTATGTATCGTCAACGCTTTTCCTTCTGTATGCCCGCCGCAAGATGTCACCTATTTACGGTATCGAGCACGTCAATCAGAGGGTAGTGGTGGCAAGACGTTGTCTTGATTTATCTGACAGGGAAGCAGATTGATGTCAAGAAATGGCGGCATGTCCTTACCAGGCGGTGAAACCTTGAAGACTCCTTTTATTGCCATTGTCGGGTCATTGGTGGTGGGGCTCCTGCTGCTGAGCGGTTGCAGCTCTGCGCCGGACACAGGTCCTGCCGACTACACGCCGCCGCCGATCGAGCGTTTCGTCGGCACGCTTCCCTGCCAGGATTGTCGCCTCATCCGCGCGGACCTGACCCTGCATCGCGATTCCGAGAGTGGCAAGCCCACGGCGTTCTTCCTGCAGGAAGCTCACGTCGATGCCATCGGGGGCGATTTCGTGACCACGCAGTGGGGCGACTTCGAGGCCGAGACCTCTGACAGCACTACCTATCTGCGTCTGGAGCGGGATGCGCCGCTGATGCTCAAGATGGAAGAGGGCGGCGACACCCTGGAGTTGATGGGGCAGCAGGACGCTGACAGCGATTACCAGTTCACCCGTGCCGAGCCGCTTGGCTGAGGTTCATCACGCGTTGCGCAAGGTCTGCGCACGGAGAGTATCTGACATGGATTCGTCCTTTGACATTGAAGCCTTCATCCGTCAGCGCAAGCAGACTCGCGTCGTCAGTGATCTGTTGTATGACAATGCGTCGGATTATCTGACGACGCTGGGGGCCTTGATTCGCCCGCAGAGGATCTTTGGCGAATACCTGCAAGGGGCGCCGCGCGGTAGCGGCCGTGAGGCACAGCATGCCTTCAAGGAATTTACCGCTCTCTATGACTCCACGGCCAATGCCGAGCCTTTCCGCTTGCTGCAGGAGCTGGATGTGCCGCTGGAGCTTCTGAGCACGGCCCCGCGCCTGTATCCGCATGAATATGACGTACGCCTCACGACCACCGGCAAGGTGATTCGCGTCACCAGCCCCACACGTTGGGTCGTGGGCTTTGACGGCTTCTCGCTGCAGCGCTTCCGCCACATCATCAAGGACCCCAATCGCAGCACGGCAGAATTGCTGCGCTACGTGGTGCACTACCTGATGCTGTTCTATTGCGTCAATCGTGCCCCGGGCCTCGGGCGTCTATTGCTGGGTCTGCGCTTCCCGGTCAGTTTCGAGAAGCTGGACGAATTCGGCAGCATGCCGTTCTGCGTGGTGGGGTCGCCCATCACCTCGCACCTGCCGGAGCAGGACACCATCCTGCGCAGTACCGAAATCGCCGGCAACGACACCTTTGAAGAACTGATCGATGTCGCGGATATCGAGTCGATGGATGACGCCGTCAAGCAGCGGCTACTCAAGGCGATAGCGGCAGTCTGACGGGCTGATGTCGCTCAAAGATGCGCCAGACGGCTCAGATTGATCCCCCATTTTTGACACGCGCAATCACTTCACAACTGCACATAAGGAAATGCCCCATGGCGGAGAGGGATAGCACACAACACAAGCTGGGACGCATTCGCGCACCACGCGTCCAGATCACCTACGACGTCGAGATCGGTGACAGCCAGGAGCAGAAGGAACTGCCGTTTGTGGTCGGTGCCGTCGGTGACTACACCGGCAACCCGCTCAGCCCGCCGCCCAAGCTCAAGGACCGCAAGTTCGTCGCCATCGACCGCGACAACTTCAACGGCGTCCTCAAGGGCTTGAAGCCGCGCCTTGCCTATCGCGTCGACAACACGCTGAGCAAGGATGGTACCCAGCTGCCGGTCGAGCTGAACTTCAACTCGCTGGAAGACTTCGAGCCGCAGAATGTCGTCAAGCAGGTCGAGCCGCTGCGCAAGCTTCTGGATGTGCGCAACAAGCTCGCCGATCTGCGCAACAAGATGGGCGGCAATGACAAGCTGGAAGAGCTGCTGATGGACGTGCTGCAGAACAGCGAGAAGCTCAAGACGCTGGGCGACGAGTTCGGTCGCGAGCAAGCCGTGCGCAAAGACGACAACTGATTGCGGAGTCAGACCATGAGTGACAATCGTAGTGAATCAGCAGTGGCGCCGCAGGCACAGGATACCGTCTTCGCGCCGCAGTCTTCCTTGCTCGACAGCATCATCTCCGAGAGCCGCGTGGCGCGCTCCGAGACCGAACGCACCCGTGCACGCGACCTGATCGAAGAGCTGGTCGCCCAGGTGCTGGACGGCGAGGTCATGCCCAGCAAGGACCTCATCGCCGTGCTGGATGCGCGTATCGCCGAGATCGACGCGATGCTCTCCGAGCAGATGAACGAAGTCATGCACGCCAGTGAGTTCCAGAAGCTGGAATCCTCCTGGCGCGGTCTGCGCTATCTGGTCGATCAGACCGAGACCGGCAGCAACATGAAGATCCAGATGCTCAACGCCACCAAGAAGGAATTGGTGCGTGACCTGAAATCGGCGCCGGAATTCGATCAGAGCGCGCTGTTCAAGAAGGTCTACGAAGAAGAGTACGGCACCTTTGGTGGCGCGCCGTTCGGCATGCTGGTCGGCGATTACGAATTCTCGCGCAGCCCGGAAGACATCTATCTGCTGGAGCAGATCTCCCACGTGGCCGCCTCGGCGCACGCACCCTTCATCTCCGCGGCGTCTCCGGAGCTGTTCGGCTGGGACTCCTTCACCGAGATGAGCGGTCCGCGTGATCTGTCCAAGATCTTCGACACCGTCGAATACGCCAAGTGGAAGTCCTTCCGCAACTCCGAAGATGCGCGCTATGTCGGTCTGACGTTGCCGCACGTGCTGGGCCGTCTGCCGTATGGCCCGGACACCACGCCGGTCGAGGAATTCAACTTCGTCGAGAACGTCGATGGCCGTGAGCACAACAAGTATCTGTGGATGAACGCGGCGTACGCCATGGGCTCCCGCGTGACCGATGCCTTCGCCAACTATGGCTGGTGTGTCGCCATTCGCGGTGTCGAAGGCGGTGGCCTGGTCGAGAACCTGCCGACCCACACCTTCCAGACCGACGATGGTGAAGTGGCGCTGAAGTGCCCGACCGAGATCGCCGTGACCGACCGTCGCGAGAAGGAGCTGGCAGACCTGGGCTTCATCCCGCTGGTGCACTGCAAGGGTACGGACTACGCCGCCTTCTTCGGCACCCAGTCCGCCCAGAAGCAGAAGACGTACAACACCGACGTGGCCAACGCCAACGCGCGCCTGTCCTCGCAGATGCAGTACATCTTCGCCACCTCACGCATCGCGCATTACATGAAGGCGATCATGCGTGACAAGGTCGGCAGCTTTGCCTCGCGCACCAGTGTCGAGCGCTACCTGAACGACTGGCTGTCCCAGTACGTCCTGCTGGACGACAACGCCAGCCAGGAAGCCAAGGCACAGTTCCCGCTGCGTGAAGCACGTGTCGAAGTCGCGGAAGTCCCGGGCAAGCCGGGTGTCTTCAAGGCCGTGACCTTCCTGCGTCCGCACTATCAGCTGGATGAACTGACCGCCTCGCTGCGCCTGGTCGCAGAGCTGCCGCAGTCCACTCGCAGCTGATGACGTCTCGTCACTGAAGACCCCTCGCTCTTTTCCCTGCGTGTCCTGCACGCCCGCATCGTCAGACTGGCCAACGCCGGCCTGACGATGTGGCTTATCGCCATGAAGGAGGCGACATGCGCATGAATGGCACCCGCCGCCTCATTCCCACCCTGTGGGATCGGTTGCAGGACGATGCTCCGCATCAGGGAGAAGCCGCAGAGGAGCAACGCTTCGTCAGTCTCGACGAGTACAAGCGCACCATCGTGCGAGACCTCGAGATACTGGTGAATACGCGCAGCGAATTGCTGGGAGGGCGCTTGAATGACTTTCCCGGGTTGCGTGGCACGGTGCTGGGCTTCGGTCTGCCGGACTTTCTCGGCCGAGGCCTGCACAGCAGTGAAGACCGCCGCTTGATCCAGCGTCAGCTGGAGTACGCCATCGAAAGCAATGACCGTCGCTTTCGCAACGTGCAGGTCAAGCTGCTGGACCAGGATGGTCAGGATCGACTCCTGCGCTTTCGCGTCGAGACGCTCCTCGTCCTCAAGGATGCAACGCGGCAAGTGGCATTCGATGCCGTGCTGCATGCCGACACTCAGCAATACAAAGTGCAGAACCTTTCCTGATGCTTGATGAACTGCTGCCTTATTACGAACAAGAAATCTCGCACCTGCGCTTTCTGGGCCGGGAGTTCGCACGTGAGTACCCCAAGATTGCCGCACGACTGCAATTGGAAGGCGACCACTGCGAAGACCCGCACACCGAGCGTCTGGTCGAGTCCTTCGCGTTCCTGTCGGCACGGGTTCACAAGAAGCTGGATGATGATCTGCCGGAAATCGTCGAGGCCTTCCTCGATGTGCTCTACCCCCATTACCTGCGACCGACGCCTTCGCTGTCGATCGCACAGCTCGACCCCGGTGAGCAGACCTCGCTGACCGGGCGCTATCAGGTCGCGCGGCACACCGAGATGTTCTCGCGTCCGGTGGAAGGCGTGGCCTGCCGTTTCCGTACCTGCTATCCGGTGGATGTGTGGCCGCTGCGCGTGGAAAGCGCCGGCTTCTCGCTGCTGGAACGCTCGGCCTTCAATGGCCGCGACAAGGACAGCGTCGCGCGACTGGACCTGGCCTTCGAGGCCTTGAATGACCAGTCGGTGGGCAGCTTCGGGATCGACCGCCTGCGCCTGTTCCTGGACGGCGAGGGTGCCTTGATGCACCCGATGTACGAACTGCTGTTCAACAACCTGACTCGCCTGAGCGTCAGCTTCGATGAAGGCGGGCAGCGTCGTGAAGTCTCGCTGCCGACGGACTCGCTCAAGCCGGTCGGGTTCGCGCCCGAGGAGGGGCTGATCGACTACCCCGAGCGCTCCTTCCTCGGCTATCGCCTGCTGCACGAGTACTTCACCTTCCCCGACAAGTTCATGTTCTTCGATGTCGAAGGGCTGACACGTCTGTTGGCGCGCGCCAGTGGCACGCGCTTCGAGCTGCATTTCCACTTCGCGGATTATGCGCTTGACGAGCGGCTGTCGCGGCTGTCCCAGAGCCTGGGGCGCAATCATTTCCGCCTCGGCTGCACGCCGGTGATCAACCTGTTCGAGCGCCAGGCCGAGCCGATCCTGCTGACGCACACCCAGGCGGAATATCCGGTGGTGGCCGATGTGCGCAACCCGCACGGCGCCGAGGTGGTCTCGATCGACCGCGTCACGCGCGTACAGAAGACCGCTGAGCGCGATCACGTGCGCTATTGCCCGCCGTTCTTCGAGCCGCAGGGCAGTGCACCGTCACGCGAGACCAGCTACTGGCTGTCGCGGCGGGTGCCTTCCGCCCGTGAGCGGGATGCCGGCACCGAGCTGCTGCTACGTCTGGCGGACCGCGAGCTGAACGCCATTGAAGCCACCAGCGACGTGCTGAGCCTCAAGCTGACCTGCAGCAATCGTGATCTGCCGCAGCGCTTGAGCTTCGGGCATCCGCGTGGCGATTTCACCCTGCCGCGCGAACAGGTGGTCAAGGCCATCCGCTGCCTGCGCAAGCCGACGCCCTCGGCGCGGCCGCCGATGGGCAAGGGCGTCATCTGGCGTCTGATCTCGCATCTGTCGCTCAACCATCTGTCGCTGGTGGAGCGCGGCCGTGAGGCGCTGCTGGAAATGCTCTCGCTCTACAACTATCGCGACCTCGAAGCCACGCGTCGCCAGATCAACGGCATTGCCAGCATTCAGAGCGCGCCGGCGATGACGCGGATCGGGCATCCGCGCCCGGCCTTCGTGCGCGGGATCGGCATCACCCTGGAACTGGATGAACAGGAATTCATCGGTAGCGGCATCTACGTGTTCGGCATGGTGCTGGATCACTTCTTCGGGCAGTACTGCTCGCTCAACAGTTTCACCCGGCTGACATTGCGCAGCCGCCAGCGCGAAAAGGACGTCGTGACATGGCCCGCCAGAACCGGCACTCAGCCCCTGGTCTGATCGACCAGGCGCGCGCTGAGCCATACCGGTTCAGCTTCTTTCAGCTCGTACGCTTGCTGCGGCTGCACTACAGCCGTGCCGGTCGTCTCGAACCCGAGCTGCGCCCGCACGAAGACCCGTTGCGGTTTCGCAGCCAGCTGTCGCTGAACTTCCCGGCCAGCGAAGTGAGTGACCTTGTCTTCGAGAGCGAGACGCTGCGTTCGCCCACCGACCAGCCGCTGACCCAGGTACAGGTCACCTTCATGGGGTTGGTCGGGCCGTCTGGCGTATTGCCGCGCCCGTACACCGAGACGCTGATCGATCGCCACGTGCAGCTGCGCGATGACGGCGCCCATGCCTTCTTCGATCTGTTCTCGCACCGCATGACGGCGCTGTTCTATCAGGCATGGCAAAAGTATCGCTTCCACGTCGAGTACGAGCGGCGGGGGCAGGCCGATATCGAGCGCCAGTTGCACGCGCTGTGTGGCCTGTCGGGTGCCTCGGCCGAGCTGTTGTTTGCTCCGCAGGCGCCGTTGGCAGTGCCTGCCGCCAGGACGTCAGTCGAGGCGCTGGAGGTGGATGAGAACCGCGACAACGCGGCACCCAGCTGGGGCATTGGCAGTCAGAGCCGTGACAACCACGGCACTGACGAGCAGCGTGCCGGCAGCCGCGAGTTGCCGCGTGAGCTGTTCTCCTTCTTTGCCGGGTTGCTCGGGCAGCGGCCACGCAATCAGCAGAACCTCGAGACATTGCTGGGCGTGTTCTTCGGTGTGCCCTGCCAGGTGAAACCGTTTCAGGGCCGCTGGCTCGATATCAGCGAGCCGGAACTGACGCGCCTGGGGCAGGCAAACGCGCGTCTCGGCCAGAGCGCTGTGGCCGGCAAGCGTGCCTGGGACTACCAGTCCTGCTTGCGCATGGTTGTGGGCCCCCTGCGCCTGGCGGACTTCCGCCGTTTTCTGCCCGGGGGGGAAGACCACCTGCGCATGACGGAATTGATCCGTTTCTATGTCGGGCCGGAGCTCGATTTCGAGCTGGAATTGCAGCTCGACCCCAGTGAAGTCCCGTCGGCCCGCCTGGGGGGTGCCAACGGCATCTCGCTGGGGCGCCTGGGCTGGCTGGGCCAGACACCACGCAGCACCTCGGGAAGTGTGCTGTTACGAATCCCCTTCGATGGAGTGACCCCGTGAGTCTCAAGACGCTATTCGCCAAGCTCAATGATGTCAGCCGCGGTGCCATGGAAGAGGCGGCGGGTCTGTGCCTTGCCAAGCGCCAGTATGAAGTCGATGTCGAGCATCTGCTGATCAAGCTGCTGGATGGCGATGACAACGACCTGCTGCGCATCGCGCGTCACTACTCGCTGGGCCTGGACCAACTCGCCGATCAGCTGGATCGCTCGCTTGAGCGCCTGAAGACGGGCAGCACCGCGACGCCGGCACTCTCACCGCATATCACGCGGCTGATCGAGAAGGCCTGGTTGATCGCCTCCATCGACCACGAAGTCGCGCATATCCGCAGCGGGCACCTGTTGCTGGCGCTGCTGGAGGACCCGGAGCTGGCGCGCGTGATCCGAAGCGACATGCCGGGTCTCGAGAGTCCTTTCGAGCGCATCGATGTCGCTGACCTGCGCCTGCATTTCACCAGCCTGTTGGCGGCCAGTCCGGAAGCCGAGCTCTCGCAGCCGACGCCGTCAGCCGCGAGCAGCGGCGGGCAGACGGCAGGTGAGGGTGGTGCCAGCGCACGCCCGGGCAGTCACAAGACCCCGGCGCTGGATCAATACACCATCGATCTGACCGCCAGTGCGCGCGCCGGCAACATCGACCCGATTCTGGGGCGCGATGATGAAGTGCGCCAGATGATCGACATCCTGACGCGTCGGCGTCAGAACAACCCGATCCTCACCGGCGAGGCGGGGGTCGGCAAGACCGCCGTGGTCGAAGGTCTGGCGCAGAAGATCGTCGCTGGCGAAGTGCCTGCGCCGCTAGCTCGTGTCGAGCTGCGCACCCTGGACCTCGGCCTGCTGCAGGCCGGCGCCAGCGTGAAGGGCGAATTCGAGCAGCGCCTGAAGGACGTGATCGAGGAAGTGAAGCGCAGCCTGCATCCCATCATCCTGTTCATCGATGAAGCCCACACCCTGATCGGCAGTGGCGGTCAGGCAGGCCAGAACGATGCCGCCAACCTGCTCAAGCCGGCGCTGGCGCGTGGCGAGCTGCGCACCATCGCCGCCACCACCTGGGCCGAGTACAAGAAGTACTTCGAGAAGGACGCCGCCCTGGCGCGTCGCTTCCAGGTGGTCAAGGTCGAGGAGCCGGCCGAGCCGCAGGCCATCGACATGCTGCGCGGGCTGGCGACGCGCATGCGCGATCACCACAAGGTGGAGATTCTCGATGACGCCATCGTGCAGGCGGTGCGTCTCTCCAGCCGCTATATCACCGGCCGTCAGCTGCCGGACAAGGCGGTCAGCGTGCTGGATACCGCCTGCGCGCGTGTCGCGCTGGGCCAGCAGACCACGCCGGCACCGCTGCAAGATGCCCGTCAGCGCCTGCGCGATCTGGAGGCCGAGCGGGAAGCGCTGGCCCGGGAACACGAGCGCGGCGATGACAGTCATGCCCCGCGTCTGGACGAGATCGACACGGAAGTACTGGCCATCACTGCTCAGGTCACGGCGCTGGAAGCCGACTGGACGCGTCAGCGTGAGGCCGTCGAGGCAGTGCTCAAGGCCGACGCCGCTCTGAACGAGGTGAATGACAAGAGCAATGATGAGGGCAGCGACGCGGCCAATGACGCGGCCCGTGAAAGCGCACTGGAAGAACTGCGCGCTGCGCGTGCGGTGCTGGAAGAGGCCGGTGGCGAGGCACCGCTGGTGCACGCCTGTGTCGATGGCAACGCCATCGGCGAGGTCGTCGCCGCCTGGACCGGCATCCCGCTGGGCAAGATGCAGCGTGACGAGATCGACACCGTGCGTCGTCTGCCGGCGCTGTTGGGCGAGCGCGTACTCGGGCAGGACCACGCCCTGGAAGAGATCGGCAAGCGCATCAGCCTGTCACGCGCCAAGCTCGAAGACCCGAACAAGCCGATCGGTGTCTTCATGCTGCTCGGCCCGAGTGGTGTCGGCAAGACCGAAACCGCGCTGGCCCTCGCTGACACCCTGTATGGCGGGGAGCGCAATCTGATCACCATCAACATGTCCGAGTACCAGGAAGCCCACACCGTCTCTTCGCTGAAAGGCTCGCCGCCCGGCTATGTCGGCTATGGCGAAGGCGGCGTGCTGACTGAAGCCGTGCGTCGCAAGCCGTACAGCGTGGTGCTGCTCGATGAAGTCGAGAAGGCGCACCCGGACGTGCTGGAAGTCTTCTTCCAGGTGTTCGACAAGGGCGTGATGGATGACGGGGAAGGGCGCGAGATCGACTTCCGCAACTGCGTCATCCTGCTGACCTCCAACGTCGGCACCGACGAGATCATGAACCGTTGCCTGGGCGTGGCGACGCCGCCGGCGCCCGAGGCGCTGGTCGAGGGCCTGCGCGATACCTTGAATGGTGTCTTCAAGCCAGCCTTCCTCGGCCGTCTCAAGGTCGTGCCGTACTACCCGGTGCACAGCGACATCCTGGCGCGCATCGTCGACCTCAAGCTCTCGCGTCTGGCCGCGCGCTTCACGCGCAATCACGGCGCCCACCTGAGCTTCGACTCATCGCTTGCGTATCACATCGCCGAGCGTTGCACCCAGACCGATAGCGGCGCACGCAGCATCGACCATCTGCTCAGCGGTTCGATGATGCCGCCGCTGGTGGAGTGGGTGCTGGAGCGCATGGCCGATCAGCAGCCGGTGGGCGACATCCGCATCGCGCTGGATGACGCCGGCCAGTTCACCTACGAGATGCAGTGAGGAAGCCCACATGTCATTCCGGGGATATCACGTGAAGGCTGAGCGCCGATCCACGTCACTGCGTTCGCGCCATTGGTTGCCGGCCATGCTGTGCGCCAGCCTGCTGCTCGGCGGCTGCGGGGTCGGCAGCCGTCTTGGCCAGCAGATGGATGGCACGGTGGGCGACATCCTGTTCAGCCAGGACGAGACGGTCGCCTTCACCCTCGATGCCGATGAATCACTCAATCCGGATGTCGACGAGGCGTCGCTGTCGGTGGTGGTGCGCATCTATCAGTTGGATGCGCGTGAAGCCTTCGCCAGCGCCTCGCCCGATGGCCTGTGGGATCACGCCGACAAGGTACTGGGCGACACGCTGCTGGATACCCGCGAAGTGGTGATGGTGCCGGGCGGGCATGTCGTGGATGAGGCGCCGCTGAAGCCGGGCGCGCGTTACGTGGCGGTCGCGGCCTATTTCCGCCAGACCCCGGACGCGCGCTGGCGCGTGCTGTTCGACGCCGATGCGATGCGCAAGGACGGCCTGTTCACCTCACCGGACGGTATCGAACTGACCCTGGTCGATCACTACATCACGGTGGCGCCCGACAGCGAAGACCTGCTGGCGACGGCGACCCAGCCCTGACACCCGGGGCATGAACCGCGTGGCTGACACGTCACGGGCGACACCGGACGGACTTTATAAAGGATGGATTCGTGAGCAAGCACAATCGCGTGAGGTGGTCCGAGGGCATGTTCCTGCTGCCCCAGCACTTCCAGTATCAGGATGAGTATCACCAGTGGCAGCTCGGCGAAGCCAGCACGCGCAGCGGGCCCTTCGCCTTTGGCGTGCAGCGTCTGGAAATCGATGAAAGCGCGCTGGCCCAGGGCCGCCTGCAGCTCAGCCGCCTCAAGCTGGTCTTCCCCGACGGCACGCTGTTCGATGCACCGCAGCACGATAGCCTGCCGCGGGCGCGCGACCTGGGGGAACTGGCCGGCCACAGCGAGATCAAGGTGCACGCTGCGCTGAGCCTGGTACAACCCTACGCTGGCAATGTGCAGGAAGATGAGCAGCAGCGCGGTGCCCGTCGCCGCTTTCGTCAGCGTTTCGACTCCCTGCCGGACCTGCTGGACGGCGATGGCGAGAACGAGCTGAGCCTGCTGGAACTCAATGTGCGTCTGTTGCTGGAAGGCGATGACCTGGAAGGCAGCACGCATTGTCCGCTGGCCGTGCTGACGCGCAATGCCGCCGGTGGGTTCTCCGTCTCGCCGCGCTTCGTGCCGCCCGCGCTGCACCTCTCGAGCAGCGAGACGCTGATGGCCATGGGCCAGCGCCTGGCCGGCATGCTGCAGGCCAAGCACGAGACCTTGTCAGGCCGTCGCCGCGAACGCGCCGATCAGGTCGCGGAATTCGGTTCAAGCGACGTGGCGCTGTTCTGGCTGCTGCATACGGTCAATCGTGCCTACCCGGCGCTGGCGCATCTGCTGCAACACCCGCAGCAGCATCCCGAGAAGCTCTACACCTTCCTGTCGGACCTGGTCGCGAGCCTGATGACCTTCTCGATGGATTACCGCCTGAGTGACCTGCCGCCGTACCGCCATGAAGACCCGGTCCAGTCATTGACGACGCTGGAAACCATGGCGCGCGAGCTGCTGGACACCGTGGTGCCCAACCAGTACATCCCCATCGCGCTGGAACAGACCAAGCCGTCCTACTACATCGCCCACCTGCACGATGCGCGTCTGGTGGATGCCGACTTCTATATCAGCGTGCATGCCGACATGCCCGGCGCCAAGTTGCTGGAGCTGGTGCCGCGTGCCTTCAAGGTCGGCTCGCCGGATGACATCGAAGTGGTGGTCAACAGCGCCATGCCCGGCGGCTCGCTGGTGCATGCCTCGCGTCTGCCCACCGCGATCCCCTCGCGCCTCGATAATCACTATTTCGCGCTGGAACCCCAGGGCCGCATGTACGAACGCATGATGGCCGCCCAGGCCATCGCCTTCTATGTGCCCGGCGGCTTCCACAACCTCAAGATTGAATTGATGGCGGTGCTGAAATGAACCAGTACACGGCAACCCGGCCGAATGACGCTGCCCAGACCGACAGTGCCCAGTCTGGCAGTGACCACCCTGGCAGTGCTCAGCCCAATGGCGCAGCGGCGGATACGCGTCTGCGTACGCTGTCCCAGGACTTCTTCTCGCTGATCCTGATGATTCGTCGCGGTAGTGAAGCGCGCAATGTCGATGAATTCCTGACACGTGTCGCCGATTACTTCCGTGAGCTGGAAGCCCAGGCGCTGGCCGTCGGTTACAGCATGGACCAGGTGCGTGACGCCCAGTACGCGCTGTGCGCCTTCCTCGATGAAAGCGTGCTGGGCGCCGGCGCCAGCAACATTCGCCAGCACCTGGAACTGCACCCGCTGCAGTACACCTATTTCGGGGTGCATCTGGCCGGTGAAGGCTTCTTCGAGCGCCTCGAGGCACTGCGTACCGACGTCAAGGCCAACCTGGACGTGCTGGAGGTCTATCACCTGTGTCTGGCGCTGGGCTTCGAGGGCAAGTTCCGCCTCGAACACCGTGATCAGCTGCGCTACGTGGCCAGCACTCTGGGCCAGGATATCGCGCGCTATCGTCAGTCTTCCGCCGTGCTGTCGCCGGGTTGGCAGTTGCCTGACCAGGTGGGCCAGCTGCTGCGTTACGAAATTCCGGTGTGGGTCTACCTGCTGTTGATCGCGCTGTGCTGCGGCGCGGTCTATCTGGTGCTCGACAACCTGCTGGATGCTCAGGTCACGGCGCTCATCGAGCGACTGTCGTCCCTGTTCGCAACGACATGAGGCGTGACTGAATGAAACGGGTGCTAGGGTTCCTCAAGAGTTTCTGGCTGGCGTCGTCACTGCTGTGGCTGGCCGGTGTCGTGCTGTGTGTCTGGTGGGTGCCGCGTCTGGGTGGCTCGCTGGAACGCCTCGCGATCGCCGTGGCTCTGCTGACCGCGGTATGGCTGCTGGCCATCGTGCTGCGCAAGTATCGCAAGGTGCGCGCCGAGCGTGATCTGGAAGACCTCGTCCAGCTGGAAGTGGACCGCGAAGCCGCGGATGCCGCCACCGAAGCCGGCGACTACGAAGTGCTGCGTGAGCGCCTCAAGTCGGCGCTGCGCATGCTGCGGGCCCAGCGTGGGCTGCACAAGGGGGGCAGTGCCTCGCTCAGCGATCTGCCCTGGTATCTGGTGCTGGGTCTGTCGTCCTCCGGCAAGACCTCGCTGTTGACACGCTCGGGCCTGAGTTCCAGCGTGGCGGGACTGGGCGGCGATTCCGGCACCCAGTACTGCGACTGGTACTTCGGCAATGATGCCCTGATGATCGACACCGCCGGGCGCTACGTCGCCGAGGAACAGCCGGCGCGTGCCTTCAGTGACTTCCTGCGTCTGCTGGCGCGTCGCCGGCGCGGTGCGCCCATCAATGGCCTGGTGGTCGTGGTTGACCTGCCGGCCTTGCTGCATGCGCCGCGCGACGAGAACCACGCGCTGGCACGCCAGTTGATCGAGCGCATCAATGACTTCCGCGATGCGCTGGATGCCTCGCCGCCGGTCTACCTGATGTTCACCAAGGCCGACCAGTTGCCGGGCTTCACCGCCGCCTTCAATACCCTGGACAGCGATGCCCGCCATGCGCCGTGGGGCATGACGTTCTCGGTGGCCGAGGCACGCCAGAAGGGCGTCGTGGCAGCCTTTTCCAGACACTTCCCCGAGATGGTGGCGGGGCTGCGCGGCCATGTGGAAGCGGCCCTGCGTGAACGTGGTCAGCAGGCGGACAGCGAGCTTTTGCACTTCCCGGAATACATTGCCGAGATGGAAGGCCTGCTGGCCGACTTCCTCGAGCCCTTCGATCTGCGTCGCAATAGCGCGCGTGGGCCGCTGACGCGCGGCATCTATTTCACCAGCGCCTTGCAGGATGGCAGCGCGATGCCGGCGATCCTCGATGAGCAGGTCCGTCAGGGCTTCGCACTCAAGGAGCCGAGTATTGCCCAGTCCGCGACAGCGGCGAGTGCCGCCGTCGGCGATCGTCCCTATTTCGTCGGCGGTGTCTTCCGCGACGTGATGATTCCGGACCGCAACCTGGTGCGTCATTACGCACGCGATGGCCAGGGCCGCTCCCTTAACCCGCTGTTGATCGGCGTGGGCGGGGTGGCAGGTGCGGTGACGCTGGGTCTGCTTGGCAACGCCTACTACCAGAGCCGCACCAGTCTCGAGGCCGTCGATGCGCAACTCACGTCGCTTGATGGTGCCGTGACGCCGAGCGTGCAGCTCGATCTGCTCCACGATGAGCTGTCGCGCGTGCGACAGGCCCGTGAAGACGGTGGCTTGCCCTGGTATCAGCACATGGGGCTGGATGGCGGCGAGCGCCTGGGTACCACGCTCGAGGCTCGCTACTTCGCGACCCTCAAACAACAGGTACTGGCGCCGTTGGCGGAAGATCTCGATGCTCGTCTGCGGGCGGTCGGTCGCCTGGCGGTGTCGCTGGGCATCGTCTCCGAGTCTGCCTCGCTGCGGGCCATGGGCGGGGAGAGCGCGTCCGAGGCCGGGGCCTCCGATGTGCTGATCGAGGATGGCAAGTCACTGTTGACCTCCAGCGGTGAGCGCCTGCGTCAGCGCCTGACTGAGCGCCCGACGCTGGGCAGCGTGCCGCGCTCGCCAGGCGAACTGGCCAGCCAGCTCAAGGGCGAGGCGGATTATCGCCTGCGCGGTGGCGTCAATGACGCCTACTGGAGCACACGCCAGCAGGGGCGTGAGGCGCTGCGCGACAAGGCAGACGCCCTGCGTGGCTCGCCTTCGGGGTTCGGCGGTGATGGCACCGTGCCGGGAGACGGTGGCCCGGCCGAGGGGGGCATGCCCGGCGGGCCTGCCTTCTCGAGTGAAGTGCTCAACCAGCTGACCCCGGAACAGGTCGCCGGTCTCATCGATGCCTACGATGCGCTCAAGCTGTATCTGATCCTGAGTGACCCCGTCGCGCACCCGGACGTCGCCTTCGTGCGTGAAGCCTTGCCGCGTGCCTGGCATCAGCTGGCCGACAGCCGTCGTCAGGTGCCGGGCGGCGATCAGCGCATTGCCGACAACGTCGCGCTTTACAGCGAATATCTGGCGCAGGGCAAGGCGCCTGCACTGGTGCGTGATGAGGACCGCGTGGCGCGTTCACGCCGTGATCTCAAGGCCTTCCTGCTCGACAACTCGCCGGCGGAGCGTGAATACCTGCGTCTGCGTCTGGCGGCCGAAGCCCGTTTCCCGTCGATGACCCTGTCGGTGATGCTGCCGGATGAGGGCGCACGCGGCCTGCTGTATGCCGGGGAATCGGTGCCGGCCTTCTTCACGCGCCGGGTGTGGGACGAATTCGTGCGCCCCGAGTTGCTCAAGACGCTGAGTTCGGACCTGCCGGTGGAGCATGACTGGGTACTGGAAGACGAGAACCCCGATGCGGCCCAGGGCAAGAGCGAATTCGCCGCGACCATTCTGGCCCACTACAAGCGTGACTACGCCGAGGCCTGGGAGCGCTTCCTGGCCGATGTCGGGGTGCGTCGCTTCGAAGGACTGGCGCTCTCGCGTCAGCGCCTGGCGCGCTTCAGCGATTATCAGCGTTCACCGCTCAAGACACTGATGGCCGTCGTGGATGACAACACGCGCTGGGACAGCCGTGATGCCGAGGCCCGCAAGGCGCCGCAGCCGCAAGCCGAAGGTGATGAAACCGCACCGGCCTCCGAGTCGGCAGGCATGTGGGACCAGACAGTGGCGTGGCTGGAAGGCAGTGGCGCCGAGGTGGCCGAAAGTGCCGGCGTGATGCAGGGGCTGCCCCGCGTTCACGATGGGAAGCTTGCGGACCACTTCGCGCCGGTCGCCAGCCTGTTCGCCCAGGATGAAGGTCAGGGCGGTGACGCCTCGGTGATGAATCGCTATCAGCTGCGCCTGCGTCAGCTCAAGGTGCGCCTCGACGGCCTCGAGCGTGGCGATGTCGGCAAGCGCACCAAGCAGCTGCTGGCCGAGATGATCGGCGGCAAGCCCAATGAAATCTCGGCGGCCCGTGACTATGTCGCCGCCAATGTCGATACCTCGCAGGAACCGCTGGTGCAGTCGCTTCAGCGTCTGTTCCGTGCGCCCATCGATTACTCCGTGGCCAGCTTGCAGGGGCCGGTGGCCTCACAGCTGGCCGCCGCCTGGGGTGAGCAGGTCGTCTCGCCGTGGCATCGCATGGTCAGTGGCCGTTATCCGGTGAGTGATTCCGGCAATGAGACCTCGGTGCGCGACCTGCGGCAGTTCATCGACCCCGATACCGGTCTGCTGACCCGCTTCGACAATGAAGAAGTCGGCAATCTGGAAGAGGGCGAACAGGACGGCACGCCGCTGGTAGACCCCAAGATTACCGCCACCATCACCAAGGGCACGGCAGTGGGCCGGGTGCTGGAGAGTCTGGCGGATGTGGAGAACGGTTTCGAGATCATGATCCGGCCTTCCTCCCGGCTGATCTCGATCCAGCTGACACTGGATGGCCAGCAGCAGGTGTACCGCAATGGTCGTCAACACTGGCAGCGCTTCGTCTGGCCGGGCGACCCGGAAGTCTCCGGCGCGCGACTGGATGTGGTGACACGGGATGGCCGCCGCATCACGGTCTTCAACTTCCCCAATCGCTGGAGTCTGTTGAAGTTGATCGAATCCGCGGACGTGACCGATCTGGATACCGCCCGTCAGCGCTTCACCTGGTACACCCCGGTCGGCCCGGTGAGCTTCGAGGCGCGCAACTTCGGCGGCGTGAAGCTGACGGATCTCAAGCAGGTGCGCAACCTGTCGATGCCTTCGGTCGCCGGGAGATGACCGCATGATCGGCTTCTTCGGCAAGCTGCCCGGCAGCGCGGACTTCATCGCCCATCACGCGGGCCACAAGGACATCCGGGAACTGGATGGCTGGTGGCAGCGGGCGCTGAATCGCATGGCTGAGCGCGACGAAGACTGGCAGGCACGCTTCGATGCCTTGCCGCTGTGCTTCTTTCATTACCGCGCCAGCGGTGGGGCCTGGTTGATGGGCGTCATGTCGCCCTCGCAGGACGCCTCCGGGCGACGCTACCCGCTGCTGGTCTTCCAGCGGCTGGCCGTCTCGCCGGTGGTGGAAGGCAGTGTCGGGGTGCATACCCTCGGCGAGACCTTCGCGGGGCAGGTGCGGGAGTTGCTGCGCGATGTGATGCATTGCGCAGACCCCCAGCAGGCGCAGGAGCGTCTGCTGGCGGGGATCGAGGCGCTGCGCCCGCTGGATGATTCCGATCTCAAGCTGCATCGGCGTCTGTTCGCGCGCTTTCTGGAAGACGTGCGCTATGGAGACCTCACGCGTGCATTGGCCAGTGGCTTTCCCGATGTGAGTGCCAGCAGATTGACCCGCGACATGCAGGCATTGCGCCGACAGTCGACCACGTCGGCAGCCAGGCATGGCCAGCGGGGGCATGTGGCGTTGCCGCTGCCACCGGAGCGCGCGCTGAAGCGTCCGGCGGCGGATCTATGGCTGCACTGGCTGGAGCATGACAATGGCGCGCCGGGGCACATCAGCGTGATCGTCGACGACTTCATGCGCCCGACGCTCGTGCGCTTCACGCGCGATGACCAGGAAGCACTGCGCATCCTGGCCGAGTCGGCCCCCGAGGCACTCGGTGGCTGGCGCCTGCTCGGAAGCGCGCAGGGCGAGGCGGCTCAGATAGCGGGGCCGTCAGCAGATCAGGTATCAGAGGCGGCGCAGACGCTGGGCATGGGGGCCTACCTGCTCGCATTGAATGACAGCGCCGCGCTGGAAGATGGCGTCGCACCTGCAGGTGGCGCTGCGCTTGCAGACGACGTCGCTGCGGCCGACAAGGCGGGGCACCCAGCCAGACACCCGGGCAGTGCAGAGATGGCATACGGCGACATATCCAAGGATGAATCGGCACCGACATGAACAAGCTAAAGCTCCACGTTCTCAAGTACTACATCCTCAAATACCGCCCGTATTGGTTGGGCGTGCTGTTCTTCCTGGGCATCTTCCTGATCTGGGGCGTCGGTGTGAGCCTGGGCTACCCGTCACTGGATAGCCTGCTGGTCGGCATTCTGGCATTCCTCGTCGCCTCCGCCTTCTATCTGTTGCTGCTCTACCGTGGGGTGGGCGAGCGTCAGGACGTCGAGTCGTTGCTGATCCAGAACGCCGATGACGCCGTGCTCAGTGCCGCGCCCCAGGACCGCGAGGAAGTCAGCCTGCTGCGCGAGCGCCTGCTGGCCGCGCTGGACCGCATGCGCAAGAGTGCCAGCGAGAAGCGGGGTGGCTGGTTCACCCGTCAGGGGGACGTGCTCTATACGCTGCCCTGGTACCTGGTGATCGGTCAGCCTGCGGTGGGCAAGAGCACGCTGGTCTCGCGCTCAGGGCTGGATTTCCCCTTCGCGGAGCGCGAAAGCGCACGTGTCGCGGGCATCGGTGGCACCCGTCACTGTGACTGGTTCTTCAGCAGTGAGGCCGTGCTGCTGGATACCGCAGGGCGTTACGTCAGCTCCGAGGAGGAAGTCGGCAAGTGGCGTGCCTTCCTCGACATGCTGCGTCGCTATCGTCCGCGTCAGCCGCTCAACGGGTTGATCGTCGCGGTCAGCATCGATGAAGTGCTCCAGAACCGCCATGACGTCGAGGCACTGGCACATCAGCTGCGCGAGCGCATCCAGGAAAGCTACGAGCGTCTCGGTGCGGCTCTGCCCATCTATCTGGTGTTCACCAAGAGTGACCACATCCCGGGCTTTCGCGAGTTCCATGCTCAGCTGGCGCCGGCGCAGCGTGATGAAGTGCTGGGCATGAGTTTCCCGCACCAGGGCTATGCCGAGGCGGATTGGCGTACTCGTTTCAGTGAGGCGATGACTCGTCTGGTGGCACGTTGTGCAGGCACCGGTGAGCGCTGTCTGGTGGAGGGTGACATTGTGCGCACCCGCGAGGCGCCGGCAGCGGTGGAATTCCCGCGTGAGCTGGAAGCGCTGGCTCCGCACCTGACCGATTTCGTCACCGAGCTGCTCAAGGTCAATCCCTATCAGGCGGCGCCGCTGCTGCGCGGCTTCTATTTCACCAGCGCGCTCTCCGAGGGGCAGGCCAGCACGGCCGCCCACGGGCGTAATGTGGCGTCACGCTTCGCCGTCACCGAGCGTCATGCGCCGGGCCATCAGGACGGCAAGCCGCTGTTCGTCTCGGGGCTGTTCTCGCGGGTGGTACTGCCGGACCAGCATCTGGTCGGCCTTTATGCCGGCGCCAACCTGCAACGTCGGCGTCAGCTGCGTTGGGTGTGGCTGGCGCTGGCGCTTGCTGCGGCCATGTGCCTGGCGTGGGCGGTGTCCTTCACCGCCAATACCCGGGAGCTGGGGGCGCTGGATCAGGCATTGGATGCCGCCTACGAGGAGGATGCCGGCGAGCCGAATGCCTATGCCCAGTGGGCGACGCTGGATGCCTTGCGTGATAGCGCGGCCCGCTACGACAGCCGTCATCACGAGAGTGGCGTGCCCTGGTCGCTCGGCTTCGGGCTCTATGAAGGCGAGACGCTGGAACCTGAGCTGCGCGATGTCTATTTCGGCGCGCTGCGGCAGACGATGCTGGTGCCGATCGCCAGCAACCTCAACCAGTCGCTGTTCATGCTGCCGACCATCAGCGTGCATGACCGCGAGGATGGCCCGCGCGAGACCGATATCCATGTCCCGGGAGTCGAGGACCACGCCCAGCCGCGTGACAACTCGGCCCAGGCGCTGGCGGACTTCGGCAACAGTACCCTGAAGACCTACCTGTCCCTGTCGCGCACGCCGCGCGAGGACATCGAACCGGAATGGCTGCGTAGCGAGATGCCGGTCTACTGGTATCCGGCCATCACCCAGGGGGAGGATATGCCGCGCGACAGTCGTGATCTGGAATATGCCAGCCGTCAGGTCAATTTCTATGCCGAGCAGGTCGTGCGCCCGGACGTGCCGCGTCTGGAAGACAACACCTTCCTGGTGTCATCCAGTCGCAACTACATCGATGGCCTGCTGGACCGCTCCCTGAGCACCGTCGAGACCATCACACTGGAATCCGACACCCTGTTCGCCTTCGGGCGTGCGGATTACTCGGGGCTGCAGGGCGAGGGGCAGCGTCAGCTGAATGCCATCGCCGAACGACTTTCCAATACGCCGAACCTGGGGCGCATCACCATCACCGGCCACGCCGACCCGATCGGGTCCGCCACTGCCAACCGTCGGATCTCGCTGCAGCGCGCCGAGACCGTGCGCACCTATCTGGTGGGCAAGGGGCTGCCGGGTGAGCTGATCGGCGCGGAAGGGGCCGGCAGTGATCGTCCGCTGGTCAAGTGCGATGGCGAGATGTCGCGCACCGACAAGATCGCCTGTCTGGCGCCCAATCGTCGTGTCGAGATTGAAGTGCGTGCGCTGAACTGATGCGCCTGCGCTGAACCGTTTTCACTTTGCCGACTCATGGAGGAGTCGAGCTCTTGGATGACAGGCCTGAAGGCAGGCCCGGAGCACGAGAGCGGAGAAGCATGGACATACGCAGTGGGGGTGCCTGGATGGCATCTCCTGGCGGTAGCGTGTCCAAACGCGCGTTGCAGGTGGCAGCCAGGGAGTGCTGCTACCCGTGATGCCTACCCATCACATGACTGAAATGGAGTTTTACCATGGCTTTTGACGCCTACCTCAAGATCGACGGCATCCCGGGCGAGAGCTTGGACACCAATCACAAGGACTGGATCGAGCTGCTGAGCTTTGAATTCGGCGCCAGCCAGGCGACTTCCGCGACGGCCAGCTCTGCGGGCGGCGCGTCTGCCGAGCGCGTCAACCTGAGCGAGTTCGCGATCAAGAAGTTCATCGACAAGGCTTCTCCGAAGCTGTTCGAAGCGTGCTGCCGCGGCCAGCACATCAAGGAAATCACCCTGCAGGTTCACCGTGCCGGTGGCGAGCAGGTGCGTTACATGGAAGTGAAGCTTGAGGAAGTCATCGTGTCTTCCGTGGACCTGGAAGGCATGGCGTCCTTCTCCCAGGCCGGCGGTGGCGGTGCGACCGATTCCGTGCACGACTCGCGTCACGATCTGCCGTCTGAAGAGATCAAGCTGAACTTCGCGCGTATCAAGGTCACCTACACCCAGCAGAAGCGCAGCGATGGCCAGGGTGGCGGCAACATCACCGGTGGTTGGGACCGCACGCGCAACCGCGTCTACTCCTGAGTATCGGCTCATGGCGCGGCGGCGTGAGCCGTCGTCCATGAACAGGAGGGTGGCATCCCGGGGCTTGGCCAGCGTGCTGGCGTGAGCTCGTTTTCAGGGGATATCACGTCCGGGTAGAAGACATGCCGGGGGAGCGAAAGGCTCTCCCGGCATGTCTGTTTTCCCCTTGTGCATCCCCGTTTGCCTCGATGAGCGCCTGCGAAATCATTGTGCTGTCAGTTCTGTGCCAACAGCTCTTTGCCAACAGGGTCTGTGCCAATAGCTCTATACCAATAGCGCTGTGCTAACTGGCTCTGACACAACAGCACTGCGCCACAGTGATTTCGCAGGCGTTGCCTCGCAACGCGATCAACACGTGATTCAGGAGAGACAAGATGGCCGACGAATGGGACCGCGACGAACTGCTCGCGCCAATCGGCGCTCATGGGACAGGAGAGGACCTGGGCTTTTCGCTGCTCTTTGACGAGATCAAGGAAGCGCGTCGCGCAGACCCGGCCTACCTCAGTCAGGGCGAATGGCAGGCCGATCTCAAGAAGTCCGACTGGAATGCCGTCATCTCGTTGACTGCCGACGGTCTGGCCGAGCAGAGCAAGGACCTGTCGCTGGCGGGCTGGCTTTGCGAAGGCCTGGCGCACCGGGATCATTTCATGGGTCTGGCCTGGGGGCTGGAGCTGATGACGGCGCTGTGTGAGCAGTACTGGGAGACGCTTTACCCGACGCTCGAGGAAGGTGATGAAGAGCGTGTCGCCCGTCTGACCTGGCTGGATGACACCCTCGCCGGCATGATCGGCACCTTGCCGCTGGTGGAAGGGCAGCTCTACGGGCTTGACCGCTATGAGGAGTCGCGTCAGGTCGAGAACCTGGCACGTACCGACGTGGATGCCATGGAAAGCGCGCTGGCGGATGGCAAGATCAACGCCGATATCTTCCAGCGCTCCGTGGTGCTGACCGAGACGGCGACCTTCCGCGAGCGTCACCAGCAGATCGTCAAGTGCCAGCAGGCGCTGGCCGGTCTGGTGGCGCAGCTCAATGCGCAGCTGGGGGTGAGCGCGCCGACCTTCAGCCAGCTGCAGCGTGGTCTGGCGGATTGCACCCAGTTGATCGAGCGACTGCTGGGCGAGCGCGGGGTCAGCCTGGACGATGAGGCCCAGGCATCCGCCGAGAGCGATGCAGAAGTGACGGACGCCGCAAGTGGCGATGCCTCCACTGGGGATGCGAGTGTCACGCCATCCGCTCAGGCGGGCATGGCGCCGGCGGCACTGCGCACCACGCCGCAGACCCGTGAGGAAGCCTTCGACATGCTCAATGGCGTCGCCCAGTACTTCAAGGGCAGCGAGCCGCACAGCCCGGTACCGTATCTGGTCGAACGCGCCGTGCGCTGGGGCCGCATGCCGCTGGAGGAATGGCTGCGTGATGTCATCCGCGAGGAACATGTCGTGGACGGCATCCGTGAAACCCTGGGCACTCAGCGGCGTGATGATCACTGATGATGTTCAAGAGCTCGATCTATGACCGCCTGCAGCAGGTGCGCCCGGCAGAGCCCGAGGCGCCGGTCACCAAGGTGCGCAGCGACTACCGCACCGACACCCTGTGTCTGCTGGATGGCGTGGCGCTGACCTCGGCAGGGGCGGTGGCCAAGGGGCAGCTGCCGTCATCGGCGGCGGCCGAGATCTCCGCGACCCTGCGTGGCCCGGATGGCTATGGCCTGCTGGTACACGAAATCGCGCTGGGGCAGGCGGGCGCATCGCCTGCCTCCGGCGAGCAGGTGGCACGTCTCGATCGCCGCCATCAGCGGCTCGAGACCTTGATCCAGGCCCTGATCATCGACGCGCTGTTGATGCTGGAAGCGCTGCCGGAGGGCGCGCCCTTCGATATCGTGCTGAGTGCGCCGATTCGTCATGCCAGCCTGGTGGAGGGGTTCATCGCACGTCTGCGCGAGACGGTGGCGGCCACGCCCTTCGCCGACGCGCTGGGCAGCGTCACGCATCGCGCGGTGGCCGAGCAGGACTTGCATGAACTGCTGGCCGCTGAAGCGTCGGGTGGCATGCCGCATGTCATCTGGCTCAGCGTCGACTCGCTGTTGTTCGACAGCAGCGTCTCGGAACTGTCGCGCCGCGGTCAGCTGGCGTATGCCTCCCGCCCCAGCGGTCTGTTTCCCGGTGAGGCTGTCGCGGCGCTACTCTTCGAGCGCCTCGCGCCTGACTCACCGGCTCCCTTGCAGGGCTGGCAGGTGCCGCTGGCGGCAACGCTGACCCATGCGGCGCGGGGTAGCCGCGAGCTGCGCCGCTCGCCGGCACCGCTGATGCAGCTGATCGAGCGCCAGTGGCCCGTGCAGGCGGAGAATGACGAGCATGCCTCTACCCGCGAGCCGTTCGAGCCCATGCGTCTGGTGATGGATAGCCTCGGGCTGCCCGGCCGCGCGGTGGAAGCCGGCACCAGCCTGATGAATCGCTGGCCGGGACTGGACATGATCGAGGATGGCACCACGCTCGACAGCTTCTGCGGCTGGCCGGGAGACGCCTGGCTGGCATTGGCGCTGGTGCTGGCGATCGCGGAACTGGAAGACATCGACAGCGCCCTGGTCGTGTCGCTGCGAGACGATACTCAGACTCAGGTACTGGCACTCATGCCCTGTGCCGGTTAGCGCTGACGGCGCTGCATTTGCCCTGTGCTGACTGTGCTCGTCCTGTGTTGACTGTGCTCGTCCTATGTTGCACATCGCTGCGTCTTGAGACGCATGACCCGAACTGAACAAGCCGGTGCACTCGCTTGCCGAGCGAAGAAGCGTGCGCACCGTGAGGATGTTAAGGATGGCAGAGAATTCCTGGCTGGATAGCCTGCTGGAGTCGTTCGAGATTTCACTGGATCAGAACGAGCGCCTGCTCACGCTTGAGATGAGTGGTGCGGACTTCATCCCGCATCGCCTGGTGGGGGAAGAGCGCATGTCGCGTCCCTTTGCCTATACCCTCGACTGCATCTCCCAGAATGGCGATATCGAGCTCAAGACCCTGATGGCGCAGCCAGCGGCGCTCTCGGTGCGTCAGGCCGATGGCAGCTACCGCAAACTCTCGGGGCTGGTCGAGTCGGCCGCGCTGCTCGGTGAGGATGGTGGCGTCTTCTATTACCAGCTGACGCTGGTGCCGTGGATGACGATGCTCAAGCTCGGCCGCGACAGCCGCATCTTCCAGGACCTCACCGCCGTCGAGGTCATCGAGTCGGTGTTCTCGAACCACGCCATCGCGCAGGGCGAAGCCCAGGGTGGCTGGCGGCTGGACCTGCGTCGCGAGTATCCGGCGCGCAGCTACTGCGTCCAATATCGCGAGAGCGACTTCCAGTTCGTCAATCGCCTGATGGAGCAGGAGGGGCTGTTCTACTACTTTGAACACGCCTCTGACGACAGCGACTTCAATGGCCACCGCCTCGTCATCACCGACGATGTCGCGACCTGTGCACCGGTCGAGCCGCAGGTCATCCGCTTCCACCGTCAGGATGCCACCGAGCTTGAAGACTCCATCACCCAGTGGAGCGGCCGCCGTCAGCAGCAACCGACGCGCGTCAGCCTCGGCACCTTTGATTACAAGCAGCCGGGCCTGGAAAAACGTTCCGGTCAGGACACGCGCAGCGATCAGGGCAACCTCAGCGAGCAGGAAGTCTACGACTATCCCGGCGAGTACTACTTTGATGACCATTCGCGCGGCGAACGCCTGACCGTCAATCGCCTCGAGGCCCATGAATCCCGCGCCAAGCGCTTCTACGGCGCCGGGGGCACCCGCCAGTTGAAGGTCGGCCGCTGGTTCGAGCTCAGCCAGCACGCCCGCCATGAAGACGGCGACTCGAGTGAGCGCGAATTCCTCGTGCTGGGCCTGACCGTCTGCGCCGAGAATGCGCTGCCAGTCTCTGCGCACCTCAAGGCGCTGCCGGGCAGCCTGCAGGCGCGCATGGCCGAGGCGCGCCAGGCGCATGGCCTCAATGAAAGTGCTCACGAAGACTACGCCGATGTCGGCACCGGCCAGTATCTGATCGACTTCGAATCCCAGCGCCTCAGTCAGCCGTATCGTCCGTCTCTCGATCATCCGCGCCCCAATCTGGGTGGCCCGCAGACCGCGATTGTCGTCGGTCCCGAGAATGAAGAGATTCACACCGACTCGCTCAACCGCGTGCGCGTCCAGTTCCATTGGGACCGCAGCGAGAAGGGCGCTGCCGACGCCAGCTGCTGGCTACGTGTCGCCCAGCCCAATGCCGGCGCCGGCTGGGGCAGCGTGTTCGTGCCGCGTATAGGTCAGGAAGTCATCGTCGATTTCCTCGAAGGCGATGCCGATCGGCCGCTGATCACCGGACGCGTCTACAACGGCGACCAGACCCCGCAATGGCACTCCAACGGCCTGCTATCCGGCCTCAAGAGCAAGACCTACCGCGGCAACAAGTACAACGAGCTGGTCTTCGATGACGCCACCGATCAGGAGCGCGTGCGCCTGAATTCGGAGCACGAGAAATCCCAGCTCAACCTCGGCTATCTGATCCACCAGCAGGGCAACACACGCGGCAGCTTCCGCGGTACCGGCTTCGAGCTGCGCTCGGACGCCTATGGCGCAATCCGCGCGCATCAAGGCCTGCTGTTGACCAGCTGGGGGCAGATCGCCGCCAGTGGCGAACAGCTCGATCTCACCCCCGCTCAGCAGCAGTTGGCCAGCGCCTATCAGCTCTCCAATACGCTCAGCGAGAGTGCTACCAGCCACAACGCAGAAGCGCTCGAGTCGCGCGTCAATCTCAAGCAGGCCAGTGAAGATGCCCAGGGGCGCTATGGCGCTGAAGACAGTGGCAGTGATTTTGATGGCAGCTCCGCCTCAAGTGCCGCTGCGGGGGGCCGTGGTGAGGCTGCACGCCTGAACGCCCCCTGGCTGCATGTCAGCTCGCCGGCGGGCATCGCGCTGAGTACGCCGGAATCCACCCATCTGGCGCAGGGCAAGTCACTCAGCATCACCAGCGGCGAAGACATCAATCTGGCCACCGGCCGCAGCCTGATCGCCTCGCTCTCCGAAAAGTTCTCGCTGTTCGTGCAACGTGCCGGCATCAAGCTGTTTGCTGCACGTGGCAAAGTGGAAATGCAGGCGCAGAGTGATGCCATGGAACTGACCTCCGAGAAGGACATGACCATCATCTCCACCGAAGGCACCGTCACCATCCAGGCCAAGAACGAGATTCTGCTCACCAGCGGCGGCGGCTATATCCGCCTGAGCGGCGGCAATATCGAAGTGCATGGGCCGGGCAAGGTCGATGTCAAAGGCGCGCAACATAGCTTTGCAGGCCCTGCGAGCCTGGAGGGCACCATGCCTGAGTTACCCGAAGGTGGCTGCGAGACACAGATGACAGGGGCCGATGACGACAGCGCCGGCGCTGTCGCGTTATGAGGAAGTTGTCATGACGCAAGTGATGAGAGACGGCACCCTCGCCGAACCTGCGACCGAGACGGTCAGCGAGCCGTTGGCAGAGTTGCTGACCCGGCAGCGATTCGCCTTGCTCAATCCGCTGACGGTGGAAGAGGTGGACTGGAGTGATCTGCCATCTCAGCCATTGGAGAATCCCGCTGCCAAGATACGCTCGCATCTGATGCCGCGTCTGGTTCGGCTCCATGAACTCAACAAGGAACAACGCCTCGCGCTGATAGCGCGCATCGAACGTTATCAAAAGCGCGGTAGTGCGTTCTTCTGTGCGCTTCTCGAGACCCAAGCCTCGGCTGAACGTGTGGCGAGGCATCTTCAAGAACACCTCGTCCAACGACGCAAGGGTGACTCACGGCGCTGGTGGCTGCGCTTCTACGATCCACTCGTGTTTCGCCACCTGTGCTGGCAATGGCAAGACGAGCACCTGGATCGCCTGCTAGGGCCAATTTCTGCATGGTGCTGGCAGGGCGAGGGCGGTCAATGGCAGCGACGGCGCTATCAAGCAGAGACGCCTCCACGGTTCAGTTATCTGTTCCTGGAGCCGCAGCACTGGGCAAAGATTGACCGTATCACCCTGTTGAATGCCTGCCTGATGAATCTGCAAGTCTTCGCGCCACAGCAACCTCAGACGCCCGGATTGTGGCGCTGGGTCGATGAGCTGATCGTCCGCGCCAGAAACATTCCGCTGGCCAGTGATCGAGACTGCCAGCGCTACGTAGAACAGGCTGTCTGCCACCATCCCGATATTCACGCCCATCCAGAACTGCGCGCCCGTCTTGAGCGCATTCGTGAGCAAGGCGGCAGCTACATCACAGCCTGCAAAGATCTCGACGCTGCCACGCTGGAACGCCTGGCAGCCGACATGAATTCTCGCATTACCCGCAAGGAGGCCCCATGAGCGCCGACGACACGACATCTGTAGCATCTTGCCGTTTCTGTAATAAAGGTGGCCTACCAATTCTGCCACTGCGCTATGCTGTTGCGCGTACCGATGACAATATTCCCTTCCCTCGTGCACCAGTACTTAGCGGGCCGTTTGGTGAAGGCGTTACAGATGTTGCAACATTGCCTGATGGTCAAGATTACACATTGCGATTATCACGTGCTGGTTTTTTATATGTTTACAATGAGATCCGTGGCAGCTGGTCTGGATATGTGATAACTGAAAAAGGATATCTCTATCCCTATGTCACAGAAATTCTTCATCGTACTCTTGTCAGTATGGACCCGGCTAAGTCTCAAGGGAAAATTGATGACTTATTGCAGCCTCCAGTAGAAGAAATTGAATATACATGTACAAAAGATGTAAATCATCAATATCCGGGCAGGTTCATTACTATACCCGATGCCGATAAAGCAGATAATATATACCTAGCCTTTTCTGATACGGCTTGGACTAAGCGTGTATGGCATGAGCATGCTACGAATGCTAGCGTAGAGGGTTCTAGTCATAGTCGCCGTGATCAAATGCGTAAACTATCATTAGCAGAATGGCGTAGTGGTTATACAGCACATGCAGCACCAGTTTCTACTATATCTCAATATGTAGCAGAAGCAACTATTGAAACATATGAGGGTGAGCGCGTAGAAAATTCTATGTGTAATGATGGTATTAGTTTTAGTTCCTCAAAAGTTAATGGTATTGCTGATCAAGTAGATAGTTTGGCTAGATGGGCGAAAGACAACGGTACTAGCACTACGCCAAGTCTAATGGTGGCACTTGATGATCCTGTTGGAATTACATCTGATGTTGCTAAGTTATTAACTGTAAGGAATGAAGAGTTCAACGCTCGTGATGATATAAAAAGACCCTATCATTCGAAATTATTGATCGACGCTATAAAAGTAGCTGTAAAAGAAAAGGCTAAGAATGATTATATCAAAAAGAAGAAAGATTTTGCGTCAGATTACATTAAGGCCAATGGAGTAATTAGCGCGAGCTGGCCTGGGTCAGTTAAGAAAAAAAGAGAAGAAGCTGCATATTATAATAAATTAGATAGTAATCCTGAATTCTATGAGAATGAAAAGAATAGAGTGAGGAAAGAAGCTTCTGATAATATAAGTCAAGCTGAACTTGAGAAAGCGGCTAGAGTTCAATGGCTCAGGCACAAGGAAATGCTGCAAGAAGGGCAGCCTGATAATTGGATTAATGAGATCTACCGGAAAAAAGCTGAAGAGTATCAACGTAGAGTTATAAGTCCATTGACTTCGGCTTATCTGATGTGGTTAGGAAGTTCTAGTTTAAATAAAAGTATGAATTTTAATTACGATGATGGAGATGCGAGCTCGGGAGTTGATTTTTGTAGTGTTGTTAATATTATGTTGGCTTCGTGTGACAGTAACCCAAGGTTGTTTGATTATTATAGAGGCTGGCTATCCGCAAAAGTTATAGGTAATTATAACTATATGCAAAGAGGCCTCATTCTCAATCAAGCAGGAATTAAGGAGATCGTATCTAATTCTCTTGAATCTATTGATGGTAAATGGGGTGAGATTACATCCGATGAGTTCTTAAGTGCACTGCCTTGGATGCCTATAATTACTAGTTTCAATAATCTCAAGGATCAGATAAGAGACCCAAAATCCGCACCAAGTAAGCTGCTTCTTTTCGTTATCGGGCCAGCGCTATCTTCTCTACAAAGTAAAGAGTCTTCTTCTTTATTAGCCCTTATTGGTATGATTGAAGGAAGGCCTGTTGTCAATGCTAAATTAACGGGGACTATAAGCCAGGTCTTAGATTTACTGATAGATCAAATGATCGAGATAAATCCCAAACTAGCTACTGTTGACCGGGATGTGCTTAAGAAGAAGCTAGATATCCATTCTCGGGGTGGGCGTCGATCTACGACGGCCGTTCAAGGTGGTAAATTAAATACTCAGATAACTATTGATCGCTTAGTTATTCAAGATATGACCGGCGAAGAGAGTAGTATCAATAGGAAATTAAAAAATTCAGTAATAGATTTGAAGAACTTTGATAGTAAGAGTAATAAAAATAAACTGCTATATGGAATGTTTGTGGATCGAAGTAGTTGGATTGGCACAGTTGGTCTTTTGCTGTCTTTCTGTACATTGTTTTCGACTGCAAAAGAAATTGATTTAAAATCATTTGAATATGGGGATAATGAAAGAAGAACAACTGCCGCTGTTATCGGTCTTATTGGGAGTATGGGAGACCTTACACATGCTATAACTTCTAAGATAGTTTCTTCTGGACTTGCAAGAGCTAGCGTTGGTATAAATAAAGTAATTATATCGTCTGAATTTTTAGGCAGATATTTAGGGCTGGTAGGTGGTTTAGCTTTCGCCGTGTCGGATACTTTCTCAGGTTATAGTGCTTATCAATATAAAGATTATGAAATGGGTAATCTTTATTTTATCTCCGCGTTTGCAACAGGAGGGGCGTCAATAGCCCTGTATCTTTCAGCATCAATGTCTCTTGCTGGTGCTGCTGGTGCTGCTGGTGCTGCTGGTGCTGCTGGTGCTGCTGGTGCTGCTGGTGCCGCTGGTGCCGCTGGTGCCGCTGGTGCCGCTGGTGCCGCTGGTGCCGCTGGTGCTTTAGGGTTGTCGACAGGACTTTTAATTACAGGTGGAATTTTAGCGATAGCTGCTGTAGTGATTGTTATTATAATTAAAGACAAAGAAAGAACAGAGTTGCAAAAATGGATGCAAAAGTCATATTTTGGTAGCACAAAAGACAATAATAGTCCTACTCTCGATTATAGGTTTGATACGCTTAAAGAAGAGCAAGAGAATTTAGATAAATTACTCTCCGAACCTTCCTAAATGTTATATTAATATAAAAGGGTTATTGTATGAGCGATTTCATAAGCTCAAGAGATTTGAGTTACTTTATAACATGTTATAACGATAAGTATATCGAATTGGTTGGGACTATAAATGACATTAGGGGACGAAATGCTTCGCTAGCTTTAATGTTTATTGCGTTTATATCTGGTATGATTTTTTTATCGACTTATTTTCTCGTTAATGGAGGACCAAGTTATCTAATGTGGACCTGTAGTATCGGCCTCATTTTTTGTTTTATTTTTTTAGCCTTTTTATTGAAATCGCTAATGTTTGATGCTTTCAGACTAACGCAATATGCTGTTAGAGTGAATAGAAAATCGCAGTGTATCTATATATTCAGGCATAATAAAACCTGCGTAAAATGGTCTTGGGAAAATGTAAGATGTACTATTGTGTCTTCTACAGGTCAAGAACGAGCTCTTAATGGAGCAATGGCATCCATGTGGGTCAATTTAATTGATAAAGATTCTAATGAAATTATTGATTCAGCCCCTATAGCAAGTGATTCATTAAATCGTCGTGAGCTTTTGGAAAGGTTGCTGCTTGAGATTAGTGATTTTATGGATTACAAAAATAATTTAAATTCAGTCGATCTCGATTTCTGTTCACCAGGATCGACAAGACGTGAAGGGCTTAAGTTTGGTATCATCCATGCTTTTTCGGTTATTCATACTGCGGCTTTAAAATTAATTGGCTCGCCTATTATTTCTGCTATAGTATTAGGAAGATGGTTTGCTATCTACACATCCAAGCTTCCTAAGTGGTCTGATGAGGCAAAAAGTGATTGTAAATTAGAAGGCGGTGAAATGTCTATGGATTGGAGTAATAATAAAGTAGATGATTTTTGGATAGGTGCTTGGCCTGTTATTTGTTTCTTTGTTGGCTTTTTTGTGGATGTTGTCGCCTTGCTATATTTTTATAAATCTCTAGTGATATAGCACTATAACTGATGTCGAATTTTATGACTTCTAGTGTGTTTGATGGAGAAAAGTAATATGTTCAGTTCCGGCGATGGCGTCATCGTGCTCGGGGATAGCACCACACATGGTGGCAAGGTGGTGTCTGCCCAGTCCAACTATCTGCTGGAGGGCAAGCCGGTGGCAGTGGTGGGGGACATGGTGACGTGCCCCAAGGATGGCCACAGCACCTGCAGCATCATCGAGGGGCATCCCACCATCAGCTTGAATGGCAAGCCGGTAGCGTTTCACGGCTGCCATACTGCATGTGGGGCGGCGCTGATCTCTGCAGCAAGTGGCAAGCACGGCTTGGGATGAGGGCGTGAGCTTGTCCATGAGGTATCTGTATTCGATGATCCCGTAGCCCTGGCTGCGGGATTTTTCGTTCTGGATCTGCGTTAGCGCCGCAGTCTCTTGTTTCAAGCGGCGCATTGCTGTGGAGGGGGCTGCATTCACGTTCAAGGTTTCATTGAAAGTCTTTCTCCGTGCCGCGGGTTTTTCAGCCAGGCAGCGGAAGATAGTGTCAGTCACTTCCCGATACAGGCCTGCTGCCACGTGACGCAGCAGGTCTTGCCGTTGGGCCGATGACAACCACTGACTATAAGGGGCATCTCCATGCTCACCTTGATCGTGAAATTTGACGTCAAGCCCGAACAACTCGATACCTTCAAGCAGGCCTTGGCTGACAACAAGCTGGGCTCAGCGGCTGAACCGGGGATGCTGGAAATGCGTTTCTTCGCGGCCAAGGATTCTCCCACCACCATCTTCGCCTACGAGCGCTGGGCAAGCAGCGAAGCGCATCAGGCACATGTGAACCAGCCCTACGCGCAAGCCCTGCTGAAACTGGCTGACACGGCGTTGGCATCGCCATTCGAGGTGATGCCATTGAACGATACTGACCCGGCGCCATTGCATGAGGCAAACCCCAGGCACGTGCAGCCGGAGGATGAGGTATTCAGTATCTTCTTCATCTTCAAGATCAAGGAAGAATATCGCGCTCGGTTGCTGCAGCAATTCACCACGCATGTGGCGAAGACGCGCAGTGAGGAGCCGGGCAATCTCGTGTTTGATCTGTATACCCTCGACGGGCAGGACGACACGCTAGTGATATACGAGCACTGGCGCACGGAATCAGACCTGTGGGACATTCACTTCCATCAGCCCTATGCCATCGAGACAGGCAAGCTGTTGGAGCAGGCCATGGTTGGTGATATGCAGCAGTACCTGAACATCGTCAGCGAGTTCTGAGCTGACTGACAGGACATACTCTCTCTACATCTCCATCTTGAAGACAAGGCGCAGCCCCCCCAGGCTGCGCCTTGCTCGTTTGCAGCAGTTTGAACGTCAGCGTGCCACCCAGGGTTTCTCGACCGTCATACCGATGCCTCAATGCGAGTTGTTTCGTAAGTGGATGGCATACTGCTGGCAGGGTATTCTCGTGGAGTGAACGCAGGAACCACCCGCATATTTCTATAGGATGAGTATGGACACGATAATGACGGTCGGTCTGGTTCAGATGGCCGCGACAAAGGAAAACTTCGCTCTCAATCTTCAATGCCATCTTGATATGATCGCAAAAGCATCTGCTTTCCAGACTGACGTGATCGTATTTCCAGAATTGTCCTTGACGGGTTATGAACTTGAATTGGCAGCAGAAATGGCCATTTCTCCGGAAGCTGTCAATTTTCGGGAGCTTTCCCATGCCGCGGTCTCGCACCATGTCATCGTGGTGGCAGGATGCCCGCTGAGAGCACAGGAGGGTATGAAGCCTACCATTGGTGCCGTGATCTGCTTCCCTGATGGCCGGGTAGAGTTCTATTCCAAACAATACCTGCATGCGGGAGAGGCAGAACTCTTCTCGGCAGGAGCTACGGATTACCTGTTGGAGGTAAAAGGGTATCGCATGGCGTTGGCGGTCTGTGCAGATTTCGCTGAGCCAGAGCATGGCCGTCGAGCAAGACTGTCTGGCGCGGATATCTATATCGTCAGTGCTCTGATATCAGAGAGTGGTTTTCCCTCTGATGCGTGCATTCTGTCGGAGATTGCCCATAACAATGAGTTCACTGTCATGCTGAGCAATCATGTCTCGATGACGGGGGGATGGAAGACCTGCGGAAAGAATTCTGTCTGGAATTCCCGTGGGGAACATGTCTTCTGCTCCTCGTCTCAGGATAGTGGTTTGGTACTGTGCACCCTGGCAAGTCACAGCATCGAGGCGCGTTTCCATGAAGACATCTTTGTCATGCCTTGATATGACAAAGGTTACATTGGTGTCTGGTAGCATCCAGACCACCGAGGTGGCTGAGATATCGGTCTGGCCGGTGTTGATGGCTACCGTTTGCTTGATTGCCCCCTCTTGATTCTGGCAGGACACCTGACATGAGCGATGCGTACTACCTGCATGTGACCGAGCGTCTGCGCGAGCAGCTGGATGACGCTGATGCTTTCGAGGAGGGCCGGCTGCCTTCGGAGCGGATATTGGCGGAGCGTTTTGACACCACGCGCGTGACGTTGCGTCAGGCGTTGGGGCAGCTGGAGGGAGAAGGGCGCATTCATCGCAGCAATCGGCGTGGGTGGTTCGTGTCGCCGCCGCGGCTGGATTATGACCCCACGCGTGACTCCGGCTTCAATGACTATGTGACGGCGCAGGGGCGGCGGCCACGCACGGAAGTGCTGCTGACCGATGTTCAGGCCTACCCACCGGCTGCGCAAGCGCTGGGCCTGGCGGCCCAGACACCGCTCTATCATATTCGCCGCCGGCGTTTTGTGGATGAGCGCGCCGTGCTCAGCGAGTCGATGTGGGTGGTGCCGGAGCGCGCGCCGGGACTGCTCGAGGAGGGGCAGTTCGGGGTGTCACTGTGGGCGGAGCTGCGCGGGCGCTACGGCCTGACGCTGGCCCACCGTGAGCTGCGCTTCTACTCCGAGTCGCTGGGGGAGCAGGCCGCCCGGGAGCTGGGGGTCGCCATGGGCAGCCCCGGTCTGACCGTGCGTCGCGCTACCTTCGATGAGCAGCATCGTCCCATCGGCTATGACGAAGAGCGCTGGCTGCACAATGCGCTGTGCATCACCGTCACGCTCAAGAACAAGCCCTGAACCCGCGCTGCAGGGACACTATATGAGGTAACACTGTTTCACTGGGCCTTCAACTGACTGTCACGGGGGTGTCATTCGGCCCGCCCATACTCTTGGTATATACCAGATGGCGAGAGCCATTCATTCCAAGCGTTGGAGAGTCCCGATGTCCTTCTTGACCCGTTCCTTGCTGGCCAGTGCCGTTGGTCTGGTCGTTTCCCTCAATGCCCAGGCGGCCACCGAGCTCACCGTCTATACCGCGGTGGAGTCCGATGATCTGCAGAAATATGCCGAGCGTTTCCAGCAGGCGCATCCGGATATCGACATCAAATGGGTTCGCGACTCCACGGGCGTGATCACCGCACGATTGCTGGCCGAGAAGGACAACCCGCAGGCGGATGTGGTGTGGGGCCTGGCCGCGACCAGCCTGCTGGTGCTCGAGAAGGAGGGCATGCTGTCGCGTTATGCCCCCAAGGGAGTCGAGGCGCTGGATAGCAAGTTCGTCGATCCCGCCTACCGTGATGGCCAGGACCCGTCCTGGGTCGGGATGGACGCCTGGGTCGCATCGCTCTGCTACAACACCGTCGAAGGTGAGCGACTGGGAGTGCCCAAGCCGACGTCCTGGGAAGACCTCACGCGTCCCGAGTTCAAGGGCCACGTGATCATGCCCAACCCGAGTTCTTCCGGTACCGGCTATCTGGATGTCGCCAGCTGGTTGCAGCTGTGGGGTGACGACGGTGGCTGGGATTACATGGATCGCTTGCACGACAACATTGCCCGCTATACCCACTCAGGTTCCGCGCCCTGCAACCTGGCTGGTTCCGGCGAGGCCGTGGTCGGTGTGTCCTTCGCCTTCCGAGGCGCGCGTCTCAAGGCGCAGGGCGCACCGGTGGACCTGGTCTTCCCCGAGGAAGGGCTGGGTTGGGACATGGAAGCCGCGGCGATCATGAAGGGCACCGACAAGCGTGAGGCGGCGCAGACACTGATGGATTGGGCCGTGTCCAAGCCGGCCAATGAACTCTACAACGAAGGCTATGCGGTCGTGGCCTATCCGGGGGTGGCCAAGCCGATCGAGCATTATCCGGCCAATATCACCGAGATGATGATCGAGGCTGACTTTGCCAAGGCGGCCAACCAGCGGGATGCAGTGCTCGCCGAATGGCAGCGCCGTTACGACGGCAAGTCCGACAGTCAGTAAGTCACGCCCAGCCACCTTCGTCATTGCCCCGGCGCCTTGCGCCGGGGCCGGGAGTTTCTCGCATGTCTCTTGTGATCGCACCCCCGCGTCATCACGCCTCGCGTCAAGCGCCGCCAGCGACTGCCGGCGCCTCGCCTCGCGCGGCCTCCGGCCCTGCAGCCCGGGCACCTGCGCGTGACGCAGCGCCTCAGGCACCCATCTCGCGTTCTGCGTCGTCAGACAGCATCCACCTCAAGATCAGCGGCCTCACCAAGCGCTATGGCCAGTTCACGGCCCTGAGCGAGATCGACCTCGCGATCCGCGAAGGCGAATTCGTGTGCTTCCTCGGCCCCTCCGGCTGTGGCAAGACCACCTTGCTGCGCGCCATCGCCGGGCTTGCGCCGCAGAGCGAAGGCACCATCCACCAGCGCGGCCAGGACATCTCGCGGCTGCCGCCGCAGGCGCGCGACTTCGGCATCGTCTTCCAGTCCTATGCGCTGTTCCCCAATCTCACCGTGTTCGACAACGTGGCCTATGGGCTGCGCAATCGGCGCGATGCGCGTGACGCGATGCGCCGCCGCGTGACGGAGCTGCTCACCCTGGTGGACCTGGCCGGCAGTGAAGGCAAGTATCCGGCGGCCCTGTCCGGGGGCCAGCAGCAACGCGTGGCACTGGCGCGGGCGCTGGCGACCGAGCCGGGGCTGCTGTTGCTCGATGAGCCGCTTTCAGCACTGGATGCGCGCGTACGCCTGCATCTGCGCAGTCAGATCAAGGCGCTGCAGGCACGGCTGGGCGTCACCACCATCATGGTGACCCACGACCAGGAAGAGGCCCTGGCCATGGCGGACCGCATCGTGGTGATGAACCATGGCGTGATCGAGCAGATCGGTACCCCTGCCGAGATCTACCGTCAGCCGGCGAGCGCCTTCGTGGCCGAATTCATCGGCAGCATGAACTTCCTGCAATGCTGTCCCGAGAACGCCAGTACCCTGCGTCTGGGACAGCAGCGACTGGAATGCGCGGCGCATGATCTTGTGGGGCTGGATCAGGCGCGTCTGGCCATTCGCCCGGAAGCCGTCTCGCTGTGCGCAGTGGGGGAGGGGCTGTCGGCGCAGGTGGAGCACGTCGAGTTTCTCGGCGCCTTCCTGCGCATCACTCTGACGCTTGAGGGCTGTGGGCAGACACTGTCGGCGGATGTGGCGCTCAAGGACAGCGAGTCACTGGGCGTGCGGGTCGGTGCCCGGGTGGGAGTGCGTCTGCCGGCCGAGGCGATCCGCCTGTACCCGCTGGTGGAGGCGCAGGCATGATGGCGCGCGCATTGCCCTTGTCGGGTCGGCTGTCAGGCGAGTCCGGCTTGCGTCTGTTGATGTTGCTGCTGGCCCTGGCGCTGCTGGTCATCGGGTTGCTGTTGCCGCTGGCCACCATGCTGATCAAGAGCGTGCAGGACCGCAGCGGCGACTTCGTCGGCCTGGCCAACTTCGCGCGCTATGTGCAGACGCCGGCGCTGGTCGGCTCGATCATCAACTCCGTCAGCATCGCGTTGATCAGTACCCTGACGGTGGTGAGTCTGGCATTCCTGTGCGCGTACGGCATCACCCGTACCTGCATGCCGGGCAAGCGCGTCTTCCGCATGCTGTCCATCCTGCCGCTACTGGCACCGTCACTGCTGCCAGCCATCAGTCTGGTGTATCTGTTCGGCAATCAGGGCTGGTTCAAGGATGTGCTGCTGGGGGAGAGCATCTACGGCCCCATCGGCATCGTGATGGGCATGACCTTCTGGATCTTCCCGCATGCGCTGATGATCATGATGACGGCGCTCAGCAACAGCGATGCCCGTCTCTATGAAGCCGCGGATGCGCTGGGAACGCCAAAGTGGCGCAGCTTTCTGACCATCACCTTGCCGGGCGCGCGCTACGGCATCATCTCCTGTGCGTTCGTGGCCTTCACGCTGGCGATCACCGATTTCGGCGTGCCGAAGATCATCGGCGGGCAATTCAGTGTGCTGGCCACCGATGTCTATCGTCAGGTGGTGGGGCAGCAGAACTTCCAGATGGGCGCGGTGGTCAGCGTCATCCTGCTGTTGCCGGCCTTGCTGTCCTTCGCGGTGGACCGCTGGATCCAGCGCCGTCAGGTCGCGCAACTCTCGGCGCGCGCCGTGCCCTGGCAGCCGACGCCAAGCCCGCTGCGTGACTGGATCTTCGCGCTGCTCTGCTATGGCGTGGCCGCCGCGATTCTGGCCGTGATCGGCACCGCTATCTATGCATCCCTCGTGCAGTTCTGGCCCTATAACCTGAGCCTGACCCTCGATCACTACGCCTTCAAGGCGCTGGCGGGCGGTGGCTGGGACGCGTGGCTCAACTCGCTGACGCTTGCCTTCTGGGTCACCTTGATCGGCACGCTGGTCATCTTCTTCAATGCTTGGCTGACCGAGAAGAGTCAGGGCTATCGCCCGCTGCGCCAGGGACTGCACTTCATGGCGATGATGCCGATGGCCGTGCCGGGCATGGTGCTGGGACTGTCCTACATCTTCTACTTCAACCAGGCCGACAACCCGCTGAACTGGATCTACGGCACCTTCGCGATTCTGGTTCTCAACACCCTGGTGCATTTCTATACCGTCTGCCATCTGACCTCGGTGACCGCGCTCAAGCAGCTTGATGGGGAATTCGAGGCGGTCGGTGCCTCACTCAAGGTGCCGTTCTGGAAGACCTTCTGCCGCATCACCTTGCCGGTGTCCCTGCCGTCAGTGCTGGATATCTCGGCCTATCTGTTCATGAACGCGATGACGACCGTCTCGGCGGTGGTATTTCTCTACAACAGCGATACCCGACTGGCTTCCATCGCGGTGATGCATCTCGACGAAGCCGGGCACTTCGCCAGCGCGGCCGCCATGGCAGTGCTGATCTTCTTCACCTGTCTGGGCGTCAAGCTGCTGCATGCGGTAGTCAGTCATCTGCTGTTGACCCGTGCCCAACGCTGGCGACAGGCGACCTGATACGCCGTTGGCCGTCTTTTTTTTGTGCAAACTAACTGGTATATACCAATGAGCATTCAACATCCGTACCTGCTGACTCCCGGCCCCTTGACTACCAGTGTGAGCGTCAAGGCCGCCATGATGAAGGACTGGGGCTCCTGGGATCAGGACTTCAACACCAAGACCGCCGAGATCTGCCAGCAGTTGCTCCGCTGTGCCAATGCCAGTGAGCATCATGAGTGCGTGCCGATGCAGGGCAGCGGTACCTTCGCGGTCGAGGCGGCGCTGGGCAGTCTGATCGAGCCGACGAGTACGACGCTGGTGCTGGTCAATGGCGCCTATGGCAAGCGGCTGGTCAGTCTGCTGACCCGCATGGGGCGCGACTACGACGTGCTGGCGTGGGGCGATGCCGAGGCGCCGTGTGCCAAGGCCGTGGCTGACAGACTCGCGGCAAGGCCCGAGATCGGCCACGTCGCCATGATTCACTGCGAGACAAGCTCCGGGATGCTCAATCCGGTGGCGGACATCGCCGAGGTGGTGGCGGCACACGGTCGTGAGCTGATCCTCGATTCGATGAGTGGCTTCGGGGCGCTGGAGATCGATGCGCAACGTATTCCGTTTCTGGCGTTGATCTCCTCGGCCAACAAATGCTTCGAAGGGGTGCCGGGATTCGGCTTCGTGATCGCTCGGCGTGATGCGCTGCAGGCGGCACAGGGGCGTAGTCACTCATTGTCGCTGGATCTGCACGATCAATGGCAGTACCTCAAGCGCACCGGCCAATGGCGTTATACCCCGCCGACTCACGTGGTGGCGGCGTTTCATCAGGCGCTGAAGGAACATGCCGAGGAGGGCGGCGTCGCGGGCCGCCACGCCCGGTATCGCGCCAACATGCAGCGACTGGTGGCAGGCATGCGTCAGCGCGGCTTCACGACCCTGCTCGACGATGCCTGGCTGTCGCCGATCATCACCACCTTCCTGAGCCCGGCACACCCGGACTTCGATTTTTCCCGTTTCTACGCCGAGCTCAAGGCCCGTGGCTTCATCATCTATCCGGGCAAGCTCACCGACGTGGAGAGCTTCCGCATCGGCAGCATCGGACAGCTGGATGTCCGCGTGATGGATCAACTTCTGGCCGCCGTGGATGGCGCGCTGGCCACCCTGGGTGTCGACGATGCCCGCCCGTGCGCTGACGCTGTCGCACTCAACTGACTGGAGAACTGTCATGGACTATTACACCCCGGATCGTCTGCAGGCTGCCATCTTCGATTGGGCCGGCACCCTGGTGGATTTCGGCTCCTTCGCGCCGACCCAGATCTTCGTCGAGGCCTTCGCGGAAATCGGCGTGGCCATCAGTCTGGAAGAGGCGCGCGGCCCGATGGGCATGGGCAAATGGGAACACATCCGCACCCTGTGTGATGACCCTGCGATCGCGGCCCGTTTCGAGGCAGCCTGTGGCCACGCCCCCAGTGATGCCGATGTCACGGCGCTTTATGAGCGCTTCATGCCGCTTCAGATCGACAAGATCGGGGCGCACTCCGCACTGATTCCCGGCGCGCTCGAGGTCATCAACGGGTTGCGCGACAAGGGCATCAAGATCGGCTCCTGCTCCGGCTACCCCCGCGAAGTGCTCGAGCAGGTGGTCGCACGGGGCAAGGGCAATGGGCTGGTGGTGGATTATGTCGTGGCCACCGATGAGGTGCCCAAGGGGCGACCCTCTCCGGCGCAGTCTCTGGCCAATGTCATCGCGCTGGGCATCACTGACGTGGCGGCCTGCGTGAAGGTGGATGACACGGCGCCGGGGCTGCTGGAAGGTCGCAGCGCCGGCATGTGGACGGTCGCGCTGACCTGCTCCGGAAACGCCATGGGGCTGGATCACGCGGCGTTCATGGCCCTGTCGGAGGTAGAGCTCAACGAAAGGCGTAGCGCCATCGAAGCCCAGTTCACGCCGTCCGGGCCGCACTTCATGATCGACACCATCGCGCAGCTGCCCGAGGTGATCCGTGAGATCGAGGCGCGTCTGGCGCGTGGCGAGCGCCCCTGACAACCTGGTGACGGGGCGGCGATGCCAGGCCTGGCGCTGCACTGCCTGTCACCTCGCTCACCCACCTTGATCTACTACTTCACCCCACCACTTCACTCCACCCCTTCAGGCGCCAGCCCCGGGCCCTTGTATCAGGCCTGGAGGCTGGCGTCTTCTCGCGAAAGGTAAGGACATATGCTCATTGGCGATTGCCGCCTGGTTGCCCTGAAAGCCCGTAATCTCCGCATGCCTGTCCGCATGCCCGTCTCCATGCACGGGCAAACTCACTCTCAAGCCCAATTTCATGTTCAGGCCCAGTCTCATGTTCAAGCCCAGTCTCATGTTCAAGCTCAAGCCCACACGATTGCCGTGAGCGCCTCTTGAGCCCACTGGCGCTGGGGCTCATCCTGATCTCGGTCTGCCTGCACGCGGGCTGGAATCTGCTCGGCAAGGGGCGGGAGCCGTCACTGGCCTTCTTCATGCTGGCCATGGCCAGTGGTGCGCTGATCTTTACGCCGCTGCTGGGGCTGGGGCCGTCGTTTGCCGTGTTGCCCGCTGAATTCTGGGGCTGGCTGGTGGCCACCGGACTCTGTCAGGTGCTCTACATGGGCGGACTTGCCTGGGCCTATGCGCGCGGCGAGGTCAGTGTGCTGTATCCCATCGCGCGGGCCCTGCCGGTGGTGCTGGTGCCGCTGGTGTCACTGAGTCTACTGGGTAGTCAGACCCTCACGGCGTTGGATCTGGTCGGCATGGGGTTGATCGTGCTCGGCGCGTTGGTGCTGCCCTTGAGCAGTCCGCAGGGCCTGCGCCCCTCGACCTATCTGACGCCCGCATTGGGGTTCGCGCTGCTGGCAGCAGTCGGCACCACCGGCTATTCGCTGATCGACAAGCAGGCGCTGGATATCATGGTGAGTGTCGGTTACTCGCCCACCTCGGCGGGCGCTGTCTTTCTGGTGTTGCAGGCCATCATGACCGTCGCCTGGGGCGCGCTGCTGGTGATGTTGCTGCCGGCAGAGCGTCGCCGTCTGCCCGCGCTATGGCGGGGGGAGCGGGGCAGCATGGTGTTGACTGGCGTGATGGTGATGGCGACCTACGGGCTGGTGCTGGTTGCCATGACGTTGACGGCGGAGGTCAGTCTCGTCGTTGCGATGCGTCAACTGTCGATCCCTCTGGGAGTAGTGCTCGGCGTGGTCTGGTTGCGCGAGCGAGCGGCCATCGCCAAGTGGCTCGGCATCCTCATCATGCTGGCGGGGCTGTGGACCGTTGCGCTGGTGTGAGGAAAGGCGTGGCATGAGGCACAAAAAAAGCGAGACAGGCGGCTGCCTGTCTCGCTTTTGTCTTTCTGCGGGTGCTGGCGGGGCATCACGTTGTCGTGAGCCCCTTCACCGGCATGCTTACTTGGCGTCTGCCACCAGCATTTCCAGCGTGGCGCGCGCGCCGTTGTCGTGCAGGCTCTTCAGGGCCTTGAGATAGGCATCGCGGAAGCGCGGCTGATCGACCAGGTCACCGAACAGTTCGCGGTTGTCCAGGAAAGCGGTCGGCTCTTCGCGCTGACGGCTGGCGCGCTCCATCAGCTCGTCCTTCAGCGGGTCGACCACGTCGATGGTCTCGCCTTGCTCGTCCACGCCTTCGGCATAACGTGCCCAGCTGGCCACGACGGCTGCAGTACGACGCAGTTCGCCGTCGGTCTTGAGCTGTGCGTGTGCCACCGGGATCAGGAACTTCGGAATGCGGTCGGAGGTCTCGGCGCATAGACGCGCGAGGGTGTCCTTGACTTCCGGGTTGGCGAAACGCTCGATCAGCGTGCGGCAATGGGCGTCGAGATCGATACCCGGCAGCTGGGCCAGCGTCGGGCGAGCTTCCTCGTTCATGTAGCCGAGCAGGAAGTCGACGATCAGCGGGTCGTTGCAGGCTTCATGGGCGTAGCGATAGCCGGCCAGATAGCCGAAGTAGCACAGCGCCTGGTGACCGGCGTTGAGCAGACGCAGCTTCATCAGCTCATAGGGCTCGACATCTTCCACCGGCTGAACGCCGGCATCTTCAAAGGCCGGGCGGCCATTGGCGAAGTGATCTTCCAGCACCCACTGGGTGAAGGGCTCGCAGACCACCGGCCAGGCGTCTTCCACGCCGAAACGTGAGGACAGCTCTTCGATGTCAGCCGGCGTGGTCACCGGCGTGATGCGGTCGACCATGGAGTTGGGGAAGGGCACTTCGGCTTCGATCCATGCCGCCAGCTCGGCATCACGTGCACGCGCGTAGGCAGTGAACATCTTGTGAGCGACGTTGCCGTTGCCTTCGATGTTGTCGCAGGACATGACGGTGAACGGGGCGACGCCGCGCTCGCGACGACGGGCCAGGGCTTCGGTGATCAGGCCAAAGCTGGTCTTGGCTTCGCCCGGATTGGCCAGATCGTGCTGGACATCGGCGTTCTCGAGATTGAATTCGCCGCTGACCGGGTGGAAGTTGTAACCACCTTCGGTGACGGTCAGCGAGACGATGCGGATCGCCGGGTCGGCCATCAGCTCGATGACGGCCTCCGGAGAATCCGGGGCAAAGCGGTAATCGATGATGGAACCCACCACACGCGGCTCATAGTTGCCGTCCGGGTGCTTGAGTACCACGGTGTAGAGATGGTCCTGAGAGGCCAGGGCTTCCTGCATGCGGCGGTCACCCGGCATCACGCCGACGCCGACGATGCCCCAGTCCAGCGCCTTGCCCTGATTCATCAGCTCGTCGAGGTACATGGCCTGGTGCGCACGATGGAAACCGCCCACGCCGAAGTGGACGATACCGGCGCTGACCGCAGTGCGATCATAGTTCGGGGTGGCTACCTTGGCGTCCAGCTGAGTCAGACTGGCATTGGAGAGACGGGTCATGGGGAGGTCTCCTGCCGCGTGTCGCGGTCGAGTCGAGATGGGTAAAGAAAGGGTAGGTCGTAACGGCCAGCGGCGAAGGTCACCCGTGTGATTCAGGCTTCCTTCGCCGCTGGCATGGCAGGGGGCGGCCCCCTGCCGACTCAGCTAGCGGTGGCCGCTTGCTTCGGGGACTGCTTGTTGAACAGCGCCTTGCTGCGCTGCAGCTCCCAGTACGCGAAGATGAAGTAGATGATCGTCGACCAGATGGTCACGTCATAGAACAGTTCGCGATTCGCTTCGTAGCTGGCCAGGTCCGGGCTGCCGAACAGCACGCGCAGCGCGAGGACCATCGGCACCGCCAGGCCCAGCACCATCCAGATGGCCTTGATGGCCTTGGTCAAGCCCGAAGTGTCCTTGACCGGTGCGTGGTTGGTGGTCTCGGCCTGCTTGGCGTGAAGGGCTTCGACACGCTCCTGGAATTCCCGCTCGGCCGCTTCGGCTTTCGGGTAGGAGTCGGCTGCACCGGCAGATCTGGCCATCAGGGTGTAGAGAATGATGGAGACGAACCAGGTCGGCAGGAACAGGTAGTAGAACGGGATCACATCGACCATCTCGAGGCCGAAGCCGAAGATTAGAGACAGCGCCCAGGTCGCCAGCGCCGGCGTGTTGTGCTTAACGCCCTTGTAGCGTGCCCAGTAACGGCTGAAGCCGAGTTTCGGGAACAGGTGATGCTCAGCGAAGATGATCCCGCCGACCGGCACCAGCACCAGACCCGCATAGGTCAGCAGTGGCAGCATGCTGCGGTAGACGAACGGGAAGCAGCTGAGCACGGCAACGCAGATGCCCACGGCCAGCGTCGCCTTGTTGCGCGACAGGTTCGGCATGGCCGATTGTGCGGCAAGGCCCGCGCGGTAAAGGTTGGCGTTGGCGGTTGTCCAGCCAGCGACGACCACGATCACGAAGCCGGCGGCGCCAAGGGCGTGCAACGCCACTTCACCCGGTTCCAGCACATCGATGCTGATACCGGCGACGGCAGCGGTGGCCGCGCCCATCAGGCCGGCGGAAATCCAGGCGACGTAGTGGCCGAACATCATGCCGGTGCTGGTCGCAAGGCCGGAGCGCATGCGCTTGGCATAGCGCAGCAGCGCCATGTCGATCAGACCGAAGTGGGAGAAGGTGTTGGCTGCCCAGGAGAAGCCGATGACTTCCCAGATGCCGATGCCTGCTTCGCCCTGGGAGTTGATCCCGGTGAAGACGGTACTGCCGGCGACATCAATGAAACTCGAGAAACTGTTCAGGCTGGTTTCACCGGTGACGGACTCCGCCAGTTCCGGCAGCAGTACCATGCCGCCGACGGTGAACATCAGCATCAGCCACGGGGCGCAGATGCTGGCAAATTCGGTCAGGGCATTGAAACCATAGACGGCAACCAATACCACGATGGCGGCAACGGCCAGAGCCAGCAAGATGAACTCGAAGCTGGTGGGGTAGGCCTGGGTCTGGGCTGGAATATCGAACAGCAGTCTGACCGCCGTGGCGGAAACGGTGATCATGGCCGCCGAGATGGCGGTGAATATGATCACGTTGGCCCAGTTGTAGAGCCGTGACATCGAATCACCGGCAATACGGTGAAGATAGGTGAAGAGGCTCAGACGGGTTTCGATCGCGATTGGCGTCGTGATCAACCAGAAGCTGAGCACTGCGAGGCCATTACCGATCAGCAGGCCCAGCAGGATATCCCAGATACCCGCACCGAGCGCCACGAAGGTGGCACCGATGACGAACTCGGTCGCGGCAACGTGCTCGGCGGCATAGAGACCGGCAAAGTGCGGCCACCGATGCAGTTTGTGACGTGGCACCGGCAGTAGCTCATCGTCCATATGGGCGATCTGCCGATCCAAATCTGGCGCAGTACTGGCCATGATTGGCTCCTGTTTTTTACGGCTTGTCTTGCTGCTCCTACCCGAGATGTCACGTAGCCGCCTTGGCGTTCCTGTCGGCGATGACGAGGGTAGATCGTCTATTATCGATCAAATGACTCAGGTGTGGTGCAAATGATCGGTGAATGGTCATCAAAACGCAAAGCCCGTGTGCTTGAACTTTGGGCTATGCCCTCGAGTGATCATGGCTATTGAAGTCAGGAATGCGCTGAAGGCCGCATGAAATCTGGGCTTTAGGGATGGTGTCTCGATTCAATGACACGATTCAGCAAAATGAATTTTTCCGTTCTCACACCTCGTTCGGCGGCTGAAGCATTGTGTCCTGGCTAAAACGACCAACCCTCCAGGGCCAGATATCTCGCATTTCTGAGGATGTTCTCGCACCGATATGGTGCGAGTGGCGTACCAGGCATCCTTTCTTTTTGTCATGCCTCAGCGTCGTTCTGGTGGAGGCTCGAGAGTCGAAAGGGGAAATGGGGCAGCGGAGAGGACAGCGAAAGCCCGGTCTCTGCAAGAGAGCGCTATAAAGGTGGCGACATATAAAGGAGAGTGTTGGCCAGTGGCGACATCGACTTCGGTGCAATGCGACAGAAAGTGCATGAAATAACGACAAAGAACGAGAAAAATGAGACATCTTGCGGGCTTCCTCGGTTCTCGCTAAGGTTGCGCAACACTGTTTCCTAACCAGGAAGCCCCCAACATGACTCCCGGCGCTGTGATTGGCGGCGGGTCACGGCGAGGAGGCCAGCCATGCGAACACGCACACTGACCATTCTGATGATGATATTCACCCTGCTGGGAGCCCCGCTGGCTCAGGCAGGACCGCACGATAGAGGCCATGGGCATCATGACCGTGGGCACGGCCATCACGACCGTGGTCATCATGGCAAACAGCACAAGAAGCATTACAAGCAGCAGCGTCACCATGAGCGCCGCCGTCATGAGGCGCGACGCCACCACCAGTGGCGCCGTGGCGACCACTTGCCGCGTCATTACTATTCCGACAGCCGCTACTGGGTGAAGGACTGGCACCATCGCCACCTATCCAAGCCGCCGCGCGGTCATCGTTGGTTGAACATCGATGGGCGTTATGTGCTGGCAGCTGTGGCGGGTGGCGCGATCACGGCCATCATTCTCAATCGCTGATCAATCGGATCGTTGTTCTCGGCTACTCAAGCCAGCTTAAGAAAAAGGGCCTCTCACGAGGCCCTTTTTGCATGCGCTGTTTGCCGGCAGTGGCTTCACGCGTAGGCGCTGCATACCCAGGTCATGGTCGCCGGCGTATCACCGTTGTAGGTGATGGCGTGACCGAGGGTGCTGTCAAAGGCCAGGCTATCGCCGACCTTGAGCTGTATGGGGTCGTAGAGTTCGGTCCAGACCGTCACCTCGCCGCTGGTCACGATGATCTGTTCCTGGCCGGAGTGTTTCTGCAGGCCGCCGAATTCCTCGAGACTGCGATTGAGCACCGTGGTTTCCAATACCATGTATTCCTTGGACGCCACATTGTTGCAAAGCGGCCGATACCGGTAGTTGGGCGTCTCGATGACGTCTCCCTCCTGTGCTCGCGTCAAGGCGAGCCATCCCCGAAATGATGTGTCTTCCGTGTGATAGAACAGCTCGCTGACATCCACCTTCAGGCCCTTGGCGAGATTCACGATCGCCTCGAAGGTCGGGGAGATGCGTCCATTCTCGATTCTCGACACGCTGGCCGCCGAGATACCTGATGCGCTGGCCACGGCCGCGATGGTCAGTCCCTTCTCCTTGCGCAGCGCCTTGAGATTGTCACCAATGGCGCCTGCCTTGCGTTCTCTGTGCTTCAGAGCGATCGGCGTTTCCTGGTGGGATGTCATGTCAGCGTGCTCCATCAAGTTCGTCTTCTGGGTGGCGTCTGTCGCGTCTGCCGTTGCTCTGTGTCCGTGTGGCGCATGGGCGCCGGGTCATCAGGTCATGCAGCGGCAGGAGAAAGGCGTGAGCGCCATGATGGCGTCCATTTAGAGCTTCCGTGAGCAAAATGTCGAGCCCGATATCCATATTTGACCCAATATTGCATATATGCAATTGTGAGGGCGAATGCGCAATCGACAGTGGCCGTCCACTGGACGTGTATCAGGCCTCAGCCTGTATCAGGCATTCGCCTGCTGGTACGTATGGTATTGCACTCCAATTAAAATAATCTTGGGAAAACAATAATGTACAACTTCAAGAAACAGCTCCTCGGCATGGGTATCGCTGCCAGCCTGTTGGCGACTGCCACGACTCAGGCGGCGGACATCGAGTGGAAGATGGCGACCCCGTGGGGCGGTGGGCCCTGGCTTGAACGGGATGCCAAGACCTTCGCGGACTATGCAAACGAATTGACCAATGGCGACGTGAGCATCCAGGTATTCCCCGGTGGCACCCTGGGCGGCGCGCTGCGCGTCACCAATACCGTGAAGTCCGGTGTCGCTCAGATCAGCCATAACTACATCAACTATGACTACGGAACTGACCCGACGGCAGCGCTGCTGGCCGGGCACTCCAGCGGCCTGACGCCGGAAGAATTCATGCTGTGGATGTACGAGGGCGGCGGTGTCGAGCTCTATGAAGCCTTCCGTCGCGAGGTGTTCGGCGTCGTGGCATTCCCGTGCTCGACCCTGGGCACCGAGATCTTCCTGCACTCGAGCAAGAAGGTGCAGACGCTTGAGGACTTCCAGGGGCTGCGCCTGAGAACATCGGGTGCCTGGGCTGAAATCGCCTCACGTCTTGGGGCCTCTACCGTGGTGATGGCCGGCAGTGACATCTATACGGCGCTGGACCGTGGTGTGATTGATGCCGCGGAGTGGGGGAGTCCTGAGCTCAACAAGCCGACCGGTTTCCAGAATGTGGCGCAGTACGTCATCTTGCCAGGCATCCATCAGTCAGGCGGCATTCTGGAGTGTGAAGTGAATGTCGAGGCGTGGGACGGCCTGAGCGACGCCCAGCAGAACCAGTTGCGTCTCGCGGGCAAGCTGAGCGTGTTCGAGTCCTGGCTGGATAGCTCCTTTGCCGATCTCAAGGCCTTCAAGGAGCTGGAAGATGGCCCCAACGAAATCTTGCAGCTGGATCAATCCTTCATCGATGCCATCTACGAAGAGACGCGCGCCTGGGAAGACGAGAAGGCGGGCGAGAATGAGTGGTTCGCACGTGTGCTTGAGTCGCAACGTACCTTCAAGCAGAGCATGACGACCTGGCAGGACTACCGTTTGCCGATCGGGGAAATGGGACGCTGAGTCCTCTTGAATGATGTCCTTGGCCCGAGCGATACCTGTTCCGCTCGGGCTCTTTCCTTGTCGTCATCCTGGTGAGTTGCCATGAAAATCGTCGCTGTCATTGAGCGTCAGACCCGCTGGGCCGGGTATCTGGGGGCAGTCCTGATACTGCCGCTGGTGCTTGCGTTGGTCTATGAAGTCTTCAGTCGTTACGTGCTGGGAAAGCCCACCTTATGGGCGTTTGAGATCAGCTACATGGTGATGGGCGCCATCTTCATGCTCGGCATGGCAAATGCCCTGCGTGTCGGCCAGCACGTCAGTGTGGATGTATTGAGCCAGAATTTTGCACCGCGTCTCAGAGCTGGAGTTCATCTGGCCTGTTATGCAGTGTTGCTGCCGGTATTGATGTGGCTTGTCTGGGAGCTGTGGCTCTATGTGCTCGAGGCGTTCTCCAGCAATGAGCGCTCCGGACGTTCTGCGTGGAATCCCGTGATCTGGCCGGTCTTCGGCGTCTGGTGGCTGGGCTTCGTCTATCTGACGCTGCAGGTGATCGCGGAGATGTTGAAGCTCTGGAGCACACTGCTGGGCCATGATCATGGCGCGGAGGTGTCCTCATGAGTGACTTCATTGCCCTCATCATGTTCCCGGCGCTCATCGCGCTGATCGTGCTCGGTTTCCCGATCGCCTTCTCGATGATCGTTGTCGCCACCATCTTCGGCGTTGCCCAGTTCGGGGATGCCGCAGCCTATCAATTGCTGACCAAGATCGAGGACACGGCGTCCAATTCGATCCTTGCCGCCGTACCGCTGTTCATCTTCATGGGCGCGATGCTCGAGAATTCCGGCATTGCCGAGCGACTGTTCGGGGCCATCCACCTGTGGACACGCCGGATGCCCGGTGGACTGGGCGTCGGCGCAGTCATCATGGGGACCATCTTCGCGGCTGCCAGTGGCGTGGTGGGCGCGACCGAGGCAGTGATCGGCATGCTGGCAGTGCCGGTCATGCTCAAGCATCACTACGACAAGTCGCTGATCTCCGGCACCATCTGTGCCAGTGGATCATTGGGCACGGCGATCCCGCCTTCCATTACCGTGGTCATTCTCGGGCCTGTCGCGGGTGTCTCCGTCGGTTCACTTTTCAGTGGCCTGTTGATTCCGGGACTGTTGATGGCGCTGCTGTTCCTTGTCTACATCGTCGTGGTCTGTGCGCTGAAGCCTGCGCTCGCGCCGCGGCTCAAGGAAGATGAGCAGCATCCCGGCTGGGGCAAGCTGCTCACCATCACCCTGAGTGCATTGCTGCCGACCATGAGTCTGATCCTGGTGGTATTGGGCACGATTCTGATGGGCATCGCCACGCCGACGGAAGCGGCAGCCTGTGGTGCGCTCGGCTCCGTCTTGCTGGCACTGGGCTATCGCAACCTCACGCTGTCCATCCTGTGGAACGCGGCGATACGCACGCTCAACATCACCGCGATGATTCTGCTGATCGTGCTGGGCGGCAACATGTTCGCGGGCGTCTTCTTTGCCTCCGGTGGCATGGCGACCGTTCAATCGCTGCTGCTGGATACCGGCTTGAGCCCGTGGCTGATTCTCGGCGCCATCCTGCTGATCGCTTTTCTGGCCGGTTTCGTGCTCGACATGATCTCGGTGGTGCTGATCGTCATTCCCGTGGCGATGCCGGTCATCGGTCTGCTCGGGTTCGATGAGATCTGGTTCTGCGTGGCCTTCCTGATCGTGATGCAGACGAGCTATCTGACACCGCCGTTGGCACCCTCCATCTTCTACCTGCGTGCCATCACGCCGCCTGAAGTGACGCTGAAGCACATGTACAAGGGAGTGATGCCCTTCATCTTCCTGCAGCTGGTGGTGTTGGCGCTGATCCTGGCCTTCCCGGGGCTGGCGCTGTGGTTGCCTGATGCCATCAGCGGGCCGTCATGGAAATGATGGACACCTTATTGGAAAGGAATGAGTTCGCATGAGTGATGCAACACAGGAAGAGGCAGGAATGGACGTCAATCTCGATCGGGCAGCGCTCAAGGCGCTATGTCACAAGGTACTGAGCCATCATGGCTTCAGTGAGCCACATGTCGGTGCCATGAGTGACGCGCTGGTGGCGGCGGAAATGGACGGCTGTCGCTCCCATGGGCTCTATCGCCTGATGGGGTTCGTCGCGACACTGAACAATGGCGGTGTGGTGCCGGACGCCGTGCCGGTGGTCGAGGATACGGCGCCCTCCATCGTCAAGGTGGATGCCAAGGGGGGCTTCTCGTCGCTGGCCTTCCAGCAGGGCGTGCCTGAGCTGCTCGACAAGGCGCGAGCCAATGGCATTGCCATTCTGGCCATCAATCACTGCGTGCATGGCACGGCATTGTGGGTAGAGATCGAGCGGCTGACGCGTGAAGGACTGGTAGCCATCGCTTGCAATCCGACCCAGTCGTACATGGCGCCGTATGGTGGCAGTCAGCCTCTGCTGGGGACCAACCCCATTGCCTTCGGCTGGCCGCGCGGGGATGGTAATCCCTACGTGTTCGACTTCGCGACCAGCGCCATCGCACGTGGCGATATTGAGCTGCATCGTCGTCAGGGGGACGAGATCCCGCTGGGCTGGGGAGTCGATCGAGAGGGCACGCCGTCACAGGACCCGACGGAAGTGCTGGATCATGGGGCGATGCTACCCTTCGGTGATCACAAGGGCTCTGCGCTGGCGATCATGATCGAGTTGATTGCAGGGCCGCTGATCGGTGACATGCTGAGTATCGAGTCCAGCGAGCACGATCAAGGCAAGGGTAGCCTGCCGTATCATGGTGAGCTGATCATCGCGATGGACCCGGCGCGCCTGACGGGCGGCAGCACTCAGCAGCACATGCTGCGCTCTGAAAGGCTGTTTGAGCTGGTCAAGCAGCAGGGGGCACGTCTTTCCTCCGAGCGGCGCTTCAAGGCTCGCCAGGTACATCAGGAAGAGGGCGTCACGCTGTCGAGAGCCTTGTATGAAGATATTCTCAAGCTGACATCGTGAACGCCCATGGCGGCCAGACAGTGAAGCGATCGCTGCAAAAGCCCACTGAAGGAAGAAAACAGAACGGTCGCCCTCGGGCGGCCGTTCTTGCCTCCAAGGGGCTGCCGTCGGCGCTGTCACTGGCGCTGCCAGCCATTGCACCTGCTGATACTGTGTGTCCATCCAGTTCTGCCTGATTATGCGCACCAGCGGTCGAGCGAGCTTTTCAGCAAATGCGCGGATGCTGATAGCGTAAGGCGTGCCGGGAGGCATTGGCGCTCCCTTGATGGCCATTGGAAGAGGGCAGGACATGACGCTTGAGACGAGTTCGCGGTTTCGGGGGTGCTTGTTGGGCGGCGCGACGGGGGATGCGCTGGGCGCGGCAGTCGAATTCCTGTCATTCGAGGAGATCCAGGCACGTTTTGGAAGTGATGGCATACGTGACTATGCCCCGGCCTACGGTGGGCTGGGGCGGATTACCGATGATACGCAGATGACGCTGTTTACCGCCGAGGGGCTGTTGCGCAGTCATGTGCGTGGCTGTCTGAGAGGCATCACGACGCAAGGCAGCCTGGTGAACAGTGCCTATGAACGCTGGCTTTATACCCAGGGAGAACGCTCGCGGCAGGAGACTGAGCAGGAGTGGCTGGACAGTGGTTGGTTGATCAAGCAGCGCGAGCTCCATTCGCGGCGTGCCCCGGGCATGACATGTCTGTCGGCGCTCAGGCAGGTGCGTCGCTACAGTGACGCGGCGCAGAATGACAGTAAGGGCTGTGGTGGGGTGATGCGTGTGGCACCTGTCGGCTTGTTCGCGCATGTGATGGGAGCCTCCCATGAGATGTGCTTCGCACTCGGGGAAGAGGTCTGCGCGCTGACCCATGGTCACGTGACCGGTCAGCTGACGGGCGGGGTGCTGGCGGTGATGATCCAGTGCCTGGTGACGGGTGACTCGATGGCACAGGCACTTGCGCACGCCATGCGCATTCTCGAGCGCAAATCAGGCTGCGAAGAGACCATGCAGGCCCTGAGGCAAGCCCGCGAGCTTGCCGAGTCCGACACTGCGCCGCAGGTGGCTGTCGTGATGCTGGGGTTGGGATGGATCGCGGAAGAGGCCCTGGCGATGTCCGTGTATTGCGCACTCACCGCGCGGGATTTCCGCTCCGCTATCCAGATCGCGGTCAATCATGATGGGGATTCGGATTCCACAGGGGCCATCACGGGCAACCTGCTCGGGGCTCAATGGGGAGAAGAGGCGATACCCACCGATTGGCTGGCGCCGCTTGAACTGCGAGATGTCATCGGCGAGATCGCGCAGGACCTGCACGATTGCCCTCGCTGGGAGCTCTACACCGATGGCGGCGGCAAGGATGAGCGGTGGGTCTGGGAGAAATACCCGGGGTATTGAGTCGCAGTGCAGCCACATGAAAAACGCGGAGCCATCTTCCAATGGCTCCGCGTTTTCGTGTCTGGACAACAATTTTCATCGCCCGTCGCGATGAAGGGGAACGCATAGGTGCAGGGAGCGCTTGAAACAGGTGACTTGAGAGGGCGTCCACGGGCTTCGTAAGCGGTTGATAATACTATGCTTATTACCAAAGTCGTAGATGAGTGTCTGTCCAGCGGGTCAGACGAGTGACGCATTGGTTCGTGATTGGAATCAATGCTGTTCCAGTGGAGGGATATCTCGCGTGGCGGGTTTCGTCCACAATGCGCTCATTCCACATTGCACGAAACGGCAGTCTGGATCGGGTCGATGGCTGGCGCCTGTCAAGACGCCTTCCACTTTTTTGAAGATGGCATGCATCCAACCCGTTGGCGCAAGCGTAAGACTCTACAAGCACAACGGTGAGGGTTTCAGCAGGGTAGAAAGACATACTGCTGACGAATGCCTTCCTCATGATCGCGACCAAAGTTGAAGTGCTAGGCAGCGGTACCGGAGCAGACCTGAGTGACTGATCGACATTCGATCACTGGCGACATGCACCTTCATGGTTGTACAGAAGTGATGCAAAAAGCTTGCAAGGGTTTTGCGTGGTGAGGGTTCTCATCACTTGCGTGTACCGAGGCAATGACAAGGCATCTCAATCTGGTTCTTTGATGGAAACAGTGAGCTGCCAGCAACACGGCTAGTGTGATAGCGCAATAATCATTAGTCTGTTAACAAGTTAGACGGGTGCAGCCGAGACTGCACACGACATCACAAGGGCAACATCGCCCAGGACAAGCAAAGGAAAATCATCATGAAAACTCTCAACCTCAAGACTCTGATCGCCGCCGCCGCTCTCGCTACCGTGAGCACTGCCTCCTTCGCAGCGGATGACAGCCCGGCCGCACAGCGTGTTCAGCAGTCCGTCAGCCAGGACGTCGTCGTCGGCACTGCCCAGCAGGCACCGACTGCCCAGGCCACCTTCGCCGATACCGGCATGAGCGTTGCCGCAGGTCGTGTCGAGACTGCCCTCAATCAGTCCGCCATCGAAGGCAAGGGTGTTGCCACCGTCAGCCGCGAGCAGGCCTTCGACAATGACGCCGGCAAGAGTGTCGCAGCTACCCGCGTTCAGCACGCCCTGAGCGACAGCAACGTCTGAGCCATTCAGCCGTCTTGCCCGGGCACTCACGCCCACTGACCACTTTGTTCATCGAGGAGATTCATCATGAAAACCATCAAGACTCTGATCGCCGCCGCCGCTCTCGCTACCGTCAGCACCGCCACCTTCGCCGCGGATGACAGCCCGGCCGCCCAGCGTGTCCAGCAGTCCATCAGCCAGGACGTAGTCGTCGGCACCGCTCAGTCAGCCGCTACCCAGCAAGCCAGCTTCGCGGAAACCGGCATGAGCGTCGCGGCAGGTCGCATTCAGCAGTCCATCAGTGCCGATCGCATCCAGGGTCAGTCGCACACCGCGGCCACTGCCAGCCAGGCATTCGATAACGATGCCGGCAAGAGTGTCGCAGCGACTCGCGTCCAGCACGCCCTGAACGACAGCAACGTCTGAACCATCGTCAAGCCTGACCTGGATTGCCGGGTCTGATCATCGCTTTGCCCTTCATCGAGGAGATACACCATGAACACTCTCAAGACTCTGATCGCCGCTGCCGCACTCGCCACCGTCAGCACTGCGTCCTTCGCCGCCGACGATAGCCCGGCCGCCAAGCGCGTCCAGCACAACGTCAGTGACAGCGTCATCCATGGCTCTGCCCAGCAAGCTCCGACCGCCCAGGCGACCTTCGCGGAAACCGGCATGAGCACCGCTGCTGGCCGTTTCCAGGTGGCATCCGGTGACGACGAGATCCGTGGCCATGATCGCTCCATCCATCTGCAGGAATTCGATGTCGCCAATGATTCCGGCGATAGCGTTGCCGGCACCCGTGTTCGTCACGCCGTGAGCGACGTCAACGTCTGAGACGCCCGACGTCTGCGTCAGGCGCTTGCAGGCCAGGTGTCTGCACTGACATGACCTTTTTCGACAGGAGAACCCCCATGCAATCCCTCAAGTCTCTATTTGCCATTGCCGCATTGTCCGTTGTTGCCACTGGCGTGGCCTCTGCCAATGACAGCGAAGCCGATGCCCGCGTCCGTGCCACCCTCAGTGATCGCGTGATCATGGGGCAGGCACAGCCGGTGACTCAGCAAGCAGCGCTGCATCACGATGACGCCGTGGAAACCGGCATGAGTGTCGCTGCCAGCCGCGTCCAGAAATCCATCAGCAACGCCGGCATCCAGGGCACCACCCGTGCACTGGCGAGCGATACGGCTGATTACGTCAACGACGCTGGCAAGAGCGTCTCTGCTACACGCGTCGAGCATGCCTTGAACGAAAGCGCATGATCTCTCGTCGGCGGATGAACATCCTCCGACTCTGCAAGACAGCCAAGGATGCCGATATGCCATCGACTTGCCCCTGTCAGTTGCTGAATGGATCCACTGACCATCGTGTCGCGTCATGATGGTCAGTGTCCCAGAGAAGAATACGTGAGAGAGAAGAACGCTTGAGCAAGTGTTTTGGCTGAGTGGAAGCCAGTGTGGAAGTGCGCACTCGTCATCAACTACAGAGCCCTTGCTCAAACGCTTTCCTGTCCTGAATGTCCTGTCCCGACATTCCCTGCCCGCCATTGGTGGGCTTTTTTCGTTGCATGAAGGTAATCAGCAGCGGAGATCGACAGCAGGGAGAGGTAGCCGGGACAGGCGGGCGGGACAGAATGGTGGGACAGAAAGCCGGGTCATGCCGCGACCAGCTTGGCCTCCATCAGGGTTTGCACATAGGGCGGCAGGTCCCCTGTGGCGAGGCTTGTGATATCTCCCAGATGCTCGGTGCGGCCATTGCGCAGCACCAGTACGCGGTCCGCGAAATGACTGACCAGCCCCAGGTCATGGGTGACGAAGACCAGGCTCAGACCGCGCTCACGCTTGAGGCGTTGCAGCAGGCGAATGATGGCGGCCTGAACCGAGACATCCAGTGCCGAGGTGATCTCGTCACACAGCAGGATGTCGGGTTCGGCAGCCAGTGCGCGAGCGATGGCGACGCGTTGCTGCTCGCCCCCCGACAGCTGGCTGGGCAGACGATCCAGATAGAGCGCAGGCAGGCGCACCTCTTCCAGCAGTGACTGGGCGCGCTGGCGGGCGGCATCGCCCTTGAGATCGAACCAGCGAGACAGCACCGGCGCGAGGGATTCGAATACGGTCAGACGAGGATTCAGTGCCGTACTGGCATGCTGGAAGATGTACTGGATCTTCTGACGCTGCACCGGACGCCGCTCGGCGACCAATCCCGCCAAGGACTCCTGACGCAGGCTGAGCTGTCCGGCGACAGGGGAGAGCAGGCCGGCCAGCGCCTTGAGGATCGAGGTCTTGCCGCTGCCGGATTCGCCGATCAAGGCCAGCGTTTCGCCTTGCTGGAGCGGGAATGCCACATCGCTGACGGTGAGTGCCGGCGTTTCACCGCGCAGGCGCGCCAGCCAGCCGGGCGTGCGATAGCCCAGGTTCAGCGACTCCACGGCCAGCAGCGGCGCGACGTCCAGAGACGTGACTGACTGCGAGTCGCGCTTCACGCTATCCGCCTGCTCATCGTCCGTTGCGTCACTTTTCGTACTTTGGGGGCCTTCCGCACTTTTCCCGCTCTCCTTTGCCGCTACTGCGTGACCTTCCAGCGCATGATGACAGGCGTAGCGGCCTTGCCAGCTCGGCACGCTGTCACGGCACGTCTCACTGGCGCGCGGACAGCGCGGTGCGAAGGCACAGCCCTTGATGGCGCTTCCCACCAGGGGCGGCGTGCCTTCCAGCGCGGCGTCAGGTCGATAGCACTGACTGCCTGGAGTCGCGGCCAGCAGCGCGTGACCATAGGGGTGGCGCGGGCCGTCCAGGAAGTCGCGAGTCGCGGCGACCTCCACCAGTTGACCGGCATACATCACCGCGACGCGGTCACACAGGTGAGATACCGCGCCCAGATCATGACTGACGAAGACGATGCTCATGCCCAGCTCAGCGCGCAGCGAGGCCAACAGCGCCAGAATCTCATTCTGGGTGCTGGCATCCAGGCCGGTGGTCGGCTCATCCATCACCAGCACACGTGGACGTTGCGCCAGGGCCAGCGCCAGACTGGCGCGTTGCTGCTGTCCGCCGGAAAGCTGGTGCGGATAGCGCTGCATCAGTACTTCGGGGTGAGGGAGGTGGACGCGTCGCAGCCATGCCTCGGCCTGTTGTTCGCGTTCCGCCTTGCCTTTCACGCCCTGTGACAGCAGCGTCTCGCACAGCAGACTGCCGAGCGTGAGATGGGGCGTCATGGCCTTTTCGGCATGTTGGGACACCAGCCCGAGCCTGAGTTCGCCCAGCCAGCGCCCCGGTTGATGATGAAAGCTCAGCTGGCGGTGCTCGTCGGGAAGAGGGTCATGACTCGTAGAAGTAGAGGCAGTGGCAGAAGTGGAGCCAGAGGCGGGCGCAGGTGAGGCGACACTCACCTCGCCGGTGCGCACCTGGCTGCCCCGACGCAACAGGCCCAGCATGGCCGTGGCCAAGGTGCTCTTGCCACTGCCGGACTCGCCCACCAGCCCCAGAATCTCGCCCTGGCCCAGGCTCAGGTCGATACCGCGCAGCACGGGGCGCCAGGTCTGCTGGCGATCATGGAAACCGATGTTGAGATCGCGAATGCGGATCACGGCGTTGTCCGTCATGGCGTCACCTTTGGAATTCGGAGTCATTCGGGGCGCCCCGCACGGTCGATGCCCAGTGTCTTGGCCAGGGTATCGGCGACCAGATTGATGGCGATGATCAGGCTGGACAGTGCCACGATGGGCGGCAGCACGGCCCAGGGCGCAAACGACATGAAGCCGCGGCCATCGGCGACCATCAGCCCCCAGTCCGGGGTCGGCGGGGAGACACCGAAGCCGAGAAATGACAGCGAGCTGAAGGCCAGCAATGCCCAGGACCAGCGCATCGCCAGCTCGACGAGGATGGTGTCGAGCACGTTGGGTTTGATCTCGCGCCACAGCAGGCGCATCAGGCTGTCACCGCGCAGCCGTGCGGCCTGTATATAGTCAAGGCACAGCACTTCGCGGCACGCCGTGACCATCACGCGCACCACCGCCACGCCATAGAAGATGCCCAGAGTCAGGATGAAGACCAGCGGGCCGGGGCCCATCACGCCGATGACCAGCAACAGGAACAGTAGCCAGGGAATCGACAGCAGGGCGTCCACCAGGCGCATGGCGATGTTCTCGACCCGCCCGCCGATGATGGCCAGCAGCATGCCGCAGGCGCTGCCCCATACCACAGCCAGCACGGCGGCTGGCAGTGAGGTGTAGATGGCCTCGCGGCCCCCGGCCAGGGTGCGGCTGAGGACATCGCGGCCGAGCTGGTCGGTGCCCAGCCAATGTTCGGCACTGGGGGGCAGCAGTGACGCGAGACTGTCACCCGCGGAGATGTCATGGGGCGCCAGCCAGCGGCCAGCGACGGCCAGCAGAAGATGCAGGCCGATCAGCACCAGGCCAATTCGGCCCTGGGGGTTGGCCCACAGCAGCGCCAGGGTGTGTTGGCCCGGCAGGCTGGTCATGGCCAGTCGCGGGCTGCGCACGGTCGTCGAGGAAGAAGCGTTCATGAGGACTCAGGCTGTCTTGAGTTTGGGATTGAGCACGATGACCAGCATGTCGGCGACCAGATTGCACAACACATAGGTGACGGAGAGCGCCAGCGCGCAAGCCTGTACCACCGGCATGTCGCGGTCGTGGATGGCCGAGATCATCAGGCGACCCAGCCCCGGATAGTTGAAGACCTGTTCGACGATTACCACGCCGCCCAGCAACCAGGCGATGGTCATGGCGGCCAGACTGATGGTCGGCAGCAGGGCGGCCGGTGCCAGATGACGGATCACCAGACGCCAGCGCGGCAGCTGGCGGATTCGCGCCATGTTCATGAAGTCGCTGTCCATCACGCTGATGGTGTTGGAGCGGGTCATGCGCATCATGTGTGCCATGGCCACCAGCGCCAGCGTGATGGCGGGTAGCCAGACTCCGGGCAGCAGGTTCCATAGACTCTCGTTGGCACCGGCTACGGTGATGGCGGGGAACCATGGCAGCCAGATGGCGAAGGCCAGGGTCAGCAGGGTGGCGCTGATGAATTCCGGCACCGTCATGGCGATCAGCACCAGGCTGGAGAGGCTGGAGTCGATCCAGCTGTCGCGCTTGAGCGCCGCGATCAGCCCCAGCAGGATGGCCAGCGGAATGGCCATCACGGTCGCGATGCCGCCCAGTAGCAAGGTATTGGCTAGACGCGGCATCAAGGTATCACTGACGGGTGCACGACTTGTCAGCGAGGTGCCGAAATCACCACTCAGCAACTGCCCCCACCAGCTGACGAAGCGTGTCGCCACCGGCGTGTCCAAGCCAAGCTCGGCACGACACTGGGCGAGATTGATTGGGGTCATGCTGCGTCCCAGGTAGTTGACGCAGAAGTCGCCGGGCAGCATCTCGATCACCCAGAACACCACGCAGGCCACGACGATTAGCGTGAAGCCGCCATACAGACAGCGCTGCAACAGCATTGCCCACATCTCAGTCCACCTCCTGAAGGTCGCGTGCCCGCAGTGGCGTTGAAGCCTCATCGAGGGGCGGCAGGCCCAGCACCTGACGCAGGCGCGGGTGGAGGGCCAGTGACTCGAGCTCAAGACGCTCGCCCGCGCTGATCGACGGGCCATGCAGAATGGCGAAGCGCTGATCCGACGTGGCGCCGGGACCGAAACCGTGCGTGGAGACATAGCCGGGCGCCGCCATCAGCTCCGCGTGATGGGCATGCTTGCAGGCGGGTTCAAAGCTCATGCCCGGCGGTGCCTGATAGAGCTGGATATGCGTCACGTCCGGGGGCAGGAAGTCGGCCGCCTCAAGCGACGTGACACCGAACTCGGCCAGACGCGCGGCCTGCTCGCGTTGGCGTTCGTCGTCATCACAGGCCACCAGCAACAGGCCACCATCACATTGCAGCGCGACATCCGGTAGAAGGCGGTCTGCCACCAGCGCCCGCTGGACCGGGGCATGACCATGATCACTGAAGACACACAGGTGGTAGGTCTCGCGCCTGTTGATGGCCTCAAGGCCGGCCAGCAGGCTGCCGAGCTGGGCATCGACCATCATCAGGGCCCCATCGACCAGGGCGTCATCATTGCCATGCACATGCAGGCAGTAATCGGGAGTGTTGAGTTCGAGCAGCACCAGCTCTGGCGTTTCGCGCTCGATCAGCGACAGTGCCTCGTTGAGCAGCTGCTGGTCATTGCTCATCGCGCGCATCAGGGCGTCATTGCGGGCATCCCAGTGATTCAGGCGCGGCGCGGTCATGCCCTTGGCGCGCAGGTCACCTTCCTCCCACCAGGGCGACAGATACCAGTTACAGCTCTCGGGGCGGGCCAGCCCGAAGCCGAGGCTGGCCACCCGCAATCCTGCCGCGCGCGCGGCCTCGAGCAGGGTCTCGCCACGCAGGTCCTCGACCGCTGCTGGACGAAAATGCCCTGCAGTGGCGCTGGCGTCTGAGGCGTGACGGTCGCGATCCGTCTCAGTCCCTGTAACAGACGCAAACTCCGTCTCCGTCTCAGCACCGGGGCCATGGATGCCGTTGGAATAGATTCCGTTTGAGTAGATGCCGTGCACCTGAGCCGGTTGCCCGGTCAGGACACCCGCTCGCGCGGGCATCGAATTGGCATTGGTATCGGCACCCAGGCGCTCGATCAGCAGGCCGTCTCTGGCCAGGGCATCGAGATGCGGCAGGCGCGCCCGCGTCTCGGCGAAGCGCTGACTGCTGATGCCGTCCATCAGAATCAGGATCAGGCCAGGGCGGGACATCAGCTCTCTCCCTGCTTGTCGACCTGGTGCCAGCGAATCGCGAAGTGCTCGACTGCCGGGATTTGCACCTCACGCTTCATGACGCGGTTGTTGTTGAGGTGGAAGGGGATCAGCGTCGCGCCGGTCTCGGTCAGCAGCGCCTGGGCCTGGTGATAGAGCTCGGTACGTGCTTCGTCATCCAGGGTGGCGCGCGCCTTGGCGAGCAGGGCATCGAATTCGGGATTCTTGTAGGCCGACTCGTTCCAGTTGGCCTCGCTCTGGAAGATCTCGTTGAGCACCTGATCGGTGGGGCGCTGGCCCCAGGCCGCGGTGAAGGCCGGCTTCTTCATCCAGGCGGTGTTCCAGTAATCCGCCGCGGGCACGTTGTGCACGTTGACGGTGATGCCGGCCTCGGCTGCCTGACGCTGGTAGAGCTCCGTCATCGGGCGGAAGTAGTTGTCGACGCCGCTGGTGTAGACGTCGATCTCCAGCCCATCGGCATACCCCGCGTCGCTCAGCAGGCTGCGAGCGGTGTCGAGGTCCTGCGGGCATTGCTGCGCCAGCTTGTACTGATCGCCATTCCAGACCGGGTTGTCACAGGTAATGGTGGCACCGCCCTTGCCGAACAGCAGGTTGACCATTTCTTCACGGTCGGCCACCAGACGCAGCGCGCGTCGCACGCGCACGTCCTGGAAGACCTCGTCGTCGGCGCGGAACACCATGCCACGCCAGTCGCCGGTGGCGATGGAGTCGTAGTGGTAAGCCGGGTTGCTGGAGAACAGGCGCAGCTGCTGGGCGTTAACGCCATTCCAGCCCGACCAGTCAATCTGGCCGGCCAGCAATGCCTGGGTGCGGGCGTTGTCATCGGGAATGCCGATCAGGTCCATGCCATCCAGCTTCGGTGCGCCTTCCCAGTAGTCAGCGAAGGCTTCGAAGGTGGTGGTGCCCTGCGGGTCGAATTCGACCAGCTTGAAGGGGCCGGTACCGATGCCCTGCAGTGAGGTGTCGTCATCAAAGCCGACCGGCACGATCTTGGCGCGGTAATCCATCAGCAGAATCGGCAGGTCAGCATGGGACTGGCTGAGACGGAACACGATCTGACCGGCCTCATTGACGCTGATGTCCTCGATGACGGACAGCGCGGCACGTGCCGGGGCATCGCGCTCGGGGTCGAGCAGACGCGTGAAGCTGTAGATGACGTCATCTGCGCTCAGCGCCTTGCCATTGTGAAAGCTGACCCCGTCACGCAGCGTGAAGGTCCACTCATCGGCAGCGGGGTTGGCCTGCCACTCGGAGGCCAGGTCCGACACCGGCTCGCCCTGGCTGCCCTGACGAACCAGACGGCTGTAGATCAGCTGGTTGGCCGAGTAGAAGCGCGTCGGGGAGATGGGGTCCAGTGACTCCTTGCCACTGAACTCGACCCAATGCGGAGTGCGCAGTGTCTCGGCATGGGCCAGCTGGGGGACGGCCAGTTGGGCGAAGGCGGCAAGGCCAATGGCGGCGATCAAGGGCTTCTTCATGTCAGGCTCCAGGCAAGGGCAACGGTCAGGGACGGTAGTCATGGACGGTAGTTAGAGGCGGTCGTCAGGTACGGTCATCAGGTAAAGCAAGCAGGTTCCGCAGCCGGGTCAGGCCGGCAGGCAAGCCATTGGATGGCGCTTGGAACAGTCCGCCGGGACGGTTGAACTGCGTCAGCGCTGTCGTGTTGAGGCGTCATCTTTGGCGCAGATGATGACGTTTCCGTGACAGATGCCGGCCGTTGGCCGCAACAAAAATTGCGACTGTGCCTTAGAAATTCTGAGGCTCGCGTCTTCCTGCCCGTGCTAGCGGGGCTGGGCGGGCATCTCGCAGACAGCAGGATTGGTCTGAGAGGTGTGCATGGTGCTGCGCAACCAGACACAGAAATCGTTGACCGCTGGGGCATGGCGGCGTTCTGGAGATACCAGCAGGTATTGGCTGCTGGTGCTGGGCATGCTGAAGACGTGCGCCAGTTGCAGGCGTCCGTTCTTGATCAGGTCCATCACGAAGGACTGGCGGACGAGCAGGAAGCCGTGCCCCTCGAGCGCCGCGGCAATCGCCAGACTGGCATTGCCGAACCTGAGGCCGGCCGGCGGGATCTGGCCGCGAAACTTCTGCAGTCGAAACCAGTCCAGCCAGCTTTCGCGGTAGCCGATGCACTCGATTCGGGTGGCGCGGGCCAGCTCGTCGAGTGAACTCGCGGGCGAAGCATTGGGGGCGACGGAGTGGTGCAGGAAGGTGGGGCTTGCCACGACGACCCACTGCTCATCGGCCAGTTTCTCGTACTCGCGCCCGCACCAGCCGCCGTAACCATTGATTATCTCGATATCGACGTCGGGCTGCTCGTCCGGGAGCACCTGGTTGTGCGGCAGCACCGTGACCTGGATGTTCGGATGCAGGCGCTGGAAGTCCTTGAGTCTGGGAATCAGCCAGTATTCGACGAAGCTGTGATTGGAGCGCAGCGTCAGGCTCTGTTGCTCATCGTGCTGGAAGAGGGTGGCGGTACCGCGCTTGAGGGTCTCGAACACGCCACTGACCAGCGGCAGATAGGCATGTGCCTCATCGGTCAGCTCGATGCGATTGCCGCGGCGCAGGAACAGGCTGACATCAAGAAAGTCTTCCAGTTGTTTGACGCGCTGACTCACGGCGCCCTGGGTAATGCACAGTTCGGCGGCGGCACGGGTCAGGCTGCCGAGGCGTGCGGTGGCCTCGAAGGCGGTCAGGGCATTGAACGGGGGCAGGCGCTGAGCGAGGCGCTGAGAAGGGTGATAGGCAGGACGCGACATGCAGAACTCCAGCTTGACTGAACCAGTCGCCGCATCGGCGGCTGGTGCTGAAGCCATGACTGCAGATCCTGCCGCGGCACGCGGCCGGGCGTTCATTCTTGCAGCCGCGCATGACGCTGAGGTGACAATCTGCGCGCATAAAAACTAAGGCTCGCCGCCAGAAAGTCTCGCTATGGTCACGGGTCTGCGTTCACTAGCATGGCGGGCATTCGCTGGCGGAGCGCTCGTTTGACATGAGCGTCAGCCATCCCCGTTCGTCATGCCGTGCCTTGCGGCTTGTGATCGCACTCGACAGACAGGAAGACTCTGCATGCCTCGCCTCGTGTTTGACGCCGAACAGCTTCACCTGACTCTGGATGATGGCCAGACCCTTGCCCAGCATGTGCTGTGGCTGCAAGACCATGACCCCGCCCGTCGCCATGCCAATGGCCAGCGTCTGGACAGCGTGCTTGACCTCGACTGGGATGCCGCCATCAGCGAGGCGGCGCTTGAGGAGGGTGACGTCCTGCGAGTGACACTGAGCAATGCGCGCGAGATTCGCTACGGCGTCGATGAGCTGGCCGCCTTGAGCACCGGCTTCCTCGATGAGCGCAGCAGTGCACACAAGACACTCTGGCAGGGCAGTGAGTTCTCGGTCGCCCGAGTCGAGTGGGCCGATGTCATCGCCGGCGGAGAGGCACTCCGCAAGGCGCTGGCCTGTGTCCGCGACAGCGGAGTGGTGTGCCTGCGCGGCGTGCCCGTCGAGCCGGGCAAGGTGCTCGAGGTAATCGAGCAGTTCGGGTATGTGCGCGAAACCAATTACGGCAAGTTGTTCGATGTCCGCACCGAGGTCTCGCCAAGCAATCTCGCCTTCAGCAATCTCGGGCTCGGGGCGCATACCGACAATCCCTATCGCGATCCGGCACCGAGCATTCAGCTGCTGCATTGCCTGAGCAACGAGGTGGAAGGCGGCCAGACCCTGCTGGTGGATGGCTTCGCCGCCGCCGAGCGCCTGCGCGAACTGGCGCCCGAGAGTTTCGCGCTGCTGACGCGCACGCGGGTACCGTTCCGCTTCCATGACGCGGACCATGCCGATCTCAGAAGCTGGGTGCCGTTCATCGAGACCGACCACAAGGGCAACATCCGCCAGGTGCGTTACAACAACCGCTCCATTGCTTCGCTGCCGCTGCCGCTCGAGGCGCAGCGCGCCTTCTATCGTGCCTATCACGACTGGGCGCGCGTGATCGGTCAGCCGGAGCAGGCTACGCGCCTGCGCCTTGCCCCGGGGGATTGCCTGCTGTTCGACAACAGTCGCGTGATGCACGCCCGCACCGCCTTCGTGGCTGGTGGCAATCGTCATCTGCAGGGCGCCTACGCCGATCTCGACAGCCTGTATTCCACCCTCAATTTGCTGGAGAACGCCCGATGATCACGCAGCCAGCCAACGCCGAGGGCATCGTCGGCCTGATCGAGGATATTTTCGCTCTGCATGGTGCGGACTCCTATCTGGGCGAGGAGGTGACCATGGCCGAGCATATGCTGCAGGCAGCGCATCTTGCCGAGCAGCAGGGGGAATCCGAGTCGGTGATTCTGGCCGCCCTGCTGCATGACGTGGGGCATTACGCCAATGCGCTGCCGCCGGAGGTCTTGATGAACGGCCAGGACAACCGTCATCAGGTCAGCGGTGCCGACTGGCTGGCACGCTTCTTCCCGGCCGAGATCGTCGAGCCGGTACGCCAGCATGTGGCGGCCAAGCGCTATCTGGTGGCAGTGGAGCCGAGCTATCGCGCCTGTCTGTCACAGGCCTCGCTGGACAGCCTGGCGCTGCAGGGCGGGGCGATGACGGAAGAAGAAGCGCAGGCTTTTGCTCAATTGCCGCAGCTCGAGGCCGTCATCAAGGTGCGGCGCCTGGATGATGCCGCCAAGGTGGCCGGCATGCAGACGCCGGACTTCGCTCACTACAAGCCGATGCTTCAGCGCTGGGTGCTGGCGGCGGGATGACGGGCTCTCCGGCGTTTCAGCCCTGTTGGACATCCCAATAGGGCGGGCTGCCGAAGTATTCGGAGAAGTAGTCCAGGAAGGCGCGCACCTTGGGGGCCAGCTGGCGGTTGCTGGGATAGACCGCCCAGATGCCGGTCTCGCTGATCAAGGGCGTCTCGGGTAGCACCTCTACCAGGCTGCCCTCGGCCAGGTGGCGGTAAATGCTCCATGTCGAGGACAGGGTGATGCCCAGGCCTGCGGCGCAGGCGTCACGCACGGCTTCGCCATTGTCGGTGCGGATACGCCCCTTGACCCGAATCGGCTCGACGCCGTTCTCGCACTGAAAGCACCACTGGTCCATGCCGATCAGGGTCAGGCATTCGTGTTCATGCAGCATCGAGGGGTGCGTCGGTGTGCCATGGCGCGCGAGATAGTCCGGCGAGGCGCACAGAATGCGCTTGTCCGGTGCCAGGCGCCGCGCGATCAGGCTGGAATCCTTGAGGGCGGAGTTGCGGATGGCGATGTCAAAGCCGCCCTCGACCAGATCGACGATGGTGTCGGTCAGGCGCAGGTCCAGTTCCAGATCAGGGCAGCGTTCGAGAAAGCCGGCCAGGCCCGGCACCAGGTGCATGCGCCCGAAGGAGGCGGAAGCGGTGATGCGCAAGGTGCCGCTGGGGGAAGTCGTGCCGACGCCGACGGCAGCCCGCGCGGCCTCGGCGCTGATCAGCACCTCCTCTGCGTGGGGGAGAAAGGCGCGACCTTCTTCGCTCAGTGCCACATGACGCGTGGTGCGATGCAACAGGCGTACCCCCAGACTGTCCTCGAGCTTGCGCAGGTGAGAGCTGGCGACGGCGGGCGACAGTCCCAGGTCCTCTCCGGCCTGGCTGATGCTGTTCACGGCGGCGAGACGGACGAACAGCTTCAGGTGCTCAAGATTCATGCGGGTGTCCTCATTTGCGTCGACGCGCGTGGCTAACGAAGGCGAGAGGCACGCCAGCAACGGCTTGGCGTGACATTCGTGACTTTCAATAAGATCAATAAACTGATTGTAGTTTATCGCCGTTTATCATTCAGGCCCATGGCAATTATGCTGGCTCCACATCCACGCAGGAGACAGACTCATGAAAGCGATGCTCGTCAAATCATTCGGTGGTCCCGAGGTGTTCGAAGCGGCGGAAATCGCCAAGCCCCAAGCGGCGGCAGGTCAGGTGCTGGTGCGCATCGCCGCCACCAGCATCAATACCGTCGACACCATGATTCGCGAGATGGGCCCTGAGCTGCCGCTGTCTCCGGCACTGCCGGCGCTGTTGGGCATGGACTTCGCCGGTACCGTCGAAGCCGTAGGTGAGGGCGTCGAAGGCTACGCCATCGGGGATGACGTCTATGGTTGTGCTGGTGGCCTGGCCGACCTGCCGGGCACGCTGGCCGAGTACATCGCCGCCGATGTTCGCCTGATCGCCCACAAGCCGAAGTCCCTGAGCATGGTGGAAGCCGCGGCGCTGCCGCTGGTCGGCATCACGGCCTATGAAGGCCTCAAACGCGCCAACATCGAGGCCGGTCAGAAGGTGCTGGTTCACGGTGGCGCGGGGGGTGTGGGTCACATCGCCATCCAGCTGGCCCGTCACTTCGGTGCCGACGTCGCCTCGACCGTCGGTCGTGATGAGCACGAGACGCTGGTCGAAGGCCTGGGTGCCAGTGCCATCAATTACCGCAATGAGCAGGTCGCCGACTATGTGGCCAAGCACACCGACGGCAAGGGCTTCGACATCGTGTTCGACTCTGTCGGCGGTGCCAACCTGCCGACCTCCTTCGAGGCTGCCGCGCTCAATGGCCATGTCTCGACGACCGTGTCCTTCATGGAAATCGACCTGACCACCGCGCACTTCAAGGGCCTGTCACTGCATGTCGTCTTCATGCTGATCCCGATGCTGCATGACTTCCGTCGTCAGGAGCATCACGAGATTCTGGCCGACATGGCGCGTATCGCCGATGCCGGCGCGCTCAAGCCGATCATCGATGATCAGGTCTTCCCGCTCGCGGAAGTGGGCCAGGCCCACGCCCGTCTGGGTAGCGGCCAGGCAACCGGCAAGGTCATCGTCGAGGTCTGATTCCGTGACCGAAAGCCACATAGGCAGGATTATCCTGACACTGCGCTGGCATAGATGAACGACAGGGTGTGGCCATACGGCACACCCTGTCGTTCGCGTCTCAAGCGTCGTGTGACATTTCAAGGAGAGCGCGCATGAATACCATTCTTATCACCGGTTCCACCGATGGCATCGGCCTGGTCACGGCCAAGGCCCTGCTGGAGCGCGGCCATCGCGTGCTGATCCACGGACGCAGCGAGCAGAAGGTCAATGGTGTCGTCGCCGAACTTGCGGCGCTGGCAGGCACCGAGCGCGTTGCCGGTTTCGTGGCAGACCTGTCCGACCTGGTCGCCATCGACTCACTGGCAAGCGACGTGCTGGCGGCCGATGCCAGTCTGGATGTCCTGATCAACAATGCCGGTGTCTTCCAGGCCCCCAGCGTGGTGACGGCGGACGGTCTCGACCTGCGCTTCGTGGTCAATACCCTTGCCCCCTATCTGCTCACCCAGAAACTGGCGCCGGCACTGCGTCCGGCCGGGCGGGTCGTCAATCTGTCCTCGGCGGCTCAATCCTCCGTGGACCTGAAGGCCCTGGCCGGTGAGGTCGCGTTCAACGACCACTATGCGGCCTATGCCCAGAGCAAGCTCGCGATCACCATGTGGACGCGTACGCTTGCCCAGGACTGGGAAGGCCAGGGCCCGATCCTGATCGCGGTCAACCCGGGCTCTCTGCTGGCCAGCAAGATGGTCAAGGAAGGCTTCGGCGTACCGGGCAAGGACCTGGGCATCGGTGCCGATATCCTGGTGCGTGCGGCACTGGATGAGGAATTTTCCGGCGCCAATGGTCAGTACTTCGACAACGACGCCCAGCGTTTCGCACCGCCGCACGCCGACGCACTCGATGATGCGTTGTGCCGTGAAGTGGTCGCGACGATGGAGAAGACGCTCGGCTCTCTGGCTGGCTGAAGTGCGCCAGGATTCGCTGTCACGCTGCAATATGACGCTCCGCTCATGCTGATCTCTCAGCGTGGTCGGGGCGTCGTCTTATGCAAGGGCATGCAAGGGCATGCAACGGCTGGCGGATGGATGGCGCAGGCTAGCCTTAGAGGCGATCGATCGCGGCGCTGACCTGTCGGGCACCGGCCAGGATCTCGGCGATGACCGCCTGGGTCTGATCGACGCTCTGTTGGCCGGCTTCACTGTGGATGACGACGGTATTCATGCGCTCGCCCGCCTGGCGGATCAAGGCTGTGTTGTCGCGCAATACCTTGCTGATCTGCTCGGCGGATTGCGTGGTTGCCTGTGACAGGCGCCGAACCTCGTGGGCCACCACCGCAAAGCCTCTGCCATGATCCCCCGCGCGGGCGGCTTCGACCGCCGCGTTCAAGGCCAGCAGGTTGGTCTGCTGCGCAATGTGGGAAATGCTTTCGGCCATCTGGTTGATGCTTCTCACATGATGATTGAGCGCCTCGATGACCTGCCGCGCCGTCGCGACTTCCGTACCGGCACGGGTGACATCCTCCACGGCGGCCGCCAGTTGTGTCAGGCCGTCAGCGGCGATGGTCTCCGTCTGCTGGGCGCTGGTGCGCGCGGCAGTGACGGCGTCTCGCGTGGCCTGATGCTGCTGCATCTCGGCCGTGATGTCGCTGGCGAACTTGATGACGCGAACCACCTTGCCGTGGGCATCGAGCACCGGGTTGTAGGTCGCTTCCAGCCAGATCGGGCTGCCATTGGCTCTGATCCGTGCAAACCGTCCCTGTTTGAAGCTGTTGTTGGCCAGCTCGTACCAGAAGTCGGGATTTTCCTCATAGAAGCTGTCAGCGCAGAAGCGACGATGATGCTGCCCGATGACGTCATGGGCCTGATAGCCCATCACCTTGAGGAAGTTGTCGTTGGCCTTGAGCACGGTGCCATCCGGCGCGAACTCGATCACCGCCATCGAGGTGTTGAGCGCGGTGAGAATGGCGTCCTGACTGCTGGCACTCTCGTGACGCTCACTGACATCGCGGGCAATCTTGATGATATAGCGCACTCGTCCGCGGCGAGTCATGACCGGCAGGTAGGTCGCCTCCAGCCACAAGGTCTCGCCTCTGGCATCTCGTCGCTCGAAGGTGCCACCGCGCGAGTGGCCGGCGGCCAGCTGTTGCCAGAAGTGTTGATAGTCAGGGGCTTGATGGACCTCGCTCGAGCAGAACATGCGGTGATGTTGCCCCACGACCTGATCACGGCGATAGCCCGTCGCCGCGAGAAAGGCGTCGCTTGCGCCAAGAATGCTGCCATCCGGGCGAAAGAAGACGCAGGCAGTATGGTCTTCCAGCGCACGGCGCAGGGCCTGGGCACGATCGAGCAGCATGGGAGAGTTCCTGGCAAGAGAGGGAGATCAATGAGCACATCGACTGCGGGTATCTTTGATGCGATTGTGCTGAAGTAATGTTTATTTACTGTTGAACCCTCTATCGACACTGCTGCGCCGATCTTTAGTATCAAATTCCTGATGCTGTGAGTGTCAGGGGTCTCATCATGACGCTCGCCCCGCACGATTGCTCGGGCGGGGCGGGGTGCGAGATGTGAAGTGAGCTGAAGCGAGAAGCTTGAGGTTTACCATGAGCTCGGTAGCTGATTGACGGACGTCTCTCGGCTAGAGCCTCGGATAGACAAGTCCAGGAAGCATCTCCTCAAGCAACATGGCGGCATGCATCACCTTCATGTCCTGGAATTTTCCTCCGACAATGTGCAGGCCGACAGGCAGTCCCTGGTCATCCAATCCGCAGGGGAGTGATGCCGCGGGTTGTTGGGTCAGGTTGAAGGGGTAGCTGAACGGCGTCCAGTCCATCCAGTCAGTGTATTTCTCGCCGGGTGGGACATTGTGCCCGGCGGCAAAGGGTGAAATGGGCAGTGTGGGAGTGACGAGCAGATCCCATTGCTCATGGAAGGATTGCATGTGTGCGCAAAGCGCAGTTCGCTCTCGTCTTGCCGCCAGATATTGCGACAAGGAAATGTTGCTGCCTCGCTCTGCAATGTCCAGCAAGCCCGGGTCCATCTGATCTCGCTGGCTGGCAGTCATCTTTTCTACCACCTGGGTGGCACCCGCGAACCACAAGGTGTTGAAGGTATCTAGGGGGCAGGCAAACCCGGGGTCTATCTCGATGACCTCAGCGCCCAGTCTCGAGAGTAGAGCGACCGCTTCGTCCACTCGCAGGCGTATGTCCTTTGCAACATCGACATACCCAAGCGTCGGGCTGTAAGCGATTTTCCATCCCTCAAGAGATAGCGGGGGTGGCGCCTTCCAATCGATGCCATGCGGGTTGCCGAGCAATCCGTCTCGGGCATCCGGTCTTGCCATGCTGGCAAGCATCAGGGCGCTATCGGACGCCGTCCGCGTCATTGGTCCCAGGTGTGAGAGGGTCGACATGGCACTGGTCGGCCACTGGGGAATCCACCCAAACGTGGGTTTTAGGCCGAAGGTGCCGGTAAAGCTGCAGGGGATGCGGATCGAGCCACCGGCATCACTGCCCTGATGGAGCATGCCCAGGTTGAGCGCGGCCGCTGCTCCAGCCCCGCCTGAGGATCCACCGGAGGTCAGCGCGGTATTCCAGGGATTGCGCGTCACGTCATGCAGCGGGTTGTCCGTCACTCCCTTCCAGCCATACTCCGGCGAGGCTGTCTTGCCGAGAAAGACGGCGCCTGCCTTGCGAAGACTCGCGGCGACGGGGGCATCGACGTCATTGCCTATGTCTGGTGATGTGGTGGCGGAGCCATACCGGGTTGGCATGTCCCGGGACAGCGTCAGGTCCTTGAGGGTTGTCGGTACACCGTCCAGCGGGCCGCAGGGCGAGCCATTCATCCAGCGGGCTTCGGCGTCTTTCGCCGCCTTCATTGCCCCATCATGGGCGATATGCACTAAGGCATTGATCTTGGGGTTGAGCGTATCGATACGTTCCAGGCAGTCCCGGGTCAGCTCGACAGGGGATAGCTCGCCTTGGCGAAATAGTGTCAGGGCGTCAGTGGCGGTCAATTCCGATAATTGCGTAGGGAGAGTGGGTGAGGTCATGTCAGATCCTGTCCATTGGCTATCAAGTGCTGGCTATCAAGTGCTGGCTATCAGGTACTGTGATCAAGTACTTGCACCTGGGGCGTACTCGGCACGTGAGGCGTTCTCGGCAATGAAAAGGGCCTGCGCAATGCAGGCCCTTGTCGCTGGTCAGCGGGCTTCGATCACCTGAGGGGAGGGAGCCACATCATCTTCCAGCTGCTCCGGGTGATATTCCGCGGTGTAATCCCGACGGGCCTGGGCGAAGCGTTCCACCACCTCGGCATCCTTGCGCTGCAAGGCAAGGCTGAGGAGGACGAAGGCTGACGCATTGAGAATCAGGCCCCAGATACCGGCATGCAGGCCAAGCGGGTTGCTGACACTGGCACCATAGGACAGCCAGAGGACGGTCACGATGCCCAGAATCAGGCCCCAGAAGGCCGCTTGCGGGTGGGCCTTGCGCCAGGTGATGGCGCCCAGTGTCGGCACGATCAGCTGAGCGGTGCCCGCCAGTGCCGCGATCCCGATGGTGACAAGCAGTCCCGGTACGGTCAGTGCCAGGATGTAGGCCGCCAGAGAGAAGCCGACCAGGGACAGGCGACCGATATGGACGATGCGTTCCTGATTCGCCTGCGGGTTCACGTAGCGCTTGTAGATATCCATGGTGACGACGGTCGATACCGCATGGATCTGGGAGTTGGCTGTGGACATCGCCGCTGCCGCGCCAGCCGCCATGATCAGCGATGCCAGCAGGTAGGGCGCATAGTTCATCAGCATGACGGGCAGGATCTGGTCAGCATTTTCCAGGCCAGGCTCCAGCAGTACGCCCGTATAGCCCGTCAGTACCGAACCGAAGTAGGCGAAGGCGGCGAGCCCCAGCAGGAAGGGCATCAAGCCGAACAGCTTGCCGCTTTTCACCGAATACATGCGCAGCCAGATCTGTGGGCCCATGAAGGCGCCGATGGCGACGATCACGAACAGCGAGAACCACATGGAGTAGCCCATGTTGCCATTCGGCCCCGGCAGGGTCAGGTGCGCGGGCGAGTCGCTGGCAAGCTGCGCGAACATGCTGGTCGGGCCACCTGCCTGGCCGGCGATGTAGTAGCCCGCGTACATCATGCCGAAGAACAGCAGTGCCCCGTAGATCACGTCGGTCCAGGCGATGGCGCGAATACCGCCGACCCACACATAGACGATGATGATGAAGTAGAACAGCAGCGCGGCCAGCCAGAAGGGCACGACGCCACCCGAGGCGACCTCGATCAGGTAGGCACCGCCGGTCAGCTGGATCTGCAGATAGGGCACGGTGAAGATCAGCGTGATGACGGCGACGAGGATTCTCAGCGCTTCACTGTTGTAGAAATCGCCCATCAGGTCTGACGGCGTCAGGTAGTCGAAGCGCTTGCCGAGATACCAGACGCGCTTGCCCACCCAGTAGTACATGAAGCCGAAGAGCAGGTTCCACGCCAGCGCCGTGAGATAGATGGGGCCACTGGTATAGAAGGTGGCATTCGAACCCAGGAAGGCAAAGGCGCTCCACCAGGTGGCCGCCACCGTGAAGAACACGGCAATGCTGCCCATGGCCCGCCCTTGTACGAAGAAATCCTCGCTTGTCGTCTGGGACTTTCGTGCGGACACGAGCCCGACGATCAAGGGGATGATCATGAAGGCCGCGATGATCAAGATACTTCCCGTCATGATGAGCTCCTCAGCGCTTGCCGCCGGTGGAAGGGACCTTGGCGCTACCCCAGTTGGTCAGGTAGGCATACAGGAACACGGCGGTGAGGAAGCCCCACCACACCAGGTTCCAGACGAGGAAGAACGGAATTCCCATCACCATGGGCTCTATCTTGTTGGCCATCAGGATCAATGGACTCTCGAGCATCAAGAATCCCAGCAGCATGCTGCCGTAGATGGCGACCTTGCGGGTCGTGAAGCGCTTTCTCATTGCATTCCCCTTTATTGTGGTTGGTGGGGCGGGTTGTGACCTGTCGTGTCGATGGCAGGGAACCGAGCATGGCAAAGCATCAATTATTATATTTATGCGTATAAATTAACCAATAGGTGACAATCTCCCGACCGTCAAGGAAGTCGCGGCGTTTTCGCTTTTTGCCTCACCCGCGACGCAGGCCCCCAAAATCTGGATAATGGCGCCCATCGCGTAGCCGTCAGACTGGCGTGCTGACGCCCACACTCTTCACAGCGGTGCATCGTTCATGGAAATCAAGGTCAACTTTCTCGACAACCTGAGGCTCGAGGCGAAATTCGACGACTTCACGGTCATCACCGATCAGCCCATCCGCTACAAGGGTGATGGGTCGGCACCGAGCCCGTTCGACTACTTCCTGGCGTCGTCAGCGCTGTGTGCGGCGTACTTCGTGAAGGTGTACTGCGTGGCGCGGGACATCCCGACCGAGAACATCCGTCTGTCGCAGAACAACATCGTCGACCCGGAGAATCGCTACAACCAGATCTTCAAGATCCAGGTGGAGCTGCCGGAAGACCTCTCCGACAAGGACCGCCAGGGCATCCTGCGCTCCATCGAGCGTTGCACCGTGAAGAAGGTCGTCCAGACCGGCCCGGGCTTCGAGATCGAGACGGTCGACAACCTCGACGAGGACGCTCAGGCCCTGCTGATGGCGGAGCCGCCGGAAGGGCAGAGCACCTGGATCGAGGGCAAGGACCTGCCGCTGGAGCAGACCATCGCCAACATGACGGGCCTTCTGAATGATCTCGGCATGAAGATCGAGATCGCTTCCTGGCGCAACATCGTGCCGCACGTCTGGTCGCTGCACATTCGTGATGCCGCCTCGCCGATGTGCTTCACCAACGGCAAGGGCTCGACCAAGGAGAGCGCGCTGTGCTCGGCACTCGGTGAGTTCATCGAGCGTCTGAGCTGCAACTTCTTCTACAACGACCAGTTCTTCGGCGAAGCCATCGCTGACAGCGAGTTCGTGCACTACCCGAACGAGAAATGGTTCCAGCCGGGCCCGAATGACGAGATCCCGGAGGGTGTGCTGGACGATTACTGCCTGGAGATCTTCAATCCGGACGGCGAGCTGGGTGGTTCCAACCTGATCGACACCAATTCCGGGCGTGCGGATCGTGGCATCGTGTCCTTGCCGTTCACCCGTCGCTCGGATGGCGAGACGATCTATTTCCCGTCCAACCTGATCGAGAACCTGTACCTCAGCAACGGCATGAGCGCCGGCAACACCCTGCCGGAAGCCCAGGTGCAGTGCCTGTCCGAGATCTTCGAGCGTGCCGTGAAGCGCGAGATTCTCGAGCAGGAACTGACCCTGCCGGACGTGCCGCAGGAGGTGCTGGCCAAGTATCCGGAAATCGTCGAGGGCATCGAAGCACTGGAAGCCCAGGGCTTCCCGATTCTGGTCAAGGATGCCTCGCTGGGCGGCCAGTTCCCGGTGGCCTGCGTGACCTTGATGAACCCGAAGACCGGCGGTGTCTTCGCTTCCTTCGGCGCGCACCCGAGCTTTGAAGTCGCCATCGAGCGCAGCCTGACCGAGCTGATGCAGGGCCGCAGCTTCGAAGGGCTCAACGACTTCATGCCGCCGACCTTCAACTCGCTGGCCGTCTCCGAGCCGAACAACTTCGTCGAGCACTTCATCGACTCATCGGGCCTCGTTTCCTGGCGTTTCTTCAGCTCGAAGACTGACATCGAGTTCGTCGAGTGGGACTTCTCCGGCAGCAATGAAGAAGAGGTCGCCAACCTGTTCGGTATCCTCGATGAGATCGGCAAGGAATCTTACATGGCAGTGCACGAGGATCTCGGCGCGCCGGTGTGCCGTATCCTGGTGCCGGGCTATTCCGAGGTCTATCCGGTCGAGGACCTGGTGTGGGACAACACCAACATGGCGCTGGATTATCGCGAGGACATCCTCAATCTGCATCGTCTCGACGACGATCAGTTGGCGGACCTGGGCGAGCGCCTCGAAGAGAGCCAGCTTGATGAGCACATGGACATCAAGACGCTGATCGGCATCGAGTTCGACGAGAACACCATCTGGGGTCAGCTGACGATTCTCGAGCTGAAACTGATGATCAATCTCGCGCTGGGTCAGCACGAGGATGCGCTGGATCGCGTCGAGATGTTCCTGCAGTACAACGACAACACCGTCGTGCGCGGCCTCTACTACCAGGCCATGAAAGCGGTGCTGGAGATCACCCTCGACGATGAGCTGGAGCTCGAGGACTACCTCTACAACTTCCGCCGCATGTTCGGTGAAGACACCATCGCTGCCGTGGTCGGCTCCGTGCAGGGCGAGGTGCGCTTCCATGGTCTGGAGCCCACCAACATGCAGCTGGAAGGTCTGGATCGCCATCTGCGTCTGATCGAAAGCTACCAGAAGCTGCACGCCCACCGGGCTGCGCTGGCGGCCAAACAGGCCTGATGCCCACCGGCTGAATCCTGTGGCATGACCTGTGGCATGAAAAGGACGGCCCCTCACTGGATGGTGAGGGGCCGTTTTCGTTCCGAGGGCTTGCGTTCGCGTACCAGTGGCTCAGGGCAGAACCTGTTGTTCCTGTGTCAGACGCTGACAGCACTTGATGATCTGCTCGCGGATCCAGCGGTGCGCCGGGTCCTTCTGATAGCGGCGATGCCAGCTCAGGTGGAAGGGGAAGGAGGCAAAAGCTACGGGTGGCGCCACACGGGTGACGGCGAACTGACGACAGAAATGCTGGCACAGGCCGGTGGGCAGGCTCGCGATCAGCGGTGAGCGCTCCAGTAGGGAAGGCACGGCCATGAAGTAGGTGACCGCCAGCGCCACCTCACGCTTGAGCCCCTGACCCTCGAGTTGCTTGAAGATGCCGCTTTTCAGGCGGGTATGCGGCTGAACCAGCACATGGGCGTGCTGCTCGAAATCCGCCTTTGTCATGCGGCCCTCGTCATCGAGACGCTCCAGCAGCGGATGCCCGTTGCCGACTAGGCAGTCGATGCCTTCCGTGATCACTTCCCTGACCACCAGATTCTCGGGCGGGTCAACCTGACGCCCGAAGGCGAGATCCGTCGTGCCGCTCATCACGCCGGCTTCGCTCATGTCCTGCGAGAGGCGGCGTACCTGAATGGTGATGCCCGGTGCCTGTTCACGCAGGATCGTCGCCAGTTGCGGCAATATCAGCACTTCGAAGTAGTCGTTGGCGGCGATCTCGAAGTGACGGTTCTCGGTGGTGTGGTCGAAGTGTCGCTCGCTGTTGATCAGGCCATCGAGATCGGTCAGCGCCGCCTCGATGGTCGGGAACAGGTGATCGGCTTTCTCGGTGGGGCGCATGCGCTGACGGTCGCGGATGAACAGCGGGTCATTGAACAGTTCGCGCAGCCTGGAGAGCGCCGCACTCACCGAGGGCTGACTCAGGTGCAGGCGCTCGCCGGCGCGGGTGACGTTCTGCTCGAGATACAGCGCATGGAAGGTGCGCAGGAGGTTGAGGTCGTAGTTGAGCTTCATGATGACTACCAGAGCAGGCGGAATGTCGCGGAGTGTCTCGGCTGCACTCGGGCGAGTGAGCACTATTTGTCTGGATGATAGCAGCTATCTGTACTATCGATTATCACGATGGCAAGTGCAGGCGATAGGCTGACCATCACAACAGAACGAGTGATTCATGCGACCCACAGGAGCGACCGATGAGTAATGTGAAGCAGACCGAAGCCCAAGGGGAAAAGATCGTACTGATCACCGGCGCCTCCAGCGGTATCGGCGAGGCCACCGCACGTACCCTGGTCAAGGCCGGGCACAAGGTCGTTGCGACCGCCCGCCGTAAGGAGCGCCTCGATGCGCTGGTCGAGGAGCTGGGCAGCGACAAGGTGCTGGCGATCGCCGCGGATGCGACGGACTACGATCAGCTCGCCAAGGTCGTCGAACAGGCCGTCGCGCATCATGGCCGTCTGGATGTGGCGTTCGCCAATGCCGGCACCGGCGTCAGCCAGGCTGGCACCGAGAATGGCGATCCCGAGGAGTGGAAGCGAGTCATCGACATCAACATCAATGCGCTGCTGTGGACCGCCCACGCGACCCTGCCGCACCTGAGAGAGCGCAAGGGCCACTTCATTCTCACCAGTTCCGTGGCCGGTCGCGCCAACCATGCGGGCTCCATCTACAGTTCGAGCAAGTGGTTCGCCTACGGCTTCGGCCAGAACCTGGCGATGGAAATGGCCGAGTGGCAAGGCCGCTGCACCACCATTACCCCGGGCATGGTCAATACCGCCTTCTTCGATCAGCCCAAGCCGGACAAGCTGGACCCGCAGGATGTGGCGGATGCCGTGCTCTACGCCATCAGTGCCTCGCCGCGTGCCAATATCCGCGAAGTTCATCTGATGCCAACCTACTGATCTGGCAAGTCAGGACCTTCACCGCTGATCTTCTGAAACGGATGTGCATGACCATCTTGAACTGAGCGAAATGAGCACTATTTATCTCAGTGATAGTGGCTATCCGGACTATCGATTTTGACGATGGTGAAGAGGGCAGTAAGGTGGATTCAATACGAGGCGAGCGATTCGCCGACGACACGTTTCACACGTTACCGCTGCGGGCAGTCCCGAGCGTATGAAGGAGAGCATCATGAGCAAGGTTCTGGTGGTAGTGACATCCCACGATACGCTGGGTGACACGGGCAAGAAGACAGGCTTCTGGCTGGAAGAGCTGGCGGCTCCCTACTACGTCATGAAGGACGCCGGTATCGAGGTGACGCTGGCCTCTCCCAAGGGTGGTCAGCCGCCGCTGGACCCGGCCAGTGAGGCCGAGGACTTCCAGACCGACGCCACGCGTCGTTTCGATCAGGATGAGGCGGCCAAGCAGGACCTCGCCACCACCGCCGTGCTGGCAGACATGAAGGTCGAAGACTTCGACGCCATCTTCTACCCGGGTGGCCACGGCCCGCTATGGGATCTCACCAACGACGCGGATTCCATCCGTCTGATCGAGCAGTTCCATGCGGCCGGCAAGCCGGTCAGCTCCGTCTGCCACGCCCCGGCAGTGCTGCTGAACGCCCGCAAGCCTGATGGCACTCCCTTCGTGGATGGCGTGCGTGTCACCGGCTTCACCAATGGCGAAGAAGAAGGTGTTGGCCTCACCAATGTCGTGCCGTTCCTGGTCGAAGATGCCCTGCAGCAGAAAGGCGGCATCTATGAGAAGAAGGCCGATTTCACCTCCTTCGCGATTCAGGATGGTCTGATCATCACCGGTCAGAATCCGATGTCTTCCGAAGGCGTCGCTGAGCTGCTGATCGACAGTCTCAAGAAGTAGATCAGGCGAGTTCAGGCTCCATGAAGAACCCCGCTACCGGGTCACCGGTAGCGGGGTTTTCGCGTCTATTGCGCATCGAATGGCATGATTTACTCCAGAACGGGAGCTCGAGGTGTCAGTCTATGCCTGCCCAGTGGCGTCATCATCGGCTTGCCGGTGACGGGGTCGGGCGAGATGTGACTCTGCATGCCGAAAACGTCTTTCACCATCTCGCGCGTCAGGACTGTCTCGGGGCTGCCGTGGGCGTAGATGCGGCCCTCGGATAGTGCGATCAGCACATCGGCATAGCGTGCCGCCAGGTTCAGTTCGTGCAGCACCATCACGATGGTCGTGCCTCTGGCATGGTTGAGGTCTGTCAGCAGGTCAAGCACTTCCACCTGATGATTGATGTCGAGAAAGGTGGTCGGCTCATCAAGCAACAGGATGTCGGTCTGTTGAGCGAGGGCCATGGCGATCCAGACGCGTTGGCGCTGCCCGCCGGAGAGCTCATCCACCGGGCGCTCCGCCAATGAGGCGGTATCCGTGGCGTTGAGGGCTTCCAGCACGGCGCTATCGTCCTCATGACGCCAGCGCTGGAACAGCTTTTGATGGGGGTGGCGCCCTCGACTGACGAGGTCGAGCACCGTGATACCCTCCGGCGCGATCGGTGATTGAGACAGCAAGCCCAATCGCTGTGCCAGCTGGCGGGCCGGCAGGCGATGGATCGACTTGCCGTCCAGCAGGACCTCGCCGCGGGCGGGCGTCAGTAGCCGTGAGAGCGTGCGTAGCAACGTCGACTTGCCGCAGGCATTTGCACCAACGATGGCCGTTGTCTTGCCTGGCGCGATGTCGAGATCGATACCGGAAAGCACCGGACGTTCGGCATAGCCAGCCGCGAGGTCTGTCACGCCAAGGCCTGAAGTGCAGGAGGAAGGCTGCGTCATGAGGAAGCTCCGCGCTGGTTTTCACGAATCACGAGATAGAGCAGGAAGGGCGCACCGAGCACACCGGTCACCACGCCCACTGGATAGCGGGCCGGGAGCAGAAATTGTCCGATGAAGTCTGCTACCAGCATCAAGAGCGCACCGATCATCGCTGCTGGCACCAATACGGAACCCTGATGGTGAAACAGTCGTGTCGCGACAGGGCCGCTCAGGAAGGCCACGAAGGCGACCGGGCCAGCTATGGCAGTTGCGCAGGCCACCAGGCCGACAGCGGAAATGATGATGCCCAGGCGTGTCATGGATAGCCGCACACCCAGTCCGGATGCCATGTCATCGCCCATGCGCAGGACTTCCAGATTCCGGCTCAGCAGCAACAGGATGCCCCCCAGCAGGCCAAACACGCTACCCAGCGGCACCACCTGGCTCATGGTCACGCTGTTGAGACTGCCCGTCATCCAGCGCAGGGCCTCCTGAAGTGACCAGCTGGGTGCCTGGGTCAATACATAGGCGGTGATGCTCTGCAGCATGGCGCCCAGCCCGATGCCTACCAGAATCAGGCGTGCACCGGCCACGCCATTGCGCCATGACAATGCGTAGATCAAGCCCGCGACGCCCAACGCTGCCAGTACCGCGATCACTGATACGGCAGTGCCACTCAGCGACAGCATCACGATGGCGAAGACCGCAGCAGCGCTGGCACCGGCACTGATGCCGATGATGTCCGGGCTCGCCAGCGGGTTGCGCAGTAGACTCTGGAAGGCGGCTCCGCCCAGACCAAAACAGCCACCTGCCAGCACCGCGACCAGCGCGCGAGGCAGGCGCAGCTCGCCCACGATGAAGCTTGCACCTGCGACTGGCTCGCCCCACAGCACACGCAGTACCGTCAGTGGGGAGATAAAGCTTTGGCCTTGTACCAGAGTGAGGCTGAAGGCCGTCACCAGGACCGCGAACAGGCACCAGGATTTGCGCCTTCTGGCATCCTGGCGAGATTTACGCAGCACCCGTATATCCCGGTGGGCGCGTGGGCGCAGGGGCGTCAGGTGGGGCCGGTGAGGGTCATCAAGCGATGCGTGCATCACATGCTGCGCCGTCTCATCCTCAGGCTGGGAAGAGCGACGAGAAGAAAAGGCAGTCACAGTGATTTCACCTTGTGGCGACGTACGATCCAGAGAAACACGGGGGCGCCAACCAGCGCTGTCATGATGCCGACATCGAGTTCGGCAGGGCGGGCGATCAGTCGGCCCGCGATATCGGCCGACGTCAGCAACAGCGCCCCGGCCAGCGCCGACAGCGGAACCACCCAGCGGTAATCACTGCCGACTATCAGACGGCAGACATGTGGTACGACAAGGCCGACAAAGGCGATGGGGCCGCATACGGCGGTGATGCCGCCGCAGAGTAGAATCGCCCCCAGCGCCGCCATGAGGCGGACAAGAGCGACTCGCTCGCCGAGCCCGCTGGCCATGTCATCACCGAGCGCGAGCATGTTCAGCTTGCGTGCTGAAAGCCCGCAGATCAGCAGGCCGCTGATCACGAAGGGCAGGGCAGGCGTGATCTGATCCAGCGTCGCGCCACCCACGCCACCGATCAGCCACGACTGGATCAAGCCTCCGATGTCGGCGCGCGGAAGGATGATGGCCGAGGTCAAGGAACTCAGTGCTGCTGACACGACGGCACCGGATAGCGCCAGTCTCAACGGGGTGGCGCCACCTCGGCCGAGACTGGCGATCAGATAGACCACCACGGCGCTCACGCCTGCCCCGACAATGGCCAGCCATAGATAGTCACTGGCCAGCTCGATGCCGAACCAGGCGATGCCGATCACCACTGCCAGAGCGGCACCGGCATTCACGCCAAGTAGCCCCGGGTCTGCCAACGGGTTGCGGGTCACTCCCTGCATGGCCGCTCCTGAAACGCCCAGTGCCGCACCGGCCATGATGGCCAGCAGCGTGCGTGGCAGGCGGCTGGCGACAGCCGCCTCCGCCATCGTATCGAGAGAGCCATCCAGCAGCCCGGTGATATCGGACCAGCTCGTTGCCCGCGCGCCGAACATCACTGACAACGTCATGACAGCGCCCAACGCCAGCACCAGTCCCAGCGTCCCCAGCCAGCGCCGCTTGCGGGAAGCGGCGCGCCCGGTGAGATCAGTCGGCCTTGTTGGCGGCGATGGACAACAGGTCAACATAATCGTCGAGTACCCAGGGAATCGAGAGGGGGGTGGGGTTGGCGGCCGTGCCCATCGGGCCGTTTTCCAGCAACACCACGGCGTCCTGTTGGATGGCCGGCAGGCGTGAGGTCAGCAGGTGCTCGTTGAGACGGTCAACCAGTGCCTGGCCGCCATAGGTCAGCACGATATCGACATCGGCCAGCTCATCGAGGCGCTCTGCACTGATCTGACCGGCAAAGCGGCCATCGACGGCGGTCTCGGTGACGAACTGTGGCGAGACCATGCCCAGTTCGTGGAAGAAACGCACCCGGGCATCGTTGTCGTTGTAGAAGGCGATGCGGCTCAGATTGGTCGGGTCGATATGGCTGATCACGATGATCGACTTGCCCTGGATCTCCGGGTGACTTGCGACATTCTCGGCAACCTGCGCCTCAAGACGCTCGATCAGCGCTTCGCCCTCGGCGGCCATGCCCATGCCGGCACTGTCGAGGCGAATCATGTCACGCCAGCTGGAAGACCAGCGCGGGCCCGGACGAGCCACGACAGGAGCGATCTTGCTCAGGGTGTTGTAGTCGGCCTTGCTGAGTCCGGAATAGGCGGCGAGAATCACGTCCGGCTCGCTCGCGGCCACGGCCTCGAAGTCGATGCCATCCCCTTCGTCATACAGATTGGCGGCGTCACCCCCCAGTTCGTCCAGTCGTGCCTTGACCCATGGCATCATGCCGTCGCCATCATCATCTCCGAATGCCTGGCGGGGGAAGCCCACCGGCACGACGCCCAGTGCCAACGGCACTTCATGATTGGCCCAGGCGACGGTGGCGATACGTCGGGGCTTCTTCTCGATGACGGTGGTGCCGAAAGCATGCTGGATGGTGAGTGGATACTGAGCCGTTGTCTCGGTGACATCTGAGACAAGCGAGGAGGTGTGGGTGTCAGCCTGTGAAGAGTGTGACTCGTGTGCCTGGGCGGCAGGCATGAAACAAGTGGCCATGACGGCCAGGCCAATGGCGCAGGAAAGTCGCGTGCGTCGCAAGGGAGAATCCTTTTGTGATCGTGTCGCGGTGGATACCGCCATCAAGATGAGACCAGACAGACCCTGTCGGTGAGGGCCTGTCTGGTCGTCGGATACAGAGAAGGTTCGTACAGGGAATGCTCGACTCAGAAGTCGTAGGTCATGCTCAGCAACGCACTACGCGGCGCGCCGTACAGGTACTGGCTGTAGAAGCCCTGCTGCGTGTAGTACTCCTCATCGAAGAGGTTGGACACGTTGAGCTGGGTGCTGAAGTTGTCATTGAAGCGATAGCGCGCCATGGCGTTGGCGAGGAAGACATCGCCCTGGCCGACCTTCTCGCTACCGGTGGGCGTGTCGGCATTGCGATAGGTATCGCCCTGCCAGGTGCCGCCGGCGCCCAGGGTCAGGCGTGACCAGTCACCGGGCAGCTGCCAGGTGGCGTAGACCTTGGCCTGCTGGCGCGGATAGCTGGTATTGAGCTGGGTGCCATCGGAGTCCTCGGCATCCACCAGTGCGTAGCTGGCGGAGAGATTGATGCCCGGCGCGACTTCACCGGCCACTTCCAGTTCGAAGCCCTCGACCACGGCGCCGTCGGACTCGGTGTAAGCCTGATCGGTGGTGCCCTCGACATAGACGCCCGGAATCTCGACGGCCAGATTGTCCTGCTCGCTGCGGAAGACGGCGAAGGACACGTCTGCGCGGTCATTGAACAGCTCGGCCTTCAGGCCCGCTTCATAGCTGGTGCCTTCCAGCGGATCGAGCAGGGCGCCATCGGGGGCACGCTCACTCTGGGTGTTGAAGATCTGCGTATAGCTCGTGTAGGCGGTGAGGTTGTCGGTGATATCGACGATCAGGCCGGCATAGGGCGTGAATTCGTCGTTGTACTCATAGCTGCGCTCACCGCGATAGTCCTGGTCGATCTCCCAATCCGTCAGGCGGGCACCGAGGATCAGGTGCACGGGGTCTGCCAGCGAGAAACGCGTGACAGCGTAGAAGCCTTCCTGCTGGGTCTCGGTGTCGTCCGTCAGGCCCCACTCGCCCCATTCGGGCTCGGCCAGTGCCGGGTCGTCACGATCAGTGAAGCTGCCCAGCGCCGGTACGCTGCCGGCCGGGGTGCGACTCCAGATCTCGTACTCTTCCTTGAGCTGCATGTAGCCGAAGCCCAGCTGATGCTCACGACCGAACAGCTTGAAGGGACCCTCGGCGCTCAGGTTGAGGTTCTTCTGGGTGCGATCACCGCGGTAGTCGACCAGATAGGAGGTGGTCGGATACTGTCGATTGCTGTCGTAGTAGAGGATGCCGTTGTCACGATCCACGTAACCGCCGCGGTAGTTGTAGGTCAGCCCGTAGTTGGCATCGCCATGACTGTAGGCTGCCGTGGCTTTCCAGCCATTGGCGAAGTAATGGGTAAGGTCTGCGAAGCCACGCGTGTTTTCGGTGAAGAAGTGCGCCCATTCGGTATTGTTGGCGACTGACTGATCGAAATCAGTGCGCGTGCCATCGGTGTAGTAGAGCGGCACGCCCAGATAGGCGCCGTCCTGGTCGTAGCGCTGATACTCGACGCCGACGTTCAGCTCGGTGTCCGGTGTCAGTTCGGCGGCGATCACGCCATACAACGTCTCGCGATCGTTCTCGACATCATCCATGAAGCTGTCGGAACGGTCCTTGGCGGCCACGAAGCGTACGCCGACCTTGCCAGCGTCATCCAGAGGCGTGCTGACATCCACTACTCCGCGGCGGCGGTCCCAGCTACCCACGGCACCGGTCACGCTGGCGGCGGCTTCATCCAGCGGCTTCTTGCGCACGAAGTTGACGGTGGCGGACGGATCGCCCACGCCAGTCATCAGGCCGGTGGCGCCGCGGACGACTTCGACACGATCGTAGATGGCGGTATCCCACTCGGCGTCGCCGAAGGGCCAGAAGCCGCTGGTGTTGCTCTGCTGACCATCGAACTGGAAGTTGCGGATGGTATAGCCGCGTGACTGGAAGCTGGCGCGTGTGCCATCGAGACGATTGGAAGACACCCCCGGCAGGCGATTGACGGCTTCCGTGGTGCTGGTCAGCGCCTCGTCGTCCATCTGCTGGCGGGTCAGAAAGCTGACAGACTGAGGTGTCTCGCGCGGTGACAGCGTCAGGCCATTGGCGCTGGTGCTGGAGCCGACCGTGTACGCCTGTGTCTCTTCTGTAGTGCCGGTTTGTGCTTCGCCGACGATGGTCATCGACTCCAGTTTTTGCGTCTCGTCCGCGAAGGCGGTGGCGCTGAGGAGTGAGGACGTCGCGAGGGCGATGGAGATAGCGAGTGGCGAGCGTGTAAAACCTGGACGGCGGAGTGAGTGAGCCAAGATTGCGTTCCCTGATTGTTTATAATAATCATTATTATTTACCCGCTGGCGGCACTTTTGTTTTGCGAAATGCCAGACTCGCTTTGCGGGATGCCAAGAATGAAAATTTCGGGGAACTTCATGAGCCTGGCGTGGTGCTATCGGGCGATGGGGCTGGTCATGTAGTAGGACAGAACCGCTACCCGCTGACATGTACGAGCCTCATATTCGGGCCGCGCGTTCGATACCTTCAGGCCACGCACGCAAGCGTCATACTGAAACGCCCCGCGACCGTTTCTCCGGTTGCGGGGCGTTTCATTTCAGGGCTTACGTCGTTGGAATGTCGCCTCCGATCCAGAGATACAGACCAGTGAAGCTCTCAGCTCAGGGGATCGGCTCAGGGAGGGCGAATCAGGTGTTATGGCGCGCTCACTCGCGCTCCACCCACGCCTTCCAGCCGCCGTACTCGCTGATGTCAGTCATCGGTAGGCCGCTGTCAGCGGAGACCGAGCAGATGAAGCCCGCGACCCAGCGGCCGTCTTCGAGCTCGATCTGACCCAGCCCCAGCGGGAAGGGGATGCCGGCGAGGAAGCTGCCGACACTGGCAATGGGCAGTGACCAGACCTCCAGCGCGATGCTGGTGCCGTCTTGCGGGGCGCGCAGCATGGCCGGTTTGGCGGGTGTCGCGTCATCCAGTTGATAGAGGCGGTAGCTCGGTGCGCTGTGAGTGCGGGCGACCAGACGGGCATCGCGCTGGGTGAGCTGATGATTGAGCGGCATGCCACTGAGGTGTGCGCCACAGACGGCGATCTCGAGTCGGCCATTCTGCGCCATCGGCAGATCGCTGTCGGCGAGACGTGCTTGAGGGCGGGCGACGGCGCTGGCCCCCAGCGGCAGCGCGAATTCCTTCTCGAGCAGCCGCGCGATGCTGAGCAGTTGCAGGTCTTCGAAGGCGGGCGCGAACAGTGTCACGCCGCCGGGCAGGCCCTGGCTGTTGAAGCCGACCGGTACGGCCAGTGCGCTCAGGTCCAACAGGTTCATGAAGTTGGTCCAGGTGCCAAGCTCCGAATTGACCGCGATCGGTGCCTCGGCCAGCTCCGCCTTGGTGGGCAGACGCGGCGTGGTCGGGGCCAGCATCACATCCACCTGCGCGAGCAGGGCATCTGCCTGACGGCGATATTCGGCCAGTTGATAGCGCGCATCGAAGGCATCCACCGCCAGCGGCGTGGCGCCGCCGAGGGTGATCTCACGCGTGACCGGATGCAGTGCTTCGGGGTTGCGCTCGATCAGCTCGCGCACCGCGTGATAGCGCTCCGCCACCCACGGGCCTTCATACAGCAGACGCGCGGCGGCCAGCAGCGGGCTGCAATCCAGCTCGACCAGCTCGGCCCCCAGTGCCTTGCACTGACGAATTGCCGCTTCCATGTAGCCGCTGTAATCGGCGTCGGTGTGCCACTGGGTACGCGGCGGCACGCCGATACGCAGGCCGGTAAGGTCCGGCAGCACACCATAGGCCTGGCCGTGAACGGCGAAGTCATGCTCGCGCGCCCAGCGGTTGTCGGCATCGAACTGTGCGGTGACGGACAGCACGCGCGCGGCATCATCACAGCCCAGCGCGAAGATCGAGATGGTATCCAGGGTCGCGCAGGCCGGGACCACGCCGCCCGCGCTGAGCAGGCCGAGGGTCGGCTTCACGCCGACCAGATTGTTGAAACAGGCCGGCACACGACCGGAGCCCGCCGTGTCCGTGCCCAGCGCGAAGCTGACCTGGCCCTGGGCGGTGACGACGGCGGAGCCACTGCTGGAGCCGCCCGGCACATAGGCGGGGTCGAAGGCATTGGCCGGAGTGCCGTAGACCGGCAGGGCCCGCTCACCGACCAGGCCGGTGGCGAACTGATCCAGATTGGTCTTGCCCATCGGGATCGCGCCTGCCGCGATCAGCTTCTTGACCACGAAGGCATCATCGTCTGGCGTATAGGCGAACTCCGGGCAACCGGCGGTGGTGGTGATGCCGGCGAGATCGATGTTGTCCTTGATCGCGAAGGGGATGCCGTAGAGCGGCAGTGACTCGGGCGCCACGTCGTCCAGACGCGCCAGATAGGGTTCCAGCTGATCTGCACTCAGGCGGGTGATCCAGGCGGCGTCTTGCTCGGGTTGTGCAGCCAGCAGTTCATTCACCAGCTGGCGTGGCGTCAGCTCTCCGGCCTGATAGGCCTTGCTCAGCGCCGTGATGCTCAGGTTGTGCGGGGTATGGGTCATCATCACAGCGTCTCCTCGGAGGACAGGGTCGATTGGGCGTTGTCTGGTGCGCTGGCATCAGCTGGATCAGTGGCGTCCACGGCGGTCGACAGCACGATCAGCGGCTGGCCGGGGGCGACGCCGCTGCCTTCCTTGATCGGCAGGCGAACGACACGGCCTGCGGTATGGGTGCGAATCTCGACTTCCATCTTCATCGACTCGACCAGCGCCACCACCTGGCCGGCCTCGACGTCATCGCCCTCGGCGACCTCCAGCTTCCACAGGCTGCCGGTGACCGGTGTCTCGATGCCCAGCTCGTCGTCGCTCAGGCTGTCGGCTTCCTGCACCTCGTTGATCTGATCCTCGAAGGTGAACTGGCCGCGTGCATGCCAGTCGTCGATTTCCTGCTGGAAGGCGGCCTGACGGCGTTCACGGAAGGCATCGGTCTCGGCCTGATGCTCGGCGATCTGCGCCTGATAATCGGCGAGGCGGAAGCGGGTCTTCTCGATCTTGAGGTCATAGCGCCCCTGAGGATGATCACGACGGATCTGTTCAAGCGCCTCATGGCTGACCGGGTGGAAGCGCAGCTGGTCGAACACGCGCAGCAGCCACGGGCTGGTGAAGTGTTCGGTGCGGCGATAGCGATTCCACATCTGCAGCGTGCGGCCGACGAACTGATAGCCGCCCGGACCTTCCATGCCATACACGCACAGATAGGCGCCGCCGATGCCCACCGAGTTCTCGGCGGTCCAGGTGCGTGCCGGGTTGTACTTGGTGGTCACCAGGCGCTGGCGCGGGTCCAGCGGCGTGGCCACCGGCGCGCCGAGATAGACATCGCCGAGGCCCATCACCAGATAGCGGGCGTTGAGCACCGTCTCGCGTACCGCCGCCTCATCGGCGAGACCATTGATGCGGCGAATGAATTCCAGATTGCTCGGGCACCAGGGGGCGTCCGGGCGCACCGAGCGCTGGTACTTGTCGATGGCCTGCTGACACGCCGGGTCATCCCAGGACAGCGGCAGGTGCACGGTGCGCGCCTCGATCTCGATGTCCTCGACATCCTTGAGCGCAACTTCCGCCTGTTCGAGGTGGGTCATCAGCGTGGCGAGGGCAAGCTTGCGCGGGTCGTAATGCAGCTGCAGCGAGCGGATGCCCGGTGTCATCTCCATCAGGCCGGGCAGCGGATGCTCCTTGAGCCACAGCATCCAGGCGTGGGCGCGGAAGCGCAGCGCGATATCCAGCTCCATCTGGCCGAATTCGATCAGCAGGAAGTCATCCCCGGCGCGGCGATAGACGATCTGCTCGCCGCCTTGCTCGGCGCTCAGGCGCTTGAGCACCGGCGAGTCATCGGGGCGCGGACGTTGCTCGGCGATGGCGCTCAGCGTGGTGCTGGTCGCCGCCAGAGGTGACTCCAGTGCGTCGAGCTTGCCACTGGCGAGGGCCGCGATCACGGCGTCCTGCTGCACCTCGATGGCGCGAGCCTCATCCAGAGTCAGCGCGACGAAACGGATGCGATCACCGGCGGCCAGCTGGCCCAGCTTCCAGCGTTCACCGCGCACCACGGTGGCCGGACATACGAAGCCGCCCAGTGACGGGCCGTCCGGGCCGAGGATGACCGGCATGTCGCCGGTGAAGTCGATGGTGCCGAAGGCGTAGGCGTTGTCGTGAATGTTGGAGGGGTGCAGACCGGCCTCGCCGCCGTCGGCACGCGCCCACTGGGGACGCGGGCCGATCAGACGCACGCCGGTACGGCTGGAGTTGTAATGCACTTCCCAGCGGTGGCCGAAGAAGGTGCTGATGTCGTCTTCGGTGAAGAAGTCCGGCGCACCGTGCGGGCCGTAGAGCACGCCGATCTGCCATTCGCGACCTGAGGTCTTGCCTTGCGCATTATCGATAATGCTAGCGCCCTGCGGGATCAGCGCCTCGGGCAGCCGGGTCAGGGCGGGCTGGGGGCACTCGGCGAGATCAGCCAGCGGCAGGGTGTCGCCACTGCGCAGAGCACGTCCGGCATGGCCGCCGAACTGGCCCAGGGTGAAGGTCGCGCGCGAGCCCAGATACTGCGGGCAGTCGATGCCCCCGGCGATCAGCAGATAGCTGCGCGCGCCGGCGGCGACCTTGCTCAGGTTCAGGGTGCTGCCAGCGGCGATCTCATGCACCTGCCACAGGGCAAGGTCGTGTGTCGCGGTGTCATCGGAGCCGGCTACAGGTGCTGAAACGGACAGCGTGGCGGGCAGCGGCGCACCGGCCAGCACCACGCGCGTGGCGCGGTGGAAGTGCAGCGTCGGGCCGTTGAGGGTGATCTCGAGACCTGCGGCATCGGCCGCGTTGCCAAGCAGCGCATTGCCGAGACGGAAGGCGTAGTCATCGAAGGGGCCGGAGGGCGGCACGCCCACATCCCAATGCCCCTGGCGACCCGGCATGTCCTGCACGGTGGTCAGGGTGCCGGGGACGATCACTTCAAACGTCGGTGCGGCCCACTCGAGACCTTCCAGCCAGCGGGTGTAGATCTCGACATTGATAAAGCGCGGGTCTTCCAGCAGGTGTGACAGCCACTGGCGGTTGGTCTCGATGCCGTAGAGACGAGAGGCGGCCAGTGCCCTGGAGAGATCGCCGCGCGCCTGCTCGCGAGTCGGGGCGTGCACCATCACCTTGGCCAGCATCGGGTCGAACCAGGCGGGGACCTCGAAGCCGGCTTCGATGGAGTGATCCACCCGCAGCTGGCTGCCCTCGGCGAGGGCGGCGGTCACGGCGTCATTGGCGAACTCCACCTCGGTGAGCAGGCCGCTGGAAGGGCGGAAGTCGTGCTGCGGGTTCTCGGCGTAGACGCGTGCTTGCATGGCGTGGCCGCGGGGCGTCAGCGGCGCGACCAGCTCGCGCAGGTTGCCCAGTTCGCCGGCGCCCAGCTTGAGCATCCAGGCGACGATGTCCACGTTCCACACCAGCTCCGTGACACCGTGCTCGACCTGCAGGCGCGTATTGACCTCCAGGAAGTAGAAGGCCTGACGCTCGGCGTCATAGATGAATTCGACGGTACCGGCACTGCGGTAATTGACGGCTTCGCCCAGGCGGATGGCGGTGGCGATCATGTCGTCGCGAACGCGCTCGGGCAGGTCGGGTGCCGGGCATTCCTCGATGACCTTCTGGTGGCGGCGCTGACTGGAGCAGTCGCGCTCGCCCAGCGCGATTACCGTGCCTTCGCCATCTCCGAACAGCTGCACTTCCAGGTGACGGGCGCGGGCGATGTACGCCTCCAGGAAGACGCCGCCATCCCCGAAGTTGCGCTCGCCCAGACCCTTGACCGAATCGAAGGCACGGCTGAGGGAGGCGTCATCCTCACACACCTGCATGCCGATGCCGCCGCCGCCGGCGGTGGACTTGAGCATCACCGGATAGCCGATACGGGCGGCCTCGCTCAGTGCGCTCTCGACATCGTCCAGCAGGCCGGTACCGGGTACCAGCGGCACACCGGCATTCTCGGCGATGGTGCGCGCTTCGTGCTTGAGGCCGAAGGCGTGGATCTGTTCGACGGTCGGGCCGAGGAAGACCAGGCCAGCGGCATCACAGGCCTGGATGAAGCGGGTGTTCTCGGACAGGAAACCATAGCCCGGATGCACGGCCTGGGCGCCACTCTCGCGGGCGATGGCGATCAGCTTGTCGATGTCGAGATAGGTCTCGGCGGCGGCACCTTCGCCGAGGCTGTAGGCGTCATCGGCCTCGCGCACGAAGGGGGATTCACGGTCGGCTTCTGCGTAGACGGCGACGCTCTGGACGCCGAGGGTACGCAGCGTGCGCTGGATTCGGGTGGCGATGGCGCCACGGTTGGCAATCAGGACCTTGTGGAACATGACGGAGTCATCCTTCCAGCGGCGGGTCGTCCCGCCTTCAAACTGTGAGCTGCCGGTCGTCCGGTAGCCGGGCTAAGCCTTGGGGACTGACGAGTGATGCAACAGAGATGACATCGTCAGGTGTGGCTCGGCCGTTTCTTGTCGTATGCGTGTTCGAAAGCGTCGCTGTCAGCGCGGCGGCTCAGCTTGGCAGATCAGCTCGGCCGATCAGCCCAAGGGCGAGTCGCTGATGCGGATGGCGACCGGTGTCGGGTCGTAGCCATTGCAGGGGTTGTTGAGCTGCGGGCAGTTGGAGAGCAGCACGTAGACGTCACGCTCGGCGACCATCTCGACGTACTTGCCCGGGGCGGACAGGCCGTCCTCGAAGCTCAGGCCGCCATCGGCGGTGACCGGCACGTTCATGAAGAAGTTGATGTTGTGGCCGATGTCGCGCTTGGTCAGGTCGTATTTCGGATAGCGGGCGATGGCCAGCATCCAGTTGTCACGACAGGAGTGCATGTGACGTTTTTCCAGGTCGTAACGCACGGTGTTGGATTCGCTGGAACAGGCACCACCCAGGGTGTCGTGACGGCCACAGGTATCGCCGGTGATGGTCAGCAGCGCACGGCCACGGGTGGAATAGAGCACGCTGCCGGTGGTCAGGTAGACCTTGCCCTGCTCGCGCACGGTGTCCATCGCGCTGTAGCGCTCGGCGGTGTCGTCAGCCGAGAAGAACAGGGTGTCGGCGGCCTGATTGCCGTGCAGGTCAGTGATGCGCAGGTGCTGACCGGCGCGCACCAGGCCGATGAAGTGATCGCCGGCCTCGACGGTGCGCTCAAGCTCGCGCGGCTGCTGTGCGGGGTCGGCGTAGCTCAGCGGGGCGTCGCCCGTCGTGGCTGGGGTGTGGGCATGGGGGTGTTCAAGCGTCGAGGTGCACATGGGATTGTCCTTTGTCCTTGTCATCTGGGGCTTCGTTTCCAGTTGCCACTAGGCCCGTCGGCGTGGCGTCCGTCTGCTGTCGGGGGACGTTTCAGCCCGCCAGGTGATAGAGCTGATTGTTGGCGTAGGCGCGGGCATTCTCGGGGCGCGACAGATAGCAGGCGTCGTGCTCATCCATCGGTGTCGCGGTGCCGAAGGTCATGTCCACGCCGCGCAGCGGATATTCCTCGGCGGGGTCCAGCGGATGCGGACAGGTGTGCAGCAGGACGAGGGTGTCCATCTCGAAGCGCAGGGTGACGCTGTCGCCGGCGGCGCAGTGGTCGGTGACGTAGTGCAGGTTGGCGTCTTCATCGGCGCGCACGCGGGAGAACAGATTGAGGTTGGCGCACAGGTCGCGCTCGCTCAGGCCGTACTTGGCCATCTCGATCAGCAGGCTGTCGTGACCGGTGGGCGTGAAGTCATTGAAGGCCTGCTGGTAAGCCTTCTTGTGCCAGCCCTTGGCGGCGAAGTGCTGCTCCATCAGGTTGCCGCTGGCGCTGTCATGCCAGCCCAGATCGTCCTGGATGATGGAGGCGAAGATGCGGCCCATGTCGGAATACAGGCAGTGCCCTTCGGTGAGGCGGAAGGTGTGCTGACCCTTGAGGGTGTCCGGCAGATTGAGGCGCTCAAGCAGATCCAGCGGGTTGTACATCACCAGGCCGACATTGGCGTTGGCCTCGCGGGCGGTCAGCTTGAGCGCGCTGCCACGCGGCATGCGCATCGACCAGTGATGGCCGCCGGGCAGATGGGTCTGATACTTCGCGGTGAAGCTGGCGCGGGCGGTGGTCGCGGCATCAAGCGGTATGTTCATTGATTTGGCCTCCGGTGAGAGTGGCTTGGGAAACGGAGTGGGCTGGCGTCGTTAGCATTTCGTGCTCGGGCGTCGGTTGGTCAGCGCCCGCTTGGACAGAGCTCGTTTGGACAGAGCCCGGCTGCTGAGACGACGCCTTGGTCTTGCTGCGCTCGGTGGGCAGGTCGTAGGTGATGGTCGAGCCATAGGCCTGCGGGGCCTGCGGGTCGACACGCACCTTGTCGAACACCCAGACGCGTGAGCCCAGCTCGAACGCTTCCTTGAGGTCGTGGGTGATCATGAAGATGGTCAGCTGCTGTTCTTCCCACAGACGCAGGATGAGCTGGTGCATGTCCTTGCGGATGCCCGGGTCCAGTGCGCCGAAGGGCTCATCCAGCAAGAGGATGCGCGGCTTCATCATCAGTGCCTGGGCGATGGCGAGGCGCTGCTGCATGCCGCCGGACAGCTCATGCGGGTACTTGTCCAGCGCGTGGGACAGGCCGACTTCCGCCAGGCGTTTCTCGGCGGCGATCCGTGCCTCGCGACGCTTGGCCCCGAACAGCTTGCCGGTCAGCGGGGCACGCGCCAGCTCCTCGGCCATGATCACGTTGCCCAGCACCGTGAGGTGCGGGAAGACGGAATACTTCTGGAAGACGATGCCGCGGTCCGGCCCCGGCTCGCCGGGGATGGGCTTGCCATCGAGCAGCAGCTCACCGCGCGAGACGCCCTCGGTGCCCAGCAGCAGCTTGAGGAAGGTGGTCTTGCCGCAGCCGGAGGCGCCGACCAGGGTGATGAATTCTCCGGCCTCGACGGTCAGGTTCATGCGTTCCAGCACGACCTGCTCACCGTAGTGCTTCTCGAGACCCTTGGCGTGGATCAGGCTCATGATTGGCTCTCCTCAGCGTGGTACCAGGGGAAGGCGCGGGTCGAGACGAGTACCAGCAGGCGGTCGAGCAGGAAGGCCAGCAGCGTGATCCAGGCCACGTAGGGCAGGATGACGTCCATCGCCAGATAGCGGCGCACCAGGAAGATGCGATAGCCGAGGCCGTCCTGGGCGGCGATGGCTTCCGCGGCGATCAGGAACAGCCAGGCACTGCCGAGTGCCAGACGCGTGGCACTGAGAAGGCGCGGGGTCAGCTGGGGCAGCAGGACGCGGGTCAGCACCTGCCAGGAGCTGGCGCCCAGCGTCTGGGCCTTGATCAGCTGCTCATCGGGCAGGCGCAGGGCCTGATTCTGCAGGTCGCGAATCAGGAAGGGCGTGATGCCGATGACGATCAGCGCGATCTTGGCCAGCTCACCCGTCCCGAAGGCGATGAACAGGATCGGCAGGATCGCCATCGGCGGAATCAGGGACAGCACGGTGATCAGCGGTGACAGCTTGGCGCGCAGCAGCGGCAGGCCGCCGGTGAGCAGGCCGACGCTCAGGCCGATCAGCGCACTGATCAGCACGCCGGCCAGCAGGCGTTCGAGACTGGCGAAGGTGTCAGTCCACAGCGGCAGGTCGCCGGTGCGCACGTTGACCTCGGTGGCCAGCTTGGCGAAGGACTCGCCCATGGACGCGAAGGACGGCAGCAGGCGGTCGTTGGGGTTGTCGAGCAGTCGCTGGTTGGACTGCACGATGTAGAGGATGGCCAGCAGCGCGAAGGGCAGGCCACCGAGCAGCCAGCGGCCACCACGGGAGGGTGTCAGATTGATCAGGCGTTTCATGCGCGGGCTCCACGGGTGCGAACGAGGGTGCGGTCGAGGGAGGCGGTCGGTTCACGTTCCGCGAGGCAGGCTGCCCCGCGGAGCGTGTGCGGCATCCACCGCGTGGCGTTACTGGCTGTCGGCCAGTGCGGCGGTGTAGCTCGGGTCGAAGCGCAGCATCACGTTGCCCTCATTGCCGACGATGCCGGCAGGCGTCTCGATACCGATGAAGCCGGCATCCGGCGCGCCTTCGCCCAGCAGCCCCTGCGCGAAGCTGAAGTCGGCGATGTGCTGCATGGTGTCCTTGAGGCTCGGCGCATTGAAGGCGGCCACGGCCTCGGCGGGGGTGTAGTACATGTGGGTCGCGGCCAGCTGGGACTGATAGCCGGCGAGGTCGGTGCCGGCGGCATCGGCCATCTGGGTCAGCGCGGCTTCATCGCCAGCCTTCATCTTCTCCATCACCTCATACCAGGCGCCGACCAGCGCGTGGCCGAAGTCCGGGTTGTCCTTCAGCGTCTGGGTGTTGACCACCATCAGGTCGAGAATCTCGCCGGGAATGTCACTGGAGTTGAAGACTTCGGTGTAGCCGGGCATATCCTTGAGGGTGGCGAGCTGCGGGTTCCAGGTGACCACGGCCTGGGTGTCCGGGTTGCTGGCCAGCGCGACGATATCGGCATCGCCGGTATTGGTAGTGGTGAGGTCGCGCTCGCTCATGCCGACGCTGTCCAGCGCGCGTGCCAGCAGGTAGTGGGAGACACTGAACTGCACCAGATTGACCTCACGGTCCTTCAGGGACTCGATGGAATCACCGTCGCGTACCATCACGCCATCATTGCCATCGGAGTAGTCACCCAGAATCAGCGCGGTGGAATCGACACTGCTGGCGGCGGGGAGGGTGAGGGCGTCCATGTTGGTCATGGCGCAGCCATCGGCATTGCCGGAGGTGTACTGATTGATGGACTCGACGTAATCGTTGACCTGCACTACATCGATATTGATGTCGTACTTCTTGGCCCACTTGTCGACGATGCCCTGGGTATCCGCGTATTCCCACGGCATCCAGCCGGCATACACCGACCAGCATACGCTGAAGGAGTCCTGCGCCATGGCCTGCGGGCTCAGCGATGCGCCAAGCAGCAGGGCGCCGGCCAGCGCAGCACGTCTGGAAGCGTTTCTGGAAACGGTAGATGAAGCAGATGCGACAGCAGCGTATGGCGCCTGGGCGCTGGCATCCGAGAGGGAAGTCATAGACGGGGAAAGGCGAGTGGGCTGGGTCATTGTCGTTATCTCCGGCGGAAAAAGTGAGAGGCGCCGACCTTTTCAGGCGTTGCGTCTCCCGGGCTTTTGTCCCGCCGTGTAACCCCCAGCTTGGAGGTCGAGTGCTCTCGGACCAGTCGTGACGGCTATCAGCCAGTCACCGGAACCCTAGCGCTCCATTGGTGTAGATTTTCGATTGTTGTATGCCTATCGGTGCCTCGCTGAATATCTAGCAGGAAGTGTGCCAAGATATTGATAACGACTATATGGCTGGGTCATAGGCTGCATGTACAGTCAATGATAGTAATAACTTTGATAGTAGCGTGCACCGTTGGGATGAAAGATTGGACATCTCGCACCACTTTGGTGAAATATATTCCACTATAGATATGCCGATTGTTTGGTGAGGTTCTGTTATCCTGCCTATTTGTTTGTATGTTTTATGAGAAATAAAAAGGGAGCTTGTTATGTCTGAGGGATCAGAGTTGCATGAAATAGTAAAGAATTATCTTCATAAACTAGAAGCTTTGCATGAAGTAGTTCCTTACCAAATGGGTATGGCTGCTTTTCTAGCACAGAAGTCACAAAAAAAGCATAAAAGCTTTCTTGAGGAAAATGCGGAGAAAATAAAAGATGAAGATGGTTTGTCTACTTTTAAATTAAATTTTAAAGACGTAAAGAGGTCTTCAAGGCTGGGATCGAGGAGTGATAGATCAAGTACGGTTTTAGAGATACTACCCAAAAATTTTTTAGTTTCTTTCGTATCTGAATATGACTCCTTCTTGGGAAAGCTGATTAATCAATTGCTAAGGCTTAGACCTGAGATAATAGATTCTAAAGAGAAATCTGTCACTTTGTCGGAGTTGATGCTCCTAAATAGTATTGAGGCTGCGCAAGATAAGATATTTGCCCAAGAAATAGAATCTATTTTACGTGCTAGTCATTCAGACCAGTTTGTATGGATGGAAAAAGCCTTCTCGATACCTCTTAGGAAAGGTCTGCATTCTTGGCCAACTTTTATCGAGCTCACAGAAAGGCGTAATTTGTTTGTTCACTGTGATGGAGTAATATCTCAGCAGTATATTAATGTCTGCAATAAGCATGGCGTCAAATTAAGTAATGAAGTAACTGTGGGTGGTTCGTTAAAAGCAGATATAGAATATCTTAAGCAGTCTTATGAGGTTCTTTATGAAATTGGCTTAAAGTTATCTCAGGTTTTATGGCGGAAGTTAAGTCCTAAAGATATAGAAAAAGCAGATGCTAGTTTGTCATATTTCACATATGAGATTTTGATAGATGGAGATTATGAATTAGCAAAGAACTTATTAGATTTTGCATGTTGCACACTGAAGAAATGGAACTCTGAAAGCACTCGCTTAACTTATGTTATCAATCGTGTTATTGCCTATAAGTTTTCTGGAGATGTTAAAAAGGCCGCAAGAATACTAAGTTCCGAAGATTGGTCTGCAGTTGGAGATAATTATAAGTTATGTGTTGCTGTACTTAGTAATGATTATGATGAGGCAAAGAGAATCATGATAAGAATAGGTAAAGACGGAGTGGTGTCAGAGGTTGATTATGCTGAATGGCCTTGTTTTAAGTATTTTAGGATGAGTGATGAGTTCGCTACAGGCTTCAATGAAGTCTTTGGTTATGAACCAGTAGTAATTGAAGAAATAGGCTTTGGGGATGAGAAGGAAGATGACGTGGATGATATGAGGAGCCTGGAGGAGGTCGACGAAGACGATGATGACGATGATAATGATGACAGGTATAAATAAGATGTAGATGTCTGATAGTGTTTTCGTTTAATTGTTCTGTGGTGTTAATGTTGCTAATTTGGTGTGGTTTGGTTTGGTTTGGTTTGGTTTGGTTTGGTTTGGTTTGGTTTGGTTTGGTTTGGTTTGGTTTGGTTTGGTTTGGTTTGGTTTGGTTTGGTTTGGTTTGGTTTGGTTTGGTTTGGTTGAGTTTAATGGGGATTATATGGCACTTTCACAGATGCAGATCATCCAATCCTTGGGAGAGGCGATGGCCTGGTTCGAGCGAGAACTGAACTGGGGCGTGCCGCCGACCGAGCTACGTCATCTTTGCGGACGCATTGGTGAACTTTACGCTGCATTGATCACCAATGGTCAGATGGCGACCGAGGTGAATCAGCGTGGCTATGACGTGGTAAGCGGTGACGGTGAGCGAATCTCGGTCAAGACCACTGCGATGATGGGCGGTGGAGGCCATATTGCTTTCAATCCCCGCTCGCTGGAGGAAGTGGAGCGCATCATCATCCTGCGTATCAATACGGAAGAGATGCAGATCGAGAAGTTGCTGGATGCCACAGTGGAAGAGGCCCGGTCGTTGATGTCACCGGAGCGCGCGGGCAAGCAAAGTATTTCGCTATCGCGTTTCGCACAGAGCGCAAAGCCACGTAAAGGATTAAAGTCTGTACGCGAAGTTGTCTTCGAATCTTATACCCTTCGTGAGCTCGAAAGCGGGACTATCGAGGTGGAGCGTGATACAGGGCATGGAGTGGAATCGGTTAGCCCTGTCATGCCGTTGCTACGCGATCTAGCAAAGCAATTGAATTTACCCTTGGTAAATGGGAATGGTAATTCATTCAATACCCGACACTTGGGTAGCCTGGTCATCAGGGAGATTGCTCAGCAATCTACGGGATGATTCAGCTTTGAATGGGATTCAAGATGCCGGCCAATGGCCGGCGTCTTCGTGTCATGAGCAGTTTATTTACCTGCTTTATCCAGCGCTCACAATGCAGCACGTGGCTTCCCAAGGGGTTGCCCTTGCCGCGGCGCATGGTTGCGCCATCCGGCGCGTCGTTTCGTTGTGCCTCTCACCAAAGTCTTATACGTTGGTGGTGCTTTATTAGCACATACAAAAACAACGGCTGGCTCCCGATTCCCCGTGTGGCTTCACATGAGGGGGAAGGGCAGCAGCGATAGACAGAGGACACACGATGACAGACGTAGTCGAGAAGGATCTGCAGGCGTCTTCTGTGGTTCAGGCGGTTGAGAAGGGCTCTCCATCATCGCGTTCGCGTCGTGGTTTCCTGGGCATGAGTGGGGCGGCAATTGCCGGGGCGGCGTTGGGTCAGTTCCTGCCGAGTATTCCCAGTGCCTTGGCCAAGGAGACAGCGCCTGCGGCGGCGGTGCTCAAGCCTTCCGCCAAGTCACCGGTGCGACTCAACTACAACGAGAACGCGCTGGGCATGGCACCGTCGGCACAGCGCGCCGCAGCGGCATCCATTCCGCATTCCAATCGTTATCCCTTCGCTCATCTGGGCAAATTGCAGTCATTGGTGGCGACTCACCACAAGGTGCCGAGCGAGAGCATTCTGTTTACGCCGGGCTCCTCGGATGCGATTCGTGCCAGTGTGCTGGCCCATGCGACTCCCGATACCCAGCTGGTGATTCCCGAGCTGACCTACGGCGATGGCGCCCTGTATGCCGGCTTCTATGACCTCGCCATTCGCAAGGTGCCGTCCTCGCGCGAGGACTGGTCATTCAAGATTTCCGACATGAAGCAGGCCGTGGCCGACCACTCCGGCCCTTCCATCGTCTATCTGGTGAATCCCAACAACCCGACCTCGACCATCATTTCCAGTGATGAACTGGAGGCCTGGGTCAACGACAGCCGCGACGATACGCTGTTCATCATCGACGAAGCCTACGCCGAATTCGTGAATGACCCGGCCTTCCGCTCCGCGGATCATCTGATTGCTGGTGGCGCGAAGAACGTCCTGCTGCTGAAGACCTTCTCCAAGATTCACGCCATGGCAGGCTTACGTGTCGGCTATGCCGTCGGCGATGTCGATCGTCTTGAGCACGTTTCCCACTATGTCGAAGACGATGCCATGACGCTGTCATACCCTGGCGTGATGGCGGCGACGGCCTCCATGCAATCGCCGGAGTTTCTGGTCCACAGCAAGCAGAGCAACGATGAAGCGCGCGCTATCTTCACGGCGACGCTCGACGAGCTGGGCTGGGAGTATCTGCCGGGGCAGACCAACTTCGTCTTCCATCGTATCTCCAGGCCGCTGAAGGAATTCCAGGCCGCAATGAAGGAACGCCACGTGTTGATCGGGCGTGCCTTCCCGCCGGCAGATGGCTGGTGCCGCATGTCACTCGGTACGCCGGAGGAGATGCACTATGTCGCCGCCGTACTGCGCGAGATGAAGGCCAAGGGCATCGTCTAGTCGTGACGGTCTCCCTTGCAGGAAGATGAAACGCCCGCCATTTGGCGGGCGTTTTCGTTCAAGGCGGGATTCTCACATCAGCTATTGCGCGTCATGCGAGTGGCCAGCCACCAGCCCACCAGCATCGTCACCAGAAAGCCTGCCAATGGCAGACTCATGGTGCTGCTGGAGACGATGGCAGGCCCGGGGCAGTAACCGCTCAGCCCCCAACCGATACCGAACAGGGCCGCGCCGAGCAGCAGACGGCCATCGATATCGCGACGCGTAGGCAGCTGGAAGCGCTCGCCCAGCAGGGGAGTGCCACGCCGCCATACGAGACGATAGCCGAGGAAGGTGGTGATGACGGCACCGCCCAGCACGAAGATCAGCGTGGGGTCCCAGTCTCCGGCCACGTCGAGAAAGCCGACCACGCGCGCGGGGTCGGTCATGCCGCTGAGTGTCAGCCCGAGGCTGAAGACCAGGCCGGTGAGAAAGCCGATGACCGTTTTCATGGTGACTCCCCCAGCAGATGTTGGCTCACGAACACCGTCAGCATGGCCACAGCCACGAATACCACTGTGGCCACCAACGAGCGGGGAGAGAGACGCGCGATACCGCAGACACCATGACCACTGGTACAGCCGCCGCCGATGCCTGTTCCGATACCTACCAGCAGACCGGCGAACATCATGCTCAGCACCCCGCTGGCGGGATTGCCGATCAGCGCATCCGTGCTTGCGGCCACATTGGCCCAGTCAAGATTGAGCAGCAGGAGGAGTAGTGGCCCGCTGATCAACCCCAGCACGAAGGCGATACGCCAGCGGCGGTCCGGGCCTGATTCCAGCAGCGCGCCGCGCGTGATGCCACTGATACCGGCGATACGTCCCAGAAAGGCCATCAGCATCACTGCCGAGAGTCCGATCAGGACGCCACCGGCGAGTCCTTTCATGCTGCTTATCATGTCCATGTCGTTCATCCTCGTGTCGCGGTCATCCTGCGGTGCGTCGATGATATGCTCGCGGCTGGTGAGCGCCAACCGGCTGTCTGGCCGGTTGGCTGCACGACAAGGACGCCGACCTTTCGATGGAGAGCACCGTAGGAGCACCATGAACGAACTGACCCAACGCCTGCGCACCTTTCTCAAGGTGGCGGAGCATCAGAGCTTCAACGTGGCGGCGCGGGAGCTGGATATCGCCAGTTCCACGGCGACGCGTCACGTCAATCATCTGGAGCGCCAGCTGGGCGAGCCATTGCTGGTGCGCACCACGCGCCATGTACGGCTGTCGCCGGCCGGCGAGCGCGCCCTGATCCGCTTTCGCGCCATTCTGGCCGAGGTGGATCAACTGGAGGGTGAGCTGGAGTCGTTGAGTGAGCGGGTCGCGGGGCCGCTGCGCATCTCGGTGCCGTGGCGCTATTCGCGCCTCTATCTGGCGCCGCTGGTGAGCGAGTTCATGCAGTGCTATCCCGAGGTAGCCCTGGATATCGTCAGCAGTGACCAGCGGGTGGACCTGGTCGAGGACCACTTCGACGTGGCGCTGCGCATCGGCCATCTGGAAGATTCGAGCCTGATCGCGCGCCATATCAGTGACCAGCGCTTCGTGCTGGCTGCCGCGCCGTCCTACCTCGCCGCCCAGCCGCCTATCCATCAGCCCCAGGACCTGGAGCAGCACCGCCTGCTGACCTTCAGCTATACCACCGCCAATCATCACTGGCGGCTGGTGCAAGGCGATCGGGAGCATCGCATCTCGGTGCGCGCTCGCGCGCTGCGCACCAACAATGCCGACATTCTCACCCAGGCGGCGCTTGGGGGCGCTGGCGTGGTAGTGCAGCCGCTCTGGGCCATTCGGGAAGAGCTGGCAAGTGGCCGCCTGCTGCCGGTGCTGGAGGACTTTCAGGTCACCTCATCGGATTTCGACACCGGTATCCACGTCGTCTTCGCGCGCGAGAATCAGCACAATCCGCGCGTACGTGCCTGGGTCGACTTCCTGCTTGCCCGCCGCGAGCGGCTGTCCTGCTGACAAGCCCTGTGAACGGCACACAGGAAAACACGAAGGGCCCGGTCTCGGGAGAGATCGGGCCCTTGGCGTTGTGCATGACTTGTTCGCCGATCAAGGCGGTTTTATCAGACTGCTTTCATCAGATAGACCTCAATAGAGGATATCGCTGCGGATGATGTACTTGGCGCCGTCGCGGATCGGCTCGCCGGCATGCACGCAGTGCTGCGGATGCGAGCCATGCGGGAAGCACAGTACGCCACCCTTGGGCGTGGAGACCGAGACCTTCTGGATATCATCCTGCGACTGGGCCGGCTTGCCGGGGTCGCGACGGCTGACCAGAAACTCGGTGCGCCCGCCGGTATAACCATCGCTCAGGAAGATGAGGAAGGTGTACTGGCTCATCAAGCCCGGATAGGCGTCCTGGACGATCTCGCCATTGATGACGCGGCTGCCCGGCCAGGCGCCATCGGTGTGCGGTTTGAAGAAGTCGCCGGCCTCGTAGCGATAGGTACGAAAGCGCGCATTGATGCCCTTGGCGCCTTCGCCCTGGATCTGCTCGGTCACCAGCGGCGCCGAGCGCTGCCAGATGACCTGATCAACCGCTTCACTGACGACCCAGTTGACGTTGTGGTTGTGGCGTACCGAACGCGGCAGGGAGACGGGCGCATCTTCCTCGAAGCCCATTTCCTCCAGAGCGGCGACGAAGTTGTCGCACTCGGCGGGTGTCAGCACATTGAGCAGCTGGAAGGCACCCGGGACACCCTCGACTTCCTGTCGGACCACCTCTGGCGCCGCATCGGCCTCGAAGAGATCAGACACGTCGCCGTTGTCGGTCCAGATGGGCAGGGGAGTGGGAGAGAAGCCGCGTTCGTGGCGGACGACATGGAAAGACAAGCTCATGGCAAAGCTCCTGACGGGCAGGTTTTGGAAGATTGCCCGAGAGGCTAGTGCACTGTTGCGGGCAGAAAAAGACGCCAGCCGGCAATTGGTCATTGCACAAATGGCAATAATCAACCGCCGACCGGCGCTCAATGTCCGCCGGAAAGATGCAGGCCGGCAATGGACAGCACGATGACGCCGATGCAGGCCATGCGGCGAAACGAGAAGTGCTCGCGCCAGAACAGCACGCCGATGATGGCGCTGACCACGGTGCCGATGCCGGAGAACACGGCATAGGCGATGCCCAGACTGATGGTGTCCATGGCCAGATACAGCAGGCTCAAGGAGGAGCTGAAGCCCAGCGCGACCAGCAACACGCCCATCCGGCGGTGCTGATTGGCGTACTGGTTGAAACCGGTGACGCCGACGACTTCACAGCAGCCGGCGGCGATTAGATAGACCCAATCCATGGCGTCACTCCTGGTCATTCACTGAGGGTGGTCTGCGGTATGGCACTCGCGCGAGATTGCTTGTCGGCAGGCGCGCTGGGGGCCGTCTTGAGCACGATGATGCCGATCAGCATCAGCATCACGAAGCCCAGCGTGGACCACTGGAATTCGAGATCGAAGAACAGCAGGTCAGCCACCACTGTCCCCACCGTGCCCAGGCCGACGAAGATGGCGTAGGTAGTGCTGGCGGGCAGTGTCTTGGCGATCTGGGTGACCAGACTCAGGCTGATGATGACCAGCAGCACCGTCAGCGCCCATTCCAGCGGACTGTCGGCGACTTTCAGGCCCGTGGCCCAGCCGATTTCGCACAGGGTCGAGATCAGGAAGTAGAGCGTGATGCGCATGGAGATCGAGTGTCCTTGTGTGGTGTCGGGAAAACGAGGCGTTCAATCGCCAGCGAAAGACATGCGTTGCATGAATGCGGATCTATATGAGTTTTTGTTGATGTTTTGATGCAGGAAAAGGCGGAGGTAACCCCTCCGCCTGTTGTCCCTCCACCTGCTGCCAGCAAGTCGTTGGTGCAGCCTCGTCTGACTCGCGTCCCCGTGAACAGAAGCTCTAGTGAACACAAGCTCTAGTGAACAGTGATAAGAACGCGTCAGGAGGCCAGCGGCGTGGTCGTCGCCTGAGTCGCTGACTCCTCGTCGAGTGGCGTCTCGGCCTCGACCGGCTGCGCCAGATAGGCTTCCAGCGAATCATCCATCGCCTCAAGCCACGGCGTGTGATGCCTGGGCGCCTGGGTGCCGGTCATCAAGGAGCGATAGCCGTGATCGCGGAAGGTCATGATGTTCTCGTGCTTGTGATGCTCCCACTCGAGGAAGGTGCGATTCACGCCATCGATATCGAAGCTTGGGTAGTCGGTCTCGTTGATCAGCGATTTTACGTAGTCCCCCTGGAAGACGATCATCGCCTCGTCGCTATCCAGCGTTTCCTCACGCTCGCGCCACGCCTGGCTATCGGCTTGCATCGCTGCTTTCGCCGGCAGTGTCTGAGTGCCGAGAATCGCATCTCGTACCCACCAGGCCTGGGCATCGAACATGTTGAAGGTGTACCACTGGTCCTGCATGCCGAGGTAGAAGAGGCGTGGGTTTTCTTCCCACACCACGCCCTTGTAGAGCCCCAGCGGCCACATGCGGTTGGCAGTCTTGAGGCGCAGTGACTCCTCGAGGAACGGGAAATGATGCAGGTAGCCGGTACACAGGATGATGGCATCGACTCGCTTGTGGCTGCCGTCACTGAAATAGGCGGTATCACGATCGACCTTCACCAGTAGCGGTTTTTCCTCCCAGTTGTCCGGCCACTTGAAGCCCATCGGCGCGGTGCGATAGCTGGTGGTGATGCTGCGCGCACCGTACTTGTAGCATTGGGAGCCGATGTCTTCGGCGGAATAGCTGCTGCCGAGCAACAGCAGATCCTTGCCCTTGAATTCCAATGCATCGCGGAAATCATGCGCATGCAGGATACGGCCATTGAAGCTCGAAAATCCGGAGAATTCCGGCACATTGGGTGTCGAGAAATGTCCGGAGGCCACGATGACGTGGTCGAACTCTTCGCTGGTCACCAGATCGAGCGACTGATCATGCACACTGACCGTGAATCGCTGGCTGGCATCATCGAAGGTGACCTGGCGCACTGGGCAGCCGAAGCGGATGTACTTGCGCACGCCGGCCTTCTCGACACGTCCCTTGATGTAGTCGAACAGCACGGCGCGCGGCGGATAGGAGGCGATAGGGCGCCCGAAATGTTCTTCAAAGGAGTAGTCGGCGAACTCGAGACACTCCTTGGGACCGTTCGACCACAGGTAGCGATACATGCTGCCGTGGACCGGCTCGCCGTGGGCATCCAGGCCGGTGCGCCAGCTGTAATTCCACAGACCACCCCAGTCATCCTGCTTCTCGTAACAGACAATCTCGGGAATCTCGATGCCCTTGTCGGCGGCGGATTGAAAGGCACGTAACTGAGCCAGGCCACTGGGTCCTGCACCGATGATCGCGATACGTTGGGTCATGGATACCTTCCTGTTCTTGTTGTGTCTTCATGCGTTATCCGGGGCTTCAGGACGTGATGACGTCGTGAAACGCTGACAACGAAACAGGCTAGCGAGATGTGGTCCGGCTGCACATTGCTCGGAAAGGGTAGCCATAAAGGGGTATGCGATATCGATACCATGCCCTGCGGATCATGCAGCATCCTCTGCCAGGCCCGAGGTGTCGACGGCGAAGATGATGCCTTCCACGGCCAGTGGCGTGCCGTCAGGTGAATAGATGCCATGGCCCTTTTCCTGTACCTGGATCACGTCGCCGTCGCGATGGTGAATGCGGTAGGCGAGGGTGAAGGGGGTGCGGGCCTCAAGGGCTGACTGCACCTGCTCCCACACGCGATCAGCATCTTCGGGATGGATCATCTCCCCGTAGGTGAGGGAGGGATGATCGAGCAGTTGCTGGGGGCTGAGGCCGGTGATGGCCAGGCAGCCGTCACTGATGTACTCCATCGACCAGTGGCGGTTGTTGCGCGCGCGATAGACCATTGCGGGCAGCCCCTTGATCAGCCGTGTCAGGCTGCGCAGGTTGGCGGCGTCGATCTGCTCCTGCTGCACGCGCTCGCTGATGTCATGCACAGTGAGCGTGGCGGGCCAGGGCGATGCCAGCGAAAGTGACTGGCTGCGCACTTCACACCAGCGATAGTGATGGTCTGCCCCCATGATGCGCAATCGCCAGCAGTCGGGGCGTTCGCGGCGTGAGACGTGGCGGGCGAGCATGTCCCAGCGCGATTGATCCGCGGGGTGCAATGCTTCCCGCAAGCGCTGCGCTGCCGTGCCGTATCCCTCCGCCCGAGGGGCGGTTGGCGTGTCTTCTCGTGGGCCATCCGCTTCGTGTCCGCTCAGGGCCTGCCAGCCGCGCGAGGCATACAGCAGGGTACTGTCGGCATCCACTACCAGCACGGCATCACTCAGGCCATCGAGAATTGCCTGTGCGCTGAAGGGCGAGGCAGTCGATGCGGTCGAGGCAATCGAGGCGGAGGCGAACTGTTCAAGAAAGCGCATCATCGCAGGCTCTCCTTTTCGGACCGTGTCATGGCCTCCTTGGCGCTTGTCGCGTCCTTGGCGGGCGCTCGGCTGCCATCGCTCGCTGGCGTCAGCGGGTGGGCGTAGACCCAGGCGGCCAGCTCCAGTCGTGAATGCAGGTTCAGCTTGCGCAGCAGATTCTTGACGTAGACCTTCACCGTGCTGTCACTGATGCCCAGCTCGCGGGCAATCAACTTGTTGCTGAGGCCGCGCCCGATCCATTTGAGGGTATCGCGTTCACGCTCGGTCAGGCCTTCGTACCAGTCAGCTGTCGTGGGCCAGTCAGTTGTCGTGGGTCGGTCGAGTGCGGGGGCCCCGTCGGGCGTGGAGCCAGCAGGGACATTCGCCGCGGCGGGCAGCGCCTCGGCCTGCTTCCGCTCCTGCTCCTGTTTATGTGTATATGCTGGCGAGTGTTCCTCGCGCTGGCGGTGATCCTGCTGCAGGCGTCTGGCCAGCAGCAGCAAGGTCTCTTCTTCTAGCCCCAGCTTGCCGTCGACCACGGCCTGAAGGCGCTCGAGTATGCGTTCGGGGTCGGTGTCCTTCATCAGGTAGCCATCCGCCCCTTGCTGGATGGCATCCAGCAGGTGGCGGCTGTCGTCGGATGCGGTCAGCAGCACTACCTTGAGAGCGGCATCACGCTGCTTGAGATGGCGCATCAGGGTCAGGCCATCAAGCTGCGGCATCTGCCAGTCGACGATCACCAGCTCCGGGGAGAGGGTGGGCAGGGCATCAAGCAGGTCGGTGCCGTCATCGAAGTCGGCCACGACCTCGAACAGGCCACCTTCACTCAAAAGCTCGGCAAGCCCGCGCCGAAACAGCGGGTGGTCGTCGACGAGCACGACTCTTGTCGGGGGTGTCGAGGGTGTCTGGTGTGCCGAGTGCATCTGGCAAGTCACGGTCATGTGTCGCGGCGCTCCCAGCTCAGTGTCATGCGGGTACCGCCCTGGCGGGGTTGGGTAATGGCGAAGTCGGCTCCGATTTGGTGTGCGCGATCCTGCATGATGCCCAGTCCGAAATGGGCGGGGGCGATGTCAGCAGGGTCAAAGCCGCAGCCGTTGTCCTCGATGGTCAGCAACACTCGCGCCGCCGGTGGATGCCCAGAGGATTGGTAGAGCAATTGCAGGCGCAGGTGGGTGGCTCGGGCATGGCGCACGCTGTTGGTCATCGCTTCGCGCATGATGAACATCACCTGCAGGGCCTGGGCATCGGGGAGGTGCAGCGACTGGATGCGGTTGTCGAGCTCGAACACCATCCCGGAGCGTGTCTCGAATTCCTCGATCAAGTTGTCCAGCACACAGGCCAGCGGCGCGTCTCCCCAGGTGGCGTGCGCACCGTTGATCAGTTCCCGGGTCTGGCGGAAGGCGCGCCGGGCCTGGGTATGCACGTCCTCGGCCAGTGCCTGCACGTCCTGTGGCGCATGACGAGCGGCGCGAGTCAGGCGTGCGCTCTGCATCTGCAGATAACTCAATTCCTGGGCGAGGGTGTCGTGCAGCTCCGCGGCCAGATGTCGGCGTTCGTTCTTCAGTGCCTGCGCCACCGCTGATTTCGTGTCTTCGGCATGACGCGCCTGTTGCTGCTGATGCAACGCCAGGCCACGGCTCAGGGTATTGATGACGACGTTCGCCAGCCCTGATTCGATGACTGCGGCTGTCGGCTCTCCAAGCCACAACCAGTCATCGCTCGTCTCCCCTCTGCCCGTCTCCCCTCTATCAGTGTCGTCCGTGAGGGCGATCAGCACGCCACCTGGCGCGCCGTCCATGTCAGACACCTGCTGTCGGGCGCCAGGATCGCGACCGATATCCCTGACGACTTCCTGCAATCTCTCACGCGTAGCGACTGGCAGGGCGAGGCCAATAGGGGAAATCACCTCATGGGTCGCCTGACCGAGGGCGCGATGCACGACACAGAGTTCGCCAGTCGCGAAGCGAGCCGCACCGCTGTCAAGACAGCCGTTCAGCATGTCCAGCAGCTCTCTCAGCACGGATGGCAACGCTTCCTTGAGGTCAGCGCAGGTAGCGATGTGCAAGGTGATGGCATCGAGGTGGTGCCTGTCACGCAGATCAGGCGGCGGGATGGTAGCAGGATGAACGGGAGGCTCGGCACCGGCGGGACAGACTTGTGCGCGCTGGGCTTCAAGGCGATGGGCTATCCCTTGCAATGCAGGCGCCTTGCCTGCCTTCGATGCGCCGAGACTGAGTGCCATGCGAGTTCCTCTGTCGTTTCGCCGCCCCTGCGGCGCGCCCTGATTCGAGTGTCACACCAGCAAGCTTCATGCCAGTGAACGGCTTACCCCCTCATGGGTACCTCTCTTGATGGATTGTCGGCGCCTCTACTGTGAGTAAATTTAATTAACCATGAAGAACGTGGTGCGTCACAGAAGGGAGCATGCACCATCCAGGTACATCGGGGAGCTGCTTCGCCCCATCACGGGTGCAACGCCGAACCCACTTGCCATGACAACAAGAGGTATCACCACGATGGAGCTTGCAGTCGAGATACCCGCTGCCACGCCGTGCCAGCCGTATCGTTACCGAATACCCGGGCTGGATGCGCTGGCGCTGGAGCTGTCGCCGGGAGACAGCGTGCAGGTGTCATCTGCCGATGGGGCCCAGGCCTGCGAGTGGCTGCTATTGCCGCTAGGGGGGCGGGAGGGACAGAGCAGTGAGGCTGGAGAAGCAGACGCTGGAGAGGCTTCAGATACCGTCGATGCAGTGGCACTCGCGCGCTACGCCAGCATCACCTGTCTGGAAGAACATGCCTTTGCCAGCCAGCCGCAAGGGAAAGAAGAGGGTGGGGCCGAGCAGGCACTAAGCCCGTTCACCCAGCAGCGTCTGGCAGCGCTGGGAGTCGCGCAGGTGCCATTGTCACAGTGGCAGAGCCTGTCAGCCGCCGGGTTGCCGGCCGAGATTCGCTGGCCGCGTGAAGCGCCAGCCGCGCGCCTGATTCTGCTGGCCCCCGGCAATGACATGTTGCTAGATGGCAAGCATCTGGCCACTGAGCTTGAGGTCGCGCACTTCTGCGAGGGGCTGGTGGGGCAGGAGCAGCTGCCAGTGCCATTGGCGCCGATCAAGCAGGAGGTCAGGGTCTCGTCAGGCACGGCTCAGGTCTATGAGGTCAAGAAGGGCGAGTGGATCCAGATCATCGATGTCGCCGGTCGTCAGTGTTCCGACTTCGTGGCCTTCGATGCCAATGCCTGGGCACAGGGCGAGGAGCTGGGACTGGATGGCGGTGCCACGCGCAGCCTGTCCGGCCACTGCATGCCAAATCCGGGGCTTTATTCAGTGTTCTTCGATCAGCACATGCACCCGATGCTGGAGGTGGTACAGGACACGGTGGGCCGCCATGACAGCTTCATGCTTGCCTGTTCGCCGCAGTATTACGAGCACCACGGCTACTTCGGCCACGATAGCTGCACGATCAACTTCAACAACGCCCTGTCCGCGTCTCACGGCATCCGACAGCGCGCCAGCTGGCCGGCGATCAACTTCTTCTTCAATGCCTATGTGGAACCCTGCGGCACTCTGGCGGTGGATGAGCCCTGGTCGCGTCCCGGTGACTATGTGCTGCTGCGCGCCGACCGTGACCTCATCTGTGCCTCATCGGCCTGCCCGGACGACATCGATGCCGCCAATGGCTGGGTGCCGACCGATATCCATGTGCGTATCTACGCCGCTGAACATGACTTCCCCCGCGGTATCGCCTATCGCAACCGGCCCGAGGAATTGCCGCGCATGACACTGCCCACCGCCTTTCACCCCTGCACGTCCGCCTTGACCAAGCAGTTCATCGATTACCACGGCTACTGGCTGGCCACCCATTACGAAGGGTGGGGCGCGCGGGCCGAGTATCTGGCCTGCCGCGAGCGGGTCGCGATGATGGACCTTTCGGCACTGCGCAAGTTCGAGGTCGCCGGACCGGACGCCGAACGCCTGCTTCAGTACGCGCTGACGCGCAATGTGCGACGGCTTTCCATTGGCGAGGTGGTGTACTCGGCCATGTGTCAGGAAACCGGCGGCATGCTCGATGACGGTACCCTGTTCCGCATGGGCGAGCAGACCTTCCGCTGGATCTGTGGTGATCCGGCCAGCGGCCAGTGGCTCAGGGACCTTGCCCAGCGCCAGGGCTATCGCGTCACGGTGCGTGATTCCACCCATCAGCTGCACAACATCGCCTTGCAGGGGCCGAAGAGTCGTGAGGTGCTGGCGCCGTTGATCTGGAATGCGCGTACCCAGCCGGACGTCGAAGGGCTGGGCTGGTTCCGGTTCATGATCGGTCGTCTGTCAGGCCCGGATGGCATCCCGATGATGGTGTCGCGTACCGGCTATACCGGTGAGCTCGGCTATGAAGTCTGGTGTCATCCCAAGGACGCCCCATCCGTGTGGGAGGCGATCTGGGCGGCGGGTGAGCCGCATGGCATCGCGCCACTGGGACTGGATGCCCTCGACATGCTGAGAATCGAGGCGGGGTTGATCTTCGCCGGCCATGAATTCTGCCCGCAGACTTCCCCCTATGAGGCGGGCATCGGCTTCACCGTGCCGATGAAGAGCAAGGAGGATGACTTCGTCGGGCGGGCAGCGCTGCAACGCGAGACGCCGGAATCACGGCATCGTGTGATGGGCCTGAAGGTGGCCAGCAGCGAGCTGGTCAGCCATGGCGATCTCGTCTATCACGGCCGCTATCCGGTGGGCGTGGTTACCAGTGCCACCCAGTCGCCGCTGCTCGGTCGCTCCATCGCGATGTGTCGCCTGGCGCCGGACTTCGCAAGCCCGGGTACCCAGCTCGAGATCGGCCAGCTGGATGGCCATCAGAAGCGCCTCGCCGCAGAGGTGGTGACATTGCCCTTCCATGACCCTGAGCGCCTCAAGGTGCGTAGCTGATCCTGCTGTAATGAGGGGGAGCATGAGAGAGGAGTCGCGAGCAACGACTTGCGTATATGCAGCGCCCTGCAAGTCATCTCTCGGTGCATGCCGTGACCGGCATGCCTCAATAATGCCCATCCTCCTCGCAGGGAAGGCTTCAGGGGCTTCATATCTGAAGAGGAGTTCTCGGTTTCAAGAATAATTCAGTGAAAACAGAGAGTTGCTGAGGGTGGTCAATTTTGATCATCTGGCATGTCGCTTGCTTTATCCAGCAGGTCCCCTTGAAAAACAACAACAACCCCCGGACGGGCAGTGTCGCTTGCACAGTGAAGCGCGCTGATCCACAGGCTCCGGTAAAGGAGAAAAGACGATGGATGAAAAGACGTTGCAAAGCATATTGGATATGCATCAGGCGATGAACATCGAGGTGTTCTATTGGTGGTGTACCGCCATCATGTTCCTGATCCATGCAGGCTTTCTGGCCTACGAGATAGGTGCCTCCCGTTCCAAGAATGCCTTGGCATCCGGCATGAAGAACGTGCTGACGCTGGCCTCGATCATCCCCGCCTTCTACTTCGTGGGCTGGTGGATCTACAACGCCTTCCCCAACGGGCTGATCCCCATCGAGGCCTCCGCCGCTCTGCCGTGGAGCGCGAGCATGCGACCCGACGCCGATGACATGGGAACCGGCATCTTCTTCGCCGCCTTTGCCCTGTTCGGAGCGACCACCGGCTCCATCCTCTCGGGGGCGGTGATCGAACGCATCCGCCTGGGGGCCTTCCTGATTCTGGCGGTGATTCTCGGTGCCGGTGTCTGGATCATGGCGGGCGCCTGGGGCTGGCATCCGGATGGCTGGATGCTGCACAAGCTGGGCTACCACGATGTCGGCGCCGCCGGTGTGGTGCATGCCGTGGCCGGCTTCTTCGCGCTGGGCGTGCTGCTCAATCTGGGCGCGCGTATCGGCAAGTACAGTGACGATGGCAAGCCGCAGGTGATCGCGCCGCACAACATGCCGATGACCTTGATCGGCCTGATGCTGATCATCGTCGGGTTCTTCGGCTTCCTGGGCGGCTGCATCATCTTCAACACCGGTGATATCGGCTGGACCACCATCTACGGCAATCGCACCAACCTCTCTGCCTTCGCCTTCAATACCCTGATGGGCTTCGGTGGCGGCGTGATCGGTGCCTATCTGTCCTCGCGTGACCCGTTCTGGACCATGTCCGGTGCACTGGGCGGCATCATCACCGTCGCGGCGGGGCTGGATCTCTACAATCCGGGGCTGGCCTTCGTGCTGGCGGTCACCGGTGGCGCCCTGATGCCGAAGATCGGCGCGCTGCTCGAGAAGCGTGGCCTGGATGACTCCGTCGGCGCCTTCGCGGTGCATGGCTTCTGCGGCTTCTACGGCGTGGTACTGGTGGGTGTCTTCGCCGCTGGCTTCCCGAATGTCGGCGAAGGCGTGCCGGACATCTCCTTCACCGGCCAGCTGACTGGCGCAGTCGTGATGGCAGTGACGGGCTTCGTGCCGGGCTGGGGTGTCGCCTACGTGCTCAAGAAGCTCAATCTGCTGCGTGTGCCGCCGCATGTCGAAGTGCTCGGACTGGATCTGTTCGAAGTCCCGGCCAAGGCCTACCCGGAGAGCATGGCAACCGAGTCATCTTCCAGTGTACCGGCTCGTTCCGGTGGGGTGGTCGCGGCGCCAATGGACAAGCGTCCGGACATCAGCTGAGCCTTGGTAGCTGAGTCCCGGCGCACCTTCTGAAGGGGCCGGTCTGTCGAGATGATGTCGAGATAAGAGCTGACTGGCCCCGTTATTGCAGTACTGGTAGAGCCAACCGATATTCGCTTTCGCAAGGAGCCTTGCAATGGAAACTGTCGATACTGTGGTACACGCTGGCAACTACGCCTTCTTCTTCAGCAACTCTGGCGCCGTAGCGGTGTGCCTGCTGGTCGCCGCTGGCGTCTGCATTGCGCTGAGCGCCAACATCCTGCGTCACGAGAAAGCATCCTTCGAGAGCAAGAAGACGCCTTGACCCTCCGGGCATTAAGACCGGCACATCAAACGCCGCAGCGCTCAGCGCTGCGGCGTTTTTGATAGGTGTCATGCACCCGAGTGACTTTGCGCGAAGCCTGAACGACTTTACGTGAAGCCCGAACGACTTTGCGCGAAGAGAGCGTGGTGCGCGTCACGCAGTCGTCACCTGAGAGCTTGATAATGGCGGCCCCTCAAGGTGGCACTCATGGAACGCGCGATAGCATGAAACTGATTCATCTGACCGACACCCATCTGGTCGCCCCTGACAAGCGACTTTACGGGCTGGACCCACGAGCACGGCTGGCGGCTGCCGTCGCCGATATCAATCTGCACCACGGCGATGCTCAGGGCGTGATCATCAGCGGTGACCTGACCGATTGCGGTGAGCCGGCCGCCTTCCAGGCGCTGCGTGAGGTGCTGGAGGATCTGTCGATGCCGTATTTCCTCGGCATGGGCAATCACGATGCGCGTGAGACTCTGCAGGCCGCCTTCCCGGAGCTGCCCCGTGATGACGATGGCTTCGTACAGTATGCGCATGCCTTCGGCCCCGACACCGATGATTGCGTGCTGGTGATGCTCGATTCAGCCGTCGCGGGGGAGCATGGCGGTCTGTTGTGCGAGTCCCGTCTGGCGTGGCTGGATGCCTGTCTGGCCGCGCATCACGATCGCCGTATCCTGCTGGCGCTGCATCATCCGCCCATGGCCCTCGGCATCCGTTATATGGACGACATCCGCTTGCAGAATCCACAGGCGCTGCATGAGGTGATCCAGCGGCATGGCAACGTCGAGCACTTGCTGTTCGGGCATGTGCATCGTCCAGCCAGCGGTGTCTGGCGGGGGCTCTCGTTCTCGACCTTGCCGGGCGTCAATCATCAGGTCGGGCTGGATCTGGTCTCCGCGGCGGACTGTCTCGCCGGCAGTCATGAGCCGCCGGCCTATGGCGTGCTGATGATAGGCGAGGAGCAGGTCGTCAATCACCTGCACCTCTACATGGATGACAGTCGCCGCTATTTCTTCCACGACACGCTCGAAGCCGCCCAGTCGCTGGAGGCGCTCGATGAATTGATCGCTCTGCAGCGCGATGAGCGGATTCCGACTCGCGAGCGCGAGCCGTTGAGCAATACCTTGCAGGCAGCTGAGGCAGCAAAAGAATGAACAAGGCGCTATATGTCTTTGATTTTGATGGTGTGATTGCTGACAGCCTCACACTGTGCCTCAAGGCCTGCACACATGCGGCGCATCTGGAAGGGCGGATGATCGTGCTGGAACGCGATAGCTGGGAGTCGCTGGACAACGTGACCTTCGAGGAGATGGCGCGTGTGCAGGGCTTTACGGGCGAGGCCGTCGCGCGCTTTGCCGCGCATGTCTTTGCCTATACTCGCCAGGCGACGCCGCCGGCGGTCTTCACCGGCATGCGCGAGGCCTTGTCGGCACTCGCCGCGCAGGGCGACGTCATGGTGCTGTCGGCCAATCACAGCGAGATGATTCGTGCCACGCTCGTCGCCGCCGGTCTGGCGGACTGCGTGTCACAGGTGCTGGGCGGTGAGATCGCGGGCAGCAAGGGGGCCAAGCTGGCGCGTCTGTTGGCAGCGCCGCAAGTGGCGGTGGGGCGCAGCTGGATGGTGGGCGACGCCGTCAGCGACATTCGCGCCGCGCACGAGGCGGGGTGTCGTGCCGCTGCGGTCAGCTGGGGATGGCAGAGCCCCGAGCGCCTGGCTAGCATGGCGCCGGAGCGGGTCATCGCGCAGCCGCAGGCGTTGATATCACTTTGCGATATGCCAAGCAGCGACAGTCGCGAAGCGGTATAGGGCGTGAGCAGAGCGGCCGCAAGGCGCAGACCTTTGCGCAGCTTGCTCTGATTCACTCATGCACGTGTGAGCTGTTGTACTTGTGAAGTGATAGAACGATGCCGCCGAGTCGTGTCATGACTCGGCGGCATCGTTGCCTGGCGGATCAGGAAGCTCGTCGTGTCAGACGGCTTGCTCGCTCAGACGGCTGCTTGCTGTGACGGCCTGCTCAGGCGTCGTCAGTCGTGAGCTGCGCGGTGGTAGCTCTGTCGTCGCCCGTTTGTCTGGCGCTCTTGTCGGGCTGCGCCAGGAAGGCTTCCAGTGAATCATCCATCGCGTCGAGCCAGGGAGTGTGATGAGGAGGGGCCAGTGTGCCGGTCATCAGCGAGCGATAGGAGTGATCACGGAACGTCATGATGTTCTCATGCTTGTGATGTTCCCACTCGAGGAAGGTGCGATTGACGCCGTCGATATCGAAGCTCGGATAATCCGTCTCCGAGATCAGTGACTTAACGTAATCGCCTTGGAACAGGATCATTGATTCATCACTGTCCAGAGTCTCTTCCCTGTCACGCCATGACTGACTATCCGCCTGCATTGCCTCGCGGCTGGGCAGCGCGATTTCCCCGAGAATCACGTCACGCACCCACCATGCCTGGGCATCGAACATGTTGAAGGTGTACCACTGGTCCTGCATGCCGAGATAGAACAGGCGTGGGTTGGCTTCCCAGGCAGCGCCCTTGTAGAGACCGAGCGGCCACATGCGGTTGCCTGTCTTGAGGCGCAGTGGCTCATCCAGGAAGGGGAAGTGGTGGAGGTAGCCGGTACACAGGATGATGGCATCGATCTTCTTGCTGGTGCCATCGCGGAAATAGGCAGTGTCGCGGTCCACCTTGAGCAACAGCGGCTTCTCTTCCCAGTTGTCCGGCCAGGCAAAGCCCATCGGGGCGGTGCGATAGCTGGTGGTGATGCTGCGAGCGCCATATTTGTAGCACTGTGAGCCGATATCTTCGGCAGAGTAGCTGCTGCCGATCAGCAGCAGGTCCTTGCCCTTGAATTCCAGCGCGTCGCGGAAGTCATGAGCGTGGAGAATACGGCCATTGAACTGCGAGAACCCCGGGAATTCCGGCACGTTGGGAGTCGAGAAGTGACCGGAAGCGACGATGACGTGATCAAACTGCTCCTGAACGACCGCATCGGCCTGCAGATCATGGACACTGACGGTGAACTGCTCGCGGGTGTCGTCAAAGCTGACGTGGCGCACCGGGCAGTTGAAGCGGATGTACTTGCGCACGCCTGCCTTCTCGACCCGACCCTTGATGTAGTCGAAGACCACCGCACGTGGCGGGTACGAGGCGATGGGATGCCCGAAATGCTCCTCGAAGGAATAATCCGCGAACTCCAGACATTCCTTGGGGCCGTTGGACCACAGGTAGCGATACATGCTGCCGTGGACGGGTTCACCATTCTGATCGAGACCGGTGCGCCAGCTGTAATTCCACAGGCCACCCCAGTCACTCTGTTTTTCATAACAGACTATCTCGGGAATATCGATACCCTTGTCAGCGGCAGATTGAAAGGCGCGCAGCTGTGCCAGGCCACTCGGCCCTGCGCCAATGATCGCAATGCGTTTTGTCATGGGTATTTCCTGTTGAGACTGTAATGAGACGTCATGTTCCGTGAATCCCGTGTTGCGGGATGTCGTGTTGACCAGGTGCTTTTTCCTATGTAGTGGAACGCGATAATAATGAACATTATCCAGCGCTTGGGTGGCCTGGAAAGGTAAGAATTCCAGTTGACTGGCCACTTGTCATTTCGCTGAACCTGAACACGGAAGCCATATTTTTCTTGCCTTGAGGGCATCCTGCGGCTCGCGGAACGTGAGGCATCCTCGCAGATATGATGCGTCAGCTCAAATATGAAGCATTGATTATGAGTATATGAAGTGTACACGATCACGAGGGCATTTAGACTTTAGTAGAAAGATTGTTTTAGGTTGTCTCTCTTTACAACGGTCAGGAAGAAGGATGTGGTTTATCGGCTCATGGTTGCGGTTGTTTTTGTTTAGGTTATTGATTTGTAAGGTATTTTTATGTTGTGGAGGTGGTTTTACATGGCATTATTCAGCTTGTTGTCTGTGTGAAAAAACTGGCTTGTTTTCTGTGTAGAAAGAAAGAAGGTTTCCGTGTTGCAATGCCGATTCCAGGGTGGATGACTTTTTGACTTTTCAAGGCATGGCGAGTCAATCGGCTAGAGGGGTGAAATAGCCTGTTCGTCAAGCAGGTAGGTGCTCGTAATTTTGAGGTTTGGGGTAAACAAGGGAGTGCTAAGGATGGAGGATTGGTATCAGAGTAGTGAGTGGCGGGTGAATGGAGAAAGATCCAGGGGCCGAGGGGAAAAGGGTGACAGATTATGGAATGATTCTCGCTGGAGGAATTTCTAGAGTATCTGCTGGTGTTCACTCGCCAAGCCAGCGACGAGAGGGCAAGCGGAGGTTGATCACTTTACATGCCGAAAGGGCGTATACTGGGTGTGATAGAGAAGCTACAGGAGAAGACACCATGACTCACAAGCGCAAGGTGCAGGACAACGCACTCAAGGCAGTGCTGCGTACCCCGATGTTCAAGCAACGTGTGGTGAAGGCGCGCAAGGGCAAGGGCAGCTATCAGCGCCAAGGCAAGTCGCAGGGAAACAGGGGCGGCAGTGAAGCGCCTTCAGTCAGTGTGCACGACGCTGCCTGAAGACGCTTCATTGGTGCGGTTTCCCACGACCTGACTTGCATCACTGCAAGGGGCTGAAACATGAACGCCGCAGCGTCAGCGCTGCGGCGTTCTGCGTCTGTCCTACTGAAAACGTCTCAGTTCGAGAAGTGCGCGTTCCAGGTCTCGGCGCGCGCGGCGTCGCGGGCTTCATAGTCGGCCAGCACCGTCTCCAGTTCGCCCAGTGATTCATGCTCACGATCCTCACCCAGCTGCGTCAGGCGCAAGGTGTACCAGGCTGTCACACCGCCTTCCGGCGGCGTGCTGAAACGCGGGAATTCCGGCGCGAGACATTCTCCGTCCTGCCAGAGGGCGGGCAGGGACGGGTGCAGCGCCAGTGGGCGGGCCAGACCGACGAGATCGACGGCGCCCTGTGCCACGGCGTCTTCGGCCTGCGCGAGTGTCTTGAAGCCGCCGGTTGCCATCAGGGGCAGGGTCGTCACCTCGCGTGCACGCTTGGCGAATTCGATGAAGTAGGGGCCGCTGGCGCTGGCATCCGACGCGGAGCTCGCGCCGGGGAAGTAGGTGCCACCACTGATGTCGATCAGATCGATGGGCAGTTCATCGAGTGCCGCTATCACCTGCAGCGCTTCGGGCTCCTCGAAACCGCCTTGCAGTTGGTCACTGGAGTTGAGTTTCACCATGACTGGGTAGTCGTGGCCGACGGCCTCACGCACGGCAATGATCACTTTACGCATCAGCCGCATGCGGTTGTCGAGGCTACCGCCGTAGTCATCCGTGCGCTGGTTGAAGAGGGGAGACAGAAACTGGCTGAGCAGGAAACCGTGTGCCGCATGTACCTGTACCCCGCCAAATCCGGCGTCACGAGCCAGGCGCGCCGTCGTCGCCATGGCCGCGGGCAATGCCTTGATGGCCTCCAGGCTCATGGCTTCGCAACGTAGACCGGGAATATCCAGTGCACTGGGGCCATGCGCCGTGCTGGTCGGTGGGTAGGCCATCGCACCGGCGTGGCCGAGCTGCAACCAGAGGTCTGCACCGTGCTGTTGACCGCGCTGGGCCAGTTGCGTGAAGGCTGCGAGATCCGACTGCGCGTTGAGCACCAGATTGCCGGGTTTCTCGGCATGCTGGTGGTCAGGCTGTACCTCGCCGACCAGTGACGCCGCAACGCCCCCTTCAGCCCAACGTTCGTAAAGGCGCATCTGTGCCTCACTGGGATGCCCCGTGCCATCACCGAGGGAATCCGACATCGCAGCCTTGACGATTCGGTTGGCGAGCACCCGGCCGCTTGGCAACGTGAAGGGCGTGAACAGGGCGGAAGCTGTCGGCTGGTCTGTCATGGGGGATGTCTCGTTGGGGGCTGAATCTGGCTCATAAGGAACAGATGTCATGATGTCATGCGCAGTGTCTGGTGATAATCCGTTGTATGCGCACAGCATTCGTGAGCCAATGGAACATATGAAACCGCATACGGATCTCGACATCTTTCACGCCGTCGTCGACGCCGGCACCTTCACCGGGGCGGCGCGCCAGCTTGGCATTACCCACTCGGCGATCAGCAAGCGCATCGCGCAGCTGGAGCAGCGTCTTGGTGCCCAGTTGCTGATTCGCTCCACTCGGCGTATGCGCCTGAGTGAAGCAGGCCAGCTCTATGCCCTGGAGACGCGGGAGTTGCAGGAGCGCCTGCGCCATGTCGAGCAGGAGATTGCCGAAGGTAGTGGCGCGCTCAAGGGGCGCATTCGCCTCTCGTGTTCCCATGCACTGGGCAAGCGGCAGGTGATGCCCCTGCTGTTGCGCTTCATGGAGCGCTATCCCGAGGTGATCGTGGACCTGACGCTGTCGGACGCAGTGGTCGACCTTGTCCATGAAGGGATGGATCTGGCGATACGCAGCACCGCACAGCCCGAGCTCGGCCTGATCGCCAGGCGGTTGGCCACCAACCATCGCGTCATCTGTGCATCACCGGACTATCTGGCAAGCCACGGCACCCCGCGCTCAGTGCCGGATCTGGCGGAGCATGTCAGCCTGATCCTGAATCTCCCCGGCGGCTTCAATGCCTGGGGGCTCAAGTCACTGCCCGACATGCGTTGCGGCTTCCTCTCCAATTCCCTGGAAACCCTGCACGCCGCCTGCCTGGGCAGCCGCGGCATTGCCTGTCTGCCGCACTACCTGATCGCCGATGATCTGGCTTCCGGACGCTTGATCCCGCTGCTGGAAGACATACGTGGGGACGGCGCAGATACCAGCATATACATCGTCCGCCCGGAGACGCAGATTCTTCCTCGGCGAGTGAGGGTGCTGATGGATGCCTTGATAGAGGGATTTGAAACCGGCTAGGAGGCGTTTGCCAAGGGCATGACTTATCTGGTGATCATCAAGGTCATTACATGACATATTATCCCAAGGAGAGATAACAGGATTTCAGTGACGTACATCATGGAGCGATACATGTCACAGATTGGACGCAATAGATTGGCGGTACTTATTGATGCTGACAATGCGCAGGCTGCTATCTGCGAAGCGCTGCTGGCAGAGATTTCAAAGCTGGGGGTCAGCACCATCAAGCGGGCTTACGGAGACTGGACGACGCCGAATCTTGCGCCCTGGAAAGAGCATCTTCTGCGTCATGCCATTCATCCGGTTCAGCAGTTCAGCTATACCCAGGGCAAGAATGCAACTGACTCTGCGTTGATCATCGATGCCATGGACTTGCTGTACTCGGGGAACGTGGAGGGGTTCTGCCTCATCTCTTCGGACAGCGACTTTACGCGCCTCGCGGCTCGTTTGAGAGAGAGCGGCATGCTGGTGTATGGCTTCGGTGAAGACAAGACGCCTCAGCCCTTCGTATCTGCCTGTGACACGTTCATCTACAGCGAAGGACTGCGCAAGGTGGCTGAGAAGCCCGTCCCGGCCATGCCAGTCAGCAAGCCGGCTGTTGAGCCGGTAGCCCTCGTCAAGCCGACCAAGGCACAGATGCAGTTGAGGTCGCATATCTTGAATGCGGTGAATGAACTGCAGCAGAAAGATGGCTGGACTTCCTTATCAGCAGTAGGAAGTTATCTAAAGAAGAAGATGCCCGACTTCAAACCGTCTGATCATGGGGCCAGCAAGCTTGGAGTCTTGATCCAGGGACTGGATTATCTGGATAAATGGAATCGTCCGGTAAAGGGGGGTGTGCAGCATTTATATATCCGAAAAAAGAGTAGCCAGCCTGCAAAGGCCAGCTGATCAGGCAATCTATTGAGAGAGGTAGTCAGTCACACAAGCCGATGGATAATAATCGGCCGCTATTTCCAGGTAATGAGCAGTCGTCGCTTTACTCAGCCGCCATCATTCGCTCGTACAGACCATCCTTGAGCAGGCTGCGCTGGTGCTTGAGCTGGTGCATGGAGTCATCGCCGATCGGCGATTCATCGACTTCCAGGGCGTGAATCTCGATATCGATACGGGTATAGGCTTCCGCGATGCGGGCAAACTCTTCATTGCCATTGATCAGGCGCAGAATGAGTTCACGTTGCTGAGGGAAGTCGTTGCACAGGGAGTGGTCATCGATATGCATGGTGTGGCTCCGAAATAGGGGTGGGAGAATCCAAAAAGAGGGAGTGTTGCCACTCCCCGAAAGGGCATCCTTGCTTACGTTGCAGGACGTATTCTCAAACGATGGACTGGACGTCGATCACGATCTGGTCCCAGTTGCGCTGGGCGGTCATGTCGTTTTCGACATCGCTGTCATAGACATTCTGGAAGCGCTTGATGGCGGCGGTCTGGCTGGTGGCCTGATAGAGCCAATAGGCTTCTTCCTTCAAGGCGTCTTCGATGGGCTTGTCGATGGAGGCATAGACGGCCTGTTTGCAGGCGTTGATGGCGGCTGATGGCCACAAGGAGATTCGCTCGGCCAGCGAGTCGACGAAGGGGCCGATCTCCTGCGGGTCCAGCGCACGATTGATGGTGCCGTATTCGGCGGCCTGATCGGCATCGAAGTCCTTGGCGCTGAGGATGATTTCCAGCGCTCGGCCAAGGCCTGCCTGACGTGCCATGCGTGAGGCACCACCCCCGCAGGGCAGAATGCCCATCGCGACTTCCATCTGCATGAAACGGGCCTTGCCACGTGCGGCGAATCGCATGTCACAGGCCAGGGAAAATTCGTGACCACCGCCGCGAGCGAAACCTTCAATCTTGGCGATGGTCGCCTGGGGCAGGCGGCTTACGCGCTCGAGTACCACCTGCAGGTCCAGCAGCTTGACCTCACCCTGGTGGACCGCATGAGTCGACATGTCCTTGAGGAAGTCCACGTCGGCATGCGCGACAAAGATCTCCGGATGGGCTGACTAGAAGACCACCACCTTGGTGTCGCTGTCACGCTCGAGCTTCTGCGACAGCATGGTCAGGTCGGCCAGCATGGGAATGTCCTGAATATTGACCGGCGGATAATCGAAGGTCACATACAGAATGGCGCCTTTCTGTTCAGCCCGGAACGTCGTAAATTTCTTGTATATCATTATGTTATCTCGGTTCGTTCTCTGCCCGTCGTGTGTGATTAACGTTAGCACCGAGTCCGGGGATTGATTACCGAGAGATTGGAAGAAAGAAATTATTCGATTGCTTGAGAGTGGGGGTTCGCAATAGGAATCAAGTCGTTATCGGGCAGCTTCAACAAGCGACTATAAAAAAAGTCCCGCGATAGTCGTGTCTGGCCACGACTGTCACGGGACTTTTGCCTCTGAGAGGGTCACAAGCGCAGTGGCAGGAACCTAGCCCTTGCTGTCGCCAGGGCTCTTGGCAGAGTCTTTGGAAGAGTGCTTGGAAGAACCCGCATCTTTCTCGGATTGCTCGTAGACGGGCAAAGCACCTTCATCAGAGCCAGTTTCTTCACCCGGGACAGCATCTTCACCAGCAGCCGTTGCAGTGGAAGGCTGGGGACTTGAGGTGTTGGCACCGATACGCTTGGTCCAGCGCTGGCGGGCAAAGCGGCGAAGATTGGCCACGTTGTCCGTCTCGTCGATGATGTCCTCGCCCAGTATCGTCTCCATCACGTCTTCCAGCGTGATGACGCCCAGCCAGTTGCCCAGGTTGTCGTAGACCACGCACAGATGCTGGCGTTCGCGCTGCATGAGCCCAAAGGCATGCTCGACGTTGTCTTCGGCGTGCAGCTCGCTGATCGGGCGCATCAGGTCCTTGAGCGGGGTGGTGGGCTCTGCCTGATGGGCATCGGTCCGGTGAATCATGCCCAGCGTTCGCTCATCGTCGGTCATCACCGGGTAGCGGCTGAAGGGCCAGATCGTCAGCTGGTCATTGAATTCGGCCACGCTCATCTCGGGGCTGACCGTCTGGCAGACAGGGCGCGGTGTCAGTACGTCACGCACCTTCATCTCATGCAGATTGAGGATGTTGGTGATGACGCGCTGTTCATCATTTTCCAGGGCTTTCTTGTCGAGCCCCATCTGCGCCAGTGCCTTGATCTCACCACGCACATCGATGTCATGGGCATCCTTGCCGATGCGCGAGGTGATCAACTCAGACAGCCAGATCAGTGGCTTGAGTGCGATGACCATGGCATTGAGCACACCGGGCAGCATCGGCGACAGCTGACGCCAGTAGGTCGCACCGATGGTCTTGGGAATGATTTCCGAGGCCACCAGGATCAGCAGCGTCATCACCGCCGAGGCCACGCCGACCCAGGCTTCCCCGAAGACGACCGATACCTGCGCGCCCACCCCCGTGGCACCGACAGTATGCGCGATGGTGTTGAGCGTCAGGATGGCGGCCAGCGGCTTGTCGATATTGTCCTTGAGCTTGGCCAGTGCGGCGTGGCGCTTGGGATGTTGGTCTCTCAGGCTTGCCACATAGCTGGGAGAGAGCGACAGCAGCGCCGCCTCGAGCACTGAGCAGACGAATGAGATGCCAATCGCGATGGCGGCAAACAGGATCAACAGAAACATGAGGCGTGCTCCTTGGGGGAAAGGTATCCATTAGTGACATAAGGCACAGCACTGTCAAACCCGTGAATTCTCGCAGAGTTTTCAGCCTGCTGGCCAAGCTTGCCAGCCTGTGCGGCAAAGTGCCGTTGACTCCAGGGATGCAAGAGGACTGCAAGAGGAATGCAAAAGGTCTGCAAGAGAGAACAGGGCGTTAGATGAGACAAGATGCAATACTTATATGATAATGAGATTGTTTTGCTTTCGTTAATCATTGTATTTTGTCGTCTCGGCCGTATTCGAAAGCCTCGGCCTGACATGGCCGTTGAGTGGCACCGTTCGACTCTTCAGCCGTCAGTGCGATCCGCAGCAAGCGGTATGCCTTCATCAGGATTCACATTGCAGGGATTTGCAGCGACATGTCACAGCCGCTTGGAGACACTGCCGGCAGTCGGGCCACTCGCCGCGTCATGGCCCCACCTCAACAGAGCCCCGCACCGCTCAGCGAGCGGCGCGGCTGGCGAATGGCGAAATATCCGCATTGCGAGGGACAGGTGCAGGAGCTGCATCCCTGGCGGGATGCGCATCTGACGCTGTGTGATCTCGAGGTATCACGCGCCTATCATGGCCAGCATCAGTTTCACGAGGGCCTCTATCTCTGCCTGGTGCTGGAAGGGCGGCTGACGCTATCTGGCGTGGACGGCGCGGGGGTCGACTTGTCCGCGGGGCAAGGGGGAATCTTTCGCCCAGCGAGAACGCAGTCTGCGCCGCCGACGCTGAAGAGCTACCACCCTGAAGGTCGCCTGCGCTGCTTGAGCTTGCATCTGGAGGGCGAGGCGAGCCAGTCGCTGCAGGTCCGACGCGGGCTGGCGAACTGGGATGCATTGCCGTGCGCGCGCCTTTCCAGACCGATGGGCTGGACGCCGGGGGGCTGGCTTCATCAGCAATTGGATGAGTGTGTCAGAGTCCCTGGCAGTGATGGCGCACGCGGGGAGTGCGAGACGCCTGTGGTCACCGCCTGCGAGGGGGAGATGCTGGAGTGGCAGGGGATTGCGCTGCAGTTGTTGGGGGCAGCACTCAAGCGGGGGGCTGGTGAGGTGCAGGGTGTGCCGGCTTTTTCTTCCTCACCATTACCGTCCCCATCGCGACCCCACGGCGCCTGTCGACATCTGGAGGCGGTGCGCCAGCGTCTTGCCGCCGTGCCGCATGGCGCGCACTCGCTGGAGGAGCTGGCGCGGCTGGCTTGCATGAGTCCCTCCGGCTTGCGCCACAAGTTTCGCCAGGCCTTCGGGCAGTCACTGGGCAGTTACCAGCGTGAATGTCGCATGCGGTGTGCCGAGCAGGCCTTACGACGCGGGGTGAGCATTCAGCAGGTGGCGCATCAGGTGGGGTATGCCCATGCCTGCAACTTCGCCACGGCCTACCGGCGTCATTTCGGGGTGTCGCCACAGGTGGCACGAGCCAGGTTTCATCGCGTCGAGTGAGCCGTGATGGCGGCGAGCACCTGACAATGGGCTCGGGGTTGTCACAATACGCAAGCGGGCACCCGATGGGTGCCCGCTTGCGTATGTCGTACTCGAGAGTTGAGTGCTGGTGATGCCAGCTGGCCTTACAGGAAGGGGATCATCGGCAGCACCACGTCATCCAGCAGGCCTGTCGGGTAGTGCAGATTCATCGCCGCCTGCATCCCGAGAAGGAAGACTGCCACGCCCAGCGCGAAGAGCCCTGCGAATAGCGGCGACTTGCGCGCGATGGTGAGCTGGAAGCCCAGACAGAACAGTACAGCGGTGGAGACGAAGCCCAGCAGCGCACTGACGCCGATCAGCACGAAGAAGCCGAGCATTACACCCACTGCCTTGAAGGCCGGTTGCTGGACGCGAATCATGCCGCGACGCCAGCCGTTGAAGACCACGGCGATCACCGAGAGCAGCGTGATGAAGGCGGCCAGCGTCGGGAAGGCCTTGCCCAGCGGCATCAGGTCCTTGATGTCGTAGAGCGCCCACAGGGCGGCAGCGCCCATCATCAACAGCAGCAGGAAGTCGACGCCACCGAAGCCACGCGATTCCAGCACATCCTCTTGTGGAGACGGCGCGCTCTCGACCACTTCATGGGTCTGGCGGCGACGCATGATCGCCTTGCGGATCACCGGCAGGAAGAAGGCCAGCAGGATCAGGCCGAGGATGATCAGTACGCCCGGGCGCAGGAAGGCTTCGGCGCCGTGGAACTGCATGCTCTGATAGAAGTAGTTCTCGGCGCCCGGTGCCAGCACGAAGCCGATCAGGAAGGCCGGACGCGACCAGCCAGCACTCTTGAACAGCACACCGATCATGCCGATCATGCCCAGCGCGGCCCAGTCACCCAGCGAGCGGCTGGCCTGATAGGCAGCGAACAGGATCAGTACGGTGATGGCAGGGGCCAGAATGGCGAAGGGCACACGCGTCAGCTGCGCGACCGGACGCGCCAGCATCAGACACAGGCCCGCGCCCAGGATATTGGCCAGCGCCAGTGACCAGATGATGGTGTAGGTCATGTCCAGATTGGTGGTGATCATCGACACGCCGGGTTCCAGCCCCAGCAGCAACAGCCCGCCCAGGAAGACCGCCGCCGTGCCGGAGCCTGGCACCCCGAACAGCAGTGTCGGCACCATGGCACCACAGGCGCAGGCATTGTTGGCGGATTCCGGCGCGATGACGCCGCGGATGTCGCCCTTGCCGAACTGGCTCGGGTCCTTGGCGGTCTTGACCGCGAAGCCGTAGGTGATCCAGTCGACCACGGAACCCGCCAGGCCCGGGATGGTCCCGATCAGGCTGCCGATACCGGCACAGCGCGCGACCAGCCACTTGTTCTTGACCACATCCTTGATGCCGGCAGACCAGCCCTTGCCCAGGTCGGTGTTGCCATTCTTGGCGATACTGCCACGTCCCAGCAGCAGCTCGACGATTTCCGGCAGGGCGAAGATGCCCAGACCCAGCACGATCAGCGGCACGCCGTCGTACAGGTAGTCGATATCCAGGTTCATGCGGTACTCGCCGGTCGCCGGTGCGGCGCCGATGGCACCGACCAGCAGGCCAAGGCCGCAGGCTGCGGTGCCCTTGAACAGATTCTTGCCGGACAGCACCGCCACCATCGTCAGGCCCAGCAAGGTCAATACGAACAATTCGGCTGACGAGAAGGCCAGTACGAGGGGGCGTGCGACGAGGATGAAGCCGGTCAGGATGATGGCACCGATCACGCCACCACACAGGGAAGACAGGAAGGCACTGGTCAGCGCGCGGGCTGCCTGGCCCTTCTTGGCCAGCGGGAAGCCATCCAGCACCGTGGCTTGCGACGCGCTGGAACCGGGAATGCCCATCAGGACCGAGGCGAAGGTATCGCCGGTGGGAATGACTGCGACCATGCCCATCAGCATGCCCAGGGCGTAGCCCGGGTCCAGTCCATAGAGGAAGGGCAGCAGCAGGGCCATGCCGGCGATGCCGCCCAGGCCGGGAATGATACCGACCAGCAGGCCGACGAAGATGCCGATCATCATGAACAGCAGATGCGTCAGCGTGAAGACGTGTCCAATGCTGGACAGGAGAGTGTCGATCATGGCGTTACTCAACCTCTTGTTCTTCTCTAGATGCTTCTCTAACACTCAGAGGCGGTGCCGGGGAGAGCATGGTGAGGCAGGGAGTGAAAGGCTCACGGGGCTACTGATCGGCAGCCCCGTGAGTAGGTCCCCATCACACCCGGGGGTCAGACCGTCATGGGTGTGATTGCGAGCCTCAACGAGATTGCAGGCGAATATTGTGGCGTTCCATCAGCCAGTTCTTGACCCATTCATGCTCGGCTTCGCTCAGCTGCATGGCTGCCTGGAGCTGGGTCGCGGCGGCCTTGCCGACCATCAGGCCATAGGGTCCGACCTTCTGAGCGGCCTCCTTGAGGAACTCGGGGTCCTTGGCCAGATCACGCGCGGCCTGGCGGTAAAGCTCCAGCAGCTTGGGGTCCACGTCCTTCGGCACCAGCAGCATCTTCTGCATGGCGTAACCGGAGGCGAAGAACTTGTGGAAGATCTGATAGGCCTTGTCGTCACGTGAATGGCCTTCCTGGGCCAGATACAGTTCGGAGAAGGTCGGCAGGTCCGGGAAGGACGGATCGCGCTCGATATGGCCTTCGTCATCCATCACGCCAAGGCTGAACAGCGGTACGGCCTGGCCGGCGTCGATCAGCGGCGTGACGTTGCTCTTGTAGGCGGAGGTGGTCTGGAAATCGAGGGCGACTTCGCCACGTTCGAAGGCCAGGCGGCCTTCACCACGGCTCTTCATGCCGAAGACCGGGTCGACCTGGAAGTCGAGAAGATCGAAGGCCATCAGCACCGGCATCTCAAGCCCGGTCGGGTTCTGACCGGCGAACTTCACTGCCTGGGAGGCGAGGGCCTCGAGCACACTGGCGCTGTCCTTGCCCAGCGAGCTTGAGGCGTAGACGACACCCCCTGTCGGTGCGGCGAAGATCGGCTCCCAGTCGGCATAGTCATAGCGCACGCGACGATCGCGCAGCATGGCCGGATACTGGGTAGAGGCCGAGGTGACGACCATCTCGTCGCCGTCATCGCCGGCACGCTTGCTGAACAGGTTGACACCGGTAATGGAACCACCGCCCGGGACGTTGTCGATGACGACAGCCGGGTTGCCCGGCAGGTCCCTGGATACCCAGTTGGACATGAAGCGTGCCCAGACATCCGTGCCGCCCCCGACACCGAAGGGGACGGTCCAGGTCAGGGTGTCGGGGACTTCCGCCGCGGCGTGAACGGCTGAGGACAGTGGCATCAAGCCCATGACAGGCAGCATGAAGGCCAATGCGGTGGTACGGGCATGACGCTTGAGGGTCTGGCGCTTGGGGGTAGACACGATGATGGACATGGTCTGACTCCTGATTATTGTTGGAATGCGTTGTCGATCAGTGATGCGCTATCTGCATGGCGGCGCAGTCAGGTTATTTCGTTTGGCGAAAATTCATTGTAAATCAATATACTGCAGTACCTTCTCGTTACCTGTCGACGAACTCTTCGCCTCTGGCGCTTGCCAGCGCGGTCGTCTGGCGTGTCGTCATGCACGCCCAGGCATTTCCAGCAAGTCGGGGAGGTTCAAGAACACCTCGCCACTCATGATCTTGCGTGCCGTACGCAGCAGAGACACACGGCTGGGGGTCATCGGGTCGGCATTGGCATGCTCGACCTCGACATCCAGAAATCCGGCGGGATGTTCCAGATGAACGTTTGCCGCCAGGCTATCCGGTGCCAGTGTGCCGGCTGCGAGGACCACACGATTGGCCAGGGTACCCGGGATGCTGGTCGCAACGGCCAGCGTGATGGCACCCGTGACGGCCAGGGCACCATGGCAGCGATGCGGCACGAAGTAACGGGCGCACAGCGTGCCGTCCTGAGTGCGCGGGGCGGAGAGAATCACCGGCTTGGGCAGCACCGAGCCGCTGACGTCGCCCATGCCCATCAACTCTCCCGCCTTGAGGCGAATCTGCTCGAGGCGTGCCATCGCCTCGCGGTTGGCGTCCATCTCGGCCGGGGCTTCGTTGCCCGCCCAGCCCAGACTTGCCGCCTCGATAAGTACCACCGGAGTCGCAGAGTCGAGACAGGTCACCTCGATGCCATCAATCATGTCGATGACCCGGCCGCTGGGCAGCATCATGCCGGTCTTGGCGCCCACTGCGCCGAGGAAGCCCAGCTTGATGGCGCTGCCGGCGCCGGGCACACCACTGATGCGCGTGTCGCCCTGGTAGGCCACCACGCCACCGGGTGTCGGCACCTGGCTGTCGATCAGCGTGCGGGTATTGAGGTTGTGAATCCGCAGACGTGTCAGGTCGCCCTGTGGCGCAATCATGCCGGTCTCGATGGCGTAGGGGCCGACGGCGGCCAGCATGTTGCCGCAGTTGGGCGAGAAGTCGACCTTGTCGCCCTCTACGTCGACCTGAGCGAACAGGTAATCGACATCTGCTTCAGGATGACTGGGCGGCCCGACGAGGGCGACCTTGCTGGTCAACGAATTGCCGCCGCCCAGGCCATCGATCTGCAGTACGTGGCCGGACCCCATGACCTGACGCAGAACGTCGCGACGGCCTTCGTCATCGGCGGGGAGGTGATCCAGACGCAGGAAGGGCCCCCGAGAGGTACCGCCACGTAGGATCATGCAAGGAAGTGAATGCATCATGTTGGAACGCGCTCCTGTCTGTTTGCGCCTTCGTGAAGCATCACAGCCGATGATCTATGCATCAAATGCAAATAAAACCTATACTGTCATCATTGTGCGCATTAATCCGAAAAATGAAACAATAAGGTAGTTGCATGCATAGATTGGAGTTTCTGGATCTGTCGGCGTTCGTCGAGGTCGCCGAGAATCATTCCTTCAACGAGGCGGCAGAACGCCTGCATATTTCGCAGCCGGCATTGTCGCGTCGCATCCAGAAACTGGAGGAGATTCTGGGCGCCAAGGTGCTCGAGCGCACCACGCGAAGAAGTCGTTTGACGCCCGTTGGGCGTGATTTTCTGCCCAAAGCCCGCAAGTTGCTCGAAGATTATGAGTCGTCTCTGGTCGGTGTACGTGAGCTGGCCACCCACCGCAAGGGGGTGCTGACCATCGCCTGCCTACCCACGGCAGCCTTCTATTTCCTGCCCAGCGTGGTACGCGAATTCAATACCGCCTATCCCGGTATCCGGATTCGCATCCTGGATGTCAGTGCCAATGAAGGGGTCGAAAGGGTGGTGTCGGGGGAGGCAGACTTTGGTATCAACATGGTCAGTGCCCACCATCCAGCGGTGGATTTCACCTCCATCTATCGTGATCCCTTCGTGCTGGCCCTGCGGCGTGACCATCCTCTTGCACAGAAACAGCGCGTGGAATGGAGCGACCTGGACGATGTGCGCCTGATCACGGTCTCGCGTGACAGCGGCAATCGCATTCTGCTCGACAACACTCTGCTGTCCGCCGGCCTGCATCTGGATGGCTTCTACGAAGTGCAGCACCTTTCGACGTCACTGGGTCTGGTCGAGAGCGGGCTGGGCGTCGCCATCCTGCCTTCGATGGCCATGCCGGGGCCAGAACACGAGGTGCTGTGTCAGCGTGAACTGCCCGAGCCGCGCATTGACCGCACCATTGGCCTGCTGCGGCGGCGCGGTGAGTCGTTGTCGCCGATCGCGGAACTGTTCATCGAGATTCTGCTCAAGCGCTGGAACTGAGTCGCTTATATGGGGCGAGGGGGCCAAGGCCACAATGGAGAGCAGAGTGGCAGGCACCTCTCGCCAGGGTTGGCGTGGCGTGGCCTAGTACATAAGATGGTTGTGTATAAGACATTCATGTTTCACGGCAAGGCCGATGAAACCGTCTTGATGTCGCGTGGTCAGCTGCCGCCGGGGATCGGTAAGGGGCGTCTCCTCACCCCTTGCTTCTCCAGCCATTGACGACGTGGCGTCTTGCCTAACACAAGGATGTACATGTCCATGAGTACCCGCACAGCCACTCACGCTACCTCTCGTCAGACGGCCCTCGCGCTGGGTCTGGCACTCGGGCTCGGCAGCGCGCTGCCTGTCAGCGCAGACGAGCCGATGGCGGCCGATGACACGGGCAAGCGCGCACCGCAGGGCGAACATACGCTCAAGCGTGCCCAGCTGGTCAGCTTGATCGAACAGGGCCGGCAGGAGCTGGCGCCGGACTTCAATGGCTTTCTGACCCAGGTTGCCGAACGCAATTCCCAGGACACGGCCGTCAGGGCTGCCATCGAGCAGTATCAGGCTGGTGAGACGCTTGAGGGCGATGCCTTCGTCAACATCTATCGTCTGCTGGGGGTCTACAACCGTCTGCAGTATGGCGATGACGTCCAGGCGCTGCTCAAGGAAATGGTCGCGATCCCGACCGCCAAAGTGGGGGAGAAGCCGCAATTCGAGAACCCGGAAATCGCGCGCTTCGGTGAGTTGATCAAGGCGCGCGCCGAGGCGTTCGGCCTGACGTTCCGTAACGTCGACAATCGCGTCTTCGAGGTTGAGCTCGAGGGGACTGGCGATGACGTGTTCGGCATTCTGACCCACGGCGATGTGGTACCGGCAGGCGAGGAGGGCTGGACACTCGACGACGGTACCCATCTCGACCCGTTCGCGATGACCGAGATCGACGGCAAGCTCTACGGGCGCGGCACCGAAGATGACAAGGCCTCTATCGCCGCGGCGCTGTATGCCATGAAGTCGCTCAAGGAGAATGAGGTGCCGCTCAAGCGCACCATTCGCCTGATGATCGAGACCACGGAAGAGACCGGTGGTGATGGCTTCGAGTACTACAAGGCCAGAAATGACCTGCCGGAATACAACATCGTGCTCGATAGCGGTTATCCGGCGATCACGGCCGAGAATGGTTTCGGCACCATCGATGCGCGCTTCCCCTTGACGCCCAAGGCGGGCGAGGTCTCATCTGATCAGGCAGTCGACGCGCTGCCGACGATCACCGACTTCCAGGGTGGCCTGGCGACCAACCAGATTCCGGAGCGCTCCACTGCCACGCTGCACGCGGCTGACGCAGCGGGCGCTAAGGCGCTCAGCCACAAGCTTGAAACGCTCGGCAGCCGCTACGTCAAGGAGCATGGCCAGGACTTCAGCGTCGCCAGTGAGGTGGAAGGCGAAGAGGTCAGCGTGACGGTGACCGGCAAGTCGGCCCACTCCTCGGCGCCGGCCAACGGCGTCAATCCTGTCACACGGCTGGCGGGCCTGCTCGCCACCTCCGGCATCGATTTCCATGACAATGCCTATGAAGATGCCATCCATTACCTGAACGACAACTACGGGCTGGACTATCACGGCAAGCAGCTGGGCATCGCGTATTCCCATGATTTCATGGGGCCGCTCAAGGTGACGCCGACTTATCTGGAGAAGGAGGACGATGCGCTGCGCGTCGCGGTCAATGTGCGTGCACCTGCCGGTGAGAAATCACCTCAGGAATTGAGCCAGATGATTCAGGACAAGCTGAACGCCTATGCCAGCGAGCAGGGCATGGACATGACGCTGAACGTCGAGATTCGCGACTGGATGCTGCGTGACCCCAGCGGTGCCTGGCTGCAGACGCTGCTCAATATCTTCGGGGATACCACCGGCATGGAGGCCGAGCCGCGCTCCTCCGCGGGCAGCACGACCGCCAAGTTGTTGCCCAATGCGATCAACTTCGGCCCGTCCATGCCGGGCGAGACCTATACCGGGCATACCTCCGAGGAGTTCAAGCGGGTCGATAACCTGATGCTCGACATCCAGATGTTCACCGAGATGATGGCGCGTATCGGCAATCAGGATTCGCTCAAGTAACCGGGGCGGCTCACGGGGCCGCGTTCATGTGGATTGCCTTCTGCAGAGCGTATTGAAATAGCCCTGTGAAATAGCCTTTTGAGACAGCCCTTTGAAATAGCCTGTTGCCTGGATGACAGGCATCACAGCCAACGCCCGCCACCGCCCTGATGAAGGGCCAGTGGCGGGCGTTGTCGCATATGAAGGTCGCCGGTCAGCCAGTGCGGCCGCGCGGCCTCATCTCGGACGGTAGGGCTCGGCGGGATGCGCGGTAGGGTAGGCATCCATATAGGCAGTGGCGGCCCGTAGCAATCGCACGTCATCGTGCTTGCCGCCTGCCAGCTGAAATCCGACAGGCAGGCCTTGAGACGTGAAACCACAGGGCACTGACGCCGCAGGTTGGCCACTCAGGTTGAAAGGATACGAGAACGGCGCCCATTCCTCCCAGTCATGCATCCGGCTATCCGGGGGAACCTGATGATTCAGTGCGAAGGGGGTGACGGCGACGCTGGGTGTCAGCAACAGGTGGAAATCCTGATTGAATTGCTCCAGTGCCTGAGTGATCCGGTAGCGCTCCTCGAGTGCCTTGAAGAGATCCAGCGAGGTCCAATCGCGGGCACGCATGGCGTTCTCGACCAGCCCGGGGTCGAGCTGTTCACGCTGCTGGGCATCGCATTCATCCCAGAGCCCCAGTGAGGCGGTGAACCAGATCTTGCGAAACGTCTCGAGGCTTGCTCCGACCGGGGGATCGACTGCCACGATATCTGCGCCAAGGTTTGCCAGGCGCTGCGCGGCGCGCTCCACCAGGCTTGCGATCTCGGGGTCGACCTCGACACCTCCGAAACATGGCGAGTACGCGATGCGCAGTCCTGCCAGCGACTTGCCGATATCCGCGCCCCAATCCTCGGGTTGGCCGCGGTTGGCGTAAGGGTCCTGGGCATCGTGACGGCCGATGACATTGAGCATGGCGGCGGCATCACGGGGGCTGCGGGTCAAGGGACCGATGCTGGACAGAAAGGCAGCCTTGGAGGGCGGCCACTGCGGTGTCCAGCCAAAGGTGGGTTTGAAGCCGAAGATGCCACTGAAGGTGGCAGGAATACGGATCGACCCGCCGGAGTCACCGCCCTGATGCAGCACGCCCAGATTGAGGGCGGCGGCGGTAGCTGCGCCACCGGAAGAGCCGCCGGGTGTCAGTTCAGTATTCCAGGCATTGCTGGTGGTGCCATGCACGCGATTATCGGTGACGGCCTTCCAGCCGAACTCGGGGGTGTTGGTCTTGCCCAGTAGAATCGCGCCCGCCTCACGCAAGCGTCTGACCGGCGGCGCATCCTGTCGGCATGGTGTGGCCGCCGTGGTGAGCGAGCCCTCGCGCCCCGGCATGCCGGCCATTTCGGTGAGGTCTTTCAACGAGGTCGGGATGCCATCAAGCGGGCTCAGGGGGTTGCCGGCCTGCCAGCGCTGTGTGGATTCACGCGCCTCCTTCAGTGCCGTGTCATGAGCGACATGCACATACGCATTGACCAGCGGGTTGAGTCGCTCGATACGGGCGAGCACCGCACGGGTCACCTGTAGCGGGTCGAACTCACCGCGTTGATACCCGCGTGCCAGTTGCCTGGCGTCCAGCGCCGTCAGGTCATCCTTGGCAGTATGGGGCGAAAGATGTTGAGGAAATTCGACATCAGGCATGGCGGCTCTCCTGCTACTGAATGGCAATATTCGTGTTGATGGTTGGCGGTACTCTGCTGATAAGCGTTCTCTGTCTCTCTCTCATGGCCTTGGGTCATCGAAGGGAAACTCAAGGCATGACGAGGCTTGAAAAGGGCGAAAGAGAGCCACATGGCTGAGAATGAGTGATGGCAAGCGGCATGGTCGAGCGCATGGCAGTCGACCATGGTTCCCGATATTCGCCCAAACGGAGGACAATCATGCCAGCCAAGTCCAAGGCCCAGCAGATGGCAGCCGGGGCAGCACTGTCAGCACGTCGTGGCGAGCAGAAGGTCAGCGAACTGGATGGCGCTGCCTGCTCGATGTATGACTCCATGAGTGAAGAGGAGCTCGAGAAGATGGCCTCGACATCACGTGAAGACAAGCCGCGACACGACAATCAGAGCTGAGCCCGCGGAATGCCCAGTGTGGCTTCTGATGCGATAGCTGAAACGACACGGCGCCTGGCAATCATTTGCCAGGCGCCTTGTCGTTAGTGCGTCTCGTGGGCGCGTATCATGGCTTGTGTCGCAGATGCGCTGCTGGCCTCAACGGCTGTCGGTCAGGCTCTCATGCGGCGGCTGGTGGGACTCGCTGTCAGGCGGGGTCGGGCCACCGTTGGCCTTGGGGCTGACATCGGGTAGCGGAATCTCGGCACGTTTCCGACGGCGCTCCTCGGTGCTGATGCCCAGGCGCTCATCACGGCGCTTCATCAGCTCCTCGTCGATCTGACCATCACGGGTGAAGGCCATCATCAGTTGCGGGATACCGTAGGGGAAGTCGTCGCGGTCGATCTGCCAGGTATGGAAGGTCTTGCCGTAGGTGGTGACTAGGTCCTCGAAGTAGCTGCGCTCCGCCAGTTCCGGAATCCCCGGGGCCACCAGAATGCCGGATTTCACCTCATAGTGATGGCTGTGCCAGAGCGGTTTCTCTTCCTCGGGCAGTTGCTCGTAGCGCTCGGCGCTGATGATGTATTCGATCCCGATCAAGCGGGCATCACTGCGGTTGGAATCGAAGATCACGCATTGGTGGAGATCATGTTCCAGATGGATACAGAAGTGGCTGGCCTCCACCTGACGCCCCATGTCATCGGCGTAATGGTGGAAGCCGTTGAGGTAAGTGCTCATCGCTTCCATCGGGTACTTGCGCTGCATGACCTGCGAGGCTGCATCGAGTACCTGATGCTTCAGCGGATGGCCGCTACTGACCTTGCGAGCACTGTTGAGGCGCCGGCCCAGAAAGAAGGCGGTCGCCGCGGCGGCGCCGGCCAGAAGGCCTGTGCCGAAGCCGGACGAGTGCGAGGGATGTGAGCATGTGCGGGAATGGCGATGACGCATACTTCCTCCTGCATGGGTGTCTTGATAAGGCAAGAATTCCTGTCATGACGTTGCCATTGCAGTGCATTACCCTTGAGCGCGTCAAGTCACCTGCCGACAGCCTTGCCGCGGAAATTCTCGCCCAGGTCTGCTGCAGAGTGTCGGGATTGCTTTTCCGTTTTCTGCCCTCATCAATGAGGGATATCACTTCTTGTGGCCGCTCAGTGCCTTGCGCGACAAGGTGTCTTGTTCATCACGTATTTCGGCCATCTTTTCTCGAATTGGAGCTCGCATGAAGCAACTTATCTTTGATTGTGACGGTGTATTGGTGGATAGCGAGATCATCGCTGATGGCGTGCTCAAGGAAAAACTTCCCGTCTGGCTGCCAGACTTGGGGAGTGCAGAGCAGATCGAGCATGAACTGGACCGCTGTCTGGGCATGATGACGCGCGATATCCTGCTGGATCTGGAAGCACGCAGTCAGCATACGCTGCCCGTGGATGCGCTCGACCAGGTACGCCATCTTGTCGATTCCCGCCTGGCCGACTCGCTCCAGGCCATGCCCGGGGTGCGCGAGACGCTGGAGTGGATTCGCGATCAGCGTCTGCCGTTGGCGATCGTGTCCAACAGTTCTGAGCAGCGCATGAAGATCAATCTCGAGAGCTCGGGGCTGCGCGGCATTCTCGATGAGATTGCCGCGGCCAATGGTGATGAGCAGCTGCCGATCTTCACCTCCGATGAGGTCATGAATCCCAAGCCGGCGCCGGATCTCTATCTGCTCGCCCTCGAGACGCTGGGACGCCCAGCCGAGGAATGTCTGGTGGTGGAAGACAGCCGCACGGGAATGCAGGCAGCCGTGGCCGCAGGCCTCAAGGTCGTCGGCCATCTGGGTGCCAGCCACATCCCGCCGGGCCACGCCGAGGTGCTGCGGACCACAGGTGCCTGGCAGGTCATGCAACACTGGGATGAATTCAGCCGCCTGTGCGCTGATGCCGGTTTCGTAGTTGACGATAGCAATAAAATAGAGCCTGCAATCAGTTAAAGAAATTGATGTTTAGGCAAGCAATAAAAAGCCGTCACTGTTGTGGCGGTTTTTTATTTTTTTATATGACGGATTGCTGTAAGATTAATTTACATGATTTTGGTGCTGGTCATAATTTTTAAAAAAGTAGGGTGTGTTTCTATGTATCGAATTGATAGAGTTTCTAATCGTATAACACCTGTATTGGCTAGGAGCTTCAGTGATCTTGGCTTCTCTGAACGGAAGCATCTTCAAGAGTGGCTGGCCTTTCATCCGCAAGCTTTAACTACAGGCGAAGATGATGAACTTCTTATTATTCAAAAAGAATTCGATGGTTTCGATGAGACGCGTGAACGTCTGGATTTACTAGCAATCGATAAAGAGGGTAATTTAGTTGTTATTGAGAATAAGCTGGATGATAGCGGACGTGATGTCACATGGCAGGCTTTGAAGTATGCAAGTTATTGTGCAAGTTTAAGTAAAATTCAGATTGTCGAGATATATCAGCGTTATTTGAATCAGTTGTCGCTGGGCTCTAGTGGAGACTCGCCTAATGCTGAAGTGGAGCTGTTGAATTTCCTCCAAGCAGATGACATCGATTCAATACAGATCAATACCCTTCAAAGTCAACGGATTATCTTTGTTGCCGCAAAGTATCGTAAAGAGGTTACTAGTACCGTGTTATGGCTTAGCCAATTTGGAATTCGATGCCAATGTTTCAAAGTTACACCTTATAAGGAAGGAGAGGAGCTGTTCATGAGTGTGGATCAAATCATCCCAACTCCTGAAGCCTCTGACTTCATGATCGGTATGATGGCGAAAGAAGCAGAAGAAAAGGAAACATCCAGTACTAAGAAGAAGCGCGAAGTCATTTGCTATCAATTCTGGGAGCTATTGATTGAAGCTTTCCAGAAAAGTAATTGTTCGTTACATGACAGTAGTGCGCCTAATGCTAATATGTGGCTTCCCGGCCCATCTGGCATTCCGGGAGTTTCATATAGTACTGTATTTGCTAAATCTTGGGTGCGAGTCGAAATCTATCTCGCTCATTGGAAGCCTCAACGTAACAATTATATATTCAATGCTCTTGAGTTACATAGGCTAGATATAGAGTCCAAGGTGGGCTGTTCTTTGAAATGGGATGAGCTTCCAAAGAAAAAAGCAAGCAGAATCTCTTATACATATCCTATCAACTCTGAAGATAAAACTCATTGGCCCGAGTTGATTTCTTGGATTATTGATTTTATGAGTAAATTAGAAGCAGTGGTGCAGCCTCATCTTGAAAGATTAAAGCCTAAGCTAAAAAATATTGATTTTGACGTTTATATTGAGGATGCTGAATCAGGAGTATAACTTTTTAGATTCTTTAGGGCGATGCGCTAGTGGTATCGCCCTGTAGTCTACTCGGTTTCGATGTTTTTTATTAAATTTGTTTGATCGTATCTTGAATAATACAATATGTTGGAATTTATGTGTTTACCGGAAACAGATGCGCGTACCCCAGGCGAGCAATTCTTCCTGATTGAGGCTGCGCGATTCGACCCCGATCATTTCATCTCCCCACTGGTCCGCCCAGGTCAGCACGCCGTGGCTGATGCCACGTGCGCCCATCAAGTCGCGTATCTCACCGGTGCCCTTGAACCAGAGCGCGCTGTGATCGTTGCGTGTCAGGTCCGAGATGCCGTGGCAATGATGGATTCTCACCTTGTAGATGCCATCCAGTGACATGACCTCGACCACCGGCACCATGCCGTGCTGCAGTGCCCGTGTCAGTGACTCGAGTGTCATGCTCGTCTCGTTCTGGTGGGCGAGCGACTGATCGGCGAGGGGGCTTTGATGCAGTGGGGCAACAGGCGACGTGTGAGTGGGACTAGCAGCGGTGCTTGGCTGGTGTGTTGCAGTGCTGGATGCAGGCATCGGGAATGTCCTCAGCGGTATGTCATGTCGGCGATGAAGCGAAATTTATAACTATCGTACAATTAATGTAGAAGGTTTTGACGATTTCGCCATCGTGACTGGCAGGCTATCCTGCCTGTGCTTTCCCATCTTCCTGTTCCCTCGTCACTGTCCTTCCAAAGCCTGAATTGTCCTTTCAGAACCGGCCTGGTCCTCCCACGCGGAGGCTGTGGCTCGGCTGGGGCGAGCGCTTGCCAGCCCAGGCACTGACAAATTTCCTGAGCTGCTGGCGTCATCTGCCCTTGAAGTTCTGGTGAATAAGGTTCATGTCTAGAAGGCACTGCGAATATTCGTTGGCGATACGCTACTCGTTTCTCGCTGGTGCGCGATTCACCTCACCGCTGTCACAGCTCACAGGGAGTAGCGATTTATGACATCTGGAGGAAAGCGCGTATTCAGCGCGTCGGTCATCATCATTCTGGGGCTGGTCGCCTTGGGGGCAGGATTCCCCACCCGTTTTGGTGAATTGGCCGATCAGGCGCTCGGCGCCGTGACCAGCATGTTCGGCTGGTTCTATCTGATATCCGTGTTTGGTTTCGTGATCTTTCTGATCAGTCTCGCGTTGAGCAAATACGGAAAGATCCGGCTTGGACCGCAGGATAGCCGGCCTTCCTATACCTTCTTTTCCTGGGTCAGCATGCTGTTGGCAGCAGGGTTCGGTGTCGGACTGGTGTTCTACGGCATGGCGGAACCCATGCAGCACTATCTGAAGCCGCCGTTTGCCGATATGCCGGGCGAGACGCCCGAGTCTGCGCGCTATGCCATTCAATATGCCTTCTTCAACTGGGGCGTCCATCAGTGGGCTGCGTTCTCGGTGGTCGGGCTGATCATTGCCTATTTCCAGTTCCGCAAGGGGCAGGCAGGGCTGGTGTCCTCGGTGCTGTCTTCCGTGACGGCCAAGCACCCAAAGGTTCGCCGCTACGGGCCCGTTCTGGATGTCTTTGCGGTGGTGGCTACCGTGATGGGGGTCGCGACCTCGTTGGGCCTGGGCGTGTTGCAGATGAATGGGGGGCTACACTTCGTCTTCGGGGTCGATGAGAGCTGGCAGTGGCAATTCATCATCATGGGCGTGATGTTCTGTGCCTATATGGCCTCGACCTGGTCCGGGCTCGACAAGGGCATCAAGCGCCTGTCCAACCTCAACATGAGCCTTTGCATCGCGTTGATGTTGTATGTGCTGTTCACTGGGCCGACGCTGGATATCCTCAAGACGATCACGCTGGGGGTCGGCGATTATCTGCAGAACTTCATCGGCATGAGTCTGCGCATGTCGCCCTACGACGGCAATGACTGGAACAGCTCCTGGACCGTCTTCTATTGGGCATGGGTCATCGCCTGGTCACCCTTCGTCGGCACCTTCGTGGCGCGTGTTTCGCGAGGGCGCACCATCAAGGAATACGTGGTAGGTGTGCTGATCGTGCCGCCGCTGCTGGCGTGCCTGTGGATCGGTGTCTTCGGTGGTGCGGCACTCAACATGGAGCTGGGCGGAGATATCGGCCTCGCGGCCGCGACGGATGCCAACATCACGTCCGCGCTGTTCGAGATGTTCGACCTGATGCCATTCAGCAGTGTGCTGTCGGTGGTCGCGATCCTGCTGATCTTCATCTTCCTGGTGACTTCTGCAGACTCGGCGTCCTACATCGTGGCGCAGATGACAGATGGCGGCTCGATCAATCCGCCGCTCTACAAGCGTATCGCCTGGGGTGTGCTGATCGCGGCCATCTGTCTGACACTGATCTCGACGGGTGGTCTCAAGGGCTTGCAGTCAGCTTCTGTACTTTCAGCCTTGCCCTTCACCTTCATCATCTATGGAATGATCGTGGTGCTGGTGAAGGAGTTGCGAGCTGATCGTCGCCAGATGCTCAGTCAGCTGTATCGCCGTCATGGTGAGACACCGGTCGGTGCAGATATCTTCGAGGCTGACAGCCTGGCCGAGGAAGATCGCATCCGTCGTGCGCCGGACGTCAAGAATCGTCGGGTGAACCCGCGCGATCATCATTGAGCCGAGCGTATGCAAGGTACTGATGCCTTGAACTGATGCTTGAACGACAGGACGCCGCTCACAGGTGATGTGAGCGGCGTCCTGTCTTTGCAAACCAGATAACGTGAAAGGGGGCTCAGGTCATTTACTGGTGTCAGGTGCCCGGCGCCCAGCGACCTTGGCGAGTATCTCGTAGCTCTTCAGGCGGTCGGCATGCTCATAGAAGTCCGAGTTGAACATCAATTCGTCGGCCTGCGTCACCTCCAGCAGATGCTCGAGTTCGCTGCGAATGCGCTCAGGCCCGCCGATGATGGCTGCGGCCAGGTTCTGACCGACCATGGCTTCCTCGCGTGCTGACCAGTCAAGTGTCTCGCGAGGTGGCAGGGCGCGCGTGCTCTTGCCGCGGATCAGATTGAGGAATTTCTGTTGCTGGGTACTGGCCAGGAAGTGGGCGCGTTCATCGCTGTCGGCGGCGATCAGCGGCAGACCGAGCATCACGTAGGGCGCGTCCAGCACCTCGGAGGGCGTGAAGTTCTCGCGATAGAGCTTGATGGCCTCCAGCATGTAGCCGGGGGCGAACTGACCGGCGAAGGCGAAAGGTAGACCTTTTTTCGCTGCCAGGCGTGCGCTGTAGTCGCTGGAACCCAATAGCCACAGGGGGACATGAGTCCCTTGCCCCGGCATGGCCTTGACGCGCTGACCGGGTGAGGCCTCGCCCAGATACTGTTCCAGTTCGGCCAGCCGCTGGGGGAAGTCATTCACGCCGGCGGAAGGGTCACGGCGCATCGCCTGCATGGTGATGCCATCGGAACCCGGCGCGCGGCCAAGTCCGAGATCGATCCTGTTCGGGTAGAGCGTGGCCAGGGTGCCGAACTGCTCCGCCACTACCAGCGGGGGATGATTGGGCAGCATGATGCCGCCCGAGCCGACCCGCAGGCGAGAGGTCTTGCCGGCCACATGACCGATCAGCACCGAGGTGGCGGCACTGGCGATGCCATCGATGTTGTGATGTTCGGCCAGCCACAACCGGTGAAAGCCCAGCGCTTCGACATGCTGGGCGAGACTGACGCTATTGTGGAAGGTTTCAGCAACACTGCCGGTATCGCGGATGGGGGCAAGGTCCAGCACCGAGAGCGGGATCGTACCCAGGCGTGAGATAGGGGCTGTCGTCATGTGCGCTCCTGATAGCGGATTGGCGTGCAGAGAGCAGCCGGGACGTGGCCCTATAGGGCATGTGGCTGGTCTGCTGAATGGCGTCCAGCATAGTGGACAGCCGCGGCTATGACAGCGCCTCGCCCTTCATTTCACTGTTTCTGATATGGCATATATGAGGTGGTCGATACGCCATGCCATTCACGGTAGTCAGTCACCCTGGTGCAGGTGAAGCCCAGGGCAGGTGAGGACCTGCATCGCACAGGAGGCAAACATGAACGGTTTGCAGCACAAGCAGCGCCGCAAAGGCGTGGGGCTCACGTTGATATGCCTGGTGGTCATCGGCCTGGGCGTCGCGCTCCAGCGCGACATCATCGTGCTGGAGCGCTGGATACCCGCTCACTATCTCCCGTGGGAGCCACTGCAATTGGAGGACCCGCCAGGCATGGTGACCGGCTGGAAGCTCTCACGGTTGAACGAGAACCCGGCCGCCTGTCGCGCATTTCTCGAGCGGGAGGCACCACAACGGGTGGCCTTCCTGCCGGACCGCCCCAGCGACAACGGCTGTGACCTCATCAACAGCGTACGCATGCGTTCGGCATCGGGCACGAATGATGAACAGGGCGTTCGCTTCAATCAGTCTTTCATCGCCAGCTGTCCGCTGGCCGTGAGCTGGCTGCGCTTCGAGCGCCATGGACTCAAGACGGCGGCGCAGGAAGTCATGGGCAGCCAGGTGACACAAGTGTCCCATGTGGGCAGCTACGCCTGCCGCAACATCTATGGACGAGAGAACGCACGCCGCAGCGAACATGCCACCGCGGATGCGCTGGATGTGACAGGCTTCACGCTGGCTGACGGCCGTCAGATTCGCCTGCCGCGCGATTGGACGGCACCCGAGGATGAAGATGCCGCGGGCCGCTTCCTGCGCGCCGTGCAGGACGCCGCCTGTGAGAGTTTCGGTACCGTACTGGGGCCGGATTATAACGCGGCCCATCGTGATCACTTCCACCTCGGCACTCGGGGCTGGCGATTCTGTCGCTAGATGCCGTGTCGCAGTGCGTGTGTTGCAGTTGCTGCGTCTTAGCCACTGCATCGTCAGTCACTCACGACATTGAAAAGGCTCCCACCAAGGCTGCCAATATTGTGTAAAAAAGGCACTGATGCGACCCGCACAGTGCCTTTTTTTGACTGTCACTTTCTCACCTCTCACGTACATATCTTCAGCACCACGAAAAGCCTCGCCTTGCCTTTGCTTATCTCGGAAACCCTTGATGTGACGCTTGACGACACATTGGTTTGCAGTTGGATTTTCAAAAAACGCTTAGTCTTCAATACGTGGGAAGCAGCTGCAGATAAGTCGCTGCTTGTGGCCACGATCCATTTGACGGGAAGTGCAGCTGTCGTAGATATCCTCACTGGAGATCCACAGATGAAGAAGACTATCAAGAAGTCCCAGGCAGGTTTCGTGATGACTACCGAGTTGGTGCTGATTCTCTCGGTCATGGTGATCGGCATGGTAGTAGGTCTGGTGACCATGCGTGATTCACTGACTGCCGAGATGGAAGATGTGGCAGAAGCCATCGGCCAGCTTGATCAATCCTATGCGTTTGATGGGCTGGTCAATGCCGAAGGGACTGCATTCCTGGAAGGATCCGGCTTTGTTGATGCGACGGATGCCAACGCTGGCGATCTCGTTACCTTCGACTTTATCGCAGCGGATTATAGTGAAGCGGCTACCAATGCTGGGGCCAACACCACCGCGGGAAGTGGTGCAGAGAATGCTACCGGAGCGAGTGCCTTCACGCCGTAATAGCCACCCTTGAGGTCGGAGGATGTCGAAGATTCTCCGACCTGTTTGCCCTGATGATCAATAGCGATGTCCATCAAGGAGGTTGACATGAATATTCGTCTCAATGGCAGCACGACAGTCGCCATGGTCGTTTTTCTGGTGTCGACCTCGATGGCAAGCCTGTTGGGGTACCGTCAGTACGAACGTGTGGGAGCCGAAGAAGTGCTGGTGGCCCATGACTTGATCGCACAAGGGCAGATCATCACGCCTCAGATGCTGGAACTCAAGATGATGAAGGATGTGGCGGGAGGGCTGCAGGACATGAGCATGGCGATAGGCAAGGTCATGACACGCAACCGGCTGCCGGGGGATGTCATTCAGCCTCAGGACCTGAAGCCAGTGAAACGTCAGAGTCTTTCGCAATATATCCCTGAGGACAGGGTGCTGTTCTCACTTCCCATGGCGAGTCATTCCTTCCCTGTCTCACAGATAAAGCCCAGCGATACCTTTGATGTGATCGGCAGTCTCAATGGGCGAGTGCGCGTGATAGCGGAGCAGGTACGTCTGATGGGAACGATGTACAACAATCAGCCGGCCCCAGTGGCAAACGGCCCGCTGGCGTCTCTATCGCCTCAATCCACTGGCAAGCAGACGACCCAATCCTCGGGGTTGGTAATTGCAGCATTACCGAAGGATATCTTCCGTCTTGCAAGCTTGAATTCCCAGGAAAGAGTGTCGTTGGTGTTGCATGGAAGGGATGTGAAGCTCCGTCTTCCGTTGGCGCCTACCTTGCACACGCGTCAGATCGAGATTTTCCAAGGATTGCAGCGCAGAAAAGTGGAGATCGAGTTGTAATGTGTTGGCCGATATTGCGGTGAAATAAGAATGCATGGCTAGTTTTCGTTATCCGAAAAAGTACCGAAAATCTTTTTCTCCTGATCGCTTTCCTGGGTCACCCTGCGGGATCATAATGGCCTGGAGATAATATGAGAAGACCTTCTGCTTTTCTCGCTGAATGCACTGGCTTCATTCTGTGCGTGTCGCTTGTCTGCATCAGTACAAGCCAGTATGCCGTTGCCGCTGACGTGAACATCGATACGGATGACGCTGACAGTCCTGTTGCGGGGCTCATCAATGTGGACACCGCCTACAGTCGCGGCAATTCTCGCTCACGCACTCTGGTGCAATGGACACATGCGCGCCTGGCTTTCGGCAAGGACATTGAGCGCATTGCCGTCGGCAAGCAGAGCATCATCGAGGTCGAGGTAATCGGCGGGCGGGAAGTCCTGATGTTGGGCAAGGAGGTTGGACGCACCACGGTGATGGTCTGGTACGTCGATGGCAGCAATGAGTCCTTCCTGTTCAGCGTCAGTCCGGACCTGAGCGTATTGAGCAGCGCGTTGCGCGAGATTCATCCCTCCATTTCCATTCATTCGGCTCCGGACAGGCCGGTATTGGTAATGCGTGGCAAGGTGCCCACGGCGGAGTATCGACAGGCTGCGCAGCAGGCGGCAACGGATTATCTGCTCTCCGGACAGCGCGGTGCGATGCCCTCGATGGCAACCCCTGGCATGCCGGCAGGTACCAGCATGATGAACATGAAGGCGAGCATGTCGAGTCCGGTGATCAATCTCATCAAGGTGACCCAGAAGCCCAAGCCGATTACCGACAAGCTCAAGGAAGCCATTGCATCGTTGGGGGGGGAGGAGGTCGAGGTAAGGCGGTTGCAGTTCGGTGAAATGCCCAATGACCTCTTCGACACCTTTCTGCTCGAGGGCGAAGTGCGCGATCAGGTGGCATTGACGCGGATTCTCAATGTGGCAGCACGAGTCGTTGGCGGTAGCCCACTGGCCGGAGGAGAAGCCGGGATTGATGTGCTGGCGGATGAGTCCGGTGCCTTGATGGGCGATAACGTTCGCTCCAGCAGTTACGGAGGCTCCATCACCTCCGGCAGTGGTGTCGGTGGTGGTGATCTGAGCAACAACATCCGCAACAACATCGCCCGCTCCAAGGTACTTTCCATCGCTGGCGGGCGCCTGATCTCGATGATCGAGGTGCGTGATGTGCCCCAGGTGCGAGTGGCGATCCAGATGCATGAGGTCAACCGTTCGCGCATGAAAGCCTGGCGTCCTGACCTGAGCATCATGACCAACGGCTACAACGCCAGTGGGCCGCTGGCACTTGGGGAGACCGGTGCCGCCGGTGCCTCGGGGCTCGAGAATGCTCTGCAGATTCTGGACGGAACTCTCATCAACAACCTTCAGATCGGCGGCAGTGACATCGCCTTCGACCTGCTGTTCAGCCTGATGGAGAACGAGGGAATTTCACGCACTCTGTCACGCCCGACCTTGACGGTACTGGCCGGTGAGAGCTCGGTCTTCCAGGTCGGGGGCGAGATTCCCGTGCCTTCCGCGTTCGCGCCATCAGGCGTCGGTCAGGATGACACCTTGGGTGCCAATACCAACGGGGTGTTCAGCGGTACGGACTTCAAGTCGTTCGGCGTTCAGCTCAGCGTGCGCGCGCTCGTCGATGAAAATGACCGCATCACCTTGGATGTCCTGCCCACCATCTCGACACCGGACACCTTGCTGACGCAACAGATTGCCGACAGTACCGGTTCCGACCTCAACAGTACGGCCTTCAATGTGCGCAGTCTGCGTACCACCACGCGTCTTCGCGATGGTCAGCCGCTGATTCTGGGCGGTCTGGTCTCGCGTGACATGAGTGGTCAGGAAGATCGCGTGCCCGGTGCCAGCGATGTCCCGCTGCTGGGCTGGATGACACGTTCCTTCAATCGCTCCGATGTCGACAAGGAGCTGGTCATCATCGTGACGCCCACTCTGATTCGGGAGCCGATCAACGAAGTCGCCCAATGGAGTTTCCCGGATGGCGCCAGTCGCCTTGCCGATATGCCGCTGAGTCGCCTGCCATCTTCGCGTTGAGGAGTCCACCATGAACATTCGTGAATCCGTGTGTCGTCTGGGGGTGCTGGGCGTGATGGTGGGGTGGTTGGCTGGCTGTGGCTCCATCGACAGCATGCGGGAATCCCGTCCGGACGCTGGTGATCGCCTCGAGTACCTCAACGAGCGCTATCAGCAATTGATGGTGCAGGGCCGGACCTGTCTGGAGCTTGAAGACGTGGCAAGCCCGATGGTGGATTGCCAGCGACTGCTGCGCGAAGCAGAACGATTGCATGTCGAGTATCCGCGCAATCCCGAAGTCCTGTATTTCAATGCGTTGCTGAGTCATGCGGCGGGGCGTGGCGACAAGGCTCAGTTCTTTCTCGATCAGATGAGCATCGGGCCGTCCCATCCGCCGGAGGCCTTCGTGCTGCGCAGCCAGCTTGCGCTGGAGGAAGGCAACACGACCCTGGCACGCAACGTGCTCGAACGTGGCATGTTGCTGCACCCAAGCTACTCCGGCCTGTATGAGGGGCTGGCGGCCGTGGGCTATGTCGAGGGTCGCTATGATGATGCAGAGCAGCAGCTGACGTTGGCGTCCCGACTTGGAGCTCCCGCCTGGCGGGTGGACTATCATCGCGGCCTGATCAATGAAGCGCAGGGCCACCTGGCAGATGCCTGTCACCAATTTGATACCAGCCTGGCTCGCAAGCAAGACCACCAGCCCGCGCGAGCACACCTGCTGCGCCTGGCGACGGCGGGGCACTGCCGGGGTGATGCCCTGAAGCAACCGGCCAGTGGCGTGAGGGTTTCCTCATGATTGGCTCATTGTCGCGCATGCGCCGTGACCGGGAGCCTTTGCGTCATGAACCGGCCTTTCAGATGGACGCTTGCGGGAGTGAAAATGGCTCGAGCTCACGCCCTTCCATCGCGCCGGAGGTCATGGACCGGCTGAAACGTGTGCTGGTCACCCGTCTGGCAGATGAGCAGGGGCAAGCATTGCGCCGCAGCCACTCGACAATACGACATGAGATGGAGAGGGATGAGCAGGGCGGCATGGCAGACGTTCAGCAACGTCTAGCGGATTCCTTGACCGCCTTGTGTGACGAGTACCAGATACATCTGGATTCCGAGAGTCGTCAACAATTGCTCGATACGCTGACCAACGACCTCTGTGGATTCGGGCCGCTGACGAAGTTGATGAGTGATGAGTCCGTCAGTGACATCCTGGTCAATGGGGCGGGGCAGATCTGGGCTGATCGTGCCGGAAGTCTGGACCCCACCGAGCTTGCCTTCGATGATGAGGCGCACCTGCAGCGCTTCGTGTCGCGATTGATCGCCCCGCTTGGCAAGCATCTGGATGCCTCCAGTCCGATCGTCGATGCGCGCCTGGCAGATGGTAGTCGTCTACATGCGGTATGCGCGCCGTTGACTCCGGATGGAACGCTGGTCTCCATTCGCAAGTTTCGACGTCATTACCTCGATCGCCAGCGCCTGGTCGCGGCGGGCTTCATGAGCGACAGCCTTGTCCAATTGCTGGGGGCTGCAGTGGCCGCGCGCGTCAACATCCTCATCAGCGGAGGGGCAGGTGTCGGCAAGACGTCATTGCTCAATTATCTTGCAGGGCATATCAGTCATGGTGAGCGCCTGGTCAGCGTCGAAGAGTGTGCGGAGCTCGACTTGCATCATCCTCATGTCGTCAGACTTGAAAGCTATCCGGTGGCAGGGGCTTCACCCCGTCCTCAAGGATTGGGCGAGTTGTTGAGAGCCGCGTTGAGGATGCGGGCCGACCGCATCATCGTCGGCGAAGCACGCGGTGGCGAGGTCTTCGAGATGTTGCAGGCCATGACGGTCGGCCACGATGGCAGTCTGACCACTCTGCATGCCAACAGTGCACTGGATGTGCCTGTGCGAATGCTGTCATTGGCCTTGATGAGCAGCGCTCACCCGGATCGTCAGGTGATCGAGGAGATGGTACGCCTGAGTGGCGCGCTGATCGTGCATCTTGAACGCGACGCCGAGGGGCATCGTCAACTTGCCAGTCTGGCCTGGCTGGGGGAAGAACGTCCTCGTGAGCTGCTGCACCGTCGCTCAATCACGGCGCCCGGTGAGCCCTGCGGTGAAGAAGCCTACCAGGCCAACCCCGATGTGCTGCATGCCTTCATTGCCCATCTCGAGGCCCGTGGCGCCACTCTGGCGCCTGGTGTCAGGGACGGCTGGTGTGAAGGTGTGTCTCGACAGGAGGGCTGACATGCTTATCCTGCTGCTGGTCTGCATCGCACTGTCTTCGCTGTGGTTGATCATCAGCATGATCAAGGCACAGCGTTTCATGGGGGCCGATATGACCCTGGGGCTGATGCATCGCCGAGAGATGTCGCGTCTTGAACGTCTGCTGGCCCTGCTGGATATCAGCATGCGCCCGGTGCTGTTCGTGGCGGGCGTATGGGGAAGCAGCGTGATGATCTTCGTGATCTTTCTGGGCTGGTTTCCCGGCAATTTGCTGCTCGCGTCACTGGCATTGATGACGAGCCTGCTGCTGGTCGGCTTCCTGCTCCACGAATTTGCCAGTCGGCGTATCTTCCGCTTCGAAGGTGATGTGATCCAGGCGCTGGATATGCTCGAAGCGAGCCTGAAACTGGGAGACAACCTGCGCAACGGGCTGCGCCTGGCGGGGTCTTCATCGCTCAAGGCCTCGCGTCGTGAACTGATGCAGCTCGTCTATCGGCTGGACATGGGCCTGTCACTGAATGAGGCCTGCGCAAGAATGTTGCGCCTCTATCCCTGTGAGAGCGTCAGACTCTTCACGGCTGCAATGATCAGCGCCGAGCGGCGTGGCATGAGCTTCGCCAGTCTGCTTCCCTCGCTACTGCCCACCCTGCATGAGCGTTACCAGATGAGGCGTCAGCTGCGTGCCGAACTGTCCGGTGCGCGCTATTCCCTGTTGGTCATCGCCTTGCTCCCCTACGCCATCGTGCCCTTCATTCTCTGGAAGGAGCCCGACTGGCTGACATTGTTGCTGGACCATCCTCTGGGCGGCGTACTGTTGCTGGGAGCCGTGTGCTGCCAGATTCTCGGCTTTGCCTGGTTGCGTCACATGATGAGGAAGCAGCCATGAATGTCTTTTCCGGAATCCCGTCATGGACGTTCCCCGAGGCTTATCTGCCGGACATCATCATCCTGTGCATGCTTGGCGCTCTGCTGGCGCTCTATCTGGCCTTGCACAGTACTTTCAAGGTGCGTCTGGAGCAGAGTGGAATTGCGGACGTGTTGCAGGAGCTGTTGCGCAACCCCGATAACATCAGCCAGGGCAGAACACTCACGCCACGTCGGCGCATGCGACAGGCTGGTCTGAACCCGCGTCGCGTGACCTGGTGGTGGGGGCTCCAGCTGTTGCTGCCTGCCATCCTGGCCTTGCTGATCCTGCGCGTGACGGGGACTGGCCTCGGAGGGCTTGCGGGCATGCTGCTCGGCATCGTATTGCCTCATCTATGGCTGGGGCAGAGAAGGCGCGAACGCCAGACGCACATCGCGGCTGCTCTGGGTCACCTGCTGGCCGTATCACTGGCGTACCAGCGCCATGGCCTGTCCCTTGCCGCTTCCCTACGAGAGGCCGCGCGTCAGGCGTTGCCATCTTGGCATCCGCTGGCCTTTGAGCTTGAGCTGTTCAGTGCTGAGCTGGAAGGCGGATTGTCGCTCCAGGAAGCAGGCACGCGCATTTCCAGACGAACCGGAAGCCGTGAATTGCATCAGTTCGCCATGTTGCTGGTCGCCGGCAACCGGATGGGCAATCCCTTGCACGATGTGCTGGAAGCCTTTGCGGCCCAGTTGGCGCGTCAACAGAATGAGCGGCAGCGCAAGGCCATGCAGCAACGTAGCGTCAAGGCACTGTTTCCGATGTTGCTCGTCGGTGGCCCGTTGTTCTTCGTGCTGGTGATCTTTCCGGCCAGCCTGCGTGTTCAGGAGGTGCTGATCCTGATGAGGCAGCTGTGGTAAGGCCTCAAGGTGGGCATCTTCGCAAGCGTAATCGTCTCGGGAGAGAGCATATGGTGGCAGGACATGATTCGGTCACTCACGCGTGTCGCACGCATCGCAGGCAGGGCGGTTTCATCATTACCATCGAGTTGATTCTGATCACCTCGATTCTGATCATCGGTTCGCTGGTCGGGCTGGCGGCGATTCGTGACGCACTCTTCAAGCATTACATGACCCAGCAGTCCCGCGAGCTCGTTGTCGAGGATGCCAATGGACGAGCACTGGGAGAAGTCTTCGATGTCGATGAGCATGATGCCCCGCGCATTCTCTATTTCGATCGCAGCCAACCCTCCGGCATCAACCGTGCCTTGATCGGGATTCGCGATGACCGTTTCTCCAGTCGAGAACCCCTTTATTACGCCACTCCCAATTGCAGTGGCGATCCTTGCATCAAGTCTGCCAGTGATGAAGCGACGGACAGTCGCGACATTGCCGGTGATGTGAATGCCGGAAGTGTCAGCTATCTGCATGCATTGCAGGGGGGGCCGGTCTATGCCATCGGGCCTGGCGATCCTGCTGCCTTGCCGGGCTTTCTCTATCGTGGGACACCCCAGCAGTGTCCTTTCGATGGCGTTGATGTGGCGTCGCGCTGGATATCGCAGAAAGTGATCGCGGGGGCTCCTTGTGAGCAATACACCCTGGATGACCCACAATCCGTCGCGGCTGATACCACCTGCCTGTTGAGTACCGGGATTGTCGACCTGTGTACGCCTCCTCCCGGCACAGTGGCGCAGGACGACATTCTGACCAATTACATTGGTCCAGTGGATGCCTTAGTGAATACGACTCTAGACACAGTCAACGCCTTGCCGACATGCAGCTTGCTCGGTGTGTGTGTCCCCGAGGTGGAGCTGGGTACCCTGTATTGTCCGGCAGGTACATCACTGGATGAAGGTGGAGACCTGGTCACGGCGCTGGTGCGTAGTCTGTTCGATCAACTGCGAGCCACGGCAGATCTGGGCCTGATCGAGCCGCTATTGCAGATAGTCACGGACCTGTTGCCCGGAGAGCTGACCTGCTCGGCAGTGGAAGATTTCCAGCTGGCGGAAAACGTCCCATCTGCTGATGACGCGACACGCAATGCGCTTGAAGACCTGGTGGCGCCATTCCAGCTACGTGCTCCGGCGACGGCTTCCAGCAACTGGATACGTACGCCGCCCAATGGGGAAGGGCTGTGAGTCGGTACTGTTGAAAGGCACAACCAAGGAGATGGGAGGATGTCGTGCGACATCTTGAGGCGTATTGAGGTGTCTTGAGGAGTCGTCACGTCATTGCCCTGATGATGGAAACGTTTGCCATGGAGCGAGCCGAGAGCAGGGCATGCAATAAGGACTCATAATCGTCAATTTCATGATGCATAAATTTACTCCATTACTCTGAAACAGAATGACGCGCTGATTCCTCGCATTTATTTGTGTTCACTAATACCCTGCGGACAAGCATGCCTTCCATGGCATAAATCGCGGTGAAGCCTCTTGTTCAAGACAGGGAGTCAAGAATGACAGGAAAGACAAAGGCGTCATTGGCAGCATCCATCACCTTCGTGATGACAGGCTGTACCTCGGTGCAGGTTCAGCCTCTGGAGCGCATGTCCTATCTGGATACCGTGTGCATCGAGCGCAATGAGGCCGTGACCGTGCCGGGCTTCCTGAGTGTCATCAAACGGGGCTTCAGTCGCAATGGCTTGAATACGCGAGTCTATGACGCTCCGGTCCCTGGCCATTGTGAAGTGATATTGACGTATACCGCTTTGCGCTCCTGGGACGTCACGACCTACCTGTCACACGCAGAACTCTGGCTCAATGATCCGTATGGCGATGAAATCGCCTATGCGCAATATCATCTTGTCGCAAAGGGTGGTCTGACGTTCTCCAAGTTTGCCGGGGTCGAAACCAAGATGAACCCGGTCATCGATGACTTGCTCGTCAATTACTGACGCCTTCGCCGTGATGGGCGTCCAAGCCATCTCCTTGCACGCTCACCGGCATGTCATCTCTCGCCATGATGGCGCACTTGATATCGGGGCCGGCGCAGTTGTCATGCGCCGGCCCCAGCGGAGAGTCTTGAGCCCGCTAGTGTGCTGGACTCTCAGGGTGCCATGCCCATGCCACGGCTGATCGTCGGGGCGCAGCGCTCGGGATTGATGCTGACCACGCGTAGGCGATGCCCATCGGGGAGGACGCAATCGAGCACCTGCCAGGCACAGCCGGGGGAGCTGCTGCCGTGACTCTCGATCAGGTGCGCTCCCTGGGCCTGCCATTGCTCGCGGAAGCGGGCAAAGTCCGTTTGCTCGATCTCAAGCGTCAGCTGGCGGCTGTCGGGTTGCTCGGCACTGCGCTGCAACAGCAATACGCTGGTCTGCTTGTCTCGGCGGTGGTTCAGCTCCAGGGTCGCGCTGGTGGCATTGCGCAACAGGATGGGCAGGGCGAGTGTTTCGGTGAAGAAACGGCAAGCGGCATCGAGGTCGCGCACTTCAAGGATGGCTGGATGCAGGGAAAGGCGCTGAATCATGGCGAAGCCTCATGGCGTGAGGGGAAGAAGGGGATGGGGGACTGGCTCAATGGCATGAGCATGGAGACAGTGTCGTGTCCGTCCCGGTGAGACGCACTTTGAATCTGATGATGGTGGTGATGGCTTTACGCTATCTGGCGCCTTGTCGCGCTCGCGAAGGCCTGGGGGAATCGCTGTGGCAACTTGTCGCATTAGTGGTTTTGCGGGTGTGAATGGTTAGCATCCCTGTCTCTGACCCTGCCGCCAATATCTTCCCTGCACGCCACGCTGGAGTGTTCATGTCGCCGCGCAAGCTGATCCTGATGGGACTCAGTGCTTTTGCCCTCGTCATTATCGCGTTGATCTCGGGGCTTTCTGCCTCGCATCAACCGCGTGATGCGTGGCCGACGACGCTCGAGCTGCCTTCCACGCGTGGTCTGCTGCACGCGGACACCTTGTCCCGGGGGGAAGCGGGCCACCTGAGCGTACTGATTCCCGGTTTTACGCATTGCCCGGATATCTGTCCGTTGTCGCTTGCCCGGCTGCAGATGGCCTGGCAACGCCTTGACGAGACCTCACGCGCGCATCTGCATCCGATGTTTCTGACGCTGGATCCGGCGCGCGACACCTTGCCAGTGCTGTCACGTTATCTGTCTGCCTTCAGCCTGCCGGTGACCGGCCTTCGCCTCCCGACACAGGACGACACGCGTCTGGAGGAATTCACCCAGCGCCTCGGTATCCAGTTTCAGCAGCGAGAACTCGAGCAGAAGCATCCCCCTGAACACGCGCAGGCCTCGGCCGGTGAGGCCGATTACATGATCGACCACAGCGTGGCGATCTTCGTGATCGACGAGCAGGGCCGGCTACGTGACACTCTGCCGCTCAGTCAGACGCCTGCGCAGCTTGCCGATCGCCTGACGTTCCTGCTCCAGTCCGTGGCTGCAGCGCCATCCTCTGCCGGTGTTGCGAACGTCAACACGAGCGCAAACGCGAACATGCCGGCCACGGGAGGCGCATGACCGCGACTTGTCTCTCGACTCGCCACGCCAGGCGTGAACCTGTCTCCTATCATCGCGCCCTGTCACGCCTGACCGCGGCCAATGGGCATGTCGTCTTCGTGATGCTGATCGCGTTGGCCGCCATGCTGGTCATGCCGCTGGCGGCCCCGCGAGTGGTGATGGTCAACGACCATGCCGTCTTCGAGAGCGTCGGTACCGGGCGTTGGGTGAGTGCCGATAGCGACTGGATAACGCGTGCCGCTCGCGAAAGCGGTTCGCAGGCGCAGATCACCCATAGTTCCGCTGCCTCGGATTGTCCGTTGGCCAGCATGGCGGCCTTCACGCTGGCATTGGTCGCCGTTGCCCTGTTGCTGGCGTTGGGGCGTTTGTCTCGCGACGCGGCCCCGCGTCCCTGCCTTGTCGCGTTCCGCGACATCAATGTCTATCTGCGTCCGCCCGGGCGCGCGCCACCCCACGATTCCCTCGCGCCATGAATTGCTGGGTCACCTCGCGGTGGCTCTCCATAGTGTTCGGTGACCTCACGTTGACCGACGGACAAAGCATCCGTCGCGCGTCGTGGCACCTGTCGATGGGTAATCGAGATGAGTTCAACAACCAATACCGACTCCGCGGGTCGCGCCGCTCGCGGTTTCAGCGATATCTACCGCGCCGTGTGGCGCTGGCATTTCTATGCCGGCCTGCTGGTGCTGCCTTTCCTGACCTTGCTGGCCGTCACCGGCGGTCTTTATCTGTTCCGTGAAGAGATCGATCACTTCGTGCATGCCGACCTGATGAAGGTCAACACGCCGGTGGTGCAACAGGCGAATGGCCAGGCACAGGCGAGTGTTCCGCTGAGCGAGCAGGTGCGTGTCGCCGTGGAAAGTCTGCCCGGCAAGGCCGTGCGTGTCGTGCCGCCTGCGGCCAGTGACTTGACCACGGAAGTCGATATCGTGGCAGCCGATGGCAGTGGCAAGCAGGCGGTCTACGTCAATCCCTACAGCGGTGAAGTGCAGGGGCAGATGGCCTACCGTGACAGCATCATGTGGACGGTGCGCAATCTGCACAGCCTTGCGATCACCGGCCCCATCGGCAATGCCGCGATCGAGATCGCCGCCGGCTGGAGCATCCTGCTGGTACTCAGCGGCCTGTATCTGTGGTGGCCGCGGGGCCAGAAGGGGGGCGTCGTCACGCTGCGTACCACGCCTGCGCGTCGTCTGTGGTGGCGTGACCTGCACGCCGTGTGCGGCATCTTCGCCGCTGGTTTCATCCTGTTTCTCGCCGTGACCGGCATGCCGTGGTCGATGGTGTGGGGTGCCAAGGTCAACGAGTTGGCCAACGGGCATAATTTCGGGTATCCCGATGGCGTGCGCGTGAATACGCCGATGTCGGATACACGCCTGGTGGACCAGGAGCGGACGACCTGGTCGCTTGAGCAGGCCGTTATCCCGTTATCTTCCTTGCCGGCTGCAGCGACAAGCCCCGTCGTGGACGAGGGAGAGCATGCCGGGCATGGCGGTGGTAGCAAGACTGGTGCCGAGCAGGCTTCCGACGTCGCGGCCGTGCCGCTGAGCGCTGCCGCGATTGCCCATGCCGATATCGGCCTCGATCAGGCTGAGCGCATCTTCGCTCGCGAAGGTCTGGCGCCGGGGTATGCCATCAATCTGCCGAGCTCGCCGCAAGGCGTCTATACCGGCTCCATCTATCCGGATGCGCTGGAGCGTCAGCAGGTGGTGCATGTGGACCGCTATTCCGGCGATGTGCTGCTGGATATGCATTACGCCGATTACGGTCCGCTGGGCCGAGCGCTGGAATGGGGCATCAATGTCCACCTGGGGCAGCAGTATGGGCTGATCAACCAGCTGGTGCTGGTACTGGCCTGCATCGCGATGGTGATGATGAGCGTCGGTGCGGGCGTGATGTGGTGGAAGCGTCGCCCGGTGGGAGGTATCGGTATTCCGCCGCTGCCCAGGGAGCGCAAGCGTATCGCCGGGGTCTGGGGCTTGATGATGATCATCGGTGTCATCTTCCCGCTGGTCGGCCTCTCGCTGATCGTGATGGGACTGCTGGATTGGCTGTGGATTCGCGCCACGCACAAGCGAGGAAATGACCTGCAGGAGGCCAGCGCATGACACTGTCTCTCGTCAATTTCCCGATCCGTGCGCGTCGCCTGTCATCGCCAGTGAGCGCATCGCGCGGTCGTCTGCCCATGGCCATTGCCGCCACGATCGTGGGTAGCGGCACGTTGCCGGTTTACGCCGATGCTGACACCACCAGCGTATTGCCGTTGATCAGTATCGAGGCGCAGGCGCCCATGGCCAGCCCCGTCCACGATGTGCATGCGGGGCATGCCAAGGGCGACATGGACCTTGGCGAACAGCTGCGTGAGGTCAATGGTGTCAGTGGCTCACGTCTGGGCAGTCACGGTGTCTCGGCCATCTTCCGCGCGCAGGGCGGTGAGCGCCTGATCCAGCAGGTGGATGGCGCGACGCTGTATCCGGCCTGTCCTGGCGGAATGGATACCACCCTTGGCTATGCCACCACCGGTAGCCAGTCGGATCTCACCCTCTACAAGGGCGCGCAGACCGTCAGCCGTGGCCCCAACTTTGCTGCGGGCACCGTCGAGGTGACACGTCAGACGCCATTGCGCAGCGACGAAGATGGTGTGCATGGCACGCTGGGCGCTGGCTGGCGCAGCAATGATGATGCCACCAGCGAGACGCTGTCGCTGACCGCCAGGCAGGGCGATTTCTGGGCCGCGCTGGACGTCGAGCATTCCGAACGCAACAACTACGAGGATGGCAATGGCGATACCCAGTCAGGCGCCTATCGCAGCGACAATGGCAGTGTCCGCATTGGCGCCTTCGCCACCGAGGATGTCGCCATTGAGGCGGGGGTAGCGGTTGTCAGGATCGACGATGCGCTGTATCCGACCATGGATGCGCCACGCAGCGACATGGACCGCCAGTATCTGAAGTTGACCGTCGACAATGCCGGGCCTTTCTCGCATATCGAATCGCAGATCAGTCATGCGCGCGTGGTGCATGACATGGACAACGTCACCCTGCGTGACTTTGATGATTCCAGCGCCAACTCGATGAGCATGGACATGAGCTCGGGCATGGACATGAGCTCAGACATGGACATGGACATGAGCGACATGGCCATGTTCTCCAGCGCGACCACTGAGACCTGGTATGCCAGCACCCAAGGCGATATCCCGCTCACGATCGCCGGACATGATTCCATCCTGACGCTGGGTGCCGATGCTGAACGGCTCGAGAGCAATACCCACTCCCGGATGGGCATGTCACTGGATAGCCTGTCGGATAGCCAGACCTGGCCGGATGTCGTGCGGACGCGCGGTGGGGTGTTCGCGGAACTGGACACCACCCTCGATGCCGACAATCGTCTCGTGACAGGTGCGCGCTATGACGTCTCCCTCAGTGATGCGCGAGATGCCGGTGAGGTGGTGGGTAGCAATGCCGCGGCCATCTCCGCCTGGCGTGACCAGTATGGCGATGATGTCGAAGCCAGGCAGCGTGACGGGGAGTTCAGTGCGCTGGCGCGTCTGGAGCATCGCGTCAATGAAGCGGTGAAAGGCTATGCGGCGCTCAGTCGCAGTGTGCGCTTCCCGACGGCCAGCGAGCGCTATTACAACCGCCAGTCCGACACCGATGGTTGGTTGGGCAATCCCGAGCTTGATCCCGAGATCCATCAGCAGCTTGAGCTGGGGGTGGCGGTCAGACAGGGGGCCTGGCGCTACTCGGCGGATACCTACTACAACCGGGTGCATGACTGGATCGAGCTGACCGAAGGCGACTCGCTGACCACCTACGACAATGTCGAGGCCGAGATCTACGGTATCGAGCTTGAAGCCAGCTGGCAGCAGCATGGCTGGCGGCATTCCGCAGGCGTTGCCGCCACGCACGGCACCAACCTGAGCGATGGGACGCCGTTGTCACAGGTGGCACCGTTCAATGGCTATCTGGCGACACGCTATGACGCGAATCGTTGGTGGGCAGGGGCACGCTTCGATGCGGCCGCACGCCAATCGCGCATTTCCGACAGTGAAGACGCGACGGCAGGCTTCGGCATCGTCGGTTTGGAGGGCGGGTACCATGTCACTGACGCCATCGAGTTGAGCGCCGGCATCTCCAACCTGTTCGACAAGGCCTACGCCTACCACGTCAATCGCTTCTACGACGATCCGTTGCAGGGCGATGTACAGGTCAATGAGCCGGGGCGTATCTTCTGGACGCACGCCAGCTGGAGCTTCTGAGACCCGCACCGCAGTAATAGTGCGTGACAGGCGTTAGAACGACAGAAGCCCGCCACCGGTCGCCAATCAATGGCCGGTGGCGGGCTTCTTGTTATCTGAGGGGACTTGGGTTGGGGCATTGCGTCAGCAGCGCATCAGCTCAAGTGACGCATCACCGCAAACCTTCAAGCGCGGCCGATGTGCTCGCGCAGGTGCTCACGATAGGCCTGGGTGTAGGCGGCGATGTCCGGGTTCTTGATCACATCAGTGGCCAGATAGGTCGGCAGTGCCGTCATGCCGAGGAATTCCATCGCCTTGTGCACCGGGAAGTAGACGCCATCGATGCCCTTGCCCTCGAAGAAGTTGCCTTCTTCATCAAAGGCCTCAAGTGGCGCATTCCAGGTCAATGACAGCATGTATTGGCGGCCCTGCATCAAACCGCCGGTGCCGTAGCCCTGGGTCGGGCTGGTGCGATGACGTCCATCGCTGGCGTACAGCGCGCCGTGGCCCTCAGTCAGGATGTCATCGAGATACTTCTTCACGGTCCACGGCAGACCCATCCACCAACCTGGGGTCTGATAGATGATCAGGTCCGCCCACAGCTGCTTCTCGATTTCCGCCTTGGCCTCGAATCCTTCCTCGATGACGGTCTCCTTGACGGTGTGACCCAGCTCGGCCAGTTCACCGCGCGCCAGTTCATGCAGCGTCGCGTTCAGCTCGCCATTGGAATGGGCAAAGGCCTTGCCGCCATTGATCAGCAGAATGTTCATGTTGTGTGCTCCAGAATTGTTGGCTTTTCAGCAATGGCGCGCAGCATGAGCGTTCGCAAGTCCTTGATAAAGCGGCACTGGCGTAAAACACCTTTGCTGTGAGTGCAACAATCCAGGCGGGGCACCTACTTAAACCCTGAGAGTCGACGGCCCGTGGCTCGCTCAGTTCTCCTGTTTCACGACTTAAGGATGAGTCTTGTTATCGACTCTACCTAGCTTCTCATGGGAGATTTCGGCTTGGCCGATTGTCTCGATAAGGTGTCGATTGCGGTTAGGCAAAATCAAGTGCAGAAGTATTGGGCTCTACTAAACACGATATGCCTATGTGCCAATAGCTTCTCTGTCTTGCCTATCTCTGGGGGTAGTATGTTTCAGAGCTTAGTTTGAAGCGCAATTGCTGTGCTCATCATGAACTTGAATTACATAGGTACCTATCGCATAAACTATCGATGACATACATCGCTTATCTACTGAGATTTTATTCCTGTTAGTGTTAAGATTTATAGGAAGTGGGTGCGTTATAGTTTAATAATGGTTGAGGGGAATATTGGAGGGATCGTGTGGCGAGAAGATCAAGTGGGCTGAAGGCTGTTGTCAAGACAGCTAAAACTCTCAATCGAATTTCAAAGCAAATAGAAAAAGATCGCCAACGGCAGCAGCGAGAGCAGAGTCGTCAAGAGCAGGCTGCCAATCGGGCGAGGGAACGCTATCACCGACAGATAGAGCAAGAGGAGCGTAGGGCTGAACTGGAGCGAGCACGTATAGCTCGCGAAGAAGAGCGTGCACGCCAGCAGCACGAGCGTGATCTTGCACGTATTACGCGAGATAAATTACGCCAAGAAAAAGAAAATCAGAAGTCTATCGAAAAAGCAGCGCGCGAAAAATCACGGAGCCAAAAGCAATTCTGGAAAGATGAAGCTATTGCGGGTAAAGAGGCGTTAGCCAATCGAGAGCAAGAACGTGCGTCTGCCAAGCAGGATGCCATCGCGAAATTTTTGAGGTGAATTTATGGGCGATAATGTCGGAATGATAATTGTTTTTCTGATTTTTTACGGGGTCCCCATAGGCTCCATTCTTGTCTATTCACGTGAGAAGCGCAAAAGGCTTGTAAAAGAGTTGGAGAACAAAGAGCTTGCCATTCGCGTTGAACATCATGAGAGGGCTATCGACTTGGAGGCCAAGCGAGCTGATCTGGATCGCAAAGCTGAAGAGTTTGGCTCTTTGGAAGATGCGATAGTGGGTTTGGATAAGCGTCGTGAAGCCTTGGCGCTTGAGTTGACTAGTACGACCAGCCAACTCGAGGAAGCACAATCCGCTTTCAATATAATAGATCGTGAGACTTTAGATTTGCAGCGGCTCAAAAAAGACGCTGATGCTATTGCTGCTCAAAAAGAGCGTAATGTTCAAGAGATTGAAAGTCTTAAAGATAAGTTGATTGAGCATCGCATCAAGGAGACCGCGGGCCAGCGCACCATGCGACAGGTGATGTCCAAGCTTGACCTCTATACGCGGGTGGAGGAGTTTGTCGATTATGGTCATTTCGAACTCCCCGAGTACCTTTATGAAACCAGCGAGCGTTTTGCAGCTGAGATCAAGCAAATACGTCAAGCTCAGAAGGCTATGATCAAGGACAAGACGGCGTTTATCCAATATGGAGATGTTGTTATTACGGGTGATGAACGCCTTGACAAGAAGATCATTGAAGGGAAAATGAAGCTTGTCATGCGTGCCTTCAATATTGAGGCAGATGTATTGATCGGAAAGGTTAGTCCTTCTAATTTTGAGCGAACTTTGAGTCAGTTCGAAAAAATTGCGAGTGACCTTGAGAAACTGGTTGCATCACTCCGCTGTGGGCTGAATACTGATTATGTCGCTCTCAAATACGAGGAGTGTGGGGTTCAATATCAATACACGCTGAAGAAGAAAGAAGAGATTGAAGAGCAACGAATCATTCGTGAGCAAATGCGAGAAGAGGCCAGGGCTGAAAAGGAATACAGAACTGCTATCGAAGCTGCGCAGCGTGAGGAAGAGATGTATCAAGATATTCTTACACGCGCCAAGAATGAGCTTGAGCAGGCGTCAGCAGAGGAGCGAGCATTGGCTGAAGCCAAAGTGGCTGATCTCGAGCAGCGTCTACAGGAAGCGGAAGCAGCCAAGGAACGTACCAAGAGTCTGGCAGAGCAGACACGTCGTGGTTACGTCTATATCATCAGTAATATTGGTTCTTTTGGCGAAAATGTCTACAAAATTGGTATGACTCGTCGCCTCGATCCTATGGATCGTGTGAAAGAGCTAGGTGATGCCAGCGTACCGTTCTCATTTGACGTTCATGCTTTGATCTTCTCGGATGATGCTCCGGCGATGGAAACAGCACTTCACCGTAAGTTTTCACATCATCGAGTGAATGCCGTGAATCTGCGCAAAGAGTTTTTCCATGTTGAACTCTCTTCAATTCGAGAGGCGGTGATTGAAATAGGTCATGGTGATGCTGAGTTTAAGACCACTATTGCAGCTGAAGAATACTTTGAGTCTCAACGCTTGAGAGAACAGGTCGCTGCTTAAGCTGGTATAACTTTTCAAGCAATTTCTAGATGCTAGCTTTACCCAAGCCCTCATGACCCTTGGCAATATCCAGTCGGGTTATGGGGGCTATTGTTATTGAGCTTGTTTCTGGAGTGCCTCTTTCTACCTGAGTTTAGGTTTAGGCACTTCCATCGTTTCTGTACCTGCAGTAGAGAAGTCAGTTCATATCCACTAACGCAACCGCTTCAATTCCTGCCAGTTGGTGGTGTAGCGGGCGCTGCGGTGGGCGCAGCGCAGTTGCCAGGCGGCGTCGGGGCGTGCGACGCCCAGGCGCACGGTGCCGCGGCCCATCTTCTGATTCATGGCGTCCAAGGTCGCCATCAGCTGTTGGCTGCGTTCGCGCCTGGCGATGTCATCTTCGCTTTCCAGCAACGAGAGCTGCTCGCGTGGATGGTCGATGAGGTCGAGCAGCATCACGCCGGCTTTCATGAAGCGATATCCGCGCAGGTAGATGCGCTCCAGTGCCTGTTGTGCGGCGGCGAGTATCTCGCGGCTGTCATTGGTGGGGGCGGGCAGCTCGATGATGGTGCTGGGTGAGTATTGCGGCAGGTCGGGGCGGTGGCGATTGCTCTTGAGGAAGACCAGCACGGCGCGTGTCAGGCTGCCTTGATGGCGCAGCTTCTCGGCGCCGCGTTGGGCATGCTGGCGGATGGCGTCCCTGAGTTCATTCAAGTCACCGGTCATGCGCCCGAAGGAGCGCGAGGTCATGATGCGCTGGCGAGCGTCATCGGCATCATTCATCTCGAAGCAGGGCGTGCCTTGCAGTTCGCGCGCGGTGCGTTCCAGTACCACGGAATACCGCTGGCCGATGGCGCGCGGGTCGGCGCAGCGCAGGTCCCAGGCCGTGTGCAGGCCTTGCAGTGCCAGGCGTTCGACCAGTCGTCGGCCCACGCCCCAGACATCGCCCAGTGGCGTATCGGCCAGCAGGCGCTGGGTGCCGACTTCATCGGGTTCCAGCACGCAGACACCACCGAATTCCGGACGCTTCTTGGCAGCGCGATTGGCCAGCTTGGCCAGCGTTCGAGTTGGCGCGACCCCGACACATACGGGGATGCCGGTGAACTTGCGGACATTGCGGTGCAGGGTGCGGCTCAACGTCAGCATCGAGTTGCGATCAAAGCCATCGAAACGCACGAACATCTCATCGATGGAGTAGGGCTCGACCCCGGCACAATATTCCTCCAGCACCTCTCGCACACGCGCCGACATGTCGCCATACAGCTCGTAATTGGAGGAGAGCAGGTGGATGCGTCCCTCACGGACGAGTGACTGCAGCTGGAAGGCGGGGGTGCCCATCTCCACGCCCAGCGCCTTGAGTTCATTGGAGCGCGCGATCACGCAGCCGTCATTGTTGGACATCACGCCGACAGGGCGTCCTACCAGGCGCGGGTCGAACACTCGCTCGCAGCTGGCGTAGAAGTTGTTGCAGTCGACCAGTCCGATCATCGGCGTATTCATACCGCGTACTCGTGGATGACGGAACGCACCACCCCCCAGACCTGGCATTCGAGGTCGAAAATCGCGACCGGTGGATACAGAGCATTGCCGGAGCTCAGATAGGGGCGCTGACCGATCAGCTCATAACGCTTGACCACTACCTCGCCCTCGACCAGCGCCACCACGATGTGCCCGGGACGGGCATCGATGGAGCGGTCCACCACCAGGGTATCGCCCTCATAGATGCCGAAGCCTTCCATGCTGTCACCCGCCACCGTCATGAAGAAGGTCGCTGCCGGGCGCTTGATCAGCCGCTCGTTGAGGTCCAGCGTGCGCCCCGCGTAATCCTCCGCCGGTGAGGGAAAGCCGGAAATGCCAGCGCGCCCCGTGATGTGGGGGTGCGGCAGCGCACAGGGCTCCGGCGTTGGATGAGGGCGAGCCAGCGAGGCGTGGGACGGCTGAGCGGCAGATACGGTCATGGGTGGGGTCTCCTTTCGATACTGTATTCATGTACAGTATCGGCGCTGAGAAGCCCTCAGGCAACCGATAATCCCTGTGAGAGCTGCACATTCACGAGACGCAGCTCAGACGGGGTGTACCTGTGTTCAATGGTGGACGACAGGTAAAGCTGCTAGCGGATATCGCTCGGCGGTATCTCACGAAAAAGCCCGGCCTTCAGGAGGTCGGGCTTTTTGGGTCTTTCTCAATGCTTTTCTATCAACCCGCCGGGCTCAGGATGCGGATATCGCCATCGGCGATCCAGTCACCGGCGTTGTCGCGGAAGCGCTGCATATGTTCGGTCTCGCGGTGGGCCTGCAGGGCATCGTGGGATTCCCAGGCTTCCACCACGGTGATGGTGTCGGGGCGTGGGTCGTTGTCCTTGTCGGCGGCGCGTTCGGAATCCAGGCACGGGTGGTAGGCGTGGCAACCATCTTCCTCGCGCACGGTGGGCGCGACGGCGCAGAGTTCATTGAAGACATCCTGAACGTGGCCTTCCTTGGCGGTAACGGTGGCGATTACCCAGATCATCTTGGCTCCTTGTGACGGTACTGACCGCCGGTGTTGTCGGGATTCTCGTGATGAGATGTCCTGATTATGTGGAGCCGTTTCTGGCCACTGCAAGGGGGAGGTGGCTGACTGCTGGCATGACCCTGCCTGATGAGCACACGAAAGCGCCGGACAGCAGGGCTGTCCGGCGCAGTTGTTATCCGACGATGATTTGCGGATCAGAACGGGAAGGCGATCGATCAGGACGGGAAGGCGAACTGGGCGCCTTCACGCAGACCGGCGGAAGGCCAACGCTGGGTGATGGTCTTGCGGCGGGTGTAGAAGCGCACCGCGTCCGGGCCGTAGGCGGACAGATCGCCGAACAGCGAGCGCTTCCAGCCACCGAAGCTGTGATAGGCGACCGGTACCGGCAGCGGCACGTTGATGCCGACCATGCCGACCTGGATATGATCACTGAAGTAGCGGGCGGCTTCGCCATCACGGGTATAGATGCAGGTGCCGTTGCCGTATTCGTGATCATTGATCAGCTTCATGGCCTCATCCATCGAATCGGCGCGCACGACCAGCAGCACCGGGCCGAAGATCTCTTCCTGGTAGCAGGTCATCTCCGGGGTGACGCCATCGATCAGGGTGCCGCCGACGAAGAAGCCGTTCTCGCCGCCTTCCACCTGCGGATTGCGGCCATCGACCACGACAGTGGCACCTTGCTGCTCGGCGCTGTCAATGTAGCCGACCACCTTGTCACGATGGGCCGCGGTGATCAGCGGGCCGAAGTCATTGCCCTTGTCGCTGTAGACACCGACCTTGAGGCCTTCCATCTGCTGCTTCATCTGCGCGATCAGCTTGTCGGCGGCGTCATCGCCTACGGCCACCGCGACGGAGAGTGCCATGCAGCGCTCACCGGAGGAGCCGAAGGCGGCGCCATTCAATGAATTGGCGACGTATTCCATGTCGGCGTCCGGCATCACGATGGCGTGGTTCTTGGCACCACCGAGGGCCTGACAGCGCTTGCCGTTGGCCGCGGCGCGGCTGTAGATGTATTCGGCGATCGGGGTGGAGCCGACGAAGCTGACCGCCTGGATGCGCGGGTCATCCAGCAGCGTATCGACGGCTTCCTTGTCGCCATTGACGACATTCATGACGCCGGCCGGCAGCCCAGCCTCCATCAGCAGCTCAGCGATGAACAGCGTGGAGGTCGGATCGCGCTCGGAGGGCTTGAGGACGAAGGTGTTGCCGCAGGCGATCGCCATCGGGTACATCCACAGTGGCACCATGGCCGGGAAGTTGAACGGCGTGATGCCGGCAACCACGCCCAGCGGCTGGAATTCGCTCCAGGAATCGATGCCCGGGCCGGTATTGCGGCTGTGCTCGCCCTTGAGCAGTTCCGGGGCGCTGCAGGCATATTCGACATTCTCGATGCCGCGCTGCAATTCGCCCAGCGCATCGTGACAGATCTTGCCGTGCTCCTGACCGATCAGGCGGGCGATCTCGTCGGCGTGTTCTTCCAGCAGCTGCTTGAAGCGGAACATCACTCGGGCGCGCTTGATCGGCGGCGTGTTGCGCCATTCCGGGAAGGCGGCCTCGGCGGCCGCGATGGCTTCCTCGACCGTCGCCTTGCTGGCCAGGCGCACCTGACCGCCGACGTCACCGGTGGAGGGATTGAAGATGTCCTGGGTACGGCCTTCGCTGTGATCGATGTTGCCGTTGATGAGGTGTCCGAGCGTCTTCATTGGGTGGGCTCCATGGGATGACGTGCAGGAAAATTGGCAGTGAAGATAGGGTCGGCGCTCGCCGTGCCCCTCAGTGCTGGGCGGCGAAGGCATCGCCGAGGGCGTTGATCAGGCGGTCCAGCTCATCGTGTTCGGTGATGAACGGCAGACCCAGCTGGATGGTGTCGCCGCCGTAACGGACATAGAAACCGGCCTTCCAGCAGTGCATGGCAATCTCATACGGGCGCCGCGCCGGCTCGCCGGGATAGGCCTCGACCTGCAGGGCGCCGGCCAGGCCGTAGTTGCGGATGTCCGTGATGTAGCGGGTGCCCTTGAGCTCATGAAGCTTCTTCTCGAACACCGGGCTCAGTTCGCGGACGCGCGGGATGAGCTGATCATTCTCGAGCACATCGAGAGATGCCAGCGCCGCGGCACACGCCACCGGGTGACCGGAATAGGTGTAGCCGTGGGGAATTTCCATCATGTAGTCGGGGCCGCCGTTGTCCATGAAGGTCTGGTAGATGTCGCCCTTGACGACCACGGCACCCATCGGCACCGCGCCATTGGTGATCTGCTTGGCGACGTTGAGGATGTCCGGCGTGACCCCGAATTCCTCGGCGCCGCTCATGGCGCCCATGCGCCCGAAGCCGGTGATGACCTCATCGAAGATCAACAGGATATCGTGCTGGTCGCATATCTCGCGCAGGCGCTTGAGATAGCCCACTGGCGGCGGCAGCACGCCGGCGGAGCCTGCCATCGGCTCGACGATGACGGCGGCGATGTTGGAGGCATCATGCAGCGCGATCAGCTCCAGCAGCTCATCGGCGCGCTCGGCACCGGTCTGGGGCATGCCGGGGGTGAAGACGTTCTCCTTGAGCAGGGTATGCGGCAGGTGATCAGCATCGACCCCCTGACCATAGAGCGAGCGGTTGGCGCCGATGCCACCGACACTGAAACCCCCGAAGTTGACGCCGTGATAACCCTTGCTGCGTCCGATCAGCTTGGTCTTGGTCGGCTTGCCTTTCTTGCGCCAGTAGGCACGCGCGATCTTCAGTGAGGTGTCGGCACTTTCGGAGCCGGAGCCGGTGAAGAAGACGTGATCCAGCCCCTCGGGCATCAGCGTCTTGATGCGATGCGCCAGCTCGAAGGCCTTGGGATGGCCGTACTGGAAGGCGGGTGCGTAATCCAGCTCGCGTAGCTGCGCGCTGACCGCCTCGGCGATTTCCGGACGACAATGGCCGGCACCACAGGTCCAGAGGCCTGACAGGCCATCGAAGATCTGACGGCCCTGTGAGTCCGTGAAGTAGGCTCCTTGCGCCTTGGTGATGATGCGCGGGTCCTGCTTGAACTGCCGATTGGCCGTGTAGGGCATCCAGTAGGCATCGAGCTGCTCCTGGCTCAAGCCTGCCTGGGCGGAAGGGGATGTGTCGAAGGCGGTCATGATGTCTCCCGAAGAGTGCTGTTGTTGTTGGATCTCGGCTCCTGTCTGGCTAGATTAGAAAGCCCTTTTGATAAGATAAATGCCGTTGTCTTTATCTTCAGGAAAGCATTTACTTAACTTTCCATGTCGTGGAACTCAGGAGGGCAGACCATGCGCAAGGACGGCATGAGGGGACAGCTTGGCGATGCCGATCTGCGCTTGCTGCGCATCTTTCGCAAGGTGGTGGAGTGCGGCGGTTTCTCGGCGGCCGAGATCGAGCTCAACATCAGTCGCTCCGCCATCAGCATGGCGATGAGTGACCTGGAGACGCGGCTTGGCCTCAAGCTCTGTCAGCGGGGGCGCAGTGGTTTCGCGCTCACCAATGAGGGAAGAGACGTGCATGAAGCCGCGATGCAGATGCTGGCGGCGGCAGAGGGCTTTCGCACGCGCATCAACGGACTGCACGCCTGGCTCAAGGGCGAGCTGAACATCGGCATCACCGACAATCTGGTCACCATGCCCGAGATGCACATCACGGATGCGCTGAGTGCGCTGAAGGGCCACGGCCCGGAAGTGATGATTAACATCCGCATGATTCCCCCCAACGAGATCGAGCGTGCCGTCTTGGATGGCCGCCTGCATACCGGGGTCATTCCGACACTCAAGACGCTGCCGGGGCTTGAGTATCGCTCGCTCTACGAGGAAACCTCCTGCCTTTACTGCGCGCGGGGCCATGTGCTGTTCCGTGAACCCCGCGCGGGCGACACCCTCGCGCGGGGGCGTCCGGTGGGCGAGGAAGAGATTCGCCAGCATGATGCGGTGCTGCCGGCCTACGCGCAGACGCCTGCGATCAAGGCGCTGCATGAGCCGCTCAAAGCCGCCGCCTCCGCGACTGACCGCGAGGGCATCGCCTTCCTGGTGCTTTCCGGGCGCTATCTCGGCTATCTGCCCACCCACTATGCCGAGCGCTGGGTGCGCGATGGCCAGATGCAGGCGCTCAGCCCGGTGGCCAATTCCTATGTCACCTATTACAGCGCCATCACGCGCAAGAGCCGCCCGCCCAATCTGGTGCTGGAGCGTTATCTGACCGAGCTGGATGCCCTGCGTCAGGCGAAACCGGCCCGAAAAGCGCAGTCAGTGAGGGAGAGCAAGCCATGAACAAGCCCAAGCGTGCCGGGGTCAGGGAAGTCGCCCAGCTGGCGGGGGTGTCGGTCGCGACGGTCTCGCGGGTGCTCAACAATCCGGAAAAGGTGGTGAAGAAGACGGCCGACAAGGTGCTGGCGGCGGCCGACGCTCTTGATTTTCTGCCCAACAATGCCGCGCGCGTGCTGTCTCAGCATCAGTCGCGCACCCTGGGAATCGTGATACCGACCTTCGAGAATCAGATCTACGCCAAGTTCATCGACGCATTGGAAGGCGCGCTGGCGCGGGCGCACTACAGTCTGCTGGTGACCACGACGCAAAAGGGACGGGTGTCGGAATTCGACAAGGTGCGCGAGCTGGTCAACATGGGGGTGGACGCCGTGATTCTGCCCGGTGGCAGTCATTCTCCCGAGACGCTGGATTATCTGACGCGTTTTTCGGTGCCGGTGGTCTTCAACAGCATCTATCTGCCGGACTCGCCGTTGATCACGGTGGGCTATGACAACTACGGTCTTGCCAGGGCGCTGGCGGAGTATCTGATGTCCCTGGGCCATCAACGTATCGTCATCCTCTCCGAGCCGCTGGCGCACAACGACCGTGCACGCCTGCGCTACGACGGCGCCGTTGCCGCACTGCGGACGCTTGAAAGTGCCAGCGCCGACCGCGAGCTGGATCAGTTCGTCGATGTCACCACCGCGGGGGCAAGTGTCGCGATAGGCGAGCTTCAGTGTGAGCTGGGGTGCGCGCTCGATGGCGAAGGGCAAGGCGGCCTGCGGGATGGCATCACCGCCGTGATGTGCCTCAATGATGTGCTGGCCAGTGGTGCCATGCTCGCATTGCAGCGGCGAGGAATCCGTGTGCCGCAACAGGTCTCGGTGGTGGGATTCGATGACCTGGAAATGGCGGAGTTCCTCAATCCACCGCTGACGACCGTAGACTTGCCGGTGGAGGAGATGGGCGAGGTGATCGCCCAGTCGCTGATCCGCCATCTCGAGGACGACGCGCCCTTGACGTCACGCTTGCTGGACGCATCGCTGGTGATTCGCGGCAGTGCAGGCCTGGTACCCAGCTCGGACTGAGCACCTGCTCAAGGGGGCTGATTCACAGCGTCTTGTCGTCGACCCAGCCCGGGCCATAGATCGGCTGCAACCAGGCGCGGTGCAGGGGGTTGTCCAGCGACTCAGCCTGAAAGCGCACGTACTTCCAGTCGCCGTCCAGCTCCAGCTCCCACTCTGCAGCAGCGGTGGGGGCCGTGATCTCGATTAGCTGCGGCGCGACTGGCTCGCCTGCGCCTGTGGTGTCCACGCCTCGCTGCACCATCGCCTTCCATTTCACCTTGCCAAGTGCGCTGATACGGAAGGTGTAGTGACCCTCCTGTTCAGACATTGCCAGTGGCGTATCGGCCAGCATCACCCCGGTGCTGGCATAGAAGCGGTTGCGCTTCACGTTGCGCAAGATATCCACTTCGGTGAGGGCGGCCTCGACCATGATGAAGCCGAGCGGAGCATAGTTCTCGTAGATGTACTGCTCTCGATAGAACTCGTCATTGCCGGCAAAGCCGGCACAACGCACACCCTCGCAGAGCAGATCATCCCAGCAGGGCTCTGCCATGTGCGGCGCGTAGGGTCTGGACCCCATGTGTTCTTCCAGGATGGAAAGGCCGTTGTAGACCTCCATGCCCATGATGCTGAGCTCGGCAAGGCGTTCGCAGGGTGTGAGCAGCGTCTTCTTGATCTGTGCCCATTCGCCGCCTGGACGCGGTCGGGTGGTCTCGAAGAAGTTGGGATGCGCGCAGATCGACAGGCCGCCGACCTTGCCCATGCTCAGCACATGCAGATATTTCGAATGCTCGCCGGCGAAATAGCCGTCGAGATAGCCGCCATCGTCGATGGTGTCGTTCTGGATCTCGCGTCCCGGAATCACCACGAAGTCATCACGCTGCTCGCCACGTGAGAACAGCTCGATGTTGTTGAGGTAGGGGTGAACCGACGTGCACACGAAATCGAAGTGGAAGGGGGCGGCCTGTGAGCGCCGGATCACCTCGTCATGATCCTCGCCATGAATCCGGTCCATCGAAATGCTCTCATCGAGCGCTTCGCAGGTATGCACATGGATATTGCCCTTGAGCCAGCGCGTGCCGGGCTGACGCTCTGGCTCGCCCAGCGGGGCGTAGGGGTTGTGGACACAATGGGTGGCTGGCATGGCGGCGCTGCGGGAAGTCGGTACTGCTCGGGTCATGTGAGTCGTCCTTGTCATGACGGCGTGCCAGAGAGTCCTGCTGATCAGTCAGCGGGTGAAGAGATCACAAGCAAGCGGCAAGCCAGGCACCAGGGGGCGGTGAAATGGCTCGTGGCAACGACAAGCCCCGAGCCACTTCCTGTCTTTACGGTCCTGGTGATCTGGCCTCGCTCAGCTGGCCTTCGAGGCCAGTGCGATATCCGGCTTGGCGGTGTCCGCAAGAGCGCTTGCGGCGTGTGACTCAGCACCATCCCAGTAATAGGCCGCGACATCCTCGCTGGGGCCATGGCGGGTCAGCTTGCTGACCACCACCAGCACGATCAGCGACGTCATGAAGCCTGGGTAGGCGGGGTCGATGCCAGTCGACAGCAGGGGCCAGAGGGCGGTGACACTCAGGGCACTCGCCATGCTGCTGATGCAGCCCCTGGACGTCGCATGCTTCCAGAACATCACCGCGAAGAACGGGAAGATCAGCGTGGTGGCCGAGATGCGCAGCGCCCATTGGTAGGCCGAGATGATGTCGGTCATCAGGAAGGTGACGCCCAGACCCAGCACACTGATGATGACGACGCTAAGACGTGCCGAGGCCATCTTCTGCTTCTCGTTGGCCTGACGGTTGATGAAGTTGCCGTAGAGGTCATGCGCCAGATTGGAGCTGCCCTGCAGGATGTAGGAATCCGCCGAGGTCATCAGGGCGGCCAGCAGGCCCACGATGACCAGCCCACCGATGGCCGGATGCAGCAACTGCATGGTGACGTAGGAGAAGACGTGGTCAGCCGAGGTATCCAGTGGCACGAATTGACGCGCCAGTACGCCGATGCAGTAGGGCAGGAAGGAAATCAGCATCACGATGGAGAAGCCTGATACGCCGGCCTTGATGGCCACATCTTCACTTTCGGAGGCGAAGATGCGCTGCCAGGTGCACTGCCAGACGAGGTAGAACGGCGCCACCGTCAGCGCGAAGGTCACCACCTCCATCGTCTTGCCCTCGGGCAGCGGGGCGAGGAACTCGATCGGTGTATTGAGCAGGGCGTGTTCCAGGCCCCCGGCATGGCTCAGGGCAATAAAGCCCAGCACCATGATGCCGGCGATCAACAGGATGCTCTGCAGGGCATCGGTGACGATGGCGGCTTCAAGTCCTCCCAGAATGGTGAAACCGAGAATCAGTGCAAACGACACGAAGATGGCGGTATTGAACTCCAGCCCCAGCACCACGGTGAGAATGGTGCTCATGCCGATGATCTGGATCGCGGTGGCAGGCACGGAGTAGACGAAGGCCGAGAAGAATGAGGGAAACAGACTGGCCTTGCGGCCGAAACGTCGCCCGAACAGGTCTGCCAGGGTATAGAGCTTCTTGCGCCGCAACGGGCGGCTGAAGAAGATGACCAGCATCAGGCTCGCGATGATGCCGGGCAGGGCGAACATGAAGTAGCCGGAGAGCCCCTTGGAAAAGCCCATGCCCATCCAGCCGATGAAGGCTGCCGCGCCACACCAGGTGCTGATGGTGGTGCCGGTGATCTTCCAGTAGCCCATGTTCCAGCCGGCAATCAGATAGCTGTCAGAGGTCTTTACCTTGCGGAAGTAGTAGTAGCCGATCGCGAACATGATCACGAAATAGCCAATGATATAGGAGTAGTACCAAGCCATTGTCGAGTCTCCGTTTATTGTTGATTGTTCTATGAAGGTCATGCATGGAGCAGGGCGTACGTGGCGTAGCAGGGACTGAAGCGACCCTCTGATTGTCGGGGTGATGCAGTGGGGCAGGTAGCGGACATGGCCGGGGCAACCATGTCTTGTCTTCGAATGTAACCCGTTACATCGACTCAATCTAGCCGAGAAAAAGGCACTGTCAAAAACAAAATTCACCGGCGGACGAAAGTCTCATACCGGCGCGCTGGCAAGAGTCTCTGGGGAGGGGAGCCATGCGAGAGGAGGTGTCTTCATGCCTCGGGGTGCAGAAAACAGGTGCCGTTACTGGAGGAAACGACGACAACTTTGCCTTTATCCAGACGATACGACTGCCAGAACAATGAAGTGCTATATAGGTCACGTCCCGTAAAGATGGCATGTCAGGCGACCTTTTCTTCGGCCTTCAGGGCATGGCAGGGCATGAAATCGGGGCGAGCTCGATCAGGAAGGCGTACAGAATCACCTAGTCATCTGAAAGACGCACTGTGTCTTGGCCAGCGTAAAGCCGCAGGCGGCATAGAACTTCCTGGCGATGTCGCGTGCCTCATGGGTACGAACTCGCAGGGTCAGCGCCTCGTCGGTTGCCCAGGTGATGGCCTGTCTGGCCAATGCCCGTCCTGCGCCTTGTCGCTGCGCCTCCCGGGCGACGGACAAGCCCAGTATCTCGATGAAATCCGCTGAAGCGACGCGAAAGACATGTTGGGCATGCAGCCAGCCAATCACTTCACCCGCTTGCTCAGCCACCCAGATGCGGTCATGGCGTGACGCCAACAGGTGCTCAAGTCGCTGCAGGATCAACGCATCATCGTCGTGGGGCAGATAGCCCAGTGCGGATGCAACGCGTGAAATTCCCGGGGCATCCTCGGGTGCGGCAAGGCGAATCTTTATGGATGTTGTCCAGTCCCCATGACGATGATGATGGATGTTCGAGAGTTACATGCGTCAGAGAGGCTCATTCATCGTCGTAGTGAATGATCGACAGCAGCTGAATCGGCACCTCGTTCAATTTCTCGGGGCCATGCGGCACACCGGCATCGAAGGCCAGGCTGTCACCGGGCCCCATGTCATAGAACTTGTCGCCATGACGGTAGGTGAGGTTACCGGAAAGCAGGTAGATGAATTCATGCCCGGCATGACAGAAGTTGGGGAAGACTTCGCTGGCATCATCCATGGTGATCAGGAAGGGTTCGTAGCGCTTCTTGGGGCCTTGTTTGTAGCTCAACAGTTGATAGGCATGGCCGACTTCCGTGCCGGTGCGTACCACCTGCATGCCTTGCCCGGCCTTGATGTGCTGGGCACCACGCCCATTGACATCGTAATCGCTGAACAGCTTCGAGATCGGCAGACTCAAGGCATTGCACAGCTTGTTGAGGGTATCGAGGCTGGTGGACACCTGGGCGTTCTCCACCTTGCTGATCATGCCCTGACTGACACCGGCGATACGCGAGACATCGGAAATCTTGTAGCCCTGCGAGACTCGCTGCTGCTTGAGCGCGCGCGCAATGTGCTGCTCAAGTCCCAGGCGCGTCTCGTCGGCTGCCGCGGTGATGGTCTCTTTCACCTCGGACTGCGCGGCAGGTTCTGCGGTCAGCGACGCGGTTTTCGTCTCAGTCGCTTTCGTGTCCGGTGCTGTCGGTTGAGGTGTGTCGGAGGAATGGGAGGATTCTCGCGGCATGGATAACTCCTGTGGCGGAGGTGGATGCGATAGGGATGAGCAGGCGGGACAAGAAACGCGTCCTTGTGGGAGTCATTGCGCGTCACCCGCGTGCGGATATCGGGTGAGATTATCAAGTTTACCGCCACCCCTCATCCACGTTGGTGGCCAGTCCTCGCGGCAAGCATGCCTCAGCCTGACTCCATGGCAGTGATGCAAGAGGCCTCCTCGACGCCATGCCGAGGAGGCCTCTCAGGTTTCACGCTATCCAGCATCGCGCGATTCGCGCTGTTGCCTCGGGGCTTTGGCTATTGCCTCGAGGTTGTGGCGTGCGATCAGCCGCGCGCCAGTCGCTTGGCCTTTTCCGGGTCATCGAAGGGCAGGGAATGACTGATGGCCGAGAGGCTGGTCTCGCCGTCAGTGCCGGTCTTGAGGGTCAGCGGGGTGCCATGCTCGGCATAGCCGGGTTCGAGACGTGCCAGCGCCATGGAGCGATCGCTCAGACGCGAGTACATGCCCTGGGTGATGACACCGACGCACTTGCCATCGGCGTAGATCTTGTCACCGATCTGGGCGACGTCTTTCGAGTCCAGCAGAACGCCGAAGACCTTGACGCGCTCCTTGCCCTGCAGCGCGAAGTGTTCGCTGGCGCCACGGAATTCGGTCTTGCCCGGTGAGACGGTGAAGTCCAGGCCCAGCTCCCACAGGGTGTCGCCCACCGGCTGGTCGGGATACGGGTAGGTTTCGGAATTGTCCGCCGGGTAGAACAGCAGGTGGCTCTCGACCCGCAGCCAGTCAAGGGTGCCGAAGCTGCACGGCTTGATGCCCATGTCGGCGCCATCTTCGAGAATCTGTTCCCACAGAGAGGGAGCGTCCTTGGCCTTGCAGAAGATCTCGTAGCCCCGCTCGCCGGTGTAGCCGGTGCGCGAGATCATCACGTGGTAGCCGAACAGCTGGGTCTGCAGATGGTGGAAGTAACGCAGCTCACGGATGCCCGGCACGTGACGCTCAAGGAAATCCACCGCGACCGGCCCCTGCAGTGACATGTCATGCATGTCGTCATCGAAGGTCAGGCTGACGGCACGCCCCAGGGCACTCTTGGCCAGCATTTCATTCGCGGTGCCCGTGCCGTGCACCACGAGGTAGGAGTTCGGTGCCAGGCAATAGACGATGCAGTCGTCGACGAACTTGCCGGCCTCATTCAAGACGCTGGCGTACACCGATTTGCCCGGATACAGCTTGGACATGTCCCGCGTGGTGACGTAATCCAGCACGGCCTGAGCGTGCGGGCCGTTGCAGTGGATCTTCTTGAGCCCCGAGACATCCATCAGACCGGCGCGGGTGCGAATGGTCTCGTGGTCATCGGCCGTGTCCGAGACGGCGTAATTCCAGGCGGTGCCCATGCCATTCCAGTCTTCAAGCTCCGCGCCCAGCTTGCGGTGTTGTTCGGCCAGTGCCGAGATGCGCCATGAATTCGCCATGCGTCCCTTTCTCCTGTGAGTCGTGCTGCCTAGCGTAGATGGGTAGTGCCGTAGTCCTGCTGATGTTGACGAAGATGGCGCGCAAGACGCGCATCCGCCGCAGGAAGTGTTGTTGTTCTTTCGCCTCTTCCGGCGCCTCTTCAGGCGCTTCACAAGGGCTTGTGCCTGTTGCTTGCCTTGCCTGATCGCACGAGGGTCGATTCTTGAAAGGAAAGAAACATTCCTCATGGTTAAGCAAGGGGCTTGCCAATTCCGTCAAAGGCCATGGCCACGGCAGCTCTTGAGCGAGTCAGGCGCCGCTTGGCAGCACGAATTCGGGCGTGAATATCAGCGCTTTGCGTCATGCTGGTGCGAAGAGGGAGCTCTGGGCACCGAAATGATGCCTATTTCGAGAAACGAGCAGGAATTTACTCAGGATCACCTGGCGTTTTCTATGGGGTAAAACGCGCTTGGAAAATAAATTCCCATGCAAAACAAGAGGTTGATGAAAATTTCTGGGTGGCAACTGGCGAAATGGCATGCTGCATGCTTTTCTTTGGGGGAAATAAAGTTGACCAGCAGGAATCACAAAAACTCGTTTCATCCGCTATCTTGACGTGGCGAGTCACCACAAGGGGTCAGGTTTCCCGGGGTGGCAGACAGTGTCGAGGGAGATGGAACCCGGTCCGCTCTCAGAGGAAACCCAGATGTCACCCGAAAACGCGCAACAGTTCATCAAGGATCACGACATTCGCTATCTGCTCGCGCAGTTCGTGGATATTCATGGCGCTGCCAAGACGAAGTCCGTGCCGGCCAATTGCCTGATGGATGTGGTCGAGAAGGGCGCGGGCTTTGCCGGCTTCGCCGTCAGTGGTCTCGGCATGTCGCCGGAGGGGCCGGACTTCATGGCGCGGGGTGATCTGAGCTCTCTGTCGCTGGTGCCGTGGCAGCCGGGCTATGCGCGCATGGCCTGTGATGGCTACGTCAACGGCGAACCGTTCGCCAATGACAGTCGTGTGGTGCTGCTCAAGCAGCTGGAGCGCCTGAAGGAGAAGGGCTGGACGCTCAATACCGGGCTGGAGCCGGAATTCTCGCTGTTCCGCCGGGGGGAAGCGGGTGAGCTGTTGCCGGTGGACGAGAGCGATACCCTCGCCAAGCCCTGCTATGACTACAAGGGCCTGTCGCGTTCGCGTGAATTCCTCGAACGGCTGGTCGAATCGCTGCAGGCGGTGGACTTCGACGTCTATCAGATCGATCACGAGGACGCCAACGGCCAGTTCGAGATCAACTACACCTACAGCGATGCGCTGACCTCGGCAGACCGCTTCACCTTCGTGCGCATGGCCGCCGGCGAGATCGCCAATGACCTGGGCATGGTGTGCTCCTTCATGCCCAAGCCGCTGGCGGACCGCCCGGGCAATGGTATGCACTTCCACCTGTCCGTGTGTGATGACACCGGCCGCAACCTGTTCGGCGATGACTCCGACGCCCAGGGCATGGGCCTGTCACCGCTGGCGTACCACTTCCTCGGCGGACTGCTGGCGCATGCCCCGGCGCTGTGTGCCTTTGCCGCGCCGACCGTCAATTCCTACAAGCGTCTGGTCGGGGGTGGCAGCACCAGCGGCGCGACCTGGGCGCCGGTCTTCGTCGCCTACGGGGACAACAACCGCTCGGCCATGGTGCGTGTGCCCTACGGTCGCCTCGAGTTCCGCCTGCCGGACGCCGGCTGCAACCCCTATCTCGTGCACGCCGCCATCATCGCGGCGGGGCTGGATGGCGTGGCGCGCAAGCTGGACCCGGGCACGCCCCACAACATCAATCTCTACTCGCTGACCCCGAGCGAATGCGCCGAGAAGGGCATCGAGAAGCTGCCGCAGAATCTGGCCCTGGCCATCGATGCGCTCGAGGCGGACAGCATTCTGCGCGAGAGCCTGGGCGAGGGGATCTGCGCCGAGTTCATGCGCCTCAAGCGCGAGGAATGGCTGGATTACAACGCGCAGGTCAGTGCCTGGGAAGTCCAGCGCTACGCCGAATTCTTCTGATCTCATCCGGCGGCGCTCGCGGATCTCGCGGGTCATGTCAGACGAGGGTCGCCACTGTCACCACCACGCTCAAGACATCAGGCAGGAGACGCCTCCTGCCCGTGAGAGGACATCACCATGTGTGGAATCGTAGGGCTTTATCTCAAGAACCCGGCGCTGGAATCGCGCCTGGGGGAGCTGTTCGAGCCGATGTTGATCGCGATGACCGATCGCGGCCCGGACAGCGCCGGCTTCGCCATCTATGGCGATGAATTTGACGCTGGCATCAAGCTGACGCTGCAAAGCGATGGTGCCGATGAGGATTGGGACGCGATCGCCAAGGGCCTGGGCGAGCAGGTCGGCACGGTGGCGGACTGGTTCAGCAATGCCAGTGTCGCGGTATTCAAGATCGCCGGGGAAGAGAGTGCCGTGCGCGGCTGGCTTGCCGACAGCGCCCCGCAGATTCGCGTGCTGAGCGTGGGGCAGAGCATCGAGATCCTCAAGGCGGTGGGCCTGCCGGCACATATCGCCAGCCTCTATGGCCTCAAGGGCATGCAGGGCAGCCACATCATCGGCCATACCCGCATGGCGACCGAAAGCGCCGTGACCCTGCAGGGCAGCCACCCGTTCTCCACCGGGCGTGATCTGTGCCTGGTCCACAACGGCTCGCTGTCCAACCACAACTGGCTGCGCACCAAGCTCAAGCGTGAGGGCATCAGCTTCGAGACCGACAACGATTCCGAAGTCGCCGCCGGCTACCTGACCTGGCGTCTGGAGCAGGGCGACAGCCTGGAAGCCGCGATCACCGGCGCCCTGAAGGACCTCGATGGCTTCTTCACCTTCACCATCGGCACGCGTGATGGCTTCGCCGTGGTGCGTGATCCGATCGCCTGCAAGCCTGCCGTGATCGCCGAGACCGATGACTACGTGGCCATGGCCTCGGAATACCGTGCCCTGGCCAGTCTGCCGGGCATCAAGGATGCCCGCGTGTGGGAGCCGGAACCCGGCCGCCTGTATCTGTGGGAAAAAGACACCGCCCGTTCGGAGGCCGCGTAATGATGAAGACACACGATCTGGCCGTTGAAGGGCTGCGCGAATTGAACCAGGCCCTGCACGATGCCGACACCCTGAAGGACGCGCGCGAGTGGCGAGTGGTCAACTCCGACGGCGCCCACAACATCGCCTGCGGTATCAATGATGACATCAGTGTCGATATCGATGGCCACGCGGGCTACTACTGCGCGGGCATGAATCAGAAGGCCAGCATCACCATCCACGGCAATACCGGGGTGGGGGTGGCGGAAAACATGATGTCCGGCTGCGTGCGGGTCAAGGGTGATGCTTCCCAGTCCGCGGGCGCGACCGCCCACGGCGGCCTGCTGATCATCGAAGGCAACGCCTCGGCGCGCTGCGGTATCTCGATGAAGGGCGTGGATATCGTCGTCAAGGGCAACATCGGGGCCATGAGTGCCTTCATGGGCCAGGCGGGACGCATGGTGGTCTGCGGCGACGCCGGTGAAGGCCTCGGCGATTCGCTCTATGAAGCGCGACTCTACGTGAAGGGCACGGTCGCATCGCTGGGCGCGGACTGCATCGCCAAGGACATGCGTGCCGAGCACCTGGAAGAACTGGCGGAGTTGCTGGCGAGTGCCGGAATCGATGAAGACCCGGCCAGCTTCACGCGTTATGGATCTGCGCGTCAGCTTTATCACTTCAAGGTCGACAACGCCTCAGCCTACTGATCAGGATGCCCAACATGACCGACGAGACTCAAACACAGCCCTACAACCCGGCACTGCGGGAATCTGCGACCTTCGGCCGCGATGTCATCCATGAGATCCAGCGGGCGGCAGAGACGGGAATCTACGATATCCGCGGCTGGGGCGCCAAGCGCAAGGTGCCGCATTTCGATGACCTGCTGTTCCTCGGCGCCAGCATGTCGCGCTATCCGCTGGAAGGCTATCGCGAGAAGTGCGAGACCGAAGTCGTGCTCGGCACACGCCATGCCAGGAAGCCGGTGGTGATCAGCACGCCGGTGACCATCGCCGGCATGAGCTTCGGTGCCCTGTCCGCCCAGGCCAAGGAAGCGCTGGGGCGTGGTGCCTCGGAAATCGGTACCTCCACCACCACCGGCGATGGCGGCATGACCCCGGAAGAGCGCGGCCAGTCCTCGCGCCTTGTCTATCAGTATCTGCCGTCGCGCTACGGCATGAACCCGGATGACCTGCGCAAGGCCGATGCCATCGAAGTCGTGCTCGGCCAGGGCGCCAAGCCCGGCGGTGGCGGCATGCTACTGGGCCAGAAGATTTCCGAGCGGGTCGCGGGCATGCGCACGCTGCCGCAGGGTATCGATCAGCGCAGCGCCTGTCGCCACCCGGACTGGACCGGCCCGGATGACCTGGCGATCAAGATTGCCGAGCTGCGCGAGATCACCGACTGGCAGGTGCCGATCTACGTCAAGATCGGTGCGACCCGTACCTACTATGACGTCAAGCTGGCGGTGAAGGCGGGCGCGGATGTCATCGTGCTGGATGGCATGCAGGGCGGCACCGCCGCCACTCAGGATGTCTTCATCGAGCACGTCGGCATCCCGACCATGGCCGCCATCCCCCAGGCCACGCAGGCACTGCAGGAGATGGGCCTGCACCGTGAGGTACAGCTGATCGTCTCCGGCGGGATTCGCAACGGCGCCGATGTGGCCAAGGCGATCGCGCTGGGTGCCGACGCCGTGGCCATCGGGACCGCCGCCTTGATTGCGCTGGGCGACAACCATCCGCGCTATGCCGAGGAGTATCAGAAGCTGGGGTCCGCCGCCGGTTTCTATGACGACTTCCAGGATGGCAAGTGCCCGGCCGGTATCTCCACCCAGGACCCGGAGCTGAGCCAGCGACTGGACCCGGTCGCAGCCGGCAAGCGTCTTGCCAACTACCTGCGCGTGCTGACGCTGGAAGCCCAGACTCTGGCGCGTGCCTGTGGCAAGTCGCACCTGCACCACCTAGAACCGGAAGATCTGGTCGCCCTGAACGTGGAAGCCGCGGCCATGGCCCGGGTGCCGCTGGCGGGCACCAACTGGGTGCCGGGCCAGGGCGGTTACTGATGGCACGATCTCTCTTGTGAGTGTGCCATTGCGCATGATTGTCATGGCAAAGGTGCAGAGACTTTTGTCAGCAAGCTCGCCGCAATGTTGTCCTGGCAAGCTGTCGCAGTGACAAGAACTCTGCTCCGGTTGATGTAGAAAGATTTGACCTGATTACATCGAGTCATTAGAGCGCCTCACCCCTTCGGTGAGGCGCTTTCTTTTGTGCTGAGTCCAACCAAGGAATCCGGCCGATATCATGCAAGCGAAAGCGCGTCAGAATGCTGATGATTGAGATACACATGGTGTCGTGTCGATGGAGGGGTCGTGATTTTCTCAAGGCAGAGTTTTTCCATTCTTTCAGGATCTTGTGGTTATTTTATGAGAAAGATGCTAGGCGTAGAGATTGGCTTGTTGGGTGAGGTTGAGTCAGGGCAATAATGGTGAATACAAGCCGTTTTTCCTGAGCTGAATGTTCTGTTTTGGTGCGCGAATTTCTCGATTGATTGTTTATATGTGAAGCGGGGTTTCCAGGCGATTTTTCCGGGTATGTGGGGCAATGATTTTGCCGTCAATGGCACGAAATATGCTCAAGAAATGGAGTGGTAGTCGGATGCACGTCATCGTCAAGACGGCGGCATTACAACAAGGACAATTTCTCAGAGCAGGGTCGTGTCATGAAAAGCCCGCAATCATCCTCTGTCACTGCCGGGATTCGAAGTCGGCAACACTATCCACGCATCGAGGCGCTGCCCGATGCCCAACGCTATCTGGTGGCATGCCAGTCTCCCGAGAGCCTGCCAGGCACTGGTGAGGCGGCGGGCAACGCCCGTCAGCAGCTGCAGATGCATTGTCAGCTGATCAGTACGCTGCTGGGGCAGCTCGGTAGCCGCGAGGTGGGAGGCGCCGTGCAGTCCGCCCCGGCAACAGAGGCGTTGCCCACGGGCCCCGTCGACAACGCCCGTCTGCATCGCTGGTACGACGTCGATGACCGCCCGAAGGCCTGCGACGCACTGATCGGCGCCATCAGCGAGATCGGTGTCGCGGGGTGTCTGGTCATCATCGGCAGTGAGCATTTCGTGTGGCAGGTCGCCAATCTGGCGCAGCAGCAGGGGCTGCTGCTGGATGACATGGTGATGTTGCCGGTCGCTGCCCTGGGGCGGCATGTGTTCTGTGTGCACTGTCAGCAGGTCAGTGAGCATGTCATCCACTCGCCGGCAGCCTGTGATGGCTGCGGTTTGATGCTGGAAGTGCGTGATCATTTTTCCAAGCGTCTCGGCGCCTACATGGGCGTGCGAATCGATGCGGAAGCCCCGGGAGAGATTCCCCCACAGGAGGAGGTGGCACCATGTCTCGCTTCATGAAGGCGCGGGTCGCCGCGGTCGATCAGCTCAGCAGCAGCGTGCGCCGTCTCACTCTGGTGCCTGCCGATGAGGCGTCCCCCTTCACGCCGTTCTCGCCGGGCAGTCATGTGGTGCTGGGCATTCCGGGAGAGGGGCGGGTGTGTCGAAACGCCTACTCATTGATCAGCCCGCCGGATGATCCCTCGCATTACTGCATCGCGGTGCGTCGTCAGCCGGTCTCGCGTGGTGGCTCCGAAGCCATCCATTCCCGTGTACAGGTCGGCGACGAGCTGGAACTCAGCCCGCCGGCCAACCTGTTTCTGCCGCACTGGCAGGCGCGCCACCACCTGATGCTGGCAGGCGGCATCGGCATCACGCCGTTTCTCTCCTACCTGCCGGAGCTTGAGCGGCGTGGCGCCAGCTGGGAGCTGCACCTGCGCAGCCAGGACCTCGACGTCGCCCGCTTCCCGGAGGCCGCGCCCTATCTGGCGAGTGGCAACATCACCCAGCATCGTCTCGAACGCCCGAACCTGAAGGCCTTGCTGGCGCGTCAGCCCGCCGGTACGCACGTCTATCTCTGCGGCCCGCAGGCCATGATCGATGCCGTGAAGGACGCGGCGCGCGAGCTGCACTGGAGTCTCGCGCGCATCCACCACGAGGTCTTTGCCGCCCCGGAACCGGGGACTCCCTTCACGGCCGTGGCGCGTGCCAGCGGCGTGGAAGTGGCGGTCGGCGCCCAGGAATCGATGCTGGAAGCGCTGGAGCGCAGCGGTGTCGAGGTGACCAGTCTGTGTCGTGGCGGCGTCTGCGGGCAGTGTCGGGTCGAGATGCTGGAGGGGGAGGCGGAGCACCGTGATGCCTTCCTCGATGAACAGGAGCGGGCCAGTCAGCGCTGCGTGATGCCCTGCGTTTCCCGGGCACGCAGCCAGCGGCTGGTGCTGGATCTCTGAAACCGTCTTTCGCGAGATGGACCCCCAAGGAGCAGGAACATGCAATTTTCCCGGCGAGATGACCAGGCGTTCCATGGTCTGTTCACCTTCAAGAATTCCGATCACGCCATCCAGCGTTTTCCCTTCCCGTTCCCGGAAGATGAGTACCGCTACTCGGTCAATATCGAGCCGCATACCTTGCCCGGCAAGCCGGGTTCCATCACCGAGCACATGCTGGATATCGATGAGCACTATCTGAGCGAGATCGCCGAGCGTGAGCGGGTGCTGGCCAAGGACCCCAGACGCTGTCTGGTGATGCCGCACATGCAGCCGGCCGCCTGGGACTTCCTGGAATTCGTGATGACGCATTACGCCCGGGACTATCCCGAGGCCTTCAGTTTCGAGCGCGACGGCGATGACTGCGTGTGGCGCAACCATCTGCTGGGACTGGAGCAGGCCTTTTGCATGGGCGATGACGCCAGCCTGCCATTGCCGCCGCTGGACTATATCGGCCGTCAGATGCAGGGCGATATCGCGCTGCTCGACCAGCGCGACGGTGACCTCTTCATGGATGCCGGCATGATCACCTGTCCGGCGGACTGGTCACTGGCCTTCGATGCCGGCATGAGCTTCAAGCAGTGGCATGGCCCGGTGCCGCTGGCGCATGAGATGGGCGTGTTCGATCGCGCGCTCAAATACCTGTGCGCCATCCAGGTAGGCGGGCCGGTGCGGCGTCTGAACTGGACCATGACCATCCACCCGCGCATGGACAGCTCGCCGGAAACCTATGCCGAGTGGGGCAGTGATCGCACCACCATCACCGCCGAAAACGCCGGCCGTGACGTGCATCTGCGGGTCGAGCTGCAGACGCTGGTGCGCATGCCGCGCAGTCATGCGCTGTTCTTTGGTATCCGCACCTATCTGATCAGCCTCGAGGACCTGTGTACCAACCCGGTCTGGCAGACGCGTCTGCTGAAGGTGCTGAAGACCCTGCCGGCGGAGCTGATTGACTACAAGGGGCTGACGCGCTATCTGCCCAGCGTGCTCGAGTGGCTGGAAGCCCGCGAGGCGAGTGTCGCGGCCAAGGCCGAAGCGACGGCGCAGGCAGCGATCTAGGCCACGCTCTCGGCAAGCTGCTTCTGGCAAACAGCTCCTGATAAGAGAGCTCCTGATAAAGAGCTCTCGGCAAACAACTCTCGGCGCCGAGGGCGTGACAGGGAATGGATCGCAAGCCACTGACCAAAGCGCTTGCGGATAACAACAAAGGGGAAACGCTGGTGAATATCGATGTGCTGCAACTCAGCTACGCGCTGGATACGTTCTACTTCCTGATGTGTACCGCATTGGTCATGTTCATGGCCTGCGGCTTCGCGATGCTGGAATCCGGGCTGGTGCGCTCCAAGAATACCGTCGAGATCCTGACCAAGAATGCGCTGCTCTACGGCATCGCCTGTCTGGTGTTCCTGGTGGTGGGCTACAACGTGATGTATCCCGGCGACAACGCCATCAGCAGCGTGATTCCGGGGCTGTCGTTCATGCTCGGCGCTGACAATACCCTCAGCGACATCAGTGCTGGCGAAGGCGCTGCCTATTACTCCAGCATGGCGGACTTCATCTTCCAGGCGGTGTTTGCCGCCGCGACCATGTCCATCGTCTCGGGGGCCGTGGCAGAGCGCATGCGCCTGTGGCCGTTCCTGATCTTCGCGGTGGTGATGGTCGCGGTCATCTATCCGGTGGAAGGCTACTGGAAGTGGGGCGGCGGTTTCCTGGATGCGATGGGTTATCAGGACTTCGCAGGCTCGGTGGTCGTGCACATGGCGGGCGCGGCGGCGGCATTGGCGGCGGTGCTGCTGGTCGGTCCGCGCAAGGGTCGCTACGGCGTGGACGGCAAGGTACGTGCCATTCCGGGTGCCAATCTGCCGATCGCCATGCTGGGCATGTTCATCCTGTGGATGGGCTGGTTCGGCTTCAATGGCGGCTCGATGCTCAAGATCGCCAGTCTCGATGATGCCAACAGCGTGGCGCGTATCTTCGTCAACACCAATGCGGCGGCCTCTGCGGGCATGGTGGCCGCGGCGCTGCTGTCACGCGCCATGTTCGGCAAGACCGACATGACCATGGTGATGAACGGCGCGTTGGCCGGTCTGGTCTCGATCACCGCGGAACCGTTGCTGCCGTCTGCCGGCCTTGCGGTGCTGGTCGGTGCGGTAGGCGGCATCATCGTGGTGCTGTCGGTGGTGGGACTGGACCGTCTCAAGATCGATGACCCGGTCGGTGCGATTTCCGTGCATGGTTCCGCAGGCCTGTGGGGCATCATGGCGGTGCTGTTCTCCAATCCGGATGCGGCCTTCGGCACCCAGATCCTGGGCACGCTGATCATCTTCGCCTGGATGTTCGGCGCAAGCTTGGTGGCGCTGCTGGTGATCAAGAAGGTCTGCGGTGGCCTGCGTGTCAGCGAGGAAGAGGAACTGGAAGGCATGGACATGCACGAATGTGGCATGGGGGCCTACCCGGAATTCGTCAACATGTCCTCGCCGTCACAGGGAGAAGGCACTGCGTCCGGGCATGCCGGCAAGGCGAGCGCTGCAGTCCCGGCTGCGGTGCTCAAGGGGGCGGCGCGTTGAGCCTGCCCCCCCAAGTGCTGGAGTCTCAGAGTTTGATGTGATGAGCCCCGCCAGCATGTGACACGAGAAGGCCCGCCAATTGGCGGGCCTTCTCGTGTTCCAGGGGGAGCGTAAGGGGAAAGGGTGGGCAAGGGATAGGGAAAGGAGGGGGAAACAAGAGGGATGATGGACGTCCCGGGAGAACAAGCAGCGACCAGACGGAAACTGCCTGTCAGCGGCGGTGCAGGCCACCCAGCTCATGATTGATATGGCGGGCGCAGTCCATCAGCGCGCCGCGCAACAGCAGACGCCGGCGCTCGTCGGCCATCATCGCATCGGGGCCCGAGATATTGATGGCGCCCACCAGATGGCCGGTGTGGTCGTACAGTCCCGTGGCGATGGCGGTGGCGTAGTCGGAGCGACTTTCCACCCATCCCTGGCGGCGAGCTTCCTCGATGGCATCCTTCAGGGCCGGCAGGTTCTGGGGCGCCGGCGGTGGGTAGTCATCCAGGCGGATCTGGCGGTAGAGCTGCTGCAGTTCATCCTCGCCCAGCACCGTGAGCAGGATGCGCCCCATGGCGCTGACATGACACGGCAGACGGGAGCCGATGGGGATGTTGACCGACATGCGCTGTGCGGCGAAGGCGCGGTAGAGATAGATGGCATCCGTGCCCTCGCGAACGCTCAAGTGGCACGACATGGTGGTCTGGTCGCGCAGGGTGTCCAGGTGGGGTGCCACCACCTCGACCAGGTCACGACTGGCCAGATAGCTGAAGCCCAGCGAGATGACCTGTGGCCCCAGTTCATAGGTATTGCGGGCGATCTTCTTGAGATAGCCCATGTCGGTGAGAGTGATGACGATGCGGTAGATGGCCGAGTTGCTGGTGCCCAGCTCCTCGGCGAAGTCGTTGGTAGTCAGCACCTTGCGACTGCTGCTGAACATCTCGAGGATTCTCAGCCCGCGAAACAGCGCCGGCACGGTGTAATCGTTCTCGCGTGATGCCGCGAGCGAGGAAAGTGCTGTCGGGGCGCTCGCGACATCTTGCCCGCTGGAAAGCGACACTTGGGAATCGGACATACCTGGTTCCTTTGGCAACGTACGACAGGCGGTTGGCGAAACGCAGCGTCCCCGTCGCGGCCTGTGGGTCAGGCAGCGACGGGGAGCGGGTGATAAAGCGAGAGGCATCCGCGGGCGGATACCGGTGTCGCGCCGCAATCGCTAGCCGTGATGATGGGCCAGCAGGGCAGCGGCTGTCACTTTCTCGCCGGAGTATTCGCGCATGGCATCGAGCATGACGCCCCATAGATAGTGGCTGGAGGCGATGTCGAACAGCAGGTGGAAGCAGGGGCACTGATGGCTTCCCACGTTGACGATGATGGCGTTGGTGCGTGCCACTGATGTCTGCGCGACGCTCCCGGGCGGGAAGGCCTCACTGCGCAGGTCCACCCCGCACAGCTTTGCCATCAGCGTCGGTACGTTGCTGCCACTCAGGCTGAACCAGGCGTGGGAATCCCGCCGTGGGAGGGAATGCACGCGCCTGCCCCGGGCCAGTGCGTCATCCGCCTGCGCGATGAGCGGCAGGTCGGCCACGCCCGCATCGGGGGTGATGGCCGGCGTCAGTTGCAGAAACTCGCCCACTGACAGCCTGACCAGCCAGCTGCCATCTGACTGAAGCCTTGCCGTATTGGGCGTATCCGGCACCGTGAAGCCCAGCGAGGCCAGCCAGTCGGCGGCCTCGCGGCCGCGAACGCCTGCGCGTCCCAGGGCGCTCATGTCGGCGAGCGCACAGTGGCTGAGAACGGTTGCCGTCACCGAATCACTTGATGCGTCGGTTGTCGACGCGCCGGTGAGGCTTGCCGGCAGTGCACAGCGCGCCAACGCCGTGGCGCCATCCAGGTAGTCCGTCATTGATGTCGTCATTTCACAGCTCCTGGCGGGCAGACTTGGGATCAAAGAAGGGCAGTGCCACGACCTCGGCCTGGACCAGTACGTCGCCCTGGGTGCGGATGGTGATCTTGCTGCCGGGCGTACTGCTGTCGATTCCGGCGTAGGCCAGGCCGATGATGGCACCCAGGGTCGCGCTGTACTCGCACGAGGTCACGTTGCCGGTGATGTCGCCACCGGGCTTGGCGGCGTCGGCGCTCTGCTCCCCGCCGCTGAGCACCAGTTGACCTTCCAGCGGTTGCGGGCTGTCCTTGGGCAGCATGAAGCCGACCAGCTTGCGGGTCTGGGGCTGGGCGGCAAGAATCTCGATCGCACGACGGCCGACACAGAAGGGCTTCTTGTGGCTGACCGCCCACTCAAGGCCGATCTCGCCGGGGTGACTCATGCCATCGGTGTCCTGACCGATGATGATGTGACCTTTTTCCAGACGCAGCAGACGCTGCGCCTCGACACCGAAGGGTCGGATACCAGCTTCCTTGCCCGCCATCATCAAAAGATCCCACAGCGCTTCGCCGAAGCGGCTCGGCACGTGGATCTCATAGCCCAGTTCACCGACGAAGCCGACCCGCAGCAGGCGGGCGGGAATCCTGCCCTGCGTGCCCAGCAGCTCGGTCTCGAGATGGCCGGTGCGCAGTTCCAGATAGGGGAAGGCTTCCGGGCTCAGGTCGATGTCGCGGCACACCTTGCTCAGCACCTCGCGGGCCTTGGGCCCGGCGAGATTGACGGCGCACCAGGCAGCGGTAACGTTGGTGATATCGACATCGAGTCGCCACTGGGCATTCCACTTCAGCATCTGCTGGTAGACACGGTCCACGCCGCTGGTGGTGGCGGTGACATAGAAGTGTTCTTCACCGAGGCGGCACGACACGCCATCGTCGATGATCACGCCTTGCTCGTTGGCCATGGTGGCGTAACGCGTGCGCCCCACCGGCTGCTTGAGGAAGGCGAAGGTGTAGATGCGGTTGAGCAGCTCGGCGGCATCCGGCCCGCGCAGCTCGATGCCACCAAGGGTCGAGACATCGATCAGGCCCACGCCATTGCGCACGGCCAATGCCTCGTTCTGCATGGCGTCATTGCGTTCCTCCGGGCGGCCATAGAAGGCCGGACGCGCCCAGTGGCCGGCCGGCATCATGCTGGCACCGAGAGCCAGATGGCGCTGATGCATCGGTGTCTGGCGGTAGGGGTCGAAACTGCGACCGGCCAGCAGCGGCAGCGGTTCGGCCACGAAGGGCGGGCGCGCGGTGGTCACGCCGGTCTCGCTGACGGTACGTTGCGTGGCCTCCGCGACCAGACGCGCGGCTGGCAGTGCCGAGTGACGGCCCTGGGATGGGCCCATGCCCAGTGTCGAGAAGCGCTTGACCAGCTGGATGTCGCGGTAGCCATGGCGGGTGGCATTGATGATGTCGCGAATCTGCAGGTCTTCATCCAGATCGACGAATTCCTTGCCCTTGGGGTGTGCGAATAGCGGCCAGCCATGCTGACGGAAGGGGCGTGACGGCGTGACGGCCGCAGGCTCATTGGCCTCCATCGTGGCATCCACGGCCTTGCCTGCGACGGCAAGCCCGTTCAGGGAGGCGCTCGCGGCACGCTGGCCATCGGCGATCACGTCCTTGAGGTGATAGAGGCCATTGGCGGAGCCCGCCATGTGCAGGTGTGCCGGCAGGCCGCTGAGGCTGAAGCGTGCATCGTCGTCCAGATAGGAGAGCTTGGCACCCGCCTGGCAGGCCAGCTGATAGACCGGCATGTAGCCCGCCGTCATGCAGACCAGATCACAGGGGATCACCTCTCCCTCGGTGGCCAGTTCGCCGCGCGCGATGATCCTGCGCACCTCGACGCCCGTGACGTGATGCAGCGACTTCTCCGCCTGCGCCTCGAAGATGGCGTGCTCGAGCTTCAGGGCGATGCCACAGTGACGGACGGCATCGGCCAGACTTTCATCATCGGGCTGGGTGCGCATGTCGAGCAGGGCGACGATATTGACGCCGTGCTCCATCAGGTCGAGTGCTGCCAGATAGCCATCATCGCTGCCGGTGATCACCACGCCCTGCTTGCCCGGACGCACACCGTAGTGCTGCATCAGGCGCTGGGCGGCGCTGGCGAGCATGATGCCCGGCAGGTCATTGTTGCGAAATACCACCGGTTGATCGAAGGCGCCGCTGGCGAGAATGCATTCCTTGGCGCGCACCTTGTAGAGGCGCTTGCCGCGGATCACCGGCAGATAGTTGTCGGTAAACCAGGCATTGCAGGTCGCCTCGGTCATCACGTCGATGCGCGGATGCGCCGTGATGGCCTCGCTCAGCGTCTGCAGTGTCTGGTTGGCCTCAAGGCCTTCGGCGTCAAAGCGTGCGTAGGTCAGTGCCCCGCCCAGCAGGCGGCCTTGCTCGACCAGCAGCACGCTGGCGCCACCGTCAGCGGCTGCCAGTGCCGCGGCCATGCCCGCCGGGCCTGCGCCGACCACCACCACGTCATGAAACAGATAGGCCTTGTCGTGGTAGTCGCCGCGCACATCCAGATTCAGCGTGCCCAGACCGGCCTTGCGGCGAATCAGCGGCTCCCAGTACTTCCAGACGCCCTTGGGTTTGTAGAAGGCACGGTAATAGAAGCCGACCGGCATGAATTTCGAGAACTTGCCCAGACGCATGTCGCGGTCGTTGTCCAGGGTCCCATTCACGTTCTGGGCAGTGACCTCGAGCCCCGGGCTGATCTGGCGCTCATCGCCCAGCACGTTGGGCTCATCCGGCAACTGTACCAGGGTGTTGGCGTCCTGGCCGGCGAAGGTCAGGGCGCCACGCGGGCGGTGATACTTGAAGGAGCGCGACAGCAGCCAGCGGCCATTGGCGGCCAGGGCGCTGGCGATGGTGTCGCCGGCAAAGCCCTGGTAGCTCACGCCATCGAAGCTGAAGGTCACCGGCGAATCGCGCTCGATCAGACGCCCCATCGGCGCTGGCAGGCGGGCGCCGCTGGTCATGGAAAGTTTGGCGTTCATGCGCGCTCTCCCGAGGTGTCAGAGGGGGGCAGAGGGAAATCGACACGCTGGGTGAAGCGTTCGGACGGATCGAAGGTGCGCAGGATCTCGTCGGTCACGGTGTGACGCTCGGCGAGGAACCAGTAGCTGGAGGCGGCGTGCATCCACCATTCGGTGACGACACCGGCGGTGTTGTCGCTGAAGAAGACGTAGTCGGCCCACTCGCGGTCACTGCAGGTATCGGGGTCTGGCATGTCGGCAAGTTCACCGCCATACACGAATTCGCTGATATTTCGGGGCCCATTGAGTGGGCAGGGCATGATCTTCATCGCGGAAATCCTTGAGCGTTGTTCTTGTGCGATAGCCTTGTGCGCCGGGCGTTCGGGACTGATTGTTGCGATGCGCTTGCTGGACAGCCCCTGGCGTCGATCCTGTACGTCAGCCGCATGGCATCAGTGGCTGGCGGCGGTCGCGCCCATTTCGTTGACCTGGCGGAAGCGTGCAAAGCGTTCCAGCGCGAAGGGGGCGATCAGGTCCGGGGTCTTGCCGCCGGAGGCGACCAGCTCGGCCATGGTCTTGCCGCAGATCGGTGTCGCCTTGAAGCCCCAGGTGCCCCAGCCGGCATCCAGGTAGTAATTCTCGACGGGACTCTCGCCCATGATCGGGCTGTAATCCGGGGTCATGTCAGTGGTGCCTGCCCATTGGCGCATCAGACGCGCCTGTGACAGGAACGGGAACATCTCCAGCGCCGCGGCGATCAGGCTTTCCTTGAGGTCCAGCGTCGAGCGGGTGTTGTAGAGCGGGTAGGGGTCGGAGCCACCGCCGAATACCACCTCGCCGCGGCTGGTCTGCTGTACATAGCAGTGCAGGGCAGAGGAGCTGACCAGCGGATCCAGGAACGGCTTGAACGGCTGGGTGACCATCGCCTGCAGCGGGTAGCTGATGATGGGCATGGTGAAGCCGGCCTTCTTGGCGAGCACCGAGCTGTGCCCGGCCACCGCTTGCACCACGCAGCCACACTGCACGGTGCCGCGATTGGTCTTCACTGCACGAATCTTGCCGCCTTCGACCACGAGATCCTGTACCTCGGTGAGCTGATGGATCTCGACACCGCGCTTGGCGGCCTCCTTCGCATAACCCCAGGCGACGGCATCGTGACGCGCAGTGGCACCATCGATATGCCACAGGCCCGCCATGACCGGCAGGTGGCCGGGGTCCAGGTTCAGGCTCGGTACCAGCTCGCGGATCTGCTGGCGATCCAGCATCTCGGTGCGCCCACCGAAGTGGGTGTTGACCTCGGCCCGCTGGCGGAAGGCCCGCACGGTGGAGTCGGTATGCGCGAGGGTCAGCTGGCCACGCTCCGAGTACATGATGTTGTAGTCGAACTCGTTGGACAGTCCCTGGAACATGCGCACCGATTCGCTGTAGAAGCGCACGCCTTCCGGTGTCAGGTAGTTGGAGCGGATCACGGCGGTATTGCGCGCGGTATTGCCGCTGCCCAGGTAGGCCTTCTCCAGCACGGCGATATTGGTGATGCCGTGATACTTGGCCAGATAGTAGGCGGTGGCCAGGCCGTGCCCGCCGCCGCCGATGATGACCACGTCGTAGCGGGACTTCAGCTCCGTAGGCGGGGGGAGGTCGACTTCGGCCGGATACTCGGAGGACAGGCCGTACTTGAGCAGGGAAAAGGGCATCGGTGACTCCCGGTACGCGCAGGCGTACCTCTAGTGGTTCAGGCCGACTGGCGACGCGCGGCAGTCAGGGTGTTGGCAAGCAGGCAGGCGATGGTCATCGGGCCGACGCCACCGGGCACCGGGGTGATGGCACCTGCGATCTTGCTGACCGCAGCGAAGTCCACATCCCCGACCAGTCGCGTGCGTGCCTTGCCGGTGGGGCTTTCCTCGGCGGACTGCGCGATGCGGTTGATGCCCACATCGATGACCACGGCGCCGGGTTTGATCCAGTCGGCGCCGATCATGTTCGGGCGCCCGACGGCAGCCACCACGATATCGGCCTGGCGGCAGAGTTCGGCGGGATTCTGGCTGCGCGAGTGCAGCTGGGTGACGCTGCAGTTGGCGGCCAGCAGCAGACTGGCCATCGGCTTGCCGACGATGTTGGAGCGCCCGATGATCACCGCATGCAGACCAGAGAGATCCCCACCGCGCTCGGCGAAGGTGTCACGCAGCAGGCGCATGCAGCCGGTGGGGGTGCAGGGCGCCAGGGCATCGGCACCCTGCACCAGTGCGCCGACATTCATGCGATGGAAGCCGTCGACATCCTTGGCGGGATCGATGGCCTCCAGCACGGCGTCTTCCTGGATATGGGCCGGCAGCGGCAGCTGGACGAGAATGCCGTGCACATCAGCATCGGCATTGAGCTTCGCCACCAGCGCCAGCAGCTCGGCCTGGGTGGTCTCGCTGGGCAGGATGTGCTCGAAGGACTGCATGCCACACTCGACGGTACGCTTGAGCTTGTTGCGCACGTAGACCTGGCTTGCCGGGTCCTCGCCGACCAGCACGACGGCCAGCCCCGGTATCACGCCTTGCTGCGCAAGGCTTGCGACCTCTGCCGTGACTTCCTTGAGCAGTCGCGCCGAGGCGGCCTTGCCATCGATCACGGCGGCGGTGGGCTGTGCGAGTGTCTCGTCCGCGATCGCGGTGGGTGTCGCTTGGGTATTCATGACTGCGCTTCCTCCCTTGGGTGACGGCCGATGATTCACGCGTGGTCTGTCTTGAAGGCTTGCTTGAAGACTTGTTTGACGCCTTGTTTGAAGACTTGTTTGACGCCTTGTTTGAAGACTTATTTGAAGATCACGGTGCGATCATTGGCGAGGAAGACGCGGTGTTCGATGTGATAGCGCACGGCATTGGTCAGCGCCTGAGTCTCGGTATTGCGGCCCGCTGCGACCAGATCTTCCGGGGCGAAGTTGTGTTCGACCCGCTGCACGGCCTGATCGATGATCGGCCCTTCGTCGAGATCCGCGGTGACATAGTGAGCGGTGGCCCCGATCAACTTCACGCCTCGCGCGTGTGCCTGGTGATAGGGCTTGGCGCCCTTGAAGCCCGGCAGGAAGGAGTGGTGGATGTTGATGGCGCGTCCGGCCAGCTTCTGGCACAGCTCATCGGAGAGAATCTGCATGTAGCGCGCCAGTACCACCAGTTGAGTGCCGGTTTCCTCGACGATGTCCATCAAGGCCGCTTCCTGGCGCGCCTTGGTGTCCTTGGTGATCGGCAGGTAGACGAAGCGGATGCCTTCGCGCTCGACCATCGGGCGCAGGTCCAGGTGGTTGGAGACGACCGCGGTGATCTGCATGTCCAGCTCACCCTTGCGGTAGTGATAGAGCAGATCGTCCAGACAGTGATCGAACTTGGAGACCATGATCAGCACCGGCATCTTGTCCTGGCCACCGTGGATCTGCCATTGCATCTCGAAGGGTGCCGCCACGTCCTCGAAGGCCTGACGCATCTGGGCGATATCGCCTTCGACGCCTTCATTGAAGCGGAAGCGGGCGCGGAAGAAGAACTGCCCCTTGTCCTCATCATCGTATTGCGCCAGCTCACTGATGTAGCACTCATGGGTGGTCAGGAAGGTGGTGATGGCCGCCACGATGCCGGACGTCGCCGGGCAGCTGATGGTGAGAATGAAGTGATCGTCTGAGGTGCAGGTCGCGTGAGGCATTCTGGGCTCCGATGTCGGCAGAGAGGCATTGTTGTTGTGATGTGAAGAGTTTCATTCACTGACGTGGCTGTGGCTCGGTTATTTCCTGCCAGTGACTTAATTTTCTTCTCAAGTAAATAACAATGTTTTTCTGGCGCTGGGTCAAGCCTGATCGACGCGCCAGTCGACGTTAGCGTCCATGAAATGAAGACAATCATTCACTGGTGAATCTTTTGGCACTTCAGGGGACCGCGGAGCAGGGAAAGACATGAGACGGGCGAGGGTGGGACAGGTGGCCAATGAGACACGCTCGTCTCGGGATGGCTACAACTTTCGGATAAGGTGAAAGAAATCGTCATGTCAGGGATCGGCAATTGCGAGCTTGAATATCAACACGTTAGTGTCTGCTCAAGACAAACCTCGAGGGATGCCCTCCAGGACCCGGTATTCATGCAAGACGATGAGGTAGACACGATGCGCAAGTTGACGATCGCAGCACTGATGGTGGCCAGCATGGCCGGTTCCTCCGTAGCACTGGCCGGCAATCCGACGCTTGAGGCTCACAAGGACAGCGCCAAGGCTCAGTACTCCCAGACCAAGGACGGCGCCAAGTCCCAGTACTCTCAGACCAAGGACGGCGCCAAGTCTGCCGCCCAGACTCACAAGGCCACGGCTAGCAGCAAGGTATCGGACAAGACATCCCACGCCACCCAGGCGGCCAAGTCAGCCAAGACCAATGCCAGTCACAAGGCGAGCGATACCCAGTCTCGTTACCAGAAGAAGAGCTACGCCGACGTGCTCAAGAACGAGCGCCATTGAGGCATGACATCGCTGCCTGATGGCAGCTGAGTGTCCCGGATGATGAAAGCCCCCCGCAGCCAATGGTTGCCGGGGGCTTTTGCGTTTCGGTCTCTATTGTTCAGGTCTTGCCTCCTGCCGCTGTGGCCGAGCCCTTTGCGTCAGGCCCTCGGGTCCAGGGCATTTGCGTCAAGCCCTTGGGTCCAGGCTCTTGGGGCAGCGCCTTGGCGTCTTGCTCATGACGACAAGCCGTAAGGAGCGAGTGGATCTCAGCGTTCTCGAAAGCGCGACCTTCACGCCGTGCCGGGTGTCTTTCGGGCATGTCGACTTCATCGCGTGGCGAAGTGCTCAGCTCGCCATCTTCAAATGAACGTCAATCAGCGGTGGAGCAGGCTTCGATAGCGGGGCATCACGGGTCATCACGGGGATTGGCGACCCCGGGGCGGGCCGTTATCGGGAAATACATATGGAAATTCATATTTCCGTATGCACACGAAAGTCCCCTCGTCATGCGCATTCCTGAGGAATGTCTTCGGACTGTCATGCGAGCGCATCACATTCGCAATGCAAGCGTCATCCAATCTTCATACGAAGCGCCTACTTTACATCCGCAGCTGGATCTCGGTTCGAACGAAAAAAACTCAAGGGGCAGGGAATATGAAGACGCTTGGCTTGGTGGTAGGCGCGATGATGCTGGTTCCTTCGATGGCACAGGCGGCGTTCAGTCTGGATAGCCGTTACAACGATGCCGATGGTGATCTGGTGGCGGACATTCCGACGGATGCCTCACAGCTCAAGGACCCGAGCACGCTGGTATTTGCCTATACGCCGGTGGAAGACCCGGCGGTCTATGCCGATGCCTGGTCTGACTTCCTGGATTACCTGGCCGAGAAGACCGGCAAGAAGGTGCAGTTCTTCCCGGTACAGTCCAATGCCGCCCAGATCGAGGCCATGCGTGCGGGTCGTCTGCATATCGCCGGCTTCAATACCGGTTCCAACCCGCTGGCCGTGGCCTGTGCCGGCTATCGTCCGTTCACCATGATGGCGGCGGCGGATGGCAGCTACGGCTACGAGATGGAAATCATCACCTACCCGGGGTCCGGTATCGACAAGGTCGAGGACATCAAGGGCAAGGAAATGGCCTTCACCTCCGAGACCTCCAACTCCGGCTTCAAGGCCCCGTCCGCCATCCTCAAGGCGGATTACGGCATGGTCGCCGGCACCGATTTCACGCCGGTGTTCTCCGGCAAGCATGACAATTCCATTCTCGGCGTCGCCAACCACGATTACGTCGCTGCCGCCGTTGCCAATTCAGTGATGGGTCGCATGGAAGATCGCGGCGTGATCAAGGCGGACCAGATCAAGACGCTCTATACCTCCCAGACCTTCCCGACCACCAGCTACGGGGTCGCCTACAACCTGACGCCGGAATTGCAGGAAAAGATCAAGGACGCCTTCATGAGCTTCCCCTGGGAAGGCTCCTCACTGGCGGCGGAGTTCTCCGAGTCCGGTGAAGCGCAGTTCGTGCCGATCTCCTTCCAGAAGGAGTGGGAAGTCATCCGCAAGATCGATGACGCCAACAACGTTCAATACAACTGCCGCTGAACCCCGCAAGAGGTAGCAGGCAGTGACATGACGGGCGTAACGCGACCTCCCGCTGGGTTGCCATGTGTGGCTGGACGGGAGGTCGTGAAAGGCCTAGGTCGTAAAGGGCAAAGGTCGTGAAGGAAGCAGACTCTGAACGCCAGCGCCGCCAGTCTGAAATATTGGCTTATATGGATCAGTGAATATTGTCGGGTGGCGTTGCCAGCTGATGATATCTGTCCCGCGCGCGAGGCGAGGGGCAGATCAGAGAACACACGGGAGAAGGGAATGAAGCGTCTTGGATGGTGGTTGGGATCATTGCTGTTGGTGCCGACGCTGGCGCAAGCACAGTTCAGTCTGGGCGAACGCTATAGCGATGCCGATGGCGACATGGTGGCGGATATCCCGACGGACCCCGCTCAGTTGAAAGACCCCGACACCCTGGTCTTTGCCTATACCCCGGTGGAAGACCCGGCAGTCTATGCCGACGCCTGGTCTGATTTCCTGGAGTATCTGGCCGAGAAGACCGGCAAGAAGGTGCAGTTCTTCCCGGTGCAGTCCAACGCTGCCCAGATCGAGGCCATGCGTGCCGGCCGTCTGCAGATCGCCGGCTTCAATACCGGTTCCACCCCGCTGGCGGTGGCCTGTGCCGGCTTCCGCCCCTTCACCATGATGGCCGCGGACGATGGCTCCTTCGGTTACGAGATGGAAATCATTACCTACCCGGGCTCGGGGATCGACAAGGTCGAGGACATCAAGGGTCGCGAGATGGCCTTCACCTCCGAGACATCGAATTCCGGCTACAAGGCACCGTCGACGATTCTGACGTCCGACTACGGCATGGTCGCCGGTAGCGACTACACCCCCGTGTTCTCCGGCAAGCATGACAACTCGGTCCTCGGTGTCGCGAACAAGGACTACCCGGCAGCCGCGATCGCCAACAAGGTCGCTCGTCGCATGGAGCAGCGCGGTGTGATCAAGCCTGAACAGCTCAAGACGCTGTATACCTCCCAGACCTTCCCGACCACCAGTTACGGCGTGGCGTACAACCTGACGCCGGAATTGCAGGACAAGATCAAGGACGCCTTCGCGACCTTCCCGTGGGAAGGCTCGTCTCTGGCAGAAGAATTCACCCCGGTGGGGGAAACCCGGTTCATCCCGATTTCCTTCAAGAAGGAGTGGGAAGTCATCCGCAAGATCGACGCGGCGAACAACGTTCAATACCACTGCCGTTGATCGGCAGGGGCGGGAGTCAAACGTGCTGAAACTAGAGAAAGTCACCAAGACCTACAAGACGGGCGATCTGGCGCTCAACGCCGTCAGTCTTGAGGTACCGGCAGGGCAGGTGGTCGGGTTGATCGGCCCGTCAGGGGCGGGCAAGTCGACCTTGATCCGCTGCATCAACCGGTTGGTCGAGCCGACTTCCGGCGAGATCAGTCTGGCCGGCGAGTCCCTGACGGGTCTCAAGGGGAGCGATCTGCGCCGCGTCCGTCGGCGTATCGGGATGATCTTCCAGGAATATGCGCTGGTCGAGCGTCTGACGGTGATGGAAAACGTGCTGTCCGGCCGTCTGGGTTATGTCTCCTACTGGCGCTCGCTGTTGCGTCGCTATCCGGCAGACGATGTGCAGCAGGCGTTTGCATTGCTGGAGCGGGTGGGGCTGGCGGGGCGTCACGACAAGCGTGCCGATGAGTTGTCGGGTGGCCAGCGTCAACGGGTCGGCATCGCGCGGGCACTGGAGCAGAATCCGGAGCTGTTGCTGGTCGATGAGCCGACCGCCTCGCTGGACCCCAAGACCTCGCGCCAGATCATGCGGCTGATCCAGGGCATGTGCCGCGAGCGTGGCCTGCCGGCGATCATCAACATCCACGATGTGATGCTGGCCCGCAACTTCACGGACCGCCTGATCGGGCTGCGTGCTGGGGAAGTGGTCTTCGATGGCCCGCCGGACGCACTGACCGACGAGGTGCTGACCACCATCTATGGCGCCGAGGACTGGACGCAGCTCAATCCGGAAGAGGGCGTCGAGGAGGCGTCAGATGAATCGACGGTGCGCCCGCAAGAGGTGCGCGAACAGATGGTGGCGGCGACATGACAACGGCAGCTCCCTCTTCCTCCTCCATGCCGACCCGCTGGCAGCGTCCGCCGGTGATGTTCAAGCGTCGCTGGCATGCCTGGCTGTTCATGCTCTGCGCCATCGCCTATCTGGTGGTGGCAACCTCGACCATCGAGGTCGACTGGGCACGGGTTCAGGAAGGCATGATCCGTGGCTGGCGCTTCCTGCAGGGCTTTTTGGTCCCGGATTTCACGACGCGCTGGCGTGATATCCAGCAAGGGCTGATCGAGAGTCTGACCATGACCTGGACCTCGACGCTGGCGGGTATCCTGATCTCGATTCCCATCGGGATCGGCGCAGCACGCAATCTGGCGCCGGCGCCGATCTATTTCCTGTGCCGCTCCATCATCACGTTGTCGCGTTCCTTCCAGGAAATCATCATCGCCATCCTGCTGGTGGCCATGTTCGGTTTCGGGCCCTTCGCGGGTTTCCTGACGCTGACGTTCGCCAGCATCGGCTTTGTCGCCAAACTGCTGGCCGAGGAGATCGAGGCCTGTGAGGCCGTGCAGATCGAGGCGATTCGTGCCACCGGTGCCGGCTGGTGGCAGGTGGTCAACTATGCCGTGCAGCCCCAGGTCATGCCGCGCCTGATCGGCTTGTCGCTCTATCGTCTCGACATCAATTTCCGTGAGTCCTCGGTGATCGGCATCGTCGGCGCGGGCGGGATCGGCGCGACACTCAACACGGCGATCGATCGCTACGAATACGATTCCGCCGGCGCCATCCTGATCATGATCATCGCCATCGTGCTGGTGGTGGAATATTCCTCTTCCTATATCCGTCGGTGGGTGCAATGACAGTCATGACAGACAGTTCCCCGTCTCACGCCCCTGTCTGGCAGCGTTCTTCGTCGCGTCAGCGCCTGGTAAAGTGGGTTGGCCTGTTCTGGCTGGTGGCGTTCAGCGTCTACTGCTGGCAGGTGATGAATGAAGACACCATCTGGGCCTTCGTGGAGGATGCGCCCGCCCAGGCAGCCGATATCGGCGAACGCATGTTCCCGCCTGAGTGGAGCTATCTGGGGCGCCTGTGGCAGCCGCTGTGGGACACCCTCAACATGGCGACGCTGGGCACCGTGCTCGGCGTGATCATGGCCGTGCCGGTCGCCTTCCTTGCCGCCAGCAACACCACGCCGAGCGTGCGCTTCATCCGTCCACTGGCGCTGCTGATCATCGTGGCCTCACGTTCGATCAACTCGTTGATCTGGGCGCTGCTGCTGGTCGCCATCATCGGCCCGGGGCTGCTGGCGGGGGTGATCGCCATCGGGCTGCGCTCCATCGGCTTCGTCGCCAAGCTGCTCTACGAAGCCATCGAGGAGATCGATGAGCGTCAGGTCGATGCCGTACGGGCCACCGGTGCCTCGGGGCTGCAGGTGATGAACTATGCCGTGGTGCCGCAGATTCTGCCGGCCTTCTGGGGCATCAGCGTGTTCCGCTGGGACATCAACATCCGCGAGTCGACGATTCTGGGGCTGGTCGGGGCCGGTGGACTGGGGCTCAATCTGCAGTCCTCGCTCAACGTGCTGGCGTGGAACCAGGTCAGCATGATCTTCGTGGTGATCCTGTTGACCGTGATCGCCTCCGAGTGGGTGTCGGCCAGGGTGCGCCAGGCCGTGTTGTAACCTGGTCCATCCCCGGATCCAGACCCTGAGGCATGGCCGCAACACGCTCAAAACAAGACGCCAACACCTCTGTCGCGTGCAATGCGCACAGAGGTGCTGGCGTTATGGTTGCGGCAATTGTCTCGCCAGATCGACAGACGGCGCGCCGACAAATGACGAGGCTGCTGTCCTTGAGCCCTGATCAGGCCGATTCGCTGAAGGTCTCGACCAGGTGCTGGGCAAACGCCTGCACGCGACGTGGTTGGGCGCGTGCAGGCGGAAACAGCAGCTGCAGCGGCGAGGGCGGCGCGGCATGTTCCGGCAGCAGTTCGATCAGGCGGCCCGCACGGATATCCTCCGTCACATCGACTTCCGATTTCAGGGCGATGCCCAATCCTTCCAGGCACCATTGGCGCACCAGTTCGCCGTCATTGGCGATCCGGTTACCCCTGACGGTGACGATCTGCGGCACCTTGTGACTGCCGAAGCGCCACTCGTTGTCGAGGCTCTTGCCGAAGCGCATCACCAGGCAGTTGTGGTGCTTGAGATCCACCGGCGTCAGCGGTGCTGGATGCTGCGCCAGATAGGCGGGGGAGGCGCACAGCAGGCGGCGTTTCTGGCCCAGATGTCGCACGCGCAGCGTGCTGTCCATGATGGTGCCGAAGCGCAAGGCAAGATCGATCCCCTGGCCGACGATATCCACGTAGCTGTCTGACAGCAGCAGTTCTATCTCGATGGTGGGGTGCAGCTGCTGGAATTCGGTGATGGCGCGTGACAGGGCATTGCGGCCCAGGTCGCTGGGCGCACTGATACGAATGCGGCCGGTGAGGGTCTGGGCGCCCAGGCGGATGCGGGTCTCCAGTTCCGACACGCTATCGAGTAGGCCGCGAGCTTCTTCCCTCAGTGTTCGGCCTTCTTCGGTCAGGCTGATGGCGCGCGTGGTGCGGTTGAGCAGGACCACCCCGTAATGGGCTTCCAGCGCGGCGAGGCGCTCGGACACGGTGGTGGGCGACAGCCCCGTCTCGCGTCCTGCCGCGGTCAGGCTGCCTTTCTCGATGATGGTAAGGAACAGGGCGATATTATCCAGCAGCATTGTACGGTTTTTCCGAATTATCTTTGCGTAAGTTGGATGTTTATACGGCTGAGGCTTGTGACTAGGATGGCCACATCGCTTGCAAAACTCAAGCTTCCCGATCACGTCACGGAGTGCCTTTCATGCCCCAGCTGACCATCATCGCCAATATCCATGCCAAGCCGGACCAGATCGAGCAGGTCAAGGCAGCGCTTCTTGCACTGGTGCCCATTACCCGTGCCGAGGAAGGCTGCCTTGGCTACACCCTGCACCAGAACAACGATAACCCGGCGCACTTCACCTTTCATGAGAACTGGGCCTCGCGGGAACTCTGGCAGCAGCACATGCAGGCCCCGCACCTGGAAGAGTACATGGCAGCGACGGAAGGCGCGGTCAGCGAATTCACCCTGCAGGAAATGACCGCCTTCGACTGAGAGGCGGGCCCTGGCCTTGGATATGGGCCCTGGCTTACCACCGCGGCCATGCAGGCCTGCTCGCTTTCTTTCTCCTTCAATAACCCACTCGAGGCAGTCATGTCAGATCCCATCCGTATCGGCCATATCGCGTTGTCCTTCCACGAGGTCAGTGCTCGGGAAGTGGCGCGTGTTCTGGAGAGCCACGGCCATGAGGTGACCTTCGCCTCTGCTCCTCACGAAGAGGCCTTCGCGATGCTGGGGCGAGGGGAGGTCGACATTCTGGCCTCCGCCTGGTTGCCGTCGAGTCATGAGACCTACCTGGCCCCCATGCTGGAGGACTTCGACAAGATCGCCGTCATCTATGAACCGTATTGCCTCTGGGGAGTGCCGGATTACGTGCCACAAAGCGCGGTGGCAAGCGTTACGGACCTGCTGCTGGAGCCGGCGCTCAGCAAGATGGAGCTGATCATCCAGGGCATCAACCCGGGGGCCGGCATCAGTCGCTTCTCGGCCGAGATGATGAAGCAATATGGTCTGGACGCCGCCGGGTATGTCTTCCGCACCGGCAGCGAAGCGGATTGCTTCGATCGTTACGAAGCGGCGGTAGCGCAGGGGCGTTGGGTCGTGGTGCCGCTGTGGCATCCGCAGTTTCTGCATCACCGCTACCGGATTCGCGCCCTCAAGGAGCCCAAGGGGCTTCTGGGCACCCGGGATGACGCCACGCTGGTGGTGCGCAAGGAGGCTCGCCTGCGCATCGGCGCCGCGGCCCTCAAGGATCTCTCTCAGCTCTACATCGGCAATCCTCGCTTGAGCGAACTGGAAGACGACCTGCGTCGCCGCGCCTGATCCGTCGCGCCTGAATTCAGACATACCACGGGCGATGGTCACGTCACCGCCCAGTCTCTTCATCTCATCATCATCGACCCTGCCGGTGCACGCACAGCGCCAACCGGCGGGCTAGGAGCCCCCATGCCGTTTTCTCGTCTCAAGACTGCCATTCTCATCGCCTCACTGGGCGTTGCCACTGTCGCCAGCGCCACTCAGGCGGCCGCTGACAGCACGGCCGTGAACCCCCAGAATGTGCAAGCCGCCTCCCTGCGCGACGGCACGCTGACCACCGTCGCCGAATATTCGGACACCCGCCCCGGCAACATCACCTTCACGCCGGATGGCCGCTTGATCATGTCCCAGCAGCCACTCGATGCACCGGCGCTGCGCGTGGTCGAGATCACCCAGGACGGCAAGCGTGTGCCGTTCCCGAACCTGGACTGGGCCGATGGCCCGGAAAAGGGCGAGGTCGGCATCGCTTCGATCATCGGTGTGCACTCCGACAGTCAGGGCGTGGTGTGGATGCTCGACATGGGCAGCCAGGACAGTGCGCCCAAGCTGGTGGGCTGGGACACCCGCAGTGATTCGCTCAAGAAGGTGATTTCGCTTGCCGGTGACAGCGTGCTGCCGATCTCCTTCCTGCAGGATTTCGTCATCGATGAGCAGCGCGGCAAGATCTATATCGCTGACATGACCTTTACCGCGCCGGCCGCCAGCATGAAACCGGCCTTCGTGGTGGTGGATATCGCCAGCGGCAAGACGCGTCGCGTGCTGCAGAGCGATGAAAGGCTGATGCCGGTGGAACACGACATGGTCATCAATGGCCATCTGATGGCAGCCAAGGGCGACAAGAATGGTGAGCCGAAGCCCTGGTACCTGGGCTTGAACGCCATCGCCTTCGATCCGGCAGATGACGTCGTCTATTTCGGTGGCGTGAACGGCAGTGAGATCTATCGCCTGCCGGCGGCTGAGCTGGCCGATGACACTGCCACGCAGGCGGAACTGGCTCGCGCCATCACGCCTTACGTCCCCAAGCGCCCCAATGATGGCTTCATCTTCGATGCCAAGCACGGCGGCATCATCGCCGGTGACGCGGAGCACAATGCACTGACCTTCTCATCGCCGGAGGGCATGTCGGTGATCGCCCAGGATGACGAGCGTCTGCGCTGGCCGGATGGCTTCGCCTTTGCGCCGGATGGCAGCCTCTACCTCACCACCAACCAGCTGAACGCCCATCCGGCACTCAATCAGGGCGTGGACGGCAGTGACAAGCATTACTATCTGCTCAAGCTGACACCCGCCAACTGACTCTTGCTCCCTTGCTCCCTTGCTCCCTTGGGGCTTGGTCCTCGGGCAACTCATTGCCTTGGCGCCATGGCTGCCTCGCTAGCCTGTGATCTGCGCAGGATGTGTCTCACGACCGTCCTGCGTTGTCGTTTTTGTGGCTGGCCGACACATCTCGTATCGGAAGCCGATGACCCGTCGGCGTCTCCTTGCCCGCAACACGCAAACTCGCCATATATTATCCGCTTTATCCGGATTAACCTTGCGGTAGAGGGTTGTTTTTACGCCAAGACCAGAGAGTTAACATGCTGTCATCGCATCACGGCAAGGCCATTCAGCGCTGCCGTGACTGACAGGATCTTCAGGAGAGACTTTGATGAAAGCCATTGGTTACTACGCTGCCGGTTCCATTGATCGTGACGACGCCCTGGTCGATATCGAACTCGAGACACCGGTCGCCACCGGTCACGACCTGCTGGTCAAGGTCGCCGCGGTGTCGGTGAATCCGGTGGATTACAAGATTCGTGAGAGCCGCGAGCCGGCCGCCGGCGAAGCTGCCGTCATCGGGTGGGACGCCGTGGGCGAAGTCGTCGCCATCGGTGACCAGGTTACGGCCTTCGCTCCGGGCGACAAGGTCTGGTATGCCGGTGATCTCACCCGCGCCGGCACCAACAGCGAATTCCACCTGGTGGATGAGCGCATCGTCGGTCATGCGCCCAAATCCGTGGCGGTCCATGAGGCGGCTGCGCTGCCGCTGACCACGCTGACCGGCTTCGAGATGCTGTTCGATCGTCTGCGGGTCACCGAGCCGGTGCCGGGTGCTGCACGTGCCATTCTGATCATCGGTGGGGCCGGCGGCGTGGGCTCCATCACCATCCAGCTGCTGCGTGAGCTGACCGACCTGACCATCATCGCCACGGCGTCACGTCCTCAGACCCGCGAGTGGGTGAAGTCGCTGGGCGCGCATCACGTCATCGACCACAGCCAGCCGCTGCCGGCCCAGATCGAAGCATTGGGCATCGGTGCACCGGCCTTCGTATTCTCGACCAACTTCTCAGAGCACTACGCGCCGCAGGTCGCCGAATTGATCGCGCCGCAGGGCCGTTTCGGCATGATCGATGACCCGGAGACCCTTGATGTGGTGCCGTTCAAGCCCAAGGCTGTTTCCATCCATTGGGAGTTGATGTTCACTCGCTCACTGTTCACCACCGCCGATATCACGCGTCAGGGCGAGATCCTCTCCAAGGTGGCGGGTCTGCTGGACTCTGGCAGAATCACTTCCACCGCGACGGAAACCTTCGGCACCATCAATGCAGGCAACCTCAAGCGTGCGCATGCCTTGCTGGAAAGCGGCAAGGCCAGGGGCAAGATCGTCCTCGAAGGCTTCTGATCGAAGCCACTGTTGAGGCGGTGATGTGAAGGAGTGCGGCCGGGCAACCGGTCGCACTCCTTTTTTGTGTGATAAAGGGCGGCAGGGCTCAGCCATGCGCGGCAGGCCGTCTGCCATCGCGTGCTCTACGATCATCTGTCATCTCGGTCAGATGGGTGATATCTGGCGTCAAGTGCTTGTCATTGAAGCGAAAATCTCTGGATGGGAGGGGTATCCGACCGCAAATTGCGTTGCTGACACGGTATGCTGGTAGCGTGACATGGCGATCAACTCGTCCCGCTGCTTGATGGCAATCGCCGTTGTCTGAACCTGACTCGGCACGCCAGGGCATCCAGCCTGATGAGGAGGCAAGACATGAATAAAGAGGCTTTGCGCGGGCTGATTCTGGCGTTGGCCGTGTTGGGGGCTTCAGTGGCGCAGGCCGCGGAAGACGGCAAGGACAGTGACGACCATCTAAAGAAGAAGCATGAAGCGCTGGAAGGGCAGGCCAAGGCTCAACGTGTCCAGGCCGAGCAGATGCGGGAGCTGAAGCAGATCCAGAAGCAACAGCAGACACAGGAAGCCCAGGAAAAACAGCAGCAGGCACAGGAAGCTCAGGAGAGGCAGCAGGCTCAGGAAGCTCAGGACAAACAGCAGGCTCAAGAGAAGCAGCAGGTACAGGAGAAGCAGCAGGTACAGGAGAAGCAGAAGGGGCCGCAGCCAGGCAAGTCCGATGATGGCTCTGCGGCACCCGGGCCTCTCCTCAGACGCGGTGGCCAGCTGCCTGATGCACTGGCCTCCGACGAAAGACTCTGGGTGAAGGATTGGCAGCAATCCCGTCTGCCCGAGCCAGGCGAAGGCCAGCGCTGGATTCAGCTCAACAATGGCTATGTGTTGACGGAGATCCAGAGTGGCATCATTGAAGAGATCCTTCTGGGGCCCTGATGCGTTGCCCAGACCCGATGCACAGGCGTGAGCCCGCGGATGTCGCCGTCTGCCAACATTGGCTGCCTTTCTTGCGACATGCGCGGGCACATTGTCAGGAAAAGTGAAAGAAGTGCGTGGGCCTTGCAGTTTTCCTTCACAGCCTACAGAATTATGGAACAGTGTTTTCTAATTCTCGGCACCCTTCGTGCCCGGCATGACAAGGAGAACGAACATGCGACTCCGGACTCTGACAGCCCTCGGCATGGCCATCGCGCTGATGAGCGCTTCCGTGGTTCAGGCGGCACCTGGCGATCATGATGATCGTGGCCAGGGTCAGCAACATCAGCAGCAACAACGCAATCAGCAAGGCAATCATCAAGGCAATCATCAAGGCCAAAAGCAACACGCCAATCAGGGACATGGTCAGTCCCGTGCCGCACGGCATTCCAATGGCCCCAGAAACTGGAAGCGTGGTGATCATGTATCGCGCGCTTACTACAATGACAAGCGTTACTGGGTCAGCGACTGGAAGGCCCATCACCTGTCCCGGCCGCCAGAAGGGCACCGCTGGCTGAAGGTGGATGGCCGTTACGTTCTGACTGCGGTCGCGACCGGCGTGATCACCTCAATCATTCTCGGCCGCTGAGCCGAGACAGGACGATTCGCTGGCATCCCCTGTACTTATCCCAAGTACTCATCCCAAGTACTGGAGATGCAAAAGGGCCTCCCGTCGGGAGGCCCTTTTTTGTCATGCCAACAGCCGTGTATCCCAGGCGCTGGTGCAATGATTCAGCATGCCACCTATTGCGCGAGCAGTGTCTCCAGCGCCTGGGCGACGCGCAGCAGCGCCACATCCTGGCCCTGAGGGCGCGACAGCATCAGGCCCAGTGGTTCCTCGTTCTGTGGTGCTGGCGCCGGAATCGAGATCGAGCTGGCATCCAGGTAGTTGAAGACGCTGGTGTTGCGCAGCGCGCGCTTGTTGAGCTGGGCGAAGAGCGCGCCATCCTGCTCCAGCAGGTCACGACGCGGGGCACGCATGGCAACGGTCGGCATCAGCACCGCATCGACATCCTGCACCTGCTGAGCGAAGCGTTGCTGGATGGCGGTACGCGGCCACAGGCGTGCCAGATACTCGCTGGCCGTGATGTCACGCCCGCCGTTCAGGCGTTCGGCGATCAGCGGATCATACTGGGCTTCGTGGGCGGCCAGCAGTTCGTGATGCACGGCGGCCGCTTCCGGAATGACCAGCCCGCCGCGCTGATTGATGGCGTAAGCGGCCTCGATGGCCTCGACCGGCGCACGCTGGAGGCGAACCCCCAGACTCTCGAGTCGTTCCAGCAGGGCGGTGAAGTCGGCGGCCACATCGGCGTCCACTTCACTGACCAGCTCGCTTTCCGGCACCAGCAGCGTCAGCGGGCGGGTGAGCGGCGTCGGGTCAGCGACCTCACCGCTCAGGACTTCCCACAGGCGGCGACAGCAGGCGACGCTGGGCGCGATGGGGCCGATGCAGTCCAGGCTCGGTGACAGCGGGAAGGCGCCATCCCCCGGCACGCTGGCCTGTGACGGCTTGAAGCCTGTCAGGCCACAGAAGGCCGCCGGAATCCGCAGCGAGCCGCCGGTATCACTGCCCAGGGTCGCCGCGGCCAGCCCGAAGGCGACGGAGGCCGCCCCGCCGGAGGTCGAACCGCCGGTGATGCGCTCGCCGTCGAAGGGGTTGGGCGGCGTGCCGACGTGGGGGTTGAGGCCCAGGCCAGAGAACGCGAACTCACTCATGCTGGTGCGACCGGCGTGCAGAATGCCGGCGGCTTTCAGGCGGCTCAGCGCCACAGCGTCCTGGCTTGCCGGGTGACTCTCTGTCAGTGCCCGCGAGCCTGCCAGCGTCGTCATGCCGGTCTCGTCGAAGAGATCCTTGATCGAGACCGGGATACCTCCCAGCGGCAACGACGTCGCAGCCGCCTTGAGTTGCTGCTGAGCGGTGGCCTGGACGCTCATGCCAGCATCATCGCGGCTGATGATGCTGTGGCTGGCGCTCTCACCCAGGGCCTGATGGCGCTCGGCAAGCACCGTGGCGGTCTGCTCGGGGCCGAAACTGCCTGTCTGATAGGCGGCCAGCAACTGCGTCAACGTGCGCTGGCGGGGCGGGCGTGCCCAGAATTCACGCGCCTGCCCAAGACGCTTGTTCTCATCACTCATGCCACCACCTCAAGTTCTTCCACCTCATAACGGTGCTCGATGCGACGACCGGTCTGCGGGTCGATCAGGCGCATGGTAAAGCTCGGGCTGGGGCGAATGCCACCGATTGCCGGCACGGTGCCGCACAGCAGCACGCTGTTGGGGGCCAGGCTGCCGTCCTTGGCGATGGCAGCGGGCAGGCGTTCCATCAGGGTGGCGACCGGCAGCAGCTCAGCGAGAGTGCCCTGCTGATAGCGCACGGTCTTGCCGGCGTCTTCGATCTCGCTTTCGATCTCGAGGCTGTCCCAGTGGTCGATGACCTCACTGAGCTTCCAGGCATGGCGCGCAATCGGCTTGGCGCACAGCTGCTTGGATTCGGCGACGCCGACGGCTTCGAGTTTGCGGTCGGTGTGGTCCGAGGCGATCGTCACCCACAGGGTGCCCTCGGCGTCGCTTACCAGACAGGTCTCGACTTCACCGGAGCCTTCGCCGCCGAGCATCGCGACCTGAGAGGCCTGGGTCAGGGTCTCGCGGCTCACGCGGTAGAACAGCGGAGTCTGGGAGGGCGGTGCCACACCCAGTAGCTTGAGCTCGTCGATGTGATGCTGCACGCCCGCCTGGTCGCGTCCGGCCCAGCCGGCGATCGCGACGCGCTGGATATCAAGGGTGAATTCGCCGTTGTCATGGGTAAAGGTCAGCATGGGAATCGCTCCGTTATCGGGGGTTGTCGTTGTTCTGTGCAAGAGGTCTTGAATGAATGGTGTGGCGCCAATGGCACCTGCCGGCTTGCCAGCAGGTGCCAGGCAAGAGCAGGTCTACAGTGCCGAAGGCAACCACAGCGCGATCTGGGGGAAGGCCACCAGCAGCGCTGCCATCACCAGCATCGCGCCCAGATACGGCAGGGTGCCGATGATGACGTCGGCGAAGGCTTCGCCACGCCGTGAGGCCTGCACGATGTAGAGGTTCAAGCCGACTGGCGGGGTGATCAGTGCCAGCTCGACGAACAGGATCATCACGATGCCGAACCACACCTTGTCGTAACCGGCCGCGACGATCAGCGGGGTGACGATGGGAATGGTGATGACCATCAGCGACAGGGTCTCGATGAAGAAGCCGAGCACGATGAACAGCGCGATCACCGCCATCAGCAGCGCGAAGGGACCCAGGTCATAGGCTTCGAGCAGGCCGGTGACCTGCTGGACCATGCCGGAGGAGGCCAGCGCGAAGTTGAGGAAGGAGGCCGCCATGATGATGAACAGGATCATCGAGGTGGTCTTGACGGTGCCGTCCAGCGCGCGGCTGATCATCGACAGGTTCAGCGAGCGGTTGATGGCGGCGAGGCCCAGTGAGGCCAGCACGCCGATGGCGGCGGCTTCGGTGGGCGTCGCCCAGCCCAGATAGATGGAGCCGACGATGACGATGAACAGCACCAGCAGCGGCAGCAGGAACGACAGGCTCTTGAGGCGGGTGCTCCAGCTCGCGCTCTTGCGCGGGCCGCCCAGTGACGGCTTCCAGACACACAGCAGCAGCGAGGCCAGCATGAACAGCGCCGCCAGTCCGAGGCCCGGCACCAGGCCGGCCATGAACAGCTTCGGGATGGAGGTCTCGGTCAGGAAGCCATAGACGATCAGGTTGATCGACGGCGGAATCAGGATGCCGAGGGTGCCGCCCGCGGCGATGCTGCCGCAGAACAGCTTGGGGTCGTAGCCGAGCTTCTTGCCCTGGGGGAGCGCCACGGTCGAGACCGTCGCCGCCGTTGCCACCGAGGAGCCGGAGGTCGCCGAGAATAGCGCAGAGGTGGTAATGTTGGCGTGCAGCAGGCCGCCCGGTAGCCACGACAGCCAGTGGTCCATGGCGCGGTAGGCCTTCTCGGCGATGCCGGCGCGCACGATGATCTCGCCCATCAGCACGAACAGCGGAATCGCGATCAGCAGGAAGGAGTCCGCGGCAGACCACAGGTTCTGGCCCAGCGCCTTGGTCAGCGGGAAGAAGGAGTAGAACTGGTCGATCCCGAAGGCGAGCAGGAAGAGGGTGACCGCAACGGGAATGCCGGCCAGCAGCAGGGTGAGGATACCTACCGAAAGAAAGCCCAACATCAGCGTGCCTCCTTGGTCGTGGAGGCCGCCTGGGCCAGAGCCCCTTCGCTTTCTCCGTGATCGGGGCCGGCCAATGTCTCCAGCGTGGTGGTATCACGCAGACAGGCGGCAACGAGAACGCGCAGTCCCAGCACGCTGGTGGTGATCGCGAACCAGGCATAACCGGACAGCCACAGCAGCTGCGGAATCCACAGCGGTGTCGCCAGCGGGGTGTTGGCGGTGGAGCCGTTGCTCAGCGACTTGCCGAGCACCGGCCAGGCATTGATCAGAATCACCCAGGCCACCAGGTTCAGCGCCAGCATCGCGAGGATGTCCAGGGTGTGACGCGAGAAGGCCGGCAGCTTGCCGTGCACGACATCGATACGGATGTGGGCACGCTCCATCAGGGTGTGGGATAGACCCCACGCCGAGAGCATCGCCAGCACATAGCCGGCATATTCGTGCACGCCGGGCAGCGGATGATTGAACAGTTGGCGCATGAGGATTTCCGCGCCGATGAAGACCACGACGGCCAGCAGCAGCAGGCCCATCAGGCGTGCGGCGTGGCGCGATATCGCGCGTGTCAGGGACACGAGGACATCGAGTGCGTGAAGGAAGGAGTTCATGAGTCGGGTCCTGCTGGGGCGGTGAACGACGCTGATCCGTGCCAATCAGGCGAGGTGCGGGCGTTCAGCGCCGTGTCTCTTGGGAGCATGTCTGCCGTATCCGGGCAGGGCGGGGCTTTCGGCCCCTGCTCACGAACAGCCCTTCGCGAGCAGGGGCCGTTGGATCACTCCGCGGTGGCGGTCAGGCCGACGACCTTGCCGACACTCTCGTTCCAGGCCGCGCGCGTCTCGGCATCGACACGCGCCGCCCAGGCAGGCAGAACGGTGTCCTCGAGTGCGGCACGTGCGCGTTTGGCATCGTCATCGCTGAAGTCGACCAGCGTCATGTCGGCGCTCTTGCCCAGCGGACAATCGCCTTCACCGGTCAGGCAGGCCACGCCACGCGCGGTCTCGCCACGCGCGTTTTCCCACACCGGGGCGGTGAACTCGCTGTCCACCTGTTGCTGGATAAGCGTCTGGCTATCAGCGCTCAGGCTCTGCCACTTGTCCTGATTGATGGCGGTGATCACGTAATCCCAGCCGCCCAGCGGCAACGGCATCAGGTGGCTGGAGACCTCGTGCCAGCCGGCGCTGTAGCCGGAGAGCGAACCGGTGACCGCGCAGTCGATCACGCCACGCTCCAGTGACCCCGGCACCTCGTTGAAGGCGATGTTGAGGCTCTGCGCGCCCAGCGCCTCGATGAACTCACCGGTGGAGCGGCCACTGGCACGCACCTTCTTGTCCTTCAGACCATCGAGCCCTTCGATCGGGGTATTGCAGAACAGCACCTGGGCCGGATACGGCACGATCGCCAGCACATGGCTGTTGAAGCGCTTGTTCATGGCGGATTCGGCCAGTGGGCGGAAGGCTTCGGCAACTTTCTGGGCCTCCTCGGCCGTCGGGGCCATCATCGGCAGATCCAGACCTTCGAGTTCCGGCGCGTCCGACACGGTGTAATCCGCGACGGTCATGCCGACATCGAAGACGCCATCGCCCAGGTAGCGATAGACGTCGGAGCCGGGGATGCCCATCTGGTCGAAGGTGGTCACCTGGGTGCTGAGTTCACCGCTGCTGGCAGCTGGCAGCGTTTCGCTCCAGAAGGGCTTCTCGAACTGACGGTTGAGCTCCAGGCTGCTCCAGCTGCCTACCACGTTGAGAGTGTCGGCAGCATTGGCGCTACCGGCAGCGGCAAGCGCGAGACCCAGGGCGGAGAGGGCAAAACGTGTCTTCATGGGAGTCACCATTGTTGTTGTGCATCTGGTGTTATCGAAAGAATCTGACGGTCTTGTCTGTTGCGGAGCAGGTCCGTGGCTCCCACAAGCGGTCATCCGTATTTGAGGCGATGATTGGGGATATCGGTGATCAGCATGTGGCCCGGGCTGTGTGCGATGGCTAACGGCAGGCGCGCATTCTCCAGCGCCAGTTGTGGCGTGACGCCACAGGCCCAGAACACCGGCAGGTCGCCTGTCTCAAGCGTAGGTGCATCGCCGAAGTCGGGGGTGTTGATATCGGAAATGCCGATCAAGGCGGGGTCACCCAGATGGACGGGCGCGCCATGGACGCGGGGCATGTCGGTAGTGATCTGGATCGCGCGAATGGCATGCGCCGCCGACATCGGGCGCAGGGACACCACCAGATTGCCGTGGAAACGTCCGGCACTGACCAGCGGAATGTTGGTGCGATACATCGGCACGTTGCGCTTCAGGCGCGCATGGCGAACCTCGACGCCTTCGTTGAGCAGCGCCTCTTCAAACGAGAACGAGCAGCCGATGGAAAACGCCACGAAATCGTCCTGCCACAGGGCAGCGATATCCGTGCGCGTTTCTTCACGCTTGCCGTGACGGTAGATGTGATAGGCGGGCAGGTCGTGGCGCAGGTCGATGTGCTCACCGAGCCCTGTCGGGGCGGGAGAACCGACGGCCGTGACATCCAGCAACGGGCAGGCCTTGGGATTGGCCTGGCAGAATTGCAGAAATTCGCCGGCAGCCTCGGCTGGCAGGATGATCAGGTTCGTCTGGGCGTAGCCTGCAGCGATACCGCTGGTGTGGCTGGCCCAATGACCGCTGCGGATCTGCTCGCGTGCCTCGCGGGGGGACGACGCGGCACTGAGAAGTGTCTGGGGCATCGTGGGGGCTTCTTGTGAAGTTGTTATTGTCTGTCTTCACCATAAGAAGCACGCTCGGATAAATCCAATCGATTTTTGTCGAGTCAAGGCATCGGAAATTCCTTTCATGTGGTGTGTGAAATGGCCCGCCGCAGGCCCGAGAGACGTGAGCGAGACAGGAACAGTGGGAGCAGGAGCATGGGAATGCGAGAGCGTCGTTGGCAGACAGCGATGCTCAGGACAGGCGTGAATGCGCCTCCTGATCCTGGCGGGCGATCTCGATGGCAAGCTCGCAGACCCCCTCGGCGAGGGCGCTTTCCATATGGGTCGGCCAGGAGGCGGTGAAGGTCAGTTCTGGCAGGTCGCAGGGCAGGCTGAGCAGGGTGCCCTGGCGGATTTCCTCGGCGACGATGCGCGGCGGGATGGCGCCGACGCCGAGGCCATCCAGCGTCATGCGCACGATGGTCCATAGCGAGCTTGAACAATGCAGCTTCACGTCATCAAGTCCCATCTGATGCAGCATGGAGCCAAGTTCATGGTGCGGCCGGCTGTTGCGGGCAAATGAGATCAGCGGCAGAGCATTCAGGCGTCGCAAGGAGAAGTTGTCTTCGGTGAAGCCCAGCGCGGGGCTGATCACGAAGCCCATCGTGTAGTTGCAGAGAAACCGATTGAGCACACTCTCTGCCGTTACTGGCCCCATCAGAAAGGCAAGGTCGATATCGCCGGCGGTGAGCATGGCGGCGAGTCCCGGGGAGCTATCGACCTCGAGTTCCAGCGTGAGGTCCGGGTAGCGGCGCGCCAGTTCGGCCAGAAAGCCGGGTAGCCAGCTATGGGCGACGGTCTCGACGACACCCAGTCGCAGCACGCCCTGGAAGGGCGTATTCAACTCCATCATGGATAGCGCTTTCTGGCGCGCTTCCAGCAACGCCTCGGCGTGGCGATAGAATTCGCGCCCCTTGAGCGTCGGCTGTACCGGTCGGCGAGTGCGCTCCAGCAGACGGGTTTCCAGGGTGGTTTCCAGCTTGTTGATACGTTCGGAAATCGAGGGCTGGGTCAGATGCAGGTGCTGGGCAGCCAGCCGGAACGACCCCAAGCGGGTGATCCACACGAAGGCTTCCACTTCCTTGAAATCGAACATGGCCAGATCCTGTCGTGATTGATGCCGCAAGCTTGGGACTTACATTACCACTCGTTGAGAAATTGCGTTCTCGATGGCATGCATTCCGGTACGATGTGAGCATCGAGAAATGTGTATTTTCATGAAAGGGAATGATGATGAAGTCTAGCGTGCGAGTTGTCAGCCTTGTGATGTTGAGCGCCCTTGTAATGGCAGGGTGCAGTTATACACCGGCGCGGATCGATGCCGAACCCATTATCGAGATCGGTGATGGACACCATGACCACAAGCGTGGAGGCGGCGACTTCTGTCCGCCCGGGCAGGCTAAGAAAGGCAACTGCTGATCACGTCGAACTACAAGGAGCCGCCCAAGCGGCTCCTTTTTCGTTGTCGATCACTTCACGATATGGGCCTCTGGAGTCGCTTGATCTGCAGGGATATCCTGAGTGATCCGAGTCTTGCCTCTTCCTCCACTGCTGCTGGCGGGTACTGTCTCCATGCTCAATCCCAAGGCGCTGACGGCGCTGAATGAAATCATCCGCCGGGGCTCATTGCGGCGCGCGGCGCGGCATCTGAATCTTGACCCTTCCGCGGTGAGCCGCCAGATCAAGCAGCTGGAAGAAGAGGTGGGTGTCGCGCTGTGCGAGCGCAGCGAGACGGGCATGCGCGCCACCCAGGCCGGGGTGTTGCTGCTGGATCATTTCCATCGTCAGCAGGCGGCGGAGGCGGCAGCGCTCTCGCAGCTGAGCGCCTTGCAGGGCCTGCGTAGCGGTGAGGTGCGAATCGCGGTGGGCGAGGGCTTCATCGCCGACCTGATCTCGCTGCCCTTGCAGAGCTTCATGGCGCGTCATCCGGGTATCGAGGTCGTGGTGCGCATGGCTGGCGTGAATGAGGCGACTGAGCTGTTGCGCGACTTCGAAGTGGATGTCGCGCTGCTCTACGCCCCGCCGGTGGACCCGATTCTCTGCTGTCATGTGGAGACCTGCCAGCCGCTGGACCTGATCGTGCCGGCTGCACATCCGCTGCTCGAGATCGGCAAGCCATTGACGCTTTCGCAGGTGGCGGACTGGCCATTGGCATTGATTGACGACTGCACCGGCATGCGCCAGATGGTGAACCAGGCGGCGCAGCAGGAGCGGGTTTCGCTGCGAGCGCAATTGCGCACCAACTCCGTCTCGGTGCTCAAGAATTTCGTGCGCTCGGGAATCGGTGTGACCTTCATGCCGGAGCTGAGCGTGCTGGAGGAGCTGCGGCGCGGCGATATCTGCCTGCTGCCCATGCAGCACCCTGCGCTGGCACAGACCCGCGCGCAGATGTGTACGCGGCGAGGACGTGAGATGACGGTGGCCGTCGAGGCCTGCCTTACCCACCTGCAGCAGGGACTGCGGTTCTTCACCGCAGACGCGCCACGTCTGCTTGGCATGTGATGTCCGCTGCATCCAGTGCTTGCGCATCCTCGTATAGGGGCAGGGCAGGGTGACAACTCATGACAACCATTCCTGATGCGAGGATTTCCTCCGATGCTGAGCCCCCTCAAGAAAGCACTGGCGCTGGCAGCGCTTCCTTTCAGTCTGCAGGCCCAGGCCTATGAGATAGAACCTCTCGGAGAGGGGCTCTATCGCTTCATCGATGATCGCCACCGCTCCGTGTTCATGATCACCGATCAGGGCGCGCTGGTGACGGACCCGATGAATCATGCTGCGGCGACCTGGTTGAACAACGAGATCAAGCAGCGCTTCGACACTCCGGTTCGCTATGTGGTGTATAGCCACAACCACAGTGATCACATCTATGGCGGCGAGGTCTTCGACACCCCGGAGACCACCTTCATCGCGCACCGGCTGGCAGCTCAGGATATCGCCAATACCCGGGCGAAGGCCGTGTCGCCGGATCTCGTCTTCGATGATGAAATGACCTTGCGACTGGGCGGCAAGGAAGTCCAGCTGCGCTATCACGGGCCGAATGACGGGCGCGGTTCGATCAGCATGTACTTCAAGGATCACGCCACGATGTTCGTGGTGGACTGGATCGTCATCGGGCGCATGCCGTGGCAGAAGCTCTGGAGCTACGATATCCAGGGCATGATCAACTCGACGCGTGAAGTGCTGGAATATGACTTCGATACCTTCGTTGGCGGGCATGCCGAGGTTGGCGACCACGCAGATGTCGAACGCTATCTGACGTATCTGGAGTCACTGTATTCCCAGGTCACGGACGGCATTCTCGCCGGCAAGTCACTGGAGCAGATCCAGCAGGAGGTCGATCTCTCCGAGTACAGTGATCTGGCCCAATATGAGGAGTGGGTCGGCCTAAATATCGAAGGCGTACATGAGCGCCTGATGGAAGAGTCCGGCATGGGCTGGCGCAGTGATCTCAAGGGGGAGCATACCCACTGACGATGTAGCGCCTCGTCAAGCCCTGCTTCGATCAGCCCTGTTTCGATCAGCACTGCTTCGATCAGCACAGCCTCGCCGTGTCATTGAAATGGCCCCGAAAACTCCGGTTTTCGGGGCCATTCTGGTCTTTGGGTACGTCAGGTCTTTGGGTACGTCAGGTCTGTGGGAACGCCAAGCCGGAGTTGGGCTTGTCAGGTCCAGTAGGTGTGGACGAAAAAACAACACCTGTACGATTGATTAGTCTACAGCGACAACGCTACTTTCGACGTGTGGGAGCAACGCCCGACGTCTGGCTGGCCGCAGTGCCATACCACCAAGACGGCGTTTCTCCGACCGCATATAACAGATATCTACAAAAACAAAAGGGAATCCACATGTCCTTGTCCAAGACATCTCTGCTGCGCAAGACGCTTACCGGTTCCACTCTGGCGCTCAGCCTGCTGGCGGCCAGCGTGCAGGCCCAGACCATCAATCTCAGCTACAACGGTGCACCGGATGCCGACAAGAATGCCGTGCACGTCTTTGCCAGCAACCTGAAGACGCTGGTGGAAGAGAAGACCGATGGTGAACTGGAACTCAAGCTCTATCCCAACAGCATGCTGGGTGAAGAGCAGGAACGCATGGAGCAGGTGATCAGCTCGCCGAGTCTGAACATCGCTTCCTTCGCGGGCATGGCCCCCATCGTGCCGGAAGTCTATGTCAGCGCCACGCCGTTCATGTTCGACGGCTTTGAGGATGCCCGCCGCTTCTTCGATGAAGGTCAGTACTGGCAGCAGGTGCAGCAGCTGTTCAGCGAGCGCGCCAATGGCGCCGAGATTCTGGCTGTCGTGGAGGAAGGGGGCTTTCTGGCGTTCACCAACGACAAGCGCCCGATCACCAGCCCGGATGACTTCGAAGGGCTTCGCTTCCGCGCGATGGACCCGAGCCAGGTAGCGCTCTATGAGGCCTTCGGTGCCTCGGGTACGCCGATTCCGTGGACGGAAGTCTACATGGCGCTGCGCACCGGGGTGGCGGATGGCCAGATGAACCCGCCGATGTACATCCTGCTGGGCAGTCTGCAGGAAGTGCAGAAGTACCTGACGCTGGCCAACATCCAGTACTCGGATCAGTTCCTGGTCGCCAATGGTCAGCTGCTGGAGAGCCTGTCGGAGGAGGAGCGCACGGCACTGCTCGAGTCAGTCAAGGAAGCCAATGCCCAGGCCCGTCAGGACAACCAGAGCCAGGTCGAGTCACGCATCGCATCGCTTGAAGAGCAGGGCATGCAAGTGATCCGCCCGAGCGAGGCAGACCTCGAGGCGTTTCGCATCAAGGGCCAGCCAGCCTATCTGGAATGGCTCAAGAGCCAGGACATCGCGCCAGAGCTGATCGACACCGCGATGCAGGATGCCGGCATCTCCTCGTGATACCTGAACGCCTCAGATGAAGGCTCTCATGATCCGAGAGCACTTCCACCGATGCTTGAGTCTGTCTGGCAGGATGTCACGCTGTATGGCTCAAGCATCGGTGCACTGAAAATCCCTCCTTTCTGGCGGATGGCAGTCAATGATTTCTCCTTCATCTTCAACGCTTCCTTCCTTGAGGGAGCGTGTGCTGCATGGGTGTGGCCGCGTGACGCTGGCGATCGCGGCGGTACTGATGGCTTCCACGGTGCTGATCATGCTCTACGGCGTGGTGATGCGCTATGTACTGGGCGGCGCGCCCATCTGGGTCGATGAGCTGACCCGCTATCTCATCATCGCCAGTGTCATGCTGGCGATCGGCGTCGTCTGGGCGGAAGGGGCGCACATGCGGGTGGCGCTGCTGGAACGGCGTCTGCCTCCGCGCCTGGCCAGGGTGCTGATCCATTACCAATGGTGGCTGACGCTGGTACTGATGGCCGGCGCGACCTGGATGACCTGGCACTACGCCATGTCGGCGAGCATGTTCCGCACCATGGGGCTTGGCATCAGCCGCAGCGTGCCGATGCTGTCGATGCCGATCGGTTTCGCGTTGATCACGGCCCAGGTGCTGCTGCATGGCCCACGGCCGCTGAGATCCCAGACACTGGAGATCACACCGGACGAGGAGGCCGCCGACCTTCCGGCGCATGATGACAAGACTGGAGGGCCGCGCACATGATCTGGGCTATGCTGGCCATCTTCGTCGTGCACGTCCTGCTGGGACTGCCGCTGTTTCTCTCCCTGCTCGCCACCGCCGTGACCGGCTTTCTGTTCATCGATCTCTCGATGCTGGAACGTCTCGGACCACAGCAGTTCTTCGGTGGTATCAATGCCTTCTCGCTGATGGCGATTCCGCTGTTCATCCTTGCCGGCAACCTGATGAACATCAGTGGCCTGACCGAACGCCTCATGCGTCTGGCACGGCTGATGGTCGGGCATCTGCGCGGTGGCATGGGCCATGTGAATGTCGTTTCCAGCGTCTTCTTTGCCGGCGTCAATGGCTCGGCGGTCGCCGATACCTCCGCGCTTGGCTCGCTGCTGGTGCCCGCCATGCGCAAGGAAGGCTATTCGACCTCCTTCGCCGCAGGCCTGACCGCAGGTAGCTCGCTGATCGGGCCGATCATTCCGCCCAGCATCTTCATGATCCTCTACGCCTCGCTGACCAATACCTCCGTGGGCAGCCTGTTTCTGGCCGGTGTCGTGCCCGGGCTGGTGCTGGCGGTGGCGTTCATGGCGATGAATGCCTGGTATGCGCGTCGACATGGGCTTGAGGCGCGCGGTCAGGCTCCGGCACGCAGTGACGTGATCTCGGCGATCATCGGGGCGCTGCCGGCACTGGTGGCACCGGTGATCATCGTGTCCGGTATCGTGCTGGGCATCGTGACCCCGACCGAATCCGGTGCCTTGATCGTCGCTTACGTTCTGCTCTGCGGCTTGTGCCAGGGGCCGCTCAAGCTTGTCGAGGTGTGGGGTGCCATCAAGGACACCGCGCGTCTGACCAGTGCCATCTTCGTGATCATGGCGGTGTCGTCCATCGTCAGCTGGCTGCTGTCCTATGCCCAGGTGCCCAATCAGTTCGTGGCCTTGCTGACGCCCTACATCGACAGCCCGATCCTGATCCTCCTGCTGCTCAGTGCCATCACCTTCGTCACCGGCATGTTCATGGAAGAAGTCTCGGCGTTGATGTTGCTGACGCCGATCTTCGTGCCCGTGGCCATGGCCGCCGGCATCGATCCCGTGCATCTGGGGGTCATCATCACGCTCAATATCACCATCGCGCTGATCACGCCGCCGATGGGGGCCTGCGTGTTCGTGGCCGCCGCGGTCAGCAAGCTCGAGATCACTTCACTGTTTCGCACCATCTGGCCCTTCGTGCTGGTGGCAGTCGCGGTACTGCTGATGCTGATCGTCTTCCCGCCCTTAACTCTGTGGTTGCCGACCCTGTCTGGATAACACCTCATGACGTCATCACTGACTTTTACGCCTCCTGCCATCCCGAGTCATGACGAGCCGGATTGGTCGCAGGTGACCTGCATTCCCGTGAAGGGCTGTGACAGTACTCTGGTGCCGACCAGCCTCGGGCCGTCATGCCTGAAGGTCTATCCCGCCTACGCACGCCTCGGCATCCCCGGGGCGGTCAATGAATGTCTGGTGCGGCGTGCGGTGTATCAGCGCCTGCTGCAGGCCGCACGCGCCTTGCCGGAAGGGCTGTCGCTGGTAGTGATGGATGGCTGGCGACCCTGGCGGGTACAGCAGTATCTGTTCGAGACGCTGTATCAGTCGCTCAAGACACATGACTCCTCGCTTTGCGAAGCCCAGCTGCTGGCGCGGACGCGGGAATTCGTCTCCTTGCCCAGCCGTGATCCTGACGCGCCGAGCCCGCACCTCACCGGCGGTGCCGTGGATGTCACGATCTGCGATGCCGATGGCTTGCTGCTCGAGATGGGGACGCTGTTCGATGAGGCGACGCCTGAATCTCACGCCGATTATTTCGAGCGTCATCCGCCTGCCAGTGGCACGTCCCAGAGTGAGGCGCGCGACAATCGGCGGCTGCTCTATCACGTCATGACCGAGGCCGGTTTCACCAATCTGCCCAGCGAATGGTGGCACTTCGATTTCGGTGATCAGCTCTGGGCCTGGTACCGTGGCGAGCCTGAGGCGTTGTTCGGCCCGGCGGAGGTGGACAGCATCGAAAGCCTCTGGAAGCGTTCTCTGCAATAGCGGCTCATGGCGGGTCGTACGGATTGGCCATGTACAACGGCAGACACAAGACGCCCCGCTCGATGACCTATCGAGCGGGGCGTCTTTCATTCTGTGCAAGGGGAATCACGCCTCAGCTGACGATCTCGGCCTGGTCGAGCATGGCGTGGAAGAGCACGTTGCATCCGGCGTGCAGGTCCTTTGGCGCCGCGTTCTCGATCTCGTTGTGACTGATGCCGCCTTCGCAGGGCACGAAGATCATGCCGGCGGGGGCGATACGGCCCATGAAGATGGCGTCATGTCCGGCCCCGCTGATGATGTCGAGATGCGAGTAGCCGAGCTGGCTGGCGGCATTGCGCACCGCGTTCACGCAGTTGTCGGCGAAGTGTTCTGGCACGAAGTCGGCAGTCGGGGTGAGCTCGAAGGCCAGACGGTGACGTTGGCTGACGGCTTCGACGACCTCTTTCAGCTCCGCGACCATCGCGGTGAGGGAGTCGGGCTCCAGTGAGCGCAGATCGATGGTCATGTTGACCTGCCCGGGGATGACGTTGCGCGAGCCCGGATGGACCTGCATCACGCCCACGGTACCGCGACCGTGCGGCGCGTGATCGATGGCGATGCGATTGACGGCGACGGTGATCTCGGCCGCCCCGAGCATGGCGTCCTGGCGCAGCGACATGGGCGTGGGACCCGCGTGCGCCTCCTGACCGGTCAGGGTCAGATCGAACCAGCGCTGACCCAGCGCGCCCATCACCACGCCGATGGTGGTCTCTTCATCTTCCAGAATCGGGCCCTGCTCGATATGACTCTCGAAGAAGGCGCGCACGTTCTCGCGGGGGATCTCATCGCTGCCGCGATAGCCGATGGCGTCCAGTGCCTCACCGGCGGTCACGCCGTCGCTGTCCTTCTGGGCGAGCATCTCATGCAGTGACAATTGGCCGGTATGCACGCCGGACCCCATCATGCAGGGCGCGAAGCGACAGCCTTCCTCGTTGGTCCAGACCACCACCTCTACCGGGCAGCGGGTCTTGATGTCGTGCTGGTTGAGGCTGCGCAGCACTTCCAGGCCCGCCATCACCCCGAAGCAGCCATCGAACTTGCCGCCCGTGGGCTGGGTATCGATGTGGCTGCCGGTCATCACCGCCGGGGCATCCGGATCGGTGCCGGCGCGGCGCGCGAAGATGTTGCCGATGGCATCGATACGGATCGTGCAGCCCTCGGCCTTGCACCATTGAATGAAGAGGTCGCGCGCCTGGCGGTCCAGCTCGGTCAGGGCCTGACGGTTGACGCCGCCTTTGGGCGTGGCGCCCAGCTCGGCCAGGGTCATCAGTGATTGCCACAGGCGATCGCTGTCGGTGCGCAGCTCGCTCAGGGTGCTGACGGGGGAGGTATCCATCTGGGCAGTTGTCATCGGCTTGATCCTTTCGTGGGTATTGTTGTTGTGATGTGTCGTGCGCTTTCAGGCTCTGCTGTCGGCCATCAGCTGCGCGGGGGTGACGAGCAGCTGATCGGCCATTTCCACCTCGAGGGCCGTCATATGGTGCTCGGCATCCTGCATGTGCTCCGTCATGAGCTGACGGACCTGTTCATGATCCTGCTGGCGGAACGCCGTGATCAGGCCGGTGTGGTAATGCTGATTGGCCTGGTCGAATTGCTTGCGCTCCGGCAGATAGGCCTTCTTGATGACGACAAGCTCATGCAGCATGTCGTTGAGGAACTGGCACATGAAACTGAGCAGTGGATTGGGGCAGGCGCGCGCCAGCACCTGATGGAATTCGATTTCCAGGAAGCGCTGACGCCGCTGGTCCTCGTCCTGTGGCTGGTGACAGCTACAGTCATGGACATTGTTCTCGAGCGTCACCAGGTCTTCTTCGCTGAGCAGGCCCACCACCGATACCGCCATCTCGACTTCCAGCAGCCGACGCAGTTGATAGACCTGAGCGCCATTGAGCGTCTTGAAATGCAGGAAGCTTCTCAGCATGCGGCTGGCGGGCTCCATGCTCGGCGCATTGAGCACGGCGCCGCCATTGGGCCCTGTCTTCAGCGTGATCAAGCCTTCGACTTCCAGAATCTTGAGGGCTTCGCGCAGCGTGCCCTTGGCGCAGCCGTATTGCGCCATGAGCGCCTTCTCGTTGGGTAGCCGGTCACCTTCACGCAACCCGTCGCGCACGATGCTGCGCCTGAGGTCATCACTGATCAGTTCGGCCAGCTTCTGGCGTCTGGGGGCACCAGCGGCGTGGCCGGTGCGTGAAGAAGCCAAGGATGGGGGCGATGTCGGCATGCGATGTCCTGAGCGGCAGCGAGTCAGTCAATTTATTCGTATAAATAAGCTTTAGTCGCGGACTCGAGCGCTGTCAAACGTCAAGGTGGCTTGCAGCGTTGCGCAGGCGATCACGCCCATGATGCGTCGCATCAAAGGCAGCGCATTGGCGGAGTCAGGCGTGTCAGTCTTGAAAAGCGCCTGGTCTGACATAAGGTTTCTATATTCGACCCCGCTAAAGGAGGCCCTATGGAAACGCATGATCCTCAGCGAACGCGCGACGCCGATATCGTCATCGTCGGTGGCGGCGCCGGCGGTCTGGAGCTGGCAGTTCGCCTCGCCAAGGCAGGCCACAAGGACGTCTTGTTGATAGACCGCGACACCAGTCACGTATGGAAGCCGCGTCTGCATGAGATTGCGGCGGGCCTCGGGCGGCGTCAGGTCGATGAACTGGGGTATGCCGGCCTGGCCGAGCAGTGGGGGTTTCGCTATGAGTGCGGCACACTCGAAAGCGTGGACCCTGAACAACGCCAGATCACCCTGGCCGCGATCTCGGGCAGGGAAGATCAAGCGAGCGCTGAGGTGCCGGCGCGCATCAGGGGTTATCGTCAGCTGGTGCTGGCGCTGGGCGGTGTGACGCCGGACATGGGCGTCGAGGGTGTGCTGGAGCATGCCTGCCTGCTGGATTCACCCGACGACGCCGAGCGCATCGCCCAGCAGTTTTCGCGTGGCCTGCTGGCCAATCATGTGGCGATGGAAACAGCACCGACAGGCGATGCTGGCGCGTCAACTACCCAGAATGGCGCTCTGAATGGTGCCAGTAATGGTGCTCATGCGTCTCCGGGGCGACCGTATCAGGTGGTGATCGTCGGTTCCGGCGCCACCGGTGTCGAACTGGCCGCTTACCTGCATGAGGCGCGTGGCATGCATGATGCCCCTGTGCCCAAGGACGCGAGGGTCGAGATCACGATCCTCGAGGCCACCGAGACCTTCATGCCCGGTGTCTCCCAGGAACTGCGCGAAGCGATCCATCAGCGACTCGAGGAGCAGGGAATCCGTATCGAATTGTCCTGCCAGGTCGCCAGGGTCTCATCCAGCAGTGTCGAGATCGGTGATGGCGACGACTCCGTGACGCGGGATGCGGATCTGGTGGTATGGGCGGCAGGGCGCGTGGGGCCCGCCATCGTCGAGAAGCTCGACGCCCTGGAAAGCAACAAGAAGCGACAATTCACGGTCACGCCCGGGCTGCAATGCCTCGGCCATGACGACATCTTCGCGCTGGGGGACTGTGCCTGCATCGCCGAGGCGCCATTGCCACCCACGGCGCAGGTGGCCAGTGAGCAGGCGGAGTTTATGGCCGATGAGCTGTTGCGTCGTCAGAAGGGAGAACCCGCTCAGGTATTCGAGTTCAAGGATCGCGGTACCTTGCTGTCACTCTCCAGTGCCGGCAGCGTCGGTGAGCTCAGCGGCAAGTTGAGTGACAAGCTGGGCAGTGCCCAGGGCAGCAAGGGCAATGATGATCTGCAGGTGAGGGGACGTTTCGCGCGCGCCGCTTATCAAGGACTGCAGCGCCAGCACCAGTTCCTGCTGCTGGGTCCGCTGAAGGGCTCCGCCGAGGTGGTCAGTGACGTTCTGCGCCGCAGCATGGGGCCGCGTCTCAAGGTGCACTGAATTCTGAGCTGTCTCTTGAGAGAAGCCTTGAGTGACTCTTGAGAGAAGCTTTGAATGACTCTTGAAAGTGCCTCGAGAGATTCGCGATCCAATCATGACAGGCCGACAGGTGCCGTGGTGGATTCCACTGGCACATGTCGGCCTTGTGGTTTTCAGGGGATTATTGCTCCGCCGCCGTGTTCAGGATGTCGTACCCAGTGCCTCATGAGGCTCCATCCGGCGTGACTCTCGCAGCGCTCCGCTCTGCGTGCTGGCCACCGGATAGGTGCCGGGCCTGAGAATCCGCGTATCCACGTCATGGATATCACGCAATCCACACAGGGCCAGCGTGGTGTCGAGTTCCTTGTGGATGATCTCCAGGGATCTGGTCACGCCTTGCTCGCCCATGGCGCCGAGCCCATAGAGGAAGGCGCGACCCAGGTAGACGCCCTTGGCGCCCATCGCTACCGCCTTGAGCACATCCTGGCCAGAGCGAATCCCGCCATCCATGTGGACTTCTGTCCTGTCGCCGACCGCCGCGAGAATGTCCGGCAGGGCAGAGATGGAGGAGGCCGCACCATCCAGCTGACGTCCACCGTGGTTGGAGACGATCACCGCATCGGCGCCTGCCTGCACGGCCAGCTCGGCGTCCTCCGGTTCCATGATGCCCTTGATGATCAGCTTGCCGCCCCAGCGGTCCTTGATCCACTTGATGTCGTCCCAGCTCAGGCTCGGATCGAACTGGCTGGCGGTCCATTTCGAGAGAGAACTCAGGTTCTCGGCATCCTTCACGTGGCCGGCGATGTTGCCGAAGGTGTGGCGCTTTGTCTTGAGCATGCCGGCGCACCAGCGCCATTTGGTGGCCAGGTCGAGCACGGTTGCCACGGTGGGGCGAGGGGGCACGCTCAGGCCATTGATCAGGTCCTTGTGACGCTGGCCGATGATCTGCAGGTCAGCGGTGAGTACCAGCGCGGAACACTCCGCGGCCTTGGCGCGATCGATCAATCGTCCGATGTAATCCTTGTCGCGCATCACGTAAAGCTGAAACCAGAAGGGGCGTGAGCTGACGGACGCGACGTCCTCGATGGAACAGATGCTCATGGTGGAAAGCGTGAAGGGGATACCGAAGTCACTCGCCGCGCGTGCGGCCAGCATCTCGCCATCGGCATGCTGCATGCCGGTCAGGCCGGTGGGCGCGATCGCCACCGGCATGGCCACCTCTTCACCCAGCATCGTCGTGCGCAGGGTGCGATTGTCCATGTCGACCATCACCCGTTGGCGCAGCCCGATCGCGGCGAAATCGGCTTCGTTGGCCCGATAGGTGGATTCCGTCCACGAGCCGGAGTCGGCATAGTCGTAGAACATCTTCGGCACGCGGCGCTTGGCGAGACGTTGCAGATCATTGATGCAGGTGATGGTCATTCCGGGCTCCATCCATGGTGGGTCGCGCAGGGGCTGGCAGGGTCGCCTGCATTACTGTCACCGAATCCGGTCCTGTCCAGCTATAGGCGATACGTCTAGGGGGAAGCGTTGGGGTGGTGGAATTCAATGAAAGAACGCTCTCCAGCCCGGCCAGCCATCATCAAGGAAGTCGACTCCTCCAGTGCGTGTCATGGATTGTCATCTTTGGGTGGAATACTGTGGCATTGGGATGATTTCCGATTGGATGGAGAGATGGCATGGATCAGGCCTGGCCTGAAAGCACGCGCGATAACCTTCGATTTCTGTGTTCGGAAGTGGATAGCCAATATGGCTGGCTGCAGGCCTTCGTGTCCGCGCCGACGGCGGCCATGGCACGCAAGCTGCTGGAGCGCCAGGGTTACGCCGAGAATCTCTGCCAGCGTATCGAACAGGCATGCCCTGAAGCCCGAAATCACAAACGCTCGCACGCGCGGGCCCGCTTCCAGCAGAGTCTGGTCGTGGTCGCCAGCGGTCTGGCGCGACTCAGTGAGCTGGCGCGCAGTTGCCTGGAGCAGCTTGTTCGCGTCGATGATGTCCAGCTGGTCGATGATGTGGTGCTGGTCAAGTCGCTGCGCCGTGTGCGTCGCGGCATTCTGCGCAGTGAAATGTCGCTGGAGAACGGCTCCCTGTCACTGGCGCTCAAGCTCGCACGCAGCCGCGAGAAGCTGAAGCGGGACAGTGATGACCGTATCCGGGCGCTCACCGGCCAGCTCAAGAAGAGGCGCGCTCCCGCCGAGGATCTGACACATCTGCTGTTCGTGGCCCGTGAAATCAGTCAGATGGGCGAGGTGCTGGGGCAGCTGGGTGAGGCGGTCATCTCGGCAACCCTCGGTCAGTCACTCAACTTCGAGCGCTATGCCTCGCTGACGCACCTGGTCAATGAGCTGGGCGATGACAGCCAGCCCGCGAACGAGATGCGCGTCGACACCCTGGCCGAGACACGCTCCGGCAGCCGGATATCGGGCATTGCCAGTGAGAAGGCGACAGAGCCTGAATGCAGTAAGCACGGCAAGCAAGTCAGCAATGACAAGAGAGAGAAGAAAGGCAGGAAAGTCAGGAAAGATAGGAAAGAGAAGAGCACCGACGAGCTGACGCTGGCAGCGCCAGAGTACCTGGCGATCTTCAAGGATGGCCAGGGGCGCAAGGTCGAGGAGGAGCGTCAGGGGGTCGAGCGCTGGCACGACATCTATCCCGGCATCGCACCCCGCATCCTCTCGCATCACCAGCAGGGTGACAGCGCGGCGCTCTTGATCGAGCATCTGCCGGGCATGACCTTTGAGCATCTGTTGATCAACGAATCGTCACGCCTCAATCGTTGCGCCCAGCAGGCGCTGGTCGAGACACTCCACTCCGTATGGACCACCACCCGCCGCGACAAGCCGGTCACTGCAGGGCACATGCGCCAGCTGCTCAAGCGGCTGAGTGATGTCTATCAGATTCATCCGGAATTTCGCCACTGCGGTGCCTCGCTGTGTGGGCGCGAGATGCCCTCGCTGGAAGTGTTGATCGAGCAGGCCGCAGGACTGGAGCGTTCGCTCGAGGCCCCCTTCGCCGTCTATATCCATGGCGACTTCAATGTCGACAACATCCTCTTCGATCCGGCCAAGCAGAGCATCCGCTTCATCGATCTTCACCGCTCGGCCTATCAGGACTATGTGCAGGACGTGTCCGTGCACATGGTGTCCCATTATCGCCTTCAATTGACGGATGCGGCGCTGCGGGCCCGTATTCTGGCATTGGCCCTGAGTTTCGGTCAGCAGATGCGTCGCTTTGCCCATGAGCAGGGCGATACCACCTTTGAGTGGCGTCTGGCACTTGGCCTGGCGCGCTCCTTTGCCACCTCGACACGTTTCATCCTTGATGCCGGGCTGGCAGGGCGCATGTTCAACCGCGCACGCTTTATACTCGAGCATGCGCTTGGCGCTGACCCTGAACGGCCGGCCGATTACCGTATTCCCCTGGAGGAGTTGTTCGTTGACTGATTTCAAGATTGGCGTCGTGGGTATTCCCGGCAAGTGGTCGACCGAAGTGCTGGCGGATGCCATCGAAGCACGGACGGGCTTTCGTCTCGTGATCGACATGGCGGCCGTCTCGCTGGACCTGACTCGCAACTGTCTCGAATTCCGTGACTCTGCCGGGGCGCGTCATGACCTGACCGAGCTGGATGCCCTGATCGTCAAGAAGATCAGCGCGGAATATTCCCCGGGCAGCCTGGACCGCCTGGAGCTTTTGCGTGTCGCCGAAGCCAGGGGTGTGCGCGTCTTCAGTAGCGCCGAGAGCATGATTCGCCTGATAGACCGCCTGAGCTGCACCGTAACGCTGGCCAATGCCGAGATACCGATGCCGGCCACACTGGTCACCGAAGAGGTGGCGGCGGCCTGTGAGGCCGTCAAGCGCTTCAAGGCAGCCGTCTTCAAGCCGCTTTTCTCCACCAAGGCGCGGGGCATGTGCATCATCGAGGACACCGATGATGATGCCGCGCTGGAAGCTGGCGTGCGTGAGTTCGCCGCCGAGCATCCGATGATGTATCTGCAGCAGCGCCTCGACCTGCCGGGGCAGGATTACGGCATGGTCTTCGTCGGTGGCCGTTATCTGTGCAGCTACGCCCGAGTCAGTGGGGGCGATGCCTGGAATACCACCATCCACGCCGGTGGCAAGTACGCGCCCTTTGAGCCCTCCGAGAAGCTGATCGCGCTGGCGCAGCGGGCCCAGGCGCCGTTCAAGCTCGACTTCACCACCGTCGATGTCGCGCTGACCGATGACGGCCCGATCATCTTCGAAGTCTCGGCCTTCGGTGGCTTCCGGGGGGCACTGGAAGGCGCCGGTGTCGATGCGGCGACCGCCTATCTCGATCATGTGATGGAGTGTCTGTCATGAGTACGACGACCTGTGACAGCTCAGCCAGCCTTGCCATGCTGCCGTTTGCCGAGTGGACGGCCTCCGCCTGCTTCTCGGCGCTGACGCCGTCACGCCAGTGCCTGAGCGAGGCGTTGCTGTTCGAGGTGGATGACTTTCGCCTGTGTGTGATGACGGACATGCCACGGCTGCTGCAACGTCTGGCGACATATTTCCGCCATTGCGCGCGCATCGTGGCGCTCGACAATGTGCCGGGGGGAGCCAGGCTCGTGCATGTGCTCAAGGCGCCGGCCCTCAAGGACACGCCAGCGGCAGCGAAACTCGGCATCGTGCCCGAGGCCTTCGTCGATTGGATGCCGGAGCCCGGCAAGACACGCCGCAAGGACGCCATCATCGACCTGGCCGACGGGCGCCTGATTCACAAGGTGCGCACGGGCATGGCCTTTCTGCGCAGCAACGACCACAACCTGGCGTTCGGGCCCTGTGAAGACAACGAGAGCCAGGTGATCAACTTCCTGCTCAATCTGCACATGTCGCATCTGCAGCAGAATGACGGCTTGATCTGTCACGCCTCGGCGCTGTCGAAGGGCGATCGCGCGGTGGCCATCGCAGCCTTCTCTGGCGGCGGCAAGTCCACCACCATGGTGAAGGCGCTCGACAATCCCGGGTTCGACTTCATCAGCAATGATCGGCTGTTCCTGGACCGGCCGGGGCGGGAGGGAACGCTGCGTGCCCGCGGCGTCGCCAAGTTGCCACGCATCAATCCCGGTACCATGCTCAACAATCCGCGTCTGCGCCCGCTGCTGGACCCCGCGCGTATCGCTGGATATGAGGCGATGCCCCAGGAAGCGCTGTGGGATCTCGAAGAGAAGCATGACCTGATCATCGAAGACGTCTACGGCCCCGGGCGTATCCGTGCCAGCGGAGAGCTTGCGGCCATGGTGATACTCAACTGGACGCGCGGCAGCAAGGCGCCGCTCGAGGTGCGCGAGGTGGAGGTCTGCCGCAATGAAGCACTGATACGCGCGGTGATGAAGACACCGGGGCCCTTCCATCAGCAGCGGGATGGCCGTTTCGTGCCCAATGGCGCGAGCCTTGATCCCGCGCCGTATCTGGAGCGCCTGGCGGGAACCCGCGTGCTTGAGGTGACCGGGCGCGTGGACTTCTCCGCGCTGGTCGAGGATCACCTGACCCCCTTGCTGGAGGCCTGAACATGCGTCGTGAACTGCTGTTGATGCGCCACGCAAAGTCGGACTGGTCAGTGGCAGCTGACGACTTCCATCGTCCGCTCAAGGAGCGCGGCAAGCGGGGCGCCCAGCGCATGGGGGCCTGGCTTGCCCAGCAAGCGCTGGTGCCGGATGCCATCCTGAGCTCGCCGGCCCTTCGGGCGCGCGCCACGGCGGAAAAGTGTGTCAAGTCGATGGGCCTCGGCGTCGACATGATCGAGCTCAAGCCTGCGCTTTACTGCGAGGAGGAGGCACCGCTGCTCAAGACGGTGCGCGCCTGTCCGGATAGTGTGCAGCGACTGATGATCATCGGCCATAACCCGGCATTGGAAGATGCGCTGGTGTGGTTGACCGGCAAGCGGCCGCGCCCGCCCAGGGAGACCAAGCTGCTGCCGACGGCAGCGGTGATCAAGCTGAGCTTCGAGGGGCGCTGGGAAGACCTGCGCTCCGGCCAGATGAGCCTGGAGCTGATCCAGCGTGTGCGTGCCTTGCCGGATGGCTTTCCCTGGCCATTCCCGGCCGGTGAGGAGCGCCGCGAGCGCCCCGCCTATTACTACCGCCAGTCGGCCGTCCTGCCTTGTCGCCTGCAAGGGGAGGGCGATGATGCCCGGTGGGAGGTGCTGTTGATCGGCTCTTCCTCCAACCGTCACTGGAGCCTGCCCAAGGGAATCGTCGAGCCGGGGCTGAGTCCGCTTGAGTCCGCGCTCAAGGAAGCCCGCGAGGAAGCGGGCATCGAGGCGGAGGCAATGGACAACGCAGCGTTGGAATTCAGTTATGAAAAGTGGGGGGCCCCTGTCGCTTCCAGTCTGCACGCGGTGAGAGTCGTGCACGAGCAAGAAGAAAGCGAGCGGGAGGAACCGCATCGCAGTCGGCGCTGGGTGGCGGCGGAGGTCGTGCCGAGCCTGTTGAAGAACCACGAGATGGGGCACGCCGCCATGGCATTGCTGGCAAGGCTTGAGGCGTCGCGCCAGGCGAAATGATTGCTTGGACTGGCACCGTACGTGTCGACGCATGGCGAGGACCGCCAGCATGAATCAATACCGAGTGAAGACGGGAAGAGCGACGGCCGATGACTGATGAACCGACAATCCGACGTGTGGCATTGATTCGTCATGCCGACTATCACCAGCAGATTGATACCCCGAGCGCACTGCAGCCGTTTCCCTTGACCCGTCGCGGTGAGCGTCAGGCGCGTGAGGGAGCCGAGGAAGTGCTGACGCTGTGTCAGGCACATGGCTGGCAACCGGCCAGCACGGTACATGCCTCCAGCCTGTTGCGTGCCTGGCAGACGGCGCAGGTGATGAACGAGGTCATGGGTGACAGGACAGGGCGTGAGTTCTCGCTCATGGCACACGATGCCCTGTGGGAGCGCAGTCTGGGCAGCGCCGCCAATCTGACCACGGCACAGATCGCCGAAGCGGTGCGTCATGACCCGCGCGTGGATTTCCTGCCGGCCGACTGGAAATCCAACAGCCATTTTCGTTTGCCGCTGCCGGGGGCTGAATCCCTGATGCAGGCCGGTCAGCGCGTGGCCGACTTCATGGCGTCGTTGCCGGCTTCCCCATCAGCCCTCACATCGGGCACCACGCTGACACTGATCGTCGGCCATGGTGCGGCGCTGCGGCATGCGGCGCATCTGCTGGGCGTGCTGGACTTCGATCAGATTGCCGGGCTGAGCATGCATCATGCGCGGCCGGTGGTCATCGAGGAGCATCTGTCCGGGTCATGGCGGCATGTGGCTGGCGAGTGGAAGGTGCGCCAGCGTCACGAGCCCGCGCAGGATTGAGTGGGCGGCCCAGCCGGCGGAGTGCTGCGGACCCGGGGCGGACGGGGAGCTGGAAAAGCAGCGGGGCGGGGTGCTGGAAAAGCAGGGGGCGGAGTCATTGACAGCAAAGAAGCAGGCCTACGTACCAGCGCGATGCGAGCCTGTCATCTTTCTGCGATCAAACGGTCATAAGCTTGTCGCCCTGTGCTCGTGACCTCATCCCACATTCCGCATACCTCAGGAAGGTCTCCAAGGAGCGGCAAGGCGCTTGCTTGCCACAAGCCGGTGAGTTCAACGAGGCAGGCAGATGCCACAAGGAGATATCCCAATGACCCTCAATCCCCCCATGAGCGACGCCGTACCGCGTTACCGGGGCCCGACGCGCTATCTCAAGGCGCTGCCCAGTCATGCGGCTCAGTGGCCCGAGACACATCAGCACCTGCGCGCCGGTGACAAGGTGTCCCACGCCGCTCGCAAGCTGGGCAGCAAGGACTGGCCGCGCCGCGATGTCATCTTCATCTCCGATGCGCATGCCGACGCGGAAGCCTTCATCGCGTCTCTGGTAGCCAGTGGCGGCGTGCGCCTGACCTCACGGGACCACCTGGTGTTGACGGCGCGGGGCAAGCGCAGTGTCTTCGTCATCGGCGGTGACTGCCTCGACAAGGGGCCCAGCAATCTGGAGCTGTTGGAAGCCCTGCGAACCTTGATGCGCAGCGGGGCGCGTCTCAAGTTGCTGGCGGGGAATCACGACATGCGGCTGATGCTGGCGCTGATGCGGCTGAGTCATGATGATTCGGCGCGGACCGATCATCTGTTCGTGCGCATGGGCGCCAAGGGGCTGGCGTTGCTCAAGGAAGTCTTCGATCACTATCTCGCTGACAGGCCGCGGGCGATGAAGAGCATTCCCTCGCGAAGTGAATGCCGTCGACGCCTGTACCCGGGACCGGACTGGGCGGAGCAGTTTCGCAAATCGGCAGGCCATGTGCTCAAGGGGGAGGCGCTGGAGAAGGAGATCACTCGCCTGAGTGCCAAGGCCGATGGCTTCGAGCATGCCTGTGAGAAACATGGCCTCTCGTTGCGTCAGACCTATGCCGCCGCGCTCAAGGCCCACGAGCTGTTTCTCAAGCCCAGCGGGCGCTTTGCCTGGTTCTTCGACGAGATGCGCCTTGCCTATCGCAGTGGCGCCTTCCTGCATGTTCATGCAGGCGTGGATGATGCCTTCGCCAGACGACTCGGCCGCCAGAAGGTCTCGCAGGTCAATCAGGAATTCCGGCGCATCCTGCGCGAAGACCCGTTCACCTTCTATTACGGTGAGCTGGCCAATGTACTGCGCACCAAATATCGCAAGAGCGACATGGTGCTGAGCGCCGCAGGCGTCAAGCGCCTGCACAAGGTCGGCATTCGTGCCGTGATGCATGGCCACGTCAATCATCAGGCGGGCCAGCAACTGGGCTGGCGCCATGGGCTTCTGCATATCGAGGGCGACGTCACCCTGGATCGCAATTCACGCCGCAAGGAAGGGCTGGATGGCGTGGGCATGGGGGCGACGCTGATAGAAGCCTGTGGACGCATCGTCGGCATCAGCAATGACCATCCCGAGGTCAAGGTCTACGCGCCCTGAAACACGCACAGGAGAGGCAGGTGAAAGACGACAAGCAGGACAAGTCGCTGTTCCGACATGAATCATTGCAGTCCATTGATAGTGTCCAGGACATTCTCAAGGCGATCATCAAGGGGCTGGGCAAGGGGCTTTTGTCATTTCGCGATGAGGACGGCGAGATACGGCTGGCACCGCGCGGCCTGATGACCCTCAAGATCACGGCGCGGCGAGAGGATGACCATCATCGTCTTGATATTCGCCTGTCATGGCATGCCAGGCCCGGTGCCAAGCGCAACAAGACGCTCAAGGTGCTTGATGAGTGAGGGCAGCGTGCGCTGGCATTGATCCAGATCAAGTCTCTGCCAGTCCGCGGGCAGCGGAGAGATGGCCGGCATGTCCGCGCTCACGCGGCTATGGTACATGTAGCATGCTGCATATTGGGTCGTGTCTGCTGCGACACGCCCCCTCCCCATGATCAGGACATGTCATTGATGCCTTCCTCCCCTCAGCGCCTGTGCGGTGCCGATCAGCTCTCGTCTACCTTGCACTTCGCCAGCCCTGCGATGAATCCTGCTGTCAGGCCTTCAAGGCGCTGGCAACAGTGGCTGACCGCCGTCGCGTTTGCCTGTCTACCGCTGGGTGCTCAGGCGGCAGACGATGCGCCAGCCGCTGACACGGCGCTCTCGGCGTCGGCCATTCAGGCCATCGAATCAGAAGTCGGCGCGCGAATCGGCGTGACCGTTCTGGATACCGCCGATGGCACCCGTTTCAGCTGGCGGGGAGATGAACGCTTCCCCATGAGCAGCACCTTCAAGGTGCTGGCCTGTGGTCATCTGCTCTCGCGGGTGGACGAAGGCCAGGAATCGTTGTCACGCAAGGTGGAGATTCACCCGGCGGATCTCGTGACCTATTCCCCCATCACCGAGCACCACACCCAGGATGGTGGCCTGACGCTTGAGGCGTTATGCCATGCCACCATCACGACCAGCGACAATACCGCGGGTAACCTGATTCTCGACGCTCTGGGCGGCCCTGCCGCACTGACGGCCTATCTACGGCGTCTGGATGATGACAGCACGCGGCTGGACAGGCGTGAAACGGCGCTCAATGAGGCCACTCCCGGTGACCCGCGTGATACCACTACGCCACACGCGATGGCTGCCACCCTGCAGCGATTGCTGGTGGGGGATGCGCTGAGCGAGCCATCGCGCCTTGCACTGCAGGGCTGGATGCTGGCCAACACCACCGGGGATGACAAGCTGCGGGCGGCCTTGCCCGATGACTGGCAGATCGCGGACAAGACCGGCGGCGGGGGATATGGCACCAACAATGATGTTGCCATCCTGTGGCCACCGCTGCGTGCCCCGTTGATCGTGGCGGTCTATCTGACCGAAAGCGAGGCCGATCTGGCAGCGCGCAATGCCGCGATTGCCGATGTCGGGCGTCTGCTGGTCGAAGAAGTGCTGGAGGGCGAAGCGAGTCGCTGATGATGACGTTCCAGCAGGGCTTGCGTGAAGCATGGGCAACTCAGCGTTGCCGTCATCGCGGCCAAGTTGCGCTTGTGGCGCCACCTCGGTGCCCGCATTGTGCTTGCACTGCGTCGGCAATGTCTGCACGGACCTTCTCGCCATGTTCGCGCCTGCACCTTGTCGAACCCGCCCTGTCTGCATCCAGAGGAATCCCATGTCCACACTGTTTTCACCGCTTGCCCTCGGCCCGCTCACGCTGGACAACCGCATCATCATCGCGCCGATGTGCCAGTACTCCGCCGAGGAAGGACAGATGCAGGCCTGGCATGACCAGCATCTTGGCAATCTCGCCCAGTCCGGGGCCGGGCTTCTGATCTTCGAGGCCAGTGCCGTCGCCCCGGAAGGGCGCATCACCCACGGCGATGTCGGACTCTACGATGCGGCATGCCAGCAAGCCATGCAGGGGGTCGTCGAGCGTATCCGCCGCTATTCACCGATGCCGCTGGCGGTGCAGATCGGTCATGCGGGACGCAAGGCATCCTGCCAGAAGCCCTGGGAGGGCGGCGCTGCCATCGCGCCCGGCAACGAAAACGGCTGGCAGGTACTCGCCCCCAGCGCGATCCCCTTCAGCGAAGGTGGGCCGCTGCCCGAGGCGATGAGTGGTGAGCAGATCCGCCGGACCATCGCGGACTTCGTGGCGGCGGCGCAGCGCGCCGTCGACATCGGCCTGGATGGCATTGAGCTGCATGCGGCGCATGGCTATCTGCTGCATGAATTCCTGTCGCCGCTCAGCAATCAGCGCGAGGATGACTACGGTGGCTCGCTCGAGAACCGCATGCGTCTGACGCTTGAAGTCTTTGACGCCGTGCGGGCCGCGATCCCGGAGTACGTCATGCTGGGCATCCGGATCAGCGCGACGGACTGGGTCGAGGGCGGCTGGGACCTCGAGCAGAGCATCGAACTTGCCAAGGCGCTGGACCGTCGTGGCTGTCACTATCTGCATGTCTCCAGCGGCGGGCTCAGCGCGCAGCAGCAGATTCCGGTGGAGCCCAACTACCAGGTGCCGCACGCCGAGGCCCTGAAGGCGCAGGTGAAGATGCCGGTGATCGCCGTCGGCCTGATCACCGAACCGCAGCAGGCCGAAGACCTGCTGGTGAACGAGCGTGCCGATGCCATCGCGCTGGCGCGTGGCATCCTCTACGACCCGCGCTGGCCCTGGCATGCGGCCGCCGCACTGGGGGATACCGTCAAGGCCTCGCCCCAGTACCTGCGTTGCCAGCCGCATGGCCTGAAGTCATTGCTGGAGAATCAGCAGGACTGAGCCGTGTGAAGCAACATTGAGGACTGACGCCCGCGTTCACGAGCTCCTGCTCGCTGATCGCGGGCGTTCTTGTTTGCTCAATCCCCCCTGGCGCCGTGATGCCTCGAGTTGAGGGAGGAGAATGGAGAGATATTTGAGGGAGGAGAATGAAAGATGTTTGCGTCTCCCCTTGTGGCTCAAGGCGGTGCTGCATCAGAAAGGCGATGAGGGAGCAGGGGAGCACGTGATGGTTGGCAGTAATTATACGAGTGTGCAATAGTGACGGAAGATCCATCGCAACCCATACGCTGCCAGTCGTGACACAAGGAGAGCCAATGCCAAGCCAAGCCCCGATTCTGGGTGTCTATCTGAGTGAATCCCTGGACCTGGACAGCGTCTACGGTGAAGCACTGCGCCAGCTGGGCGACGATGTCGTGCTGCAGAAACCGCATGAGATCGAGGACCCCACGGAGGTCGCGTTCGCCATCTGCTGGCAGCCGGGTGAGGACGCCTTTGCGCCGTACCCGAATCTTCGGCTTGCGATGTCGATCGCGGCGGGAGTGGATGCCTTGCTCAGTCATCCCGGACTCTCGGCCGAGGTGCAGATCGCACGGGTGCGCGATCCGCATCAGGCGTATCTGATGGCCGGGTTTGCCGCGCATGAAGTGCTGCATCAAGAGCGCGAGTTTGCCGTCATGGCTGACAATGCCACACGTGGCGAATGGCAGCCTTTGGCAATGCGCGCGCCAGAGAAGGCCAAGGTGGCCGTGCTGGGGCACGGCAGCATGGGGCGCGCCGTGGTCACTTCGCTGTCGACCCTGGGGTTCTCGGTGACGGTCGCCTGTCGCAGCGAACCGGCCGCGCCGGTACCGGGCGTGCGTTACCTGACGGGCGACAATGCGGTGATGGCGGCGGCCGACGGCGCCGGTTATCTGATCAATATCCTGCCGCTGACCCCGGTGACCGAGAACGTGCTGAACGCTGCCTTGTTCGCTCAGCTGCGTCGTGGCGCCTGGCTGGTGCAGATCGGCCGCGGTGAGCACCTGATGGAAGCCGACCTTGAAGCCGCGCTCGACGCCGGGCAACTGGCAGGCGCGACGCTGGATGTCTTCCGCGAGGAGCCGCTGGCACCCACTCATCGTTGGTGGCAGGACGCGCGCCTGCGTATCACACCGCATGTGGCGAGTGATTCGCTGCCGGAAGTAGTGGCCGAGCAGGTCGTCGCCACGGCGCGGGAACTGCGCGATGGCGAACCTCTGAGCCTGGCGGTGGATCGTCAGCGCGGCTATTGAGGCCGCCTTCCCTCTCAGTCTTTCATTCCAGGCTCACTGGAGCCTCATTCAACAGGAGACAGCGACATGCCGGCATCGACCATGAGTGACGCAGAGTGGCAAGCACGCCTGGACCTGGCAGCCTGCTATCGGTTGGCGGCGCACTACCGCATGACCGACCTGATCTACACCCACATCACGGCGCGAGTGCCGGGTGAGGAAGGGCACTTCCTGATCAATCCCTATGGTTGGCGCTGGGAGGAGATCACCGCATCCTCGCTGGTCAAGATCGATGTCAACGGCGAGAAGGTCGATGACAGTGCCGCGCGCGTCAATCCGGCCGGTTTCACCATTCACTCGGCGATTCATGCGGCAAGCCACTCAGCCAGCTGGATCATGCATACCCATACGCGCGCCGGCGTGGCGGTATCGAGCCTGGAAGAAGGGCTGCTGCCACTGAATCAGATCGCCCTGCAGTTCCATGGTCGCGTTTCCTACCACGACTACGAGGGCATCGCGTTGGATCTGGATGAGCGCGAACGCATCGTGGCAAGTCTTGGCGACAATCCGGCGTTGATCCTGCGCAATCATGGCCTGCTGACCACCGGTGCCTCTGCCGCCGAGATGTTCAACAACATGTTCTATCTCGAGCGCAGCTGCGAGATCCAGGTCGCGACTCTGTCCATGGGCCAGCCGGTGCGCCGCCTCTCGCCCGAGATCTGTGAGCATGTGGTCGGCCAGTACGACATGGCCATCCATGAGGATGGCGATCTGGCACTGGAATGGGATTCCCACCTGCGTCTGCTGGAGAGCCTTGGCAGTGACTATCGTCGATAAGTCGTCCCTCGCTGAGTGGCCGCTGTCACCTGAGAGTGAGGCAAGTGCGGCAATCCGGGCGTTGAGTGAAGGAGAGGCATCCAGATGAGTCGCAAGGCCTTCCAGCGGCTTTCCCAGGATCAGCGTCGTCGCGACCTGCTGGAAGCCACCCTGAGCTGTGTCGCGCAGCACGGTCTGGCCGGTGCCAGCGTGCGCCGCGTGGCGGAGGCGGCCGGGGTCTCGCCCGGACTGATTCGCCATCATTTCGGTACCAAGGATGACATGGTGCGGGCTGCCTACGCCTACATGATGGGCCAGCTGACCTCCGATATCGCCGATGCCAGCCCGGCCAGTGATGAATCCCCGGCGTGTCGTCTGGCACGCTTCATCGCGGCGAGCCTCACCCAGCCCAATCTGGCTGCCCACAAGATTTCCCTGTGGGCGACTTTCATCGGTCGGGTGCGCCACGATGCCAGCTATTCGGCGGTGCACCAGGAAACCTATCGCGAGTTTCTCGATCTGCTCGCCCAGCTGGTCCAGCCGGTGCTGAGTGTCCATGCGCTGCCTGCCGCCGAGAGTGATTGTCAGGAGCAGGCGATCGCCCTCAATGGCCTGATCGATGGGCTATGGCTGGAAGGTGGGCTGGAACATGGCCTCTATCCGGTCGAGCGCCTGCCCACGATCGCGATACGGGCGGCAGAGGGCATTCTTCGCCTGCCCCGGGGCACCTTGCTTGAGCACATCGCTGACACGACATCACCCCCATCCCACAGGAGTTGAGCATGCGCTACGCCACCATTACCGAGCGACTGAGTGACCTGGGCGGTGACAAATGGGCCGTTCACAGCGCTGCTCGCCAGCGTATCCAGGCCGGCGAGCCGATCATCGAGCTGACCATCGGGGAACCGGATATCGCCACCCATCCGGCCCTGGTCGAGCACTGCGTCGAGGCGTTGCGCGCCGGGCGTACCCGCTACTCCGATGGCCGTGGCGAGCCGGGGCTGGTCGATGCACTGGTCGAACGCTATACCCCGCGCATGCCCGAGATGACGGGCGACAACGTGCTGTGTTTCCCCGGCACTCAGACGGCGCTGTTCGCGGTGATGCTGGCGCTGGTGGAGGAGGGGGCCGGCGTGCTGACCGGCGACCCCTACTACGCCACCTATGAGGGCGTGATCCGCGGGGCTGGCGGTGACCTGCAGCCGGTACCGCTGCGCATGGAGCATGGTTTTGTGTTGCAGCCGGAAGATCTGGCCGCGGCCATCACGCCGCAGAGCCGTGTATTGCTGCTCAATACTCCGCACAACCCGACCGGCGCGGTCATGGACCGTGCCACGCTCGAGCGTATCGGTGAGCTGTGTCGCGAGCATGATCTGTGGATCGTCTGCGATGAGGTCTATGAAGCACTGATCTTCACGGGAAGATTCGTCTCGCCGCTGGAAATCGAGGCACTGCGTGAGCGCACCGTGGTGGTGTCCTCCATCTCCAAGAGCCACGCCGCCACCGGCTTTCGCAGTGGCTGGGCCATCGGCTCGGCGGAATTCTGTCGTCGGCTGTTGCCGGTCTCGGAAACCATGCTGTTCGGCAACCAGCCCTTCATCGCTGACATGACGGAAGCCGCGCTGCGCGGAGATTTCGATACTACCGAGCGTCTTCGCGAATCACTCGGGCGCCGCGCGCGCCTGGTCCATGAGGCGCTGGCGGCCATCCCGCAGCTGTCCTCCAGCCTGCCCCAGGGCGGCATGTTCCTGATGGTCGATGTCTCACGCACCGGCCTGGATGGTGAACGATTCGCCTGGCGGCTGCTGGAACGGCAGCAGGTCGCGGTGATGCCCGGCAGTGTCTTCGGCGACTGCGGAAGGCCACTGATACGTGTCGCCCTGACCGTGCCGGATGACACCCTGCTGGAGGCGGTGCAGCGCATGGCGCTACTGTGTGATCAGCTCGAGGCCGATGCAGTGACCTCAGATGTGACCTGAGGCGCGGCCTCGGCGGTACCGGGACTATCGAACGATTCATCAGGTCAACGCAGACACGCCGCCCGAGGGCGGCGTGTCTGCGTTCAGCGAAGCGTGATTCACAGCGTCATTTCCAGCCCATCTGCCAGACGCCGTCTTCCTTGAGTTCACGCCAGGCGAGGGTGTAATCCTTGCGGGTCAGTACCGCCTGCAACACCACCTCTACCACATGTTCGTCCTGCTCATCACGAATCAGGCGCGTGACGATGAAATGTCGCTCTCGATTCCTGGGAGTCACGGCGGTCCATTTGCTCTGCAACAGCTTGTCGGGATTCAGGCGATTCATGTCGGGCTCTCGAAGGTGAAGAGTGATGAGAGGCTCACGATGTCATACGGCAGGCGGGCTCTCGTTGAGCAGTTGCCAGAGTGCATCGGTCGCTGTGCTGTTGTTGTCATTGCGGCAATAGCAGGCTACCTCAAGGGTCGGCCCACCCAGATCATCCAGCAGCGAGACCAGCCTGCCGCTCTCCAGATCATCCTCGATCAATCCATGGGGCAGCCAACCGACCCCCAGTCCGGCCATCACCAGTTCACGAATGCCCAGCGTGAAGGAGGTCTCGCAGATGATGTCGATGTCCTGGGCGCGCTGAAGATCCATCAGATAGGGCGAGGCCAGAATCTGGCCCAGAAAACTCTCCGGATCATAGGCGATCAAGGGCAGGCGTTGATCACTGCGTGGCAGGTGCAGGGGGCGACCCAGGGTATCTGGCGCACACACCGGCAGCAGGCGCTCCAGCCCCAGCGAGAGGCGATTGATACCGCAATTCCCCTCGAAGACCGGCGCGCCCTGAAGCTCGGAGCACAGCAGCAGATCGGCCTGCCCATGATCGAACAACTGCAGGCATTCACTGCGGTCCAGCGACTTCACCTGCAGTCCGGCGTCGGGGGAGTTGTGCCGGAAATAGCGCAGCAACCGTGGCAGGTAGCTGACGGTGAGGGTGTGCTGAGTGGTGATGATCGCCTTCGGCCCCTGGCGGGCCTCGCTGCGTAGCCGGCTGCGCAGCGTATAGAGCCGCGCCAGCCATTCCCGCATTTCCTGCTCATATTCCAGCGCGTGCTCGGTGAGGATCATGCGCTGCGACTGGCGATAGACCAGCTCGACCCCCAGCCACTCCTCGAGCTGCCGTATTCGGCGCGAGAAGGCGGGTTGCGTCACGTTGCGTCGCTCGGCTGCCAGCGAGAAGGTCCCGGCCTCGATCAATGCGAGAAAGTCTTCGATCCATTCGATCTTCATGCGTCGCCTGAGGAGATGTCGGTTGTTGTTGGAGGTTGGCCATCATGCACCGCTTTCCCATTGTGGTGAAGCCTGCAGCGACACCGGCGGACATGGCACGACGCTGACCGGGTGTCCCATGAGAACGAGGCTTTTGGCAATGGATATGACTGCCAGTCGGCGTTGCGGACATGTCGATCTTCTGGATATCTGAGTCGGATCAGAGGATGGGACTGGTCATGCAGAAAAGTAACAAACTTTGAGAAACATGGCATTGGGACTGTCGAGAATCGCGGCTTACTGTTGTGAAGACCGCTCGGCGGCGTGCCGGAGTGATGTCACACATTCGACGAACGTCGTTATGAGAGTAATCCCTATGACAACAATGACTCGCCTGGAGGCTCGTATGCATCTGTCCCGTTTTCCCCGTGTTCGCCTTGGTCACCTCTCGACTCCGCTGGAGCCGATGGACAATCTGAGCAAGCTGCTGGGTGGGCCGCGTCTCTGGATCAAACGTGATGACTGCACCGGGCTTTCCACCGGTGGCAACAAGACCCGCAAGCTGGAATTCCTGATGGCGGACGCGCTGGAGCAGGGCGCCGATACCATCATCACCCAGGGCGCAACCCAGTCCAACCACGCGCGTCAGACCGCTGCCGCTGCCTGCAAGCTGGGTCTTGAGTGCCACATCCTGCTGGAAGACCGTACCGGCAGCGACGACCGCAGCTACAACTACAACGGCAACGTCTTCCTCGACCAGCTGCATGGCGCGACGGTTGCCAAGCGTGCCGGTGGTGCCGACATGGCCGCCGAGATGGAAGCGCTGGCCGACAAGCTGATCGGCAAGGGCAAGAAGCCCTACATCATCCCGGGGGGTGGCTCCAACGAGATCGGCGCACTGGGTTACGTGAATGCCGCCCTCGAGCTGCTGTCCCAGGCCAACGACATGGGCCTCAAGATCGATCACCTCGTTCACGCCACCGGCAGCGCCGGCACCCAGGCGGGACTGGTGACGGGCCTGACCGCCTGCAACTCCGGCATTCCGGTACTCGGCATCGGTGTGCGGGCACCGAAGGACAAGCAGGAAGGCAATGTCTTCGCGCTGGCGCAGAAGACCGAAGCCAAGCTGGGCCTGTCGGATGTGGTCAAGCGTGAAGATGTCGTCGCCAACTGCGATTACGTCGGTGAAGGTTACGGCATTCCGACCGAAAGCATGGTCGAGGCCGTCACGCTGCTGGCCCAGCAGGAAGGCATCCTGCTGGACCCGGTCTACTCCGGCAAGGGCATGGCCGGTCTGATCGATCTGGTGCGCAAGGGGCATTTCAAGGAAGGCGAGAACGTGGTCTTCCTGCACACCGGCGGTGCCGTGGCCCTGTTCGGCTACCCGGATGCCTTCAACTTCGCGGATTACCAGGCCTGATAGCGTTTGCGGCCAGTGATGCGTCCCGCCTGAAGGCCACGGCGTGACTGACGCATCCCGTAACGACACGCTCCCGGGCCCAGGTGGCAAGGGAGCGTGATGATCACAGCAGTTTTCGGGGAATCACAATGACAATCAGACACCTCAAGCTGGCTGAAGCAGCCGACGGCGTGGCAGAGGAAGATCAGCGCACCACAGCCATCGTCCAGGACATGCTGCAGGACATTCGCTCGCGTGGTGAAGACGCCGTGCGCATGTATGCCGAGAAGTTCGACAACTGGAGCGGCGATTTCGTCCTCAGTGAAGATAAGCTGGCCACGCTGATCGAGAGCGTGCCGCAGAGCGTCAAGGCCGATATCGATTTCGCCCATCGCCAGATCCGCCGTTTCGCCGAAGCGCAGCGCGACAGCCTGACGTCCTTCGAGATCGAGACCGAGCCGGGTGTCGTGCTGGGTCAACGCGTGCTGCCCATCGATGCCGCGGGTTGCTACGTGCCGGGTGGACGCTACGCGCATGCCGCCTCGGCGCTGATGAGTGTCGCCACGGCCAAGGCCGCCGGCGTCAAGCACATCACGGCCTGTTCGCCGCCGCGCGGTGACAGCATCAATCCGGCGGTGGCCTACGCCATGCACGTGGCTGGCGCCGACCGCATCCTGGAAATGGGTGGCGTTCACGCGGTCGCCAGCATGGCCTTCGGCCTGTTCGGCGGCCGCGAAGCCGACATCCTCGTCGGTCCGGGCAATGCCTTCGTTGCCGAAGCCAAACGTCTGTTGTTCGGGCAGGTCGGTATCGACGTCTTCGCCGGCCCCACCGAATCGGCGGTGATCGCCGATCACACCGCAGATCCGATGACCATCGCGGTTGATCTCGTCTCCCAGGCGGAGCACGGCCCGAACTCGCCGGTCTGGCTGTTCACCACCAGTGAAGAAGTCGCGCGCCGCGTCATCGAGCTGGTACCGCTGGTCGGCAACGACATGCCCAACGCCGAGGTCATCCACGCCGCCTGGCGCGACTACGGCGAAGTCATCCTGTGCGACACCCGCGAAGAAGTGGTCCAGATCAGTGATCAGTACGCCTGCGAACACCTGCAGGTGCTGTGTGAGGACCTGGAGTGGTGGAAGCAGAACCTCGGCAATTACGGCTCTCTGTTCCTGGGCGAAGGCAGCACCGTCACCCACGGTGACAAGTGCTCCGGCACCAACCACATCCTGCCGACCAAGCGGGCCGGTCGCTACTCCGGCGGCCTGAATGTCCACAAGTTCATGAAGGTACTGACTACCCAGCAGCTCAGTGCCGAAGCCAACCTCAAGTTCAGTGCCATCGGTTCGCGCATCTCGCGCACCGAAGGGATGGAAGGCCATGCGCGTGCCTGTGACTGGCGCCTCACCAAATACTTCCCCGAGCAGGATTGGGACTTCCCCGTCTATGCCCAGAAGCGTTACTGAGGAGGCTACATGCGTCGTTTTGCCAAGTCATTCACCCAGCAGGAAGCCATCTCCGACACCGCCATCGAGGCTGCCGTCGCCGTGATGCGCAGTGGTCGCCTGCATCGCTACAACCTGGCGGAAGGCGAGCAGGGCGAAACGGCGCTGCTGGAGCAGGAATTCGCGGCGAGTCTGGGCATTCCCCATGCGCTGGCCTGTGCCTCCGGCGGCTATGCCCTGCAGCTGGCGCTGCGCGCCTGTGGACTCGAGGCCGGTGACAAGGTGCTGTGCAACGCCTTCACCCTGTCTCCGGTGCCCGGCAGCATCGTCGCCGCCGGTGGCGAGCCGGTATTGGTGGATATCCTCGAGGACACCACGGTCGATCCGGAAGATCTGGCGCGTGCGGCCGATCAGAGCGGGGCCCGCTTCTTCATGCTCTCGCACATGCGCGGCCATATCGGCGACATGCACGCGATCATGCAGATCTGCGATAGCCGCGGCATCACGGTGATCGAGGATTGCGCGCATACCATGGGCGCGAGCTACGACGGCAAGCCCAGCGGCACCTTCGGCAAGGTCGGCTGCTACAGCACCCAGACCTACAAGCACGTCAATTCCGGTGAGGGTGGCCTGCTGGCGACCGCCGATGATGAGGTGATGCGACGCGCCATCATCCTGTCGGGCTCCTACATGCTGTACGACCGTCACCTGGCGGCGCCGGCAGCGGAGAGCTTCGCTGAGACGCGCCTGCAGACCCCCAACATGAGTGGTCGCATGGACAATCTGCGTGCCGCCATCCTGCGTCCGCAACTGGGAGAGCTGGCTGAGCGTCGCGAGCGCTGGAATGCCCTCTATGCCCGCATGCAGGACCGACTCTCGGCCATGGAGGGCGTCACGCCCATCCTGCGTGGCCCGCTGGAAGGCTACGTCGGAAGCTCCATCCAGTTCACGCTGGCGCAGTGCACCCACGAGCAGATCGCCGCCTTCATCGCAGGCTGTGAAGCGCGTGGGCTACCGGTGAAATGGTACGGCAAGCCGCTGCCGGAGGATTACACCAGTCGCTACGACAGCTGGGCCTATCTGGGCAGCCATCGTGCGGTGCCCAATGCCGACCGGGTGCTGGCGACACTGTGTGATCTGCGCCTTCCGCTGACCTTCGACGTCCAGGACTGTGAGGTGATCGCTGATTTGATTCAGGACGCTCTGCACAGCGCACGACCTGTCTCGACCGTCGCATGACGCCGTCTGGCGGCAGCGTATGACAGTGGTGAACCCATAACGATAACGCTTTGAAAGCCACATGATCTTCAATCCACATGTCCTGGTGACAGGGCATGTGGGCCCGCAACCAGTGGAGTAATAACAATGTTCAATAAAGCTCTCTTGGCAACCGCAGTGATGTTGGTGATGTCAGCGACCGCTCAGGCCAAGACCTTCAAGGTCGGCATGGGCGATCCGATGGATTCGGATCAGGGCGCGCTTGCACAGCGCTTCGAGGAACTGGTCGAGCAACTCTCCGATGGCGAGATGCAGGTGGAGTTGTTCCCGGGCGGTCAGCTGGGCTCCGAGACCGGCATGATCCAGGACACGCGCATCGGCAAGCTGGACTTCGCGCTGATCGGTGTCGGCAACCTGACGCCCTATGCGCCGCGTCTCGGCGCGCTCACCATGCCCTATGCACTGCGTAGCCATGCGGATGCCGTCAAGGCCACCACCGGCCCGCTGGCGGATGAATGGAACCAGATCGCCGAAAAACAGGCCGGCGTCCACATCGTCAGCTGGCTGTATTCCAATTTCCGTTATCTGACCAACTCCAAGCGTCCGGTGACGTCATTGGAAGACCTTGAGGGCCTGAAGATCCGTGTGCCGCAGAACAAGATCATGCTCGCCACCTATCAGGCCTGGGGTGCCAGCCCGATCAGCATGTCGTGGCCGGAAGTCTTCACCGGTCTGCAGCAGGGCGTGATCGATGGTCAGGACAACCCGGACATCGTCAACTACACGATGAAGTTCCAGGAAGTGCAGAAGTATCTGACCGAGGTCCACTACCAGTACTCCCTGCAGCCGATCGTCATGGGGGTGCGTACCTACAGCAAGCTGTCTGACGAGGAGCGCGAGATCATCGATCGCGCCGGTCTGGAAGCCCAGCTCTATGCGCTTCAATTCCAGCTGACCGAGGCCTCCCAGGCGCGTGCCGGCATGGAAGCGGAAGGGGTGCAGTCCGCCCAGCTGACCGACGAGGACAAGTGGATCAGCATCGCCAAGGAAAAGGTCTGGCCGCAGTTCTATGAGGAGATCGGCGGCAAGGAATCCTTCGACGAATTGCAGAAAGCATTGGGCCACTGAGATCGAGTGGTCGGGGGGCGCTTGCGTCGTCAGCGTGAATGACGCCTGAGCGACCCCCGCTGCATTCAATGCTCTCGAGCAGGGATACTCGCCAGTGCGGGTATCCCTCTCACAGTTCATCGTGAAGGAGGCTCGCATGTTGGCCAGATTGAACAATATCGAGGATTACGCCTGTCGTTTCCTGCTGGCGGTCTTCGTACTCCTGCTGTTTTCCCAGGTGGTATTGCGTGTCGTGTTCGGTATCGGCCTGGCATGGATGGAAGAGCTGGCACGTTACGCCTTCGTCTGGTTCGTCTTTCTGGGCGCCGCGCACGCGGCTCACCTGAGTGCCCACAATCGGCTGCAGACCCATATCAATCTACTGCCGCGCAAGGTGGCCAACGCCATCCTGCTGTTCGTCGATATCATCTGGGCGGTCTTCAGTCTGATCATCGCCTACAAGAGCCTGGATCTGATCGGGCTTCTCACCGAGTTTCCCTATGAGTCACCGGCGCTCGGCTGGTCGCTCGCCTACGTCTATTACATCTTCCCCGTGGCCTTCACCTTGATGGCCTTTCGCGTATTGCAGGTGCAGTTCCTCAAGCTGGTCAGAGGCATCGAGCCTGGCAACGTGGACGACGAAGAAGTGAAGCGCATCACGGAAGCGGCCCCGGACGCCGCCGATGATACCCGCACCGTCAAGATGGGAGGCTGAGACCATGGCCGCGACTATTCTGTTCTCTCTGTTCGGCGCGCTGCTGTTTCTGGGCTCACCCATCGTCGTTGCCCTTGGGGTGGCGTCCATGGCGGTCTATGTCGTCAGTGGCGATGACATCACCTCGCTGGTGGAACTGGCGTTCTCGGCGATCAACTCCTTCCCGCTGATGGCGCTGCCGTCCTTCATCCTGGCGGGCGCCCTGATGGGCGATGCCGGTATCGCGCGGCGCCTGATTCGCATCGCCGAGGAGCTGGCGGGCCCGGCCGCAGGTGGCCTGGGGGCGGCGGCGGTGATGGCCTGCATGTTCTTCGGCGCTATTTCCGGCTCTGGCCCGGCGACCACGGCGGCCGTGGGCATGCTGGTGATTCCGGCGATGATCGAGCGTGGCTACGGTCGAAGCTATCCGGCGGCGATCACCGCCACGGCGGGTGGTCTGGGCGTCGTGATTCCACCCAGCATGCCGCTGGTCATCTATGGCGTGACGGCCAATGAGTCGATTTCCGCGCTGTTCATGGCGGGCGTGATTCCGGGCATCCTGCTGGGCGCGGCGCTGATGATCGCCAACTACATCACCGCCAAGCGCAACGGCTATCAGGCCCAGGGCGAGCCGTATGACAAGGCGCGTGTCTTCAAGGTGCTCAAGGAAGGATTCTGGTCACTGATGGCACCGGTAGTCATCCTCGGCGGCATCTACAGCGGTCTCTTCACGCCGACCGAAGCCGCCGTCGTCTCGATCTTCTATGCGCTGTTCGTCGGTGTCTTCATTCACAAGGAGTCCTCGCTGCTGGGCTTGAATGAAGCCTTCCAGAACACGACCTGGCTGACCGGCCGCGTGCTGATCATCATGTTCACCGCCACCGCCTTCGGTCGCATCCTGGTGGAGCATCACATTCCGGCCATGATCGCCCAGGGCATCCTCAATATCACCGACAGCCTGTGGCTCGTGTGGATTCTGGTGATCGCCTTCCTGTTGATCGTCGGCATGTTCATCGAGATTCTGGCGACCATCATGATCGTCACGCCGGTGCTGCTGCCGGTGATGGTGGAGCTGGGCGTGGACCCGGTGCACTTCGGGATCGTGCTGGTGGTCAGTCTGGGGATCGGCTTCTCGACCCCGCCGCTGGGCGAGAACATGTTCATCAGTTCCAGCATCGCCAACGTGTCCATCGAGAAGATTTCGGTGCGTGCGCTGCCGCTGGTCGGCACCATGGTGCTGATCGCCTTGCTGCTGGCCTTCGTGCCGCAGCTGACGATGTGGCTGCCGGACATGATGGGCTTCTAGCGGCGCAGCGGAGGGCAGTGGCTCGTCATCACGGTTCCTCGAGAGGATGCGGGCCACGTCGCCATCCTCTCGAACCTTTACCTTCAGTGAGAGTTTTGTCGGAGAACAATCAATTTGTCGGAGAACAACCAATGAGAAGCTCGCATGACGCCTCGGGCGCAGAACATATCGTCGTGGGCGTGTTGGGCGGCATGGGGCCGGATGCCACGGTGGCCTTCATGCAGCAGGTGATCCAGGCCACACCGGCCGAGGATGACATCGATCATGTGCACATGGTGGTCGACAACAATCCCAAGGTGCCGTCGCGCATCAAGGCTCTGCTGGAAGGGGGAGATGTCTCTCCGGGGCCTGCCATCGCGGAAATGGCTCAGCGACTGGAGCAGTCTGGGTGTGATTTTCTGGTCATGCCCTGCAACACCGCGCACTACTACTGGCAGGATGCGCAGGACGCCGTCTCGATTCCGGTGTGGCATATCGTCGAGCGCACACTGGACCGAGTAGCGGCGCAGTGGCCGGGCGCACGTGTCGGCATGCTGTGTTCTCCGGCGCTGCGCAAGATCGGCCTTTACGAAGGCTTCATCGAATCGCGTGGCCTGTCGCTGGCCTATCCCCAGGATGAGGCCGCGATGCTGGAGGTGATCCGCAACGTCAAGAAGGGGCAGGTGAGTGATGAGGTGATCGGCGATGCCTTCCGTCAGGCGGCCGCGGATCTGGTCTCACAGGGCGCCGATGTGCTGGTGCTGGCCTGCACGGAGCTCTCCATCATCAGCCATCTGCTGGATGTCAGGCTGCCGATCGTGGATTCCGTCGAAGCGCTGGCGGTCAGCGTGGCGCAGGCTGCCACGCGGTAAGCGATGTTCGATTATCGTCCCGGGCCCCGAGTCGTCAGTGCAACGGCGACTCGGGGCCTTCCTGTCTCGTAGGAGACATCACGCTGTCGGGGCCTGCGGCTAGTCTGAAGGCTCCTCGGCCGAGTCGAGGGTTTGGGTGCCGACCGCGCTTCCCGAGCTGCGTTGTGCCCGCTCCTGAAGATAGCGGGCAGGCGTGGTACCGAGCAGCTTCTTGAACATGCTGATGAAGGCATTGACGGACTGATAGCCGACTTCCTCCGAGACGCGCTGCACGCTCATGCCCTCGGCCAGCAGGCGGATCGCCACCACCAGGTGCAATTGCTGACGCCAGCGGCTGAAGCTCAGGCCGGTATCGCGCTGGATCAAGCGAGCGAGGGTGCGTTCGCTCATCGCCAGTGCGCTTGCCCACTCGGCGAGGGTGCGTCGGTCGTCCGGGGTCTTGATCAGGGCATCGCTGATGCGGGTCAGCCGTGGGTCTTCAGGCAAGGGCAGATGCAGACGTTCGCTGGGCATGCGGGCCAGTTCTTCCAGCAGGACATCGACCAGGCGCGCTGTCGGCCCCTGTTCTGGATATGGCTGGGGCAGCTCCGCCAGATGCAGCACCAGCTCACGCAGCAGAGGCGAGATCGACAGCGTGCAGCTGTGGCTTGGCATCTCGAGCGCACCGGGCTCGATGAACAGGTGGCATACGCGGCCGCCACGGGTCAGGTGGTTGCTGTGGGGCAGGTTGCCGGGAATCCAGACCCCGCTGTGCGGCGGCACCATCCACAGACCTTCCGGCACGTGACTGGTCACCACGCCATGCAGAGCGATGACCAGCTGTCCCTTGCGATGCTGGTGGATCGGGACCTCCATCACCTGCTGGCCGGTATCCACATGCAGGGCGCTGGCCGGGATCTCGTAGATGTCCGGGTCGTGCTCGCAGACGCTGCTGGAGAAGGGCACAGCGGGATGGCCGCCAACGACCTGCTCCGCTGACGTCCCATCAGGCGTGGCAAGGGGCTCGGATGAGCTGGCTGGAATAGCTGCAGGCATGGCGACTCGTAGATTGTCCGATTTCAGTGATCTGATGTCATGATGGCTCAATTCTGCAGCGATATTGGCGATTACGCTATCGTTAATCTGCGCGGGAATTCACCTCTGATGTGTCGTCCCGCTATCTGTCCGTTCCAAGTTCGCTGCGAGCGTCTCATGACTGAACTCTGCCACTCGTCTCCCGTTCGGCGATTGAGCCATCCTGCCGTGTTGATCGCCGGCATCCTGCTGATCGCCATGAACCTGCGTGCGCCCTTCACCAGTATCGCGCCGTTGCTTGAGCGTCTGCATGCGGCGCTGGGCTTCAATGCCACGGCGGCCGGCCTGTTGATGATCCTGCCACTGCTGGCCTTCGTCGTCGTCTCGCCCTGGGTGCCGCGTCTGGCCAGAAGGATCGGGCTCGAACGCAGCCTCTTCCTGGCCCTGATGACGATCGCTGCGGGTATCGTGCTGCGGGTGCAGGGCAGCACGCTTTCGCTATATGTGGGTATCGGCCTGATCGGGGCGGGCATCGCGGTGGGCAATGTGCTGTTGCCCAGTCTGGTCAAACGCAGCTTCGCGCAGCATGTCGCGCTGCTGACCTCCTGCTATGTGCTGACCATGGGCATCATGGCCGCCATCGCCTCGGCGCTGATGGTGCCGCTGGCGCAGGGCAGTAGCGCTGGCTGGCAGTTCGCGATGCTCGTGGTGGTCATCCTGCCAGTGGTGACGATGGGGGTGTGGTGGCCACAGTTGTCGCATCGCTCCCTACCGACGGCGGCGAAGGAAGCTGAGAAGGGAGCCGAAAAGGGAGCCGCGCGTCCGGTGCGTCAGGCAGCGGTGTGGCGCTCGCCACTGGCCTGGCAGGTGACGCTGTTCATGGGCATCAATTCGCTGCTGTTCTATACCGTCAACAGCTGGCTGCCGAGCATGCTGGCGGACAATGGCTTCTCGCCGGAAAAGGCGGGCTCGCTGCATGGTCTGCTGCAGCTGGCTTCGGCCTTGCCGGGATTGATTCTGGTGCCCCTGATGCCGCGCCTGAAGGATCAACGCCTGATCGCCTTCGCGACGCCTTGCATGTCGCTGGCAGGGTTCATCGGGCTGTGGCTGATGCCGGGGTGGGCGCTGGTGTGGGTCCTGCTGCTCGGTGCGGGGTCCGGAGCGAGCTTCATTCTCGCCCTGTCGTTCATGGGCCTCAGGGCGCGCGATGCCATGCAATCGGCATCGCTTTCGAGCATGGCGCAGACCCTGGGCTACCTACTCGCGGCCATGGGGCCGCCGTTGATCGGGGCGCTCTACGATCGGCAGGGTGATTGGCAGCTGGCATTGATGGTGTGTGCTTCCCTCAGTGTGCTGATGGCGGGAATCGGCTGGTTGGCGGGCAGGGACCGCCAGTTGCCTGAGGCGTCGGCATCTGAATAATGGAGCGTTGCCCTGAAGGGCCACAGGAACATCCCCCCATGACAAGGAAGTGAGAGATGGCGAATGCATCATCCGGAAGGAAAGGTCAGCCGACCTCTGGTACCAAAGAGGGTGCGGGGAACACCCGGCGTCCGCGTGCAATGCGTCGCCTGCGGGCAGCCATTCTCGGTCTGGCCAGCATTGGGGGTATCGTGATGATCGCTCAGCCAGCCAATGCCGCGACGCTGTCACTGCGCGTGATCGAGACCACCGACATCCACGCCAACGTGATGGATTACGACTACTATAAGGACCGGCCCAGTGTACGCATCGGCCTGGTGCGCGCGGCGAGTCTGATCCAGCAGGCGCGTGCCGAGGTGGCCAACAGCGTGCTGCTGGACAACGGAGATTTGATCCAGGGCAGCCCGATGGGCGATTACATGGCGGCGGAGGGGCTCAAGGAGGGCGATGTCTTCCCGGCCTACAAGGTCATGAATCAGCTGGATTACGATGTCGGCAACATCGGCAATCATGAGTTCAATTACGGGCTCGAGTATCTCGAACGGGCGCTTTCCGGCGCGCAGTTCCCTTATGTGAATGCCAACCTGCTGGACGCCACGACCGGCGAGCCGTACTTCACGCCCTACCAGATCACCGCTCATGTCTTCACCGACAGTGAGGGCAACGCTCAGACCTTGAAGATCGGCTATATCGGCTTCGCGCCGCCGCAGGTGATGACCTGGGACCGCAAGCATCTCAAGGGCCGCCTGACGGCCGAGGACATCACCGAGAGCGCCAGGCGCTGGGTGCCCGAGATGCGCCGGGCGGGCGCGGATGTGGTGATCGCCATCCCGCACTCTGGCATCTCGACCGACCCCTACCGGGTGATGGCCGAGAATTCGGTGTATTACCTCTCGCAGGTGGAAGGGATCGATGGCATCGCCTTCGGGCATGCCCATGCCGTCTTCCCCAGCGAGGAATTCGCCGAGGTACCGGGGGCCGATATCGCCAAGGGCACCCTCAACGGCGTGCCGGCGATGATGCCGGGGCACTGGGGCAGCCATGTCGGCGTGATGGATCTCGAACTGAGCAATGCCTCGGGTCAGTGGCGGGTGGTAAGTGGCCAGACAGAGGCGCGCCCGATTCAGGTGGGCGGCGAGGCACAGGTGGCGGAAGACGCCGAACTGGCGGCGCTGGTCGATCATGAGCACGACGCCACGCGCGAGTACGTCAATCGCAGTATCGGCCGCGCCAGTGCAGCGATGAAGAGCTATCTGGCGCTGGTGCAGGACGACCCGACGATCCAGATCGTCAATCGTGCCCAGGCCGATTACGTCAAACGCTTCGTCGAAGGCGACCCGGACCTGGAAAGCTTGCCGATTCTCTCGGCAGCCGCGCCATTCAAGGTCGGCGGCCGTCACAATGACCCGACCCAGTTCACCGAGATGGAGGCCGGCGAGTTGAGCTTCCGCAATGCCGCCGACCTCTATCTCTATCCGAATACGCTGGTGGCGCTCAAGGTTACCGGAAGGGAAGTGCGGGAATGGCTTGAGTGCAGCGCCGGCCAGTTCCATCGCATTGACCCGGATCTCGCCACGCCCCAGCCCCTGCTCAACTGGGAAGGGTTCCGCAGCTACAACTTCGATGTGATCGACGGCGTCGACTATCGGGTGGATGTCACGCAGCCGGCGCGTTACGACGGCAATTGTGCGCTGATCGATGCCGATGCCCACCGTATCCAGGGGCTCACCTACCAGGGCGAGCCGGTCAATGACGACGATGTCTTCCTGCTCGCGACCAACAACTATCGCGCCTACGGCGAGGACTTCCCCGGTACCGGTGAGTCAAATGTCGCCTTTGCGTCACCGGATGAAAATCGCAGCATTCTGGCCCAGTACATCTCGCGCCAGACGCAGCAGCAGGGCGCGGTGGACCCGGCGGCGGATCACAACTGGCGGCTGGCCGCGATCGACACGGACACCCCGCTGGACATTCGCTTCACCACCGCCCCCGGCGAGGATGCGCAGCAGTTCATCGATGCCCAGGCGGTCTATCCGATGACGCTGGTGGATCAGGACGAGATGGGCTTTGCCCGCTATCGCGTCGGGCTGGACCGGATGAAATAGCCGAGGTAGCTCATTGTTGAGCACCTGGTCATCGGGAAAGAACGCCAGTCAGCGATAGCTGACTGGCGTTTTTTTATCGCCAGGCGTTACCCGCTGTCTGTTCCACTATCCGCTTTCACTTCACGACTCTCGATTGCAGGCTCACTGCGGATCAGCGCCAGGGTGCGTGCAAGGCGATGCTCAGCAGCACACGTTTGCCGCGCTCGATGCGGCTGACGCTGTGTTCGTGAAGGTCGGGGCGAAACAGCACCACGCGGTCCGCGAGGCGAAATAGGCTGCCATCGGTCTCGAAGACACCGCCCTGACGGGGTTTCTTGAGCACGATATTGAGCTTGTAGTAGCTGCCGCTACCCATCGGGTCGTTATGACGCATTACGCTGTGGCCCTCGGGGTAGGTCACCAGATTGATGGTAAGGCGGCGAAGATCGAGCAGACTACGGTTGATGACACGGGCCATTGGGCTTTCCCTTTGAAGATTGCGGCTATTGAAACGTATTTTGAGCAATCAATCAAAATCGTGCTTGAGTGATCGCTCAGGAATTCGTAAGGTGACACCACGTTCACGGCGCACAAGGTCGGCAATCGAGATTGCCGAGGCCGTGATTGAGAATCGAGCAAGCAAGGAGGTCAGCAATGAGCCACGACAACGTGACAATGGAAGCCTTGGAAACCCGTTATGCAATGATCGAAGGTCACCGCATTGCCTACAAGGAAATGGGGGAAGGTCAGCCGCTGTTGTTGATTCACGGCATTCCGACCAACAAGCTGATGTGGCGCGATGTGATGCCGGAATTGGCCAGACATTACCGGGTCATCGCCCCGGACATGCTCAACTATGGCGAGTCGGACATGCCGGTGGATGCTGACGTGTCCATCAATGCCCAGACACGCATCTTCATCAAGCTGATGGATTCACTGGGTGTGGCGAGTGCGGATGTCGTCTCGCATGATATCGGCGGGGGTATCGGTCAGCTGATGGCCGTCAATCATCCCGAGCGTGTTCGCCGTCAGGTACTGATCGACAGCGTATGCTTCGATTCCTGGCCGATTCCGGAGTTCAAGCAGCTGCTGGAGCCGGGCGTCGAGGAAGCGACCAGCGTCGAGGAATTCATCAGCACTATGCGCGGCTTCATGCCCAGTGGTGTGCATGATCCGGCCGTCGCGACCGAAGAGATGGTCGAGCGCTATGTCTCCCAGTGGAACAGCGAGCAAGGCAAGGCGGCTTTCTTCCGCAACATGCGTCGTCTCAACAAGGAATACACCCAGGCCATCGCCGGAGAGCTCAAGAATATCGAGATCAAGACCCTGGTGCTGTGGGGCGACAAGGATAACTTCCAGAAACCGGATTACGCCCCGATGCTGGCAGATGCCATTCCGGGTGCCGAGTTGATCTGGGTGAAGGACGCCGGCCACTGGGTCACTGACGAGAAGCCTGAAGAAACCGTGCGCCATATCCTGGACTTCCTCGCCCGCTGAGGAGGAGCCCATCAGCCATCAGCTGAGGAAATTCTCACCCCTGATGGTGAATGAGCCCTGAACGACAATGCCCGGTCATAGGACCGGGCATTGTCGTATCTGGCGGAAATCGCGCACGGGAAATCGCCTAATGATGCGCGATATCCCGCGCGGCTGAAGGGGACTGTCGCTTGCGCTTGGCCGTGATCGTCAAGGCGTCTTCATCGATAAACTCGTCGATGATTGTGTCGAGAGGCGCTTTGCCCGACAGGGGCAAGGGCGCGTGATCAACCCGCGGGGAGAGCGACGGCGCTGCCTGAAAGGCGAGGGGGCGTTCCAGCGCCATGATGCTGCCACTGCGCGTCGGGGTGCACTGCTCATTGACCAGGGAGAAGCCGTGGCGCTGGTAGAGCGCCAATGCCGGGCTGTCGGAGAAGACTCTCAGGCGCAGCGCGCGCGGGCAGGGCTGAGCGCCCGGGGTTAGCTCGGAGGCACGGTCTTTCACCAGCGACTGGCCGTACTCCTGTTGCGTTGCCAGCTGGATCAACCAGTTCAGGCAGGCGGAGCCGACACCACGGCCTTGCCAATGTGGCACCAGTTGCAGGTCACGCAGATACAGGATATCCGGCAGGGCCTTGAGGCTGATGAAGCCGACCCATTCGCCATTGATACGTATCGCGTAATTCTCGTTGTCTCGCCAGCGCTCGCTGAACAACTCCTCGTCCCAGCTCATGCCATGCCGTTTGTAGGTCGCGAGCATGTTGCCACAGCACAGTCGCCGTGCCGCGGCGCTCAGATAGCTGCTGCAAGCCGAATCGCTGATAGGGGTAATGCTGAGATCATCCATGATCCTGTCGCTTATTGTTGAGGGTAAGGGCACAGATGCGCGGACTGATGACCATTCGTCCATGATAGCGGACCAGTCGGTTAGCGCATACTAATGTAATCTGCCATCTATCATCGGATGTTGGATTGCCGCTGACAAGTGAATGCCTGTCCAGTACTTGTCCTGCACCTTTCAAGTGCCTGTCCAGCTCTGCCTAGGCGCAGAAGGTGAGTCGAGAGTTGCCAAAACGTAATGGTTACACTATAACATTGCGTTTTTTTGTGGGTCGGCGCCGGTTGCGCGTCGGCAACCACGCTCTTGCTCAGGACGCGCGATATCGATGGTCAAATTGCTCTCAGGACTTCGGTGGCAATACCGAACCTTCCTTCACAAACGTAGGCAGCTGGCCGTCGCCAGCGTCCTGATGAGCTTGGCCGTGGTGCAGCCCAGCCATGCGCAAGATGCCTCAGCGGCGCAGGCATCGGCGGCTGACACACGACGTCTGGAGATCGTCGCTCCCTTTGACATCAAGGGGGCAGACCCGCTGTTGAGCGGTATCCTGTTTCAGCGCATGCAGGTCGTCGAGACCCTGGTGGATGTCGATGCCACGGGCGAATTGCGTCCAGGCCTTGCCACGGATTGGAGCGTCTCAAAAGACGGCCTAGAGTGGCGCTTCACGCTGCGTTCCGGCGTGCAGTTCCATGATGGCAGCCGTCTGGATGCCGAAGTCGCGCGTCAGAGTCTCGAGATCGCACGTGCCAAGCCGGGCATCTTGAAGTCAGTGCCGATCGAGCGGATCGTCGCTGAAGATGACCAGACGCTGGTGATTGCCCTCAGCGAGCCCTTCGCGGCACTGCCGGCCTATCTGGCCGATTATCGCCAGCAGATTCTGGCCTCGGCAGCCTACGATGGGTCGGGTACTGCCCAGGAGGTCATCGGTACCGGCCCTTATCGCATGCAGCGCATGACGCCGCCGCTGAGCCTGGAAGTCGTCGCGTTCGAGAACTACTGGGGCGAGCAGCCCGAGGTACGTCAGGCACGCTATCAGGCGGTCAGTCGCGCCGAGGGCAGGGCATTGATCGCCGAGAGCGGAGATGCCGACTTCACCTATGGGCTGGACCCCGCCAGTCGCCAGCGTCTCTCCCAATCGCCGCGTGTGACTCTGGCAGCGGCCGCGACGCCGCGCACGATGCTGTTGAAGGTCAACGCCAATCATCCGGCCTTTCAGGACCCCGCTGTACGGCGTGCATTGAGTCTGGCGATCGATCGTACCGCCATCGCGCAGGTCGTGCTGCGCTATCCGCGTGGCGCCAGCCAGCTGTTCCCGCCGATGGTGGAAGGCTGGCATGACCCCGCACTGCCCGAACTCCATCAGGACGTCGCCAAGGCGCGTGCACTGCTGGACGCCGCAGGTTGGACCGTCGGCGAGGAGGGCATCCGCCACAAGGATGGCCAGCGTCTCGCGATCAGTCTGATCACCTTCTCGGACCGTCCGGAGCTGCCGCTGGTTGCCACGGTGCTGGAGCGCCAGTTCCACGCCATCGGCATCCAGACACGTCTGGATATCACCAACTTCTCGGCGATTCCGGCTGGCCACCACGACGGCAGCCTCGACATGGCCCTGTTCGCGCGCAATCTGGCCATGGTGCCGGACCCCATCGGCAACGTGCTGAGCGATTACGCGGGGACGCCTGAATCCCCCGGCGGTGATTGGGGGGCGATGGGCTGGTTTGACGCCGACTTCACCGCTGAGCTTGAGCGCATGGCACGTGAGGGCTACGGGCCCACGCCCGCAGGAGAGGACCCGCGCGCCCAGGCCAGCGGCGTGATCCAGCGGGCGCTGCCCGTGATCCCCATCGCCTGGTACTACCAGAACCTGGCGATCTCCAATCGACTGCAAAGCGCTCAGGTAGACCCCTGGGAGCGTAGTTTCGGCCTTTCAGAATTGCGGTGGGCACAATGAATATCCCTTCACGTCTGTTGCAGCTATTGATGGTGGTGCTGATGGTCGGCGGCGCCAGCTATCTGATGATGCAGAGTCTGCCCGGCGATGCCGCCTGGCGCATCGCGGCCGGTCGCTATGGTTATGACGCGCTGGATGCGGCCGCTGCGGCCTCGGTGCGCGCCGAACTGGGTCTCGAGGCACAGGGCGGCTTGCACTTCCTTTACTGGCTGGGCGATATCCTGCGCCTGGAGCTTGGCACCTCGCTGATTTCCGGTGAATCGGTGTGGGTGGAGATTCGTCACCAGCTGGGCAACTCCTTGTCGCTCGCCGGCGCGGCGCTGGGCATCTCGCTGCTGATCGGCCCGCCGCTGGGGCTGCTGGCCGGTCTGCGTGCCGGTGGCTGGCTGGACCGAAGCCTGCTGGCCGTCTGCAGCCTGCTGCGCGCCACGCCGCAGTTCTTGCTGGCGCTGGTGCTGATCCTGCTGATCTCGGTGGAGATGGGCCTGCTGCCGGCTGCCGGTCACGGTGAGCCGCAGCACTTCATTCTGCCGGCGATGACGCTGGCGCTCGGGCTGGCAGCGGTATCGGCCCGTCTGGCACGCGATGCCATGGCCGCCGTCACTCAGACGGCCTTCCATGATTTCGCGCGCTGGAAGGGCCTCAGCAACGCCCAGACCTTCTGGCGTCACGGCCTGCGCCATGTGGCTTTGCCGCTGGTGACCTATCTGGGGCTGCAGTTCGTGACCCTGGTGGAAGGGGTGGTGGTGATCGAGAGCATCTTCGGCTGGCCGGGCATCGGCCATGCGCTGGTGCACGCCATCTTCTCGCGCGATGTGCCGATGGTGCAGGGCACCGCCCTGGTGCTGGGCGTCGGCTTTGTCTTGATCAATCTGCTGGTCGATCTGCTGGGTCGCCAACTGGACCCACGGGGTGTGAAATGAATCAGGTGGTGGAAGGGCTTGCGCCGCAGCGCGTGGACGCCGTGCGTCGTCCACGTCTTGACTGGCCATTGCGCCGGGTGATCGGGGCCGCGCTGGTCGCGAGCCTCGTGCTGCTGGCTCTGCTGGGCAATCTGGTGATACCGGGAGACCCGCTGGAGCAGCATCTCTATCGTGCGCTGCAGGGCGCAAATGCCGTTGGTGCCACTGACGCCGGTGAGATGATCACCAGCGCCCCGCTGGGCTATGACCATCTTGGGCGCTCCCTGTATCACCGTCTGGTGGCGGCGCTCGGGCTGTCGCTTTCCATTGCCGCAGGGGCGGTGATTCTGGCCGCGTTTTCAGGCATCTCGCTGGGTCTGCTGGCCGCGGGACGCGGTGGCTGGGCCGAGCGCCTGTTGAGCCTGGTGGCAGACAGCCTGCTGGCATTGCCGGGGCTGCTGCTGGTGCTGATGGTCAGCGTCATCCTGCCGTCGACGCCGCTGGCATTGTGGTTGGGCCTGTCGCTGGTGCTGTGGGTGGAATTCTTCCGCCTGGCCCGCGCCACCGGTCGCAGCGTGCTGGCGAGTCCCGGCGTTGAAGCCAGTCGTCTGCTGGGCTTCGGAGCCTGGTACCGTTTTCGTCATCACCTGTGGCCGGAAATGGCGCCCGTGATGATGACGGCGATGGCCTTCGGCATGGCCAACGCCCTGATGGCGATTGCCGCGCTGGGCTTCGTGCACGTCGGCATTCCGGAGCCTACGCCGGAGCTGGGCACCATGATGGTCGAGCTGTTGCCGTATTGGCGTGAAGCGCCGTTCGCGCTGCTGACGCCGGTGCTGGTCACCTTCCTGCTGTTGCTGGGGCTGTTGCTGATGTCCGGCAGCAAGGCCAGAACGTCAACCGCCGCAGACACCCTCGAAGGAGCGCGCCCATGAATGTCGCGACAATGACCACGCCTGCTTCTCACACGCGGCCTGGGGCAACGGCGGATGATGTGGTGCTGAGTGCCGAGGATGTGAGCATGAGGGTCCGCGGCGCGCAGACGGCGCTGCTGGCACCTGTCTCGCTTGCGCTCAAGGCGGGCGAGCCACTGGTGGTGATCGGTGAGACGGGGTCCGGCAAGAGTCTGCTGGCTCAGGCGCTGCTGGGCACGCTACCCCCGGGACTTCTGGCCTCCGGCAGCCTGTGGCTCGACGGCGAGCAATATCCTCTGCACACGCCACAGAATCGTCGCCCGCTCTGGGGTCGTCGCCTGGCGGTATTGCCCCAGGAGCCCTGGCTGGCACTGGACCCGTTGATGAAGGTGATTCGTCAGGTCGGTGAGGCATATCGTCTGGTCGCGGGGCGTTCGGCGCAGGCCTCCCACGCGGCCGCGCGTAGCGATCTGGAGCTGCTGGGTGTCGCCGCGGCCAGCGAGCAGTTACCGGGCAAGCTGTCCGGCGGCATGGCGCAACGTGTGGCCTTTGCGGCCGCCCGCGCTGGCGGCGCACCGCTGTTGATCGCCGACGAGCCGACCAAGGGGCTGGACGCCGCCCGTGTCAGCGAGATTGGCGAGCTGCTGCTCAAGTCACTGGCCGAGACACCGCGTGCCGGCTTGATGGTCATCACCCATGACATGGCGCTGGCGCACCAGATCGGTGGCCGCCTGATGGTGGTACGCAAGGGCGAAGTGATCGAGCAGGGCGCGACGCGTGATGTGCTGGCCGCACCGACACATGCCTATACCCGACGCCTGGTGAATGCCGCGCCACAGACCTGGCCGGAGGCCGCCTTCAAGCCGGCAGACGACAGTGCAAACCGTGATGGCAAGGCGACAGGCGAGACCATCATCCGCGCCGAGAATCTGACCATCGCGCGCGGGGAGACCGCGCTGCTGCGTGACGTGGAACTCAGTGTGAAGAGTGGTGAGATCATCGGCGTCCAGGGCGCTTCAGGTTGCGGCAAGTCATCGCTGGGTGATGCACTGCTCGGCCTGTTGGCACCGCATTCAGGACGCGTAGTCCAGCATGCCGAACGCCTGGAGTATCAGAAGCTCTATCAGGACCCCGTGGCGACCTTCCCGCCACGCCGGACACTGGGGCACCTGTTGAAGGATCTCGGCGCACGCCATCGTCTCGACGACAGCCAGCTGCCGCAGCTGATGGCGCAACTGAGCCTGGCGCCGGAATTGCTCTCGCGTCTGCCGGGACAGGTCTCGGGTGGCGAGCTGCAGCGTTTCGCACTGTTGCGTCTGATGCTGATCAAGCCGCGCTTCGTGTTCGCCGATGAGCCGACCTCACGCCTCGACCCGCTGGTCCAGCAGGAGGTGATCGCCTGCATGGTGAAGATGGTGCGCGAGCAGGGCACGGCGCTGGTACTGGTCAGTCATGATGCGGCACTGCTGCGCAAGGTCGCGGATCGCGTGCTGGTGGTGGAGGAAGGTCGCTTGAAGGCGCGTCAGGAAATCTGATCGCTCACCAGGCCCGCAAGACTGCATCATCACAACAGCAAGATGACGTTTGACACGCCAACGCCCGGCCGAGACTCCTGCAGAGTGTCGGCCGGGCGTTGGCGTGTCTGTTGTGTGCACCAGGATGAGAGGCACATGGAGCGCAGCGCTCAGCTCCCCAGCAGGGCCGGATTGGCTTGCCAGACGGACCAGGTCAGCGCACTGGCCAGGGTCACCCACGCCAGGTAGGGCAGCATCAACAGTCCGGCGAAGCGATCGATGCGCCAGAAGGCGAACAGGGTGACGGCAATCAGCGTCCACAGTATCAGTACGTCGATGAAGGCCGCCTGACCGAGATGCCAGGCGAAGAACAGCCAGCTCCACAGGGCATTGACGATCAGTTGCACCACGAAGAGTCCGAGCGCCAGACGATGGCGCGAGCGGAAACCGTTGCTGGCATGCAGACCATCGCGCGCGACCCGCCAGGCGGCGAGTGCCATCATCACGAACAATGCCGTCCACACTGGCCCGAAGGCGCCCGCTGGAGGTGCCCATGCGGGCTGAGTGAGGCTTGCGTAGAAGGTCTTGGCATCTACCGAAGCCAGTGCACCGATGGCGGCAGTGAGAAAGCTCAACCCGAACCAGATTCCCATCTGCACGGTGGCGCGCAGGGCGGTGGGGGGTGAGGATGGTGAGCGCTGCAAGGTCATCGGCTGCCTCCTGCTTTCATGGGACGTGATGAAGGAATGAACGATATACCACGCTGGGCCATGAGAAACGACCATGCCTCATACGTTGCTCAGTCCGGTATCGGGGCGTCGAAAACGTCCGTGCGGCGACCGGTCAGCGTCGTGCCAACCGAGGCGGTGATCACAAGTCCAATCGCAAGCCATTGTAGTAGGCCCAATGCCTGGCCGAGGAACAGCAGTCCGGACAGCGCCGCCACGGCCGGCTCCAGACTCATCAGAGTGCCGAAGGTATGGGTCGGCAGGCGCGGTAGAGCGATCATCTCGAGCGTGTAGGGCAGGGCGGTCGAGAGCACGGCGACGGCCAAGGCCAGCGGCAATATCTCGAGTGAGAACATGGCGCTGCCCGCCTCCATCACGCCGATGGGCGCGACCACCACCGCCGCGATCGTGATCCCCAAAGCGGCACTCTGGGTGCCGTTGCCTGCCCCGGCCTTCTGGCCGAACAGAATGTAGAGCGCCCAGCACACGCCGGCCCCGAGGGCGAAGGCGGCACCGACGGGGTCGATCGGCGCAGCGGTGTCCTCACCCAGCAACAGCAGCAACACCAGTCCGATGATCGCCAGCGCCACCCAGCCCAGGTCAAGCCAGCGACGTGAGCTCAACAATGCCACGGCCAGCGGACCGGTGAATTCCAGTGCCACGGCGATGCCCAGCGGTACTGTCTTGAGGGCCTGGTAGAACAGCAGGTTCATCACACCCAGCGCCACGCCATAGAGAGTGATGGACTTCCAGGCCTTGCGTGTCACCGGCTTGCGCCACGGGCGCAGAATGGCCAGCAGCAGAACCGAGGCGATGATCAATCGAATCGCCGTCGCGCCCGCTGCACCGATCATCGGGAACAGGGAAGTGGCCAGCGAAGCACCGCTCTGGATCGAGCACATGGCGACCAGCAACATGGCGACGGGCCACAGACGAGAAGAGGAGGCTGCGACAGCTACGGACATGGTGTCTCCTTGAGTGATCCTGTGGGTGATGGTCATGGTCAGCCAGCAACACATGCGGCATGATTCGTGGACATTGAGGTAGCAAGGGATGGGAGCTTGAGGCCAGTTGGATGCCGGCTTCCCTCATCGTCAGCGGGATTGTACGGATGCGCACTATATTGCACAACAGGAAAGATCGACCCGATGTTCTGGTCCATGTCGCGGCCAATGTACGCCGCCTGCGTCTGGCCGCCGAGCTGAGCCAGCAGGCACTCGCGGATCAGGCCGAGATCAGTCGCCGCATGCTGGTGAACATCGAGAAGGGCGACGTCAATGTCAGCCTCGGTACGCTCGACAAGCTCGCCGAGGCGCTTGGAGTGCTCTTCTACGCGCTGGTGCAGCCCCCGGAAAGCGAAGACTCGGCACGCATCAATGAGGTGGCCTGGGTCGGGCAGGCGCCCGAAAGCCGCGCCGTGCTGCTGGCCAGCAAGCCGGCGACCCAGGAAGTCGAGTTATGGGACTGGACCCTCGCCCCCGGTGAGCACTATGACTCCGCACCCGATGATGCCGGTTGGCACGAGATGCTGGTGGTCACGCAAGGCGAGCTGACCCTCACGCTGGAACGCGAGAAAATCGTCATTCGCGCCGGGGATTTCCATGTCTATCCCAGCGATCAGGCCTACCGCTACCACAACACGGGCACCGAGATGCTGCACTTCATTCGCAACGTGCTGCATTGATCGCCCAACATGACATGAACTGCCGTGTGCCCGGGCGCCTGCCCGGACTCTCCGGTTCATGAAGATGGTGTAGGGGACAGGTGCAGGGGGCCGGTGCAGACGACAGGTGCAGACGACCAATGCGTACCCCTTTACCGAGCATCTGCTGATCCTTAGCTGCGCCCCCGTGCGGCGCTGACTTCAGTCCAGCCTTCACCCACGCTCATCATCCCGGCGTTTCCCTTGTCCGTAATGTCCGCCCCTGCAAGCTTTTGCAAGGGCGGGGATTGCGGCGCGTGTCGAGACACATGTAGAGCCGTATTTAGAACCGCGTTCTGCCTCAAGGCCCCAGCCCGGCGAGCTTTCGCAGCTGATATTTTTCTCCAAGACCGTCTCTCGTCATGATGTTTCTCTCCAGTACTGCCTCTTTCAAACGCTGCCTTGCGGCAACGCTGATTGATGCGTCAGCACCCTGACAGATCACTGGTTCGTCAGTCCTTTGGTATGTGAAGTTCCTGATTTTCTAATGTTTGGCAGAGAGATTGCTTGGTCATGTGCAAAAGTAATCGTTTGCCATCGATTTTGGCATTGGTCGTCACGCAAGTGGTTCGCATAGCCTGTGGCTATCTGGCGGGAGCTTGGGCCGTCATGTGCAGACCCGCCAGGGAAGGATGACTCCAATAACAAGACTCGCGTGTGAGGGACAGGAATATGCAGCAACAGGACACGAAGGAATTGGTGTTTCGGGGTGGAGTGATGGGCGCCTTGGTGCCGCTGATGGTGCTGGTAGCGGGGCTGATCTACCTCTCGGTATTCGAGCGTGCGGGCACCCAGCCATTCTGGGCCTGCGCCTGGCTGGCGATGGGAGTCGGGCTCTTTCTGTGTCGTGATCGCTCGGCCTACTGCGAGAGCCTGCTGCGTGGCATGGGCAACCACACCGCGACCGCCATCATTGCCCTATGGCTGCTCGCCGGGGTATTTGGCAAGTTGATGATGGCAGGCGGACTCATCGATGGCCTGCAATGGATTGGTGCCTCGATGGGTGCCACAGGTGGTGTCTTCGTGGTGCTCGCCTTCGCCATCTGCATGGTGTTCTCGCTGGGCACCGGCACAAGCGTGGGCACTGTCATCGGCCTTGGGCCCGTGCTCTATCCGGCCGGCGTGATGCTGGGCGCAGACCCGACGATGCTGGCGGTGGCGCTGCTCTCGGGGGCTGCCTTTGGTGACAATCTGTCGCCAGTCTCGGATACCACCATCGTGTCGTCCTTCACCCAGGGGGCGCAGGTCGCGGATGTCATTCGCACGCGTCTGCCGCTGGCACTGTCCGCAGCTGCCATCTGCGTGGTGATCTTCCTGGTGGCCGGTGGCAGCGAGACGGCGCTGACCGAAGTGCCTGCGCTGGCATCAGGCAATGCGCTAGGTTTGGTCATGCTGTTGTCTCTGGCCGTGGTGGTCGGCTTGGCCCTCAAGCGCCGCCATATCATCGAGGCGATGTTCTTCGGCAACCTGGTCGCCATGCTCTGTGCTCTCGTGATCGGCGCCATCAGCCTGGGCGATATCTTTGCGCTGCCGGCACAGCGCGGTGAAAGCACCGGCTTGATCGAGAACGGTATCGCCTCGGTGACCGGCGCCGTGCTGTTCGCCCTGATGGTACTGGCACTGACGCAGGTGATTCTAGATGCTGGCCTGATGCGGCGTTTGCTCGACAAGGCCAATGACAGCTTGATCAGGTCGCGTACGGGAGCCGAGACAGGCATCGTGGCGGTGACGGTCGCGGCGTCCATCCCGCTGTCCGCCAATGCGCCGGCGCTGTTGCTGGTTGGCCCCGGGCTGGTGCGCAAGCTGGCCGAGAAGTTCGCAATCGCACCGGAGCGCAGTGCGAACCTGATGGATTGCGCCGTCTGCACGGTCTTCTTCCTGCTGCCCTGGCATATCGCGGTGGCAGTCTGGCAGCAGGTGATCGCTGCCAGTGCCGCCGAGGCGGGCGTCACGGCGCCGAGTGCCATGGCGTCCTTCTTCACGCCTTACCCCTGGGCGATGCTGGTGGTACTGGCCATCTCCATCACCTGGCGTGCGCGCAGCTCTCGCAAGCAGGGTATTCACGCGCAGCAGGCTGCAACCGCTCAAGGTGGGGATCCCGAGACGGTGCTGGCGGCGCCGGCCAGAGAAGTGTGAAACGTACACCGCTGGCCAGTGCGTGATTCAGCGCCCTGACGATTGATGCTTGATACACCCAGCGCCCCGCGACACTCCTGCCTGATGGAGTCTCGCGGGGCGTTGTGGAGTCTGTAAGACGCTTTTCTGTTTCTGTCTCAATCCCAAGATATGTTCCAGGGGTAGCCCCTGTCATTGGCCTGCCTGAGGCAGGGCGGCATGCACTACCTCGAACTCAATCCCGCATGGCCTGTCCCACTGTCATGACGTTTCATTTCAAGGAGCATGCATGGCGAAGGTAAGTATCACGCAACAGGGCACGATCCATTGTTTTCCGGCCGGCTTGAAGGATGAGGATGGCAAGCTGGTGAACGCCGAGATATCCGCCGTGGCCTATGACGGTGAGCGATTGTTGATGGCGAGTGACAAGCCGATTCCGGGAGAGGGACGCTCGGCGGTCTTCTCATTGCCACTGGATTCGCAAGGGCCCGATGACAGCCGGCTTGAGTATCTGACCACGCCGTTGATCCGTCAGGCGGTCAAGTATGAAGACTTCGCGCTGACCACCGATGGCCGTCACATGTTGGCAACCACCGGGTTTGATCGTATCGATAGCGAGAGCCATGCCCTGAATGCCTACAACCACCTGTTGATCTGGCCGCTGGGTGAGCCGGACAAGGTGCAGGTGGTCGACCCGGACCCGCGTGACGGGGTCGAGGGCTCATTGGAATTCCGTCAGAAGCTGGAAACGGCCATTGGCCAGCCGTACTACAAGATCGAAGGCCTGGCGGTCGTGCCGAGTGACAAGGGCGATGGGCTGATCCTGTTCGGGGTAAGAGAGCAAGGCAACTCGCATGATGACTTCGCGTACGTTCGTCGCGTCATCGGGGCGCGCTATGCCATGACCGACAGTGACAATATCGAGTTCATCGAGGACCTTCACGACGTCTATGCCTTTGACCCCGCCGAGTATGAGGGGGTGAATCACGAGTGTGGTCTTTCGAGCCTGGAATATGATCCCTATCACGCACGTCTCTATCTGGTGACCAGCTTCGAGACCGAGCAGGGCAGTGAAGAGGTGATCGGGGGCTATCTGTGGGTGCTGTCGCTGGCCGACTTCCATGCAGGCAAATCCCCGACGCTGGTAACGCATGAGGATGGTCGCGTGCTGGAGTTCGAGCACAAGGCGGAGGGGCTTGCGGTACTGGATCGCGAACGGCTGTTCGTGGTCTATGACAATGATCGCAACCATGAGCTGGGCAGCGTGGATGAACGGGATGAGCGCCACTCCTGTGAAGCGCCCTATACAATGCTGGCGCTGGTCTGACGGCAGCTTATCGGATCAGAGGTCGGTTCACAGGCCGGGGGAATAATCTCACGGCTTTGGCACCGAAATGGGAGGCTTGACCGTCTTCGTGATGGCTTCCCTTATCACCTCTTTTAGCGCCGCTGTTATCGCCTGCATGATCACCAGGTTTTGCTTGTTCAATTTCATGCTGAATCATCATTTCCCCGCCAGGATTGATGACGACAAAGCCCCGACATGCCTGTGCATGTCGGGGCTTTTCATGATCGCACCTTCCCTGTGTCAATGCGCTTTGTCACACGACATCGAGTGGTGAATCCACTTCATTCAAGGCTTGAGATTACATGGCCTTGTAGAACAGATAATCGGCCTGGTACATCATGATTTCGACCTTGTCCTTGTGAGCTTCATCACAGGCCATGTCAGGTGCGGCACCGCCCTGGGTATTGAGGCGCTGAACATAGGTGACGCCCTGCATATGCCCTTCACCTTCGGCCGGGTTAGCCTCGACCAGCTGCAGCGGAATATTGCCCTTGCCGTTGGGCTCTACCGCCAGCTGTGTGCCGGTGATCTTGGAGCCATCCATGGATTCCCAGGTGGCGGGCGGACCATAGTATTTGCCGACCTGCTTGCCATCGGCATCATTCAGCGCGGCATCCGGACCCTTGAAGACCCAGCCCATGGTGCCATCGTCTTTGGCTTCGCAGGCCCATTTGATCTTGCCGACACCGACGGTTTCCATGGCGACTTCATTGCCTTTTGGCACCGTGACGCTCTCGGGAACCTCCATGGCCTGAGCCAGCGGGCTCAATGCGAGGGCAGCGAAAATACCAGAGATACAGGCGATTGTTTTCATCTTGACGACTCCGTAGACAGATAAGGTTCAGCTAGCGGTTGCAGGTGTGTCGTTGTCTCCCTTGCACTGTTCATAACGCTGGCCTTTCTCGTCTGGATGTCACGGGATCAGATTTTTTTCGTGGTTTTTTTGTGGCCTGTTTTCAGCGCCTATCAGCGGCGTCATGAAAAGAGGCCAAAAGCGCAAGGCGGGCGAGGTGAAGGCCAGGTGGCAAGCAATAGGCCCAGACACACAGACGCCCCGCAGCACGAGGCTGCGGGGCGTCTGTGTAGCGACGTGAACCCTGAGGGATTCAGTCGTAATCGCGGGTGCCGCGAATCGGGTAGTCGTTATCCGGCTTGCGGATGAACTCGATGCCCCCGATGAGGGTATCCAGATCAGGGCGCACGAAGGGCGCGTTGGCGATTTCCTGAATCTGGATCTTGCCTTCGCCATTGACGATGAAGAAGGCAGGCTCCGGGAAGTCGTGATCGGTTTCCTTTTCGCTGCGCGGCGTCGAGATGAACAGTCCCAGCGATTGCATCTGGTCGAGGGTCAGCCCATACGCGAGCGGGAAGTTGACCTCCAGCGACTCGCGATGCTGCGTGAGCTGCTGCTCATCATCGGCAGACACGGCGACCAGATCGACGCCCTGGGCGCTGAAGCGCTCGCGATAGCTCTCCAGCTTGTTGAGAAACTTGGTGCAGATCGGGCAATGCTTGCCGCGATAGACCACGACCAGCTGCCAGTCATGCTCGCCCTGGGGCTTGCCGAGGGTCAGTGCCTCACCGTCGCTGCCTTTGACCTGAATGGCCGGGAATTCACTGCCTGGATGAAGCTTGCGTGTATACATGCAATCTGGCTCCCTTTGGAAGATCACGGCGTTGGCTTTCCTGTCTCCGCAAATCAAGCGGCGGATATCATGTGTCTGGATATCGAGCGCCTTGAATGACCAGCGACAGGATACGCCATGTGTCCCCCTTGAATGACGCCATTGTCAGGGTTTTCAAGGGGGCCCCTGGCGCAACGCGAGGGTGCGTTCATCGCCAGGGGGGGCGCTACGGGGCCGTTCAGGGCACTTTTCAGCAGAGAATCAACCCAGGTAGCCGGTGTGATCCAGCAGGATGGTCGTGCCGATGCCGATCAGCACCAGGCCACCGATGATCTCCGCGCGCTTGCCGACCATCTTGCCCAGCACACCGCCCAGCATCACGCCGGTGGTGGCCATCACGAAGGTGGCGGTACCGATCGCCAGCGCAGTGGTGACGATGTTCACGCCCGCAAAGGCGAGCCCGGCCCCCACGGCCATCGCATCGATACTGGTGGAAAGACCGGTCAGCATCAGGCGGGGCAACGATTGCGGCGTGGTGCATTCCTCGTCTTCCTCGTCCTTGGAGAGCCCCTCATGAATCATGTGCAGACCGAGCAGCAGCAGCAGGGCGAAGGCGATCCAGTGGTCCCACTGTTCGACGTAGACGGCCAGTGAGCGACCGATCAGCCAACCGATCATGGGCGTGATGGCTTCGATGACCCCGAAGATGAGGCCGATGCGCAAGGCATCTTTCAGAGAGGGACGGCGTATGGCGGCACCCTTGCACAAGGCGGCCGCAAAGGCGTCGCAAGACATGGAAAAGGCGAGCAGGAATGTCGGTAGAAGAGGCATTTGTCAGGATGTTCCAGGCCGGTTGCGAGTCAATAACAGCGAGACACCACCGGCCGGAAGCGTCTGACTGTCATTGGTCTCGCCGAACCTCGTCCTGACTGATCACGGGCATGATCGGATAGGTGGGTCCTCGGTGCCACGGCAATGCCTGCCGACCATGTTGACATCCGAGACTCTCGTTGGGTGACGAGAGCGGGCTACTCCCCAAAAACTGGTGGCATACTAGCAACAAAAACTTGTCATTTCATCCCCTTGTGTCCTGAGCGCCTGACCGCCATAACTTGTTTACCGAGTCAGAGCGGCGCAACGTCGATGCGTCTGATGCCAACGAAGTCTTGAAGCTTCAGTCGTGAAGCTTCAACAGGATGCCAAGGAGTCAAGGGTATGAGCGACAGTTATCAGCCACCCAAGGTCTGGAAATGGGAAAGCGAGAGTGGCGGCAAGTTCGCCAGTACCAATCGGCCGATCGCGGGCTCGACGCATGACAAGGAGCTGCCGGTCGGCGAGCATCCCTTCCAGCTCTACTCCATGGCGACACCCAACGGCGTGAAGGTCACCATCATGTTCGAGGAGCTGCTGGCGCTCGGTCATGGCGGTGCTGAATACGATGCCTGGCCGATACGAATCGGCGATGGGGACCAGTTCGGTAGCGATTTCGTCGCGATCAACCCCAATTCCAAGATCCCCGCGCTGATGGACAGAAGCGGCGGGACGCCTATTCGCGTGTTCGAATCCGGCTCCATCCTGCTGCATCTGGCCGAGAAATTCGGCGCTCTGATCCCCAAGGACCCCGCCAAGCGTGTCGAAGTCATGAACTGGCTGTTCTGGCAGATGGGCTCCGCACCCTATCTGGGCGGTGGTTTTGGCCACTTCTATGCCTACGCGCCGGAGAAGCTCGAATACCCCATCAACCGTTTCGCGATGGAGACCAAGCGTCAACTGGACGTGCTGGATCGTCAGCTGGCCGACAACGCCTACATCGCGGGTGACGAATACAGCATCGCGGATATCGCCATCTATGCCTGGTATGGCGCACTTGTCGAAGGCAAGCTCTATGATGCTGCCGAGTTTCTTTCCGTACAGGACTACACGCACGTGCAGCGCTGGGCCAGGTCGATTGCCCAGCGTCCGGCGGTCAAGCGGGGTCGCATGGTCAATCGTTTCTGGGGCGAGCCTGAGGAGCAGTTGATCGAGCGCCACGCGGCGAGTGACTTCGAGACCAACACCGAAGACAAGCGCACCGACTGATCTGTGTGATGCGTGCTTGTGTGACGCAGACGTTCGGCAGTGAAAAGGGCTACCCATCGGGTAGCCCTTTTGCGTTGTGGCCATCAGTCCAGTGGAGAAACTGGCTCAGTCCTGACGAACCTTGAGCACGACCTTACCCACATGACCTTTTTGCTGAAAGACCTCCTGGGCAGTGGTGATATCGGCCAGCGCGAAGACCTCGGCGACCAGCGGCTTGATGTTGCCTTGCTCGATATGGTGCACGAGATTGGGGAAGACTTCCGGTTCCAGCACCGTGCAGCCGAAGAAGCTCAAGTCCTTCAGATACAGGGTGCGCAGGTCGAGTTCCACCATTTCGCCACCGATGGCACCCGCGACGGCGTAGCGCCCCTTGTGGCCGAGAATATCCAGCAGCTCTGGCCATTGCGGGCCACCCACCAGATCAATGACCACCTCGACACTGTTGCCTTCGATCACATCGGCCAGTGTCTACTCACGCAGGACGATCTCATCGGCGCCGAGATCGCGCAGGGCGTCGGCCTTGGCCGCACTGGTGACGGCAATGACGTGGGCGCCATGTGCCTTCGCCAGTTGAACGGCCGCGGAGCCGACGCCCCCTGAAGCACCGGTGATCAACACGCGCTCCCCCTTGGCAAGCTGCGTACGTGTCAGCAGGTTCTCGGCGGTGGAGTAGGAGCAGGGGAAAGAGGCCAGCTCCACATCGCTCAGTGCGCTCTTGATAGGGTGGGCATGGCGTGCTGCCACCTTGGTGTATTCGGCGAAGCCGCCATCGCACTCAGCGCCGATGTACCACGCGGAGGCGAGGTCCTGGCCATCGTGCTCCTGCAGGCAGGGCTCGATCAGGACACGCTCGCCGATTCGCACATTGTTGACCTCTGCCCCGACCGCCACGATCTCGCCGCAGATATCAGCGCCCTGAATGCGTGGGAAATGGATCGGTTGGCCGGACCAGCTGGCATCTTCCGCGTCACCTTCCCCCTTCGAATACCACGCCAGGCGGGTATTGACGTCGGTATTGTTGACGCCTGCCGCGCCGACTCGCACCAGCACGTCACGCGGGCCGGGTGCCGGGCGAGGGATGTCATCACGCACTTCCAGCACTTCCGGGCCGCCATGGCCGGTCAGGTAGACGCCGTGCATGCTGTCATCGCTTGGGGCAAGTGAGCTCACTTTTGTTGTGCTCCCAGTAGCGTGAGTGTGGTGGAAAGTGCGGCCTCGATGGCCTTATCGCCGAGGACCAGCCAGGCGGATGAGGCCCCTTCATGAATCAGGAACAGCTCGGTGGCGAGATCTTCGCGCTGGCTGCGCTGGCCCAGCCACTCAAGAATCTCGCGCTTGTGGCGGTCCACGGCCTCGCGCACTTCCTGATTGTCAGGGAAGGCGGCCATGGCATTGACCGACATGCAGCCGTTGGGTGCCTCAAACTGCATCCAATGGCCCAGGCGCTGGTACAGATGGCTGAGGGCTGCGGTGCCATCCTCGGGCACCGCCTCTTCAAGAAAAGCCATATAGCGTTCGTGACGATGCTGAAGCGCACCGATCACCATGCTTTCCTTGGAGGGGAAGTGGCGATAGAGGGTGCGCAGACTGACGGCTGACGCTGCCTTGAGTTCGGAAACACTCGGCTCTGCGAAGCCGCGCTGGCTGAAGAGGGTCTCCAGGCGGGCGGCGATGTCGTGCTGGATCATGTCGGGACCGTGGTTCAGATATCAGGGAGAGCGATCGTTCTACTCGAGTTGCGATGCAGGGTAGAGCGATCGCTCTCCCTGTGTCAATGCGACGTTTCCCGAGCCTTGTGTGGCAGCTCCCATGATCTGACGTCGCGCATTGCGCGTGAGGCGCTTCGATGTCGGTAGAATTACGCAAATAGTTGTTTGCTGGGCGTTGAATAAGGCAAAGCTCAGGACAATCAGCGGAAAAATCACGCACTTTACGTTGCGATGGCATTTGATAAAGATTAGCATTCGCGACTCATTTGCTGGCGCGGGGGGCGTCAGTCATGGCCACTTTCTGCTCATCGAGCGGATGAAAGGTGTGGTTCAGCAGGACGCTGTCGCATCGCGTACAAAGGGTTTTCAGGTGCCAAATCATTTTCGGGATAGCGCTGCAAGCACGCACAAGGGGCATTTCTCCTGCCTGATCTTCAGCCTGATGGCATTGCCGGGCACTTCGCTGGCGGCAGAGAGTGCCACCTCAAGCGAATCGCCAGTCACGAATTCGGTGATCGTGGTGACCGGGGAGCGTGAAGGTGAAGTGGCGCCGGGCAGCTACCGCGCCGAGGCCTCGAGCCTGGCCAACAAGCAGTCGGTGGACTTTCTCGAGCAGGCACGCACCATCAATGTCGTGACCCAGCAGGTCATGCATGATTTCAATCTGGATGACCTGGAAGAGGCGCTGCAGCCGGTCGCGGGTATCCAGCTGGGCAACACCCTCGGGGGCACCGAAGACGGCTTCATCAAGCGAGGCTTCGGCAGCAACAGCGATGGTTCGATGCTGATCGATGGCATCCGTCAGCCACGCCGTACCTACACCACGGCGACCGTGGACCGCGTCGAGGTGCTCAAGGGGCCGTCATCGCTCTTCCAGGGCCAGCAGAACCCCGGCGGCGTGATCAACATGGTCACCAAAAGTCCGCAGTACGAGACGCACACCGAGATCAGTGGCGAAGTCAGCTCCTTCGGCGGTGGCAATACCACCCTGGACACCACCGGCCCCATCGAGGACACCGGTCTGGCCTATCGCTTCATCCTGTCGCATGAGGATGAAGACTCCTGGCGCGAGTACGGCAATGACCGTCGTACCACCATCGCTCCGTCACTGCGTTGGGAAGGCGAGCACAGCAGCGCCCAGATCAGCTACGAGTATCAGGACTACGAGCTGGATATCGATCGTGGCACTGTCTTCTACAACGGCAGCGCTGCCAACGTCACGCGTGGCACGCGTTTCGATGAATCCTGGAACCGTGTCTATGGCCATGACGAGTCCCTCAATGCCTGGTGGAAGCAGGAAGTCACCGACAACTGGGACATGAAGCTGACCTACGGCTGGACGCGTCGCCAGTACAGCGATGCACGCGCCAACGTCACGAATGTCAGCGACAGCGGTGATGTGACCGTACGTGCCGAAGAGAACCAGGGCTATGATCGCAGCGAACACTACACTGCGCTGGACGCCATGGGCGATGTCGAGATTGCGGGGCAGCGTCACCAGCTCGTCATCGGTGCCGATTACGAGACCACACGCGACTATCTGGATGAGCGCTATTTCGGCGACTCCGTCACGGTCTCCACCGTCACTGACGTGAACCACGGCCAGCTGGCCCAGGTGACCTCCGACGACATCAACACCTCGCGCAGCAATCGTCTCGATGAAAGCCAGGCCATCGGGGTCTATGTCAGCGACCGCTGGTATCTGACCGACAAGTGGATTCTGGGGCTTGGCGGGCGCTACACCTGGTTTGATCAGCAAAGCGGTGAGGGCGAGGACTTCGTATCTGACCCCGATTACAGCGATGACCTGTTCCTGCCCTCCGCGAACCTGCTGTATCGCATCGACGATGCCAGCTCTGCCTACATCAGCTACAGCGAATCCTTCGTGCCGAACGGCAGCGACAGTGACAGCGGCGAGAGCCTCGATCCTGAGCTCGGCAAGGGCTACGAGATCGGCTACAAGCGTCAGTGGAATCCGCGTCTGGCAACCTCCGTGGCGCTCTACCAGATCCGCAAGGAGAACGTTGCAGTCACTGACAATGGGGTGACTCGCACCATCGGTGAAGCCGGCTCGCAAGGCCTGGAATTCAGCCTCGAAGGTGCCCTGACGGATCGCACTTCCTTGCTGTTCAGCTATGCCTACACCGATACCGAAGTGCTGGAGGATACCGAAGGCACCGAGGGCAATCGTCTGCCGAATGCGGCGCTCAACGCGGCCAGCCTCTATCTGGCACATGATCTGGCGATCGACCCGTCCTACGGCGAGTGGCGTGTCGGCGGTGGCGTGCGTTATGTCGGTGAGCGTGAAGGCGATGACGACAACAGCTTCTCGATGGATGCCTACACCGTGGCAGATGCCTTCGTCGGCTGGCGTCATGACTTCTTCGGCCCGGACACCGAATTCAAGCTGAATGCGAAGAACCTGTTTGATACCGGCTACTACTACGGTAGCGGCGGCGATACTCGCGTGCTGGTGGGTGACCCGATGGAAATTACCCTGTCAGCCAGCGTCGGTTGGTAAGACGGCCTCCTCTGGCACACTGACTCGCCAGGGGCGGCTAGACCCCAGAGTAATCCCGGCACATAGAGAGTCACGGCATATAGACAGTCACGACATACAGACAGGCAAGACGGACGATCTTGGCCAGTTTCGGATGTCGGGTGATCTTGTCACCATCTGGTGAGCTGGTCATAAGCTGGTGATCAGGGCATAAGCTGGTGATCTGGTAACAGACTGTTGAGCAGGAAATAAAAAAGGGGCGCTCATCAGCGCCCCTTTTTGCATGTGTTGTTTGCCACTCAAGATCCCCGCGCGCCACTAATCGTCGGGGGAGACTTCGTGATGAAAGCCTGCGCGGCCGCTGAAGCCGTAGATGCGGCTGGTAGACTACTGGCAAGACGCGCTGTGACTGACTGTCTTTGAGCGCGTGTCTTCGATTGACTGTCCTGGCGTGCTGCCTCTGTGTTCCTTCTCGACATCCCACCTGGCTGGAGAGCCCCATGCTCGAGTCACTTCCCCTGGCCGATATTCGTGCATTCGTCATGACGGCGGATCATGGCAGTTTCACCCGCGCCGCCGAGCAGTTGGGCGTGTCGCGGTCGCAGGTCTCCAAACAGGTGACTGCGCTTGAACAGGCCCTGGGCGTGTCGCTGATGCAGCGTTCGACACGCTCGTTGCGACTCACCGAGAGTGGTCATCTGCTGCATGCCCAGTGTCGCAGTGCGTTGGGCGACATCACCCAGATCGTGACGCTGGTACGTGAGGAGCGCAACGCCATGCGCGGGAGGCTGCGCATCAACAGCGTCGGCGGGCCGATCGGCGAGCGGCTGCTGGCACCCGCCGTGCATGCCTTCATGCAGACGTGGCCGCAAGTGCAGGTGGAGCTGGATTTCAGCAGTCATCGCGTGAATCTGATTCGTGACGATTTCGATATCGCGCTGCGCATGGGCGCCCTCGAGGATGCCGATTTCATCGCGCGTCCGCTGCGGACATTGCCCTACGTGGTGGTGGCAAGTCCCGACTATCTCGCCCGCCATGGTGAACCAAACACGCCCGGTGAGCTGGTGGATCACCGCTGCCTGGTGGGCTCGATCTCGCGCTGGTCCTTTACCGCTCGCGGGACAGAGACGCGAGAGTTGCAGGTGGATGTCGGTGGCCAGCTTGAGTGCCGCAACGGGCATGTGCTGGTCAGTGGTGCCATTGCCGGCAACGGCATCATTCGCGTGCCAAGGCTCTACTGTGAATCCGCCCTTGCGCAAGGGGAGCTGCAGGAATTGCTGAGTGACTGGCAGCCGGCGGATGTACCGTTGTCATTGATCTATCATCGTGAGCGCCATCGTCCGCTGCGTACGGTGCGCTTGATCGAGCATCTGCTGGAATGGTTCGCGAGATGATATGCGCGCGTCTCTGAGCGCTGTATGACTCATGATGCAATACGAACAAGGCAAGGATTTGATGAAGAAACATTGAGACTCATCATTATTATCGCCTAATATTCACCAAGTACTTTTTATCACGTGCTTTCTATCAAGCCCTTTTTGGCAAGTGCAGGGTCTCGGAAGAGCTGTTCTTCAAAACGGAGATGAAGGCGCGAGCTTGCGAGGCGGATGTGAAACACAAATCTGAAAACGAACGAGAAATCTTCGTTCGTCATTCCGGGCTGATGCGACCCCATCTGGCGCATCGATCATGAGCCCCCTGATGACTCACGACCCGTGATAGGCAGATTGAACAGGGAGCCCCCATGAAAAATGCCCTGTGCACAACGAGAGTCGCGCCTGACGGTGATGTCGCCTTGCCGGATTACCTCTCAAAGCCGCCCCCCGGGGCGAAGTCGCTCGAACCCGGAGTTCTTGCCCTGGCGCGCCTCCTTCAACGTCACCATGGCGATACCCTGGCGCATTCCTGGCGGGTGGCGGGGCTGACGATATTTCTCTACGCAAGGCTGTTGCCGTCCGCTCAGCGCAAGGTGCCACTGCATGACCTGCATAGCGCGGCCTTGTTGCATGATATCGGCAAGGTCGGTATCTCGACGGAGCTTCTGAATGCCCCGCGTGCGCTCAGTGATGAGGAGCGCATCACGATGCGCGATCATGCCGGTCATGGCGGACGCCTGCTGTTTTCTCTACGCGGCCCCCTGAGAGCGCTGGCCAGCCAAGTGGCGATCACCCATCACGAGGGCTGGAATGGCAAGGGCTATCCTGCCGGGTCCGCCGGGGGGGCCTTGCCACTGCATTGTCAGGTGGCCGCAATGATGGATGTCTTCGATGCTCTGGCCTCGCCGCGCGCCTACAAGCCGGGCTGGTCGTTGAAGCGTCTGGTCGGATTGTTCAGCGAGGAAGCCGGCAAGCAGTTCGATCCTCGTCTGATTGCCCGCATGGCGCCGCTATGGACATCGCTGCACGCCGAACATCGGCGTTTGTATGAGCAGACAAGCCGACGCTGAGGCGGCGATGCCCGTTCACGAAACGTCAAAGCCCCCTGTCGAGAGTCTCGGCAGGGGGCTTTGTTACATCAGTATTCGCTAAACGCGATCAGCGTGCCAAAAGCTGCCTCAGCAGCAGCGCTCACGCTTGATGGCGGCCCAGCCGGTAGTGGGGTGCTGGCGGCCGTGGTTACCGGCGTAAGCCGCGACCCTGGGCGACTCCCAGCCTGCGAGAACGTCGCCTTCCAGCCGGTAGATCTCGACGCCGAGCGGGTTGCAGGTCTCGAGCGGATCACGCGCATCAGGGCCCCACAGGTCCACTGACAGATCGCCACCCGGGCAACAGGACATTGCGCACAGCAGATCTGTCTCGGCGAAGAACTCCAGATAATCGCCCTTGCGTGCCGGGCAGGCCTTCATGAAGTACTTGTCTTCATTGTTGAGGCCGGTGCATTGGAAGATGTTGAGCACATCGTGGATATCAAATTCGGTCAGGCCCCAGGGTTCCACCGCGCGGACCAGATTGGAGTGGCAGTGGTGATCGAAGTCCTCGCCGGTCAGCAGGCGATTGACGTAAGGGTCGCAGCGCGTGCCCAGCAGGTCATGCACGCGACCACCTTCTGCATCGACGCCATAGTCGGCGAGGGTGTCATCGATGATGGTCGCCATCGGGCGCAGGTAGGGCAGAGTGGACCACAGGCGATCATAGGTGCTGACATGCGCGCGCTGCAGCTGGCGGGTGCGAGACGCCCACATGCGCTCACGCGGGTTGTGCAGGTTCCACATGTTGAAATCACCGACCTGTGAGCCCTCGGTGATCTTGATGCGCAGCACGTGGCCCGCCGGCACTTCCCACGCCAGGCCATCGCGCAGCGGCACGGTATGGGTCGCGACCAGGGTGCGCTCGGCCTTGCCTTCGGTGAGGCTGTCGTAGAAGTCGCGATCGACGTCCAGAATCGACCCCTTGCTGGCTTGATAGGCGGCAGGTACATCACTCATGACAGGACTCCCGGGGTTGTCAGGTCTGGTCTCTCATTGAGGTTCGATGGCGGCATTGTCGGATAATGAAATCGAGCAAGGACGACGTCTACTGTCAGATTGCCACGTCAGGCGCTTCAGTACATTTTTCGGGGAAGATGAAACCTTCGGGAGGATGAAACAGAACTGGCGCAGGGATTTCTCCCTGCGCCAGTTCTGTTTCATACCTGAGTCCAATGTTGCCCTCAGGCCGATGGGGTTCTTGGCTGACAGCAGATCTGATCAGCCGTTGAGCACTCCCAGCCAGGCCCACAGGCCGAGCAGGGCGGCGATCAGTACCGGCGGTGTCAGCACCAGGCCGACCTTCATGTACTGCCCCCAGCTGATGTGATGGCCTTTCTGATCGAGCACATGCAGCCACAGCAGTGTGGCAAGGCTGCCGATCGGGGTGAACTTGGGCCCCAGGTCATTGCCGATCACGTTGGCGTAGACCATCAGCTCACGCGTTGCATCGCTGACCTGCTGTGCGGTGAGGTGGTCGATGGCCAGTGCGCCGATCAGCGTGGCAGGCATGTTGTTCATCACCGAGGCGGTGACGGCGGCCAGCATGCCGGTGCCGAGAGTGGCGATCAGGCTGCCCTGACTGGCAAGCCAGGCGAGGATGTCGCTGGCGTGATCGGTCAGGCCGGCATTGCCCAGTCCGTAGACCACCAGATACATGCCCACCGAGAACAGCACGATCTGCCACGGCGCACCGCGCAGTACCGGGCCGAGTTCGATCACGGCATCACCGCTGCCCAGCCAGCGCCCGGCGATGGCCAGCAGAACCAGTGCGGCGCTGCCGGTGACGACGGCGAGCGGGATGCCCAAGGGTGCGGTCACGAAGTAGGCCACCAGCAGTACCCCCAGCAGCGGGAAGGCCGCGCGGAATACCTGGCGGTCCTTGATGGCGCTCGAGGGTGCCTCGAGCTTCTCCAGCGCGTAGTGCGAGGGCAGCTCCTTGCGGAACATCAGCCACAGCACGATCAGCGTGGCGGCCAGCGCGATCAGGTCGACCGGCACCATCACGGCGGCGTAATGCGTGAAGGAGATGTCGAAGTAGTTGGCGCTGACGATGTTGACCAGATTCGAGATCACCAGCGGCAGGCTGGTGGAATCCGCCACGAACCCGGTGGCAAAGATGAAGGCCAATGACGTTGCCGCCGAGAACTCCAGGCGCACCAGAATCGCGATCACGATCGGGGTCAGCAGCAGGGCGGCACCATCATTGGCGAAGAAGGCCGCGATCACCGCGCCCAGCAGTACGATGAGCGGGAACAGCCTGCGCCCGTTGCCGCCGCCCCAGCGCGCGACATGCAGTGCGGCCCAGCTGAAGAAGCCCGCTTCATCGAGAATCAGCGAGATGATGATCAGCGCCACGAAGGTGAAGGTGGCGTCCCAGACGATATCCCAGACCACCAGTACATCCGGTAGATTGACCACGCCGCAGGCCAGCGCGACCACGGCGCCGCCGAGGGCGCTGGTGCCGATGCCCAGCCCACGTGGCTGCCAGATCACCAGTGCCAGCGTGATGGCGAAGATTGCCAAGGCAAGCATGACGTCTCCTTGTCGAGGGTGAAGAGTAAGTGAGAAGCCGCGTGTGCGACCGCGGGCTGCGTCAGATCGTGCTCTGATTGACGCGTCGGGAGACCTCTTCGGCGCTCTCGACACGCTCCGAGTAGCGCTCGGTCAGGTAGGCGCTGCGGTCACGGTTCATCCAGGTGAACTTCATCAGCTCTTCACAGACATCGACGATGCGCAGATACAGCGGTGACATGCGCATGCGGCCCTGCTCATCGAATTCATTGAAGGCCCTGGGCACGGATGACTGGTTGGGGATGGTCAGCATGCGCATCCAGCGGCCCAGAATGCGCATCTGGTTGACGCTGTTGAAGCTCTGGCTGCCGCCGCTGACCTGCAGGATGGCCAGCGTCTTGCCCTGGGTGGGCCGCACGCCGCCCAGTGACAGGGGAATCCAGTCGATCTGTGCCTTCATGATCGAGGTCATCGCGCCGTGGCGCTCCGGGCTCGCCCACAGCATGCCCTCGGACCACTGAGCCAACTCGCGTAGCTCCTGCACCTTGGGGTGATCGGCCTCACAGTCATCCGGCAATGGCAGGCCGGCCGGCGAGTACAGGCGCACCTCGGCACCGAAGGCGCGCAACAGGCGCGCCGCTTCCTCGGCGGCAAAGCGTGAGAAGGAACGCTCACGCAGGGAGCCGTACAGCACCAGTATGCGCGGCGCATGACGTGGAGCATCCGGGCCGACCAGGCGGTCGATTTCCAGCGGTCGCCAGTGTTCGGCATCGATATTGGGCAGGTCGGCCAGTGCCGCTTTCATCGCGTCGGTCATGTTGTCGCCTGTTGGCAGGTGAGACGTGTCGGGAGTGTGTGCGTTCATGATTCAGGCTTTGGGGGCGTGGACGACGTCGCCGTCTTCCTTGGTGTATTGCGCGACCGGATTGTCCAGAAGCTCCAGTACCGTCTCCGACGGTCGGCACAGGCGCGTGGCCGTGGGCGTCACGACGATGGGGCGGTTGATCAGGATCGGGTAGGCCATCATGACGTCGATCAGCTCGGCATCGCTCATGGACGGGTCATCCAGATTGAGCTCGTCATAGGGCGTACCCTTGCGGCGCAGCAGCGGGCGCGGGCCACCTCCCATGGCGGCAATCAGCGACTCCAGCCTCTCGCGCGTCGGCGGGGTGACCAGATACTCGATCACCTCCGGTGTCTCGCCGGAAGCCTTGAGCATGGCCAGCACATTGCGCGAGGTGCCGCAGGCCGGGTTGTGATAGATCGTGATCTTGCCGGAAGAACGGTTGGAATCAGTCATCGTTGCGAGACTCCTGGGAAGCACAGGGGGTGGAGGAGACGCTGCAATCGGGTACGGTGAGCGAGGCCAGCAACGGGTCGCAGACCACCGAGGAGCCGGCGCAGCAGTCGCGTACCAGAAACTGCACGGTGGCGAGCATGTGCTCGAGGTTGGCGCGATAGATCAGTGAACGGCCTTCGCGCTGGGAGTGGATCAGCCCCGCGCGGCTCAGTACGCCCAGATGGGTCGAGAGCGTGTTGTGCGGCACCTCGAGACGCCGGGCGATCTCGCCGGCGGGCAGGCCTTGTGGCTCATGGCGGACCAGCAGCCGAAACGTGTCCAGACGCGTGGCCTGGGATAGCGCCGCGAAGGTGTCCAGCGTGGCCTGCGGGTCGGGCAGGCTGTCGGAGTCATTCATTTGATCTGTCCATATGTCGAGACTTGTCGAAATGACGATGGTGCGATGATAGATCAGCTCGCCGCAGATGGGAAGATGCTCGGGGCGATGTCGGGAGATGATGCCTGGAGGATGACGCAAGGGACGAATGCGAGCTTCACGCCTTTGGCCAGACTTGATTGTTTGCCGGGACTCGCATTCCGGTCAGGCATTTGCCCAGCAGTATTGGTAGCATGTGCGCCATTGATTACCGGACAAGGGAAGATGGCGCGATGATGATGGTATTGCAGATTCTGGGCGGCTTCGTGCTGACAGCAGGGGTACTGCTGGCGGCAGTGCCGGAGCTGGTCAACCGCTTCAAGGGACCTAACGACACCCCGCTGACCGTTCCGAAGGAAACCGGCGCGGCGATTTCACGGCGCATTCGTTGGGGCTGGGTCATCGCGGTAGGGTATCTGCTGATGTATCCGCCAATCGGCCTGGGTCTGTTGCCGGTGCTGGTGACGCTCGCGGTGGCAGGTATCGCTGGCATCATGACGGCCCGTCTGATGGGGCTGATGCTGGATGGCATCGAGATGCGCCATCTGTTCCGCTTCGCCGCCGAGTCGCTGATTCTGGGCGGCCTGTGGACCTGGTTCGTCAGACTGTCCGCCTGACGTCACTGTCGTGCTCGCTGTGCCGTCAGATCGCCGTTTACTGCATCCCGGGAGTCTTACATGCCGCTCAATGCATCCACGCAAGCTTTGTTGGCAGGGCTGGAGCGATCGCGACCTGTACTGGTGACCGGCGCGACCGGCTATGTGGCGGGGCAGCTGATTCGTCGCTTGCTGGAAGAGGGCCTGACGGTGCATGCCGCCGTGCGCGATCCCGGCAATAGCGAACGTCTGGCGGCGCTCAAGGCGCTGGCCGAACGCTTGCCGGGGGAGCTACGTGTCTTTGCCAGTGATCTGCTCACACAGGGCTCTTACGCTCAGGCGATGGCAGGCTGTGGGGTGGTCTTTCACACCGCCTCACCCTTCGTGGTCAGTGTCGAGGACCCCGAGCGTGATCTGGTGCGTCCGGCGGTGGAGGGCACGCGCAATGTGCTGGAAGAGGCGAATCGTCAGGCTAGTGTCGAACGTGTGGTGCTGACCAGCAGCTGTGCTGCCATCTACAGTGACAATGCCGATGCGCTGGACACCCCGCGCGGCTGTTTCGACGAGGGTGTCTGGAACACCACGGCGTCACTGACACATCAGGCCTACTCCCACTCCAAGACGTTGGCGGAACAGGCCTCCTGGCAGATTGCCGAGCAGCAGTCGCGCTGGCGGCTGGTGGTGATCAACCCCTCGCTGGTGCTCGGCCCCGCGATCAGCGATGACACGCGCGGCGAATCCTTCAGCCTGATGACGCAGCTATGTGATGGCACGCTCAGGATAGGCGCGCCGGATTACGGCATGGGCGTGGTGGATGTGCGGGATGTCGCCGAGGCGCATCTGGCGGCGGGATTTCTGCCCACGGCCAATGGGCGTCATCTGGTCGCCGGGCACTCCTCAAGCTTCATCGCGCTGGGGCGCCTGTTGTGTCAACACGCAGGCCCGCAGTACGCGATTCCCACTCGCCAGTTACCTAAATGGCTGGTGTGGCTGGCGGGTCCGCTGGCCAACAAGGCGGTGACGCGAAGGATCGTCGCACGCAATGTGGGCCATCCCTTCGTCTTCGACAATACCCGCAGCCGCGAGCAGTTGGGCCTGATCTACCGGCCCCTCGAGACGACGCTGCACGACATGTTCGATCAGCTGGAGGCCAGCGGCCGCCTGTCGTGATTCCCACTCGCTGGCTTGTCCGCGACGCTGCGCAAGTCGCAGTCCCTCTTTATCTCAGCCCCTCTACATTTCACTCCCTCAGCGCCGCCGCAGCGGCTCCAGTAGGGCATTCAACCCGTTATGATCAATCTCGTGCATCAGCGCGAGCAGGCGACCGATCTCGCCCTGCGGAAACCCCTTGCGCGCAAACCAGCCCAGATAATCCCCGGGCAGGTCGGCAATCAGGCGTCCGGCATACTTGCCATAGGGCATCTGGCGGGTCGTCAGTTTCTGCAGGTCTTCAGGGCTCATCCTTTGACTCTCATTCAGTTCGGGTAGGGGGCGGGTTCTCAGCTAGCGGTGCCATTCTGGCATAGCTGTGATGCAACGGTTGGGTTTTGCCACACTATCGCCATCTCTCATGCATACCCACAGCACGGAGAGACTCATGCCTCGCGATTACCAGAACCTGGAGCAGCTCCCTCTCGCCGGTGAATGGCGTGCCGGACGAGCCGGCAAGACGCTCGAGGTGGTGGACCCCTTTGATCAAAGCTCGCTGCTTTCGATTTCCATGGCCAATGCCGAGGATCTCGATGTCAGTTATCGCAAGGCGCGTGATGTTCAGCCTGACTGGGCTCTGACACCGGCAAGCGAGCGCGCTGGCGTGATGCACAAGGTAGTGGAGCTGATGGACGAGCGACGCGAAGAGCTGCTCGGCTGGTTGATTCGTGAGTCCGGCAGTACCCGCATCAAGGCTCAGGCGGAACTGGCGGCAGCCCGTGCGATCACGCTGGAGTCCGCCGCGATGGCCAACCGCGTGGCCGGAATGGCGATGGAGGCCCAGGTGCCGGGCAAGGAGAGCCGTGTCTTCCGCAAGCCGCTGGGGGTCATCGGCATCATCAGCCCGTGGAATTTCCCGCTGCATCTGACCCAGCGTTCCCTGGCGCCGGCACTGGCGCTCGGCAACAGCGTCGTCATCAAGCCGGCCAGTGATACCCCGCTGACCGGCGGCCTCCTGCTGGCCAGATTGTTCGAGGAGGCGGGGCTGCCTGCCGGTGTCCTGAGCGTGGTGGTCGGTGCCGGCAGCGAGATTGGCGACGCCTTCGTGGATCACGAGGTGCCGCGGCTGATCTCCTTTACCGGTTCTACCCAGGTGGGCAAGGGCATCGGCAAGCGCGCCGTCGGTGGTGATCATCTCAAGCACGTAGCCCTGGAGCTGGGTGGTAACAGCCCCTTCGTGGTGCTTGATGATGCGGATATCGAGCAGGCGGTGGACGCCGCTCTGGTCGGCAAGTTCCTCCATCAGGGGCAGATATGCATGGCTATCAACCGCATCATCGTCGATGAGTCGGTCCATGACGCCTTTGTCGATCGCTTCGTGGCGCGTGCCCGTGCACTCAAGGTCGGCGATCCCGCACAGGACGATACCGTCATCGGGCCGATCATCAATGCCAAGCAGCGTGATGGTCTGCTCGAGATGATCGAGACGGCCAAGGGCGAGGGCGCCCAGGTGATGCTTGAGGGCGAGACGCAGGGTCAGCTGGTGCCGCCGCATGTGTTCACCGATGTCACCAATGACATGAGCCTGGCGCAGAACGAGATCTTCGGTCCGCTGGTCGGCATCCAGAAGGCCCGTGACGAAGCGCATGCGCTGGAACTTGCCAATGGCACCGAATATGGCCTTTCGGCTTCCGTCTTCACCGCGGATATCGCACGCGGCGAGCGCTTCGCGCGCCAGGTCGAGGCGGGCATGGTGCACGTCAACGACATGCCGGTGAATGATGACCCCCGCGCGCCCTTCGGCGGCGAGAAGAATTCAGGCCTCGGGCGCTTCAATGGCGACTGGGTGCTGGAGGAATTCACCACCGACCAATGGGTCAGCCTGCAGGTCGAGCCACGCCAATATCCTTTCTGATCCCTTTTATCTGTAGTTGCGCATGACAAACAACGCCCCGCTCAGCCTGCTGGCTGAGCGGGGCGTTTTAATGGTGGGTAATGTAGACACGTCATGGTGGGTGAGGCAGGCAACAAGGCCTGGGGATCGTGACAACTAGGGCGGCCCTATCGAGAGGACAGGCACGCAAGCTGCGATCATCAGTAGGGATCGAGGGCGGAAAGCGTCACGACCAGCCCCAGTACCAGCGCCGCCAACAACACTTCCAATCGGGTCATCCACACAAGGGCTCGTGTGGTGCCGCCCGGGCCAGAAAGCTGCGGCACCAGCCAATAGCGATTGAAGAGGGCGATACTGACCATACTGAGCACCAGCCCGATCTTGATGGCCAGCAGTCCCTGATAAGGGTGGGACCAGTCCAGCGGAGGTGTCCCGAGAATCAGCCCGGTATTGAGGGCCCCCGTCACGACCACCAGAGCGACCGCGAGGTGGCCCATGCGGGAGAAGCGTATCAAGGCAGCTCTGGCAGCTTGGCAAAACGTTTCGGCATGCAACGCACGCAGGGTGGACACCACCGGGAACAACGCCCCGATCCAGAAGCCGCCACTGAGCAGGTGCAGCCATTGATTGGCGCGGTGAATACCTCCCAGCCAGCCACCGTGCATGGCGGCGTGACCGGAGAACGCAAGGCTTGCCAACATTGCCATGCTCGCAAGCGCCAGGAACACCAGGCGATGTGCGGGAATCACCATCAGCGCCAGCACTGCCATCGACAGGATGCCTGCCTTGCCTGCCCAGGCAAGCCCCGAGGTCGTCTGGGTCATGACGCTCCATGCCAGGGAGACATTGGAGAGATCTCCCCAGCCAGCCCCGATGATGGCAGTCTGGAGTGGCAGTTGGCAGGCAGTGGCGATCACGGCCAAAGCCAGTGCCAGGCGCAAGGCCCCCGACCAGCGCTCCTCAAGCCAGAGGCGCAGCTCGCGCGACGACGATGTCAGCAGAAAGCCGCTGACGCCCCAAAGAAACACGACCGCTCCGTCAAGGACGAAGCGGCTCGCGGCAAGGGCGTTATCGGGGCCGATCACGGCGTGACGGTGAACTGATACTGGCCTTCGGTCTTGTGACCATCGGTGGAAAGCACATGCCATTTGACGGCATATTTCCCTGCCTCGAGCGTCTTGCTGACCGGAGCGCTCAACGTCTTGCCGCCATTGTCGAGAGTGGTATCTCCCAGTGAGACGGGATTGCCATCGACTCTACTGAGACCCAGGCCACTGAAGGGCAACTCCAGCCCTTCGCTGAAGGTCAGGCTGATGCTCGTTGGCGAGGTGATTTTGGCGCCGTCCGCGGGATTGGCACTGCTGACATGGGCGTGAGCAAATGCCTGGCCACTGAACAGCAGGCTGCCAGCGACGAGTGTGGTGAGCCAGTGTCTTGCATGCGCCATCTTGATGTCCTCTGGAATTCAGTCGCGTCGTCTTGTGCACGGTCTGGTCATGGGGATCCACATCCTCTGACCAGAGGTATGCACTTGCAGAAGGGGCACGTTACCTCAGCCAGCACTGTGGTGTCCCCCGCAATAATGTCGCACCCCAAGCTTCGCCTGGTGGCGGATCAATGACCGATCAGAGAGACGCTACCCAGCCAGGCAAGCCTGAGTGCCAGCAATGACAGCGCCCATTTGAACAAACCATCGAAGTGCCGGTTGGAGACGCGATCCAGAAAGCGCAGTCCGAGTCGAGTACCGATCAGGCCCGCACCGATCATCAGCACGATCAGGGGCAACCACTCCTGGAAGACAAACCCTGCCATGCCGAAGATGAAGGCCTTGGTGAGGTGCTGCGCGACCATGCAGGCCGCGAAGGTCGCCACCTTGGTGTGACGCTCGCCACCGCCTTGCTTGATGAAGCTCGCGACCAGTGGGCCGCTGGCCCCGATCAGACTCGAAAGGAACGTCGTGATGGCACCGGCTATCAAGGTGCCCGTGCGGCTCAATGCCCGCTTGGGCAGCGCCGGCCCCCAGCAGGTGAACAGCACGAACAGCGCGATGGAAAGCTCCAGCACCCCTTCAGGCAAGCGGATCAACACCCAGGCCGCGACCAGCGCACCCAGCGCCACACCGGGCAGAAAGGCCAGCAGACGGCGCATGTCGATATGGCGCCATGTCATCGCCATACGCCCACCGTTGGAGCCCAGCTGTACCATGCCATGCACAGGAATCAGGGCAACGGCAGGCATCAACTGCGCCATGAACATGATCAGCAGCGTGCCCCCACCGACTCCGACAGCCGCAGACAGTGCGGAGGTGGCAGCAGCCAGCAGGATCAACGCGAAGACGATGGGCAGCGAGAGCGGGAAATACTGCCCGAGGCCGTCAAGCAGGCTTGCGAAATAGGGGATATCGGTGGGACTGACGGGCATTGCGGGCATCCTGTACAGATAGCCAATGATGAAGTGACATTCGGCTGGCGGCTGATAGGGAGTAGCGTGGCTGGCCGGCACGCAAGGCTACCGTGCCAGGAAGGCTCTGCCCAGTATGGGGCAGGCATTGCCTGAAGAGGTTCTCGATCCATCGGAGGGTTCACCCGATGATGAGGCGGCAGATATCAGCGCTTCTGGATATCACCAAGGTATTTCCCGCAGGCAATGGTGTAATGTCCGGTACCGGTCATTACCGTTTCGCGCTCTTTCAGTCAGCACTCAGCTTACACCTGCAAGATGGAGGTGTTTTTATGCATAGGTTGCTCTTGCCATGGGGGCAGTGTTCATTGGGGGTCATGGAATGAAGGAGGAGTGTCATGAAGCTGTTGTTGCTTGAGGATGATGACCTGTTGGCAGAAAGCCTCGCTGAACTGCTGGAAGATAATGGCTACCGACTGGATGTTTCCACCAGTCTGAATGATGCCCAGGCTTTCATGGCAACCGAACAGTATGCGCTGGCGATTCTGGATCTCGGGCTTCCCGATGGCTCGGGACTGGAGTTGCTCAAGCGCTGGCGACAGTCCCACGTGGATATTCCTGTGCTGATCCTTACGGCGCGTGATACCTGGGAGGACAAGGTAGTCGGGTTGCGCAGTGGGGCGGATGATTATCTGACCAAGCCATTTCATGAAGCCGAGTTGCTGGCGCGACTACACGCGCTGCTTCGTCGTCGGCAAGGGGGAGGTCATACGTATCTTGAGGTCAGCGGGATTCAGCTGGATGAAGAGTCGCAACGTGTCAGTTGCGACGGAGAGGATTGGTCTTCCTTGACGGCTACCGAATTCCGTTTGTTGCGCTACCTCATGCATCATCCGGGTAGAGTGCATTCCAAGGCGCAGTTGCTGGATCAACTCTATGCACTGGAGCAAGATGCTGCAGCACCCAACCTGGTAGAAGTCTATATCGCTCGTCTTCGCCGCCGCTTGGGCAAGGACTTGATACAGACCCGTCGCGGACAGGGGTACCTGCTTGTTTCACATCGATCGTCGTAGCCTTCGTTTTCGCCTGCTGACACGCCTGGGAGGTGCATCCCTCGCGGTGGTGTTGTTTGCCTGGTATCTGCACGGCTTCTTTCTCCACGAGCTGGCGAAGGACTTTCTTGGCGAGCGCCTCAAGGATGAGGCATCGCATATCGTCACCTTGCTCAAGAAAGATGAGCGTCCTGTAGCCCAGCTCATGGCGGCGGCCCGTGAGGAGTCCCTGAGCTTTCATCATTTCTATGTGCTGCGAGTCGGGGAGAAGGTCAGTACTTCGCTTCCTGCCGTGCCGTCGGAGATGCTCCCTTTGCTTGAGGGCAAGGGAAATGCGTTGATCATGCATCAGTTTCAGCAACAGCCTCTGTTGGCCTATCGGCACGTCTTTGATATTCGCGGGAAGGCGGTGCAATTGCTGATTGCCGAGAATTTCTCGCCAGTGGAGCAGGGCTTGACCCGAGTGCATTGGTGGATCGCCGCCAGCGCCATCTTGTTGTGGGGGATTCTGATATCACTCAATCTGCTGGCGGTAAGGCGAGGGCTCAAGCCGTTGAGTGTCCTGCGTCATCAATTGGGCGAACTCCAGTCCGGGTACCGAAAGCGAATTGTGCTTGATGCCCCTTCGGAGCTTGACGCGCTGGTATCACAGCTCAACAAGCTGCTGGATGAATTTGATCGCCGGCTGACTCGCTCGCGAGAGTCCGTTGCCAACCTGTCTCATGCCCTAAAGACACCTCTGGCGGCATTGACTCAGGTGTTACGTGGTACACGCCCGATCAATGAGGTACGCCGTGGCAAGATGTTGGTGCGAGTTGAGGCAATACATGCGCAGCTCGCAGCTGAATTGAGGCGCGCTCGCATCGCTGGTCCGCGTGCAGGCCAATCGACTCACCCTATTGAAGAAGCCGGTCGTCTGATCGAGATGTTTCAGGGAATCTATCCGCAGAGATGTTTTCAACTCGAATGCTCGGGCCTTGCTGCAGGACATGCCGAATACCTGGTGAATATTGAAACCCAGGATTTTACCGAAATACTGGGTATATTGCTGGATAATGCAGGCAAGTGGTCCACCCATCAGGTGCAATGCCAGATGCGAATGGATAAGGACCAGCTCTCAGTAAGAGTAGAGGATGATGGCCCGGGCGTTCCACAGAAGGATCTGACGCATCTTGGGGTGCGTGGTTGGCGACGAGACGAAACACAACCTGGGTATGGACTGGGACTGTCCATTCTCGGTCATCTTGTCGAGCATTATGCAGGTTGTTTGACATATTCCTCTGGTCAATCTGGTGGGTTGAGAGTCGATATTCGCTTGCCGACTCGTAATTGATTCAGTCTTTCAGGTTCGTTTCAGCTTGACGTGGCTTCATCTGTGTCATGACTCATCTTTCATGACCCGGGAGAAACAATGGCCATGGCATCAGGAACGTCTGATTTCTCTGTATCACGTCGTCAATTGCTGAAGGGAGGTTCTGCCCTGGGGCTTGGCACAATGGCACTGGGGATGGCACCTGCCTGGGCCAATCCCTGGGGGCGAACATCGACTTATTCTCAAGGGGTTGTACATGGCCCCGAAGTCTCGCTTGTCATTCGTCGTGAAGATTTCGACATCGACGGGCAGTTCGCGCGTCCCATCACGATCAATGGCAGCAGCCCCGGCCCCATGGTGCGTTTGAAAGAGGGGCAGGATGCTGTCATCAAGGTGACGAACCTGATGGATGAGCCGACCTCCATCCATTGGCATGGCATCATACTTCCCCCGGAAATGGACGGTGTGCCGGGTATCAGCTTCGCGGGAATCGCACCGGGCGAGACCTTTACCTATCGGTTTCCTGTCACCCAGAGCGGTACCTACTGGTATCACAGCCATTCAGGCCTTCAGGAGCAGGAGGGCCACGCAGGCCCACTGATCATAGACTCCGCAACACCCGAAGCCTTCACATATGATCGTGAGCATGTCCTGCTGCTCACTGACTGGACGTTTGAAGATCCCAAGACAGTCTTTCGCAACCTCAAGACCATGGAGGGTTATTACAACTTCCAGGAACGGACTGTCGCTGATTTCTTTGCGGATGTGCGGCGTAGAGGCCTGGTAGACACGATCGAGGCACGCAGCATGTGGGCTGAGATGCGCATGAGTTCGAGGGATATCGCGGATGTCACCGGCAGTACCTATACGTATCTTCTCAATGGTCATTCACCAGAAGAAAACTGGAGCGCGCTATTCAAGCGTGGGGAAACCGTGCGTCTGCGTGTCGTCAATGGCTCGGCAATGAGTTACTTCGATTTACGTATTCCCGGCTTGAAGATGACCGTGGTCGCTGCAGATGGTCAGCCAGTGCAACCGGTAGAGGTGGATGAGTTCCGTATTGCCGTGGCGGAAGCCTACGATGTGCTGGTGACACCGGAAGACGACAAGGCGTACACCATCTTCGCCGAAGCCATGGACCGCAGTGGATACGCGCGAGCCACGCTGGCACCTCGCGCCGGGATGGAGGCGCCCGTACCTGAACGACGACAGATCGCTGATCGCGGGATGGAGGCCATGGGCGCTCATGCAGGCATGGACCATTCGAAGATGTCAGGCATGGATCATTCGCAGATGGCCGGCATGGACCATTCGCAGATGGCAGGCATGGATCATTCGCAGATGGCAGGCATGGATCATTCGAAGATGGCCGGTATGGATCATTCGAAGATGGCCGGTATGGATCATTCGAAGATGACAGCGATGCAGGCTGACGCGGCAACCAATCATATGTTGATGGCCGGTGCCATTCAGCAGGGGGCTCGTTACGACCAGGCAGGCATCGGTCTGGATCAATCGCTGCGTCGTGTACTGGTCTATCAGGACCTCAAGGCCCATGCGCCCTGGCCGGACAGGCGTGGCCCCATGCGCGAGATGGAGCTGCATCTGACCGGCAACATGGAGCGCTATATGTGGTCCTTCGATGGCAAGAAGTTCAGCGAAGTCAATGGCCCGATTCACTTCAAGAAGGATGAGCGACTCCGTCTCATCCTGATCAATGACACCATGATGGAGCATCCCATACACCTGCACGGCATGTGGATGGAGCTGGAGAATGGGCAAGGAGACCTGATTCCTCGCAAGCACACCTTGAATGTCAAGCCGGGTGAGCGAGTGTCAGCCTTGATCACTGCAGATGCAGAAGGTAGCTGGGCTTTCCATTGTCATCTTCTGTACCACATGGACGCAGGTATGTTCCGTGTCGTAAAGGTTTCTTGAGGAGTCATCATGTCAATCAGACATCATTCAATTCGTCTTGCCAGCGTGACGGCGTTTCTATTCTCCAGTGCTGGTGTCTCTCAGGCGTTTGCTCAGGATGGTTACGATGCCCCTCAGTCATGGCCATCGCCCATGGCAGAACATCTCCAGTGGAGTGCCGCATTCGATCGCCTGGAATATAGCCTTCCGGATAAGGGCGAGGACTCACTGGTATGGGATTTTCAGGCCTGGTATGGCGGAGATACCCATCGTGTCTATCTCAAGTCAGAAGGGGAAAATACCCAGGGCGATGGCGAAGACGCCGAGTTTGAGTCACTTGAGCTTCTTTATAGTCACCTGATTGCCGATTTCTGGGAATTCCAGATTGGAGGTGGCTATCAGGGCGGCGTACTTAGTGATGATCATGATGAAAGCGTGTATGGGGTCTTCGGGCTTCAAGGGACTGCACCCTACAGGATCGAGACGGATGCAGCAGTGCAATATCGAGAGGGAGGCGTAGTCACTGCCAGTCTGGAACTTGAACATGATATACGCCTGACACAGCGTTGGTATCTACAGCCACGTAGTGAAATTGTCCTTGCTGCCAATGAATCCAGACAACAGGCTATCGGATCGGGTCTCAATTCTGTGCGAATCGGCTTGCGTGCTCGCTATGAGGTGACTCGTCGAGTAGCTCCTTATGTAGGTGTTTATTGGCAGCGAGAGTATGGCGAAACTGCTGATATGCGGCGTGAGGAAAGTGAGACGGTAGAAGATACGGGTGTCGTGATTGGGATCCGCATGATGTTCTGAAGCACGCTGGCGGCGGTGTTCAGTCATCAGGTTACGCCTCCGCGACGGTGACCAGCATTCGTGGCATTCGTGAAGACCTGCTCATGATTGGATACTGCACCTTTCCTAAATTTCAGGAAGCATGACGAGGCAAGACCCCATTGTCTGCATGGTGTCAGACGATCTGTTCATTGAATATGCTTGCTTGACCAAGGGATATGACATGAAAAAAATGCTATGGGGAATGTGGCTGACGTTGATGATGCTGGCAACTCTTGGTGCGGGGGCGGTTTATTCCGGGGTCATCAGTGTGGCCGCGGATGACCCGCATTGGGGTTGGGTGTACGAAGTATTTGAAACGGCGCGTGATCGCTCCATCGAGTTCCACTCCAGTGCTATCCAGGCTCCCCTGCTTGATGATGAAGCCATGATTGTCGCCGGTGCAGGAAATTATGCCTCGATGTGCGCCTCCTGCCATCTGGCACCTGGTATGTTAGAGACAGAACTCAGTAGGGGGCTTTATCCCAGTCCCCCGAATTTCGCAGCATCTACCATGAGCGGTGAGCCTCATGAGCGTTTCTGGGTCATCAAGCATGGGATAAAAGCCAGCGGAATGCCGGCATGGGGTCAGAGCATGCAGGATGAGTACATCTGGCAGATGGTCGCTTTCATGGAAGAACTTCCTGACATGAGTGCTGCGCGTTATACGGCCCTTGTGGCAGCAAGTGATGGTCATCAACATGGCGGAGGTGAGACTACGCTATCGCAGTCATCGCACCATGCTGATGGGGTTGGAGAGTTACCCCATGATGATGGGCATCATGATGCTTTGCAGGAAAGCCCTGCACAGGAAAGTCATGGTCTGAAAAGCAACGGTGATGCAGATGGTCATTCTCACGCCGCGCATGATCAGGAGCATCAACATTGAAATCGCGTGCGATACTGGGCAGCCCCAGGCTTGTATGGAAACTTTCGGGGCTGCCATTTCTTTACGCCATCTTGATGTTCGAGTATCAGACCGTAGGCGTTGCCTCGACCCGCTCCGCGCGTTCGGCACGCTTGAGCATGCGATAGCGCGAGCGTACCTCGTCACGCTCTAGGTAGCAGCCCTGCAACCAGCGGCTGCCGCTGTCGCCTTCGAAGGCATCGCGGGCGTGCAGCAGGCGGCGATTGTCGAAGATGACCATGTCGCCGGGGGCATAGGTGAAGCGCATGGCGAAGCGCGGCTCACGCAACATGCGCTGCAGCGTCATCAGTGCTTCATAGGCGGTCTCGGTCTGCTCGAACGGTGCCATCATCGGCCCGCGCAGGAAGTCGGCGATCCGCACCTCCAGCAGCTCTCCTGCCTGACCCAGTACGATCATCGGCGAATACCAGACATGATCGGTATTGCGCGAGGTATTGGCGTAGCGCCACTGTACCGTGGTGAGTGTCTCATAGGCCTTGGGGTGTTCTTCCTTCAGCGCCGTGGCGATGGCGAAGCCGTCCATCATCACCGCCATGCCGCCTTTCACGGTGTTCTCGAGACAGTAGAGGCATTGCAGGCCCGGCTGATATTCACGGGTCGGCAGGTCCACGTGCGGTGGCAAGGCGATCGAGGTATAGGCGTTGGAATCCGGATTCTGGATCGCACGGACATTGAAGAGGTGGCCGAAGTTGGTGGTGCGGATCGAGCCGATGCGTTCGGCGACCTTCTCGATGGCGCCTTCTTCTGTCGGCAGGTTGCGCAGACGCACCAGGCCCTTGCCGAGCAGTTCATGCAGGGTCGGATACAGAATCTCCGCCTCCCGCGCGCTGCCTTGGTCGGCCTCGGCCAGGCGAGCGGCATCGATGGTCGGCGGCTGATCCAGCTGCTCGCCGTGCCAGAGCGTCATCGGCGGCAGTTCCGGTGGCAGCGCATCCTGGTTGTCATAGTCATTGCCGCGCAGGAAGCCCGGGTGGAAGCGCAGACGGCGGTCTTCGGGCGTGAACAGCACGCTGAGTGCGCCGTCCTCATCGATGCAGGCCTCGGCGATTTCCGGCCAGGCAGGAATCTGGGAGAGGTCCAGAATGCGTTCGCGTGTCGCCGGATTGACGGTGGTATCGTCCGCGGCGTTCTCGCGCAACCAGACACTATGAAAACGGCTGACGCGGCCATCGCTCCAGGTCACGCTCAGAAAGCGTGCTTCGTGAACGGCCTTCACGAGAGTCTCGTCAATTGGCCAGCTGTCGTAATCGGGTGTGATCGGGAGCGCCATGGAGAGTCCTTCCTTCTGTCAGGTGAGCGATTCCCCGACAGAATGGCAGCCCACGGCGTTCGCTACTGTGCCCAATTCGACACCCACTGTGCCCAATTCGACATCGCGTTGCGGGGGCGGGCGTGGATCACCCCAGAGGACGTGGTGGCTGGCGGCGGGCCTGGGTCGGGGTGATCCCGAAGCGACGGCGAAAGGCGCGGGTGAAACTCGAATGCGAGGTGAAACCGCAGGCCAGCGCGATATCGGTGACGCCATGGCGGGTATCGTGAAGCAGGCTGCGTGCATGCAGCAGGCGACGCTCACCGTGATAGGCGCGAGGCGTGCAGCCGAGCCCTTGCTGGAAGCGGCGCTCCAGCTGCCGCCATGAGAGGCCGAGCTCCTCGGCGAGTGCCTCGATGCTGAGCGGGGCTTCCAGGGTGTTCTCCATACGCGTGATCGCGCGCCTGAGCAGCGGGTCGGCCAGATCGGCCGTCTGCTGACTGATGCCGCGCTGGCGGCTTGCCGGCAGGCGTCCTTGATCGAGAATCAGCTGTTCACGCACTGCCTGATAGAGCGCCTCGCCATGCTGGCGCCGAATCAGCTCCAGGCTCATGTCCAGCGGGGCGCTGCCGCCGGCGCAGAAGAAGCCATCGTCACTGATTTCATACAGTGACTCGACGGCGTCCACCTCATCGAAGCGCTGGGTGAATTCCGGCAGGCTTTCCCAGTGCAGCGTGACCGTCTTGCCGGTCAGGAGGCCGGCGCGCGCCAGCACGAAGCAGCCGGTGTCCACGCCCCCGAGCTGGCAGCCGCCATGGGAGCGCTCCTGCAGCCAGTGCAAGGTGCGATCTTCCAGATAGGCTTCCGGGGCAAAGCTGGTGCACACCACCAGCTTGTCTACCGAGGCGAGCTCATCACGTGCGGTATCCACCGGCAGCACCATGCCGTTGGAGGCCTTGACCGGCGCGCCATCCTGGCTTGCGAGTGTCCACTGATACAGGCGTGTTCCGCGCAGTCGATTGGCGATGCGCAGCGGTTCGATCATCGAGAACAACGCGACCATCGCGAAGCCCGGCAGCAGGAAGATGCCGAGTTGGTGACGGTCAGCAGGGGCAGGCGAGGCAAGGGTGGCGGTCAAGGGCGCAATGCTGGTGGGCTGGTCAGACAACACGCCGTCTTCCGAGAGGCCGAAGCCATAGGACGCATCGGGCGGCGTAGCGCTGGAATCGTGTGAAGGCATGAGGGTAGGCAACGACGACGTCGGGTGGCTCGGCAGAAGGGGATGGGCCTGACCTTAGCGTGTTCGCTACCTGAGTGCGAGGCGTCAACCAATCACCGCTCGATCGCTCGCGGGTCATCAGGGGGGAGGGCGGTTGGCGGGAAAACAAGAGGCCCGAGTGCGATCTCAGGCCCGTATGGCGTGAAGGCAGGCAACAAGACTTTCTGTCACATCATTCTGAGGCAGTTCCGTCCATCTTCCTTGGCCGCGTACATGGCTTCATCGGCGCGTGCGATCAACTGCTCACGTGTGGCGCTGTCATCGGGCTCAAGGCAGGTCATCCCGATGCTCAATGACAGGGGCAGACGTTGGCCCTCGTACTCCACGACACTGTCTTTCATGCGCTGACGCAGCGTATTGATACGTGTGGCAGAGTCGCTGAGCAGTGAATTGGGCAGGATGGCCAGAAATTCCTCACCCCCCCACCTGGCGAGTGTGTCGCCGGGCAGCAGAATCTCTTCGGCGAGAACGCTCAAGTGTTGCAGGGCGAGATCGCCGGCGTCATGGCCGTGGTTGTCGTTGATCTTCTTGAAATGGTCGAAATCCAGCAATGCGACGCACAATGGTTGGTCGACCTGGGAAGTCGACAGCGCGGTGATACTCTCCTCCAGCACTTTCTGAGCATGACGTCGGTTGTAAAGGCCGGTCAGCGGGTCGGTGATCGCGATCTTCTCGAGCGCCTGATGGGCATCCTTCAGGGCATTGATGTCATTGGCACGCGCGACTTCGTGACCAGCCCACAAGGCGATGAGACGCACCAGCTCGATGTCCTGAGCCGTGAAGGGCGGCACCGGGTCAGGGCTCGAGAAGTTGAAGGTGCCGTAGCGCTCACCATCCACGATGACCGGTGCTCCGATGTAGGCTTCAAGATTGAAGTTGGCATAGCAGGGATGGTTGCGGATCTCGCTGCTGGCCACATGATGGAAGGCCTGGACGCAGTCGGCCTTGTAGACGTGATCGCAATAGGTATCGCTGAGGGAGAAGCTCAGTCCCGGCTCCAGCAGGTCTTCCGGGTGACAGGCGCGCTGGACGACGTATTCGCCGCCCCGGATGCGGCTGAAGATTCCGATCGGCAGGCCGAAATGGGCGCAGCCCAGTTTCAGCAGCTCATCGATGCGCTCATTGAAATTGAGTTCACGTGATGAGGTGATGGCATGCAGGCTGTGCAGGGTATGTTCCGCTGTCACGCGGCGTGAAACATCGCGGATCAGCCCGAACATGAAGATATTGCCACTGGTGGGGTCCTTGATGGGGCCGCCGAGCGTTTCCCCATAGAAGTAGGTGCCATCCTGTCGTCTGTAACGGATGACGCGGCCTTCCTTGGCGGGCTGGGCATCGACACGAAAGCGCCTCTGACCCTGGCGTTCGAATTCATCGCCGGAGGCATACAGCATACGTGTCTGCTTGCCGATCAACGCTTCACGAGGGTAGCCGAAAGCCTTCACCGCGCTGTCATTCAAGTAGGTGATGTGGCGCTGATCATCCGCAAGCAAGATGACGTCGTCGATCTGACCCAGCATCTGGCCCAGCAGGGTTTGAATCATCTCAAAGCGTTGCATGACGCAGGCTCCTTGTGGGGTGCCGCTATCTCGGGAGAGGCATTCCTTGCCGCAGACATTCATCCTGTCGCCGGGAAGGGGCGGTCATTGCTGTCATCAGGCTCAGGCTTCACGCCGGATGTTGTACGATACAGAATTCATATTATCGTATGAGGATGCAGACGCGTCTTGCTCTCATCCTGCCCGGCATTCGTATATTCAACGTAAAGGTAATGCAGTGCCAGAGGCCGCATCCGAAGAACCCCGCCAAGCTCCTGTAGAACTTCATGGCTTCCTGCTGACACGCCATTGGCGGGACACGCCAGAGGGGGTGGTGATCAGCTTCTGGATTCGCACAGAGAAAGGCGCCGTTCGTGTCGAATGTGCACCGCAGGACGTCGTCGCTTTCCTGCCGGCTGAACAGCAGGTTCTCGCACAGACCCTAGTCGGCTTTCAGGCGGGAGCTGAACTGCGCCCCCTTGCGCTCGAAGATTTTCAACACCGTCCTGTGGTGGGGCTCTACTGCCGTGAATACCGCACGCTGTTGCAGCTGACTCGTCGCCTGAAGGCCATCGGCGTCGATGTCTATGAAGCGGATGTGCGCCCGCCTGATCGCTACCTGATGGAGCGTTTCATCACGGCAGGCGTCACGGTACGCGGCGAGCGAAAACCCGATGGCAGCCTGCTTGACGCCCGGCTGGTGCCGCTTGACGGCTATCGTCCTCCGCTACGCTGGGCATCGCTGGACATCGAGACCGATGCCCGGGGCAATCTGTATTCCATCGCGCTTGAAGGTTGCGGGCAGCGTCAGGTGTACATGCTGGGCCCTCCCAATGGGGAGAAGAGCGCCAGCCGCGATTTCTCGCTGGAATACCGCGATAGTCGACGTGGGTTGCTCCAGGCGCTGATCGACTGGATGACCCTGCATGACCCTGATGTCATCATCGGCTGGAATGTCATCCAGTTCGATCTGCGCATGCTGGTGCGGTTGTCAGAGGCCGAAGGCCTGCCCCTGCGACTGGGACGTGATGGCGGCGTGATGCAGTGGCGGTCACATTCCCGTCAGGACGACCATTTCTTCGCCGAGATCCCCGGCCGCTGGGTGGTGGATGGCATCGAGGCGCTCAAGTCTGCCTTCTGGCATTTCGAGTCGTTCAGCCTCGAGAATGTCTCGCGAGAGCTGTTGCAGGAAGGCAAGGCCATTGATGACCCCTATGGCCGGCTGGACGAGATTCTGCGCATGTTCGCCGAGGACAAGCCGTCTCTGGCGCACTACAACCTCAAGGACTGTGAGCTTGTCACGCGTATCTTCGCGAAGACGCGACTGATGGAATTTCTGCTCGCACGGGCCAGTGTCACCGGGCTTGAGACGGATCGCAGCGGTGGCTCGGTGGCGGCCTTCACGCATCTGTATCTGCCGAGATTGCACCGGCTGGGCAAGGTCGCGCCCAACCTGGGCGACGTGGTGGGAGAGGACAGCCCCGGCGGCTTCGTGATGGACTCCCGGCCCGGCCTCTATGACTCGGTGCTGGTGCTGGATTTCAAGAGCCTGTATCCCTCCATCATCCGGACGTTTCTGATCGACCCGCTGGGGCTGATCGAAGGTCTGCGTGAGTCGAACGTGACCGCTGAAGATACCGTCCCCGGCTTTCTCGGCGCGCAGTTCTCACGCGACAGGCATTGCCTGCCCGCCATCGTCGCGGATATCTGGCAGGCGCGGGACGTTGCACGTGCGGCGGGCGATGTGCCGCTGACCCAGGCACTCAAGATCATCATGAATGCCTTCTACGGAGTGCTGGGGTCACGCGGTTGCCGATTCTTCGACCCGCGTCTGGCCTCATCGATCACCCGTCGTGGCCACCAGATCATCCAGCAGACAGTCGAGTTGATCGAGGCGCGCGGCTACACCGTCATCTATGGCGACACCGATTCCACCTTCGTGTGGCTTGGCAGTGCGCATGACGAGGAGAAAGCCGCTGAGATCGGCCGCGAACTGGCAGCCCATGTCACGGACTGGTGGCGACAGCATCTCAAGGAGACGCTGAATCTCGAGAGTGCATTGGAACTTCAGTTCGAGACCCATTATCAGCGTTTCGTGATGCCGACCATTCGTGGCGCAGAGGAGGGCAGCAAGAAGCGCTACGCCGGGCTGCAGCAGAAGAGTGGTACGGGCGACGGGAAGACTGACCAGACAGAGCTGGTGTTCAAGGGGCTTGAATCCGTGCGCTCTGATTGGACGCAACTTGCCAAGACATTCCAGCAAGGACTCTATCGTCGCATCTTCGAAGGCCAGCCCTATCAGGATTACCTGAAAGGCTATGTGCAGGACTATCTGCAGCGTCATGTCGAGAATGAACGGCTCGGAGATGGCCCGACATCTGCACGACAGCTTGCTGATATCGAAGCGCTGACCTATCGCAAACGTCTGCGGCGCAAGCTCGACGACTATCAGCGCAATGTGCCGCCTCATGTGCGCGCAGCGCGCCTGGCAGATGACGAGAACCGCCGACGCGGACTGCCACTGCGCTACCAGCGCGGAGGTTGGATCCGCTACGTGATGACCACCGCCGGGCCAGAACCTATCGAGTATCTGCGCTCGCCCATCGATGTGGAGCACTATCTCAGCCGTCAGCTGAAACCGATCGCCGATGGGATCCTGCCGTTCGTGGGAGATGATTTCGATCGTCTGCTGGATCGTCAGTTGTCGCTATGGTGACGCTTGTTACGTAGTGATAATCCTTCTCATTATTTCTTGCATTAATGTATGTTCGACGTAAGATCCTCTCTCGGTGCAGCCATCAGGCCTGCACAGCAGTCTTGTGATGGCGATCAGCTCGCCAGAATATCCGGGAGCAGGTGTGACGTTATTGAAAGTGGTTCTTGCCCATTATCGCTGGTCCTTTGTTGGCGTGATGCTTCTCAGTCTTGCCAGCGCGGGACTGGGTATCGGTGTCATCGCCTATATCAACCAGCGACTCATCACACATGCTGATTCCGTCCCCCTGGATGAAGGGATTGCGGCCCATGTCGGGGTGCTTCCGGAGTTTCTCGGACTGATTCTGCTGTTGCTGGCGATCACCCTGGGGGCACAGCTGGCGTTGACGACGCTGGGGCATCATTTCGTGCACGGACTGCGCGGGCGTCTGGTCAAGCAGATTCTCGATACCGATATCGAGCGGCTCGAGCAGCTGGGCAGTGCCAATCTGCTGGCGAGTCTGTCCAGTGACATCCGCAACATCACCCTGGCGTTCGTGCGCCTGCCCGAACTGGTGCAGGGCATCGTGCTGACCCTGGGGGCCGTGTTCTATCTTGGCTGGCTATCCCCCGGCATGATGCTGGTCACTGCCATCTGGGTGACCTTGACCATCATGGGGGGCAGCTGGCTGGTCACGCGAGTCTATCGCCACCTGGCCGAGGTGCGAGAAGCGGAGAGTCGCCTTTACGCCGACTATGAGGCGGTCATCGATGGTCGCAAGGAACTGGCGCTCAATCGACCCCGTGCGCGTGACTATTTCGACACCCGCTACAGCGTCAACGCCCGCGAGTATCGCCATCACGTCGTGCGTGCCGATACCTACCACCTGAGCGCCGTCAACTTCTCCAATATCATGATGCTGGGTGCCATCGGCATCGTCTTCTATCTGGCCAATGGCCTGGGGTGGGCCAGTGGTGAGGTCGCCGCGACCTTTTCCCTGACGCTTCTCTTCCTGCGCACCCCCCTGATTCAGGCAGTGGGCGCATTGCCGACTCTGCTGGGAGCGGATGTGGCCTTCGCCAAGTTGCGCAAGCTGGCACTGGCTCCGGTCAACGCCGATTTCGCGTCTTCTCAAGATGTGCAGCCTCAGGCACAGGCATCAGCCGCAGACACGTCGGCCGAGTCTGGCTGGCAGACCCTGAGTCTGCAGAGTGTCTGCTTTCACTATGGCAGTCACGAGAATAGCGAGCGGAGCGCACAGCAGGGCAGTCAACAGGCCTTCTCTGTCGGCCCGCTGGATCTCACCCTCAGGCGCGGTGAGCTGGTGTTTCTGATCGGCGGCAACGGCAGTGGCAAGTCGACGCTGGCCAAGCTCTTGACCGGTCTCTATCAGCCGACATCAGGCTCACTTCTGCGCGATGGGCGCCCGATTCAGGCGCATGAGCGGGAAGGTTGGCGTCAGCAGTTCTCGGCAGTCTTCACTGATTTCCATCAGTTCGATCGTCTGCTGGGGCCGACCGGCGAGCCGGCGGACCCGGCACTCATCGTACAGTGGATGGACTATCTGCAGATGCGAGAGAAGCTGATGCTGGATGGAAATCGCATCGTCAATACGGAGCTGTCGCAGGGGCAGCGCAAGCGACTGGCGCTGTTGATGGCCGTGGCCGAGTGTCGTGACATCCTGCTGCTGGATGAATGGGCCGCAGATCAGGACCCGCAGTTCCGTCGTATCTTCTATCGTGATCTGTTGCCGCGTCTGCGCGAGATGGGCAAGACGGTCTTTGCCATCAGTCACGATGATCATTATTTCGAGCAGGCGGACCGATTGTTCGAGATGCGTGCCGGCAAGCTGCAGGAGTTGTCGGGCGCCCAGCGTGATCGCATCAGTCAGGATGCCGTCGCGCGTCTGGATGAAGCCTGAAACAACCTGTTCGGACTGGCGGAGAGGGCGGCTGCGGGATGCCGCGGTCGCTCATTTCCGCCGACATCACCAGACAGGCAGTGGCAGGACGTGAGCCCAGGAGCCGGACTCATGTGATGGGCCAGGGAGGATACCCACGGCAGCAGGCTTCACGACTTACGCTGCTGCAGTGTGGTGACACGCGTGATTCTCGGGATTGCAGGCAGGATCTCCATGAAATGGCGGGCCATCATGATCGATGAAAGATAAATACGAATCATCCTGATTCCATTCCGTATTCGATATCAGCGTGCCAGTGAGAGACGCCTCGAGACGGGAGGGGAGATTGACCACACAACGATCTTTGCAAGGGAACACGACATGTCCAGATACCCAACATCACGGCAGGCACCTGTCCGGCCGGCACTCACTCCCCTGTCACATGCCATACGACTCTGTCTCGCGGCAGGGCTCCTGTCACAGTCGGCCAGCGTGCTGGCCGCCGAGACCGATGACACCATGGTCGTGGTTGGTACGGCACTGAAAGTCGATGCGCCGCTGGTGGAAACGCCGCGTCCGGTCTCGACGGTCAATCGCGAAGAGCTCGACACGCGCAACGTCCAGCAGCTCGATGAAACCTTCCGTTACCGTGCCGGCGTCCTGTCTGGCCATTATGGGTCCGACAACAATACCGACTGGTTCAAGGTGCGAGGCTTTGATCAATCCACCTATCAGGATGGCCTGCGCATCTACCGTGAAGGCTTCTATCAGTGGTTGCCGGAGACCTGGGGGCTGGAGCGCGTCGATCTGTTCAAGGGGCCTTCTTCCATCCTTTACGGGGAGGCGCCTCCCGGCGGATTGATCAACGCCATCAGCAAGCGCCCCACCGATGAGCCGCAGAGCGAGATTCAGATTCAGGTCGGCAATCGCGGTCTGCGCCAGACGGGGCTCGATACCAGTGGCTATCTGAGCGATGACGGTGACGTACGCTATCGCCTGGTCGGGTTGTACCGTGAACGTGATGGGGATCTCGATCATACCGAGAACGAGCGCTACTACTTCGCGCCGAGCCTGACCTGGGACATCTCGGATGCAACCCAGCTGACGCTGCTCGCCAGCCTCCAGAAGGATGATGGCGTGCCCACCAATGCCTTCAAGCTGGCCTATGGCACCGTGGACGATACGCCGTTCGGCAAGGTGGACCCGCAGACCAACTACAGCGAGCCGGGGTATGACAAGGATGAGCGTACCCAGACCTCCCTGGGCTATGAGCTGCGCCACCAGCTGAACGACACCTGGGCGCTGGAGCAAGATTTCCGCTATAGCCAGCTGGATCTCGACCTGATCAGCAGCTACATCCTCTATCAGTCCTCGGCGCGCGAGGGGCAGCGGGGGCTGCTGTATCGCGAAGGCACCATCGACAGTTATACCGTCGACAACCGTGCCATCGGCAAGTGGTATGGCGAGCGCACCGAGAACACCTTGCTGCTGGGCGTGGATTATCAGAATCTCAGCCTGTCGGGCAAGGAAGCGGATGACTATGCCTTCGGCGATCCGATCGATCTGTTTGACCCGCAATACGGGAATTACACCGCCTTGAGTGATGATCAGATCACCCGTCGGGATATCGACAAGGAGCAGATCGGCCTCTACGTGCAGGATCAGCTGCGCATCGATGACAAGTGGGTACTGCTGGCGGGGGTACGTTACGACCAGGCCGAGACCGAGAACGTCAATCAGTCCACCGGTACCCGCGAGCGCTCCGATGATGACGAGATCAGCTGGTCGGGTGGGGTGATGTATCTCAGTGACTTCGGCCTCAACCCCTACCTGAGCTATACCGAATCCTTCGAGCCGATCAGCGCCGTGGATGATGGCGGCTCTCTCTACGAGCCCCGCGAAGGTCGCCAGTGGGAGCTGGGCGCCAAGTATCAGCCCGCCGGCTGGGATGGCTACGTGACGGCGGCTGTCTTTGACCTCACCGAAGACAATACGCTGGTCACCACCGGCGGTGTCCAGGTGCAGGAGGGCGAGCGTCAGTCGCGTGGCTTCGAGCTGGAAATGGTCGGTTATCTGACGGACCACCTCAAGCTGACCTCGGCGTATACCTATACCGATGCACGCCTGGAAGACGATGTGCGTGCGCCGCTGATACCGCGCCACCAGGCTTCCAGCTGGCTGGATTACGCCTTCGAAAGTGGCGCTCTGGATGGCCTGCGTCTGGGGGCGGGGGCCCGTTATGTCGGTGAATCGGTGGATGGCGACACCACCGTCTCCGACTATCTGCTGTTCGACGCGATGGTGGGGTATGACTTCACCCGCGAGCTGAGCGCTCAGGTCAATGTCAGCAACCTCACTGACAAGGAATATGTCGCCAGCTGCAGCTACTGGTGCTACTACGGGGAATCCCGCAGCATCATCGGCAGTCTGAGCTATCGCTTCTGATCCCTGGCGCCTTTGCATCATGTCCTGTTGAACGACAACGCCCCGCAGGCAGCAGCCTGCGGGGCGTTGTCGTGTCTGGCCGGGTATCACCTTCCTTCCCGTCATGGGGGCTGTTGTCACCCCGTGACGCCGTCTACATCAACGCCAGATGGTTGTCCCAGTGGGTATTGGCCAGGCGCACCGGCCCCAGTGCCGGCAGGCCATCTTCATCGATCAGCAGCCATTCCCCACGTCCATTGCTGACCACGAACCCCGCGGGAGTCTCCTGCGTCGCCGGTACCGCCAGCACCCCGGCGCAATCGGCAAAGTCCAGCGTGGTCTCAAGCTCACCGGTCTCGAGGTTCCACAACGTGATCAAGTTGCCGCGGGGCACGGTGGCGACGGCCAGGTGGCCCTCGGGGGCGATGGCGATGCTCGCGATGTACTGCTTGAACTGGGGGACGTATTCCCGTGGTAGCGGCAATTCCTGCAGGGTCTCGCTGGCGGGGCGCTTCATCACCACCAGGGGGTGATGGTCCGAGGCAGGCCCCTGATACTGATACCCCGCGACGATGGTGCCATCACGGCTGACATCCAGGTGTCGCAATGACAACTGGTGATGCGATGGCTCGCCTTGCCAGCGAATCTCGCCCGACACGCGATCCAGCAGCGTCAGATTGGGCTGCATCGACTCCAGATTGAGCTTCACGCGCCCGGTCTCCGGGCGCGTGAGAATTCCGCCATTGGCGATGATCAGCTGCTGGCCATCCGGGTGCAGGCGAATCTCGTGCGGGCCGATCCCGCCACTGGCGAACTCGCCGAGTCGCGCGAAGTCGCGATGCATGTCGTAGATCCCGATACGGCCTTCCCCGGAGGTGATGGCGTTCTCGGTGGTGTAGAGCAGACCACCGTCCGGGCTGAACACGCCGTGCCCATAGAAGTGGCGGTCTGGCGCAGCTTCGATGCGCGTGATCCGCTCACCGCTCTCGAGATCGAAGACATTGATTTCAGTGCCCGGGCGACGGGCGAAGATCAACGCCCACGGCTTGTGAGGATGACGGGTGGCGCCGTGGGCACGCTCCTTGATGGGCTGACGCCAGCGTTCCACGCCGCGGTAGCTGGTGCAGCTGGCAAAGTGCTGTCCCGTGTCATCGTCACAGGCCGAGATGGCCACTCCCAGCGGGGCACGCCCCTGGGCACTGGCGGCATTGTTGCCACCGGCCAGTGCTGCGCCGCCGGGTAACCCCAGCAGTGGGGTGCAGGCCAACGCCTTGAGCAGCCGACGGCGCTGACGTGCCTCCGCAGGATGGGTATCCGGCATGCCATGTCCTGTCTTGCTCACGTGCATCACTCCCGAATCAATCGCCATCGGTACTGTTGAAGCCCAGAGACAGCCCGAGTGCCGGGTTGAGCGTGTCAGCGAAGCCCGCCTGCAGGGTCTCGAGGTGGATCATGGCCTGCTGCAGATCGCCATTGCGCGGGTCGTCACGCAAGATGCCAGCAAGATCCGCCGGCAGGGCGGCGAAGGCGTCACGCGCGTCGGCAAAATCTCCGGTGATGGAGGCCACCATGCGCGGGTCGACCTGCTGATTCAGATAGCCATGAATGCCTGCGACCTGGTCATTGCCGAGCCAGAGCGTCTCCATCATCGCAAGCGTCGACCCGATGTTGGCAAGTCCCATGCCGCCACGCCAGGACTCTGCCGCGTAGGGATTGGCCGTGCCGCCGTTGTCGAGCCCGATCGGGCGGCGCAGCTTGCGGTCCTTGATGGCCTCAAGCTGGACGGTCATCGCGCGTACCAGGGTAAGCACGGCGTCACGCGGATCGCTGAAAGCGCCTGTGCCTTCGGCCAGTTGTGGCGCGAACTGCTGCCACTCTTCAAGCAGCGTCTTGCCGGTGTTGGCGGCGTAGGCGGTGTTGGCCGTCATCAGCTCGCAGCGACGAGTATCGGCGGTGAGGGGGGAGTCGGCATAGCGTGCATCGAACAGTTGATATTCCACACTGCCCAGCCCCTGCATGACGATGGATTGCTCAGCCAGGCTGTCGGTCGTGATCGGGGCATCACCAGCGAGCAGGGCGCGCGTCTTGCCTGAGACGAGATCCTTCTTGTCCGGCCAGAAATACAGTTGCCACTGACGGGAATTCTGCAGGATGGGGCCCATCTCGACCCAGTTGACCTGATTCAGCCCCAGCATGGCGCTGCGCCAATCTTCCTTTAGGGTTTCGAGGGGGATGTCACCCTCGGCGGAGCAGAACGCTTGAGTGTGCTGCGAGAGCTGCACCAGACGGTTGGCGAGTTGTTGATGTGCTTCGCTCAGAGTGTCAGCGGCAAACTGACTGACGGTATCCGCTCTGGCGACGTCTTTGTTGGCGTCAGAAGAGTCCGATGCCGCCAGTGTGCTCGTCGACAACAGCGCGGCGCCCAGCAGTGTCATGCCGCTGGCCAACTGGGCCAGGGGCGAGGTCTTGCGCTGGGCAGGTTTCATCGGGGTTGGAGCCGGGGTGAAGGTGTCGCGGGGCATGAACGGGTATTCCTTGTCATAGTCGGCTAGCAGAAGAGACTGGGCAGAGTTCAGACCCAGAGAACCAGAGCCAAAGTTCAGAGTCAGAGATCAGAGCGATTCCAGGAAGCGCAACAGCGCCTCACGCTGGTCAGTCGGCAGGGCCACGACGGCATCGCGGCTTGGCTGGGCTTCGCCGCCATGCCAGAGCACCGCTTCAAGCAGGGTGCGCGCACGGCCATCATGCAAGAAGCCTGTGGCTGGGTTGACCGTCTGGGCCAGGCCGATGCCCCAGAGGGGCGGTGTGCGCCACTCATTGCCGGTCGCCTCGAATTCGCGGCGGTCATCCGCCAGTCCTTCCCCCATGTCATGCAGCAGCATGTCGCTGTAGGGCCAGATCGTCTGATCGGCCAGTTGTTCCGCCACGCCGCCGGATTGGGTGGTCAGGCGTGGACGGTGGCAGCTGGCACATTCAAGCTCCCGGAACAGCTGCTCGCCTTGGCGCACCGTCGGGTCATCGATGTCACGTCGTGTCGGTACGGCCAGATTGCGCGAATAGAACGCCACGTTGTCCATGACATTGTCTTCCACCTCGATCGTTCCTCCGTCGGGGAGGTCATCGCATTTCTGGACCGGCGTACAGTCGGTGGAGCTGACGAGATCCGATGTCAGGCCCATGTCCCCGGCGAAGGCCTTGGCGCTCTGCTGTCGCACATCGGGCTGGCCGGCCTTCCAGCCGAAACGCCCCATCACTTCGCGCTGTTCGGCGAGTGACCAGACGGTATTGGGGCGGCCGCTGATGCCATCGCCATCGGCATCCTGCGGGTCCGCCCATTCACGCAATGTCTCGTCGCTGACCGCCTCGAGCAGCCCGAGACCCACCATGCCAGGCGCGAGGCGCGGCGAGAGTGCGATGGGCCCCGGGTCTCCGAAGCCGGGTTCGGCCAGAGAGTAGTGTGGCTTGCGAAGCGACACGACCTGCCCGTCCGCGAGTGGCACGAGGACTTCCTCGTAATCCACCTGCATGCGACCTTCGCGCTCGATGCCAGGCACGGCGGCATTCTGCAACTGGGTACCATAGACAGGATGCGGCATCACCCCGGCGATACGCCGGAATTCACGTTCCTCATCGCTCCAGCTGTCCTCGTGACTGTCCGGCAGACCCAGGCGCAGGAAGAGGCCCACCGAGGGATCGCCCTCGGCTGGCAGGCTGCCGCGACCATCCTTGACGTGGCAGTTCTGGCAGGCGTTGGTGTTGAACAGTGGGCCGAGGCCATCGCGTGCGGTGGTGCTGGCGGGTGCGATCACCCAGGGGCTCTTGAAGAAGCTGTTGCCGACACTGAAGGACAGCCGCTGATCGAAGCTCAGGTTCTTGGCCGGCAGTGAATAGGCGTTGGTATCGTGCTTGCGCACGCTGCCGTCGCCACCGCTTCTGGCAGTGTTCTGCATTGGCAGTTCGGCCAGGTATGCGCTCACGGTCAGCGGTGACTGGGCGGCCTGTGCCACGCCGAGGGGCAGGGCGGCAAGCATTATGGCGACAGACAATGCGTGAAGTGTGGGATGTTTCGGGATGACGTGTGACATCAATGTAGGTCCTGGCTTGCGCGGTCAGGCTGCTGATTGATCAGGATGCTCTGGGACGACCTGATGAATCAGCAGACGCGCATTAAATGCTGGCGCGAAAAGCATCAACGCCCGAACCTGTGCGTAGACGGGTTCGGGCGTGGGGCTGCGCTGCACGGGATGAATCAATCGTTACCCCATGGACTGGCAATCTCGAGCGTGTGCTTAGAACTCATGGTCCGCGGTATCGGCCTTCATGCCGCTGATGCCGACATCGTCGGCGATCTCTTCGATCAGGCGGGTCTGGGCGACCAGATCCTGAATGCTGGCATTGATGATCTCGGCGCCTTCGGCATTGCCCGGGGCGATCATCTGGTCAAACTTCATGCCGCCATCGGCTTCTGCCGTGTCGACCATCACCTGCAGCTGGCCCATGGTGGTGTCCAGCGCATCATGCATCTTCTCGGCCAGTTCCGGGTCATTCTGGGCGACGAGCGCATGCAGTGACGGGCCTTCGAAGGTGCGACCATCCAGGGTCACGTACTTGCCTTCGTAGACGTTCTGGATGCCCTTGGCATTGTAGAAGTGCGAGTAGTGGGTGTTGTCGGAGAAACAGTCGTGCTCGTCTTCATAGGAGTTGGCTTCCAGCGCGACCTTCATGCGCTCACCGGCCAGCTCACCCAATGACAGGGAGCCCATGCCGAACAGCATCTTCTCGAGACCTTCACCGGCCGGCAGCGAGGTCAGTTCCGCGCGGTAGTTGGCCTTGTCGCCCTGTGCCCACTGGCCGACCATGTATTCCAGATCACTGATCAGCAGATCATTGGCCGCCAGCAGGTAGGCGCCACGGCGGTCACAGTTGCCGCCGGTGCAGTCCTCGCCCTTGGCATAGTCCGACGCCGGTCGCTCACCAGCGCCAGACTCGAAGCCGTGCATGTCCTGGCCCCAGAGCAGGAATTCGATGGCGTGGTAGCCGCTGGCCACGTTGGCCTCGAAACCGCCCAGCTCGTTGAGGGAGGCCAGCAACTCCGGGGTGATCTCGGTGGTGTCGATCTTGTCGGCACCGATCTGCACGCTGTCGTTGGCGATGATGTTGGCGCTGGCGCCCGGGTTGCCCAGCTCCGCCTGATAGCCGTCGCCTTCGACATAGTCGATCAAGCCTTCATCCAACGGCCAGGCATTCAGCTGACCTTCCCAGTCATCGACGATGGCATTGCCGAAGCGGAAGACTTCACTCTGCTGGTACGCCACGCGCGCCTGTTTCCAGGCAGTGCGAGCCGCGGCAAGCGTCGCCTCGGACGGGGCTTCGATCAGCGCGGCGTTGGCGGCACGCAAGGCATTGGCGCTGGCCAGGGCATCGCTGTAGGTGGCGTGCGCGACGTTGGCGTACTGGGCGACGACAGCTTCGGCCGTCAGCGCCTTGTCATGTCCATCGCCATGGTGCTCAGCCAGAGCGGCACCGGTGAACATGGAGGCTGACAATGCGATGGCAGCTGCCAACGGCTTGCGTGAGGCAAAACGGAAAGAGGCAGTCATGTGAATCCCTTGGTCGGTCTGTTGTTATGCAGTGCGCGCAGAACGGCAGTGCGTGGGGCCGCTCGAGAAGTGGCGGGAAGTCATTACACGATCTCTCGATGGTCGGCCCGCATCTCACTGGATCATATTGAGAACCTTTATTATTTGCAATCGACAAAACGTGAGTCTTGCAACGCAGGGGTGCATTGACTGCAATGCGGCAATGCCCTGCTCATCACCTGTAGGTGCCCGAGCAGGGTGATCGTATTGATCGGGCAGATCAGAGCAGGTCAGCTCAGGTCAGCCCGTGTCAGGCCAGACCCGCGGCCTGAATCAAGGCGCGCGTATAGTCCTCGCGCGGGTTGCCGAGCACTTCAGCCGTCGTGCCCGTTTCCACCAGGCGGCCTTCACGCAACACCATCACGCGGTGGGATAGCGCGCGAACCACCGCCAGGTCATGGCTGATGAACAGATAGCTCAGGCCTCGGCGCGTCTGGAGTTCACGCAGCAGGGCAATCAGCTGTTTCTGCACGCTGCGGTCCAGTGCCGAGGTGGGCTCATCGAGTACCAGCAGTCTGGGTTCAAGGATCAGCGCGCGCGCCAGGGCAACACGCTGACGTTGGCCGCCGGAGAACTCATGGGGATAGCGATCGGCACACGCCGAGGGCAGTTCGACTTCCTCCAGTACCTGCGCCACCCGCTGGCGAACCTCGTCTTCGCTGAGGGTTGGATGATGAAAGCGCAGACCTTCACTGATGATGTCCGCCACCGGCATGCGTGGGGATAGCGAGCCATAGGGGTCCTGGAAGACGATCTGCATCTGGCGGCGACGCAGGCGCAGCGTGTTGCGATCCAGCGTATCGATGCGTTCGTTCTCGAGGTGGATCTCGCCCTTGGCGGCCTGCAGCTTCAAGAGCGCCAGGGCAAGTGTCGTCTTGCCGGAACCCGATTCCCCGACCACGCCGAGCGTCTCGCCGCGCGCCAAGGTCAGATCCAGCGGATGAACGGCGATGAAGTCCGCGGGGCGCTTCTGGAAAAGTTTCTTGCTGCGCGAGAAGCGCACCTCCAGCTTGCGCGCGGCTAGAACCGGTGTCGCGGCGTCCTCGGCACTCAAGTCGCTGGCGAGCCCTTCGGGTTCGGCGGCCAGCAGCTCGCGGGTGTAATCGGCCTGCGGCGCATCGAATACCTCGTCGACGCGCCCCTGCTCGATGCATTCCCCGTCGCGCATCACGATCACGCGGTCGGCGTGACGGCGCACCAGATTGAGATCATGACTGATCAGGACCATCGCCATGCCCTGATCGCGACGCAGGCGATCCAGTAGCTGGAGTATCTCCTGCTGCACGGTGACATCCAGCGCCGTGGTCGGCTCATCGGCGATCAACAGCGGTGGCTGATTGGCCATCGCCATGGCGATCATCACGCGCTGGCGTTGGCCGCCAGAGAGCTGGTGCGGCCAGGCATCGATCAACTCCTCGGGGCGCGGCAGCTGCACCTGGCAGAGCAGTTCCAGCACTCGCTGGCGGGCGGCATTGCCACGCAGCCCCTGCTGGAGGCGCAGGCTTTCACTGATCTGTTCGCCGACACGCGTCAGTGGGTTGAGCGAGGTCATCGGCTCCTGGAACACGAAGCCGATCTGACCGCCGCGCACCCGCTGCCATTGGCGTGGCGTCAGCGCGGCCAGATCCAGCGCCTTGCCGTCAGGGCGCGTGAATTCGCGCTGCCCAGTGACATGGGCATGGCCCGGCAGCAGCCCGAGACTGGCCAGCAGGCTGACGGACTTGCCTGAGCCGGACTCACCGACGATAGCCAGGCATTCGCCACGCCTGACCTCAAGCGAGAGATGCTTGACCACCGGTGTCTTGCCAAAGCGGATGCACAGGTCATCAAGGCGCAGCACGCAGGGAGTGTTGCTTTCATTTTCCGCGCTCGGGGATGGCGTCGGGGGGATGGAGGAATGACTCATGCGTTCTGCTCCCGGGCGCTGATATGACGTGGGTCGAAGGCATCGCGCAGCCCTTCGCCGATGAAGACCAACAGCGTCAGCATGATGCCGAGGCTCAGGAAGGCGGTCATGCCCAGCCATGGTGCCTGCAGGTTGTTCTTGCCCTGTGCGACCAGCTCGCCCAGCGAGGGTGAACCGGCCGGCAGGCCGAAGCCGAGGAAATCCAGTGCGGTCAGGGTGGTGATGGCGCCCGTGAACAGGAAGGGGATGAAGGTCAGGGTGGCGACCATCGCGTTGGGCAGCACATGACGCCACATGATCAGGCGAGAGGGCAGGCCCATGGCGCGAGCGGCGCGCACGTATTCCAGATTGCGTGCGCGCAGGAATTCGGCGCGCACGATATCGACGATGCCCAGCCACGAGAACAGCAGCATGATGCCGGTCAGCCACCACAGGTTCGGCTCGACGATGCTGGCGAGAATGATCAGCAGGAACAGTACCGGCAGGCCGGACCATACCTCGATCAGACGCTGACCGATCAGATCGACCTTGCCGCCGAAGTAGCCCTGCACACCACCGATCAACACCCCCAGCACCAGCGACCCCGCCGTGAGTACCAGCGCGAAGATCACCGACAGTCGGAAGCCATAGATGACGCGCGCCAGCACGTCACGGCCTTGATCATCGGTGCCCAGCCAATGACGGGCATTGGGAGCCGACGGCGCCGGAGAGCCCAGATTGAGATCCAGGGTGTCGTAGGAGTAGGGAATCAAGGTGTTGAGCATGAAGCCCTGCGCTTCAATGGCCTCGATCACGTAGGGGTCACGATAGTCGGTGGCGGTGGGCAAAAAGCCGCCGAAGGTGGTCTCAGGATACTCGTGCAACATCGGCAGGTAGGTCTCGCCCTGATACTCGACCAGCAGCGGGCGGTCATTGGCGATCAGCTCGGCCCCCAGCGAGAGCAGGAACAGCACCCCGAAGATCAACAGCGACCACCAGCCGCGACGGTTGTCACGAAAGGCCGCCATGCGCCGTCGGGTGATGGGCGACAGGCGAGAGGCGCGCGGCCGATGCAGTGCCTGCTGGCTGTCGTCGCTCTTGTCGTGAGCGGGTGTCTCGTGAAGGGTTGTCTCATGACGCATGTCAGGCCTCCCGTGTCGCGAAGTCGATGCGCGGGTCGATCCACACATACATCAGATCAGAGACCAGCTTCAGGATCAGGCCGATCAGGGTATAGAGATACAGCGTGCCGAAGATCAGCGGATAGTCGCGCTGCAGGACAGCCTCGAAGCCGAGCAGCCCCAGGCCGTCGAGGGAGAAGATCACCTCGATCAGCAGTGAGCCGGTAAAGAAGATGCCGACCAGCGCTGCAGGAAGGCCGGCGATGATGATCAGCATGGCATTGCGGAAGACATGCCCGTAGAGGATGCGGTTCTCGCTGGCTCCCTTGGCGCGTGCCGTCAGGACGTATTGCTTGTGGATCTCATCGAGGAAGCTGTTCTTGGTCAGCATCGTCAGGGTCGCGAAGCTGCCGATGGCGGAGGCCAGTACCGGCAGGGCGATGTGATGGAAGTAATCCAGCACCTTGCCGCTGGTGGATAGCTCCTCGAAGTCCGGCGAGGTCAGCCCCCGGAGCGGGAACCAATCCAGATAGCTGCCGCCGGCGAACACCACGATCAACAGGATCGCGAACAGGAAGCCGGGGATGGCGTAGCCGACGATGACCACCCCGGAGGACCAGACATCGAAGCGTGAGCCGTGCACCAGGGCTTTGCGAATGCCCAGCGGGATCGAGACCAGATACACCAGCAACGTGGTCCATAGCCCCAGCGAGATGGAGACCGGCAGGCGCTCCAGCATCAGGTCGATCACCGGGCGATCACGGAAGAAGCTGTCGCCGAAATCGAACTGCGCGTAATCGACGACCATGTCGGTGAAGCGCTCCCATACCGGCTTGGCGAAGCCGAATTGCTGCTCCAGCTCCTCGATCAAGGCCGGGTCGACCCCTGATGCACCGCGATAGGTCGAGGCGCCACCGCCGCCACCGCTGGTGACACCATCACCGCCGCCACTGTTGAGGCGAGTGCTGGCCCCGGCGCTCAGGCCGTCCAGGCGCGACATCAATTGCTCGATCGGGCCACCGGGGGCGGCCTGAACGATCAGAAAATTCAGCAACAGGATTCCGAGCAGCGTCGGAATCATCAACAGAATCCGGCGCAGAATATAGGCACCCAATGGCAATCTCCCTGCGTGCCCTCCATTGTCGGCATCTGACGTGCGTTGCGGAGGGCATCGTTTGTTTGTGTCGTTGCGGCATGCGCGAGATGTCAGTCGCGACGTTCATTCACCAGGCGCATCTGTCGAGCTGGTTCGCTGTGCCTGTTCAGTCGTCGGACTCGTGGGTCGGGCTTAGTTGTTGGATTTCAGCGTCCGGCTCATTCGCCCGGTTCCAGCGAGGCATCCTTGTCGGGCTCGACCCACCAGCTATCCAGACTCAGCTGGTATTCCGGGAAGGGCTGCGGATAGCCGAACTTGTTCCAGAGCGCGATGCGCGTCGCCGCCAGGTGCCACTGGGGCACGACATGGAAGCCCCAGCGCAGCACACGATCGAGCGCCCGTGTCGCGCTGAGCAGGTCTTCGCGGGTCTGCGCCTGGATCAAGGCATCGGTGAGGGCATCCACCACCGGGCTTTTCAGCCCGATCAGATTGCGTGAGCCAGCCACGTCGGCATAGTCGCTGGTCCAGTATTCACGCTGCTCGCTGCCGGGGCTGTTGGACTGCGGATAACTGCCGACCACCACATCGAAGTCGAAGCTGCGACGGCGATTGATGTACTGGTTGACGTCGACGGTACGAATGCGCGCCTTGATGCCGATGCGCGCCAGATTGCGAATCCACGGCTGGATGATGCGCTCGAACTGGGTGTCGTAGTTGAGCACCTCAAGCGTCAGCGGCTTGCCGCTGCTGCGGCTGACCAGCTGGCCCTTGACCACTTCATAACCTGCTTCGCGCAGCAGCCCCAACGCCTTGCGCAGGCGTGGACGCAATTCCTGTGGCTCATCGATCGGCAGAGGCTTGTCGAAGACCGCGCTGGGCAGCTCATCCTTGAAGGGCTCAAGCAGTGCGAGTTCCTTGCCGGTGGGCATGCCATCCGCGGCCATGTCCGAATTCTCGAAATAGCTGTGGGTCTGCTGGTAGGCGCCGTAGAAGAGGTTGCGGTTGATCCAGTCGAAGTCGAAGACCAGCGCCAGTGCCTCGCGGACTTTCGGGTCCTGGAAGCGCTCGCGGCGCTCGTTGAGCACGAAGCCCTGCATGCCCGCCGGGTTGCTGTCCGGAACTTCCAGCTTTTTCAGGCGGCCCTCGTGAAGCGCGGGGGTGTCGTAGGCGGTCGCCCAGTTCTTGGCGCTGCTCTCGACATGCAGATCGATGCTGCCAGCCTTGAAGGCTTCCAGTGACACGGTCTGATCGCGGTAGTAGTCGTAGACCAGTGTCTGGATATTGTGGCGACCCTTGTTGACCGGCAGGTCCTTGCCCCAGTAATCGTCGACACGCTCGTAGCGAACCTGGCGGCCGGCATCCAGAGACGCCATGCGATACGGGCCGGAACCCAGCGGGAGTTCCAGGGTGGCGCGCGTGAAGTCTCGGCTCTTCCAATAGTGCTCCGGGAGCACAGGTAGCTGCCCGATGATCAGCGGCAATTCGCGCGCGGCGTCTGGCGCCATCTCGAAGCGCACGGTGTCAGCATCGATCACGCTGACGCCGGTGACATCGTGGTAGTAGCTCTTGAAGAACGGCAGGCCTTCATCCTTGAGCAGGCGATAGGTGAAGACGACATCTTCGGCAGTCACCGCTACACCATCGTGAAAGCGCGCCCGATGATCGATATCGAATTCGATGGCACTGCGGTCCTTGGCCAGGCGAACGCCGCTGGCCAGCAATCCGTATTCAGTGAAGGGCTCATCGGCGGAGGGGATCATCAGGGTGTCGTAGATCAGTCCGCCGAAGTAGTTGAGTCCTGCCACCGAATTGCCCTTGAGAATGAAGGGGTTGGTGGAGTCGAAACTGCCGATGGCGGCGCGCGTCATGCGCCCGCCAACCGGCGCCTCAGGATTGACGTAAGGGAAGTGCGTGAAGCCGGGCTTGTGGGCGGGCTCGCCATAGATGGCCAGGCCATGCACGGTCGGGACGTCCAGCGGTGTCTGCACGTTCGAGGTGGGGGCGGTGCTGGTTGCCTGCGCGCTGGTTGTCTGTGTGCCCGGCGCCATGTCGGCGCTGGGGCGTGAATCGGCAGATTGCTCGCTATTCGCAGTGGACTTGGCCGTATTGGACTCAGCCGCATTGGCCGTGGCAGTGAACGAGCCGCTCACCATCAGCGCTCCCAGGCAGAGCGCACGTAGCGCGGCCCAGCGGCGGTGGGTGAGTGAAGAAACACGCTGCATCGAAGACTTCCTTGACTGAATGACCCGGGCCTCGCGGCCGTGATGAAATGACCAGCATATGAGCAGCGCGGCTGGTTTGCGTCTGACTCGCTATCAACTCCGCTGGCTTGGGGAGTCTGCGCGGCTGTCGACAAGTGTGGCCGGCCATCGACACACTACCTGAGCTGCCGTGAGCTGAAGGAGAGCTGCAGGCGGGCTGCAGAAGCGGTACGGAAGGACTGCGTCACGCGCCGGGCTGCGGCCGGTCTCCTTGCATCGACCCCGCCAAGAGTAACGAAGTTCCCTGTCAGCGGCCATGCTGCGGCGTTTGAATCGCAAACGCCCCCACCATCACGGATGGCAGGGGCGTTGGGAAGTCGCGTATCACGGTCATTGCAAGACGCGTGAAGCGACTGGCTCAGTCGGGCTGAAGGCTCAGTTGACGCTGTAAAGGGTCAGCATCTGACCGGGGCGCAGATAGTCCGCAGATGACAGCTTGTTCCAGCGCGCGAGCTGTCGGGTGCTGACATTGTGACGTGCGGCGATCAAGGACAGGGAGTCGCCACTCTTCACGCGCACCTTCTTCTCGCCGTTGGCCGAGGCCAGCTGGGTGGCCACCGAGGCGCCGCGGTCCGGCACCATCAATGCCTGGCCGATGCGGATCGTGTTGCCCGAGAGTCGGTTCTTCTGCTTCAGCTCGGACAGTGTCAGGCCATTGCGGCGTGCGATGACGGACAGGGTATCGCCGCGCTTCACACGATAGCTGGCCCAGCTCTGACGCGCTTCCTCAGGTAGCGTCGCCAGCTGACTGAGGAAGGTGTCGCGGGCGGTGGCGGGAATGACCAGCGAGCTGTCACCGGGTGTGGTGGCCCAGCGCTTGTAAGCCGGGTTCAGGGCGCGCAGCTCATCTTCACTGATGCCGGCAAGCTCGGCGGCGGTGGACAGGTCCAGCTGTCCGCCCGTCTCGACGGCCGCGATTTCCGGTCTGTCGTCAATCTTCGGAAGCGACAGCCCATATTCTTCAGGGTCGCGAATCACCGCGGCCAGTGCCAGAAGCTTCGGCACGTATTCCATGGTCTCGTTGGGCAGCTTGATGTTCCAGTAATCTTCATCGCCACCGGCGCGGCGGCGTGCGCGGTTCACGGTGCCGGCACCGGCATTGTAGGCGGCCAGCGCCAGCTCCCAGTCGCCGTCATACCAGCGCTCGCCCTGGGTCTCCAGGTAATCCAGTGCGGCATCCGTGGACAGCAACACATCCTTGCGACCGTCATACCAGCGGTTGCGTGTCAGCCCCATGGCGTCACCGGTGCGCGGCATGAACTGCCACATGCCAGTCGCACCGCCCGGATGCGCGGCGTCCGGATCGTAGGCGCTCTCGATGAAGGGCAGCAGTGCCAGTTCTGCCGGCAGGCCACGTGCTTCGGTACGCAGTGTCACGTACCGAATCCAGGGGCGGGCCTGTTCCGCGATACGCTCCACGTGGTGGGGGTGTTCCTGATACCAGCTGATCCATTTGCGCACGCGTGGACGACCGGTGTCCTGCTGGAGTTGATAGCCGGCGCGCAGGCGCTCCCAGACGTCGTCGTAGCGTGCGGGAATGGCGTCGACGGCCTCCATGAAGTTCAGTGGGGCTCGCTGATACTCACTGCTGGGCGAGACCCCGGACACCATTGCTGAATTGGCGCTGGCGGTCAGCGGCATCAGGCACAGGGTAGCGCCCAGAGAGGCGAGGCGAATCAGGTGACGCAGTCGAGCCGGACGGAAGGGGGCCTGGGTCGGAGTGACACGACACGGCGTGTCGGCGGCCATCTGGCCGTCGGTACGGAGGTCTTGCTGATGCATTGACGAAATACTCTCTGGCGAGCCGCGGCTGGATGGGTCAGCAGCGGCTCGGCTGGCCGGTCATGCCGGCACGAATCAGTGACTGCGGGGGCTGATCGAGATCAGGAATGTTCTCGACCCGCTGTCACGCGAAATGCCATTCATGCCGTGCTGCAGCCGCTCACCTGGGTGGCGTCAGAACGGGGTCAATGGCACGCGGGCAGCAGGGCTAGAAGTTGTCCTTCCACTGACGCAGTGCCGTGAAGGCTGCCAGTGGAGAATCTTCCTGACCCGAGGGTGCCGAGAGGCGACCTTCCTGCTCGAGATGGCGTTGCAGCGCCACCTCATCCGTGCGCAGGAACGGATTGATCTGCTTTTCTCGGCCGATGAGGGTGGGCAGCGTGGGGCGGCCCAGTGAACGCAGCTGTTCACATTCTGCGTTGAGGGTATCTCGCGCCGGGTTGTTCGGCTCGGCGGCACTGGCGAAGGCCAGATTGGCCAGCGTGTACTCGTGTGCCGGGAAGACAAGCGTTTCTTCCGGCAGGGCGGCGAGGCGCGACAGGGAGTGATGCATCTGCTCTGGCGTGCCTTCAAACAGGCGCCCACAACCGCCACTGAACAGGGTGTCGCCGCAGAACAGCAGACCCGGCATGCCGGAGCTTGCGAAGGCGATGTGATCCAGCGTATGGCCCGGCACTTCCATCACCTCGAAGAGGCGGCCCTGCAGGCGGAAGCTGTCGCCATCGCCGACACGTTCGTCGATACCGTGGATGGCCGGATTGTGCGGGCCAACCACGCGAGGTTGATAGCGTTCGATCAGCTCCGGCAGGCCGCCGGTGTGATCCTGGTGGTGATGGGTGATGAGAATGGTGTCGAGGGTCAGGCCCCTGGACTCCAAGGCCTCCATCACCGGACGTGCATCACCGGGGTCGACGACCGCCACGCGGGGGTTGTCGTCGCTCTGTATCAACCAGATGTAATTGTCCTGAAAGGCCGCTATGGGCGTTACGCTCATCATGGTGGTCAGGTGCTCTTGATGTCTTGCAGTAGTCGATCGAAGCAATGACAGGCCAGTGACGCGAAAAGTGGCTTCATACTTTCTCGCCGAGGGTTCGGCCAGGCTGAAGCAGATGAACATGGCATGTCATCGTCGCCTGCAATGCTGATGGGCAGGCGGTTGGATCGACTCCTTACTGAGAGTTAGTTGTCGAAAGCGGCATCAGATCATGCTCACAGACGGCTCAGGACGGTCGTGCTCCTGGCCGCTCCCCTGGCCGCTCCCATAGCCGAGTATGTGGGCGGGAGGGAGGGGTAATCCGAGGGCTCTATCATCGACAACGCATATTTATGGGTCATTCGCAGGATGTTGGGCAACACCTTGCTTCACTCTATCCTGAGTGTCGGGCCGGGCGTGTCGAGACGCTCGGTGCCACAGTCCTGTTCAAGACTCGCTTGTCGGGATTTCGTTCCCGGTCAGGCTCGCCGTGTGCGATCGGGTGCCGGGTGGTTGATGCCGGTTCCTTCAAGGAAGCCCAGCTGGAAACGTCACGACTGGCCGCCTGTGCCAACGTCCATGAGCGCCATCAATTGCAAGGCCAACAGCCAGCACGATGATGTCCAGTGGACTGATTCCTGGCGGGAATCTGAATTTTCCGGATAACAAGCCTGACGAGCCAACGGGTAAGTGTCAAACCTCTTATGGTGTGAGAATGTAGACAAGTGTCAAAGCCTGTCTATGCCGTGGGGAGTGTCTCCCCGCCTGAAGCCCGGGAGATGCAAGATGTGGAAAGGCCCCTTTGGTGTGAATGAATCCGGCGCGGACAAGGCCAGCGCGTCCCTGACCGCCGAGGAGCGCCAGCGGCAGCATGCGCGCCAATTGAGTGCCCATGTGCGCGCCATGCGTGCCTTTTTCGAGGGCCCGGATGGGCAGGATATCCTGACGGCGGAGCGCGAGATGCTGATGCCGCTGTTCGAGCGCTGCTTCGGTTTTCACAGCCTGAATCTGGGGCCGGGGGGCAATGACCTCTTGTCACTCTCTGCCATACGTCATGCCATCCAATGGAGTCCCGAGGCGGCGCTTGCCGAGTCGCCGTCCACCTTGATCTGCCCGCTGACCCAGCTGGCATTGCCGGACGAGAGCATGGATCTGGTGATGCTCCACCATCTGCTGGAGGTGGCGCCAGAGCCGCACCGACTGCTGCGTGAGGCGGCCCGTGTCCTGCGCTCCAGTGGTTGTCTGGTCATCGTGGCCTGGCAGCCTCTCTCTGGCGAGGGGCTGCTGCGTCTGGACCCGCGCCGTCGCCACATCACTCCCTGGGAGGGGAGCTGGCGTACGCCGGCGGCCCTGCGCGATTGGCTGGCCTTCGTGGATTTCGAGATCGAGCGTATCGACTATGCCGGCTTCCATCTGCCGGGGTTACGCCTGCGACACGGTTGGCTTGAACGCATGGGGCGCCGCTACAACCTGCCGTTGGGCAGCCTGATGTTGATACGGGCGCGGCGCAATGTCGGGTACGTGCAACCCTTGAATGCCAAGCGACCGCGTGTCGCCATCCCCGGTGTCTCCATCGGGCAGGCCACGCGGGTGCATTCCCGGGAGGGCCACATGAAGCGTGAGTCGCGCAAGGAGTTGTCTGAGCGACGCTAGCTCGGCAGCTCGCTGCAGGGCTCCCTTATCTATTAAGTTTCAGCTCGGTGAGAGCTGTAAAAAAACACAGGGACTTTGGCCATGCTGGATGCGAGTGGGTAGAATGGCGCTCATTGCGGCGAAGCCTGCTGTGGTCGCGTGGTGGCTCCCGGCGAGTGATTGCCAGGGGGCGGTTTCGAGCCCCGCCTGCGCGAGCCGGGCTTGCCCCTGTCGTGACAGCCAGCGCCGTCGCACCTGCCCGTCTTCGTTTCCTTTGTCGAGAGTGCCGTTTGTGAGCCAGAGTGCATCCACGCCCGAATCCCAGAATCCCTCCGCCGCTGCGACGTCCGAATCCAAGGCTGCGCCGACTCGCGTGGTCATCCACACCGATGGTGCCTGTCGTGGCAACCCGGGCCCGGGTGGTTGGGGCGCGATTCTCGTCAGTGGCAAGCATCGCAAGGAACTCAAGGGGAGTGAGGCCCAGACGACCAACAATCGGATGGAGATGATGGCGGCGGTCGAGGCGCTCACGGCGCTCACCAAGCGCTGTCAGGTAGTGCTGTGGACCGACTCCGAATACGTCAAGAACGGCATCACCAAGTGGGTGCACGGCTGGGTCAAGCGCGGTTGGAAGACGGCAGCCAAGCAGCCGGTCAAGAATGAAGACCTGTGGAAAGCACTGCTGGCCCAGAGTGAGCGTCATGATATCGAGTGGCGCTGGGTCAAGGGGCATAGTGGCGATGAGGGCAACGAGCGCGCCGATGCGCTGGCCAACGAGGCCATCGACGAGATGCAGCGACGCCGTTGAGTGCCTTGACTGGCATGCACGCCGAGCGCGGTGGCCAGTCATGTGTGAGCACGGACATGCAGGATCCGATATTGAGGCACCCTGGTACGCGGCCCGAAGCTGAAGCTCAAGACAGAGGCCGGTCAGGGAGCTGTCACTGTTTACCAAGAGGTCTGAGATGCGTCAGATTATTCTCGATACCGAAACGACAGGTATCGATCCGAAGGAAGGCCATCGCCTGATCGAGATCGGCGCGGTGGAAATGATCAACCGCCGCCTGACCGGACGCACCTACCACCAGTACGTCAATCCTGAGCGCTTGATCGATGCAGAGGCGATCGGGGTTCACGGCATTACCGATGAGCGAGTCGCCAACGAGCCGGTCTTCGCCGAGATTGCCGATGCCTTCTGGGACTTCATCAAGGGTGCCCAGCTGGTCATCCACAATGCGCCCTTCGATGTGGGCTTCATCGATCACGAATTCGGGCTGATCAATCCCGGGCGTGCCAACCCGTTGGGCCCGGTCGCCGATCACTGCGCCATTCTCGATACCCTGAAGCTGGCCCGAGAGAAGCACCCCGGACAGCGCAACAACCTGGACGCGCTGTGCAAGCGCTACGATATCGACAACGGGCATCGTGTGCTGCACGGCGCCTTGCTGGATGCCGAGATTCTCGGCGACGTCTATCTGGCGATGACCGGTGGCCAGACGGCGCTGGGCCTGGACGTGATAGAGGAAGGCGATGGCGAGGAGGGCGGTATCGTCGGGGTTCGTCGCCTGCGTGCCGATCGCCCACGCTTGGTCACGCCCGGGCTTTCCGCGCTGGAGCTTGAGCGTCACTCGGCCTGGTGTGAAGAGATTCGTGGCAAGGCGGATGAATGCCTGTTCGATCGCCTCTCGATCGATGCCTTGGGCAGTCTTGATAGTGCCAGTATTGATAGTGCCGCTCTTGATGGCGCCAGCCTGGACAGCCGAGGCAACCGCGGAGACGACGCCTGATGTTGATTCGTGATCTCTCGCGTGTGACCCGGCGCCATGGTTATCTGATTCGCGTGGGGCGTGATGGCGTGGCGCCTGCGCCGGATGGCGGCATCATCCAGCCCATCGCGGACTGGCCCAGCGGCGCCGTGGCCCTCGGGGAATGGCAGGGCGCGCCGATTGCGGTGTTCGGTGAGAATGGCAGTGCCGCCTGGCCCGCCGCGCGTCAGTGGCTGCATACGCTGCCCCGCGATCAATTTCCGCTGCTTTCCAGTGCGTTGCAGGTGCTCAAATGGCTGCGCGACCATCGATTCTGTGGCCGTTGTGGCAAGCGCATGAAGCGTCTGGAGCATGAATTCGCCATGCACTGCACCGGCTGTCAGCATCGCAGCTACCCGCGTATCTCGCCGTGCATCATCACGCTGATCACCCGGGGCCGCGAGATGTTGCTGGCGCGCAGTCCGCGCTTCGGGCCGGGCATGTATTCGACCCTGGCGGGCTTCATCGAAGCCGGTGAAAGTGCCGAGGAAGCCGTGCGGCGTGAGGTGCACGAGGAAGTCGGTATCGAGGTCGGGCGAGTCAGCTATTTCCAGAGCCAGTCGTGGCCGTTCCCGCACTCGTTCATGCTGGGCTACTACGCGGAATATGCCGGTGGCGACATCACCATCGATGGTGTCGAGATCGAGGATGCCCAGTGGTTCACGCCGGAAGACTTGCCGGGGCTGCCGCCGAAGTTCTCGATCTCGCATGCCTTGATCGACAACTTCCTGCGCTCGGTGGCGACGGGCCGCTGATATTGCGAGCCTCTCGCCAAACCTCTCCCCAAAGAAAACGCCCCGACCATTGGTCGGGGCGTTTTCTTTGGCTGGTGCATCAAGCGAACCTTTCTCTCGGGTTTGTTCGCAGTGGTGTATCTGCTCAGCAGACGCTTACTTGTTCGGGAACAGAGACGTCAGCTTGGTGGCCAGCATGATGTTGCCGGTGGCTTTCAGGCGGCCTGTCATGAAGGCCTGCATGCCGTCGACTTCGCCCTTCATCACGCCCTTGAGGGTGTCGCTGTCGGTGCTCAGGGTCACGGACGGATCATCGTGCTCACCTTCGCCGACGTCCAGCGTGCCGTCCTTGACGACCATGTAGTAGTCATCGCTGTCGGTGATGTTGAATTGAAAGACCTCATCCATGCCCTTGGCGGCTTCGGGGTTGAAACGGCTCTTGAGCATGTCGATGACGGCGTTGGCGTCGGCCATGGTGATATTCCTTGTCAGTGCTAGCGGTGGAGAAAGGCCAATGATCACGAGGAAAGATGACGCACATGGCAAGGGGTAGGTGTCGTTCATCACCTTGCTCACCATGAAGTGATCACGTTGCTGACCTTCAAGACTGACATCAGACTATTTCAAACGAGCGTTCCAATCAAGTCGTGTGGTCGATCTGGCGTGTTCCACGCTTCAGCGCTCAGTGATGAACATCCAGAGATAACGAATAGAGATGACACGGAGCGCGTCCAGACACTCTGGATAACCCGCATGAGCGGCTCGCCAGACGTGCCATTGGCCATGATGATACGAGCAGTATGAAGAAACCTTCCCGAGTGCTTGGCTGCCTTGCAGGCGGGCAAGCTTGCCCCCATATCGAGTACCATCCCGCACCGGCCCCCTAGCCGGTGATTTCGTTATGGGGTCCTGGTCGTGTGGCAGACGTCTTGAGCTTCTGCCTAACAGCCATGCACTCGAGAGCGAGCGATCGTCGCTCACGTGCTGGCGAGAGATCAGACACCTTCTTCAATGTTTCAGGAGCAAGTGCATGCAATGGATTTCACAGTACGGCCTCTTTCTGGCTCAGGCGATCACCGTGGTGGTCGCGATCGCGGCCATCGTGCTTATCATTGCACGTGCACGTCAGGGGGAAGCGGGTGAGCGCCAGGCCAAGCTGAAGATTCGCCCCTGGCATGAGCGCATCAAGGGCTATCAACGCGAATTGAGCCACGCCGGACTGGAAGAGGCCGAGTACGCCGCCAAGGAGAAGGCGCGGGCCAAGAAGCACAAACAGGAAGCCAAGGCGCTCAAGAAATCGCTCAAGGCCAAGGCGAAAGCCAACAAGGGCGGCAATGCGGACAATGACGGTGCGCCGGCCAGTACGCGTGGGCGTCGGGTCTTCGTGCTCGACTTCGTCGGCGACATCAAGGCCAGCGGTGTGGAAAGCCTGGCGGAGCAGATCACGGCGCTGGAAGGCGTGCTGGGTGAGCAGGATGAGGTCGTGCTGCGACTGGAGTCAGGTGGTGGCCTGGTGCATGCCTATGGTCTGGCTGCGGCCCAGCTGGACCGCCTGCGTGCCAGTGGCGCGCGCCTGACGATCACGGTCGACAAGGTCGCGGCCAGTGGCGGCTACATGATGGCCTGTGCGGCGGACCACGTGGTGGCAGCGCCCTTTGCGGTCATCGGCTCGATCGGTGTCGTGGCTCAGGTGCCCAACGTGCACCGTCTGCTCAAGAAGCATGATGTGGATGTCGAGATTCTGACGGCGGGACGTTACAAGCGCACCTTGACCATGCTTGGCGAGAACAGTGAAGAAGGGCGTGAGAAGTTCCTGTCGGACCTGGCGCGCACCCATGAGCTGTTCAAGCAGCATGTCGGCAGCCGTCGTCCGCAATTGGACGTCGAGGCAGTGTCCCAGGGCGATATCTGGTATGGCAGTGAAGCCATCGATATCGGTCTGATCGACGAGGTCGGTACTAGTCAGGCGTTGCTGGCGCGCTATCTGAAGGAAGAGGTCAAGATCTTCGAGGTGAGTCTTGAGAAGCCGCGGCGCGTGATGGACCGTTTCGGCAAGGGCGTGACATCGAGTCTGGATCGTGTGCTGGATCGCGTGCTGGAGCGCAATGCGGAGTCGCGCTGGCATCAGCAATAAGCGGCAGAGTGTCATCGCTTACGAAGAGGAGAGGTTTGGAAGGCCATTCCGTGGCCTGCCCGATCTTGTTGGAGTCGGCGAGTGATACAGATGTCTAGCGGGTCACGATCAGCGTGACTCAGCGACATTCCCCTCAAAGGGCGTCAGTCACCGGCTGGCGCCCTTTTTCAGTTATAGAGATCCTGCAGGGCGCGAATGACGCCTGCGGCGTTGGGGCCTTGCAGCGAATAGTAGATGGTCTGTGAAGCGCGGCGCGTGCGCACCATGCCTTCACGACGCAGAATCGCCAGATGCTGCGATAACGCGGATTGCGACAGTTCCAGGCGCGAGTTGAGCTCGCTCACCGACATTTCGCTGTCGCTGAGCAGGCACAGGATGCGCAGGCGGTTCTCGTTGCCCATCGCCTTGAGCAGGGCAGTGGCTTCTTCGATGACGCGGTCACCGGCCTGGTGCAGTGTGATGGCATCGCTGGACACTGGCATGGGGTTATTCCTTGCAGCTGTAGAAAGTGTTGCGTTCATGCTGTCTCTCCCGGTCGGTCTATCTTGGTGCATCCCGAGGGACGCGATGGGCCATTGGCATGTTGTTATGACCTAACCTTGTTTTAGTGAATGATCAATAACTCCGCGTGCTACGTCCAAGACAATCTTAAACGATAAATCATCGCCTTTGTCGTTCTCAGGCTTTGACTTTTTGTCGTATCTGCTGTGAGACCGTGTTCAAGCGTATGTTTTATTGCGCGAATGACGCCTTTCACGCTGTCAGGTCGTCTGCGACCAAGGATTGAGTATAAGACCATCAGACGCTGAAAACGGTGGGCCGGGCGCGTTTTAAGGGCGATTTTTGGCCTAAGGTTTCAACGTAACTATCGGTTCAGGCGTCTCTGTACTGCTTATCCTTTCTCCACCGTCATTTGTCGCATCGCCTTTGGCAAGCGGGTGCCAGGCAAGATTCAAGGCGCGTCGCTCGATAGCAACATCCATGACGACATGGCGACATGAAAAGAGGTCCGGCCAACGGGCCCCGGAGACAAGGTCTTGCGCCAGGACAGGCAAGAGATGCCCACAAAGCCATTCGTGGATCACGAGGTACGCCATGCCCGACGTCAATCACTTCTGTGCACGCGAGCGTTATCTCGCCCTGACGGCGAGAGCCAACGAGACGCCAGAAGACTTCTGGGCTGAGCAGGCGCAACGCATCGCCTGGTTTCGCCCGCCGCAGACCCTTCTGGCCTGGGATGAGCAGCAGCATGCGCGCTGGTTCATCGATGGCGAGATGAACATCTGCCATGCCGCGCTGGACCATCACGTCGCCAATGGCCGAGCGGATCAGATCGCGTTGTATTGGGATTCACCGGTCACGCAGAGCAAGCGGCAATACACTTTCCGTGAGCTGCGTGATGAGGTGGCCCTGCTGGCGGGAGTGTTGCGCAACCTCGGGGTGGAGAAGGGCGACCGTGTCGTGCTCTACATGCCGATGGTCGCCGAGGCCATGATGGCGATGCTGGCCTGTGCACGCCTCGGGGCGGTGCATTCGGTGGTCTTCGGCGGCTTTTCCCCCAAGGAGCTGGCGGTGCGCATCGATGACGCCGCGCCCAAGGTCATCATGGCAGCGTCCTGCGGGGTGGAAGTCGATCGCATCATTCCCTACAAGCCCTGGCTGGATGAAGCCATCGAGCTTGCCGAGCACACTCCGCAAGCCTGTCTGATCCTGCAGCGTGAACAGCAGCGGACGACACTCGGGCCGCGTGATCATGACTGGCATGACTGTCTGGCCAGCGCCCAGGCCACCGAAGCGGTCAGCATGCTGGGCAGCGAACCTCTCTATGTCCTCTATACCTCCGGCACCACCGGCAAGCCCAAGGGAGTGGTGCGTGATCACGCCGGCTACGCCGTGGCGCTGCATTATTCAATGGAGCTTCTCTATGCGACCCGCCCCGGGGATACCTTCATGGCGGCCTCGGACATCGGCTGGGTCGTCGGCCACTCCTATATCGTCTATGGCCCGCTCTTGATGGGGGCCAGTACCGTTATGTATGAAGGCAAGCCGGTCAAGACACCGGATGCCGGAGCCTTCTGGCGCTTGATCGAGGAATACCGCATCAACTGCTTCTTCACTGCACCGACGGCGTTTCGCGCCATGAAGAAGGAAGACCCGGAAGCCAGTCATATGGCCAATTACGACCTTTCCAGCCTGCGCAGTCTGTTCCTGGCCGGAGAACGGCTGGATCCGCCGACCTATCACTGGCTCGCCGATCTCCTGTCGGTGCCGGTCGTCGATCACTGGTGGCAGACCGAAACCGGCTGGCCCATCGCCGGCAACCTGCTGGGCCTCGACATGTTCACCGAAGGCAGCCACGAGGTGAAGGTGCCGGTCGAGGCGCGTGCCGGTAGCGCCACTTGGCCGTTGCCGGGCTTCAATGTGCAGATTCTCGATGGCATGGGAGATGAGGTGCCCACGGGAGAGCAGGGCAATGTCGTGTTGCGTCAGCCGTTGCCGCCGGGCTGCCTGACCGGACTCTATCAGGACCCCGGACGCTTTCATTCTGCCTATCTTGCTGCCTACCCCGGCTATTACTTGTCCGGTGATGGCGGCTACTTCGATGAGCAGGGCTATCTGTTCGTGATGGGGCGCATTGACGATGTCATCAACGTGGCGGGGCATCGGCTTTCGACGGGCGAGATGGAGCAGGTGCTCGGTGCACACGCCGCGATCGCGGAATGCGCGGTGATCGGCATCGAGGATTCGCTCAAGGGCGAGATGCCGTTGGGGCTGGTAATTCTCAAGGATGGCTGGCAGGGGGATGAAGCCAGCCTGTGCGCCGAGCTCGCCCAGCGGATACGCCAGGAAATCGGGGCCTTTGCCTCGCTCAAGGAGGTGCTGATCGTCGAGCGCCTGCCCAAGACACGCTCCGGCAAGATACTGCGCAAGATGATCCGTCAGATCGCCGCGGGCGAGCAATACCAGGTGCCCTCGACGATAGATGACCCCTCAAGCCTTGAGGATGTGCGTGAGGCGCTGAGCGAGGCCGGCGTCGGTCAGGCGAGTGAGGCACGCAGCGCATGAACTGGAGAGCATGAACCGATGCAGTGATATTGCGGCCCCATGACGCGGCTCGCGCTGCTCCAATAATGAAAAAGCCCCCGCCATGAGATGGCGGGGGCTTTTTTTCAGCAAGGTGGCATTTATTGCATCAGGTGCGTGCCACGACCGGATTGGCCATCTCGCGGCGTGCAAGCCAGGCAATGCTGATGACCAGCAGGCCCGCCAGGCTCAACCAGCCGAACAGGGTGCTGTCGGTCAGGCCCATCACCAGGTAGGCGATCAACGAGATCGCGGCACCCAGCAGGGCGTAGGGCAGCTGGGTCATCACGTGATCGATGTGATGGCAGCTGGCACCCGTCGAGGACAGGATGGTGGTGTCGGAAATCGGCGAGCAGTGATCCCCGAACACGGAACCGGCCAGCACCGCGCCCATCATGGGCAGCATCATGGCGAGCTCGGTGGCGGCCGCCATGTCGCCGGCGATGGGCAGCATGATGCCGAAGGTGCCCCAGCTGGTGCCGGTGGCAAAGGCCATCAGGCCGGAGAGCACGAACAGCAGCATCGGCAGCCAGGTCGGGGACACGACGCCCTCGACCAGCGTGGCCAGGTACTGGCCGGTTCCCAGAGAGCCGATGATGCCGGTCAGCAACCAGGCGAAGACGAGGATGTAGACGGCCGGCAGCATGGAACTGGCGCCCTGGGCGATGGCGCTGAGACTGCGACCAGCGCCCATGCGATGCCGCAGCAGCATCACTACCGCGGCCAGCAGGCCGATGGCGCCGCCGATGATCAGCGACTTGGCGACATCCGTCAGCTCGAAGGCGCGAATCAGGTCGAAGGCCTCGCCCTCGGCGGCCAGTGCGCTGGCACCGGTCTGCACGATCATGAAGAAGGTCGCGATGACCAGCACGATGATCGGGATCAGCAGGTCCATGGGACGGCCACGCTCGGACTCTTCCACATGAGTGTTGCCCGGCGGGTTGCCGCGCTTGGTATCGAAAAGCTCACCGTCGCGCGCCGCGATGGCATGGCGGCGCATGGCGCCGAAGTTGATGTCGAACCAGGCCGAAGCGATCACCAGCACCAGCGCCGCAATCGCGTAGTAGTTGAGGGCGGACAGCTCGAGGAAGGCACCGAACGGACTGACATCCGTGATGTGATGCGTTGCCAGGATACCGGCGATCAGGCTGATGATGTAGGCACCCCAGCTGGAGATCGGCGTCAGCACGCAGACGGGCGCGGCGGTGGAATCGATCAGATAGGCCAGGCGCGCGCGCGACAGTCCCTGACGATCGGTCAGCGGACGGCAGATGTTGCCTACGGCCAGGCTATTGAAATAATCATCGATGAAGATGAATACCCCCAGCAGCACGGTCATCAGCTGCGAGCCACGGCGGGTAGTGACTCGCGCCCGCGCCCAGTTGCCGAAGGCACGGGTGCCACCTGCCAGAGTGATCACGCCGACCATGGCACCCAATGCCAGAAGGAACAGCAGGATATAGACATTCCAGCTATTGAGGCTGGCTTCGGCCAGCTGACCGCTGTCCGGCATCTCGATGAAGACGGCGACCAGCTGCTGCCAGAGATAGTGCAGCGTGACGAGTGGCGAGAAATCATTCAGCAGCAGGGCGCCTGACACGATACCCAGCCCGAGGGAGAGCATGACACGACGTGTCAGTATTGCGAGACCGATGGCTATGATCGGGGCGAGCAGCGAAAGCGGGGACGCCGCGTAGCTGGTCAGTTCCATGTATCACCTGTAATCAAAGGCAGGCGCCGGGACAAAGCGCGCTACCGGGTGCCGTTATGGCGGTTATGGTGCGTGGGTGTCAGGGAGTTGCACCGCCTGATCGCAGCGCACACTCACGGGATCGCCGTTGCGCAACGGCAATCGATGAGTCGCGAGCATGCGCCCGACAAGTCCTGAGCCGCCACTGGCAGGCGGCGACTTCCGGAAGGGGGCGCATTATGCCCGAGCCAAACAAGACGTGAAACATTCCCGTGTTCATCTAAAGTCTAGGTCGCAGTGAAAAACACCGCCATTGCGCTATTTTTCCCCTAGAATTCGGGCGTAGAAGACCGCTTTACAGTGGGCTCTTCTTGCTTATCCCCGTGGGATATGAAGAATGGCGCTCACCAAAGCATGTCGAGCAACCCGATCGTAGTGGTTGCTCGCTGTCAGTCGCAGGAAAGTCATGGGCTTTCCGTTGCTCTGCCAGCGTCGACAAGACCAAAAACCCGCCAAAGCGAGACCGACATGTCGGAAACAACGTCCATCATTCCAGCGCCGATCCTGGCGTTGATCGATGCAGGCAATGGCCTGCTGTGGGGCAGTGTATTGATTTACCTGCTTATCGGAGCGGGTCTCTTCTTTACGGTCATGACCAAGGGTATCCAGTTCCGTTATTTCGGACACATGTGGAAGCTGCTGGCCACATCTCGTCAGGGCAGCGAAGGCGGCATCTCTTCCTTCCAGGCACTTGCCACCTCTCTGGCGGCGCGCGTCGGTACCGGTAACCTCGCCGGTGTCGCCGTGGCGATTTCCCTGGGCGGCCCGGGCGCCATCTTCTGGATGTGGATGACGGCGCTGGTCGGCATGTCCACCAGTTTCATCGAGTCCACTCTGGCGCAGGCCTACAAGGTCTCCCATGATGACAATACCTTCCGTGGTGGCCCGGCCTATTACATCGAGAAGGGCCTCGGTCAGCGCTGGATGGCGATCCTGTTCTCCGTGTGTCTGATCATCGCCTTCGGTCTGGCCTTCAACTCCGTGCAGTCCAACTCCATCGCGCTGGCCATGGAGCAGGCCTTCAGCGTGCCGCCGTGGATCATGGGTGTGGTGCTGGTCGTGGTCATGGTGCCGATCATCTTCGGTGGCATGAAGCGCATCACGCGTACCGCCGAGCTGATCGTACCGATCATGGCGCTGCTCTATCTGCTGCTGGCCATCTTCGTCGTGGCCATCAACATCACCGAGCTTCCGGCGGCGTTGGGTACCATCTTCCGCAGTGCCTTCGGTCTTGAGCAGGCTGCGGGTGGCGCGCTGGGTTACACCATCGCCCAGGCGATGATGAACGGCATCAAGCGGGGTCTGTTCTCCAACGAAGCGGGTATGGGTTCCGCCCCGAACGCCGCCGCGATGGCGACCACCAAGCACCCGGCGTCCCAGGGCTTCGTCCAGATGCTGGGCGTGTTCATCGACACCCTGGTCATCTGCACCGCGACCGCGGCCATCATCATCATGAGCGGCACCCTGGGCAACGATGGCGGCAATGACGGCATCCAGATCACTCAGGCGGCGCTGTCCTCACAGGTCGGTAGCTGGGGTGGCGGCTTCGTGGCGATCGCCATTCTGCTGTTCGCCTTCACCTCCCTGGTGGCCAACTACTCCTATGGTGAGTCCAATATCGAGTACATCTCAGGCAAGAAGAACGCCAAGGCCGTCATCATGGTCTACCGCTTCGCCGTGCTCGGCATGGTCATGCTCGGCGCTGTCGCCAGCCTGAAGAACATCTGGAACTTCGCGGACCTGTCGATGGGTGCGATGGCCTTGATCAACCTGATCGCCATCCTGCTGCTGTCGCCGCTGGCCTTCCGTATCTTCAAGGATTACGACCGTCAGCATAAGGCCGGCAAGGAGCCGACCTTTGATCCGGAGCAGTTCCCGGAGCTTAAGGGCAAGGTCGATGCCAGCATCTGGAAGAAGTGACTCTGATACTCGCTTTCATTGCATAGATTTCATTGCATGGATTTCATTGCAACGTAAGGGGTGCCAAGGGAGACAGACGGCCTGACCCTCTGGCCAGATTTTACCCGCAGGTACCTGTCAATGGCCGCGCATCGTGATACGATGCGCGGCCATTTTGCGTTCTGACGACGAGTAAGCCTCCTTGCGGTTGTCAGTGGAGCATGTCGGCTGCCGCTTGCCAGTAGCGCTCAATCGCTTGCGCCAAGGCGTCAGCGGCCGAAGGCCGGTCGATGGCAGCGATGTCAGAATGAACGATGCAAACCTCAACACGCTCGTGACAGGGTTCCCTCACCCCTGGACGACGGCTTTGATCCAAAAAGGACCTGCAATGCTACTCCTCTCGTCTGCCCAGACGCAGCGCGCACTCGTCGCCCTGGCCCTGTTTCATATCCTCATCATCACCGCCAGCAATTACCTGGTGCAGTTGCCGATGACCCTGTTCGGCTTTCATACCACCTGGGGCGCCTTCAGTTTCCCGTTCATCTTCCTGGCAACGGATCTGACGGTGCGTCTGTTCGGCAAGTATCAGGCGCGGCGCATCATTGCGCTGGTCATGCTGCCGGCGTTGCTGGTCAGCTACATGGTGTCGGTGATGTTTCAGGCGGGCAGCTTTGCCGGGGTAGAAGCACTGGCTGACTTCAACCTGTTCGTGGCACGTATCGCGCTGGCAAGCTTCATTGCCTACGTGATCGGCCAGTTGCTCGACATCCAGGTATTCGATCGTCTGCGTCGCAATGCCCACTGGTGGATCGCGCCGCTGGCGTCGACCTTGTTCGGCAATCTTGCTGACACCTTTGCCTTCTTCTCGGTGGCGTTCCGCAATGGGCCTGATGCCTTCATGGCGGCTCACTGGATCGAGATCGCCTGGGTGGATTACGCGATCAAGCTGGCCATCTCGATATTGCTGTTCCTGCCGATGTACGGATTGTTGCTCAATCGCCTCACGAACCAGTTGCTCAAGCGCGGCCTGGTCGATGAGCGAGAGCCTGTCTGACATAAAACTGTCATATCATTTTCTCTCGTTTCGCCGCTGTCAGTCAGGGACACGGCACCGGATTGTGCTAACGTTGCACCATCTGGAATGACGGGAGGGAGCCATGAAAATCGCTGCGGTGTACAGCATCAAAGGGGGCGTGGGCAAGACTGCTTCTGCCATCAATCTGGCGCATTGTGCCGCCAACAGTGGCCTGCGTGTGTTGCTGTGGGACCTTGATCCGCAGGCCGCTGCGACCTTTTATGTGCGTACCAAGCCCAAGCTGAAGGGCGGGGTCGAGAAGCTGATCAGCGGCAAGCAGGACATGTCCCGCGTCATCCGTTCCACGGATTATCAGAACCTGGATGTCCTGCCGGCGGAATTCTCCTACCGCAACCTCGACCACATTCTCGAGGAAGAGAAGCGTACCCGACTGCGCAAGGTCCTCAAGCCGGTTCGCGATGACTACGACCTCGTCATCCTCGATTGCCCGCCGAGCATTTCCAGTCTTTCCGAGCAGGTCTTCGCCTCTGCCGATACCCTGCTGGTGCCGATCATTCCTACGGTTCTGTCGCTGCGTACCCTTGAGCAATTGAACGCCTATCTGGCCGAGATCGATCTCGATGTGCCCGTCTGGCCCTTCTTCACTCTGGTGGATCGCCGCAAGACATTGCACAAGGATGTGATGGAATCGCTCAAGCAGGATTATCCGCTGCAGCTCAGTGGCTGTATCCCGTATTCCAGCGTGGTAGAGCGCATGGGAATCGAGCGCAAACCCATCGGGACTTTCTCGCGCAACAGCTCACCGGCTGTCAGCTATCGCAGCCTGTGGCAGGAAATCGGCCAGCGCCTGAGCCTGCTCAAGGAGCCGACGGTGGCGTCGGCGCCAGTCGCCGGCAAGGCCGCTGAGACTGGATCAACCGACACCGCCGCTGCCGCCCCTCAAGGTGCTGCCACCGGCAAGGCCAGCGTCAAAGGGAAGGCGGCCAGCAAGCCAGCAGCCAAATCTGCCAGCAAGAAAGCGGCCGGCGCTGACAAGATGGCGGCGAGCAAGGACTCTGTCAGCAAAGACACCAGCAAGTCGGCCGCCAAGGGCAAGAAGAAGGGCGGCAACCTGGGCGATTGATGCCGATAGCTTGCCAGCCAGAAACGCAAGAGCCCCGCCAATTGGCGGGGCTCTTGTGTATTGCAGCGGCAGTTTGTAACTAAAGTCAGGTCATGAAAGACATGTCATGAAAGACATGTCATGAAAGACATGTCATGAAAGTCAGGTCATCACAGCTGCGTCTCTACAGTCTTCTACCCAGCACTTTACCAAGTGCCTTCCCTACAGCCCCGGCAGCCCTGAACTGGCATCGGCTTCCTCCAGCAGGCGCTTGAGCGGGGCATGCAAGGCCGGTGAGGCCACCACGATATTCTCGCCATAAAGCTCATCGGGAATGCCGTCCGGACAGCGATACAGATGACCCGTGCGTGCGCCGGCTTCACGCGCGATCAGAAGGCCCGCGGCAAAGTCCCAGGGGGAGACGCTTTCGTAATAGGCGTCCAGACGTCCGCACGCCACATCACAGAGGTCCAGCGCGGCACTGCCGTTGCGGCGCACATCCTGACAGACCAGCAGCATCGCCGAGAGACGCTTGAGCAGCGGCGGACGGCTGTCGCGGTTGTAGGGGAAGCCGGTCGCGACCAGTGCACGGCTCATCTCATCGGTCTCGCTGACCGAGATGCTTTCGCCATTGAGCCAGGCCCCCTTGCCGCGGATGGCGGTGAAGGTCTCGCCGAGGAAGGGTGCATGCACGACTCCTATCTGGATCTTGCCGCGCTCGCACCAGGCAATGGACACGGCGACATGGCGCAGGCCATGGGCAAAATTGACGGTACCGTCGATGGGGTCGATCACCCACAGACCGCCCTTGGTACCGATCACGTCCCGCTCGGGCGACAGCTCTTCGGTAAGGCGCGCATCCTCGGGAAATTCGGCTTCGAGCGCTTCCGCCAGGAAGGTATCGATCGCCACGTCGATGTCGGTGACCAGCTCATCGCCTTTCTTGTAATGGTGCGCGAAACCCTGTTTCTCGCGCGCTTGCACCATGCGTTCACCAGCCTGTCTGGCCAGTTCCGTTGCTCGTTCCAGGCGTTGTTCCAGCGTCATGTGGCTCTCCGGCAGCGATGATCAGGTCGGATGAGGCAACCCTCACTCATCCGATGCCTCCTTGTATAACAGACTCATGTGGCGAGTTCAGCCTCGGGCAGTGAGCGGCGGCGCATGAAACAGGTAATGAAAGCGTCGATCCAGCTCATTCATGCCCCGTCATGGTGCCTGGCAGGCAAGGCATGCACTGTGAGGGCGACACCGGGCAGTGTGGTCAGCAATTTTATAGCGTTATCTTGTGGCTATGCTGTCTTGCACCAGGTGGCGTTCTGTCACTCGAGGCGCACGCCATGACAGGGCGGTGGCTCACGTCGAATACACCAGAAATTCAACATTTGTTTCATTCCTGAAATTCTGGCGCACTTGTTGCAGTAGTCTGGGCATGAGGCTCGGCGAGTTGGCGAGTCTTCCCGCATTCCATGCCCTGCTGCACGAGGAGCGACCGTGAGCCCGACCTTTGACCAGATTCATCCTCCCCAGCGCCTGCTGATGGGCCCCGGCCCGATCAATGCGGACCCGCGAGTGCTGCGTGCGCTTTCCGCTCCCTTGATCGGCCAGTACGACCCGGCAATGACGCATTACATGAACGAGACGATGCAGCTCTATCGCGGCGTCTTCGAGACCACCAATGATGCCACCCTGTTGATCGATGGCACCTCGCGTGCCGGCATCGAGGCGGTGCTGGTCTCGTTGATCCAGCCGGGGGAGCGTGTGCTGGTGCCGATCTTCGGCCGCTTCGGTCATCTACTGCGCGAGATCGCCGAGCGCTGCGGTGCCGAGGTGCATACGCTGGAATGCGAGTGGGGCCAGGTGTTCCGCCCGGAGCAGATCGAAGCCGCCATTCGCGACGTCAAGCCCAGTGTACTGGCGCTGGTGCAGGGTGATACCTCGACCACCATGTGCCAGCCGCTGGAAGACATCGGCGCCATCTGCCGCCGCGAAGGCGTGCTCTTCTACAGCGATGCCACGGCCTCGCTGGCGGGCAATCCTCTCAAGACCGATGAGTGGGGGCTGGACGCCGTCACCGCCGGCTTGCAGAAATGTCTCGCCGGGCCATCAGGCAGCTCGCCATTGACCCTGTCGCCGCGTGCGGTAGAGGTGGTGCATTCGCGTCGCCATGTCGAGGCAGGTATCAGCAGCGGGGCGGATCGTCTGGCCGAGCCGGGCGCGCGCATTCGCTCCAACTATTTCGATCTCTCCATGGTGCTCGATTACTGGGGTGAGCTGCGCCTCAATCACCACACCGAAGCCACCAGCATGCTGTATGGCGCACGTGAGTGCGCGCGCCTGCTGGTCAATGAAGGCATGGACAACGCCATCGCGCGCCATGCACTGCATGGCCAGGCGATGGTCGAGGGCTTGAAGGGGCTGGGGCTTGTGCTGTTCGGCGACCAAGCTCACCGCATGAACAACGTCAGCGCGGTGATGATTCCCGACGGCCTGGATGGCGATGGCCTGCGCCGCAGCATGCTGGAGGATTTCGGCATCGAGATCGGTACCAGTTTCGGCCCGCTGCACGGCAAGGTCTGGCGTCTTGGCGTGATGGGCTACAACGCGCGTCGCGATACCGTGCTGACCACGCTGGCGGCGCTGGAACAGACTCTGCGCCGGGGGGGCGTCAAGACTGTGGCCGGCGGTGGCGTCGGCGCCGCGCTGGACTTCTATCAAGAGCAGCAGGGGCAGACGGCCAACGGTCACGCCGACCTCACCACGGGAGGCCAGCCATGAGCGATGCAGGATCCATGAGACCAGACGCCATCGCGCCGCTGGAAACGGCCGCCGATGTGCTGGCCGCCTGTGACACTCTGGCGGCGATCTCACGCAGCGACAGCGGGATCGACCGTCGCTATCTGACACCTGAACACGCCGCCGCCAACGCCACCACGGCTGGCTGGCTCAAGGCTGCCGGTCTGCAAAGTTGGCAGGATGGCGCCGGCAATCTCTGGGGGCGCTGGTGCCCGGAAACGCTATCCAGTGAGCGTGAGGTGCCACGGCTGGTGATCGGTTCCCACCTGGACAGCGTGCCGGATGCCGGCCGTTATGACGGCATTCTCGGCGTCTTGCTGGGGGTTGCGGCGCTGACCCACTTCCGCCAGCGTGCCGAGGAGAGTGGGGGAAGCCGCTTGCCCTTCGCGCTGGAAGTGGTCGGTTTCGGCGATGAAGAGGGCACCCGCTTCGGAGCGACCCTGCTCGGCAGTCATGCCATCGCGGGTCGCTGGCAGCCAGGGTGGGAGATCGTGGAGGACGAGGACGGCATCTCGCTGGGGGATGCGCTCGAACGCTTCGGGCTTTCCGGGCAGACGGCTGCCAGGGCCAGCCTGCAGGAGAACCCGCCGCTGGGCTATCTGGAAGTCCACATCGAACAGGGCCCTGTGCTGGAAGCCGAGAATCTGGCGCTGGGCACCGTGACGGGGATCGCTGGTGCGAGACGCTTCGCGGTCAACTTCGTCGGTCAGGCGGGGCATGCCGGCACCACGCCGATGGCACTGCGACAGGATGCACTATGTGCGGCGGCGGAGTGGACACTGGCGGTGGAAGCCCTGGCTTGTGATGTCCAGGCGGGCAGGCGCGCTGACATGGCGGACCACTCGCTGGTCGCGACCGTGGGCTGTTGCGAGCTGCGGCCCGGGGCGGTGAATGTCATCCCCGGGGGTGCGGCACTGAGTCTGGATATCCGCGCGCTGGATGATGCGCAGCGGGACCGGGCGCTGGATGAACTCTTGAACGAGGCGCATCGAATCGCGGCGCGACGGGGCCTCACCTTCCACTGTGAGCAGACGCATGCAGCCGATGCCGTGGCCTGTGACGAGGGATTGATGCAGGCCGTCGATGCCGGCATCGCCGTCACCGGTCAAGCGCCATTCCGGCTACCGAGTGGCGCCGGGCATGATGCCATGGCGGTCAGCCATCTGTGCCCGGTGGGCATGCTGTTCCTGCGCTGTGAGCGCGGTATCAGCCACCACCCGCTGGAGGCGGTGACCGAAGACGATGTCGCCAAGGCCCTGGCGGCACTGATTGCCAGTATCGAGGCCGTGGCCACCAGGTACGTGTAACACAGTGCGCATGAGACAGAACGGGTAAGACAGTCACATGAGACACAACGCCTGTGCGGGCGCCACGGCGCTCGTCGCTAGCTGGCCTCGAGCAGACCCGGCAGGCGCACTGCAGCGATCGCATTTATCTGGGTCAGAGCCTCCTGGTATTCCACCTCGGTGGGTTGCGGCACACGGCGCTCCAGTTCCTCGAGAATGCTTGAGGCGCTGTGGCCCTTGACGCAGATGATGAACGGAATGCCATGACGCGCCTGGTAGTCGGCATTGGCCGTCAGGAAGCGTTCACGGGTGGTGTCATCGAGTTGATCGAGCCCTGCGCCTCGTTGCTCGCCCTGCGAGGCGGGCGTCAGGGTCTCCAGCTTGCCGGCAGCCAGCTCAGGATGGGCCAGAATCAATTGGTGGCGCTCGGCATCACTGGCCTGGCGTACCGCATTGGCACAGGCCGTCAGCAGGACTTCCATGCTCGCGAATGGGCGCTCTGCCGCGGCGCGTTCCACCACCCAGTCCGAGTGCTCATAGAGACCACTCAAGCGTCGTGCCAGCGCCTCGGGGGGCAGGGCGTTGAGCGTGTCCAGCATCACCAGATAGTGCATCGGGGTCTCGATTGGCATGCGCCTTGCTCCAGGGAGGGGGATAGGTTTGAAAAGCTCACGGAATCATCAGCTTGCAAGGCGCATGCCGTCGCTGGCAACGCGCCTGACCAACGCTCGGTCACACGCTGCATCGTTGTACCAGCGGTTGACGTCACGGCTGTATTGCCCCTGACCTGCCTGACGGCACCGACAGGCATCTGACATGGGGAGATACGGCTTGCACCTTGACCGATCGGTCAGAATGCAGCATTGCACTCATCGGGTGCAATACCACCAACCGCTGACGGTAGGGCTGAATAGACCAGACTAAAACCGGTCAGGTCAGATCAGGTTAGAAAAAGTGACACGGCCTTCTATCGTACAGCTTTCATTTGTACACGAGCTGGGCATACAGGGCTCAGCCGTACCCGCCACACCCACACAAGAACAGGAAATCGCCATGCCCAGACTGACGACGCATGTGCTCAACCAGGCCGAAGGCATCGCTGCCAGCGGTGTGCATATCACCCTGGAGCGCCAGGATGCGCAGGGTCACTTTCACGAGATCGCAGAGGTCACGACCAATACCGATGGGCGCCTCGATGCACCGCTGCTTGAGGAAAGCGACGCTTCCGCTGATCTCTCCGGCGTCTATCGTCTGACGTTTCAGGTAGGGGATTACTTTGCCAGCCGCACGGTGGGCCAGGGCATGCTCGGCCGCGTGCCGGTCGAGTTCACGCTGGAGGCCAACGGCCATTATCACATTCCGCTGCTGGTCACTCCGTGGGCCTACAGTGTCTACCGCGGCAGCTAAGGAGCCGGCATGAGCGCATATCTTCTCGATTGGGCGATGCTGCTGACCCGCTGGCTGCATGTCATGGCGGGGATCGCCTGGATCGGCGCATCGTTCTTCTTCATCTGGCTCGACAATCGGCGACAGCCTGCCACTCATGCGGTCGATGGTCGCCCCGGCGGCGAGCTGTGGGCGGTGCACGGCGGTGGCCTCTACCATCTGTTTCGCCATGATGGGGTCAGCGAACGACTACCCAGCGAGATCCACTGGTTCAAGTGGGAAGCCTACGTCACCTGGCTGTCCGGGATGGGGCTTTTCACGCTGATCTACTTGCTGCAACCTCACGCCTACCTGATCGACCCGCGCGTGTTCGAGATGAGCGGCACCCTGGCCGTGTGCAGCGCTCTGGGCGTGCTCGTCGGCGGCTGGCTGGGCTATGAGGCGCTATGCCGAAGCCCCTTCAAGCGCCATGCAGGCGCGCTGTTCGTCGCGGTCGGTGTGTGGCTGACGCTGGCGGCGTGGGTCGCGACCGAGCTGTTCTCGGGGCGTGCCGCCTTCCTGCTGATGGGCGCGCTGATGGGCAGCATCATGGCGGGTAACGTCTTCAATGTGATCATCCCGGGGCAGAAGGCGCTGCTGGCCGCCGCCCAGCGTGGGGAAACGCCGGACCCGATCCACGGCCAGCGCGCCAAGCAGCGTTCGGTGCACAACACCTTCATTACACTGCCTGCGGTGCTGATGATGATCAGCAACCACTATCCGCTGCTGTATGCCAATGACTATCGCCTCGGCGTCATCCTGCTGTTGCTGGTGACGGGCGGTCTGATCCGCATCGCCACGGTGGATCATCACAAGGGCGTCAGGCGCCTTTGGGTGCCCGTGGGGGCAGTGTTGGCGTTGATTGGCGTGATCCTGCTCTGCGCACCGCGCTCACAGACAGCGCCCGCGACTGTTGAGACAAGTGCGCCCTCAGCATCTGTCACGTCCAGCAGCGCCGCTGGCAACGAAGCTCCGGGGGAGAATCAGGCCCTGCGAGACAAGGTCAGCCATATCGTCGAGCAACGCTGCGCCGGCTGTCACAGTGACACGCCGAACTTGATCGGCTTGACGGCTCCTGCCGCCGGCGTGGCCTTCAATGGCTGGGATGACATCCAGCGTCAGGCCATGCGTATCCATCAGCGCACGGTGGTCGACAAGAGCATGCCGCTGGCCAACATGACCCAGATGACCGATGCCGAACGCCAGCTGCTGGATGACTGGTGGCAGGCGACACGCTGAGGGGTAATGGATTAGGGGGCAATGGCCGAGAGAGTCATGAACGGGGGCGTACTGACCAGCGGCGCTCCAAGCCGCCGCTGGTCAGAAGCAACTCGCAAGACCTCGTCAGCACCCACTCATCAGCAGGATCACTACAGTTCTGAGTCCGGTGGCCGATAGACGTGATACTTCTCTCATGGATCGATCGGGGTATCGCGTAGTGATGACAACAAGAAAGCGTCTGGCCCGCGCCAGTGTCGGCAGCAAGCTCGCCTTGCTGGTATTGCTGTTGATGATGGCGGCCTTCACGGCGCTGGGCCTGGTGTTCTCGACGGCTAGCAAGATGCAGGTAGAAGAGGGCACCGAGCGCGCTCTCGCTCAGCAGCAGCAACAGATCACCAACACCATCGAGCTGTTCGATACCACCATGCAGTCCAGCGTGACGCGCATGCTCAATGCCTTCCTGGCGACCATTCCTGACAATTTCACGTTGATCGAGGACCGACGTCTGCCGATCGGCGAGCGCGATGCGCCGGCGCTGCTCAATGCCGGCTTCATGCTCAACAATCAATCCGGTTATCTGGCCGACTTTGCCAATCGCACCGGTGCGCCGGTCAGCTTCTTCGTGCGCGATGGTGAGGATTTCGTGCGCATTGCCACCACCCTCAAGACCGAAGATGGTTCAAGCCTGCTCGGGCTGACGCTCAGTGGTGGGGTCAAGGATGCACTGAATGCCGGCCAGCCCTATACCGGCATGCTCTATCTGGCGGGCCGTCACTACATGACGCGCTATCGTCCGATCACCGACTTCAATGACAACCTCATCGGGGCCTCGTTCATCGGTGTGGATGTCGGCGAGCAGATCGATGAGCTGTATGCCACCATCACCAATATCCAGCTGCATGAGAGGGACTTCAGTCTGGTGGCGAGCACGGCGCCGGGCCAGCAGGGCAAGGTACTGACGACGGGTCAGTGGCAGGGCCGCTCGCTGATGGATTTCAAGAATGCGCAGGGTGAGCCGACCTTCGCGCCGCTCTTTGCTGCCGACAGCGGTCAGATCGATTATCGCCTGGCGGGCGAAGACAGCGATCGTATCACCAGCTTCCAGCACTATCCGGCCTGGGACTGGGTGGTGGCGACCACGATCGACAAGCAGGAAGTGACGGCGGGCATCACGCAGGTCCGCAATCAGGTCTTCGGACTGGCACTGCTGTTGGCGCTGGCCGTGGCCGGTATCCTCTACTTCCTCGAGCGTCGTCTGATCAGTCGTCCGCTGGATGCGCTGGTGTCACTGGCTCAGGCGCTGGCGCGGGGCGATCTGTCCCAGCGCATCACCAGTCAGCGTCAGGATGAGATCGGCAAGCTGACCGCGGCCATGAACAGTGTCGGCGAGGACCTGAGTCGCGTGGTGGGGCAGGTGCGGGGCACGACGGGGGCCGTCAATCAGGCCGCCGGCGAGATTGCCCAGGGCAACGAGGAGCTTTCGGCACGCACCGAGCAGTCCGCCTCCAGTCTGCAGGAAACCTCGGCCTCGATGGAGGAGATCACCACCACCGTGCAGCACAGTGCCGATTCCGCCCAGCAGGCCAGCCAGCTGGTCAATTCGACCTCCGAGCAGGCGCGCCGCGGCAATGACGACATGCGCAAGGCGCAGGCGAGCATGGAAGACATCAATCGCTCCGCCGAGCGCATCAGCGAGATCATCAGTCTGATCGATGGCATCGCCTTCCAGACCAACATCCTGGCGCTCAACGCCTCGGTGGAAGCGGCGCGGGCCGGTGAGCATGGGCGTGGCTTTGCAGTGGTCGCGCAGGAAGTGCGCACCCTCGCGACGCGCTCGAGCGATGCATCCCGCGAGATTCGCGGCCTGATCGACGAGTCGATCTCGCACACGCAGCAGGGCGTGGCGCAGGTGAAGGACGCCAGCCAGGCGATGGCCGAGATTCTCTCGAGTGTCGAGCGTGTCAATGACATGATCGCCGAGATCAGCGCCGGGGCGCGTGAGCAGAGTGCCGGTGTCGGCCAGGTGAACACCGCGGTCAGTGAGCTGGATGCGATGACACAGCAGAACACTACGCTGGTCAATCAGGTCAGTGGCGCGGCCCGCAGCATGAGCGCTCAGGCTCAGGCACTGGAGCAGCTGATGGCAGGTTTCAAGGTGGCGGGCGCTCAGGACATGGCAAATTCAACAATGTCGCGCCAGTCCCTGTCGCACATGAACACGCAGCCGAAGGCGGATGCCGAGCAGACAGCTTTCCCGTCCCCGGCAAATGCCACGCGCGGATCCCGGCGCCGTGAAGAGGAGGAGTGGGAAGCCTTCTGAGCGAGCTCTGCTGAGGCTGAACCCTGAGTGCGGCCCTGCGCCAAGCCCTTGCCGACCGACGTCGGTGAGGGCTTTGTTGTTTCAGGCCGGATGTCGCGCCGCGAAGCGTGCCACCTCCTGGGGCTCGCAGCGCTCGCCGACGAAGACCTCGACATACTCGGCGACCCGGCTGATGCGCTCGGTGACGCTTTCCTGAGTGCGCATCGACAGGTAACCGATCTGGGTCAGATAGGTGGTACGCGCCCGCACGTTGGCGAGTCGCTCGGGCTGGCCGTAGCGAATCAGCATGCGGGTCAGCGCCTGAATGCGTGCCTGATCGGCGCGGGCGACGGCAGCGGCAACTTCCCCGTTCTGAGAGGCCCAGTTGCGGATCGCCAGCTCGAAGCGTGAATCGAACAGGGACGTATCCAGCCAGCAGTCGAAGACATTGAGCATGGCTTCCACCACCGTGGCGGCGTATTGCTCGCAGCGACCGATCAAGCCAGCGGTATTGTGAGCATCCCAGCGCGCCAGCAGCGCGCTGAGCAGGGCGTCGCGGTCCTTGAAGCTCCAGTAGAAGCTGGTGCGTGATAGCCCCAGCGTCTTGGCCAGTGTCAGGACGCGCACTGAATCCACGCCGCCCTGCAACAGTTGCTGATAGGCGGCTTCCAGCCAGTCTTCGGCCTTGCCGCGCCCGGCAGCCTGGGCGCCGTCACTTGCCGGGGGGACGCTTGGGGACTCTGGCATGGGTGGTCTCCTGAAAGGCCGGGGATGCCGGGGCTCATGTGAGGTCGATCGCGCTGACAGCATGAGCATGCTGTTTGCGACAACGACGAGTCTGGCTGCGTCAGCCGGGCGATAACCGCGTGTTCACTGACGCATGGCCTGAAGCCTAGGACTATAGTCAGCGTATGTACACAGGTGTACTCAATAAAGACACCCCTGTTCTCGCTGTCTGCTCTTCAGGAGGCCACATGGCTCAGGACCCGCTGCTCACGCCGTTCACGCTCAAGCATCTGACCCTCAAGAATCGCTTGATGATGACCTCCCACGAGCCTGCCTATCCGGAAGATGGCATGCCCAAGGCGCGCTATCGCGCCTATCACGAGGAGCGTGCGCGCGCCGGCATTGCCTTGACCATGACGGCGGGCTCCGCCTCGGTGGCCAAGGACAGCCCGCCGGTGTTCAACAATATCCTTGCCTGGCGCGATGAGGTGGTGCCCTGGATGAGTGAGCTGACCGATGCCTGCCATGAGCACGGTACTGCGGTGATGATCCAGCTCACCCACCTGGGGCGTCGAACGCGCTGGGACAAGGCCGACTGGTTACCGGCGGTCTCGGCGTCCCATCGTCGTGAGGCGGCGCATCGCGCCTTTCCCAAGCGGGTCGAGGACTGGGACATCACACGGCTGATCCAGGACTACACCGACACCGCCGAGCGCATGCAGGCGGCCGGGCTCGATGGTATCGAGCTGCAGGCCTATGGCCATCTGATGGACCAGTTCTGGTCACCGCTCACCAATACCCTGGAGGGTCCCTACGGCGGCAGTCTCGAGAATCGACTGCGCTTCACCATGGAAGTGTTGAGCGCCATTCGCGCCCGGGTGGGCAAGGAGTTCATCGTCGGCGTTCGCTACACCGGAGATGAATGTCTGAGTGGCGGCCTGGATGCCAGTGATGGCCTTGCGGTCTCGCGCCTGCTGCGTGAGAGCGGTCAGGTCGATTTTCTCAATGTGGTACGCGGCCATATTGATACTGATGCGGGCCTCACCGATGTCATCCCGATCCAGGGCATGGCCAGTGCGCCGCATCTGGACTTTGCAGGACAGATTCGTGAGGCGATGGATTTCCCGACCTTCCACGGTGCCAAGATTCAGGACATCGCCACCGCGCGCCATGCCATCGCCACCGGCAAGGTCGACATGGTCGGCATGACGCGTGCCCACATGGCGGACCCGCATATCGTGCGCAAGCTGTTGGCCGGTAAGGAAGAGGATATTCGCCCCTGTGTCGGGGCCAACTATTGTCTCGATCGCATCTATCAGGGTGGCTCCGCCTATTGCATCCACAACGCCGCCACCGGGCGTGAGCTGGAGCAGCCGCATGACATCACGCCTGCCGAGGTCACCCGAAAGGTCGTGATCATCGGGGCGGGTCCGGCAGGGCTCGAGGCCGCACGTGTCGCCGGAGAGCGTGGACATCGGGTAGTGGTGCTGGAAGCGGCCGATCAACCGGGTGGCCAGATCCGCCTCACCGCCCAGAGCGAGCGGCGTCGCGAGATGATCGGCATCATCGATTGGCGCATCAGTCGTTGTGAGGCGCTGGGCGTCCAGATTCGCTACAACGTCTTCGCGGAAGCAGAGGACGTGCTGGCGGAAAAGCCCGATGTCGTCATCGTCGCCACGGGCGGCTATCCCGAGGAAGACATGCCGCAGGTCGGCAGCGAGCTGGTCGTCTCCTGCTGGGACATCCTCTCCGGCCATGTCACGCCTGGCCGCAACGTGCTGCTGTTTGACGATGCGGGAGACCACGCCGCACTTCAGGCCGCCGAGATGATTGCCAACAGCGGGGCCAGGCTCGAGATGATGACGCCAGACCGCACCTTCGCGCCGGAAATCATGGCCATGAACCTGGTGCCCTACATGCGAAGCCTCCAACGCCTCGCCGTCACCTTCACGCCGACCTATCGCCTCGGCAGTGTCACGCGCAGTGAGGAGGGGCAGCTCATCGCCCATATCGGCAGTGATTACCTGGATGATGCCGTAGCGCAGGGCAAGGGCACTGGTGCCTACGCGGATCAGCGAATCGTCGATCAGGTAGTCGTCAACTACGGCGCCCGCCCGATGGAAGATCTCTACTTCGAACTCAAGCCTCACTCACGCAACGGCGGGGCAGTGGACTACGACGCCTTGATCGCAGGCCTCGCCCAGCCGGCGGACGGCCCGAGCCCGAAACACACCGAGCGCGCAGCAGAGGGCAGCTTTCAGCTCTATCGCATCGGCGACGCCGTCGCGACCCGCAACACTCATGCGGCGATCTATGACGCGCTGAGGCTGATGAAGGTGGTGTGAGGGTGAGCAGAGAGATGGGATATCACAGGGGAGTCATGGCAAGTGGCAAAGAAAGGCTCACGGAGAGTCTTGAGAGAAGGTGTGGATTACCCGCCCCTTGACCATGTGATCAGACAGCAAGCCCATCTTTTCAGTCGAGGTACTGTCAGGATGGGTGCCTTCCAGCCATAGCATGCCGTCTGGCTGTATCGCGCGGATGCGCTTGATGATGCGGCCGTAGTGAGGGTGCTGTGCCACCACGATATCGCCGATGCGATAGCGCGATTTCCAGCGTTTCAGCGTCACGACGTAATCTCCCGGCGCAAGGCCGGGAGACATGCTGACACCGTTGACACAGTAGAGTCCGATCGGCATCAGTTCACTCGTTATCCATTCGTTCGCACTTCCTGCTACACGTCATGAGACAACCATCAATCCAGCTTCGGATAGACGACGCTTTCAGACGGCGGATACGGGCAGGTGGCGGTAAAGGTGGTAAGCCCCTTGGTATCCCAGAACGCCGCGGCGAATTCATTGATGAGCGTCAGTAGCTTCTCACCCTTGTCGCGCTCGATGCCTTGTTTGCAGGCAGAACCGGCCAGCATGATGCTGTGCACCAGTGAATCGATATTCGGGTAGGCGTCACGCTGCGGCTGCTTGATGTAATCGCCCCAGATGATACGGATCTCGTGCTTGGCTTTCTCGGCGTGGCTTTCCTTCTGCTCCACCAGGCGTGCGAGCAATGCCTGATCTGACAGTGTCAGGCTGTCCTTCTGACCCAGCTCATTGATGAGGTCCATGAAACGAATCACGCTGAGTGCCGCGACCTGTGCAGCAGACGGGTCGTAGATCTTGCAGGGAATATCACAGTGCGCGGAAACTGCAGGGACTGATACCAGGCGGTCAATGCCGCGAAGCAGGGCGTGAATCATGCTCAATCCTCCTTTTGCTGAGTGTTCTGGCGCTTGTGACGCGACTGACGAATGACGAAGAACGCGGTACCGATGATGGCTGCGATGGCACCATAGAACAGGGTGTGAACGAGTGGGCTGCTCCAGTCACTGTGGTCATGTCCCGGGTGGGCCAGGGCCGTATTGGCGGCGGTCAGCAACAGCAGTCCGCTCGCGGTGAGGATTTTCTTCATGCCGTATCTCCTGTGAGAGTCAGTGATGAACCCGCGTCGGGGAGTGTCTCGCGGGGTTCGCCTGGTGAGTCCGTTGCGTGGTAACGCCGAGCCATTGCACGGTGTTCATGATCTCCATGCGTACCTGGCCGCTGCCGCGCAGCAAGGCTTGTTGATGGGCATGGCACAGACCCGGGGCGGAGAGCGCGTGGGATAGGCGCGCATGGGCAGCCTGCAGGGCGTGCATTGCTTGAGAGTGCTGGCCCTGGGCGCGATAGAGCTCCGCCAGATTCTGGTAGCTCACGACCAGTGCCGCGACGCCGCCATCCGGGTCTGCTGAGGGCATCAGAAAGATGTCGGCAAAATGGCAGGCGCTGAGATAGTGCTGCTCTGCCATGACGTAATCGCCCTGTTCGAACAACACATTGCCTGCCTGTGTTTCACGCTTCCATTCGTCCATGAGGCCCTCCCGTGACTGGATATCGTCTAAGTGAATCATCATGATTATGATAATCATTATCATTCAATAGTGATGCAAAGCCTCAGCAACTGCAAGTGGGAATGGCAAATGAGGGGGAAGGCAGCTTGGCCTCGGGGCATGCGCGCAAGATCAGACGTGAACTGTCAGTGCACAGATTGGCGGGCGACGCGGTACTGGTGTGTCTTCTACGTTCAGACAGGTTGGCTTGCGATGCCCGGGCCCGGCGAGAACGAGGTAGCGTCTGGTGAGAGATCCGCTGACTGTGGCGCTTGTGCGGGCGCTGAATATCGCTGTTTCGCCGTGTGCATGATGGTCTCCATGCTGGCATACACCATGTAGAGATCTCCGAGGTGTCTGTCGGTCCGGAGCGTGGCATCGTGGATCGGCAGCAGGCCGAAACGCTTGAAGACCTTCATGTTGGCGCGTTTGCACAAGGCCAGAATGCCATCGCCTTCTTGAGACCTGACATGACGTGCCGCGGCTGCCATCAGCAGATTGCCGTGGGAAAAACGCTTGGCCTCCGGCGCCATCACCAGCCGGCTGAACTCGTAGATGGCGCCCTCCGGGATGGACACTGCATCGCTGTCATCGAAGAGTGTGCGCGACTCGAGACTACCGGGGGTGACGCGAATGCTGCCCAGTACCGTGTCAAGCTGGGTGTCCATCAGGCAGATATGCTGACTGTTGCTGTCGATCACATCATCGTGATCAGGGTGCTTCTTGAGGTAGGCCTTCGAGGCGCTGTGGTGGTCTTCACGTAGCGTGAGCACCTGGCGGAAGAGCGGGTGATTGCGACCAAAGAAAGACACTGTCTCGCGATGGGCTTGATGGGTGAAAGATGAGGTGAACTGCTGAATGACGGTAATGTCCTGAGTGTCCTGCATTCCCTTTCTGTCTCCTCGTGTCATGAGGTTGGTTAGTTTTCTCATGCTTTTGGGATGGCAAAGCTAACACTTAATTAGTTTTAATGCATGTTTGTTGCAGCATCATGACGCGGGGCTGGATGTGGCGAAGATGGTGTAGACAGCAGGCTCGTCAGCGCGCTGATGAAATGAAGTCGACTTGGCGGATGATGTCTGTATGTGACGGTAACGTCGTTATAAGTGGCTTACATGACGCCAAAAGGGATGAAGTTGCGCTTTTCTACCTTGTTGCAGGCGGGCATGTGGTTGGCCTTGAGGCCTTTGGCTCCTCGAGGCATGAGAGTGGCATTGGCATGAGAAATGGCGGGGCTGCTGACGCAACACAAAAGACTCCGCCACGCTACCTGCGCAGAGGGGTAACAGTCGCCAATTGCAGATGCTGAGGGTGATATGGTTCATGCCAGCAGGTCATGCCCCTGCGGGGGTTGGAAGGGTGCTGGCGCAACAATCAAGGAAAGAATGGGGAAGGTGGTAAAGCCGCCAGGCAAGAAATTCATGGCAGGAAATGCATGGCTTGGCATGCACAGCTGGGAATGCACATTCATGATCTGTGTCAGGCGCAAACTGAAGATTGATGCAGTGTCTTGCGATGCAGTGCATCGGTGTTCAGAGTCCGGGGTATGATGCAATGCAAGAGCGAATATCGAGCACAGGAATCCATTTCATGGGGCTCGCCACAAGGAGAGAACAATGGCGCTGAAGATTCTCGTCTTTCTGGGGTCGGTGCGAACCAGCACACCCCCTGCACCTGCACGTCTTGGGGAGAGGGTCGCCAGGTGCTGCGTCGCACAGCTCAAGGAAAGTGGCCATGAGGCGGTGTTGATCGATCCATTGGATTACGATCTGGCAGACCCTTTCAAGCCGCTGTTTTCCTATGCGCAGCGCAATGCCCCCCAGGACTTGCTCAATCTCGCCCAGCAAATTGAGGCGGCGGATGGTTACGTGATGGTCAGCCCCGAGTACAACCATTCCATGAGTCCGGCGTTGGCCAATCTGCTGAATCACTTCGGCAGCTCGCTTTACTCCTATAAGCCGTCGGTGATCGCGACCTATTCCGCAGGTCAGTGGGGTGGGGTACGCGCAGCGGTCAACATGCGCACCTTCTTGTCGGAGCTGGGCTGCCTGCCGGTCTCGGCGATGATTCATGTTCCCAGAGCGCAGGAAGTGCTCAACGAAGATGGCGGCTACGCCGAGGGGCACGATGCACGGGAATGGGCTGGCTATCTCGAGCGCGCCTTTGAACAACTTGCCTGGTGGGCGAATGCCGCCAGGCGTTATCACGAGAGCGAAGACGGTGAGAAGCGCCCCGGCGCCTTCACGCGCAGCCCCTCGCAGCGCAATGCGCCTTGAAGAAGTGTTGGCGTTTCACGCCTCGACAAATAGGTGATGCAGCAAAAAGGGACTGCCTGGGCAGTCCCTTTTTGCATTGAGGGTCAGTCACATCTCGTCATGCCACTGACTGCCGGCTCACTCGAAGTAGCTACGTACCTTGTCCATGTCATCGGTTTCCGTCAGCGCCAGCGAGAGCAGAATGCGCGCTTTCTGAGGGTTGAGTGCACCGCTGCCGATGCCTTCTTCCTTGGCCGTCACGATGCCATTGCCGGTACGGGTGCTGCGCACGACCGGGATGCCATCCGCCATCGCCTGCTTGACCAGCGGCTTGACGGTGTCCGGAATCGACCCATTGCCGCTTCCGGCGATCACGATGCCCTTGGCTCCATTGTCGAGGGCGGCGGTGAACAGCGCCGGGTCCATGTCCTGGTGGGCGTATATGATATCGACCTTCGGCAGTCCATCGAGGGATGTCACATCGAAGTGAGGTTTGTCGGTCGGTGTCGCCGGAGTGTAATAGAAGTGCGGCTTGCCACTGATGAAGGCACCCAGATAGCCCTGCTCGGTCGCCTTGAAGGTGTCCATCATGATGGCATTGGTCTTGGTGGTGTAATACGCCGAGCCGATACGGTCATTCAGCACGATCATCGCCCCACGACCCTCTGCGCCCTCATCGGCGGCCAGGGTGACCGCCTCCAGCAGATTGAAGGGGCCATCGGCGCTGATGGCTGTCGCTGGACGCATGGCGCCCACCATTACCACCGGCTTGTCACTGTTGACGGTGAGATCCAGGAAAAATCCGGTCTCCTCCAGCGTGTCGGTGCCGTGGGTGATGACCACGCCGTGGGTGGTGTCCGTCGCAAGTTCTTCATTGATCGCCTTTGACAGCTTGAGCAGGATTTCCTGATCGATGTTGCTGCTGCCGGTATTGGCGATCTGTTCACCGGTCACCTCGGCGACATCGGCCAGCTCCGGCACGGCATCCAGCAGCGCCTGCACGCCGATGCTGCCGGATTTGTAATTGGTGGTGTCCGTGGAAGAGGCTGAGCTACCCGCAATGGTGCCGCCGGTGGCATAGATCTTCACCCCCGGGTGGTCCGCGGCGTTGGCCTGGATGCCATAGGCCAGAGAGCAGGCGGCGATCGAGATGGCAGCTACAAGGCGGCGGGGAGTCATGAAGGAAGCTGTTGTCATTGTGGTGAGTCGCTCTGTCGTTGTTATGAGTGCAGATGAAGGTCGTGTCGCAGTCTTTTCATTGTTTATGGATAAGGAATGTCTAAACTAAGGGTGCCAGTTCTCCTTGTCATTCTGTGTGGCGATTGATGCTCAGCATGGGGTCGCGGTAGGAGTCAGGCGGAAGGCTTCATCCCCCACGAAACAAGCAAGAAGCCGGCCAGTTCTTGATATGACACTGGCCGGTTTTCATCAGGTCAGCGCCGCGCCACCATCGCTGCGTGGGTCGTGTGCGGCCTCGACCTGTCCATCCGGGTGGCGCATCACGGCGCCGGCGTGCCCGAGGGTATCGCTGAAGGCCTCATCGAGGACTTCCACCTCATGGCCCATGGCAGCGAGTGTCTGAGCCATCTCGCCCGCGAGGCGTGATTCGAGCTTGAGGCTGGTGCTGACATCCCCCCAGGTGCGGCCGAGCAACCAGCGCGGGGCGCTGATGGCGTCCTGGAGTGACATGCCGTGGCGGGCAATGCGCGTGAAGACAGCCGCCTGGGTCTGCGGCTGGCCTTCGCCGCCCATGGTGCCGAAGGCCATCACGCGGCCATCATCGAAGCAGGCCAGTGAGGGATTGAGAGTGTGGAAGGGCTTGCGGCCCGGCGCCAGGCTGCGCAGTCTGTCCGGCGCCAGATCGAATGCCAGCCCACGGTTCTGCCACATCACACCGCTGCTGGGCAGCACCATGCCACTGCCGAACTCCCAATAGACGCTCTGGATGAAGCTGACGGTGGTGCCGTCACTGTCCGTGGCGCCCATCCAGATGGTGTCGCCCTCGGCCGGTTCGTAGGGCCAGCCAAGGGCGGCCTGCATGTCGACCCTGACTGCCTGTTCTGCCAGAGCCTCCGCGGCAAGATGCCTCTGTTGAGTCGCGATACTGCCAGCCAGACCACCTTCGAGGCATTCCGGCGAGGTGATCAGGCTGTCACGTACCAGGAAGGCGCGCTTGGTGGCTTCGATCAGCGCATGCAGGTGACGCGGTGTGTTGCCGTCCGCCTCGCTGATGCCGTGCCTGGCGCTCAAGTCATCGTAGAGCCCCAGAATCATCAACGTGGCCAGACCCTGGGTCGGGGCGGGCAGGTTGTATACCTCGCTGTCGCGCAGGCGCACCTTTAGCGGCGTGACACGCTGGGCGCGATAGCCGTTGAGGTCTGCCAGGCGCAGCGGGCTGCCGGCGGCTTCCAGCTCCTGTGCCATGCGGGCCGCAAGCTCGCCACGATAGAAGTCCTCGAGTCCGGCATCTGCCAGACGCGAGAGCGTTGCGGCCAGCGCCGGCTGACGCAGCCGCGCGCCTTCTTCCAACGCGATCGGCTCTCCCGACTCGCTCTGTCCCAGGTAGCGCTCAGCGAAGCCGGGCTGCTGCGAGAGCACGGCCAGGTGTTTCTCGCTGAGTGCCTTCTGGCTGGCGCTGACGGCCACGCCATCATTGGCATGCCGGATGGCATGGCCCAACAGTGTCGAAAGCGGCAGGGGCGAGCGCTCATCCGCCGAGGTCTCGTCTGAGAAGGCCAGCGCTTCCTGCCAGCCGCCGATGGTGCCGGCCACCGTCAAGGCGGACAGCGGTCCCCGGGAGGGAATGCTGTCGCCATTCATCAGGGGAGCGCCTGTCTCATCATCAGCGACACCGTAGCCCTGGGCGGCATAGAACTCCCGGCTGGCGAGAGCGGCAGCCGGGCCACAGGCATCGATGGCGATGGGAGCGAGACCGGGGCGCTTGATCAGCCAGAAGCCATCCCCTCCGATACCGTTCATGTGCGGATAGACCACCGCGATGGTCGCGGCCATCGCGACCATCGCCTCGATGGCATTGCCGCCGTCACGCAGAGTGTCACGGCCGGCCTCTGCTGCCAGATGATGGGGGGCAGCGCAGGCCCCGCCAAATCCTCGTCGGGTATGCATCATGGCGTCTTGCTCCTGTGAATGTCGTTGTTGTTATTGCGCCGTTGCTATTGCGCCGTTGTCATTGCGCTGAGGGCGGAGATCAGCTGCCGGTGAACAGGTCGTAGAACATGCGCAACGCCGTGAACATCAGGAAGATGGCGAAGACCTTCTTGAGCTTGGCGGCGTCCATCGCGTGGGCCAGCTTCGCACCGATCGGCGCGCACAGCATGGTGGCCGGCACGATGGCGGCGAAGCCGAGCAGATTGACGTAGCCGATGGAGCCCGGCAGCAGGTTCGGTTCACCGATGCCATTGAGCAGGAAGCTTGCGGTGCCCGGCAGGCTGATCACCAGACCCAGCGCCGCGCCCGTGCCGACGGCCAGGTGCATCGGGGTGCCCAGGGTGCTCAGGGTCGGCACACTCAGGGTGCCGCCGCCGATGCCCATCAGGGTCGAGACGCCACCGATGAAGGTACCCAGCGCGCCACTGCCAAGCGGGCCCGGCAGGCCACTGCCCAGCACGGTGGACTGACGGCGGAACATGTTGAGTGCCACGAGGAAGGCCACGGTGGCAAACAGCCCCATCAGGACCGCACCGCTGAACAGGTTGGACAGCAGGCCGCCGATGATGACGCCGATGATGACGCCCGGCAGCAGACGCTTGAGAATCGCCGGGTCCAGATTGCCCTTGGCGTAATGGGCCCTGGCCGACATGATCGAGGTGGGAATGATGGTCGCAAGCGAGGTACCGACCGCCTGGTGCATGCGCACCGCTTCATCGACACCCAGCAGGCTGAAAAGATGGAAGAGCACGGGCACGATGACGATGCCGCCGCCGACCCCCAGCAAGCCTGCCATCACGCCGGCAATCATGCCGGTGACGATGAGCGCGGCGATCAGGCCGATGATCCAGTGCAGTGGATAGGCTGAGAACAGTTCCATGGTGTTTCCTTGTAGTACCCGTATGGCGCGGGGTCATTCATTGCTGATGAAAATTGCCGACGAAAGCCATCGGCAGCGTTGCATGCCCCCTGAAGCACTGCCTGAGGCGCTGGCGGATGTGCTGTCTGAGGGGAGGCGAGCCGCAGGGCAGGCCACAAGACATTACGCGTTGCTGAATTACCTTTCCAATGGCCTTTGCGCTGAAGCGTCAGTCAAGTGTCTCGAGAGGCGCCGGTACATGGCTGGCCGGCTTACCAGCCGATCGCCTCCGGCAGCCAGGTGGCGAGGTCCGGGAAGCAGAACAGCAGTACGACGGCCATGGCCTGCAGTCCCACGAAGGGCAGCACACCGAGATACAGATGGCGCGTGGTGACTTCCGGTGGAGCGACGCCCTTGAGGAAGAACAGTGCCCAGCCGAAGGGTGGCGTCAGGAAGGACATCTGCAGATTCATCGCCACCAGCACGCCCAGCCATACCATGTCGGTGCCATAGCCGATGAAGACCGGCAGGAACATCGGCAGCGCGATGTAGCTGATCTCGATCCACTCCAGGAAAAAGCCGAGCACGAAGAGTATCACCATCAGGAAAATCAGTGCGCCCAGTTCGCCGCCCGGCAGCAGATTGAACAGATCATGCACCATGTTTTCGCCGCCCAGGCCGCGGAAGGCCAACGAGAAGGGCTGCGCGCACAGCAGGATGAAATAGACCATGGCGGTGATGGTCAGGGTCGAGTGCAGACAGGCCTTGAGCATGGTGAAGTCCAGCCGCCGCGCCAACAGCGCGATCAGCATGCTGCCCAGTGCACCCATGGATGCCGCTTCGGTGGGGGCGGCCACGCCACCCAGAATCGAACCTAGCACCGCGAACACCAGCAGCAGCGGTGGAATCACGCTGCGCGCCAGATCCCGCAGCAGTTCCTTCATGCCGCCGGCGGCAGCGCGTTCTTCCGCGGGAATGGCCGGAACGAGTTCCGGCTTCCACCAGCCCAGTACCAACAGATAGACGATGTAGATGACGGCGATGGCCAGCCCCGGCACGAAGGCGGCGGCAAACAGGGTGCCGACGGATTCGCCGAGAATTTCCGAGAGCAGGATCAGCACCAGACTCGGCGGAATGATCTGTCCCAGGGTGCCGGAGGCGCAGATGGTGGCCGAGGCCACGCCCGGGTGATAGCCGCGCCGCAGCAGGGTCGGCAGCGTCAGCATGCCGACGGTGACCACTGTCGCGCCGACGATCCCGGTGGAGGCGCCCATCAGCACGCCGACCAGAATGATCGCGATGCCCATGCCGCCGTTCACGCCACCCATGGCACGCCCGATGGTCTCGAGCATGTCCTCGGCGACCCGGGATTTCTCGAGCATGACCCCCATGAACACGAACAGCGGTATCGCCAGCAGGGTGTAGTTGGTGACCACGCCATAGAGACGTGCCGGCATCAGGCTGAACAGCAGTGGGCCGAAGCCTGCCAGCCCTGCCACGAAACCGGCTACGGCCAGGGAAATCGCGACCGGAATCCCGATCAGCATCAGGATCAGGAAGCCGCCGATCATGCTCAGCGCGATCCACTCGTTCGGGCTCATGGCGTCACCTCGCGTTCCATCTCACCGCCAACGGGCTTGCCGGAAAGTACCAGTAGCGCGCGCAGGCAGTCTGCCACGCCCTGCAGCGCAAGCGCAGCGAAGCCGATGGGAATGAAGGCCTTTAGCAGGTAGCGATAGGGCAGGCCGCCGGGATCGGGCGAGCCTTCCATCAATTGATACGACTGCTCGGTATAGCTCAGGCCCAGCCAGGCGATCGCCGCGCCGATGGCGATGGTCATCAGCGCACCGATCAGATCCACCAATGCGCGGCCCTTGAGGGAAAAACGGTCGTAGAAGACATCGACGCGAACGTCGGCGCGATGCTTGAGGGCGTAGGAGATGCCCAGCAGCGCGATGGGAGAAATCAGGTGCCACTCGAATTCCTGAAGTGGCACGGGGCTGATGCTGAAGAAGTAACGCAACAGCACGTTACCGGCGACCAGCAATACGAGCGCCAGCAGCGAGTAACGGGCGATGATGCCCAATCGCTCGATGATGCCCTCGAGAAAATGGATGACGTACAGCATGGCATGACCTCATGAACGCCACGACGGGACAGGCCGTGGCGTTGGACAGGGAAGCAGGGATGACACCAGTGATGACCCGCTCAGGCAGTGGGGCGTGAGCCGCAGGAGCCGCGACGGGGAGGGAGGTTCGATGTCAGCCGTCAGAGTGCCAGGAAGGTCTTCTCGCTGACGGCAGCCCATTCCTTGTGTTGATCACGGAAGGCCATGAAGGACTCGTGCACTCTTGCAGTATCGGGGTCGGCGGCCGCCATGTCGGTCAGCGTCTTCTCGGTGACTTCCTTGAGACGTGCCACCACGGAATCGGGCAACGGTTGAGCGGTGACGCCCTCGTTTTCCACCAGATCATTGAGCGCTTCGGCATTCACCGACTCACACCAGGCCTGGCTCTCGACATTGCACGCCTGAGCAGCGGCCTTGACGATGGCCTGCAGGTCTTCCGGCAGGCCCTCCCAGGCGGCCTTGTTGATCATCAGTTCGGTGACGTTGGTCGGCTCATGCCAGCCGGTGGTGTAGTAGTACTTGGCAGCTTTCTGCAGCCCCAGACGACGATCCTGATAGGGGCCGACGAATTCGGCGGCATCGATGACACCGCGTTCCAGCGCCGGGAATATCTCGCCGCCCGGTAACAGGCGCACGGCGACGCCCAACTCGGCATAGACCTTGCCGGCAAGCCCCGGGATACGCATCTTCAGGCCTTTCAAGTCCTCCACCGTGTTGATCGGCTTGCGGAACCAACCGGTCATCTGCACGCCGGTATTGCCCATCGGGAAGGCGATCAGTCCCTTGGGGGCGTACAGCTCATGCCACAGCTCCAGGCCGCCACCGTGATACAGCCAGGCATTCATGCCCTGGGTGTTCATGCCGAAGGGCACGGTAGTGAAGTACTGGGCGGCGGGAATCTTGCCGGCCCAGAAATAGGCATTGCCGGCATTCATCTCCACCACGCCACTGGCGACGGCATTGAAGCCTTCCAGTGCCGGAATCAGCTCACCGGCCGCAAAGTGCTGGATCTTCATGCGCCCGCCCGACATGGCTTCCACCTTGCGGCAGAAGTCGGTCGGACTGCCCGGGCCCTCGACATAGAAGGGCGAGCCAGGACCGTAGGCATTGGTCATCTTCCATTGATAGGTCTTGCTGGATTCCGCGCGCACGATGGCGGGCGCACCCATCACGAGTCCAGCGGTTGAGGTTGCCAGTGCGGCACCCAGGAACTTGCGACGATCGAATGTCATGGGAGGTTCTCCTGCGGACGGATGACCAGTAGTGCCCCTGCGGCGGTGGATGTGCGGATGCGGCAAGGGGAGCCTGTACGGCGTGCTGACATCGAGGTCAGCGATCTTGTTGTGTCGGTGTTTCTGCATGCTCTTGAGTAGCGATGTCTTTCATTTGTCAGTTTTGAGGCTGTCATTTGTCATCGCGCTACGTGGATGACACTGCAAGCGGTGTGCCATTTCGCCGAATGAGGGAATTTTTCAATTATTTCAATTAGATATTTTCAGAGGGAGGTCGCTGTTTTCTGTCGAGAATGCGCGCATGCGCTTCTGGAGTTGCACATGTGAGACCGTGGAGTCGCTGATGTGCGGAGTTCAGTGCCTGACAAATGTCACAAGATGACGCCAATCGCGGCATTTGTTCATCGATAGCGTCACGGAGGGTGACATCTGGCTCACGAATGTGGGGTGGTGATGATCGATTGTCATGCTTGCGGCCTGATGGTGCGTGCGATCGATCATGGTGCATCTGGATGGGGCGCTCGGCGTCGGTACGTCAGAGTCGGTCAGCCAGAGCCGGTCAATCAGAGCCAGTCATTCAATGTTGATTCGCCCACCGCAAGTCTTCAGACGAGGAGTCATAGACGACAGTCTGGCTGGCTGGTGGCATCATGCGGCTTTGTCCTGATGGAGCGTTAGATGTCACCTCATGAGCCTGAAGAGCCCGCCGCCCGCTCGGAGTCTTCGCCTGCCGCCGCATCCACTTCCGTAGCGAAGACTGCCGGACCTCGCCTGCCTGTCACGCCCGGGGCACCAGGAGAGGCACAGGTGCCACGCATCCTTCTGGTCGCCATCCTGGTAGTGATGGCGCTGCTTGCCTGGTGGGAAGTGCCCCAGCAGTGGGCGCTGGATTTTCTCGACGCTACCCTTGGGCAGGCCTTCAGTGCCTTCGCCATCGCCAAGGGCCTCAACGCGACCATCTCGGTGCTGCAGTCCTCGACCATCGACCTGCAGGTGTTTCAGGTCTCGCCCGGGGAAGCACTGGACCCCGCCAATGACATGATCGAGCGTTTCTCGTGGGTGATGTTCGCGGCGACCGGCTCGCTGGCGCTGCAGAAATTGCTGCTGGGTATCTCCGGCTCGCTGATCATCAAGGCATTCGCCAGTGGGGCCTGCCTGCTGGCGGCGCTGGGGCTACTTACCGGCAGTCGCCAATCGGATGAGGAGATGCATCCCCGCCAGCGCTGGTGGCAGGTGGCTATCCTGCGCGTGGCCCTATGGGGCATTGCGCTGCGTTTTGCGGTGCTGAGTGTCGCGCTGGCCAGCGGTGCGGCAGGCCAGGCCTTTCTCGATGACAGTCGCGATACCCAGATGGCACAGCTGAGCGTGACGCAGCAGCAGCTGGCGGAAGTCGCGGACAAGCAGGTAGGCGGCGATCACGAGGAGCGCAGCTGGTGGCAGCAGTTCAAGGGCAGCATGGAAGGCTGGGTTGGCGGGCCGATCACCAGTGTCACCGAGGGCTTTGATGCCATGACCGACAAGGTGATCGACCTCACCATGCTGTTCATCACCCAGACGGTGCTGTTCCCGCTGGGCTTTCTGTGGGTTGCACTACGGCTGCTGCGCGGGCTGGGAAGGTTGCAGTGACGCTTGCACAGACGCTTGCAGTGATAGTTGAGGTGTCGAGTGAGTTGACAGCTCCGGCGCCGGCTGGGGCTGCGGCGTCAGAGGCAGAGATGTCATAGCCGCGCACCGCCACGCCGGTGCTTCACGCGAGTCATCAGCGACTTGCAGTCGACGGAGAGGATCTCGTCACGATTGAAGATATGCTCGCGTACGAAGCTGTCGAAGGCTTCGTAGCTGTCGGTGAGGGTGTGGATGTGCAGGCTTTTCAGGTCGCTCATGATGTAGAGGCTGACTACCTCGACACAGGCGGAAAGCTCCTCGGCGATACGCTCGATGGCGCTGGGTGCGACGGTCAGGTCCACGAAGGTGGAGATACCCTTGCCGAGCTTGTCCGGGTTGATGACGGCGGTGAACTGCTCGATCACGCCGCTCTCGACCAATGCCTGGACTCGCGTACGGGCGTGGGCACGTGAGATGCCCAGCTTGCGGGCGATATCGGCGTAGGACATGCGACCGTCCTTGATCAACAGGTTGAGCAGTTCGCTGTCGGTGCGGTTGAGGTTCATGGGCCAGGGTCTCGACGGTCTTTGTTGTGGTGAAGCGCATGGCTTATCAAACCTGTGCGATCCGCACTTGTATAGTCCGACTTCAGCCTCTGGTGAGGATATCGCGGCTCTGGAAACGACAACGGGACGCCTTGGCGTCCCGTTGTCGTCTATCTCTTGCGATCACGTCGTATCGCAAACGCTTTGCGCGTCACTGATAGACGATCTCGCCCTTCGGAGCGTACGCCGAGACATCGATCGGGCTCTGCTGGGCCAGATAGGCCTTGAGCACATCGGCATCGACGAAGCCGGTATCCAGGTAGCCCGGCAGGTCGGTGATCTTCGGATAGCCATCGCCACCGGCGGCATTGAAGCTCGGGACGGTAAAGCGATATTGCGCGCTTCTGTCCAGTGGCTGGCCCTGGATCATCACGTCGGACACGCTGCCCTCGGTCCGGTCGACCTGCATGCTGATACCGGCGAACTGGGCATAGGCGCCGGAATCCACCGGCTGGGTCGCCACGGCATTGAGGTAGTCGAGCACCTCGCTGCCCGTCATGGTCACCACGCCCACGGTATTGCCGAAGGGCAGAACGGTCAGCACATCCTTGTAGGTGATCTCGCCTTCAGGCAATGAGGCGCGTACGCCGCCAGAGTTCATCACGCCGAAGTCCGCCTTGCCGACCTGCATGGCAGCGGTCGCGATCAGGCGGCCCAGGTTGGTCTGGGCAAAGCGCACCACATCACGATCACCCTCCAGCTTGCCGTTGCTCTGCGCGACGCTGACGTTGAGCTGCGCCTGACCCTTCTCCTGATAGGGGCGCAGGAATTCCAGCAGCTCGCTGTCCTCGGCGATTTCTTCCTTGACCAGCACCTTGTGACGCTCGCCGTTCACTTCGACGCTCTTCTTGAGGTTCACCGGAATCAGCTGATAGTTGAGCATGGTCAGCTCGCCATTGCGGAACGCGTAATCGGCACGTCCCACGTACTTGCCCCATTCATGCGCCTGCACGATGTAGGTGCCGTTCTGGCGGTCCGGCTGGCAATCATCGCCGGGCGCAAAATCCGCCATCCGGTTGACGCCTTCCATGCAGACCGGCTCCTGGGAGTGACCACCGACGATCATGTCCAGCGCACCGGTGGGCAGGTAGCGCGCAAGCGAAACGTCGCCCGGCGCATTGATGCCATGCTCGGCGTTCTGATAGTGCCCCATGTGGGTGACGGCGAAGATCAGGTCCGGCTGCTCGTGCGCATTGAGTTCCTCGATGGCCTTGCGCGCCTCTTCCTTGGGATCGCGGAAGTCGAGATTGCTGAAGTATTCCGGGTTGCCGATACGCACGGTGTCTTCGGTGGTCAGGCCGATCACCGCGATACGGACACCCTGTTCATCGAAGATCTTCCAGGGCGCGAACAGACGCTTGCCGGTGGTCTTGTCGTAGATGTTGGCCGCCAGCATCGGGAAATCGGCCCAGTCACGCTGCTTGAGCAGGACGTCCAGCGGGTTGTCGAATTCATGGTTGCCCACCGCCATGGCGTCGTAGCCGATGCGGTTCATGCCCTTGAAGTCGGGCTCGGCCTGCTGGAGGTCTGACTCGGGCACGCCGGTATTGATGTCTCCCCCAGACAGCAGCAGCACGCTGCCGCCCTCGGATTCCACCTCGGCACGGATGCGGTCGACCAGTGTCTTGCGCGCCGACATGCCGTATTCGCCATCGCTGCTGCGCCAGAAACGGCCGTGATGGTCATTGGTATGAAGTACCGTCAGGTGGTAAGTGGTGTCGGCCTGCCATTCGTGGCTTTGGTGGGTGGCACAGGCGCTGAGCGTGCTCAGCAGTGCCGCTCCCAGCAGGGCCTTCAGCGCCATGTGCGAGCGGGAGGATGCGCGCAAGCCCGGCGCGCGGGATGAGGTAAGTCGAGTGTTCAGCATGAGCGATACGTTCCTTGTGTCTGGCTCCGAGGTGCTATGGCGCCTTCCAGCCTCAAAGTGCTGATTGTCAGGGTGCCGATTGCAAGAGTGTTGATGAGAAAGCGCTCAGGTGTCGTGGGTGAAGGGTAACTGATGGCAAGGCACACCGCTGTACGAGTCTGTCTTGCCATTGTGGAAATTGGATGACCTGCTCAGGAAGTGCGAGCTGTACGCCGTTTGCGTGCGTCAATGAATGGCGTGAAGAAGTGCACCTGACCTGAAGAAGCGCGGCTGGCCTCAAGAGGCGACCGACATGAAAAAACCGGCCAATGGTGCGCCGGTTCTTTCATGTCTCGTTGCTGCGCCTGCGAGTCAGGCGTGTTCCTGATCTGCGCTGATGCTGTCGGTGGACTCACGCTCACTCGCTCTGGGGTTGAACACCTCGGCGTCTTCCATCTTCGGCAGCAGCAGCTCGGCGAGGATGGCGGTCAGGCCGCCCATGGTGATCGGAGAGCGCAAGGCATCGGCGAAGGCGCCCGGAATGGCATTCAGCACATCCGGCACCATGCCGACGCCAAGCCCCAGCCCCAGGGCCAGCGCGATGATCATCATCTCGCGACGCCCGATGGGCTGCGCCATCAGGATGCGGATGCCAGACACCGCGATCAGCGCAAACATCAGCGTGGTGGTAGCACCGAGCACCGGACGCGGCATCTGGGTCAGCAGGGTGGCGATGAAGGGCGACAGGCCCAGCAGCAGCAGGAAGCCGGCCACGTAGCGGCCCACATGGCGGCTGGCGATGCCGGTCAGCTGGATCACGCCGGTGTTCTGGCTGAAGGTGGTGTTGGGGAAGGTGCCGGCCAGCGCGCCGAGCGCGGAATTCAGGCCATCGCCCAGTACGCCGCCGCGCAGACGCTTCTGGTGCAGCTCATCATCCACGGCGAGCCCCGAGGCGCGTGCGCTGCCGGTGAGGTCACCGACCGTCTCGATGGCAGTGATCATGAAGATGAAGGCCACCGGCAGGAAGGCGGCCAGCGAGAAGTCGAAGCCGGTATTCAGGGTCGCCGGATACGGCAGAGCCAGCAGGGCGGCATCGGCCAGCTGCGGTGCATCATAGAGGCCACCGATGGCGGCGATGATGCAGCCGACGGCCATGCCGATGAAGATGGAGGCGATTCTCAGCCACGGATGACGCGAGACCTGACAGGCCAGCACCGTGATCAGCACACAGCCAGCCAGTGCCAGATTGGCCGGCGCACCGAAGTCTTCGGCGCCGAAGCCGCCGCCGATGTCCGTCATGCCCACCTGGATCAGGCTCAGGCCGATCAGCATCACCACCACGCCGGTGACCACGGGCGTGATGACCCGCTTGAGCCACGGCAGCACCGTACCCAGCGCCATCTCGATCAGGCTACCGGCCAGGCAGGTGCCGAACAGCACCGCCAGCACCTGCTCGTCACTGGCATTCTGCGAGCGTGCGATCAACCCCGCAGTGATCAGCGCGGACACGAAGCTGAAACTGGTGCCCTGGATGCTCAACAGCCCTGAGCCGAATGGTCCCAGGCGCTGGGACTGGATCCAGGTGGCGACACCGGATACCACCAGCGCCATCGACAGCAGGCTGGCGGTATAGGCATCGAGGCCCAGCGCACTGGTGATGATCAATGTCGGTGCAATGATACCGGCCAGACTGGCCAGCAGATGCTGGGCGCCGGCGAGGGCCGAGATGGGGACCGACGGGCAGCTTTCGAGGCCGAGCAGTGGTTCGTCGATCCCCTTGGAATCGGAAGAGGATTGGCTCATGTGACGCTCCTTGTTCTGCTCGCGATGCAATGGCGGAAATGGTGTCGGGCACTGGAGGATTCAGCGCGGGCAACCAATTATAAGCAAGATGTAAACCAAGTTCAGTGCTCGCGTCGATTTTTCCATCACTTGTTGCATGCCTCGCGGCCGAGTCAGCGGAGATGCAGGCCAAGCCCGTGCGCCACAAACGCAAGATCCCCGCCGGGCGTGATGCCCGGCGGGGATCTGTCTTTGCTCTCGCGGCGTCTTGTCTGAGCGAAAGTACGCTCAGCGGCTCAGGGCGTCAGCAAACGCTGGATGTTGAGGTCGATCTCGCCTTCGCCGAAGGTGCTCAAGAAGCCCTGGAAGTGCTCGGTGGCCACGTGGGCTTCGATGGCGTCTTCATCCCACCATTCTTCCAGTACCACGAAGTCGCCTTCCGGTACTGGCTCACCTTCCGCGACGTTCTTGTCGATCGCGAAGAATTCGTACTGCAGGCAGCCCTTGTCGGACTGGCTCTTCTCGACCAGTTCGGCGAGAGCATCGCGTGCCTTGTCCTGCTGGTCGGCGGGGAAGGTCAGTGTCGCGATAAGCTTGATGGACATGGCATGAATCCTGTCGTGGGCGTAAGAAGTGGACGTAACAGATGGGCGAAACGAATCAGGCACGCAAGCCGGCCATCGCCGCCGGGAATGCACTGCGCTGGCCTGCCTCGAGAAGGTGGCATGTCCGCCATCGGGATGCAATGCGGCGGACACGGGCGGCGATTTGCCCCCCGTGCCCGCCGTTGACCCGCAAGGCGGACACGTCGATGTCTTGCGGTCAGCTGCTCTGAACAGATCTTCAGAATCCGCTCTTGAGCGCCAGCTGCTGAGAGCCCGGCTTGAGGGCCCGGCCTTGAGAGCGAGCCTTACAGGCGAGTGAAGATCTCGTCTGCCGGCAGGCGGGACTTGGGCAGCTCGGCATTGAAGTCGTCAGCGGCGCGGTAACCCAGGCTCACGGCGACCAGGGCGTTGAAGCCTTTTTCGCGCAGGCCGAATTCCGCATCCAGCGCCACCGGGTCGATGCCTTCCAGCGGCACCGCATCGATGTTCAGGCTGGAGGCTGCATACAGCAGGCTGCCGTAGTTGAGGTAAACCTGCTTGTCCATCCAGTGCTGCAGGTCCTTGAGGTCATGACGGTGCAGGTCGATGAACAGACGACGCGCGCCATCCATCATCGCGCTGAACTCGTCATCCTTCTTGAAGCGGCCATCAGACGCTTCGGTGTCCAGCAGGTGGTTCAGGTAGTCGTCGTCCAGGGTGGAGCGAGTGCAGAACAGCACGACGTGAGACGCATTGGTGATCTTCGGCGAGTTGAAGGCGTACTTGTCATCGGTACCGGCGCGAGCGAAGCGCTGCTTGGCATCATCAGATTCCAGTACCAGGAAGTGCCACGGCTGGGAATTGACGCTGGAGGCGCTCAGGCGCATCACGTTTTCCAGTTCCTGCCAGTCGGCGGCGCTGATCTTGCGTGCCGGATCGAAGGCCTTGGTGGAATAACGACGTTGCATGATGGCGGTGGGAGTCATGATGACGGTCCTCATAGTGGCAGGCCAGTCGCTGAGCGCCTCTGACCTTGTAAGAAGCCTTGTGGAAAGACTTATGTAATAAGATGTCGCCATCATAGCGAGTGGATTCAGCGTTGAGTATCCGTGTTGCGCGCATCTTTAAGATGAAAAAATGGCACCAATCACGAGAATTGGTGCCATATGTCAATTACTTGTCATCGCTGTGATGCTGTCATGGCATTAATGCTGCGGCACGCTCTCTGGATGGCGTATCAGAAGAAGCACTCAGCATCAGGCCGTGCAGCTTGCGGCACTGGCCCGCCACATGGACTTCGCGTATCACGCGGTCGTCGCCCAGCATCATCAATGCGAACAGCACCTCCTGCAGTGATACCTGGCTGGACTGACCCCAGCGAGTGCGCCGTGACAGCAAGGGCGTGGCGGCGGGGTCGAGCACGATGACATCGGCTTCCATGCCCGGCCGCAGGTTGCCGATCTTGTCTTGCAGGCGCATGGCGCGCGCATTGCCCAGCGTCAGTTGATAGAAGCCCTGCCAGGGTGTCAGCGGTTGATTGGCGCGTGACTCAAGCCCCGCCATATCATGGGCGACCGCGCCGTGAAGCTGGCCGACCTGATAGGCGGCCTTGAGGCTCTCCAGTTGACACAGGCTGGAGCCACCGCCGACATCGGTGGCGATGCTGATGTTCATGCCCATGGCACGGGCACTGGCGCGATCGAAGAGTCCGCTGCCGAGAAACAGGTTGGAGGTCGGGCAGAAGGCGATGCTGGCGCCCTGATCCGCGATGCGTTGGCGCATGCCATCGTCCAGGTGGATGCCATGGGCGAAGGTGGTGCGCTCATGGCTCAGGCCGACATCCTCATAGACCGCCAGATAGTCCCGAGCGTCGGGGAACAGCTCGGCGACCCACTTCACCTCATCGAGATTCTCGGCCAGATGGGTCTGCAGGTGCAGGTCCGGCTGGCTCTTGAGCAGTTGGCCGGCAGCCTCGAGTTGCTCGGGCGTGGAGGTCGGCGCAAAGCGCGGCGTCAGCACATAGCCGAGGCGGTCACGCCCGTGCCAGTCGGCGATCAGGCGCTCATCGTCCTTGAGCGCGGCGGCACCGGAGTCCAGCAGCTCGGGCGGGGCGTTGCGGTCCATCATCACGCGCCCGGCGTGTACGCGCATGTCGCGAGCGCGAGCGGCCCGGAACAGGGCATCGGCACTGCTGGCATGTGAGGTGGCGAACACCTGGGCGCTGGTCGAGCCATGACACAGCAGTGCATCGAGGAAGGCATCGGCGACTTCGGCGGCATGTGCTGGGTCGGCGAAGCGCTGCTCGGCGGGGAAGGTGTAGGTGTTCAGCCAGTCGATCAGGCAGTGGCCGTAGCTTGCGATGATATCCAGCTGCGGGAAGTGCACATGGGTATCGATGAAGCCCGGCATCATCAGGCCTTCGACATTGCGCGGCGGAGAAAGACGCATCAGCTCGCCCACAGCCTCATGCCGGGCAAGCGAGTGATGATCTCCCACGGCGACCACATGGCCTGCATGCATCACCAGCAGCGCATCGGGGTAGTGTTCGACGGCGTGTGCCAGGATGGCAGCCATGTCAGAGGCTCGGGTGTCCCTGTTTCCCTCATGGTTGCCATCGCGCGAAGCCGCCTCACTCAGCATGGCGTCTTCAGGGTCGGCGATGAAATGCAGCAGTGCTCCGCGCAGCAGGCTGACGCAGGAAGCGTCCCTGGCGGCCGCGCGCAGGGCTGCCGTCAGGCGCTGCTCATCCAGGTGGCAGGCCGCAGTGTGCGATGTGTCTTGGTCAGTCATCATTCGGCCTTCTGTGTCGTTTCTGTCTGGTGCATCGCGTCAGGGGCAAAATGGGCGCGCAGCTGGCGGGCTCCCTTGCGTGTCAGTCCATGGCTGTCCAGTGATGCGCCTCGGGCTGACGTGCCCCGGGCTGACGTGCCCCGGGCTGACGTGCCTTGAAGGGACGCGCCATGTCCGGTGGCCTTGTCGGGTGAGTTCACGGCCGCTTCGTCACTGCGCCGCGCCTCGATCTGCAGCAGCTCGGCGACGACGCCAATCGCGATTTCCTCAGGGCGTTTGCCGGGAATGCCGGGCACGCCGATCGGGCAGCGAACGCGGGCAATCTCGTGCTCCGCGAGATCGCCGCCCAGGCGCTGGCGAAAGCGCGCCCACTTGCTGCTGGAACCGATCAGCCCCAGCGAGGCCAGGTCATCTCGCGCTGCGAGTACGGCGATCAGCGCCTGGTCCTCGACATGGTCATGGGTCAATACCAGCACATGACTGCCCGCCATCACGGGCAGTGACTCACTGGCGGGCGCGGCTTTCGCACGCGGCAGGTCAGCCAGGATATTGAACGCCTGACGCGCTACACGGCCCTCGCAGCCCGCAGGAATCGTGGCGGCCGTGAGCTGCTCGGTGCGTGAGTCCCGCCAGTCGATCTGCCAGCCCAGCGGGGCCAGCAGCGTGATGATCGCCTGCCCGACATGACCGGCACCGAACAGGGCCAACCGCGGCGCAAGCGCCGGGTACAGCTCGATCAGCACCTGCACATGGCCGCCGCAGCATTGCTGGGCATGCTGGCCGAGCGCGATTTCCTCGAGCAGGCAACCTGACTGTCCTTGCGCCAGCCCCTCGCGGGCGCGATCGACCACCAGTTGTTCCAGCCGGCCGCCGCCGAGGCTGTCGTGCAGCGTATCGGGAGTGATCAGCATCTTGCTGCCGGCACCACGCGGGGCAGAGCCCGCTACCGTCACCACGGTGGCCAGTGCATGCGCCGTCAGCGCTGCCTGAGCCTCGGCGAGCGCCTGATACCAGCGGTTGGTCGCGGCACTTTTGACAGCACTCATGACGGCACTCTTGTCGACATTCATGACGGCACCTGCGTTGGCTCTGCGCCAGCAGTGGCGTGCTGCTCCTGCCAGTCACGCTGTTCGCGCGCCGCCAGCATCACGCGCTCCGGCGTGGCCGGGGTATCCAGTCGCACCGCGCGGCGATAGTCGGTCAGCGAAGCCAGCGCATCGCGCAGTGCCGCCCACACGCTGATGGCAAGCATGAAGGGAGGCTCACCGACGGCCTTGGAGCGATAGATGCTGGCGGCCGAATTGGGATGCCCCTCCAGCAGGCGCACCTTGAGCGCGCCGGCCGGCACGTCACTGATCGCCGGAATCTTGTAGGTCGCCGGGCCATCGGTGAGCAGGCGGCCATCCTCGTGCCACTTGAGCTCCTCCGTCGTCAGCCAGCCCATGCCCTGCACGAAGCCGCCCTCGATCTGGCCGATGTCGATGGCCGGATTGAGCGAATCACCGACATCATGCAGGATCTCGGCGCTTTCCAGGCGGTATTCGCCACTCAGCGTATCGACGACCACTTCGCACAGCGCCGCCCCGAACGCGTAGTAGTAGAAGGGGTGTCCGGTGCCGCTGGCGCGATCGTAATGGATATCCGGGGTGGCATAGAAGCCCTTCTCGGATAGTGAGATGCGTTCCAGATATGCCGCCTGGATCAGCTCGCCCCAGGTCATCAGCACACCACTCGGGCCATGCAGCTCGCCATCCGTGAGGCTCAGACTGACGCGTGGCTGGGCGAGATGCTCGGCGGCGAAGTCGAGCAAGCGCATCTTGAGGCGCAGGCAGGCATCACGCGTCGCCATGCCGTTGAGATCCGCCCCGGAGCTTGCCGCCGTCGGCGAGGTGTTGGGCACCTTGTCGGTGCGGGTGGCGGTGATGCGTACCTTGTCCACGGCCAGCCCCAATTCGCGCGCCGCGACCTGGGTGATCTTGGTGTGCAGGCCCTGGCCCATCTCGGTGCCGCCGTGATTCACCTGCACACTGCCATCGGTGTAGACATGCACCAGGGCGCCTGCCTGATTGAGGTGCTTGGCGGTGAAGGAGATGCCGAACTTGACCGGAGTCAGCGCCAGCCCCTTCCTGACCACCGGGTTGGCGGCATTGAAGGCGCGTATCTCGGCGCGGCGCGCCCAGTAACGGCCGCTTTCCTCGAGCTGATCGATCAGGGTCGCCAGCAGCGGGTGCTGATTGACGTGTTGCCCATAGTGCGTCGTCTCACGGCCTTCGCAGTAGAGGTTACGCTTGCGGATCTCCAGCGGGTCACGTCCCAGACGTCGGGCGATATCCTCCATCGCGGACTCGACCGCCAACATGCCCTGGGGACCGCCAAAACCGCGGAAGGCGGTATTGGACGCCACATTGGTGCGTGCGCGAATGCCGCGCACGTGGGCATTGCCCAGATAGTAGGCGTTGTCGGCATGGAACATGGCGCGATCGACGATGGCGTCCGACAGATCCGGCGAGTGACCGCAGTCTCCGGTCAGCTCGATGATGGCGGACTCGATGCGCCCGCTGTCATCGACACCGAATTCATAGCGGTGGTGGAAAGGGTGTCGCTTGCCGGTCAGGCGCATGTCATCTGTGCGTGCCAGTCGCAGGCGTGCCGCGCGGCCCGTGCGTCGGGCGACCATCGCGGCCAGACAGGCCACCGGCGCGGCCTGGGTTTCCTTGCCGCCGAAACCACCGCCCATGCGGCGGGTCTCCACCGTGATGGCGTGGAAGGGCACGCCCAATACCTCGGCGATCAGCTTCTGGACCTCGCTGGGGTGTTGGGAGGAGCTGTGCACCAGCATCTCGTCGTCCTCACCCGGCAGGGCCAGCGCGGCCTGACTCTCCAGATAGAAGTGTTCCTGGCCGCCGCTTTCCAGCTCACCGCTCAATTGCCAGGCGGATCTGGCGAGCCTGGCGCTGATGCTGTCGAGATCGCCGGCGCGACCATTGGCAAGCCGCGCCTGTGTGTGGGTCGGGCGCACCAGATCACCGCGGCTGGCCGCCTCGCGCGGGTCGAGGCACACCGGCAGGGGGGACGTTGCGACCTTGGCCAGACGCGCCGCCTGGCGTGCCGCGCGCTCGCTGTCGGCGGCGACCACGAACAGTGCCTGACCATGATGGCTGATGATGTCACTGACCAGCAGCGGGTCGCCAGGGAAGACCGGCCCCACATCGCTGTGACCGGGGATATCGGCGGCGCTGAGTACGCAGACCACGCCGGGGGCACGGCGCACCGCCTCGAGATCCAGCGCATCCAGGGTGGCGTGCGCGACCTCGCTCATGCCGATCGCCAGATGCAACGTGCCGGTGGGCAGTGGCAGGTCATCCACGTAACGCGCCGAGCCGCTGACATGGCGCTGGGCGCTTTCATGCTGACGCGACTGGAGAACGGGGGTGGCCGGCGCGGCGCTGGCATCGGACTCAAGACTGTGCAAGGTACGCATCGAGGCTCTCCAGTGGCGTGTGGGAGGTCGTGGGCTGGCGCTCATTCAGGATGCGCTGGGCCACGCGGGGAATCAGATGGCTGGCGGCCAGCAGGCGATACTCGCGTGAGCCGCGCACGTCACTGAGCGGTGAGAAATCGGCCTGCACCGCCTGTTCGATGTGCTGGCGAGTCTGCGCCGTCAGCCTGGCGGGCGTGAGTGACTCTAGCGCTTGCAGTGTCAGCAGTGATTCCAGATGCGGGGCGCGGGCAGGGATGCCGGCCATGCCGCCGAAGGCCACACGCCAGTGCTGCGCGCGCCCGCTGGCATCACGCCGCCAGGCGAAGACGCCGAGCAGGGTGGAGATGTCATCGTCACGCCGCTTGGACAACTTGTGCACCGCCAGCCGCTGATTGTGAACCGGCCTTGGCAGGAAGACGGAGTGGATGATCTCGTCCGGCATCAACTGGGTGCGCTTGTAGTCGAGGAAGTAGTCCTCGAGCTTCAGGATGCGCTCATTGTCCTGGCTCATCAGCTGGATATAGGCGTCCAGTGCGATCAGCAGCGGCGGCATGTCACCGATGGGCGAGGCATTGCCGATATTGCCGCCCAGGGTGCCACGGTGGCGGATCTGTTCACTGCCTAGTCGCGTGAGCAACTCCGCGCCATCCGGGTAATGTTCCCGCAGCAGCGGCATCAGCTGGTAATAGCTGACCGCGGCCCCGATCCACCAGCCCGCCTGACCGGCGTGCTCGCCTTGCTCAATCTTGCCAAGCGCCGCGACCCGGGTGGTGTCGATCAAGGCCGGGAAGTCGCGCAGGCGCTGGGTGTGCTCCAGCATCAGGTCAGTGCCGCCGGCGATCAGCGCGGCATCCGGGCGCTCGGCGCGCAGCGCCAGCAGGGCCTGCAAGGTGACCGGCCGATAGAAGCGGCCGGTGTCTCGCTCGTCATCAGGAGCAGTGTCGTGCGCTTCCACTGTGCTGACGCCAGCGTCCTGCAGGCTGGCTGGCCCGAATTCGCCTTGCAGCAGGCGGTGAGCGGCCTCGCGGATCGGACGATAGCCGGTGCAACGACACAGGTTGCCGCCCAGTGCATGGTCGATCATGGTGTCGCGTTGTCTGGCATCGATCACTTCGCCCTGATCGATCTGGCGCTGATGACGGGCATGCAGCACCGTAAGGCTCATGGCGATGCCCGGGGTGCAGAAACCGCACTGGCTGGCATGGGTGCTGACCAATGCCTGCTGCACTGCCGAGAGCGATGACGCCTGGCTGGCATCCGCCAACCCCTCGACGGTGATCAAGTCGCAGCCGGCCAGCTGGTGGGCGGGCATCAGGCAGGCATTGGCGGTGCTCACATTGTGGCCCGGCCCCTGCAGGGCAATGGTGCAGGCGCCGCAGTCGCCGGAGGCACAGCCTTCCTTGGTGCCGTCTTGCCCAAGTGAGGTGCGCAGCACTTCGAGTACGCTCGTTCCCGGTGCAGGTGAGGGCAGTCGGCACGGGCGCCCGTTCAAGGTGAAGTCGATCATGCGGGCATCCTGTCAGGTCGTATTGTCATTGTGGTGCCTTGTTGCGTACAGCGTGCTTCCAACGCTCAAGTCCTCTGTTCTACGCTGCCAGCGGGCTGGGTCTGTCTTGCCAGCCGGCCTGTTCTACCTGGTCGGCGAGCGTCGGTCTGCAGGCTGTTGTCTCTATCAATGTAACAGGTCGTATTGTGATTCCTGCAAGAATCTGACCAAATGGTCAGTGCATGTTGTGGTATTTTGTTCACCGGTGTCTCAACGGGCTGTTTTCACTGCTGTTCCAACGCCACTTGATAGTCGCTTGACCAGAGCCTCCTGCTTGCGCACATCGCCGCTGACAGGCGAGTGAGATAGACAGGAGGCTGTCGCCAAGAGACTCGAATATTTTTTCTGACTTGATGAGTGATGCCGATGCCCGCGGATTCTCCTTCTTCCCTTTACGCTGAAGTCCGTCGTACCCGTAGCGCGGAATTGAGCGTGCCGCCTGCCAGCTCTCCGCGTGAGCAAGCCGAGAGCCGCATTCTCGAGGCCGCCGAATGCGTCTTCGCCTGTCACGGTTATCGCGGCAGCACCTTGAAACAGATTGCGGAAGTGGCCGAGTTGCCCAAGGCCAATCTGCTCTATTACTTCGGTTCCAAGGAGAAGCTCTACGTTCACCTGCTGGAGCAGACCCTGACGCGCTGGAATGCCTCGCTCGAGGATATCTCGCCTGACGATGAGCCGCGTGAGGTGCTTGAGGCGCTGGTACGCGTCAAGCTCAAGCTGGCGCGCCAGGCGCCGCAGGCCTCGCGTCTGTTCGCGGCGGAGGTGATCAGCGGGGCGCCTTTCCTGCGCGATTATCTCAGTGGCGACCTGCGTGACTGGGTGCAGGCGCGCTGCGATGTGATGAAGGCCTGGATGGCAGCGGGCAAGCTGCGTGAGGCGGAACCGATGTGGGTGATCTACCTCATCTGGTCCACCACTCAGCATTACGCGGATTTCGCCGCCCAGATCGATCAGCTGGGGGGAGCACCGCAGAGCGATGAAGACTGGGAGCAGCTGGCGGATTTCGTGGCCAGCACGCTATGTGATGGTCTGTGCCCGCGACAGTCATGAGCGGCGTGAGCGGTTGAGCGCTTGAGTCGGCGGATTCAGCGCTCTGTCAGTCGCCTGTTGTCAATTGTGTGTCGTCAATGACTCGCTGCACATCAAAAAGCCCGCCCCGGATTCCGGGACGGGCTTTTTGGTTGTTGGTTCTTGAGTCTGGAGTCGTACTAGAAAGAGCGAAGGAAACCGCCATCAGGCGGTCAGCTTGCCATCTCCAACGGCATGCCAGGATCGCGATCCAGCACGGCGTCATCCTCCTGCTTGGCCCCCGATAGTTCGGCTTTCTCCAGTTGAGAGATGTCACAGTGTTGATGCATCTGCCAACCATCGCGGGCATCGTCGGCCAGATAGATCATCGCGGCGTCGGCGCTTGCCCACAGTCGGGCGAGGTCACGTTGGTGGCGAGTGCGATTGGCCAGCGGCAGCGCATCAGCTGTGACCACCACTACCGGCGCCTTGCGCAGCCAGCGCGGCGCATGACTTGGCCAGCTGTGATGCACGGCGTCCAGCCAGGGCGCCTGGGGATGGCCGGGCGATGACTGCCAACGCCAGCCACGCCCGACCTCGGTGATCCCGCGCGCCGTCCAGATCAGGCTGCGGCGCGGCAGCTGCGCCTCCAGGCTTTTCAGCAACACATTGTCGCTATCCGTCAGCGGCTGGATGGCTCCTGACATCATGCTCAGGTACTCGCCAGCATGCTGGCCTGCGGTCAGCTCCAGCTTGATGCGAGGCGCCGGGGCGAGGGCGATGCTATTCTCCAGCGGTATGTGCATGCCGCATTCCATGCCGATGGTATAGACGCTCATGCCAGCATTCCTCGACGCGTCATGCTCTGACGCAGCAGGGTGTGGTGGCGGTGCATCGCCTCCCAGTCAGCGTGAGCCTTGTGGTTGATGTCAGGATTGAAGACGGCTTTCTGCTGCGCGATGGGCGATGCTGTCGAGGTCGAAGTCGGAGTGTATGTCTCGGCTGAGGTCTGGGCCGCCACGGCTGAGGCGGCAATGTCAGCCTGGCTGCGCGTGTCGTGGGCCGGTGAATGCGTCGTGGAGACCGCCGTAGCCTTCAGACTCAGCGGCGGTGCCTCGTAGCCCATCGCCATCACGCCCAGCAATTGAGCGGACTGGGCATTGGCGACATCCTGGGTGGCGCTGCTGGAGCGCGGCAAGAGGGTGAATGTCTGTGTCGTGACCTTGGCTGTCATGGCTCGGCAGGTATCGAGGAGGGCAGTCATCGTTGAGGTGGCCATGAGAATGCTCCTTGCGCATCGCGAGCGCTTTATCGGGAATATTGCAGTCCGGCAAGGGTCGTTGGCGTTACTGCGCGGCGTATGACCTGTCGGCTGGCTACTCTTGATGAAGCGGCTTGCGTGCCGGTTTGATGTGATGAACAGTAAAAACAGTCGCTTGTGTCTGTCGCGCGGTGCGGATGGTTGGCGTCGTGCAGCGCTTTAGGGCGTCAGAGGCGTTCAGGATGAGGAAAAAGCGCTCATCGCGAGGGCTACGCCTTTCGTCTATGCACTGTCAGTCAGCACCTGGCCCAGGCTTTGCACTGTCTTGATGCAATCGTTGCTCTGCGCTCACGCAGAATCTTTTCAGGAGTGTGTCTTCATGCCACGAGCGCCCATAGATCACAGCGCGCCCCCCGAGGCTGACGTGTACGGTGAATCCCGGGTATTGCACCCGGAGGGGGAAGCGCCTGCCCCCGATACCGATGCCACTGTCAGTCTTGCCACCAGTCCCGCTCGCCATGCCGCAGGGCAAGGCAGGAAGAGCCTGAGTCTGCATCAGCGCCTGACTCGTTCGCTTGAGGAGCTCACCCCGAATGAGCAGCGCATCGCTCGCTTCCTGCTCGCGCATCAGGATGAACTGGCGCTATACAACGCCGCGGAACTGTCACGCCTGACCGACGTCTCCAAGGCGACGGTCAGCCGCCTGTTCCGACGCCTCGGCTATCAGGACTTCCGTGAGGCGCGGGATCAGGCACGCAGTCTGCGTCAATCTGGCGTGCCGGTGGCGGCAGCGCCGACGGCAGACCATCACCAGCGTCACTATGAGCAGGAGTGTCGCAACCTGCGTCAGGCGCTGGCGGCGCTGGACATGCTCGACATGGAGGCCTTGAGCAGCGCTCTGGCCAAGGCCGAGCGGCTGCAGATCATCGGTTTTCGCAATGCCTATCCTCTGGCGCTGCATCTGCGCCAGCAATTGCTGCAGCTACGGGCGCAGGTGGCGGTGCTGCCGCAGCCTGGCCAATCACTCGGCGAGGAGGTCGCGCGACTGGGTAGCGAGGATGCCGTGGTGGTATTCGCCATGCGCCGGCGCCCGCAGGGCTTGGCGCGATTGCTTGAATGGCTGGGGCAGGCCCCCTGCACGGTGCTGCTGGTCTGCGATGACAGCCTTGGCACCATCCCCGCCGGTATCGAGCATGTCCTGCGCTGCCCGCTGGACAGCGTCAGTGCCTTCGACAGCTACGCCGCGGCCATGAGTCAGATCAATCTGCTGGCCACGCGGCTGCTGCATGATGATCTCGTCGGCGGACGCAGCCAGATACGCCGCGTGACGGATACCTTCGATGCACTGGAAGAGCTGGGCGACGGCTGATCGTCCAGCTTGCAGTGCGCCTTCCTTTCCTTTCTCCCTCTCTATTCCTTCGGGTTGTCTGCCTTGCCTCTGACCTGTGTGGCGGCCCGACTCTACCCACCGCGCTCTGCGCACCCGCAGGGCGCATGCACCTCTCGGGCTGCACCATCTGCTGCCATCTCACCGTTGTTTGCGCTCTGATCTCGCCGCCAGGCGAGGGCGTCATCCTCGATTTCGATTCTCCCCTGACGTGTCTCGCTCCTTCTCGTTGCTACTCGCTGTCTTGCTTTCACGCCGGTGCTCAAGCGCGTGCTCAGGCGTGTGAGCCGCCGGCATCTCTGCGCTGACTGGAACTCGATTACCTTGATCGAGCATCTGGCGGAAGTTTTTGGCACACCTGTTGCAAAGATTGATAAGGGAATCACCTGTTTCATTGGTCAGGTTCTGAAGACGAATGGGACGGGGAGTCACTGGATCTGACTCAGCGAGACATTCGGCAAGAAGCACGGCGGGACACTCAACAACAACCAACAACAATTCACTGCCGCAAGGCACCAGGTGCATGACGAGTTGTTCTCGTATCAGCGCCTGGCATTGACGGATACCGGAGTCGACCGATGAGCAAGCGTCACGAGAGCAAGGCCCAGCAGCACGCCACACAGACAGGCAACAAGCAGCGTCTTGGCAACTGGGTCCGCAAGGGGATATTGCTGGCCCTGTGGGGCACGTTGGCGTCCACCGCCCTGAGTGCACACGCGGATGCACTGAGTGACATCAAAGATAGCGGGGTGCTGAAAGTGGCGGTGCCACAGGACTTCCCGCCCTTCGGCTCGGTCGGGCCGGACCTCAAGCCGCGTGGCTACGATATCGACATGGCGCGCTATCTGGCGGATGAGATGAACGTGAAGTTGGAGCTGGTACCGGTCACCTCGGCCAACCGCATCCCTTACCTGCAGACGCGCAAGGTCGATCTGGTGATCTCTAGCCTGGGCAAGAATCCGGAGCGTGAGAAGGCTATCGATTTCTCCGATGCCTATGCGCCGTTCTTCCTCGGCGTGTTCGGCGAGAAGGGCAGTGAGGTGGACTCCGCACAGGGACTGGGCGAGAAGACCATCGGCGTGACACGTGGCTCTGTGGAAGACATGGAGCTCAGCAAGGTGGTGCCGGAATCGACCACCGTGAAGCGCTTCGAAGACAACAACACGACCTTGTCGGCCTTCCTGTCAGGCCAGGTCGAGATGATCGCTACCGGCAACCTGGTCACCGCCGCCATCGCCGAACGCAATCCCTCCCGCGTGCCGGTCAGCGTGCTGCCGCTCAAGAATTCTCCCTGCTATGTGGGCATGCGGCATGACACGCCGGCGCTCAAGGCGCGCGTGAACGAGTTGATCGCCCAGGGGATCGAGGACGGCACGCTCAATGCGCTCTCCGAGACCTGGTTCAAGGCGCCGCTGCCGTCACTGGATGCCTGAATCGAGCTGTCGCACGCCTGACTCCCTTTGCCCGTGAGACTTGATCGATGAACTATCTCCCGGATTTCTCGCGCCTGCTGCCGTATCTGCCCGACCTGCTGGCCGGGCTGATGACGACGGTCTGGTTGACCACTCTGACCACCATGCTGGGGATACTCGGTGCGGTGATGTGTGTCTGGCAGCGCCATCGTGCGCCGACCAGCCTCTTCAGCCGGCTGCTGGGCATGCTGGTGGAGCTGCTGCGCAACACGCCCTTCATCGTCCAGCTGTTCTTCATCTTCTTCGGCCTGCCGGCGCTGGGGCTGTCACTCAGCGCTGAGATGGCCGCAGTGATCGCGATGACACTCAACCTGGCGGCCTACAGCAGCGAGATTCTGCGTGCCGGTGTCGATGCCACCGGTCGCGGCCAGTGGGAGGCGGGGCGTGCGCTGGGTCTCACGCCCTGGCAGCGCTATCGCCATGTGGTGCTGATGCCGGCGCTGGAACGCATGTATCCGGCGCTGACCAGCCAGTGCGTGATCGTGATGCTGGGTTCCGCCGTGGTCTCGCAGATCAGCGTGGCGGACCTGACCTTCGCGGCCAACTTCATCCAGTCACGTACCTTCCTGAGTTTCGAGAGCTACGTGGTGACGGCAGGCATGTACCTGCTGCTGGCCATCGCGATGCGCGCCTTGCTCAACCGCATCGGGCGTCGTCTGTTCGGCTTTCGCCACCTGACGCCAGCCCCGCGCCGCCGTCTGTCTTCCCATGTGCTGAGAGAGGCCCACTCATGATCGACTTCACGCTGTGGGACATCCTGCGCAACCTGCTGCTGGCGGCGCGCTGGACGCTGGCGCTGTCTCTGATCGCCTTCATCGGCGGTAGCCTGGTGGGGCTGGCGCTGACCTTTCTGCGCCTGACCCGCTGGCCGGGGGCGGCGCTCTTCTGTCGCCTCTATACGGAGCTGTTCCAGGGCACGCCGCTGTTGATGCAGCTGTTTCTGGCCTTCTTCGGCGTGGCGGTCTTCGGGCTGGATGTCTCGGCCTGGACGGCGGCGGCGGTCGCGCTGACGCTGTTCAGCAGTGCCTTCCTGCACGACATCTGGCGTGGCTGTGTCGAGGCGGTGCCCAAGGGGCAGTGGGAAGGGGCACGAGTGCTGGGGCTCGGTTATCTGAAGACCATGCGTCACATCATCCTGCCGCAGGCGCTGCGCATGGCCATCGCACCGACCGTCGGTTTCTCGGTGCAGATCATCAAGGGCACCGCGCTTGCCTCGGTGATCGGCTTCGTCGAACTGACCAAGGCCGGCACCATGCTCAACAACGCCACCCTGGAACCCTTCACCGTCTTTGCGCTGGTCGCGTTGCTGTATTTCGCCATGTGCTATCCGCTCTCGCGGCTGGCTCGCCACCTGGAGGCACGTCTCAATGTCACTGCTCGCTGAAGTTTCCCCGCTGGACACCGTCTCATCCGATTCCTCGATCGCCGAGAGTGCTGCCGTCTCCGAGAAGGCAAAGGTGCCGCTGGTCAGCCTGTCGGCGCTCACCAAGTCCTTCGGCGATCTGACGGTGCTCAAGGGCATCGATCTTGAAGTGCGCCCGGGCGAGGTGGTCTCGATCATCGGTCGCAGCGGCTCCGGCAAGAGCACCTTGCTGCGCTGTATCAACCAGCTGGAACAACATGACGGCGGTAGCATCCACGTCGCCGGCAATCTGCTGGACGGTAGCGAGATGGACGCCGCCGCTCTGGCGCAGGATGTCGGCATGGTGTTCCAGAGCTTCAATCTGTTCCCCCACAAGCGCGTCGGCGAGAACGTGATGCTGGCGCCGATGCTGGTCAAGGGCGTTGCACGGGATGTCGCGGAGCGCGAGGCCCGCGAGATGCTGGCCAAGGTCGGGCTGGGGGAGAAATTCGATGCCTGGCCGAGCCAGCTCTCCGGTGGCCAGCAGCAGCGGGTGGCGATCGCGCGCGCCCTGGCGATGCACCCCAAGGTGTTGCTGTGTGACGAGATCACCTCGGCGCTGGACCCGGAGCTGGTCGGCGATGTGCTCAAGGTGCTGGAGCAGCTCAAGCGTGAGGGCATGACGTTGATTCTGGTGACCCACGAGATGAATTTCGCCCGCGATGTGGGGGATCGCGTGATCTTCATGCACCAGGGGCGTGTGCATGAATCAGGCGACCCCGCGACGCTGTTTGCCAATCCAGCCACGGAAGAGCTGCGCCAGTTCCTTGGCGCGGTGCTGTGATCACACCGCACCGCACCGCACCGCACCGCACCGCGCCACGCCACGAAGGCGACCCCCCTGATGAGTCGAAAGGAGTCGGTCCCGATGGACAAGCGTATCTATGTTGCCCCGGCGCGTTTCTCCGGGCCGAAGGGAGAGGGGTCTCTTGAGGGCAAGCGACTGGTGGTGAAGGATCTGTTCGCGATCAAGGGCGAGCGCACCGGACAGGGCAATCCTGACCTGCTGGCGAGCGCCCCCATCGAGCGGGAGACGGCGCCCAGCGTGTTGGCGCTTCAGAAGGCGGGGGCCGATTATCGGGCGCGCACCACTACCGATGAGCTGGCCTACAGCCTCAATGGCACCAATGCCCATTACGGCACGCCGCAGAACCCGCGTGCGCCGCTGAGGTTGCCGGGAGGCTCAAGCGTAGGCTCTGCGGTAGCGGTGGCGCGCGGTGAGGCGGAGATCGGGCTGGGAACCGATACCGGTGGCTCCATCCGCGTGCCGTCCAGCTACTGTGGGCTCTACGGGCTGCGGCCGACCCATGGCCGCATTGAGATGTCAGGCCTCAAGCCGCTGGCGCCGCGCTTCGATACCATCGGCTGGATGACACGGGATCTCGCGACGCTGACGCAGGTCAGTGAGGTGTTGATGCCGCCAACGACAGCGACTCGTTTGCCGGCGAGACTCATCCTGCTGGTGCCGGAAGGGCTGGCGGCGGGGCCTTATCAGCGACTGCTGGGGCCGCTGGCGCGTCGTCTTGAATCACTCGGTTTTCGCTGCGAGCGGCGAATGTTGAGCCAGGCCTTCATGGCGAGGGCCAGTGAGGCCTTTCGGATTCTGCAGGGCTGCGAGATTCGTCGTACGCACCAGGCATGGTTGAGTACGCCGGAGCAGGGCCCCGACTCTCGCTGGCCGCAGCTGAATCCGGATATCGCGGCGCGCCTCAAATGGTGCATGACCCTGAGTGATGCCGACGAGCAGGCAGCAGAAGCCAAGGCAGACGCCGTGCGCCGCTGGTATCGTCAGCAGCTGGCAGCCAGTCATGAGGGCGGCGAGAGTGCCTGCGACGATGGCAGTGCGGCTGCCCATGCCCAGGCGGAGGCCACCAGCGAGGCGGTGTTCGTGCTGCCCACCACGCCGGGCGCTTCACCGCTGCTGGGCGCAAGCCTCGAGGAGATGGAGGCCTATCGTCATCGCCTGATGGGACTCACCGCACTGGCCGGCTTGAATGGCGCACCGCAATTGAGTCTGCCGTGGCTGACCGATGACGCAGCGCGCCTGCCAGAGGAGGCTGCACCACCGCCCTGGGGCGTCTCGTTGCTGGGCCTGCCAGGCCGTGATGAGAGCCTGCTGGCATTGGCCTGCATGTTGGAAAACTGACCAGCATGTTGTAAGACTGACTGGCGCAGCCTTGACGGTGCGATCGCTGACCTTCGCTGGATTCAATCACAAACGCCGCATCCCGAAAGGGCTGCGGCGTTTCTGGTGCTGGCGCTTGAAGGGATGGTTCGTCAGCTGGCGGGGGTATAGGGATGCTCACGCTGCCAGTGCTCGGCGATATCGATGCGACGGGTGATCCATACCCTGTCGTGGGACTGGACGTAATCGAGGAAGCGTTTCAGTGCCGCGAAGCGTCCCGGGCGGCCTGCGATACGGCAGTGCAGGCCGATGGAGAGCATCTTGGGCGCCGTTTCGCCCTCGGCGTAGAGCACGTCGAAGGCGTCACGCAGGTACTGGAAGAAGTCCTCACCGTTGTTGAAGCCCTGGGCGCTGGCGAAACGCATGTCGTTGGTGTCCAGGGTGTAGGGGACGACGAGATGCGGTACCTGTTCGCCATTGGCGGTGGTCACCTCCATCCACAGCGGCAGGTCATCGCCGTAGTAATCGCTGTCGTAGGTGAAGCCGCCGTGCTCCACCACCAGTCGGCGGGTGTTGGGACTGTCGCGCCCGGTGTACCAGCCCTGTGGTGCGTGACCGACCAGCTCGCGATAGCTTTCCACCGCGCGCTCCAGGTGGGCGCGCTCATGGGCGTCATCCATGTGCTGGTAATGAATCCAGCGCCAGCCGTGACTGGCGATCTCATGACCATCCTCCAGGAAACGCGCGACCAGCTCCGGATGACGTTCCATCGCCATGCCGACACCGAAGATCGTCAGCGGCAGTTCGCGACGTTTGAATTCCTCCAGAATACGCCATACGCCTCTGCGTGAGCCGTATTCATACATCGACTCCATGCTCATGTGGCGGGCCGGGAAGGCCTCGGCCCCGATGATCTCGGAGAGAAATTTCTCGCTCTCGCTGTCACCGTGCAGCAGGCAGTTCTCGCCGCCTTCCTCATAGTTGAGCACGAACTGCACCGCGATCTTCGCACCACCCGGCCAGTTGGCATGGGGGGGATTGGCACCATAACCGATCAGATCACGCGGATACTCGTCGCCCCACAGGGCGTTGTCGTTGTCTGGCATCGTTCGGCTTCCTTGCAACCGGGGAGCGAAAAGGGGATGAGGCACTGTTCTATTGCCCATTGACGTGCAGGCTTTGTGCCATCTCGGGGCAAAGGCACGCCTGGCGTCATCCTGCTCGCGTCAGTCTGTCGGCGTCCACCAGCGCGGCAGCAACCGTGCGACTTCCGGGCGCAGGAAGCGGTCATCGATTAGGTGGATCACGCCCTGATCCTGTTCGTTACGAATCACGCGGCCTGCGGCCTGCACCACTCTGGTGAGCCCTGGGTACAGATAGGTGCAGTCATCGGCATTCAAGGGCTGGATGACAGGGCGCGGTGCACGGGTATCGTCGGGAGACTCGCTCGTAGGGCCCTCCATCTGTTCCGGCTGGCTACGACGCAGGGCATCGCTTTCCAGCCACTGCGACAGGCGCTGCTTGAGCGCTTCATTCTCCGGGCTGAAGCCGGCAAGCCCCAGGGTGGCGATGAAGGCCCCGATCAGACGCGAGCCGGGGAGATCGATCCCTTCGCCGAAGGCACCGCCCAGCACCGCGAAACCCATGCCCTGGCCGTCGGGGGTGAAGCGCTGAATGAAGGTGGTGCGCTCGGCTTCCGTCATGGCACGGGTCTGGCGCCATTGGGGAATCTCCGGCGTCAGCTGTTGCAGGGTGCTGGCGACCTGCTCGAGATAGGCGAAGCTCGAGAAGAATGCCAGATAGTTGCCCGGGCGCTGCTGGTATTGGCGGGCCATCAGTTCGGCGATGGGCCGGCAGGAGGCCTCGCGGTCCCGCAGGCGGGTCGAGAGTCGATGGCGACTGACCTGCACCTGTGTCGCCCTGAACGGCGAATCGACACTCAACCAGACTGCATTGTCCGCCAGTCCCAGCAGGCGGTGATGATAGGCCGGCGGATTGAGCGTGGCCGAGAACAATAGGGTGGCGTGGCTGGCGCGCAGGCGGGGTGCCAGCCACGGCGCCGGGCTGACGCAGCGCAGTCGCGGTTGTATCTGGCGCACGCTGCGCCCTCGGGGCTTGCGAGGCCGGGCTGCTGCTACTGTTTCTGCTTTTTCTCTTGCAGCCGATGCTGCGCCGGTGCGTGAGCTTGAATCGCTGGTGAGCGTTGCCTGACGCGTCGGATTCATGGCGGCGAGTTCGACCTCGAACAGCGAGTGATCGCCAAAGCCATCGGCGAGTCGCGTGAGCGTCAGCGCCGCGAAATAGGCCTCCATCATCTCGACGTCAGGCTCCACGCGGCGGCTGGCCGCGGTGGATGTCGGACTGGAGTCTGACGGGGTGGTGCTTGAGGTCAGGGTGGTGGTATCGCTTGCGATCAGGCCCAGCTGTTCGGGGGGGGGTGTGACTGCTGCTCTCGCTGGCTGTGGTCTGGCTGCAGGAGGGGTTGCGGCGTTGTCGGGCTCCGCCAACCAGTCGCCCATCGCGCCCGTCCATTGCGTCAGCGCCTTGAGGAAGTCGCCGGGCAACGTCTCCAGCGCAAGACGTGCCTGTTGACTGCTATCATCGGTGCTGCCGTTCCCGCTGCTTGGATTCCCTGAGCTGCCGTTCTTCGGCTCGAGCTGCTCCAGCGCTCGCCACTGCCGGGCCAGCGTGCGGGAGGCCGAGCGCAGCGGGGCCGGGTGGCCCGTGCGACTCAACTGCTTGAGCAAGAAGTGGAACTGTCGGGCATCGAGTTCGGTGCTGTACATGCCGCGGGCGCGTTCGATGAGGTTGTGGCTTTCATCGACGAGCACCACGGAGCGCCAGTCATTGGCCTGGGTCAGGGCGAACAGCAGCGCATGACTGTCGAAGTAGTGGTTGTGATCCCCGATGATCACATCCGCCCAGCGCGAGAGCTCCTGGGCGAGAAAGTAGGGGCAGATCTCATGGGCCAGGGCGTGTCGGCGTGTCGTCGCCAGCGTCAGTGGCTGGTGGTCGGCAAGCGCGGCGCTGCGCGCCGCGGGCAGGCGATCATGGAAACCGCGCGCCAGCGGGCAGGATTCACCATGACAGGCGAGAGTCGGGTGCTCGCAGGTCTTGCTGCGTGCTCCCAGTTCCAGAACGCGCAGCGTTGCGGCAGGCGTGTCCGGTGATTCCGTGTGCTCGACTACCTCTGGCACCAGGGTGGTCAGCGCGTCCAGCGCCAGCGCGCGGCCCGGAGTGCGGGCGGTGAGGTAGAAGAGTCTGTCCGTGCCGTTTCTGGGCATCGCACGCAGCGCAGGATACAGCGTCGCCAGCGTCTTGCCGGTGCCGGTCGGCGCCTCGGCCAGCAGCTCGCGTCCGGTCATCACCGCCTTGTAGACATGCTCGGCCAGCTGGCGTTGACCGGGGCGCCAGGCAGGCCAGGGGAAGGCAAGCGTGCCAAGGGCGCTGTCACGGGCGCGGCGATGCGCCAGTTCATTGGCGGCGAACTCGCTGAAGCGTGCGGCCAGACGTGCAAGCTCCGCTTCCAGCGCCTCGCGGCTCCACCAGGCTTCCAGGCGTTGTTCATCCTGTGAAGCCCCGATGGAGTCGCCGCCGGATTCCGGTTCATCCTTGGCAGCGCTGGCTGGTGCGTCCGCGGCGATATCCAGATACACCAGCGCCAGGGTGATGCCCTCGAGATCGCGACTGCGGCACATCAGGGCACCGTAGACACGCGCCTGGGCCCAGTGCAGGGCGCGGTGATTCGCGGGCTGACGGGACAGGTCACCACGGTGGGTCTTGATCTCCTCGAGACAGTTGCGCCTGGGGTCATAGCCATCGGCGCGGCCGCGAATCTCGAGATTGCCGATGCAGCCGGAGAGCGATATCTCGCTTTCGTAGTCCTTGCCACGTCGACGCACGATGCGCTGATGACCGCGAATGCCCTGTTGAGCGGTGGGCGAGGGCGTGAAGCGCAGATCCAGATCGCCCTCGCGTGCGGCGAAGGCGCACAGCTCGCGTACCGCGATCCGATAGCGCTCGGGCGCGTTGCTTGAGGTATCGGCGGTGATCATCGCGCAGTCGGTGCCTTGCGTGCCGTGGCCTCGTCCTCGGAGGTCGCATCAGAGGAGATTACGGTCTGCCATTCGACACGGCACTCCAGCGCCGGAATCGCATGGCGGGCGAACAGGGCCAGCCACTGGCGCTGGTTGTCCTGCAGGCGGTCGGTGGGTGCCTTGACCTCGATCATCCGGTAACGTTCGCGGCTGTTCTCGGGGAAGAACTGGATCAGGTCCGGCAGGCCAGCGCGATGCTCGCGGGGATTGGCCAGCAGGTGTCGGAAGCAGGCCTCCAGATGTGCCGGGGGGATGCAGTCCAGGGCGTGGGACAGCAGCTCCTCGCTCAACAGCGGCCAATGCACGAAGGGCGCTTGAATACCCTGTTTCTGCTGATGACGCTCACGAATCGTCTCTCGGTAGCGGCCATCGGACAGGCGCGCGAAGCAGGCCTCGAAAGCAGCCTGGCGACGGTTGACGAAGTCAGGGCGGTAGAGGTCCGCCGGTCCGGTATGAAAGGCGTGGAAGAAGGCTCCCGGCAAGGGCGCGAACAGCACGTCCCAGCACAACAGGGTGAAGAGCGCGGGGAGCAGACCATTCTCGACATAGAAGACCGGTGCCTCGGGCGTGGCCAGTGCATGCGCGGCCGCGCGCTCGACCCCATGGATGCCGGCGGCGGCCGAGGTGGCAAGGTCCGGCACCGTAAGGGTGATCTGTGGCGTGGCCGGCGCCTTGGCGCGTCTGGGCGCGGGCAAGCCAAGGCCACGGCACAGGCGAGGCAGGGCGCGCTCTAGTGCCAGCTGCTCATCCAGCGTGATGTCAGCACGCGCCAGACGCTCGCAGGCAAGTGCGTGGGCTGCGCTGATATCGCCGGAAAGCTCCAGCGCTCTCACTCGGCGCGGCATGGCACGCGGCGCGTAGGCGGAGTTCTCGAGGCAGGCGTACTGCAGTGCGGCTGCGTGATGCCAGCCCTGACGCTCGGCATCGCGCGCCAGCGAGAAACGCAGCCGGTCACGTCGCTGTGCCAGCCAGGCATTGGCGCGATTCGCCTCTGTCGCGTCGGCTTCTGACGATGTCGGCTCGTCCAGGGCCGAGATGATGCGCTGCCAATGCGGCTCCAGTTCAGCATGCGCCGTCTCACGATTCAGACGCTCCCTGGCCGCCTGCCAGTCCTCACGCAGCTGCTCCAGGGCCAGATAACGATCCACCTCCCAACGCTGGGTGAAGGCGCGCGAGTCTGGGGAAAGCGCGACCGCCTCGCAGCGCAGCAGGCCCAGTTCACTGAGCACGAAGTCCGACAGAGTCTGGCGCAGGTTGCCGAAGAACATCAGGCTCAGGCGTCGCGACAGCTCACCAAGCCCAACACTCAGCGTGTTGGCGGCGGGGTCATTCAGCCACTCGGGCAAGGGGCGTGGCGTGACATCGCCCAGCAACTCGCTGATGGCATCCGGCATCCGGCGTTTGGGGGTGCTTCTTGGCAGCTCGGGGAAGGCGTCCTTCAAGCGCGGCAGTGTCACCAGTGACAGCATTTCCTCCAGGCTCAGGTCAGCGTTCAGACGGCACAGACCATCAGGCGAGGCACTGTCGGTGATCGGTGTGATCAAAGGCTGGCTTGCGGCCTCGATGTCGCCGATTTCGGCATAGTGGAGCTGCGTGACCTCGAAATGATCGCCCTTGCGCATCAGCAGGCGGACCAGCAGGGCACGCGAGGCGTCCGGCAGGCGCGTGATGGCGTCCACCGTGGCACGCTCCGCCTCTGTCAGCAGATCGGCGTGACACTGACAGACCCAGTTGAGCAGGGTGTCGAAGTTGGCCAGGTAGTAGCGCGGATTGTCGAGGGAAGCGGCTTGCATGGCGACCTGTCGAAGTGGCGGGCAGTGCAGCGGTTTGCCCGAAAGCATGGGGTTATATACAGTATATGGCCAGCTGTCACGCTGCAATCTCTTGCAAAGCCTGTCACGAGTCACCATCTGGCTGTCATCCAGTGGTAAAATCGTCTCATCTGCATGTCTTGAAAGCTACATGACACGACAGGTGGGCAGACGTGATAGCGCGTCGACCGCGATTCCTCCCCTCGGAGGCATTTCCGCGATGGTTCAGGACGGGCCATCGATCATCATTCAAGCAGGGCAGGAAGGCAGTCCATGTTTCTTGATCAGTTTCACCGGGTCGAAGAAGGCCGCGTGCGGATCACCGCCGAGCAGGCAAGTCGCTTCGCCAAGCAGATGGCGGGGGATTACAACCCCATTCATGACCCGGATGCGCGACGCTTCTGTGTGCCCGGCGACCTGCTGTTCTCCCTGTTGCTGGCGAAATTCGGCCTTTCACAGTGCATGACCATCCGTTTCTGCGGGATGGTCGGCAATGATGTGCCCTTGATCTTCGAAGCGCTGGAAGAACCCGACGAGAATGGCGTGTCCCTGCTGGTGCGCGATGAAGCCGGCAAGGTCTATCTGACGGTCGAGCGCAGCGGTGATACCACGCATGACGAGGAAGTGGTCGCCAATTTCACTCGCCAGTACATTGCCTTCTCCGGGCGCAACTTCCCGCACTTCCTGCAGCCGCTGATGCTGGAGAAGGGCGTGATGTTCAATCCGGCACGCCCGCTGGTGATCTATGACAGCATGGGCTTTTGTTTCGAACGGCTCGATATCGCCGATCTGCATCTCGATTTCGTGCGCTCCTCGCTTGAGGTCAACGGCAAGCGTGGTGATACCCTGCTCGAATTCGGTATCCATGATGGCGAGCAGTGCATCGGCAGTGGCTCCAAGAAGCTGGTCGTCAGTGGTTTACGTGATTATTGTGCCGAGACGATGGATGCCTTCGTGGAAAGCTTCGAGGCGCTCAAGCGCGAAGCCGAAGCTTGAGCCAGCCGAAGGTGAGATAGCCGAAGTGAGCTAGCCCCCGGACTTGCGTGCTGCAGAGCTCAAGACGCCCGCCAGAGAGATCTGGCGGGCGTCTTGTCGTGGGGGCAAACGACCGGCGGCAAGGGGGCGGCTGACGTCGTCGGTGAGTTGTCCCGCCGCGTTCAGCGCTTGATGCTGATCGGTGCCAGCGCGTCACCCTGTGGCAGGATGCGCCCGATGATGGCGCTGGCGTGATAGTCGGCTGCCTTGAGCGCGGCCAGGCAGGACTCGGCCTGATCGAGAGGCACACTGGCCAGCAGGCCGCCGGCGGTCTGTGGATCGAACAGCAGCGGATAGCGCGGATGATCGATGACGCCGGCCTGATCCTTCAGGGCACGCTTGAGACGCAGGTTGGCCGGTTGCAGTGAGCTGACCACCCCGCGGGTGACACAGTCCTCGGCGCCGTCCAGTATCGGCAGGGTGTCGATCTCGAGTTCGGCATCCACGCCGCTGGCGCGGGTCATCTCCACCAGATGGCCGAGCAGGCCGAAGCCGGTGACATCGGTGGAGGCGCTTGCCTGATGGGCGCGCAGGATATTTGCCGCCTGCTGACTGGATTGCTGCATGCTCTCCAGTGCGGCGTCTATCCAGCGGCCGCGCGCTTCCAGGCGTGCGTGCGCTGCCAGCAGGGTGCCGGTGCCGATGGCCTTGGTGAGGATCAGCACCTCGCCTGGCTGCATGCCGCCCTTGCAGGTGACGCCGGCCAGACTCTCCTTCACCAGACCATTGAGCGCGAAGCCCAGCGCCAGTTCCTGACCTTCGCCGGTATGTCCGCCGACCAGCGTACAGCCTGCCTCGTTGAGCACTTCGGTGGCGCCTTGCATCAGCTCGCGTACCAGCGGTTCGACCTTGCGCTCGATTCCCTGCGGCACAGTGGCCACCGCCGTCGCCGTATGCGGTGTCGCGCCCATGGCGTAGAGATCGCCCAGCGCGTGATTGGCGGCGATGCGCCCGAACAGGTAAGGGTCATCGATGAAGGCGCGGAAGAAGTCGACACTGTGTACCAGTGCCTGACCCTCGGGCACTCGCACGATGGCGGCATCATCCGGAGCATGCAGCCCGACCAGCACGTCCGGGTTCTCGCGTGGGGCAAGGCTCTGCAGCGCTCGGGAGAGCACACTGGCACCGACCTTGGCGCCACAGCCGCCACAGCGCATCGCCAGGGCGGACAGGGCCTGATGCGCTTCCTGCTCATCCAGCTCGGCGGTCAGGCGCGGGTGGAGCCTGCCATCGCCGCCCTTGAGCGCCTGCCAGGCAGCGCTGATGCGCTGTTGCAACCCGGCAAGGCCGCCGGTGTCCGCGGCGTCCTGCATGCTGGGCAGTTCATTGAAGCGTGTCATGAACTGGCGGTCGATATGGTCCTTCCAGCGCCACAGCCACGGACGCAGCCACGGCGACACCAGCCCCAGATTGCCGCGTGAGGCAATGGCATCACGATCCCCGGTGCTGATCAGGGCCAGCCAGCGGGACTGCGGAATATAGGGATGTAGTGACTCTCCGCGCACGGCGCGGCGCAGGTTGTCAGCCAGCGGCCGTGACTGGCGTACGGCGAAGACGCCGGCCTTTTCACGCGGATGATTGACCTGATGCGCGATATCGCCCGCGGCGAAGATGGCATCATCCTCAAGTGTCTGCAGGGTATCGCGCACCTTGAGAAAGCCATCCTCATCCAGGCTCAGTCCTGTCTTCTCAAGCCAGCGTGCCCCTCCGGCGCGTGTCACCCAGATGGCCTCGTCGGCCGGATGGTGACTGCCGATGGCACTGATCAGCTGGCGTTGGGATGACGTCGTGGACGATTCAACAGCGGTGATCTCCTCACCGAAATGCACCTGGATACCGCGTTCATGCACGGTGGTGGCGAGTGCAGCGCTGACCTCAGGAGAATGCGTCGGCAACAGGCGCTGTCCGCGAGTGATCAGCGTCAGGTTCGGCGCGAGCGCATCGGGCAACTCGGCGGCGAGGCGCTGCTGGGTGGCCAGCAGCAGCTCGACCCCGCCGGCACCGCCGCCGACCAGCACGATGTCGAGAGGCCGCTCGGCGCTTCTGGCGCGCTCAAGCAGTCTCAGCCAGCGCTGCTGGAAGGTGCTGATCGGTTTGACCGCCACCACGGGAGCATCAGCCGCTTCGGGATCACCGATACCGTCGATGTGGGACAGGCGAGGCGTGGAGCCGATATTGATCGACAGCAGGTCATAGTCCACCGCCGGGCGCTCGGCGCAGATCACGCGGCGCTGGCCGCGGTCGATATCGATCACCTGATCCCGATAGAAGCGTGCGCCGGCGAACTGACACAGCCGACGCAGGTCGATATGCACATCATCAAAGGTGTAATGCCCCGCCACGTAACCGGGTAGCATGCCGGAGTAGGGCGTGTCGGTGTCGCGACAGATGACGGTGAGGCGTACGCCAGGCTCAGGCTGCATGGCGAAACGCATCAACACGCCAACATGGCTATGTCCCCCGCCGATCAGGACGATATCGCGCACGATGGGCGCCTTGGCAGGCATGGACGCAGATGGCATCAGAGGTCTCGATAGTCAAAAGAGGACGGGGATATTGAATAATGGGTAATGATATCAGGAGTCTAGCAACTTGAACTTTCTTGGTCATGCGCACCTGAGTCTGGTGGGCAGCGATAACTTCCTGTTTGGCAACCTGATTGCCGACGGCGTGCGCGGCAGTGACCTGAGCGGCTGGTCGCCTGAGATAGAAGCCGGCATCCGTTTCCATCGCCGCTGTGATGCGGTGATCGATGCCCATCCCGAGACTCGCTGGCTGTTGACTCAGGTACCGCCCGCGTCACGTCGTGTGGCCGGCATCGCCTTCGACATGATGTGGGATCACCTGCTGGCTGGTGAGATGCACGATGACGATATCGAGCGCCTCTATCGCCTGTTGGCGCGTGAGGAGGTGCCGTCACGCCTGTCGAGCCTCATCGAGTGGATTCAGGTGCGCGATGCACTCAGGCGCTATCAGGAGCTGGAGTTCACGCTCTCCACCATTGCCAGCATCGGCGAGCGCATGACGGCCAGACGCCGCATACGCCAGACAAGTGATCCTCGCCAGCAAAGTGATTCACGAAGGCAAAGTGATACGCGAAGCGTAAGGCGTACGCACAAGGTGGGGGATCTGGAAGCAGGCGCCAATCCGCTGGCGGACATGACGCCGTGGCTGGCGGATAACCGCGCGATGCTTGAGGACAGCTTCGCGCGGTTGTGGCCGGACATGCAGGCATTGCGCCAGACGCCCGTTATCTGATGATCAGGCTTGCGCTCAGCGCAGCTCCAGACGCGTGAAGGGTCTCAGGAGATACGAGAGCACGCTGCGCTCGCCGGTCTCGATGTCCACCGTGGCGACCATGCCCGGCTTGATCGGCAGCGTCTCGCCATTGTGCTCCAGCGCCGCGGTCTCGCTGCTGACCAGCACGCGATAGTAGCTTTCCTCACCCCGCGGCGTTTCCTCTTCCAGGGTGTCAGAGCTGATGCGCTCCACCTTGCCCTCCAGCGTGCCGTAGACCGCATAGTCGTAGGCGCTGATGCGAATCGTGGCCGGCATGCCCGGGGCGATGAAGGCGACATCCTGCGGGCGGATGCGCGTCTCGAACACCAGGGTGTCTTCCAGCGGGGTGATCTGCATGATCTCCTCGCCGGGCGGGATGACGCCGCCACGCGTGGTGATGGCGATGTTGTTGACCACGCCACGCACCGGCGAGAGCAGCCGGGTGCGATCCAGCTGATCACGCCGCTGCACGGTAGTCTCTTCCAGTGTCGCCAGTTCGGACTTCTTGTCGGCAAGCTCGGCGTAGGCATCCTGCAGATAGGTATTGCGGATCTCGGCCTGACGGCCCTTGAGTTCGGCGATCTCGCGATCCAGCTTGAGCATCTCCATCTCGCCCACGGCACGTCGCTTGACCAGCGGGCGGATCACCGCGAGCTGACGCTGGGCCGCAGTGATCTCCTTGCTGACCGCATTCAAGGCGCTGTCACGCTTCTTGCGCCGCGCCGTGAATAGCTCACGCTCGGTGGCCGTCAGTGCCTCGTTGTCACGCACCTCCTGCGGAAACTCGATGCTGGCCTTGTCCAGTACCTCGGCTTCCAGACGTCCGATGGTCGCCCTAAGCGCCTGGGCCTGGCTCAGCGATTCCATGTAGGCCGAGCGGAAGCGGGTTTCATCGATGGCGGCCAGCAGCTGGCCGGCCTCGACGATTTCCCCCTCCCGAACCATCATCTCGTCGAGGATACCGCCCTCGAGGCTCTGGATGGTCTGTTGGCGGGAGGAGGGGATGACCTTGGCTTCGCCACGCGCCACCTCATTGACCTCGGCCCAGCTCGACCAGGCGATGAACAGTGCGATGACCAGGAAGCTGGCCCACAGCAGCGGGCGCGACCAGTGGCTTTCCAGCTTCTGGTCCGGCGCGCCCAGCTCGCGTTTGATGAGTTCGGGATCGAAACGCTGGCTCATGAGGCCTCCTGGCGCTGACGGGATGCGGAGGTGGCCGGTGTCTTGCCGGCCGATTGTCTGGCCATGATCTGATCCAGCGGGCCGTCCATGACGCGCTTGCCGTGGCGCAGCACCAGGGCACGTTCGACCCAGCCGAGCAGCGACTTGCGGTGTGTGGCGAGTACCAGGGTGCGGCCGGCAAGCCAGGGGCCGAGGGTCTTGATGACGTGTTGCTCGGTGGCCTGATCCAGCGAGGCGGTGGGCTCATCCAGCAGCACCACGGCCGGGTCCTGCAGGATCAGGCGGGCAAGACCGAGGCTCTGTCGTTGGCCGCCGGACAGGCTGTGGCGATCATGCAACAGCATGTCCAGCCCCAGCGGATGACGACGCACGAAGTCGCCCAGGCCGGTCATCTCGAGGACCTCCAGCAGACGCATGTCGCTGACATCCCGTCCGTCGATGCACAGATTGTCGCGCAGGGTGCCGCTGAACAGACTGATGTCCTGTGGCAGGTAGCCGATGGCGCGTTGGCGGTCGGCAGGGTCGATCTGACTCAGGGCGAGGTGATCGAGGGTCAGTTCACCGCTGGTAGGCGTGAAATAGCCGGCCAGCAGTCGCAGCAGGGTGCTCTTGCCGGCGCCATTGCCCCCCAGCAGCGCGATGTGTTCACCGGGCGCGATGCTCAGACGATCCAGTGCCAGAGCCTCCGGCGCTTCCTCGTCATAGCGCCAATGCAGATTCTCGGCATGATAGTGACCGCGAGCCTGGGCGAGTCGCGCGAAGCGACGATCACCGGGTCGCTCGATATCGGTCTCCATCAGCGCATCCAAGCCTTCCTTGGCCACCTTGACGTGCTGCCAGCGACTCAGCAGCGCGCTGATCTGCAGGGTCGGGCCGATGGCGCGCGACGACAGGATCGAGCAGGCGATCAGAGCACCGACGCTCAACTCGCCGGCCATGATCAGATAGACACCGGCAATGATGACGCCGACGTAGGCCAGCTGCTGCATGCCGGTGCCCCAGCTGGTCAGCCAGGCGACGGCATGGCGGAAGGTGACGCCACGGTGGGTCTGCTCGGAGGTCAGGCGCTGCCATTGACGACTGGCATGGCCTTCGGCGCGACAGGCCTTGAGGTTCTCGAGGTTGTCGAGGGTCTCGAGCAATACGCCATTCTTGACCGCGGATTCGCGCATGCCCTCACGGGACAGGCGTGACAGCCAGGGTTGCGCCAGCAGCACGGGAATCAGCATCAACACGATGGCGGCCACCGGTACCCAGACCACCGGGCCGCCCAGCAGGGCGATCAGGCCCAGGAACAGCAGGGCGAAGGGCAGATCACCACAGGCCCCGAGGGTCGAGGCGGTGAAGAATTCGCGGATGGCATCGAAGTCTCGAATCTGGCTGGTCATCGCACCGGTGGAGCGCGGCTTCGAGGCCAGGCGCATCTGCACGGCGTGGCGGAAGATGTGATCGTTGAGCTCGAGATCGATCTTCTTGCCCGAGTTCTCGATCAATTGCGCCCGCAGTGCGCGCAACAGCGCTTCCAGCGCGATGGCGAGAATCACGCCGATGCCCAGCGCCCACAGCGTATCGACGGCGCCGGTCGGCACCACCCGGTCATAGACCTGCATCGCGAACAGGGCCGTGGCCACCGCCAGCAGTGCAGCAAGCGAGGAGGAAAGCGCGACCTCGGCGAAGACTCGCCAATGGGACTTGAGGCGTGATGTCAGCCAGTGACCCTGGCGGGTCTTGCTGTAACCTTCTGCGCGATCCAGCGAGATCTCGCCATGGGCGAACAGCGCAATGCCTGCGTATGCGGCGTTCAGCTCGGCCTGTGGCTGCCAGTATTCTCCCCCGGACAGCGGGTCGAGCAACTGATAGCCGGGACCGCTGGGGGCTGCTTCCCTATCACCGTCTGCCGGGGTGTCGCTCGACTCGGCACTCGACTTGGTGCGCGATTCGATGCTCGACGTTTCAGGCCTCTGATGCGACGCCTCATGGGCCAGCAGGACGCGGCTGCTACCGTCTTCCAGCAGCACGACGCAGGGCATCAGGCTGGCAGGAATCTCGTCGAGGGGAGCCTGACTCAGACGTGCGGCAATGCCCTGGCGTGACAGGGCCTGCTCCAGATCCTGTGGCGCGAGCTGCCCCTTGGTCAGTGGCATGCCATGGCGCAGGCGTTCGAGGTCGATGCCGTGGCCCTGCAGACGCAGCAACTGGCGAACGCTCTCCAGCAAAGGGTCGGGTTGCGATGTCGCCGTGGCCGAGGGGGCGGTGGTTCGTGGGGCGCTCATGGGCTGACTCCCTGGCTGGCATGGGGATGAGAGTGGGGCAGCGAGATGTGCGCCGTATCTGGCGGGGTGACCGCGGCTTCGGCCCGATAGGGCGAGGAGACCAGCGGCAGGGCACCCAACTGGGTCGCGAGGTCATATTGATCGGTGAGCAGCTGGGTATTGAGTTCGATCATCTGGCGCCGTGCGGCGAAGATCTCGCTCTCGATGGTCAGCAGATCCTCGATATTGCGTGAGCCGGTGATGAACTGGTCCCGATAGCTGCTGCGCAGGCGCTCCCCGCTGCGTGCCTGCTGATCCAGCGCCTTGATGCGTGCCTCGACCGCTGGCTGACTGGCAGACAGTCGCTGGATCTGGCGGCGCAGCTCACGGGCAGTGGAGGCGGTCTCGAACTGGGCGGCGGTCAGGCGTGCGCGGTCCGCTTCAGGCTGACGGAGGGGGGTCAGGCCCTGAAAGACCGGGGCCTCGATGCGCAAGCCGATACTGGAGTCGCTGACCATCTCGTCGTTCGACTCATAACGTGAGCTGGTCGCCTCCAATCGCAATTCCGGCCAGCGCTCGGCCTCGCTCAGGCTCAAGGCGTGTCGCGCGGCATTCTGCTGGCTGACATGACTGCGATAGGCCGGCGCGTTGGTGATGGCGGCATCGGTAGTGGCAGGGTCGCGGGCCAGGTCCGCCACGATCGGCAGGGGCGGCGGGGCACTAAGCGCAACATCCCTGAAGGAGCGGCCGCTGAGTATCTCGAGCTCCTGACGGGCGGTATCGGCATCGCCCTGAAGGCGTGCCAGCCATTCACGCGCACTGGCAAGGTCGACGGCGGCGCGGTCCAGCTCGACCCGGTCACCATAGCCCGAGAAGGTGCGATCATTGGCCAGCGTCTCGAGGCTTTCGAGCTTCTCGATGTAATCACGTACGCGGCGCATCATGGCGCGGTTGGCCCCGAGATCGATATAGGCGGTGATCGCCTCCTGGGCGATTTCCATGCGGGTCTGATCCAGGGTGTCACGTTCGACATCCCGCTCGGCCTTGCGTTGGTCGACCTCAGCCTCCACCTGGCCCCAGTCGTACAGCATCTGGCTCAGGGTGAGACGGTAGCCGCCTTCGGTGAAGTTGTCCTCGGTGCCGACGCTGCTTTCCAGGCGCGGCCAATAGCCATCCTCGGCAATCTCGATATCCGTCCCTGCGGCTCGGACATTGGCCCGGGCGGCGTCGATGCGAGGGTCATGCCTGAGTACATCGCTCAGCACGGCGGCGAGATCACGTGTCGTCTGAGCACTGGCCGGAAGCGAACTCGCCAGACCGGCTGAGACGACACAGACGGCGATGCAAAGCCTCTTCATTCGTATGCGCAGAGTTGTCGCCTGTCCGATGACGGACGGGCAACGAAATAGGGTGGGCATCATGTCACTCCTTGGCCCCAGGGTGATCCCTGAAGTTGCGTCATCCTGACGCTTTATTCGTGTTCGGTGCGTACTTGTTCATCGGGAAGGCGCCCCCTGAGGGGCGCATCCCGGGACTAGCCGTTGTTGGTATTCACGGTAACGTCCTGGTCGATATAGAGCGTTGCGTCACCCAATTGATAAGTATCATAGGTGGTGCCGTTGAACTCGGTCGTTGTCGCGGAAGATGTTGCCCCAGCCGCTTCCACGCTATCGCCCTCGTCGCCATCGATATACAGCTCGTTATCGTCATCCGTGAGGTTCAATACCGTATCGGCATCGATTTTCAGACTGGTGCCGGTCTCGCTGCTGGCCGAGATATCGAGCACTTCGATATTGGTCATGACACTGGGCTCAGCCTGGGCGGACAAGGCGACGAGATCGATGCCTTTTCCTGTGCCATCGAAGCTGACGGTATCGATGTCAGCGCCACCCTCAATGGTGAAGTCCAGGCTGGAAGTGACGATCAGGTCATCTCCCGCGCCGCCATCAAAGGTATTGCTGCCAGCATCGCCAATCAGTAGATCATTCCCTGCGTTCCCGATCAGTGAGTCATCCCCCTCGCCACCTCGAATGACATCATCAAAGCTACTGCCGATGAGAGAGTCATTGCCGGAAAGGCCGAATATGGTGCCTCCTTCGAGATTGGCTGAAATGTCGATTGAGTCATCGGTCAGCAGGCTACCAATAAAGGTCTTACTTTCGTCGATACCGGAGAACAAGGGGTCATTGGATTCAAGCAGCTCCACACCTGCCAAAGAGGAGATGGCATCCGTGGTGCTGGCATCGTAGGCATCGGTAGCCGTGATGCTGTAGGCATCCAATAGATCGATGTTTGCCAGATTCAGATCCGAAATTCCGCCATCACTGAACCCAACGGTCGCCAGGAATTGAGTGAGCGCCAGGTTGTCGATATCCCCACCGTCAGTCGCGGTAATGGTCAGTTCCGCAGTAGTGGCAATTATGCCGAGGACACCATTGTCGTCTGGTGTAACTGATAGGCCAAGCGAAGTTGCCAGGTCGTTATCCCAGGTGAACTCAGGGTCCGTGAATGTACCAGTCAACAAATTGACATCCACCAGTGCAGAGTAGTTGATCACCACCTCGCGCAGGTTGTTGTCAGGGTCTGCAACGAAGACCTTGTTGTTGGAAAGGTCTATCAGATCTAGTGCTTCGAGACCCACCAGGCCCAACAGCTCAGAATCCTGCAGGGTGACGATAGGGGCGGTATTGGTGACCGCATCCAGACTTTCCTCACCGACGAAGGTGATTTCACCCGTCGCCGTGTCGCCATCACCATCCACGACCGTGACACTGACATCAGACTCATTGACCTCCGTGCCCACCAACAACTGCTCGCCGCTGATGAGGGAGTCGATGACCTCACTGCTCGTCAAGGTGCCACCTTCGGTCAGATCGAGTCCGTCGATATTGATGACCTGGTTGGCGGACGCGGCAGGATCAGCGGTCAATCCACCCTCTGTGTTGATATAGAGGACGGTCGCACCGGCTGCCGAGACATATTCGGCACTGATATAGCTCGCAAGATTGTTGGTGGCGCTATCGACATAATAGGCCCCGGTCAACAGATCAGTCAGATCAAGGGTATCGCCAGCTGTGGCATCGGTCTCACTGTCATTGTTGAAATCCAGCACGGTATCCGTTGCAGGTGTAGTGACGGTACCTTCATCACCGGCCTCCCATCGAATGACGTCTACGCCGGCCCCACCATCCAAGCTGTCATCCCCTGAACCGCCGATCAACAAGTCGCTGCCTGCCGCACCATTCAGGATGTCATCGCCACTCCCACCGCGCAGGATATTGCTTCCACTTCCACCATTTAGTGTGTCGTTTCCAGCATAGCCATAAAGGTTAGAGCCTGATTGTGAAGCGGTAACAGTGTCATTACCGGTAGTGCCTTCATTCACAGGGATCTCATAGTCATCGACAAGGAGCTCCACATTGGCCAATGAAGCATCTGTGTCAGATGAGGTTGCACCGAGTGAGTCGGTTGCATAAATGGTGGTGCTGCTCAAGATGGAGTCAGCCAGAGAATCCAAGTCGAGCAGGCTCAAAAGGCCACTAAGTAGCCCTGGGGAAGAAATTGTAAAATCTACACTAGCTAGCAGTTCATTGATTTCTATGTTGTTGATATCACTACCATCACTGCTGGAGATGGTAATAGTTTTCTCTGAGTCAGAATTAGTGTCAGTTATGACAGTAAGGCCCAGTTCAGAAGCCAATGCTTCACTATAGACCCAAGAACTGGTCCCCAGTAAGGCATTGATGGCAGCTTGAACTGGTATTAGTCCCAGTGTCAGCCCCTCGACCAAGCCAGTAAGAGAGCTTATAAGGCCATTAGTGCTAAGTGTAACCGAAGAAACATTGTCTTCGGCATCATAGACACTATATAGCTGGTCGTTGCTCAAGGTCACGATATCAAGAACATTGACGCCGACAAGGCCTAGCACACCATCGCTTTCAGTCACGTTGGCTTGCGGGCGCGTATTGGCCTCCTCTGTTGCGCTGAACTGGCCCTGGTGGCTGTAGCTATAGTCCCCTGAGTCGATATTCAGGCTGAAGGATTCACCGGACAGCGTTTCGACCGCCAGAATGCCATCGACGATGCTTACAGTATCGCCAGCCTCCAAGCCAATCTCGGTTGAGGTGCCGGTCACGTCCGCGTAGGTGCCATCATCAGAGACAGTGAATGTCAGGCCCTTGAACGTGAAGGACTGCACCTGCCCATTTGCCGCATCAGCTCCAAATCCGAAGTCATCCTCACCATCGAAGATGGAGCCGGTGTAATCCGTATTCGAGCTCAGAGTCTCCACGACGGTACTTGCCGCAATCGTCGGTACATCATCAGCGATATCGATATTCAAGGTACTACTGGTGCTCGACGCGCCGTCGGTCAGAGTGACAAGCACATCCACCGTGGATGACTCGGCATTCACCTGATCAATGTTGCCGAGCAGTTCTGCGCTGTAGATAACTTCCGAGCCATCCTCAGTGACGGAAACGACCATGACGGCCGTCGCAGCAGCATTGTCGGCATCACTTGCCAATGTGAGCGTGCGCCCTGCATCCGTAACGACCCATTCAAGTGCCTGGCCGTTGCTGGTGAGCGACTCGGTGGAGCTGAGTGAGAGAGTTGCCCCACCGCTGGTATCGGCGAATGACTGAGTGCTGGCGACGGCGCCCGCCGCAGAGGCGATCAGGGCTTCCGAGATTGTCAGTCGGTTGGCATTGCCCAGATCGAGGAAATCGTCGCTCAGTTTGGTCGCCGTATCGGTCACGGCGGCCACATTCTCATTTCCTGCATCGTCCGTTACGGTCATGGTCACGGTCAGCAGTCCCTCTGCCAGACCGGTGAGGTCGACGCCTGACACAGTCACTTCGCCCGCCGCCGAGACAGTGATGTTCTCGGTTGGGACGCTGACGGAGCCATTGTCGGTATCGGTGATCACGATCGTGAGGTTGCTGCTGGTCAAGCCGGCTTCGACAGTGCCTTCGAATGTCACATCTGTCGCTTCAGCAGCATTGAGAGCGTCCCCATCAGCATCCGTGAAGTTGATGACACTCCCTGTCGGAGCTGTCGTGTCGATGACGATGTTTTGACTCTCGATAGCGCCATCGTTGCCGGCAGTGTCCTGCACCTTGAGCTGCACGGTGGCAGAGGCGGTGAGGTCGGCATCGGCGTAGCTGACGGCAGTGCCGGACACGCTGTCGGTGATGTCGATCCAGGTGGTGCCATCGGTGCTGTAGAGAAGAGCTTCCCCAGTGGCGAGCTCGGCACTCAGCGTGGCGGTGACGGTCAGGCCATCATCGTCATTGGTGATGAAGTCGCCGGCGGTACCGCTATCGTCGCTGATCGCGTCAATGGTGGCAGTGGTGG